>Ga0310786_10000001_pt1 | contig 958929 bp, 674 predicted proteins | sample AusTroGonzalo_MG_FD_203881 | JGI IMG/M metagenome (GOLD analysis project Ga0310786, IMG submission 203881) | Bovine rumen microbial communities from tropical cattle in Woodstock, Queensland, Australia - Gonzalo_03 (v2) (version 2) | ecosystem: Host-associated > Mammals > Digestive system >... | reverse complement strand
ACGACAAATTTCCGAACCGCCAAAACTTTTGCAACCTTTTTTCAAAAAAAAGAAGAAAAGCCGCAACGCTATTGATATATATCAAAGAAGGAGACGGAACACACCTTATATTTATATACGCGCGCGAAGAAATTAAAAAGAAATACAAAATTCTGCCTCGATGAAAGATGGAACTTTTCTTTTTGCTCCAATAATTCGTTAGTTTCACTTTTTAGTGCTATTTTTGCAAAAGAAATCAGAACAGGTCAAAAAAAACTACGCCTATGAGACAGCATCAATTACTTCTTTGCGTACTCGTCACGCTCTGCTATATCAGTGCAGCAGCACAAGTGACACAGACAGGACGCGTGCTTGAATATCAGGAACGACAGCAGAAGACACCGCTGGCACAGGTGGAGATGAGCATCACCAATGCCGGCAGCACGCTCAGCGATGAGCAGGGTAACTTCATACTGCAGTTCCGCACGCTGAGGCCTGGCGACAAGGTCAGCGTGAGACGCATTGAGAAACTGGGCTACGAGATATTCAACCGCGATGCCATCAGTCAATGGTATATAGCTCGCGACGGCCAGCCCTTCACGGTGGTAATGTGCCGTAGCGACCGTTTCAAGCGCATACGCGACAACTACGAGCGTATATCATCGGAGAGCTATGCCCGACAAGCAAAGCATGACGAGCAGCAACTGGAAAAACTGAGGAAAGCAAAGAAGATTCAGGAGGACGAATACCAGGAACGGCTAAGAGCACTGCGAGATGATATGGAACAAAGACTGGAAGACCTCGACAGCTATATCGACCGCTTTGCACGCATCGATCTAACAGAGCTGAGCGACGTGGAGGCTCGCATCATCGCACTTGTACAGCAGGGTGAGATTGACAAGGCTGTGAAACTCTACGAGGCGCAGCACTTGGAAAAACAGTTCTGCAAGGAGAGCAAGCAACTGCAGACCCTGCGCACGGCCATTGACACACTGACCATCATCGCCCAGCAGAAGGCACAGAGCCGCGACGAGTTGTTTGCCTCTCTGCAGCGAAAGAACGACATGCTCGTGCTGGCTGGTGGCGAGGAGAATTTCAAGAAAATACGCGAAAGCCTCACACAGAGCGTTGATGCCGACACCACCTACCTGCCTGCCATCACGGCACTGGCACAGTTCCTCTACAAACAGCGCGACTACGTGACGGCCCGCCGTTACTACATCATGGCCATCAGCCAATGTAGCGAAGCGCATCTGCGGTCCCAACTGCTGATGAACTTGGGAGGTGCCTGTGTGGAAGCAAATCTCTTCGATGAGGCATTGCGAGCTTACGAACAAGCCCACGCCTTGGCACAGGCACAGGAGCCACGACAGACGGAGACGGTGGCCGCCATATTGAGAGGCATGGGCTATGCACTTTTGGAAGAGAAGCAGTATGAAGCAGCAGAAAGCAGGCTGCAGGAAAGCAGACTTCTGCTGATGAACGACTCGGCTAACATTGAGACCACTACCTGGCTCCATGAACGCGCAAAGACGGAGCAATTGCTGGGCGAGCTGTATAAGGCACGGAACCAGTTCAATCAGGCATTAGAGAAAAGTATCACTGCCTACGGCTGCATGAAACAGCTGATACAGATACAGCCACAGACTTACCGTAGCGACTATATTACGACGGTGCAACAGGTGGGTAATTTATATTGCTTATTGAAGCAGTTTTCCAAGGCAGAGCCTTACCTACTGGAAGCACTGACATTCCAGCGTGAACAGTATGCCGTGAATCCCGAGGCATACCGCGGATTGCTGGCATCGGCACTGGTGAACATCGGCAAGTTGTATTACGACCAAGGGGACAACGAAAAAGCCGAGCCATACAACCTTGAAGCCTATACGCTCACCAAACAGCTCATGGAGCAGCAGCAGCCCGATGTCTATCGTCCACTATTGTCAACTCTCTGCTTGAACCTAGGCATTAACTATCAGGATCTGAAGCAGTATGAACAGGCGGAGCAGTTTCTTATGGAAGGCATTGCCATCGACAAGCTGTTGGTAGAGAAAGCGCGCGACATATACCTGCAGAATCTGTCAGCAATGTTGAACATGTTGGGATTGAACTATAAGATGACGGAGCAATACGAGAAAGCATTGTCATGCATGCTGGAGGCAAAAGAGTACCACGAAGAACTGATGGCCCTACAGCCCGATGTCCACAAACCACAGATGGTCATCAATCTGCAGGACTTAGGCAGCCTCTATTACACCATGGGACAATACGATGAAGGGTGCAACCAATTCAAGCAGTCGACGACATTGTTACGCGAGCTCTATCACGACTATCCCGACGTGTACTATATGATGATGACGCAGTCACTCATTAACATGAGCTACTCGCACTCCATGGTAGGACGCTACGAACTGGCCGATGAATATGCAAGGGAGTGTCTACAGATACTACACCCTGAAGACAGGTATTACACGATGATGAAAGGTGCCGCACTGGCAGGACTGGCACAGTCAGCCTATATGAGGAACGACTATAAAGCAGCACTCGACTGGATGGAACAGGCTTTGGACTATGACCCGAAGAACCTCATTTACATAGACTCGAAAGGTGCCGCCCTCCTGAAATTGGGAAGAAAGGATGAGGCACGGAAAGTCAGACAGCAAATTCTGGATGCCGACCCCGACTTTTTCAAGAAATATCCCACTGCTGAAATGGCTAACGAGATAATCGATGATAACAAACAGTAATAGAGACAACAGCGAACCTGTGATGAAGCATTATGCCTTCATCAGCTATAACCACAAAGATGTGGCTACGGCCCAATGGCTACAACAGCAAATGGAGTCATACCGCCTGCCCACACATATCCACAATGAACTGGAGGACACACGCTACCTGCGCCCTATCTTCCGCGACCAGACCGATCTGAATACAGGCATTTTGAGCGACGAGCTACAAAGGCATCTCCGCCAGTCGAAATATCTTGTGGTTGTCTGCTCACCCAACAGCGCCCACTCACAGTGGGTGAGCGATGAAATTCAAGCATTCATCAACTGGGGAAGACTGGATGCCATCATACCGTTCATCATCGACAGCAGACAAACAGATAATATCGACGACTGTCTGCCGCAAGCATTGCTCAGACTGAAACAGGAGCATCCAGAAAAAGAGCTGCTGGGCATCAACGTACAGGAGGTGGGAAGAAAAAAGGCTTTCATCCGCGTGGTTTCGCGCATGCTGGGTGTGAGTTTCGATGTGCTGTGGCAGCGTCACTTGCGACAGCAGCGACAGCACCGTCTGGCCATCGCAGCCACTCTGCCCGTCCTGGCTGCCCTACTCTATTGGTTCATTATGCCCGTGACGCTCCACGTCAGCATCAGTGACACACCTGGTCACCGGTTACCATTGCCAGAGGATGCTGTGGTGACAGTCAACGGCAGTCACTACCCACTGACATGCCTCGATACCGTACTCACCATCAGCCATCTGCCTGGCTATTGTCGCGGACGAAGCATAGATCTACACTTCAATGCCACATGGTATGAGTCCGCAGAGAAAAGCATTGCGCTGGGCTATGGTCTGCACAGTGAGGCAACACTGCCCCTCCAGCGCGACAGTACATTTGGCCTGTTCCGTGGAACCGTGACCGACGAACAAATGAACGCGGTGAGCGGAGCACTAGTTGTCATTGGCGGTGACACCACAACGACAGACCGTGAAGGACATTTCAGTCTCTTCCTGCCCATAGAGCAGCAGGCCGAAACACAGGTCATAGAAATAACAAAACCAGGACAAACACCCGTCTATCGAGAGGATGAATGCCCCAGCACACTTCTTCTGTATCTTATGCATTGATTCACAATAGTTTGCCTCAACAGACCAGCCATTTTCATGGTCATTCCCACCCCAAACGATGGGGCTGTCGTTTCATCCCGTTTTGTAGAAAAGTGTGCCACAAATAGGTTAAAACGCGTTAAAAACAGACTGTTCCGTTGCTATTCACACCTATTTTATTATAATAATTGTTTATCTTTGACGCGTTTTAGTACACTTAAGAACTAAAGATCTAAAAAAAAACAATACATTATGAACACAAAGTTTTTCTTCGCAGCCCTCGTGTGCTGCATGGGCCTCGGCTTTGCTTCTGAGGCAAGTGCTAATTCCTGGCGTGTAAACTATGACATGCGTGCCAACGCTGATTTCCAAGACCTCAATGCCGCTATGGCCGATGAACGCGTGGTCGATGGCGACATACTCTACATGGACAAGGGATGTACCATTTCCATAGAGCAGACCATCACGAAAGCAGTGACTGTTATTGGCCCGGGCTACTTCATTGGCGAGAACGATGCCGACGAGGCCTACTTCTCGAACAACATCTACCTTAAAGCAAAAGGAATTAAACTCACTGGCTTACACACCAGTACCATTTACATTTACACCAGCGAGAATGTGATAGAACGCTGTCGCGTAACAGGAAACATCATAGCTCAAGATTATGAAACCGACAATGTTGCCATTCGCTCCAATTTCATTGACGGACAGATTAAAGGCCAAGGCTATAATGGTTCAAAAGGATGGAACATTTTGAACAACATCCTTTATCGTCACGGTAACCAACAAAACATTTTCTCTCCAATTTATAATTTCTACAATGCTTTAATAGATCACAATGCCATCCATTTTTATAATAGCGGTGCTTATTATAATAATAACTATGGTTATTGCATTCATGACGTATACAATTCTACCATTACGAACAATCTTATCAGACAATATTATGGTACAAAGTATAATGTTATAAACACAGCATCTCTAGGCTGTAACAATATCATCTCCCACAACGTGCTTTCTTATCAGACGGCATATTCCGACTACCCCAACAACAAATTCAATATGACAAACGTATATGCTAACGAACGTGAAGCTGCACCACGCGATCAATACTATGAGTTAGCAGACGACAGCCCAGCCAAGGGCTACGCTGAAGACGGTGGTGACTGTGGTCCCTGGGACGGTGCCTATCCCTACGTATTGAGCGGCTATCCCCTCTACGTACCCCGCTTCGAGAGCATCACCGTGCCCTCTCAGCCTGACGAGAGCGGCAATCTGAAGATTCAGATGGTCATCAAGAACCAGAACAAGTAACCTTAATTGTTGAGACATGAAACATCTGAAATATAAATGCCTGCTCCTGCTCATGGCAGCGCTCTGCTCCATGAGTGCGAGGGGGGCAACCAGCAATTATCCTGTCATACAGAATTACACTGCTACTTCTGGAACGGGAAACAGCTATGGCAATCAAGGCTATGGGAATCTGTTCGATTCAAATATTAATACCAAGTGGTGTGCCCCTGCACCTTCCACAGAGAGCCCATTATATGTCGAGTTTTACAGTCAGGAGCCATTCATTCCACAAGGCTATCAGCTGATAACTGCTGACGATAATGCCACGTACGGTGGCAGGATTCCTAAAGACTGGACAATAAAAGCTAAACTGAGAGCAGAAGACAACTGGACTGTATTGACTGAGGTGAAGAACGATGCCGTTCTTCGAGATGCCAACTTTACTACTTTTGAGTTTCCTCTTCGCAATACGAATCTCTACAAGTATTTCCGTCTTGAAATCTCAGCAAACAAAGGAGCATACGCTTTCCAGCTTTCAGAATTTAATTTCAGGGGAATCGTACAGGGAACTACGGATTATCTTTTCTTCAACTACGACGATGAGAGCCTGACCGCTACCGTTACGGGCTATGACACAGAGTCCGAACTGACCAACATGGTGATTCCTCCTGCTACTCTCTATGAAGGGACAGCCTATACGGTGACGGCCATTGATGCGTTCGCCTTTATGGATGGAGCGTTTACCAGCGTAGCCATTCCCTTCACCGTTACACAGATTGCCGAGGATGCCTTCCTTGGCTGTGTGAGCCTCACCTCCATCGAGGTGGAAGAGGGCAATACCGTTTACGATTCTCGTCAGGATTGTAATGCCATCATTGAGACGGCCACCAACACCTTGATATACGGTTGCGCCAGCACGGTGATTCCCGATGATGTAACGGCCATTGGCGAGGCAGCTTTCACGGGCGTGGAGTTTTCATCGGTCACGATTCCTGCCAGCGTGACCAGTATCGGAGCTTTCGCTTTCTCACAGACCAACCTGACCGATGTATACTGCTATGCCGCTGAGCCCCCTTCGCTGGGCGATATGGCCTTCAGCTACGATAATCAGGGAACGACCATTCCCACCACGCTGCATGTGCTTGCCAGTTCGATAGATGCCTACATGGCCGCCGACGGCTGGTGCGATTTCCGCGAAATCGTGGAGACAGCCAACCCTATAGAGACTGAACTCGTACTGGTCTCAGGCGGTGTAGAGTATTTCATCAATCTGGACCCAGGCCTTGGAATGGGAACCTTTTTTGAGACTACCGACGAGAATGTACAGCTGTCTGTTCCCGCTGAAAGGTTCCAAATGGGCTTGAATGTCATTGGCTTGCGTCCCTACGCTGTCTACGACAACGGGAAAACGTTCTACTCGCCTACGGTGCTACGCCATGTTTACCGTTATCATGCGGAGGATGCACAGACCGCTGCCCTTGAGTACTTCATCGGTAAAGATCCCGGCATCGGTAAGGCAAAGCGCGTCAGCATCACGTCCGACGAAACAGGTAACGTTGTCTTTAACATTCCCGACACCGAGCTGAAGTATGGCATCAATATGCTTGGCATTCGTCTGTTGTCCACCCACAGTGAAGAATCGACCGAGGAGTTTACCTATTCGCCCACTGTATATAACTCTGTCTACCGCTATCATGCAGAAGATGCACAGACCGTGGGTGTGGAGTACTTCCTGAACGACGACCCGGGCATCAGCAAGGCTAACTTCGTCAGTGCGACGGGAGACGAGATCAGCTTTAACATCGACCGTGAGCAGATGAAAGAGGGTATCAACGTACTCGGTCTGCGTGCCGTCAGCCGTAACAGCGAATCAGGCACCGTCTATAGCCCCACACGCTACCAGTATGTCTATCGTCCTGCCGCTACGGGAATACACCATATTGAACGTATCGAGTACTTCTGGGACGAAGACCCCGGTAAGGGTAAGGGCAAGGCCATCAGTTTCGAGACGATTGGCGACAGTGCCGTCGTCAATGACTGTATCATCGACTATGCCGGTCTCTATGGTATGCATGTGCTCAGTGTTCGCGCCATGTCGCATGGTGTTTGGTCTACGCTCTATCAGCAGGCCGTCATCCTGCCGACGGGTATTCTCTCTGGCAATCTGACCCTCGACCCGAATGTTGAGGAAGACACCGATAATGGCGTGTTCAGTCTGCTACCTTCACTCCTCAGCGCCCTGAGTACCCGTGGTTTCACGGCAGGGCTGAATGTGAATGTGGCTGATGCCGTCTACAACTTCCAAGTGTCGGAAGAGAGTATCCTTTTCGTACAGAGCCTGTATAACTACCTGATGGACATGAATTTCTACATTAGCATGAAGGCACCAAATTCGGCAACGTTCAACTTCGTCATTCCGATGGACTTCATCATGAACCATGCCTCTGAGCTACCGCAGATCGTGGCTGCCGTGCAGGCTATGTTCAGCCATATCGTGACCGAGAACATCTCTATTCTCATCAACGGACAGGCTTACGAATATAACGGTTTCCAGGTGGAGCCCAACGACCTGTTGGCGCTGAAGAACCTGTATAACCGTTTAGGCGGCGAGAACTGGACAGAGAAGAAGTGGTCATTCCATAGCAACGGCCGCGACAAGAGCGAGTTGCCTGGCGTGGAGTTCGACGATCAGGGACGTGTGACGCGCATCAACCTTGAGAACAACAACCTCGTGGGCAAGCTGACCAAGGACTATAACCTGCTGTTGCCGGAACTCACCTATCTCAACCTGAACTACAACTACCTGTCGGGCGACCTCTCACCCTTCTTGGCTGAACTGACGAAGTTGAAGACCGTCTACATAGACTACAACAATATTTCGGAAATCTCTTCACCGCTGCCAGAATCCGTGACATCTCTGAGCCATTACAACCAGTTCCGTAAAAAGATTGGCAATACGATTGCCATCGACACGGCTTATACCCATAAGCTGAAGCCTTTGATGGTCTATATGTCGGGCAAGCAGAGCATCACGCTGCCAACCATCTTCACCTATAACTACAGCAAGCGTGACTACAGCAACATGCCTGTACTCTCAGTATTGGATTACAAGACAAGCAATACATCCTATGGCCAGATAGGTGCGCTGAATGCAAGCGGACAGCATTATCAGTTCAACTATATGTATTCGTGGGCTTATAATCAGCAGCAAGACTTACCCGTCTACGTCGTGATTGACGATAGCAATGGTTCTAACTATCACTATGACCTGAGCGCCTATCCTGCCAAGCTGCGCTATGTTTTGGGTGATGCCAACATGAGTGGCTATACCGATGTGCTCGACGTGCAGCATACACTGAACAGAATATTGGCCACGGCCTCACCGTTCAACTTCTCCGCTGCCAACACCTATACGGACGAGATCATCAACGTGCAGGACATCGTATGCACGGTGAACATCGTGCTCGACAACGAGCAGCAACAGGCAGGCACAACACAGTCGGCAGCCTCACACAGGGCCGGCACTGACAACGGTGCCAAGGCATGGCTCTATACTGCCAACGGCCAGCTGATGCTGGCAGCCAACACCGAGGTGGGTGCTCTTGACATTGAGTTGCAGGGCGTAAGCACCTCTCAAGTAAGTCTGCTGTTGAACCACAGTCAGTTCCAGATGATGGGCCGCAACACCGCAACGGGTTCACGCTACGTCATTTTCTCGCCCACAGGCCAGGCCATTCCGGCCGGTGAGATGAGTGCACTGTTGAAGCTCTCGGGCAACGCCCATGTCGTCGGAGCACAAGTTTCCGACATGACCGCTGAGGAGATAGGCACTGTGCTTAACCAGCAGCCCACCGGTATCGGTCAGCTGATGGACGGCACACTGGCAGCTCGTTTCCAGGGTAACCTGCTTATGGTGAAGGCCACCCGCGAGATGAACAGCGTAGAGTTGCGCCTTACCTCCACGGGCGGTGCCGTGCTCCTCAGCACCACACTCAACCGTGTGGTACGTGGTGAGACCGCCCTCAACGTGAACGTGGTGCCCGGCATCTATATCCTGGAAATGAAGAGTGCCAACGGTGCCCGAAGGATTGTAAAACTGATGAAAAGATAATTGCGGAAAGTTATGAACACTTATAATAATATATATGCACGCGTGAAGCAGGGCAGCCAAAGGCTGCTTCTGCTCCTGCTACTGCTGGCTGTGACTGGCACTCTGCATGCCCTTGAAGAGCGCAACGTGCTGACCATTCCCGATTTCGAGGCCGGCATCAATAAGACTGTCAACGTGCCTGTCCATCTTGAGAACACGCAGGAAGTGGTGGCCGTACAGTTCGATGTGGAGCTGCCCTTCAGCACTCCTGAGGATGGTACGCCGACCATTACAAACCGTGCCAACCAGCACTCCGTGACCATCAACGCCCGTGGAAGCAAGACGTTCACCGTAGTGGTCATGTCGATGAAGAACAACGCCCTGCGCGGCAACTCAGGTCTGTTGCTCCGCCTGCCCATGTACCCATACGATGACGGGAAGACAGCCACACCCTATCCCATCCGTCTCACTAATGTGGTACTCACGGACCGCCAAGGCAACAACATTGTCACCAGCCAAGAGCCCGTCGTGGGTCACTACACCGTGAGCCGTGAAGAACTGCCTGACCTTACGGTACATTCCATCGTCCCCCAGACCACCAGTGTCTTGCCCGAAGGCGAACTGAAAGTAAGCTATACCGTGGAAAACATTGGTGATGCCGCCACCAAGGCCGGATGGACGGAGAAAATCTACTTTAAGTCTTCGCTGACAGGGGGCATGACCTACATCGGCTCCCAGTCGTACAGCGGCACGCTGGCAGGCAAGAATGCCCAACTGAACCGCACTTTCACCACCGTATTGCCCCGACTCATCCATGCCGATGGCAGTCAGTTGGTACATGTGGAGATTGTTCCCCTGCCTGCCACTGGCGAGCTGACCGTTGACCAAAGCAACAACAGCGGTGTTTCCACTGAGAAAGTCGAAGTGGGTAAGCGTCTCTATTTCAGTGCCGACAAGCTGACCGTCAAAGAAGGCTGGCTCACAGGAGGCTGGGGACGCTACAACACCTATAGCTATCGCGACAAGATCAGCCTTACCGTATCACGTTCTGGCGACTGGAGTACAGCAGAGGATTTCCTCGTGAGCTGTGATGTTGACGGCCTGTTCTACATCAATGACGAGAGCCATTTGCTCCGTCCTGCTGCATCGTCAACCGTAAAGGTGACGATTGAGGCAGGCGCTGCCAGCAAGAGCGTCTATCTCTATGCCTGTGACGATAACATCGTACGTAGTCGCACGGCCACCATCTCCGTGGGTCCCGACAACGGCTATAGCCAGCAGTCGCTGACCATCAGCCGCACTGAGGACGACGTGAACCCGCTTTCACTGACAGCCTCGAAGACCACGCTGATTGAAGGTACCGATAAGGTGCTTCGGCTGACACTCACCCGTGGCGGTGAGCTAACCGATGATGCCGAATATGTCGTGAACTGCAACGAGCCCCTGCGCTTCGAGGAACAGTTCCCCATCAGACAGGCTATCAAGAGTCCTTCAACAGCGGCTACCATCGAGCTGCACATTATCGACGACGGTATTCCTCAGTTCGACAAGGATGTGAAGTTCACAGCCAGTGCTACCGACTACCAGACAGTCAGCACCACCGTTCGTCTGCTTGATGACGACCGTCCACAGCTGACGCTCACGCTCAATCCTTCGACCGTAAAGGAAAACGATGGCAGCACCGTGGCTACCATTCGCCGCTATCCGGCCAAGGCTCCCATGACTGTCCGACTGAGTTCCAGCAGTGAGTCGGCCGCTGCATTCGCACAGAGCACTGTGACGTTTGGCAATGAAATCGAGGAAGCGACCGTTCAAGTGAACATCACCAATAATGATATCGTGGACGGTCAGCGCCAATACACGATGACGGCAGCCCTCTCCACCATCGACGGTGTGGTGTCCGTCAGTGACCGTGCTGCCTCTCAGGCTGTGCTCACCGTTATTGACGACGAGTCGCCCTATCTACTGCTCAGTTCGAACAACAGCTTTGTGGGCGAAGGTTCTTCCTTCACCGTCAGTGTTTCGCGTTACACACCGTCGCTTAGCGGTGACCTGATCATACGTCTGAGGGCTGAGAATGCCGATGATGTGGACATACCTGCCACCGTCACCATTCCCTCAGGTAAACGCACGGCCTCGTTCACCGTCCAAGTGAAGCGCAACGAAGTGGCCAATGACGAGCGTCCTTTGGTCATCTATGCCTCGGCCAATGGCATTGACGACGCGAACAACCAGCCGCTCCAGCTCACCATTACCGACCGAACCCTGCCCGATGCTACCTGTCTTACCGTCACCAAACAGGACGGACAGCTCTATGCGGGCATGCAGGCCACCTTCAATGTGGAGATTGCCAATGTGGGAACAGCCGAACTGCCGGAAGGCATGCAGGTTGAGTTCTTCATGGCCAGCAGCAACCGTCTCTACAGCTATACCACCAGAACATACCTTACTCCTATCGGAGCCACCAATCAGGCGATTGCTCATTCCAAGAGTAAGGCATTCGCTTTCACCGTGGATATGCCTTCGGGTATGGTGGGTACCTATTGGCTCTATGTACGCCTGAATGCCAACGGTCAGATTAGTGAGTTCAGCACCGCTAACAACACGCTGGCCACACCTTTGCAGCTCAGCATCGCCTCACCGTTCAAGGTGACCGACTTTACCGTTGACCCCGACTCCTACAAGCCGGGCGAACAGGTAAAGGCACAGGGTCATGTGGAGACCTTGGTCTCTGGCGGACTGAGCGGCTTGCAGGTACAGGTATCGATGGAAGGTCCCGGACAGCGCTATCAGTCGATGACCTGTGCTGTCGATGCCGAGACGGGCGCTTTCAGCACCGTTGGCCAGAGCCAGTCGCTCACGGTCAGCTCATCGGCCTACGACATGCAGACACTGAAAGCCCGCGCCCTCGGACAGACCGATGCCGACAAGCAGGCACGCATCAACGTATGGAACATGGTATTCTCTGCCGACAAGACGAAGTGGACACTTGATGAGAATTATCCACAACAGGGAAATCTCACCATCCGCAACACATCGGGCCGTGCCATTTCCAACCTGGCACTGAGCACTGGCACACTGCCTTTCGGTTGTAATCTCCAAATTGACCAGACACCGCTTGAGGGACTGACGCTTGCCGCCGGTCAGCAGGTGACGCTCTCCTATACCGTAAACGGAACCGAGAGTATGACCGACAACAAATACCGTAACTTCACCCTCACCGTCAGCGGACGCGATGCAGCCAACGCCGAGGCAGACCCCGTCATTGTACGCAATCTCAGCATCAGCTATTATTGCCGTCCGACGACCTGCCAACTGGTCTTCGAGCAGAGCCCTGCTAACACCACGCTACTCTTGGAGTCCTCACGTGATATTGAGCTGAAAGTCACCAACCGCGGTCTGCGCGAGACTGGTGAACTTACCCTCTCCGTTCCCGACGACCTGCCTTGGCTGAAGCGCATCTCTCCTGTCAATATGGGTAATATACTGCCAGGAAAGAGTGCCTACATCAAACTGCACTTAGAGCATCAGCCAGGCATGCACAGCGGTGAGGCCTTCTCTTCGTTCATCACCCTCAGCTCTGAGGAATGTGCTACCGCCGGTGTGAAGCTCAACGTGACCATCGTGGGTACGGAGTACTCCAAGCTGAGCGTCAATGTCGAGGACATCTTCGTCAAGGCACGCCGCGAGTACCGGCACGTGAGTGCTGCTCAGGTGAGCATCACCAATGCCAGCACAGGAAAGACCGTCATGACAGGCTTGACCGACGGCAGCGGCTATTGGATGACCGACAAGATCACGCAAGGCACTTACTATATCACTGTGTCGGCCCTGCGCCACAAGAGCATCCGCCAACAGCTAACCATCGGCCCCGGCGATGAGCAGAAAATGTCGTTCTTCCTGCCCTACCAGGCCGTGCTCACTGACTTCTTGGCCTCACAGGACATTGCCGACGGCAGCTACAAGCTGACACCGACTATCGACATTGACTATACGGCTCCGCAGGCTATTGTCGTACCCGAGTTGCCCGAAAACGGTTTCGAGTGTGGCAGTCAGGACTTCGATATCGTACTGAAGAACGTCGGCTCGTTCACGGCCACTGGCATACGGCTGGTGTTCCCGTCAGTACCCAATGCCAAGTTTACGATCGCTGACATTCAGGACATCGGTCCGGGCGAGGATGCTACCGTTAACGTGAAATATGAAGGCCCCGAAGAAGGCAAGCGCCGCACCATTGCCAAACTGCTGATGTATTATGAGTTCAGCATTGCCGGTGAGAACTATTCGGAGAGTGACTACTATCAGTCGCTCGTGGGATGCACGAAGACAAACAATCCTCCTGTGGTTGATCCTACAGTTCCGGATGACGGCAATGACGATGATGATGAAGACGATGACGACGACACTATCAATAAGGCTGAGCCCGAAGGGCCCAGCACCGACGTTGCACTGCCTACGATGAATTCGAGCGTTGAACTGTCCTTCGACGACATTAGCCACATCACTACCGGCAAGCCCTTCACCGCTACCCTGCGCATTGTAAACGGACAGGCCGGGGCATTGAGCAATCTGCGCTTTGTACACTCCGTGAGCGATGACAGCGATGATTACGAGACCGACTTTGCACAGCGCTTCACCTGTGAGCAGACTAACCTGCAAGGATTCACCACTCAGGGCGGGAAGCTGTCGCTCAACGGATATGCCGAGGGAAGCATGCAACTCATCTTCACTCCAAACGACGAGGCTGCAGCCGACGGCTCACACGTCTATTACATCGGAGGAATGTTGTCGTACATCGACACCGCTACGGGGCTGGCCACGATGGCTGCCCTGCCTGAGATGAGAATGACGGTGAACATGCTGGGACGCATCTCGCTCACCTACCTGATGCAAGGCAACTTCATCGGTGACGACCTCTCAACTGACGAAGCCAAGGAGAAAGCCATCCCCGGACATTTCGTGGTCATTGTACGCAACGAGACCAAGGCTCCTATCAGCGACCTGCAGGTAACGAGCATCACCCCGACGATAGTCAGTGTTGCAACGAACCAGCCACAGCTTACTGATGCGTTGTCGGCTGTCATCGGTTTTTCGAGCACCAGTGATGTGCTGTCGGACTTCACGCTCCCAATCATTGATGCCGATACTACCATTGCCGCACGCTGGATGTACCAAAGCAGCGAGGATAGCTATTACCGTCAGGAAGTGGCATTCGCATCCTCTATACAGGCAAAGGCCTTTACCGAAATCGAACTCACAGTGAACCGCGAGCGTAAGCTCTTCCGTGCTGTCAGCGACACGAAAATCGACGATGCCGAATACGACATGACCGATGCAGACATCATCCGTGCCGAACTGGCACGTGCCAACGTGTTCCTGCTTGAGGACGAAGAGAAAGAAGAGTCGGCCCCCGACCACGTCATGCTGACCGATGGCACGGAGCAAGCATTGACTAACGTCAGCGAAAGCTGCGTTATTGCCGAGCAGTCGGCACGTGTCTATACGCTCACGGTAAACGCTGACGAGGATGGATGGGCTTACGGCTGCATCAACGATCCGGCACGAGGCATCATGCAGTTGCAGCGCGTGGAACACAATGGTCATGTGGTCAGTGCCGCCAATTTCTGGCTGACCGACCACAGCTTGCAGAATGACTTCTCGACCATCAGCGAGCACAAGCTGCATTTTGCCGACAGTCTGAAAGCCGGCGAGAATGTCTACACACTGACCTATATACCCTATCCTGATGCCGTTGCCACTGGTCTGAACTGCCGACTTTATACTGCAGACGGTACCGAGGTAGAGAACGGAGCTACCACGAAACAGCGCGTTGCACGCATTGTGGCCTACTTTACCAAGGAACTGATGCCCATGAGTAAGATGGCCGTGGAAATCGTTGTCGGTGACAAGGTCCTCAGTACAAAGGCGCTGAAGCCTGTTGCTGTCGATGGCGACAACAGCACATGGATTATTGACCTCACAGAAACAGAAGAGTTGGCCGGTCTGCACCGCCTTACCATCTGGGGCAAGTTCTTAAAGGACAAGGCAACACGCCGACAGGTTGAAAGCGATATCACAGCTGAATGGACTGAGAACCTGAAGCTTACTGCTGAGGTGCAATTTGCTGTGAACCCTGGTGAACAGGCAGGCTCGATAGACTTGGAAAGCGGTGAATATGAGTACGGGGAACTGACGGTTACGGCTACTCCCGCAGAGGGTTATGAATTCTGCTACTGGATGGCCAATGGCGAGAAGATACAGGATGCTGAGGCAACGTTCACTTACATGATAGAGGGCCATACACAGCTGACTGCCGTCTTTGCCCCACGCACCTTTGAGGTGAAAGTGGAATGTGACGAGACGAGAGGTATCGTAACAGGCATCTCGTCGACTTATTTCAAGTGGCACGACATGCTGACGATAACCGCCATTGCCAATGAAGGCTATCTTTTTGCCCACTGGCTGCTGAATGGCGAGGTCGTATCAAATGAGCCTACGCTAACCGTCACCGTTGAGGCCGATGGTGCATACACCGCTGTCTTCGAAGCCGATCCAACCAACGTTTTCTCAGCGGTACGTCAGGCCAGCAGTACGAGCATCTACAGCCCCAACGGTCAGTTGCTGCGCCGTAACGTCACCAACCTGAAGGAGGCATTGCGCTCACTGCCCGAAGGTCTCTACATCATTGGAGGCAGGAAGGTGCTGAACAGGAAATAATCCATAAGAAATCGCCTATCGGCATCATCCGATAGGCGATTTCTTATTTCTATTATGTTATAAGGTTTCCTTTTTATCCTAGTATTTTCACCATGCGCTGTAAGCCCTCCATGAGTTGAGCACGCGGACAGGCGATATTGATGCGAATATAGCCCTGTCCTGACTGTGGCCCGTACATGGTACCAGGATTCACCCACACGCGGCCGTCGCGAAGAAGACGGTCACAGAGGGCATCAACATCCATTCCCATTCGATGGCAGTCCACCCATACGAGATAAGTGCCTTCGAGAGGCATGACACGTAGGGAGGGGAGATGCAGCTTAACGAAATCGCACAGCGCACAATAATTCTCCCAAAGGTAGAGATTGAGAGCATCGAGCCACGCCTCGCCATGGTTATAGGCTGCCTTGACGGCAACGGGGCCGAAGACATTGACATCACACACTTCATTGATGTTGATGGCACGATTCAGCCGACGGCGTTTTGCGGCATCGGGACAAATGATATTGGCCATCATGAGTCCGGCAATATTAAACGACTTAGAAGGAGAGTTGAGTACCACGGCATCAGCATCAATAGTTCCCATGGGCGTGAAAGTATGAGCGGGCATGACGAGTTCGCAATGTATCTCGTCGCTCACTACTTGCACGCCGTGCCGATGACAGATGTCAGCCATGTATCTCAGTTCCTCCTGGGTCCATACGCGGCCCGTGGGGTTATGAGGATTGCAAAGCAGGAACATGGTGGTCTTCTCGTCAGCACATATCTTCTCGAAATCCTCCCAGTCGACCTCAAAGCGATGATGCTCTTCATTCCACACCAAAACAGATTCCGCCACCTCACAGCCGTTATTACGGATGGAGGAGAAGAAGCAGTTATAGTCGGGCGAGAGGATGAGCACCTTCTCTCCCTGCATGGTAAATGCTTTGACAGCTACCGACATGGCAGGCACAACGCCCGTGGTATAGAGTATCCACTCACGCTGAATGACCCACTGATGACGGCGATGGAACCAAGAGATGACAGCCTCGTAATAGTCGTCTTGCACATAGGTATAGCCAAACACAGGATGGGCAGCACGCTGGCGGATAGCTTCCTGAATGGCAGGTGCCACGGCAAAGTCCATATCAGCCACCCAAAGGGGGATAAGAGACTCAGAAGACTCATCCCACTTCACGCAGCCTGTGCCGCGCCGTTCTATAATCTCATCGAAATTGAACATACCAAAATATTATCTTATCTCTATCACGCAGTCATTTGGTGCTTTCACATTCTCGTCTATGGTTACAGATCCTATTGAGTCAGCCACGATATGTCCCGAAGTAGGGTTCTTGATGTTCTCAATATGCCCACGGATGTCGGCCTCGACATTACTGTATTCAAACATTCGGTCGCAAGCTGAATCGATGGTACAGTTCTCCAACACCAGATGGTCAGCATAACAAAGCAATTGTTCTCCGGCTAAATGACAATTGACAAGGCGCACATTCTTTGAATGCCAGGCCAGATACTCACCATCGAGCACAGAGTCGAAAATAGTAACATTTTCACATTCCCAGAACGAATCTTTGGTGACGATGTGGGCATTGTGTAATTCCACGTTCTTACAGTACTGGAACACATATTTCGAGTCACTTTTCAGACCATTGATACGTACGTTCTCGCAAAACATGAAAGGATAGGTACCCTCATGCAGTTCCAAGTTGCGGGCTTCGACAAAGCGACAACGCCAGAAGGTCTCATCAGCATCGTTGATAACAACGTCCTCCAAATGTAAATTGTGCATTTCGCGAAACATCTTAGGCGCATCGATACGCGTGTTACGCATAATCATGTGATCACTATACCACAATGCAGAGCGGGCACCAGCATCGAATTGACAATGGTCGATGGTGAACTTATGAACATGCCAAAAAGGATATTTACCCCACAGATGACAGTCAACAGCCTCAATGTGCGAGCACTCCTTAATAGCACTCTCACCCTCTCCAATAGTCACCTGCTCCAGTCTTAGGTCATGACACTCAAAAAGAGGGCGTTCTCCCTCGAAATGCTGATTGCGTATCGTCTCCATTACACCTATTTATTATTTGAGAATGCAAAGATACAGATTTCTTTCGGAAAACGACTTACCCCAATTACGGAAATAATTCCCCTAATTACAGAAAAAAAGTTAATGAAATCACATACAGCTTTCAGCGACCTACCAATTCGTCATACAAGTCGGCAAAACGCTGGGCTGCACCGGTATTCTCGAAACGGCACACGTAGTCACGGCTACGCTCAATACGCGCCCCACGCCCCTCGCTTCCCCTTAACACCTTCTGCAAAGCCATTGCCATTGCTTCGGCATCGTCGGGGTCCACATACAGATTATCCGGACCTCCGGCCTCTTCCAAACAGGAACCCGTACAGGCCACTACGGGCAGTCCCATACGAATAGCCTCAATAATGGGAATGCCAAAACCTTCATAACGAGAGGGATAGACAAAAGCTTCAGCCTGGGCATAGAGAGCTGGCAGGTCCTGGTCGCTGATGCCATGGAGCAGATGCAGCCGGGAGTCCAAATTTTCATTAGTAGCAGTAGCCATAACCTTACGAGCATAAGGCGTAGCGCGGCCAACAAGAACAAGGTGTATATCGTCGGGAAGCCAATGGAGCGACCTCAGTGCCAGAAGTGTATTCTTACGTTCTTCAATCGTTCCCACACAGAGAACATAGCGCTCGGGGAGTCCATAGCGCAGACGTGCAGCCATGCACAGCCGCTCGTCGGCCTGTGCCGAAAAGCGCGATGCACAGCTCTGGTAAATCAGGTCTATGCGCTCCTGCGGAATGCCGCCCAGCTCACTGATGTCGCGGCGCGTACACTCACTGATAGCCACGATACGGTCAGCCTCCTGCAAAGTTTTGAAGAACTTGTGCTTATAAATCTGAACATCCATCCAGTTATAATACTCAGGATGGCGCATGAAGATAAGGTCATGGATAGTAACCACCGTCTTGATACCTGTCTGGCGTATGCCCACGGGCAGCTCGCCCGACAGTCCATGGAACACCTGAATCCCATCGTTCTGTAGTTGACCGACGATGCCCCTCGAACGCCACCATGACTTATACAAGGAAGCGAAAGGCCCCGGAAACGACGAGAGAGGATAAGCATAGTGAAGGTTATCGCGCTCAGGGACCTGCAGTCGAAGATCGTCGCGCCCCTTATCAGGGGCATAGAGACGCAGGTCGAGTTTTCCAATAGCCGCCAAATCGTTGGTCAGCGTACGTCCGTAGCTACCCAGTCCTGTACCGTTGCGCACGATGCGCTTAGCGTCGAATCCAACAATCATTGAATATTCCATAGACATTTTATTTCTTAAAGACGAAGACAAAAAACTTCTGCCCCACATAGTTGATGACCATAAAGAGTACGGTACCCACGAGCATGGCCACATTCTCTACGACTACCCGACTGAATTGCATGTCCTGTAGCACATGACGAGTCAGCGGCAAGGCCAGACTATAGGCAATCAGATAGCACACCACTATATTTGCAGCAAACTTCAGAATGCTCGCCCAGTCGGTATGCTGATAGTGGAAGGTGAAGTGCTTGTTGAGGAAGTAGCTGAGTATGCTTCCGAAAAAGTAGTCACAGAACGATGATACCCAGTAGCTACAGCCAAACACGTTATAGAGCACCAGCATAATAGCTGTGCCGAACAGGGTGTTCACCACGCCCACGATAAGGAAAGTAATGAAAGACTTATCGAATAATCGGGTAAACTTCTTCATGTCATTTCTACACTGCATTAGCATTAGAGACTGTCTCGGAGCGATAGTCCTTCACCAGCATCTCATAGCACAGACGGAACCAAATGATGGCCACAGGCAGAGCCTTCAACGCATAGGGCTGAACCAGTTCGCGCCTTACGATAGCAGGGAAGAGGTCGCTGGGCGACAGACTGGTCAAGATAAAAGCAAACACCATCAAGCCAACGTCCCACTTACCACGCCATACCGGCATAGCCGTATACCAAATAACCACTCCAATCAGGGCAATGATATAGCCGCTCGACTCACTACCCGTGGAGAAAAGAACCACAAACATCAGCACTGAAGCCAGCAACGTCTGTCGGAAAGATGCATTCTTGTACTGAGAAAAGCGCAAATAAGGAAGAGCAAACAGTAGCAGTCCGGGAACGATAAGCCACAAGTCACTATAGGCCGCACTACCCGAAATCTTACGAACCATGCCCAGTAAAGATATATTCTGATGGTCGGCAAAGAGATTCTCGGTGTTTTTGCCTGCCAGGCAGTCTATCCACTCAGTGTATTGTTCAACTATATATTCAGGACTGCTAATTAACATGGGCAGTGCAAACAACACCAATCCCCACCCTATCAGTGACAAGACGAAACGCAGCTTATGCTTGGAGAAGAAGAAGAAAGCCAGTCCCACGATGCCGTATAGTTTGACCAGCGTGCCAAGTACAATGAAGAAGGCTGCTGACGTATCACGCTCTTTCTCAATAAGGAAGAACGCCAGAAGAATGATAGCGGCTATGGCAATATTGAACTGCTGCATGTAAAGAGCCGTAAGCAGTTCATGGGCACAAAACCACAGAACAAACACCTGCTGATAATTGGAAAGGAGCGAGTGTCTGACGGTCTGATAAAGAAACAACGTAAGACAAATGCACCACAGCAATAGCCCAAGCCACTCGGGAACAACCGAGAACGGTGCAATGACGAGAGAAAACAACGGTCCATAATGGTTCACATCCCAATATTCGGCTGGATACTCGGCAAAGAGCGAAAGTCCCTGCCATGTATGCCAGAAAACGCCACGAAAGATGAGGAAATTGTTGTGACTATGCATCTTCATCAAGGCTGCTACCACCGCCAGCAAAAGCCAAAGGCCCAACAATAACCGATAATCCCTCAACTCCGGACGGTCAAGCCACGAACGCAGTTTGTCTCCCATATTTTCAGTTTTATTTCAAATAATGATATGCAAAGTTACGCATATTTTTTCAAATACTTGCCAAAAGATGTCATTTCATAAAAAAATTGTTGTAACTTTGCAGCTATGAACAGTGAGGAAAAAATTTCTGTTGTAATCAACACTTATAATGCCGAAGAACATCTGCAACGGGTTATCGAGTCGGTGAAAGACTTCGATGAGGTTTTGGTATGCGACATGGAAAGTACCGACCACACCGTAGAAATCGCCCAAAACATGGGGTGCAGGGTTATTACTTTTCCACGTGGCAACTACTCTATTGCCGAGCCTGCCCGCGACTTCGCCATCCATCAGGCCACATATAACTGGGTCTTGGTCATCGATGCCGATGAACTGGTGACCAAGGAGTTGCAACAGTATCTCTACGAAGCGACAACCCACCCCGACAAGCCTGCAGGAATCAGCATTCCCCGTAAGAACTATTTCATGGGGAGGTTCCTTCATGGTTACTATCCTGACTACGTGCTCCGGTTTTTCCAAAGAGACCTTGCCTATTGGCCACCCACCATCCATAGCTTGCCTACGGTTAACGGAAAAGTGGAATATATCCCGAAAAAACTCACGAAGCTTGCCCTTGTCCATCTGGCCAACGACTCTGTGAGCGACATCGTGCGCAAGTCGAACACCTATTCAGACAACGAGCTGCCACGTCGGCGCCCCAAGAACTACGGACTATGGGCACTCTTACACCGTCCTTTCTTCCGTTTCTTCAAATTCTACGTCCTGAAAGGCGGTTTTCGCGACGGTATGCCTGGATTTATCCGCGCCCTACTTGATGCTGTCTATCAAGTAATCATTATTGTGAAACTGATTGAAGAACGATATAATAATAGTGTAAAATAAAAACGACCTGTAATAGCAAGACTATGCTAAAACAATTCTTTACGATTCTCGGCAGATACATGAAGCCCTACAAGCTATATATTGTAGGAGCCGTGTTCTTGAACATATTTTCCCAATGGATGAATGTGTTCTCGTTTGTGGTACTCATCCCTATCCTCAATATTCTTTTTAAAATTGACCAGACGGTCTACCACTATCAGGAATGGAGCTGGAGCACACTGAACAAGGACATGATTGTCAACAACGGGTACGCATGGGTGCAGGAAATGATTTCCATGCGTGGTGCTTTTATTACACTCTGCACCATGGGTGCACTGCTTATTATCATGACCATCATCAAATGTATCGGCTACTGGGCATCCATGAACATTATGGTACCGCTGAGTACGGGTATAGTAAGGGACATCCGCACCGAGCTGTATAACAAGATTCTAAGACTTCCTCTAAGTTTCTTCAGTTCTGAGCGCAAGGGTGATATTATCGTCAGAATGAGCACAGATGTTCAGGTGGTAGAAAGTTCCATCACGTCGGGTATGGACAACCTCATCCGCCAGCCCATCGCCATTATCGTTTGTTTCACCACCCTCTTCACTGTCAGCTGGCAGCTTACTCTGTTCGTACTCTGTGTGGCACCTCCTGCCGCCTGGATTATGGGGGCGGTAAGCAAAAAGCTGAAGAGCCAGTCATCGAACGTCCAGGCTGGATTGAGCGAAATCATGGCACAGATAGAAGAGACGCTGGGTGGACTTCGTATTGTGAAGGCTTTCATTGCTGAGGAAAAAATGAGCAAGCGCTTCGCTTTTACCAACAACGAATTTCGTCGCGGCATGATTAGCATGATGCGCCGTCTCAATGCTGCGCACCCCGTCTCTGAAACACTGGGTACTGTGATTATCGTCATTGTAATGCTCTTTGGCGGATGGCTAATTTTGGAGGGCAAAGGGTTCATTGATGCTTCTACATTTATCTTCTACATGGTGATTCTGTACAGTGTCATTAATCCCATCAAAGACCTGACACGCACTACCTATTATATCCCCTTGGGCTTGGCTTCAATGGATCGCATCGACTATATCCTGAAGGCCGATAACCCCATCAAGGAACTGCCTACCCCCAAGCCGCTCGACAGCTTTGAGGACAAAGTGGAACTGAGGGACGTGTCGTTCCATTACATTGAAGGACGCGAGGTACTGAAACATGTCAACCTCACTGTTCCCAAAGGAAAGACGGTTGCACTGGTAGGCCAGTCTGGTTCTGGAAAGTCCACGCTTGTAGACCTTATTCCCCGCTATCACGATGTGTCGGCAGGTGAAGTGCTTATCGACGGGAAGAACATCAAGGAGGTAGGCATCCACGACTTGCGTAAACTTATCGGCAACGTCAATCAGGAGGCTATCCTTTTCAACGATACTTTCTACAACAACATCACTTTCGGCGTAGAAAATGCCACAATGGAACAGGTTATCGAAGCCGCAAAGATTGCCAATGCCCATGAGTTTATCATGGAAAGCGAAAACGGCTACAACACTGTTATCGGTGATCGTGGCGGTCGACTCAGTGGTGGACAGCGCCAGCGTGTCAGCATTGCCCGCGCTATATTGAAGAACCCACCCATCCTCATCCTTGACGAGGCCACTTCCGCCCTCGACACCGAGTCGGAGCATCTTGTACAGGAAGCTCTCGACCGTCTAATGAAGAGCCGCACTACCGTAGCCATTGCCCACCGTCTATCCACTATCAAGAATGCGGATATTATCCATGTACTCTATGAGGGTGAGATTGTTGAATCGGGCCAGCACGAGGAACTCATCGAGAAGAACGGCTACTACAAGCGCCTGTACGATATGCAACAGCTGTAAATTGCACGCTTTAACTCCTTATCTGAAATAATTTTTATACCCCTAAAGGATTGTCGATAAGATGAAGATAGCTTCTTATGCCAAAGCCATAATTTCTTTGATTTTATATCCAATAAAATCGCATACGTCCTTGTTCCTCCTCACATGGATAATGTCTTGCGCAATTTGTCTTTTGGGAAGGCAAAATGGCATTGAAAGCAATTTACTCACAACAGGTTTTCTGTCAATATTTGATTGCTATCTTTTGTGCGTACTCGCAGCTTTACTGCAGAAGATAAAATTAGGATGGTTGGCATATGTGATAGCCGTTTCTTTTCTTTTCTCGGAGATTTTTGTTGTTTTATTTAATCATTCTTTTTTAAACCGATATACAGTACAATTAGTATTAGAGACAGACGGTAGAGAAGGGACAGAATTCGTCACAACAGTTCTTTTTCAATCAGAAATGTTATGGGCGATATTCATCACCTTGTTGTCAATCCTTATAACGATATTTATCAGAAAATGCTTAAATAAGTTTATAAAATGTATTATTCCCCATTTTGTATTTTCTTTATATCTACTTTGTATGATTCTGTGGTCATGTGTTTGGCAAGGTCGTTCATACGAGAAACTATATAATTGTTTTCATGCGAATAATGCATTGGAATGTGAGGAGCCTGAATGCATGCCTTTCTTGGATACGCCTATTGTGAGGTTGGTATATGGAATAGCATATAACAGCGTTCTTTCTACAACAGAATTAGAAAGACTTGCCATGTCAATGGAAAATACGCGCGTTGATAGTTGCAGTTTTCGCTGTCCATTGATAATTGTTGTCATTGGTGAATCATATAGCAAGCATCATTGTTACTTATACAATAAAGAAGGGCTTCCAAATACTCCTCGAATGCAAAGAAAAGTAGATTTAGGTAATCTTTTTATATATAATGACGTGGTATCGCCATTTAATCACACGCATGAGGTGTTTAAATATATGTTTTCCACCTGGGATGACACCTGTAGCGATTCGTGGTCTGAGCATACATTATTTACTGCTGTTTTCAAAAAAGCTGGATATAGAGTGCTTTTCGTTACTAATCAATTTACTCAGAACACGGATGATAAAATTAATGTATTAGGGGGAACCATTTTTAATCAGAAACGTTTGTCGGATTTGCAGTTTACTAACAGGAACAAAAAAAGCTATACTTATGATGAAGGATTATTCAATGAAATGCCCTCATCAGAAGAAATCAAGAAAGCACCAACCATATTGATTGTTCATTTGCTCGGTCAACATGTAACATATTGGGATCGATATCCGTCTGAAGCAGCAATTTTTAAGCCAGAAGAAGCGAAGAACAAGTTTGGAGGGGACAAATGCAAGACTGTAGCTATAAGTTACGAAAATGCGACATTCTATAATGATTGGGTTGTTGACTCCTTGCTTAACAAATATGCTGATACCGATATGATCGCCCTGTATTTCTCTGACCATGGGGAGGAAGTTTATGATTGGCGTGAAAAATTCATGCGCACTGACGAAAAAGAATTACTACCAGAAGTGGCACATTTTCAATATGAGATACCATTTATGTTCTATATGACTGATGAGTTTATTAAAAGACATAAGGATATTGCAGCAGATGTTAAGTCTTCTTGTAACAAACCATTCATTTTGACAGACCTACCGAATATACTTTTTCATTTGGGTGGCATTCATATGAAGGATTATCAAGCAGAGAAAGACCTTCTATCGCCTTTATACAATATAAAACGAAAAAGGATGATAAGAAAAGATATTGATTATGACCTCCTAATGAAAGAATTCAAGCATTCTATTGAATCAGAGTTATGAAACAGCAAGAATTAATTAAAGAAAAAGAGTTGCATTTAATTGTTCTTTGGGATAGAAGTCGCATAAAGCAGAAAGAAATCCTAGAGGACATTAAGGAGAAGTTCGTTATACAGAAGGCCTATGAAATAACATGGGACAAGGAATTGATTGCCAACAATTTTACCCGTTTTTATGGTGTAAATCTGCCTGCGAATTCTTTTAAAGAAATAGAATGTGGAAAGGGTCCTTTCTTGCTATTAGTCGTTTATGACAATAACCCAATATATGGAAAGCGTCTTACAAGCAGGGGAATGGAAACTGTAAACACGAATCTTTTTGATGCAAAGACGCTATATCGTGAATGGACAGGTGGCGGTCATAAGATTCATGCAACTAATAATCCAGCGGAGACCAATCATGATCTCACATTGTTATTAGGCGTTAATACTAAAGATTACCTCTTACAACATCCCTCAACAGAAAAAGGTATAGAAAGAATTAATCAGAATATTGTCGGAGCCAATGGTTGGGATAGTTTGAAACAAGTGTTCTATGTATTGAACAATACGGTAGAATACGTCGTTCTTCGGGGAAAGAATGAAACTTTAAATGATAATTTCTCTGACGAACACAGGGATATTGATATCTTTGTAACTCGACAGAATTATTCTTCTGCTGTATTTATTATTAATGGAGTTTCCGCATGTTCTATTGAGCGTCCCCACATTCTAATTAATATAGGCGGTTTCGATTATTATCTTGACATGTGGGAAATGGAACATTATTATTTCGATTGGGATTGGAGCCTATCCATGTTATGCCAACGAAAAATGGAACAGTATCTCTATGTCTTAGATGATAACAATGAATTTTACAATTTACTTTATCACTGTTTGATTTTCAAAGGAGGTATCGCTCCTGACTATCTACCGATTCTGATTGGTCACAGAAAGAGATTGAACTTAGAAAGAAAAGAATGGGCTGAAATTCTTGTAGACTTCATTAATACTAACAGGTACCACGTTACCGTTCCAACAGATAAGTCTATAAAACTACATACAGATGAAGTGCTGGAGATTATTGTCCACAAATATGGAAAGGCAATAAAGTATCTTCATTCAGCACAAAATGATTCTTTCACTTTTGAATCTGCAGTATATGAGAAAGAATGTAGTTTCGTTAAGTATGGAACATCATTCCTGATAGATAATGAAAAAAGACTTCTTGAAGAGTTATCCAAATGCAAATACGTTCCTAAGGTATTATCTTTAGTGGAGTGTGAAGATAAAACTCATCACATTATTGAGATCTCAAGAATTGCCGGAGTGGACGTGAATACTTTTTTTGCAGATTGCAGCCATCACCACTTTTCAACTATAGTGAGTTTTCTAAGGCAATGTGTTGATATCTTGCTCATTTTAAAGAAGCATCATATATATCATCGTGACTTGACTCCAACAAATTTACTAGTCTCTGAAGGCGATACTAATAATAAATGTCATGTAGGGTTAATAGATTTTGGATGGGCTGTAAAGGATGAAGAACTGACGAATTGTATTACTCCAGATGGATTAGGGGGAAGTTTCGCTATAGAAAATGGAATTTCAGATATTTTCTCTATTCATAAGATAATAAATGAACTTCCATTGCCAGATGTTCCCTATGTCATAAATATAAAGGTCGCGCTCCAAGATTTGATTGAATACGAAAAAGAGGGGAAAACAAATGAAGTAATTAAGAGATTGAAGAAAATAAAAAAATTCAAGCCAGTCATAGAAGACTATAATCAGCTTACAAATGATTGGAGAAAAGAGAAAGCTCCCATCTATATTAGATGGCAAATGGCAATAGACAATACAGTAACACATTTCAGAAAATGTGCCATTATCCGTAGAAGTGGGTTGAAGGAAGGGAAAAATTTTTCTTCTGAGCGATATCTGACCGCATATCCTGATATACAGGAGAATGCATTAATGCACTATTTTTTCACAGGGAAAAAAGAAAATAGATTCTTATATACAACTGGTGACATGGGGGCTCCGAAAGCCCAACCAACTGACTCAGCTCCATTAATTAGTTTCGTCGTTACAAGCTTCAATTATGCGCATCTAATAACGGAGACTCTTGATTCTTTGATAAATCAGACATATAAGAATTTTGAGATAGTTGTTGTTGATGATGGTTCAAAAGATAATTCGTTAGAAGTTATCCAAAACTATGTAAACAAATATCCTTTCATACATCTTTTCACTCATCCTAACCATGAAAACAGAGGGCTTCCTGCATCAATGCGTCTTGGTATCGAGAAAGCAACGGGAGAATATGTTGCTTTTTGTGAAAGTGATGATTATCTTCGTTCAGACTATCTACAGAAAAAAGTAGATGTTATAAATAAGTATAGCGATGTTGTCATCATTTCCAATGGCATCAAGATGTTTGGAAACGAAAAAGACATTCATGCAAGAGGTTGGGTATGTCAGCATATTAGGAAATTATTGAAAACAGGTGGTACTCCTGTTGATATGCGATATAATCAAGAATTTAATTTCATTCCTACACTATCGTCGGTAATGATACGAAAGGATGTGTTAGTGCAACTTGATTATAACACACCTGTTCCTGCATGGTTAGATTTTTGGTTGTATCGACAAATACTTATTCGATATGTTTTATACTTTGTTGACGAAGAACTAACCTTCTGGCGTCAGCACAACTCTTTTAATGGGCTAGAAAACTCATCAAAAGTTGTTAATCAGTTAGGTGATTTTTTACGTAAAAGTAATCAACTAATAGGAATATGAAAGTACTCTGGTTTGAAGTAACGACTCCAGGCCGATACAATGGGCAAGGCTTGGTTATTGGTGGTTGGCAGGATTCTTTAGAGAGAATCGTCAGGACTCGCAAAGATATAGAACTCTATATCGCATTTGAATCATTGTGGCCCCAAGAAAAGAAAACAGACGATGGTGTGACCTATATTCCGTTGAATATCCAATACACGAAAGAGGAACTTAAGAGGAAAGAAATTACATGGGAGGTAAATGCAGAAAAGCTAATACCTGTCATGAAGGAAACAATTGACAGAGTACAGCCAGATCTCATTCAGGTATTTGGAACGGAATGGCCATTTGGGTTGATTGCAGAGTTCACTACAATACCTGTAGTCGTTCATATTCAAGGAGCAATGGCACCATACAACAATGCAATCTACCCTCCAGGTTATAATCTTTTTAATGTGATGCAAGAAATTGGGTGGACTCATCCCCACAATCTGAGGAAAGCATGGAAAGATTACCAATTTGACATGTCACGTTCTATTATTGACAAAAGAGTATGGAAAGCCGTTCCAAATTATATGGGGAGAACTGCGTGGGACGAAGCACTGTCTGCCGTCATGCACCCAGGAAGAAAATATTTCCATGTAGAGGAAGCGTTGCGTCCTCAGTTCTTAACAGGTCAATTCAAATGGGAAATGTCCAAAAGTTCGGTACTGACATTAATGTCTACGGGATGTTCAAATTTTTGGAAAGGACCTGATATGCTTATCAAAGTTGCTCATATTCTTACCGAACTGGGGGTAAAATTTGAATGGAAGGTGGCTGGATATATGCCAGATAATGTCAGACGTATAGTAGAACGCAAAGAGAAAATGACATTTGAAGAGAACCATGTAGAATTTCTTGGGTATATCCAACCAATCGAATTGGCAAACCGTCTATGCAAGTCAACCTTATATGTCCATACAGCCTATGTAGAGAATAGTCCGAACTCTATATGTGAAGCTCAATGCATGGGTATTCCCATAGTTTCAACAAATGTTGGCGGAATATCTACTCTCGTAAAGAACGGTGAACAAGGATTATTAGTTCCTGCAAATGATCCATGGCAAATGGCATACGCGATACATAGTCTTTCATCAGATATAGAACGGATGAAATTCTTTTCAAATTGCTCCAAAGAAGTAGCCTTGCAGCGTCATAATGATAAAAATGTTTTATCACAATTACTTACAACGTATAATGCATTAATCTCTTCAAAACAATAATGACGAGTCTTATAAAGATACTTGCTTCTCTTGTTGAAAATCACATAAAGAAATGCGAAAAGGACAAGATAGAAGCAATTAAAAAGAAATTTAAAGGCAATGCCAATAAATTTGGTTTTGTAGGAAACATTGGGCAGATTAATTGCCCCGAACATATTTCTATTGGTGATAACACGTGGTTTGGTGATGGAATCTACCTTACAGCGTGGGACAGCTTTAACTGTATTGTTGACGGGAAGTCACAGGTACAACATTTTACGCCTTCAATCACAATAGGCGAGAACTGCCACTTTGGGGCGCAGAACCACATCACTTGTACTAACCGAATTACAATCGGTGACAATCTTCTAACAGGTAAATGGGTTACAATAACAGATAATTCTCATGGCGATTCATCATTAGAGCATTTGAATATAGATCCATTGAAAAGACCCATAGTTTCCAAAGGTCCTGTATCTATAGGAAAGAATGTATGGATTGGTGATAAAGCAACCATTTTGTCTAATGTATCCATTGGTGATGGCGTTATTATTGCTGCCAATGCTGTAGTAACGAAAGATGTGCCATCATATACTGTCGTAGGTGGAAATCCTGCAAGAATTATTAAAACAATAACAAAATAGCATCTAAAATATATGATACACAAACGTAGAGTTATAGCAATTCATTTGCCACAGTTTCATCCATTTAAGGAAAACGACGAATGGTGGGGAATGGGATTTACGGAGTGGACCAATGTTACCAAGGCAAAACCACGATATGAAGGACACTATGAGCCGCATCTTCCTTCAGATACAGGATTTTATGACTTACGTCTTCCCGAAGCCCGTGAGTTACAGGCAAACCTGGCACAACAATATGGCATTTACGGTTTCTGTTATTACCATTATTGGTTCAATGGAAAGCAATTAATGGAACGTCCTGTGAATGAAATTCTTTCTATGGGCAAGCCCGATTTCCCATTTATGCTTTGCTGGGCAAATGAAAATTGGGCACGTAATTGGGATGGAGGATTCACAGATGTTCTCATGAAGCAGGAGTATTCGCATGAAGATGACATTAATCATATGAGATGGCTTTGTGAGAATGTTTTTCCTGACCCTCGTTACATTCGTGTTGACGGTAAACCTGTATTTGTGGTATATCGCGTCTCTCTGTTCCCCGATTTTGAGGAAACGATACGAACTTGGAGAGAAGTTGCTCGTGAGGAGTATAACATGGAACTGTATCTGATGGAAACCATGTTTCCTGGTGATCCCACTCATACCTGTCTTACAAAAGGTATCGATGCTGCCATGGATTTTCAACCTTTAGGAGTCATGATTTCGGAACTTCCTACAGAAAATCTGAAGTTGCTTGACCCTAATGAAACAGAAGAACAAAAACCGACAGTATACAACTACTCTCATTATGTAGATTATTGTCGTTCAACAGAGCTTACTGATAGATGTTATCCCTGTGTTTCACCAGGATTCGATAATTCACCTCGACGAATAGGACGTACTTTTCTGTCATTTACCAATTGTACGCCACAGAATTTTGGTCGATGGCTATTCAATGAGCTTTGTAGAAAAACAACGTTTAAAAGAGAGGATGAGAACTTTGTATTCATCAATGCATGGAATGAATGGGCAGAAGGCAACCATATTGAGCCTGACCAGAAATGGGGAAGAGCATATCTCGAAGAAGTAAAGAGAACCATTGATTCTTATGAAGCCAATGGAGTACCCACTGATTATGAAATGGAACGTCATCAAACATTCGAAGAATTGAAGAAAACGATTAAAATAAAAGAACAAGAGAAAATATCAATCAAACAAATATACCAAGCTTGTAAAATCAAGATAAAAGACTCTAACGTATCATTCAGTGAAGCATACGGTTTTATCAAGTCAAAAAGAAACGACTTACCATTCTCTTTATATTTTAAAATTTATTATAAACTTCTCTTTTACAAAACGATAACTCTTCTTAAGTGACAATTAACGCTCTTGTACAATAAAAACTAAGGTAATAGATTTTCTTTTTTGCAAACATTTTATAATTTGTGTCGTTAAATTTCAATAATTAATGATATTTCTTCACTAGTGTCCACTAAAAATCAGCGGAGATGTTTGTAAGTTATTTAAATATAGGGTTTTAGGGGGTCACCTGCATAATCACGTGTGAGCGTACACTAAAACCGTGATTATGCAGGTGACCCGAAATTCTTCATCTTCATACTGGTCAAGATTTTCGGTTAATCCACGTGGTTATGCAGGTGACCCGAAGTTTCTTGAAATGCTTAGAAGACCTATTCACGAAGGAAGCCAAAAAGTTTCCACACTTCATAGAGCATGGAATCCATAGAGTTTCCGTTATATAGCTCTGGGAATTCCTGACGAATTTCTGGAAGTCTGTCCCCATTCTCTTTTAAAAAACGCTTTGTCCATCGTCCTCTTAGACAACGTCGCTGAAGGGGCGAAAGTTGTAACATATCGGAAAACTCACGCATAATCCCTGCTATGTCACGCCATTTACGACCGTCATGCTGCGAGTCCATCGTCACCTTACGCTCATGCTGTCTGTAAAGGTTCAAAGGACGGCAAACTTCAATAACCTCTCCCTGGCGGCAGATGTAGTTCCAGAACAGCCAGTCACCACAATAGCGATAGCGCTGATAGGTCTTCGGCACACTATTGAAGGCCGCTTTCAGGAAGACCGTCATACTGGCATTATATATATGATTATGTATCAGCATGCGATGTCGCAAGAACCAACTGCCATCATTCACCTCTACCTTTCCCGAGCTGCCATGCTTGTGCCATGTAATCGACATGGGCTGGCTTTTGCTGTCAATCATCTGCGAATGGCAATAGGCGACAACAGCTTTCGGACAGCGACGAAGCTCTCCTACAAGGGTTTCCAACAGATTAGGCTTGGCTACGTCGTCGCTCTCCGCTATCCAGATATAATCCCCCTTTGCAAGTTGTATGCCTCGTTCCCATTGCAGGAAGGTATTACCTGTGTTCTGCTCGTTCATTACAATATGCGTGACACGCGGGTCGTCAGCATAGCCCTCAATGACACAACGACTGTCATCGGTCGAACAATCATCGAGGATGATAAGTTCGAAATCCTGAAATGTCTGGTTGAGAACACTATCAATACGCTCACGCAAATAAGGTGCATGATTATAGTTCGGGACGATGACACTGACAACAGGCAATGGCATATCAACAGGGTATATAATTTAATCTTTTATAATCTGATTGAATTTCCTCTGGGTTTCCTCATAGGTAAACGCCAAAAGATGCTGCTCAACACAGGAAAGTACACTCTTTTGCAGGGATTCATCGGTCAACAGCCGATACACTGCAGCAGCCATGGCCTTAGCATCGCCTACGGGTACAAGCAGTCCTGCACGTCCTTCATCAAGGATTTCTTTTGGTCCTGTAGGACAATCTGTCGACACCATCAGTTTGCTGAGCATCAGTCCTTCTATCAAGACGGTGGGCAGACCTTCCATCTTGGCACTGTGTATGAGCATGCATGCATGCTGCATCCAGGGATACGGGTTGGAACTGAAACCTAAGAATACCACATCACTATCCAATCCTAAGCTAACGGCCAGCTGGCGCAACTCTTCCTCCGAGTGTCCTTTTCCCAAAATATACAGCGGAAACGTAACTTTATACTGTTCACGAAGCAACTTATAGGCACGAAGCAGAGTGGAAATATCCTTCTGGCTTTCCTCCAGTCGCTCTACGGCCAACAGGTATGTCCCGTTGATACGGTTGTCAACAACCGGCTCACTGGCACGCATCAACATGTCTTGCTGATTCTTGGCATTATAGATGACACACAACTTATCGGCCAATCGTGGGAAAAGTCTTGCTCCCTCATCACACATGGCCTGACAGATGGTCACGACCTTATCATAGTATTCAAGGGCATGTCCTATACGACGAGTACGGCGGGGATTCTGCTTCATCACCTCATCAAAACTGAAGTGGAACCAAGCAATTTTTCTTTTCGTCACCGTCTGCAGATAGGAATAGGCACAGCAGTCGAAGTCGATAATCACGTCGTTTTGGGCAGCTAACTGTTTTATCCACTGCTTTATGAGACGGCGGCGCACAGGTCCGAGGACAATTTCATCGTATACCTTTACATAGAAAGGCAGTCTACGCAGAATCTTTTGTTTCAACCATTTGGTAAGGATTTCGTTTTCCACCAGATGCACTACCTTTACATTGGCAGGAATACGCTGAAGAAACACTTCCAGTTCTCCCATACCGACACATACGGCCAGTGTAATGTCATAATGTCCATCCATCGACAAATGCTGTAGATAGTCGACAAGCACTGTGTCGATTCCTCCGTCAAGGAATCGGCTCATCAAGAATAGTATTTTTGTCTTAGCCATATACGTCAATGTTTCCAGTAGCTCTTCCACCCCATGTGTTGGGCATATTCCTCTTCAGTTACTTTCTCAAACACCTTGTCATCTTTTAGATAGAAACGGTAGTCGAACTCCTCCTTAGTGCGCGACCATCGGTCGTGGGTCCACAGCCAGTAGGGTGGGTCGCGTCTGATGCTCTTCTCCAACTCCTGCATATAGCGCTCGGTAAGTTCGAAATCGGGAACCTGGTCGGGATGGCGGTCAATGAGCTTGAACTCGCATTCGTAGTATCCTCTCCTGACGCGGCGCACGTCGCCATAGAAGAATGCCTGCCCTGTGCGCTTGATGATGCGCTCACTGCCGGTGAACACGGGGGTGTTGTGATTCAGGAAGGGCATCCACAGATAGATGTTGCGCCAGTTGGGCTTCTGGTCGGCAATGTAGCCGACTACCAGAGGACGGCCTTCCCGTCGGTATTTCACGATGTCGCGCAGAGCACGTTCCATAGGTATGCAGACACTGCCGAAGCGCTGGCGCAGGCCGAGGAAGAACAGGTCGGTCTCCTCGTTCTCGATAGGATGGTAGAGCTCGGCACACAGCCCGCGCTCCGACAAAGCCAGTGGCAGCGTGCTCACCCACTCCCAGTTGCAGTAATGGCCCAGCATGACACCGCACGACTGCCCCTCTGCCCAGCACCGTTCTATCTCCTCAGTCCCCTTGAACACCATCCGGCGGCTCATCTCCTCACGGCTGATGGTGGCCAGTTTGAAGGTCTCTACCAGATAGTCGCAGAACCAGTGGTAGAACTGCCGTTCTGTTCTCTTCAGTTCCTTGCTGCTTTTCTCTGGAAAGGCTGTCGTAAGGTTTTTGCGAACCACACGTCGCCGATAATGCACCCCATAGTATATAATAAGATACATAATATCTGAGAAGATATAATGCACTTTCAAAGGTAGTCGCGACAGCAACCTCAAGACGGCAAAGCCAGTCTTAATCAGCATCGTCAGTATTTTCTTTTTCATCTGTTTTTTATCCATTATTGCTCTGGTGTCAGCCTGTTCCCGGTCATTCTTTCCATATACTGTTGTATGATGGCCTTCAACTCAAGTTCCATCTGTTCCTGCTCCGGCAGCTGACCGATGACATTGTTCTGCATCAGCCGATCTTCCAAAGAGTAGAGCGCTATGGTCTCCTTGCCGTCAAACTGCAGCACATGTCCGTACTTCACGTATTGGTAGATGCCATTCAGGTAGTTCACAGCCCAAGTGTCCTCGGCAGGCGTGCTCAACAGGTCTTTGCCGAAGGTAAGGTAAGGCTGGTCATAACCCAGATATTCCAGAATGGTCGGCATGATGTCCGTCTGCTGGGCAATGGCATCCACCATTCCGCTGCCCATCCCTCCCGAAGGGTCATAGAAGATGACGGGTGAAGTGAAGCCGCCCAGACTAGTACGATATTCCTCGAAGTAGGTCTGGTTCGTATGGTCGCTGGTAATGGCGAAGATGGTGTTCTCGAACCACGGCTGCTTCTTTGCGCTGGCAAAGAAATGCTGCAGGGCCATGTCCGTATAGCGTATCACTTTATAAACCGGCATGTCCGGGTTTTCCTCTTTAAACACGTCCTTATAAGGCTCAGGTACTCTGTACGGATGATGGCTCGACAGGGTAAAAAGGGCGGTCATGAACGGCTGCTTCATCTCCGACATCTTCATGCAATAATACTGCATAAAGGGCTCGTCCGAGATGCCCCACCATCCGTCGAAGTCCTTATCACCGCCCGTCCGCCCGTCGGCCACATAGTCCTCGCGGCCATAGTAGTCCTTGAACTTCGTGGCACGGGCAAAGGCCATGAAGCCCATTGAGCCACGCTCGGCTCCGTGGAAGAAGGCGGTCTCATAGCCCTTCCCATTGAGACAGTCGGCAATGCCCGAAACATGGTTGACGGAATAGGGCGAGAGAAAGAAGGGCTCCACGAACATGGGGATTGACGAGAGTATCGAGGGCATGCCGTCTATCGACTTGCGGCCGTTGCAGTAGCTGTAGCGATAGGTCAGAGCGCCATGGGCTAACAGAGAATCGGTGAAGGGGGTATAGCCTTCATAGCCCAGGATATGCTTATTGTAAGCACCGATATACTCGCGGCCGAAACTCTCTATGATAATCACCACCACGTTCTTATTTCGGAAAGTGGCGGTTGAGTCTTTCGGCAGGTGGATAGGGTCGAACACCTTCTCCATTTCCTCCACCGACGAGAAGTAGTCGGGTACCTCAAAGTTGTTCTTACCTATGGTACGGATAAGAGCAAAGGGTGTGTTGAGCACGATGCCGGTCTCTGTGGGCCGGTCACAGTAGTTATTGGCATTCGAAACAGTGATGGGCCTGATGTCGCGTGTCCATCCGCCACGCATACCTGCCACACAGAAGGGTACAAAGGCCAGTAGCGAGAGAGGCATCATAAGATAGTAGGCTATCAGTCTGCCTGCCTTGCTCTGCCTGAATAATTGCGAAGCACTTGCTTCCATCGAAGAGGCCAGTCTGGCTGGGACGACGGGCTTCACGTACAGTCGCCACAGCCCCCACCCCACTACTGCCGCCAGCACAAAGAAGTACCAGTGGGCCAGCGCCTCGGTAAGAAAGATGTCACCTAGGTTGTTCTCGTTCTCGAACTCTTGGAAGATGGTGGTCGTGGTGCGCCGCATGGAATAGCGGAAGTACACCGCATCGCAGAGGTTGACGGCCAGTGTCAGCACGTTGACAGCGACAAACAGGCCACGACAGGCGTTGTGATAGCCCCTGTGTTCCTTCAGGTGCAGCGGGAACATCACCATCACGACCCAGAGGGCATTGGTGTAGAGGATGGCAGAGGTATCGAACATCACGCCTCCCCGGAACATCTCCAGCAGATGGCCAGCAGTAAGGTTACCTGCATACAGGCTCCAGTTCTCCAGGAGGAAAGCCACCCTGGCAAGAAAATATACGATATAGGCCAGCAACAGGTTCGCCAGCACGCTTGTCATGGGCCACAGATGTCTCAGATATTTTGCTATCATGCCGCAAAGGTACAAATAATTCATCATTCTTTGTTAAAAAAGCGAATTAAAATGACGCATCTCGCTCATTATTCATACCTTTGCAGGCATGAAAAGTATCAAGACCGCAATACTCTACCACTTTCTCTCCACCCTCCTCGTAGGCACCATCTTCCTGTGCTATGCATGGGGCGATGCCGTTGTTTCCGGTATGGATATCTTGGGATGGCTGTTCTTCATCACATCCTGTTTCTCGCATGCCGCACTACTGTTGCTGGCTCCGCTGCTGGCTCTCTGCCTACCTTTCAGCCTCATGCGGCTACCACGTGTGGCAGCTACGCTGTTCGCAGGATCGGCCAGTCTGCTGGCTATGGTGGCCTTCGTCAACATGCAGGTCTACCGCATCTACCGCTTCCATATCAACGGCTTCATACTCAACCTACTGACGGGTCCCGGTGCTGGTGACATTTTTGACTTCGATGTCAAGCTCTACCTCACCGAGGGTTTGCTACTCGCTGCCATAGCAGCACTTTGTATCGTCCTGTGGCCCCTGTCCGCCAGATGGTCACAACGCTGGGGCGGCAAGCATTTCGCCCTGTCCACGTCCCTGTTGGCAGTTATGCTGCTTATAGCCAACGGCTGCCACGTCTACGGCTCGTTCGTGCTCAAGCCCTCCATTGTAAAGAGCGTACGCCTCGTACCCTACTATTTCCCCCTCTCGGCCACCAGCCTGCTCATGGACTTGGGCTATGAGCGCAAGGTGCTCGAGGTCGACGGCAGTCTGTCGGCCGACGGTGACTTCTGCTACCCTCTGCACGAACTCAGGGTAGACAGTACCTCCGTTAAGGCTCCCAATGTGGTCTTCATCCTCATCGACTCATGGAGCCGACGCGCCCTCACCGAGGAGTGCATGCCCCGGCTCTACCAGCTGGCTCACGAGGAGCAGTGGTATGCCAACCACGTCAGCTGCAGCAACGGCACCCGCTATGGTGTCTTCGGTCTCTTCACAGGACTGCAGCCCTACTACTACTCCGTCTTCGAGACCAGCCGCACCAGTCCGCTGCTCATCGACCGTCTGCTCAGCGCCAACTATGACTTCCGCGCCTATCCCAGCGCCACGCTGCGCGCCCCCGACTTCCGCCGCATCCTCTTCAGCCGCCTCCCTAACCTGCGCACCGAGACCCCAGGGAGCACCGCCTACGAGCGCGACCAGCAGATCAAGGACGACCTCATCGCCGACCTGCCCCAGCTGAAGGATGCGAAGAAGCCCTTCTTCGCCTTCCTCTTCTTCGACCTGCTACACGCCTACAGCCTGCCCACCGAACTGCTCGACCGTTTCCAGCCATCGTGGGAATACGGCAACTTCTCCGTACTCAACAACGACATGGACCCCACGCCCTTCTGGAACCTCTACCGCAATTCCGCCTACCAGACCGACCGCATGGTGGGCGAGGTCATCGACGCGCTGAAGCAGCAGGGCATGTACGACAATACCCTCATCTACATTACTGGCGACCACGCACAGGAGTACAACGAGAACCACAAAAACTACTGGGGCCACAACTCCAATTTCTCCACCTATCAGATTGGCGTGCCGCTCATCGTCCATGAGCCGGGCGACTCGGTGCCACAGCGCTTCGCCCACCGTACCACCCACTATGACTTCGTACCCACGCTGATGCACGACTACCTGGGCATCACCAATCCACTCGAAGACTATTCCGCCGGGCTGCTGCTCACCGATACCACACCGCGCTTGTGGCATTTCGTAGGCAACGAGCTGCGCTATGCCTTCCTTGTAGAGGGCGACACCATCATCACCAAGGAGGGAGCCGGCTATATCGACGTTACCGATGCCCGGCTCAACCCCATAGACAACTACCACATCAAACCTAAGGAGTTCGATGCGGCCATCCGACAGCTTAACCGTTTCTTGAAGTAAGATTCAGATTAATCAGAGTACTCAGATTATTCAGATTCCGGGAAGCACCTATTTATTAATAAAATCACTCGAAGTGATTTGCAACAGGGCGCGCGCCCGTTGCAGTCGCAGCAGACTGTCGGGGCCTTCGTTGGCCACAACCCTCTCGGCATCGAGATCGTAGGCGGTGAAGCCAACGGAGTCGATAAGGGAAAAACCGTTGTTAAAGGTGTGAAAGGCCATAGGCTGGCGATAATAGGGCGAGAGCACATCGCGGCTGAAGGTAAAGGCGCTATGGTCGATACCCATTTGGCCCAGCAGCGTGGCGGCCAGGTCGCTCTGGCTGCAGACTTCCTCAATACGACGCGGCTGACGGACGGCACCGCCCGTCCATATCAGGGGGATATGGTTATATAGACGGGTGGTCTCGTCGATGCCCCGGTAACGATAGCCATGATCGGGCAGGATGACGATGAGCATATCGCGCCATGCAGGTGTTTGCCGCAAACTGTCAAGGAACTGTCCGATACACCGGTCCAAATAGTTGAAGGCATTATATACCTCATCGTCCAGCTCATGCGTGGGTACGTCCCATGGCTCGTGGCTGCTCAGCGTGAGCAGAGTCTTCATCCAGCGCTCGTGCCGTTCGTCCCCGATGTCATGGAGCAGCGAGGCCAGCATTAGGTCGTCGCGCACGCCCCATTGGGCGGAGTGCTGTTCCTCGCTGTCGTAATCGGCTTTCCATCTCAGTTCCTCATAGCCAGTACCCATGACGTAGCTGCGCATATTGGTGAAATTGATGTCGCCGCCATAGTAGAAGCTGGTGGAATAGCCAACCTGTCTGAGCGACAAGGCAATAGAGGGCATCTTGCGGCTCTTCTCTGGAATCTTCATGACCGATGTCACGGGAAAGGCGGGATAGCCGCTCAGGATGCTCACCATGCCCTTGTCGGTGCGCCACGAGTTGGCATAGCACTCGCTGAAGAACACGCCCTCCTCCATCAGCCCGTTCAGCCTTGGTGTAATCTCAGGATGTCCGCCCAACACGGTAAACTGTCCTCCGCAGCTTTCCATTACGATAAGCAGGATATTGGGACGCGTGGTGGTGAGCAGCGTGTCGGAGTGGTCGCTTTGGGTACTGAACAGTCCGTCGGTGAGCTGCTGGCACTCCTCATCGCTGAAGTAGCGGTAGCTCACGATATAGTCGCCCGACTTACCTATCGAGGAGAGGAAGCTAAACACGGGGTTCACGGCCGAATGGTTCAAGAACTGGTTCTGCGAGAAGAACACCTGGCCTATATTGGTGGTCGACTCGCCCAGTCCGCCGCGAATGCCAATCACTACCAGGGGAATGAGGACTGCATAGAGCAGCGTTTCGGCTATCTGCGACGGCAGGTGCCTCCTCCAGGGCCGTGACTGCAAGATGTGAGAGGCAAGGATGGTCTTTCCGCACCAGGAGTAAGCATGATAGAGGATAGCGGCAATGACAGCGAAGACGATGACACGCAATAGCAGATAGCCCGTGGTGACACTGGCCATAGCCTCGGTGGGTGTCTCCAGATATTGCAGGCACGAAGCGTCGAGCTTGAACTGCCAGAACTCATAGAGGCTCACATCGGCCACGAAGGCGAGCGACATGGCCGCAGCAATGAGCACATAATAGGCATTCAATATCCATCGGGGTACCCTCAGCCATACCGACACCATGGTGGCGAGCAGGGGGAAGGCCAGCACATAGAGCGATGTAGAGAGGTCGAGCGACAGCCCGTGTCCCAGCACATTAGCCACATCGGCAGCCGTGAAAGCCTGACTGCCAAGATTACACAGCATGAATACCACCTTGGCCAGCAGAAAGACAAGCATCGTCAGCCCCAAGATGCCCGCAAGATACAATATGCGCCTCTTCATCATTCCATTCATATTCCGTTGAGAAAGCAAAGTTACGAACTATCCCTGAATATAGCAAGGAAATCCCAGAAAATATCCATTTGTCCCAGTATGTCAAATCCCTATGTTTGGCAACGTCTATAAGCGTTTGCGTCACTCACGCATAGTGATTGCGTCACTCACGGTGAGCGTTTGCGTCAATCTCTGTATGAGAACATTTTTAATAATATGCAAAAATATGCCCTCTCATGTGCAATCAACTGACTGCTGTGGAAAAAGCCAAAACGAAGAAAGTCATTTCTTTTCTTTGCCAAAAGAGAGTATCTTCGTATCTTTGCGGCAAAAATACGACCAAAATGCGCCTCATTTCTCATACACGCACGCTATTCTGCTTCCTGCTCCTGATGTCGTATGCCATCTGCATAGCCGGCAATATGGTGGGAGCCACGACCGACTATTTCCTATCTTTCCTCCTGCCCATCTTCGACTGTTACCTGATCTGCGCGGTGGCAGCCCTGCTCAAACGGGCACGACTGGGCTTCGTCATCAGTCTGCCTGCCATAGCCATCGTCTTTGCCGAGCTGTTCACGGTAATCTTCTATCACTCCAACTTCAGCACCTACGTCGTGCTGTTGCTGCTTGAAACCAACGGAAAGGAGAGCTCAGAGTTTGTAACGGCAGCGCTGAGGCAGCCCCAGAGCTGGTATGCCCTGCTGCTCACGCTGGCCATGGGAGGGCTGTCGCTACTACTGGCACGTCTGTCACGGAAACCGTTCAGATACAGGCGCATAGTCGTAGTACTGGCCATCGGCCTCATAGCCTGGTCGGGCATACGCCAGATATCTGCCTACGGTCGTCTCTTCCGCTGCTTCAGCAGTAAGACCACGGCGGCCTGCAACGACCCTCGCAACATTCCCCATCAGAACACGCCCTTCGTACGGCTGGCCTACGGCATTGCCTACAACATGGCGGCATCATCGGAGCTTAATGTGCTGGAGCAGGCGGTGGCGGCCACGACGGTCGACAGCTGCAGCTACCGCTGTCCGCTCATCGTACTCGTCATAGGAGAGTCCTACAACAAGCACCACAGTCCCCTGTACGAACCCGACTACTTGCCCACGACACCACGGCTCATGAAGCAGCGCGACGAGGGCCGTCTGCTAGTATATACTGATGCCGTGGCACCCTTTAATTTCACTTCGAACAGCTTCAAGTACATGTTCTCCACATGGGACGAGGAGGGTGCCGACGACTGGGCCGACCACACGCTCTTCCCTGCCATCTTCAAGAAAGCCGGCTATGAGGTCGACTTCATCACTAACCAGTTCACGCTGAACACAACATCGAATTGGGACTATACTGGCGGCACCATCTTCAACCACCAGGGACTGTCCGACCTGCAGTTCACACGACGCAATCCCGCTGTCTGCAGATACGACGGCGAGCTCATCGGCCAGATAAGACCTGCCGACTCGCTGGCAGCACGCCCCACGCTACTCATCGTTCATCTCATAGGGCAACACGTGAGCTACGACACACGCTATCCCTCCGATTTTGCCCGATTCCGCCCAGAAGACGAGCGCACCTCCTATGGCGGCAGACAAGGCCGCGAGATAGCTGCCCATTACGACAATGCCACCTACTACAATGACTATGTGGTAGACTCCATCTTCAATATGGTTAGAGAGAAGGATGCCATTGCCGTCTACCTGGCCGACCACGGCGAAGAGGCCTACGACTGGCGCAGCAAGTATGAGCGCACCAATGAGGGTACGCTGAGACCGGAGGTGGCACGCCATCAGTACGAGATTCCCATGATGTTCTTTATGACCGACACGTTCCAGGTGAGCCATCCCGACGTGGCCGAGGCCATAAGGACTTCTGCCGATAGGCGGTTCATCAGCAGCGACCTGCCCCATGTGCTGCTATGGCTGGCGGGCATCGACTGCTCCGAATATAAAGAAACGCGAAACATTCTCTCGCCCCGCTATGACTTAGGACGCAAAAGAATAATTCGCGGTGATGTAAACTACGACGAGCTTATGACTGTAGAATGACTGTAGACTATAGACTTTTGAGTGAAGACTATAGACTATAGATTATAGACCAGAGACTATAGATTAGACTTCTTCGCCAAAGAGTGTGGCACTGGTAGAGCCGGTGATGCGCACACGGACCGTCTCGCCGATGTGGTGACTGCCTTTGGCAAAGACCACCATCTTGTTCTGTTCGGTGCGGCCGCAAAGCTGTTCTTTGCTTCGCTTGGAGAAGCCTTCTACCAGCACGTCGAACTCCTTGCCTTCATCTTTCTTGTTCTGCTGAGCGGAGATTTCTGTCTGAAGAGCGATCAGCTCGTTCAGTCGGTGAATCTTCTCATCCTCAAGAACATTGTCGGGCAGATGCTTCGAAGCATAGGTGCCGGGGCGCTCGGAGTATTTGAACATGAAAGCTGAGTCGTAGCCCACCTCACGCATCAGCGAGAGCGACAGCTGGTGGTCCTCCTCTGTCTCGTCGTGATAGCCCACGAAGATGTCGGTACTGAGGCCGCAGTCGGGGATAATCCGACGAATGGCAGCTACGCGATCCAGATACCATTCACGGGTATACTTACGGTTCATCAGCTTCAGGATGCGGTTGCTGCCGCTCTGTACGGGCAGGTGGATATGCTTGCACACATTGGGCTCCTCGGCAATGACACGCAGCGTTTCGTCGCTCATATCCTTGGGATGGGATGTGGTAAAGCGGATACGCATCTCGGGAGCCTCACGGGCGACAAGGCGAAGCAGGTCAGCGAAGGCCCCTCCCATCCCCCCCTTGAGGGGGTGGGGTACGCCAACGAGACCATTCTCCCCCCCAAGGGGGGGACGGGGGGAGCTATAACTATTCACATTCTGTCCCAACAGGGTCACCTCCTTGAAGCCGCGGTCACGCAGGTCGCGCACCTCTCTCAGGATGCTCTCCACATCGCGACTGCGCTCACGGCCACGGGTATAAGGCACAATGCAGTAGTGGCAGAAGTTGTTGCAGCCGCGCATGATGCTTACGAAACCACCTATCTTATGGCCCAAACCGATACGCTGGGGAACCACGTCACGATAGGTCTCCTCAGTCGACAGCTCGATATTGATGGCCTTATGCCCCGTCTCGGCCTGAGCCACAAGGTCGGGCAGCGACAGGTAGGCATCAGGACCAGCCACCAGGTCGGCACCGTGGTTCTGCAGTAGCTCGTCCTTCACCCGCTCGGCCATACAGCCCAGCACACCGATGATAAGGGAGGCTCTTTCCCCACCCTCCCCAAGAGGGAGGGAGTTTTGCTTTTTGCGACGCAGCGCACAGAGTGCCTCCAGACGATGGTAGATTTTCTGTTCGGCATTATCGCGCACCGAACAGGTGTTCAGGAACACGGCATCGGCCTCTTCAGCGCTCTCGCAGGTCTCATAGCCTGCCATCTGCATCACCGATGCCACCACTTCCGAGTCGGCCACATTCATCTGGCACCCGTAAGTCTCTATAAACAGTTTCTTCATTCTTGTCTTACATTCTAAATAAAATCAGTCAGCCAGCAGGAAGTCGAGCTGTCGCTTCTCGATATTGGCACGTGCCACCTTGATGCGTACGGCATCGCCCAGCTGGTATTTCTTGTGGTGGCGACGACCCACAAGCTGGTAGTTGCGCTCGTCGAAGTCGTAATAGTCGCCATCCAGGTCGTGCATCCCCACAAGACCCTCACAGTGGTTCTCATCAATCTCACAGTAGATGCCATAGCTCTGTATGCCTGAGATATGGGCATCGAACTCCTGCCCTACCTTGTCGGCCATGAACTCCACCATCTTGTATTTGATGGAATCGCGCTCGGCATTGGCCGCAGTCTGTTCCATCTCGCTACAATGCTCACAGAGTTCCTCATAGTGGTCCTGATTGGCCGAGCGGCCTCCGTCCTGATAGCGGGTAAGCAGGCGGTGAACCATCGTGTCGGGATAGCGACGGATGGGTGAGGTGAAATGGGTGTAGTAGTCGAAAGCCAAACCGTAGTGGCCAATGTTATGGGTCGAATACTTCGCCTTCATCATAGCCCTCAGCGCCAGCGTCTCCACGAGTTTCTGCTCACGCTCACCCTGGGCATCGTCCATCAGCTTGTTCAGGTTCTTCGAGATAGCGCCACGGGTACCGCTGGTCTTCACCTTATAGCCGAAGGGGGCCACGGCTGCACGCAGCGACTCCAGCTTCTGCGGGTCGGGCTGGTCGTGGACACGGTAGACAAAGGTCTTACCTTTTGTTTGAGATTTATTATTTGAGGTTGTGGATTTGCTGTTGGCACTCTTTCCCACTTTTCCGATGTACTCTGCCACGGTGCGGTTGGCCAGTAGCATGAACTCCTCGATAAGCTGGGTGGCATCGTTCGACTTCTTGAAATAGCAACGGGTGGGATGTCCCTGTTCGTCGATATCGAAATGGAGTTCCTCACGGTCGAACTTCACAGCCCCATTCTTGAAGCGGCGCTCACGCAGCTTCTTCGCCATCTTATCGAGTATGCGCAGTTCATCGGCATAGTCACCATCCTTGCCTTGCAGAATCTCCTGTACCTCCTCATAGGCATAGCGGCGGTTACTCTTGATAACGGTATGGGCAAGGTGCCAGTCCTTGATATTGGCCTCTTCGTCCAAAACGAAAACGACGCTGTAGCATAGCTTCTCCTCATCAGGACGCAACGAGCAGATGAAGTTGCAGAGACGCTCGGGCAGCATGGGGATGGTACGGTCTACGAGATAGACACTGGTGGCCCGTTGCTCGGCCTCACGGTCTATAACGGAGCCCTCAGAGACGTAATGGCTCACATCGGCAATATGGACACCGACCTCATAGAGAATCTCTCCTCCTTGCCCCTCCTTACGAGAGAGGGCCTTCCTTATCGACAACGCATCATCGAAATCCTTGGCATCCTTCGGGTCAATGGTGAAGGTGGTCACATCGCGGAAGTCCTCACGGCGGGCAATCTCTTCGGAAGTAATCCCCGTCTCAATCTTGTTGGCGGCATCCTCCACCTTCTTCGGGTACTTATACGGCAGTCCATACTGCGCCAGGATGGCATGCATCTCCACGTTGTTGTCGCCCTGCTCCCCCAGCACATCGATCACCTCACCCACGAGGTTCTTCGAGTCTTTCGACGGCCATTGTGTAATCTTCACCACCGCCTTCTGTCCTGTCTTTCCACCTTTCAGTTTCTTCTTGGGAATAAGGATATCGTGATTGAAGATATTGCCCTCAGTAACGAGGAAGGCATAGTCTTTCTCCACTTGCAGGATGCCCACGGCCTGATCGTGCTTGCGTTCCAGGATATCGGTGACAATGGCCTCCTTGATGTGGTTCTGCCTGCGCGCCATCATGGCCACACGCACACGGTCGCCTCCCATGGCAAACATCGAGTTGCGCTCGCTGACAAAGATGGGCTTGCCGCCATCATCGGGCAGGAACGAGTTCTTGCCGTTGGCTTTGCGGATGAACGTGCCTTCCTGCACCTGCGTCTTCAGGTTCAGACGGAAGGAGCTGTTGTCCACCTTGCTCAGATAGTCGTCCCACGCCATCTCGTCGAGCACGTCGACAGCCAGCATCTTGGCCGGATGAGTGTCTAACCTAAGAGCCTTGAATACCTGCTTCAGCGTGAATGTCTCATTAGGATGAGCCTGAAAGAGTGCCTGAAGGGCATCTGCTACCTCACGCTTGGATAGTCGTTTTCCTCCTTTTCGTGCCATAGTCTGTATCGTTTAAAGTTATAATTGCTTTTCTACTTGCAAAGATAAGAAAAAAAGTCGGTCAACAACCATTTTCATCCAAAATATTCGTACCTTTGCACAATAATTACCAACAGAACACAACCCATTCAGTATGAAAATCCTGATTACGGGAGCCAGTGGATTCATTGGCTCGTTCATCGTGGAGGAAGCCTTGAGGCAAGGCATGGAGACGTGGGCAGCCGTTCGCGGCAGCAGCTCGCGCCAGTTCCTGAAAGACCCCCGCATCAACTTTATTGAACTGAACCTTAGTGACCAGAATGAGCTGGAGAAACAACTGGCAGGCCACACGTTCGACTACGTAGTGCATGCCGCCGGCATAACGAAATGCCTGGACAGTATGGATTTCTACCGCATCAACCTTAATGGTACAGAGAATCTGGTGCGTGCACTCATCGCGCTGCAGATGCCTTTGAAGCGGTTCGTCTACATCAGTTCACTGAGTGTCTACGGGGCTATTCGAGAGAAAAAGCCCTACGAGGAAATTCGCGAGACCGACCGCCCACACCCCAATACGGAATACGGCAAGAGCAAACTGGAAGCCGAGCGCTGGCTGGACGAAAGCCTGGAGCTGCGCATGTCTGAAAAGGAGTTCCCCTACGTCATCCTGCGCCCCACGGGGGTCTATGGTCCGCGCGAACGCGACTACTTCCTCATGGCCAAGAGCATCAAGCAGCACAGCGACTTCGCCGTGGGCTTCCGTAGGCAGGACATCACGTTCGTCTATGTCCTCGACGTGGTGCAGGCCGTCTTCCTTGCCTGTGAGAAAGGCAAGACGGGCCGCAAGTACTTCCTCAGCGACGGTGAGGTCTACCAGTCGTCGACCTTCAGCGACCTGATAAGGAAAGAACTGGGCAACCCTTGGTGGATTCGCATCACCGCCCCCATCTGGGTATTGCGTATCGTCACCTGGTTCGGTGACAGGATAGGACACCTGACGGGCAAGATCTCTGCACTCAACAACGACAAATACCACATCCTGAAACAGCGCAACTGGCGGTGCGACATTCAGCCTGCCATCGATGAATTAGGCTATCATCCACAATATACACTTGAAAAGGGCGTTCCCCTCACAATACAATGGTACAAAGAAAACGGATGGCTGTAAAGTCCCCTAAGTCCAAGGGGCTGTTTGCCTTCGAATGGGTCATGCTGGCCTACGCAGCATTCACGCTGGTGCTGATGCTCTTCACCTACACCAGACTGCAGAACCCTATTTCGATGCTGTGGCTGCGCGTGCAGGCCATAGCCATGACGCTGGGCCTGTGGGCTGTCTATCGCATGATTCCCTGCCGCCTCACCGTACTTTTCCGCGTACTGGGACAGATAGCCCTCTTAGGCAGTTGGTATCCCGAGACCTACGAGTTCAACCGCATACTCCCCAACCTCGACCATGTCTTTGCCTCGTGGGAACAGAGTCTTTTCGGCTTCCAGCCAGCCCTGCTGTTCAGTCAGAAACTGAGCAGCCCCATCGTGAGCGAACTGCTCACAATGGGCTACGTCAGCTACTTCCCGATGATGGTCTTGGTACCCCTGTTCTATTTCTTCTTCCGCTACGGTGCGTTCCTGAAGGCTTCGTTCATCATGCTCACCTCGTTCTTCATCTTCTACGTGGTCTTCATCTTCCTGCCCGTAGCCGGTCCGCAGTTCTACTATCCTGCCGTAGGGCTCGACCAGATAGCACAGGGCGTGTTCCCCAATATCGGCCACTACTTCGAGACCCACAGCGAGATGATGCCCAGCCCTGGCTATGCCGACGGCATCTTCCACAAGGTACTGGTCTTTGCCCATGAAGCCGGTGAGCGCCCCACGGCAGCCTTCCCCAGCAGCCACATGGGTGTGACCACGGTGCTCCTGTTGCTGGCATGGGCCACGAAGAACCGCTACTTGTTCTGGTCGCTGGTACCCTTTGCCGTGCTGATGTTCTTTGCCACTTTCTACATAAAGGCCCACTATGCTATCGATGCCATCGCCGGTGTCTTCACAGGCCTGTTCATGTACTTCCTGCTGAATGCAGTCTACAGGAAAGGGAAATAAGAAACCGCCACAGACACGATTACCGATAATCAATAACCGATAACCTATATGAGAACCATACTCACCGCAATCATCGTCCTCGTTTCCTTAACGGCAAACGCACAGACCTACACTAATGAGTATCCCAAGGAGTTGACCCGTCTGGCCCAGAAATGGGTGAAGAAGGGTCAGTGGCGCAACGGGTTCACCAAGGCATCGCCCGCCCCGACCGTGAACTTGGTGGAATTCTATCTGCAATACCACCGCAACCCTGAGCAATGGAACGCCCTGTTCCAATGGCTCGAGGCTACCGACCTGCTGGCCATCCCCGCCGGCCGCACACCCATTCCCGGCACTACGCTCACCGTCAGCGTAGAGGATGGCGACAACTGGTGCTCACAGGACGACCTGCGACGTGGCAAAGGCAGCGAAAGCCACTATCAGAAGATCGACTTTATGTATGTTGTAAAGGGTACCGAGGGTTTCTGCCGTCTCGACCATGAGACATCGCGCCCCCTTTCCGACTACAAGCCTGACCGTCTGGAGTATGCCTTCGACTACGAGCGCCTGGAGCAGTTCACCTCCATCCCCGGCACCTTCAACATCATGTTTCCCTGCGACTGGCATGTGGCCAAGGTGAAGACCACCGAGCAGAGCCAGCGGCTCCGCGTACTGGTCATCAAGGTCGACTATAAGCTTTAGCCTATTACTACAAAAATATAACCTCTTCTTTTGGGCTATTCAAAAAAAACATCGTATTTTTACAAGTGAAACGAAAATACAAACTTGCGCAGCGTAGCGGAGCAAGAACAGAAACAACTAAAACAACTTTATATTAACCTCGACGTTTTTTAATTTTACTAGTATGAAACAACTTTATCTGAAAACTTTGGTGCTCCTGCTGATGAGTATGGTGGGAGGCACTGCGATGGCGTTTGACTGTGAGGTGGATGGCATCTACTACAATCTTGATTAAGAAAAGATGACAGCAGAGGTGACCTATGGCACAAACTCTTATTCTGGAGAGATTGTCATTCCTTCCACAGTTACTTATACTGAGCAGAGCTATAGCGTGACGAGCATTGGTCGTGGTGCTTTCCGTAGTTGCAGCGACCTGACTTCCGTCACTATCCCAAACAGCGTGACTAACATAGGAGATTATGCGTTCAATAAGTGCAGCGGCCTGACCTCCGTCATTAGTCTTGCCATTACACCGCCCATATGTATTATTGGTGTTTTTAGTGGAGTTAACATGCAGGCATGCAAGCTCTTTGTACCTACGGGCTCGAAAGCAGACTATCAGACTGCTGACGTATGGAAAGACTTCTTATTGATTGAGGAAGGTGCGGAAACAACGTCCGTCACAACGGCCAAGACAGGGAACCGCAGCACCCGCAGCATCCATTCAATAGACGGCAAACGGAAAGACAGCCCGAACAAGGGCCTGAACATCATTCGCACGTGCAACGGAACGGTGAAGAAGGTGATGGTGAAGTGATTTTTGAGAAAGAAAGTCTGTCTTTCACACAAACAGGGCAGTTAGACCTTCAAACAGGCCTGTTAGAGGCTCTAACAGGCCTGTTGCTTTCTAATAACTGCTGACATTCTGAGGGAACAATTTTGAAAAAATTGACCGTTTTGAGGGTAAAAATCAATTTTTTTCATGTTAATATCACTAATACACTACTAATATCACTAAGAAAGTATACTGATAATCAGAAGGTTATGGGCTTAGTGATATTAGTGATATTATTTTTGAAAAAATTTTTTTTGAATGCTACTGCGGTTGGAAAAGATAATAATCAAAAAAAGCGATGCACGGGATTCGTGCATCGCTTTAGTATGAGAATGAAGAGACAAGGAACTAGACCTTAATCTCTACCTCAACACCGCTGGGGAGTTCGAGCTTCATCAGAGCATCGACAGTCTTAGCAGTAGAGCTATAGATGTCAATAAGGCGCTTGTAGTCGCTCAACTGGAACTGCTCACGGCTCTTCTTGTTAACGAAGGTAGAGCGGTTCACGGTGAAGATACGCTTGTGGGTGGGAAGGGGGATAGGACCGCTGATGATGGCACCTGTGGCCTTTACGGCCTTCACAATCTTCTCTGCTGACTTGTCTACGAGCTTGTGGTCGTAGCTCTTCAGCTTGATACGAATTTTTTGACTCATTGTCTTTTAATTTTTTATTGTTTTACTTTTTCTGCTGCCGCTAAAGAGTCATTTGCTCAACGGCAGACCTTTCTTTCGGGCTGCAAAGGTACATACTTTTTCCAAAAGAGCCAAACTTTTTACTCGTTTTCTTATGTTTTTCTTGTCACTGAGCATTTACCTCAACTGCCGCAAGGCACGATTCAGAAAAAAATCAGTCAATAATTTGGAAGTGTCTTTGCTTATTCGTATTTTTGCCAATGAAATGTGTTGACATGTAATTACCAATTATAAAGAACCTATAATTATTGTATTATGAAAGTCAAAGAATGGATTGACGAAAATGTCAACTTCCGCAGGGAAGAGACAGAAGTACGCGACAACAAGGAGTATGCCTATACCTTTGCTGGCGCAGGATTATGCACAGGTGTAGTAACAGGCATCTTGCTTATTCTCGTACAGTTTATTGTAAGCGGTCATGAAGGGCAGCAGACGTGGTCAAACATCATTTTCGTTGCTGCACTAGCATTGCTGGTAGCCTTTGGTTGCTATTTGCTGATGCCACTGCTAAAGAGTCCCGAGGTAAGCATCGGCAGCAAGATTGTCACCGTGCTTATTGCACTTGCATCGGCTCTCGTCCCGATGATCATTGCCATTTGGCTCGTCATGATTGTCTTCATGATTGTCGTAGCCATTGCCGTATTATTACTGGCATTGAAGGTTTGGGCATCCTCTAACTCCGGTGGAGGTGGTAGTGCTCCTTCACACCACGACCGTCCAAGCGGGCCGGACAAATATGAACTGGATGACGGAACGGTTGTGACAGACCAGGGATTCGGCAGCTATTCGGGCAGTGACGGTCACGGATACGACCGTAATATGGACGGTAGCTTTACCCGTAAAGACTAAAGATACTGGTTGCTTGTGAGAGCGGACAAGCTATCCATAGAAAAATGAGGATGTGCCTGTGACACATCCTCATTTTGTTATTTGTAAGTGAAGAGCAGAAGCACGTTTCTCACTCTTCACTTTTCACTATTCACTCTTCACTTATACCAGGTCGGCACGACCCTTCACCTCTTCGAGCACGGTCTTGGCGATAGCGCTTGACAGAGGAGCGTGGTGCGAGTACTCCATAGAGCTGGTAGCACGACCAGAGGTGATGGTACGCAGAGCGGTTACATAACCGAACATCTCTGACAGGGGCACCTTAGCCTTCACGACACGGGCACCGCTGCGGCTCTCTTCCATACCCTCTACCTGACCGCGACGCTTGTTCAAGTCACCAATCACGTCACCCATGTTCTCCTCGGGTGTCACCACTTCGAGCTTCATGATGGGCTCCATCAGTACGGGCTTAGCCTTAGCACAAGCCTCCTTGTAAGCCATCTGGGCTGCGATTTCGAATGAGAGCTGGTCAGAGTCAACGGGGTGGAAGCCACCATCGACCACAGTCACCTTCAGCGAATCCATAGGATAGCCACCAAGGATACCATTCTTCATGGCAGCATCGAAGCCCTTCTGGATAGAGGGGATAAACTCCTTAGGAATGTTACCACCCTTCACCTCGTTGACGAACTGCAGGCCGCCATTGGTCTTGATATCGTAATCCTCGTCGACAGGACCAACCTGAACGAGCATCTTAGCGTACTTACCGCGACCACCCGACTGCTTCTTGTAAGTCTCGTCGATCTCAACGGTCTTGGTGATGGCCTCCTTGTAGTTAACCTGAGGCTTACCCTGATTGCACTCTACCTTGAACTCACGCTTCAGACGGTCGATGATGATGTCGAGGTGGAGCTCACCCATACCTGAGATGATGGTCTGGCCACTCTGCTCGTCGGTACGGACGGTGAATGTGGGATCCTCTTCAGCCAGCTTAGCCAGACCATTGTCCAGCTTGGCAATGTCGGCCTGTGACTTCGGCTCCACAGCAATAGAAATCACGGTGTCGGGGAAGGTCATGGACTCCAGCACGATGGGCTTCTCCTCGTCGCAGAGGGTATCACCGGTGCGGATATCCTTAAAGCCTACGCCTGCGCCAATATCGCCAGCGTCGATAGAATCCATGGGAATTTCCTTGTTTGAGTTCATCTGGAACAGACGGCTGATACGCTCTTTCTTGCCCGAACGGGGGTTGTAGACGTAAGAACCGGCCTTCACGCTACCTGAGTAGACGCGGAAGAACACCAGACGGCCCATATAGGGATCGGTAGCAATCTTGAATGCGAGGGCTGCAGTAGCCTCGTCCTCGCTGGGCTTACGGCCTTCCTCTTCCTCAGTGTTGGGGTTGGTACCCATCACAGCCTCTGTGTCCAGAGGTGAGGGCAGGAACGAGCAAACGGCATCGAGCAGGGGCTGAACGCCCTTGTTCTTATAAGAAGAACCGCAGAGCATAGGTGTGCACTCCATAGCGATGGTACCCTTACGGATGGCAGCGATAATCTCCTCCTCGGTAATGGAGTTGGGATCGTCGAAGAACTTCTCCATCAGGGCCTCGTCGTACTCGGCAGCAGCCTCGAGCAGCTTCATGCGCCACTCGTCGCACTCGTCCTTCAGGTCGGCGGGAATATCCTCGATATCATATTCAGCACCCATGGTCTCATCGTGCCACAGGATAGCCTTCATCTTGATGAGGTCAACCAGACCCTTGAAGTTCTCCTCAGCACCGATAGGCACCTGAATCACGACAGGATTAGCACCCAAGATGTCCTTCATCTGCTGCACGGTCTCGAAGAAGTCGGCACCAGAGCGGTCCATCTTGTTCACGTAGCCGATACGGGGCACGTTGTACTTGTCGGCCTGACGCCATACCGTCTCTGACTGAGGCTGTACACCGTCGGCAGCCGAGTAGGTAGCCACGGCTCCGTCGAGCACGCGAAGTGAGCGCTCCACCTCAGCGGTGAAGTCCACGTGTCCCGGAGTATCGATCAGGTTGATCTTAAAGTTCTGGTTGTTCCATTTCCAGTTGCAGGTGGTAGCAGCCGAGGTAATGGTGATACCGCGCTCCTGCTCCTGAGCCATCCAGTCCATGGTAGCTGCACCGTCGTGCACCTCACCAATCTTGTGGGTCTTACCCGTGTAGAAGAGGATACGCTCCGAAGTGGTGGTCTTACCGGCATCGATGTGAGCCATAATGCCGATGTTGCGGGTCAAATGCAAATCTTGTTTTGCCATTGTCTTTTTACCTTATTTTATTATTAGAAACGGAAGTGAGCGAATGCACGGTTAGCCTCAGCCATACGGTGCATATCCTCCTTACGCTTGAAGGCACCACCCTGGTTATTGAAGGCATCCATAATCTCAGCAGCCAGCTTGTCGGCCATCGACTTGCCACTGCGCTTGCGTGCAAAGGCAATCATGTTCTTCATTGACACGCTCTCCTTACGGTCGGGACGAATCTCAGTAGGAACCTGGAACGTTGCACCACCGATACGGCGGCTCTTCACCTCTACCTGAGGAGTGATGTTGTCAAGGGCTTTCTTCCAAATGTCAAGGGGTGCCTGCTCGGCATCCTTCATCTTGTTCTTTACGATTTCCAGCGAGTTGTAGAAAATCTCGTAAGACTTCGATTTCTTGCCGTCGTACATCAGGTGATTAACAAACTTTGAGACCTTCTGGTCGTTGAACACGGGATCGGGAAGGATCACACGCTTCTTTGGTTTTGCTTTTCTCATTTTGTTTTTTAATGTTTTTGGATTCTGCCTGGGGCTGTTCTTTGTCTGCGTCTTCAACGTCCACTCTCGGACATTTACTCAACCTTCTTCTATAGAATTCCCAGCAAAACGTTTTTCTTTTTTAAGTTTTCTGAGTTTCGTAAGTCTTTGAGTTTCTGAGCTAATTGAGTCTTTCCTCAGTTCCGAGCCTGCTCATCACCGAGCACTCAAGAACTTAAAAACTCAAAAACTCACCAATCTCTTCTTACTTCTTGGCCTTAGGACGCTTAGCACCGTACTTGGAACGACGCTGTGTGCGGTTTGCCACACCAGCGGTATCCAGCGTGCCGCGAACGATGTGATAACGTACACCGGGAAGGTCCTTTACACGACCGCCACGCACCAGCACGATGCTGTGTTCCTGCAGGTTGTGTCCCTCTCCGGGAATGTAACTGTTGACTTCCTTCTGGTTAGTCAAACGAACACGGGCTACTTTACGCATAGCCGAATTAGGCTTCTTAGGGGTCGTCGTGTAGACACGAACGCAGACACCACGGCGCTGAGGACAGTTGTCCAAAGCAGGCGACTTCGACTTGTCGACGATTTCCTTTCTGCCTTTGCGAACCAATTGTGAAATTGTAGGCATAATTGTTTTTGTTTTTTGTTTTTGTTTATTATATATATTATTGTGTATATCCTAATTTGGCATGCTACGCCCGATAAGGGGTACATTTCGGGCTGCAAAGGTAGCAACTTTCCCCGAAACCACCTAACATACAAAAAAGCAAAAGCCTCATATTTCGCATTAATTAACAAAATATAAGGCTTTTAACTATCTTTATTACACCAAAACCGGCTTTTATGCCTCTCCCTTACCTCCTACGTTGAAAGGAGAGATGGTGCGTGGTCCCTGCTGAGCCTCTGGCATCTTGATGGGACCGAACTGGTGCTCGTAGCGCATAATATTCTCCTGAAGAGCGCCCAGCAGTCGCTTGGCATGCTCGGGAGCCAAAATGACGCGGCTGCGCACTTGAGCCTTGGGAAGTCCCGGCAGCATACGGGCAAAGTCGACAATAAATTCCGAGCTGGAGTGAGTGATAATGGCAAAGTTAGCATATTCGCCCTGTGCCTTGTCGGGCTGAAGTTCAATCTGCAGTCCCTGCTGCTTCTGTTCTTTCTCGTTCATGTCTTTAATATTTTTTGTTGAATTGATTTCTCTTTAAAAAGTAGTGCAAAGGTAAGCAATCTTGCCGGTGATTGCATAAGAAATATGGATGAAATACTTTGTTGTTTCGCGCAAAATGTGTAATTTTGCATCCCAAATACGTATATACCTATTTTATAATAAAGAAAGTTTTTATGGCAAAGAAAGCACTTCTGATGATTCTCGACGGATGGGGAATCGGTCAGCACGGCAAAGGCGACGTGATTTACAATACGCCTACCCCTTACCTTGATTATCTCACAGCCATCTCGGCTCACTCACAGCTACAGGCCTCTGGCGAAGATGTTGGTCTGCCCGACGGACAGATGGGCAACTCTGAGGTAGGCCACTTGAACATCGGTGCTGGCCGCATCGTCTATCAGGATTTGGTAAAGATCAACCGCGCCTGCAAAGACGGTTCCATCGTAGAGAACCCACAGGTGAAGGCAGCCTACACCTATGCCAAGGAAAAGGGTAAGAAACTGCACCTCATGGGTCTGTGCTCAGACGGCGGTGTACACTCCAGCCTGGACCATCTGTTCAAGCTCATCGAGGTGGGCAAGCACTACGGACTGAAAAACCAGACCTTCGTACATTGTTTCATGGACGGTCGCGATACCGACCCGAAGAGCGGTAAAGGTTTCATCGAGCAGGTATCAGACGTATGTGCCAAGAACGATGCTGCCATCGCCTCAATCGTGGGCCGCTTCTATGCCATGGACCGCGACAAGCGCTGGGAGCGTGTAAAGGAAGGCTACGACCTGATTGTCAATGGCACCGGCAAACAAGCTACTGATATGGTGAAAGCCATGCAAGAAAGCTACGATGAGGGTGTGACCGACGAGTTCATCAAGCCCATCCACAACAGCAGCATCAATGGTTGCATCGAAGAGGGCGACGTGGTTATCTTCATTAACTTCCGCAACGACCGTGCCAAGGAGCTGACTATCGTGCTCACCCAGCAGGACATGCCTGAGCAGGGCATGAAGACCATTCCCGGTCTGCAGTACTACTGCATGACACCGTATGATGCCAACTTCAAGGGTGTACATATTCTTTTCCCAAAAGAGAATGTAGAGAACACCCTTGGCGAATATCTTTCACAGCAGGGAAAGAAGCAGCTGCACACGGCCGAGACGGAGAAATATGCCCACGTAACATTCTTCTTCAACGGCGGTCGTGAGGCTCCTTACGCCAATGAAGACCGCATTCTCGTGGCTTCACCGAAGGTGGCTACCTACGACCTGAAGCCTGAGATGAGCGCTTATGAGGTAAAGGACAAGCTGGTGGCTGCTATTGGCACCCAGCAATACGATTTCATTGTGGTGAACTTCGCCAATGGTGACATGGTGGGTCATACGGGTGTCTATAATGCTATTGCCAAGGCCGTTCATGCCGTTGACAACTGCGTCCGCGAAGTCATCGAGGCAGCCAAGGCCAACGACTACGAAGCCATTATCATTGCCGACCACGGCAATGCCGATAATGCCATCAATGCCGACGGCACGCCCAACACCGCTCACTCACTGAACCCCGTTCCCTTCATCTATGTGACCAACAACAATTCGGCCACCGTGAAGGACGGCCGCCTGGCCGACGTGGCTCCCTCTATCCTACACATCATGGGACTGGAGCAACCCAAGGATATGACGGGCGAGTGCCTCATCTGCGATTAAGACTGTAGATATTGGCTATAGACTGTAGACTACAGACATATTTTAAAGTGGGAAACAAACGGTTTTGTTTCCCACTTTTTTGCATAAGATTTAATAATTTTCAAGCAGACACAGCCGCTCTCAATTTCCTTTATGAGTTTGCTGGTTCTTCCATCTCCTCGTCCAGACGATTACCCCATAGATACTTGTTGGTTTCGTGGGCAGCCACGCCACTCAATAGGAGCAGGGCCACGAGATTAGGAATAGTCATCAGGGCATTCATACAGTCGGCAATGTTCCAAATGACATCGAGATTGATGATGCTGCCGAAAAAGAGAACAACGATATATAGAATGCGGTAGAAGCGGTTCGCACGCTGCTTCTCAATATAGTTCACGGCACTCTCGCCATAATAGCTCCAACCCAGTATGGTACTGAAAGCAAAAGTAAGGATGCCGAAGGTAAGCAGAGGAGCACCGATATAGGGAATCTTCGAGAAAGCCATCTTCGTCAGCGCGGCACCGTCGGCAAAGGTGATATCAGGATAGGCCAGAATACTGCTCACCAGCACCAGTCCAGTAAGAGCGCAGATGACTACCGTATCCCAAAACGTACCCGTACTACTCACCAGTGCCTGTCGAACGGGATTGCGCGTCTGCGCAGCAGCAGCCACAATAGGTGCCGATCCCATGCCACTCTCGTTGGAGAAAAGTCCTCGGGCGATACCATAGCGAGCCGCCATCATTACCGTAGCTCCTACAAAACCTCCACCGGCCGCTGAGGGATTGAAGGCAGACCGTACGATGAGCTCTACAGCCGGCCATACATAATCACTATTCATACAGAGAATCACCACACAGCCCAGTACATAGAGCATAGCCATGAAAGGCACCAGCACCGTGCAGACACGGGCAATCATTTTCACGCCACCTAGGACGACAGCTGCCGTGAGCAGACAGACGAAGATGCCTACAATCCATGTAGGTATGCCGAAAGTCTCGTTGGCCAGCAACGCAATAGAGTTGGCCTGCACCGTACAGCCAATACCGAAAGAGGCTAATGCCGTGAAGACTGCAAAGAGCACAGCCAGCCATTTCATGCCCAAGCCTCGCTCCAAGGCATACATAGGACCGCCATAGGTACGTCCATCATTGCCTTTTACCCGATATTTCACCGCCAGCAGTCCCTCGGCATATTTCGTAGACATGCCGAAGATACCCGTTAGCCAGCACCAAAGCACCGCGCCTGGTCCACCTAGTGCAACAGCTGTGGCCACGCCGACAATATTACCCGTACCAATAGTTGCTGCCAATGCCGTAGCCAAAGCGCCGAACTGGCTCACATCTCCTTGCGCCTTCTCGTCCTTCTGCACCGAGAGACGGATGCCTGTAAGTAGCTTGCGCTGGGGAATGCGCAAGCGGAAAGTCAGGAAAACATGGGTACCCAGAAGTAGGATGATCATAGGCCAGCCCCAAAGAAAGGAACTCAGTGTTTGGAAAAAATCGTTGATTGTCTCCATCAGCAGTTTAGTTTTTTAACGCTCTATACAGTACTTTTTCGCATGCAAAGTTAAGAAATAATTAGGAATTCTTCGTATCTTTGCAAGCAAAATGGACCACGTACGATGAATAATGATTAATGGACAATGAGCAACGTACAGATAGAACCGTCATGGAAGCAGTACCTGCAGGAAGAATTTGAAAAGCCCTATTTCCAACAGCTCACCGAGAGCGTGCGCCGCGAATATACCGCAGGAGCATGCTATCCTCCAGGCAAGCTGATTTTCAATGCCTTCAATCTCTGCCCCTTTGACAAGGTGAAGGTGGTGATCATAGGGCAGGATCCATACCACGAACCCGGCCAGGCCCACGGACTGAGTTTTTCCGTGCAGGAGGGCATCCCCTTTCCACCTTCCCTTCAGAACATCTTCAAAGAGATTAACGACGACCTGGGCACCCCCATTCCGCAGAGTGGTGACCTGAGCCGCTGGGCTCGTCAGGGCGTTCTGTTGCTCAACGCCACGCTTACCGTGCGTGCCCATCAGGCCAACAGTCACTCATCGTTAGGCTGGCAGCAGTTCACTGATGCCGCTATCCGCATGCTGGCCGCCCACCGCAGCCATCTTGTTTATATGCTGTGGGGCGGATATGCCCGTAGCAAGAGCTACATGATTGACAAGCAGCAGAACCTGGTGCTCGAGTCGGTACATCCCTCTCCCCTGTCGGCCAATCGAGGCGGATGGTTCGGGCAACACCAGTTCTCGCGGGCCAATCAATATCTCTCGGCCAATGGCCTGCAACCTATCGAATGGTAGGCTTAACCAACTCACATAAAAACTAAAACTTACTTAGACATGAAACAACTACTATCACTTCTGGCCACCATCCTCATGATGGGCCATTCACAGGCACAGGTCTCCTTCGGACAGGCACAGTTGCTGAACGACGGCTGGCGCTTCCTGCGCATCGACTCCACTCGCAACGTGTTCGAGACCACCGATATGAAGAAGACTGACTTCGACGACTCACACTGGCACAACGTCATACTGCCCCATGACTGGGGCGTGGAACAACCTATGTCGCCCGATAAAGGCTCCTGTCAGGGCTATCTGCCGGGAGGTATTGGGTGGTATAGGAAAGATCTCCCCCACCCCCTCAAAAGGAAGGAAGTGCCTACGGATGCCCAACACGCTAGCACCTTGCCTCCTTTGGAGGGGTCGGAGGAGCTCTTCCTCTATTTCGAAGGCATCTACAACCATGCCGAGGTTTATATCAATGGGCATGCTGTAGGCATGCGTCCCAGCGGCTTTGCTTCCGTGCTCTATAACATCACACCTTATTTGAATAACGAGGGCAGCAACACCATAGCCGTGAGAGTAGACCACACACAAGAGTCCGACTCGCGCTGGTACACCGGTTCGGGTATCAACCGCAACGTGTGGCTCGTCACAGCCCCTCAGGTGCATCTGGCTCAATGGGGCACCGCTTACCGTCTGAAGTCCATCGACAAGAAGAAAGCCGTGGTAGAGGTAGACATAGAGACTGCCGACGACCGTCACGATAAGTCGGTTGCCATATCTCTGAAGGCCATGGTAGAACTGAAGGACGCACAAGGCAATATCGTTGCAACGGCCGACACGAAGATAGGCACTCAGGAGAAAAAGACTGTTCTGCTCACGGTGAAGAACCCACAACGTTGGTCTTTGACACAGCCCTATCTCTACACCCTTAAAACCGTTCTCTCTCCACTCTCTTCGCTCCAACAGTCTCCCTCTGACCTCTCTGAGGTTAAAGTGGGCCTGCACACCCTCGATTTCTCACCCACCAAGGGCTTTGCCCTCAACGGTGAGTGGATGAAGGTGAAGGGAGTCTGTCTGCACGATGATGCCGGTGTGCTGGGTACTGCCGTTCCCAAGGAAGTGTGGAAGCGCCGCATACAGGAACTGAAGGAGATAGGTGTCAACGCTATCCGCATGAGCCATAACCCCCACATGCCCGAACTCTACGATCTCTGCGACGAACTGGGCATGCTCGTTATGGACGAGGCTTCGGACGAATGGGAGTTCCCCAAACGCAAATGGATGAAGGGCTGGAACCAGGGACGACCTGAATATCAAGGCACCTACACCTACTTCGAAGAATGGATAGACCGCGATGTGGCCGACATGGTACGCCGTGACCGCTGTCATCCCAGCATCTTTATGTGGTCGATAGGCAACGAGGTCGACTATCCCAATGATCCTTACTCACATCCCGTCCTCGACCGTGGCGGCAAGGACTTCACCCAGCCCATGTACGGTGGCTACAAGCCCGAGCAGCCCAATGCCGAACGCATTGGCCGCATTGCCCAGCGACTGGCCAAGATCGTAAAAGACATCGACCCCTCGCGTCCCACGACGGGAGCGCTGGCCGGTGTGGTGATGTCTAACGAGACAGCCTATCCCGAGGCTATCGACGTGGTGGGCTATAACTACACCGAGAGCCGCTACGGGGAAGACCACGAGAAATATCCCCGTCGTGTCATCTATGGCTCGGAGAACAGACACGACCTGCCGGCATGGAAAGCTGTGCGCGACAACGAGCATATCTTCGGACAATTCCTGTGGACGGGCATCGACTACTTGGGTGAGAGCGGACCATGGCCGGCACGCGGCTCCTCGGCAGGACTTCTGGATTTGGCCGGACAGCGTAAGCCTTTGGGATGGTATCGCGCTGCGTTGTGGAGTGACCAGCCCATGTGCTACATCGGCACCTATCCCATCGGTCCGCAGCGCCACGGCTCCCGACAGAATAACCGACGCACCTACTATGTATCGCCCTACGCTTCCGACAACTGGAACTATGTCGCAGGTCAGAAGATACGCGTGGTCTGCTATACTAATGCCCCATCGGCCTGCCTACTGCTCAATGGGCAGCCCATCGGTGGGGAGGCCAAGCGCGATGCCGACAGCAACATCCTCTACTGGGACATCGCCTATCAGCCTGGCACCCTACGCTGCGAAGCCGAAAACGGTGCTTTCTATGAGATAGAAGCTACGAAAGCCCCGTACGCCCTGCGTTTCACTACCGATTCGCTTTGTCATGTCTTCGTTGACATCATCGACGAAGACGGCCGCCTGGTGAAGACAGCCGACAACGAGGTGACGCTCCACATTCGCGGTGCCCGTCTGCTGGGCATGGAAAACGGCAACATCATGGACACTGCTGTTGCCGGTCGACAGCTGCGAAACCGTCTGCGCGCGCATGGCGGCCGAATCGTGGCCTATATCCAGTTGCCAAAAGAAGACAACGTCCCATCACAAAAAGCAAACGAGGAAGTCAGCATTCACGCCTCTTCCCCGTTCCTACAATCAGCAGAGATCAGTTTCTGACCTCTTGCTGCATCAGTACTCCCAATACGGTTCCTGGTATTTCCACAGCCAAATGCTGCGATAGTCATCCTCGGCCATCCGTTTGAAGTGTGCCATCTCCTCATGGCCAAGCTGTCGCCACAAACGGTCAATCTGCCTGCCCAGTTCCTCCTGTTCGGTAAAGGCAATCTTACTATCAAAAGAGTAGACGGCGGTATTGATGGGCATGTTCTCCCATTCGAAGTTGTCGTTTCTCACCATCTCAAGCGTCTCCATCCATACGCGCAGGGCCAACACGGGATGACCTGCATTCTCGCAGAGCCTGCCCAACTGCAGGCCGCGCATGGCTCTTGACCGTGTGTTACCACTGCACTCAATGGCTTTCATGCCCCATCTCACCTGTTCTTCCAGCTCTCGCGAGCTCATGTTCATCACCTGACCGTCGGGCCTGCTGCTACATACACACTCATGATTCTTTCTTTTTCTCATGTGCTTGAATTTCATTAAGTTAAAGAACACTCAAGCTCTTGGGAAAACGTTGTCAAAAAAACGCAATAATCCCTACGAGCTTCTGCTGGCACCTTGCCAGCTTCGTAGGGATTATTGCATTTCTGCCTGCAAAGGTAGTAACTTTTTCTGATTCTGCCAAATTTTTTATTTTATCTCTTCCTGCACCAAAGAGTCAATTTGCTGAATGGCAATAGAGTCCGTCTCATCGTAGACCGCCTCGCCCATGCTGACGGTCTCGTCGACTATTTCCACGGGATCACTCCGATATTCATTATGTAGCATGCCCACGATGACTGCCGAAGGAACCAAGCAGCACAGTGCGATAATCCAAAGGACAATCCAGGTAATGCGTTGTGCTATACTCATGGACTTCACCTTCCTGGTCATTGAGAGCACCATGTGGACGATGGCATACAACGGAACGAAGATGACCATCAACAACGACAGGGCAAACACGATGAGCACAGCAGGATGGCTGCTCCACACCTCGCTCAGTCCCATTCCACCTAATGTGAAGGGCAGTGCGACGATGTCCTTGGCTGGCATAACAAAAACAAAGGCCATTGTGGAAAGGATGCCGAAGAAGACGATGCCCAAAATAACTCCCACAAAGACAAACAGGCCGATAAAGAAGCCGAAAACGATTTTCAGCAATACGGAGAGTACCTCGCGAAAACCGCTGTTCGACGGGGACTTTGCATCCTTGCCGTCCACCACCATATCGGCCAGATTCTTTGGGTTTACTTCGCGTCCCTCCATGCGTAGCAGTTCTTCGGGGGTCTTTGCTTCGGGTATCACAATGGCAAGGATGATGTAGAACAGAATGCCCGAACCGTAGAAGAACGTGAGTAACACGGCACCCACTCGCCAGAAAGTGGCATCGGTACCCGTATAGGCGGCCAACCCTGAGAGCACGCCAGCCAGAATCTTGTCGTTGGGGTTGCGGTAGAGGCGACGGCCAGCCACACGTGAACGCAGACTGTCCATACCCTTCTCAAAGGCTGACTTGGTTTCCTGTCCATCCGTATCATCGGCCAGTTGTTCCGGCTTGCCAATACGGGTGATGATGTCTTTCACATGACTAATGGTGATAGCCTCGTTGCCCTGCGTTTTCAGCTCAGCAAACAGTTCGGCGATGCGTGCTTCGATGTCGTTGACAATCTCTTCACCGCCCTCTTGTCGGCCAAAGTAGGAGCGGAGCGAGTCCATATAGTGCTGCAGCATCTCGTAGGCATCTTCGTCAATCTGGAAGAGGCGGCCGCAGAGGTTGATGGTGATATTCTTTTTCATAATGATTTAAAGATGAAATTCGGGTCGGATGTTCTTAAGATAATTCACGGTGTTTGAGAGTTCGGTCCAGGCTCCGTCGAGCCCTTCGAGGAATTGCTCGCCCTGAGGGCTTAGCGCATAGTACTTGCGAGGTGGCCCCTGTGTGGACTCCTGCCATTCGTAACTAAGCAGACCGTCGTTTTTCAGGCGGGTGAGCAGGGGATAGAGCGTCCCCTCCACCACCAACAGCTCAGCATCCTTCAATTGCTGGATGATGTCGCTGGCATACGACGGGCGATGCTTCAGCAGCAACAGCACGCAATATTCGAGCATGCCCTTGCGCATCTGTGACTTGGCGTTTTCAATGTTCATAGTTCAACGATTGATTGATTCACGATGCAAAGATAGGCAAAATATTAGTACCTTGCAATGCAAAGTACTATGAATAAACCACAAATTAACAACCTTTAAACAAAAAGGAGAAAAAGACCTCGCGTACAATAATAAATATATTGGGCTGTAATCACTTTTCCTATTTGGGAAAAGGAAGAAAAACATACTGTGCGCCTGACAGGACTCGAACCTGCACGTCGTGAGACACTAGATCCTAAGTCTAGCGCGTCTACCAATTCCGCCACAGGCGCATCAATCAAAAATTGAATCGACAGAAGTCAATTTCATTCACTAAGCATGCTTAGCGGGTGCAAAGTTAATGTTTTTTCCTAAAACAATGCAACAAGACAATAGATTTTGGTCGTTATTTTTGGAATTTTACTCAAAAAATCAAAAATAACGACCAAAAAGCTGCTTAGCTACGATTCGTCATCACCGTAGTTCATGGTCTATGCCTGTGTCATCTGTTGTGCCTCGCGGAAAGCCTTGCGCTCCTTGAAAAAGTTTACAATGAACTTGAAGACGGTTATCAGCGGCAGGATATAGAAAATAATCTGCGAGAAGATGATGAATAGCCAGATGACAAAGATGATGAAGATAATCCAGAAAAGTGATATGATAAGATTGTTTTGACGCTCTATTGTCGTACTCTTCTCACCTGTTCTGCGGTTCACATAGGTTACTTCCCACATGGTATGGGGAATGGAATCAAGGATTTCGCCCAACATCCCAAACGTATTTCCGATGAAGCCTACTACACTACCCACCCCACTGGGATTCTTGATATTGTACGTCGGATCGGCACGGAACGATACGAAATAGTAGGCCAAGATGTTGACGGTATTGAAAATCCACATATTCTCAATATCGAAACTGAGATTGGCCTGCAGATAATAGGTGCCGAAGATGCCGGCAAGGACAATGAGCGGGCTACCACTGAAGGCATAGTGGACGCGGATGTTACGGATGCGTCGGACAGCCCAGATAATGATGAGTACCACCAGGCCGATAGTCCATCCCCATGTGCGCCATCCCCAGCCGTGCATCAACACACCGTCGGCCTCGTCGATATTGCCCACGATAGGAACGGGAGTTTTAATCTGGTGCTTGGCAGCATACTCCTTGCTTAGGGAACCGGTGTAATAGTGCTGGATTTCTGCCACCGTGAGCAAACGGTTCCAGAAGGCAAAGGCATGAATGATGGAATTGTCCTGCTGTGTGAAAAGCAGTCTGTCGGGCATCTCGTCTAACTGCGACAACCTGTCGTTATAGAATACTGAGGCTGAATCGCGCATGTAGATGGTGTGGCATCCCGTCTTCTGGTCAATGAGAATGAAGATGGTGCTGCAGCCACCGTTCTCAATGTCGAAGTGCCAGCGCGACTTCACCATGGCGCTGTCTTCGGGTGTCGGCTTGCCTTCCATGTAGATCATGCGGTTCTTTTCTACCGTGATGGGGTAGTACCAAAGCGAGTCGGGCTGTCCTGAACGCATCAAAGCCACAGGACCAGGTGTTGTGGCGGCATTTTCCCCATCAACATAGAGCATGATGGTCATCTGGGCGTTCTTGCGAGACAGTTTCAGGTCTGTATCGAACATCAGGCAACTGTCGAGCTTGAAACCCCAATCGTCGTCTCCGAAGAGACCGGCTTTCTTCTGCTTGTATGTTTGCATGGCTCCCGTGGCAGCGTTATAACTCTGTAGCGGTTTGCGGCTGACGACATCATAGTAGGGGCCGTTCTTAGCACTTGCATACGGAGAATAATGCATCACCAAGCCTCTCTTCGGCAGGTCGTCATCCCCCCAGGCCTTCTGCGTGACAAAGGTCAGACAGAGAATAGACAATAGTAACAATAATTTTTTCATCTTCGCAGGTTTTTAGTTTATAGACAGCCTATTCGGCTAATAACTTTCGTGCAAACTCAATGATGGTGTCTTCTCCCTTTGCGAAATCCTCCTGTGTGAGCTGAACCTTATAGTCAGGCTCCATACCGAACTCCGTTGACTGACGATTGGCATCATAGGAAGGAACAGCCGAGAAGCGCACGACCCATCCGTTAGGCAGCGAGCTACTGAACGGCATGCCAGCCCCTCCACCAGTATGGTCACCGACAATCTTTACGCGAGGAAACGCTTTCATATACATAACAAACTCGTTGGCAGCACTATATACATGGCGGTTGGTGAGCACACAAACGTTTTTCTGCCAACGAATATTTGACGAAGGTTCCAGATAGCGAGGCTCCATCTCAGAGAAGTCGCCATGTCCGGGGCCTGTCTTATGCTGTATATAGCTGGCGAGGGTCTTTTCATTGCAGAAACGGGCTGCCAGCTGTTCGGCCGTAGTCAACTCACCACCGCCATTGTTGCGTATGTCAATAATCAGTCCGCGACAAAGCATCATAGAGGAGAAGATATCGTCAAGATTACCCTCGCCGATGCCCTGCGTGAAACTTTCGTAGCGTATGTAGCCGATGTTATCGTCAAGAATACAATAGCTGGCCCCTCCGGCTATCCTGTAGTTGGTTCCCATGTAGCGTCGCAGCAACGTATCACTCACATTGGCGGGATAGTCTTCATACCACGACCAATAGCGAGCTATGTCGTGAGAGGCCGAGAGGTTCACGTGACCGTCGCGCAGTTCGGAAAGCATGTCGGCGAGCACCTCGAAAAGCTGGGCGCTGGTCATGGAACTGTTCACGCGCAACTTGTATTTCTCGTATACCTGCTGCCAGTCGAGTCCTATCTCGTGCTGCTTGTAGTCTAGGAAGCAGTAATGCTCATCGATGATTTTCCACAATGCCTCGAAGTTACCCTCTGGCGTGTTGGGCATCTCTTCCTCATCGACACAGGAGGCCAAGACAAACAAGGAAAGTAACAATATGGCCAGATGAGAGAACTTTTTCATGGGCGTTAATGGATTAGTTGGAAGTGACGAACGAAGCCCAGCATGATGCTATGATGATAGACATGCTGTTTCAGGTTGTTGACGTGCGCCTGCTGGTAATCGCCGAGATAGCTTACTGAGAGCGTGAGTGAGCGCCACACCGTGCATTCAACTCTCAGTTGCTGGCGGAAGTTGGGAGCGGCCACGAATGTCGTAGGAACAATGTTGTGGTCGTAATTGCCAAGTGAGAACATCTCATAATAGGACTGCCCATAATTGGGACTGAACATGATACCCACAAGCGGCAGGTTGAGTTCATAGCGCACGGCCCACTGATGTCTCAGGAACGGAAACCTATAGGTTGCGATACCCGATGGCATAACGTTGAGCGATAACCTTCCCTGTGCAGGATTGTTGGCATTGTTACGGGTGTTGTAAAGGGCTCCCATTCCCAGGTTGGCCATTCCGCCAGCCTGTAAAGACAGACTGCCACCGAACATCTTCCATTGGTAGAAGCGACCGTAGAGACAGTTGTAGGTGGCCTCCATCATAGACTCATTGCTGGCACGATCGGAAGCCGTCGAGAGATGCAACTGATGTTCTGTGACCGATGACCATCTTGACCCTTCTTTCTGCTTCTCACTGATACTGAGCAGGCTGAGTCCCTCCCCTTTGAACTTCTCAGGGGTGAGATAAGTGTCAAGCACATTCACGCTTCCCCACCCTATTTGGTAGCTGTTCGTCTGATTATAGCAGTTGAATGCACCTTCATTGGCCTGAGCCATTGCCAAGGCCGGTATGAGGAGGATGGCAGCTATCAACCGTAGGATGCGGAATCTTTTCATCATCGTCATTGTCGGGAGGGTATGGAGAGGAGGCCTATTCGTCAAAGTCCAGGCGCAACTGTCCGGTCTGTTCGTCTATGATTTGCTGTTCGCTCTTGCCGGAATCAGGGTCTTCTATGTCGCTATCGTCCATTTCGTTGTCGTCTTCCAAAGGCTCTTCCGTTTCTTCCGGGAAGCGAACGGGCTCCAACTCCTCGATAGAGCCTATCTGCCAGGTAGTGAGGCGTTTTCCTTTTGCCTTGAAGCCTTTCACGCTGATGAACTGCTCGGCATCGATATCCTCTGAACCTCGGAACTCGTCGGCTCCTCCGTAGGTGACCCTTACAAGCGGGTAGACCACATCGGTGAGCAGCACCAGCTGCGAGGCGGCATTATCGCCCAGGAAGTTCTGCTTGCGCTTGACGGCCTCCATGAGGAACCGCTTCATGTAGGGATAGCCCTGGTTGTCGGCATCGAAGAGCACCGCCGTCCACACCTTGTCGGACTCGAACTTCTCTATGCGCAGGATATTCTCTTCGAAGTGGTTGTTCACATCGAAGTTGGTGAGATAGAAGTCACCGTTCTGCAGCACTACAAGAATCTGGTCGTCGTCGAAGAACTCGCCTAAGAGCTGGCCGTGCTCGTCGTAGTTCAAGCGATTCACGTCGGGGTCGTACCACACCTTCCGTCCTCCCAGCGTAGAGTGTCCGTGGCTCTTCAGTCCTATTCTGTGTACGGGCTTCTTGGTGAGCAGATTGCCCTTCGAAGCACGTCCCTTGATGAGCACATCGGCAAATGAGCGTTCCAGGAAGATGCTCATGCGCGGATTGATGGCCTGTACCGAGGCATCGAGAGTAATCTTGATGACCTCAGCCTCACCGTTGGGGTTGGCGGTGAAATACATCACCTTCGAACCGGGGGTACCCAGTGTGAGGTCGTACTCGCGGTCACGGGTGATGCCGGTGATGTTGAAGCGCTTGATATAGCAGGGGCCTTTCTTACCGTCACGGTAGACCACATTATATATAGTACGCTTGTCGCTCTTCTTGAAGACGCCCAGCCACATCACGTTCTTGCCCACGAACAGCTTCTCGGCCACGCGTACCACCTTGTACTTTCCGTCTCTATAGAACAGTATGATGTCGTCGATGTCGGAGCAGTTGCACACGAACTCGTCCTTCTTCAGCCCCGTTCCGATGAAGCCCTCGTTGCGGTTGATGTAGAGCTTCTGGTTGGCCTCGACCACCTTCGTAGCCTCGATGGTGTCGAAATTGCGGATTTCCGTGAGTCGTGGATGATCCTTGCCGTACTTATCCTTGAGGAACTGGAACCAGGCGGCCGTCACTTCGGTGAGGTTCGCCAAGTCGCGGTCTATCTCCTCTATCTCGGCCTTGATACGTGCCATCAGCTCGTCGGCCTTCTCCTTGTTGAACTTCAGGATGCGCTGCATCTTGATTTCAAGCAGCCGCAGGATATCGTCCTTCGTCACCTCGCGCACCAACGTAGGATAATAAGGGGTCAGCCGGTCGTCGATATGCTCGCACACCTTGTCTACGTTGGGTGCCTCCTCGAACTTCTTATCCTTATAGATGCGCTCCTCAATGAAGATTTTCTCCAGCGACTGGAAATGCAGCTGCTCCAGCAGTTCGTTCTTGCGAATCTCCAGTTCCTGACGGATAAGGTCCTTGGTGCGGTCGGCCGAGTGTTTCAGCACATCGCTCACGGTGAGGAACTGGGGCTTGTCGTCGGCAATGACACAGCAGTTGGGCGAGATGTTGATCTCGCAATCGGTGAAGGCATAGAGGGCATCGAGGGTCTTGTCCGACGACACGCCGGGGGCCAGGTGAATCTGGATCTCCACCTGTGCCGAGGTGAGGTCGGCCACATTGCGCGCCTTGATCTTTCCCTTCTCAATGGCCTTGGTGATGCTCTCAATGAGCGTGCCTACGGTCTTCGAGAACGGCAGTTCGCGGATGACGAGTGTCTTCTGGTCGAGCTTCTCAATCTTAGCCCTCACCTTCAGCACGCCGCCACGCTGACCGTCGTTGTATTTCGACACGTCGATGCTGCCGCCCGTTTGGAAGTCGGGGAAGAGCTGGAACTCCTCGCCGTGCAGGTAGCTGATGGCGGCATCGCAGATCTCGTTGAAGTTATGGGGAAGAATCTTTGAGCTCAATCCTACGGCAATGCCCTCGGCTCCCTGCGAGAGCAGCAGGGGGAATTTCACGGGCAGCGTGATAGGTTCCTTGTTGCGGCCATCGTAAGAGAGCTGCCATTCGGTGGTCTTGGGATTGAATACGGTGTCCAAGGCAAACTTAGACAGACGGGCCTCGATATATCGGGGGGCGGCGGCACGGTCGCCGGTGAGGATGTTACCCCAGTTGCCCTGTGTGTCGACCAGCAGATCCTTCTGTCCCAGCTGCACCAGAGCATCGCCGATAGAGGCATCGCCGTGAGGGTGGAACTGCATGGTATGACCCACAATGTTCGCCACTTTGTTATAGCGCCCGTCGTCCATGCGCTTCATGGAGTGGAGAATGCGGCGCTGTACGGGCTTCAGTCCGTCCTCAATATGGGGTACGGCACGCTCCAGAATCACATACGAGGCATAGTCGAGGAACCACGTCTGATACATGCCGCTCAGGTGGTGAACGGCCGATGCGTCGAAGCGGTTCACGGGCTTGTAGTCGCTATGTCCCTCGGCGGTTTCCTGAGGCGCATCGAAGCCATCCTCTCTCCCCTCTTCTCTCCCCTCTACGTACTCGTCTTTTATTTCGTCGTCCATAACTATTGATTAGGTCGTATTGCTTCCGTCTATTTCTGTCTGTATCCGTATTCATTTGCCTTCGCCGGCATTCCTGACGACAGGGCGTATGCTAAAGCCATTGTAGCGGTGTGCCGATTTACTGCTTGCCTCGCTCCAGTCGACCTCCAAGATGTAGGCACTGCGCGGATCGCTCTCCATGAGCGTTGAAGTCCAGTAATAGCCCGAACTGCCTACTGCGCCAGGATAGTCATTACGTTCACGGAAGCCTGCCGCAGGTAGGAGGATGTAGTTACTGTTGGTCTTGCTGACGAACTTACGGCAATTGATGCCGTTCACCTCAATCCATTCCGCTGTGGTATTGTCAAGCAATTCCTGAACCTCCACGTTTGTAGGCATCACCCAGTCGCCACCACAGTTCACGCTTGCGGCATCGTCGGCCTTTTCCAGTTCCGTCTTGTTGTCCACCGTTCCGAAAGCGCTGCCGGTGCAGTATTTCGTCAGACTGACATTATTACCACCGCAGAGCGTATACCCGCCCCATCCGAACGAATGCTCATCACTGGGGTCGCTTCCATAGCCTGTCGTCTCGCCCCAAGCGAAGTAGAGACCGTATTCCTCAGGCTTCGTGGCACCCACATTCATATTTCCCCATTTCGTTCCGCTGGGCAGTCCCAGGTCTACAGGGACGAGGGGCGATGCCTCCGAGAAATCCACGAATGTAATATCGTTTAGGGGAATGACCGTTACCTCGCCGTTTGCACGGTGTACGTTCATCGTTTGTGCCTTGGCACCCAGTACCAGCAGCAACGTGACGAAGGCTGCAAAAATCTTCTTTCTCATGATGATAAGATTAAGAATAAATAGGTTGTTTTTTCTTGTAGCGGCAAAGTTAACAAAAAAAATGCTAATAGCAAAACAATCCCGCCTTTTTCTTTATGGATTACACCCAAAGGAGGTGGGTCGTGAGGGCCTTTTTCGCGATTGCGTCGCTCGCTGGGAGTGATTGCGTCACTCACGATGAGTGATTGCGTCACTCTCTATGCGTGATTGCGTCATTCTCTCGAAAGCCCCTGTTTGTAAAAATTATTCAGTTTTTCGTAACCTCAATAAGTCCTGCAAATCCATATCTCCATGAATCGGTCGGCAACACGAAAGACCTTGGTGCGCTCCTCGGTCTGGTAAGTCAGCAGTTGTTTTTCCAACAGGGTACTGATGGCATACTGGACAGAACTTGGTGATTTGAGTGCGTGCTTTTTCACGAAAGCGACAGAGGTGACACCACTGGCTTCACCCTCTTTCGCTATGGCAATCAGCGTTTCTTTTTGCTGATAGTTAAGCTGGTTCATCACGGAGGCAAAGGAATTACCCTTTTCATCCAGAATGTCATTCAGCACCATGCTGATATCGCTTTTATCTATAATCTTGTCGGGCGCAATATACGCAAATGCGTTGTGAAAGACATTGTGAACGTAGTAAGTATGTCCCTCAAAAAGGTCGTATGCATAAGCTGTCGCTTCGTGTGTTATCTTGCGTTGGGCTTTTTCAAAAAGTTCTTCAGCGAATGCCGTATAAACATCTTTGGAGATGCTGCCTAAGTAAATTTGCTCTGCACTATTGTAGAACGGTTTAGCCACAGAGTTGAACATATTCTCAAGGATATGGCGATTGCTTCCTGCATAGACAAAGAGGCAATTGTTCATTTTCTGAATATGCGTTCGCAGGATAGCCTCAACGTTTTTTTCAGGATATTGGCCTATCTGCTGAAACTCGCCAATGGCGAAGATGCAAGGTCTATCTGCCTGTTCCAGATAGCGAAAGATTTCTTCCAGTGTCAACTCAGGGGTATGGATGTCGCCCAGTTTTATGTCGAAAGTCGGGGTAGCGGTAACAGGATCATAACCGAAACTACCTGCCAAAGAATGTAGCACCGCCAAGAATCTATCAAGCACAGCCTTCCCTTTGGGCAACAAAACTGAGTAAATTTCCTTGCTGAGGAACAAAACCAACTCATGCAGGCTGGTGGTAGGATAAATATCCGTATAAAAGGTATAATAATTGTTCTTGATGAACGGCTGTTCAAACACGTGACGAATCAGCTGTGTCTTTCCCATTCTTCGGGGCGAAGTCAAAAGGATGTGTGCCTTGTTTCCAAGTGTACGCACCATCCAGGTCGTTTCTTTTTCCCTGTCGCAGAAATAGGGTTCTGGTATGACACCTGTAATGTAGAATGGATTCTCCATAAGGCAGATTTTTGTGCAAAGGTAAACAAAATATTTTAATTATACAAATTCTATAATATAAATTCTATAATGATAGACAATTTGCCTGTTTAAGTCAAAGTCAGATTCACTTAGAATCTACCCCAAAAGTATAATGTCCACCTTCCTACTTTCTCGCTGAAGTGCCTATAGGCACAAAAAAGAGTATAAAAAAATATATGGTAAACATTCTGCATCTCGAAAATTTTCTGTAAATTTGCAAGCTAGAAGAATATACTAAATAAAAATATGGCAGCAACAGTACTAAACGAAGCCCAGATGAGTATTCTCAGACTTTTAGGGTCAATGAAGACCGTTGAGGAGGTCAACGAACTCCGTCAGGTCATCTGTGACTACTATGCCCGTCGTGTTGATGAGGAAGTTGACAAACTCTGGCAATCCGGCAAATGGGACGAAGAGAAGAACAAGGCAGTACTCGAAGAACACCTACGCACACCATACAAGTATGCCCAGTAGAAAAATTGTTCTTGACACAAACTGTCTCATTGCTTCTTTATCAAGAAGAGGAGAGTATTACCCTGTTTGGAAAGGGTTCCAAGCGGGAGAGTACGTGTTATGTGTCACTACGGAAATTCTTGAAGAGTATGCGGAAATCATTGGCAACGATGCAAAGACGGGCGAAGGAAAGCTCTACACCGTACGCACGGCAACCACTGAGGCTGTGAGCCAGACGTGTACCGATGCTACGTTCACGGTGACGGTGAAAGAGGCGACAGGCATTGGAGAAGTCAGGAAAGACGGAACAGCACAAAATGCCTACGACCTCAGCGGCCGTCGCGTGCTCCACCCTTCGAAAGGCATCCAGATCGTTGGCAACAAAAAAGTTGTGACGAAATAATAACGGCATACTATAAATGGATAGAGAGCATAGCGTTTTGGCTATGCTCTCTAATTGTAAATAATAGGTCTCTTGCCGAAAGTTGCTTTAGATTGCGCTTATTTTCCTTTATTTAAAGGCTTGTCTGCGTTAATCTAAGATAAATGCTTTTCTATTTCAGCATTTTTTTCGTAACTTTGCACCCGATATGGATAAGTTCGAAAAAACCAACGCTGAGTTTGAGAAGGCCGTGGCCGAGTGCCGCGCGCTGTTCGAGAAGAAGCTGCACGACTACGGAGCCTCGTGGCGTATACTGCGACCCACGTCGCTCACCGACCAGCTGTTCATCAAAGCCAAGCGCATCCGCCAGTTGGAGACAACGGGACTGTCGCTCGTGGGCGAAGGCATACGGCCTGAGTTCATCGGACTGGTGAACTACGGCATCGTGGGACTCATTCAGTTGGAGAAGGGCTGCGCCGACACCGTCGACGTGACACCCCAGGAGGCTATGGCCCTCTACGACCGCTATGCCACGGAAGCCCTGGAGCTGATGAAGCGCAAGAACCACGACTACGACGAGGCATGGCGTGACATGCGCGTGAGCAGCTATACCGACCTGATCCTGACGAAGATACAGCGCGTGAAGGAGATGGAAGACCTCACCGAGGGAACGCTCGTAAGCGAGGGTATCGATGCCAACTACATGGACATCATCAATTACTCGGTGTTTGCACTCATCAAACTATAAGGAGTGAAGAACGTTGCCGTCAACCTCTGTCGCCTGCTGTTGTCCGGGGTGTTCATCTTCTCGGGCTTCGTGAAGGCCATCGACCCGCAAGGCACGCAGTACAAGATAACCGACTACCTGCAGGCATTGCATCTGGGCGGACTGCTGCCCCCACTGGCCACGCTGGGTCTGTCGGTAGGTTTGGCTGCAATAGAGTTTTGCCTCGGCATCTTCATGCTGTTTGCCATCAGGCGTAAGCTCACCACAAGGATAGTGGTGCTGATGATGGCCATCATGACACCCCTCACGCTGTGGCTGGCAGTGGCCAACCCAATCAGCGACTGCGGCTGCTTCGGCGACGCCATCGTGCTGACCAACTGGCAGACATTTGCCAAGAACGTGGTACTGCTCGTTGCTGCCCTGGTGACAGCCAAATGGCCAAAGGAGATGTTCAGGTTCGTCAGCGAGTCGAACCAGTGGATAGTGATCAACTACACGTTCCTCTTCGTGCTGGGAATCTCGTCGATATGCCTGTACTACCTGCCACTGTTCGACTTCCGCCCCTACCACATAGGGACCGACCTCAGACAAGGGTGGCAGCAGATGATGGAGGGCGAGGAGTCGCCCTATGCTGACTTCTTCATAGAGCGCACCGACAATGGCGAAGACATCACCGAGGCGGTGCTCAGCGATAGCAGCTACGTGTTCCTGCTCGTAGCATCGCATCTGGAAGAGGCCGACGACTCGCGCCTCGACCTGCTCAACGAGCTCTACGAATATGCCAAAGAGCATGGCTATCTGTTCCTGGGGCTGACGGCTAGCGGCGAGCAAGCCATAGAACGGTGGCGCGACATGACGGGAGCTGAATACGACTTCTGTCACACCGACGACATCACGCTGAAGACCGTCGTGCGCAGCAATCCGGGACTGCTGTTGCTGAAGAACGGAACCATCATCAACAAGTGGAGCTGCAACGATCTGCCCGAAGTGGAAGAAGAGTTGACGGCTAAGCCACTGGAACAGCTGGAGATAGGGACTATGGGTGCCGACTCGGTACCAACCAAGCTGCTGAAGCTGCTCACATGGTTCGTGCTCCCACTAACCATCCTCGTAGTGGCCGACCGCACATGGATGTGGACGAAATGGGTAAGACGCAAACGGCGCAAGTTGCTCCAAAACGTAGGCGCAGAGCGCATCCTGCACAAGTCAGAATAATTTACATATTTATCAACCCTTATAAAAAAACAAAACAATGAGAAAGAAAATCGTAGCCGGCAACTGGAAGATGAACATGAACCTCCAGGACGGCATCGCTCTTGCAAAAGAGCTGAACGAGGCCTTGAAGGCCGACAAGCCCAACTGTGGCGTAGTGATCTGCACACCTTTCATCCACCTGGCATCTGTTGCCCAGTTCCTCGACCAGAACATCATCGGTCTGGGTGCTGAGAACTGCGCCGACAAGGAGAAAGGTGCCTTCACCGGTGAGGTGAGCGCAGAGATGGTGAAGTCTACTGGTGCACAGTATGTCATCCTCGGCCACTCGGAGCGTCGTGAGTACTACAAGGAGACTCCCGAGATTCTGAAAGAGAAGGTGCTGCTGGCACAGAAGAACAGTCTGAAGGTGATCTTCTGCATCGGCGAGAGCCTGGCAGAGCGCGAGGCCGGCAAGCAGAACGAGGTGGTGAAGGCCGAGCTGGAAGGCTCAGTGTTCAACCTCAGCGAGGAGGACTTCCGCAAGATCGTCATCGCCTACGAGCCCATCTGGGCCATCGGAACGGGCAAGACTGCTACCGCTGAGCAGGCTGAGGAGATCCATGCCTACATCCGTTCTATCATCGCCGATAAGTACGGTAAGGCAGTAGCCGACGACACCACCATCCTCTACGGCGGTTCATGCAAGGCCAGCAACGCTCCCGAGCTGTTTGCAAAGCCTGACATCGACGGCGGCCTCATCGGCGGAGCCTCGCTGAAATGCGCTGACTTCAAGGGCATCATCGACGCCTTCAAGTAAGCGGAGAACAATGAACAATGAAGAATGAACAATGAGCAATGAACAATAAAGGAAAGAAACATGATAGCGAAGCATAAAATGAAACCTATTTTTAGCCATAGATGGATCATGACGACCCTGTTCATTGTACATTGTTCATTGTTCATTAATCTCAATGCCGGTGCACAGACCTTCACTCAGCGCATACAGGAAACAGCGAAGGGCGAAGCCAGCGTGACCATACACCACGACCAAGCCATCGACAAGCTGGTCAATGGCACGCAACCAGCCAATCCCAATACTGCCAAGCCGGCAGTAAAGAACAACGATGTAAAAACTGCTGCAACGGTAGCTGCCGCAACCAAGAAACAGCAGGAACAGCATCAAGAAACTGACAAAAACATTGCGCAGCCTCAACTGCACAATAACAACAACGGAAGCATAGCCGGAGCCGACACAGCCTCAACAAGCCACAGACCCAGCTACAAGACTACAGGCTTCCGTATTCAAGTCTTCGCAGGAGGCAACTCACGCAAGGACAGGCAGAAGGCAGAACAGATAGGCAACCAGCTGAGGGTCCTGTTCCCGACAGAATCCGTATACGTGCATTTCTATTCCCCCAGATGGATTTGCAGAATGGGCAACTACCGCACACAGGAAGAAGCACATCTGGCACTACAGGAAGTGAAGAAGCTGGGCTATGCCGCTGCCACCATCGTGAAAGGAAAAATTACCGTACAGTACTGAGAGAGAAAAATCCAGTTACCCATTGAACATATTTATTATATATAATCGTGTATCAACCGGAAAACGAAATATACAGAGAGGGCCTCGACGAACTGGCCGCTCACTACAAGAGAGTACTCGAGCTGATGGGTGAAGACCCTGAGCGCGAGGGACTGCAGAAAACCCCCATGCGTGTGGCAAAAGCCATGCAGATGCTGACACGCGGATACGAGATGGATGCCCACAAGGTGCTCACCGACGCACTCTTCAAGGAAGACTATTCGCAAATGGTCATCGTAAAGGACATTGATTTCTTCTCGCTTTGCGAGCATCACATGCTACCCTTCTACGGAAAGGTGCATGTGGCATATATACCTAACGGCTACATCACGGGGCTGAGCAAGATTGCCCGGGTGGTCGACATATACAGCCATCGGCTGCAGGTACAGGAGCGCATGACGCTGCAGATCAAGGAAGCTATCGAGCAGACGCTGCACCCGTTGGGCGTGATGGTAGTGGTCGAGGCCAAGCACATGTGCATGCAAATGCGAGGAGTAGAGAAACAAAACAGCATCACCACAACGAGCGACTTCAGTGGTGCCTTCAATCAGGCTAAGACGAGACAGGAGTTCATGAACCTAATATCACATAACAAAAACATATAAAAAAGACTATGTATCAATCTGACCGTGGAGACTATCGCAAAAAAGAATCCCTTTTCGGCATGTTCTGGAGCAGCTGCCTGGGGAGACTCATTATCGTAGCAGTTGTTATGGGCATCATCACGCTCATAGCAGCACTTAGCTGTCCGTCAGAACAGACCATGCGCGAGCAACTGGAAGACGACATACGCCAGTGCCTTGAGCTCTCAGACAGCGTCTATATGGACGGCATCGACAATGTAGTGGCCAACATCGGCTACATGTTCAGTTCAGCTAAGACAACAGGCGAAACGGAGCTGATGAAGAAATTCAAGAAGTACAACCGTCTGGAATACTACAACCATGATATATTTGCAACAATTCACGTCATCAACAACTTCCACTACGAAGGAGAGCGATGTGCGATAGGCATCTTCGGAATGGTTATCCCTACCATTAGCCTTAGCGACTTTGTGGTGCGCACAAGTGCCATACGCAAAGAGTATAACTACAAACCTGTAAGATACAATAATGCCGATGACTTCTTTGACGAAGCAGACGACCATGAGGAAGAAGACTTCATCTTCAAGGATATGGATGAAGAGGACGAGGAAGAATGATACATGAAACTACCCCTTATGGGAAATCGCACTGAGAAAAATGGAGAGAAAACGGAGAAAAAAAGGTGCAAGCGGGAAAAAAGCATAAAAAAATTTGGTTGTTTCGCAAAAACATACTACCTTTGCACCCGCTAAAGCTGTTAAGCTACGGCACATAGGATCGGGATTTAGCGCAGTTGGTAGCGCACACGTCTGGGGGGCGCGAGGTCGCTGGTTCGAGTCCAGTAATCCCGACCAAAAAGGAATCCAAATGGCATCAAGCTGTTTGGATTCCTTTTTTAGCGTTACTGACAAAACCGTCAGGCAATTTGCCAATACCTTATTTAAGAGGATGTACCGAATAGTGTATGGTGACGGTCGGAGTATAGGTATTGAGCAGTGTCAGCACCAAGCCTCCCTTGTCACCCACTTGAAAGACGGCCTCTCTGTGCAGTTCGCTATCATGCTTCATGCCAGACCATCCATAAAGGTCCGTAAACTCTTTGTGACGCTCTCTATAGATACCTGCGGTAGAATCGTTATAGCTTGCCTCATAGCTCTCCAACACGTCGGAAATCGTGTCGTTGTGCATGGATATGTCAACACGGCACTGTTCAACAGCATTCTTCAGAATAAAAACAGTTTCGTCGGTGAGGTTCGAATCAAGCTCAAAACCACGTAACAACAAAGAATCACACATGGCCTTGGCCGACATGCCAAGCGACAGTCCGCGAAAGTCAAGATACTCGCGCTCACCTTTGCAGGCGCACAACGCAACGATAGCCATTACAGCAAGAAATAATTTTTTCATAGAATTCTTGAAAATTTATGTCTATATGATTAGTTTACCGCCCCAAAAGTACAATTCTTTCCTCATATGACAAAAGTTCATTAGTGATTATTAACGGTGTTTTTGATTTTATAGAAGCAAAAAGGGTCGCGCTTCACAGCGGGACCCTTTTTATCTTTTAAACTAAATTAATCAACCATAAACCTTAACCATTAAAATCTTTTTGCATGGCAAAGGTAATGCTTTCCAACACCACATGCGTTCAATTATCAACAAATAGGGTTGAAAATCCGATGGAATCGCTCTATTTGAACCAAATTTCACGGATTTTAAACATATTAGCCCGTTTTTCTGGAAAAACATTTCAAGATTAGTTTAAAATTTGCTATCTTCGCAACCGAAATCAATAACATAAAAACCGCCCAAGACATGCTAAACGATTTTTCAACCCATACATCGGTCATTCTGGTTATTGTACTGGCATCGCTCTCGCTAATACTGCTGTTCTGGGCAGGCAGGATGCTATACCAGCGAAGCGTGCGACTGCGAAATCATCTGCAGATGGAGCGGATATTCACGAATATCGGACATGAGCTGCTCACACCTCTTACTGTTATATCGGCTTCGGTGAGCAGGCTTCGCGAATTGGAACCGCGTTTTAAGTCAGACTATGCACTGATGGAACTGAATATAGACCGCATGGTTCGCCTGCTTCAGGAGATTCTTGAGACCAGCAAATCACAGGCAGGTGAGCTGAAGTTGCTCGTCTCGCAAGGAGATGTTATGAAATTCATTAGTCAGACAGCTTTGTGCATGCAACCTCTCATGACGAGGAACAAGGTAGGTTTCGCCATAGACTGTGAACCAAAGTCCATGATGGGATGGATAGATACCGACAAACTCGACAAAATTATCTATAACTTGCTATCAAATGCTGCCAAGTTCACCCCTGAAAACGGTAGCGTCAAACTGAAGATGCGCACCAACAAGACCTACGACCATGTTATCATTCAGGTGTCGGATACGGGCATCGGCATTCCTGCCAACAAGATGAAACGACTGTTCAACCCATTCTTTGATGGCGACTATCGTCAGATGCATACGATGGGGACAGGATTGGGACTGGCTCTGACGCACGATCTTGTCTACCTGCACGGCGGCACTATCAGTTGTGAAAGCAAGGAGGGCGAGGGTACTACTTTCACCATTTCACTCCCTATCAACAAGGAGGCATTCAGCAAAAATCAAATAGACGAGATCCACCCGGCTTCAGCGAGAAAGCCTTTGTCCTATATAAGCGATCTGGAAGATTTACTGCCACAACAGGAAACGATGCAGCCAAGGACTCTGGTCGAGAATGCCGACGAAGACACTTACCGTATATTGCTTGTGGAAGACAATCATGAGCTGCTGATGGTGATGAGTGCCCTTCTGGGTAACAAATATCATATCAGCACGGCTCACAACGGACGCGAAGCACTCGATATCATACAACGGGAAGACCTGGACCTGATTATCTCTGATGTCATGATGCCAGAGATGGATGGCAATGAGCTTACCCAACACGTGAAGAGTTCGCCCAACTACAGCCATTTACCCATCATACTGCTTACGGCCAAGACCAGCGAAAGCGATCGCAACACCTCCATAAAGATAGGTGCTGATGACTACGTTACCAAGCCGTTCAAGCTGGGCGACCTGGAACTTCGTATCAACAATATCATTGAGAACCGTAAGCGTATACGGCGTGAATTCAAGTCACAGACAATTGAAGAAAGCAGGCTGAAAGGCCAGCTGGCTCCCCACAATCCTGACGAAGAGTTCCTCCGCAAGTCGATAGACTGCGTGTACAATCATCTTACTGATTCCGATTTTGACAGAGATGCTTTTGCACAAGAGATGGGAGCCAGTGCCTCAACGCTCTACAACAAGTTGCGTTCCATCACCGGCATGAACGTATCGGCATTCATCCGCGACATCAGGATGAAAGAGGCCAAGCGTATGGCTCAAGTAGAACCCGGACTGCGTGTAAGTGACCTGGCCTATAAAGTAGGATTCAAGGATCCAAAATATTTTGCCACTTGCTTCAAGAAAGAATTCGGCATTCAGCCAAGCGAATATCTTGAGCAAATGAACGGGCGCTAACATAACGCCTGTAATAATAGCTCAACCATCCGGGGAAGCGCATACTTGTCGAGCTCGCTTTCGTCAATCCACCTGTATCCGTTGGGCAAAACAGGTTTCGTTTCTGATTGTAGCAAGTAAAAGTCACAATACAGTATGCGATGCGTCAGTACATGGCGGAATCCGCTCTTCAGCAATTTCAATGAGGGCATCGATGATGTGTCCTGAAACATCGTCTGAACAAAATGAGTTACTGATTCGCCCTCTTCCACGAGAACAGGCTCCCATAGCCCCTGCCAGATATCACCCTCTCCACGCCGCCTGATAGCTGTTTGGCCGTTACACCTTATATATATATATACCAGACGACGCTCTTTTACATTCACCTTCTGCAGTTTTACAGGCAACTGTTCCACCATGCCGCTACGCAGGGCCAAACATGATTCCTGCAAGGGACAGACGATACACTTTGGGGAATGTGGCGTGCATTGGATGGCTCCAAAGTCCATGATGGCCTGATTATAGGTTGCCGCCTCATCTTCTGGCAACAGTTGCTGAGCCAACAGGGCAAACTCTTCCTTCCCTTCATGACTATTGATAGGGGTATGAATACCGAAATGGCGAGCCAAAACACGATATACGTTACCGTCGACGACAGCAGTGGGCTGGTCGAAAGCCATCGAAGCAATGGCCGCAGCAGTATAATCCCCTACCCCTTTCAACTGGCGTAGTTGATCGAAAGTCCGTGGGAAAGCGCCCATCTGCACTATTTGTCGGGCGGCCGTATGAAGATTGCGGGCACGCGAATAATAGCCTAGGCCTTGCCACAGACGCAGCACGTCGTCTTCGCTTGCTGCAGCGAGCTGGTCAACGGTAGGCCAGCGCTGCATGAAGCGTTCCCAATAAGCCCACCCCTGCTGCACACGTGTCTGCTGCAGAATGATCTCACTCAGCCATATTGCATAAGGGTCGCGAGTATCCCGCCAGGGCAACTCGCGACCGTATTCTTCAAACCATTTCAGTAGAGTAAGTGCAAAGCCGCTATACATTTCTTAATCGCTATACCCGTTTAACCGTTGTCTAATACCGCAAAGGTAGCATGTTTATCCGAACACACATAGCATTTTGGCATTTTTAACCCTTATGGGGTCCACACAATAATATATATAATGTTGCGTTATTATTAAAGATATGAAGAAAAGTTTCCTGACAATCATTATATTCCTGTGCGCGATTGCCAGCACATCGGCACAAGAGTTTTTCAATCTCACAGCCAGTGAGGTTAAGATTGATTCCCTCTTACCGTGTTTCACCCATCAGTTCCGGTTAGGTGCCAACTATGCCGACTCTGTTTATGATGTCAGGATTGAGTATCCTGAGTTCATCGACATGTCGCCTACCGATGTGGCACGCTATCACCGCATCACCAACGAAACACTCCCGGAGTTGCCTGCCGTCAGCCAGTATGTTGCCGTTGACCGCAAGCAGGGATGGCTATGCCTGTCATTTGTGCCGCTGGTGATGCGCGAAGGGCGCTACCAGAAGCTCGTTAGCTTCAAACTTACTGTTGAGGCAAAGGCTGTCAGCAACCGTCGTACTGCGCCTCGTGCTTCTGCCGCTACCAGCCGCTATGCTTCCCACTCCGTCTTGGCCAATGGCCGCTGGGTACGCATAAGCATTCCTGAAACCGGCATTTACCGTCTCACCAACGATTTCATCAGAGAGGCAGGATTCAACAATCTCTCCAAGGTAAAGATCTATGGATATGGCGGTGGCCTGCAGCCAGAGGTACTGACGGGCGAATATCTTACGTCCACCGATGACCTGAAGGAGATAGCTACGTGTACAATTGACGGACAAAGGCTCTTTCTGGGCATAGGTCCAGTCAACTGGGAGGCTGCCAACAGTAAGGTGCGCCAACGCAACAATTACTCTACCAAGGGCTATTATTTCCTTACCGAAAACGATGCCGATCCTCTTACCATAGACGAGACAACCTTCCGCAACAACTATCTTGCCCACCCGAACAACTACCATACTATTATAGAGCCTGAGGAGTATGCCTGGTATCATGGAGGACGCAACCTCTACGAAAAGACACCCGTCAGCACAGCAGGCAACAGTTATACGTTCAGTGCTCACCAGACCGCAGCTACCCTGCTGGTCACTATGACCTACAATGGCTACTGCGAGGCCAACGTGGCACTAAATGGAACTCACGTGGGCAACATTGCCGTTAATGCCACAACAATCAGCCAGGGTGTCAGCTATTTCACAAAGACCTCTCATAGCTACGTGGCAGCCTACACATGGCAGTTTGACATCAACAGCCTGAATGTTGGCCAAAACACTATCACCATCACCAAGACATCCGGCACTAACACAAATATGCGCCTTGACCACGTCACGCTCATCTACTCAGCACCGCGTGCAGTACCCGACGTGGCTTCAGTCCCTGAGCCTACGTTCGAGAACGTTGTGGGCAGTCAGGACCATCATTCCGACGGGCCTGCCGACATGATTATCCTGATTCCCTCATCGGGCAAACTGGCCGAACAGGCACAGCGCCTGAAAACCCATCACGAACAAGTCGACGGTCTACGTGTCAGGATTATTCCTGCCGGTGAGCTCTACAACGAGTTTTCAAGCGGAACGCCCGATGCCAATGCCTATCGCCGATACCTTAAGATGCTTTACGACCGTGCAGAGAACGAGCCAGACATGCCCCGCTATCTGCTGTTGCTGGGCGACTGTGCATGGGACAACCGCATGCTTATCAGTGACTGGAAGGCCACTTCGCCCGAGGATTTCCTGCTCTGCTACGAGAGCGAAAACTCGTTCAGCGAGGTCTACTGCTATGTCAGTGACGATTACTTCTGCCTGCTGGATGACGGTGAACGAATTGACAACTATATGGGCAAGGCCGATGTTGCCGTGGGACGCATCCCGGCCCGTTCTGCCGCTGAGGCAAAGATTGTTGTCGACAAGATTCTAAGCTATGCTGCCAACGAGTACGCGGGTTCCTGGCAGAACACTCTCTGTTTTATGGGTGACGACGGTGACAATAACCAGCACATGGAATGTGCCGAGGAGGTTGCCAATCAGGCCAAGGCCATTCAGCCCGCCTTCCATATCAAGAAAGTGTACTGGGATGCTTACACCCGGATGACCACGTCGACAGGCAATGGCTATCCTAATGTGACGCGCCTGCTGAAGCAACAAATGCGTGATGGTGCCTTGATTATGGACTATAGCGGACATGGTGCTGCCTATTGTCTGTCACACGAGCAAGTACTCAAGCTCACCGACTTCGCCGAAGCCACTTCCATGCGCCTGCCTCTCTGGATTACGGCATCGTGCGACATCGCCCCCTTCGACGGGCAGGTAAGTAACATCGGTGAGACGGCCTTGATGAACAAAAAGGGTGGAGCCATCGCTTTCTATGGAACAGCCCGCACCGTATTCCTCGACAAGAACAAGATTATCAACCGCGTATTCACGAAATATGTGTTATCAAAAAACGAGGCTACAGGTAAGCGCATCACGATGGGAGAAGCCAACCGTCTGGCCAAGAACGAGTTGATAGACTCAAGGTTCGACACCACTATCAACAAGATGAATTATGCCCTGCTTGGCGACCCAGCGTTGGCATTGGCATTCCCCACTCTCACGGCCACCATAGACAGCATCAATGGTCAGCCTGTTACAGCTACAGAGCAAAAGCTCAGCTCGGGATCCATTGTTACCGTAAGCGGACATATCGAGGGGCAGAGCGACTTCAATGGTGTTGCCACCATTAGCGTAAGCGACGTAGAGCAGACCATCGTCTGCAAGCAGAACAACGGTGAAGAAACACCGATGACCTATCTTGACCGTCCTAACATTATTTTCAATGGTAGTGACAGTATCGTCAACGGCCGCTTCAACTTCTCCTTCGCTGTCCCCCGTGACATCAGCTATAGCGATGAATCCGGGCAGATGCTCGTCTTTGCCGTCAACAACACCAAGACCCTCCTTGCCAACGGTAAACAAGAAGGTTTCTCCATGAACGGTACTGCCGACACGGCCAATGACGGTGTGGGACCTTCTATCTATTGCTATCTGAACACCCGCTCATTCACTAACGGTGACGTAGTGAATAGTACTCCCTATTTCTATGCAGAACTGACCGATAACGATGGCATCAACGCTGCCGGTAGCGGCATCGGACACGACATAGAACTGATTGTCGACGGAGACCTGTCGCGCACCTATATCCTGAACAGCTACTTCCGCTACGACTTCGGTAACTATAGTAGCGGAACGGTAGGCTATAGTCTGCCGGAACTCGAAGAAGGCCCCCACAAGCTCATGTTGCGCGCATGGGATGTGCTGAACAACTCGTCAACAGCCGAGCTGACGTTTATTGTCGACCCCGAACTGGAGCCACGGGTGCTCACTATCATATGTACGCGTAATCCTACGAATACCCATACACGATTCCTTATCACCCACGACCGTACGGGCAGCCAGATGGATGTCACACTGCAGATTCTCGATACATCGGGACGCATACTCTGGATACAGTCAGAATCGGGAGTGCCTACAGATGACACTTACACCGTGGACTGGAATCTCACTGGCAGTCATGGCGGCCGCCTGCGCCCGGGCATCTATCTATATCGCGTATTGGTCAGTTCCAATGGCAGCAAAGAGGCCACGAAAGCCCAAAAGCTGATTATCACGAAATAATAATTTAACGTCGTTGCACGTTAATATAGATGATGAAAAAACTAACACGACTTTTTATGGCCCTCGGCGGTGCCCTTCTGGCACAGGTGACGCATGCCGATGACTACAAGACAAGCACGTTCAACCCCGTTGAACATGCTGTTATCTCGCAGACCATTGCCCCTGATGCCCGTGCGGCAGGTCTGGGCGACGTGGGCTGTGCCACCGACCCTGATGTGAACTCGCAGGCCTGGAACCTGGCCAAATATCCCTTCTGTATCAGCCGTGCCGGCGTTGCCCTCAACTACACCCCCTGGCTGCGTCAGTTGGTGAGCGACATTGACCTGGCCTATGTGGCCGGATACTATCGCATAGGCGACCGAGGGGCCCTCTCCGGCTCGCTGCGCTACTTCTCTCTTGGCGAGGTCTATACCGACATCAACGGTGAAGACGCATCCATGACGGTGAAGCCCTACGAGATGTCTATCGATGCAGCCTACTCCATGATGCTCAGCGAGACATTCTCGTTTGGCGTCGGTCTACGCTGGATCTATTCCGACTTGCGCTATGACTATAGTGAAGATTCCAAGCCTGCCTCGGCCTTTGCTGCTGACATCGCATTCTATTACAACAACTACATCATGTTGGGTAACCGCGAGTGTCAGTTGGGCCTTGGCCTTACCACGACCAATATCGGTAGCAAGATTTCCTATTATGGAGATGAGGAGAGTCAGTTCATTCCTGCCAATCTGCGCCTCGGTGCCTCGCTCATGGTGCCTGTCGATGAGTACAACCGTTTCTCAATAGCTGCCGATGCCAACAAGCTGATGGTTCCCACCGTACCCGTACAAGGTGTCGATGAAAACAACAGCGACTATCAAGACCGCGTGCGCCGGCAGTATAGTGACATAGGCAGTATTGCCGGTATCTTCAAGAGTTTTAGTGATGCCCCTGGCGGCTTCAAGGAAGAGATGGAGGAGATACAGTGGAGCGTGGGTGCCGAGTACGTATACCACGACCAGTTCTCCCTGCGTGCCGGCTATCACCACGAGTCCGAGTCAAAGGGCAACCGCAAGTATTTCACCGTAGGCGGTGGCTTCCGCATGAATGTCTTCTCGCTCGATGTGGGCTATGTCATCTCCACAGCCCAGTCGAATCCTCTTGACCAGACCCTACGTTTCACTCTTGCCTTCGATATGGATGGCATTAAAGACCTGTTCAAAAGATGAAAATCCGTGTTGGTTTCGGTTTCGACGTTCACCAGTTGGTTGAGAACCGTCAGCTATGGATGGGTGGCATCCTCATTCCTCATGTAAAGGGATTGCTGGGCCACAGCGATGCCGATGTGCTCATACATGCCATCTGCGATGCGCTGTTGGGAGCTGCCAACCTGCGCGACATAGGCTACCATTTTCCCGATACTGCCGCCGAAACAGATGGCATGGACAGCAAGATTATTCTGAAGAAAACCATAGAACTCATTGCCACTAAGGGCTATCAGGTAGGTAATATTGATGCCACTATCTGTGCCGAGCGTCCCAAGATGAATCCCCACATTCCTGCCATGAAAGAGTGTATGGCAGGAATCATTGGCTGCGATGTCGACGACATCTCTATCAAGGCAACAACCACGGAGAAACTAGGATTCACCGGCCGTGAAGAAGGCATCTCAGCCTATGCTACCGTACTCATCCATTCCATCTAAGTTATTTTAAGAACGAATTTCAGAGTACTACAAAAAAATTCCGCCGCAACTCTCACGAGCTACAGCGGAACAAGCCTATGTTTAACTAAAAATCCTTTTTCAGTCAAAACAAACTTCTGGTGTTTAGTTTCGATTCCGCTGAAGTCGCACTTGACTGTCAGACTGATGGAATCTACTCCTGAAACTTAACCAAAAATTTGAAAGTTTAAATGGGAGCTTCACAGCGACCACCTGTTATCCTACAGTTGAAAACTTTCTTTTTTACCAATAACTAAAAACCTAAAACTATAAATATTACTACTAACCTAAAACAATCTATTAACCTTTTGACAATGCAAAGGTACGACGAAATAAAGACTCATGCAATTCTTTTCTAAAGATTAGTGTAAAAACAGCACCATTCTTGACCTAAATCAATGGCTGTGTGCGAAAACAGACATCTAAAAGAGCCAAACAAGCGGAAAAGAGCGAAATAATTTGTATTTATGGCTACTTAATCGTAACTTTGCGCTACATTATGAGAGTACTGATAGTAAACACATCTGAGCGCACAGGCGGTGCTGCTGTTGCCGCCAGCCGACTGACAGAGGCTCTGATAGACAATGGAGTAAAGGCCAAGATGCTGGTGCAACATAAGCAGAGCGATGCCCTCTACGTGAGTGCCGTGGGCACTCCGCTACGCAACAAGTGGAGCTTTCTGCTGGAGCGAGGCATTATCTGGCTGAACAACCGGCTGAACCGCGACAATCTTTTCAAGGTGTCGATAGCGAATACAGGCATAGACATCACCCATTCGCAGGAATTCCGCGAGGCCGACATCATACACCTGCACTGGGTCAATCAAGGCTATCTCTCACTTAAAACAATCAGGAAAATCCTGCAAAGCGACAAGCCTGTCGTATGGACCATGCACGATATGTGGCCTGCCACGGGCATCTGTCATCACGCCTATACCTGCCGAAACTTTGAAACTCACTGTCAGGGCTGCCCCTATTTGCAAAATCCTGGGGTCAACGACCTTTCGGAACGTGTCTTCCGTCATAAACAACTGATGTTCGAAGGAGCCAAGAACCTTACTTTTGTGGCCGTAAGCGAATGGCTGGCCGAAAAAGCACGCAGCAGTGTACTCACAAAACAGTTCCCCATCAAAGTTATTCCCAATGCCATCTCGCTCTCACGCTTTGTACTCGTCGACCGCAATGATGCGCGCTCAGCCCTTGATGTTCGCGAACCTTATGTCGTCAGTTTCGGTGCAGCCCGCTTAGACGAGCCTATCAAAGGCTTCGACCTGCTCCTGCAGGCGCTGCAACTGCTCACCGCCCAAGGACGTATTCGTAGTGACGAGGTGAGGCTATTACTTTTTGGAAATATCAGACAGCCCGAGATGCTCAGGCAGATTCCCGTCAGCTACACCCATCTGGGTTACGTCGACGATGAGGACCGCCTGTCACTCATCTATTCGGCATCCAATGCTACGGTGTCAGCCTCCCATTACGAGACCTTCGGTCAGACATTAGTTGAGGCACAGGCCTGCGGATCACTACCCGTGGCTTTCCGCGGCAGTGGTCCGGAAGATATTATCCGACACAAAGAGAACGGCTATTTGGCCGAACACTTATCAGTCGAAAGCCTGGCCGACGGCATTCTGTGGGCACTGAATGCCAACATCGCCCCACGCGATCTTCGACGCAGCGTAACCCGCCGTTTCTCCGAAAGTATCGTAGCCTATCGCTACATGGACCTCTATACCAGCATTTCACGCCATGATTAAGTTTACAGTTGTTACCATCACTTATAATGCCTCAGCGGTACTGGACCGCACACTGGACAGCATTTTTGGCCAGACCTACGAAGACATAGAGCACCTCATCATCGATGGTGCCTCTACCGACGACACCTTGTCGAAGGCGGAGGCTTATAAACAGCGCAGCGATGAATCTGGATACGGACACAAGGTTATCATACGTTCAGAGCCCGACAGCGGTATCTACGATGCCATGAACAAGGGGCTCACCCAAGCCTCCGGTGACTATATTGTCTTCATGAATGCCGGTGACTTCTTTCCTGATTCCGACACCTTGGAGCAGGTGGCCCACCGCTGCCGTCTGAATGAGCTGCCTTCGGCCGAACTTCCTGCAGTACTGTACGGAAACACGCATATCGTAGACAATGACGGCCACTACCTGCGGCCGCGACGACTGCAGCCACCCGAACATCTCACATGGCGCTCTTTCCGTCACGGCATGCTCGTCTGCCATCAGGCTTTCTACGCCCGCACCGATTTGGCCAAGAACCTGCAATACGACCTGCACTACAAATACTCCTCGGATGTAGACTGGTGCATCCGTGTGATGCGCGAAGGAGAACGGGCAGGCCTGCCCCTATATAATATTAATAAGGTGGTAGCCTGCTACACGGAAGAGGGAGCCACTACGCAACACCACCTTGAATCACTTATAGAGCGCTTCCACGTCATGCGCCGCCACTACGGACTCATCAGCACAGTGATCATGCATCTGTGGTTCGTTGTTCGTAAGAAATAAGTGGATATACACAAAGATATTTTTGATTAAGATGACAAATCAGGAGTTAAACGAAAGAGTGAGTCGGGCTGTCGATAATTTCATGTCTGGCTATGGCTGTTGCCAAAGTGTGGTAGCTGCCTTTGGCGACATTTATGGCCTAGATGACAACATGGCCAAGCGAATAGCAGCCGGATTCGGTGGCGGCGTGGGCCGTATGCGCATGATGTGTGGTGCCGTCTCAGCCCTTGTCATACTGGTGGGGTTAGACTGCGGGCAGACCGAAGGCAGCGACCGAGAGGGCAAGTCGGCTTGCTATAAAGTGGTGCAGGAACTGCTGGAGAAATCCAAACAGGACAACGGCAGTCTGATTTGTGCTGAGATACTCGGTCTGAAGGGTTATGAGAAGGCAGCATCGAGTTACGTAGCCTCGCCCCGTACAGCCGAATACTACAAGAGCCGTCCCTGTGCTGCCAAGGTGGAGAGTGCTGCCAGGATCTTTGCCGACTATCTGCGCAGCAAAGAGGAAGGGCGCATTTAATATTTTCCAAAGGGCTTTGGAAATTGCGAATACAGAAGAAAAATCGCAGGTGCTTGTTCAGCAACCTGCGATTCTCTTTTTGTGTCGACACTTGGATTCGAACCAAGGACCCCCACCATGTCAAGGTGATACTCTAACCAACTGAGCTATGCCGACAGTTTTTAAAAGCGGGTGCAAAGATACGAAAATATCCGTGAACAGCAAAGGAAACAACGCATATTAAGGAATTATTAACAATACGTCCTGTACTCTGGGCACATAGCGGTCGTCAACCTGCTATGTATTTGTAATGAAATTGGCTGTAAATCAGTAAAGTTTTCCACCATTAGTATGGTTAATTAAAAGAAAATGTGTACTTTTGCAAGCAGTCTGAACTAAAACAAACATTATTTTATCGATAAAAACAAATGGAACAAGTATTTAGTTACATTATCAGTTTAGGTGCATCGGTGATGATGCCTATTCTCTTCACTATTATTGGTCTGTGCATAGGCATGAAGTTCGGAAAGTCCCTGAAGAGCGGCCTCTATGTAGGTGTCGGTTTCGTGGGCTTAGGCATCGTTACGGCATTGCTTACGAACAATTTCGACAGCCCGTTGAAGACCATCTCCGAACTTTACGACTTACAGCTGAAGGTCTTTGACATGGGCTGGCCCGCTGCTGCCGCCGTGGCCTACGGTACAGCCGTCGGTGCACTCATCATCCCCATCTGTCTGGGAGTGAACTTGCTGATGCTCATCACCAAATGTACGCGCACCATCAATATCGACCTGTGGAACTACTGGCACTTTGCCTTTATCGGGGCGGTAGCCTATTTCGTCATGGACGAGTCGTTGCTGTGGGGCTATTTCGCCGCCATCGTATGCTATATCGTGACACTGGTGATGGCCGACCTTACGGCCGAGAAGTTCCAAGAGCACTATGACCTGCAGGGCATTTCCATCCCCCAGCCTTTCTGCCAGAGCTTCACTCTCTTTGCCGTAGCCATCAACTGGCTACTCGACCGCATCCCCGGCTTCTCCAAACTTGACATCGATGCCGAGGGGCTGAAGAAGAAATTCGGTGTGCTGGGCGAACCGCTCGTGTTAGGTGTCATCGTGGGTGCCCTTATTGGCTGGGCTGCACAGCTCGACATCAAGAAAGTGTTGTTCCTCGGTGTAACAATGGGTGCCGTGATGGAGCTCATCCCCCGTATCACCTCACTCTTCATCGATGGTCTGAAGCCCATAGCCGAGAAGACACAGGAGGTGGCAAAGAAACGCTTCGGTGGCATGAAAGTGCATATCGGCATGTCGCCGGCATTGGTGATCGGCCATCCCACGACACTTGTCTGCTCCGTCATCCTCATTCCCGTCATCCTGGCCATTGCCGTGTTCCTGCCAGGCAACCAGTTCCTGCCCTTGGCATCGCTGGCAGGCATGTTCTATCTCTTCCCCCTGATTCTTCCTTACACCAAGGGCAATGTGGTGAAGAGTTTGATTATTGGCTTGGTGGCCCTGATCGTTGGACTGTATTTCGTCACTGATATGGCATCGGCCTTTACCCTGGCCGCCAATGAGGTCTACAAGACCGACCCCACAGCCTCGGCAGCCAAGATTCCTGAAGGTTTCGAAGGTGGTGCTCTCGACTTTGCCTCATCGCTCTTCGGCTATGTCATCTTTGCCTGCGTGAAATACCTGCAGTGGATCGGTATGGGCATCCTCACCCTCATCACATTGGGTATGATGGTGTGGAACCGCCAGCGCATCGCTCGTGAGGAAAAGAATTCAAAGTAAACAGATGTATAATATAAATAGAAACGAAAGATTTTTTAGAAACGAATTCTTCTAATTATATCTAATTTTATCCACGAATTTTTCTAATTAATCATTGTAATTATTTTAATAATTATGACGAGGCAAGAGTATAGAGATATGTACGAGGTAGTTGGTGCTGCTATGGAAGTCCATTCTATATTGGGGCATGGCATGGCCGAAGCTATCTATCAAGAGGCTCTTGCTGTTGAGATGAAAAAGCGTGGAATGGATGCTGAGCGCGAAAAGGAATTACGATTACAATATCAGCCACAGTTTGATGATTTTATATTGCTCAATCATGACAATTACAAGAATTACATCACAGATAATAATAATTAGTAGAAATTAGAATTAGAATAATTCGTGGATAAAATTAGATATAATTAGGAGAATTCGTGGATAAAATTAGATATAATTAGGAGAATTCGTTTCTCAAAAATTAACCATTCGTTTCCGCATACAAACAAGAATATTAATTTAAAACAAAGTATATGAAAACAAAAGCATTTCTTTCCCTAACACTCCTGGCAATGACATTCGTTTCCGTCAGTGCGCAGGAAGCCGACCGCTACGTAGGCGCTCAGCACGTGAAGTTCCAGACCGCCTGCCATCCTGAAGACGTAAAACACTACGACACCCCATTGCTCCGTGAGCGCTTTGTGATGGAGAAGGTGATGGAAGCAGACTCTATCCTGCTCACCTATTCTCACTACGACCGCTTCATCTTCGGTGGTGCCATGCCTGTGACCAAGACCTTGAAGCTGGAGAACTTCTGGGAACTGGGCCTCGATGTCGATAAGAACATCAAGGAGAAGTATTTCATGTATAACCGTGAGCTGGGCGTGGTGAACTGCGGCGAGGGCGATGGCGTAGTCATCGTCGATGGCAAGGAGTATGCCCTCTCGCCCAAGGAAGCCCTCTACATCGGTCGTGGCCACATGGGTAAGGACAAAAAGGGACAGTCTATCGACGTGAACAAGGAAGTACTCTTCCGTTCGAAGGATGCCTCGAAGCCCGCTAAATTCTACCTGAACTCAGCCACCGCCCATCAGCACTTCAAGACGCAGTGGATTACCCTCGATGGCCGTAAAGGTTCGCTGAAGGCTGCCGTCTGGGGACCCGTAGGTTCGCTGGAGGAGTGCAACAACCGTACTGTCTATAAGCTGATCGTGAACGATGTGCTCGAAGAAGGCCCCTGCCAGTTGCAGCTCGGCTTGACCCAGCTGAACCCAGGTGCTGCGTGGAACACGATGCCTCCTCACACCCACGGTCGCCGCATCGAAGCTTACTACTATTTCAACCTGCCTGAGAAGCAGACCATTGCCCATATCATGGGACAACCTCAGGAGAGCCGCGTGGTATGGCTGCACAACGAGCAGGCCATCATGAGCCCCGAGTGGTCCATGCACGCTGCTGCCGGCACCCACTTCTACACCTTCATCTGGGGCATGGCCGGTGAGAACCTCTACTATAACGACAAGGATGAGATTCCTGTCATTGACATAAAATAATCAACAAATGACTCCTGTACAAACAACCAAAATGTCCAACTTCCGTTGGGTAATCTGCGCTCTGCTCTTCCTGGCAACCACTGTCAATTACATGGACCGTCAGGTACTGTCGCTGACGTGGAAAGACTTTATTGCGCCTGAATTCCATTGGACCGACGATGACTATGGAACCATCACGGGCTGGTTCTCTATCTTCTATGCTATCGCCAACCTTTTCGCTGGCAAGTTCATCGACTGGATGGGTACGAAGAAAGGCTACCTCATCGCCATCTTCGTATGGTCAACAGGTGCTGTGATGCATGCTGGCTGTGGCTGGGTGGCCATGAACATTGAGGGCTACGATAATATTGACGCGCTGCGTATGGTACAGGCAGGCAGTGATGCTGCCGTGGCCATCGCTACTGTCTCTGTTTGGCTCTTCCTCTCTTGCCGCATGATTCTCGCTCTTGGTGAGGCCGGTAACTTCCCTGCTGCCATTAAGGTGACGGCTGAGTATTTCCCCAAAAAAGACCGTGCCTTCGCCACCTCCATCTTCAATAGCGGTGCATCGGTAGGTGCCTTGGCCGCTCCTGCCACCATTCCCCTTTTGGCACGTGCCTGGGGTTGGGAGATGGCCTTTGTCATTATCGGCGTTTTAGGCTATGTGTGGATGGCTCTCTGGATATGGCTCTATGACAAGCCCCACAAGAGTGAGCGTGTGAATCAGGCCGAGCTAAACTATATCGAACAGGACAGCGATATTGCACATGTGCAGAACAAGCAGATGGCCAAGGAGGAAAAGACTATTTCGTTCTGGCAGTGCTTCATGTTCAAGCAAACCTGGTCGTTCATTGTGGGCAAACTGATGACCGACGGTGTGTGGTGGTTCTTCCTGTTCTGGGCTCCCGCCTATTTCTCCGATCAATATGGTTACACCAGTGACTCGGCAATGGGCATTCTGCTTATCTTCACGCTCTATGCCATCGTCACGGTGCTCTCTATCGGTGGTGGTTATCTGCCTAAGTATTTCGTTGAGACCCGTGGCATGAACCCCTATCTGGGTCGCATGCGTGCCATGCTCATCTTTGCCTTCTTCCCCCTCTTGGGCCTTTTCGCCCAGCCTCTTGGTGCCTACAGCGCTTGGTGGCCAGCCATTCTGATTGGCCTGCTCGGTGCCGGACATCAGGCATGGTCAGCCAACCTCTTCTCAACCATTGGCGATATGTTCCCCAAGTCGACTATCGGCACTATTACGGGCATTGGCTCCATGGCTGGCGGCCTTGGCTCGTTTGCCATCAACAAGGGTTCGGGTAAGTTCTTCACCTGGGCAGCCGAACAGGGTGATGCCTTCTCGTTCATGGGCTTCGACGGCAAACCTGCCGCCTACATGATCGTGTTCTGCCTCTGTGCTGTGGCCTATCTCTTCGGCTGGTGCATCATGAAGGCATTGGTGCCGAAGTACAAACCAGTTATCGTAAACTAAGGCGACAGCAGATTGTTAAAGTTGTTTCATTTGCCGACTGAAGTCGGGACATTTCATAAAGTCGACGGGTTTGTAATATTACAAACCCGTCGACTTTGTAAAAACGACTCAATACAGAATGACAACGCCTCAGAATATCATACGAAACTCCTGACAATCAGCCGTTTACGGTGACAGCTTTTGGAAAGTTATCTATTTTTTCTTTTTGGAGGATACTTTTTCAAAATTGTTCCCTCAGAATGTCAGCAGTTATTGGAAAGCAACTGGGCAGTTAGAGGCTCTAACAGGCCTGTTTGACCTTCAAACTGCCCTGTTAGAGATTGCAACTGCCATATTAGAGAAAAAAGTCTGTTGAATTCTGAAATCTGTCACCATAAGCAGATGACTATCAGACGTTGGGGTAGAAAATAAAAAAGTTGGCGAATCGTTGTGTGCAAATTTGCCCACTATGAGAGAGTGACGCAATCACTATGCGTGAGTGACGCAATCACGCATAGAGAGTGACGTTACCACTATGAAAAACGATGCTGCAAATATGTCACCCTCATGTCACCCTATGTCACCCTTTAGAAACGTTGCATGCCCTTTATTTACTAGGGTTCTGTCAACCTGTCACCCTTTATTCGTTTTTTTCTTAGTACTTTATCTTTCTAAAAACATAAAAAAAGTTGGAGTCGGAGAAAGCGATTACCTTCTCCGACCCCAATGATTAATGTTTCAATACCTCTATTGCACAAAAGATATACTTTTTTATGCAGTACAGCGTTTAAAATGCATAATTGATGTGACGTTACCGCTCATTGTGATCTTTCCATTATCTTCTGTAGTAACTGCATGTCTGGGTGGGTAGAGTCGTACATCTTTTCCATAATAGGCAATGCTTTCTTGCAATATTCCAAGGCTTTGGAATGATTGCCTTGTTTGTCGTATTCTATAGCGATGTTACTATAACATACAGCGAGATAGGGATGCGATGTGCCAACTGTCCTTTCATATATGGTCACTGCCTCATTATAATATGCCAATGCCTTTTCTGAGTAGCCAAGACAGGAATAGCTGTTTCCCACGTCATTGTACATCATGGCTACATACGGATGTATCTTTCCGTATGCTTTCTCATAGATATCTAAAGCCATTTTCCGATATTCCAACGACTTTTCATAGTTCTGCAGATTAAAGTAGAACCTGCCAATGAAACTATAGCATGAGGCCACATCCGGATGCATGGGACCAAAAATCGTCTTATAGCCATTCAAGGATTCCATGAAATATTCTATAACCTCCTCGTTTTTCCCTTCTTTCATTGCCGTCTGTCCCAAAGTGTTGTATAGCAATGCTATGGTATGATGATGTTCACCATAGCATTTCCTGAATATCTCAAGTGCCTTATTGCAATATATCCTCGCTGCTTTTGTGGAGTCTCTTGTTAATGCTACTGAAGCGAGGTGGTTGTAGTTACGTGCCAGTTGTGGTGAATTCGGGTCATGTACCTGTTTGCGAATATCAAGTGCCTCCTTGTAATACTTTTCAGCATTATTAAAGTCAGTCATATGGTAATAGGTATTTCCAATATGTCCAAGACATGTGGCTACGTGCTCATGATATAAACCATAGGTCTGCTTCAAAATAGGTAATGCTTTCTCAAACCATTGCAATGCCTCTTTGTAATTGCCCATAGCAGTAATCAAAGCACCCATGTTGATACAGGATTCTGCATATTTCACATGATTACTTCCACATATTTCTTCCACCATGGCATGAGCCTGCTCTAAATATGCTTTCCCTTGATTAACGTCTCCAAGAATGAGAAGTGTTGCCCCCAACAGTTCGCATGCCTCGGCAGCATTGACAGTCTTGTCCTCACCACGGTCAATTGCCACTCGCAATGCCCTTTTGGCATAGGAACATGCCGCTTTGTAGTCTGAAAGATATTCAAACAGGAAATTGCAAGTCTGTGTCTGCCATTCCACATTCGTTGTATCCAGTTCTGCTCTCGTCTCAATATAGAATCGTGCCTTCTCGTTGTCAAACTTTCCAAGGGCAATGGTATAGAGTTGGTACAGGTATTCGGCATCCTTCTCCTGACGTTTCAGCACTTCTGCCATTTCCTGATGCGCCTCTTCTTTCATCTGTTCGCCAGCCTGCAGACGCTTGGCAATATCTTGCGCACGCTGCTGGATACCCAAGAGCTGCAGCAGCGAGTCGGCTTTCTCCAGTTCACCATGTTCGATAGCGAAATTGATTTCCATCTCCTTATCGTTCAGGTCATCGTAGTCCACCTGAGCATAGTGCTCAGCTAAACCTTCCACCAGAACTTGAACCTTCTCAAAGGCATTCTGTAACTGCTGCAATTCTTCACGATACCGCTCAATGGATAGCTGTTTGTTGTTCTTCTGCTGCTCCAATCGGACCAAATCTGCCTTATAACGATTCTCCACTGTTGCGTAGATGTCGTTCTCGATCTGTTGTTTCTCTTGCTGGTAGTCACTGCGAGAAAACATCACCAAGGTCAGGGGTACCTTATCGGAATAAGCATAGCTGCGGCCTATGGTGCCCTTATCCTTCAAGTCGTAGCCCTGCTTCTGTACCTGTTGCAGGCTAAAGGCATCGCCTGGTTTTTTACCAGGCATAGGCATGGCGAAGGTGCCGTCCTTGGCACTCAGTACAGCATTGTGCTCACCTTTTACACGAACACTCACACCACTCAGTGCCCTACCCTTCTGAGTGGGTCGACCCAATGTCTTTACATACCCACGCTGCATCTGGGCAGAGAGGGAAAGGCTACAAACAAGCCATAAGAAAGCAAAAATGCAATATCGTTTCATTATCGTATTGTTTCTATTATCCGTTTGATTTCCTTCACTTCATCACACTCATCGCCATAGAGTAGCTGACGGATAGTGAGTGACTGCATCAGGCATTCGCGGGCTTTCTCTTTATCACCTTGTTCCAAATACTCAGCAGCCAGTTTGTCACAAAGCGCAACAACCCGTTTGGCATAATCGGCATCACGGCACAATGCTTCACGATCGGCATGGGCTTTATCGATAATCTCCTGTGCCAACCGTATTTTCTCCAGCACAGCCTGTTTGGCAGCACGATTGCGTTCTAACACTGTAGTGGGGTCAAAGACGGTATGGATAAGCGAGTCTGCCTTGTCGAGGTCACCATTCTCTATGCAGATATTGATTTCCCTGTCCAACGAATCCAAATGGTCATAATCGGTACGCGCATAACGCTCAGCCATGCCTTCAATCATATTAATATACCGCTCATAGTTGTCCTGCAAAGTCAGTAGTTGTTGGCGGTATTGCTCTTCCCTAATAATATGTTCTGCAAGTTGCTGCTCAAGAATCTTTTTCTTGTTTTGATAGGTTTCTTCTGCCTTGCGATAGGCGTTGTTGCTAATGCGACGCTTGTTTGCCTCCAGCACTTTTGAGTCGACCATCACTATTTCTATAGGAACAGTGGTTGAGAAAACCAATGCTTCTTTGAGCATGTCAGGGTTCAACAGTTCATAATCTTTCTTGGACACGCTGAGCAAGGATATGTCATCACCATTATTCTTGTCAACAAAAGAGACGCTGAACTTTCCATCCTGCCCGCTCAGCACGGCATTCATTGCGCCACGCCATCTGATGGTAACGCCAGCCAAGGGTTCTCCCGGCTTATTCGCAAGGCCTTGGGTCTTTACAAATCCCTGCTGCGTCTGAGCGGAGGCAGCAAGCACAAAAACGAGGAAAAGGGACAGAAAGCAATACTTCTTCATAGCAATGGCTCTATTTGGTTCCCATGGATAGTGTTCCAACTTGCGTTGCAGGAGTTTTACCCACTCCATGTCCTTGGAGTTGTAACTGATGAAGGCAAAACAATTGATATTTCGTTCCATACAAAGATGCTCTATCATTACTGTCCGTGCTCTACTTCGCCTATTCCGCTGCAGCCGAAGAAAACATTAGAAATGTCCTTTACCATGAAGATTCACCCCCCCGGCTACCCATTCAAGCATTCGAGTCATCGCAAAGATACGCATTTTTTCTGGATCTACGCTTCTTTTGCAAAAAAAATCCCTGCAAACACATTGTTTACAGGGATTTGCTTTTAAGCCTTGTACCCAGACCCGGGGTCGAACCGGGACGGGTTGCCCCACTGGTGTTTGAGACCAGCGCGTCTACCGATTCCGCCATCTGGGCTCTAAAAGCGGGTGCAAAGATACAGATATTTTTTGAAACAGCAAAAGTTTCTCCTAAAAATATTAAAATTACTTGGTGACATCAGAATTTTTTAGTAATTTAGTGCCGTAATTCTTTTGACTAGAAATCCGATTCTCGTAAGAATCATAATCTAACATTATGGAAGCATTGAACCAAAACAACTTTTGTATCATCTTGGCAGGTGGTAAAGGTAAGCGTCTGTGGCCTTCCAGCCGCAAAGACAAGCCCAAGCAGTTTATTGATTTCTTCGGAACAGGGCGCTCGCTGCTGCAGAGCACGTTCGACCGCATGGCCACCGTCGTTCCTCAAGACCATATCTATATATGTACGTGTGCGGAATACGTGCACTTGGTGAAGGAACAGCTGCCCGAGCTCAACGACCGCTGCCTGATGGTAGAGCCGGTGAGCCGCAATACGGCAGGCAGCGTAGCGTGGGCCATGCTCAACATTCAGAAAATCAATATGACGGCCAATATTGTCATCGTTCCCAGCGATCAGACCATCATGGGCGACGGGGCGTTTCAGAAAAACATCCTCGAGGGTCTCGACCTCGTGGAACAGCAGCATATAGCGCTGATCATGGGTATCAGGCCGTCGCGTCCGGAGCCTGGCTACGGATATATCCAGATGGGCAACAACCACGACCGTGAAAATGTCTTTGCCATCCAGTCGTTTGTGGAGAAGCCGGAACGCGAGTTTGCCAGGATGTTCATGGAGAGCGGCGAGTTCCTGTGGAACACAGGCATCATTCTCTGTGGGGCCACCTATCTGCGCGAATGTCTGCGCAAACTGTTCTTCGAGCTATTTGCACCGGGTTTGTGCGAGAACCATGAATACACCATCGACCAGGTCATCGGCTTCATTGAGCGCAACTATGCCTCGCTGCCCAACGTGGCTATCGACCAGGGCGTGCTGCAGCAGTCTGACGAGGTCTATGTGATGAAGTGCGACTTCGGATGGGCTGACATCGGCACGTGGCATGCCCTCTACGAGTACTCGCAGACAACGCCCGACGACAACATCCTCTTACAGTCGGAGGTTGTCATGGAGAATTGCCGCAACAATATCGTCTGCCTGCCCAAGGGACATATCGGTGTCATCAACGGGCTGGAGGGATATATCGTAGCCGAGCAAGGCGACGTGTTGCTCATCTGTCCTAAGGAAGACTCGTCGGCACTCATCAGGAAGTACATCAACGAGGTGGGCATCAAGTACGGCGAGAAATACATGTGAGTAAGTTCCTACAATTCCTCCTGCTCCTGCTGGTAGCCACCGTAGCAGCAGCCCAGCAGCCTCCACCTGAACCTACGGAGCCATCCTGGCAGCAGGTGTGGCAAGAGACAATGAGCATTGGCGACGATGACGAGGCTGCCATTGCCGATGACTACCATGACCTGCTGCAACAGCTGAACGAGCACCCCATCGACCTCAATCAGGCCACCCGCGAGGAGCTGGAGCAATTGCCATTCCTGTCAGCCCAGCAGGTGATGGACTTCCTGGAATACCGCGAACGCTATGGTCCCTTGCGCTCCATGGGCGAGCTAAGGGCCATACGCTCCCTCTTCTACCAGCAGCAGGTACTGCTGCCCTTTTTCACCTACGTAGGCGAAGCGAAAAGGGACACCCGCTTTCCCCGTCTCGACACCCTCCTAAGACGAAGCCGCCACGACCTAACAGGAGCCGTGCGCATACCTTTCTACGACAGGAAAGGTGACGAGAACGGCTATCTGGGCTACAAATACCGACACTGGCTGCGCTATGAGCTGAGCAGCGGCAACTATCTCAGACTGGGATTTGTAGGTGCCCAAGATGCCGGTGAACCGTTTCTCACAAACGACAACCGCTGGGGATATGATGCCTATTCCTACTTCCTGCAGGTGAGGAAGCTGGGAAGGATAGACAATCTCGTGGTAGGCAAGTACAAGCTCACCTTCGGTATGGGCCTTGTGGCCAACAACAGTTTCACGCTGGGCAAGCTGGCCATACAACAGAACCTGGGCAGAACGACGACCGACATCCGCCCACATGCTTCGCGCTCGGTAGCCGACTATTTTCAAGGTGCCGGCATAACGGTTACGCTGGCAAAAGGGCTGCAAACCACCGTCTTCGGTTCCTATCGTCCGATAGACGCTACGCTGAACAGTGACGGCAACATAAGCACCATACGCACCGACGGCTATCATCGTACCCCCTCGGAGATGGAGAAGAAACGCAATGCACACCAGAAGGCTGCCGGCGGCCACCTTACCTACCGTACAGGCGGTCTGCATGTGGGTCTGTCGAGCATTTACACACAGCTGGACCTCCCTCTCTCACCCAACACACAGACGCTCTACCGACGGCACTATGCACAAGGGCGCCGTTTCTGGAACAACAGCATAGACTATGGCTACCGGCATTATCGCTGGATGCTGAACGGTGAGACCGCCATCGACAGGCAGGGCCATCTGGCCACCATCAACACCCTGAGCTATCAGTCGGCCTCATCATGGAGCATCGTGGCCGTCCAGCGCTTCTACAGCTATCGCTACACATCGATGCACGGACATGCCTTCAGCGAGGGCGGACATGTACAGAACGAGAGCGGCATCTATCTGGGAGCCACATGGCAACCCTTCCAACGGCTACAGCTACGAGGATATGCGGACTATGCCTATTTTCCATGGGCTCGCTACAGGATATCCCAACCATCATCGGCTCAGGATTATCTGGGCGAAGCCATTATCTCCCTTAGCCAACATCTCACCTTAAAAGGACGCTATCGGCTACACCTGCGCCAGTTGGACAACAAAGACAAGACCGCCCTTCGCCGTCACAATGACCACAGGTCGCGCCTGTCGGTACGCTACGACGTGAGCGGCTGGGCCTTCACCACTCAGGCCGACTACGTGCGCGCCGCCAACATGAGCATCGACCAAGGTTACATGCTCAGCGAGAACGTCGCATGGAAACAGGCGTGGTGGCAGATAAGCGCTGTGGCAGCCTGGTTCCGAACCGATTCTTACGACAGCCGCATCTACACCTATGAGCGCCAGCTGCCCCATGAGTTCTCGTTCCCCGTGTACTATGGCAAGGGTTATCGCGCAGCTCTGGTGGCACGGGCCTCGATAGGCAGATGGCTTCAGGTGGATGCCAAGCTGGGAGTTACCCATTACAACGACCGATCGGTAATCGGGAGCGGACTGCAACAGATTGCTGGCTCTACGATTACCGACCTGGATATTCAGCTAAGATGGAGGTTTTAGGCTTTTCCCGACTGTACTTCGCTCATCACACGCAGGAAGTTACCGCCCCAAATCTTCTGGATGTCGTCTTCATTATAGCGGCGAGCCAATAACTGACGGGTGAAGAGTGTGAGCTCGCTGGCATCGGCCAGTCCGCGCACGCCGCCGTCACCGTCGAAATCAGTGCCTAAGCCTACGTGGTCGATACCCATCACATGGATGGCATGGTCGAGATGAGCCATGGCATCAAGGATAGAGGCCTCGCCGTCTTTCACAAGGAAACCGTTATAAAGCGTAATCTGACAGACACCACCCTTCTGTGCCAAGGCCCGCATCTGATCGTCGGTCAGGTTGCGCGGATGGTCACACAGGGCGCGAGCCGATGAGTGACTGCACACGATGGGGTTCTTCGAAATCTGCAACGCATCGTAGAAACTGCTCTCCGCCGCATGGCTCAGGTCGACCATCAGCCCCAGCTCATTCATCTTACGGATAACCCTTACGCCGAAATCGCTCACGCCTCCGTGGGTCTGAGAGCCACGAGCCGAGTCGCAGATATCGTTGTCGCCATTGTGGCAAAGGGTGATATAGACCACACCACGTTTTTGGAAGTAGCGCACGTTTCGGATATCACCCTCCAGTGCCAGTCCATTCTCAATACCCAGCATGATGCTCTTCTTGCCAGCACGCTTGTTATCCCACAATTCATCGGGAGTGCGGGCTAAGGCAAGGAAGTCGTCGTTGCATGCCACGATATCTTCAATCTTATCGAAAATCAAGTCGGCGTATGCCTTCGGCCCTGCTACATTGAAGGGTGCTATTTGCTGGAACGTCTCGCCCTCCTTGGGCTGTGGCAGGTAGCACACCATAATGGTTCCATCGAGCCGGCCTTCAGTCATCTTCGGCAGGTCCACGAGAATCTTGTTGTCGCGTGTACTGAAGTCTATCTCCTGTGAGAAGCGCTCGGCTTCGCCGCTTTGCTTGCCAAAGAACATCGGCGTATCACAATGTGTATCAAGCGACAGGATGTGATCATGCAGCCGCTGGGCATCACGATAGGCACGCGCCTCGGACACCAGCCAGTCGAAGAGCGGTTGCTGCTCCTCACCCATACACTCCGGATGCCACTGCACACCGATGAACGGTTTCATCTCCGTACTTTCTATAGCCTCAACGGTACCATCCTTAGCACGCGCTGCCACGCAGAAATGTTCTCCCGGCTCGCTCACGGCCTGATGGTGGAACGAATTAACGGCCAACACCTCAGGATAGGGTTCCGGCCAAGGCATGAAAGGAGCGTAGTCCCTGGCATATATATTATATAAGGTGGAATCTTTGTCCAGATTGACGGTGTGAGTGGGTTCGGAGCGGTCGGCATTCTGTGAATGCTTGATGGGCGTGTCGATGTGCTGGGCCACTTTGCCACCAAGGGCCACAGCCATCGTCTGTATGCCACGACAGATGCCGAGAATGGGCATCTGTCGATTAGCAGCCAACTGGCAGAGTAGCAGCTCGGGCAGGTCACGCTCGGCATTGATGCCGCCCAGTTGACTCACAGGCTCCTCGCCACAGTAGAGCGGGTTGATGTCGGCACCGCCACTGAGCAGCAAGGCATCGATACGGTTGAGCGTCGAAAGAATAAAGTCCTCGTCGGCTACAGGGGGGATGACAAGGGGCGTTCCACCAGCCTTTATTATCTGTTTGTAATACCCCTCACCAAGTTTGCAAGTCTGCTCACCATAATTCCCCGTGATACCTATCACCGGACGTTGGCCCTTACCAGCAAAGTAGTTAGAATAAATGTTGGCAGAATGCTCAGAAAGACTGTATCTGTTCATGCCTCCTCAGCCTCTTCAAAATGTACGGGAATCTCACGCTTGATGCTCTGTTCCAGCGAGATGAGTGTCTCGGTGGCCATCACTCCCGGAATCTCCTGCAGTTTTCCGTTCAGCAGATGCATCAGCTGTTCGTTGTCGCGGGCAAAGAGCTTCACCATCATGGTATAGGGGCCTGTGGTGAAATGACACTCCACCACCTCGGGGATGTGTTCCAGTCGCTTCACCACCTCCTTATACATCGAGCCGCGCTCCAGCGTGATGCCCACGTAGGTACAGGTGCGATAGCCCAGCGACTTCGGGTTCACATCGAAACCGCTGCCCGTGATCACATCATTGTCTATGAGCCTCTGCACACGCTGATGTATAGCCGCACGGCTCACGTTGCACTCCGTAGCCACATCCTTGAAGGGAATGCGTGCGTTTTGTGACAGAATACTCAGAATCTTTTTGTCGAGATTGTCTATTTTCTCCATATTGTCAATAGGTTATTATCAATTTTGCAAGCAAAAGTATATATAATTCTTGATATAGGCAACAAAAAGTAAGACAAAATACAAAAATTCCGTACATTTTGGTAGCAAAATGATATGTCCGAGGTACCAGTTCTATTCCTCTTCCTCCCATTTGGAATCATAATGGAAGTTCGACTTGTCGAGGACTCCATCTTCTTCCCAATCGAACTCACGGCCGCGTGCCACTTCCTGGGCCGATTCATTGTCGATGGTATGGGAAAGAGCAAGGAACGATTCGGTCATGAATTCTTCGTACAGGATTATAGGACATTGATATACTCTTTTCATTGTCTTATCATTTTGCGATTATTTCCTAATGATTTTTTTGCCAGAAACGACATAGAGTCCTTTGCATACAGGGCGTGTACCTACCTTTCGGCCCTGCAGGTCGTAGAACTCGGCTTCGCTGACTTCAACAAGCTTCAGACCATCGGCACCGGTGACCACATCGTAGAATTCGGTGTCTATCAGGACGTGGGCACTGGCATCCTTGCCAACGACATAGGCACGGAAGGCAGGGATATGTACCTCCTCACCACTATTGGCATCGACGAGCCTCCACTGGTTGCCCGTCTGTAGGATATAGGCACCGAGATTCTCGGCCTCGGTACGGCTTATGCCAGTCACAGTACCCTTCATGATATAATCGCCCACTTCGATGGCTTCTTCGGTGGTCACGGCAACAGTGGTATCAGAGGCGTTCAGCGAGGCGGTAGCTTTCGCTACAGCAAGATAGGGTTTCATGGGCTCGGTCTCTTCAACCTCATCGAAATGGAGTCGACCTTCGTTGATAGCAGTGAGCTGATAGAAAGACACACTACTGTTCGAGCTAAGGCTATAGGGCAGACAGACGGTATAGGCATCCTTGTCCTTTGCCAGCGAACGGCTGTTGGTGATCTGGGTAGCCTTAAAGGGTTCCTGTATGTCAAGAGGTGAACCGTCGGTGATGGCGAGCTGGCTGCAGAGGCCTTCCACAACGACGTTGCTTGTGGGAGCAGTGAACTGCCCTGCTACTGCCTTGATAATCTGGTTGGGAGCGGTGGGTGTCACCGACACGCCACGGGCAGCAGCATAGGGGGACTCAGTGGCATCAAACCAGAGGGCTGCCGGGTTGTAGTCGGCCATCAGACGGCTATTGGCACCCAGAGCGGTCAGCGTCACATCATCGACGATGAGCTGGGCCGGTGTATTCTCGATACCTGTCTTCTTAAAGCCGAGGAAGAGGCTGAAAGGCTGTGCCGCTCCCGTCACCTCGAAGTCGTAGGTAAGTGTCGTGGCTTTCTCAGTAGCCTCACCGATGGCTGTTGCTTCCTGCCCCACAAAGAATTGAGACTGGTTGATTATATTGGCCATCGTGCTGTTCCACGACAGGGAGAGGCGATACCTTCCCTCGGGCAGCATCTTCTGCTTTCCTACCAGGAGTGAGGTGGGGCTGCTTCCCCAGTTCTTTCGCATGAAGAGCTGGCCAAGGTGCTCGCTGTGCTGATTTTGGAGCACGGCCCAGGTGTCGGCATCAGCATATTCCACTTCCCACCCTGTGATGTTATAGATGGAGTTGCTGTTGTCGTTGTTGATGATTGTTCCTTCAGCGGCGTTGAAGTCGAGGTTCTCGCCGAGGAATGCCGACACGTTGAAATCGTCAGCCTGCGAAGCAGCATAGCCCACAAAGGCGGTATTCAGAGCAGCGATGGCCGCTTCTTCTGCATCGTCATCATCCATATGGCTATCTTCGCCGTATTCACCCACGATACCTAAATCCGTTGTACCGTCGACCATGGACTTGTAGCCCTTGAACAGGACGAGCGAAGCATCTGTGGCTTCCATCTGTGCAATAAGGTCGTTGACGAGGGTGCCATAGTTGGCGGCCTGTGACACATCATCAAGAGCATTGCTGACAGCGTTGACCTTCCCAAGCAGCGAAGTCCATGCTGCGGCACTCATGGTCAGTCGACGGTAGTCGGTACCGTCGGCAAGGTTGTAGTCGTTCTCGAAAAGCTCCAGAGCGGCAATCATGTTTACGCGATTCTCTTTTACGGTAGCAATCTGCTGGAGAGCCGTCTGTATGGCATTGGGCAGGGTGGTAAGGGTGGCTGTGTTCAGGCCATCATAGGTATTGGCAGCATTGGCTTCGTCGATGGCACCCTGCAAAGCTGCCCGCTGTGCTGTCGTAAGCAGTTGGGCATCGGCACTGGCCAAGATACCTTCAGCCTCAGCCACGAGGGCATCGCGGTCGGCTTTCAGCACGGTAAGGTCAGGGTCTTTGCTGTAGGTAATGGTGTATATTTGAGCCACGTGCCAGTTGGAGCCGGCCGCAGTCTTCTTGATACCGAAGGTGAGGTCGCCCGATGAGGCCAGCTGCACCGAGAGGTTCACGGGCACCTGGTCTTCAGCAGTGAGAGTGGTACGATGTTTCACGGGAAGCGAGAGGGTGCTTTCTCCGGCAAAGCCAAAGGTGATATTGGGCTGGCCGTCGGTACATTTCGCTACCAGTTTGCCACGGTTAGGCGTATAGCTTGCTGCGGCATAGAGGGCTACGGTATAGTAGCCGGCAGGCATGCCACTGAGGGTCTGATAGAGAATATTACCCGTGATGCTCTCTCCACCCTCAGCTTCAGTATAGCTTTCCACGAAGTCGGCCATCGATGCATCAGGCTTGGGTACCGACCATGCTGGAGCGGTGGCGGCAGCGTTAAGCCCGTCTGCAGTCTGCCAGTCGGCAGCAGCCGTAGAGGCAAGGAAGGTGATGTTGAAGGGGTTCCCATCCTCGGCAGTGACGTTGCCGATGAAGACCAGCGCGGCAGCACGGATAGCGTCTGTCTGTGTGTTGATGGCAGTAGCGGTGGTCGATTCCTCCACGGCACTATTGGCCGACGAGAGGGCACTATCGAAGGTAGACTTAGCTGTTCCACCGTCCGTATACTTATATAGATCGGTGTCTTCCAGTTTCAGGACTTCTGTGCGAAGAGCCTTGTAATCAGCGTATGCCGACTGCAACTCGGCATCATTCCTGTAAGTATCAAGAACTGTCGTCAGGGCAACGATAGCTGTGCTGTACTCCTTGACTGTTGCGTACTCTTTGTTGTATTGCGTGATAGCATTGGAGATAATCGTCTCACAAGCATCGGGTACCACAGAAGAGGTGATAAAATCATTACATTCTTCCACCAAATCAGCCAACTGCTCTTGATAAGCAGAAAGGTCAAGGCCAGTGCAATAGAGTTTGAAGTTGTCGAAGTTGAGCCATTGGTCAGTTGTCTCACACTTCATGCCAATGGTCAACAAACCATTTGAAACACTTATCTCGTCCGTAATAGTCTGACCAAATGTGCGGTCTTGAATCATTGAAAGAATTGTGTTTTGGAAATTGGAACCTGCTGCAGCACTTGATGCCTTTTCCTTGCTGGTTCCACCGCTTGTAGCATACACCTTGCCTGCTCCTGTAGTTCCTGCCATTTGCAGAGACACTTTATACTTTCCATTGGGAACAGTCAGGTCTTGGTGGATATTGAAACTTGAACGGTGCCAAATTTCGCAGCCACCACCATAACTGGTATTGTTGTTACCGCCACTGCCTTCTTGCGTCCAGCCGTTGCGGTTGCCTAAGTCAAACGTGCCATTGGTGACATACCACGGAGTGAGATCTACGGGGTTGCTGCTTGAAGCATTGTCGAGGAGGTTCTGCTTGAACTGTGCACGGCTAATGGTGTAAATCTGAAAATGGCCGATTTCTCCTGATGTCGACTTATTTGCAGCACATTCAGCGCCATTAGTGAAATTACCTCCATCCCAAGGGCCAATATAGTTGTTTCCCCCATGCTTTCCGTTTTGAAGAGTCCAAGAGCCATCGGCATAGATCAGATTAATCTGTGTCCATTGGTTTGTTGAAGGAACATCATTAGTGTCATACATCCAAGGACCGGCACTTTCCGTCTGAAAACATAATGCACTATACTCCAAGTTGCGCAGTGCAAAGCCGTTGCCTTGTGTTTCCAATATCCATGTCTTTCCATTGATGTTAGCAGACGTAGGATCTACCGATGTCTGGTAATAAAGACCAAGCGAGTACCATTTGGTAGCCTGGTGATTACCTTTTGCCGTGCCAAGCATCAGGTCGTTAGTGGCATCAACAAAGACGTAGTAGTTATTGGCTATTTCCGAGGCTGTAGGCACAGTGGTGATCTTTGTCCATCCGTCGGCGGCGGGTAGCTTGTCGGTATCGGCCTTGGCGGGCAAGAAACCAAACGCAAGCAGTGTGAAGGCTGCAATTATATATCGTTTCATAGTCATAATTGTCTAAAGTCTGTAGTCTTATTATCTGTAGTCTTATCTATAGTTTCGATTAGAACTGGGTTTGAATAACCTCCTTCACGCCCTCGCCGCGCTTGAAGAGGACTACGAAGGCATTGTTCGTCTGCTCGGTGTTGCCGTTGGCAGCCACGGTATAGTCATGAACCTTGTTGTCAGAATTGACGGTACTGGTGTAGGTTTGGTCGGCAAAACGGTGATAGTGACCCGAGAAGTGCTGAACTTTGCCGTCGACCTTGCCGGCAGCCTTCATCATGATGGCCGACAGGGGGTCTTTCTTCAGCGTATTGGCAGACGTGGCATCGTTGTAGGCAATGCCGCTGGTGCTGGAGCCGTAGATGGACGAATTGGAGGAGGTGATATAATTGCCGCTCTCGTTCTGGTCGAGCCACCAGCGGTTGCAGTCGCTACCAGCCAACCAAGGATAGTGTTGCATCCATACGCTGGCTTCCGCGGTGTGGCTATCCACAAACGTATTCAAAGCTGAGATAATTCCGTCGGGGGCATAGTAGGTGGCCGAAGAGAGGAGTCCGGGCTTGTTGTAAGGCTTCTGGAACCAATAGCAGTTGGAGCAGTAGAAGCGCACATCCTTGAACTTGAAGGTAAAATGCTTGGGCTGCCATGAGCCGCTGCCGCCTGTGAAGTACTGGATATTCTCATCGAACACGCCAGTATTGTTCCAATAGCTATTGTTGTCGGTAATGGCGCTGATAGTCTTATCATCGGCATTGGAACCACCGCTGCCACCGTATGTCACACCCTTGCTACCATCATTCCAATAGTCTGGGGAAATATCGTGGTTGCCGGAAATAAAGATGAAGGGGATGCCGGCAGTCTTTGCCAGTTCGGCTGTACAGTTAAGGAAGTTGGTGTGTGAGCCACTACTCCCGTCATCACCCTTGTCCTGATCAATGTCACCGGTGCAAAAGATGATGCTCGTCTTCGGAACGATGTTCTTGGCCCCCTCGGTAGTAAACGACACTTTCTTCTTACCATCCTTTCCCATGTTGATGATGTTGTTCATGATGGTAGTCATGTCCGACGCACTGGTGCCGTCGTGTCCACTGCCCTGGTTGATGTGGCAGTCGGAGAAGAATACACCACAGAACCATACATCTTCCTCGAAGCGGAAGCCGTAGGCCTTGTTGTTATAGGTAAAGACCTTCAGCTCACCATAGTTAAGTTTCGTTGTGGTGGGATTGGGGACTACCTGACTGGCAGTGACGGGGGTGCCGTCGACAGAAACAGCGGTGATAAGGCCGCTAAGGTTGGTACCGGCAGGCACGGTGACGGTGGTAAAGCCTTTGCTATCGCGAGAAGCCACATCGCCGTAAGTAATGCCATTTAGCGTAAATGTCATCTGTGCCTTGGCCGTCATGGCTGTCAGACACAAAAAGAACAGCAGTGATAGGATAGATTTATTCATAGATTAGTAGTAAAATGAGAAATGAATATTAAAAGGAGAAAATCTGTCTGGAGGCATCTTTCTTACTCCAGACAGATAAAAGGGTATTTAGAAGGGGATTATTTTTCAATATCCACCAACTCTACGTCGAAGATCAGCGCTGAGAAGGGCTTGATGTTGCCCATGTTGCGCTCGCCATAGGCCAGCTCATAGGGGATATAGAGCTGCCACTTAGAGCCTACGGGCATCATGGTGAGAGCCTCGGTCCAACCCTTGATAACCTGATCGGCACGGAACGAGGCAGGCTCGCTGCCATGCTTGGCTGAAGCATCGAACACAGTGCCGTCGACAAGACGGCCCTCATAGTGCACCTTTACCTTGTCGGTACGCAGGGGAACTGCTCCCTCACCCTGTTTCAGCACCTTATACTGCAGACCGCTGGGCAGGGTGACCACATCCTCCTTTAGTTTGTTCTCAGCCAGGAACTTAATGCCTGCATCGCGGTTGGCACCGTAGAGTTTCTCCTCCTTGGCTGCCTTATTAGACTGTTGCTTCTCCTTGAAGAGTTCTTCGGCTTTCTGCTGTGTCAGCACGGTAGTGTCAGTCTGAAGAGCATCAGCAAATCCACGGAAGAGCAGGTCGGCAACGATGCTATCGGGGGTATCGGTAAACTCCTGCTTCATGCCGGGGAGCATGCGCTGCATCACCTGTCCTGCAATCTCGATACCTGCCATGCGTGCTTTCTGCCGAGCATCATTGCCTGCTGCAACGACCTCCTTAAAACCGGCAATGAAGTCGGCCATATAGGCGGTGTCGACTCCCTGCTGCTGAACGAGGTAGGGAATGAGGCCATCGGTGATGGAGATACCAGCGGCATAGCTCAGTGAGTCGCTGCTGCTTTTTAACTGGACAGGTACCACGACGAGAGCCTTCTCCTTCTTTTTCTTCTTGGCATCTGCTGTGCCAAAAGTTGCACCCGCCAAGAGAGCGAGTGCAACGATGAGCATCTTTTTCATATGTTTATCCTTACTTCACCTCGAGCAGTTCAATCTTGAAGATAAGTGCCGAGAAAGGCTTGACCAGCGCACCTGCCTGACGCGAGCCGTAGGCAAGCTCTTGAGGAATATAAACCTCCCAGATAGAGCCGGCAGGCATGTGGGTCAGTGCCTCGGTGAAGCCCTTGATGTTCTGGTCACAACGTACGGTGTAGGGCTGGTTGCGCTTGTAGGAACTGTCGAACACGGTGTCGTTGACCAGACGGCCCTCATAGTGCATCACTACGGTAGAGCTGTCGGCAGGAGTCTTGCCGTTGCCGGCCTTGAGCACCTTGTACTGTACACCGCTGGGCAGGGTAACCACGCCTTCTTTCTGGGCATTCTCGGCCAGGAACTGCTCACCGGCAGCTTTATTATCGCCAAACTTCTTCTCGGTCTCACGGTCCTTAATCTGCTGCATGAGGCGCTGGGCTGTCTCATTGGCCTCATCCATAGTCATCAAGCCTTTCTTGCCAGTGGTAGCGGTCACGAAGCCTGCCATGAAGTTCTTCATGGAGATAGTCTGCGTGGAATCATCGCCGAAGAGCTGGTAGTTGATGCCCTTCATCATCTGATTCGAGATCTGCTGACCAATCTGGATACCGGCATAGTAGGCTGCCTTGCGCTTGTTGTCGCCGGCATTCACACCGTCGTTCAGACCTTTCACGAAATCGTCCATGTAAGTAGTGTCTACACCGAGTTGCATCACGAGATAGCCCTTCAGGCCCTGTGTCTGAGACATACCGATGGCATAGCTTACCGAGTCGACATCGCTCTTCAGGTTGGCCTTCGGAGCACCACCCTCACACGAAATCATTGTGGAGGCAACAATGGCCATAGCGGCCAGGATCATTGATTTTTTCATTGATTTTGTTTATTTTTTAATGTTATACTACTTCAATCAGCTCTACGTCGAAAACGAGCGTAGCAAAGGGAGGAATCATTTGTCCGGCACCGCCCTCGCCATAAGCCAGGCGATAAGGGATGAAGAAGCGGTACTTGGCTCCTTCCTGCATCAGCTGCAGACCCTCGGTCCATCCTGCGATAACCTGCTGCAGTCCGAAGACGGCAGGCTCACCACGCTGGACGCTACTGTCGAATACGGTTCCATCGATGAGAAAACCCTCATAGTGGCACTTCACCGAGTCCTTGGCACTCGGCTTCTTGCCGTTACCCTCGCGCAGCACCTGATACTGCAGGCCGCTGGGCAGGGTGATCACTCCCTCCTTCTTGGCATTCTCAGCCAGGTATTTCTCGCCTTCGGCCTTGGCAGCCTTGCCTTTCTCGGCACGCTCAGCGTTCATTTTCTCTTCTTTCTTAGCAAAATACTCTTGTACCAACTGCTGTGCTTCGCGGTGGCTCACCTTCAGTTCCTTACCCGAAAGCACGTCCTTGATTGACTGTGCAAAATCGTCTACGTTCAGGTCACTCCCGGCCCCCATCTGTGCCAGCTGCTGTCCGATGCCCAGTCCGAGGGCATAGCTCAGTTTATCCATGTCTTTCTCAATAAATATTTAAAATTCGCGCAAAGTTACGTATATTTTCCGATTCAGCCATTGCTATTTCGCTAAAAATCACTATTTTTGTAGAGATTTAATAATTCGTCTCATCGTTTATATTCATGGTTTCTTAAAATTAACGGAATGATATGAAAAAGAAAATCGTTGTACTCACAGGAGCAGGGATGTCGGTGGAGAGCGGTCTGAAAACCTTCCGTGATGCCGACGGGCTGTGGGAAGAATATCCCGTTCAGCAGGTTGCAACCCATGAGGGCTGGGAGGCCGACCCCACCCTGGTTACCAATTTCTATAACATGCTGCGCAAGAAGTGCTGGGGCGTGAAGCCTAATGAGGGCCACCGCTTAGTGGCTGCGCTCGAAGAGAAGTACGACGTTACGGTAGTCACCCAGAATGTCGACAACCTGCATGAGCAGGCTGGCTCCACGAAGGTTATCCATCTGCACGGCGAACTGATGAAGGTATGTTCAAGCCGTGATGTCGACGATCCGCGCTACCAGATAGAGCTGACACCCGACAACTGCGAGGTGGTACCCGGCACCAAGGCTGGCGACGGCTCCTTGCTGCGCCCGTTTATCGTGTTTTTCGGTGAGGCCGTTCCCAATATCAGCATTGCTGCCGAGGAGGCTCAGCAGGCCGACATCTTTATCGTCATTGGCACGTCACTCAATGTCTATCCGGCTGCCGGACTCCTGCATTACGTACGTCCCGGTGTCCCCATCTACCTCATTGACCCCAACCCCATCAGTGCCGGAAGCAGCGTGAAGCAGATACAGAAGGGTGCCTCAGAGGGCATGAGGGAACTGTCGCAGCTTCTCATGAAATAAGTCTGGGAGGCGATAAAAAATATAATTTGTTTTGCTTATCTGACAGGAATGGTGTATATTTGCACCTTGGAATATGCGACACGACAAACTGGAAAGAGAACTCAACATGCTTCTGCTGTTGACCGAGAATCACGACTACACCGTAGACGATGTCTGTAGCCGCCTGCATATTTCGCGCCGCAATTTCTATTATTACCTGGAGTTTTTCCGCTTTGCCGGCTTTAAGGTAGAGCACAACAAGCCCTACTACCGTATACGGAAAGACTCACCTTTCTTCCGTAAGCTCGACGAACTGATACATTTTACCGAGGACGAGGCCATCACCTTGCGCCGCATCCTCGACCAGACCGGCGACCAGAGCCTGCAGGTGCAACGGCTCCGCCGCAAGCTCGAGCATCTCTATGACCTCGATATCCTGAACAATGTGGAGCTGAAAGAGCATCTGGGCCACAACCTGACCACACTCTACAATGCCATCAAGCAGAAAGTCACGGTAAAGCTGATAGGCTATTCCTCACTGAACAGCAACTCTGTGAGCGACCGTATCGTAGAGCCTTTCTTGCTGATGAACGGCAACGAGGAGGTGCGCTGCTATGAACTGTCGTCAAAGATGAACAAGACCTTCAAACTGTCGCGCATGCAGGATGTGCAGCCCCTCGACCTGTTGTGGCAACATGAGGACCAGCACAACGAGATGTTCACCGACATCTTCATGTTCAGTGCCGAACGGCAGCAGGTGGTCAGCCTACTCATGGGCAGGGTTGCCACCTCCATCCTGTGCGAGGAATACCCCAGGAGCGAGCGCTATATACAGCAGAAAGACAGCACCCACTGGCAAGCCGACATCCCCGTCAGCTCGTTTGTAGGCATAGGTCGTTTCGTGATGGGACTGTTCGAAGACATTGAGATACTGGACAATAATGATTTCAAGAATTACATTCACAACAAAATCAATCAGTTTAATACAAAACAACAATGAAAAAGATTACATTTATCGTGGCAGCTGCTTTCTGCACAATGATGGGCAGCTGCGGTTTGGGAGCAGTAACAGGCAGTAACGACAATGCAGCCGGAGCAGGCATGCTGGGCAATACCATTGCATCAGCCGTAACCGGACAGGGTCTTGGCAACATGCTGCAGAGCGTGCTGGGACTCGACAAGATGACACAGGCTGACATCATCGGCACATGGACCTTTAGCCAGCCCGGATGCGCCTTCACCAGTCAGGAGCTGTTGGCACAGGCCGGTGGTGAGATGATGGCTCAGACCATCAAGACCAAGCTGTCGTCTACCTACCAGAAGGTGGGTATCAACTCGGGCAATACCCAGATTACCTTCAAAGAGGACGGCACCTTCGCTTCGACCATTGCCGGCCAGAACTTCTCCGGCAAATACACCTTCGATGCCGAGAACTACAAGGTGAACCTACAGGGCCTGCTGCTCAACATCAACTGCTATGCCAAGAAGAACTCCGACGGCATTGGCCTGCTCTTCGAGGCTACAAAGTTGCTGACCATCATGCAGACCATGACAGCCATGAGCGGCAACAGCACAGCCCAGACCATTGGCGACCTGTCAAAGAACTTCGATGGTCTGCGCATTGGTTTCGATTACAAGAAATAGTCTCATTGAAAGGCGCACATCAGGCGTGCGCCTTTTTTCGTACATACCGTGCATCTGCATCCGATACCATCAGGGATGGAGAAGCCTGTACGCTTCAATAATCCCTTCGACTACGAACCTCATCCGCTCTGCCTGCTGGCTGCGGATGAGGTTAAGCATTTCATAGCCTCGCAACCCGAACTGCTGGCCGATGCCAGGCGAGGCAAGATGTTCGGTGTGCTCATTGTAGAAGAGATGATTCCCCACTCCCCGCCCTCTCAGGGAGGGTCCATCTTCTTTCTTGCCGCCTATTCGGGCCTGCTGGCTGGACGAAACGACTGGCCGTTCTTCGTGCCGCCCGTCTTCGACGCCCAGCAGCCCGACGGTCACTTCAAGCAGACCGAGCGCCTCATCAGCTCCATCAACGCCCAGCTTGCCCAGCATACTGCGACGGAGTCGCAGTCCGTCGCTGCCTTGCAGCAACGTCGCCGCCAGCTCTCCGAGGAACTGCAGCTGTGGCTTTTCCGCCAGTACCGCATGCTCAACGCCCTTGGCCAGGAGAAAGACCTCGTAGACATCTGGCACTCCTATCACTCTGCTCCCCGCCTGCAACAACGTTTCCCTCTGCCCCCTGGCGGCAGTGGCGACTGCTGCGCCCCTAAGCTGCTACAGTATGCCTATCTAAACGGACTTCACCCCGTTGCCATAGCCGAGTTCTGGTATGGCGAATCGCCACGCGGTGAAATACGCCACCACAGCCAGTTCTATCCTGCCTGTCGAGGCAAGTGCTTGCCCATACTCACCCACATGCTGCAGGGACTCGATGTAGAAGAAGGCACTTCGGCAACCGCCGATATCCGGAAATGGAACGAACAGCTGCAAGTGCTCCATGAAGACGACTCCCTACTGGTCGTTTCGAAACCTTCGGGTCTGCTCTCCGTGCCTGGGCGCATAGAGGCTCCTTCCGTGCAAAGCCTCCTTACAGAGCAGTTCGGCCCTGTCCTCATGCCCCACCGACTCGATATGGACACCTCAGGTCTGCTGGTCGTAGCCCGCACCGAGACAGCCTACAAGCACCTGCAACAGCAGTTCTACGCGCGCGTAATATATAAAAGGTATATAGCCCTACTCAGCTCACCCCTTTCCCCCACCCTTCCCCCAAAAGGCACCATCTCGCTCCCCCTGCGCCCCAACCCCCTCGACCGTCCGCACCAGGTGGTCGATCCACTTCACGGCAAGCAAGCCACAACCGACTACGAGCTTCTGTCCTCATCCTGTATGTCGCGACTCCGTCGCGATACCCCCTCCGCTCTCCCCCTCGTGTCCCTTATTCCCCATACCGGCCGCACCCATCAGCTGCGCGTACACTGTGCCCATCCCGACGGACTGAACAGTCCCATCTTAGGCGATGCCCTCTACGGACAGAAAGGTGAGCGCCTCTGTCTGCATGCTGCCGAACTTTCCTTTATCCACCCCGTAACTGGCGAGCGGATTTCCTTCAAAGCACCTGCTCCTGACTTCTGTCCTGACATCACCCTGTAACCAACATAAAAATCATGAACAAAGAAGAGAAATACCAACTGCTGCAACAGCAGATTGCTGCCCTCATAGAAGGCGAGACTGACGCAGTGGCCATCATGGCCAATACCGCTGCTGCCATCCACGAGGCCATGGGCTTCTGGTGGACAGGTTTCTATCTGGAGAAGAACGGCGTGCTCGTTCTCGGACCCTTCCAAGGCCCAGTGGCCTGCTATCGCATTTCTCATGGAAAAGGAGTATGCGGAACGGCCTATGAGCGACGCAAGACCATCGTGGTACCCGACGTAGAGCACTTTCCCGGTCACATAGCCTGCAGCAGCGAGTCACGCTCGGAAATCGTGGTGCCTATCTTCAGTCCAGCCCCCGCCCAACTTGCCCCAACAGCCCCCAGCATCCTTGGCGTACTCGATATAGACAGTCGCCAACTGGCCACCTTCGACGATACCGATCGTCGTTATCTGGAAGCCATCGTAGCCTTGTTGGCTCCCCACTTGCTGTGACCAATTATGCGTAACCGAATCTTAAACAATCATAAACAGTAACGCAATTCACTTTTTTTTCTTACTTTTGCAAATGAGAAACTAAAACCTAAAAACTATATTCATCAGTATGAAAAACTTCTTCCGTAAGCTTGCCCTTGCTGCTATGCTGCTGTCGGCTCCTGCACTGATGCAGGCAGCCCAAAAGCCCGGCACTTTCACCGTGGGCAACAAGAATTTTCTCCTGAACGGTCAGCCTTTCGTGGTGAAGGCGGCCGAGGTTCACTATCCCCGTATTCCCCGTCCCTACTGGGAGCACCGCATCCAGATGTGTAAGGCGCTGGGCATGAACGCCGTGTGCATTTACATTTTCTGGAACATTCACGAACAGGCAGAGGGACAGTTCGACTTTACGGGCAACAACGACGTGGCTGAGTTCTGCCGTCTGGCACAGAAGAACGGCATGTACGTCATTGTGCGCCCCGGCCCATATGTATGCGCTGAATGGGAGATGGGCGGTCTGCCTTGGTGGCTGCTAAAGAAAAAGGATATTAAGCTCCGCGAGCGCGACCCCTACTTCATGGAACGCGTGAAAATCTTCGAGCAGAAGGTGGGCGAGCAGCTGGCTCCACTGACGATTCAGAATGGCGGTCCCATCATCATGATCCAGGTAGAGAACGAATACGGCAGCTATGGCGAGGACAAGCCTTACGTCAGTGAGATTCGCGACTGTCTGCGCTCTATCTACGGCAAGGAACTCTCGCTCTTCCAGTGCGACTGGTCTTCGAACTTCACCAAGAACGGCCTTGACGACCTGACGTGGACCATGAACTTCGGCACGGGTGCCAATATCGACGATCAGTTCCGCCGCCTCGGCGAACTGCGCCCTGATGCCCCGAAGATGTGCTCCGAGTTCTGGAGCGGGTGGTTCGATAAGTGGGGTGCCCGCCATGAAACCCGTCCGGCTAAAGACATGGTCGACGGTATGGACGAAATGCTCAGTAAAGGCATCTCCTTCTCCCTCTACATGACCCACGGAGGTACTTCCTTCGGCCACTGGGCTGGCGCCAACTCTCCCGGCTTTGCTCCCGATGTCACCTCCTACGACTATGATGCCCCTATCAACGAGTATGGTCTGGCCACGCCGAAGTTCTGGGAACTGCGCGAGATGATGGCAAAGTACAACGACAGCAAGAAACTTCCTTCAGTACCCAAAGCTCCCATGCCAATAGTGACCGTGCCTAAGTTCGAACTGAAGGAGTTCGCATCTATCTACGACGGTTTCGACTGGGAATACATGAGAAACACCGAGCGCACTGGTGACCTCAAAACCTTCGAAGAACTCGACATGGGATGGGGAATGGTTCTTTACTCCACTCGTCTTCCCCAGATTGACGACATTAAAGTAGAAGGAGTCTATCCTGCAGACAAATGGACATGCACACTCAACATAGATGCTCACGACTATGCCCAAGTATTCATCGACGGCAAATACATCGGCAAGGTGGACCGCGTGAAGAACGAGAAGACACTTACCCTGCCAGCTATCAAGCAAGGACAGGAACTGCAGATCCTTGTTGAGGGTATGGGCCGCATCAACTTCGGACGTGCCATCAAGGACTTCAAGGGACTGGTCAACAAACCCACTATTACAGCCGAGCTACGTTCCCATCTTGGCGGCGTTGACAAGACAGAGGTAACGTTTACTCCTAATCAATGGGAATGCATGCGCATTCCTGATAACTACGAGGTAGCCGTAAAGGCACTTGAGAAACAGCAGAAGGAACCAGTCACCCGTGAATCCATCAGTGTAACAAGGATTGGCCGTACCATGCGCTATGCCTGGGACAGCGAAGATCTCTGCTTCGGTCGCGGCTACTATCGCGGCTACTTCAACTTGAAGAAGGTGGGCGACACGTTCCTGAACTTCGAAACTTGGGGCAAGGGACAGGTCTATGTGAATGGTCATGCCATGGGACGCATCTGGAGCATTGGCCCGCAGCAGACCTTGTACGTCCCTGGCTGTTGGCTGAAGAAGGGCAAGAACGAAGTGATTGTGCTCGATGTGGTTGGTCCTCGTGAGGCTGTAGTCTGGGGACAGGCCGAGCCAGAGCTGAACAAGTTGCAGTTAGAGAAGTCGAACAAGCACAATAACATTGGCGACAAGCCCGACCTCAATAGTGCTACACCTGTAGCCACAGGTGCCTTCAAGGCTGGTAACGGTTGGCAGACCATCCAGTTCAATGGCCAGAAGAAGGGCCGCTTCTTAGCTATAGAGTGCCTGAGCACTCAGAAAGACGGAGACCGCGTGGCCATTGCAGAATTGTACTTGCAAGGACAGGACGGTAAACGTATTAGCCGCGAACCATGGAAGACAAAGTATGCCAACTCAGAGGACGAGAGCGGCAATCATCTGGGCGACAAGGTCTTTGACCTTCAGGAGTCCACCTACTGGCAGACGGAGAAGGGAGCATCTATGCCTCACCTGCTCGTCATCGACCTCGGCTCGGTGCAGACCGTCAGCGCTCTCGAATACTTGCCCCGCGCAGAACAGGGCGCACCAGGTTCGGTGAAGGACTTCCGTATCTATCTTTATTAATTTTTTCTACCGAAAAATTTGTTCAAATGGCAAAATCTTCGTAACTTTGCCAGCGAATAAAGACAAAAGATACAGAGATAACAAGGATTCCGACGTAAAAAGTCGGGATTCTTTGTTTTTTGCTAACCAAAAAAAGAATTAAAAAACAAGCAATTATGGCATACATGTCACAAGAAGGCTATGACAAGCTCATAGCCGAACTGAAACGTCTGGAGGGCATTGAGCGCCCGAAGGCATCAGCCGCCATCGCAGAAGCACGCGACAAGGGCGACCTGAGCGAGAACAGTGAGTATGAGGCTGCCAAAGAGGCGCAGGCCCATCTGGAGTCAAAGATTAACCAGCTGAAGCAGCAGATTACCGAGGCAAAGATTGTAGACACCTCGCGTCTGAGCACCGACTCGGTGCAGATTCTGTCGAAGGTGGAGATGACCAACCTGGCCAACAAGGCCCGCATGACCTACACCATCGTCAGTGAGAGCGAGGCCAACCTGCGCGAGGGCAAGATTTCTATCCAGACCCCCATTGCCCAGGGCCTGCTCAACCACAAGGTGGGCGACGAGGTGGAAGTGAAGATTCCCCGCGGCACCATCAAGCTGCGCATAGAGAAAATCACCGTAGGATAAACCTTTTAAACAAAGTAATCCAATCATACTATGGACATCTTCAGCAAGATCGCCGCAGGCGAAATTCCCAGCTACAAATGTGCAGAGAACGATGAGTTCTATGCCTTCCTCGACATCAACCCAGTGGGCAAGGCCCATACACTGGTCATTCCCCGTCGCGAAGTAGACTATATCTTCGATATGGAGGACGATGAAATCGGCCGTTTTGAACAGTTTGCCAAACGCGTGGCCGTAGCCATCAAGAAAGCTTTCCCCTGCAAGAAAGTGGCTCAGGTGGTGCTCGGACTTGAAGTGCCTCATGCCCATATCCACCTCATCCCCATGAACAGTGAGGCTGATGTGGACTTCCGCAAGGAGAAGTTGCAGCTGCCTGCCGAGGAGATGCAGGCCATTGCCGACAAAATCTACGCGGCTTTCTGCGAGGCATAGCTTTTTATTCTATGAGAAACGATTATCCGCAGCCGGATCGGCTGCGGATTTTTTATATGACAGCACTTACTCCTTGATTCTATAGACGACCGTCTTCTTTATAGGAATAGTAATGACCGTCGGCCACAATGACATGATCCATGAAATGAAGGCGCATCACGTCACAGGCCCGTTTCAGCCCCTGCGTAAGGTTGTTGTCCTGTTGGCTCGGTGAGATATTCCCGCTGGGATGGTTATGGCAGGCCACAAGGATGGTGGCATTGCATAGTACGGCTTCGCGGATGATAATACGGATGTCGACGCTCACCTCCGAGATGCCGCCATGAGAGATGCGCATCTTCTTGATGAGCCGATGATCCTGATTCAAATAAAGCATCCAGAACTCCTCCACGTCAAAGTCCTGCATCAGTGGATGCATGTGCTTATAGATGCGCGTGGCAGTAGAGAGCTGTGGCCGCTCTTCGGGACTCTCCATCTGCCTGCGCTTGCCCAGCTCGCAGGCGGCAAGGATGGTAATGGCCTTGGCCGGCCCAATGCCATTATAGCGACATAAATCTCTGATGTTCGACTTCCCTAACACATTGAGACTGTTCTTGTTGTCACTGAGCAGTCGCTTCATCAGCGAGACGGCATCCTCCTGTGGCGAACCTGAGCCAACGAGTATGGCCAGCAACTCAGCATCGCTGAGTGCCTGAGGCCCCAGCCGTTCCATCTTCTCACGTGGACGGTCTTCCTCCGCCCATTGGTTGATAGTCAGTTTGTTCATTACCTCTTCCTTGCTGTTTTTCATCGTTTCTCCAAATATCAGTATCTATGTGTACAAAGGTACGAATAAGTAGGAACAACACACGATTTTATTTTGTTAATCTAACAAAAAAACGTCCAATTGTTTAACAAGAAGTTAAAAATTGATAACATTTTACTACCGCAACTTATTGCCCATATCAGAAAAAAGCAGTACCTTTGCAGCGCATTTGATTTACGGAACAAATCACGAAGCAGTCTTTATGATGATAGCGGTCCTGCTGACAGGCTGTGCAGGCAGTGATGTTCTACCACGACTTCATGGCCCGTTTTGGAATGCCGCCAGCGGAAGACCGTGAACAGAAATTAGAAAGCGGAAGACCTAAAAAGGTCTGATATGTGCACATTGTCTAATGTGACAACTCGAAGAGGCGAGTCTAATCCTCCCAGCGTCAGGTTTGCCCCTGATGCCTTCCCCGAAGCCAAAAGCTCAAAAACAGGGGTGTCGGTAAGATATGTGCTGGAACCAAATAAGCATTGGTATGTCTTTCGCGTCTCATACGGAAGAGAAGACAAGGCATCAGATTATCTTGTGGAAGACGGAACCTATACCTACATAGCCAAGAAAATTGTTGAAAAGTATGTGGAGGGAAAGCGAAAGAGGTATCTGCAAACGCTCATACCCAATCTGTTGTTTGCCTATACGACGGAAGAAAAGGCCGAAGAATATGTCAACAACACATCAGCTATTTCTTATTTGAGTTATTACTATAACCACTTCAAACAGGATGACAATCACAAGAATCCTCCTTTGACGGTTTCCGATGAGGAGATGAGTCGATTCATTCAGGCCACCTGCAACATGAACAAGCACTTATTGTTTGTACAGCCGTCCCAGTGTCACTTTAAGGGTGGTGAACAGGTCAGGGTCATTGACGGTCCTTTTTCCGGTGTTGAGGGAAGGGTCGCCCGTGTGTCCGGCCAACAGAGAGTGGTTCTTTCTTTGTCGGGCATCGGACTTATTTCGACAGCTTATATACCAACAGCCTTTATAAGGCATATCAATACAGATTGAACAATGCAATTCAAGAACAATAATCAAGCCAACAGATTGATTCAGCTATTTATCATCGCGGTAGATTTTGTGGTACTGTGGGTATTACTCTACTTCTTAATAGGCACCATTCCCAAGTCGGAAGGCTGGGACGAAGAAAAGGGACGGGCATTCTGGATGATATGCACCTTTGCCTTCATTGTTGCCGAGTACTTATTCCCCTCTGTCAGTCACGAGCGTGTGGTGGGTGCCAACGACATACTGCGCCGCTGCACGATGTTAGTGGCGACTTATACTTTGCTGTCATACTTGTTGCTGCGTGCCATTCACTTCTTGTCCCGACTGGGCTGGCAACTGTTTGCCATGGGACTTGTCATGCTGGTCTCCATCATTCTGCTGCGCTTCATAGAGCGATGGCTGGTAAAGAAGCTCAGACATTTGGGATACAACACGCGCTACATAACGCTTGTCGGATCGGGCAAAGAACTGCAGAATCTGTATGATAAGCTCACCAGTAGTTCTACACTTGGCTATAAGGTTCGCAACATCTATGGTGATATGGCGGAGCTAAGCCATAATGGTAGTGTCAAGGACTTCGAATCATTGCTGTCCCATCCAAAAGACCTTAAGTTGGGTGATGAGGTATACCTGTGTGTACCTCGCAATGAGCGTGAGTTGATTGAACGCACGGCCAGCGTATGTGATCATAAAATGGTCAAGTTCTATTATTTGTCCCCTGCCGAAGAGAAACTGAATCTACAGCCGATGTTCATTGATGAGATCAACGTGTTGACCACTTATACCAGTCCGTTAGAAGATCCTCTGAACAAGCTTGTCAAGCGTTTGTCTGATATTGTCCTTGCTATCATTTTCCTGCTGCCTACGGCTCTGCTGCTGCCATTCATCGTGTTAGCGATAAAACGTCAGAGTCCAGGCCCCATCTTCTTCCGTCAGTGTCGTACAGGGCTCAATGGACGTGACTTCTATTGCTATAAGTTCCGCTCCATGCATGTGAATGCCGATGCCGACCGTCTGCAGGCTACCAAGGACGACCCACGCAAGTTCCCCTTTGGCAATTTCATGCGCAAGACTAACATTGATGAACTGCCGCAGTTCTGGAACGTGCTGATTGGTAATATGAGCATCGTGGGACCGCGGCCTCACATGCTGGCCCACACCGAGCAGTACAATAAACTGATAAGCAGGTATATGGTGCGCCATTTTGTCAAGCCCGGCATCACCGGCTGGGCTCAGGTGACAGGCTTCCGTGGCGAAACCCATGAACTTTGGCAGATGGAAGGCCGCGTGGAGCGCGATATCTGGTATATCCAGCACTGGAGCATCTGGCTTGACCTGCGCATTATCTGGATGACGGCAAAAACGTGTTTCATAACAGACAAGAACGCTTTCTAAGGTCATTGCAAAAAACGACATGACACGTATCGTTACATTTCTATTAGCCTGCATCCTTTCGTCACTGACCTGTTGCGGTCAGGTGACGGCACAGCAGGATACAGTCCCTGCAAGACAGCTGGAACTGTTCTGCGGGGCCACCTTGGGCTATGCCGATACGAACTGGCTACGCCTGTATGACGTGCAGATTAATGCTATGCCCGGACTACGCTGGCATCTGAGCCATGACTGGTCGATAGCCGCTCAAGGGCTTATTCCCGTTGTCAGCGATGGCTACACCTTTCGCAATGTCACCAACAAATACTGGCGCTTTTATATGGCCACTGTGTCGCGTCAGCTACATTTCAACAGCGCTGGCCAGCACCTGAGACTGACGGCCGGATTATTTGGCAACCAGCGCTACGGCATCGACGCGAGGTGGGCATGGCCTGTCAATTCCTGGCTCTTGCTGAATGCTCAGGCCGGGCTTACCGCATCTTGGATCATGGGGTTGGATTTCAAAGGAAACTACGATGCTGACCTTTATGATAATTACAAAGTGACAGGCACGGTGGGGGCCGATGTGTATCTACGGCCTCAGAATATTGAATTCAGGCTTTATGGGGGGCGATACGTTGGTGGCGACTACGGTTCGCAGCTGGATATTATGCGCCATTTCAACCACATCACGCTGTTGGCCTTTGCGCAGTTGAGGATTGGCGAGATGGAGGCCAATCCTTTCGACGATAGGCATTATAGGACCAATGGCGGCTTTAAGATAATTTGGATGTTGCCTCCCTATAAGAAAAGCAGTCACAAAGTGGTCGTCCGACCTGCATCGAACTTTGTTCTTTCCCACAGTTCGCGTGCTGATGGCCAGTATATGCAAACCTATAGAATTGACCCCGAAGAGAACAGTCGTGAACGGTTGGTCGATGTGGACTGGGGCTTGAGAAAGGAGGCGACGCGATGAAAAAAACACTCCTTTCCCTGCTTCTATTACTGTTGCTGTCTGTTGGTAGCAGCTCTGTCTTTGCTCAGCAATATACTGGTATGACAGGACTACTGCATGTGCCTTCAGCAGAGATGGATACCATCGAGAACCTACGTTTTGGCGTACATGCACTTCCTACCGACATGATGCCCGATGCCATGCTCTTCGAAGGCGAGAAGTATGCCTCGTCCAACTGGTATATCTCAGCCATGCCGCTAAAATGGCTTGAGGCAGGCTATAGCTTCACGCTGATGAAATACCGCAAGAACTTGAATAAAAAGTCCGACGAGATCGGATTCTATTCCAAAGACCGTTACTTCTCGCTCCGCATTCGTCCCTTGAACGAGGGTCGCTATTGGCCCTCGGTGGTGATAGGTGGCAACGATGTGATAGGCCAGCGCGACGGCGGTTCTTACAGTTTCTATTTCCGCAACTTCTATGTGGCTACCTCCAAGCATATCGACTTGCCATTTGGTATCGTAGGCGGACATCTCGCCTATCGCAAATGGGCGAAAGACTACAACAGCCGCTGGGATGGTGTGGTCGGCGGCATTACGTTACGCCCGTCAATATATCGCCCTTTGCGTGCCATAGCTGAATACGATGGCGATGGTATCAATATAGGAACCGACTGTGTACTGTTCCGCTATGTGCAGCTGCAGGCTTCACTTATCAAGTGCCGCTATCTGTCAGCCGGTGCAGCATTAAGAATTGAACTGAAATGAACATAATATCCCAAAAGGATTTTAAACAGAAAGCAGTATTGGGAATGAAGTGTTTCTTTTGCTTTATTGTCTGCATCCTGTTAAGTTTGCCTGTAACGTCTGAGAATGCTGTTTTGAAGAAGGCAGAGCTGAGGGTTCTTGATATAGGGAACAGTTATACCAGTGGAGCGACCCATCTCCTGCCCCTCATTGCAAAGGCAAGTAATGCCAACCTCAGTACAATGTGCCTTTATCAATGCGATCGCGGTGGAGCCTCCTTCAAGAACTGGGTTGAAATATATAACAACAAGGATACAGCATCCACATATTTGTTCTCAAAGGTTGTAGGTGGGTTGTCTGCCAATATGCCAACAGGTAAAGGACAAGCGGGCGATGGCAAACTGTTCAGAGATGTGTTGACCAATGAGACTTGGGACCTCATCATTATCCATCAGGTCAGTACGTATGCACCTTATTACTCACAATGGAACACTCATAGTGCAGCTGGTTATTTGGATGAGTTGATCTCTATCATCAAGAAGCATCAACCGAACGCAGAACTTGGTTTTCTCCTTGTACATAGTTATTGGAGCGAGTATTCGGGAAACAAACAGCATTCTTCATTTGAAAGATGGCAGTTAATAGCCAATTCAGCCAAGTCTTTCTGTGAAGATTACGACGTAGATTTCGTTATTCCATATGGCACAGCCATTCAGAATCTGAGATTGAGTTCGCTCAACAATGAATATGATTTGACAAGTGACGGGACCCATTGCGGATATGGTCTGGCGGAATATACGGCAGCGTGTTGTTATTATGAATCGCTCATTGCACCGCGTTGCGGCATATCGGTATTAGGCAATTCTGCCCGTATAGATGTTTCCGATAAAGAGTCGAAGTATCCATCAGTTAATGTAACGGATGAGAATGCCCTCATCGCTCAAGTGGCAGCCTATTTGGCAACAATGGATATGTATCATTGCCAGAATCCTGAAGATTCCAGTTATGTAAATGGCATAGTTAATGATTCGTCAAGCGCAATTATCTACGACATGCTAGGCCGTAGAATAGACCTTCCTATGAAAGGCCTGAACATTATTCGTATGAATGACGGTAACACCAAGAAGATCATTACGAGTGTCAGATAGAGCGATGAAGAAAAGAATAATGATGACAGAAACCCGTTCCCGTGTCACTCGTGCCACGCATTATTTTGCACTCCTGTCATTGATTTCGATATTGATGTCTTGTCATAATACAGCACTCGAAGAGTTAGATCCGTCCATTGCAAGGCAGCAGATAGCCGAATCTCTCGAAACGGATATAGAGAAATTGGGCGTAAAAAAAGATGTGCCTCTACAAGGCTTCTATAAGGACATTTTTATGGATGCCGGTGTGTCACTCACTACACGCAACACCTTGGCAGCAGCCAAATATCTTGGATATTCGCTGGAAAGTGTCAGCTGTTCGGAAATAGTAGATACTGCATGGCAAAATACCATTATTGCAGGTGATGCTACTGATACCAACGGTCGCCTGTTATACCCGGACGGTCAGCCGCGTTATCGCTTGATTTTTGTCTATGGGGGAAGTGCTACTAATCACAGCAAATCTCTTCGCCCTTCATGCCTTGACCGTATGCGAGACTTTGTCCGACATGGTGGATCCTACGTCGGTACATGCGCTGGGGCTTTTTTCGCTACAGAAGGTTATGATTATATTCAAAACTATCCTTATTATCTTGCTCTTTGGCCAGGGACGATGATTCGCACAAATCTTAAAGGAATCTATACTGGAATGTTTGTAGACGAAGATTCCCCTCTACTGCGCTATTATGATTTTGGTGGTGATAACTATATTGCGGATGTTCGTCATAATGGGGGAGGTTATCCTGCCACCATTCCAGTTGGTACGGAGATATTGGCCCGTTACGATTATCCCGACAAGGAGGATGTACATAGACAACCGTCAGCTTGGGCTTATAAACCAAATTCTCAGTCTGGACGTATCATCATGGAAGGTTCACATCCAGAAGAAATCACGAAAGGCGAAAGGCGCGATTTCACAGCCGCGATGCTTCGTTATGCTGTTGATGGTGTAGGACAGACTACCATCAAAGGCCTTCTTAAGAATGGTGAGCCCAGGGCTATGGATAAGAAGACACAGGATGGTTATCCGTCACATACTATGATTGGTGACATGCAATATCATCATTTTGTGGTTAGTCTTCCTAACGATGTGAAAGACCTCACCATATCACTCACGTCTTCAGCTGACTGCGACTTCCTGCTATTGGCTTGTACCGACACCTACGCATACGCTGATGTTGCAGAGTTTAAAAATGAGTCGACAGGAGCAAACCAGCAACTTGCCATTCCTTGTCCACAAGCTGGACTTTGGTACATTGCTGTACGCTGCCTAACCACTATTACATCCACCGATGTTCCTTTAGGACAGGAATACACTGGACGGACAGACGTTCTCAATGGCGTGCCCTATACCATTACCGCATCGTGGACTGTATCACAAGATGCAGCAATTAAAGATATTCACTTTTGAAAATGAGCAATTATGGCTAAGAGTTTGAAACATAAAGCCGCAGCAGGTATGATATGGACAGCATTGCAAAAGTATTCTACAATGTTTATCCATTTTATTTCCGGCATCATACTGGCACGTTTGCTCACCCCACATGACTATGGCTGCATCGGTATGCTAATGATTTTCGTGGTGCTGGCCGAGGTATTCATTGATGCCGGTTTCGGTTCGGCTCTGATACAGAAGAAACGACCCACGCAAGAGGACTACAGCACTGTCTTTTGGTTCAACATCTGCATGTCGGTATTGCTCTATGCCGTTCTCTATGTCAGCGCCCCTGCTATCGCGCGATTCTATGATATTCCGCTTCTATGCGATGTGCTCCGTGTGCAAGGTGTAATCTTGTTCATCTATGCCCTCAATGTCATACAAAGGAATCAATTGAAGAAAAAGCTGAACTTTAAGGTTCTTTCCATCATTACCATTTCTACATCCATTACAGCCTTGGTGGTAACCATTCTCATGGCCTATCATGGATTTGGCGTCTGGGCGTTGGTCGCACAAAACATTATCACAGCAGCAATTCCTGCTCTTGTCTTTTGGCTTTTCATTAAATGGAGACCCATATGGACTTTCTCGTGGCAATCGTTTAAGGAGTTGTTTGGCTTTGGGTTCTATATGTTCCTGACCCATTTGGTCAATCGCTTTGTGCAACAATTGCAGGGGTTACTAATCGGTAAATTTTACAGTGCGTCCACTATGGGCTATTATTCCAAAGCAGCGGGAACCGAAAAACTTGCCTCTCTATCCATTAGTAGTGTGATGACCCAAGTGACTTATCCTCTTTATGCCGAAGTACAGGATGACAAGGACAAACTATCCAACATGATTCATCGCATCACGATGACACTCTCATATGTAACATTTCCATTGATGTTCATTCTTTTGCTTTGCGCTAAACCAATATTTGTCTTTCTTTATTCCGACCGTTGGCTGCATAGTGTCCCTTATTTTCAGGTCCTATGTATAGCAGGTCTGGCAGGATGTTTGCAGTCGGTCAATTTGCAATCTATTGCAGCTATTGGGAAAAGCAAAGAAATGTTTCTATGGACGGTGCTTAAGCGAATCGCAGGGGTAGGATTTGTTGTGTTTGGATTGGTATGTTTTGGCATGAAAGGTCTTTTGGTGGGTGTTGTATTTAATTATTGGTTCTCTTGGTTTGTTAATATCAGTTTAGTATCAAAACATATTGGATACAAATGGTACAAACAGATTTTGGACATCTTACCCGTCACGATAGTTTCATTATTGACCGCATTAGTCAGTTATGGCGTTGGCTATCTGTTACATTTGGACATGTATCCCGATGGCATTATAAAGTTTGCTGTCTATGTGATATTATATTTAGGTTGGTCTTTGGTATTTAAGCCCGAAGCCTACACCTATTTTTTAACTATTATTCCCTCAAAAAATAAAATCTGGAAGAAAAAAACTAAAATACGATGAGAATAGCTTTAATCAAAGAGACCAAGAATCCTGTGGACAACCGCGTGGCACTTACTCCAAAGCAAGTGGCGGAACTGAATAAACTGTATCCTCAGCACAGAATTGTTGTACAATCCAGCGATATCCGTGCTTTCACCGATGAGGACTATCGTGCAGAAGGTGTCCAGGTGATGGATGATGTCAGCGATGCTGACGTCCTTTTCGGTATCAAAGAAGCCAAGATTGAGAGTCTGATCCCTGACAAGCATTATTTTTTCTTTGCTCATATAGCCAAGATGCAGGAATATAATCGTCCGTTGCTTCAGGCTATGTTGGCAAAGAACCTCACCTTCTCAGACTATGAGTATCTTGTCGATGAAAATGGCGAACGTGTCTGTGCTTTTGGGTGGTGGGCTGGTGTGGTTGGCGTTTATTACACTCTGCGAGGCTATCTTCTTCGTGAGGGTTGTCATTCGCTACCCAAACCAGACCGTAAGTTCACGTTGGCTCAGATGCGCACTATATTGGCAACTGCACAGCTGCCAAAGGTGAAGATTCTAATTACTGGTAATGGACGTGTGGCTCAGGGCGCTACATACGTGATGCGCGAATGCCGTGCTCAGGAACTAACATACGAGCAGTTTACGAGTGACGAGCCCGTAAACACGCTTTCTTTTTACAGGGCTTCTGTCAATGAACTGGTAAGGCGGAAAGACGGCAAGTCATTCGATCGTATTGATTTCCGCAACAATCCTGAGGAATATGAGAGTGATTTTATAAAATTTGCCAAGCATACCGACATCTTCATTCCTTGTCATTTCTGGGACCCTAAGGCTCCCGTCTATTTGGAGCAGGAAGATTTTCAGAAGTATAATCTTCCTATTAAGATGATTGGTGACATCACCTGTGACATTTGTGGCAGTATCAAGTCAACCATCAGACCGGCTACCCATGCCGAGCCATATTATGACTTCAATCCCGTTACTCATAAGGAGGAGTTGCCCTTCTCGTCTAAGGATCATATTACGGTTATGGCTGTTGATACCTGTCCCAATGCTCTGGCAATCGATGCCAGTGAGTATTTTGGAGAGATGTTGACAGAATACGTCTTCAAGCCCTTGCTTAAAGGAGAGTATTCCGATGTGATTGACCGCTCAACGATTTTGGAAAAAGGACAACTAACACAGAGATTTGAATATCTGAAAGACTTTTCTGAGGGCAAATGACTATGGTGAAGATAATACTAAATGCCGATGATTTCGGAAGAGGTTTTGAGCGAAACAAGGCTATTGATGATTCATTCAAGCAGGGCTTAATCAGTTCTGCAGGGTTAATTGTGACGGGAAAGTATTTGCAGAATGCATTAGATTTAATGTTTAGTGGAGGTTATACAAAAGATATTCATTTGCATTTTAATTTGTCAACGTCTTTAAAAGACGGGGATCCAGAAGACAGACCATTGACTGAAGCCATGAGGAAGGACTCATATTTCTGTAAAGATGGGAAATTCTTCAAATACAAAGGATTGCCCCGTGACTTTGGGGGGGTGAGGAAATGGAAGGTTGTCTATAATGAATTGGTTGCTCAATATAAAAAGTTCATTGAAATTACTGAGGGAAAGGCTGATTATAAGCATGTCGATTTCCATTTATGGTATAATCTTACATGGTCCGTTTCCGTAGCACTTAACTTTTTTACTATTAGGTATAACATAAAGTCCGTCCGGTATATTGGACTTCATCAGATGAAATATAGGCGATTTAGGTCGTTACGCCTTTTTAGTTGGAATCCGCGAGTAAAATATATTCCAGCCACAAATATTGATTACTATCTTACAAAGAAAGAATTAATCAACAAGTATCCTATAATGGAACTCTATTGTCATCCTAATTATAAGGACGGCATTTTACTTGATGATAGTCCGTCATATTTACATCACGACAGACAGCCTCTACCAAAGCATATAAAAAAGCTGAAAAATCTTGAAAAGATGGAATTCATCTCTTGGGAAGATATAGATAGTTATTAGTAATACATTAAACGATTTGTATTAATATGTCAAAATTGTTAAAAAAGCTAACGGTAAAGATACATAAATATCTTGAAATGCGACAAAAAAAACATGAGATAACCCGGAAATTCAAATATCTCAAAGAGCGTCGCAAATTAACAAAAGAGCAGAAAAAGGAGATACAAGATTTTTATCTCAGTGTTATAGGGAAAAAGATACCCTTGTATGGACATGAATATTTCTATTCTCGCAATGGGGGTTTTTCTAAGTATTACATTCCTTCAACCTTGTATTTGTGCGATTTGTTACCCAAGGCGAATGACCAAAGGTTATCTCCCTTTTTCTCGGACAAAAATTTCACCGAGTTGCTTTTCCCTGGTGAAAATATCGTGCATTCATTTCTAAAAAATATCAACGGTTACTATTATTGGGATGATAAGCCCGTCTCTGAAGAAGAAGCCCTCCTCCGCTGCCAGAATATGAATGAGGTGATAATCAAACCCTCACGTGAATCAAAGGGCAATGGCGTTCAACTTATTACTGTAAAGGACGGTGTTATAGACAAAGACGGGAAATCTATCCATCAGTTGTTTAAAAAATATAAGATGAACTTTCTGCTTCAAAATAGGGTTCACCAACACAAGGATATGGCTGCTCTGAATCCTTCGTCTCTGAACACTTTGCGAATCCTTTCATATCGCTCAGGGATGGAAGTATTGATTATCTATTCTGTAGTCCGAATTGGTCGGTCTGGACAAGTAATAGATAATCAAAGCGCAGGTGGATTAAGTACGACAATTAGTTCGGATGGTAAACTAGGGAAATTCTCTTTTGGAAAGGTTGGTAGTGATAATATTGAAGAGACTGATACGGGGATTCGTTTAGAAGGCTATCAAATACCTTCGTATGATAAAGCAATTGAATTTGTGAAGAGGTTGCATTATAGGCTACCATTTTTCCATATCATTGGATGGGATGTGGCTATAGAGGAGAATGGAGAACCTATATTAATTGAATTTAATACTAAACCAGGATTAAGTCAGTCGGCCTTTGGGTCCGGGTTGGGTGAATATACTGAAAGAATTATTCGTGAACTATGGCCGAGACCAAATACGAAATATCCAGATTAATAAATATTGCTCACAAATACAGAAATGAATACGGAGATTAATATTATAGAAAAGCCCGAATGGGTGTCATGGGACGAAATACATGAAGTTCTGTGGAAAGCTCATGAGAAGAATCGTGAGAATGGTGTCTTTATGTCATACCCCTCACTTTCAGGAGATGAAATAAAAAAAAGGATAGAGAACAATGGCAAAATGTATCTTGCAATAGAGGGGCAAAATGTAATAGGAACTTTAGCATTAATAATAAAAAAAGGGAACAAATGGTATAATAAGGGAATGTATGGTTATCTCTGTTTTGGGGCAGTACTTCCTAATTATAGCGGTAAAGGAATATATCGTTCATTGTATAAAGTTGCAGAGACTACTGCTTTAAATATGGGTATTAGTGTAATTACGAGAGACACAAATGAGAAAAATGCCAGAATGCTAAAAATATCAAAGCAAGAAGGTTATCATTTTGTTGAATGCAAAGCATACAAAGATCATTTCAATATAGTCCGTGCAAAATGGTTAGATGGTTGTCCTTATCCCTCATTGTATATCAAATTGAAATTTCATTTATCCAAATTCAAACAAAAGATTCGTTATAAAATGGTTCCTGGAAAGGGACGGGTTAAGCGATTTGGAATATTATAAGAATGAAACAAAAGGTTGTTATCATAGGTCATAGTTTCTCTTCGCGGCTGAGCATTATCCGCTCTGTTGCGCAAATAGGCTGTGAAGTGAGTGTCATTGTGATGACGAACTCTAAACGAAACGGGAAAACACTCAATAATAAAAAGCCCATTGACTGCTACAGCAAATACGTCAGCCATATCTATTATTGTCTGCGGAAAGATAAGGAGGAATTGATACGAATATTATTAGAACATTGTACAGACTCTCAACAGAAAGTGGTGTTGTTCCCCGACAGCGACGATACCGTAGCGGCAATAGACAATTCTCGAAATCGCTTGGCTGAACACTTCTATTTCCCTCACATTTGCAACGGTTCTGGCTCTATTGCCTACTGGATGGATAAGATCCACCAGAAAGAAGCGGCACGCAGTGTGGGACTGAACGTCGCTGACGGCATTGTGATCAACATCAAAGATGGAGAATACGTCATCCCCGATGGCATGGCTTATCCCTGCTATACAAAGCCCTTGGCCACTATGAATGGGGGGAAAGGTGGTATGCATCGTTGTGACAATGAAACAGAACTGAAAAATGCACTCAACGAATACATTACGACAAGAGCGAGGACAGGTAATGTCTTGGTTGAGGAATACAAAGAGATCGATACTGAATATGCACTACTTGGCTTCTCCGATGGGAAAGAGGTTGTAATACCTGGTATGATGCAGCTTCTCATCATCTCTAAGAAGAACAAAGGTATTGCGCTTCAAGGTAAGGTGATGCCTGTCGATAGTTTTGAGGAAGTAATAGACAAATTCAAGCAGTTAGTCCTTCGCATTGGTTTCGTTGGTGTTTTCGACATCGATTTCTACAAAAGTGGCCATCTGATATACTTCTGTGAAATGAATCTACGTTTTGGCGGCTCCGGCTATGCCGTGACAAAAATGGGGTGTAACCTGCCAGCGATGATGGTACAATATTTTACGGGTGGGGATATGGGCATCTGGAAAAAACATATTACAGGAGAAGCCATCTACACCAATGAACGAATGTGTTTGGACGATTGGACCAACGGATATATCACTTTGGACGAATATCAGCGATACATGAAAACTGCTGACATTCACTTTATTCAAGATGATGATGATCCACAACCTCAGAAAGTATACCAGAGAACTTTTCTTGCATATAGATTGAGGATGCTTGTCAAAACTCAATTGTCAAAGTTTCGTTACAAGATGGTTCCTAAAAAAGGATGCGTCAAGAGATTCGGAATATAAGAAGAACGGCAGCATTTAATGTTATGAGACACTTTTACCTAAAAAGGATAATCTTTTTTGGGTAATTCTTGCTCTCTTCGTTAGAAGTTATTATCTTTGCACACAGAATGCGAAAGTGAAAAAGACAAACTGATGATAGACAACCCTTTTATAACATACGGCTATGAGTCTGCTGAATACTTCTGTGACCGGCAAGAGGAGACAAAAACGTTGACCTCTTTGCTCGTAAACGGTAATCATGTAGCACTTATCTCTCCCCGTCGTATGGGAAAGACGGGCTTGATACGTCATTGTTTTGAACAATCCGCCATACAAGAGAAGTACTATACATTCCTGATAGACATATATGCCACAAAAAATCTTCAGGACATGGTATTTCAAATGGGACGTGGAATAGTCACCCGACTGAAATCATGTGGACGGGAGGCAATCGATAAGTTCCTGATGCTTGTAACCTCACTTCGAACGGGCATCTCGTTTGACGGGCAGGGCAATGCCAGTTGGAACCTTGGAGTAGGCGACATCAAGTCACCGACATTTACGCTTGAGGAGATCTTCAGCTACCTTAAAGCGGCTGACCGTCGCTGCATCGTTGCCATAGACGAATTTCAGGCAATTACAGATTATCCAGAACAAAACATCGAGGAATTGTTGCGCACATACGTTCAGGATTGTCGTAATGCAGTATTTGTATTCTCTGGTTCGCAAAAACGGATGATGAACGAGATGTTTACATCGGCTGCCCGTCCGTTCTATCAAAGCACTTCGATGATGTTTCTTAAGCCTGTGCAGCTAACTGCATACGAGGAATTCGCCAAACATCATTTTGAGAAAGCCCATAAAGACATCGCAGACGGAGTAGTCAAGGCCATCTATGAGCGTTTTGACGGCACTACTTGGTATATTCAGAAAGTTCTGAACCAACTATTTGCCACTTCCAATCATGTTGATGGCGATGATGTTGACAAAGCAGTATCGCAAATAATTATGCAGAACGAGGAGGCATATCTGGATACGCTATTCCAATTGACTCTCAGACAACGAGACCTTCTGGTGGCTGTAGGGCGAGAAGGGAAAGCAAGTCAGATTACGGGTATGCAGTTCGTGAAGCGCTATCACCTGTCATCTTCCAGCAGTGTTCAGAAAGCAGCACAGATATTGGTTGAAAAACAGTTAATTACTCACCAACAAGGAATCTACGAGGTTTACGACAAATTCCTTGCAGAATGGTTACGAATCAGATAACAATAAAAAAACGATGTTATTCTGTACATCATTTTTATAGCATGCAGAGAGTTATTGTAATAGGACATGGTTATAGCATCCGGTTGAGTGTTATAAGGGCTGTAGCCCAATTTGGCTACGAGGTAATCGTTATACACGTTGGACCTCCTGTTAAGCCTCTTGATGGCTATAGTAAGTATGTAAAAGAAGTATTGTACTTCAACAGGCAAGAGGGAGAAAAAGGCCTAGTAAAACTGCTTCTGGAGAAGTGCAGGGTGGTTGGTCAGAAGCCCATCATTATCCCGACGAGTGACTTTTCAGCCTTTGCCATTGATAATGAAGACATCAAAAAACAATTCTCTGTTCCACATATCAACCATGAATTTAATTCGGTTGGCTATTGGATGAACAAGGCCCATCAGAAAGAATTGGCACTTTCGGTAGGGTTAAACACCGCTGGCTCTGTTGTCGTAGAGAGAACAGGAAAAGATTTCTTGATACCTGACGGCATTAAATACCCGTGTTTTACCAAACCCGTATCATCTTTCGGAGCTGGAAAAAAATGCCAGAGGCGCTGCAATAATCCTAAAGAGTTGAAGACTGTTCTTGCTATAGCTAACAAGAATAACATCACAAAGGTTCTCGTAGAAGACTTTATCAATATCAGCCATGAGTATGCTGTCCTTGGATTTTCCGACGGAAAGAAAGTTGTTATACCGGGTGTTATCAAATTCCTAAGGGAAAGCAAGAGGCATAGAGGAGTGGCTTTGGCTGGCGAAGTGTTGCCTGTAGCTGTTTTTAAGGACTTGATAGACAAGTTTGCAGATTTCATCCGCCAGATGGGATTCGTAGGAGTCTTTGATATAGACTTTCTGGAGAATAATGGTGTATTCTATTTTGACGAGATGAATATTCGTATTGGTGGTTCTGGCATGGCCATCTTGAAAGCTGGTGTCAACCTGCCAGCCATGTTCGTGAAAACGATGTGCGGAGAAAGTGTGGACGATATGGCTCAAGTGGTCACCCATGCTGCCACATTCGTGAATGAGAAAATGGCTTTTGATGATTTCGCTGAAGGATGCATGTCATTCCGTGAATACAGAAGACTACTTGCCTCAGCAGACATTCTCTTTATCAAGGATGCCGCAGATGTTGCTCCTTATCAGGAATTCGAGAAGCAATTGAGAAAACAATTATTTAGTTATAAAAGAATAGCGAAGCGACTGCTTCATATATTTTGAGAAATGGGAAAGACAATTTTGACAGTCGGTGTCTATGATATGCTACACATAGGACACATTCTCTTGTTCAAGCGGGCCAAGGAACTGGGCGACCGTCTTGTAGTGGCCGTGCAGGATGGTGAATACATTCAGAAATATAAACCTGGCACTTCTATGATTTATACCACAGAAGAGCGCATGTATATGGTCAGCACCATACGTTATGTCGATGAGGTCGTTCTTTACAGAGATGTGGACAAGGACCTGCCTGGCTTCGATTTCGACGTATTTGCCAAGGGTCCTGACCAGACACACGCTGGTTTTCAGCGAGCCGTGGAATGGTGCCGTGAGAACGGAAAAGATGTCGTGGTCATTCCTCGCACGGAGGGTATCTCTTCCACGCTGTTGCGCGAATACTCCAAAACGCATTGATAATATTGTAGAGACAGAAAAGAGACTAGTTACATCTATACATCAAAACAGACAATAAAGAAATGAGAGAAATAGAAAAAGAGGCATATAAGAGGATTCCTTTTGAGATTCTCATCCATTTTGCAGACTTCTGCGAAAAAAACAATATCCGTTATAGTCTCGCCTACGGTACATTGCTTGGGGCTATTAGACACAAAGGCTTCATCCCTTGGGACGATGATATCGATGTCATCATGCCAAGGGCTGACTATGAGCGCTTCAAGACATTATATCATTCAGAGCGTTATCCGTTCTCTGACATAACCTTAAACAAGCACCATCCCTCCCCGATGGGCAAGGTGTATGACTCCCAGACTTTCTTCTATAAAGCTAAGGTTAAGCGATCTTATGGGCTTTTTATAGATGTATTTGCTGTCGATAATTTCCCCACCAACGTTAAGGAAAGATTACGTTGGCAAAAGTTGATACGATTCCTGATTTTAGTAAATTATGTGAAGAATGCAAGTCTGAACGGCATGCTTTATACTAGAAAGTCTTTTCTGGGAAAGTTAAAAATTGTATTGTATAAAATGTTGCCGCTTACAAAATCATATATAAAAAAGAATCTTTCCCGTTTATCACAGAAATACGACGGCTCATCTACAGGACTTACAGGTATCACCATGTCGTGTGACAATCCCTTCGACACCTATCCTGCCAACTTTTTCGAGGAATATGTTAATGTGGAATTTGAGGGACGCACTTTTAAGGCAATACAGCAGTATGACAAATGGCTCCGTATATGCTATGGCGACTATATGCAACTGCCGCCTGTTGAGAAAAGGGTAGGAAGACATCATATAACAGCTTATTACAAATAGCCACTAAATGATTACAGATGAATATTAGATATAATATACCCATTTATAATATTTGTTGGTTGAATCATGCTCAGGGTGGAATGATTGGAACATTCTATGAGCCAGAAAATTTAAATGAACTCAAAAGCATCTGCTCGACTTTATTTCAAGAAGGCAAAGACTTCGATCTTATAGGGCATACCAGCAACATCTATTTTCTTCCAGACTATAGCGTTGCTAACATGGTGTCTACCCGTAAATGTAACAATATCGTTGAAGAGACTGATTACATTATATGCGATTGTGGCGTTTCTGTAGCAAAGTTGTCTCATCAGATGGTTGATAAGGGCATTAAGGGTTTTGAGGGTTTGATAGATTTACCTGGTACCGTGGGTGCAGCTGTTTATGGAAATGCTTCCTGTTATGGATGCAGTATTAATTCTCTGCTCATTTCATTCGAGCTGTTGAAACCAGATGGCGATATTGTAACCGTATATCCGAATGATTTAAAACTATCCAAACGCTCTTCATCATTAAAGCGCCATGAACTCAAAGGTATAATCTTGTCTGTAAAACTAAAGAAAGAGCAAGGTAATGCCATTTTGTTAAAGGATCTTGCAGAAAAGAATCATCATTCAAGGAAAGTTTCCCAGCCTTCCCCTAAGGATAATCTAGGTAGTATCTATGCAAGCAAGCAAATAAAAACTCCCACAGGTTTCATTGTATTAGGCATTGCAAAATTCATTGGATTATTCTATGGACTCACTGGAAAGAACAAGAAGCAGATAAGAGACAAACAAAAGGAAATTGTACTTATATTGTTACAAGCAAAAGATTTAGTACCTTACGTCTATGGATGGAATCGATATATATGGAAAGACGAGCTCGCCCACTCACTATTCTGGAAATTCGACAAAATTCATAGACGGCTATATAAGGACAATGTGTTTGAGATAGAAATAAAAAGGAAGATATAAGGAGATGGTATTATTTTTTTTCTGTACTATCATTTTACTTTACGGCTTGAATCAGTATATGAAAGGTCGTAAAGGACGAGGGACATTTGTGTTTTTCTTCCTTCTCACAGGTGGTTTTCACTTCCTGAGGCAGAGTTGGTGTCCCGCGAAGTACGCAGATTTTGCAGTAGTGTACCTATTGGTAGTCGCCTTTCTTAATTTGACGAAGGGAAATCATGCATTCTTCAAGCCGCAGACAAAGACATACAAAGTTGTTACTTTCATTGGTCTGTACATAACGATAGAGTTTATCCGCACCATAGTGCTGAAAGAGGAAATCTTCTCATTCGCTCTTGCGAACTATCGCACTTATATACCTTTCTTCTCTTTCTGGCTTGTACAAGAATTGAAAAAACAAGAAGTCACTCATCTGCTTAAGCAAATCGCAACTATTACGATTGTGTCAACAGTGCTTTTCGATTTGCAACCACTTCTCAACATAAAGATTCTCCAACATGCATCTGTCGGTGAATCTCGTTATCGCAATATTCCTTTCCTTGCGTATTTCTTTATGCTTTTTGCTACCATTAGGCTGGATTTCAACAGGTGGAAGAGTATTGCACTTGTCATGATGTTCTTGACAGCCGTATTCCTTACCCAGCACCGCGCAGTAATGATGGCATACATCTTTTGTGTTGGTCTGTATTTGCTGACGACCAAGAACGGAGGAAGATTTGTTCAATATGGTATAATCGGATTAGTGGTCTCTCTGTTTGTGGGTGAAGCCATTATGAACCGTTTTGAAAGTGATAAAGGTAGCCGTTCCACTATTGATGACATTAAAACTGTTATAAACATGGATTTCGAAAGAGCCGTCTATGACGAATATGAAAATGAGAATGGTACCTTTTCTTTTCGTGTGTTCTTGTTGACGGAACGAATACACTACATGTTTCGCAATCCTCGTTATGCAGTATTTGGAATAGGCACACGTCACGAAGACTCCCCCAAGACAAAACGGCAGTTTGATTTTACCTTGGGTACAATTAATCACAGGACAGGACAAATAGGTCAAATCTCCTCTGGTGACCTTGCCTGGGTGAATCCTTTAATGCGTTTTGGATTCTTTGGCATCGTACTCTTTCTCTATCTATCTTGGATAACAATTAGATTCTTATATAAGAGGCGGAAAGACTCCGACTTGGCTATGTCGGCATTTCTGTTCTACTTGTTTCTGATGATTATCTCATTCAAGAACGACCACCTCTATGGAAATATGCAGCTGTTCTTTGTCTATCTGCTGATAGAAAATATACGTTATTCTATGAATATCAGGAGGTTTAAAAAATTAAACAATAATGAAGATATCAATTCTAACATTCTCTAAGGAAACAAACTTTGGTGCGAACCTACAGTGCTATGCCTTATGTAAGACATTGCAGAGCATGGGACATCGGGTTGATATTATAGATATCCAACTTCCGAAAATAATCTTCAGTTGGTACACTACACTTTTACAAATTCCACAAGATTTTTTATTCTTTCTGTTTAGGAAAAAGCACCTGAATTTCTTTACTAGAAAATATAAGACCACTGCTGAATTGCAGGATGGGCAGCATAAAAGTGATTTATATATCGTTGGCTCCGATCAGGTATGGAATCCGGATATTACCAAACGTTTGAATCCACTCGTTTACTTTTTCTCATTCCTGCCTGATGGCGTACACCGTATCTCATATGCTGCCAGTTTCGGAACGGAGATTTGGCAGTCGCCAGCTCTGACAGAAGAAGTGAAGGCGTTGCTCCACAAGTTCAATGCCCTGGGTGTGAGGGAACAGACGGGAGTGACGATATGCAAGGAAACATTTGGTATTGACGCACAACTTGTGGCAGACCCCACATTGTTGCTCACCTCATACGATGAAATATGCGGAAAATATAATCTGCAACATGAGACCAACGAACTGGTATATTTCACGTTCATTCGCAACAAGGAAGAGCAGAGAATGATTGCAGAGTTCTCAAAGGCCAACCATCTGCAGGCAGTTGCTATGCGCTCTAACCGCCCCATCCCTGGGTTCGAGAGTAGGCTGTATGTTTCTGTTGCCGGGTGGCTCAATTCAATCAGATACGCTAAACTTGTTGTCACCAATTCATTCCACAGTATGGTTTTTTGCATCATCTTCCACAAAAAGTTCGTCGCCGTTCCTGCAAAGGTAGGCCGCTCAATACGTCAGGAAGGGTTATTGGAACAGTTGGGTATGTCCGACCATTTCTGTAAGAATACGAGCGATTTATACAAAACGATGGAACATGTCATCCAAAAAGATATCGATTATACTGTCATAGACAAGAAAATCAAAGAGATGAGAGATAATTCTCTGAACTTTCTTAAAGATGCTTGTTTTGGAAGGAATTGAAATTTGAAATGATATGAGAATAGCACATCTAACATGGTCGATGGGAGTCGGTGGAACGCAGACTTTACTTACAGGTATAGTTAACATCCAAATTCAGATGGGACATGACGTTGGTCTTTTCATAATAGACGATCTCGCAGACCAATCCATCATGGATAAAATAGACTCACGTGTAAATATCTTTTATGTGAGGCGTAAAAGAGGCACAAAAGCAATTCTGCCTTTATTGAAACTTAATTGGCTATTATGGAAATTTCATCCAGACATCATACACTCTCATGCAGGAAAACTGTCGAAGGTAATCCTCAGCAGGGTTCCCATGGTAGTGACTTTCCATAATACGAGACTCGATCTTAATGATTTTAAAGGATATAAAAAGGGCTTTGCCATTTCAGAGGCCGTTAAGGATGATATCATAAACAATGGATATAACCGTAATAATGTTGTATTAATAGAAAACGGCATACCATGTAATGAAATTAGAGACAAAACTGATTTCAAAAGAGATGATACGGTACATGTAGTTCAGGTATCGCGCATTTTCTTCCACCAAAAAAGACAAGATTTGGCAGTTCAAGCATTGTCTATATTAAAAAGCAGACTTGACACTGAATTCAGAACTCAGAACTTAAAACTCAAAGTTCAAAAGTGCGTAATGCATTTTGTCGGTGACGGGCCTGACATGGATAAGTTGAAGGAGTTGGTGAGTCAACTCGGTTTGGAAAATGACGTGGTGTTTGAGGGCTTCAAAGACCGCCAATGGGTATTCGAGCATCTTCGCGACTATGATCTATTCTTGCAACCGAGTGATTATGAAGGCTTTGGCCTGACTGTAGCAGAGGCATGTGCAGCAAAACTGCCGGTACTGGTTAGCGATGTGGAAGGGCCTTTAGAAGTGATAGACGGAGGCAGATTGGGGATGGTGTTCAGGCACGGTGAAGCAGATGATTTGGCTGATAAGTTATACCAATTCATACGCGATGGTTATGAAATTCCTATTGTGGAAGAAGCTTATCAGAACACCCTTGAGCATTATAGCATAGCCAAGACAACACAACGCTACATTGAAGAATACGAGACAGTGATAAATAGTTAAAAGTAATGATACAATCCAAGGAAGACCTCAAGGCTTATCTGCAAGCGGATTATGCCATGTGCCATCAGCCGTATAGATTGTTCATCAGATGGATTACACGCAGTGATGAATATTATATACGTGCATTCATGTTTGCGTTGCGCCATTACGAGTATTGGCTAAACAAGCGGCGCAATCTGTTCCAGCAAATACCCTACATCTTTTGGTGGTGGAACTACAGACGTTTGAAGTTGAAGTCGCAATTGTTTATTATGCCAAACACCGTAGGACCAGGCTTCTATCCTCGTCACCAAGGGTTTGTCAGGATTGGACCCACCACACATATTGGCAAAAATTGTTCAGTCATGCCCATGGTGCTTTTTGGAAAGAAATCACCCACTGAATTTAGCGACATCAACGTTGGTGACAATTGTTATGTCGGTTCTGGAGCAATCATTATAGGCCCCGTCACCATAGGCGACAATGTCACCATAGGTGCTGGTGCACTTGTCAACAAGGACATTCCCGACAATGCTATTGTAGCTGGGATTCCGGCAAAGGTCATTAGTTATCGTAAAACAGAATAGATGGAGATTAAATAGGATGAGAACAGAAGTTTATGAGTTGAACGGAAAGCAAATACGCATTCCTATTGCAGAGAGCTACAAGGATTGCATGACGCTTATCAGAAGTGACAGATACAGACGTTACGGTAAAAAGGAGTCAACACTTTCTATCATTTTACAGAGTCTGAAGCCGTACAGTTCCTCTGTGCTCTTTTGGCTGAGGCTTTGCCAATATAAAGGATGGCTATATCCTTTTTGCAAGATTATGTGTACCCGTGCAAAAAGAAAAACCTTGGTGGCTCTTCCAACGAGAACGAAAATTGGGTATGGGTTTACAATTGGTGCCCAAGGCGGCATGTGCATTGCCATCAATGGGGGCACTATCATAGGAAACAATGTCGGCGTATCTCAATTCGTCAATATTGGAACGAATAGCAGCACATACTCCATCATTGGTGATGGTGTATATATTGGTCCCCACACATGTATTGTCGAGGGAATAAAGATCGGTAATAATGCAACCATTGGAGCCGGTGCTATCGTAACCAAGGATATTCCAGAAAATGCGACGGCCGTAGGTGTTCCTGCAAAAGTTATAAATTATGACAATCCCGGCAGATTTATTGGAAGACGATGGCCAATTTCTGAAAGTGATTAGTGGATAGACAAAAGTAATGAAAGACATTATATTCGTTGGCTGGGTCAACCAAGGCCGTGCTCCCGTTGATGGTGAAACCGCCAAAAACCAATACATTATTGCAGAGCTTAAAAAGTGCTGCAAGATGACGGTCTTGGACTTTTACAAGAAACGTAAGCACCCATGGATTTATTTGCAGGCATTGTGGGCTTTGGTTTCGCAGCCTCATGCCACTATCGTTCTTTCCACTTCAGCCTCCAATATTTATGGTATGTTGAAATGGTTCAAGAAATTGAACCTCCAACGCGACGTTGTCCACTGGGTGATAGGCGGAACCTTAGGGGACAGAGTTAAGAACGGCATATTCGATGCTGATGTTATTGGTTATGCGAAACATACGCTTGTAGAGAGTCCTTTGATGCTTCAGCAGTTGGAGGAATGCGGTGTAAAAGGTATTATTCAAGTTCCGAATTTTAAACGCATCGATTATCTTCCTAAAGTTAGTGTTCCCCAAAACGTCCTGCGTTTTGTGTTCCTTTCACGCATTATGGCAGAGAAAGGATGTAATGAAATCCTTACGGCAGCAAAACTTCTGAATGAATGGGGAATGCAGAATCGCTTTATTGTCGATTTTTATGGAAAGGTGGCTGATGATTACAAGACAACCTTTGAGGAAGGATTATCTAAATTGCAAAATGTGAAATATCAGGGGTTCCTTGATATGCGACAGAAAGAAGGATATGACAAATTGGCCACCTACGACATGCTGCTATTCCCGACCTACTGGAAGGGGGAGGGGTTTGCCGGTATCTTCATCGATGCCTTTGTGTCAGGGCTACCGATGATCATTACTGATTGGGCCCATAACAGCCAGTTCGTGAAAGAAGGCGAAACAGGATTGTTTATTCCCGTTCATGATGCGAAAGCATTGGCATCTAAGATGAAAGAATGTATTGAAGGCCAATTTGACATCTACAAAATGAAAGGGCTATGTCAGATAGAGGCAAAGAAATATGATGTACACAAAATTGTTACAAAAGAGCTTTTGAAGAAGATAGAAATACTATGAGCAAAAAAATCATCCTCTTCTTCGTTGGCCTCCTTACAAGGCTGCACATCCTGACACCGATACGGGTAGCCAGACTGAAGTTCTTCTACAAACTACACCGATGGCCTGACTTTGAGCATCCGAAGGACCTCAATGAGAAAATCAATTGGATGAAATTCTACGGTGATACGAGTCAGTGGCCATTGTTAGCAGATAAGTATCGCGTAAGAGAACATGTGAAAGAGTATGGCTTCGAAGATTGTCTCATTCCTCTCGTCGGCAAGTGGGACACCGTGGAAGAGATTGACTGGGACAGCCTACCACAACAGTTTGTTATGAAATGTAACAACGGCAGTGGTGATGTGGTGGTTTGCAAGGATAAGAGCAAGCTGGATATAGAGGCAACGAAGCAACATTTTAAGAAATGCTTACATGAGCAACTAAGTGTGCTGTCGGGTGAGCCTCATTATGCACATATTAAACCATGTATTATTGCAGAAAGACTGCTGGATACCTCCACGCAACCATGTAATTCTTCTTCATTAGTTGATTATAAGATTTGGGTCTTTAATGGAAAACCCATGTTTACATGGTGTACATGGAATCGCAAGAAGTATCACGCAAATGTCGCTTTATACGATATGAATTGGGATTTCCATCCTGAATGGTCTGTGTGGACCAGTCACTACATAAAGCCTACAGAGCAAATGCCAAAGCCTAAGTGCTTTGATAAACTGATGGAGGTGGCTGGAAAATTGGGAGAAGGTCAACCTGTAGCACGCATCGACCTCTATATAGTAGATGATATAGTTTATTTTGGGGAAATCACAATGACATCACAGGGGGGGTATCAGGATTTCTATACCCAAGAGTTCCTTGATATGATGGGCGAGTTGACGATTTTGCCGATAGACAAAAGATGAAAACGTATCGTATCATTTGTATTGTCTTATATTGCCTGACGGCAGCAGTGGTTTCTATAGCGCAAAACTGGCATGATGCTGCCTCTGTGAAGCAAGAACTGATACGGGCTGCACAAAGCAGACAGACCTATTTTAGTCAGTACAATTTCTATAATCCAAGGAAGAACGGAAGCCTGGACTCCAACTATGGACGAGTTCTACTATGTCAGCCGCTGATATATGGTGTGGACTTCCACTATGCCAGTGGGACTTGGTTCAGACCCAAAAGGGTTCGAGAAGCAAGGGAAAACCTGATAAGAATAGTCAAGGATACCTGGCGTGAGCGTCGAGCCATTGCCTGTTTTTCATGGCATCTGGAGAATCCCTACGTTCCGTCAGAATTCCCGACAACAGCAGGGTTCCGATACACTAATAATAAGCAGAACCCCGATTATCCTGTTAAGCATCGCTATGTCATCAAGGAAATACTGGAGAATAGCGGTGAGGTGTGTGGAAAAGGGAATGTATCAGGCAGGGATAACGCAAAGAGCTATATCACGCCCAGGGAATGGTTTGAAGACCGATGCAGGGAAGTTGCCGGCATTATCAATGAATTTGTGGATGACAATGGGCAACCTATCCCATTCATCTTCCGTCTTTGGCATGAATGGGAAGATAGTTGGATGTGGTGGGGTGCCAAGTATGTGTCAGCAGAAGACTATAAACGTTTCTTTATTTTGACCGAACAGACCATCAAGAAATATGCGCCCAAAGCACAGATTCTCTGGGCTTATTGTTCCGATAGATATAGGAATAGTGAAGAAGAATACATGGAGCAGTATCCAGGGGATGAATATGTGGATATCATTGGATTTGACGATTATAGAATGGGGCAATCCAAGGAGGATTGGACTGCTGCGGTAAACAGGGCTAAGATGGTCTGTAAGATAGCTGAAGAAAGACATTTGGCAACAGCGTTGTTTGAAACAAACAATAACAAGCAACAGATTCCCAACTTTTATACAGACCACCTAAATAGTATGCTAACGGCAAAGGATGTTCGTTTGGGCATCGTCCAGATTTGGAGTTTGAAGAACTTTAACGATTCAACAGATTTAAGAACTTTTGTCAATCAGAAGAATATTATTACAAGGGAGTAATACATGAAGAAAAAAGTAAAAGATGATATTATTTTTGGCTGAAACAAAGAAAAAAGAGTATATTTCCGCTGGATATAGAATAAGGAAGGTTAAACCAGATGAATAGAATGAAAAAAGTAATGGCAGTGGCCTCGATAGGCGGACACTGGATACAGTTGCTGAGGATAGCTCGGCCTATGGAAGAGCGGTATGAGATGGTATATGTCTCGACACACCCAAAATGCGCTACCATGGTGGAAGGACAGAAGTACTGCCTGACAACAGACTTCAGCCGAACGGATGCGTGGAAACTGATACCGTCGTTCTTCAAAGCTATAAAAATGATACGGCAGGAGAAGCCTGATGCCATTATCACGACAGGGGCGGCTCCTGGATTAATATTTCTTTTGGCAGGGAAGCTCTTAGGACGAAAGACCATCTGGATTGACAGCATTGCCAATGCAGAACATCTGTCCGCAAGCGGACGAATGGCATCAAAGTTCGTCTCCCGTACTTATACGCAATGGAAAGACCTTGCTACAGGGAAAATACAATATGCCGGCAATGTCTTTGGAAACGCCCTATAGGAGAAATCCATTTTCCATTTTTTCATTTTTCAACTTTTAATTTTCGATGATATTCGTAACTATAGGAACACAGCTTCCGTTTGACCGTCTCATAAAAATCATAGACGAATTGGCTCCGCAACTGAACGAGGAAGTTGTGGCACAGGTATATCAATGTGGTTTCACACCCAAGAACATTAAGACCATTGATTTTCTTGCACCTGATGAGTTTAACACACTCTTTGACAAGGCCCGTCTCATCATATCCCATGCAGGAATGGGAACCATTCTGTCTGCCCTGCAAAAGGACAAGCCTATCATCGTGTTCCCACGCATTGCTGCACTTGGTGAGCACAGAAACGAGCACCAACTGGCAACGGCACGGAAATTCAAGGAAATGGGAGCAGTCAACGTGGCAATGAACGAAGAAGAGCTTACCTCCATGCTACTGAATGGAAATCAAACCACGCTCCAACATATAGGTAACAGCGCATCACCATCTCTCATCCAATCTATACAGAAGTTTATAGACGAATGAGAATCAATAACCCTATAATCGATGCTGAGACTTCAAAAACTGGATATAGTAGAATCCAAAGAGTAGTTGGTTCTTATTCCGAAAAAAGGAAGGTGCAACATCAATGCAATACAGAGAAATCAAAAAATAAAAGGTGAGACATGAGACTATACGCAAGTGAAGACGAGGCCTATCAGATCCGTACAGGCCATGAAATCGTAGCGACTTACCCTGAAATCTATAATCCTTGGGTTGTTGACCACATCAAACAGCAGCTGGAACTGCGTGCCAAAACCAGACCCGACATAGCGGGTGGCAGAAGCATAGAGGACATCTTTGCCATTGCCACCTACGACTACTGGCAGTATGGCATCGGCACGACCGAGGAGTTCTACCATGAACAGTTAGGGGCCACGGACAAGCACAAGCGTGAGTATCTCACCTACAGAGAACGATTCAACTACATCGATTATCTGAATAAGGCGGAAGACTTGCATCTGCTCCGCAACAAGTGGCATGCCTATCAGTTACTGAAGGATGCTTACAAGCGCGAAGTCCTGCTGCTCGAAGGCGAACAGGATTTCCCACTCTTTGAGGCTTTCTGCCATCGTCATCCCACCTTTGTACTCAAGCCCGTCGGACTCGGACAGTCGATGGGTGTGCGTATGGTGGAGGTTGGTGAAGTGCAGAACCTTCATGCGCTCTTCAACCAGCTGTTTGCTGAAACGGAGGCCACCAACAGCCATTGGAACAGTGGCACCGACAAGGGCGTGCTGTTGGAGGAAGTGATTGAGCAGGGTGAAGAGATGGCCAAATATCACCCGGCGAGTGTCAACAGTGTGCGCATGCATACCATCAATCTGGGCGATGGCGACATCCGTCTGTGGTACCCGTTCATTCGCATCGGAGTGGGTGGTAATTTTATCAGCTCAGCAACAACTGGTGGCATTATTGCATGCATCAATGCAGGTACAGGCGTGGTGGAGACAACAGGTTTTGACAAGTTGGGACGAACCACGGATGTACATCCGGACACCCATTACACCATCAAGGGCATCAAGATTCCCCGGTGGCGGCAGCTTTGCGACAAGGCCATCGAGTTGTCCGAACGTCTGCCCACCCTGCGTTACATCGGTTGGGACTTTGTATATGACAAGGACAAGGAATGGATCATCATGGAGGGTAACGAAAACGCAGAAATAAGCAGCCCCCAGCTGATTTATCATCGAGGAATGCGCGAAGAGTTTGAACACTTCATCGGCTACAAGCCCACTAAGGAGTACTGGTGGCAGGGGAAATACCCGTCAAGATTCGAAGGCCTCACCCCCTAACCCCGGCCTCACCCCTACCCCCTCTCCAAAGGGCGAGGGGAACTTTAAGGGTGAGGGGGGAAGCTTTTGGCGGGAGGAAAGTACGTTAAATGAAAATATTTTAATTATTAATATTAAATTGTTAAATAGTTAATTATAATGATGAAAGAACCTATTGAAATGCGCAATCTCTACGAGCATGAGACTGACGCTTACAATCTGGAAGGCTTCAAGCCCCAGATTGTCGATGCCGAGTATCTGAAACAACTCGGTGTAACTATTGAACCATCTGACGAAACACTTCAAGGACTTATCAGAGGTTCGAAACTGTTTATGAAACGCTTGGAGGAACACACCGTTATCCCCAAGTCGGTGCTTTATTTGGAGGACTGCGACCCCGAAACGGTGGAGACTGAAATCCACAACTATACCGGCCGTTGCCCGACGCTGACCTTCGAGGTGAACCCCATCAAAGGCTGTCACGTAGGCTGCCAGTACTGTCTGGTGACCGACGGCGTTCACGAGCAGAAACTGGTGGCATACGAGAACTACCACCTTTATGTGCGCAAACTCTTGGAGGAGATGAACGGTGCTTGCAGCGAGAATCCTAACGCCGTGACGAAGGAAGACATCCAGAAGCGTAATCAATTACTTCAGGAACTGGCAAAAGCCATCGTAGAGGCACCGGAGAAGAAAAAGGAGATAGAAAGGAAGATTGTAGAGCTGAGCCGAGGCAAGAACTGGAACCACTACTACTACTTCACGCCCAAGACAGAGGCCCTGCAGGAGCCGACGCTCTACACCGGCATCGCCCATCGCATCCTGCGTGAATTTATCGACCACTTCAAGAAGTACCCCAACAGCAATGCCCGTCTCTTCATCGCATCGAAGGCCGGCACCAAGCACCTGCTGGTGGAGAACGAGGGCGAGACCATCCTTGACCTCTTCGAGCAACTGAAAGACAAGATGCAGTTCAACACTTCGGTGAGCATCATGCCCAAAGCCTTCCGCGACCTCTTAGAGCCCTACGCTGCCCCGATAGAAGAGCGTCTGGCCGCCGTCAAGATGTGTCAGGAGCGTGGCATCCAGGCAAACTCCGCTTTGGTGCAGCCCATCTTCGTGCCTTATCTCACCGACGAGCACATCAAGGAGTTCTTCGATATGCTTCACGACGCCGGTATCGTCAATTACAAGCCCGAATTCCTTACGGCCTGCATGGAGAACCTTGCACAGTTAGGACAGTGGCTCGGCTATTTCGACAAGAAGATGGAGCGCGACCTCTACATGGACTATATTAGTCCGAAGAATGCCGACCACCGCAAGCAGCGCGGGCGCACAGCCCCCAACCGTGCGCTCTCGATTGAGAACATCCAGCGCCTGATGAAATATACAGATACCATCGGTATGTCCACCAGCATCTGCTTCTGGGTGCGCAACCAGCTGAAGGTGCCCACGAGCATCATCCCCATCATCAACCGCAACGGATTCCAGTGTCTGGGGTACCAGTCGAAACTGTTTAAAAGTGAATAGTGAATAGTGAAGAGTGAAGAATTTGCTACCGCATCTATAAAGCGTGAAGAACTGACTAGTCAGAACGTTTGCTTTCAGCTGTTTGCTGACAAGACTGACTATTACCACCATTGGTATCACGCCAAGCCGATGCTGATTACCTCGGCGCGGCGCGACGAATTGCGGCGCATGCAGGCCCTGCTCTACAAGTGCATCGTCTATATGGCGGAGCACTACCGTGAGTGGGTGCCCCAGTATATGCCTTTGAACGAGAAGGTGATGGAGATTCTGGACCGACAGAGCCGCTATCCCTTCCGGGCAGGAGCCTACCGTCCCGACTATCTCATCAGCGAGGACGGCCAACTGCTATTGGTCGAAATCACCAGCCGCTTCTTCGGACACGGCATCTGGGCCAATTATCCCTCAGTGGTCAAGGCAGAACAGTTTATGACTGAGCATCCCGACGCATCTTGGGAGAACCACTACAATGACTTACTGACCTATATGCGTGACATCATTCCCGATGGCAGTCCAATCAATGTATTCAAAAGTAGCGACCGGGGTAGCGAAAGTGTCTTCTACAAAAAATTCTATGAGTACTACGAACATGAAGTGACCGTCTATGAGGCCGCCGAGGTGGAAGAGCATATTGACCAGTGGAATCACGACGCGGTAGTAATCAGTGCGCTCAATCAGCAAGACCTTCTGTCCTTCAAGATGGATACCTTGCAGGCCATGATTGATGCACGGATGCTGAACGATTTCCGCACTATCTTCTTGGCTCACGACAAGCGTTTCCTGCACCTCATCTTCGTTGACGACTTCACAAGCCAATGTCTCACGCAGAAGGAAACGACATTCCTTCGCCAGCACGCCATTCCTACCTACTTATATAATGAGCATCCGGAGATATGGGAGGATGCCTTGACATACAAGGACAACTACATCCTCAAACCTTACGACTTAGGCAAGAGCGTAGGTCTGTATGCTGGTGTGATGACAGATGAGGATACCTGGCAGAAAAGCCTCATAGAAAGCGAGAAAGGTGGATTTATCTTGCAGCCATTTGTTAAGCAACGCACTTATCCCTGTGAGTGGGAGGGCAAGCATTATGACGATTATGTATGCGGTTTGATGCTCTGCATGGACGACCGTTATTTCGACAGCGGCGTATTCCGCACCAGTAGTGCCCCTGTGTCCAACAAGGTGGACGACCGCAAGATGTGCGTCATCCATAGTGACGACGAAGAATTGAAAAAAATCTGTTATGTGTTATGATTGAAGGGAAAAAATGTATCGCCATTTGGCAGCCGTACTTCTTTCCGTATATCGGCTATTGGCAAGTCATCCATGCCGCTGATATGTTTTTTGTTGGCGACAATGCCCACTATATCAAAAACGGCTGGATACACCACAACCGAATCTTAGGTCAAGGATGCCAACCGCTGGACTTCGGCATTGAGGTCAGCCATGCTTCCGCAGACCGCTACATCTGTGAGACGAAACGTGTGGTCAACCTTAAACGGGCAGACAAAATGTGCCGGGTGTTGGAATACTACTACAGCAAAGCGCCACACTTTAACGAGGCGATGGAAATCATCAGGCCTATCATCATGGACGAAGAAACTGACCTGACGCGCTATCTCGTGGGCCAACTGAGAACTGTGGCCGAATATCTGGGCATTACGACTGAAATCAAGTTGCTCTCGGAAGTATCAGCCCGCTGGGATTGCAAGGCCCCAGAAGTTATCCGTCGCACATGTTTGCATTGCGGTTGTACGGACTATATCAACTCTATCACTGGAACGAAATTTTATGCCAAGGATGCTTTCGGCGAGATGGGCATCGACCTCCACTTCATCCGGCGCAACGACGACATTCGCTACAAGCAGCGCTGTGACGAGTTTGTCCCCGACCTAAGCATTATCGACACAATGATGTACTGTTCGCGCGATGAGTTGCATGACATGTTGGACCGTTATCATTTCGTCTAAATTAATTAAACAAGAATAATATGATTAATGTTTATCAGCCTTCATTAGGAAAAGAAGAACTTGTTGCTCTTGAGAAAGTGTTTGAGTCAAATTGGCTTGGAAAAGGCAAACGAGTTGCAGAATTTGAAGAGAAGTACGCCGAGCATATCAAATCTTCGAAAGACTTAGTTCTGACAACAAACTGCTGTAGCGAGGGATTGTTTTCCTCCATGCACCTTTTGGATATAAGACCGGGTGATGAAGTGATTCTTCCTACAATTAGTTTTATTGGAGCCGGCAATGCCGTTTGTGCTCATGGTGCCAAAATGGTGCTTTGTGATGTGGATCCTCATACTTTAAATGCCCGTGCTGAGGATATTGAAAAGGTTATAACGCCAAAGACAAAGGCTCTTTTGCTTCTGCATTATGGTGGAATACCTTGTGAAATGGATGAGATCATGACACTTTGTAAGAAACATGATATAAAACTTATCGAAGATGCCAATGCTGGTGTATGTTCTTTCTATAAGGGGAAAGCTGTCGGTACTTTTGGTGACATGGGTATGTGGTCGTTTGATGCTATGAAGATTTTGGTTTGTGGAGATGGAGCCATGCTTCATTTCAATACACCTGAACTTCGCAAGAAGGCTGACCGTTGGCTCTACTTTGGCCTTGAAACCAAGAGCGGCTATGAAAACAACGTAGCTCAGAAATGGTGGGAGTTCGATATATCCAGTTTTGGGCATCGTGCCATTATGAATGATATAACTGCTGCTATGGCATTGGAACAGTTGAAGAAGTTACCTGCATATATGAAAAGGCGTGCTGAGGTACATAAGTACTACAATGAGAATCTTAAACAATTCTCATGGATAGAGTTACCACCTATTTTACCTGATTATGTAGAGACTTCCTATTATTTTTATCACATTCAGATAAAAAATGGCATGCGTGACCAGTTCGCGAGATTCTTACGCGAGAATGGTATTTATACGACTTACAGATATTATCCGCTTCATCGTGTGCCTGGTTATGGTGTGACTGGTGATTTCCCCAATGCTGACTATGCTGCAGAGCACACATTGAACATTCCAATGCATCAGTCCCTTACAGATAATGATTTAAAGTTCATTATTGAGAAGGTTTGTGAGTTTGATGGTTTGTATTGCAGATAGATAAAGCAATGCATATAAGAATAAAGAATAACAAACACACTAACAGGCTGATCCAGCTGCTGATCATCGCAGGAGACTTTGTGGTGCTGTGGGTGCTACTCTACTACCTGATAGGCGCCATCCCCCAGTCGGAAGGCTGGGACGAAGAAAAGGGACGGGCATTCTGGATGGTATGCACCTTTGCCTTCATTGTTGCCGAGTATTTATTCCCTTCTGCCATTCACGAGCGTGTATTGGGTGCCAACGACATATTACGCCGCAGCACGATGCTTATGGCGACTTATACCTTGCTGTCATACCTGTTGTTGCGTGCCATTCACTTCTTGTCTCGACTGGGCTGGCAACTGTTTGTCATGGGTCTTGTCATGCTGGTCTCCATCATTCTGTTGCGCTTCATAGAGCGATGGATAGTGAAGAAACTCAGACAGTCGGGCTACAACACACGTTACGTAACGCTTGTCGGATCGGACAAAGAACTGCTGCATTTATACCAGAAGCTCACCAGTAATTCCACATTTGGCTATCAAGTTCGCCACATCTATGGTGACATCATTCCCCCTTTAGGGGGGCAGGGGGCTGACGGTAGTGTCAGGGATTTTGAAAAACGATTGTCCCAACCAGAGAGCCTGAAGTTGGGCGATGAGGTTTACCTGTGTGTTCCTCGCAATGAGCGCAAGTTGATTGAACAGACGGCCCGTCTGTGCGATCATCGCATGGCCAAGTTCTATTATTTGCCAACAGCCGAAGAGAAATTGAACCTGCAACCCGTCCTCATTGATGACATCGGGGTCATGACCACCTACACCAGTCCACTGGAAGAACCGTTGAACAGATTACTTAAACGGCTATTCGATATTGTATTCTCCATCTTCTGCCTGATACCCACTGCACTGTTATTGCCTTTCATCGTGTTAGCGATAAAACGGCAAAGTCCTGGACCGGTGTTCTTCCGCCAGATGCGCACAGGAATCGACGGCCATGATTTCCATTGCTATAAGTTCCGTTCCATGCATGTCAATGCCGATGCCGACCGTCTACAGGCCACCAAAGACGATCCGCGCAAATTTTCCTTTGGTGATTTTATGCGCAGGACCAACATCGACGAACTGCCACAGTTCTGGAACGTATTGATTGGCGATATGAGCATCGTGGGACCACGTCCTCACATGCTGGCTCATACTGAACAGTACGACAAACTGATCGACAGGTACATGGTGCGCCATTTTGTCAAGCCCGGCATCACCGGCTGGGCGCAGGTAACGGGCTTCCGTGGTGAGACCCGTGAACTATGGCAGATGGAGGGGCGTGTGGAGCGTGATATTTGGTACATCCAACACTGGAGCCTGTGGCTTGACATGCGCATCACCTGGATGACAATCAAGACCATATTCAAGAGAGACAAGAATGCGTATTGAATAAAGGACAATAATGAATAAGAAAAAGTTGCGCCGGTACTTGCAAGAGTTGAGATACATCGTGCCGACACTGTATTTCAACTTCCACTATCTGCCTTGGCGACAAGCCATCAAATTGCCTATTGTGCTTTATAGGCCCCACCTGCTGGCTTGCAAGGGCAAGGTGCGAATAGAACCTAGGGACGGACGCATACGCCATGGTATGATCAGAATGGGCTTCCGAAGGGTGTCAATATATCCCAACAACGGCGTTACCTGGGATAATCACGGTGGTACTGTTATATTCAGAGGCAATTGTATTCTCGGGAACGATAGTTCTGTTTCTTTCGGGCCTAAATCTACTGTTGATATAGGTGATGGATTCAGAAACTATGCGGGATTAAAACTGGCCTCTTATCACCGTATTACCTTTCACCATCATGTTATTTTAGGATGGAGCTGTCTCTGTATGGACACCAACTTTCATTCACTTTATGATATGGAGAAGAAAGAGCATTTGCCCGCATACGGCCCCATCGAAATCGGTGAGTACAACTGGTTTGGGGCAGGCTGCAAGGTGATGCACAGTGTCACGACCCCCGAACATTGCACATGGGGCATGGGGACAATCATAACACGAGGTTGCGTCAAAAAGCCCTACTGTCTGATGGGAGGCTCACCAGTACAGGTGCTGCGCGAGAATGTGAAGAATTCGATGGGTGACTCCCTTCATAATATAGAAAACAATGATTGAAACAAGATAACAGAAAGTGGCAGAATCGCTGAAAAATAAGACAGTAAAAGGATTAGGCTGGTCGGCCTTGGACAATGCTGCACGCTACGGTATGCAGTTTGTCATTGGCATTGTGCTGGCCCGCCTGCTGTCCCCTGATGACTATGGTTTGCTGGGACTGACCAGCATCTTCACCGTCATCTGCACCGCCCTTGTCAGTGGAGGCTTCAGCAATGCACTCATACGCAAGAAAGATGCCACCGACGATGATTACAACACGGCTTTCATCTGCAACTTCGGCATGAGCTTGCTGCTCTATGCTGTGACGTTCCCTTGTGCGCCGCTGATAGCTGATTTCTTCAGCCGTGAAGAGTTAACCCCATTGATACGAGTATCTTCGTTAGGACTGATTATTGGGGCTTTAGCTATGGTACAGCGGACACGCCTGACCAAACGCATCGACTTCAAGACGCAGACCAAGATCACGCTTGTATCAAGTACTGTAAGTGGCATGGTAGGTATCGGTATGGCCATCGCGGGCTTCGGTGTATGGTCATTGGTGGCCCAGCAACTGATGTCCCATGCACTGTGTACCCTACTATTATATATATACATCCCCCAACAGGGGGGACAGAGGGGGGCCAGGTGGTTACCACGCTTGCGTTTCTCCACCGAAAGCTTCCACGACCTATTCGGCTTTGGCTGGAAGATGATGGTGAGTGCCCTCATTGATGCCGTATGGAAAGAACTATACCAGGTTGTAGTTGGAAAATTCTACAGTCCTGCAACATTAGGGCAGTATACCCGCGCGCGACATTATGCAAAATTGTTCTCGTCGAACCTGACAACGGTGGTGGAGCGAGTCACCTATCCTGTACTGAGCAGTATTCAAGATGATAAGGAACGCATGGTGAGTGCCTATCGCCGTATCATCCGCACCAGTATGTTCATCACTGCCGTGGCCTTGTTTTCCTTAGGTGCTGTCAGTGAACCGCTCGTCTACTGCATGATAGGTCCCAAGTGGCACGAAGCGGCAACTTACCTGCCGATTATTTGCATCACTTACAGCCTCTATCCCCTCCATGCCATCAACCTCAATATGCTGAAGGTTCAAGGACGCAGCGACTTGTTTCTTGGTCTGGAGATTATCAAGAAAGTGATTACCCTGGCTCCGCTGTTCGTCGGTGCCTTCGTCGGCATTATGCCTATGCTTTTGGTCAACATGTTTGTTGGCATCATAGCCTATTTCCTCAACTCCTATTATTCAGGCCGTCTGTTGGGCTACAGTTCATGGAAGCAACTGCATGACATTGCTCCCTCCTACGCCTTGGCAATAATTATTGCCCTGTCGGTATGGTTCTTGAAATACCTGCCACTGAGCTACTGGATTGTACTTCCTCTACAGATTTGTGTAGGAACCACGGTGTTCTTTACCCTCTGCAAAGTGTTTAAGATGAACGAATATAAAGAAATCATGGATATTATGAAAAAACAGAAGAAGAAATGAACAATATTAGCATACTTGGTGTTGGGGACATCTTTGTCACCAAAAGATTGCCCAAGAAAAAATACTGCGGTTTTGATGAGATCAAGAACTTGATATCCAGTCATGATGCCTGTTTCGGGAATCTTGAAACAACAGTCCATGATAATGAGGGCTATCCGTCAGCTTTCCCTGGTGGCGGATATGCGATGGCTGATCCCACCGTTCTTAGTGACTTAAAGGAATTTGGCTTTAATGTGCTGAATATCGCCAACAATCATGCCCTTGACTATTGTCAAAAAGGTCTGGAGGCAACGATTCGCAACATGAAGGAGGCAGGAATCACATACGTAGGGGCAGGCAGGAATCTGGTGGAGGCATCCATCCCTAAATATGTAGAATGTCGGGAGGGCAGGGTCGCCTTTATTGGCGTTACTAGTTCTTACCATGATACGGACGCTGCAGGCCCTCAGGGTGGAATCATTGCAGGACGGCCAGGCATTAATCCCCTCAGAAGGATTGAGTATTATGAAGTGACGGAAGAGAACTATCAGGCTCTTAGCCGGATTGCCGAAGAAACGGGCATGAACGATGGTTATAAATGGGCAATTGCCAATGGTTATAGAAAAAAAAGCGAAGGTCTCTCCCTTCAGGAAATGAAGTTTGTAAAAGGCTCCTGTAACCGGACAGTTAACCATCCCCTCCCTGCTGACATGGAGAGGGTAACGAACGCTATCCAGGAAGCAAGGATTCAAGCTGATTGTGTGGTTGTCAGTTTCCATTCCCATCAAATGAATGGGAGCGCAGACAAGCCTGCAGAGTTTATTGTTGAGTTCTGTCATGCCTGTATTGATGCGGGTGCAAATGTCATATTCGGTCACGGCTCCCATGAGTTAAGGGGATTGGAGATTTATAAGAATGCTCCCATTTTCTATGGACTGAATGAGTTTATCTTGCACAATGAGATGCAAGAGGTATTACCTTTCGAATTCTATGAGAGGGTTCATCAGGAGCCATCTAAATATGATTATGTCGGATTAGGGATGAATCTTAGAAGCAAGGGAGGTACTCGTGGCTTGTCTGCTGATTACAAAGCATGGGAGGCGGTTGCTGCAAGTGTTTCCATGGTAAATCATGAAGTAAATGAAATTAGAGTTTATCCTGTCTCTTTAGGATTCGAGAAAGGCCGTTCGCAACGTGGTTGGCCTGAGATAGATAAAACAGGAAGAGTCCTTGACTATTTCTGTAAGTTATCAAATGAGAGTTACGGAACCCAGTTTGAACTAAAAGATGGTTATGCCAGAGTATTATAAGGTCGGTGTGTGGTGTAACACTTTCAACCAAGCATCTTATATCACGCAGACAATGGACGGCTTCTGTCTACAGCAGACGCAGTTCCCTTATGTCTGCCTTATTATGGATGATGCCAGCACGGACGGGGAACCAGAGGTCATCAAACAATACCTGAACGATTATTTTGACACAGAGTGGACAAAGGATACCGATGACTACCACCTCACGTTGGCACGCCATCGCGAGAACAAAAACTGCTACTTTGCGGTCTATCTGCTGAAATACAATCATTACAGCATTAAGAAAAAAAGACTGAGATATTATCGGGAAGTGGCAACTGAGATAGATTATGTGGCCCAGTGCGAGGGTGATGACTATTGGACGGATGAGCATAAACTGCAAAAGCAGGCAGATGCTTTAGATGCCAACCCTCACGCGACATTGGTCTATACTAACTTCCAAGTCATTGATGGTGAAAGCAAGCCGATAAGCAGACCACGCATAAAAGAATTTCCTGGACGTTCCCATTCCGGCGATAACCTGCCCACATTGCTCCGTTATGGCAACTACGTTATGGTGCTCACCACCATGTACCGCTATAAGGTGTTTCAGTCCGAATCTTTGGCGAACAGCCCAGTAAGTATGGATTTTGCCACTACCATGAGTGCCGCCCTGATGGGAGACTTCATTTGGTTGCCTGAACAGACAGCATGCTACCGTTCATTGGATGGAGGAATAACAGCATCAAGTTTGCGGAATGGTACACATTGGCTGCAAGGTGTTTACCGCTACTATGCCGGATTGGTGATGAATGGGCAGTGCAAGCCACTATCATTCCGTCAGCGTTGTCGTATTACGACACTTATCCTTATGAGGGCATTGAAGAGAAAAGATGAGCAACTTAAAAAAGACACACTAAAAGCCAGCCCTCTTTCGTACCTATTACTGCCAGTAGCCTTCGTAAAGTTGAAAGTTGAAAAATTGAAAAGTTGAAATATGAACACAGTCATCGCTATTCTCACGATATTGGTGTCACTACTTTATTTAAAGTGGGTGCTAATCATCGCGGTGTTCCCCTTTCAGGTTGTTCATGGATGTGTCCTGAAAAAATGGGGGAAAAGTAAAGATGCCCCTCTGCTGATTAGAACCTTAGAGAAACCATACCTTTATTGGGAAAAGCTATTTAAGAAAGGATGGCAAAGATATATGCTTTATCAAATAGGGCTTGTTCCTTCCCACCATATACGGAGATTTGTCTATAGAGCGCTTGGTGCCGAGATAGGCAAAAACGTTGTGTTCCATTTCCGCACTGAGGTTCGTGGTCTCCATCGTTTAAAGATAGGAGACGGCACCATTATCGGAGACAATGCATTATTGGCGGCAGGGCGGGGACTGATCATTGGCAAGAATGTTAATCTGTCATCAAACGTGTCTATCTACTCCGGGGCACACGACCACCGGGACCCATACTTCAGGAGCACTCCTGCAACGACCCATCCGGTAAATATAGGTGACAGGGTTTGGATTGGCAGTAATGCCATCATCTTGACTGGCGTGAATATCGGAGAGGGTGCTGTTGTGTGTGCTGGTTGTGTTGTCACAAAGGATGTGGAGCCATACGCTGTAGTTGCCGGTATTCCTGCAAAAAAAGTCAATGAGCGTCCGCACGACCTGAGATATGTGTTTAAAAAGAGCGTGAGACTGTATTGAGAACTAAGGATAGCCGCATGAGAGACAATGGAGTAACAATATCGAAAGGCATTGCTATTATGCTGATGGTTCTTGGACATGCGGGCTGTCCAGGGCCACTCAATGTATACTTAAGTATGATGCGTATGCCCTTATTCTTCTTCATGAGCGGATATTGTTTCAAGGAGAAGTATCTGACAGAGACAAAAGCCTATCTCACACGGCGTGTTACAGGTATTTACTGGCCTTACTTGAAGTGGTCGTTATTTTTCCTGCTTATACATAATCTTTGTTTCCATCTTAACATATATAACGATGAATACGGTTTTAAGGATAGAACGTTACATCTCTACACATTAGCAGAATACGTTGACCATGCTATTTCCATAATCACTAAGATGAGTGGCCATGAACAGCTGTTAGGTGGGTTCTGGTTCTTAAAGTCCCTTTTCATAGGATCTCTCATTTTCTATATAACACGTCAGTTAGTAAAATCGCCTCCTGCAAGAATGATTGTCCTGTTGGCGATGACTGTGATTTTGTCATTCACAGGATGGAAATTACCCTATTTCGCAATTGGAGCACGCGAGGCATTAGGAGCTTTCTTCCTTATGACTGGCCATGAGTATAAATCATACAGCTTGAAATGGCATCATCATAAAGCATTCTTTCTTGCAGCAATCTTGCTTGTAGGCATCGGTTCTGTGTATTGGCCAGCCTCAATGATGTCTTTTACATACATCAAAGTCCTCCCATACGCCATAACGGCAGTTGCCGGTACTCTGGCTATATTCTACATAGCAAACTGGATAGCAACGAAGCAAAATACAAAACTATGGCGTTTTCTAGTATATACTGGTGGCTACACATTTAATGTTCTTACCTGGCATTTCCTGTCGATGAAGGTCGTTTCTCTTGCTATAATAGGAATCTATGGACTATCTATCAAGCAATTAGCTAAATTCCCTGTCATCGAGTCATACGCCCGTAATGGATGGTGGGTCATCTACTTCATTGTTGGTGTGGCTGTACCCGTTGCAGGAACATACATTTATCATAGAGTAAGAGCGAAAAATAATAAAGAATGAGAATTGTTGCCATCATAGTCACCCTGGTATGTTGTATTCTGATGTTTGGAGTTAAACGTCAGACAAAGGCTGCCATATTTATCATGGGTGCCATGACGTTGACACTGGTTAATGTACCTTTCGTGCCTTTGCACAAGGCGAACAACCTCTTCCCCGTTATGTTCTTATTGTCTGAATGGAACTATCTGGAACATCACTTCAAAGTTTTCTGGCGTACCCCATCTCTTAGGAATCCTATTCTCGTCGTAACATTTTCAGCTTTAGTTTGTGCGTGGACCAGTCCTCACCTGAACGAATCGTTCTCAGAAGCGCTTTTATTCCTCCGAGGAGAATTATTGCTGAAGTATTTTGCTATATGCTATGCCTTCTGGGCATACAGCAGCGAGACTTCCATTAAGCAGACATTGCGAGTATCCGTCTATTGTCTCATCGTACTGACATTTTTTGGTATTCTCAACTACATGAAGGAATCAGCTGTTTTTGTCAATGCCGTTACTGAGGGAAGGACATCTATCATTCGTTCACATGAAGGTGAGGCCCTTGGTGATTTTTATATTGGCAGTGAACGTTTTCGAGTGCTTTCAATGTTCAAGTCAGCCTTCGATTACGGCTATATTTGTAGTGCTATCTTTCTTTTGCATCTCCATTGTTTCATTCAAAGAATCGAGAAAAAACAAACATTTCTTATAGCTGCCTTTTGTTGTCTTTTTGGAGTATATTTTTGTGGATGCCGAACAGTATGGGTAGCCTTTGTTATTTCACTTTGCTGCTATTTCTTTTGGTGTTTTAAGCTTAAGAAAACCAGTTTATGGTTCTTAATTGCAGTGATGGCATTTATTCTCTCTTATGGAGTTGTTCCATTTATAGAAGAAAAAGTTGATTTAGTAAGCGATATTTTCTCTGATGATCCTCTAACAAAAGGTAGTTCTTTGATGATGCGCCAAAAACAATTAGAAGCGACAATGGACAATCTTGATGAAGAAGATGAATTGACAGGGCAAGGAAAAGGCTATTTTATCAAAGATATGGTATATGGTAATAATCAAGTAGTGGATAAAAACCTATATGGTATGGAGAGTGTGATTCTTTCTTACATTCTTGAAAGAGGTTTCTTAGGTCTCGCCCTATGGGCCTTATTTTATGTCTTGTTATTCATCTACTTCAAGATGCATCGTCAGAGATACAAACGACTCACAGGCCTGGGGGTGTCATTCTTATTGTTATACGTTTTCTTTTCCGTTGGAACAGGTGAACTGGGCTCTGTCTACCCCACGATGCTGTTGTTCGGATTTGTCATCAAAGCGATAGAATATGACAAAACGAAAATGAATAGACTATCTATAATGAATGAAAAGACTTGCGATTGTTATACCAGCTTATAAGGCGATGTTCCTGCCAGCTGCGCTTGATTCAATAGCGGCGCAGACATGCAAGGACTTTACCTTGTATGTTGGCGATGACTGTAGTCCAGAGCCAATAGGCGATATCGTTGAACTGTATCGAGACAAAATAGAGCTGGTTTATCAGCGGTTCGACACCAATCTGGGTGGAAAAGATCTTGTTGCCCAATGGGAACGGTGTATAGCAATGAGTCAGGATGAGCCTTACATCTGGCTGTTCTCTGATGATGATGTGATGGAGCCGAACTGTGTGGAACAATTACTAAAGCAAATAGAAGACACAAAAGGAAAATACGACCTTTATCATTTTGACAGTTACCGAATTGATGAGAATGGTAAATTCGAGTTACTCAGAAAGCCTTATCCACCCATTCTCACCAGTTACGACTACTTCAAAGGAAAGATGTTGGGCAGATACGATAGCTATGTTGTGGAAAACGTTTTTTCCAGATCTATATACGGGCAGTCAGGTGGCTTTAAGAATTTTGATTTAGCTTGGGGAAGCGATGTGGCCACTTGGTGCATATTCAGCAATGACAAGGGCATGTGTAGTGTACCTGGAGCTTTGATAGGATGGAGGCGTAGTTCACAGAATATCACACCCAAGAAAACGAGAGAAACGGCGGAGCGCAAACTGATGGCCGATTGCGCTTTTCTTTGTTGGGCATATAGATTCTATCATCAAGAGGCAGACATCTGGCAGGTAAACAGGACACGCTTTGTTATATCGGTATGTCAATATAAGAAAAAGGTGGGGAGAGCCTGCCTCAAAGAGGCATCGCGCCTTTTTTATGAAACTCACGGACATCATAGTGAACGACTGTTCATAAGTATCTTGGTTGTCCTTCCCCGGAAGATACGAAAATATATAATGAAATTATGGTAGACGACAAACAATTCATTATTTTCCCCTCTTCACGGAAAGATAGGAATATTGTCAATGTCTTTCCTGATGACAGGCAAAGAGAACTCGTCCTCCCCTGCGGGTTATTGTTGGTTTACGAGAAAAAACTCAATGTCTATTGTAATGAAGACCATACAGCCGTGCTGATTGGTGATGCATGGCAGGTTCACCCATCAAAAGACTGCCCGGAAAATATTATAAAGACTTTTTCTGGTAGAACAACGATAGAGGATGTCTATGATGAGGAAAAGACATGGTGCGGACGTTATGTACTTATTGTAAACGATTGGTTGTTTCTTGATTTCTGTGGAACTTTGGGTGTTTTCAATTCTGATAACATGCTGTTATCAAGTAGTTATCGCATCTTGTGTGAACAAATCGAGACAGAAGTGATCTACCCTGATACACTTGGTGAAGGGCTAATGAATTTTGTACCGGGTCCTTTAACCCCCTCTAACACGGTAAAGCGTTTAATGCCAAATGAAATCATCAATATCAGAACAGGTGAAAAACGAACAAGACCGTTAAATCCTGATGGTGTGTGGGATGCGGAAAATAACCAAGAACGTATCAATGAACTTGAGAAATATTTTACATGTTCATTAAGGAACATGGCCAAGCATTTCCCGGATTCAGTTTTCTGGCTTGCCCTTACGGGAGGAAAAGACTCACGCACACTCATGGCATTGCTTGAGAGTTCCGGGATTGACTATAAATCATTCACATGTTGGCATGAAGGTATTTCGGAAGCGGATCTTATTCTTCCTCCTAAATTGGCCGATGCAGTTCATGTGCCATACAAGTTTATTGAACGACGAAAAGACAATTATTCGCCAATCAGAGCAGATGAATATAGATGTCATACGGGAGGAATGGCTGATGATGCAGACAAGCCAATGTATGTGTATGGACAATATCAAGAGTTAGACCCTAATCATCAAACTGTGTTGTTACGTAGTGGCATTTGGGAACATTCATCAAATTTCTTCAAAAAAAGATTTACACCAAAGGTTGCCTTAGAAATGGAGAAGCATTTTGACATGTCAAAGGTGTTCCCAAAATCTTTAAATCATGAACTATACTATCAGTCTTTATGTCAATGGCAAAAACTAGAGGAAAGTGATGCAGTCAATAAGAATATTAATATATGGGACTTACTGTATATAGAACAACGTTTAGGAGCATGGCTTTCATCTATTGAGCAAGGGTTCGACTTGATGGAAGGGATTGTGTCTGCCCAATGCTGTAATTCGCGTCGTTTCTATAGCATTCTGACAGGATTCTCTGATGATGATAAAACAAAGAAAATACATGAGATGAGCATTGTCAAACAATTATGTCCAACTCTCAGCAAATTTCGATATCAAGACAATCTGACATTAAAAAAGCGCATTAAGAATGTTTTACACGACCTGAAAATGCGGTATTCATGATGAGAATTTATTTTGTTGTAAGTGAACCCTCTGAGCGAACCTTTAACCATTTCGTGCCTTCGCTCGGTAATGCCCTGCAGAAGCAGGGGTGCGAGGTGGTTTATGGCTATGAACGACTGTGGAGAGATGAAGTTTACGCTTGCGACATTATTCACTTCCAGTGGCCAGAATTTGTTTTTGGTTCTCAAAAGCAAAATTTCTCAGACAATGATATAACCCGCATGAGTCATCGGTTAGTACAACTGAAGGAAAAAGGAATCAAAATCTTTGTTCAAGTACATAATCTAAAGCCTCATACGAAGAATGACAAAAATATTTTGCGGTTATATGAACTACTCTACAAGCATGCCGATGCGATGGTACACATGGGAAATTACAGCCGTGAGTTATTGCAATCCCAATATCCTAATGCCCAACATGTAGTCATTCCTCATCATATATATGACGATGTCTATAGCTTCAACATCTCGCAGGAGGAAGCACGACAGCGTTTGCACCTTCCAACAGATAAAAAGATTATCCTCAGTTTTGGAAAGTTTCGCAACAAGCGAGAGCGTAACTTCGTGCTGAGACTACGCGACCTCTCACCTCTCACCTCTCACCTCTCACCTCTTTTCCTCATGCCCGGTTTCTATCGAGAGACGTTGCATACATGGAATCCGAAGAAGTTCATTACTCGCTTGTTCCATACAATAGACTACAGGTTGAAGGGCATCAAATTCTGCAACGAGGTTATACCTGATGACCTGATGCAATGCTATTTCTGCGCTGCCGATGTGGTGCTCATCCAACGTCTTGACATTCTAAATTCAGGCAACTTGCCTATGGCTTTCCATGCCGGTAAAGTAGTGGTAGGGCCTTATGTTGGCAATGTTGGAGAGATACTACGTGAAACAAGTAATTTCACCTTTGAGTCTCATGACATTCAAAGTGCAGTAAGTGCTTTGCAAAAGGCATTGACGGAAACGACAAAGGGCAAAGAAAACAGGACTTACGCCACAGAGCACTGGGCATCAGACCTCATTGCCACAACATTATTAAGATATTATCAACAAGCAAAAAACAAGAATCATGAAGATTGTTGAGAGAATGAAGCAGTGGTGGGCTAAGCGCAATAGCCAATCATACATTAAATATTTACGAGACAAAGGCGTGAAGATAGGGGAAAACACTTACATTCGCGACCCTAGGACTTTTGGCATTGACTTACAGAGAGCACATCTGATTACTATTGGCTCGAATGTAAGGTTCAATTTCAACAATCGTCTTATTGCCCATGATGCCACAGCAAAGGTTTTCAGGTTAAAATATCATGATTATCTGCCAAGTAATGGGCATATTACAATAGGCAACAATGTGTGGTTTGCCCGTGACGTGAGAGTATTAAAGAACGTAACGATAGGTGATAATTGTATTATCGGTTTGGGAGCTGTCGTTACTCGCGATATCCCATCCAATTCCGTCGCCGTTGGTGTGCCAGCCAAGGTCGTATGCACTCTTGATGAATATTATGATAAACGAAAGAAAGAAGCCCTTCAGGAATCTTTTGAATTTGCGAGGGGAATCGTCGAACGATACCATCGGAGACCTGTTCCTGAAGACTTCACAGAAAGTTTCGTCTGGTTTGTCAGCGGGAAGGATATGGATAAGTATCCGAAAATACCGTTCAAGCACCAGTTAGGCCCAGCTTACGACCATTACAAGACTCATCATGTGGCTAAGTTTGCTTCATTTGACGATTTCCTGGCAGCTGCTGGAATAGAATTGTAAATTATTAATTTTTAATAATGATATGACAGACATAGTTTTTAATACAGGTGAGACTCAATCGGAATTGACGGCCAAATACAATCCCGAGGGGAGTCTGCTGCGAAAGTGCCAGTTGCGTATGCTGGATATGCTTCTTTATTTTGACAAAGTATGTAAAGAACAAAAAATACCTTATCGTTTAAGTGGAGGTAACGTTTTAGGGGCGATTCGCCATGGCGGATTCATCCCTTGGGATGATGACACAGATGTTGTCATTATGAGGAAGGATCTCCGTCGTCTTTGTGAATACCTGATAAAGAATCCCCACCCTCAGTATAAACTGCAAACTTTTAGTACAGATTCTGGGTATGTTGGCGCATGGGTTGTACTACGGGACACAAAAAGTGAGTATATTCAAGATAGGATATCACATAACGTTAAAAAATATCGTGGTTTACAAATAGATATCTTCCCATTTGAAAACAGGGTAATAAAAAGGTTTCATAGATTTTCGGGAGAGCTGAGCAAAAAGAATGAAAAATGGTTTATTGGGAAGCACATGAAGGTGGCACGCATAGTGTATCTCCTGCAACGCCGAATCCTCCATCCCATATTTAGAGCTATCGGATGGTTTTTCGGAGACCCTGATTTGTACACGTATACTTACGGCTCAAGAAAATATAAGTTTCATACATCAAAATCCCAATTCCCTTACAAAGACATTTGTTTTGAAGGACATCTGTTCCCAGGACCTGCAGATCCTGTTTTGTATTGCATAGAAGCTTACGGTGACGGGTATATGGACTTACCAGATGTTTCTGCCTGAGACCACCATAAAGCGACATATCGGATATGGGACTAAAATTACAATATACTTTGCCAGAATGAATAATAGTCCACTCATCAGTGTGGTGCTACCAACCTACAATGTAGCGCAGTACTTGCAGCAATGTTTAGAGAGCGTAGCGGCACAGACCTACCGTAATATAGAGGTCATTATCATTATTGATGGTGCTACCGACGGGTCGTATGAGATAGCGCAGGAGTTCTGTAAGACAGACAGCCGTTTCTCTGTCTATTGGCAGGAGAATGCAGGCAGTGGTCCCGCCCGCAATGCTGGGCTGGCACACTGCAACGGAGAATTGGTGATGTTTGTTGATCCTGATGACTGGATAGAGCCGGAATTGTTGGAGAAACTGTACGAAGCTCAAAGCCGAGGCGACTACGACTTTGTGGCATCGGAGCGTACTATTGCTTTATGTGACAAGAACGGGGGAATAGTCCGCACGTCCTCCAAGCATTACAAGAATGAGATAATTGTAGGTCAACAGGAGGTAAGACTGGCATTTATGCGAATGCTGGAGAAGCTTGTGGTCAGCAACCCCACACAGAAACTCTACAAGATTTCGCTCATCCGGGAACATGATATACAGTTCCCTGACCTGCGCCGATCCCAAGATGTCGTCTTTAACCATCGGTATTACAACCACATCAGTTCACTGTGTCTCATAGAATATAGTGGTTACAACTATCGAAAGAATTTTCAAGCATCAATTGGGAACGTGGAGCCTGATTATTATAAAACCATCGTGTTACTTTATAATGATTATATGTCGCTCTATCAGGGGTGGTCTTTGCCTTTCCCTGAACAGAAGATGGCTGACTGGTTCCTCCGCGAACGGCTCAACTCATATTTACAGAAGATGGTAGGTCAGAAACTGGACTATAGGGAGGCTGTTGAGAATCCTGTAATAAGTAAGATCATTCAGACAGCAAGATCCCAAAAGAAGCATTTGAGAATAACAAGACGTTTATTATTGTCTAAGTCGTACACTTTACTGAACTATTTCCTTACATTGATATTGATAGCAAAAAGAAACCATATTCGAAACTGATTATGATACAATCCAAAGAAGACCTTAGAGCCTATCTCAAAGCAGATAAGGCAATGTGCGATAAAGCCAATAGTTTGATTGTGAAGTGGATTTCACGCAGTGACGACCTCTACATCCGGGCATTCATGATAGCTTTGCGCCACTATGAATACTGGCTCAACAAGAAAAAAAACATTTTGGACAAGATTCCATACCTCTTTTGGTGGTGGAACTATCGTCGGCTGAGGCTGAAATCGGGATTGGGTATTCCAGCCAATGTGGTCGGTCCGGGATTCTTCCCCGTACACCCCGGTTTTATCAGGCTTGGTACATATGTAACCATTGGAAAGAATTGCACCATGCTCCCCATGGTGCTGATTGGCAAAAAGGCCCCCGGCCCCGCTAAGATTGTCATTGGCGACAACTGTTATTTCAGCGCCGGTTCTCTCGTGATTGGTGACGTGACTATCGGAAACAATGTGACTGTAGGTGCCGGAGCTGTTGTCACCAAAGATGTTCCCGACAATGCCGTTGTGACTGGCGTTCCGGCAAAAGTCGTAAAAATAAAAGATGTAACTAAGTGATTTTTTAATGGCATGTGCCTGAAGAAGTCTAAGTGTCTATGAAAGTTTTGCAAGTCACAACAAACTATCCGACAAAGTTGAATCCAATCTATGGCATCTTTATGAAAGAGCAGGTGGATTCGCTGACACCTTTAGGGGTAGAGAATACCATTTTCTTCAGCAATGGCTCCGAACGGAATCCCGGTAAGAAAGGCGGAGGGGCTCTTGTTCATTTGAAATCCGTTTTCAAACTCCAGTGGCATTTGCTTAGACATCACTATGATTTGATACATTGTCACTCAAATGTAAGCGGATTAATATTTGCTTTATCAGGTGGATGGATCTTTCATAAATCCATATTATCCTTCCAGAATGATCCTGAACAATATCAAGATGCAAAAGTATTCAAATGGCTATATCCTTTATTCAATAAGATTATAGTCAAGAAACCCACCAAGTATCTCAAGTGGAAGAAAGTGTGTTATCTGCCAAATGGCTGCAATACGGATTTCTTCGTACCCATGGACAGAGAAGCATGTAAAAAGCAATTACGTTTGGATTCGGCCAAAGAGTATGTCCTTTATGTCGACAGCAATACAAGTAGAAAACGAACTCAGAAGCGAAAAGACCGATTTGATGAAACATTGCAAATAGTCAAAGAGAAGTATGGTCATCAAAATGTTGAAGAGCTTGTGATGATTGGTGTAGGACGCGATATGGTACCTATCTATATGAATGCTTGCAGACTGCACTTAATGACATCAGATCAGGAAGGCTCACCAAATTCTATTAAAGAGAGCATCATGTGTAACGTGCCAACAGTTTCAACTGATGTTGGTAACGTTAGAGAGATGACTTCAGATATTGCCGGATGCTATGTCTCGGATGATTTTTCATCGGAAGAATTGGCTTTTTGTGTGGACAGGGTGTTAAAGGATATCATCCCCTTTAATGGTAGAGATTCCTTAATAAAGAAAGGATATGGCATCCATGATGTAGCGAATAAACTTGTTTGCCTGTATAATGACGTTTTAAGATTATAAACACAAAGTTTGAAAATGAGAATAGCTTTTATCAGTACGAGGGGTATTCCCAATGACTATGGTGGCTTTGAGCAATTTGCTGAGTATATCTCTGTAGGATTAGCTCAAAGAGGACATGAGGTGACCGTCTATTCCCCTCATTACCATCCCTATCAGGAAAAGGATTATAAAGGTGTTAGAATTAAGCATATATATAGCCCTGAACCATGGATGGGCTCATCTGCAGGGAGTTTCTTTTATGACTATGCCTGTCTGAAGGATGCGCTACGCAATGAAAACTTTGACATCATTTATGAAGCAGGCTATACAACTATTATTCCTGCCTATATCCGCTTCAACGTCAAAGCTATTAAGTACCCTATCTTTGTCACGAATATGGATGGGCTGGAATATAAACGTACCAAATACAACAAGTTAGTACAGAAATTTGTTTATTGGGAGGAGCAAATGGCGGTGAAACACAGTCGCTTCTTAATTGCCGACAACATGGGGATTCATGACTACTACAAAGAGAAATATGGACGTGAGAGTAAGTTCCTTGCATACGGGGCAAATGTCTATGATAACTACAACGATGAGTATCTGAAGGAATATGGACTGGAGCGTAATAAGTATCTGCTAATAGTAGCAAGACAGGAACCGGAGAACAATCTGTCTATGGCAATAGAGGGGTATATCGCCTCAGAGATTTATGGTAAGATACCCCTGGTAATCGTGGGTAAAAAAAACACTCCATACGGAAAGTATTTAGTAAAAACTTACGGGAAATACGAGCACGTAATCTTTACAGGGGGTATTTATAACTTCGACAAGTTAAACTCACTACGTTATTTCTCGTATGCCTATTTTCATGGTCATAGTGTAGGAGGTACCAACCCATCCCTGCTGGAGGCTATGGCAAGTGAGTGTTTTATTTTGTCACACAACAACATCTTCAATAAGACGGTACTCGGTGATAATGCAATATATTATAATGACGAAAAAGAAGTCGCAAATCTGCTGAACAAAATAGAGATGCTTATCCGTGAGCATAAACAACTATATACAACCAACAACTTACAGGTTATCAAGACACAATATTCTTGGGAAAAGCTGGTAGATGAGCATGAGGAATACTTTATGAGTTTACTTAGCCATAAATTGGGGGGGATAAAATAGAATGATATAATTTTGTAACTATAGTAGAATCCAAAGAATAGTTGGCGCTTGTAAAAAAAAGGTGATTAGGCTGTCAGGCTGACATGAAGCCCTTTCTCAGATGGTTTTTGGTATGTCAGGGGGTGACATAGAGGTTACGGGGCTGACAGGAGGCTGACATATAAAAGCAATTGATTTACTGCCGAATTCTCGAGAGAATTCAAGAGTAATCAAGTCATTTGCTATGTTTAAAGTAGGTGTTTACAAACAAATTCTCTCGAGAATTTAGTGACGATTGGCATGTTTCTTGCTGCTGTTTCCATGAAACGAATCCGGTATTAGCTTATGACGGCAATGACAAAGATACTGATGGAATATGACTTCCATCACGTTCGCAAAGAGAAATATGTGACGTTGACCGAGGTCGCAGCGTGGATGCGTGACGGCAAGTATGCCAAGCGCGTGAAGGCTGCACGAGGGCTTGATGTCATCAAGACCGAGGCTGGCTACGAGTGTGGACTGGCTGTGGGCGAATCGTTGCCTTTTGTCCGTCCGGCCAAGGGTCAGAAGGGTTCCTGCACAGGACTGGTGCTGCTGTCGTTCCGTCTGGCTCAGGGCATGGAAACGCTCAGACGGCTCAGGCAGACGGTGAACCTCTGGGAACAGACGCAGATGTCGTTCATCGGTGTCGACGGGCAGTCGTTGGAGGTGCTTATCGCCTATCGGCTGACGGGTGGCGGACTGCCTGAAGACCCCACACAACAGCTTCTGTTCCAACAGCATGCCTTCCGACGGGCAGCCGAATATGTTGTGAATGCCACGGGCGTGAGGCCGGAGGATGTGAGGCACGACGGAAGCGAGGGCTTTTATGTGAGCTACGACCCGCAGGCGTATCTGAACCCGCAGGCACATCCCATCGAGATGGCGCAGCCTACGGTCGACCTGCAGGATGCCATTGTGCCAGTTGCTGATGAAGCGGACGGAATATCTCTCGACGCCGAAATGCTGCCAGGCTACACACGCCGTGAGATAGAGACGGTGAAGTTCAATTTCATCTGCCGACGGTTGACCTTCGATGGCGGACGTTCCCTTGAGGACTACCTCATGAAGCTGGCCACGGAGTGTCGTAAGGCGGGCATCGACCAGGAGCTGGCCATCAAACTGTTGCTTGACGAGGGCGACAACTATGGAAAGGAGGTGATGGTGCGCTCCACGTTCGAGAACGCTTACTGCAAGCACCGTCTGGGCATGGCGAACCCCATAGAGAGCTCGATGATGCACCAGCTGCTATTGGAGCAGTTCCTGAAGCGACGCTACATCTTCCGCCGCAACCGCGTGACGGGCGATGTTGAGTATCAGGAGAAATATATCTACCAGCTATGGTGGAAACCGCTGACGCAGGAAGCACGCAACGACATCAACAGCGCAGCCATCAGGGAAGGCATCAAGGTGTGGCCGAAAGACCTCGACCGTGTGCTCGTCTCTGAACGCATACCTACCTACGACCCTGTGGGCGAATGGCTCGACAAACTGCCACGGTGGGATGGCCGCGACCGTCTGGGTGAGCTGGCACGGCGCGTCACAACGGCTACCCCCTGTTGGGAAGACGACTTCCGCGTGTGGATGCGCTCGATGGTGAGCCAGTGGCGCGCCGGCCGTAATGCCATGTACGGTGCACAGATGGTGCTGATGCTCGTAGGCGACCAGGGTACACGCAAGTCCACCTTCATGCGCATGCTGCTGCCACCCGAGCTGATGCCTTACTACATCGACCGCATCGACTTTGCCAACAAGAAGGAGGCTCTGCGAGCGCTGAGCCGATTCCTGCTCATCAACATCGACGAGTACGACCAGGTCAGCAAGGCACAGACCGCCTTCCTCAAGCATCTCATACAGCGCACCGACGTGAAGGAGCGCAAGCTCTACTCCACCACCTTCGAGCAACAGCAGCGCTACGCTGCCTTCTGTGCCACCACCAACTCGCTGATGCCCCTGAAGGACGAGAGCGGCAGCCGCCGCTATCTGGTCGTCGAGGTGAACACACCCATCGATGCCGACACGCAGGGTGAACGGAGCATCGACTATCGGCAGCTCTACGCCCAAATAGTCTACGACATAGAGAACGGTGAGGACTATGCGTTCACAGGCGAGCGCGAACGGCGCATCATGGAACGCAATGGCGACTACTACGATACACCAAACATCATCGAACGGTTCAACGATCATTTCCGCCTGCCAAAGGAAGGCGAAGAAGTGATGCTGCTCAGTCCGACCGAGATAGTCGAAAGGCTGAAGATGGACGTGTCGAACCATGCCAACGTCTCGCTGCTCGGTTCCTACCTGCGGCGCAAGGGCTTTGAAAAGGGCTACGGCGTACAGCGCCGACGCTACAAGGTGGTCTGCTACAGAGATTAACCTCATGTCGGCATACGCTCATTGATGTGCGCATCAAGAAATAATGGCTGAAAGATTTGGATAATCAAAAAGAATGATGTAATTTTGTATCGAAATAACGGTTTCGGAAACGACGATTTCGGAATTTAAAGTACATTATTACAACGGCTTACAATATGAAATTCTACGGAAGAGAACAGGAAATTGCCTTTCTGAGGGATACTCGAGACACGGCTGAGAAGGTAGCCCGCTTTACGGTGGTAACCGGTAGGAGACGTATCGGTAAGACAACTCTGATCAGGGAGGCTTATAAGGATGCGCCTTTCGTGTATTTCTTTGTGGCCAGAAAGGCTGAATCGGACCTCTGCGAGGTGTATCTGGAGGAGGTCAGCGAGAAGTTGGGCATCCCCACGCTGGGCAGCAGCAGGCACTTCAGCGAGATATTCCGTTACCTGATGCAACTGTCGCAAACCCGGAGCTTTACGCTGGTGATAGACGAGTTTCAGGATTTCTTCCGGGTAAACAAGGCCGTTTACAGCGAGATGCAGGATATATGGGACGAGTATGAGAAGACATCGAAGATGAACCTGGTGGTGTGCGGCAGTATCTATTCGTTGATGCAGAAGATTTTCAAGCAGAAAAAGGAACCTCTGTATGGAAGAAACAGCGCAGAACTGAGGGTAAAGCCTTTCAAGCCCTCGGTGCTGAAGCAGATAATGGCAGACGCGAAACCCGACTACACGAAGGAGGACTTGCTGGCCATGTTTACCTTTACGGGTGGTGTGGCTAAATACGTGAAGCAACTGGTGGATGGCGGTGCACTGGACAAGGATGCTATGATAAGGCATATCGTGAGTCCCAACTCGACCTTCCTGAACGAGGGCAAGAACAACCTGATAGAGGAGTTCGGCAAGGACTACGGCATATATTTCTCCATCCTCTCGTGCATTGCACGAGGCAAAAATACTCGCAGCGAGATAGAGGATGTGATAGGCAAGGAGGTGGGGGGATATCTGACCAACCTGGCCGAGGATTATGAGCTAATCAGCAAGCGGCAGCCCCTGTTTGAGAAAAGCGCGAACAAGAATGTGCGCTACGAGTTGGACGACGTGTTCTATAGTTTCTGGTTCAGGTTTATCTTCAAATACAGCTATATCATCGAAATTGAGAACTATGCCAAAATGCAGGAGATTATCGGACGCGACTATAGCACCTTCAGTGGACTAATGCTGGAACGGTACTTCCATCGTGTGGCCATAGAGTCGGGCAAATTTACCCGTATTGGCCGTTGGTGGGACCGTCGGGGCGAGAACGAGATAGATCTGATGGCCGAAGACGAGCTTTCGGATAGCGTGACGTTCTACGAGATTAAGCGTCAGGCGGATGAAATCAGCATTGGTGTGCTGAAGCAGCGGGCTGAGGTGATGCTACAGGCAACACACGAGTTTAAGAAATATGATATTTCGTACAAAGGGCTATCGATGGAGGATATGTAACACTTCTATAAGGATGCTGAGACTTCAAGAACTGGACATCGTAGAATCTAAAGAATGGTTGGCTCTTATTCCCGAAGGAAAGGTGCTGATTAACACCATCTACGCCTATTCTTATGCCGTGGCACAACGGGATGATCTTTTTGCAAGGGCGCTCGTCAATTGTGATTATCTGATGCCAGACGGGGCCAGTATCGTCATGGCTTGCCGATGGTTGAAGGCGAAGTGTCAGCCAAAGGAGCGCATTGCCGGATGGGATCTGTTTTCTTTCGAGATGGGGAGGCTCGAAAGAAAAAGTGAAAAACGAAAAGTGAAAAGTGAAAAATGCCTGAAGGTGATGTTCATGGGTTCGTCGGAAAAGGTGCTGATGCTGATTCGGGAGCGGGCGGCCATTGATTATCCAAATCTGGAGGTGGTTACCTATTCTCCTCCTTACAAGCCGGACTTCTCGGAAGAGGACAGTCTGGCAATGATACAGGCCATCAACGATGCCAACCCCGACCTGCTGTGGATTGGTATGACAGCACCGAAACAGGAGAAATGGACCTATCAGCATTGGGACAAACTGAACATCCATTGCCATTGCGGCACCATCGGTGCCGTATTCGATTTCTATGCCGGCACCGTCAAACGTGCTCCACTATGGTGGCAGCAGCACTCGCTGGAGTGGCTCTATAGGCTCTTGAAAGAACCCAGGAGGATGTGGCGCCGCTATTTGATAGGCAACCCGCTGTTCCTGTGGAATATAATGAAAGAGAAAATGAGAAGCGATGACACTAATTAGGAAATTTGTGATACTAATGCGCCGTGGGATGGGCCTGAAGTCCAAAGACGGTCAGCAAGCTATGCCTGATATTGAAGGGGAACAGGAATGGCAACAGATAATCAGGTTAGCCAAGAAACAGGCTGTCCAAGGTGTGATAGAGCGTGGCATTCAGATGATGCCCGAAGAGCAACGCCCACCGCGTAAGCTATACATGAATGCCACATTGTTGAGCGAGAAGATAGCGGCAACCAACAGTAAGGTTGACGCTGCCTGCATTAAGGTGGCTGCCATGCTGGATGAGGCCGGGTTGCCGTGCTGCATACTGAAAGGACAAGGCATTGCCCTCACCTACCCCGACCCGAAAGCACGCGTGCCGGGTGACATCGACGTATGGGTGATGGCACCGCCGAAGCAGGTCATCGCCTTCGCGAGAAAGGCGCTGCCCGATGCCTTTGCATGCTATCACCATGTAGAATATGTGAAATGCGACGGTATAGAGGTGGAACTGCACTACCGCCCGGCATTCCTCAACAATCTCATACACAACCGCCGGTTGCAGCGATGGTTCCTCAGCGAGGCTGCGGCACAGCGGGAACACCGTGTGGAACTGCCCAATGGCGCAGGGATGGTGAGTGTGCCCACCAATGCCTTTAACCGCATCTTCCTGATGACACATATCATGAACCACGTGATACACGAGGGTATCGGCATGCGACAGATGATGGACTACTATTTCCTGTTGCGGCAGGGCTTCACGGAAGAGGAACAGCAACACGAGGTGCAACTGCTGAAGCAATTCGGACTCTATGACATAACGGCGGCAGCCATGTTTGTCCTTCGACAACTGTTTGCCATGCCCAAGCGACTGCTGCTTGTTCCGCCAGACGAGCGGCGCGGCACTTTCCTGATAAACGAGATTCTCTATGGCGGTAACTTCGGCCGCTTTAATCCGCAGTCTGCCCATGCACGCACGCCATGGAGCAAAAATATGCTGCGGCTGAAACGCGACTGGCATGTGCTAACCATATTCCCCTCAGAGTGTCTATGGGAGCCCGTATTCCGCTGGTGGCACTTCTTCTGGCGACTACTGCACTGACCATTCCTTACAGTTCAATGAATCCTTCGGGCAGTTCCATGGTAATGATTCAGACGAAAAAGATGACGAATTATCACAAATTCTTTATTCTACATTCTTCGTTTTTCTTTTTTTTACCTATCTTTGCACCCTCAATTTCACAAAAACAGCGATAACATTATGGGCGGCTTTTTTGGAACTATTTCCACTAAGGATTGCGTAAACGACCTGTTTTACGGAACCGACTACAACTCACATCTTGGAACGCGTCGTGCCGGTATGGTGACCTTCGACAAGGAGCATGGCTTCAATCGTAGTATCCATTCGCTGGAGCGCGACTATTTCCGCTCGAAGTTCGAAGATGAGCTCGACCAGTTTGTAGGCTGCCAAGGTCTGGGTGTGATTAGCGACACCGACCCGCAGCCTATTATTGTAAACTCCCACCTGGGACGCTATGCCGTAGTGACGGTAGCCAAGATCAATAACCTGCGTGAGATTGCCGACGATCTGCTCGCCCAGCGCATGCACCTGAGCGAGATGTCAGCCAACAATATCAACCAGACGGAGCTGGTGGCCCTGCTCATCAATATGGGCAATTCGTTTGTCGACGGTATCAACCGCGTCTATCAGAAGATCAAGGGTTCGTGCTCCATGCTCATCCTCACCGAAGATGGTATTATTGCTGCCCGCGACTTCCTGGGACGCACACCGATAGTCATCGGAACGAAAGAGGAGCATCATCAGGAGCGCCTGCAGAACGGAGAACTGGTGGAGTGGAGCATGTCGGCCTATGCCGTATCAAGCGAATCGACCAGTTTCCCCAATCTCGGCTTCAAGCTACTCCGCGATGTTGGTCCCGGTGAGATTGTCAAGCTGCATGCCGACGGTATTGAGGTGATGCAGCCCGCCTTCAAGCGTTGTCAGATATGTTCGTTCCTATGGGTCTACTATGGATTCCCCGCTTCGTGCTACGAAGGTGTGAACACCGAGGAGGTGCGCGAGCGCAACGGAAAGATGATGGGCGAACAGGATGACGTGAAAGCTGACTTGGTGTGTGGTATTCCCGATTCGGGTGTCGGCATGGCCCTGGGCTATTCTGCAGGTTCCAAGATTCCCTATAAGCGTGCTGTCTTGAAATACACGCCCACCTGGCCACGCTCGTTCACCCCTGGTAATCAGAGCCGCCGCAGTCTGGTGGCCAAGATGAAGCTCATTCCCAATGAGGCGGTGCTGCGCGACCAGAGCGTGGTGTTCTGCGACGACTCCATTGTACGCGGCACGCAGTTGCGTGATAACGTAAAAGAGTTTTTCGAGAATGGTGCCAGCGAGGTACACGTGCGTATCTCATGTCCGCCATTGGTCTATGGCTGTCCGTTCATTGGCTTCACCAATTCGAAGAGCGATATGGAGCTCATCACTCGCCAGATTATCCGTGACTTTGAGGGCGATGACAAGACCAATCTGGACAAATATGCCCAGACGGGGACACCCGAGTATGAACGTATGGTGAAGGAGATAGCGCGCCGACTAGGCCTGTCGTCACTAAAGTTTGCCAAGCTTGAAGACTTGGTGGCCTCTATCGGCCTGCCCAAGGCACAGCTCTGTACGCATTGTTTTGACGGCAGCAGCTACGACCAGTCACACTTCGACGGAGAATTCTTCGGATAAGTTTTCTTTATTTTTTCAGGTATTCGGCTAAGGGCGAATGGTTGGCGCGAAGACCCTTGGCCATCGACTGTGCATTCATCTGTGCACCCAGTTTCGAAGCATGGGTATGGTCTTTCTTGAAATATTTGCCAGCCTTTTCCTTTAATTCGGCAATCTTGGCCTTGGCTTTCTCCTTATCTTCAGGAAGTTTCTTCACGGCAAACTTCTTGTCGAGGAAGTCAGCGGAGATATTGTGCAAATCAACGAACTCCACACCCGTCTCAGCCACTACCTCACGATACCATTTGCCATACGAACCGTCGCGACGTTCCACCTTTCCGCCAGGCCACTCGTTGCGTGGTGTCAGGCTGACGAGGATAGGCGTGGCACCTTTTTCGCGCACGTCGTCAATCATCTTCTTCAGGTACCAGCCGAAGCTGTAGACCAGCTCATAAGTACCATTGTCGAGTTTATAGACGTGGCAGGTATCTTTCGACTCGGCAATCACGCCACGGGCTTTCTTGTCGGTGATAGGACAGATATCGTTATGGCCAAACTGGATGGTGACGAAGTCGCCTGGCTGGAGTGAGTTGTAGACCTTTTCCCATAGTCCCTCTCGGATGAATGAGCGCGTACTGCGGCCAGCCTTGGCGGCATTGATGAGCGTTACCTTCGTAGTATCGAAGACCATAGCGGCCTGAGAGGCCCAGCCCCACATGCCGTCGTCCTCCTTATCATTATTCTTCACCGTAGAGTCGCCTGTGAAGAAGACACGGGGCTTGCCATTCGTGGTGATATATCTAAACGGAATATCGACCTTCATCATGGCTTTTAGGGATTTTAACTGTGGGTTGTTACTGTTGAAGATGCCCATAGCGGCACTGTTGGCATTCATCTCGGCACCAAACTTTGATGTATGAATCTTGTCGCCGAGGAAATGGTAGTCCACCTTCCATGTACTATAGCTGTCGAGCTTGGCACCGCTGATTTCGTTCAGATCGATGAAAGGAACATCCTCTTCGGCAGCAACGGCACGTGCCCACCCTGTCTGAGGTTTGCGTATGATCTTTCTCTGGTCGTCATAGGCGTTGCGTGGCGTCAGCGACATTAGAATTGTCTGGGCCCCTTTCTGACGAGCCTCATGGATATATCTGCGTAGATAGTTGCCATAGCTGTAGACCGTGTCCTGCTGCTGTGTGCGCTGATTGAAGCCTACGTAACAAGTGTCGGGGTCTATGCCAGGAATGACGGCACGCGCCCTCTTAGCATCAAAGAACTCGCCATTATCATTATGCCCTATCGACACGATGACCCAGTCGCCCGGCTTCAACGCTTCGCGAACAGCCGGCCATAGGTCGGTATAGAAGGTACGCGTCGACATGCCGCCCAATGCCTGATTCTCCACGGCAATCTTCTCAGCATCAAAATATTTGTTGGCATAGTAGCCCCATCCCCACTGGCCGTTCGAGCCGTCACCCTTAGTGCCGTTGCGCATAGTACTGTTGCCCACGAGGAAAAGCACAGGCTGGCTGCCCTTACGAGTGGAACCGGGAGCCGGACGCGACATCAGCGCTTTGGCAATCGAGTCAGGAGTATTGTCGACCACCTTGTTCACATCCTCAATGGGGTCGGGCAGATTATCGAAGTTCTGGGCATTGACCGACAGGCCCAGCATGAGCACTGCCGTAAGGGAAAGAAAATGTCTCATCGTTGATCTGTTTTAGTTTTGGCTACAAAGGTACAATTAAGTAAGTGAAAAACCAAATTAATTTGTGTGTTTTTGAACTGACTCGCTATGAGTGATTGCGTCAATCGCTATGAGTGATTGCGTCTTTCTCTATGCATGAAAAGTTGCACAAATAGGTTTATCTGTGCACATCCAAGAGCGATTTGTGCGGTTTTTACACTTTTTACTTTGTCAAGTGAGAGAAAAGGGTTAACTTTGCACTCGCTTTTAGGATATAAGACTTTAAAGTTTTTACATATTTATAAATTTATGGCATTAAAAATTGTTGTGCTGGCCAAGCAAGTGCCAGACACCCGTAATGTAGGTAAGGACGCCATGACTGCTGAAGGCACTGTGAACCGTGCTGCCTTACCCGCCATCTTCAATCCAGAAGATTTGAATGCCTTGGAGCAGGCCCTTCGCCTGAAGGAGCAGAACCCAGGCTCAACAGTAGGAATCCTCACGATGGGTCCTCCACGTGCAGGTGAGATTATCCGTCAGGGACTTTATCGTGGCGCTGATACGGGCTGGTTGCTAACCGACCGTCTCTTCGCCGGTGCTGATACCCTTGCTACTTCTTATGCGCTGGCTACTGCCATCAAGAAGATTGGCGATGTAGACATCGTGATTGGCGGTCGTCAGGCTATCGACGGCGATACCGCTCAGGTAGGCCCTCAGGTGGCTCAGAAGCTGGGGCTCAATCAGGTGACTTACGCTGAGGAGGTGCTCTCTGTAAAGGATGGCAAGGCTACCATCAAGCGTGTCATCGACGGTGGCGTGGAGACGGTAGAGGCTCCTCTGCCTGTTGTCATCACCGTGAACGGAAGCGCTGCTCCCTGTCGCCCCCAGAATGCCAAGCTGGTGATGGCCCATAAGTGGGACCGCTGCCCACTCGAAGTAACACCCGACGATAAGTATAAGGGTGCCGAACTTATACAGTGGAGCGTGGCCGATGTGGATGGCGATGTGAACCAGTGCGGTCTGAATGGCTCGCCCACCAAGGTGAAGGCCATCAAGAACATCGTGTTCCAGGCAAAGGAGTCGAAGACTTTGACGGCTTCTGATGCTGATATCGAGGGAATGATCAAAGAATTGTTGGACGAGAAAATTATTGGCTAATTGAGATATGAATAACGTATTTGTATATTGCGAAATTGAAGGTACTCAGGTACAGGAAGTATCTCAGGAGCTGTTGACCAAGGGTCGCAAGCTCGCCAATGAACTCAAGGTTGAGCTCCATGCCATTGTTGCCGGCACAGGTATCAAGGGCAAGGTTGAGGACCAGATTCTGCCTTACGGTGTCGACAAGCTGTTTGTGTTCGACGCTAAGGACCTGTTCCCCTACACCTCCGCTCCTCACACCGACATCCTCGTGAACCTCTTCAAGGAGGAGCAGCCTCAGATTTGTCTGATGGGGGCTACCGTCATCGGTCGCGACCTCGGTCCACGTGTATCGTCGTCGCTCACCTCTGGTCTGACTGCCGACTGCACCGAGCTGGAGATTGGTCCGTACGATGATGCTAAGGCAGGCAAGCACTATGAGAACCTGCTTTATCAGATTCGTCCTGCCTTCGGTGGTAACATCGTGGCAACGATTGTGAACCCCGACCACCGTCCCCAGATGGCTACTGTCCGCTCTGGTGTGATGCAGAAGGCTATCTACGAGGGTGCCTGCAAGAAGGAGGTGGTTTATCCTGAGGTCAGCAAGTATGTGAGCCCTGAGGCTTTCGTAGTAAAGGTGCTCGACCACCACGTAGAGGCTGCTAAGCACAACCTGAAGGGTGCACCTATCGTTGTAGCCGGTGGCTATGGCATGGGTTGCAAGGAGAACTTCGACCTGCTGTTCGACCTGGCCAAGGTGCTTCATGGTGAGGTTGGTGGTTCTCGTGCCGCTGTTGATGCTGGCTGGCTCGACCACGACCGTCAGATTGGTCAGACAGGTGTTACCGTTCATCCCAAGGTGTACATCGCCTGTGGTATCTCTGGACAGATTCAGCACATTGCCGGTATGCAGGACTCTGGTATCATCATCTCTGTGAACAGCGATCCCGATGCTCCTATCAACAAGATTGCCGACTACGTGATTGTTGGCACCGTTGAGGAAGTTGTACCAAAGTTGATTAAGTATTACAAACAGAATAGCAAATAAGAAAGGAATAATTGATGGGATTAAGAAAAGAATAAGGAACAATGAGAAAGAATTAAATCCAACAATGAGATAATAATAAAGAAAAATTATTTTTAATTATTGGGCAAAATTATTTCTTATTCTTTCCAATTCTTTTCAAAATAAAACATCTCATTTCTTTCCCAAAAGAAAATAGAACTATGGCAAATTACTTTTCCGACCACCCGGAGATTGGTTTCTATCTCAATCATCCGCTGATGAAAAGAATCGTAGACCTTAAAGAGAAGGACTACGCCGACAAAGATAAGTTTGATTATGCACCCGTCGATTTCTTTGACGCGCTCGAGAACTACAAGCAGATTCTCGACATCACTGGCGACGTGGCTGCCAATATCATCGAGCCGAACTCTGAGAGTGTTGACCTCGAAGGTCCGCACCTCGAAAACGGCCGCATGATCTACGCCTCAAAGACTTACGAGAACCTTGACGCCACCCGTAAGGCTGGTCTGTGGGGTGTCTCAATGCCCCGTCGTTACGGCGGTCTGAACCTGCCTAACGCCATCTTCTCGATGTTGAGCGAGATGATTTCGGCTGCCGATGCCGGTTTCCAGAACATCTGGAGCCTGCAGAGCTGTATCGACACGCTCTATGAGTTCGGTAGCGAGGAGCAGCGCCAGAAGTACATCCCACGTGTTTGTGCTGGCGAGGGTATGAGTATGGACCTCACCGAGCCCGATGCCGGTTCCGACCTGCAGCGCGTGATGCTGAAGGCCACCTTCGATGAGAAGGAGAACTGCTGGCGCCTGAACGGTGTGAAGCGTTTCATCACCAACGGTGATAGCGATATCCACCTCGTACTGGCCCGTTCCGAGGAGGGTACCAAGGACGGACGTGGTCTGTCGATGTTCATCTACGACAAGCGCCAGGGCGGTGTTGATGTTCGTCACATCGAGCACAAGCTGGGTATCCACGGATCACCCACCTGTGAGCTCACCTATAAGAACGCTAAGGCTGAGCTCTGCGGTAGCACCCGTCTGGGTCTTATCAAGTACGTGATGGCCCTGATGAACGGTGCCCGTCTGGGTATCGCCGCACAGTCTGTAGGTGTTGAGCAGGAGGCTTACAACGAGGGACTGGCTTACGCTAAGGAGCGTCAGCAGTTTAACGATAAAATCATCAACTTCCCTGCTGTTTACGATATGCTCTCTCGCATGAAGGCGAAACTCGATGCTGGCCGTTCTCTCTTGTATGAAACAGCATGTTATGTGGACATCTACAAGTGCTTGGAGGACATCGAGCGCGACCGCAAGCTCACCCCAGAGGAAAAGCAGGAGTGCAAGAAGTACCAGCGCTTGGCTGATGCCTTCACCCCGTTGGCCAAAGGTATGAACTCTGAGTACGCTAACCAGAACGCCTACGATGCCATCAGCATCCACGGTGGTTCAGGCTTCATCATGGAGTACAAGAGCCAGCGCCTGTTCCGCGACGCCCGTATCTTCTCTATCTATGAGGGTACCACCCAACTGCAGGTTGTTGCCGCTATCCGCTACATCACCAACGGCACCATGCTCCAGAACATCAAAGAGATGCTGGCAGGTCTCGAGGTTAGCGATAGCCTGACAGCCCTCAAGACCCGTGTAGAGAAGCTCATTCCCGTCTACGAGGAGGCTCTCGCCAACGTGAAGGCGCTGGAGAACCAGGATGCTCAGGACTTCCTTGCCCGTCGTCTCTACGACATGACAGCCGAAATCGTGATGTCGTTGCTCATCCTGCGCGATGCCACCAAGGCTCCTGAACTCTTCGAGAAGTCTGCCAACGTATACGTTCGCATGGCTGAGGAGAATGTTCTTGGTAAGTCAGCTTACATTAAGGCCTTCAAGGCAGAAGATCTAGCTTCGTTTAAAGCAGTTGAGCCTGAGGCTGCGGAGTAATCACATCCTATCATCATAACAATAAAAACGAGCACCCGATGAGGATGCTCGTTTTTATTAGCTTAACAACTTATTGATTATTTCACTATCACTTTTTTCCCGTTGGAAACATAGATGCCTTTGCGGAGCGAGTCATGGAAGGAGGTTCCTTCAGCCACCCTTCTACCATCCATGCTGTACATTTTTGATACCCCATTCGACTCTTTATCCTTTACCTCAGGCACACCCGCAGCTTCTTCGGCCTCTTTCAGCTTGATGGTCATGCGAGCCACATTTTCCATTAGCGACACACCACTGGTCATAGCTCCCATCGAAGGGACGGCAGTCGGGTCGACTGGCTCGCCCCAATAATAGTTGCAGTACACTTTGGGGTAGTTGCTCAGGTCGAGGTTATTCCACAGGGTCTTGGCATTGGTCTGCAGGTAGCGCAAGAAGGTTTTGCGACTGGATAAGGGAACTTTCTCATCAAGCACCATATTAACGGCATAGGGGATGGCCACAGCCTTGAAGATGCTCTGGTCCATCGACGGACCCTCGTCGCGCAGAATGCCCTGATACGTGCAACTCCCATTGGTTAGCATATAGGTGGTCACCTTGATGGCTGTCTGAAGGTAGGCCGACTCGCCCGTAATATGATAAAGCTGTCTACATGCCTCAGCAAACGTGCCTTGAGTGTAAGTGAGCGGAGGGTTCTCCACACGGCCGTCGTTGTTCAGCTTGGTCTTCATCTCGTTCAGCTGATAGGTGCATATCTTGATGGCCGTTTCCATATACTTCTCGTCACCGTACTTAAGATAGAGCTTAGAGGACACCAGGCAGCCGGGAGCATTGGTACAGGCATTGCGCCCATTGTCCGTCGACTTCCAGGGAAGTCCCCAGAAACCTTTTTCGTCAGCCCAGCCGCGTGGCTCAATATAATCGTCGAAAACCTGCTTGGCCATATCGGCATACCTGTCATCGCCCAATGCCTCAGACAGGTGGAGCAACGTGAGGCTGATCCAGCACATGTCATCAGTAAACTCATTCAGGAAGCCCGTGGGGTCGTTGTTGTCGTGGTACCAGTTGTTGGCATGGTTGTTATACCATGCTTTCATATATCGCTCATAAGCGTTTGCTTTCGTAGGGCTGCTCGACTTTATCCGTTCGTATGAGTAGATGAGTGCGTCCATGGCATGTGCCTGCTGCCAATAGATATAGGTAGTCTCGGCATCACGGTTCGACTGGTCTTTAGGAACAGCCCAGAAGGTACCCTTCGACTGGTTAAGAAACTGGCTGATAAAGGCAGTTGTCAGCGTGTCGGCCTTACCATTGAAGTCTGTATCGATAAGACTGGTCAATGAATTGTCGGCAATGGCTGTCATGGCTGTAGCCCATAGCATCAGCATGAGTGCAGATGAAGTTAAGAGAAGATGTTTCATGTTAGTTACTTATTACTTACTGCTGGCAAAGGTAGCATTTTTTTTCCAACACGAATGCTTTTGTATGCAAAAAAGTACGCTATCTGCCATTTTTGTAGTAATTTTGCCATAATTATGCTCATTACGACTCAGGCCATTGTGCTTCATACCATAAAATACGGTGACCAAAAGCTCATCACCGACCTCTATACACGCCGTCAGGGACGGCTGTCGTTTGCCGTGAATATTCCCAAGACAACTCAAGGCAAACTTAAGAAACAGTATTTTCAGCCATTGACGATGCTCACCATTGAGGCCGACTTGAGACAACAGGCACCGCTACAGAAGTTGCGCGATGTGGCTCTTTTAGCCCCCTTTTCCTCCCTGCTCACCAATCCCTCGAAGCTATCCATCAGCATCTTTATTTCCGAATTTCTTTACCATGCCTTGCGTAGCGAGCAGCAAGACGAGCCGATGTTCGACTATATCGCTGCAAGCCTGCAGTGGCTCGACGGATGCACCACCAGCTATGCCAACTTTCATCTGGTGTTCCTCATGCATCTCTCACGTTTCCTCGGTTTCTATCCCAATCTGGACCAGCCCATAGGAGAGCATGCCACCCCACTCTATTTTGACCTTCGCGCTGCTTCGTTCTGCCAACATCCTCCCGTGCATCGAGATTTTCTCCCCCCCGAAGAGGCGGGCATGCTGCGTCTGATGATGCGCATGGACTATCCTACGATGCACCTGTTCCAGCTGAACCGTCAGCAACGCAACCGCTGCATTGAGGTAGCCCTACAGTTCTACAGGCTCCACCTTCCCGACTTTCCCGACCTTCGTTCCCTTGATGTGCTCCGCGAGTTGTGGAACGATTAACTCAGCTTGGTTCCCTAACGAAGTACTACCTTCCTGGTCTTTCCGTTCGCGTCTCTCATCAGGAAGATACCACGATGATGCAGACCGTTGCCTTGCCGTCCCACAGCCGTTGAGCCGTCTGACAGCTGACGGCCGTCGAGAGTAAACCACTGTTCCTTCTGTGTTTCCCTACTACGTTCTATATCTTTCACTGGCAGCATATCGACACCGCGGTAGATGAGGCGTAAATTATCGAAGCAGGCCCAGCCTTCACCCCTCATATCGCCCTTGATGCCTATGCGAATCTTCTGTCCGCTCCTGTTGACCACAAAGCTAACAGTATTCCTATACATGTTCTTGCTGAAGGCATAGGCGGCAGTAGCCAAGTCATTGGGATAGGAATGACCGGGATTCTCTTCAGTCATCCAGTCGCCATCGGGCTTGTTGGCATTTCTCACGCTTTCATCGAAAAGACACTTCAGCTTCACAGTAGCATTGCTCATGTAGGCACATACATTGCTGTTCTGCAGCCCGTCGGCATAGAGACTCCATGCCTCCTGTCCGCGCTTCAGCCGGAAGAACCCCTGCACCTGCAGCTCATATTCACCAGCCTGTAAGATGGTTACGTCCTGGTAGAGGTTGAACTGCGTGTCGTAGGCTTCGGCAATGTCGTGTGCGAAGTTGATGCCGGGACGGCTGTCGAGACCCACGGTCCAGCTGTCTCCCTGCTGTTCGAATGTGGGGTTGGGCAGATAGGTAGTTGTAACATCAGTACCAGGTCCTACACTAAGCCGCATCTGCAGTATGAGTGTGTCAAGCTTACTGATTTCCCTGCGCAGCTGGTCGTTGGTGAGCGTCAGCTCTTCCAGATTCTTTGCATAGGTCTGTTCGCAATAGGTTCTCAACGGTTCCTTGGCGGGTTCATAGAAAGAATTATCGGCAAGCAACTCCTCAGCCTTGACTATCATTTCCTTGTATTCGACCCAGAGGGCAGCGTTCAGTCCAATCTGGTCAGCAGCCTTGTCGATGGCACGCATAGCGGCAATGGCCTGTGCCTTGTTGTCGGCAGTGGCATTACAGGCTTCATCGTAGGCATCGCTGTAGCGCTTGCTGACGGTGATGCCGGCATAGCTCACTTTCATCTTCTTTGTTTCGGAGAGCCAGTACTGATAAGCCTCAGGCTGATTGCCGTAATAGGTGAGAGTGAAGTCGTCGAACACGCACCAGTCTGTGCCAGCAGCCTGTCTCTTCACTACGCCCAACGTAAGGGTGCCATTGTCGGTAGCAGCAAACACCTTGTTAGCATAGGCATTGAGTGTGTGCATATAATATTCACTGGCAATCATGTCGTTGGGAATATAGTAGTTTCGGTTGCCATCCTGCACCGAGGTCTCATGTCCGGCTATCCGCTGCGAGGTGACGGTCCTGGAGAAGGGTGAGACGATGGGCTGTGAAACCGTATCCTTGCCAACAGCACCGTAGAGTCGTGCATAGCGCAGCATGTGGTCCTTGTTACGGAAGTGTCTGTAGGCTTCCTCGGGTTCTCCTGCACGATAAAAGGCTTTTGCACCGATGGCATATACGCCATTGGGCAGTGAGGTGATGGTCTGATGGGTGTCGAAGTTATGGTTGTAGTGCTCGGCATTCTCTTTCGGCCCTACGGCCCCGAATTCGTCTCCCTCCCATCCCATGTTCAACAAGTTGCTGTTGAAGCCCGGATTGGTGATACGGGCAGTCATGTCCAGGGGCTTTCGATAGGTGGCACTGCTCTCGTCAACCAACGTCATATCCTGCAGGTAGCGGAAGTTATTGGCAATGAGCTTGTTGGTGAGTTCCAAACCACGGGTGTTATAGCCGTTACTTTCATCGACACCAGCATAATCCATAAGAATGATACCCGTGGGGCCTGGTTTATAGTTGATATCGGCCAGATAGTCCAGAATGGCTGCATGGGTATGTGCCGCATTGTCCCGGTAGCCGTCGCTGCTCGATATATACTCGTCGACAATCAACGGGATATAGAGTCGCTTCATCTTTGAATAAGCCGATGCAAAATTATAGACCCAAACGATGTCGGAAGCCGAGTTCGTGGCATGCTTCGTGCTGAAGTCGAGCATTTTCTTGATGGCAGCCACCTTGATATCTATTCCGCCCTCGTTGTGGGTGTCGGAATAGTCCTGCATGTAGAGTTTAGCTGTGGCATTGTCGGGCCCTGCAATCTGTCCCTGCGTTTCCCAGTACCATTCTTCCGACCCTGACCAGTTCTTCAGGAATCCGCCAATGGGACTATCGGCATACTGGTCGCGACTGAGCAGCAGGATCTTTCCACGCATATCCTTCACTTTGAGCGTGGGTTTGAAAGCAACGAAGAAATCTTTCAGGTCATCCCGCCCCAACAGCTCGAGCAGACGTTCAGGGTACACGCCTTCCTTCTCATCGCCTTCAGAAGCATGGAGCAGGTGTATGACGGCAAACTCCGATGGATTCTGCCTCAGCAGGTCACGCAAGGTATAGAGAGCGGTGTCGAAATGCAGCTTCGTGGGCATGATGCCGTGATTGACATTGATGTAGTCGTCCATCACGGCAGGGCGCAAGTCGAAGGCACGGATGCCTCTGTTCCATTGTTCCTCCAGACTGATATCCTGTGTGCGAGCATACGTATTACCAAAAGCTCCTATAACAGTAGACACGAAGCCATTGCCTGTTCCCGAGTCGTGTGTTCCGGGAATCGATAGAGTTGAAACATAGGCATTGTCGGGCAGTCGGCTCATCCAGTTATCAGCATGAAGTGGCATGAGAATAGCCATCACTGCGATAAGCATTTTCAGTCGAGGATGTTTCATGAAAGAATTGTTTTAGGTAATATTCCTTTCCATATTAATTTATGGATATATTCTGGCTGCAAAGGTCGTAAATATTATTGAAAAAATGGAATAAAGGACTATGAAAAAACGAAAAGCGTGCTTTTTGTTTGGCTTTTCGCTCGACTTTCCGTAACTTTGCGACCAAATAAAAAGGAAGACACTTATGGCAAAGAATACTGCTTGGCAAGACGACTACTGGCTTCCAGTGATGCAATTGTATTTGCGTCGGCCTGTTGGTGTAAAGCCCACCTACAGTCGCGACGTTGTAGACCTCAGCATGGAACTGCATATTGCCCCACCATTGCTGGCTGCCCGCATGCAACAAGTTGCCACGCTCAGCACACCGAGGGTGGAACACTTTTGGCAGACCTACTCAGATAATCCGCGACGACTGGCAAGAGCCGTGAGGCTGTGGCGCGAGATGCGAGGCTTTGGCCAGGCCGACATGTTTTATAGCGGTGTGGAGGTTACCGAGACCTTCGAGCGCGATTTCCGGCCACTCAGCGAAGAGCCAAGCCTTATGCCTGTGTCACTCATCCTGATACTTGACCTCTATTTCCGCCTCACTCCTATCACTATGGTAGAACAGACACCTGAAGTGGTTGAGATGGCCCGACTGCTAAAAGTGCCAGCACGGCTGGTGGTCAGCATACTGACAGTCTTTCAGCAATGCGACCCCTACCTGAACCGCAGCGACGCTGTAGCCAGCAACCCGTTGGCAGCACCCTGCAGCGAAGTGTGGCAGCGTTTCGGCAACGGTGACGTGGAACAGCTGGCACACCTGGCCGAGCAGCTGAAGGCATATTATCGATGAACCCTGCAGAATGAACGCTTGACTATCTATGCCTCAAAGTCAGATACAAGAACAAAAACTGCAGCAGAAACTGCAACAGAGCATATCAGCACAGCAGCTGCTACAGACACAGCTCGTGGAACTTCCCATCACCCAACTCATGGAGCGGGTAGAGACGGAGATGCACGACAACCCTGCGCTGGAGACTGCCACCGACGATTGGACGGACGGTGACCCTCATGGAGCATCGGGCGATGTCGACTATAGCGATGATGCAGCTGAAGGCGACTACGACGAGCAGCGCGAGCACGAAGAGCGAAGCGATGCCCTCGATGCCGCCCTTGAAAGCATCGGGCGCGATGACGAGGAACTGCCTGTATACCATAGCGGAATGTCCACTGGAGATGAGCGTGAGGAGATGACCTACGGTGACACACTCTCCTTCTACGACCAGACACTGCAGCAGGTGGCAGAACTGCAGCTCACCGAACGCGAACGTTACATCATGGAGTATCTCATCGGCTCGCTTGATGACGACGGACTGCTACGCAAGGAGTTGGAGAGCATCAGCGACGAGCTGGCCATCTATCATGGTATCGACACAACGACGGACGAGATAGAACAGGTGCTCCGAAAACTGCAGGAGCTTGACCCGCCAGGCATAGGAGGCCGTTCGCTGCAAGAATGCCTGCTGCTACAGATTGACCGCAAGGCCGAGGAGGGAAGCGCAAGCCCATCGTCCGACATCCTGCAGCTGATGGATGAGGTCATACGTTACCACTTCAACGAGTTCACGAAGAAGCACTGGGACCGCATACGTTCAGCCATGAACCTAAGCGATGAGCAGACAGAGACGCTGCAGCGCGAGTTACGACGGCTGAACCCCAAGCCCGGAGCATCGATGGGCGAAGTCATGGGTCGGTCTATGCAACAGATAACCCCCGACTTTATCGTCGATACACAGGATGACGGTACACTAAGCCTCACGCTGAACAATGGTGACATACCACAGCTACAAGTATCCAAATCGTTTGCCGACCTACTGAAGGACTATCAGCAGAACAAGGACGGACTATCACGGCAGATGAAGGAGGCACTGCTCTACACGAAGCAGAAAGTAGACGCAGCACAGAACTTCATAGAAGCTGTGCGCACGCGCTGTCGAACGCTTACTATCACGATGACTGCCATCATGCAGCTGCAGCACCGTTTCTTCGAAGAAGGCGACGAGACCTTGCTACGACCCATGATACTGAAAGACGTAGCTGCCAAGACGGGACTCGACCTCTCAACCATATCACGAGTGACCAATTCCAAGTACGTGCTCACGAGGTGGGGCATCTTCCCGCTGAAATTCTTCTTCAGCGACGGCTTCACCACCGAAAGCGGTGAAGAACTGTCCACACACGAGATAAAGGCCGTACTTCGCGAACTGATAGAGAGCGAGGACAAGGACCACCCCTACAGCGACGATGCGCTGAGCGACCTGCTCAGACAGCGCGGCTATCCCGTAGCACGACGCACGGTGGCCAAGTATCGTGACCAAATGGGCTTTGTCATAGCTCGTCTAAGGAAATAAGAAAAAGGATAACACTATACATCATCCATGAGCAGAGAAAAAAACATCATCTATCTGGCACGGTTCGTGAGCGCACTCTTCACCCCTTTCTATCTACCCCTCATCGGACTCATCCTGCTCTTCACGTTCAGCTACCTGGCACTCATGCCCATAGGCTATCGGCTCATGATCATCACCATAGCCTACGTTGCCACCATCCTATTGCCCACCTGCCTCATACACTTCTACCGGCGCTATCAGGGCTGGACACTCATTGAGCTGGGACAGCGTGAACGACGCATGGTGCCTTACGCCATCTCTATCGTGTGCTATCTGGGATGTGTGGGTGTGTTCATGTATCTCAACGTGTTCCGCTTCGTGAGCAGTATTATCCTTAGTGCACTACTGGTTCAGATAGTATGCGGCATCATTAATGTATGGTGGAAGATATCTACCCATACTGCAGCTATCGGTGGCGTGGCAGGAGCCTTGCTTTCCTTCTCGGCTATCTTCGGTTTTGATCCTATCTGGTGGCTCTGCGTGGTCCTCATCGTGGCAGGCATGCTGGGATCAGCACGAATGATTCTGCGACAGCACTCGCTATCACAGGTGGTTGGAGGGTTCGCCATAGGCTTCGTATGCGCCTCACTGGGCATTCTCTACTTCTGATTCCATATAAGTACCAACACATCCCAAGATAATTTAAAAAAGTACTCAATAAAACAAACATAACAACTATGACTCCACAAGTAAGCATTATCATGGGCAGCACCAGCGACCTGCCCGTCATGGAGAAAGCCTGCAAGCTGCTCGATGAGCTGCAGGTACCCTTCGAGGTGAATGCACTCTCGGCCCATCGCACCCCCGAAGCCGTTGAAGCCTTTGCCCGTACTGCCAAGGAACGCGGACTGCGCGTCATCATTGCCGGTGCCGGTATGGCCGCCGCCCTGCCCGGTGTCATTGCCGCTTCAACCACCCTGCCTGTCATCGGAGTACCCATCAAGGGTATGCTCGACGGACTCGATGCCATGCTCTCCATCATACAGATGCCCCCGGGAATACCCGTGGCTACCGTTGGTGTGAACGGTGCCCAGAACGCAGCCATCCTGGCCGTTGAGATGCTCGCCCTCAGCGATGAGAAACTGGCTGAAAGGCTCGCAGCCTACAAGACTGGGCTGAAGACAAAGATTGAAAAGGCAAACAAGGAACTGGCCGAAGTGAAGTTCCAGTTTAAGACAAACTGAAGCAGATGGCAACAAGAAAAGTATATGGTGTAATAGGCGTAGGTGCCATCGGAGGCTTCTACGGAGCCAAGCTGGCACACAGCGGACAGGAAGTGCACTTCCTATTCCATAGCGACTACCAACATGTGAAGGAACATGGCCTGCAGGTCAACTCCTGTGACGAATCGTTCCATATCCCCCACCCCAATGTCTATCAGCAACCCAGCGACATGCCGCCATGCGACGTGGTCATCGTAGGACTGAAGACCACCAACAACCATCTGCTGCCCCAGCTGCTGCCGCCATTGCTGAAGCCTGGCACCCTGGTAGTGCTCATACAGAACGGCATCGGCGTAGAGGCCGACGTACAGCAGATGTTCCCCCATGTGCAGCTGGCTGCCGGACTGGCCTTCATCTGCTCGGCCAAGACACAGCCAGGAGTAGTAAGCCATCAATGCTATGGACAAATCAACTTTGGCAATTACTCCTGTCGCGACAAAGAGCTTATGCAACAAGTAGTTGACGACTTCAATGCTGCAGGAGTGACGGCCGGACTGGTGGAGTATGAGGAGGCACGATGGAAAAAAGCTGTGTGGAACATGCCTTTCAACGGAATGACCGTGGCGCTGAACACACGCACGGACCTGCTGCTGAAGAACGCTGCCACCCGACAGCTAATACGTGACCTGATGATGGAGGTAATCGGTGCTGCCCAGCACTTAGGCGTGAAAAACATCGACGAGACCTTCGCCGACAAAATGATTACCATGACCGATGAGATGACCCCCTATTCGCCCTCCATGAAGCTTGATTTCGATTTCAAACGTCCTATGGAAATCAAATATCTCTATTCACGTCCCATTGAGACAGCCCGACAGGCAGGATTCAACATGCCCAAGCTGGCTATGCTCGAAGCAGAGCTAAGGTTCCTTGACACTCTCGGCTCTGCTGGTGCCCCCTCTAAGTAGCGACGGATATCCGACTGCAGTTGCAGAAAAGGAGCCGACTGCTGGTAGCCAGTGTTTTTCTTTAACATCGCCTTAATGTCTTGCCGCGAGTTTTCGTAGCAAGACATTTCATTTCGCTTCTGGGTTCCATGGGCATGGGAACGCGAAATCTCGTTCTGACGCTCCTGTCTGAGCAGGCTGCACACCTTGGTAAGGATGGGGGCCACGACGGCATCGAAAAGATGATGCCCCTGTATGTACAAATAGGTGGTCTGCGGAGTAATACCAAGAGCCAGCAGCTCATCCTTCAGCTTCAGATAAGCCTCCTTGTTGCCCGGATACTTACGTTGCAGCTCGCGCACCCTATGGAAAGCCTTACGACGCAGGTTCTGAAGCGACACCTCGGGAGTCTGGATGGCAAAGCTACCGGGGTCGCAGATGCGGTTGAAGTCGGTAATGGAGAAATGGGGGTAGTTGCCCGTCCGGTAGCACCATACCGACCACACGAAAAGGGGGAAGATGGCCTCGCTGAACTGCTGGAAATAGTCACGGAAGTCGAAGATGCGGTGGTCATTGAGCGTCACGGCCACACAGACATCATGGAGCGAAGGAGCAAAACACTGGTAGTTCTCGATGGCATAGACATAGGTATGGAAGACGTAGGGACTCTCCAATATCTTTTTCGAACTGGGTGTGATGCCCTGCATCACATAGTCGTAGTCGGCATCCACACAGGCAATCATGTCGGGACCAGTCTGTCCTTCTATGAAATTCATGAGCACCGACTTCTTGCCTCGGTTCAATGTCTGTTTCGAAGGGAGCATCACTTCAAAATAGCGAGTATCATCCTCGAAAGGTCCCAGCACAGTACGCCAGAAGTAGATATCATCATAGCTCTCTACATAGGCCACTATCCTGCGCCGCGACTTCTTCGGCATCAGGGCATTGGCAGCCTGGAAATACTGGCTGTTGATGTTCTCTTTGAGGAAATTGCTCATAGATGGCCTTCTTTACATATACCACGGAAGCTATGGAAACAACAGACCCTATACCGTGATGTCACTCACTTCGGTAACGCTGTCCATCCATCCGTTCATCACCACAGCAGGCGAGTGGGTGGTAAGAATGATCTGCAGGTTGGGATTCAGTTCAAGACAGAGGTCAATGAGCCGTTTCTGCCATTCTATATGCAGGCTCACCTCGGGTTCGTCCATGAAAAGCACGTAGGGGAGGTCGTCCTCGACCAGCACGGTAAGCAGGATGATAAGCATCTGCTTCTCGCCACTGCTGAGCTGAGAAGGCATGAGCTGCTCGCCAATCTGGGTGAAGCGTATTTCGTTCTCAGTGCGTATGATGCGTTTGCCCGTATCAGCAAAGAGTTCGTCGACGAGGTCCTGAAAACGCTTTTTCTTCTGCGACAACTGCTGTGCGGCATCCATATTGCCAGCCTGCAACTGTTCGATGATACGGTTGCCTATGTTCACCTGATAATCGAGATACTTACGTTGCAGATAATAGAGCTGAATATCGAGCAGCGAGCCACTGAAATTACCGCTCAGCGATGCCAATGCCTGCTTCATGGCGTTGTCGGTCTCTGACAACACGAAGGCCAAGCTGCTGTCGAGCGAGCGTATCATATCATATCGAATCCATCGGGCATCTTCCGGCTCCACGGTAAGCTTCACGCCCTTTAGCATATGACTGGGGAATTCTCCTCCGGCAGCCAGGCCCTTGACCACCTTATTGAGGATGGTACTCTTGCCCACGCCATTGATGCCACTCAGGATATTCACCTTCGGACTGAGTTCCCATACGATGTGCTTCTTACCACTCCATAGCGAGTCAATCTCTATTCTCTTGATATAGTCTGCATACTTCTGCATAGGCTCAATAGATTATTTGTGGCAAATATACGAAAAAAATATATTCGATGCAACGTTTCCATACAAAAATCTCACAGGAAAAGTGCCATATCGGCCAATTCAAGCTATTCACGGGTGTAGCGGCAGATGGTGTTGCCATCATACTGACAGCATGCGACCATACGCACATGAGGCGGCAACTGGGGGGCTCGCGTACCGTCAGCGACGGTGATGGGAGCCGTCTCCACACGTATCTCGTCCCAGAGCTCCTGGTCAAGGAAGCTCTGTAATGTGCTGGCTCCCCCTTCTACGATAAGCGACTGTATGCCATGAGCATGCAGGCTCTCCATGCGGAGCGGATGCCGACGGTCGATAACCATGCGATGCGGATTAGGCCCCACCCAGTGGCGCACGGTGAGTTGTGGATGCTCTCGCTCGTTGGTGACACGTCCCACGAGGATGGCATCTTCCTCGGCACGCAGCTTATGGCTGAGCATCTGGGTGAAGGGAGTCGAGATGGCTAGTGCCTTGCCGTGATCGTCGATGAAGCCGTTGGCTGTCTGCGCCCATTTCAGGATGATATAGGGCCGTTGCAGCCGATGGAAGGTGAAGAAGCGACGGTTCAGCTCCCAGCACGCTTCTTCGAGCACGCCCACGGTGACCTCCATGCCGGCATCGCGGAGCTTCCTGATGCCGCGCCCCTGCACCTCGGCAAATTCATCGATACAGCCTACGACAACCCTCCTCACGCCTTTCTCTATAATCAGGTCGGCGCAAGGCGGTGTCTTGCCATAATGGGAACAGGGTTCGAGCGACACGTAGAGCGTGGCCTGTGAGAACAGGGACTCGTCCTCCAGTCTTACCGAGGCGAAAGCGTTCACCTCAGCATGCCCCTGTCCGCAGCGCACATGATAGCCTTCGCCAATGATGGTATCCCGGGCCACTATCACCGCCCCCACCATGGGATTAGGTTTGGCGTTCTGCCGTCCGCAGCGTGCCAGCTGAAGGCAGCGCTGCATGTATCTTTCGTCGGTTGTCATAAAGGGCTATGAGATATTATCAGTCTTGGTAATAAATGCGCTTCACACGGTTCGACACGCCCGTGAGCACCTCGTAGGGAATGGTTTCCATGATGTCGGACAGCACGGTGACGGGCAGCTGCTGGCCGAAGATTTCCACCGAATCGCCCTCCTGGCAGTCGATGCCGGTGACGTCGACCATCGCCACATCCATGCAGATGTTGCCCACATACTCCGCCTTCTGTCCGTTTATCACACAGTAGCCGTGGCGGTTGCCCAACCGGCGATTCAGACCGTCGGCATAGCCGATAGGTATGGCAGCGACCACGCTGTCGCGCTCCATCACCGTCCGTCGGCTGTAGCCTATGGAGTCGCCTGCCTTCACGCGGCGCAGCTGCAAGATGGTTGTCTTCAAGGTGCTCACGGTCTTGAGTGCAGAATGTGACGCATAGGGCTCTACGCCATAGAGACCGATGCCCAGCCGGCACATGTCGAGCTGTCTTTCGGGAAAATGCTCTATGCCGGCCGAGTTGTCGATATGGCGCAGTATCCTGTGGCTGAAGGCTGCCTGCAGCTTGCTGCTACCCTCGTCGAAGAGGGCAAACTGCCGGGTAGAGAAGTCGTCGAACGCATCGCTGTCGGAGCCTACGAAATGTGAGAATACCGAGCGCGGGATGATGGCCGACTGGTGTTTCAGCCTATGGATAAGCTCGTCGATGTCGGCCTGCGGGTCGAAGCCCAGGCGATGCATGCCCGTGTCGAGCTTGATGTGTACGGGCCAACCCGTGATGCCCTCCTTGCGGGCAGCCCGGATTAATGCCTCCATCAGGCGGAAGGAGTAGACCTCGGGCTCCAGGTCATAGTCGAAGAGCGTCTTGAACGACGACATCTCCGGATTCATCACCATGATATTGGCGGTGATGCCGGCCTTACGCAAGGCCACGCCCTCGTCGGCCACGGCCACGGCCAGATAGTCCACGCGGTGGTCCTGCAGCGTCTTGGCTATCTCGATGGCTCCTGCCCCGTAGGCATCGGCCTTGATCATGCACACCATCTTGGTGCCGGGATGCAGGTAGGAGCGGAAGTGGTTCAGGTTGTCCACCACCGCCTGCAGGTTCACCTCGAGGATGGTCTCATGGACCTTCTGTTCCAGCAGCTCGCTGATACGCTCAAAGCCGAAGCGGCGCGCACCCTTCAGCAGCACCACCTCATCGGCAAGCTGACTGAAAGCCTGACTGCCTATGAACTGCTCTACCTCATGGAAGAAATAGCGCTCGGGAACATCGATGAGGGCAGCCTGCGCACCTATCTCGTCGCCTATGCCGATAAGCTTGTTCACCCCACGGCTCACGCACAGCCCCGACACCTGCCTGTAGAGCGAGGCGGGTGTCTCACCGCTCTGGTAGATGTCGCTCAGGATGAGTGTGGTCTTCTGTCCGCCATGCTGAGCGCCGGAAGCCTGGCCGGCTGCCGCGTCCTCCTTCCTCCGCTGCACGAAGTCGAGGGCAATGTCGAGCGAGTTGATGTCGTTATTATACGAGTCGTTGATGAGCGTCAGTCCGCGCTGCCCCTCCTTCACCTCCAGGCGCATAGCCACCGGCTCCAGCAGCGGCATGCGTACGGCCAGGTCCTCGGGCGAGAGGCCCAGGTAGAGGGCCGTAGCGGCACAGGTGATGCTGTTCTCTATCGAAGCCTCGTCGATGAAAGGAATGGTGTAGCTACCCTTCACGCCCTTGTAGACATAGGCTATCTGGCAGCCGTCACCCGTCGTGCTGTGCTCCACGTACATCTCCGCCCGCTGGTCGAAGCGCGACCAGCCTATGCGCTCACCCCTGTAGCCCGACCGTCTCACGCAACGGCTCACGGTGTCGTCGTCGCTGGGATAGACAATCGCCTTGGTATCGTGAAACAGGCGCAGCTTCTCCAGACATTTCTCCTCCAGGGAGCGGAAATTCTCCTGATGGGCAGCCCCCAGGGAGGTGAACACGCCGATGGTAGGCTGGATAATGTCACGCAAGGCATCCATCTCGCCCAGCTGACTGATGCCTGCCTCGAACAGGCCCACCTGCGTCTGCTCGCCCAGCAGCCATACCGAAAGGGGAACGCCTATCTGCGAATTGTAGCTGCGAGGCGACCGCGTGACCGTCATGCCCGCCTGCCCCTGAGAGGCCATCCCCACACCGGAGAGCAGCTGATAAAGCCATTCCTTCACCATCGTCTTACCGTTGGAGCCCGTGATGCCCACGATGGGAATGCTGAACTCGTCGCGATGGCGTTCAGCCAGTCGCTGCAGGGCGGCCAGCGGCGACGGCACCACAAGGAAGCTGGCATCGGGCATCGCCTTCCTGTCGGGAACCTCCTCCACCACAAACGAGCGCACGCCGCGCCGATAGAGCTCAGGAATATATCTATGCCCATCGTTGCGCTGGCTGCGCAGGGCGAAGAACAGCGTCTGTTCAGGGAAACGAAGCGAACGGCTGTCCGTAAGCAGCCATCCCACGGTAGTCTCTGCATCACCGTAGCGGCGCGCACCTATGAGCGTCGCCACCTTTTCAATACTATAGGTCATCGTAGAATCATGAAAAAAACGATAAAATATTATTCTACAGCAATAAGCTCTCTGCCTATTTTATGGAGACCTTCAACGATACGTCTACGCTGTTCTGGACGAGGCTTTTTAATGCCGTTGGCATAGTGGCTTAGCTGGTGCTGATTGATACCAGAAACACGGCTGATAGCTGCAATAGAGGCATAAGGGGAGCACATCTGCAACAAGGCTGCGGCATCCAGATGGTACTCGAATTCGTAGTCGCCATCGCGAAGCCATTGAGGAACATCATCGCCATCAGCAATCATCCCTTCTACATGAAAATTAAGTGTGTCGCGCACCTCATCAATCAGTTCGTCGTACGTTTTGGCAGTAACAACCACTGCACCAGGTACATTATCGCCCAGAGCTGCACCATAATTCTTGTCACACCAAGATACATTTACATTAATTTTTTCCATATCTGTTCATTAATTATTTCCAACCTGCCTGTTTCCAAATACTATTCAAGAGAAATTGGCTTAACACCTCATTCTTGTGTCCCCTGATAGTCACCTTACCTTTCTTCAGAGGATGTTTGTATTGTCGATGGTCACCTTTAGTGGCTACAAGGACCCATCCGTCAGCTTCAAGCATTCTGATGACTTCAATAACCTTATACGCTTTCATGTTTGTACTTTATGTTGATGCAAAAGTAATAAAAAGAATACTATTTAGCAATAAAAGCTTCTAAAAAGTATTCTTTTTAATACTCTTTAAGAAAGATATGCTATGGACATAATCATTTCACATAGGGGGTATTCCACCATTCCACTCTAACCATATCAACCGCGAAACAACCTCAGGAATTTTTGTGGCCCACGTTCCTGAGTATACTTCATAATAATAGTAAAAGTTATAACAGCTTGCTGGTTATATCGATATTATACGTTTTTGGCTTAGAAATAAGCCACGACATATTACCATCTTTTTCTTTGAAAAATACAATATGCCAATATGAGGGGTTTCCATTAGAATCCTGAGAAAAATTCAGTCCATCAATTTTTTCTTCTATCTCGGATATAGATAATTTGATTATTGTATCAGCATTATTACAGCCAAAGATATAGGCCTGGTTCTCACAATTTGAAATACTCCTTACTCTTTTGTAAGCATACCAATATTTCTCACGATCACCCTGTTTATATATTTTAGATGTCCTGAATACAAATCCATATTTTTCATCTTCAGAGACGTATGCATTGCCATTCTTTCTAATAAGTTTCTTACCTAACATCTTAGCAACCCTATTGATACAATCAGTAAGGAAATTTTTATCTTCAGGGGATGAGGTAACTGAAACATTATTTACTATTTGTTGTTCTTTGTTTTTGGGGAAAATATCACCATATTGTCTACCATCCTCGTTAACCCATGCCTCACGGGCATTTGTAGACCTTCCTGTACAAAAATGCCCTGCTACGTTAGGAGTCCCAGTCTTTGAAACAATTACAACATCACGCAATAATACAAATACATTGCCAGCATTATATGATAAAGTATTATCACCGAATACCACCTTCCTTAAAGCTGATGCTTCTGGAGAACAATCCTTTGTCTCTTTTGCAGATACTCTGCTTTCAGCTTTTATTACATACTTCTTCTCTTTAGGGTAGAAGAACATCGAAGCATCTGTACCTTTCTTTTTCTCCTTTAGGCTAAACGTCACATAGCCCTTATCGGTTTCTGTAGCAGGCTCTTCTGCGCATCCTATAACCTGTATTTCATCTGAAACAATCGTATCGTCTTCTACATGCATCTTCTTTTGGATAGATATATCCAAAGACAAGCGCAAACTATCAGAAAGTGATTCAGGCAAATTACTCTGCTTTAATATATATGAATACAATTTATCGCGACCATCATCAGAACACCAATACTTGCATATATCATGTAATTTCAGCTGATTCTCACAGAAAGTTCGTAACTGATTCCTATCATAACTATCATATTTCAACAAGTCAATAATTTGCTTTCCGTTTTTGTCATTCTTTTGAAAGTCTACTGAAAGCACAGACTTGGCTACACGCTTTTCTGGTTCATAATCCAAGTAAAAAAGTTCAAGTTTCTCACCAAAATATAAACCGAACCTGCAATCGACAAGCTTCATATAAGTAGTTATCTGGCGGATGTCTTTTGAACGCTGTTTATGGGAAGGCTTTTTCAATTCTACCATTATGTCGGGATCGTCTTTACCCTCAGCAAATAAAGCAAAGTCAGGTCTCCATTTATCTCCATGAACATCTATTTGATATTGTTCTTTCAAATTATCATAATATTCAGACCAATTGAGAGCCCCTAGGAATTCCAGGGCAATTTCTTTTTCAAAACGCCCCTCAGAAACATTCAGTTTCTTATTTACTTTCTCGCAGAGTCTATTCCAAATTTTCATTTCCATAGTACCAACTTATTTCGTCATCTCCCGAAGATAGCTGCCCATAATATTTATAATCGTTTTTAGTTATTGTTGGGCAAAATTACAAATTAGAATTGAGAATAAAGCAAGAATTGCTGGAAAAATGATTTGTTCTGGTAGTTTTTATTCGGATTGAAGAATTTAAAGTATCCCAAAATGATCAAAACAGATCAAAACAATTTGTGGCTCTTTATCCTATTCTATACCTTCGCAGAAAAAAATGAGTAACCCTGCGTTTATGTCTGTCTGCATCGTTGGTGACAGACGACAGATGAGGTCGCTATTCGGAAAGATGCTGCGGCTACAGAACAGAAAGAATCCATTGGTGGAGAACGGATTCTATTATCCTAAGCGATGGTTAGGCAATCTGGTCGTAAGGCTGGGTGCCGACTGGCATGATGTCTATTGCCGAGGCACGTGGGATGACCTGAAACTGGACTGCAAATCGCTGTATTTCTTTACAGAGACAGCGTGGCAGGCACCTTTCGAGGTGCTTGGGCTGATTCAGAAGGTGTATCCAGCATTGGAGATTTACTTTTCAGCAGAGGGTGATGACTGGGACACCTATCTGACGAATGACAAGGAAGGGCGATTCTTCAGCAGCCGTTTCGAGCTTGATATGCCCCCAGAGAACGACTATTACGACACCATCAGCGAAGTGGCGAAGCTCATAGGTGCTTATATTGGTCGCAACATCGAGCCCACCAAGGAGGCCGTCTATGCCGCCATCGACGAGTTTGACGAGACAAATGATAATATGGATGCATATATCAATCTGAAGGAGTTTGAGGTGGTAACGCTGAGCGATGTATTATAGTTGCTTACGTATAAAGACATCTTTTTCAACCCATAGTCATAGGGCTGGCATGTCTTTTGAGTCTCGGAGCGTTTGCGTCAATTGCTGCGCGCGTTTCAGTCAAACTCGCTGGGCGTTTTCCTTGAACACATCACAAAGGCTCCTATCTTCAACCTCAATGGTGTCAGATTGAAATATCCCCGTAAGGGCATCAACATTGTAGATGGTAAGAAGGTATTGAAACATTAATCATTGGGGGACGGAGAGATTAATAACTTTCACCGACTCCAACTTTTTTAGGCTTTTAGAGAGATAAAGTACTAAAAAAATCGAATAAAGGGTGACAGGCTGACATAACCCCTGTGTATAAAGGGTATGCAGCCCTTTTTAAGGGTGACATAGGGTGACATGAGGTTGACATATTTGCTGCGTCGTTTTTACAGGTGTCACATACTCCACTTTTCTCCTTCCTCCCCTCACAGGGGAGGTCGGGAGGGGTCTCTAGGGGGCTTTACGTGATTGCGTCACTCTCTATGAGTGATTGCGTCACTCTCTATGAGTGATTGCGTCACTCTCTCGCCTCCTCCCATTCAGGGGAGGCCGAGAGGGGTCTATCTTAGGAAAAGAGCCAACCACTGCACGACGCTACAGATGTTATAAATAACATTTACAACATCCTTGAGTGTAAGAAAAGCGGGCTTTCCCTTTGCATTTCACTCGATTTTTCGTAACTTTGCAGCCAAATTATAATTGACAAATCATTTTAAGAGTATGGCTTACAAACAGATCACCGCTGCTGAGGCTGCAGCATTGATCAAGAATGGAGAGAACATTGCCATGAGCGGATTCACCCCCGCCGGCGTGGCAAAGGCAACAACAAAGGAACTGGCCAAGATTGCCGTGAAAGAGCATGAGGCCGGACGTGAATTCAAGGTGGGCATCTTCACCGGTGCCTCAACAGGACAGTCGACAGATGGCGACATGGCCAACGCACAGGCCATCAAATATCGCGCCCCCTACACCACCAACCCTGACTTCCGCAAGCACGTGAACCTGGGCGAGATTCCCTACAACGACTTGCACCTGAGCCACATGGCACAGGAGCTGCGCTACGGATTCTACGGTGACGTAGACTGGGCTATCCTCGAGGTCTGCGACATTGAGGAGGCGGGCAACGACTACCACGTCTACCTGACTGCTGCCGGCGGCATCTCGCCCACGGCTGCCCGTCTGGCCAAGCACGTGATTCTGGAGCTGAACGCATTCCATAATCCCAACGCCAAATTCATCCACGATGTCTATGAACCGCTGGATCCGCCCTACCGCAAGCCCATCATGATTGAGAAGGTGAGCGACCGCATCGGTGTTCCCTACGTCACGATTCCCAAGGACAAGGTGGTGGGTGTCGTGGAGTGCAACATCCCCGACGAGGCCCGCGCCTTCAAGGACAACGACCCCGTGACCGACAAGATAGGCTTCCTCACGGCTGAATTCCTCGTAGAGGAGATGCACAAGGGACGCATCCCCAAGGAGTTCCTGCCCCTGCAGAGCGGCGTAGGCTCTACGGCCAATGCCATCCTAGGCGCGCTCGGTCAGGACAAGCACGTACCCGATTTCAATATCTATACCGAGGTGATCCAGAACTCGGTGATTGAGATGATGCTCAACGGCCGCGTGAAGGATGCATCGGCCTGCTCGCTGACAGTATCGAACGACTGTCTGATGCAGGTCTACGACAACATGGACTACTTCAAGCAGCACCTCACCCTGCGACAGAGCGAGATATCCAACTCGCCCGAAGTGATTCGCCGACTGGGTGTCATCGCCATCAACACGGCCATCGAGGTAGACCTCTACGGCAATGCCAACTCCACCCACATCAGCGGCACGAAGATGATGAACGGTATTGGCGGTTCGGGCGACTTCATCCGCAATGCCTACCTCAGCATCTTCACCTGTCCGTCGACGGCCAAGGGCGGCCTCATCTCAAGCATCGTTCCCTTCGTGAGCCATCAGGACTCTTCGGAGCACGACGTGAACATCATCGTAACGGAACAGGGCGTGGCCGACCTGCGCGGAAAGAGCCCTGCACAGCGTGCCGAGATCATCATTGAGAACTGTGCTCATCCCGACTACCGTCCGCTGCTGCGCGAGTACCTCAAGCTGGCCAAGATGGGACAGACGCGCCATGAGCTGACCGCTGCCTTCGCCATGCACGACTCGCTGGCTCGCAAGGGCGACATGCACCTCACCGACTTCTCTGAATACGTGAAGTAAGCGCCCAGGGCCTTACTGGAATATTCGTTTTTCCAAGCCATAGCCGACAATCACCGGCTATGGCTTTTTTCTTATACCTATATAAAAAGACACCGGGATGGCTGAAAACAGCATCGAAAACACGATTCTTTTACAAAAAAACACTATCTTTGCATGTAAAACCTAAAGAATACCCATGTTAGTAAAGACATACTGCGCTGCCGTGATGGGGCTGGAAGCCATCACGGTGACCATCGAGACAAGCATGACAAAGGGCCTCCTGTTCCACCTCTCGGGCATGGCCGATACCGCCGTACGCGAGAGCTACGACCGCATCAAGGCCGCCATAGAGAACAACGGTTTCCGCATGCCCGTGGCCGAGATTACCATCAACCTGTCGCCTGCCGACTTCAAGAAGGAAGGTTCGGGTTACGACCTGCCGTTGGCCATCGGCATCCTTGCTGCCGACAACAAGGTGGCAGGCGACAAACTGGGCGAATACATGCTGGTGGGCGAGATAGGCCTCGACGGCACCCTGCGCCCCGTACGCGGCGTGCTGCCCATAGCCATCCGAGCCCGTAAGGAGAAGTTCCGCGGACTGATCGTTCCTCGCGAGAACGTCAGCGAAGCAGCGGTGGTCAACAATCTTGATGTCTACGGCATGTCCACGCTGATGGATGTCATCAAGTTCCTCAACGGCATAGAGCAGTATGAGCCATTGCGCATCGATACCCGTAAGGAGTTCTACGACCATCAGTACAACTTCGACCTCGACTATGCCGACGTGCGCGGTCAGGAGAGCGTGAAGCGCGCGCTCGAAGTAGCTGCCGCCGGAGGCCATAACCTCATCATGGTGGGGCCGCCAGGATCGGGCAAGTCGATGATGGCCAAGCGGTTGCCCAGCATCCTGCCGCCGCTCACCCTCGCTGAGAGCCTGGAGACCACCCAGATTCATTCCGTAGCTGGTAAGCTCGGAGAGAATGTTTCGCTCATCTCCCAGCGGCCTTTCCGCTCACCCCATCACAGCATCTCCCAAGTGGCCCTTGTCGGCGGTGGCAACAATCCCCAGCCAGGGGAAATCTCACTTGCCCACAACGGCGTGCTCTTCTGCGACGAGCTACCCGAGTTCAACCGTTCAGTCCTCGAGGTGCTGCGTCAGCCGCTCGAAGACCGCAAGATTACCGTCAGCCGCGCCAAGTACACCGTCGACTATCCCTGCTCCTTCATGTTCGTGGCCTCCATGAACCCCTGTCCCTGCGGCTATTATGGCGATCCCACTCATCAGTGTGCCTGTACCCCCGGCCAGATTCAGCGCTACATGAACAAAATCTCCGGCCCCCTGCTCGACCGCATCGATATCCATTGCGAGATTCAGGCCGTTCCCTTTAGCGAACTGTCGAAGATGCAGCCAGGGGAGCCCAGTGCCGCCATCCGAGATCGTGTCATTGCTGCCCGTAAGATTCAGGAGGAGCGATTCAAGCCCTTCAAGGGCATCCATTGCAACGCCATGATGACGGAACGGATGCTCCACCAGTTTGCCGAGCCCGATGCCCAGTCGCTCGACATGCTCCGCATGGCGATGGAGCGTCTGAAGCTCTCTGCCCGTGCCTACAGTCGCATCCTCAAAGTGGCCCGCACCATCGCCGACCTCGAAGGCTCAGAAAAAGTACAATCGCAGCATATTGCCGAAGCCATAGGATATCGGAATCTTGATAGAGGCGACTGGGCTGAGAGGGGGATATAACAACTCAAAATTTATCACAAATAATTCCTCTGTATCGTGATGGTATGGAGGTTTTTTTGTACCTTTGCAGCAATACAGGCTACTGAATATAATTCAAAATGAATAAGAGACAAACTGTTTTGCTGATGATGACTGTGCTTTGCCTTGGCATTCAGGCGCAGCGTGTGAATCTGAACGACTGGACGATGCTAACCGACGGTTCGCAGTATGAATGGGTAACGGACAAGTACCAGTGGGGCAACACCTATTACGATGCCGATGGTAACATTAGTGTGAAGACAGACTGCAGACAGGATGGCAATGACATCGTAGAGACCTATACCTTCACCAATATCTCAAAGAAAAAGATGACGGTAAGAAATATAGGCATCTACGTGCCTTTCAACGACAACTATCCTGATGCCAAGACATGCATGACCTCACGCTGCAACGTCCATATCTGGCCAGGCGGCAAGGCGGCTTACGTCAATGCAATGCGCATGAATGGGGAAGGGCCGCATCTGGGGCTGATGGTCACCGAGGGCGAGATTACCGACTACGACGTATGGGAACGCGGCGGGAAGAAAGGCATGTCGAACTTCCGTGGCATCTTTGCCCTCTGTCCGCCGGACATGACGCTGAAGCCCGGGCAGAGCTACCGCCTCACGTGGCGGCTCTTTGCTCACAGCGGCGCGGACTTCGACGAGCAGCTGATGAAGCGCGGCGGTACGGTGGTAAGGAGCGCCAAGTATGTATATGCCGTCGGCGAGACAGCCCGCGTGGATTTCGTCACTGCCAAAGGCACCAAGACCGTCACAAAGAAGATTTCCTCAACAGGTGAGCACCGCGTTGACCACAAAGGCAGCTACGCAACGCTGTTAGGCATCAGCGGTGAGAGAGAGTTGATAGACAAGCGCATCCGTTTCATCCTCGACCGTCAGCAGATGAACGACCCGAAGGACCCACGCTACGGTGCCTTCATGGTTTACGACAACGAGGGCGACAGCATACTGACCAACGACCATGGGCGCAGCGACCTTGACGAGGGCCGAGAGCGCATCGGCATGGGAATACTTTTGGCGGCATACGCCTTAAATGAAGAATTAAGATTCTTGCAGTCGAGCGAACAAACCCTTTGTGCAAGCGGACAAGCCGAGCGGAAGAATGAAGAATTAACTGCTGCCTTGGAACGCTATGCCAAGTTCATACGTGAAAAGATGCAGCAGCCAGACTACACCACAGGGTCGAGCGTGATGCGCAAGTCCAAGAACAGAGGCTATAACTATGCCTGGGTTGCCGACTTCTATTTCCGCATGTCATTACTGACGGGCAACAAGCAATATGCACTTGACGGCTATGCGACGCTTCAGGCTCTATACCGCCAGTTCGGATACGGCTTCTACTGCATCGACTATCCTGTCGTCACGGGTCTGAAAGCGTTGGAGCAGGCAGGGCTGACCTTTGAGTGCGACCAACTGCTGTACGACTTCAGGGCAACGGCAGACATTCTGGTAAAGAACGGCCTGAACTTCCCGAAGTTCGAGGTAAACTACGAGCAAAGCATCATAGCCCCTGCCGTGCAGTTCCTCTGCGAGGTGTATCAGGCTACGAACAACAAGCGTTACCTGAATGCTGCCAAGAACATGCTGCCAGCACTTGAGGCCCTGCAATGGCATCAGCCTTCGTACCGCATGAATGAGATTGCCATCCGCCATTGGGATGGCTACTGGTTCGGCAAGCGCCAGACCTACGGCGACGTCTATCCACACTATTGGAGTGCCATCACTGCCGCTGCCTACCACCGCTATGCACAGTGTACGGGCGACAGCACATACCAGCAGCGAGCCTTGCAGACCGTTCGCGGAAACCTATCCCTCTTCTTTGAGGATGGCAAGGCCACATGTGCCTTCGTCATGCCCCGCATGGTGAACGGTAAGCCTGCCCACTATGCCGATGCCTACGCCAACGATCAGGATTGGGCACTGATGTACTACATGTTAGTCAATGAATAAGGCACAAAAACAATGAAAAGGAACATACTATTTATATTAGCTTACACATCGTGGTCTCCCTGCAGGCTGCCATAGGGCTGACAAAGCTCACCGTTGAAGGACGCACTGAGCCGTTAGGACTTGATGTGACCGCACCCCGATTCGGCTGGCAAATAGTGTCTGACAAGAAAAATGTGATGCAGCCAGGTGAACCCAGCGAGAAAATCCGTGAACGCGTCATTGCTGCCCGCAAGATTCAGACCGACCGCTTCAGTCAACTCCCCCTCGGGGGAGGCCGGGAGGGGGGTCGCATCTACTGCAACGCCATGATGACCGAGAAGATGCTCCACCAGTTTGCAGAACCCGATGCCGCCTCCATCGACATGCTCCGCATGGCGATGGAGCGTCTGAAGCTCTCTGCCCGTGCCTACAGGTGGCCCGCACCATCGCCGACTTAGAGGGTTCAGAAAAGGTACAATCGCGGCATATTGCCGAGGCCATAGGCTATCGAAACTTGGACAGAGGTGATTGGGCAGAAAGAGGAATATAATTATAAAAAGGTGTAAGGATATGGACGAACAACAGAATATCATCATTTATCGGACTGCGGATGGTCGCGCATCGGTAGCGCTATATGCCAAGGATGGTAAGATTTGGCTGAACCAGCAACAGATGGCAGAACTTTTTGCCACCTCGAAACAAACTATTAGTTATCACATCATTAATATTCTGAAAGAGAACGAGTTGAAAGAAAATTCAGTTGTCAAAGAATACTTGACAACTGCCGCTGATGGCAAGAACTACAATGTAGTCTTTTACTCTTAAAGAATTATACAAATGAGCAACGAAATACAATTCATACTATATCAACTGCCTGATGAAGAAGGCAAGGTGCAGCAACGACCAGGAGGAGTGGCGCACACTCGACATGATTGACAGCAACCGCCAGAACGATGTCGACCGCAGCTTCCCGCCCGTCTCCGTGCGCTACGTGCGCCTCTATGTCGTCAGTCCCACCCAGGCCGTCGGCATGGATGCCACCCGCATCTACGAGTTCGACCTGTGGTAATGAAATCAAAACAATAATACTGATAATAAGCACAAAATTCCCGATGATTATTCCAATTTAATTCTACCTTTGCCGACAGAAATAAAAAAGTATGAGAATTATGAAAATGAAAAGTATGAGAATTATGAAAATGAAATGGCTGTTTTTTCTGCTGGCAGTTCTATATGGACACCTGCCGTTTGCCCATGCCTTAGAGCCATACAGCGGGTCGCGCATCTTCTGGGATACGGCCTCGCGGCGTACGGTGTTCAACGGTGGCGGCTATGCCCGCATCATCGAGTTGCAGGACGGTCGCCTGATGGCCGTCTGCGAGAGTGGCGGCATCAAGATTGCCTTCAGCCAGGACAAAGGCTCTACGTGGGGCGCGGCCACTAAGATAGTCAGCAACCCCGCAGGCATCAGCGAGTGCGTGCCCGACCTCATACAGCTCAGCGACGGCACCATCATCGTGGCCTATAACCCGCGCCCCACGTCTCCCTACTCCGAGGAACGCAAGTTCGGCATACGCTGCAAGCGGAGCACTGACGGCGGACAGACCTGGAGCGACGAGATATTCGTCAACGACGCCCTGCACACCTTTGCCGACGGCTGTTGGGAACCCTCCATGCTGGAGCTGCCCTCGGGCGAGGTGCAGCTATATTTCGCCGACGAAGGTCCCTATACCACGAACAACGACCAGCAGATATCCATGTGCCGCTCGTTTGATGGCGGACAGTCGTGGTCTGCTCCCCAGAAGATATGCTATCGTCAGGGATTCCGTGACGGTATGCCTGTGCCCGTGTTGCTGAAAGACCAGAGTGAAATAGTGGTCATCATCGAGGACAACGGTTGGGGCTACGGTGACTTCTTCCCCACGACGGTTCGTACCACGCTGCAGAACAACTGGAAAAACAACTACTGGGTGAACGCTACTGACCCGAACCGCGAGAAGACTCTCAACCTGAACTACTGTCCGACGGCCACCGGCGGTGCCCCCTATCTGCGGGTGCTGCCCTGGGGTGAAACGGTGATGAGCTATCAGTCAACTTACAACCACAACGGGAAAAACCAGATGAGGGTGGCTGTAGGGAATGACCAAGCCCGTGACTTCAAGGCGATGTCGGTGCCTTTCAGCATCGGCGACAGCGAGCAGGGACTGTGGAACTCGCTGGCCGTCATTGACACTGGTGTCGTGGTGGCCGTGAGTGGCATCGGCGGCAACATAGAGATGATCAAGGGCTACCCCGTGCGCCAACTGCAGGCTCCCTTTGCCAGTCCTACCATCGATGGCAAACTGACCGCTGGCGAGGGCTATAAGACGCGCACGGCTACACAAATACTATTAGGTACGCAGACAGGCACCCGCGTGACGGCCGACATGGCCTACGACCGCGACTCACTCTACGTCGTGACGCGTGTCAGCGACCGCACACAGGTAGCCAGCGGTGCCAATGCCGACGGTGTGACACTGATGCTCGACGTGTCGGGCCAGGTGACCTCGGCACCTGAGGAGGGATGCTATAAGCTGATGCTGCGCCCCGACGGCACCTTCTACCGTCTGCAGAAAGGCAGCAACAGCTCGTGGAAGACCGCCGACAAGTCGACACTACCCCTGCGCTGTGCCGCCACACAGGGCTCCTCTTATTACATAATAGAGGTGGCCATACCCTGGAGCAGCCTCGCACTGAGCAATCCTCCTACCGACCGCCGTCTGGCCTTCACCCTGGAGTGCACCGACAACCGCTCGGGCACCGTCTACACAGAGACCATCCCCGATGCCAGCCAGATGCGCCCCTACACCTGGATGGAGATGCGACTGGGCGAGATGACGGAAGAGACGGGGATAGAAGCCTACCCCCTACAGCCTACCCCCAACCCCTCCCAAAGGGGAGGGGGGACTTATGACCTGCTGGGGCGCAAGGCCTGTTCTCGTTCCTCCCTCCTCGCTACTCCCTCCTCGAAAATCCTAATCCGCAACGGCAAAAAATACATAGCAAGATGAAACGGATTCTATCAATTCTTACATTTTTAAGTTTTTACATTTTTACATTCTGCGCCTCGGCGCAGGACCGCAGCATCGTGCCGCTGGCCGACCCCTTCATCCTGCTCGACGGCGACACCTACTACGCCTATGGCACCCACGATGCCAACGGCATAGAGGTATGGACATCGAAAGACCTGCTGGGATGGTCCAAGCTGGACGCACTGGCACTGAAAAAAGACAACACCACCGAGCAGCAGTGGTTCTGGGCACCCGAGGTCTATCACAAGAACGACAAGTACTACATGTACTTCTCGGCCAACGAGCATCTGTTCGTAGCCACGGCCTCGTCACCACGAGGCCCCTTCAAGCAGGTGGGCGGCTACATGATGGAGCCGCTGATAGGCAGCGAGAAATGCATCGACTCCAGCGTCTTCTTCGACGACAACGGACAGGCCTATTGTTTCTTCGTACGCTTCACCGACGGCAACTGCATCTGGATGTGCCAGCTCGACGACGACCTCGTCACCCCCGTCGAGGGCACCCTGCGCAAGTGCATCAATGTCAGCCAGTCGTGGGAGAACAAGCAAGGACGTGTCAACGAGGGACCTTTCATCTGGAAGAACAACAACATCTACTACCTCACCTACTCGGGCAATGACTACCGTTCGCAGGACTATGCCGTAGGCTACGCCATGAGCCGTTCGCTGTCCACCACCGGCGGTGCCACTCCCAGTTGGCAGAAGTACGCCAACAACCCGATAGTGCGCCGTGTAGAGAATCTCGTAGGCACCGGCCACCACTCGCTGTTCACCGACAAGGAAGGCCGCCTGCGCATCGTCTTCCATGCCCACCACTCCGAGTCGGTGGTAGCCCCCCGCCGCATGTACATCGGCACCATGGAGTTCCAGGGCAACACGCTGCGCATGACCGACGACCCCATCATCCGTCCCATGTCGCCAGGCAAGGTGGCGCAAGGGATAGAGTCCTACCCCCAAACCCTCCCAAAGGTAGGGACTACAGGTGGGCGCTTCAGCTGGCATGGGTGGACTTATGACCTGTTGGGGCGTAGGGTTGCATTGTGAAATAAGTTAGTTCCTCTGGAAAGGGGAACTTTTTTTTTGCCCGTTAACTATAAGGATTAGTAATGTTTTTCAGTTCGGTCTGTTTTTCCTTTTTTTCAGAACAATATTACTGAGGACATCTAGAGAATATGCCTATCTTTGCAGCGGAAAAGTCAATGACCCCTAGGCTAAGGGGCTGCGAAGGAAATATTACCAGACTAACTGTATAGTATTAACTAAAAACATTGTAATTATGAGAAAGACATTTCTACTTTTAGCAATGGGTCTTGCCGCCAGTACCGGCATGAAAGCCCAGACACTGCCTGAAGGCATGGAGATGCTTACACCTGAGGGTGTGACAGTAACCACAATGACCGACCGTTCCTTTGACAAGTCGAAGAATATTGTCATTTCCGGCAGTGCACAAGCTGGATGGAAGGTATTCTTCACTGCCAAGGAAGATACTCACGGCGATGAGCTATGGGTGTCGGACGGAACGCCTGCCGGCACGAAGATGGTGAAAGACATCTACCCTGGCGCCGTCAGCTCGAACGTGCAGTACATCACCCGTTTCAACGACAAAGTGGTGTTCCAGGCCACGGGCAACGACGAGGACGGCTGTGAGCTGTGGATATCGGACGGCACAGAGACCGGCACCTACATGCTGATGGACATCAACGAGATTGGCGACTCCAACCCTGCCGGTTTCACGCAGGTGAACGAGACACAGTTCATCTTCGGTGCCATCGACTTCGAGAGTATGACCTACGGTGACGAGGAACAGCGCTGGCTGTGGGTGAGTGACGGTACCCCTGAGGGCACTAAGCTGCTGAAGGACTGTTGGGTGAAATATCCTGGCACGCACACGGCTAACGACCAGTACCACTTCTGCCGCGTAGGTCGCAAGGTGTTCTTCAAGGGCGACACGAAGGACGGTGAGTTCACCGAGACACTGTGGGTGACCGACGGCACCGAGGCAGGCACCATCATGCTGGGCGATATCAATACGACCGTCGTCGATGAGAACACGGGCAAGACCAACAGTGCTCAGGTTGACTGGATGACCAATGTCAACAACCAGTGGCTCTTCTTCAAGGCTGTGTCCGAGGAATACGGTTCCGAGCCCTGGTATTCCGACGGCACACTGGAGGGGACACATATGATTGGCGACTTCACCGAGGGCGAGAATGCCAATGGCATCAAGAACGGTGATGGTGTATTCACCGCCTGTGTGATGGGCGACTATGTCTATTATCGCGGCATGTCGCCCGACAACTCCTACGGCATAGAGCTGATCCGCACCGATGGCACCAAGGAGGGCACGTCGCTTGTCATGGATATCAACAAGGTGCCCAATGCCACCGGTAACAATAGTGGTACGCCCGATGTGTTCCCCTATTGCGTCTTCGACGGCTATGTCTGGGGTAAGGGCCAGTGGGGTGTCAACACTTCATACGATTTCTGCCGAGGACTGGAGTTGTTCTATACCGACGGCACACCCGAGGGTTCCGGCATGCATAGCGACCTGAACCCGGGAACGGGAGCCGGTGCACAGTGGGAAGGCACTGTCTGTGGCGGTTCGATGTATTTCCGTGGACAGAATCAAGTACCTGCCGGTACACAGACCTGGGAGCTGTTCCGTATAGACAATAAGGCTGACGAAATGCCTGTGCTGGTGATGGATCTGGCCGAGGGCATCGACTATGTGCACACGCTGCGCAACTTCAACAACGACCTGGTGTTCACCTCCGTGGCCTATCCGCGCCTGTTTAAGTACCACTATCGCAAGCCTGGCTTCAATGCCGATAAGGATATGCCCTCCATGGAGCTCGACTTCGACGGTATGTCGAACGTCTATAATGGTCATGCCACGGCTATCCAGGCCGTCAAGGACAACGGCAAGGCCCTCGTCACCGTCAAGCGTGGCAGCGGTGCGCTGACACTTCAGACCACCGAGGGTGTCAACGGCTATCAGTTGTGTGATGTCTCCGGCCGTACCCTTGCCCGTGTGAAGCACGTAGGCACAGAGGTCGTCGTTCCTACCATCGGCATGACTCATGGTGTCTATGTCGTCAAGGTTGCTACACAGACAGGACGTGAAATCACCGTTAAGATAACGTTATGAAAAGACTTCTCAGCTTATGCTCATTGCTATGCATTGCCATGATAGCAATGGGACAGGGCCTGAAAGGTGTCGTCGTCGACGAGGCGACACAGGAGCCCCTGATGGGTGTCACCGTGGCGACCGAGAAAGGTCACACTGGCGTCATTACCAACATTGACGGTGAGTTCACCATCGCCGTCAGTGTTGGCACACCCCTGAAGGTGAGCTATATGGGCTATGCCACGCAGAGCGTGAAGGCCTCGGCCAACATGCGTATTGTCCTCAAGGAGACATCGCAGGAGCTGTCTGACGTGGTGGTCATCGGCTATGGTGTGCAGCGCAAGAGCGACATCACCGGTGCCATCTCCTCGGTCAGTGCCAAGGACCTCACCGCAGCCCCCGTTGCCAATACCGTGCAGGCCCTGGCAGGACGTGCTGCCGGCGTGCAGGTAATGACCAACACCGGTGCCCCTGGCGGCAGTACCACCATCAAGATCCGTGGTACAGGAACTGTCAACGACTCTGACCCGCTGTACGTCGTCGACGGATTCATCGTGAACAACATCGACCACCTGAACCCCTACGACATCCAGAACGTAGAGGTGTTGAAGGATGCTGCCTCCAGCTCCATCTATGGTGCACGAAGTGCCAACGGTGTGGTGCTCATCACCACCAAGGGCGGTCAGTCGGGCAAGATGAAGATCACCCTCGACACCTACTGGGGCATCTCCAACCCCTGGAAGGAAATCAAGGTGATGGGTGTGGAGGACTTCGCACTAATGCGCGACTACAATACTGGTCTGAGCAATTACTCCTCCGACGGCCAGCTCTACTACAGCAAGGACGCCGAGGGCAACTACTATTTTGACGAAGGCAAGAAGCACCGTCTGGACTCCATCTCGGCCAACAGCCCCGACAGCTGGTGGAATGCAGTGACGCGCACAGGCTTCAAGCACCAGTACAACCTCTCAGTCAGTGGAGGCACCGACAAGACCAAGTTCATGGTCAGCGGCAACTACTACGGCGAGAACGGTGTGGTGCGCACCTCCGACTATGAGCGTGTCTCGCTCCGCATGAACCTCACCAACAAGCTGACACGCTGGCTGTCGCTGCGCACCTCGCTGCTCTACACCTCCGACGACCGCTCGCTCGTTTCCGAGGGCCAGAACTCAGTGTTGAAGCGTGCCCTCAACCAGAGCCCCCTCGTCTGCACCTACAACGAGAAGGGCTACTGGACCGAAGACCATCCGCTGGCACAGCTGGCTAGGAACCACAACCAGGCCAAGTCGAACCGTGTGGATGCCAACATCGATCTCACTGCCAATATCAACAAGTACCTCACCTATCAGTTCAAGTTCTCCGACTACGCCAACTTCTACAACACCTATGCCTTTGGCGAGGTCAACAAGCTGGAGGAGGAATTCGAAATTCCCGGCGATATGACATCGGTGAATCGCGTGTCGAGAAAGACTAACAAGTGGGAAGTCAACAACCTGCTCACCTTCCAGATGAAGACAGGTGCACACAATATCGGCATCACTGCCGGTCAGACAGCCGAGCAGCAGAGCATTGAGAATATCTCGGCCTCGAAGCAGGGCACCTCGTCGAACGAGGAGAACCTGCGTTACCTGTCGGCCGCCTTCTTCGGCGACCGCACGTCGGGAGCTCTCACCGAATGGTCGGCCCTCGGATACCTGGGACGTGTGAACTATAGCTATAACGATTTGTATCTGCTACAGGTCAACTTCCGTGCCGATGCCTCGTCGAAGTTCCACAAGAACGAGCGCTGGGGCTATTTCCCCTCGGCATCCATAGGATGGCGCTTCTTCAACGAGCCCTTCATGGAGTCGCTCAAGTGGCTCAGCAACGGTAAGCTGCGCCTCGGATGGGGTATTCTGGGTAACAACCGCATTGGCGACTATGCCCGCTACACCATACTGAACAACGATTTGAACTATTCCTACGGTACAGGTGCCCACGTCACCCAGTCGGGTGTCGCTGCCACCTCGATGGGCAATGACCATATCAAGTGGGAGAAGACCAAGTCGTATAACATCGGTCTCGACCTCGGATTCTTTGACAATCGGCTGACTGCCAGCTTCGAGCTCTATACCAAGCGCACCGACGATATGCTGCTCAATGTTCCTGTCACCAATGCCGCAGGACTGGTGACGGCACCTATGGTCAATGCCGGTTCGGTAGATAACAAGGGACTCGAGATTCAGATGGCCTGGAAAGACCGGGTGGGCAAGGACTTCCGTTACGAGGTAGGCTTCAACATCTCGTTCAATAAGAACGAAGTGGTGTCCTTAGGTACAGGCAACGAGCCCGTCTATGGTGCCCACCTCGATGAAAACAGCATCTTGAACTATGTCACCAAGACCGAGGTGGGCCGACCCATCGCCTGCTTCTTCGGCTATGTCACCGACGGCATCTTCCAGAACATGGACGAGATTGAGCACTCTGCCCAGAACGACGGTGTCACCAAGCCTGGCGACTTCCGTTTCAAGGATCTGAACAACGACGGTAAAATTGACTCCGAAGACCGTACCTATCTGGGTTCACCCCATCCTGACTTCACATTCGGCATTCCCATGACGTTTGGCTATAAGGATCTGGAACTCACTGTGTTCTTCCAGGGACAGGTGGGCAATGATATATTCAACGTCATGGAGTATTATCTGAATTCCAATCACGGCACAGGCAATGTCTATACCGAGCTGCGACAGAACCACTGGGCTGGCGACTACGTGGCCAACCGCTCCTTCTGGCCCGCCAATCCCACGGCCTCCGTGCCCGACCTGCGCCAGGCCGATAACTCCAAGAACTACCGTGCCAGTGACTTCTATGTCAAGAACGGCTCCTACATGCGTCTGAAGGATGTGCGACTCAGCTACAACGTACCACAGCATCTGGTCAGCAAACTCCATCTGCAGGGGCTGCAGGCCTACATCTCGGCCTACAACCTGCTGACCTTCACCAAGTACAACGGACTGGATCCCGAGGTAGGCCGCAACAGCGGTTCGGAGTCCAACAACCTCTACATGGGAGTCGATCACGGTAACTATCCTCAGGCACGCAACTTCACCTTCGGTCTGAACCTGACGTTCTGAGAAATGTAAAAATTTTAAATACCAATAATGTAAATGACTCGACGATTATGAAAAGGATAAAACCATTTATATTTTGTAATTTTTACATTGTAGTGGCAGCACTGTTGTTCACCTCCTGTAGCGACTTCCTCGAGAAGGAGGTGCAGGGAGCCTCTACCCCCGACAGCTTCTATAAGACGAAATACGAGCTGCAGGAAGGGCTCAATGCCGTCTATGACATATTGCAGAGCAACCAGTTCACCAACTGCGCATGGATTTTCGGCGAGGCCTGCGGCGATGATGTCGTAGGAACCGACGAGAACGGCACGTCGCAGATAGCCGAACTGGTGAACTTCCGCTTCGATACCTCCAACGATTGGCTGTTGCGTCGCTATCAGATCATGTATCGTGGCATCAACCGTGCCAACCAGCTCATCTCACATATCAACAGTGTGAAGTTCTCCAGCGACGATGCCAGCAACTACACCACGGTGCAGGCCATCCTCGGTCAGGCCAAGTTCCTGCGTGCCTACTTCTACTTCGAGCTCGTCCGCACCTTCGGCGGTGTGCCCATCCGTCCTGAGACCGAGGACATCAACCACCTCACCATTCCCCGCTCCAGCAAGGAGGAAGTCTATGCCTATATAGAAAAGGATTTGCGCGAGGCTGCCTGTATGCTCGATGCCAAATATACCGATGCCTCCAGTGGCAAGGTGGGCTGCGGAGCCTGTGTGGCCCTGCTGATGAAGGTGCTGATGTACGAGGCTACGCCTGGCGAGCATTCCGACAAATGGGAGGAGATGGCCCTGCTCGGCGACTATTTCATCACCGGACGTACGCTCACCTACCGTGACATCCTGCACCTCGACCAGTACGACGAGACCTGGGACCAGCTGATGCGCCGCTTGTGGTTCAAGCCACGCGAGAAACTGCTCTCAGGCGAGGTCTATACCACCGAGGAAACCGCCCTGCCTGCCCTGGCCAACATCTATTCGCTGGTGTCGAAGTCCAGCTACGACGGCTCCACGCTCCATTACCGTGACCTGTATTATCAGGCTGGCGAGTTCTGCTCGCGCTCGGTCTTTGAAATCGTCTTCAAGGAGAGTGCCACAGGCAAGAGCGACGATGACAACGAGGGTATGGGCATCATGAACGACCTGTTCTGGAACCGCCTCTGGGCCTCCACCTCGTTCCGCAATGCCGTGGCCAACGACCCGCGCCGCGATGTTATCATCCTGCTCCATGCCAGTGCCACCTTCGACAACGAGCGTCTGGAGGTGCCCGCCACACGCTATGGGTGCATGAAATGGTACACGCCCAAGAACGAGCGTCCGCTGGACGAGAACGACAATGCCAAGAACCGCCGTGTCATCATCTACTCTGATGTGGTGCTGATGTATGCCGAGGCCCTCAACGAGGTTGGTCGCCGCGAGGAGGCCCTCACCCAGCTGAACAGAGTGAAGGCAGTAGCCAACGAGATCACCAATGTCTCCACGCTCTACACTGCCGGCACCTATCTCGAGATGCGTTCACAGATATGGACCGAGCGTCGCATAGAGCTCTGCCATCTGTGGGACCGCTATTTTGACATCGTGCGTCAGGGACGTGCTGCCACCATCCTCCACAACCTGGCTTCCGAGCAGGTGTGGGGACGTGGAAAGAACTACATCGAGGGCATACACGAGCTGTTCCCTATCCCTCAGACCGAGGTCGATGTCACCAATGGTGTCGTTGAACAAAATCCAGGTTACTAACATTTACACATCTATGAAGAAATATCTAAATATCGTCTGTTTGACACTTGTCGCCGCCCTGTTTGCTGCCTGCAGCGACGAGGAGGTGCTGATGCCCACAGCCGACTTCACTGTTTCGGCCACCGACGTAGGCATTAACCAGACCGTCACTTTCGCCTTTACAGGCAGCAATGCCGTTCAGGCAGTGGTGTTCCCGGGTGATGCAGGCCACGACTGGGACCTGGTCAACCAGGGCAGCACTGGTCTTGTCATGAGCAAGGGCGTAGCCACTTATGCCTATCCCACTGCAGGTGTCTATACCGCCACTATCGTAGCCACCAACTACGACAAGGAAGGGTGCGAGAGCAAGATGGCTGTTGCCAAGGTCACCATCACCGTGACCGATGATAACAACCAGCTCAGGTCGGTCATCCTGCGGAAGGATCTTTACAACAAGGAAATGGCAGCCGAGATAGGCGACGACTACGTGCTGGTGGCCATGCCCTACAAGGTGAGGGTCAACAACCGCGATGTTGCCGTCAAGGCCAATGCACAGCGTCTGGGCATTACGGCCATGTCGCCCAATGCCACTATCGACATCAGCGGTGAGCCCTATTCCGACAAGACGAAGTACGACCTCACCGCCTCACCGACCATTGGCGTCACAGCAGCCTCCGGTCTGGTAAAGACCTATCAGGTCTATACACTCAGCTATCCTGTGTTCGAGACGTTCTCCATTGACGGTGTCGCAGGTACGACGACCTATTCAGCCTATAGCTACGACAAGACCTTTGTCAGCGTGACACTGCCCTCAGGCACCGACCTGACCCGCCTGAAGCCAGTCTTCAGTTCGGCTGATGCCCTAAGTGTGAGCATCGATGGCCAACCGCAGACTTCGGGCATGTCTGAGGTGGATTTCTCCCAGACCGTCACCTACACACTGACCAACCAACTGGCAGACCATCCCGAATGCAGATGCGAGAGCCAGGTAGTGGTGGAAGTGACTGTTAAATAAACACAAATCTTTGTCATGCCGTGGCCTTTAGTACCATGGCATGACTATTTTTGCATTCAAAACTAAATAACTATTGCCCTATGCGACGACTGATCCTTCTGCTTACCATAGCCTCAGTGGCTGTATGTGCCCAACCCTTAGTTCCGCGTGCAGCCTACAATCAGCCCATCCAGTTTTCGCATCTCACCACGGGCAACGGACTGCTGCAAAGCCATATCACCTGCATCCTGCAAGACCGCCGCGGACTCATCTGGTTTGGCACCCGCAACGGACTCTACCGTTACAACGGCTACGACTTCCAGCCATTCCTGCGCAGCATCAACGACAGCACGTCGCTGCCCGACAACTTCATCCGCTCACTCTGTCAGGACCGTCAGGGCCGCATCTGGATAGGCACCGACAAGGGCGTGTGCCGCTACCGTACCGAAAGCAACGACTTCCTGCGCTATGGCGGCATGACAGGACAGGTACATTCCATCGTTCAGCATGCCGACGGCAATATCTACTGCTCGTCGGGAATTCTCTACGTCATCGACACCAGCCGACAGCAGCTCGTAGCAGTCACCATGCCCGACGGGCAGACAGTCATCAAAGGAACTAATGTGCTGGCTGCCGACCGCAACGCACTGCTATGGGTAGGGGGGCGCCAGGGACTGCATGCCTACAGGCCGCAAGGCAAGAGCCGGCTGACCGAGGTGTCGCTCAGGAATGCCGAGGAAAGACTCGACACCGACTTCATCACCGCACTCTACTGCGATGATCACGATCATATATGGGCAGGAAAGAACGGACGCGACCTGATAAGCTACGACCAGGCCACTGGAGCCGTCAGCCACTACGAGACAGGTACGCCCATGACCAACAATGTAGTGCGTGCCATAGATGCCGACCGTCAGGGACGCATCTGGGTGGGCACCGAACGCGGCCTTGTCATCATCAGTCCCGACGGACATACCGAGGCCCTCAGACAAGACTATGCCAACCCCTTCTCGCTGAGCGACAACGCCGTCTACTCCATTCTGTGCGACAACGATGACAACGTGTGGATAGGCACCTACTTCGGAGGCGTAAACCTTTATAGCAGTGCATCGGCACGCATCAAGTACTATGCTCCGGGTAACCAACCTGGACAGCTGGGAGGAAAAGCCGTCAGACAAATGGCCGAAGAACCACCCCAACGGCTGTGGATAGCCACCGAGGACGGCGGACTCAACCTGCTGGACCGCACCAGCGACAATATCAGCCGCGTCAACATCAGTGGCATGTCGTCGGACAACATCCACTCGCTGATTATCGACAACCACCGCAACCTATGGATAGGAACGTTCATGGGCGGACTGACACGCTACAATCTTGACACCCATGATGCCTATACCTACGACAGGCACAACTCACCACTGGCAGAGAACAACATCTTTGCCCTCTGCACCGATCGCGACAGCGACCTGTGGATAGGAACCACCAACGGACTCTATCATTACGACAACGCATCGCAGCAGATAGAACCCATACACCAGCAGCCCCTCGACCATGCCTTCGTCTTCCACCTGGACAGCGACAAGGACGGCATCGTATGGGTTGGCACGCGATACAACGGACTCATCAGCTACGACAAGACGACGGGAACAACCCACCACTACAAGGCAGGATCTGCCCCGGGACAGATCACCGACGACTACATCACCACACTTCTCGTCACACGTAGCGGACAGCTCTGGGTGGGTACCAACAACGGCGGACTCTTTCTCAAAAAGGAGAACGCCTCCTTCGAGTCCATGATACGCAGCGGCGTGCTGGCCGAACTGTGCATCTACGGCCTCACCGAGTCGGCTGACGGGAGCCTGTGGATAACGGCTGGTAAGAGCATCTATCGGCTCGATCCCGAAAGTCGGACGGCAACCATGCTCAGCGGAGGCGACGACCTGCCCACAGGCCATTTCAACTACACCTCCGCGCTCTGTGACTCACAGGGCACGCTCTGGTTCGGAGCGGTTGACGGACTCGTGTCCTTCCGGCCAGAGCAAGTGATGTCCGAGCCTACCTTTCCACCAGTACAGTTCCTGCCACTGACACTCGACGCCGACAAGGAGTGCGACATAGATGCGCTCGATTGCATCACGCTCAGTTACGACGAGGCCGCCACCATCGGCATAGCTTTCGCGGCCATACAGCCTGCCCATACGCAGGGAATTGTCTATGAAGTGAAGATGGAAGGCCTGGGCAGCGAATGGCAGTATGTAGGCACCCAACGTAAGCTATACTATTCGCACCTCCCCTCGGGGCGTTATGTCTTTTCTGTTCGCGCCTCTTCTACACGCGGCGTCTTCTCTGATAGTAACATACGCTCTATTACCATCATCATCCGTCCGCCGTTCTATGCAACATGGTGGGCTTACACGGCCTACGCCCTCCTCCTCGGTGCCTTCCTCTGGTGGCTCTTCCGACACTATCGCCGCCGACAGCATGAAAAACGCATGGCCTATGAGATGCGTATCGAAAAAGAAAAACTGGAAAAGCTGGATCAGATGAAGCAGGCTTTCTTCACCGATATCTCGCACGAGTTCAAGACACCTCTCTCGCTCATTATTGCCCCTGCCCGCAAGCTGCTCCATGAAGTGAAAAGCGGAAAGTCAAAAGAGAACATTGAAACCATTCTGAAAGGCGCCGGCACCATGCAGTCGCTGCTCGACGAGCTGGTCGAGGCAGGAGGGCTGCGCGACATCCACCAACAGCTGAAGATGGTGTATGGCAATCCCCTTGCCCTTGTCAACGATGTGTCGAGCCGTTTCCAGCCCCTTGCCGACGAGAAGGATATGGTTTACAACATTGAGATAGAGGACTGGGAGGCAGAAGGTTCCTATTCGCCCGAGGCAGTAGAGAAAATCGTAGCCAACCTGCTGTCCAATGCCTTCAAGTTCACACCACAGGGCGGTACTGTAGAGCTGTCTGCCACACTGAGTCCTCATGGCGAACTATGTATCACTGTCAGCGATACAGGCATAGGTATGGACGAGGAAACCGTGACACATATTTTCGAGAAATTCTACCAGGCCAATGCCGACGGCAACAAGTCACAGGGATGGGGCGTCGGCCTGGCCGTGACCAAACGTCTGGTTGAAGCCCATGGTGGAATGATAAAAGTGGAATCGGAACCTGGGCGCGGGTCCACGTTCACCGCTACGTTGCAGATGCAACCTGCTGCCTCTGCCCTGAAGGATGCCGACGACGAAAAAGCTGTGGTGGCAACGGCTGTCGGCGATGTAGAGCCTCAGCACAGTGACGAGGGGCTCAGCACCGTGCTCTTGGTCGAGGACAACCCTGACATGCTGCGGTTCCTCACCAGCATCTTTGAAGGAGAATTCCAGTTGTTCACTGCCAATGACGGACAGCAGGCTCTCGACCAGATCAGGGCCGCCCATCTGCCGGATATCATCGTCAGCGATGTGATGATGCCTCGTCTCAGCGGTACCGAGCTGTGTCGTGCCGTAAAGAGCGATTTACTCACTGCCCACATCCCCGTCATACTGCTGACGGCCAAGGGCGGCACCCAGGCTACACGCGAGGGCTATGAGCTGGGAGCCGATGCCTACATAGAGAAACCCTTCGATCCCGCCGTCCTGCTGCTGCAGGTGAAGAACACCCTGAAGACGCGCGACAACAACCGCCGACTGTTCAACGAGTCGGCAACACTCGACATCAGCGTGATGGCCAACAACCGTTATGACGAGAAGCTGCTGCGCGATATCCGCAGTATCGTTGAGGAGAATATCGGCAACAGCGACTTCTGTGTGAACGATGTGTGCATGGGGGTGGGCGTCAGCCGTACAAAACTGCATGTGAAGCTGAAGAGTCTGATCAATATGTCTATTGGCGAATATATCCGTGAAACGCGTGTCAGGAAGGCGAAGGAAATGCTCCTTGCAGGACATACGCCAACCGACACGGCCTATGCCACGGGATTCTCAGACCCAAACTACTTTGCCAAGTGTTTCAAGAAGTCAACAGGATTGTTGCCACGCGAGTTTGTGGCCCAGCAACAGGCGAAAAAAAATGAAGAAACAGACGAAAAGTAGCTTTTCCGTCCACTCCCTAACAATAATCCCTGTATTAAGAACATTTTTACCCCATGTATAGGGTATCATTATTGTAACTTTGCAAGCGAAAAGTTTTAAAATTATCAGCACCATGAACTTGCGTACAATTCTATGGCCAGTAGTCGCGGCTGGCATGACAATACTGACCGCGACGGCCCAACAGGGCTTCGTCAATCCTGTGCATAGCATGCGTGATGGCTGCATAGAGCGTCATCGTGGCTATTTCTATGCCATGGGCGAAGAGACGAAGGGTACTATCACCAGGTCGAAGGACATGGTGTCGTGGTCCAATCCTGTGAAAGCGGTGACCACCGACGGTGCTACATGGCTGAGCGATCCGCAGTGGACGCAGGCATCGACCTACAAACAGGTGGGTGCGGGCGATCTGCTCTACCGTAACGGCGTATGGCACAGCTACTTCAACGGTATAGGCCACTGCTATTGCGACGAACCGCAGGGCAGCTATATGGAGCAGACGCTGACGGAGCCCTTCGACGACTATGGCATCGACGTGCAGGTGTTCCAGGACGAAGACGGTGAGATCTACTGGGTGAAGAAGCGCAATCCTGCCGACCCTCATCCCATGACGGGAGCAGCCAGCAATATCGACGGTCCCGAGGTGTGGGCGTTTCGTATGAACTCGCCTTTCTCACGCTGGGACATCACCGAGGGAAAGGTGCAGATGACTCACCAACGCGGACACCCCACCAGTCTGAACCATATTAATTTCGAAGGTCCCGAGTTGGCACGCTACCACGACAAATACTATATTTTCTATGCCGTGAACCGCATGGGACCGCGATCGGGCATGTACCAGGTGGGGTGTGCCATCAGCGACCAGCCCATGAACTTCAACAACTCGAAGAAGCTGCCACATCCGGTGATCACTCGCAACACCGAACAGCAGCTCATTGACTATAAGCCCATCGCCCCTACGGCCGAGCATGGCGGTTGGGATGCACGGTACACCATGAGCCAGCCTTCGGGCAGCTGGACATCCGCCGACTATGACGACTCGTCATGGACGAAAGGTCAGGGCGGGTTCGGCTATCAGGAGTTTGATTTGTATTCTGGAACGACGATGACCAATGCCAGGGTGCGTGCCCGCAAGACTTTCTGGAAAACCACCAATATCTATATTCGGCGTACGTTCACGCTGGATGAGGTACCCACCCACATGGGCATGAAGCTGTGGGTCAATGGTACGGCGACCTTCTATATCAATGGTCACGATTTCAAGGTGACCTCATCCAACAACACCTATTCTACGCGTATGATAGACCCGTCGTGGTTGAAGACGGGAGTGAATATCGTGGCGGTGGCGGGTGTGAGCTCCAACACCTCGAGTTCCAGCCAGCAGCTCATAGACTTCGGTTTCTACGATTCGGGCGAGGAGGATATGTATCCCGTGATGATAGGTCCGGCACAGCCCAACTTCATTGCCGGTCCCAACGGCTTCGAGCGGTGGATGGTCTATAAAGCATACATCGAAGGCATTCAGAAACAGAGCATCGACCGCATACACTTCTACGGACAGGAACCCGTGGTAGAGTCAACAGTGAAAGGAACGGCAGGCTACCATCCTGCACCGGCACAACCCACCATGATCAACTATCTCGACTATGCACTGTACTATCCGTTCCGTTTCCTGGGCGGCTCGGAATGGAAAGTGGCCGATAAGGTGATGGCGCCAACGGCTGCCGAGGGCGGCGGACTGCTGTTGCGGAAACCAGCCGAGGCAAACTATCGCTTCGAGGTGCCTCTGCGCTTGAAGGGCAGCAACGACTGGGGTGGTGCCTATGCCTATTATAAGGATGAACAGAACTGGGTGCGCGTGGAGATAGGACGTGAAGGCAAGTGGCGACTGACCAACTGCCTGGAGGGAACTGTCACCACAGCCGAGAAGCCCCTGCCTGCCAAGTTCCGCTTCCTGGAAGACCACCCGTTGGTGGCCGACTATGCCGAGCCTTGGCACACGCTGACTATATACAAGAACGTGGACCGTCTGCACGTGATGCTCGACGAGTTCAACCTGACAATTGACGGCGATGCCGAGATAGGACACAGCGGTGCTGGAACAGTAGGACTGGTGGCCTCGTCGCCGACAGTGAGTTTCGACGCCATACAATATACAACGGGCTGGGACGAATGGAACAGTCATATCCTGGGATGGACGCCTCAGAGTGGCACATGGACAGTGGATGAAGGCGGACTGTCGCAGCAGTCTTCGGAAACTGTCGAGGCCCTCGCACTGAAGGGCGACCCTGCATGGAACTATGAGTTCTCTACCTATATGACTACCGACGGCCTGGCTACGGCTGGCGAGGCAGGCTTCTATCCTGTCTATGTCGATGGGCAGAACTATGTGCGTGCCACCATCGATTATGGCAAGAAGGCACTGGACATCACGTCGTGTGAACAGGGTATAGTGACCAGCCGGCAGACGGTTCCATTGAATCATAAGACCATGCGGCAGTACTCGTTCTCACCATCATCGTCCTATCCCACCAACTCGTACATCTACGAGCTGCGCAATGAAACGGAGATGTCGGGCATCGACGTGCTGTGGCTGGAAGGACCCTATCCCTACCTGAGCCAGACGTTCGACCTGCCCACGAAAGTGATTTTGATGGTGAAGGAGGGTAGTGCGTGGAAGCAGGTGGAGGCAACGCTGCAGGGCGAGCCGAAACTCGGCGTGATGAACACCTACACATTCGCACCGGTGAAGACCTCGGCTGTGAGACTGTACCTGACACCCAAGTCGGGAATGTATGCACGCCCGTTCTGCATCTACGTGCATGAAGACTTGGCGGCGGGCTATCACCTGAGGGCCCGACGTGAGCGCGACGGCGTGAGGATCATGGTTGACGGCCAGCTCATGGCAACGGTACAGGGCAACTGGCAGCCGTCGGTAGCCGCACTGGCTACGAAGGGGCTGGCAGCACACTTCAACAATATGCTCTGCTACCAGTCGGGTGGTATCAGGGTGGAAAGCATCAGCATAGCTGAGACGGGGTGCGCCGTAGGCGAGAGCCTCCAGCTGAAGACCACCATCCTGCCTGCCGATGCTACAAATACTGCGCTGTGCTGGGTAAGCAGCAACCCAGGCGTCATATCAGTCGATGACAACGGCATCATTACCCGCCATGCCGAAGGGGTAGCTACCATCACTGCCTATGCTGCCGATGGCGGCTCGGCCAAGGGAAGTGTGGTCATCGAGGAACTGACAAAGGTACAGGACCTGACACCCGATGCACTCAGAAGCGGGGCAGGGCGCCACATCTACAATCTGGGCGGACAGCGTGTCTCTGACAGCAATATCAGCCGATATACTAGTCGGAACACGGCTGCTACTTCCCTGAACAAGGGGATATACATCGTTGACGGTAAAAAGATTATAACAAGATGAGACAGACGAGGACAACACTATTGTTAAAGACCTGTGTGCTGGCCGCCATATTCATGTCGTTGCCAACGGCATCGGCACTGACAGGCGGAAAAGGGCACTATGGCGAAGCCATGACCACCGATCACTTCACCCGCCTTCCACAGGCCACGGAACCCGTGATGGACTACTGGATGCGCGACACATGGATGACGCTAGGCCCCGACGGCTACTACTACCTCACAGGTACTACGGCCGACCCTGAGAGGGTGTTCCCAGGACGTACCCACTGCTGGGACTGGAACGATGGCATCTACGTGTTCCGCTCGAAGGACATGAAGGAGTGGACACCGATAGGACGGGTATGGTCGCTCGACGATGACGGCACATGGCAGCGTGAAGCCAGGGTGTTCGGCGAGGGCGAACGCTATCCGAAGCGCTCGCTGAACGGCGACATTATGGACAACCGTTTCAGGGCTGTCTGGGCTCCCGAACTGCACTACCTGAAAAGTCAGAAATGCTGGTTCATCGTGGCCTGCATGAACGACACGAAGACGGGCGGGAAAGGCTCGTTCGTACTCAGGAGCACATCGGGCGGACCCGAAGGTCCCTATGTGAACATCAAGGACAACGAGGAGGAACCGCTGTTCGACAATATCGACGGCTCGCTCTTTGAAGATGAAGACGGTACGGTCTATTTCGTAGGCCACAACCACTATATAGCCAGGATGAAAGCCGACATGTCGGGGCTGGACGAACCGCTGCGCAGGATTCAGGAGACGGCCTATAGCCCTGAACCCTATATCGAGGGGGCCTTCATCTGCAAGGAAGGGGGCCGGTACCATCTGGTGCAGGCTATATGGTCGCACCGCCTCGATGACGGCACCGCCACCTACTGTCCTGCAGTGGATGACAACCGCACCCGTTACAGCTACGACTGCATCATAGCATCGGCCGACAATATCTACGGCCCCTATTCCCCACGCTATAACGCCATCACCGGTGGTGGACACAATAACCTGTTCAAGGACAAGCAGGGGCAGTGGTGGGCCACTATCTTCTTCAATCCACGGGGCGCTCAGGCAAAGGAATACAAGCAAACATGCCGTCCGGGACTGGTGCCTATGAAATTCAGGAAGGGGCGCTTCGCCATCGACTATAAAAGAGTAACGAAAAAAATACAATGATATGAAGACAAACATCAGATTTTCAGCAGCATTGCTGGCAGCATTGCTGGCCACAGGCATCCAGGCCCAGAACCATAGCGTAACCGTCACGACGTCAAAGGCAAAGAAAGTGTCGCGCATGCTCTATGGCTGGCACTACGAAGAGATAGGAAACATCGGTGAGGGCGGACTCTATGCCGAGATGGTACGCAACCGTGGTTTCGAGGAGGCCAACCTCCCTGGGGGACTTGTCATCGAGAACGGACAGTATAAGGACGTGCCCAATCCGCATCAGCCCATCAAGCGCGTCTATCAGATTGACCCGCTGGTAGGATGGATCACTACGCCACTCTCCAACAGTCCTATTCGCATTACCTGCACCGACCGCAATCCCCTGAACGACCAGAACCCGCACTCGATGGCTGTCAACGTTCTCAGCAACGACCTGGGACATGCCGCTATCCACAACCGAGGCTACAATGGCATGGCCTTCAAGCAGGGCGTGGCCTGCCGCCTGTCGTTCTATGCCCGCACCGAGGGCTATGGGGGCACCATCGCCTTCCGTCTCTCCGACGAGGAGGGCAATGCCGTGTCGGAAGCCAAATCGTTCACTATCGGGAAAGGCCAATGGACGAAATACGAGTGTGAACTTGTGCCGACGAAGAATATTGCTGCCGGCATGCTCACCATCATCCCCTCACAGCGAGGACGTTTCCAGTTAGACATGGTGTCGATGTTCCCCTCTGATACCTACGACGGCGGACGCTCGGTGTTCCGTGCCGACGTGCTGCAGAACCTCATCGACTACCGTCCCCATTTTCTGCGTTTCCCTGGCGGCTGCATCGTGCATGGCGTGAACGAGGAGACGATGTACCACTGGAAGAAGACCATCGGCGACATAGCCCAGAGGCCCGGACAGTGGAGCAAGTGGGAGCCTCACTACCGCACCGACGGATTGGGCTATCATGAGTTCTATGAGCTGTGCGAATACATGGGCTGCGATGCCATGTATGTCACCCCGACGGGCATGGCCTGCACAGAATGGGTACACCACGACGACAAACGGAATTTCTTCCATAAGGAGACCGACGTGAACTATTATATCAACGACCTGCTCGATGCCATCGAATATGCCATAGGTCCCACCGACAGCCGATGGGGAGCCGAGCGTGCCAGGAACGGACATCCCGAACCCTTCCCGCTGAAGTATGTCGAGATAGGCAACGAGGACTTCGGCCCTGTCTATTACGAGAAGTACCACCAGATATATTCGGCCGTGAAGAAACGCTATCCCCAGCTGCGCTTCATCGCCAACAGTCCTTTGGGCACTGAGGGTGAGAAAGAGCGTTTCATGGATGAGTTCATAGACAGGAGCGAGGTGGAAATCTATGACGAGCACTACTACAAGGGCATTCCCTGGGCCGTGAAAAATTTCCATAAGTACGATGTATACAAGCGGCGCGGAATTGACATCTTCATCGGTGAGCTGGGCATACAGAGCAACGGCGTGGGCGGACCGTCGGGCCGCTACCCGGGCAGCATCCTGGCCGAGGGCATCTTCAAGATGGGACTGGAACGCAACGGCGACATGAACCCCATCATGGCCGACCGCCCACTGATGCGCAACTGGGAATCCATAGACCGCAACGACATGCAGCCGCTGATACTCAACAGCAGCACGGTGAGCGCCCGCACGTTCAATTACTATCTGTGCAAGATGCTGCGTGACAACCCCGTGGACCAGGTATTCGACGTGGCCAACAGTGAGGGCGAACAGACGCTCTTTGTCACCGCAGGTCGCGACCTGCAGCGCAAGCAGATGGTGGTGAAGATCATCAATCTGAGCGAACAGCCTCAGGCGTTTGAACTGAAAACCGACAAGAACTTCAAGAATCGCCAGACGGAAGTTCTGACCCTCACTGCCACACCCGACCTGCGGGTGACACCGCTGACGCCCGATGCTGTCAGCACAGTCACTACGACAACTACTGTCAGCAAGGGTGATAAGATTACCCTGCCCGGCAACGCATTCGTCATCTACAGAATAAGCCTATGAGAAAGAACACCACAACGGTGCTGGCGGCACTCGCGGCAGCAGTGCCCGCACTGGCACAGCAGGAGAAGCCTAACGTCATCGTCATCGTGGCCGACGACCTGGGATGGGGCGACGTGAGTGCCTATGGCAACACTACCATCCACACACCCAACATCGACCGCCTGGCCACTGAGGGTGTCTGTCTGAGTGACGGCCATGCCGCCTCGGCCACCTCCACACCATCGCGCTACGCCCTGTTTACGGGCATGTATCCGTGGAAGAACGAACAGGCGAAGATTCTGCCTGGCGATGCGCCGCTGCTCATCTCACCCCAGCAGTTCACCATGCCCCGCATGTTCCAGCAGGCAGGCTATGCCACGGCTGCCGTGGGCAAATGGCACCTCGGCATGGGCATCGGCAAGATTGACTGGAACAGCCACATAGCCCCGGGAGCACGCGAGATAGGTTTTGACTACTCGTGCATCATCGCTGCTACTGTCGATCGTGTGCCGACGGTCTATGTGGAGAACGGCGACGTGGTGGGACGCGATGCCAACGATCCTATCTACGTGGACTACGACACGCCCTTCCCTGGCGAACCCACAGCGCTGACTAACCCCGAGCTGGTGAAGATGCAGTGGAGCCACGGTCACCAGAATACCGTCGTCAACGGCATTCCCCGCATCGGCTATATGAAAGGGGGCGAGCGGGCACGGTGGAAGGACGACGAGATGGCCCAGTATTTCCTTGACCGTTCCTGCTGGTTCATCGACTCGGTAAGCAGGCTGAACGAGCCCTTCTTCCTCTACTACGGCCTGCACCAGCCTCATGTGCCCCGCACGGCTGATCCACGCTTTGCAGGCTCCACGCAACTCGGTCCCCGAGGCGACGTGGTGGTCGAGGCCGACTGGTGCGTGGGACAGATTATCAAGAAGCTGGAAGAGAGCCATTTGCTGGATAACACGCTCATCGTCTTCACCTCCGACAACGGACCGGTGCTCGACGACGGCTATGAGGACGGCTCGCGCGATACCCGTTTCATGCACGACCCCAACGGCTCGCTGCGAGGGGGCAAGTACAGCCTCTTCGATGCCGGCACACGCGTTCCTTTCTTCGTCTATTGGAAAGGGCACACACGTCATGTCAACAGTCCGGTGCTCGTGTCACAGCAGGATCTGCTGGCATCGTTCGGACGACTGATCAACCAGCCCGTCCCCGACTCGCTCGACTCGAAGGACATGCTCGACACCTTCCTCGGACAGCGCATGAAGCGCCGCGACGACCTCGTGGTGGAAGCCAGCGGACGACTGGCCTACCGCTGGCGTCAGTATGCACTGGTGCCGCCCTATCGTGGCCCTGAGACCAACGAGACGGGCAACGAGCTGGGTGTGGTCAGCGACTGGGCCCTCTACGACCTGCAGGCCGACCCTACGCAGCACACCGATCTCGCCCGCCAGAAGCCTGCCCTGCTCAGGCGGCTCAAGCGCCAGTTCCTCCGGCAGGTCAGCGGCTACTATAATCCCGACCGCGAACAAGAAACGCTAAAGTAATGACAAACAGAACTCTCTTCTCACTCTTGGGGGGCGTCACTCTCATGCCTATGATGGGAGCGGCACAGACACAGAGGCCCAATATCATCATCATGAATATCGACGACATGGGCTACTCTGACCCTTCCTGCTTTGGGGGCGACTATGTCAATACCACCAATATAGACCGGCTGGCCAGCGAGGGGCTTAGTCTCACGCAGTTCTATACCGCCTGTCCCATCAGCTCGCCATCACGAGTAGGGCTCACCACAGGCATGTACCCCACCCGCTGGGGCATCAACACCTTCCTGCAGGAACGGGTAAACAACGCCAAGAACGAGCAGAACGACTTCCTCACCGACCGTGCCCCCTCCATGGCACGTGCCCTGAAGAACAGCGGCTATGCGACGGGACACTTCGGCAAATGGCACATGGGAGGCGGGCGCGATGTGAAGAATGCACCGTCTATCCTGAACTATGGCTTCGACGAGTATGTCTCTACCTAGGAGAGCCCCGACCCCGACCCGCTCATCACCTCCGGCAACTGGATATGGCAGCCCACTGACAGCATCAAACGGTGGAACCGCACGGCCTATTTCGTGGACAAGACACTCGACTTCCTCGCACGCCATAAATACCGGCCATGCTTCGTCAGCCTATGGCCCGACGATGTGCACACACCGTGGGTCTATGAGGGCGACGAGAGATCGCAGCGACAGTCGGCACCGTCCTTTGCCATCGTACTGGCAGAGCTCGACCTTCAGATAGGGCGCTTCATGCAGGGACTGAAGGACTTGGGCATCGACCAGAACACCATCGTCATCTTTACCGGCGACAACGGACCTGCCCCCGCCTTCGACGGTCACCGCACCAACGATCTGTGCGGACAGAAAGGGACTCTCTACGAAGGGGGTATCCGCATGCCATTCATTATCCGCTGGCCCGATCATATTCCAGCAGGCATGAAGAACGACAGGTCGGTGGTCTGTATGGTTGACCTCTTCCCATCACTCTGCAAGATAGCCGGAGCCGAGCTCCCCACTGACTATCCCCTTGACGGCATAGACATGAGCGATGTCATCACCGGACAGTCCCTGCGTGAACGCGCTACGCCTCTCTTCTGGGAATTTGGCAAGTGCAGACCTAAGAAGGTGAGCCCCCACATCGCCGTCAGAGAAGGCGAATGGAAACTGCTGGTCAATGCCGACGGCTCAAGGACAGAACTCTACAACATGACTACCGACTTCAACGAGAAACAGAATGTGGCAGCCGACCATCCCGTCCTCACCCAGCGGCTGAAGCAGGCTGCCATTGACTGGTTCAATGAAGCCTACCGTCAGTATGCCGACAGTATAACCTATGTAAGTCCTGACAAGAAATAATAATTCATCAACAAGATAGTAATTGGATTATGAAAAAGTTGTGTGCAGGAATGGCTTTGATGCCTATCGGAGTGACGGCAGCAATGGCCCAGCAAAAACCCAATATCCTAGTCATCGTAGCCGATGACATGGCACGTTGCGAACTGGGATGCTATGGCGGTCAGAACCTGACAACACCCCATATCGACCGTGTGGCCAGCGAGGGCATGCGCATGACCAACAATTTCGCATCCGTGGCCATGAGTGTACCTATCCGGGCCTCTATGTACACGGGACTCTATCCCGCTCACCACGGCTCGTTCCAGAACCACAAGGCTACCTATACCCACGTGAAGAGTGTCACCCACTATCTGTCTGACCTCGGCTACCGTGTGGGCAGGGCAGGCAAGGACCATCCGGTGAAGCAGCCGAGAGTCTATGCCTTCGAGAAAATCCCTGGCTTTGTCGTCAGCTGCGTTGCTTCGCATCCTGCGAAATCCACGCCCGAGGGCATTCTGGAGTTCATGAAGCGCGACAGCGACCAGCCCTTCTGCCTCTTCGTGTGCAGCATCAACAGTCACATGCCCTGGGATGCCGGCGATGCCAGCGAGTTCGACCCCTCGAAGCTGGTGCTGCCCCCCAACTGTGTGGACAATGCCAAGACACGCCACGACTACTGTGACTATCTAGCCGAGATACGCCTCTTCGACAACGAGGTGGGCATGGTGATGAAAGCCCTCAAGGAGTCGGGAGCCGACGAGAACACCCTTGTGATCGTGCTCAGCGAACAGGGGCCTCAGCTGCCTTTCGCCAAGTGGACATGCTACCGCTATGGCCAGTCGAGTGCCATGATTGTGCGCTATCCTGGTCATGTGCAAGCTGGAAGTACCAGCGATGCCCTTGTGCAATACGAAGACATTGTTCCCACCCTCATCGAGGCAGCCGGCGGCCAGCCTGTTGCAGGTCTTGACGGTGTCAGCCAGCTCGATGTGTTCCTGGGCAAAGCCACCGACAAGCGCCAGTGGGCCTATGGCATGCACAACAACATCCCCGAAGGGCCTGCCTATCCCATCCGCAGCATCCAGGACAAACGCTACAAACTCATCGTGAACCTCACGCCCGACAGCACCTACCACGAGAAGCACATGATGGCGGAAGGCAACAACCGATGGCAGTCGTGGATAGTGTCGGCACGCACCGATCCATACGCCAAATGGCTCGTTGACAGATTTGTCAAGCGACCTGCCATAGAGTTCTACGACCACGAGACAGACCCATGGGAACTCAACAACCTGGCCGATGACCCTGCATACTCAGAGCGCATCGCTATGATGCAGCGCGAACTGTACCGGTGGATGGAAGAGCAGGGCGACAAAGGGGTGCTGATGGATACCCAGAACCCTGAGCAAACCATCCAAAACATCCGACAGCCCGTCAGCCATTATGACAGGGGAGCAGGAGGCATGCATGACCAGTACGGTAGCGGCCTCTACGATATGCAGGGGCGTCTTCTGAGCACTGCCCCACTGTCGGGCCTGTATATCGCAGGAGGGAAAAAAGTGGGCATAAAATGACTTTTGCCCATACAATCTGAAGAATGAAACAATTTTCTTGAAAATAAAAACAAATTTACCATGACAGCCCTGTGAAATCACCTAAATTTGCAGCAGGAATTATTATTATACTAACAAACAAAGAAAAGCGTATGAAGAAAATGATTTTATTAGCGGGAGTGATGATGGTCTCCCTGGGTATGACGGCTCAGACATCGCCATACACCGGTACGACACCACAGGAAGGTGTCTTCTATCTCTACAATGTGCAGAGCGGACTATGGCTGCAGAACAACGACAGCAAGTGCAACTTCTACCAGCCCTTAGGCAACCTGGGCACACGCGGACTAGATATTAATATGGTGGCCAGCGGCGAAGGTTACTTCCTGGGCGGCGGCTTCGGAAGAAACTCTCTGAACTCCGAGCCCCAAACCTATTTCGACAGTGAAAAGGCAGCTAACAGGGTATGGATATTCGAAGCTGGCGATGCCTCCGTTTCTAATGGCTACACCATCCACTGTGGCAGCACTTATCTGAGGGCCGTGAAATATGCGCATAACTTTTCAGCCAACAATCTTTTTACACAACCTCTAGACAACGGGCAGCGCTTCTATCTGGAGCTTCCCACTAACTCAAACATCAGCACACCGACGCTGCTGAACACATGGCAGATAGTCAGCAAGGAGGAACGACTGGCAAAGATGGTGGCCGATGCTTCAAGAACCACACCACAGGATGCCTCCTGGCTGGTGCCTAATGCCGACTTCGCCAAAAACAACGAGCGCGCTACTCTGTGGACCAATGACGGATTCACGCTCAAAGGTGAGGATACCGGCGACTGGCGTAAGGGCAACAGCATCATGCAGAACTCAACCCCAGATACAGGTATTCCCGATGGAAAAGAACTCTCCATCCAACTCACCGGTCTGCCCAACGGCATCTACCACTTCAACCTCCAGGGCTTCTATATCGGTGGATTCTACGATGCAGTGGCTGATTTAATAAAAAATGGTTCCAATGAGCAGCGTGTCTTCTATTTTGCCAACAATGAGAGGAAAGCCCTCATGTCGCCCTTCGACGAGCCCATGTGCAAGGATCATACCTCTGGCGACGGCACCTATCCGCTAACTGTCCAGAAGACGTATGATATAGGAAAATACACCTTTATGAACCATGGCTCTGACGTGCTGGCATCTGTGGTGGTCAACCGCTACTGTGGCTTTTTGAATGAGGAAATCGAGGTCGTGGTGACCGACGGCACTCTGAAGCTCGGTATCATCAAGGAAGGCGATGCCGTGGCCCACGAGTGGACAGTCGTCGACAACTTCCACCTCACCTATCTGGGCATCGACCAGACCATCGACGAGAACACGACCTGCAGCGTGACACCTGCCAGCGATATCACCGTGAAACTGAACCGCACACTGTCAGCCGACTACTGGAACACGTTCTGCGTGCCCTTCCCGATGACGGCCACACAGGTGACCGAAGCCTTCGGCAGCGATACCAAGATCACGAAGCTGAAGAGTGTTGAGGGCGACGTGATGTATTTCGAGGAGACAACCACCATCGAGGCTGGCATGCCCTGTCTCATCAAGCCTGCAACGACCACCCCCGCCACCATCACCCTCAGCGGCATCACCATGACCGACACCGAGGCGCAGAGCGTGGGCAACGGCGACTACAAGTTCACGGGTACCTACAGCCCCGTTGAGCTGAAGACCGACGGCACCAACCTCTTCCTGCAGACCACGGGCAACCTGGCCTCTCCCGCCGATGCCACCAAGACCATGAAGGGCATGCGCGCCTACTTCGAGGTGCCTGCCGGTGCTGCTGCCCGCATCGTCTTCGACGACGGTACGATAACGGGCATCGACCTCGCTGCTCCCGCTCCCCGAACAGCGGAAGCATCCTATACCCTCGACGGACGCAAGACCGGCAATGCCAAGGGGATCGTCGTCAGCAAGGGCAAGAAGTATATCAGAAAGTAATCATGGAAGGAGGACATTATGAAAAAACAATATCAGAAACCGCAGACAGAGATGGATCTGATACAGTCGGAACCCCTGATGGCCCTCTCGTCCACAGGCCTTACCGTCACCTTTGACAACCCCGACACCGACGGCAATGCCAGCAATGCCGCCTCGCGCACCTACAGCGTCTGGGACGATGACGAGGACAGCGAGTGGGATTAGGACGAAGTTTGATGAATAAGCATAGTTTAAAAGTTATTTAGTTTAGTTAGTAGTTAGTTATTCAATTGCTGCGGTAAGTCTTGCCTATGTACTTACCGCAGCTTTATTTGTTATGCAAAAAACGGTAAAAATGGGGATAGTAACATTTTTGGTTCAAAAATGACAGGAAGGCAGAAAAGAATTTCGTATCTTTGCCGCACTGAATGATAACACGAACTTAAAACATTATTACGAAATTGATATGAACACCGTGAAGAAACTGTTACTCCTCGCTATGCTGTGCACCACACAGACAACGGTGCCGAGGTCTACCAGCGCGAGGACCTGGCGCTCAGCCCTATCAGGGCTTATATTTATAATAAGGTGGAGAACGCCAGCGACGAGGCCTACGGACGGGTAGTCATTGACCGCGAATACCGGGCGGGACAGACGATACAGCTGAATAACGGTGAGACACTGGTCGTAGACTTCGGACAGAACTGCGCAGCTGTACCTCACTTCTCGTTCAGAGGCGATAACGGCACGGTGCTCACCTGCTTGCCTGGCGAACTGCTCAACGACGGCAACGGTGCCCGCAGCCGTGGCATGGACGGACCGGAGGGCAGTGTTCACCGCGACAACCTGCGCATTCCGAAGACAGGCATGCGACTGGACTACACCTTTGCAGGCAATCGTCAGGGCGAGACCTTCACCCCTCGCTCCACCTTCTTCGGCTACCGAAATTTGGATCGCGGCGACTGGGCTGAGAGAGGAATATAATAGAAAGGCTTATGTATAGAGGATTATGGGAACAGGTACTTGATTCTCTTCTCACAATAATGGAGCCACAATATATATATGTCAATTGAAGGTTTATATATTACAAGGTATGGACGAACAACAGAATATCATCATATATCGAACAGCGGATGGGCGTGCATCAGTGGCACTCTACGCCAAAGATGGCAAGATATGGCTTAACCAGCAACAGATGGCAGAACTTTTTGCCACCTCAAAGCCTAACATTAGCATGCATATAGCTAACGTCCTGAAAGAAAAAGAGTTATTTAAAGATTCAGTTATTAAGGAATTCTTAACTACTGCCGCTGATGGCAAGAACTACAATGTAGTCTTTTACTCTTAAAGAATTATACAAATGAGCAACGAAATACAATTCATACTATATCAACTGCCTGATGAAGAAGGCAAGGTGCAGGTAGTCATCAAGGATGAGACAATATGGGCTACACAAAAGGCGATGGCGCAGTTATTTGGTGTGGGTGTGCCTGCCATCAGTAAGCATCTGAATCACATTTTTGAAGAAGGAGAACTCAAAAGAGATGCGACTGTTTCCAAAATGGAAATAGTCATAAATCGTGGTTTTCGTGGGGAGGTTTCTGAACAAGTTGAGTTCTATTCTCTTGATGCTATTATTGCCGTGGGTTACCGTGTTTCGTCTGCGAGAGCCACGAAGTTTCGTCAGTGGGCAACCAAGATTCTGAATGAGTACATCAAGAAAGGATTTGTGCTTGACGAGGAACGGCTGAAACAGGGAACGGCAGTGTTTGGAAAGGACTACTTCCGTGAGTTGTTGGAAAAGGTACGCAGTATCCGTGCCAGTGAGCGGCGTATTTGGCAGCAGATAACAGACATCTATGCTGAGTGCTCTTTCGACTACGACCGCAAGTCACCCACTACACGAGAGTTCTACCAAATGGTGCAAAACCGATTCCACTATGCCATCACAGGACAGACGGCCCCAGAGATTATCTATACCCGTGCAGACCACACAAAAGACCACATGGGATTGCAGACGTGGAAGAATGCTCCAGACGGGCGTGTGTTGCTGAGTGATGCCAAGATTGCCAAGAACTATCTGCCAGAAGTGGAGATACGGAGGTTGGAACGTGCTGTTTCTGGTTATTTTGACTACATTGAAGACCTGATAGAACGTGAGAATGCTTTCAGCATGGAGCAGTTTGCGGCATCGGTCAATGAGTTCCTGACTTTCCGTCGTTATGCCCTGTTGCCCGACAAAGGAAAAATAAGCCGGGAGGAAGCCGACCAAAAGGCAGAAGAGGAATACAAACTATTCAATCCTACCCAAAAGATTGACTCTGATTTCGATAAACAAGTTCGTGGGCTATTCGATGATAAATAAGCGTTACATGGCTGCAAGTATAAAACGAGAAACGGACTATATAAACACCGACCGTATCGATATTCATTGCGAGTTGCAGGCTGTGCCATTCAAGGACTTAGCCCAGATGTCACCTGGCGAACCCAGCGAAAAGATACGCGAACGTGTCATCCGTGCTTGCAACTTAGACCGAAATAACTAGAGAGGAATATAAAGAAACAGAAGAAAAACAATTGTAAAAACATTACATATTATGAATAGAAGAACCATAGGAAAAGTACTGTTAGTTGTTGTTTCCTTTTTTTCATCATTGACTGCTGATGCCCAAAATGAGATTGACTTTACAAACAAAGTGTCTTTCTCAAAAACGGGAAACATAAGCGGTATAAGATTGATTACCCTGATGCCTGCTCCTGTGACGAACGAGTATCAAGAGATTAGTATGCTTCAAGCAAATTGTGGCAATTTCATTAACCTCAATGCAGCTAATAAGGTATTATTCTTTGATGGTGCTTTCGAAGGTTCAACCTTTGATGTGCTTGAGTCTTTCAAGTATACGACGAAGAAGGTTAAGATTGACTTCAACGACAAAACAAAGAAGAATGAAGTTACAGGTGTTAATCCCCATGATTTTCTGGAAAGTGATGGCACATATATTGATACGAATAACAATACGATAAAACAAATTGGCAATCAACTATGGAGTCAGTCTGAAAGCATTCTTGACTATGCCAAACGATGTTATGAATATGTCGCCTCTCATTATAACTATATTAATGGTAGTTGGCGTACGCTTGAAGAAATCATTCGTGTTGGAGGAGGTGAATGCGGTGATTTCACGACCCTGTTTGTTAATCTCATGAGATATAAAGGCATCCCTGCACGCCATAATATGGGAGTATGGGTAAATGGAGGATATCATGTTTGGCCAGACTTTTACCATGAGGATTACGGGTGGGTTCCTGTCGACCCTACCTTTAAGAATTCTAATCCCAATGCTGATTACTTTGGAAGATATGATGGCAATCTCATTATTCTAAGTCAGGGACTGACCTCTTTCTCGGAATCTGATATTGAGATTCGGAATAAACCATTGCAAGCATTCTATTATTGGTATTGGTACACGAATGGATCTGGAATTATTAATGGTGTACACAAAACGAGCAAGGACTATCAAGTGAATGCAATTAATGTAGTGGAAGCCAATGAAAAGAAAACGGAATCAATCTACAATATTATAGGAATAAAACAAAACAGCCTTTGCCGTGGTGTTAATATTGTAAATGGCAAAAAAATATACATGAGATAGAGCTGTGAATCATGGAAACAGGTACTTGATTCACATGCTCTAATTGAAATGAACCCACAAAATAATTTTGTAAGTTGGCAGTAAATATAATAGTAAGGTATGGACGAACAAGAATTATTTAAGCTAGAAGAGATGCTGTCGCCTTTTGACAGCATCAAAGAGACTGATGAGCAGGGACGAGAGTGGTGGAACTCTCGTAAGCTGGCACGTCTCATGGGCTACATGAAATATTGGAACTTCGAGCGACTAATGGACAAGGTGGCTCCTGTCATTGCTTTTCTTTGGCTTTCCTTGCAAACACGAATAGCGACTAAGGCAGATGACAGTAACCATCGGGCTTCGTTTCTAAAATACCGTCTACCTCATGTTCTACGAAGGGGCCTGCCTTGCATTCCAGCAAAACGCTCGGCTCCAGGCACTCCAACCCGTGCCATACATTCTTGGGAATATCCACACCATAGCGGCCACTCTCCTGACTGATGACGCAAGACTCTACTATCTCGCCCTCGTCATTGTAGGTTGACACTCGGACTTTTCCCCTTAGGATCACAAAGGTCTCTTCCTTGTCAGGATGATGATGTACTGGGATAAATGTGCCAGGTTCCAAGGCGTTAAGGAATCGATGGCACTTGTCCTGAAGACTCTGGTGGAAATTGTAGTTCTTCCTCAGTCTCGGTGACTGCTTGGCTTCCTCAGCCAAACTGTTCATTAAGTTATCGTCTATTATCTTCATGTGTTTGTTTCTTATCGGCTACAAAATTACTTAATTTTCATTAGAAAATAGCCAAAACAACACATCTTCACTCCAGAATCGATTATTTATCCCGTCATCGTTAAAGAAATATAAAAACAAGTGGCTTTCTTCAATAAGTTAAAGTATACTTTAAAATAATTCGTTATTTTAGCGAAGAATAGTAGAAATACGAGATTATGAGTGAAGATTTAGCAGATCAGGAAATGTCTCCCAAACGAATCAATTAAACGAAAACAATATGACTATCAACGAACGACAAGACGAGATCATCGAGGAGTTTCAGGGCTTCGATGACTGGATGGACAAATACCAGCTGCTCATCGACCTGGGCAATGAGCAAGAGCCGTTGGATGAGAAATACAAGACGGAGAGTAATCTGATTGACGGTTGCCAGAGCCGTGTATGGTTGCAGGCCGACTACGCAGACGGACGCATCCATTTCTCAGCCGAGAGCGACGCGCTCATCGTAAAGGGCATCGTAGCCCTGCTGATAAGGGTGCTCAACGACAGTACACCCAGCGAGATTCTTGATGCCAATCTGTATTTTATTGAGCAAATAGGACTGAAAGAACATCTTTCACCCACACGTTCAAACGGTTTGTTGGCCATGGTGAAGCAGATGCGCATGTATGCGCTGGCTTTCCAGAACGTAGGAGCCTAAACTTTGTTTTGAGAGAGTTTAGGAGTTTAGAAGTATACTACTCCTTATACCTGCTGAGCACCTGAAGAAGGTACTCTTTCACGTCGTTCCAACGATAGTAGGGATACTGGTCGGTGGGCAGGGGCAGTGTGGCCTCCTCCTCGTTGAGCAGCACCTTCAACACCACGTCGCGGTCGTTGGCATGACGGCGATAGAACACCAGCTGCAGGTTGGCAGCCATAGGGAACACGCGGTAGTCAATCCACCCGCTGGGAGCCAGCGAGTCGAGGTCGTTCACCGAGTGGTTGTAGCCATTGATGCCCATCAGGCATATCAGCGGCATCAGCATGGTATCGTGGCCGAAGCGCAGCTGCACGTTGGGCTGCTGCTGGGCTATGCACGAGTCGGCATCGGTAATAAGCCGTCTGAGCAGGTGGCGTTGCGTGTAGGGCTGCGTGCCGCCGTTGAGGGGTGTGAAGCCATAGCCCAGGTACCACCATACGTTGGCAGTGAGCCAGTTGTTATAGATTTCTTCGGGGGTAAAGATGTCGAAGAGCGTGAGCGAGTCGCGCAGTTCGGTATCCTGTACGCTGCCTGCCAGGCGGAAGAGGTAGAACTGCATTTGTTCGGCATCGATATGCCGGTTGATGTAGGCAGTATCGTTGAAAAGTGACCTCATGAGCCTATCGAGCTGCCAGTGGCGGTTGCAGAAGTCATTGTATGCCGCCTCAAGGTTGGCAGGACGTGTCTGCGAGCGCAGCAAGGCATCCTGATAATTCATGAAATAGAGGTCGCTGGGGCTGGCATCGATGGTGGTGCGGAGCTTGGGATTGATGACGAGGAGCTGCTGTATGGTATTGGCCATTGACAGCACACAGCGCGACACCAGCGTGCTGCGAGCATCGACATGTGTGGAGCCCTTGAACAACTGTGGGAAATTCTTCACCATGCGGCGGGCAATGTCCTTGTGCTGCTGCGTTCCCACAGCAGTCAGGTCGCCCCAACGGCCCTCTGCCTGTCGGGACAGTCGCTCAGCACGTCTCAGCACATCGCGTCCCAGCGGTGTCAGCTTGCCCTCGCTGTCGGCTTTCCTCATCACTTCAGGCACGTAGTGGTAGTCCTTGGTCTTGGTGAGGTAGCGCGAGCCATGACGGCCGTAGTGGCTCAGATAGAAGGGACGCATGCCCTTGGGTGCGGGCGACAGGCTTTTCACCACAGTAGGATAGGCTACGCTGTTGCTTGCAGCAAGCTCAGGATACTGGAGAATCTCTTCCCGATAATTGTGCTGGGCTGATACCGACGTACAGACTGCCAGCAGCAGCACCGCAATCAGCTTCTTCATCATGCTTTTTTATTTATAGATGATAGGATTTCTATTGACTACAATTAATGCAAAGGTAACACATTTGTTCGGAATATCACGACACATGACTTGCTAAACAGCCGTAGGGTGTTCTTTTTTTGTAATTTATTAACCTTTCTGGCAGATTTCCTTTTGCGTTTCCCTCGTTTTTTCGTCGCTCAGCCCGTAGGGATGCTTGCTTCAGACAAGAACTTTGCCAGCAAACCTGGCGAAGTTTTTCGCTTTGCTCAAGGAAACTCCTCCGTCTCGGCAAAAAAAGAAACGAGTTTCTTTGTTTTGCGCTCGACTTTTCGTAACTTTGCGGCCAAATTCAAGATAGGTGTTATGAATATTGAGACAATGATTAGCCATGCTGCCAAAGAAGCCGTGAAGGCACTCTATGGCATGGAGGCTACCGACAAGATGGTACAGCTGCAGAAGACACGCAGCGAGTTTGAGGGTAACCTGACCCTGGTGGTCTTCCCCTTTGTGAAGGCCGCTCGGAAATCACCTGAGCAGACCGCCCAGGAGATTGGTCAGTTCCTGACCGACAACTGTGCCGCCGTGGAGAAGTTCAATGTGGTAAAAGGATTCCTGAACCTGAGCATCGGCGACGGTGCTTGGCTGCAGCTGCTTCAGGCCATTGACCAGGACGAGCGCTTCGGCATGAAAGCCCCCCTCTCATCCCCCCAAGGGGGGAAGACAGACAGTCTGTCTGCCCCATCTCTCCCACAGGAGAGGGCCGAGGCTCCCCTCGTAATGATTGAATACTCTTCGCCCAACACCAACAAACCCCTGCACTTGGGACATGTGCGCAACAACCTGCTGGGCTGGAGCCTGGCAAAGATTATGGAAGCCAACGGCAATAAGGTGGTAAAGACGAACATCGTAAACGACCGAGGCATTCATATCTGCAAGTCGATGCTGGCCTGGCTGAAATATGGCAACGGTGAGACTCCTGAGTCGAGCGGCAAGAAGGGCGACCACCTCATCGGCGACTACTACGTGAGCTTCGACAAGCACTACCGCGAGGAGGTGAAGGAACTCGTGGCTCAGGGCATGGACGAAGAGAAAGCCAAGCAGGAGGCTCCCCTCATCAAGGAGGCTCACGAGATGCTGGTGAAATGGGAACAGGGCGACCCTGAGGTACGCACCCTGTGGGAGAAGATGAACAGCTGGGTGTATGCCGGCTTCGATGAGACCTATCGGAAGATGGGCGTGTCGTTCGACAAGATCTATTACGAGAGCCAGACCTACCTGAAGGGTAAGGCCAAGGTGGAAGAGGGACTGGCCAAGGGGCTCTTCGAGCGTCATGAGGACGGTTCGGTATGGGCCGACCTTACCAACGAGGGGCTCGACCAGAAGCTACTGCTGCGCAGCGACGGCACCAGCGTATACATGACGCAGGACATTGGAACAGCTGAGATGCGATTCCAGGACTTTCCCATCGACAAAATGATCTATGTGGTGGGCAACGAGCAGAACTACCACTTCCAGGTGCTCTCCATCCTGCTCGACCGTCTTGGCTTCAAGTGGGGCAAGGAGCTGGTCCACTTCAGCTACGGTATGGTGGAACTGCCCAACGGTAAGATGAAGAGCCGTGAGGGAACGGTGGTCGATGCCGATGATCTGATGGAGCTGATGATAGAGGATGCTTATAAGACCTCGATGGAACTGGGGAAATTCGACGATATGACCGAGGAGGAGCGCCGCGAGATTGCCCGTATCGTGGGTATGGGAGCGCTGAAGTACTTCATCCTGAAAGTCGATGCCCGCAAGAACATGCTCTTCAATCCCGAGGAAAGTATCGACTTCAATGGCAACACAGGTCCCTTCATACAGTATACCTACGCCCGCATCCGCTCGATTCTAAGGAAAGCCGAAGAACAGAACATTTCTCTCTCCTCTCTCCTCTCTCCTCTCTCCTCTAAGGAAATCGAGCTCATCCAGAAGATGAACGAGTTCGGAGCAGCTGTAGAGCAAGCCGGCAAGGACTACTCACCCAGCGGCATTGCCAACTACTGCTATGAACTGACGAAGGTGTTCAACCAGTTCTATCACGACTACTCCATCCTGAACGAGCCCGATGCCGAGAAGCGTGCCGTGCGCCTGATGCTGGCCAAGAGTGTGGCCAAGATCATCAAGAACGGCATGTCGCTGCTGGGTATCGAAGTGCCAGAGCGCATGTAGGACTATAGAAGGAGACTTCAGACTATAGACTAAAAAAGAAGCCCCGCTCTCTGCACGAATGCGAGAGTGGGGCTTTTCGATTTTGCTTACCTTATGCTATTACTTACGCAGGCCGAGAGCCTTGATAAGTGCACGATAGCGGTTGATGTCGGTGTTGTAGAGATACTTCAGCAGCTTGCGGCGGCGACCTACGAGCATGGTGAGCGAACGAGCGGTCACGTTGTCCTTGTGGTTAGCCTTCAGGTGCTCGGTGAGGTGCTTGATGCGATAGGTGAACAGAGCCACCTGGCTCTCTACTGAACCAGTGTCCTTGGCATCCTTGCCATACTGGCTGAAAATCTCTGCTTTCTTAGCTTGATCGAGATACATAATAATTAATGTGTGATTAAAGTTGTTTGTTGTGCTCATTAACATCTTTCCCACGCTTCGACCTGCTAATCACTGCGGGCTTCGGCATCGTCAGATGCATCGGATTTTCCGAAAAGCGGCTGCAAAGTTACGAAATTTTGGGAAGAGAAAAAGAAGAAATCGTTCCTTTTCTGTACGAAATTAACATCTTTTGTCCAAAACAAAGCCGCTGAGCAATGAGCTGTTCAGCGGGTTTGTCGGATTGATTATCGAGGATGATGGTTGCTTGTCCAAAAACAGAGACAACTTTGTCAAAGTGAGGTATTATTTCACCATCACTTTCTTCACCGTTCCGTCGCTCAAGCGGATGATGTTCAGGCCCTTCTTAAGTGAAAAGTCTATGCGGCGGCCATTAAGGTCGTAGCGGGCCACCTCGGTTACTGTACCGGGCGAGGCCGTCACCTCTTCCACACCGTTCACGTCAATGCCTGTCCGGAATGTCTGCTGCTCGCCGTAGAACATCTCGTTCTCCGAGGTCTTCACGAAGGCCACCACACAGTATTCCGAATCGTAGTCGAGACCTTTCAGCTCAGCCGTCATCACCGTACCCTCAGCCTCCACGGTCTTCGCATCTGCAGGAATACTGGGAGCCCTGTTGCTCTCGGCTCTTGCTCCAGCCTCCTGCTTCCAGTACTTGAAGCCCTGCTGTACCACGTTGTCGGAGCCGCGCATCACGTAACCTTTCACCTGTGCGGCGTTGCCCTCCACGCCTATCTGTGCGTAGGTATGCACGGTGGGCTCGAAGTAGCTGGTGTTCGTCGGGTCCAGTCCTACCCAATCGCCATAGTACTTTTTGCCTGCGTTTGACTCGTAATAAGGACGATACTTCCACAGCTTCTCCGTATTCAGGTTGCGGATATAGCCTTCCATCATGCCATTGAACAGATAGGCACCGCCACGGTTAGATTCAAAATCGTTTGTCCAGTCGGTCCTGCGCCATTCGAAGCCCACGTTTGTCTCGGCATCGTCGATGTTCGACTCAGCTGCCACGATGACATTGCCTGGGGAGATCACCTTCGGCTGAAGGGTGGTGAGGGTAAGGACTGCGGTCTTAAAGTCAATTACCTTGGTTATCTTTCCGCCTTCTTTCGTGTTTACGAAGAAAACCTCCCTATAGTTAGCGTCCGGATTAAGGCCGGAAAGGCTCAGCTCCGTCTCGTCGGGATGGCTCTCGAAGCCATAGTCCTGAACGGTAGCATCAATGACATCATAGCGGCCTGTCACTCGGGCTGTCGTCGGCGTAACGGCAGTAGCATTCAGGTAAATATAGATGGGCTTGGTACTGGCATGGATTTCCCTTGTATATTTTGAACCGTCAGAGGTTATCACATAGTAGGTGAAATAATATGTTTCGCCAGGCTTGCAATCAGTGATAGTCAGTTCCTGCTCGCCTTTACGTCCTGTAAATCCGTACTCCGTGATGACGGCATCGTCCACCTCGTGTTTGCCCCATACCTTGAGCGTGACATTCGTACTGGAATAGCCTGTTGACAAACTGATCGATTTGGTGTATGCCGTCTGCTCTTTTGTCAGCTTGGTACCATCAGATAGTATCACATAATAGGTGAGCTTCAGGGAAGCCCCCGACTTCAAATCCTTTATGACAAGAATGTCCCTTCCCGATTCGTCCTGAGTAATCTCCTCGGCAGAATAGCCCTCAAAACCATGCTCTTTGATTTCTGCATCGCCTGCATCATAGCTGCCCCAGAAGGTTGCTGTAAGATTAGTTGTTGATGCGCTCGTTTGGAGCGTGACAGGCATGGTCTTTACATATAGTGTGTTTTTGAATTCCGTGGTACCATGTTTACAAGATGTCTCAATTTTATATCCTGTGTTAGGCTTCAGATTCATTATGGTGATGGTGTCATTCACAGGATAGTATTCAGTTTCACCGATTTTGGCAGACTGATCCGAAAATACGTTACTTGTAGATAGCTTTATCGTTGTCTGAGTGGCTGTATAATCAAAAACTACCGAATTGAAAGTCAGCCTATTCCAACCTTTGGCCGCTTTATATGCTGGAACGGCCGATTCCGGTACAATACCAATGACCTTTTCTGGGAATGAATTGTATTCTGCTGCAGGAGGAGTCGGGTTATCACAGACGATAAGTTTCAAAGAGGTACAGCCTTCGAACGCACTGCCTCCTATGCTGGTCACGCTGTCGGGGATGGTGACGCTCGTCAGGCTAGTGCAGTCCATGAACGCACCGCTTTCTATGCTGGTCACGTTATTGGGGATGGTGACGGAGGTAAGGCCACTGCAACCTCTAAACGCCTGATTTCCTATGCTGGTCACGTTATTTGGGATGGTGATGGAGGTCAGACCACTGCAACCTCTGAACGTCTGATCTCCTATGCTGGTCACGCTGTTGGAGATGGTGACGGAGGTCAGACCAGTGCAACCTCCGAACGCATTGTATCCTATGCTGGTCACGCTATTGGGGATGGTGATGGAGGTCAGGCCGCTGCAGCCAGAGAACGCAGAGTTTCCTATTCTGGTCACGTTGTTGGGGACAATAATGGAGGTCAGTCCGCTACAACCTGAGAACGCGCCGTTTCCTATGTTATTCACGCTGTTGGGGATGGTGACGGAAGTCAGATCGCTGCAACCTGAGAACGCACTATTTCCTATGTTAGTTACGCTATTGGGAATAATGGTCGTTTTACAGCCTTTTATCAGTTCATTGTCAGATGTTTTTATAATAGCATTACAATTATCACGAGAGTCGTATGCAGGATTTCCATCTTCCACTACAATACTCGTTAGGCCATTGCAGCCAGATAACGCATCGCCTCCGATGGTGGTCACGCTGTTACCAATTGTGATACTCGTTAGGCCAAAGCAATGATAGAATGCATGATTTCTAATTGTGGTCACGCTGTTAGGAATGGTAATAGAGGTAAGGCTAGAGCAACTTCCAAATGCCTCGGCACCGATATATTCCACGCTGTTGGGAATCGTTATGGAGTACAACCCCCTACAATAAGAAAAAGTTGCATCAGCAATACTAACAGTCCCTTCTTTGATATTAATATGTGTTCCTTCTGGCATTCTTTCATGATAATTCCCTGTCCAATAACCAATGGCAACTTTACCAATATAAACCATGCCTACAGGTTGACTGAAGAACCATAGCGAATTCTCGAATGCACCACGACCAACCTCTATTATACTTTCTGGTATTATAACGTCTTTTAAATTTATGCAGTCCATGAATGCAGCTTTTCCGATGGCAATCACACTACTGGGTATGGTGATACTTGTTAATTCTGTACAACAATAGAAAGCCTTTTCTCCAATCTCTGTGACAGGATATGTTTTTGATTCGAAAATTACAGAAGAAGGAATATTCACGACACCTTTGTATAAATGCTCATCATTTGTACTGCCTATTCTTGGGCTATTCTGGTATTCCCTGGAATGGCTGGTATCAACATAATATGCAGTTACGATGGCCTTATCATCAACAAAGTTGTAGTAGATACCATCAATAAAGGCATCATATGCATAGCTATTAGAAGCTATTGTAAAAAGCAGTAGGATCACCAAAGTTTTTAGATAAAATTGTTTCATAAAGTTGATAAAATAAAAAGGACGGAACTGCTCTGTGGCCTTTCCGCTCCGAAGGCACCGCCAAGCGCCATTACAATAGAAAAGCACAAACAGTTCACGCCCAAAGCGTGAACTCTTGTCGCTTGTTCTCATTGTATAAATTTTGGCGGTTTATATCGGAGCGAGAACAAGGACTCGAAGTCCAAGTTATATCAAAAAGTCTTACGTGAGCAGAAACGTCGGGTTAATAATGTTGTTTTGGTCGTCTCTGTTCTTGCTCCGTTACGCTGCGCAAGCGGCATAGCCGAGCAGTCTATTCATTATTATTTCATAGGCATTAAAGATTGAATGTGAAAAGATTATGAGCCGTCGTTTTCAGAAGCTCCTGTTAAACTAATTCTCTTATTCTCTGTTTTTGTAACGCAAAGATACACTTTTTATTTAATACAAGCAAATGGAACAAAGAAAAATCAACATTAATCCATAGTCTATAGTCTAAAGTCTAGTCTGTAGTCGGCGTAAGGATTTCCTGTAGGGGCTTCATGACAAAATCGCAAAAATATTTTCAAGAAAGTTGGACTCTGGAAAAGCTAACTCAGTATAAGATGCGTCATAGAAAGCAGGAATGCAGAAGGAAAATATCACAGTCTAATTATGTAATATACTGCGAAGACGTTTGTTCAAAACGTTACGCAAAACACCTTTCAGTCAGCCACTTACGGTGACAGCTTTTGGGAAGGGGCCTGTTTTTTTCAAAAATGGGCATTGTTTTCAAAATTGTTCCCTCAGGATGACAGCAGTTATTAGAAAGCAACTGGGCAGTTAGAGCCTCAAACAGGCCTGTTAGAAGGTCAAACTGCCCTGTTAGGGATTGTAACTGCCCTGTTAGAGAGAAAATGTCTGTTAAATTCTGAAATCTGTCACCATAAGTAGATGACTATCAGACGTTTGAGGTAGAAAACAAATATAGTCTAAAATCTATTCTGTAGTCGTCGTAAGGATTTGCTGCAGGGGCTTCATGACGAAGTCGCGCTGATGCATGAGGGGATGGGGAATCTGGAGGTCGGGCTCGTCGACGGTGAGACGGTCGTAGAGCAGGATGTCGATGTCGATGATGCGGTCGTGATAGACGTGATCGGCGGACTTCCGGGTGCGCCCCATCTCTCGCTCTATCTGCTGGGTGAGTTGCAGTACCTGGCGCGGCGAAAGCGTTGTATGGCAGCATATGGCGGCATTAAGGAAGGCATGCTGCGACTGGAACCCCCAGGGCTGGGTAACGAAGAAAGCCGACTGGCGCACAATGGGGCCAATCAGCTTCTCTATTCTCCTGCAAGCTTCAAGCATGTTGGCCTCGCGGTCACCCAGATTGGTGCCCAGACCAAGGTAGACGGTATGCGTGCTCTCAGCGTTCAAAATTTTCCAGATTCTGCTTAGTCGTCGAGCATCAGGATGGCATCACCATAGCAGCCGAACTTGAACTCATGCTTCAGCGCCAGGCGATAGGCTTCGGTGACCAGATTGTAGCCTCCGAAAGCCGCGGTAGCCATCATCATCGTGGACTCGGGGTGATAGAAGTTGGCTATCATCGAGTCGGCCAGTCCGAAATCGTAAGGCGGGAAGAGGAACTTGTTGGTCCATCCGTCGTACTCCTTCAGCAGGCCGTCGGTACCCACGGCCGACTCGGTGGCGCGGGCCACGCTCACGCCCACGGCACAGATATGCTTGCCCTCGGCCTTTGCTCTGTTCACTATCTCGCAGCACTCGGGGGTGATGCTCATCTGCTCGGAGTTCATCTTGTGCTTGGTAAGGTCTTCAACCTCAATGGGGTCGAAGGAGCCCAGGCTGCAGTGAACGGTAAGATAGGCGAAACGATAGCCGCGAATCTCCATCATCTTCATCAGCTGTTTGCTGAAGTGGAGGCCCGTGGCAGGGGCTGTCACGGCTCCTTCGTTCTTGGCGAAGATGGTCTGGAAGTTCTCCATGTCTTCGGGTTCGGCCTTGCGTCGCTCAACGATATAACGCGGCAGGGGTGCCTCGCCCAGCGAATAGAGCTCGCGCTTGAACTCTTTGTGGTCGCAGTCGTAGAGGAAGCGCAGGGTGCGTCCCCGTGATGTGGTGTTGTCGATTACCTCGGCCACCATGGGGCCGTCGCCATCGAAGAAGAGCTTGTTGCCGATGCGTATCTTACGGGCTGGCTCAACCAGCACATCCCATAGGCGCAGCTCCTCGTTCAGCTCGCGCAGCAGGAACACCTCAATCTTGGCATCGGTCTTCTCCTTGGTACCGAAGAGACGGGCAGGGAAGACCTTCGTATCGTTGAAGACGAAGGTGTCGCCCTCATCGAAATAGTTTACGATGTCGCGAAAGGTGAGGAACTCGTCGGTATCCTTGCCGTCGGCATCTTTCTTGAAGAGCTCTATCTGCTCGCTCTTGCGGTGTAGCACCATCAGCCGGCACTGGTCGCGGTTGTAGATACGGTCTACCGTACCGTCCTCGTTCTCGAAAGCACGATGAGGTGGATAGAGGGCAATGAGCTCTTCGGGCAACTTGAATTTGAATTGTGACAGTTTCATTCTATGTTATTTACGATTTGTCGGTTGGTATGGGGGAGTTTAGCGACTGGTCTCTATCTCCTGACGGTCGAGCCATGCGGGAAACTCGTCGAGCGTCAGACAGTCCTCTATGCGGACGCTGCCCAGACGGGTGCGGCAGAGGGCGGTAAGGAAGGCTCCGCTACCCAGGGCATAGCCGATGTCGCGTGCCAGCGAGCGGATGTAGGTGCCTTTGCCACAGGCCACCCGGATGCTCATCTGCATCGTTGTGGGGTCGAAACCGGTCAGCTCAATCTCGTCAATATGGATGGGCTTGGCCTGCAGTTCCATATCGCTGCCCTTGCGGGCCAGCTTATAGGCACGGTGCCCGTCGACCATTACTGCCGAATAGAGGGGCGGCACCTGCATGATGTCGCCTTCGAACCGGCGCAGGGTCTCCACAATCAGCTCTCGTGTGATATGGCGCGTGGGGTAGGTCATGTCTACCGTATGCTCCTTGTCGAACGATGGCGTAGTGGCACCCAGCTGTAGGGTAGCCGTATATTCCTTGTCCTGCAGTTGCAGGCTTTCTATCTTCTTGGTCGCCTTGCCGGTACAGAGAATCAGCACACCTGTTGCCAGGGGATCGAGGGTGCCGGCATGGCCCGTCTTCAGTCGCTTCACATGCAACAGCCGGGACAGTCTGGTGCGGACGTATGCCAACGCTCCGAACGACGACATGCGGTAGGGCTTGTTGATGTAGATGAATTCTCCTTCCTGGAAGTTCATAGCTCGGACGGTTAGACGGAAATTTTCAGACGGTAAGACGGAGCTTCGGCGGCTTAGTCGACCATAGCAAGGGAATGGCCGGTGAGCAGCAGCACAATAATGATGCTGCCAACGATGATGCGATAGACACCGAAGGCCTTGAAACCATATTTGGCAAGGAAATTCACGAACCACTTCATGGCTGCCAAAGCCACGATGAAGGCCACCACGCATCCCAGCAGGAGCAGGGTGATATTCTCTGATGTGGCCCATGCCGTGTCCTCTTTCAGCAGGTCGAGCAGGTCGAGCAGCGTGGCACCGGCCATCGTCGGCACAGCAAGGAAGAACGAGAACTCGGCAGCACGCTTGCGGGTAAGCCGCTGCGTCATGCCACCCACGATGGTAGCCATAGAGCGCGACACACCGGGGATAACGGATATGCACTGGTAGAGGCCTATGCGGAAGGCACGCTTCTCGTTCAGCTGAGTATCGTCGGTACCTTTGTTGAACAGCTTGTCGCAGAACAGCATGAACACACCGCCCACGACCAGCATCACGGCCACCACCTCCACGCTGTCCAGGAGCCAGTCGAGCAATCCCGACTTCTTGGCCAGCAGTCCGATGACGACAGCAGGCAGCACGCCCACAATGAGCAGCCAGTAGAAGTAGAACTTATGCTTCATCTGCTGAAGCCAGGAAGAACCTTCGGGAGCAGGTGTGTTGTCGAACTGGAAGAATCGCTTCCAGTAGAGGCACACCACCGAGAGGATGGCACCAAACTGGATGATGAACGTGAAGGCGTGGACAAAAGCCTTGTCGGCCTCGCTCAGCTCGTCGGGGCCCAGTCCCAGCAGGTTCTGTACGATGATCATGTGGCCTGTCGACGACACGGGCAGAAACTCGGTGAGTCCTTCCACAATAGCGATGATGATGGTATCAATCCAGTCCATTCTCTACCTCCTTCTTCTCCTTTGGTTGATAGACTACGGCATAGATCATCGAAACGAATCCGATGAGGCACACGATGGGGGCCACCTTGATGCGGCGCACGCTGAAGATGTCGGGATTGTAGGCAGCATCGGTAGAACCTGAGCCTCCCATCAGAATGAAGCCAATGATGACGACAATCATGCCTGCTGCCAGCAGGATGAAGTTCATGCGTCCAAAGGCAAAATCTCTTCTATTCATATTTGTATTCTGTTTTTTCAAAATCTCAGATCTTATACAGTTCGCCAGCACTCATCCTGAGGAACTTGTTGACGGAGAGCAGCGTGCAGAACAGCATGATGACAAAGCCAAAGACAAAAACGGCTACTGCCATCACAGACAGTTCCATCCACGTGATGATGCCCTCAACGCCCGGCTGGTACTGGTACAGGCCATAGACCATGCCGCAAAGAGCCACACAGGCCAGCAGCGATGCCACGATGCCGATGTTCATGGAACGACGCAGGAACGGCCATCTGATGAACGCCCACGAGGCACCTACCAGCTTCATTGTGTGGATGGAGAAGCGGCGGGAGTAGATGTCGAGCCTTACGGAATTGGATATGAGCGAATAGCTCACGAAGATCAGCAATACGGCCAGTCCGAGAAGAACCATCGATACCCGGTTCAGGTTGCGGTTCACCTGCTCGGCCAGGTTCTCCTGATAGGCCACGTCGGTCACCTGACGCTTGTTCTTTTTCAGTTGTTGGGCTATCTTGCGTAGCGAGTCGGTGTTGGCATACTCTGCCTTCAGGTGCATCTCAAGGGTAGCCACAAAGGGGTTGACACCCAGGAACTCGGAAGGGTCGCTCCCCATGGCCTCGCTCTGCTCCTTCAGCGCCTGTTCCTTGCTGATGTAGGCTACATCCTTCACATAATAGCTCTCCTGCAGCTTCTGACCCAGGGCTTTACCTTCCTTGGCCGTAACGCTGTCGCTCAGCATCACGGTCACGGTGAGGTGCTCTCTCACGTAGTTGGTAAGATTATGTGTAGTAAGAACAGACAGCACCACAAGCCCCAATAAAATCAGTACCATCGTAGTACTAATGCACAATGTAACGGCCTGCATACCTTGACGGCGCCGGGTCGGTTTATGTCTTCTTCCCATTAGCTAATTGGACGTATTACACCAAAATTGGCACAAAGGTACAAAAGAGTTGGGAGTTCTTGGTATAAAACACACCTTATTTAATATAAATTTACATAAAAACGCTTGTTTCTGGCGGTTTTTTGCTCGCTTAATCGTACCTTTGAGCTGCGCTCTTAGGTACTCACGCTCGGAAAAGCAAAAATAAATTTGGTTTTTCACTCGCTTAATCGTACCTTTGCCGCCGTTATGAGTACCATCATCTATCCATCGCCCATCTTCGGCCCTGTACACAGCCGTCGCTTGGGCATCTCTCTGGGCATCAATCTGCTCCCTGCCGACGGCAAGACGTGCAGTTTCGACTGCATCTACTGTGAATGCGGATTCAACGGCGACCACCGCCCGTCGCTGCCCATGCCCACCCGTGAGGAGGTGGCCACCCAGCTGGAGACTCGTCTACAGCAGATGGCTTCCGAAGGGCAACTGCCCGACGTGCTCACCTTTGCCGGCAACGGAGAACCCACCTGCCATCCCCATTTTCCCGAAATCATCGACGACACCATTGCCCTGCGCAATCGCTACTGCCCACAGGCCAAAGTGTCGGTGCTCAGCAACTCAACGTTCATACACCGTCAGCGCGTTCACGATGCCCTGATGCGAGTCGACAACAACATCCTGAAACTCGATACCGCAGACCTCGAATACATCAAGAAGGTCGACCGTCCTGTCGCAGGTTACGACCTGGAGCGCACCGTGGCATGCATGAAGGCCTTCCACGGCCACATCATCATACAGACCATCTTTCTGCACGGCCCTGGAGTGAGCAACACCGGCGAGGAATATGTAGGGCCGTGGCTGGAGATCGTCAAGGAGATACGGCCGCAGGAAGTGATGGTCTACACCATTGACCGCGAGACCCCCGACCCCACCCTGAGCAAGGCTACCCACGAAGAACTCGACGGCATACGCGACCGTGTGATGGCTGCCGGCATACCCTGTCAGGCATCCTATTGAGTGAAGAGTGAAAAAGTGAAGAGTGAAGAGTGAAGAGTGAAAAAGTGAAGAGTGAAAAAGTGAAGAGTGAAAAGTGAAGAGAGAAAAGTGAAGAATATTTTGCTATTGCTATGAAGAGAGTCAATATAGCCGTTTTTGCCTCGGGCAGCGGAACGAACTGCGAGAACCTCATCCGATATTTCGAAGGTTCACAGCTTGCAAGCGTCGCGCTTGTGGTGAGCAACAAGGCCGATGCCTATGCCCTCGTCAGGGCCGAGCGTCTGGGCGTAGCCACCGCCGTAGTACCCAAGGCCGACCTTATCAATCCCGAGGTGTTATTGCCGCTGTTGCGCCGTTATGACATCGGCTTCATCGTTCTGGCAGGCTTCCTGCCCATCATCCCCGACTACCTTATCGAGGCCTTCCCCCACAGAATGCTCAACATACACCCCTCGCTACTGCCCAAGTATGGCGGCAAAGGCATGTGGGGACATCATGTGCATGAGGCAGTGAAGGCAGGCGGCGAAACAGAGACAGGCATGACCGTACACTACGTATCCAACGTGTGCGATGGTGGCGAGATCATTGCCCAGTTCCGCACACCCCTCTCGCCCGATGACACCGTCGACACCATCGCTGCCAAGGAGCATATCCTCGAGATGGAGCACTTTCCCCAGGTCGTAGAACGGGAGATAAGCGTGATGAGTGAAGAGTGAATAGTGAAGAGTGAATAGTGAAGAGTAAAAAGTGAAGAGTGAAGAACTGAAGAAGTGGAATTCCGTACTCACGTATCCGTCGCCCAGCCCCCGTTCCAGATAGAGCCTCTTGAACAGATGCTCTTCGTGGGTTCATGCTTTGCCGACAGCATAGGCCAGCGCTTTGTGCAAGAGCGCTTCCAGGCCGTGGTCAATCCCTACGGCACGATGTACAACCCAGCCTCCGTCTGTCACACTATAGAGCGTCATCTTGCCGAGGGAAGCGCCCCCCGTGTGATCTTCATCACCTTGGGTACCAACCACGTCTACCGGTTGAAGTCCACCGGTGAGATTGTAGACAACTGCCAGAAGCGCCCCCAGCGCCTGTTCACAGAAGAGGAACTCAGCATCAGCGAGGTTGTAGGCTACCTGGAACGTGCCGTCAGTGCTCTCCTGGCCTGTCGATCCGACGTACAGATTGTCCTCACCGTCAGCCCCATCCGCTATCAGAAATACGGTTTCCATGAGAGTCAGCTGTCCAAGGCCGTGCTCCTGCTTGCCGTTGACCAGTTCATCAAGACCGCCACTCTCCCTGTCACCGCCTCCCTCCATTACTTCCCTGCCTACGAGCTTGTGCTCGACGAGCTGCGCGATTACCGCTTTTTCCAGACCGATATGCTCCATCCATCGGCCCAGGCCGTAGACTATATCTGGGAGCAACTCGTAGCCCATTACCTCTCTCCCCGTGCCCGTCAGTTTCTTCAGGAGTGGAAGCCCATCCGCGAAGCCCTCGCCCACCGTCCCTTCCATCCCGAGAGCGAGGAATATCAGCACTTTCTGGCCAAGGCCCGCCAACAGGAGGCCGAGCTGATAAGAGAGTTTACCATTGGCCTCAAGTGAAAGAACCAAGTATACTTATTCTTATAGAATGATGAAAGAGCGCATTCCCTTTATCGACTACATCCGCGTGGTGGCCTGCTTCCTGGTGATGCTGGTCCATGCTAGTGAGAACTTCTACGGTGCCGACTCGTCGGGACTGGCTGGCAACATGTCGATGCTGGCCACCGAGGGCAACCGCTTTTGGGTGGCGTTCTACGATGGTGGGCTGGGACGCATCTCGGTACCTTTGTTCATGATTGTGTCGGCTTTCCTGCTGGTACCTATGCCTCAGGGCATGATGATGACACAGTTCTATCACCGTCGCTTCATGCGCGTACTACCACCGTTCTTCAGTTTTCTGCTGCTCTACTCACTGCTGCCCCTAGCATGGGGTGGCATGACCTGGGAGCAGTCGGTGAGCGACTTAGAGCTGCTACCTTTTAACTTCCCATCCATGGGCGGCCACCTGTGGTTCATGTATCCGCTCATCTCCGTCTACCTCATCATTCCCGTGGTATCGCCCTGGCTGGAGCAATCATCTGCACGCGATGAGCTGCTCTTCATCGGCATCTTCGCCTTCACTACGCTCACGCCCTGGCTACACCGTTTTGTGTCGCCCGAACTATGGGGTGAATGTTTCTGGAACCAGTATTCGGCTTTCTGGTACTGTTCAGGCTACCTGGGCTATCTGGTGCTGGCCCACTATATCCGCGTGCATCTGGGATGGTCGCGGCAGCAGCGCCTGCGTGTAGGACTGCTGTGCTTCACTGCCGGTGCAGTCTTTACGGCTTGGAGCTTCTGGTGGAAGGGCGTACCGGGCCAGCTCATAGAGACCCCCATGCTGGAGTGGTCGTGGGAGTTCTGTACACCCAACGTGCTCGTGGCCACCTTCGGTGCCTTCTTGCTTTTCAGTTGTATAGAGAAACCTCGTATCATTATTACCGAGTTGGGTAAGCTCTCCTTCGGCATGTATCTGATGCACCTGTTCTTTCTGGCTCCCATCGCCTCATGGATGGTGGGGGATAGCGTAGCTGAGCCGCTACTACCCGTGGGTATGGCCATTCCTGCCATTGCCCTCCTCACTTTCTTCTGCTGTGCCGTCACAGCCAAGCTGCTATCCTATCTGCCAGGCAGCAAGTGGGTGATAGGATGAAAATAAATTTGGCTTTTCGACGACTTATTCGTACCTTTGCCGCCATGAAAAGACTTTCCATAACGTTGCTTCTGGGCGCAATGGCGCTGTCGGTGGCCATGGCTCAACAGGAAGACGTGCCGCAGGCCGTGCTCACCCCTACTGTAAAGGTGGGCAAGGTGCTGGTCGACAGCGATTCTATTCAGTACGTTGAGATGCCGAAAGTCTACATCTACCCCGAGCCGACCTTCAAGTCAAAGAAACAGCAGCAGTCGTATATGCGGCTGGTGAAAAATGTGAAAAAGGTACTGCCCATTGCCAAGGAGGCACGACAGATGCTGATAGAGACAGCAGAATACATCAACACGTTGCCCACTCAGCGTGAGCGCGACGAGCACCTGAAGCGTGTTGAGGCGGCCATCGTGGCAGAGTATAAACCACGGATGAAGAAACTGACTTATGCGCAGGGCAAACTGCTCATCAAGCTCATAGACCGTGAGTGTAACGCCACGGCCTATGAGACCATCCAAGCCTTCATAGGTCCTGTACGCTCAGGCATGTGGCAGGCCTTTGCCTGGATGTTCGGTGCTTCTCTGAAGAAAGGCTACGAACCCGAGGGGGTTGACAGGCTCACGGAACGCGTAGTACTGATGGTCGAGTCCGGACAGTTGTGAAATAGTGAATAGTGAATAGAGAATAGTAAATAGAGAATAGAGAATAGAGAATAGTGAATAGAGAATAGAGAATAGAGAATAGAGATGGCTATACGTTATACACATAAAGAGGAAATCTGGAATACGTTCTCCCATGCTGGAGGCATCTTGCTGGGTGTGGTTATCGGCATTGTGTTCCTTTGGATGACCATTGGCAGCCATAGCTCATGGGCTTCTATAGGTGTGGGGCTCTATCTGTTCGGCATGCTGGGTAGCTATGTCACCTCTACCGTTTATCACGCTCTGCCGCGCAGTTCGAAATGGAAGGAAAGGCTGCGTCATTGGGATCATGCAGCCATCTACTGGCATATTGCCGGCAGCTATTCACCCTTGACACTGGTAGCCCTGCGCGACCAAGGCTATTGGGGATGGAGTCTGTTTTGCTTTGTGTGGCTATGTGCCATTGCTGGTACTATTGTGAGTTTCATCAGGCTGAAGGAACACTCAAACTTTGAGACCCTCTGTTTCGTTGGCATGGGACTCAGTGTGCTCGTAGCCTTCAAGCCCCTTGTCGACACAGTGTCGGCAGCTGCCGTTAGCTGGATTATCGCTGAGGGCGTGTGCTACATCACAGGTGCACTCTTTTATTCATTAAACAATAAGCGGTATATGCACTCCGTGTTCCACTTCTTTGTATTGGCAGGCAGCATCTGCCATATCATTGCCGTGTGGGACGTGCTTCTCGATTATCTATAATCTTATCAAGATGAAACAACTCTCTACGCTTCTTTTCTCCCTAATTTTCTTGGCCTCTTGCGGCAATCATCAGAAGACGGTGAACAACGCGACTTTAACCCCTGTGGGACCTGCCTTTATAGCCGATTCGGCCTTTCTGTTCTGCCAACAGCAGTGTGACTTCGGGCCACGTACTATGAACAGTGAGGCTCACGACCAGTGTGGCCAATGGATAGTGGGAAAGTTCCGCCAGTATGGCCTGGATGTCCAAGAACAGAAGACGGTGCTGAAAGGTTATGACGGAACACTACTGAACAGTACCAATATCATTGCCAGTTACAAGCCCGAGGAGGATCAGCGCATACTAATCTGTGCCCATTGGGACAGTCGTCCCTGGGCCGATAACGACCCTGACGAGCAGAATTGGCACAAGCCTGTGATGGCGGCCAACGACGGAGCCAGCGGTGTGGCCGTGATGCTCGAAGTGGCTCGGTTGCTGAATGCTCTTTCTGAAGCAGAGAGAGACTCTTCCTTGAATATCGGTATCGATTTCATCTGCTTTGACGCTGAGGACTGGGGCACACCGCAATGGAGTGAGGCCAATGAGCGGAGTGACACATGGGCTCTCGGGGCACAGTACTGGGCTGCCCATCCGCATCGTGACGGTTACAAGGCCCGTTACGGTATACTGCTCGACATGGTAGGTGGCATGGGTGCCCGTTTCTATCAAGAAAACTATTCACGCCATTATGCCGGCAGAGTGGTCAGCCGTGTGTGGCAGGCTGCCAGCGTCGTGGGCTATGGCAGTTTCTTTCCACCAAGTCACGGAGGTTCCATTACCGATGACCATGTACCCGTGAATGAGGTGGCCGGCATTCCATGCATTGACATCATTCCCTATTATCCTGATTGCGAAGCCAGTTCTTTCGGCCCCACATGGCACACCGTGAATGACGATATGGATCATATCGACAAGAATACGCTGAAAGCAGTAGGACAGACAATTATTCAGGTGATTTTTTCGGAATAAGGGATCGCTTCACCTTGAAGTGGTCGAAACCTTCACCATAGACACCGATGACCGCACTCTGAGAGACAAAGGCGGCAGGGTCTACGTCGTTGATGATATGGAAAATGAGACCGCTCTGTCGGCGCTTGGCCAGCACGAAAAGCATCTTCACCTCCTTGCCTGAATAGAAGCCCTGTGCATCGATGACTGTGCATCCGCGATGGGGCTCGCGATTGATGCGCTGACCAATCTCACGCCATTTGTCGCTGATGATAAAGAACTGTACCGAAGAACGGCGGGAGTCAACCACCTGATCTATACAGAAGGCCGTAACATAGAGCACCACATAGCCGTAGATAACCTTCTCCCAGCTCTCCAGCACCAGATAGCTGCTCGTGATGATAATCACGTCACAAATCATGATGACACGTCCCAGTGAGATGTCACGATACTTATTGATGATAGCGGCAATGATGTCGGTGCCACCCGTAGAGCCGTTGCTCGACAGGCCCAGTCCCACACCACAGCCGCAGAACACGGCACCGATGATGGCAGCCATGAAAGGCTGGTCGGCCAGCAGATGTCCGTGATAGGCCCCCGTAACATAGGCCACGCCCAGCGTGAGCACCATGACGGCATAGATGGTCTTAACGCAGAACTTCCATCCCAGCACACGCAAGGCTATAAGCAACAGGATGGCATTAATCACAAAATAAGAGGTCTGTACGGGAATGCCCGTTCCCCAGTAGAGGATAGACGACACACCTGCTATGCCGCCTGTGGTGATGCTGTTGGGCAGCAGGAACACACCCCATCCTATGCAGTAGCTCAACATGCCGATGGCTATCACCACATAGTCGCGCACTTCGGCCAGCAGGCTCGCTTTGGTCAGTTCGGGTCTTATCATGAAGTTATTCATACAATTTCTATAGCTGATACTCCAGCATCATCATGGTGTAGGGAGGCAACTCTACCGAGCATTTCTTCTCGGCCTTCACCTCCTCTGTCTTGGGAGCGATGGGTTGGTCATCATAGTTATTCTCCTCATCAGGCTGTCCAGTAAGCATCGTCCTGATGGCACTCTTCTTCAGGGGGAAGCGGCTGAGATTCAGGTAAGCGGTCTTGGCCTGTGCAGCGGCATTCACCAACTTTACATAGAGGCGGTGTGTCTTCACGTTGAGCACAACCGACTGTCCGTAGTAGCAGCTTTCAGTGGGCTGCACCACGCCTGCCTCATCGCCCTCAAAGCGCACGCAGTCGCCGTAGTAGTACTGGCCCGAGGACTGTCCGAACAGCTGCTGCACGTAGTAGCTGCATGTAGGATAGATTCGCTCGTTATCGAAATAGATGAGATCGGGATTCCAGCTGGTATTGCCTTTACGAGCCAACAGAGGGGCATAGCTCGTCATAGCCACCACGTCACCATTGCGCTCCACGTGGAGCAGGTAGAGTCCTTCGGCCAACGCATCAATGAGCTTCTTGTCCTTGGCGGCATACTCACCCAGATAGACTTTCGTCTTGCGGTCGCGCGGATACTTGTCGTACTGACGGCTGTCCAGGAAATACTTGTGGGGCTCATAATAGTGCTCGTCGATGATGGGCATGCCCAGTTCCTCGGCCAATTTCCAGCCACTCTCGTAGTCGCCATTGCCCGAGTGGGAGCCTGGTCCGGCCGTGCCCACGATGATGATGTCGGGATAGGCCTCTCTAACCTTATTATATATATAGCGGAAGCGCTCGGCAAACTCTGGCGATATGCGCTCCTCGTTGCCCAGTCCCAAGTACTTCAGATGGAAAGGCTCAGGATGTCCGGCCTCGGCTCGCATACGGGCCCACTGCGAAGTAGCGGGATTGCCATTGGCCCACTCAATGAGGTCGAGGGCATCTTGTACCCACTTGTCCATCTCGCTCATAGGCACCACGTCCTGTGCCTGGTCCCTCATGCTCCAGCCGCCACCAGCACCTTGACAGCTCACACCGCAAGGCAAGATGGGGAGAGGCTCCATGTGGAGGTCTTCGCAGAACTGGAAATACTCATAGTAGCCCAGTCCCATCGACTGGTGGTAGCCCCAGGTGTTTTTCAGCTGACATCGCTGCTCACGAGGTCCTATGGTGGTTTTCCAGCGATAGGTGTTCCAGAAGCCGTCGCCACCGCCATGTACGATGCAGCCACCAGGGAAGCGCATGAACTTAGGCTGAAGGGCAGCCAGTGCCTCTGCTATGTCACGACGCAGTCCGTGACCCTTATAGGTATCATGGGGCATGAGCGACACCATGTCAATATCTATATCACCCGTATTGAGCACCAGTACCTGCAGCACAGCTTTCGTACAGTCTTCGGCTGGTACCAGCGTGGCCTTGTATTCTTTCCATTGAGGTGCGTCGACATTGATGGTGGCCTCTGCCAACGGTTGGGGATCCTTGCCCCATCCCTGTGGAATGCCTAAGACGATACGCACAACCTTGACCGACCCTATGTTACGGAAAAAGGCGGAGAAGTCGTACTGCTCGCCCTTACGCACACTGATGCCATCGAAACCGCTGTTCTGCACACCATAGCCTTTCCATCCCTTGTAGTCGTAATACTCTTTGACACGCTCCACGTGCAGTCTCATGTAGGTGGGGTTGTTGGGATGAATGGTCTGGTCTTTCCTGACCTCCATCCAGCCCAGCGAGTGACCTGAACGGCACTGCTGCCATGCGGTGCCAGGCCCCCATCCGTCGCGCTCTGTAGGATTATATTCGAACGAGCCGTTTTGTACCAGCTCAGCATAGAGGCCTCCGTCGGCAGCATAGCTGATGTCTTCAAAGAAGATACCTATCAGCTGGTCGCTGATGGCTTTGCCTCCACGTGGGGCTTTCATCGTGGTTTGTGCTGCGGATGCCAGGGTTGCTGCCAGTAGGCAGACGATGAGAATCTGTCGTTTCATTGTTAATGATTTTTTGCACTTAGACGGTTATGTCTTTTGATGACTTTTATGGGTTTGTTCATCCTATGGTAATGGTGTACCTGCTCATGAACGAGGCACCGGGCAACAGGTGGTTCATCAGCGGTTTATCCTTGAACTCGCCTTTAAAGTCACGTGGATCACCGATGCCATACCACGGCTCGATGCACACGAAGGGAGCCTCCTTGTCGTAAGGACTCCAGAAAGCACAGACGGGGGTCTTGTAATCAACCGTCACCGCCGGCCAGCCATCGGTATCCATCAACATGGCACGATGGGTCTGGCATTTATGGATCTTCACCGAATCATTGCGGAAGAAGTCGTTGCACACAGTAATCACACCCTGTTCGGCCTCCAAGGGTACCTCCACCATGTCGTGACTGCCGTCAATATAGCTCTTCAGTGCGGTCATGGGGGCCTCATTATCCAGTTTGATCTTTCCCTCCAGCTTGCCGCCAGGCACATTGAAAGCCGGATGTCCGCCAATCTGGAAATGAATCTCACGGTTGTCCGTATTCTCCACATGCCATACGACATGCACCTTGTTGCCATCCAGACGGTAGCTGATGGCTAAGTTGAAATGGAAGGGATAAATCTTCAGTGTATCCTCTGACTCGTGCAAGGCTAAGGTTACCCTCTCCTTGGTCTGGCTGATGACAGTGAACATCGTATCGCGAGCAAAGCCATGACGGGGCAGGTGGTATGCCTGTCCGTCAACCGTGTAAGTATCGTTGTTCACACTACACACGATAGGGAACAGCACGGGTGAATGACGGGGCCACTTCGCACCGGCCTGCCACATGTATTCCCTACCCTTATTGTCTTTCACACTCTGGAGTTCAGCACCCAGCTCAGCGACACGAATTGTCAGCTGATTATTCTTCAGTTCTATCATAGCAATAAATAAATTTAATAGATTAGGTTATTCGTTGGTGCAAAAGTATATAATTCTTTGGAGAAACGTGGCAAATCGTTGGATTTTATTGGCGTACTTTATTTATTTGAAAGTAATGGCCAGCACAGGAGCAATGTCTCCCCCAGGACGGGCGGCAGGCAGCTCAACGTGGAGTCCGTCGGTAGAAGTCTTGAACTTCACGGCTCCATAGCCCAACAGTTTCACCTTCTTTATCTTTCCATTATAGTAAGGCGAGATAACAGCCAGACTGCGGATGACGGTAGTATTGGCTTTAGGCCAGGCCATCAGCGTAGCATAGAGTGTACCATTCTTTTCGTTGAAACGAATATCGTCGGCTGTGTAGCGGAAGCCTTCATTGAATCCTTGTGCTTTCAGCGGATTAGCAGCCTCGGCCAGCGGGCCTTCGCCAAAAATCTTCCACGGACGCGTACCATAGAGACTTTCCTTGTTCACATCCATCCATGCCTTGATATCATTCAGCACGGCTACCTCTTTTTCGTCGATGGTGCCATTGCCCTTGACAGGAATGCTGAGCAGCAGGCAGCCGTTCTTGCTCACTACGTCGACCAGCATGCGTATCACCGTGGCAGCCGATTTATAGCGGTTCTTCTTATACACGTTCTGGTCGTAGTGCCACTGGCCTATGCAGGTGCATGTCTGCCAAGGCAGTGCCTGGGAACGGTCGGGAATACCGCGCTCCACATCCCATAGCATCAGCTGTTTCTGATCATCGTTCAGAATCTTGCCCATTGGCACTACCTGTACTTTGCCATTGTGCCGATTGGCACTGTGATTGTAGTAATGAGCCAAAATGTTCTGGCCTATCTGGTCGTCGCAGCCATAGAAAGGCAACACTGTATCATCAAAATAGAGCATCTGAGGGTCGTAATCGTTAATGAGCTGAAGGATGCGGTTCTGAAGTTTCATCTTAAACGCCTCTGAGGGCTGTGAAGCACCGTTGCCCCAGTCCCACTGACTGTGAATGGAGCCCGACTTCTCCCAACCCGTACTATGTTCATGACACTGGGCATACAGTTCCTGAGGGTCCAGCCCCTTCCACCACTTCTCTGTTCCGTCAACATTAGGAACATAGCCGTCCTCCTTAGTCAGGTTGCCATCGTATTGCTGCGATGCTTCCAGCCATGTCCAGGTATGGGAGCCATGGATGCTTACGCCCAGTGGCAGGTCATATTTCTTGCAGGCATCGGTCCACTCTCTCACAATATCGCGATGGGGCCCCACACGCACAGAGTTCCATTCCTGATAAGGCGAGTCCCAAAGATCGAAATTGTCGTGGTGCTGGCCAAGAGTGAAAAAAAACTGAGCGCCCACACTCTTGTAGAGTTTCACCAATTCCTCGGGATTCCACTGTTCGGCCTTCCAGGCATTGCAGAGGTCTTTCAGCCCAAAGTCTCTGGGATTACCGAAGTGGTTCAGATGATAGTTGTACTGACCACTGCCCTCATAGTACATATGCCGGGCATACCAGTCGCCATCCTCAGCTTGACACTGCGGTCCCCAATGGGCCCAGATACCGAACTTGGCATCACGGAACCATTCGGGGCATTCCCACTGCTTCAGACTCTCCCACTGCGCCTCATAAGGGCCTTGTTCAACTGCCACATTGGCCTGTGCCTGTATGTCAAGAGCAAGGAATAAGGACAGGACGACAAAATATGCGTTCTTTCTCTTTATTGATTTCATAGATAAACAATAAAAAAATAAGCTGTTTTCAGAATTCTGCCACAAAGTTAAGAAAAGGATGCAAAAAGACAAAATAAAACGGGAAATATATTGTACCTTTGCAGGTAAATTCAATATCAGAAAAATCGTAAGCAATAAGTAATCCATTATAAAATGAAAAAAAACATTCTTTCTCTTGCATGCCTGCTGAGCCTTGGTGCTCAGGCCGACGAGGGCATGTGGACACTCTACGATCTGCCACAGGCCGTCTATGAGATAATGCAACAAGAGGGCTACCAGTTGCCCTATGAGAAACTGTACCAAAGCGATGATGCCATTATGAAGGCAGTGGTGAACTTCTCGGGCTACTGCTCGGGCGTAGTGGTTTCGCCCGACGGACTTGTCTTTACCAATCATCACTGTGGCTTCGAGGCCATCCGCTCGCACTCAACCGTGGAACACGACTACATGCTGAACGGCTTCTATGCCAAGACGCAGGAAGAGGAACTGCCCAATAAGGACATGTTCGTCTCGTTCATGGTGGAGCAGAAAGACGTAACCAGCCAGATTGTCACTCCACGATTCGAGGAGATGGACTCGAAAAAGCGCGAAGAATTCCTCGATTCCATCGAGAATGTTTGGTCGAAAGAGGTAAAGGAGAAAGATTCTACACTCCGCTTGGAGCTGAAGCCTTTCTACGAGGGCAACCGCTACTATGCCACTACCTACCGCGACTTTAAAGACCTGCGACTGGTGTTTACCATTCCTAAGTCGATGGGCAAGTTCGGTGGCGAGACCGACAACTGGATGTGGCCACGACAGACGTGTGACTTTTCTGTCTTCCGCATCTATGCTGACCCGAAGACCAATGGTCCGGCAGAGTACTCGAAGAACAACGTACCCTATCATCCGCAGCACTGGGCCCGCGTATCGAACGAAGGCTATCAAGAAGGTTCCTTCTCAATGACGATGGGCTATCCTGGCTCAACCAGCCGCTATTTGAGCAGCTACGGCATCCGTGAACGATATGAGCAGAATGCCATCCGTGCTCAGATCCGTGGTGTGAAGCAAGTAGTAATGAAGCGTCACATGGATGCCTCAGAGGCCGTGCGTATCAAATATGACTCCAAGTACGCACAATCGTCAAACTATTGGAAAAATTCCATAGGAATGAACAAATGTATCGATTCCATCGGACTTATCCAGCAGAAAGCCCACTTCGAACAGCAGCTCCGCCAGTGGATGGACAGCACAGGATATTTCAAGGGTCAGTTGGACTTCGACAAGATGGCACAGCTCTATGCCAAGCGTCTGGAACTCAGTAAGGCGCGAATAAGCTGGCTGGAGACGTTCCGCAGAAACGACGCATTGACACAACGTGCTCTTGGTGTTTACAGGGCTATGGTCGACGGCAAGCGCTTCTATACCATCAAACGCGATAGCGAGACCTTCGATGTTGCAACCGACAAAGAAGTGTTGGCCGCACTGCTGAAGAACTATCGCGAGCACACTACTGATGCCGCCTATCTGCCCAGTTTCTTCCAATCCATCGACAAGAAATTCAAAGGCGACTATCAGAAATACGTGAACCACCTGTACAAGAAGTCGAAAGTAATGAAGGACGGCAAGCAGTTCCGGACCCAGAAATACAAACTGGTAAAAGATGCAGGCGTGGCCTATGCAAAAGATATTAGTAAGGTACTGAGCAAAATCAACAAGGAACTGAATAAAATAAACGATTCCATCGACGAACAGGAGCGCTATCTCTGTGCTGCTAAGCTCCGTATGGAGCAGGATCTTCCTCACTATAGCGATGCCAACTTCACCATGCGTCTCAGCTACGGACAGGTGAGGGAGTATAATATTGGAGGTCATTCCTCAGGTTGGCAGACCAAAGCCCCCAGCATGGTAGAGAAGATGAAAAAGGGCGATTCCGTAGAAGACTATAAGGTGGAGCCCGAGATGCTCTCCCTGCTCAGTAGTGCCGGCGAGATGCCCCTGTGCTTCCTTACCACCAACGACATCACCGGTGGCAACTCTGGCTCGCCCATGTTTGACGGGCAGAACCGCCTCATCGGCCTAGCTTTCGACGGCAACTGGGATTCACTCTCCAGCGACATATTCTTCGACTCCAAGCTGGCTCGCTGTATCGGTGTGGATATCCGCTATGTGCTCTTCATGATGGACCGTTGGGGACATGCTGACCGTCTGCTCAGGGAGATCAACGCCAAATAAGAAGCGATAGACACCACTATGGAACAACTGCTACATTACGTATGGAAGCACAAGCTATGGCCTATCAAGCCGCTTGAGACCACCGATGCCCGCAGCATTGAAGTGGTGGACCCCGGACTTTATAACCGTCGGGATGCTGGTCCCGACTTCTTCAATGCCAAGGTAAAGATTGGCGGCACGCTATGGGTAGGCAATGTGGAGATTCACGACCGTGCCAGCGACTGGTATCAACATGGCCACGACCACGACTCCGCCTACGACAATGTGGTGCTCCACGTAGTGGGACAGGCCGACCGCGACGTTCAGAACTCACGAGGCGAGTATCTGCCCCAACTCGAGCTTGAGGTGCCTGCCCATGTCAGGGATAACTACGAACAGCTGCTACATGCCGACCAGTACCCACCCTGCTACCGCATCATCCCTTCGCTGAGCCGTCTGACCGTGCATGCATGGATGGCAGCACTGCAGACAGAGCGTTTGGAACAAAAGACACTAGCCATCAGTCAGCGTGCCGAGCGCTGCAATGGTTCATGGGAAGATGCCTATTTCGTAACACTGGCACGTAACTTCGGTTTCGGCATCAATGGCGATGCCTTCGAGCAGTGGGCATACAATGTACCCTTACAAGCCGTGGGCAAGCATCGTGACGACCTGTTCCAGATAGAGGCGATCTTCATGGGACAGGCAGGACTGCTGGAACTGTCGGCTGTACCCGAACGCCATCAGCAAAATGCGCTGAACGAAGGATACTTCACACGTCTGCGCAATGAATATCAGTATCTGGCACATAAATTCACGCTCAAACCGATGGAGCCGGCCAGTTGGCGATTTCTGCGCCTGCGCCCGCAGAACTTCCCCCACATACGCATTGCTCAGTTGGCCACACTCTACTACGAGCGCCGGTCAGGCTTGAGCGCCCTGCTCGAATGTCAAAGCGTAGAAGCCGTTCAACAGCTTCTGGCCACTCACGTAACCCCCTACTGGGAGACTCACTACATGTTTGGTTCCGAGAGTCCCCGTAATGAAAAACATCTGTCTCCCGCCTCACTCGTCCTGCTGACCATCAATACGGCCATACCCGTACTCTTTGCCGTTGGCCGCCACCGCCAGAAAGAAGAGCTGTGCGACCGCGCCTTCGACTTTCTGGAGCAACTGAAAGCCGAGCACAACCATATTGTGAAGATGTGGGAGGAATGTGGACTCAGTTCCCATACTGCCGGTGATTCGCAGGCACTGATACAACTGAAGCGCGAATACTGTGACAAGAAAGATTGTCTGCGCTGTCGTTTTGGATATGAATATCTTAAAAACCCCTTGAAATGAACTATATCTTTGAAACGCGCATGGAAGTGCGCGACTATGAATGCGACATTGAAGGTATTGTGAACAATGCCCAATATATTCACTACTGCGAGCATACCCGCCACCTGTTCCTCAAGGAGTGCGGACTCAGCTTTGCTGAAATGCATGAGAAGGGTGTCGATGCAGTAGTGGCGCGTATGCAGCTACAATACAAGGTCCCCCTGCGTCCCGACGACGAGTTCATCTCCCGTCTGAACCTCACGAAGGAGGGGATAAAATACGTGTTCCATCAGGATATCTACCGTGCCAGCGATGAGAAGCTCTGCTTCCGCGGACAGATAGAACTGGTCTGCCTAGTCAACGGTCGTCTGGGCAACAGTGAGGACTACGACCGTGCATTCCAGAGATACCTACAAGCCATCTAACCATGAACTCAAAACACTCGGATTACTCAGGGTACTCGGATTCCTCTAATGAGCATTTAGTTTACACCCTTGCCCTGACCCGCATGACGGGTTTCACGTCACAGACAGCCCTTCAACTCTATCGGGAGTTGGGTAGTGGGTGGGCTGTCTATGAGCACCGCCACGACCTACCCGATGTGGTTCCCGACTGCTCACCGCGCCTTGTTGCCGCCCTACAGGATTGGAGTGAGGCACTGGCACGTGCCGAGGTTGAGCTTGCCTTCATCGAGAGGCACAAAATCAAGCCCCTGCTACTGGGCAATCCTGATTATCCGCAGCGGCTCATCGAGTGTCCCGATGCTCCCATCGTGCTTTTCTATATGGGTAAGGCTGACTTGAACCAACAGCGTGTCATCAACATCGTCGGGACCCGTCATGCCACCATTTACGGACAAGACCTCATCCGCCACCTTGTGGCCGACCTGAAAATACTGGGTGTGAAACCGCTCATCGTCAGCGGCTTGGCTTACGGAATAGACATCTGTGCCCATCGCGAAGCCCTTGGACAAGGCATGGAAACAGTGGGTGTATTAGCTCACGGGTTAGACGAACTCTATCCGTCACACCATCGTAACACGGCCAAGGAGATGCTTGCACAGGGCGGACTGCTCACTGAGTATATGTCGGAGACGCGTGCCGACAAGCTGAACTTCGTGCGCCGCAACCGCATCGTTGCCGGCATCAGCGATGCCACCATCCTCGTGGAAAGTGCCATCAAGGGTGGAGGCCTTATCACATGCGGCATAGCCATGGATTACAACCGTCCTGTCTTTGCTTTCCCCGGTGCTGTGGGAGCCCCTTACAGCGAAGGGTGCAACCAGCTTATCCGCAACAATGGTGCACAGCTCATCACCTCGGCTACCGACCTTGTGGCATCAATGGGCTGGCAGACCGACCAGCAGCTGCTACAGTCCAAGCAAGCAGGGATAGAGCGCAGTCTTTTCGTAGACCTTTCGGAAGAAGAGCTGGCTGTTGTCAACGTGCTGAAAGACTTGGGCGACATCCAGTTGAACATGCTTGCCGTAAAGACTAATATCTCCATAGGCAAACTTACCGCACTGCTCTTCCAACTGGAGATGAAAGGCGTAGTGCGAACCATGGCAGGGGGATGCTACCATCTGTTAGCATAAGCAGAGGGCATCCGCATACCATGGTACCGATACTCCCAAAAGCTCATCTATAAATAAGCGTCAGCATCCTGTCTGAGGCAAAAATCGTTTGTGCCACCTGCTGCAGCTCACTGGCACTGATAGCATCGACATGAGAGAGAATGTCATTGATGTCACGCTCAGTGCCGTGGTGCAGGAAATTTTTGGCAAAGTCGAGGGTAAACTGCTCGCGGTTGTCGGCAGCGATAGCCAGCTGTCCGTGGAGCTGCTGTTTTGCCTTCCTTAGCTGGACAGACGTAAGCGGTTTCGCACAAAGACGCTCCAATTCACGACGCACCAACATGCAACATCGCTTCACATCGTGCGGATCACAGCCGAAGTAGACTGCCCACAAGCCAGTGTCGCTATAGCTCACCATCGAGCTCTCCACACTGTATACCAGTCCGTTGCGCTCACGAAGTGAAAGGCTTAGCCTTGAGTTCATGGCCGGACCACCCAGGATATTATTGAGCAGGAAGAGAGGCCAGCGACGGTCATCAGTAGCAGCATAGGCGCGCGCGCCCATCATCACATGAGCCTGATGCGTACCCCTTTCCCGTATGATGGTCTTGTTATCCTCATTACCATCATTACTATCCATACTATCGTTGCTATTAATAATAAGGTTATCGCTGTCACAGCTTTTGCTCTCTATCTTTTCCAACATCTTCACCACACTCTTCAGCTCTACATCGCCACTGGCAAAGAAGATGCAGTTGCAGGGCCTATAGTAACGCTGCGTGAATCTCCGTGCATCATCGCCCGTATATCTCCGCACCTGCTCGCTGCTGCCCAGAATGTTGTGTCCCAAGGCATGTCCACTGAACAGCAGGTTTTCAAATTCATCATAGATTAGCTCGGCCGGTGTGTCTTCATAGCTCTCTATCTCATCGCACACCACCTCACGCTCTTTCTCTACCTCCTGCTCAGGAAACTCGCTGCAGAAGACAATGTCGCAGAGCACGTCGACCGCCTGTCGCAGGTACTGTCGCGTGGTGGCAGCATAATATACGGTGTCCTCCTTATTGGTAAAGGCATTCAGCTCACCACCCACACCCTCGAGGGCATTGATAATCTGTACGGCTGTCCGGCGACAGGTGCCCTTGAAAATCAGATGTTCACAGAAATGGGCCAGGCCCTCTTCTCCGGGCTGCTCATGGCGCGTCCCTGCATGAACGGCTATGCCACAATAGATGACTGGTGAGGAAGATGGCAACAGAATGAGCCGCAGCCCATTCTGGCAAGTATGCGTCTGGTAATTCATGGCTGCAAAAGTACTACATTTTTCATTGATTATTCCACATGCCAAGGCTTTTTTTGCCATTCAAGGAAAATTGCTTAACTTTGCATCTCAGAGAGAATAAACAAAACACCATATGACCATACCGACCGGACGTTTTGCACCTTCGCCCACCGGGCGTATGCACCTTGGCAACCTTTTCGGGGCATTACTGTCGTGGCTGTCAGTGAAGAGCAAGGATGGCCAGTGGCTGCTACGCATTGAGGATATTGACCCACAGCGTTCCCGAAGGGAGTATGCCGACCTGCTCATGGCCGACCTTGAGTGGCTCGATCTCTATTGGGACGGCAGCCCCGTCTATCAAAGCCAGCGCTCGTCCATCTATCAGCACTATTTCAACCAGTTGCAACAGCAAGGTCTTACCTACCCCTGCTATTGCACCCGGGCCGATCTGCTGGCTACTCAAGCCCCTCATGAGAGCGATGGTCGTGTGGTCTATCCAGGCACCTGCCGCCCCCATCCCAGTCACCTTGGCTCGTCGCCATCCAGTCTTGCGACCGTCCATCCATCTTCCCAGCGGCTCATCGTCCCCGACCGTCCCGTCACCTTCACCGATGGACACTACGGAATGCAGACTGTCAATCTGGCCAGTCATGTGGGTGATTTCATCATCCGCCGCAAGGATGGTGCTTGGGCCTATCAGCTCGCCGTGGTCATCGACGATGCCCTGATGGGCATTACCGAAGTAGTGCGTGGCCGCGACTTGCTGCTCTCCTCGCCACAACAGATTTATCTCTTCCAGTTACTCGGCTTCCAGCCCCCCCAGTATTATCATTTCCCCTTGCTCTGCAGTCCTATGACAGAAGAGGAGAAAGCCAACGGCACGACCACTGCAGGGACCGACAATCCTCCGCAGCGCCTGTCGAAACGCGACCGTTCACTCGATATGGAGGCCCTGCGACAGCGCTACTCTGCCACCGAGCTTATTGGCATGCTGGCTCATCTGGCCGGTCTGCTGCCTCAGCCAGAGCCCGTCACGCCCCAAGCTCTTCTTTCTCTTTTCAGCTGGGAGAAAATTCCTCAAAGAGACATTGTAGTTACTTCTTGCCGATAACACCCAGTTTGGTCGTACGCAGGAAGTCCACGATGTTACGCACCTCCGCGCTGTCGGGAACCTGATCCACAATCTGGTTGATAGCATCGAAGAGCGATGTGTTGCCCAGATAGACCAGACGATAGGCGTTGGCAATATGCTTCAGCGTCTTCTCATCCACACCATAGCTGCGGCCCATGGTGAAGTTGACACCGCCATACTCTGAATGCTTGTTGCAGATGATGTAGGGAGGCACGTCCTTTGAGAAAGTCGTACCGGCCTGAATCATGGCACCGGCACCGACGCGGGTACCGGCATTCTCGATGACCGACGAGGAGAAAATTACACCATGTCCTATCTCGCAGTCACCGGCAATCTTCGTGCCATAGCCGAACACACAGCTGTCGTTGACCTTCGTGTCGTGTGAGATATGGGCACCCTCCATCAGCACATTGTCATTGCCGATGACGGTCTGACCACCAGTATGGGTGGCACGGTTGATGACCACGTTCTCGCGAATGATGTTGTTATTGCCGATGATGCACTCCGACTTCTCACCGCGGAAGTCAAAGTCTTGTGGCAGGGCACCAATGACGCTTCCCTGATGAATCTTGTTATTGTTGCCCATACGGGTGCCGGAACAGATGCTCACAAAGGGGAAGATGATGCAGTTGTCGCCTATCACCACGTCGTCTTCGATATAGGCGAAGGGGAATATCTTGCAGTTCTTGCCGATTTTCGCGTTAGGACTGATTTCGGCTTTTGGAGAAATTTCAGACCCTCCCCCCTGCCCCTCCCTGTGATGGAGGGGAGTGGTTACTATTCTATCGATATCATTATTCATAATCATCTATTTCTTTAAGTTGATAATCATTCCCCTCCCTTCAGGGAGGGGTTAGGGGTGGGTCTTATTTACTTCCACCTCCCAGTGCCTGATACAGATTCACAACCGCCTGCATCTTGTTCAGATCGTCAGTGACTTTTGAGATGCGTGCATTGAGCAGGTTGCTCTGTGCCTGAATGACCTCAAGATAGCTTGAGCCTTTCGATGTGTAGAGCTGTCGGGTGTCCTCCACGTTCTGCTCATAGAGCTTCACCATCTTCTCGTCGAGCTGGCTCTTCTCGTCACAGGTATTATAGGCCAGGAGGGCATTGCTCACCTCGTTGCCAGCCTTCAGGATGGACTGCTGGAAAGTGTTGAGGGCCTGTTCTTGCTGAGCCTTAGCCACCTTCAGTCCAGCAACGATTTGTCCGTGCTGGAAGATGGGTTGTGTCAACGAGCCGACGGCAGAGAGAATCCACTTGCCCGGGTTCACAATCTGCGTTCCCAGTGAGTTGGTGAACATGGCATTACCCGAAATGGTGATGTTAGGATAGAAACGCGAACGGGCTGTCTCAGTGTCATAGAAGCACTGTGCCAACTGCATCTCGGCGGCATGAACATCAGCACGGTTGCTCAGCAACTGCAGCCCCACGCCGGTAGCAAACTGCGAAGGCAGCGACTGGTTGTAGAACGAGCCGCGGGGAATCTGATGGCCGGCCTCGTTGAGCAGCAACGACATGGAGTTCTCCATCTCTCGGATTTGCTGTTTCAGCGTGGCCTTCTGGACCTGTATGCTATAGTAGCTGGCTTCGGCACTCTGCACGCTGGTAGAACGGGCGCGGCCCAGCTCCATCTGCAGTTTCATCATGTCCCAAGTGTCCTTGGACAGAACCTCCATATTGGTCATGATGTCCAACTGCTCGTCGAGCATCATCAGCGTATAGTAGAGGTTGGCCACACCGCAGATGATGTTGGTCTGCACAGCCACCTGATAGTCCTTCGTGGCTAAGAGTTTCATCTGGGCCGACCGCTTCTGCGACAGCAAGTTGCCGAAGAGGTCGACATTCCATGAGGCAGATATGGGCAGCTGGTAAGTCTTGCTGACGGAAGCACCATCCATCTGCACCTGACTGATTGTGCCTTGAGGTGCAATGGCGATGGAAGGCAGGAAGGCCAGTTTCGATACGGTGAGCGCCGTCTGCATCATCTTCACGTTGAGGGCTGCATTGCGCAGGTCGACATTGTTCTCCAGCGCCTTCTCAATGAGGCTCTGCAACTGTGGGTCGGTGAACAGCTCGCGCCAAGGCAGGTTGCCAAAGTTCTCGTCGCTATTGACCACCAACGTATCGCCATCGTTGACCAGGTCACGAATAAGCCCCTTCGTGTTGATGTTGTCGGGACGCTCGTATTTGTTGTAGAGGCCGCAGCTGCTGAGAAGCAGGCAGAACAGGAGACCCACCCCCAATCCCCTTCCTATATGGAGGGGAGTAGATGCCTTTTTCCTTAATATCTTATTCATTTTTATCTTCATTTTATTATCGTTTCCCTTCCCCTCCCTCGCAGGGAGGGGTCAGGGGAGAGTCTTTTTATTTTTCCAATTCATATTCCACAGGGCGCTTCGCATACTGCTGTAGTTCAGTGGTCACATCAGGATTCTCCTCGTCGCCCTCGAACTTCATGGGCGAGAACTTCTCCTGCAGGCTCTGGAAAATAACGAACAGGCCTGGCACCACGATAATCTGCAACAGCGTACCAATGAGCATACCGCCCACAGCAGCAGCTCCCAGCGTCTGGTTACCATTCTTGCCTACGCCCGATGCAAACATCATAGGCAGCAGACCGATGATCATGGCCAGTGAGGTCATGAGGATAGGACGCAGACGGGCGGCAGCACCCAGCGTGGCAGCCCAGGCAATGCCCATGCCCGTACGGCGGCGCTCCAAGGCGAACTGCACAATCAGGATGGCGTTCTTGGCCAGCAGACCAATCAGCATGATGAGCGAGATCTGCATGTAGATGTCATTGGCATGGCCGAAGACCATGGTGAAGAGGAAACAGCCAGCCAAGCCGAAGGGCACGGAGAGCACCACGGCCAAGGGCAGGATGTACGACTCGTACTGTGCCGACAGAATCAGGTAGATAAAGATGAAGCAGAGCACGAAGATGAGGGCCGTGGAGTTGCTGGCCTTGGCCTCCTCACGCGTCAGACCCATATAGTCGTATGAGTAACCCGTGGGCAGCACCTCGGCAGCCACTTCCTGTGCAGCCTTGATGGCATCACCCGACGAGTATCCGTCAGCCACCGTTGCCGTCACGTTAATACTGGTGAACAGGTTGAAGCGGTTGATGTTCGACGGGCCATAGACGCGCTCCATGCGGCAGAACTCCTCCACGGGAGCCATGCCCTTCGGCGTGCGCACATAGACACTCTTCAGCGATTCCGGTGTCATGCGGGTCTCGGGCGAGCCCTGCACCATCACACGGTAGAGTTTGCCGTAGGCGTTGAAGTTCGAGGCATACAGTCCTCCATAGTAGCCTTGCAGTGTGGTGAGCACCACACGGGGCGAGATGCCCGACTGCTTACACTTGGCCACATCGACATGGATCATGTACTGCGGATAGTTCGGGTTGTAGGAGGTCATGGCCATCTGGAACTCCGGACGCTTGTTCAGCGCAGCCAGGTATTCCTGTACGATGCCGAAGAACTTGTTCAGGTCGCCACCCGTGCGGTCCTGCATCACGAGCGAGATACCGCTGTTGGCCGAGAAGCCAGGAATCATAGGCGGTGCGAAGGCCAGGATCTTGGCATCCTTGATGTGGGCCGTCTTGATATAGATCTGGGCCAGCACGCCGTTCGACTCCAATGGGTTCAAGAAGAAACGGTAGATGCCGTCGCCCTGCCACAAGCCACTGAGTTTCCAGAAGAATCCTTTCTGACGTTCCGAGAAGGGCTTCAGCTTGATGATGAAGGTGGCCTGATCTGATCCGGCACCGGCTATGAAGTTATAGCCCTGAATCTGTTCGCGGCTCTGAATGGCCGGATCGGCAGCAAGGATGGCATCGACCTCATCGATAATCTGTCGGGTGCGTGCCACGGAGGTTGCCGGCGGCATGGAGATAGTACAGAAGATGGTACCGGTATCCTCGTCGGGCACCAGACCCGTCTTCGCCGTTGTCATCGTGATGCCCAGTACCAGTATACCGGCAATCACGGCAACGATGATGGCAACAGGCTTGCGCACCAGTTTCTCCACCGATCCCTTATACTTGCCGAGCACCTTGTCATAGGCCGTATTGAAAGCCAGATGGAAACGGTCGATGCGCGACAGTTTCTTCTCCTTGCCATGCTCGTCGTGCGTCTTCAGGAAGATGGCACACAGGGCAGGCGACAGCGTCAGGGCGTTCAGTGCCGAAATGAAAATGGATACAGCCATCGTCACACCGAACTCACGGTAGAACGTACCACTGGTGCCGCCGATGAACGACACGGGGATGAACACCGAGGCCATCACCAGCGTGATGGAGATAATGGCGCCCGAAATCTCGTTCATGGCATCGATAGAGGCCGTCAGCGTAGACTTGTATCCCTGGTCGAGCTTGGCATGCACGGCCTCCACGACCACGATGGCATCGTCGACCACAATGGCGATGGCCAGCAGCAGGGCCGACAGCGTCAGCAGGTTAATGGAGAAGCCGAACAGTTCGAGGAAGAAGAACGTACCGATGAGCGACACTGGCACGGCGATGAGCGGGATGAGCGTAGAACGCCAGTCCTGTAGGAACACGTAGATGACGATGAACACCAGGATGAGCGTGAAGATCAGCGTGAACACCACCTCTTCGATAGAGGCGTAGAGGAACTCCGTCACGTCGTAGTTGATCTTGTAGGTCATGCCCGGCGGGAACAGCTTGGCCTGTGCTTCCAGTTCGGCCTTCACCTCCTTGGCAATCTGGTTGGCGTTCGAACCGGCCACCTGCTGCACCATACCCATCACTGAGGGCAGGTTGTTGTTCTTCATCGACACGGAGTACTGCAGGCCGCCGAGCTCTATCTTAGCCACGTCCTTCAATTTCAGCGTCTGACCGTTGGCATCGCTTGAGATGATGATATTCCCGAACTCCTCCGGTGTCTTGAAACGGCCTGTGTAGCGCATGGCATACTCGTAGGCCACGTCGGTGCGCTCACCGAAGGTACCCGGTGCAGCCTCGATGTTCTGCTCGGCCAGCACACCGCTGATGTCTGAGGGCATCAGGTTATACTGCTTCATCACGTCGGGCTTCAGCCAGATGCGCATGGAGTAGGTCTTCACACCGGGTGACTGCACGTCGCCCACGCCCTGGATACGCTTGATGGCCGGGATGATGTTGATGTTGTTGTAGTTCGTGAGGAACTCGTCGTCGTAGCGGCCGTCACTGGTCAGGGTGAACATCATCACCTGCGAGGTCTGACGCTTCATGACCGTCACACCGATCTGCGTCACTTCGGCTGGCAGCAGGGCCAATGCCTGACTGACGCGGTTCTGTACGTTGACGGCACACATGTCGGCATTCAGTCCCTGACGGAACAGGATGGAGAGCTGTGCCGAACCCGACGAGGCGGTCGACGAGATATAGTCCATGCCTTCCACACCGTTGATGCTTTCCTCCAGCGGCGTGATGACCGAGTTCTTCACGGTCTCGGCATCGGCACCGGGATAGCTTGTCCATACCACGACGGTAGGCGGTGCTATGTCGGGATACTGCTCAATAGGCAGACTGAACAGTCCGATAAAGCCCAGTATGACGATGAGGATGGAGACCACCGTCGAGAGCACTGGGCGTTTGATAAATGTTGTAAATGTCATATCTCTATGCCCCCTAAGTTAGGGGGTTGGGGGTCTGAACAAGCGTTTATCAGCACCCCATTTTTTTATATTTTTTACGCAGTGGGAGCCTGCGCTTGTTCAGACCCCCAACCCCCTGACTCAGGGGGCTTTGTCATTTCTTCATTGCATCGACGATGTCGCCGGCGGTCATGGCCTTGGCCTGCTCGTCAATCTTCTGCTGATAGCGCTCAGGAGTGATGGGCACGATCTCCATCTGGTCTGTGAGCTTCGTGATGCCGTTGGTCACGTACTTGTCGCCCACCTTCAGGCCGCTGGTCACAATGTAGTTGTTACCATCGTTCTGAGGGTCGACGGTGATCTCGGTGTACTGCACCTTGTTGCTATCGTTCAGCGTGTAGACGAACTTCTTGTTCTGCACCTCCGTCACGCAAGACTGTGGGATGACGATGGCAGCATTGTTGTCGTGGGGAATAATGATACTGCCCGAGCCACCGCTCTTCAGCAGCTTATCGGGGTTGGGGAACACGGCAATCATCTGCACCGAGCCTGTGGTCTGGTCGATGACACCGCTCATCTTGGCCACCTTGCCTTCGTGACCATAGATGGAACCGTCGGCCAGCTGCAGCTTCACGGCAGGCAGAGCTGCCAGTGCGCCGTTCTGTCCGCCCTCGGCCTTCGACATCTCCAGGACATCCTTCTCGTTCACCGAGAAATAGACCTCCATCGACGAGTTGTCACTCACCGTGGTGAGCACGTTGGCGGCACTCACCAGTGCACCCACCTTGAAAGGCAATGTACCCACCACACCGGCGGCAGGACTCTTCACGTAGCAGAAGCTCAGCGCCTCCTTGGCATTGGCCAGGGCAGCCTGGGCCTGGGCCAGTCCGGCCTTGGCCTGCTCATAGGTGTTCTGGGCGGTCTGCATCTCGTAGTCGCCAATCACCTTGTTCTCGAACAGTTTCTTTGAGTTCTTGAAGGTCAGCTCAGCCGTGCTCACCTGTGTCTCCGCGGTATTCACCGCAGCCTGTGCCTGACGCACCTGTGCCTGATAGGTCACATTGTCTATCTCGAACAGCACCTGTCCTGCACTTACCGTCTGGCCTTCCTTCACATAGATCTTTGTGATGAATCCGCCCAGCTTGGGACTGATCTGAACGTCCTGAATACCCTTAATGGTGGCAGGATACGTCTGCTTCATGGCAGCACTCTGCGTACCCACTTCCACTACGGGATATTCGTTGTCACCGAAAGTGGGGCGACCACCGCCGTTGCCGCACGAGGCAAGCATGACAGCGCAAGCCGCTAACATCATGATTTTCTTCATTTCCATACTCTTTTAGTATTACGCTTAAATTTATATATAAATTCTGTTATTATCCTCGAAAACTTCACACTATCACAGCGGTTTTCGAACTGCAAAATTAATAAAAAGATGTGGAAGTGTTTTTCCGCTTATAACTTTTTTACAGAAAATTAGTGATATGTAACCATTCGTGATTGCGTCACTCACGCATAGTGATTGCGTCACTCTCTCATAGTGATTGCGTCACTCTCTCATAGTGATTGCGTCACTCTCTCATAGTGATTGCGTCACTCTCTTCAATGAACGAGGGTGCAAGCTCTTGTCGAGCCTGCACCCTTGTTATCAGTATTCATTTTTCTGAGGAAGGTGTCGCTTAGTACATTTCCTCTTCTTCGTCCCAGATGCTATTGTGGCGACCTAGGTTGCCCTCGGTATCTTCCGTATATTCTACGTAATCCTTATTGACACCGTCTGTAACACTCCACATAATCAGATCTTCGATCTCCATGGATAAGAACTCGATGGTGGGTTTCTGATATATCTTTTTCATATCCGATTCTATTTTGTTTTTAACACGAATGTGCATGAATAACTCACGAATTTCTCACGAATGAAGGGGTTACTTCATTACCACCTTCTTGCCACCTACGATGTAGAGGCCGCGCTGCGGAGCAGCCACGCGCTGACCGTTCAGGTTGTAGACGACTCCCTTGTCCTTAGCAGGAGTGAGGTTCTGGATACCTGTGGTCTGGCTGTCCTCGTCAAAGCCGATGAACGAGCGGGCGGGAGCAACGTCAGCAGGGATATAAGCGGTGTTAGCACCTACGGTGAAGGCTTTGTGGTTCTTATAGAAGCCAACCTCTGGAGAAGCCATCAGCACGAAGGCTGTCTCTGCTGCAACCTCAGTATTCTCGAGCACACCCACGAAGAGGTTAGCGCTTACGTCGGTAGAGCTGCTGGGGATAACAGAGATTGTGTAATCTCCCTTGTCACCCTTCAGCAAAACGCCTGTATTTGCAGGAATCGTAGTCACAGCTTCAAATTCCACATTATTATCTTCAGCTTCCTTAGCAATGTAGGCGGTCAGGCCTGTGCCAGCGAAGTCGAGAGCGTAAGCAGAGCAGATGGTAGCATAGCCGGCTGCAGAGATGGTCTTGGCTACGGTCAGCACAGAACCATCGGCCTTATATGTCTTTCCGTTGACAAAAGCCTGATTACCTGTTCTTTCTGAATTACTACCATTGTTGCTGATGATAAGCGTGGTGGGAGTGGGGTTCAGCACGTAGGTGCTCCAAGAGTAGACATCCTTACCGTCGATCTGCTCGCCAGTAGCCGTCATCGTCTGGCCAGGCCATGTGCCGCCAGTGTAGTTATAGTCGCCATTGTTTTCGTCCCATACCCAAGCCTTGATATTCTCGGCTGCCCAGTCGTTGGTATTAACGAAGTAGATAATAGCAGTAGGCTGCTTCTCAATGGCCAGTCCAACGGTATGATCCTGTGTGTTCACGGTGAAGGTCAACGTGTAAACGCCCTCGCGTGCACCATCGTAATTAAAGTTGTAGTTCTGGTTGCCCGAGCCAGGCAGCTGATATACATCATAGTCCCCATTTCCTACAGCCTTGTATTCATAGTAGTACTTAGCGGAAGTAATGGTGTAGTCCTCAACTACGGCTGTCCACTCATAAGGATTCTCAGCACTACGAGTCATAGCAATACCCTTAGTGGCATCCCACTCATTCTCCGAGAAATCACCTACGATAGACATTGACTCATAATACTCACCTGCTTTCTGGACAATGATATAGTCCATTGATTTAGGAGAAGTGCCTCCATTGCCAGCAGGGAGCAAAACTAGGTCAGTTGTTTCGGTCACTAAGAACGGATCACCGGTGGTGTGCTTAGGATTACCTGCTGTAGTAATAGTAAACACGGTGGCATTACCTGCTTTCAGAGTAAATGTTGTTCCTGAATTACCATAGGTAGCAGCAAATACTCTATAAATGCCAGGCTCCAAGGTGGTGATGGCAGTCTCTTCGGTAGCATAGGCACCCTTACGGTTTGAAGCACGGATGTCTGTATTGCCGCCTGATACAACATTAAGACCAGGAATATCTTCTGCTTCGCTGCAGAAAACGATACTCTCATTACCCTCTGGAACGTATTGGAAACCACGCGTAGAATTGTTCTCAGTCATTGTGTAGCTCTCACCCCACCAAGGATTGCCACTCTGGACAGTTGACTTGTAAAGCACACCTTCCACAGCGATATACTGAGGATATCCGTAAGAAGCAGACTCACCTTCAATAACGGTATTGGTGGAGATGGTCATCAACTCTGTAGAGCCATAATAAGCCTTCACATAATACGTCCAATTCTCTGCCTCACGCACAGCAACATTAAACTCGTTACCACTATTGGCAATAGTGAAACTGGTTGTTTCATCGTCAACAAAATACTTTTGGGTATTTCCCTCGTTCCAAATAGATGACTGTGCATTCACCGTAGAACCTATATCAGCAGAATGAGTTTCTGAGGCAACAGTTGTACCGTTTAATTGATAATTAATAGTATATTCAGCTTGAGCTACTACGGAATATGTTACAGTCAGTGTGGCTGATGTATTAAGCAAACCTGCACGTGTGTAGTTGGCAGTGATAGCAAAAGACACGTAATCCTTATCTTCGTCTATAGCAGATTGCACATAAGTCTTTGCATTGACTTCAAGCGTTGTCTCGCTACCGACTGATAATTCAGCAGTATTGTCCAAAGGCTGAAAAGAACCTGTTGATGTTACCAATCCTGTAATCGTTCCTACACTATTCGAAACATTACTATTTGTAAGAGTACTTGCACTCCATTCTGCGTTATAGCCTAAAGCACGAATCTTAGAGCAGGCTTTTCCGTCTGCTGTATGTCCTGTGAATGAGAATGTTACGCCAGTAATGGTTCCTCCCTCATTTGTCAATTTTGACTTAATGGTTGACAAATCAAACTTATAAAAGGAGATTTTACCACCAGAATTAATCTTTACAGTACCATCATTACTACCCCAGTCGCGAAACTGTGTTGAATAAATCTGAAGGTTTTCGACGGATGTTCCATTAAATACAGTGCTCGCGTTTGCTTGGTCTGTATAGGCAGACTCACTTGAATTCCATGAGTAGACCTCATCATCTGCCCACGCATTCACTCCCACGAGCAGCCCAGCTACTACGAGGAGCATTTTCATAAATGTAATAGTTTTTTTCATTTTGTTGTAGTTATAATTGTTTTGATTATATTAGAAAGTAGTTTATTCGTGCCATATTGAGGATGCTTTTGGAGCAGCCGTCACTAACACATGAAACGCAGTTCGCGTGCAAATATAGGTATAATAGCGAAACCGAACAAGAAAAGTGGCAAAAAAAACGGTAAAAAAGTCTTTATTTCCCAATTTTTATAGGAAAAACAGGGTTCACAAGTAAATTATTGTGTGTATTTTTTTATCGATTGTATGTATACTGCTCTAATAAAATATCATAAAATCTGTTAGAAGATCAAACTGCCCTGTTAGAAGGTCAAACAGGCCTGTTAGAGGCTCTAACTGCCCAGTTGCTTTCCAATAACTGCTGACATTCTGAAGGAACGATTTTGGAAAAATTGCCCGTTTTGGGGGAAAAAATCAATTTTTTTCATGTTAATATCACTAATACACTATTAATATCACTAAGAAAGCATACTGATAATCAGAAGGTTATGGCCTTAGTGATATTAGTGATATTATTTTTGAAAAAATTTTTTTGGAATAGAAAAGGTAAATTTTCCGTCATCATAGAACGTAGGCTAACCTAAATGTTTTATGGTCATTCATGTTAAGGAAGACAACTTCAGCCACATTCGTGGCCAAAATTAGAATAAATTAGAATCATTCGTTTCTTAAACTTACCGTGTCATTAAAAAGACAACTGGAACTGCTCGGCTATGCCGCTTGGCTCGTCCAAGTAATCGACTCTGTCGCTTTGCTCTGCAAAGAACAAAAACAACATTTTCGAGGACGTGTGAACTGTATTGAATGACGGTGGGAAATGACGCTAAACCAGTCCCATCTCGCGGGCTTTCTCCATGAGCAACTGCATGAGGGGTTCGCGCTCGTTCTCCACGCGGTTGTCGAGGACGGCATCCTTCAGGTACTGTTTCAGCACGCCTACCTCGCGCGAGGGTTTCAGATGGAAGAGTTCCATAATCTCGTTGCCGTCGATAACGGGCTGCAACAGGCGCTTGTAGTCCTTCTCCTTCAGGTCGGTGAGCTTTTCGCGCACCATGCGGAAATTCTCCAGGAACATCTTCTTGCGCACCTCGTTCTTCGAGGTGATGTCAGCCTCGCAGAGCAGCATGAGGTCGTCGATGTCGTCGCCGGCATCGTTGAGCAGGCGGCGGACGGCCGAGTCGGTGACCTCGTTGTCGGCAATGACCTGCGGCCGCATGTGGAGGTCGACGAGCTTCTGCACGTATTTCATCTCCTGTCCCATCGGCAGCTTCAGGCGGCGGAAGATCTGGGGTACCATCTTCGCCCCTATATAATTATGGTTATGGAAAGTCCAGCCGATGGCGGGGTCCCACCGCTTGGTCTTCGTCTTCCCGATGTCGTGGAGCAAAGCGGCCCAGCGGAGATAGAGACCCACCCCCAACCCCTCCCTGTGAGGGAGGGGAGATTGGTTAGAACTAATTGCGGAACTATCTATGCTCCCCTCCCTTTGAGGGAGGGGCTGGGGGTGGGTCTGGTGGGTCTTTACTACATTCTCCAGCACCTCCAGCGTATGGTAGAAGTTATTCTTATGCGCGCGCCCGTTCCTTTTCTCTACTATATCGAGGGCGGAGAGTTCGGGCAGGATGATGTTCAGCAGTCCGCTGCGCTGCAGGTATTCGAAGCCGATGCTGGGGTGAGGAGCCATGATGATCTTGTTCAGCTCCACCTCTATGCGCTCGCCGCTCACAATCTTGATGCGGTCGGCCATGCGCTCCAGCGCCTCGAAGGTAGCGTCCTCTATCTGGAAGTTCAGCTGGGTGGCAAAACGTATGCAGCGCATCATGCGCAGGGGGTCGTCGCTGAAGGTCACCTCAGGGTCCAGGGGAGTGGCGATGATGCCGTCCTCGAGATCGGCCAGTCCGTTGAAGGGGTCTACAAGCTCGCCGAAACGTTCATGGTTCAGACAGATGGCCATCGCATTGATGGTGAAGTCGCGGCGGTTCTGGTCGTCCTCGAGCGTACCGTCTTCGACGATGGGCTTGCGCGAGTCGTGACTATAGCTCTCGCAGCGGGCTCCGACGAACTCGAGTTCGAAAGACCCCTCCAACCTCCCCCGACTGGGGGAGGCTTCTGAAGTTAGATTTGCCTTTACCTGTGCCGTTCCGAAGTTCTTGAAGACGCTTAGGTGAGCACCCTTGCCTAAGCGGCGCTTCACCTCCTTGGCCAGACTGATTCCCACGCTAACGGGACAAGCCCCCTCGCCTTTGGGAGAGGGGGTCTGGGGGTGAGGCTTGCCCACGACGACGACATCGATGTCGCTCGACGGCCGCTCCAGGAAAAGGTCGCGCACATAGCCGCCCACCACATAGCACTCCAGCCCCAAGTGGTCGGCCGCCTGACTGATAAGACGGAAGACGGGCTGATCGAGAAGCTCAGCAAGTTCGCTGTCGGAATATAGTTTCATATAAGGCTCTTTTGAACTGCAAAGTTAATCAAATAATAGCAAATGACAAATGTTTTTCAGGCTGTTCCTGTTATGGAACCAGACAAAACAAACTTTTTTATTGAATTATATAGTATTTTTCACTTTTTTCCTTACCTTTGCATCGTTTAAATGGAAGCTATGACGACAAAACAAAAGAACATGATAAAACTGAAGATTGCACTATTGTGCCTGTTCGTGATGGGCGGAATGACGAATGCCCTGGCCGACAGTTGGCGCAATATGGAGCCGATGAAGCTGGAAGTGCCTGAGATGAAGCCCGAACTGGATGCCGCCATTCACCAACCGCTCACCTATTATGAGCAGACAAGAATGGCCGTACCGACAGCAGAACCGAAGATGGACCTCGATTTCTTCAAGTCGAAGACCAACCAAGGCGTGAAGGAATACAAGTTCATGGACGACATGACTTTCGTGGGCATCCCCCTCTTCCTGGCAGGCATCGCCATCAAGGGCGACAAGGCTAACTTCCGTCAGGACTACAACAACACACATGCCAATACACGACTCATCACCAATTTCAAGACAAGTGTTGACGACTACACCCAGATGTTCGGTCCTGCTATGACCGTAGGCCTGAAGTTGGCAGGCGTGGAAGGCCGCAGCGACTGGCCGCGACTGATCACCAGTTCGCTGATGTCATACGCCTGGATGGCCGCCTTCGTCAACGGCATTAAGTACACGGCCAAAGAAATGCGTCCCGACGGCTCTACCGCTAACTCATGGCCCTCGGGCCATACGGCCACCTCATTCGTGGGTGCCACCATCCTGCACAAGGAATATGGTCTGACTCGCTCGCCTTGGTACTCGGTGGCCGGCTACAGTGTGGCTACGGCAACGGGTATTATGCGTATCCTGAACAACCGCCACTGGATCAGCGATGTGATGTCGGGTGCAGGCATCGGTATCCTTTCTACTGAGCTGGGCTATGCCTTCAGCGACTTGATATTCAAGCAGAAAGGACTGCTGCGCAATGACCTGGAAGGGTTCAGCGACAATCCCTCGTTCTTCAGCATTTCCATGGGTATGGGCTTTGGTATGAAGAACCTCAGCTTCGGGATTTCCGATTTGACGTATATGGAAGATATGGATATTTCATCAGAAGACGGTGAGATGTTTAGCGTGGACTTCCATACAGCTTCGGTTGTCGACCTTGAAGGAGCCTATTTCTTTAACAAATATATAGGTGTAGGCGGACGTCTGCGTGTCAGAGCTATGACGGCCAAGAGGTGGAGCGATTTCGTGGAGGATGCCAAGGAAGACCGTAAAGAACTGGGCGAAGGACTTCAGGTTGTCATCGACGAAACCTCGCTGATTCCGACTTCACAGCTTCAAAAGGAGATGAGCAACATGACGACATTGGAGGAGTATTCCATCGAAAGCGACCACCTGACGGAGTTCTCGGCCAACGTAGGTCTTTACTTTAATCTGCCGCTGAGCAATCGTTTCGCCTTAGGCTCCAAACTGTTAATCGGACGTTCCATGACACAGGAATTGGATATCAACGCACATTATCAGGGTGACGTAAAGAATATGGCGTACTCATTAGAGATTAACGATGGCCTTCAGCCAGGTAATGCCCTAAACGATGACGGTACTGATAAAGATAATGGAATAGAGCTCTTTATTGCCGATTTCTCATCAGCAGGACATGGATATGATGTGGAGTGGGACTATCTGACTTTGGGCGGCAACAACTCTACGAACATTGGTACCGGCCTGTCGTTGACCTATAAGTACAAGTCGAACTTCTCATGGAAGATTTTTGTTGACTACGACTATTCCAAGAAAGATTTCACGCTGAAAGTCGATCCTTATCGTTTCCTGAAACATTCCACGCCAAACTTTGTCTCGCTCTTTGAGACCGTTGGCGCCAATCTGGATCCCATTGAGTTCAGGAAGAAAAAGGATGTCCACTATTTCACCATTGGCGGCTCGTTTGCCGTAACTTTCTAACCAGGAGGCATCATCCCCTGAATATAATGATATGAAACCCATGAAGAGAATGACGCAAACGCTCATAGCGTTTATATTGATTACTGCCGGCGTTTGCCTTAGCTGCTCCAAGTCGCGCCGCGCAGAGATAGAACAGCGGAAGGCTGCCCTCGTTCACAAACAGGACTCGGCACTGGCCGAGGCCCAACAACGCCTGGCTGTGGTCGACAGCCTCTTGGAAGTAGCCAAGGCCGAGCACGACCGCCAGCACGACTTCGTGATGAGCAACAGCACGAAGTTCAACGACCAGTCGCCCGAGGTGCTGCGCCTGAACCAGCTGCGGGCTCACCGCGACTCCCTGCAGGTGGAGTGGCAGACGCTGGGAGCAAAGATCAAATACATTAGGAAAGTGAAGAGTGAAGAATGAAGAGTGAAGAATTTGCTGTCGATAAGTGAAAAAAGCCAAAATTAAGGCGTTTGATAGCAGATTCTTCATTCTTCATTTTTTATTCTTCATTTTTTATAGTAATTTTGCACCCAATTATTCGAATAATTCATATTAAATCATGGCACAAGAAGACGTTTTCAAGAAAATTGTGTCGCATTGCAAGGAATACGGATTCGTGTTCCCCTCAAGCGACATCTACGACGGACTGGGAGCAGTATATGACTATGGTCAGAACGGCGTAGAGCTGAAAAACAACATTAAGGAATACTGGTGGAAGTCAATGGTACTGCTGCACGAGAACATCGTGGGCATAGACAGCGCCATCTTCATGCACCCCACCATCTGGAAGGCCAGCGGACACGTGGATGCTTTCAATGATCCCCTTATCGACAACCGCGACTCGAAGAAGCGTTACCGCGCCGACGTGCTCATCGAAGACCAGATAGCCAAGTACGACGAGAAGATTCAGAAGGAGGTGGAGAAAGCCCGCAAGCGCTTTGGCGACTCATTCGATGAAGCTAAATACTTAGAGACCAGCGAGCGCGTGAAGGAGACCAAGGAGAAGCGCGATGCCCTGCATGCCCGCTATGCTGCCGCCATGCAGGGACCCGACTTGGAGGCATTGAAGCAGATTATCCTCGACGAGGAGATCGTAGACCCCATCAGCGGAACGAAGAACTGGACCGACGTGCGCCAGTTCAACCTGATGTTCTCTACTGAGATGGGCGCTTCGGCCGACGGCTCGATGAAGGTGTATCTGCGTCCCGAGACCGCTCAGGGTATCTTCGTGAACTACCTGAACGTGCAGAAGACCGGTCGCATGAAGATTCCTTTCGGTATCGCCCAGATAGGCAAGGCTTTCCGTAACGAGATTGTGGCCCGTCAGTTCATCTTCCGCATGCGTGAGTTCGAGCAGATGGAGATGCAGTTCTTCGTACAGCCCGGCACAGAGCTGGAGTGGTTCCCGAAGTGGAAGCAGACCCGCATGGCCTGGCACCAGGCGCTGGGCTTCGGTGCTGAGAACTACCGTTTCCACGACCACGACAAGCTGGCCCACTATGCCAACGCCGCTACCGACATCGAGTTCAAGATGCCTTTCGGCTTCAAGGAGGTGGAGGGCATTCACAGCCGCACCAACTTCGACCTGTCGCAGCATGAGAAGTACAGCGGCAAGTCTATCAAGTACTTCGATCCCCAGACCAACGAGAGCTATACCCCGTTTGTCATCGAGACCTCTATCGGTGTCGACCGCATGTTCCTCTCTATTATGTGTCATGCCTATACAGAAGAGCAGCTGGAGAACGGCGAGAGCCGCGTGGTGCTGAAGCTGCCTGCAGCCCTCGCTCCCGTGAAGCTGGCCGTGATGCCGCTGGTGAAGAAGGACGGACTGCCCGAGAAGGCCCGCGAGATCGTGAACGACCTGAAGTTCCACTTCAACACCCAGTACGACGAGAAGGACTCTATAGGCAAGCGCTACCGCCGTCAGGATGCCATCGGCACACCTTACTGCGTCACCGTGGACCACGATACGCTCCAGGATGGCTGCGTTACCCTGCGTTTCCGCGACACAATGGAACAGGAACGCGTGAAGATCAGCGACCTGGCCTCTATCATCGAGGACAAGGTGAGCATTGCCAGCCTGCTAAAGAAGCTGTAAGACCCTCCCCTAACCCCTCCCTACCTAGAGGGAGGGGAATATAGAGAACGAATAACGACATGAAAGATAGGATGCTAAAACGACTGAAGGCCGTATTCTATATACTCCTACCCCTTATAGGGGGAGGCTGGGCAGGGGTCTCCTGTAGCGAGGATGATGCCACCGTCGACGAGTTCGAGAACTGGCAGGTGCGCAACGACATCTTCTTCGCATCACTCGAGGACTCACTGGCTAATGGTCAGGGCACATGGAAGAAATACAAGGTCTTCTCGAAGGACCCGGCAGAGGGTACAGGCGCACAGACCGACTATATCTATGTGAAGGTAATCCCTACAGGGTATGAGACGACCGATACGGTGAGCCCGCTGTTCAACGACTCCGTGCGCGTAAGCTATCAGGGAAGGCTCATCCCTTCCGATGAGACGAAGAATCCCGGCGGAAAGATTTTCGACGGAACCGTCTATGGCAAATACGATGTCAGGACCAATGCCACCGTATGCTTCAAGGTGTCGGGAATGCTGAAAGGCTTCACCACTGCCCTGCTGCACATGCACCGAGGCGACACATGGCGCGTCTATATCCCCTATGATCTGGGATATGGATCGGCCTGCCAGACATCGATACCGGCCTATAGCACGCTCATTTTCGACATGACGCTATACGACATAGCCGAGGAAGGCAAGGCATTCGAAAAGTTTTAGGCCCAAAGCCAGATTGCCGACTTTGTTTAATTAAGATAATCTGATTGTGGAAGATTCTAAGCAAGAACTTCTTTGTAACATATCTTTTCCCGAAGATCTCAGAAGGCTAAAGGTGGAACAGTTGCCGCAGCTCTGCGATGAGCTGCGACACGACATCGTTCAAGAGCTGTCGGTGAACCCAGGTCATCTGGCATCGAGCCTTGGCGTGGTGGAGCTGACCGTAGCCCTACACTACGTCTTCAATACGCCCGAAGACCGCATCGTCTGGGACGTGGGGCATCAGGCCTACGGACACAAGATACTGACCGGTCGCCGCGAGCAGTTCAAGACCAACCGCAAACTGCACGGCATACGTCCCTTCCCGTCACCTGAAGAGAGTCCCTACGACTCCTTTATCTGCGGTCACGCCTCAAACAGCATCTCAGCTGCCTTGGGTATGGCGGTGGCCAACAACAAAAGAAAGGTAGTAGCCGTCATTGGCGATGGTGCCATGAGTGGCGGACTGGCTTTCGAGGGCTTGAACAATGTGTCGTCGTCGCCCAACGACATGCTGATTATCCTCAACGACAACAACATGTCCATCGACCTGTCTGTCGGTGGCATGAAGCAGTACTTACTGGGGCTGAATACCAACGAGACCTATAACGCCATACGGTTCAAGGTGACACGCTGGCTCAGTTCCAAGGGCTTGCTGAAGGAAGACCGCAAGAACGGACTTATCCGTCTGACCAACGCCCTGAAGAGCGCTATCTCGCACCAGCAGAACATCTTCGAGGGCATGAATATCCGCTATTTCGGACCCTTCGACGGACATAACGTGAAAGAGCTGGTGCGCATCCTGCAACAGCTGAAGGGAATGCAAGGTCCCAAACTGCTCCATCTGCATACGAAGAAAGGACACGGCTATCCCCCTGCCGAGGCATATACGCCCATCTGGCATGCACCAGGAAAGTTCGACCCCGAGACGGGCGAGTTGCTCAGGGGCGATACCGAAGGACAGCCGGCGAAGTTTCAGGAAGTCTTCGGACACACGCTGCTGGAACTGGCCAAGCAGAACCCCCGGATTGTGGGTGTCACCCCTGCCATGCCTACAGGATGCTCGATGAACATTCTGATGCAGGCCATGCCCGACCGCACCTTCGACGTGGGCATAGCCGAAGGTCACGCCATCACCTTCTCGGCAGGAATGGCCAAGGATGGACTGCAACCTTTCTGTAATATCTACAGCGCCTTTGCACAGCGTGCCTACGACAATATCATCCACGACGTGGCCATCCTAAAGCTGCCCGTCGTCATCTGTCTGGACCGTTCCGGACTGGTAGGCGAGGACGGCCCCACCCATCACGGAGCCTTCGACCTGGCTTTCCTGCGCCCCATCCCCAATCTCACCATCTGTTCGCCACTCAACGAGCACGAGTTGCGCCGCCTGATGTATACGGCTCAACAGCCCAATATGGGACCCTTCGTTATCCGCTATCCGCGAGGCGGCGGTGTGCTGAAAGACTGGCGATGCAAGCTGGAGCCCATTGAGGTGGGTACTGGCCAGAAACTGCGCGACGGTGAGGGAGTGGCCCTGCTCTCCATAGGCCCTATCGGCAACGATGCGGCTCGTGCCGTAGAAGGTACCAAGGCAGCTCATTATGACATGCGTTTCCTGAAGCCTCTTGACGAGAAGATATTGCATGAGGTGGGCAGCAAGTTCAGTAAGATTGTCACCGTAGAGAATGGCGTACGTAATGGCGGACTGGGCTCGGCCGTACTGGAATGGATGAGCGACCACGACTATCATCCGCAGGTAGTGCGCCTTGGACTGCCCGACAGTTTCGTGGAACATGGCTCTGTGCCCGAACTGCAACAGATTGTAGGGCTCGACACAGAAAGTATTAAACGGGCTATACTTGCCCCCTAAGCTATATGAAAGTTGTCATTGCCGGCGCTGGAGCCGTGGGAACCCATTTGTCGAGACTGCTCTCTACCGAGAAGCACGACTGCGTACTCATCGATGCCGATGAGAACCGTCTTGGCAGTATCGATACCAACTATGACATCATGGCCATCAATGCCCAGCCTACCAGTATCAAGACATTGAAAGATGCCGGTGTGGGCAATGCCGACCTTTTTGTCGGTGTCACACCAGAGGAAAGCACCAACATCACCGCCTGTCTGCTGGCCCATGCATTGGGAGCGAAGAAGACGGTAGCCCGTATCGACAACTATGAATACCTGTCGCCAGCCAACCTGTCGATGTTCCAGAACCTGGGGGTCGACTCGCTCATCTACCCCGAGGTGTTGGCGGCCAGCGACATCATCAGCGGACTGAAACTGTCGTGGGTGCGTCAGCGCTGGGATGTACATGATGGCGCGCTCGTGCTGCTGGGAGTGAAACTACGCGAAACGGCAGAAATCCTGAATCAGCCACTAAAGGACCTTTGCGGCCCTAACGATCCCTATCATGTAGTGGCTATCAAGCGTGGAGATGAGACCATCATCCCCGGAGGATGGGACGAGCTGCACGTGCTTGACCTGGCCTATTTCATGACAACGGCCGAATACATTCCCTATATCCGCAAGATTGTGGGCAAGGAGCACTATGAGGACGTGCAGAACGTCATCATCATGGGAGGTGCAAAGACGGCGGTAAGAGCCGCACTCACCATGCCAGAATACATGAACCTGAAAATCATTGAGCGCGACGGCAAGCGCTGCGAACAGCTGAACCAGTTGCTGGCCGATACCGATACGATGGTGATACATGGCGATGGGCGCGATCTGGCCCTGCTGCAGGAAGAAGGCATCAAAAACACACAGGCCTTCGTGGCGCTTACCGATAATGCCGAGACCAATATCCTGGCCTGCCTGGCTGCCAAGAAGCTGGGGGTACGCAAGACAATCGCCATGGTCGAGAACCTTGACTACGTGTCGATGGCCGAGAGTCTGGACATCGGTAGCGTTATCAACAAGAAGAACATTGCTGCCAGCCATATTTTCCAGATGATGCTGAAGGCCGACGTGCGTAACATGCGCTCGCTGATGCTGGTAGATAGCGACGTGGCCGAGTTCGTGGCCGCTGAAGGCTCACGGGTAACGAAAAAACAGGTGAAAGACCTTGGGCTGCCCTTCGGTGTTACCATCGGCGGACTGGTACGTGCCGGTGAGGGTATCCTCGTGAGCGGCATGACACAGATCCAGGCCGGCGACTCTGTCATGGTGTTCTGCCATGAGCATCAGTTGGGCAAGGTCGAGAAATACTTCAAGAAGCAAGGTCTTTTCTAACTCTTCACTTTTCACTCTTCACTCCTTCATGATAAACTGGCGTATCATATCCAAGATCTTAGGCTCGCTGCTGTTCATTGAGGCATTCTTCATGCTGTGGTGCCTGATGATGTCGCTGGTTCATCGTGAAGACGATGCGATGGCATTTATCATGGCGGCACTCATCACCTTCGGCAGCGCTTTTGTACTTCTACTCTTCGGACGACATGCCGAGAACGCCCTTTCACGCCGGGATGCCTATGTCGTGGTGACGGCCACATGGATAGTCTTCAGTACCTTTGGCATGCTGCCCTTCCTCATCCACGGGTCGGTGACTAATCTGTCAGAAGCCTTCTTTGAAACAATGTCGGGATTCACGACAACAGGAGTGACGACGATAAAGGATGTGGAACGGCTTCCTCATGGCATCTTGTTCTGGCGCTCGCTGATGCAATGGATTGGCGGACTGGGAATCGTATTCTTCACCATTGCCCTGCTACCCTCGCTCGTTGGCGGAAGCGTGAAGGTATTTGCCGCCGAGGCCACAGGTCCCATGCGCTCAAAGATGCATCCACGCCTCAGTACTACGGCAAAATGGATATGGTCTATCTATCTCCTGCTTACCATTGTCTGCGGATTCAGTTTCTGGGCAGCAGGAATGGGCTGGTTCGATGCCGTCAACTACTCCATGACGACAACGGCCACCGGTGGCTTTTCCACCCATAACGGCTCAGCGGTGTTTTTCAACTCCATCACCATCGAATATCTCTCTATCCTGTTCCAGTTTTTGGCAGGCATCAATTTCACCCTGCTATACATGTCAATCTTCCGACTGCGCATAGGGTCCTTGGCGAAGAACTCTGAGTTCAAGTTCTACGTGGCCATTATCCTCTCGGCCACCCTGTTCATCATGTACATGCTTGTCACCCGTCTGCACTACAACTACGAGCCTGCCTTCCGCTCGGCCCTGTTCCAAGTGGTTTCGTTTATCACAACTACAGGCCTGTCGAACGACAATGCCGGTATGTGGCCACATGTCACATGGTTCATCTTGGGCGGACTGATGTTTGTGGGTGCCTGTGGCGGAAGTACTACGGGCGGCTTCAAATGCATCCGCGTGCTGATGCTCTTCAAGGTGCTCCGCAATGAGTTTCGCCATATCCTGCATCCCAACGCCGTACTGCCCGTGAAAATCAGCGGACAGAGCATCCCACAGAGCCGACTGGTGTCCCTGCTGGCCATCTTCTTGCTCTATATGTGCATGCTGCTGGGAATCATTGCATTGATGAGCGTGTCGGGTATCGATGCTGCCAACTCCATTACGATTGCCCTAAGCCTGGTGAGCAACACGGGGGCAGGCCTCGACACGAATATCGGCCCAGTGATGTCGTGGGCCGATCTGAGCAATTTGCTAAAATGGCTCTGCGCACTGCTCATGCTGGTGGGTCGATTGGAAATCATGGCCGTGCTGGTGCTCTTCACCCGTAGTTTCTGGAAAGAAAACTAAACAATCCTGTTCTTTTCCTTTTTATGTATTTATAAGGAAAAGTGTCCTTTTTTGACAAGAATCTTTCATGTGGGAAAAAGAAAAAGCCGTACCTTTGCACAGTCATTCAACTGATAAGTGAATCATAACGAAAGAAAATGGAAATGCTGAAATTCAAGCCGTTGCTGAAGCAAACCCTTTGGGGCGGTAATAAAATTAAGGTTTTCAAGCATCTGCAGACTGACATGGAGCAGGTGGGCGAAAGCTGGGAAATCTCTGGCGTAAAGAATAACGAGACCATTGTCGACAGCGGTACCTACGATGGCTGTAAACTCAACGAGCTGGTGGCCAATATGAAGGAGCAACTGGTGGGTCGCGAGAACTATGAGCGTTTCGGAGACGAGTTTCCCCTGCTTATCAAGTTTATCGATGCCCGTCAGGACCTCTCCATACAGGTGCATCCCACCGATGAGATTGCACATCGCCAAGGCAAAGAGCGCGGAAAGACCGAGATGTGGTATGCCCTTGAGTCTGACGAGGGCGCCCAGCTCTATAACGGCTTGAAACAACAGATCAGCCCCGAGCAATACAAACAGATGGTAGAGAACGACACCATTACCGATGCCTTGGCCCGCTATCAAGTGCGTGAGGGCGACGTGTTTTTCATTCCAGCAGGTCGCATCCATGCCATTGGTGCCGGATGCTTCGTAGCTGAGATCCAGCAGACCAGTGATGTGACCTACCGCATCTACGACTTCAAGCGTCGCGATAAGAACGGCAACTACCGCGAACTGCATACCGAACTGGCAGCCGAAAGCATCGACTATACTGTTCTTCCCGACTATCGCTCCGACTACCAGCTTCGCAGGAACGAGCCACAGCAAGTAGTCAGCTGCCCATACTTCACCACCGCCGTCTACGACCTTGATGAGCCGATGACGCTCGACTATTCAGAACTCGACTCTTTCGTCATCCTTATCGGTCTGAAGGGCAGTGGCATACTCACCTGCAACGGTCAGGTGCTTCCCTTTGAAGCTGGCCAGACGGTGCTCATTCCAGCCACAGCTCAGGAAGTGAAGTTTAAGGGTACGATGAAGTTTCTTGAAACCTTTGTGTAAGCTTATCTCCTGAAAAGACAATTACTCCACCACGACTCGATGAATCCTATGCCATAGCCGATAAGCTGGGTGAAAGAGGCTGGGATGGAGAGCAGCCCCACATAGACACTACGGTTCCTGATGGAAGAATCGATGAAGATGAGCATTGAATAGAGCAGCAGGGGCGACAAGGCCAGAGCCGACAGGAACAGTCCAGCTATAATGATAATAGGAGCGGGATTGCAGCCAGGCTCATTGATAACAGCAAAGCCCAGCACGGCCATCACAACGCCAGCCAGTGCAACCAGTAGCAACAAAGCCGTGCCAACGGTAAAGACCGCAGGCAAGAGGTGGACGAGCTTCAGTGCCTCGGGATACATACGCCAGAGGTTAATGCGGGCATAGCCACTGTTATAGATCTGACGCCAGAACTTGCGGAAATCAGTACGACGCTTATGCCATACCCATGCGTCAGGGAAGAGGCGACAGCTAAGTCCAGCCTTATAGATACGGATGGAGAAATCGATATCCTCGCCATAGAGTGCCATCTTCGAGAAGCGTGTCTTCGAGAAGCCGCCCAATGCAAGATAGGCCTCGCGACGGATGCCCATATTGAACGAGCGAGGATAGAACTTGTCGAGCTGCTTCTTGCCACCGCGAATGCCGCCAGTGGTAAAGAAGCTGGTCATGGCATACGAGATAGCTTTCTGAACATCGCTAAACGACTCATGGGCGGCATCAGGACCGCCCCAGGCATCGGAAGGCTGACGGCGCAGCTCGTCGTCGATGGCCTGAATAAAGCCGGCAGGTGCCACGGCATCCGAGTCGACAATCAGCACATACTCGCCATTGGCCCGTTCTACACCATAGTTGCGGCTCTGCCCGGGACCACTGTTCTCCTTATAGTAATAATGCAAATCAAGGATGTCTGCGTACTTGTCGCAAACATCCTTGCAGGTGATTGTTGAACCGTCCTCTATAATGACCACCTCAAAGTCCTTCAATGTCTGGGTGCAAAGGCTTTCAAGCAGCTCGTCGACTTCGTCAGGGCGATTATAGACAGGAACGATGATTGAATACTTCACTTTTCACTATTCACTATTCGTTATTCACTAACGAAGTGCTTACTCCTTGGCACGGGCCAGATAAGAACCGTCGCGAGTATCAACCTGAATCAGGTCGCCCTCGTTAATGAACAGGGGCACGCGAACCTCAACACCCGTTTCCAGTGTGGCAGGCTTCAGTGTGTTGGTAGCGGTATCGCCCTTGATGCCAGGCTCAGAATGGGTGACGCGCAGAATGGTCTTCACAGGCATCTCAGCATAAAGGATGGTGCCGTCGGTGGTGTCGCTGACTACTTCCACGATGTCGCTCTCCTTCATGTACTCATGACCGATTACCAGTTCATTGTCGATGGGAATCTGCTCGAAGGTCTCTTGATTCATGAAGATGCGGCCCGACTGGTCCTCATAGAGATACTGATAGGGACGACGCTCAATAATAACGTCCTCCAGCTTCTCACCGATATTGAAGCGGCGCTCCAGCACACGGCCGTCGCTCACGTTCTTCACCTTGATAATCATGATGGTGTTTCCCTTACCCGGCTTGCGATGCTGGAAGTCGATGCAAACCCAAATGCTACCGTCCATACGAATGGCGGTGCCTTTCTTAATGTCTTGCGAATTAATCATAAAAACTCAGTAATGTATATATACAATATTATAATGCGTACGTTTGCGGCTGCAAAGGTACGTATTTTTCCCGTTACATCACAAAAAAACGCAAAAAAACAGCTAATTTTTTCGCTTTTCTTGCATAATTCAATATAAATGAGTAATTTTGCAGCCCAAATCGAGAGATTAGTACTAATAAATAAAAGATTCATTGCAATGAAAAGAACATTTCAACCACACAATCGCCGCCGCGTGAACAAGCATGGCTTCCGCGAGCGCATGGCTACCAAGAATGGCCGCCGCGTACTGGCTTCGCGCCGCGCCAAGGGCCGCAAGAAGCTCACCGTGAGCGACGAGAACCACGGCAAGTAAGCTGCCGAGAGGCACACTGAACACCGTCTTTACGGAAAAAGAAGAAGCGGGACAGAACCTTAAGGTTTTGTCCCGCTTTTCTTATTATTCGCCATTTACATCAAATGGAAAAACGTGCTAACATGAACCGTTTTATTTAACATATTTCTTTCCGCCCTTAACGTATACACCACGTGCAGGAACCGTCTGCAAGCGTACACCCTGCAAACTGAACACAGCCTCGGCACCCGTTACGGCAGGCTCAGCATGCAGCTCAATACCTGTCGTATTCTTACTATTGAACTGCGAACCCATCACATACGACTCATGTCCAGGCTGACTTGCTTGTCCAAACACAGCATATGCCTTTCCACCCGGAATGACCTTCTGTCCGTAGGTGCGATAGAAGCCAGGGCCACGGTCGCCGTCACGGAACTCATAGGCAAACTTGGAGTCATCGGTATCGGCCACCAGTGAATCACAGTAGAAGCCCTTGGCATAGGCAAGAGCCACCGTAACGTTCGAGTTGAGCGAGGTGGGTACGAACTTCGGTGTAGCGTTCGTGGAGTTGAAAATGATAGCGCGGCTGGCAGGAATAATCGAGCCTGCAGGTATCAGCGTCACCTTGATGGTGTCTAAGCCGTCATTTTCGTCGCGGTTTGTCACCGACCAAGCCTTAACATCCTCAGGAATATAAACGGGATAGGTAGTGTAGAGTGAGCCCCAGTAGCGGCCGGCCTGTGTCTGTCCAGGATCTACCATAAAGGTCTCGGGTACGATGGTCTTCTCCGTGCGCGGGTCGTAGCTCACGTGAGGCGGCTGGTTGTAGACGCTGTTCTGTGCGATGAGCTGTGCACGATAGGCGTAGTCGTCCATGAGATGGGGGAAGATGTAGCGTGTCTCGTAGTTGGTGGCATTGATAACCAGGCGATAGTTGCCGCTGCCATCCTGATCCCAGTTTACAATCTCCTCGCGCCAGTCACCCAACAGGTCGCCCAGTACGCATGGATTGTTCTTCGAGCTATTGTTCAGGGTGCCGAAGGTATACCATGTGCCGTTCACCTGCTGACGGTCGAGCTGCATGGTCTGTGGATTGAAAACAGCCAGATAGCTCTTGTCGTAATAGTCGTCAGCCAGTGTGCCGTTCCAGAAAATGCGGTTGTTGATGGCGGCACCACTGCTACCGGTGCTTACCTCGGTAACCTGGTTGCCGTTGGTATCGAACATCTTCATGCCTGTTGCACTACTCATGAAATAGGCATCCTCAGCCTCGGGGTTGAAGTGGGCCATCAGTCCGCGGCCAGTATCGCTGCCTGCTGTTTGGCGCACCAGAATCTCGCCCGTACGGGCATCACGCAAGTCAACGCCGTAGCTTCCCTTCTCATGAGCCATGAAGAACTCCTGTCCAGGACGCGAGGGGATGAAATCGCCTAAGTGGGTGGCATCGCCATGTCCCAAACCAGTGCGGTAGAGTGTAGTGCCATCGGCATTCACTGCACCTGAACCGTAAGTAATCTCCTGCTTGCCGTCACCAGTTACGTCACCTACAACAAACGAGTGGGCACCTTCTCCATAGACCGACTTGCTCAACTGCTTTACTGTGCCGTCAGCATAGGTCACCGTTCCGGAATTAGCTCCTGTTCCACTGTGCAGCCAGCGCAAGGTAAGGTTAGCACCATCCCAGTCGTAGGCACCGATGCGGCAACCATTATAGTATCCGCGTGCGAAGATGGCCGAAGGATTTCCATCCTCACCATCGAGCCAAGCAATACCGGCCAGATAACGCTCAGAGCGGTTCTGCTTGCTGTCGCCCCAGAAGTCGGTCGATACGTCACCGTATGCCGTATGATATTTGATGGTCTGCAGCTCAATGCCCGTTGTGCCGTCGAACACGGTGATATACTCCGATCCGTGATCTTGCTTGCCGCGTCCGCTCTTCAGATCCTCTGTAGGACTATCATTGCCAAGGAGCACGTAGTTACCCTTGCCGTCGACAGCACCTGGAGCCGTTTTCACCATAAACTCGCCAAAGCCGTCACCATCAAGGTCCCAAGCCACGAAAGGTGTGGTGTGGGCCGAGTTGAACATGTTATGACCCGTGTGGAGCATCCACAGACGGGTTCCGTCGAGCTTGTAGCAGCTATAGAAGGCAGGCGAGGTGGTGCCGTTGCTGGCAGCGTCTTTCTCGTTGGAGGGAGCCCATTTCAGGATAATCTCATATTCACCGTCACCATCCATATCACAGAACGAGGCATCGTTGGGTGTATAGGTAGCTTTGGCTGACGTGGGATCGGTGGGGGCACCGCCCTGCAGGGTGATATAGCCCACCTGTCCATCCCATGTAGGACGGCTCACCTCGGTCTCTATTACCTGATTGTTGTCGTCATAGACCTCCAGTTTGTAGTAGTTGCCGGCAGCACCACTGGTATCGACGAAGTTAGTCTTGCCCATGATAAAGTTGCCGCTGTACATCGGTGTCGTCTGCGTTTCAGCATTGGTACCACGATAGAGCTTGAACTTATAGTTGCGGGAGTCGCTCTTGCGGGCACGCCATGAAACAAGGTTGCCCGATGACTGATGCAAAGCCATCAGTCCGCGCTTCAGTGCTACAGCCTGTCCTTTTGGGGGGAGGCTGCTCACCGAGAAGCCTACTGAGAAGCTGAACACCTTCGAACCGCCATGTCTGATGTCTGCGTTAACCGTCTTGGTCTGTTCATCATAGAAGATGGCCACATCGTAGCCACTCTCAGCAAACGTTGGCTGAAGGGTAGCCGTGAAGTCGGTAGGCTGGGCATAGAGGCGGGTGCCGAAGCGAACGCTCTGGCCGTTCTTCAAACCCTTCACTAAATCGAAGAGACTCACTGTTTCAGCCACATCAGTGCCAGTCTTTACCTTGCAGGTGAAGTCAGTGAGGAAGTGGGCCACATCGAATACCTCTTCGTCCATCACACCCTCGACCACGATATTGCGGAAGGCCATCGACTTGGGATTCGCATTGTCGATGCCATTGAGTCCATAGATGGACAGCACCAACTGCATACCTGCATCGGTCACCAACAGGTCGGCCATCTCGAACTCGTTGTGTCCGAAGCCCGTAGAATTGCCGGCATCAATCTTGTTGCGGAGAATCGTGACGGGCGATAACTGCTGTGTAGCACCGCCCAACAGCTTTGCCGCAGCATCGACAGCACCACCGTCAGTGCCTACGCGTACGCAATCGAAGCTGATGCGTGTCACCTTCAGCTTATGTCCCTGGACAGGCTTGATTCCAAATGTGATATCATGACCAGCCGTTACTACCTCTACCCTCGTTGCAGGAGTAAAGGATGTGAACTGAGGATTATAAGCCACAGCTTCATAGCCATCATCGGCATTGGTGCCAGTCAGCGCATCCACCTTGGCTATCTTGTCACCCTTTGTGAAACTAGTCGTCAGCAGCGAGGTGCTGCCTTCGTCGCCAGTCATTACCACCGCTCCCAGGTTGTCGACATTGCTCAGCTCCCATTTCATGCTGACGGAAGCATTGCTTTCCGTCTCGAACTTGTCAAACGAAACCAGGCGAAAGTCGGAGAACGACATCCAGTTATGGTTCGTGGTGGTAACGCCCTGCACACCAATGGCGATGGTTGCCGGCTCAGTGAGTTCGAAGACGACAGAGGCATCGTTCCATCCACGGTTGAACAGTCCACCGCCATTTCCTATACGCTGCATTTCGGTCTTTGCCTCACCGGCAAACAGCACAAAGCTGGTCAGCTCTGCCGATGCTCGGCTCTTCACCGTCAGCTGGAACTTTCCTTTCGGCAGCTTCACTTCCTGCTGCAGGCTCACGTTCCATGCCTGTCCGCTCCAGTCGCCACCGTCGAAATAGCGGTGAACGGCATTACCATTTCCGTCCGTCCAAGGCTCATTGTTCTTGACATCCATAGGACCCTCAGAGCCTTCGCCTTTCACGATGGTCCACGGTGCTGCAATGTCCTGCTCGGCGGCAGGGTTCGTAATATAGCTAGTAAAGTTGGTAGCCCCCTCAACACTTTCGAGCAGGGCACTCGACTCGGCCACCTGGCGGTACGCCTGGTTCACGGCATCGGCCTTAGCCAGCGCATCAGCGGCATTGGCAGGAACGACTGTGAGCGTAGCTTCGGCAGCCGCTTTCTTCGCTTCAGCGGCATAGGGATAAGGTGTGAAGTCGAAGTTGGCCATTGCAGCTTTTGCTGCAATCAGCACATCATAGGCAGCCTTGGCAGCCTTGAAGGTGCTCGCTGCGTCTTTCAGTGCTGCAATGGCAGCCTTATAAGCTTCGCTGGTGTCGCTAATCGTCGTATTGTCGGCAATGACCTGCTGTAAGGCGGTTCTCTCTTCACCCGTCACAACGGCATACTCCTCGGCTGCAAGAGCATTCTGGGCATTGCCCAGTGCCTCTTCATAGAGTGTCTGGTACTGTTCGGTGGGAACGGCACCGTAATAGGTCAGCCGCGCCTCATCGAAAACAGCCCAGTCCGTACTCTTATTCGTTGTGCGCTTCACACCGATAGTCAGCGTTCCGTTCATCACAGCTACTTGCCCTGTGGTGTTGCCCGTATGTTGTCCGGCGGCAATCTCATCAAGAGCCGTACCAAAGTTGGCGGCACTTGCCGTATTGGCAAATGGCTTTTCGGTATCGTTGGCATAGATAATAGCTGTGCCATTAGTACCATAGCCTGCAATGCTGAACTCATAGATTCCTTCGGGTACATTGGTAATGGTCTGGTGAATATCGAACGTGTTGTTCCAGAATTCACAGCCATAAGATGTGCGCTCTCCTGTAGGACCACCAACAGTCACGTTGCCACTGGCAGGCTTCTCATAAATCCATGCACTATTGCGCTGGTCGTTGCGACTGAAAGTAGCACCCTTAATGAGGAACGAGGCATTCACACCGTTTCCGGGCGTTGCCGTACTGAACGTGGCCATGCGCTCGTCAAAGGTGACCAACGTCCATTGAGCCGTATTGGCAGCAGCATTGTCGGCCAGGGTCACAATACCGTCGGTGCCTGCAGTGAGGTACTTCGAGCCATCACTAATGGTGTAGGCACCACCGGCGACCTGTATGAAGGTCCAGCCATACGAGGCACCGTCCAAAAATTCACCGTTCAAGTAGTTCTTCCCTGAACTATTCGAAACTTGAGTGTCAATGGTGTACTTGCCGTCATTCGTTGCGGCAATGGCCAGGTCTAGGCCAATCTCATTGACAATGGCATGCGTACCCCAATTGGAGCCGGCAGCCAGAAACTTCCCGGTACCTACATTCTTCAGGTAGTAGGTGCCATTGATACCCTGAGCCGTCATTGTCAGTACGGTCAAGGTCACCAGAATCAATGATGTGAAAAGTCTTTTCATCTGTTTCAGTAGTTATATATTAATATTAGGTAGCATGAAAGGATTGGGATGCAAAGTTACGATATTTTGTCTTACAGAACGATTAATTTTCTTTTTTTTTCGTAATTTTGCGCACAAATCAAAGAAAAGATGTCAAAAGAAAAGCTATTGAATCCCCCAGACTACCGTCACGATACGGTCTTGCCCCTACCTCCTGAAGTCGTTGCCGATGCATGGGCCGTCGACGCGGCCTGTTCGGGCAACCCCGGCCCGATGGAATATCAGGCCATTGACCTGCAGACGGGACAGCGCGTGTTCCACTACGGTCCTGTTCACGGCACCAATAACATCGGTGAGTTCCTTGCCATCGTTCATGCACTGGCCCTCTGCTGGCAGAAAGGACTGCACCAGAAGACCATCTACTCCGACAGCTACAATGCCATACTATGGGTCAAGAAACGCCAGTGCAAGACTAAGCTGGAGCGCACACCAAAGACGGAACCGCTCTATCAGATTATAGAACGTGCTGAACGATGGCTGCAGACCCATAACTTCCAGAACCCACTCGTGAAATGGGAAACACAGAAATGGGGCGAGGTACCTGCTGACTTCGGACGCAAATAGCGAAAATGTCCCTGCTTTAATTCTTTTTAACCCACATAACCAAGCACAATTTGATATTTTTCGTAATTTTGCGCATTTAAGAGAGGTGTCAGCGAGCACTGAGCACAACGATGACCGACATCATACTATCCAGTTTCCTTAGCCTGTTTGCCTTGTTTGGCAAGGAGGAGCATGTAGACGAGTCGCGAGCAAAGACTATGCTTGCGAATTATCTGCAGTACCACTACGGTATCAGGAATATACAGGCCTACCTCGATTTTTATAGCGACATGCGAGGAGCTTACGAGATGACCGAAAATCTGGTGCTGAAGGATGTCGTCACCTCTATCTGCGCCAGCCTGCAGGGTAATATAGGCATAGATACCAAAGCCATGCTGCTCCTCCGACTGATGGAGTTCTGTCAGATAGAGAAAGGACAGACGCATCCGCTCTTCAAGACGATGGCCGAAATCTTTGGCATACCTGCCAGTCTGATGAGCGATTTCACAGACTTCGTGAACGGCAGAGAGGGTCAGCATGTGCTGATACACCATATAGACGGCACCAAAGGAGAGTTGAAGACCCTTCTCGTACCAGCCAACAATGCACTTGTATTCACATATACCGGCCCCGACACCGTCATGCTCAACGACGTGCCGGTACTCTCGGGCATATATCAGATGTGGCTGCAGAGCAGCGTATTGAAGGGTAAGAACGGACAGCCCCTCTACTACTCCACCATCATTGAGGCCCACAACCAGCGTAACGGAGTGGCTACCGACCGTCGGCAGCAGATAGTGTTCTCCGGACGCAACATCGACTTCCGCTTTTCTGGAAGCGATAATGGCATCCACAACCTGAGCTTTGACCTGCACAGTGGGGAGCTGTTGGCTATTATGGGCGGATCGGGTGCCGGCAAGACCACACTACTCAGCATACTCAACGGCAGCTTGGAACCGCAAAAGGGAAGCATCACCATCAACGGACACAGCATCAAGGAGCAGCAGGCCAAGGACCTCATTGGCTTCGTACCTCAAGACGATTTGCTCATTGAAGAACTGACTGTGTATCAGAACCTGTGGTATACGGCCAAGCTATGCTTTGCCGGAACAGCCAAGGAACAGTTGCACCAACGGGTCATGAAGACCCTAAAAGATCTGGGACTCGATGCCATCAAAGATCTGAAAGTGGGGTCGCCTATCAACAAGTTTATCTCCGGTGGACAGCGCAAGCGACTGAACATCGCCCTCGAACTGATTCGCGAACCTGCCGTGCTCTTCCTTGACGAACCTACATCAGGTCTGTCGTCGGCCGACACTGAGAAGGTTGTCAACCTGCTGAAGGAGCAGACCTTCAAGGGAAAGCTCATCATCATGAATATACACCAGCCCTCGAGCGACGTATATAAGCTTTTCGATCGGCTGTGGCTGCTCGACAGGGGGGGCTATCCCGTCTTTGACGGCAACCCCATAGAAGCTATCACCTACTTTAAGGAAGCAGCCTGCTATGCCGATGCCCAGACGAGCGCCTGCCCAACGTGTGGCAACGTAACCCCCGACATCGTGCTGAATATCATTGACGACAAGGCACTGAATAGCAGCGGAGAGGTGACCGACGAGCGGAAGACATCGCCACAGCAGTGGAACGAACTCTACATGAAACGACAGCCTGTCTATGAACAGCCAAAGCAGGGAGATGTTCCGCCATCGGATTTGAAGAAACCCAATGTCCTGGCACAATTTGCCATCTTCCTACAGCGTACGCTCAAGACAAAAGCTACCAATACTCAATATCTGCTCATAGCCTTGCTACAAGCTCCTGTGCTGGCAGTGGTATGCGCCCTGCTCACCCGATTCGCTCCACCCGAGGGCTACACCGTAATGGACAACAAAAATCTGGTGAGCTACTTCTTCATGGCTGTCATCGTGGCAACCTTTACCGGCATGAGCGGTAGCGCCGAAGAGATTATCAGAGACCGCGCCTTACTGAAACGAGAGAGCTTCCTCCAACTGTCATACGCCAGCTATATCAGCTCGAAAATCGTCTATACAGCCCTTCTCTCACTCATACAGACCTTCCTGTTCATCCTCGTGGGCAACAGCATCATGGGGCTCAGTCTGTTTGGCACATGGTGGCTCATCCTCTTCATGACGGCCCTGCTGGCCAACCTCACAGGACTGCTGCTATCCCAGTGTCTCAGCTCGGTAGTAGCCATTTACATCAGCATCCCCCTGTTGCTCATACCACAGATTCTGCTCTGCGGACTGGTGGTGAGCTTCAACGACCTGACCCCTCACAGCACCACGGGCAACGTGCCGCTGATTGGTAATATCATCCCGTCAAGATGGTCCTACGAGGCCCTGGCCGTAACCTCCTATACCGACAATGCCTACAAACAGCCGTTTTTCGAGCTCGACAAGCAAAAATACGAGAACCAATTCTACAATGCAGGCTTGCTCTACGAACTGCAGTCACAACTTGAGACGATGAACGACGAGGCACGTCGCGGAAAGCCTGTCAAGCCAGAACATAGGCTGGTGATAGAGACCAACTTGCCCCTGCTGTCCAATTACTGCGGCATGGAGCCCTACCAGGGCGACTACACATACGGCTCACTGCGCCAATACCTGAAAGAAGCAGAGCAGACACTGAACAAACGAGGCAATCAGATTACGCTCAAAAGAGATGCTGCCATGACAAAGCTCATCAAACAGCAGGGCAAGCAGGCCGTGCTGCAGCTGAAGCGCAACAACCATAACAACAAACTGGAGGAGTTCGTGATAGGGGCCGACCAACAACGCATGCTCGACATTGTAGGCGGTCACATCGTTCCCCGTATGGGCATAGTCTATCTCACCCCCCTTAGCCACATGGGGCAGGCTCCTTTCTACAGCAGCGAGAAAATTATAGGCTCATGGCACGTGAAAACCCTCTGGTTCAACATGGGCATACTGCTCCTCATGAGCACCCTCGTGGCAATGCTCCTGTTCAGTGACTGTCCGGGACGATATATTAGGAAGAAATGAAGAAATCAAAATCATCATTATTATATTTATAAACAACAAACTTTTAAAAAACAATGAAGAAATTATCATTTTTCGCTGCCCTTTTAGCAGCCGTTGCCTTTACCGCATGCGGAGGTAACAAGAATGCCCAGACTGCCGAACAGGATGAGGCACAGAAGTCTTTTGAGCAGACACAGATTGAGGAGAGAATTAAGATTGAGCTCGACAGCCTTGCCGCTGAGCTGGGAAAGATGAAGCAGCTGCCCATCGTGAAGACGGGCGACGGTGGCATCAAGATTACCGATGAGGACAAGAAGGTGAAGCCCGACTACCTGCTCAATGTCGCCGTGGCCGACAGCACCGAGACACTGGTTGAGAAGTATCGCCTGCTGAGTGCTCTGAGTGTTGACAAGAAGCTGGCCGAGGCTTATGACATGCCTGTCGAGGAGTATAGCAAGGCTATCTCCAAGCTGGCTGCTGAGATTGATGATCCTTCGTTCAAGGCTATCGAAGATACCAACACCCTGCATGAGACGGCTCAGGGGCTCTATGATGCCATGAACGAGAACGGCCGCATCAACTTCTTCTGGCAGATGGCCGCCACATCACTTGTGGAGCAGCTCTACATCATCAGCCAGAACACTGACCGCTTCCTTGTTGCCTTCGACGACGAGAGCGCATCGCTCATCACTTTCCGTCTCATTCTTCTGCAGGATGCCATCGAGCGCCTCACCGAGTATGATGAGAACCTCGTCCCCGTGGCTGATGCCCTCCAGCCCCTCTACGTGCTCAATGCCACCTCTGTGGACGAGCTGAAGGCCCAGCTGGCAACCGCCAAGGAGCAGATTGATGCTGCCCGCGCCGCTCTGCTGAAGCAGTAAGCTGCAACTCTCCCTATCGGTCTGACGGCCGAAGGTAAAACATAAAGTACAAGGATGCTGGACAAATGGTGTCCAGCATCCTTGTTTCTTTTATTGTGCTTTTATCCAAGTGATACTTACTCCAGCAGGATGACCTTGGCTGTCTGGTTGTCCATTCCTGTCATAGTCATTCCTACAGGAGCATCAATATAGGTTGCATCGGCAATTACAAATCTTTTCCCCTGAAGCAGGATATAGTCACCCGAAACATGGTCGTCGAAAGCCACGGCCGAAGCCAGATGTCCGGGATAGTAGACCAAGATGCACTTCAGTCCTAACAAGTCGCGCACCAACCGCGTGAGCAGGATGCTACGGTCCTCGCAGTCGCAGTAGGGATAATAAAGTGTTTCTTCGGCAAAGAAAGCTCGGTCATGGCCCCACACCTTGTCATCATATTCATAAACGAAGCCTGTCTGCACCCAATTAAGCAGTTTTCCTACAGCCTGTTCTTGGGACAGTCCTTTCAGCTGAGCCTTCATAGTCGGGTATATCTGTTCCTGAACATGTTCAGCCATCGGTGTATTGGCATACATCGCCCAACGGGTCATCTGGTTCTCGTCGAGCATGGAAGAGGGGTAGGTGGAATAGAAGTCGAGCAGATTTTTGTTTACGCTGACCGAAATTTCCAACTCCGGTGCCTGTCGTGATACGATTGTCCTCACCTTGTCACGGTCTTCGGCCAACCGCTGGTCAGTGTTCAGCAGGAGCGACAGTCTTTGCTCTTTCGGAAAAGAAGCCTGACAGATATTCAGTCTGGCAGGAAGTTGCTGTACCCCATAGTAAATATCACCGTCAATGCGGTATGAGGTAATATTATAGATGAGATGTCGGCTGGCATAAAGCATGTAGAGGCGGTCATCGCTGAAGGCCAGTCGCATCTTATAGCCCGACTGCATATAGAGCCAGGCCATGAGCAGTTCGGCATCATTTGTTCCCTCACCGGCAATCTTCCCTGACAATGCCTTGAGCATCTGCAGATAGGCCCAGTCACAGAGTTTCAGATTGCGGCGCAGTCGCAGGCAGTCATAGAGCAGGTTGTCGAAATTTTCGGCTGTAAAACGGCTGAGTGCATCGGCAACAGCCGTTTCGGTCATAGTATTCAGGTGTACTCGTTTGTCAGCATCAAAGCGTACGGTTCCCTTTGTTCCGAAAAAAGTGAACGTCACGTTCTTTGCTTCCACGACGGGAACCTCCCTAACAGGCTCTACGGGCTTTGGCTGCGGCACCGTTGGCTGAACAGGAACGACCTCATCGATAACCACAGGCACATCCTTCTTGGGCTTGCTTTGATCTTCTTTCGGCATTGTCACAGGTGGCACATCCTTTTCAATGGGCTTGGGTACAGGTTTCGTCTCTTCAAATGCTTTCCATGGATTACGCACAAAGGCAATATAATCTTCCATGCACTTACGGCGGAAGTTGTTGAAATCGCTGTAGACCGATTTGCGAAATTCGTCAAAGCTACTTTTCGCCTGCTGTCGGTCAAAAGTTTGGGCATGGCCTTGTGCCATGCAGAAAGCCATAGCCAGGATGATTAGTACCTTTTTCATTAATTTAGAACTTCTTGTCCAGTATATCGTCAACTAAGGTATTCTGTTCATGAAAAGTACACCCCTGTTAATGAAAAAATACTTATTTTCTTATTTTTTCCAACAGTTGTCGGGCTTCTTGCTCATGCTCACAATACAGGGGAGCCTTCAGGTAACGTTTCAGTTCCTTACGTGCCTCCTTATTCTTCCCGGCACGCACCAGCAAATAGATATAAGTCCAGCGCAGTTCACTGTTCTTCACCCGTTCTATATGGTCTTCGTAGGCCATTTCCTCCTCATCTTCCCATAGTTCAGGAATGTCTCCTAATTCTTCGATGGCCAGATCAGAGTTTTTCAGTACATTGGCTGTTAGCCTGAGTGCTTCCTCAATCTTATCCTCGCTAATCAGCTGTTCTATGCGTGCTGCCTCAGGTGAGGCTGCCCTGAACTCGGTCATGTTGGGGGTACCAATGCCCAGTTCATCGATAGGCGACAACTGATTCGTGGGCCATACCCATATCACTATGGCAATGCAGGCCGCGACAGCCACAAGGTAATAGAGGGGTCTCAGTTTCGTTACCTTCTTACTGTATTCGCATCTGTCCATCTGTTCCAACTTCTGCTGTCGCTCACCTAAGGGGTTCACCATCCTTTGTTTCAGCTCGTCGGAATTTTCTTTTACAAATACATCTTCTTCCATAGTCGTCATACTGTTAAATGATACTCCCCTCTTTCTTTATTTCTTATTTTTAGTTTTTCGATTTCTCTCTTCCACTCACTACAGGTGTCTGTGGTATCCGTCCTTGATGCCGTTGCATGAACTGTTCAAGCATTTCTTCCAGATTCTTGTTACCACTTTTGAAAGCCTCAGCTCCTAGGGTGTAGAGTGCATAGGTGAGCTTGCCCACCTCCCTGTCTTTCAGTTCGGTACAGAGCTGATAGGGCTTGCATGCACTGATGGTGCGCCACTGCTCTTTTACAAGCTGGGGCTGTGGCGTGTCTGGTGTGCGTGGTATAGCAAAGCGCGTGTCCACACCACGCACGGCTTCCTCCTCCTCTGGGCCGCAGGTGGCATCACCGCTGTGACAGGCATCCACCACCACAGTCAGCTCGCCCTGACTACCTATTTTCTTGCGGATGTCCTGTAGCAGCAGGGCTACCTCATCGTCACTGAGGTGTTTCTCTCCACGGTCTTTGGCACAATAGGTCATATAGGCATCATAGGGAATCCATGCCTCATCCCACTGGCGGTGACTACCCCTTTCATGTTTCAGCTCCTCATCACCGTCAAGGTCGGTCATCAGCTGTCCATGCCCCGAATAATGCACATAGACAATATCACCCCGTTGGCAGTCATTGGCCAAGTCCTGAAAGGCTTTGACCATCGCTGCCTTTGTGGCCTGCTCATTCGTCAGTGTTCGAATGTTGGTATAGCCCATCTGTATCAGCATTCTGCGGACATAAACCACATCGTTATCGCCATGGATACGGCCCCATGAGGTATCCTCCTGCTTGCCTATACCGAACACCAAAGCCCGACGGGTTGCGGCCGACACCGTCAGTTCCTGAGAAAGCAGCAGCGAGAGCAATAGTAAAAACCTGCAAAGGATCACATTTTTCATATAATAATAGTGTATTTTGCTAATCACATAATCATCTGACGCAAATAACAACGCGATTCAATACTAACGAGAGTGAGAAATGACGCTAATCGCTGAAAGGGGAGATAAGAGAATTAAGACTTCTCCTTCATATCCTGCTCGATGAAGGCCAGCAGGCGGTCTACGGCTTCTTCCTCAGGGATGTTCTTCTCTATGCATTCTTTGGCACGGTAGAGAGAGATCTTGCCGCGGCCGGCACCCACATAGCCGTAGTCGGCATCGGCCATCTCGCCCGGGCCATTCACTATGCAGCCCATGATACCTATCTTCAGCCCTACAAGATGGCTGGTGGCCGCCTTGATGCGACGGATGGTGTCTTGCAGGTTGTAGAGCGTGCGGCCACATCCGGGACAGCTGATATACTCGGTCTTGGTGAACTTGATACGGGCGGCCTGGAGGATAGCATCAGCGAGAGCCACAATCATATTGTCGCTGTTTAGAGAGAACTCTTTCTCTCCCCCTAAACAGGGGGAGCTGGAGGGGGTCTTTAATACTAGTTTCGTGGCTTTACGGTCTATAAACATGGCTCCCACGGCCATGGCGGCCTTCAGCTGGAAGGTCTCCCAGTCGGGAGCATCGAGGGTGAGGGTAACGGTATCGTCCTTGATGGAGGCTTCTGCCTCGGCACGCAGACGGGCACATTCTGGAATGAGGCTGACGAGCTTGCGGGCCACGGGAATCTCGCATTCGGGCTCCTCGGAGAGACTTACGCGGATGGTGTCGCCGATGCCTTCGGTGAGCAGTGTACCGATGCCAACGGCACTTTTGATACGGCCATCCTCGCCCTCACCGGCCTCAGTGACACCAAGGTGCAAGGGGTAGTGCATGTCCTCGCGGTCCATGGCCTCAACCAACAGACGCACACTCTTCACCATGACCACGGTGTTGGAGGCCTTGATGGAGATGACCACGTCGTTGAAGTTGTATTTGCGGAAAATGCGGAGGAACTCCATGCAGCTCTCTACAATACCCTCGGGTGTGTCGCCATAGCGCGACATGATGCGGTCAGAGAGCGAGCCGTGGTTCACGCCGATGCGCACGGCAGTATGGTGTTCCTTGCATATCTGGATGAAAGGCACGAGGCGCTCTTCTATGCGCTGTAGCTCGACCTGATAGTCCTCATCGGTATATTCCAGATGCTTGAACGTGCGGGCCGGATCGACATAGTTGCCGGGGTTGATGCGCACCTTCTCGCAGTACTGGGCCGCCACGTCGGCCACATGGGCGTTGAAGTGTACGTCGGCCACCAAGGGCTGATGATAGCCGTCTGCCTTCAAGCGTGCTGAGATGTTCTTCATGTTCTCAGCCTCGCGAGTGCCTTGGGTGGTCAGCCTCACCAGCTCGCCACCGGCATCGATGATGCGCTTGGCCTGAGCCACGCAGGCTTCGGTGTCGTTGGTATCGGTGGTGTTCATCGACTGGATGCGGATGGGATTCGTACCGCCAATCTCTATGTTCCCCACATGGGCTACCGACGACGGGCGGCGCTTGTAAGAGCTCTGCTGCTGTTCCATAAATGTCTGTTTTGTTATTTAAAGTTCTTGCAAAGATAGCCACAATCTGCATGAAAAACAAAAAAAAGTAGTACTTTTGTCGGAAAAACAGTCAACAATTGATTACCGACGAGCTGAAATACAGGATTCGTGAGACCTTCGGCCATGTGCCGACAGCCGATCAGGAACGGGCCATACAGACGTTTGCCCTGTTCCTCTCCGACCGTCTGCCGCAGTGTGTCATGGTGCTCCGCGGCTCGGCCGGCACGGGCAAGACCACGCTGGCCAGTGCCATCGTCAGGGCGATGGTGGCCATGAAACAGAAGCTGGTGCTGATGGCTCCTACGGGGCGTGCAGCGAAAGTGTTCTCGCTCTATTCGGGACAACCGGCCGGCACCATCCACCGAAGTATCTACCGCCAGAAGTCGGCCGGTGACCTCTCGTCGTTCAACCTGAACGACAATCTGCACACCGACACACTCTTCATCGTCGATGAGGCTTCGATGATCTCAGGTGTCGCCTCCAACGACACCTTCGGCTTCAACTCACTGCTCGACGATCTCATCCGCTACATCTATACTAGCAGGAACTGCCGCATGCTACTCATTGGTGACACGGCACAGCTGCCGCCCGTGGGCGAGGAGGAGGCTCCGGCCCTGCGTACCGGCGTGCTCGAAGACTACGGTCTGAAGGTCTATGACAGCGACCTCAGCGAGGTGCTGCGACAAAGTCAGCAATCGGGCATCCTCTGGAATGCCACGCAGATACGAACAGGGGTGCTGGCATTCGGCCATGCAGGAGAGCAGACGCTGGCCCTGCCCCGTATTCGTGTTCAGGGATTTCCCGACATCCAGGTAGTGCCGGGCGACGAGCTCATCGATTCGCTGGCTTCGAGCTACGGCAAGGTGGGCATTGACGACACCATTGTGGTGACGCGCAGCAATAAGCGCGCCAACATTTACAACGAAGGCATCCGCCGCACCGTCCTCGACCGTGAGGACGAGCTGTGCCGGGGCGACCGGCTCATGGTGGTGAAGAATAACTACAACTCCGCTAGAACTCTCACGCCCTCCACTAACTCCTCCCCTTCCAGGGGAGGCTGGGAGGGGTCTTTCTCTCCTCTTTCCTCTCTCCCCTCTCCTCTCTCCCATCCCCTTTCAGGGGAGGCCGGGAGGGGTCTTTCTTTCATTGCCAACGGCGACATGGTCGTGGTGCAGCGCGTGCGCAACGTCCATGAACTCTATGGCTTCCGCTTTGCCGAGGTCACGATGACCTTCCCCGACTACGACGACTGCGAACTGACGGCCATCGCCATGCTCGACACGCTGACCACCGAAGCACCTGCCCTGACACGTGAACAGCAGGAGCAACTATATAATAAGGTGTTGGAGGAATATGCCGACATTCCCTACAAGTCCGACCGCCTGAAAAAGCTCAAGGAAGACAAGTATTACAATGCCCTCCAGATAAAGTTCGGCTATGCCGTTACCTGCCACAAAGCCCAGGGCGGACAGTGGGCTCACGTCTACATAGACCAGGGCTACATGACCGACGACATGCTCACGCCCGACTATATCCACTGGCTCTACACGGCGCTGACACGCGCCACCGAGTGCGTGTTCCTCGTCAACTGGCCCAAGACTCAAATAGACAAAGATGATATACATTGACGACCGCATCAACGACTTCGACCTGCAGGCGGCCTTGCAGGAGCTTTCCCCCCAGCGTCGCGAGCAGGCCCTGCGCTTCAAGCATGAGATGGGGCAGCGCACCTGTGTGCTGGCCTATCTGCTGCTGAAACGGGCGCTGCGCGAGGAGTTCGGCATCACGGAGAATCCTGTGTTCGAATACGGTGAGCATGGCAAGCCCTCCCTCGTGGGCCATCCTGGCATCTTCTTCAACCTCAGCCATTGCCGGGAGGCGGTGGCCTGTGTGGTGAGCCTCCATCCTGTAGGCATCGACATAGAGAGCATTCGCGAGTTCAACCCTTCGCTCCTTCGTTATACGATGAATGCCGTCGAAGTACAGGAGGTTCTGGAAGCCGACCGTCCCGAAGTGGCTTTCATCCGTCTCTGGACGATGAAAGAGGCGCGGCTGAAACTCTCAGGCGAGGGCATCAGCCGCGACATGAAGCAGGTACTCGTCCGTGACGACAAGCGATATACCACCGTGGAATGCCTGGAGCGCGGATATATCTACACGGTGTGTGAGTGAAGGAATGGAAAAAACTGGTTTACGTTATTTATCTATCTCAATGCTTATGTGACCTAATATTATTGTTATTGAGAACTTTTTTTCTTTCAGTTATGCTAATTCCTTTTTTATGTTGAGAAGGAAGTATCATACCTCCTAAAGAATAGCATTGTTTAGGATGCTTCTGAATGCGTGTATGGGTAATACCTGATTTTTCTTTCTCTATTACGATTTCATCAAACACGATTTTTTCGTCATCTACGAATACTTCCAGAAAACACTCTTCGGGTTCTCTGTTTGAATCATTGTATTCACAGCGCATAATATTACCTTGACGCTTTCCTTCTGCATCAAAACAGGATACATACAGACGGTGCCCATTTTTGGGGGAAACGAACAGGCATCTTCCCAAAAGCTATCACCGTAAGCGGCTGACTGACAGACGTTTGGCATAACGTTTTAAACAAACGTCTTCACAGTATATGACATAATTTGACAGTGATTTAAAGACCCCTCCCGACCTCCCCTGAAGGGGAGGAGCATAAAGTCTCGGAAGACATTAGACGGAAGACGAAAGAATTGATAGTGAAAAAACTCAAGGCAATTCCCAAGCCCTTGCCTGCAATCTTTTAATCAGATTAAAAATTTGCAAGAAAAGGTTTGCAATCTTTTCCATTTTAAATCAACAGTTTTGTGATGTGCAAATATAATGTCATAAAAAAAGTGAGAATCACGTGTGGTGACCCTCACTTTTCTGTTTAATTCCTGAAAACAATCTTATTTGGCATCGTCTCTGAGAGAACCTTCTGTCTTACCAACGGGGACCAGGACCACCGCCGCCACCGCCAGAATAGCTGGAGAGAGTGACCGACGTGCCTCCCGAGGCCGTGGCATCGGTACTACCCATACCTCCGAAGAGAGTGGTGCCACCACTGACGCTGACACCCGACTTGAGCGTGGCCGTACCCGATGTGGAAACAACCAGTGTGCTGCCACCGCTGGAAGGTGTCTTGAAGGCCAGCGCAAGATTGCCGTCATTGTAGAGCGCATACCAGATGTTCTTGCTCCACGACGATGCCGACTTGCAGGCTTGTGTGTAGCTGAAGCCACTCTCCAGTCCGCCGATGGCTACGATGGTTCCGCCCTGCACATACAGTTTCTTCTGGGCCTCGCTGTTGGCATCGATGCCCAGTTCGGGCGATGTCTTGCCGATGGCATAGACTGTTCCTCCCTTGATATAGAAGTTGCCGTTGGCATCGAGACCGTCGTTGCCAGTGGAATAGCCACATACATAGCCGCCACTGATGGTGAAGTCGCCAGCCGAGTTGATGGCATCGTCGCTGGCCTGCGAGAACACCTGTCCGCCGTTGATGATGATGGTTCCCTTGGCTTCCAGTCCCTCATGGTTAGCTGAATAGGCATTGACGATGCCGCCATTGACCACGATATTGCCGTCGGCCTTCACGCCTTTGGCGTATTTGTGATTGCCCGATGAGGAGCCACCGCCCCACGGTCCGCCGCCACCACCACCGGACGAGCCGTAGTTGGAGCCCTGGGCACGAGCGTTGACAGTGCCGCCATTGAAAGTCATGGCACCGTCGCTGTTCAGCGCGCGTCCACCCTGTCCGATATTCGTCAGCGTCAGTGTACCGGCATTGATGGTGATGTTGCCGTCGGCCTTCATACAGGCACTGGCCGTCAGGTCGCTGCTGTCGGTGGCATCGACACCTCCTGAGCTGGTGACAGTAACCTTCAGCTCCTGCGAGCTCTCATCGGTAACGATGTTGCCGGCACTCTTGATGCCTTTGGCACCTACTGCCGTGGTGTTGATGGTGAGCGTTCCGCCCTGCAGGTAGATATTGCCGGAATCCTCATCCTCGTGGTCAGTGGTCTCGCCAGTGGAGGTGGTGCCGTCGAGGTCGGCCTGTATGCCGTCGTCGCCCACACTACTGATGCTCACCGTTCCGCTCTTCATGAGGAAGTATTCATTACAGCTGATGCCGTCCTTCACAGCCCCCTTCACATTGAGCGTGAGGTTCTTTACGGTGATATAGTCACCGCTCTTGATGGCATGAGCCGTTTTGCCAGTGACATTCAGTGTGCCCTGGCCTTGCAACTGAATCTGTCCCTTGCTATAGAGGCAGGCCTTCTGCGAGCCGTTGGCCCCGTCGGTGAGCGTGTTCTCGGTATCTTTCTTGGCGCTGATCTGGATACGCTTGCCATTGACGATATTGATGGCTGCACCGCTGGGATTGGTCATGGTGAGTCCGGCCAGCTGGACAGTACACTTGTAAGACCCCGACAGGGCAAACTCGCCATCGGTCGTCGTACCCGACAGGGAATAGGTAATCTCATCACCGTCAACATCAGCGGTATTGTTCTGTATCAGGGTGACGTGAGCACCGCTGACGACGGGTTCGACATACTGTACCACGTTACCGGCCACAGTGACAGTAGCTGATGTGCCGTTGTAGTTCACCGACACCAGATTGTCAGTAACCTCGGCATTGTCGATGTAGATCTTGGTGATGTCGGTAACGGCAAAGGTCTTGCCCATCACGGTGAGCGACGTGCCGTTGGTGTAGTTCATTTCGCCCGTCTGGGCAGCAGGAAACTGATAGGTAGTGCTGCCCACCACGACATTCATGGTCTGTGCCCCAGCTGCTATCGTCAGCATGAGGGCCAGTAGGATGGAGAGTGAATATTTCATTTGATGGCTATTTTTACGGTCTTGTTCTTACTTCTCAATACATAGACACCGGCTTTCAGGCTCCTCTTAGCCTCAACCATGGAACTGAACTTTCCCAAAGACAGACCTCCAAGGGTGAAAGCCTCAACGGATTCACCGACGGACTCCATCGTCGAGATGCCGGTGGCATCGCCGGAATTGGAGAAGAACATCTTGTTAAGGTCGGTAAGTGTGAATATCTGACTGCCATTGTCGTTGACGGCAACTAACTGTCCGTCAGCAAAAGTGATGGTCAGCGATTCCACGCTGACAGCCTGAGTGTTTCCGTCAGCCGACTGTAGTATCAGGTAAGGAAAGTCGTAGGCCTGAGCAGCGAGCGTCCCTATCAGAGCCACTATGGTTGCAAAAAATTTCTTCATACGCTCTTACGTTAGTTTATCAATATTAAATAAGTAGTTCGGTGCAAAGGTAAGTCTTTATCCATGAAAAAGACAAAAAAATCAATGAATTAGACTTTTTTTTCTGTAAAAAACACACGGAAAGGGCTTTTTTGTGTAATTTCGCACCCCAGAATGAATATCGTAAGGTTTGCGAAAGACTGGACACTGCCCTTGGCCATGGGCATAGGTACATTGGTCTACCTACTGTTTGCCTCCCTTCCAGCACTCGACGGGGCTGCCACTTTCTTCAGCCCCATCATGGCCACGATACTGCCGTGGTTCATGTTTCTCATCCTCTTTGTAACTTTCTGCAAGGTGGATTTCCGGCTGCTGCGTCCTGTAATGTGGCACCTGTGGGTAGGCGTGTTCCAAGTTCTGTTTATCGGCATGCTGATGGCGGTCATCATAACCTCCTCTCCGTCTTGCATCCCTGCGTTAGCAAGCGTCCAGAGGCCGGGCGCAGAGGAGTTGGGGGAGGTCTTAATCCTTCTGGAAGCCCTTCTGATGTGCATCATCTCGCCCTGTGCCACGGCAGCGGCAGTGGTCACCCAGAAGCTGGGCGGTTCGCTGGAACAGATGACCACCTATACGTTCCTGTCAAATTTCATAACGGTATTCCTCGTACCCGTCTGCTTCCCACTGATAGAGCCGGGCATACACATGGAGTTCTGGCCCGCTTTCCTGAAAATTCTGCACGAGGTGTTCGCGGTGCTCATTGTACCGATGATACTGGCGTATATCGTGAAGCACACGATGAAACGGCTACACGCACGGATTATTGCCGTACGCGACCTGAGCTACTACCTGTGGGCCTGCTCACTGATGATTGTCACCGGCACTACGGTGAAGAACATCGTGAACGCCGAAGCCACGGTATGGCTGATCATAGCCATTGCGCTGATGGGATTGCTGGTATGCGTAGTGCAGTTTGCGGTGGGCCGCTACATAGGACATTTCTTTGACCACACACAAGAGGCCGGACAGGCCCTGGGACAAAAGAACACGGCTTTTGCCATCTGGCTGTCGAGTGCCTACCTGAATCCCCTGTCTTCGGTAGGTCCGGGATGCTACATCCTGTGGCAGAACATCATCAACTCAGTGGAAATCTGGGCTCACCGCAAGAATCAGCAGAAGAAACAAACTTGACTCTTATTTCAGGCATCGGCAAAGACCATCCCGTCTCCAACGACAACCTGAAGCTTGGTGTACTCGCAGTGGAAATGGTGCTCCAGACGGTCAAGATAGCGGACACTCTCCCATTTACACATCGGAAGATCATGCAGCAGATAATTGCCGCACGCCTCCGGACGGGTTGCCGGTACCTCTGTCTGCGTAAGTATCCATCGAAGGCACTCCATGGTCAGCTGCCGCATATCCTCTACGGTATAGGTACCGGTCATGATGATGTACATGCCGGTGAGACAGCCCATGGGACCTACATAAACTACATTCTCCTTTACCCTGCTGTTGCGGAACCATGTAGCCATAAGATGCTCCAGACTATGCATGGCAGCAGGAGCTACTGCCGGCTCTTGATTGGGTTCCGTAATGCGCAGGTCGAAGGTGGTAAAGCCCTTATCTTCACGCGATACGTATATGCCCGGCTTCAGGCGGGTATGGTCAATCGTAAAACTCTGTATAACCTCCATGATGATAAGTGAAGAGTGAAAAGTAGGCTTCTGTATTTACAGGCTCTCTACGAAGGTCTTGGTAACTTGGAAAGATTTCTCGGCTACAGTATTCCAGAAGTCATGGTACTGCGAGGCATCGGTGTCGCGAAGAGGAATGTCGCTGATGATGCGGAACGAGATAAACGGCACCTTATTAATATAGCAAGTCTGGGCAATGGCACACGACTCCATATCGACAGCCTTGGCTTCGGGGAAGTGACCCAAGATCTCACGCATCTTCTCCTTGGAGTCCACAAACCAGTCGCCCGTGACGATGAGCCCCTTGTGAAGTGTGATTTTTTCACTCTTCACTCTTAACTCTTCACTCTTTTGAAGCAACATGGCATCAGCCTGATAACGGGCAGGAAGTCCCTGTACCTGTCCGTAAACGGTCGTATTATCGATGGCTGTACCGCAATACACATCATGGTAGCACAGTTCGCTGCTCACGATGACATCCTGAACATTGATGTCGTCGCCATTACCCCCGGCACAACCGCTGCTGATGATGCAGTCGGGATGGAACTCATTAATCATGCGCTGGGCACCCAGCGCAGCGTTCACCTTGCCTATGCCACACTTCTCAACCCTCACATTGTCGCTGGCGAAGAGCGACTGGAGCTGGCGAAGCTCCTTGTCCATGGCCACTATCATTCCTATCTTCATTTTGTTTGAAATTTAATCTGAATGAAAAACGTCGCACCGTCCCTACTGGGATTGTGCGACGTTCTGTTTCTATCGAAACCTGCAGGAGTCTTTGCTTAGCCCAGCTTGTTGATGTGCATGCAGAGGCTCGACTTCAGGTTTGCTGCCTTGTTCTTGTGGATGATGTTAACCTTGGCCAGCTTGTCCAGCATCTTCTGAACTTTAGGATAGAGAGCCACTGCCTCGTCCTTGTTGGTCATAGCGCGCAGCTTGCGAACAGCGTTACGCATGGTCTTAGCATAATACTTGTTGTGAAGAGTCTTCTTCTTGTCTTGGCGAATACGCTTCACCGATGATTTGTGGTTTGCCATTGTTTTTGTTAAATTTTTAAAGTTTAATTGTTAAAGCTTGTGGGTCTTATGCTTTCTTAGGCTGCCCTGGGCGGACTCTTGATGAACAGGCAGGCCCATTCACAAAAATCCTCCGACACCTTTTCCCAGAACAACTGCTGTGCTGGTAGCGCATCACTGCGCAGATGGCGGATTTAAGTGGTTGTAGTCCCTAGGAGAGTCGAACTCCTCTTTAGAGAATGAAAATCTCTCGTCCTAACCGATAGACGAAGGGACCATCGCCAAAGCGGGTGCAAAAGTAACGCTTTTTCCCCGTTTGGCCAAATATTTCCATCAAAAAACGTCAAACAGACTGCTTATTTAATATATTTTTGGATTTTTCACCCGTCTGTTTTTAACTCTCAACGACCTTTATGCCTCACCTCTTTATAGAGTACGAAGAGGATGAGCAGCAGCAGGAACGCAAGCGAGATATAAGCGATGGTCTCCGTTCGGTCGATGGTCTTGGGGAAGAAGGAGAGCACTACCTCATGTTCGCCCGGCTCTACGACCAAAGCACGCAGCACGTAGTCGACACGGCCCAGTTCAGCCTCCTGGCCGTCGATGGTGGCCGTCCAGCCGGGATAGTAGATCTCCGAGAACACCACGACGCCTCCCTGTCCGCTGCGCACGCGGTAGGTGAGCTGATTGGGCTCGTACTTCTCAATGGTGACCACGCTGAGCGAGTCTTGAGCACGGCTCTCGCCCAGCACCTCGCTGAACTTCCTGTCGGCCACGGCAACATGGCGCAGGGGAATCTGCGAAAGGGCATCGAGTTCCTGATTGGCATTGTCGACATACTCCACCTTGTCCACTAGCCAGGCATTGCCGTAGGTGTAGGGATTCTGCACGGGTACCGTCTGTCCCGACTGCAGAGGCAGGATGACATAGCGCATGTTGAGCATGTTGAGCACAGGGAACAGACTGTCGCCGTTCACCTGCGTCATATCGCCTGCAGCCATAGAGATTGCGCGGTAGAGCGTCTGCATCTCACTGGAGATATGGGCATCGATGAGTTCCTGATAGCGGCGCAGCTTGGCAGCATGGTAACCGCCAATGCTCTTGTGATAGTAGCTGGTCTCGTTCTCATTGAAGGTGTTGCTGGCCAGATTGAGCACACGATAGTCAAGGGTCTTGTCCTGCAAGATGAACTGGTCGGTCTGGGTCATCGGCTGGATCTTCTCGCGCTCATACTTGGGTACGAACATCGCATCGTTCAGGTAGCGCTTGTTCACAGACCACAGGTCGACGAGACAGAGCACTACCAGAATGGCAATCATCGGCACCTGCTTCAGCTTGTTTGCCTTGTAGAGGAGCATCATGAGAGCACCTATCAGGATAACGATGAAGGAACGCCACGCATCGCCGGTGAGCATGGCGCTGCGCATCTCGCTCAGGTTCTGCATCAGCGGGCCTACGTGTTCCTGCGGTAGCCCCTGGAGTGCCTGAACCTCCTGCGAAGAGATAAAGCCATCGAAGAACAGCGACGGGAACAGCGCCATGAGCAGGCTGGCACCGCCCGTAAGGGCAAAGGCTACGTAGAACTGCTTGCGGAGATTCACCGTCGAGGTGATCCACTCCTTCAGGGCCATCATGGCCAGCAGGGGAATGGTGAACTCAGCAACGACGAGGATGGAGGCCACCGTGCGGAACTTGGCATACATGGGGATGTAGTCGAGGAAGAAGTTGGTAAGCCCCATGAAGTTCTTACCCCACGACAGCGTGATCGACAGGATAGTGGCGGCCAAAAGCGCCCATTTCATCGGTCCTTTGACAATAAGGAGTCCCAAGATGAACAGGAACATCACAAAGGCACCCACATAGACGGGGCCGCTCGTACCCGGCTGCTCGCCCCAGTACTGCCCCAGCTGCTGGTAGATGGGCGCATACTGAGGATTGGCCTTCTCCATAGCCGTCTTGTTCATGGCGAGGGGTACCGACGCACCGCCCTTGGCATTGGGGACGAGGAGTGTCCATGTCTCGCTGATGCCATACGACCACTGCGTGATATAGTCGCGGTCCAGTCCGCTCGAGGTCTGGTTGGCGGCATTCTCCTTTACCAGCTCGCTCTTGCCGCGCATGGTTTCTTGACCGTACTCCCATGTATGATAAAGGTTGGAAAGATTCACCAGTATGCCCAGCAAGCCTCCCAGCAGACAGGCTCCCGTGGCTTTCAGGAAGTGCGGCCATCCCTCTCGCTTCCTAAAGCTTTCTATGGCAAAGGCTATCAGCATGAAGAAGATGAGGAACAGGTAGTAGTAGGTCATCTGCACATGGTTGGAGTGTACCTCGAAGGCTGAGAAGAGGGCTGTGAGGAACAGTCCCCACAGGTATTTGCCCCGATAGGCCAGCACAATACCGGCAATCATCGGTGGCAGGTAGGCCAGCGCCCACACCTTCCAGATGTGTCCGGCTGCAATGATAATAAGGAAGTACGTGCTGAAAGCCCAGAAGAGGGACCCCAGTACCGCCAGATGATGACGGAAGTCGAAGGCACGCAGCAGGATATAGAAGCCCAGAAGATACACGAAGAGGTACCACACGTTTTCCGGCAGCCACAGGTGATAGACATTCTCCAGCGAAGAGAGTATCTGTGCCGACTTGTAGCTTGGCGCTATCTGGTAGTTGGGCATGCCGGAGAACAGGGCGTTGGTCCAACGCGAGGTCTCTCCCGTGCGCTTCTCATACGCTATTCGTTCCTGTGCAGCGCCCACCATTGCCGATGAGTCATGGCGGAAAAGGATACGTCCCTCAAAATCTGCGGGAAAGAAATAGGCAAAGGAAAGAACCACAAAAAACAAGATGGCTAACGCATCGGGCAGGCATTTCTTGAGCATCTTAGTCAGATTCATTATTCTTTTTTAGGTATATAATTAGACTTTTATTTCACCCATACTTTCTTACCACCCACGATATAGATGCCACGAGGCAGTCCGTCGAGCGAGGTGGTACCACGACGAAGCAACTGACCGGTGGCGGAGTAGACAGCATCGGCAGGAGAGGCTTGGCGAGCGGATGCTACGGTAATCTCGTCAATGCCGTCGGGCAGCGTGTCGTTATTGGCCTTTCCGAAGACGTTGGTCTGATAGAGCTTTACGCGGTAGGGCCACTGTTCTGCCGTACTTTCCTCACTCCACGAGAGCCAATCGCGTGTCCAATAAGAAGTGGGCGCACCACTGACGACAAGCCACACGTAAGAGCAGTTCTTCGGACAGTCGAAAGCCACGATAGCCACAGAGTCCTTATAGGTAGCTGTACCGATGTCGCTATATAGACGAGTACCATCCTTCTGCAGAGCCACGAAACCGAACTTCCAACCTGCCTTTGTCTTATTATAAGTGGTATAACCGGCCCTGCCGGCCTGTCCCACCAGTTCAGCATAAACAGTCTTGTCGGTGGTGGGTACGTTCAGGCGGATGGCATTGTTGCCAAAGTTCTCAATGCAGTTGGCAGCAGTAGGTCTCCAAAAGCCATCACCGGCGCTGACAAGTGCTGTCTGGTCGCGGAAGCCGATGCGGCTCTTGCCATTATCACGGATAGGATCCATATCGAAAGTCGTCATGCGCGCACCATACTCCCACATCTCTTCGTTCAACTGATTCAGCTTCTCGGCTGCAGTACCCGTCATCGTCAGGCGCATATAGGCTTGCAGGGGGTCTTCAGGGCTTCTCGACTCGTTCCACAGACGGCCCAGGAAGTCCATGCCGTGCTTATGACACATATAATCCTGTATGAAGTAGTTGTTATAGCGCAGGTCTACGCAGAGCGGATGGCGGTGCAGTCCGTTAATGGTACCGCCAAACCAGTCGTTGCCCTGACCGCTGTCCCATACGAACTGCATCTTCGGATAAAACTTATAGGCCTGCCACTGAGCGCACATCTCCCAGAACACGTTGAGGGTGGAATTGCCCCAGTTGTACATCCAGCCGTTCCAGTCGTTGTTATCGCAATGGGTCTGGTATTGGAAGCAGTGGCCTATCTCATGAGCCACGGTCTGGCCTGAGCGCGAGGTATGGGCACCGTTGGAGAGGGTGAGCAGTCCTATCTGGTTGTCTATGCCGCTGCCACTGGCTTCCCAGTCGGTAGTGTGGCGCAGGCGGATTATCATCTTGTAGGTGTCGGTCTTCGACTTACCCTGGTTGATGGTGATGAACTTCAGGCTGTCGGCATAGAACTCGAAAATCTTGTCGGCGTTCTGCAGAATGCCAGGTACCGCGGCAGGAACCGATGTGCCATAGCCTGCCTCCCAGAAGAGGATCCAGTGTTTGGACTGCAGGCTGCGGTCGTAGCACCACTGGCTGGTGGACTTCTTCAGGTCAGCATCGGTACCACAGGCACTGGTGCTGCAATAAATCTTTTTGTCGACAGCTGCAATCTTATTGTTCAAAGCTGTAACAGCCGACTTTAACTGAGCATCGGTAAGCGAGTAGTCGGTAATCTGCTGCCGTGCGGTCTCGATGGCAACGGTGAGGTTGGCCAAGGCTGTTGCCTTGCGCTCTGTGTCCTTCCACCATTCGATGACAGTCAGGGCATAATCTATACGCTGCTGCAGGTTGTCGTAGAGCTGACGTGAGGCATAGGCTGCATCGAGGGCTGTGATCAGTTTGGTGCGCGCACCGACGAGCTGCTGCCGGTCGTAGACAGGCGTGGAGCCATCAGTGGGTGTGGCTATGGCATTCTCGGCCATGCAGACAACTTGCCTGAGCTGTTCGGCCACGGTGTTCTGCAGGCCCAGTGCAAGCAGCTGTTCAGCCTTTTCAAGCAGGTTGACAATCTCGATGACATAGCTGTCATCGTTGATGTCGCCCACATACTGCAGGATGAAGTTGTCCACGCAGAGATAGTTGCCCGTGGCGTTGGTAGCCACGAGTCCGATCTCCACATCCTGTTTCTCGTCTAACACCGCAAAGGCGACGGTATACTCCTTCATGGCAGTGACCGCGGTGCTGGACGTACCGGCCACGATGGCGGCTCCCTTCTGGTCGTTGCCTTTGTTTGTTGTGCTCTGACTGCCACTCTGCTGGATATGCAGTGCCGATGCTTTCAGGCGATAGTTACCCTGCGGCAGTCCCTTCACGGTCTGCAGCACCGAGGCTGAGCCAATCTGCTGCCCGATATTGACCCACGACTCCAGATAGTAGGTACCTTTTTTCTTTGAAAACACCGAGTTGTTTTGTGTCGACATATTGCTGACCGTCCAGCCGTCGGTACCATTCTTCTCAAACGAGGGATTAGTAATGAGAGCGGTACGGTCCACAGGATTATCCTCCGATGCATTCTGTTGCTTATAGCTTTCCATTGCCTCTGTGAGGTTGAAATTGGCCTCAAGTACCTCAGGCATGGTAGCTTCAGCATTATCATAGACGGTCTGAGCAGCATCAATAGCATTCTTCAGTGCATCGGCACCTATACCCGTTCCTTCGCCATAGAGTCTGTTGGCAGCGGTGAGGTTCGAATACAGCGCTGTCTTGTTGACGGTCATGTTCTCCCCCATCAGCTTCACGTAGTCGATGAGCAGGTTGGCCGAATTGGCCGAACCGCCAGCAGCAGCCTTATAGCCTATCTGCAGCTTGCCGGTGGTCTGCTTGCTGAGGGTGAACGTTATCTGGTCGAGCGTCCACTTCTTTGCAAGATAGCTCTTCACGGTCGATGTGACGGATGTGCCACTACTGGGAATCCAAGCCAGTAACGATGTGCCTCCAGTGGCCGACTTGCCGTTGTAGGTAGGAGCGATAAGGGTGTAGGTGCCAGCAGGCAGCGTCACGGTCTGGTAATAGCTGAAGTTCTGTTCCCAGCCCGTAGAGAGCGCTAGTGCACCGCCAGCCTCGCCATCATAGCCTTGGGCAGGCACGCTGCCGTTATTGAACTTACCTTGGAAGCCAAACTCATAGATTCCCGTGATGGTATAGTCAACAGTGATGGCCGATGTCCAGCCAGGGATGTCGAGAATCTCCTGCTCTACGGTAGCCGTACTGGTGGCAGGATAATCGAAGTCGGTATCGAAACCGTAGTTGTTCAGGTAGTATTTGGTAATGTCGGTCTGAGCCATGGTCTGTCCTCCTGAGAAAATGCTGAGCAGGACAAGCAGCAGGCTCCTTAGTGTTCTTTTTCTTATCATCATTGTCTTATTTCCTTATAATAAAAACTAACGTCTAAACTTTTACACCCCTTTACTCTTACTTAACGATGAATTTCTTTCCGTTCTTGATGTAGAGGCCGGGACGGAGTTCGGTAACCCTGCGGCCAGAGAGGTCGTAGACAGCATTGTCGGTCGTTGCGGGCTGTGCAGCGAAGGTCTCGTCAATACCCGTCTTGCCGTTGACATTCGAGCGGTTCACCATCTGGTGGAGTGCCGTCACTTCTATTTGTGAAAGTACGCGATCATAGACGATGACATCGTCGAAGCTGGCATCGGGCGACCCCCAGAAGGAGCCATTACCGAGATACAGCTGGCCACAGGTCTTCAGGAGATTAAGAATCAGCGTGTAGTCGAAACCGTTGCGGGTGGCGAAAGTGCTTCCGCTCAACTGACCCTTGTATTGGTCGTTGGTATGCTTGGTACCATCAATATAGATGGTAATACCTCCTGCCGATGTCGTTACGTTGCGGTCGATAGTGACGGTGACCTGATGCCAGTGGCCTACGGTGAGGTCGCCGAAGCTGACGGTCGTCGGGTGATTAATGTCGATATAGTCACCCGTTCCGCTGTTGTAGCCCATATAGAGGTTTCCTGTCATATAGAACCTTGCCGTGCCGTCGGTCATGCCGAAGAGAGCATCCCAGAGGTTGGCATCGCCACGCTTCACGAAGAACGAGAGGGTGGCACCCTTAGTAAGTTCCTTTCCCTTCAAAGGGTTGGGCATGCTGACATAGCTCTCTTTGCCATTGCCTCCGAAGCTGGTGTGTACCACCTTGCCATTGCGCAGCTTCTCACCCTCCACAAGTGTGGGAGCCTTTGCGGTACTGTTCTGCAACAACTGCGCCTTCTCGTCAGCGTTCAGCTTATTGGTCAGATCGGCATCATCGAACTCATAATGGGCCAGCATATTGTTGGACCAAGTAGTATTGGTAGGCTTCGAGTTCTCCTCCGACTGTGCCATCACCTTGTAGGTCTGCTGCCAGAAATAGCGGCCAGCCTCTGCACGGGCCGTAAGCTCAACGGCAGTATTCTCTTCCAGACCTACGGGGTAATACTGACCGTAAGGCGAGATAACAGCCGGCTGGTCGGAAGTCCAGCTTACCGTTACGTTGGGTACATTGACTTTAAGGTTGTAAAGGTCAGTGTTCTTCACGACACGCAGATTGTTGGAAACGGGTACGGTCTGGTTGTTCACCTGCCAGGCTATCGAATAGTCGTCACGGAACTTATAGCCCCACACGTTCACGCCATTCCTGGCCAGTGCCGAGAACGACACCGTCTTAATGCTCTTGCCATCCATCTGCTGTTCAAAGATGACACCATTATAGGTAACAGAGCCCAGTTTTATGGTGAGGTAGCTGGTTCCCTGCGTTGTACTCCAAGTACCGGTATAGGCTCCTGTCACCATATTATCAGCCGTCAGCGTGATGGTTACCGGCTCAACAGTCTCGAAGTTGGCAATATCGTTCTTGTATCTATGTACGAGAAGCTGATATTCACCAGGAATATCACTGGCGGCCACATTCTCCGTAGTAGCCATATCCTGATCAGTAAGCGTCTCACCATTATACTCGAAAGGTGATGCCACCAGCCAACCGTTCTCAGTGAGGAACATCTGGTGAACACGAACGGAGTGTCCTTCATAGACGACATCCTTCTGTTCTATGGCATCATACACCATACCCACGTTGAAACGTGTGTGATAGACCAGATAGGTACGTCCGTCCTCAGCAGCGATGATGGAGTTGTGACCTTGCGACAGTTCCCCTTCCTTTGCATTGGCTTTCTCCGACATGAATCCCCAGTGGTCGTAGGGGCCCATGACCTTCACGCCACGTGTGTCGCTACCATTGCCATAGTTGAGTACATAGCTATTGTAGATGGCGCTGGTGCCATTGGCATCCTTATAGGGACCATCGGGCTTCTCAGAACGGAACAAACGCATCTGATAGCCACCCACAGGTTTGTTCTTCGCATCAAGTCCGCCAGCGGTGAAATTGCCATAGCTCACGAAAAGATAATAATAGTTACCCACATGTTCGATATAGGGAGCCTCGCCCGAAACATAGTATCCGCCAGCCACCTTCTTGCCGAAGTAGGGGTCGGTGGTGATGCCGTCACCGCTGCCCACCTGAGTATAGGTTATGTCATAGTCGCGCAAGCCCGTTGCCTCATCAAGCTGTAGCATCCAGATGCCGCCGCTCCATGAGCCATAGACAAGCCACAGCTTACCCTCCTCGTCGTAGAACACACAGGGGTCGATGTTGTTGGGATAACGGTTGCCCCATCCACTGCCAACACTATAGCGGCTAGGCAGCGATGCCTGTGTGCCTAACACAATCTCCAGGTCGGTCTTCTTATAGGAGTGCGAGCTGTTGTAGAAGCCGCTAATCACTACAGGACCTTGATATTCGTATGGACCTTCAATGTTGCTACTGGTGAGCAGCACGATACTCGAATACCAGTTATCGCCGTTCACGCTCAGATACTGGCACCATTTCTGCATCGTGGGGTTCCAGATGATGTCGGGGGCCCACAGGTTGCCTAGGATGGTCGAGGCATCGCGCTGCGACCACTCCATAGCATTGAACTGGGGGAAGTCCACCTCCACGCCGCCTTTCATCACTTTCTTTACGGCCGGAGTAACGAACTCGGTGGCCACGCTGCCCGATTTCCACGTCAGCGTAACGCCTGTCCAGTCCTTCAGGTTCTTGGTATAAGCCGTTCCGGTATGGGTACCGAAGATATAGTAGCGCTGGGAGTTGGGTTCCCATACAATCGAAGGGTCATGAACACTCACACGGTTTTTGGTCGTGTTCTTATACATTGTCTTGGCCTGAGCTGACGTTACTTCAACTTCCTGAGCCATAGTGCCGACAAAAGGCACGAGGGCGAGAATCAGCGTAAAGAGTTTTCCCATCTTCTATTGTTTTAGTTACGTTTTTAGTTGTTTTATTTGTATTTATCTGCTGCAAATGTAAGGTTTTTTTCTGACATTATTATAATAAGTGGTAAAAAAACATTATTTTTTAGCCTGCAAGAGGGGACAAATCTGAGTTTTTTCCTACTTTTGCACATAGATATTCTTATTTCATAACAGAAAAGACATCACAATGCGACGCGTAATAGGTATTGGCGAGACTGTACTCGACATCATTTTCAAAGACGAGCAGCCCTTGAAGGCTGTTCCCGGAGGCTCTGCCTTCAATGCCATCATTTCACTGGGACGGGCTGGCATACCCGCCTATTTCATCAGCGAGACGGGCAACGACCGCATAGGGCTATGGATAAAGCGATTCCTGCGTGAAAACGGGGTCGACGACTCAGGGATATGCATGTTTCCCGACTCTAAGTCACCCCTCTCACTGGCTTTCCTTGATGAGAACAACAATGCCGACTATCTCTTTTACAAGGACCATCCCCACGACCAGATAGACTTCAACTATCCTGAAGTCAACGCAGACGATGTGGTGATCTTTGGTTCTTTCTTCGCCATCAATCCCGTGGTACGTCCTCAGGTAGCAGGATTTCTGGAGTATGCCCACCGTCAGGGTGCCATTCTCTACTATGACCTGAATTACCGTTCCTCGCACAAGAACGACCTGATGCGCGTAACGCCCAACATCATCGAGAACCTGGAACTCTCCGACATCGTGCGGGGCTCCAACGAGGACTTTGAAATCATGTATAAGAAAAAGGATGCCGACTCAGTGTATCGCTCGGAAATCTCTTTCTATACCAAGAAGTTCATCTATACTCGCGGTGCAGAGCCTGTCGAGGTACGCGGCGAAGGCAGCTTTGCCAAGCAGTATTCCGTACCAAATGGCGACTCCATCGTAAGCACAATAGGTGCCGGTGACAATTTCAATGCGGGTTTCGTCTATGGGCTCTTCCGTGAGGGCATTACCCACACCGACATAGAAAAGGGGCTCAGCGAACAGCAGTGGGACAACCTCATCAACTGGGGACTGCAGTTCTCCAGCAACGTATGTCAAAGCCTCAACAACTATATCAGTCCTGAATTCGGAAAACAACTAAGCAAACTATGAAAGAAATAACCAGTAACATTTTCTATGTAGGTGTCAACGACCGCAACAAGACACTCTTCGAGGGGTTGTGGCCCCTGCCTAATGGCGTTAGTTACAATGCCTATCTCATTAACGACGAAAAGGTGTGCCTTGTCGACACCGTTGAGGTCGACTTCTTCATGCCTTTTCTCGAGAACATTCGTGAAGTCATCGGCGACCGTCCCATCGATTACATCGTCGTCAACCACATGGAACCCGACCACAGCGGCTCACTGGCCCTGCTGCGCCAGTTCTATCCCAACGTGGAAATCATAGGTAATAAGAAAACCTTTGACATGATGGCCGGATTCTACAAGCTGACCACAGGAATGAAGGAGGTGAAAAACGGCGATTCCATCGACCTTGGAGCCCACCAGCTACAGTTTGTGCTTACTCCGATGGTACACTGGCCTGAGACGATGATGACCCTCTGCGTCCCGTGTGTTGCGACTCAGGCGCAACAGACAGACCCTAAGGAGACGGGTGCCTCTGTGCTCTTCAGCGGTGATGCCTTCGGCTGTTTCGGCGCACTGAACGGTGCCTTTGTCGACGAGCAGATGAACTGTGACACCTTCTGGCTAGAAATGGTTCGCTACTACTCGAACATTGTGGGCAAGTACGGCACCCCCGTACAGATGGCCCTGAAGAAGCTGGCCGGAGTGAAGGTCGACTACATCTGCTCTACCCACGGTCCTGTGTGGCACGAGCACGTGCAGAAGGTTATCGGCATCTACGACCGCCTGTCGAAGTATGAAGCCGAGCAGGGACTGGTTATCTGCTACGGCACGATGTACGGCAATACCGAGCGCGCTGCCGAAGTTATTGCCCGTGCGGCCGCTCAGGAGGGACTGAAGAATATCGTGATGTATAATGTATCAAAGACTCACCACTCCTATATCATCCGCGACCTGTTCCGCTATCGCGGACTCATCGTTGGCGCACCCACGTACAACACGGGACTCTATCATGAGATGAACGTGCTGCTCGATGAACTGTCGCAGAAAGACATCAAGAACCGTCTCTTCGGCTGGTTCGGTTCCTACAGCTGGGCATCGAAGGCCGTCAGCGAGATACAGAAGTGGAACGATGAGAAACTTCATTATGAACCCATAGGCACGCCTGTGGAAATCAAGCAGGCTCTCAATGACGACACCATCGCCCAGTGTGAAGCCCTCGGTCGTGAAATGGCCAAGGCGGTGATGAGTGAAGAGTGAAAAATGAAGAGCGGAAAAGTGAGGAGTTTGAAACAATGAAAAAGACATTTTTGTTTTCTCTTCTGACGGTGCTGCTCTGTGCCTGCGGAGGCAGCGACTATCCAGTGGCTATTCTCAGCACAGAGGCAGTCGACATTGACAAGGACGACCAGCAGGCCTACCTGAACTTGAAGGTTACAGTAAAATATGCCGAGGCGGCAGCTGAACAATACTGCTGCCTGGCCTATATCGAGAATGGTGAGGAGATTGCCACCGGTGATTTCAAGGTTTTCGTTGAATCCGTCGAAGATCTGTGCTATGGTGCAGTAGATTTGGAGCCTGCCACAGAGGTTGTCACTAAAGAATATGATATCACTATTCCGCTCGGCAATGCCGACCTTGATGCCGTCGACATAAACGACCTGTCCATCAAGGTCCTTGTATGCGATGCCGACAACCTACTGTTTGCTTCGGAAACCGCCGTTGCCAATACCGACTTGGAGCAACTTCCCATTAACGACCTATCGACTGCAGGCCTGAAGAAGAAAATGGTGAACGGCTTTATCGAGGGAGCCATCGATGCCCTCTTTGGTGGCGGATCGGGAGGCAGTTCCAGCTCTGGCGGACTCTTCAGCAGCGGTAGCGATGACGAAAAGGAGTGTCCTCTCTGCCATGGGGACGGCCAGTGTCCTTATCACAGTCTTGCCCGGGAAGAAATTGACGAATGTGACCACTGCTATGGCACCAACAAATGTCCGAAATGCAACGGCAGGGGATATCTGGACGACTGACTTACTATAGGTCTCCAGACAAGCCTTTCAGTAAAGCCGTCACCTCATCAAGGGTGGCGGCTATTTTTATGTAGCTGTGCCAATCCTTACGGGTGACTCCCTTCTGATGCAAGTCATCGAGACAAGCAATGAGCGAGTCCCAGAAACCATTCATATTCCAGAGGATAACTGGCTTATGGTGATAGTCGAGTGTGGTAGCAGCCACTACGGTGAACAGCTCGTCGAGGGTGCCGATGCCGCCCGGCAACACGATGAAGGCATCGCTATGGTCCATCATCAGCTGCTTACGGTCGGTAAGGTCCTCGGTGGGAATGTGGACATCCATCCAAGGACTAAGCCGTCCCATCTCCTCAATACGCCGGGGTACTATGCCTATCACCTGTCCGCCAGCCTCTTTGCAGGCCTTGCTCACCGAGTGCATCAGTCCTGCATCGTGACCGCCGAAGACGATGCTATGCCCATTACTTGCCGCCCAGCCTCCCAGCTGGCGTGCCATCTTGAAAAAATCAGGGTCAATCTGCTGATTGGCCGAACAGAATATACATATTTTCATCTTGAATGCAAAATTATAAATAAAAAATTGTATCTTTGCACGCGAAACATATTATTATAATCTTTTAAACAAAGATGAAAAGACTTACACTAAGCTTAATTTGCTTGCTGTTACTGACTATCAGCATGCATGCGTCACGCGCACTCAGCATACCCGTCACCATTTGCCAACCAGATGGAACGCAGCTGACAGTAATTCTCAATGGTGACAAGGACTTTGCCTGGACAACAACTACCGATGGCATGTTGGTGATGCAACACGAAAAGGGAGGCTACTACGTGGCCGCCATCGATACCGAAGGAAAAATCAGGCCAACAGCCCTTCTGGCCCATGAGGCATCCGTCCGGACAGATAGCGAGCGACAGCTCTTCCTGCAACAACAGCAATACCGCAGCCTGTTCATGGAGCGTGTCCAGGACATACGCCAGAAAGCGCGTCGAGCAAAGGTTACAAGCGAAGGCTACTTCCCGCATACGGGCAGTCCCAAATGTCTGGTTATCCTCGTCAACTTTTCTGATTACCAGTTCAGCAGTACGGATCCCGTAGCTCAGTTCAACCAGTATTTCAACGGTGAGACCCAGGAAGACCTTGGGCATAACGAACAGAAGAATCTGGTCAGCGTAAAAAAATACTTCGAACAGTCGAGCAACGGGAAATTCTCCCCACAGTTTGACATCGTAGGTCCCGTCACGCTATCACAGTCCTACTCCTACTATGGCAAGAATTCAAGCAGCTCTACCGATATCAATTTCACTCAATTCTGTAATGAAGTCATCGCTGCCATCGATGACCAAGTGAATTTCAGCGACTACGACAACAACCATGACGGACATGCCGAGTTGGCGTGTGTAATCTATGCCGGTTACGGTGAAAGCGTATCGGGCAACGAAGCATCGACAATATGGCCGAAGTGTAGCCGCAAGGATCTGAGCACCTCCGACAATGTGACTATCAACTACATCAACTGTAGTCCAGAGCTATACCGAGTGGCCAAAGGAAGCGACATCAACGGAATAGGCCTCTTCTGTCATGAGTTCTCTCACGGCATGGGACTTCCCGACCTTTATCCCACCAACACCGCGGCGCGAGTGGACAACCAGACACCTGAGTTCTGGGACCTCATGGACTATGGCGAGTATGCCAACAACGGATATGCCCCCGTACCCTACACCGCTTGGGAACGAGAGGCTATGGGGTGGCTTGAAATAGAACAGCTCACCGAATCGCAGACCGGAATAGAAATGGAAACCTTGGAAAAAGGCGGAAAAGCTTATAAGTTCAATAACGGAAGTAACACAGAGGAGTGGATGATTATACAGAATATCCAGAATCGCGACAATACCAACCACCTCCTCGGCAGCGCATACGGACACGGACTGCTGGTCATGCATGTGGCCTATGCCAGCTCAAAGGTAAACATGGGCGACAATCCCAACAACACCGTGAAGAAACCGCGTGTCAGCATTGTACCTGCTGACGGACTGGTTATCAACGGCTACCGTTTTGTCAACAAGAGTTCCGATGGCCAATATCATCCCACGACAGACAAGCCATATACACAGGAGGAATACGTAGCCAGCCTGAAAGGCGATCCCTTCCCTGGAACAGGGAACGTCACGGGGCTCAACGCTGAAATGGAAACTCCCAACTATGCCTTCTACAATGGTGATGCCACACCTGTATTCAAGCTGTCGAACATCAAGGAGGACGGAGAAACAGGTATCGTAACCTTCGACTTCGATGACGGAACCACAACAGGCATCAAGACCAAGCAACATGACGGCCGCGACGACAGCTACTACACCCTCGACGGACGCCGCCTGTCGGGCAAGCCTACACACAGTGGTGCCTATATCCACTATCGCCATCTTATCATTCTGAAATAAACAACAATCTTAATCAGTATTGAAGACATTTGAAGAACTGGGCGTGTGCGAAGAGATTCGCCGTGCCATCGAGGAAATGGGCTTCGCTCAGCCTATGCCTGTGCAGGAAGCCGTCATTCCCACATTGCTGGAAAGCAGACAAGACACCATCGCCCTGGCACAGACAGGAACGGGAAAGACGGCCGCTTTTGGCATCCCACTACTACAACGGATAGTACCCCTCTCATCTGGAGAACTTGGGAAGGGCCTTCCCCAAGCACTTATCCTTTCGCCCACACGTGAGCTCTGTCTGCAGATTGCCGACGATTTGCGCGACTTCTCCAAATACATGGAGGGCATCCATATCGAAGCTGTCTATGGCGGTGCTGCCATCGAGCAGCAGATGCGCGCCCTGCGCAAGGGGGTGCAGATTATCGTAGCTACACCGGGCCGACTCATCGACCTGAAGAACCGCGGCTATGCCCATCTGGAATTTGTAAAGAACATTGTGCTCGACGAAGCCGACGAGATGCTGAACATGGGCTTCTCGGATGCCATCGGGGAGATATTCCAGTCACTGCCGGAAGACCACAACACGCTGATGTTCTCAGCCACCATGAGCCACGACGTGGAGCGTGTGGCCAAACAATACCTGAAGGATCATCAAGAAATCGTAGTGGGCAGCCGCAACGAGGGTGCCGAGAACGTGAACCATATATACTATATGGTACAGGCCAAAGACAAGTATCTGGCCCTGAAGCGTATCGTAGACTTCAACCCACGCATCTTCGCCATCATCTTCTGTCGCACCAAACTGGAGACGCAGGAGATTGCCGACAAGCTGATCAAGGACGGCTATAACGCAGAGGCATTGCACGGTGACCTCTCGCAGCAACAGCGTGACCTGACGATGCAGAAATTCCGCCAGCATCTGACGCAATTACTCGTAGCAACTGACGTTGCCGCCCGAGGTCTTGACGTCGACGACCTGACCCACGTCATTAACTTCGGTCTGCCCGACGACATCGAGAACTATACCCATCGCTCGGGCCGAACTGGCCGCGCCGGCAAGAAAGGTACCTCCATCTCCATCGTCCACTCAAAGGAGAAGCATAAGATTCGCAACATCGAAAAGGAGATTGGCAAGGAGTTCGTAGAAGCCGCCATCCCCAAGGCCGAAGAGATTTGCAAGAAGCAGCTCTACAAGGTGATGGACCAGATTGTGAAAACCGATGTGAACGACGACGAGATAGCCCCCTTCATGCAGGACATCAACCGCTACTTCGAGTATATCGACAAGGAGGAAATCATCAAGAAAATCGTCTCCTTGGAGTTTGGCAAGTTCCTGGCCTACTATGCTGATGCACCGGAAATCATCGTACCCAACTCAAAAGAGGAAAGAGGAAAGAGGAGAGAGGAGAGAGGGAAGTCCGACCGTCAGAAACGGGATGCAAAACCGGAGAAAGGCTTTGCTCGCCTGTTCATTAACCTGGGCAAGCGCGATGGCTTCTATCCCGGTGAACTGATGCAGACACTGAACCGCTATGTCGGTGGTCGGCAGCAGGTAGGACATATCGACCTGCTGGATACCATCAGCTATTTTGAAGTGCCGGAGAAGGATGCCCGAAAGGTGGCTTCCCAGCTTACTGGCATCCGCTACAAGGGACGCACCGTGCGCTGTAACAACGAAGAGGAAGGCGCTCACCGCGATAGCCATCGCGGCGAGCGAGGCCAGCGACGCAACAACTGGCAGCAGGACCGCGACCAGCAATACGAATCGGGCGACTGGCGCGAGCTGATGCGCATAGCCACCGAAGGAAACCGTCGCGGCAAGAAGCAATTCAACTTGCGGGGTGAGGAGCCCGACTTCAGCGAAGAGGGCTGGGCACGTCGCAAGCCAAAGAAAAAATAAACTTTCCCATGCACTAACTTTGCAGGCAAAAACCTATTATTAAAAAAGTGAACGACGATTTTGACATCAGAGAAGAGCGCTATGCCGGCAACAGCGCCGAGAAGGACTTCGAGAACGCCCTTCGTCCTTTGAGTTTCAGCGACTTCAGCGGACAACAGAAGGTGGTGGAGAATCTGGAAGTCTTCGTCGAGGCAGCCAAATACCGCGGCGAGCCGCTTGACCACACCTTGCTCCACGGTCCTCCCGGACTGGGTAAGACTACACTTTCCAATATCATTGCCAATGAACTGGGCGTGGGCTTCAAGTTGACCAGCGGTCCCGTGCTCGACAAGCCTGGCGACCTGGCCGGTATTCTTACCTCATTAGAGCCGCGCGATGTGCTCTTCATCGACGAGATTCACCGCCTTTCGCCCGTAGTCGAGGAATACCTTTACTCGGCCATGGAGGACTACCGCATAGACATCATGATCGACAAGGGCCCGTCGGCACGTTCCATCCAGATAGACCTGAACCCCTTCACCCTCGTGGGGGCCACCACCCGTAGCGGACTGCTCACTGCCCCGTTGCGTGCCCGCTTCGGTATCAACATGCATTTGGAGTACTATGACCCCGAGACGCTGTCTGCTATCGTTGAGCGCTCGGCCCGACTGCTCAGCGTGCCTATCACCGAGGATGCCGCACTCGAGATTGCGGGTCGCTCACGCGGCACGCCCCGTATTGCCAACGCCCTGTTGCGCCGTGTGCGCGACTTTGCACAGGTGAAGGGCACAGGCGGCATAGACACGAAGATTACGAAGATAGCCCTCTCGGCACTCAATATCGACCGGTACGGACTCGATGAGATTGACAACAAGATTCTGCTGACCATCATCGACAAGTTCCGCGGCGGACCCGTGGGCATCTCGACCATAGCCACAGCCATCGGTGAGGATGCCGGCACCGTGGAAGAGGTCTACGAACCCTTCCTCATCATGGAAGGCTTCATCAAACGTACCTCGCGTGGCCGCATGGCTACCGAACTGGCCTACAAGCACTTCGGCCGCAATCCCTACAGCGGCAATATCATGGAGCCCAACCTCTTCGACGCATAACCGGGAAACGTCTCCAATGAACATAAAGCAACAAAAAAGAAAGATGAAGATTTCTTTTCCCATCACGCTGGCACTCTTGGCAGTAACCATTTCTGCTTCATCCCAAGAGAGTGCCGATACCTATTTTACACCGGAGGAAATGCCCAACATGATGTTTTTCATGCCCGGACCTCCCGACAGCACCTCAACGGCTTTTGCCAATGATGTCAACCGCTACTACTGGGGCAAACTGATGCGCAGGAACCCGGAACGAGTTGCTGAGGCCATCCGCGATGCCGTCTATGGACTGGAAACAATTCTCACAGAATTCGAGGAAGCCTTCGGCATGAAGATTACTGCTGAGGATACACCCGAAATCTACAAGTTGCTCTTAGATGGTACTGCCAGCTGCGATGCCATCTGTACCATACCCAAGGAAACCTATATGCGCCGCCGTCCCTTCATGGTGTTCAATGAACCCACCCCCTGTCCTGACGACGAGGCTGGCCTGCGCACAAACGGCTCCTATCCCTCCGGACACACCATTCTGGGTTGGAGCGCTGCCCTGCTGATGATGGAAATCAATCCCGACCGGGCCAACGAAATCCTCAGACGTGGCTACCGCTATGGCGAGAACCGCATCGTCGTGGGTGCCCACTGGCAGAGCGATACCGATGCCGGACGACTGGTCGCCTCGGTAGCCTACGCACGTCTGCACACCAGCGAGCGTTTCCTGGAACAGATGAAGAAGGCGCGTGCCGAGTTTCAGGCCAAGCAAGCCGGTGGCATGATAACTGTCCCTGCTGCTCAGGCCGAGCCACAGTCTGCACAGGAGTACACCGTCGGCGGCATACCCGCAACAGCTTCCTCACATGGCATCATCGTCAGCAAGAACACAAAAGAGCTGAGAAAATAATTTTCCGTAAAACAACTGAGCAGCCTGCTCTTGCCTATAGGCGAGCAGGCTGCTCAGTTATTCATATTACTATTTACTGTCGGTTGGCCTTCTTGCGCTGGTCATGGTCAAGGATAATCTTGCGCATGCGCATGGATTTGGGGGTCACCTCCACCAGCTCATCTTCCTTGATATATTCCAGACACTCCTCAAGGCTCATGACAGTCTTCGGGATGATGCGGGCCTTCTCATCGGTACCCGAAGCACGGACGTTGGTGAGCTGCTTGGCCTTGCATACGTTAATGACCAGGTCGTTGTCGTGAACATGCTCGCCTACGACCTCACCCATATAGACCTCCTCGCCCGGATCGATGAAGAACTTGCCGCGGTCCTGCAGCTTGTCGATGGCATAAGCATAGGAAGTACCCGTCTCGAGTGCTATCATAGAACCGTTGACACGACGCTCTATCTCACCCTTATAGGGCTGATACTCCTTGAAGCGGTGGGCCATGATGGCCTCGCCCTGTGAAGCGGTAAGCACATTGGTACGCAGACCGATGATACCACGCGAGGGGATATTGAACTCGATATTGGTGCGCTCGGCCTGACTCTCCATGGAGGTCATCTCACCCTTGCGGCGCGTCACCATATCAATCATCTTCGAGGCAAACTCCTCAGGCACGTTGATGGTAAGCTCTTCGATAGGTTCCAGGAGCCCCCTCCCTGCCTCCCCCTTAGGGGAGGTGTTATTACTGGCAAGACCATCCGTCTTCCCCCCAAGGGGGGATGAGAGGGGGGCTTCCTTATAGATTACCTGCGGCTGTCCCACCTGCAGTTCGTAGCCCTCGCGACGCATGGTCTCGATGAGCACCGAGAGATGGAGCACGCCACGGCCCGATACGATCCAGCGGTCGGTAGAGTCTTCAAAGGGTTCTACGCGCAGGGCAAGGTTCTTCTCCAGTTCCTTCTCCAGACGATCATTGATGTGACGCGAGGTGACAAACTTGCCTTCCTTACCGAAGAAGGGCGAGTCGTTGATGGTGAAGAGCATCGACATCGTGGGCTCGTCGATGGCAATAGGCGGCAGCGGCTCAGGATTCTCCAAGTCACAGATAGTATCACCTATCTCAAACTTCTCCAGACCGATGACAGCGCAGATGTCACCACAGTCCACCTGGTCAGTACGCGAGTGGCCCATGCCGTCGAAGGTATGCAGTTCCTTGATCTTCGTTTTCTCCATAGAGCCGTCGCGGTGGGCGATGGTCACCTGCATGCCGTCCTTCAACGCACCGCGATGCACGCGACCCACGGCAATACGGCCCGTGTACGAGCTATAGTCGAGCGAGGTGATGAGCATCTGAGGGGTACCTTCTATCTGCTTCGGTGCAGGAATCACCTCCACAATCTTATCTAAAAGATAGGTAATATCGCCCGTGGGCTTGTTGTAGTCCTCACCCATCCAGCCGTTCTTGGCCGAGCCGTAGACCACAGGGAAGTCCAGCTGGTCTTCGGTAGCATTGAGCGAGAACATCAGGTCGAAGACCATCTCATAGACCTCCTCCGGCCTACAGTTGGGCTTGTCGACCTTGTTCACCACAACGATGGGCTTCAGTCCTATCTCCAGTGCCTTCTGCAGCACGAAGCGTGTCTGGGGCATCGGACCCTCGAAAGCGTCGACCAGCAGCAGACAGCCGTCGGCCATATTGAGCACACGCTCCACCTCGCCGCCGAAGTCGGAGTGTCCCGGAGTATCTATGATGTTGATTTTGGTGCCTTTCCAGTTGATAGAAACATTCTTGGAAAGGATGGTGATGCCTCGTTCGCGTTCCAGGTCGTTGGCATCGAGTACTTGGTTGCTGAGGTTCTGTCCCTCACGGAAGAGATTTCCTGCCAGCATCATCTTGTCCACAAGCGTCGTCTTGCCGTGGTCCACGTGTGCGATAATCGCAATGTTTCTAAGACGAGCTGTGCGTTCTTCCGAACAATTATTCATCTCCTGCATATGTTTTACGTAAAATCGGGTGCAAAATTACTACTTTTTTCTGACATGGAGGACATCTATTCGTATTTTCTTTGTCTTCTATAATGACAAAAGATTTACCTTTGCTATTCAAAAAAAATTTTTTCAAAAAAAATATCACTAATATCACTAAGTCCATAACATTCTGATTATCAGCATACTTTTTTAGTGATATTAATAGTGTATTAGTGATATTAACATGAAAAAAATTGATTTTTTCCCCAAAAAACGAGTGATTTTTTCAAAATTGTTCCTTCAGAATGTCAGCCGTTATTAGAAAGCAACAGGCCTGTTAGAGGCTCTAACAGGCCTGTTTGAAGGTCTAACTGCCCTGTTTGTGTGAAAGACCGACTTTCTTTCTCAAAAATCACTTCACCATTACCTTCTTCACCGTTCCGTCACTCATGCGGATGATGTTCAGGCCCTTGTTCGGGCTACTGATATGATGGCCGTTCAAGCTGTAAATCCCATTATGCATTCTAAATTCTGCATTCTGAATTATAAAGATGCCCATCTCCTCTCCATTAAGGGGAACAATCGTTTTGAACTTACCCCACACTTCATGGTTCTTATAGTTGTTCACGGATTCAGCTGGGACATGCAACGTCACATAATCTATATACGAATTCTCAAAGGAATTACTTTCAACGATAGGATATCTTACCGCATAGCAATAAACATCATCCAACTTTCCACAGTTAGCAAAGGCCTTTGCTCCTATTGTCGATACGTTGCTGCCCAAATAAACTGTCTTTAATACGCTGAATCCATCGAAACTATTCGCATTGATAGTCGTAACACTTTCTCCCAGTGACAATGTCTGTACTTTCGCCTTGCTGTCAGCAAACCAATTCTCGACGGTCTCACAGTCAACCTTTACAGCCGTTATATTCGGACAACCAGAAAATGCGCTTGTTCCAACACCTTTGACGTCTACTTCTGTCAGCCCAAGACAATTGATGAAAGCATAGCTACTCACGTCATTTGCAAGATTCAGCTTCGTTACCTCTCCATTATTCAAGTAGAGGTGTTTGGCATAATAGAGTGGATTGGCATTACTATTGCCAAAACTTATCTGACTCCACTTTTCAATATCTGAAATATTCACAGCAGTCAGTGAGGAACATCCCTCGAATGCCTTTTCTCCTATGCTTGTCACACTGTTAGGGATGTTAATGCCCGTCATGCCAGTACAGCCATAGAAAGCATTATCGCCAATACTTGTCACGTCATCACCTATATTGTAATCTGTTACTTGCTCGCCAAAGATATCTTTCAAATTATTGTAAGAAGTGTATGTCTCTGAGACTATGGCATTTGAATTCAAAGTAACGGAGGTCAGGCTACTGCAATCATAGAATGCATCGCTTTCTATGCTGGTCACGCTGTTGCCAATAGTGATGGAGATCAGACTGGAACAGCCAGAGAAAGCATAACTGCCAATGCTCATCACGTCATCACCAATATTATATTCTTTTACTTGTTTACCAAAGATATTATTCAAATTATAGGAAGAAGTGTATGTCTCTGAGACTATGGCATTAGAGTTCAAAGTAACGGAGATCAGGCTGCTGCATTCATAGACTGCATACCATCCTATGCTCGTCACACTGTTGGGGATGGTCATGGAGGTCAGGCTGCTGCAACCAGTGAACGCATAATCTCCTATGCTGGTCACGCTGTTGCCGATGATGACGGAGGTCAGGCCACTGCACATATTGAACGCAAAATTTCCTATGCTGGTCACGCTGTTGGGGATAATGACGGAGGTAAGGCCAGTACAATTATTGAATGCATTGCTCCCTATGCTGATTACACTGTTGCCGATGGTGACAGAGATCAGGCCAGTACAATTGGCGAACGCACCATCATCTATGTTTGTCACGCTGTTGGGGATAATGACGGAGGTAAGGCCTGTGCAATCTTGGAAAGCATATTCACCGATGGAAGTCACACTGTTGGGGATGGTAATGGAGGTCAGGCCAGTGCAACCAGAGAACGCCCAGCCTCCTATACTGGTCACACTATTGGGGATGGTGATGGAGACCAACCCAGTGCAACCAGTGAACGCGTATGCTTCTATGCTGGTCACGCTGTTGCCGATGGTGACGGAGGTCAGACCAGTGCAATGATAGAACGCCCAGCCTCCTATGCTGGTCACGCTGTTGGGGATGGTGATGGAGGTCAGGCCAATGCAGCCAGAGAAGGCATCACTTCCTATTGTGGTCACGCTGTTGGGGATGGTGATGGAGGTCAGGCCAATGCATCTAGAGAACGCACCTCTTCCTATTGTGGTCACGCTGTTGGGGATGATGAAGGAGGTCAGGCTGCCGCAGCCCGCGAATGCGTATCCTCCTATGCTTGTCACACTGTTGGGGATGGTGACAGAGGTCAGGTCAGTGCAGCCATAGAACGCACTGTATCCTATACTGATTACGCTGTTGGGAATGACGGTATTCTTACAACCAATAATCAATGTGTTTGTTGCAGTCTCAATAATAGCATCACAGTTATTTCGGGAATCATATATCATGTTCCCACTTTTCACTGTGACGGAAGTCAGGCCGATGCAATAAGCGAACGCAGTGCTACTTATACTGGTCACGCTGTTGGGGATGGTGATGGAGGTTAGGCTACTGCAACCATAGAACGCGACATCTCCGATACTGGTCACGCTGTTGGGGATGATGACAGAGGTCAGGTCAGTGCAGCCATAGAACGCATAGCCTCCGATGCTAGTCACGTTGTTTGGGATGACTGTATTCTTACATCCTGCAATCAAAGTGTTGGTTGCAGTCTCAATGATAGCGTTGCAGTTGTTTCGGGAATCATATTTCGTATTCTCGCTTTCCACGGTGATGGAGGTCAGGCTAATGCAACTAGAGAACGCACCATTTCCTATGCTGGTCACGCTATTGGGGATGGTGATGCTCGTCAGACCAAAGCAGCCATTGAACGCACTTTTTCCGATGCTGGTCACGCTGTTGGGGATGGTGATGGAGGTCAGACCAAAGCAGCCATTGAACGCACTTTCTCCGATGCTGGTCACACTGTTGGGGATGGTGACGGAGGTAAGGCCAGTGCAATCACGGAACGCTTCGTTTCCTATGCTGGTTACATTATAGTTATTCCCCGAAACAGTAATTGTGGAGGGAATGACAATATCTCCAGAATAAGGGTTTGTATAGCTTTTTATCACCTCCGCTGTTTTCTTTGCTCGATTCAAATTGTAGTTAATGCCGTCACAAACATACGCCATCGCACTGCCTCCCACCATACTCATCATCAGGAGCACCAAAGTTTTCAGATAAAGTTGTTTCATATTAGGAATTGTTAAGTAATCGACGCGTGGGCAAAGATAATATTTTTGTTTGATGATAGCAAACATTTCGTGTTATTTCTTCTTCTTTGCCTTCTTCTCGGCCTTCTGCTGCGCTTTCTGCTGTTTGCGGAGGGCCTTTTCTTCTGCGCGTTGCCGCTTCTTCTCGTCGCGGGCCTGCTTGTCTTCCTCCGACATGGCATGGAACTTGATACCCGGCTTCACCTTCAGCTTGCTCTTCACCGACTCGGTACTGGTGAAACTGAACGAGCAAAGCAGGTCCACGCGCTTGCCCTTGATAATGACGTCGCCATTGGCCAGCGCACCGTCGCTGACGATGGTAGAGACCACATGGCGCACCTTCACTTTTTTCCAGCTGGCCTCATCGATGTCTGCCTTCACCTCGCCAATAGGCAGCTTGCCGCCCTTTTCCTTACGCATCTGAGCCGTACGGGGTTTGGAGATGTCGAAACGGAAGTCGGCCTTACAGATGACACGGCCGAGTCCATCAACATCGAAGGCACGGCCCAGGTCGAGGTCTTGGGTCCTGGCGGTGCCAAAGACGTATTTCCCTACTTCATCGAGGCTGACATCGAAATTGAGCGCACCCAGTTCGGTGAACAGGTCGCCACGGAACAGCTCTTTCTTCCAGAGCACATCGAAACTGCCCTGATAGCGTATGTCGCCCACAGCCTCCACCTGCTTCATCATGAACTTCTTTACAGGAAACTGGTCGATAATCAGCTTCGGCTTACCGCGCTTGGCCGTCATCTTAGACACATCGAAATGTACGGTCATCTTGTATTTGTTGCTAAGATGGCGGATACGGCCATTGGCCGCTATCTGTAGTCCGTTGTCGACAGTACTTACGCTGACATTCCTGAACTCCATACCATCGGCATCGCCTTTCAGCCTCGTTTTCAGCCTGAGTGGGATGCTGAATTGACTGAGCACAGGAGCAAAGGGTTTGGAGATGTCCTTGAGCAGCACGCGTCCCGTGATGATCGAGGTATGGTAGCTGAGTGACCGTCCTTCCTTCTTGCTGGGCAGCACGAGATGGCCCTCGGCAAACTGAAGGGTAGTCTGCGGAAGCCGAATGGTCACCTGTCTGAGATTCACTTCGCGCTTGTTTGCCTGAATATCGGCTGTCACTTCCTTGAGATGAATACCTGCATCCTTGTCGGTTGCCTCCAGATGGGCCAGCGTTGCCACGAGTGTGTCCTTGTCTAAGTAGTGTACATCTATCTGCCCATTGGCAGTGATGTCCATGTGGCCATCGTCGAAGGCTCCACGGGTAGGCTTTCCCTTGTTTTTCCGGGGCAGGTGGTTGTCGTTGGCAAAATGCAGTCCGCTGAAATGAAGTGTTCCCTTCCGGTCTTTCTCCTCTACCTTCAGCACGTCTATGCCTGCCCGACATTGCTGCGGTCCCTTCTTTGTCTGCCGCTCAAAGCTGGCCTTCATGTTCATCAGCAGCCCCTTATGGCTGCCGAACAGCGTCTCACTGAACTGTAGCTGACCAAGGGTGACGCTACTCTCATTGTAGGTGAGGCTCACGTCGGCTATCTCCAGTCTTTTAATGTCGAGTTGCAGTTTCTTTTTCGGCTCCGCTGTCGGCTCAGCAGTAACAAGAGCCGAATCGGGTTGTGGCTTGTCTTTCCTGAAAGCATCTATGAGAAACTGGTAGTTGGCCACCGAGTCGGGCAATGGCTTATAGAGGCAGGCATGCAGATGGTTGATCTTCAGTGACGAGATACGGATTTCCTTTTTCAGCAGCGGAAGCCACTCCAGACTAACCGCCAACTCTCCCAACTGCAGCATGTCGCGCTGCTGTTGGTCTTTGACACTTACGCCACGAAGCAGGATGCGCTGCGTAAAGAGACCCACGCTCACGCTGTCAACGCTCACCTCCGTCTGCAGCCGCTGGCTGAGCATGCTGGTCGAATAGCTTGTCAGTCTGTTTTGGAACGTACTGCTGTTCAGCACGAGAGTGAGTACCGTCAGCAATGCCGTCACCGCAATGACAGTGATACACAGTATTTTCAGTATGCGAATCCCCCTGCTCCTCATACCTTGACCTCTGCTGTCTACACCTGGCTTTCTCCTTCTATATACTGTGACATGAAGAGGTGCTGGCCGTCCCACACAACGTAGGAGAAATGACTGATCCAGTCGCCAAGGATAATCATGCGGGCTTTCTTCGTCAGCTGCAGGTCAACCTCAATATGCCGGTGACCGTAGATGAAGTAGTCCACATTGGAGTGATATTGTATGTACTGCTTGGTGTAGCGCACCAGATGCTCACGCTCCTCACCCATATAGGGAGGCTCCTCGCCGCCGGGGCGTTTCAGTCGTGACTGCTTGGCCCAGTTCAATCCGAACCACATGCCCCAGCGGGGATGCAGGGACGAGAACAGCACCTGACACACATGGCTATGGAAGATGCTCTTAATGAGTTTGAAGCCCTTGTCAGGGTCACCCAGTCCGTCGCCGTGGGCCAGATAGAAGATTTTGCCGTAGAGTTCCGTGGTCTCTGGCTTCTTATGCAGAATCACACCACACTCCTCGGCAAGATAGCCGTAGGCCCAGATGTCGTGATTGCCCGTGAAATAGTGTACCTCAACGCCCATGTCGGTAAGCTCGCTGAGCTTGCCCAGAAAGCGGGTGAAGCCCTTAGGCACCACATAACGGTACTCGTACCAGAAGTCGAACATGTCGCCCAGCAGATATACGGCAGCCGCCTTCTCTTTTATACTGTCGAGGAATCGCACCAGTCGCCGTTCCTGCATACGGCGATGAGGAACAGCCAGTGACCCAAGATGGGCATCGGATAGGAAAAATATCGGTTTCATCTTCTTAAAAGCCCAGCTCTATTCTTGCTTCTTCGCTCATCATGCTCTGGTCCCAAGCTGGTTCGAACACCAGATTGATGTTAGCCGACTTCACACCCTCTACGCCTTCCACCTTAGTGCGCACATCCTCCAGGATGAAGTCAGCGGCAGGACAGTTGGGGGCAGTGAAGGTCATGTCGATGTCGACCACTCCGTCGTCCCTGACATCTATCTTGTAGATCATGCCCAGTTCATAGATGTCGACGGGAATCTCGGGGTCGTACACCGTCTTCAGCACGTCGACGATGCGCTCTTCTATTTTTGTCTTTTCTTCTTGTATCATGTATTATTCCTTAGTTTTTGGAAGCAAAGATAACGGTTTTTGCCCATATTGGCAAATTTTCCTTGAAATTATGTCATGGAAGGGTCGGCCGTCAGCATATCAGCAGGGTCGGACTCTATGAACATGGAGTCGTCCATCTCTTCCAGAGACTTCTTTTTCTTATTTTCTTTCGCTCCTGCCTTCAATAGGTTCTTGGCTGCTGTTATGATGCTTTTGCCGCTTTCAGCGGTAGAGATCCTGAGTTTCCCGATATTCGCGACCACTTCGTTCACACTTGACTCTACGGCCATAAAGCGCAGGCCGAAGTCCTGCACGCGGTCTATCACCGTATTGGCGGCATCGATCATGGCCTGCTGATTCTTCAGCTGTCGCACCTGCGTCCACATCATCTCCAGCACGCGCAGGTTCATATACATGGTCTGCGGCCCCAGAATCAGGACACCCTCGTCGTAGGCCTCGCGCCAAAGGGCCGTATCGTTGAGCAGGGCCAAGTTGAGGGCACCCTCGATGGGCACGTACATGATGGCGAAGTTCAGGCGGTTATAGCCTTCGGGCAGATAGCGTGTGTACTCTTTACGGGCCAGTCGCTTCACCTGCGCCCTCACGCTGTCGATATGGGCCTTCAGGAAAGCGCTCTTCTCAGGGGTGCCGTCTTCAGCGTTCATGTAGCGCTCATAGTCGGTAAGCGACATCTTCGAGTCGACCACCACATGACGGTTATTGGGGAAATGGAGGATGAAGTCGGGAATGAGCCCGTGGCCGTCGTCGCCCTTGGCTCCTTTGCCGCTGGCTTCCTTCAAGGTTTCCTGCGTGTCGTACTGTTCGCCCTCTTTCAGCTCGAGGTCTTCCAACAGCTGCTTCAGCTTCAGCTCACCAAAGTTGCCCTGCACCTTCACCTCGCCTGTCAGCGCACGCGTCAGGCGGTCGGCCGTCTCGCCTATGGCTGCACTCTTCTCCATGTTGATCTTGATGGTCTCGTCCAATCTGGTCAGGGCCTCCGTCTGCTGTATTTTCGACTTATCCAGCGCCTCCTGCATGTCCTTCAGGCTTTTCTGCAAGGGGTCTATGATTTTCGACACCTCCTCCTTGTTGCGCTCGCCCAGTTCTGCCTGGCGCTGTTTCAGCACCTTCTCGGAAATGGTCTGCATCTGCTCACGGATAAGATCCAACTGACTCTTCACCTGCGCCTCGTTCATCTCCTTCAAGGCGGCTATCTGGTCGGCATGGGCTTCCCTACCCTGTTTCAACTGCTGCTCGAACGACGTTTTCTGGTCGTCGATTTTCTCTTCATAGAACGCCTTCTGGCTGTCCATCTTTTCTTCGTAGAGCTGTTTCTGTGCTGTCAGCTGTTGTGCAAGGCTCTCGCCGCGAGCTTTCTCCACATCACGTTCAGCCGTCAGTCTGGTAATCTGCTCCATGCATTTCTGTTTTCCCCGACCGCCAACGATATAGCCCAGCAACGCCGTCAGGCCCATTGCTACCACTCCTACTATAATATATGTGACCATGATTGTTGTTTTATTTCGCCTACAAAGATAGTAAATTTTCATAGAATCACTTGTTTTGAAGCCGTTAATTGTCTGAAAATGAATCTTTTTTGGCTTGGCATGCAAAGAACTCCTAATTCTTTCGTACCTTTGCAGACAAATTAAGGATAAAAAGACACATTATTATGGAATCAAGACTTGTCATCTACAACACACTGACCCGACAGAAGGAACGTTTCGAACCGCTGCATGCACCCAATGTGGGCATGTATGTCTGCGGTCCCACCGTCTACGGCGACCCCCATCTGGGCCATGCCCGTCCGGCCATCACCTTCGACCTGGTGTTCCGCTACCTGAAACATCTGGGCTATAAGGTAAGGTATGTACGCAACATCACGGATGTAGGTCATCTGGAGCACGATGCTGACGAGGGCGAGGACAAGATAGCCAAGAAGGCACGCCTGGAACAGCTGGAGCCCATGGAGATAGCACAGTACTATACCAACCGCTATCATGCGGCTATGGATGCGCTGGGCTGTCTGCGCCCCTCTATCGAGCCGCATGCCACAGGACATATCATTGAGCAGCAGGAACTGGTCAGGCAGATCATGGACAACGGCTTCGCCTACGTCTCGAACGGCTCTGTCTACTTCGACATCGAAGCCTATAACAAGCAGCATAAATATGGTATCCTCTCCGGCCGCTCGCTGGAGAATATCAAGGATGCCAGCCGCGAGCTCGACGGTGTAGGTGAGAAGCACAACCAGGCTGACTTTGCCCTGTGGAAGAAGGCACAGCCCGAGCACATCATGCGCTGGCCATCACCCTGGAGTGACGGATTCCCCGGCTGGCACTGTGAGTGCACGGCCATGGGACGCAAGTATCTGGGCGAGGAGTTCGACATCCACGGCGGCGGCATGGACCTCATCTTCCCTCACCATGAGTGTGAGATAGCACAGGCAGTGGCCTCGTTGGGCCATCCGGCAGTGAAATACTGGATGCACAACAACATGCTGACCATCAACGGCCAGAAGATGGGCAAGTCCTACAACAACTTCATCACCCTGGAGCAGTTCTTCACCGGAAAGCACGAACTGTTGTCGAAAGCCTATTCGCCTATGGTCATCCGCTTCTTTATCCTCTCGGCCCACTACCGCGGCACCGTAGACTTCAGCGACGAGGCCCTGCAGGCTGCAGAGAAGGGACTGGAGAAGCTGATGAACGGCATCGCTGACTTAGACCGCATTCAGGTTGCTGACAAGTGCGATGCTGAGACGGAAAAGGTAGTAAAGGCACTGCGCCAGCGTTGTTACGATGCCATGAACGACGACCTTGCCACCCCGCAGGTGCTGAGCTGTCTGTTTGAGGCTTGCACGGTGGTGAACAAGCTCACCGACCACAAGGCCACCATCTGTGCCGACTGTCTGAAAGAACTGAAGGAGGTGATGCACCTCTTCACCTTCGACATTCTCGGTCTTTCAATGGTCAATGGTCAATGGTCAATGGTCAATGGAGAAAACGCCCGCGAGGAGGCCTTCAGCAAGGTGGTTGACATGGTGCTTGAACTGCGCGCCAAGGCCAAGGCCAACAAGGACTGGGCTACCAGCGACCAGATTCGCGATGCCCTCGCTGCCGCCGGCTTCGAAGTGAAGGACACCAAAGACGGAGTCACCTGGAAACTGAACAAATAATTGACAACACCCATAAAGAGGTTTTGTGAAATAATATTTTGGGCGAAATCTATGTCCTTTTGGGTAGATTTCGCCCAAAATGTCCCTTCAAGAAGCAGGCTCTTCTATTGAATATTTCAAGATTAGGCGTCTGTTGTAAAAGAGCTTAAGGTCTCCTGCCTTTTCCACCTTGATTTCTATGGAATAGAAACCATTGCCCTCGTCGCACCATGACTGGTAACTGCTGGAGATTCCCCCGTTTTCAATCCAGAATTTCTTTTCGTCATTGACTTTTATCATAAATGTATAAGTATGTCCGGCAAGCAATGTATCACGAAACGGGATACAGACCAGTTTAACGGCATCTTCATCTTTCTGGTATAACTTATTGAAAACAGGCATCTTCGATTTCTTATGTCTCAAAGCCACATATACATCATGATAATTAAGACCGTAATCAAGCCATAGCTCGTTGTGGCGAGGGAGTTGTTGAAAAACCTCATACTTGATGGGGTCGTCAAGGAATTGCCATGTTTCTTCATTGGGATAATGCGAGAGAATCAGTTGCTCAGGATCTACATTGAACCACACGAGATGATCTTTCCTGAAAGAAAAAATTTCTTTTCCCTTAGGGCCGTTGACGTATCCTGCACCCCAAGTGGGATCCAAAAAAATACCATAGCTTTTATCTATATAAGCAAACAACCAGACATGACCAGGATCCTTGTTGGTTTTCTTGTTTGTTTTACCACTTATCAATTCTGTGCGCACGCCCACACACTTTGCTATCTTATTAAATAATTCGCAGTAAGCCCGACATACCCCCTTTCTCTTTTGGAAACATTGGTCAGCATCATAAATTCTATAATCGGTATCATAGGATATATTAGAACATATCCATAAATAGATGGCTTTGATGCGTTGAAAATCATTGATGCATCCTTCTGTTATCTTACTCGCTAACTCTCTGTAGTCAAGACTGCTAGACATCGTGCGATTGCCATGGCCTCCCTTAAGATAGGAATAGGGATTGAAGTAGGCCAAGGGAACCGCGGCTTTCCGTTTTTCCTGCCTCAGTAGGAAATCACGGATGAGATGTTTACGGAGCTTTTCTTTGAAACTGTCAAGAAGAACATCGGGATGCTCACAGAACACCATGTCCTGCAACACTAGTTCCCCTTTGCGGAGGTATCCCCATTTCAGTTCCCGACCTGAGATAAACAGCTGCAGATGTCTTTTACCATTTGCAGTTTTAATTCGCTCTGCCTCTTCAGCCAGAAGTATGTCCTCTAATTTCAACAGGCGGTTGCTCTCTGTGTCATATACGACATTCCACTCGCTGTATCGCTCAATCTCTTTGTTTTTAACCACAGACTTATTCAACCTCTTCAGAACATAGCCCACAAACCAGAGACTATCTCCAATGGAAACACTGTCCGTCTGCTCCATCACGAAGACATGGGTAAAGTCAGCACCGCGAATGGCATCAGTTTCCTTCCCTAAAGACAGGCAGTAGGCACTGAAAGCTTGCTCAAATGTGGCAGACACAGAATCTTTAAAGAAAAATTGAGCGCAGCATTGCTCCATTTCCGCACAGTCTCTAAAAGAGTCGATAGTCAAAGACACACGATGACTCTTACCATCCTTGAGAAAGTATTGATCTCTCTGTATCTTTATAGCAGCTTGGCTGTTTGCAGCTAAGACAGATAGGAGAAAAAGTATGAAACTTTGCCACCTGTTTATTTTCATCGTAATGTGATTCTGTTAAGATGATTGTCTATCGTTTCAGCTGCAAAGATAAGTTTTTTTTCAATAATATGTGATTGTTTCTTTTTTTTCGCTATCATAACAATGAAAAAAAGGATGTGCTTTAACACACCCTCTTAATGGTTTAGCTGTTTTTTGAGTTTATTATCAAACGTCAAAAAGCCCTATGGAAGTTCTAACTGGGGAAACGATTACGGTTTGTTTCGTTTTACAAAGGTTTTCCTGCCATTTACGATATAAATGCCTTCATTCTTTTTGAGAATTTTCCGACCGTGCAAGTCGAACACATCGACATTGCTGCATTCTGTGTCTATTAACTGAATATCTGTAAGTTGACTATTCTTTGTCACATGCAAGGCGATGTCAAGACTATTGATATTGGCGTTGTATAATAGTGCGTAACAGGAATTATCAGGTGTCACAACTGAATATAGTGAAGTGTCATTGTACGCAATGGTCTTATTTGCAGATATGGCACTTCCCTTGGAATCGTAGAAATCGATTTTTACGTCATCGGAAGATAAACGATAAATAAGCGTATCGCCTTTCTGACAAAGCGTTGTCCATCCCTGCATACATCCTCCTCGCGGGGCCACGAAACGAATGCTGTCACCATCGGAAAGTGGCAGTAGATGCGGATCAATGGTCAATTCCAGATTTACCGTATCGCTAAGCACTGCCTGACTGCCCTTACCATTACCATTGAACACCTGTAAACCGAAGAACACATCGTCACGGAAACAGACTTTTTCACTCGCCGTATCAAACGTATAATCAGTGGGGATGCGGTCGGGCACAACGTCTTTCACCTCAATCAGCCAGTCGTTGGCATCAATGCTTTGCTGCGGTTCCAGTTCCACACGTTTGCGTGGACCATGATTGAACCAGTATTCGTAGGCCACCAACTGGTCGCTGCCCTCTTCCAAGTCTGGTACGACGAAATAGAGCAGACGCGGACTACTCAGACGGCCAATGTTGTCGGCCACCTGATAGCCCAACGAATGAAGGCCTTTCGAGAGGCTACTCACATCAATATCGAGCATAATGTTACCATCGGTAGTCTGTCCTTCCTTTGCCTGAACATAGTCGTCTATCCAATAGTGATAGGCAGTGAGCTGTCGCTGTGCAGGGTCCTCAGCCAAAGCCAAGAAGTAACGAATAAGCGTTTGGCTCTGTTGACCTTTCACGTCGTGTACTCGCAACATCAATGAGTGCATACCTACACAAAGACTACTGATGTCAAGGTCAAGAATGGCTTCTCCATCGGTCAGCGTACCGTTCACACTGTTGTTCCATGCTCCGTCAATACAATATTCATAGTAGGCAAGACTGTTGCCCTCAAGCCTCGGGTCGCTCTTCAAGAAATACCTGATGAGCGGTGCGCCCCATCGTCCTTCAGTGTCGCTCACACGCATTTCCAGCGTGTGGATGCCTGTTGACAGTTGGCTCACGTCAATGGTCTGCTCCATCTGCTCAGTCGCAGACAGACTGATGCGCTCATTGAAGCGTGAGTCGAGCCAGTATTCCAACGTGGTCATTTCCACTTGCGCATAAGCAGTGGCCACACTCAACAGGCTGCAAAGCGACAAGACGAGGCATTTTGTTCTGTATCTTGTCATCATTTCTTAAAAGTTTTTTTGGAATTACTCTTTTGTCTGTGCCTCAGCCTTAATGCTCACTTTAATCGTACCATTGGCAGCATTCTCAGTATTGATGACACATTCCGTTATACGAGGAATTGATGGAATTTTATTCCAATGATAGACACCTCCGTGCAGACCAACCTCTGTGCCGTCAGTACCAATGTATTGCTCAGGATCTTTCAAGGCAAAGTCTTTGTTCTCGGCGTATGAGCCATCTTCACCCTCGGCTGCCCAGACACTAGCGTTATTTAATTCTGTCCAGTTATTATCTCCAAGAGGTCCGGAAAAGGAAGAATTCTCCATTAAAAGACAATGTGATACCGATGCATAATTGGGTATATTGTGTCCGCTTATAATGCAATTGGTATAGTTATAAAAACTAGTTGTTCCCATAGCATACCAATAGCGAATTATACTATGGTCAACCTTAACTGTTGAATTATTACTAAACCACTTTACACATGGAACGTAACAATTCGCTATAAGGAGATTACTTGCATAAACAGAGCTGTTATCATATACGCCTCCAACGTATTGACTAACTACACATTGTCTTATAACACAGTTGTAAGATGAAACATAAAATCCTATTGTAGAAACTTTACATTTTGCTATGACTAAATTAGTAATTGGCTCAGAATTATTATCGTCTGCATAAATATCCCATGCCTGCAAGCCTTCAATATGTACACCATTTACTTTTTTATATGCTTTTATGGTTTCACTTTCTTCATTGATAATATCTGCTGGTTTTATTCGAAGTTGTCCATCAAGATAAGTTCTCTTAGTGCCTGTAGCAGCATCGTCTTCATACCCGACTCCATAAATAGAAATCGACTTCTGAATATATGAGGGAGTATTGAATTCTCCACTTGACAGTGTAATGACAGCCCCCGAATCTGCAGCCATGTTGTAGGCATTTATAAAAGCATGAGGGCCGTAAAGTACAATTGTCTCATTTCCATTCTGCAGCGTTGCCATCTGCATCTCAGTTTTTTGTGCACTTGCCGTTAGGGCAATACCTACGGCAGCCATGAAAAGAAATAATTTTTTCATAACATTCTTCATTTTGTGCCTATAGAAATCCCCGAGATTCAGCGATTAATAGTTGTTTTGTATAAACGGAAAAGACGTGGGAAATCTGTACTCCTCGCTTATCCCGAGTCTCAGGCTCTCGCATTGCCCCTACCTTTAGGATAAGCAATGCCAGTCAGCCCACGCCCGTGACATATTATACAATGACAGCCTCTCCTCAACAACAAGAGAGAACTGAGCATAATACACCCTACGTGAACGCTTCGTCATCGCTCTCTTTAAAGGTAGATTCAAATTTGCGAGATTTGAGAACTCCAAAGATAACGTTTCGTAAACGTCCTTTTTACCAATAATGTCTTGACCTGCCCTGTCACACGTATCAGTCTCGGTCGATTGCAAAAATACAAAAAAAATAATATTCCCTCCATTGAAAAAACAAATATTAACGTTTTCACCCAATTAGTTGCCATTTCACTGCAATTGGTTTTGATTATGCCCGACCACACTGAGAAATGATACAATAAGAATTTTGGCCATATTAAAATGAGAATACACTTGATAATTCTCAATTATTTTGTATCTTTGCACACATGAACATGCAAGATTTTGAGATTATGGCTCCTGTGGGCTCGCGCGAGTCGCTGGCCGCAGCCATTCAGGCTGGAGCCGACAGCATCTATTTCGGCATTGAGAAGCTGAACATGCGAGCCCATTCGGCCTCAACATTTACCATCGACGACCTGCGAGAGATTGCTGCCACCTGTGCTGAGCACGGCATGAAGAGCTATCTCACTGTCAACACCATCATCTATCAGGAAGACCTGGAACTGATGCGCCAGATAATCGATGCAGCAAAGGAAGCCAACATCTCAGCTGTCATCGCCAGCGATGTGGCGGTGATGACCTATTGCCGTAAGGTGGGGCAGGAAGTTCATCTCTCCACCCAACTCAACATCTCGAATGTGGAGGCACTGAAGTTTTACGCTCAGTTTGCCGATGTGGTGGTGCTGGCGCGTGAGCTCAGGATGGAACAGGTGGCCGACATCTACCGACACATTGAGGAGGAACGCATCTGCGGCCCATCGGGGAAACCGGTACGCATAGAGATGTTCTGTCATGGAGCATTGTGCATGGCTGTTTCGGGCAAGTGCTACATGAGCCTCGACAATGCCAATCGTTCTGCCAACCGCGGAGAATGTGTGCAGATCTGTCGCCGTTCCTATACTGTTACAGACAATGAGACGGGCAACCAGTTGGAGATTGACAATAAGTACATCATGAGCCCGAAGGACCTGAAGACCGTGCGCTTCATCGACAAGATGATGAACAGCGGTGTGCGTGTGTTTAAAATCGAGGGACGCGCCCGTGGACCCGAATATGTCTATAAGGTAGTGACGTGTTATAAAGAGGCCATTCAGGCGGTACTCGACGGTACGTTCACCGAAGAGCGCAAGGACCAATGGGACCGCGAGTTGGCCACTGTCTTCAACCGCGGCTTCTGGGACGGCTACTACCAAGGACAAAAGCTGGGTGAATGGAATAAGAACTATGGGTCGAATGCCACCGAGCGTAAAGTCTATGTAGGCCGTGGCGTGAAATATTTCTCCAAGCTGGGCGTGGCAGAGTTCACTGTGGAAGCGACGACCTTCAAGTTGGGCGACAAACTCCTGGTGACTGGTCCCACAACAGGTGTAATGTATCTCACCGCTACCGAAATCCACGACAATGACGGTCATCCCGTCAGCGAGGCTCCGCAAGGCACGCGCATAGCTATTCCCGTGACGGGAAAGGTGCGTCCAAGCGACAAACTGTTCAAGCTGGAACAGGCCGAATAGAACAAACCTAAAATAAATCCAAACTAAAAACTATCAACGATTATGAAAAAAAACATTCTGGGGATATTGATGCTACTGGCAGCAGTACTGGTAGTCATGCCTGCCGAGGCCAAGAAGAAACAGCTCAAACAGCAGCAGACTGAACGTGAATACTGGGCGGAACAGGCATGGAAGATGGCACAGCCCGTTTTAGAGAACATGGCTAAGGGCGAACTGCAGAAGAACATGAAGACGGAGTTCTCGCCTTCGTTCGACAATCGCAACCGCAAAGTGGTCTATATGGAGACCTTCGGCCGCCTGATGGCCGGCATTGCCCCCTGGCTGGCACTGCCCGACACGCTGCCGCTAAACGCTACCGAGTCCGACCGCAAAGAACTGGAACAGCGCAAACAGCTGCGCGAATGGGCCCTGGCTTCCTATAAGCACTCCGTAGACCCCGACTCACCCGACTATCTGGTATGGGGTGCCAGCGGACAGAACCTAGTTGATGCTGCCTACATTGCCGAGTCGTTCATCCGTGCCTACGACGCATTGTGGATACCGCTGGACGAAGTGACCAAGGAACGCTATATCAAAGAGTTCAAGATGTTGCGCAAGTATGAGCCGCCCTACACCAACTGGTTCCTTTTCTCCTCGACCATCGAGAGCTTCATAGCTAAAGCAGCTGGACTGAAAGAATATGACGATTTCCGTGTGATGATGCCTATCCGTAAGACTGAAGAATGGTATGTAGGCGACGGATGGTATGCCGACGGTCCCGTCTTTGCCTTCGACTATTACTCCAGCTACGTGTTCCATGCCATGTACCTGGAAACCCTGAGGAACATGATTGATGCCAAGCAGCACGGTACCCGTCTGGAGTATCAGAAATACTACGACCGCGCACTGAAGCGTGCACAGAAGTTTGCTATTATCCTGGAGCGCTTTATCTCGCCCGAAGGCACCTTCCCCGTCATTGGCCGCTCTACGCCCTACCGCATGGCTGCCCTGCAACCACTGGCCCTCCTGGCCTGGTATCAGAAGCTTCCCAAGGACCTGTCGAATGGACAGGTGCGCGCTGCACTGACACAGGTGATGCACCGCATGTATGACCAGCAGAACAACTATAATGATGGAGGGTTCCTCACTATCGGCTTCTGCGGACACCAGCCCGAGACCGCTGACTGGTATACCAACAACGGCTCGCTCTATATGACCAGCCTTTCGCTGATGCCTCTCGGTCTGCCTGCCGACCATGACTTTTGGACCTGCAAGGCTGAACCCTGGACACAGGTGAAGGCATGGGGCGGACAACCCTTCCCGAAGGACCACCGCTGGGCCGACGACATCACGACGAAGGACAAGTGGTAAAAACAGGTGTCTGTACAGACCACAATAATAATAATCCGCTGGGCCTGTTGGCTCAGCGGATTATTATTGTCATGAAAAAAACTCTTAACGCGCAGCAAAGAAGCGCACGTCAGCCATCACTTCAGAGCGTACCATATTAAGACCGGCCTCATCGTTGGTCACGGTGATAGTCTGTCCGTTCTGCAGATTAGCCTGAATGGTGCCGTCGGGATTGAAGCGGAAGATTTCCTTTACCACACCATTCTGCTTCATCGACCAAGAATCAGTAGCCTCATCGTGCAGGAAGTAGGTCACCTCGCCCGTGGGAGCCTTCACCTCATAGCCCTGACGGGTGGTCTTCACTGCGTAGTAGCGACCGTCGGAGCCTTTCACCGTTGTGGTAGTGCTGGCCATGGGATTGCTGCCGCTCCAGAACTCGATGGTATTGAGCACCAGATGGTCTACGAACAGAGCGATACTGCTTACGAAGGGGCCGATGATAAGACCCACGATACCATTGACATACTTGTTGCTTGTCATGTGCATCTGCCAGTTGCAATACTTGTTGAACAAGGCATAAGAGCCAATGCACGAACTGCTCACTACGCTGCAAGCCAACAGGATGGCGGCTACGCTAACATTGATTTTCTTCATAAGGTTATTGTTTTAAAAATTAAACGATTATATGAAAAACTCTTTGGCAAAGATACATAGTTTATGACACATTGCCAACATTTTTCTGAAAAAACTTTCTTTTTTATAGAAAATAAATGCTTTCTGGCCCCATATTGCAAAGCAAGTCGAGGATGCTCAGGTTGGGCAGAAAGCCATGCTTGCCTTGGTACACCTGATAGTAAGGCCTTGAAATGAAGTCGGAATCGGCCTGCGGATGCTTGGGGTTGATGGCTTCACGAAAATCGGAAATCTCGCTCAAATGGGAAGTGGAGGGAACCAAATAATCGGTGGTAAAATTCACCTTGGGACATATATCAATCAGTTCGCACATCTTCTGACGGATGGCCTCATTGAAGTCGTAGAGATACGCCCACCGTTGCGTAAAGAAAGGACGCAGATCGTCTTCATAATACTGGAAGAAAGGCGAGTCGCCATAGGCCGATGTAATGGCCTGCCAATGCTGATGTCGCCAGTTGCCGTGATCGGAGATTTTTATGTATCTCTCCTCTCTCCTCTCTCCTCTCTCCTCAATACTCACTGGCACTGTCAGTGCCTGAACTCCATTGGTAGTAGCTATGAGACAACGATTGCGATAGGTCTGTTTCTGATAGTTGTCGCAATGCTCTATGAGCACCTCGTCGTAGCGGTTCAGTTTTTGATACCACTGCACTGGCCCGAAATAGGTAGAGGAGAGAAGTGCCGTCATTTCAGTAGCAGGAAGCGGTCGTTGCGATAGCCTTTCCACAGGGAGCTATCAGCAGGATGCGAATAGACAATGAGGAAAGCACGCCCTATGATGCGCTGCTCACTGATGAGTCCCAATTGTCGCGAGTCAATGGGGTTGTCGTCGCTGAGTGCCTGCACCCAGTAATAATCGTTGTCGGCACAACTGGCCAACCCAGGAACAATCTTTACTGTTCCGTTGTGGCGGATGGTGTCGCCAGGTAGGGCATGCAGCCGTCCGAAGAGCATGCGCGTCAGTGTGCTGTCGCTGGGATCCTCATAGGCTACGATGTCACCGCGGCACATAGGCTGGCGGTACAGGCGGCCGTAGCCAAACAGACTGTTCTTGCCTTGCTGGTCGCCAAATGTGAAACGTCCTCCAATACGCAATCCGTAGCTCCATCGGTTCACCATCACATGGTCGCCTGCCACGAACTCAGGCATCAGGCCGTCGCCATCCACGTAGTAGATGGTGAAAGCCAGCGCCCTGAATGCCAGCATCAGCAATAGGGCAACGGTCAGCGAAAGGATGAATTTCAGGATGTTGCGCATAGGGCTTATTATAGCTATCGGGAGATGACTACACTTTGTGGCGCAGCCCTACCCGACAGGATTACTTGATATTGTCAACGAAGCGGAACAGTCGACTCCAGCGTATGCCGCCCCCGAAAAGTGAGCGGTCAGGATCTTTCGACATCCAGATGAAGATGGGCTTGCCCACGATGTGGTCTTCGGGTACGAAGCCCCAGTAACGCGAGTCGGCCGAGTTGTGACGGTTGTCACCCATCATCCAGTAGTAGTCCTGCTTGAAGGTATAGGTGGCGGTCTCCTCACCGTTGATAAAGATACGGCCATCTTTCACGTGCAGGTCGTTATGCTCATAGATACGGATGGGTCTTTCGTAAATGGGCAGGTTGTCGAGTGTCAGGTCGATGCTTTCGCCTTTCTTTGGAATCCAGATGGGACCGTAGTTATCGCGCGTCCAGTGCAGGTTACCGTTCTGCGGATAGGTACCCGACTCCAGCTGTGAGCGGTCGAAGTATTCGTCTTTTACCGGAATCACCGACTTGGCTATGCCGCGCTTCTGTAACTCCTCGGCTGTACGGTGGGTCATGGGCATATAGCCAGGGCGGTCGGGACGTGCAGTGTTATATAGCTGATTGATGTCTTCCATCGTTATCATCAGCTCCTTGCGAAGGTCGTTGAGCCTTTCGCTCACTAGGTCGTAAAAGGAGATGTTCAGCTCCACGAAGTAATTATACTGCACGTTGTCAGGCTCTTTGTTGGGCTTGCCGTCGAGATAGATGACCTGGTCCTTAATCTGCAGTGTCTGTCCGGGCAGTCCCACGCAGCGCTTCACATAGTTCTCGCGCCGGTCGGCAGGACGGTAGTCTACCTCGCCAAACTTCTCCCTGTGCTGATGAATCCACTCCGAGCCTAGTCCGTAGACAATGTCAAAGAACTTGCGTTGCTGCTCAGCGGTCATTGAGTCGAGCTGTACCTGCATGCCAGGATACTTTGCCTGCAGCAGCGAGTCGCCATATGCATAGCACAGCTCGTAGTAGCGTGTCTTGTCGAAGGGATAGTCATGGTTCACCAGCACAGTGTCGCCAGCCGGATAGTTAAACACCACGATATCGTTCAGTTCCACCTTGCCCAGTCCGCTGGCACGACGGTATTCCCAGTGAGGCCAGCTCAGATACGACTTCACCTGCGGTCCCACCATCGGAGGCATGCTCATCTCGTCCTGTGTAAGGGGCATGGTAAGAGGGGTCTCAGGGATGCGTGGACCGTAGCTCACCTTCGAAACGAAGAGGTAGTCACCCGTGAGCAGCGATTTCTCCAGCGAACTCGAGGGGATGACATAGTTCTGGAAGAAGAACAGGTTAATGAAATAGACGGCCACGAGGGCAAACACGATAGCATCGACCCACGACATGATGGTGCGCGTGGGGTTTTCGGACTCGCGCCACCACTGCCACTTAATCTTCTTTGTGATATAGACATCGAAGATGAACGGCACAACGACAAGACCCAGCCACGACTGCAGCCAATAGAGGAATAGCAGGTAGAGCACAAGTACGATGGTCAGCTTCGTCCACTGCACTTTCATGTTCGGCTTCTTCTGTGCGTCTTTCTTCGGCAGGGCATAGTCGGGGCGACTGCTGAAGAGATTCCAAAGAGAGAATTTGCTTGCCATAGTCAGAGGGATTAGAACTTGAACATGTCTGTGATGGTGAGCAGTCCCTCATGCTCATGGGTATACTCGGCAGCCAGCACGGCTCCCAGCGCAAATCCGCGACGTGAGTGGGCATCGTGGGTGATGGTGATGCAGTCGGCATCGCTGTCATAGCGGATGGTATGAATGCCGGGCACCTCGCCGCGACGAATATGGTCGATACGCAGCTGCCTCGGGTCGGTGGTATCCTCAGCCCAGCCTTCCTTGCGGTCTATGGCCTGCACGATTTCCTCGCCCAGCGTGATGGCCGTACCTGAGGGATGATCCAGTTTATGCACATGATGGGTCTCCTCAAGCTCCACGTCATATTGCGGGAACTGGTTCATGATCTTAGCCAGATAGCGGTTCATGGCCGAGAAGATGGCCACACCTATGGAGAAGTTGGAGGCCCAGAAGAGCGTCTTACCACCCTGCTGTGCATCACCGCCCTCCCCTACAGGCTGGCAGGCGCGGCGCACATCGTCGCCATGCTCTTTCAGCCATCCCGTAGAGCCGCTCACCACCTTCACGCCCTGAGCCCAGGCTTTCAGGTAGTTAGAATAAGCTACGGTGGGATTGGTAAACTCTATGGCAACATCAGCCGAACGGAAAGCCTCGCTCTCGAAGTCCTGTTGGTTGTCGATGTCAATGATACTCACGATTTCATGACCACGGCTGCGGGCTATCTCCTCAATCATCCTGCCCATCTTGCCGTAGCCTATTAAAGCAATCTTCATTTCTTCGTTATATGAATTATAATTCGGGTGCAAAGATACGAAAGAGTTAGGAGTTTGGCCTTAGAAGTTAGGAGATATTAGTAGTTTTTAATAAAATTATGATGAGCTCTCTTTGCTTTTATTGTGATATTTTTTTACATTTGCACCCAGATTAAGGCTGGTCGTTATGAAAGCCTTGACAAATTATCGTGCCCTACCCTATCGCATACAACCATCCGCTCCTGCCGATTGCCATCAGCCTCATGCTGGGCATCTTGGCAGGCTTTTCTTTACCAGCCCTACTGGAGCTTCCCGCCTTTGTGCTGCCGGTAGTGTTCTTCACGGTGGTGGGCATCGCCATCATGGCAGGCCGGTGGCCCGTGGCGCAGAGCATGCTGATCATGGTGAGCGTAGTGGTGCTGGGCGGTGTACTCGCTGTACATAGACAGCAGAGTTTCCTTGCTTACCCATATGACAAGACAGTAAAGACGAGGATGGCCGTGGTGGCCTCCGAGCCGTCGGAGAAGGCGAAGACAACAGCCGTAGACTTGGTATTGACTGCCAACGGACGGAAAGTAAAGGGATACCTGCAGAAGAATGAGCGGTCGCGGAACCTGAAACCTGGTGACGGCCTGCTGTTCACAGCACGCATAGCTCCCTGCGTGGAGCGGCTGGCAGGAGGCTTTGGCTACCGCCGCTATATGGAAGGCAACGGCTTTGCCGGGCAGTGCTATGTGAGAAGCGACAGCTGGCAGCAACAGACCGTCCGACTGGACAGTGTGCCACGCATCATGCGAGCACGCATCGGTGCGCTCATCCTCCGTCACCACCTGCTCGAACGCTACCGCCTCCTTGGAGCAGCCGACGACAGCTATGGTGTGCTGGCCGCCATGACTCTGGGCGACCGTTCGGCTCTCTCGCCCTCTCTGCGCGAGGTCTATGCCGTGAGCGGAGCCTCACATGTACTGGCTCTGAGCGGTCTGCACTTAGGCATCCTCTACATGCTGCTCACCTTTCTCGCCATGAGCCGCCAGCGCAGGCACATCTGGTCGCAAACGCTGATAGTGACGGCCGTATGGGCCTTCGCGTTGCTCACGGGCCTGTCGGTGAGCGTGGTACGCTCGGCAGTGATGATTAGCACCTTCGCCCTCTTCTCCATAGGCTTCCGCTTCCAGGCATCACTCAACCTGCTCTGCCTGTCGGCCATCATCATCCTGGCCAACAATCCCTATGCTCTCTTCGATGCCGGCTTCCAGCTGTCGTTCATGGCCGTGCTGAGCATCCTGCTCTTCATGCCCCTGATGGGTTCAAAGAATATCGTCATAAGCTGCCTGCAGGTATCGATAGCGGCACAGCTGGGTGTCGCCCCGCTACTGGCTTTCTATTTCGGCCGCTTCGCCACCTACTTCCTTATCACCAACCTCATCGTACTGCCAACGGCCTATCTCATCCTTTACGGCAGTCTGGCCATGCTCATTGTGCCTTGGCCACCAATAGGAGCTGCTGTCGTGAGCTTGGTAGACTGGATAAACAGGATTCTCTCACAGATGAACCGATGGCCGCTGGCCAGTATTGAAGGCCTGCAACCATCGGTTCTGCAAGTTATGGTCTACTATTTAGTGATAGCCTGCCTGTTCTATATGGTCATCATCTGGAAAGGAAAGCGCCCCAAGAGCGTCTTCCGATGGGACACATAGATGTTGTTACATGATGCCCAGCCACCGCAACAGGTCATTGAGATTGGCCACAACCATGAGCAGGATGATAATACCGAAGCCTACATACTCGGCACGGATCATGAACTCCTCTGAGGGTTTGCGACGTGTAATCATCTCATAGACGAGGAAGAGCACGTGACCACCGTCGAGGGCCGGTATGGGAAGAATGTTCATGAAGGCCAGGATGATGCTGAGGAAAGCGGTCATCTTCCAGAACATGTACCAGTCCCAAACAGGCGGGAACAGGCTTCCAATGGTTCCGAATCCGCCCAGCGACTTGGCACCGTCGGCCGTGAACACATATTTCATGTCGCTCACATAACCCTTCAGCACATTCCATCCGTACTTGATGCCGGCAGGGAAACTCTCAAAGAAACCGTATTCCACGACCTTCGGCTCATAGAGAGTAAATATGGTCTTAGGCACAAAGCCCAGCATCAGATCGGCGGTAAGCACCACCTGTACGGTATCGGTCACCTCCTGATGCTTATATACAACCGTAGTAGTACGCACACGCATGCTGTCCTCTGGCGTGGTGGCCGCTGCCATCATGTCGGCCAGACGGCCTATCTCGAACTGGAACTCATTGAAGCAACTCACGTCATGACCGTTGATGGCTAGGATGCTGTCGCCTTTCTGCAGGCCGATGGTAGCCGCTGGCGACTCCGGCATCACGCTGTCAACGACAGCAGGGATATAGGGTGCTACAAACCGGGGCTCACTTTTCAGCATGTCAAGCAGGTTCAGGTCGCCAGGCAGGGCAATGCTCACCGTCTGTCCGTCGCGCAGCACGCTCACCTCATGGGCATCGGCAATGGCACGGAAAAGGTCGGCATCGAACTCGCGGAACTCCTTCCCGTCATAGCTCAGCAGGATGTCGCCGTTCTGGAATCCCAGCGCCCTGGCCTCCTCGCTGAAATACATGCCCTGCTCCATGTCCTGCACGCGCACGTACTTCTCGCCCCAGGTGAACATAATCATGGAGTAGATGAACAGGGCCAATAGGAAATTGACCAGCACGCCGCCAATCATAATGAGCAGTCGCTGCCATGCCGGCTTCGTGCGGAACTCCCACGGCTGTTCCGGCTGCTTCATCTGCTCGGTGTCGAAACTCTCGTCGATCATGCCAGCAATCTTACAGTAGCCACCCAGCGGCAGCCAGCCTATGCCATACTCTGTATCGCTTTTCTTCGGCTTGAAGTGAAACAGCTTGCCTGTCCACTTGCCTATTCCCAGGTCAAAGAACATATAGAACTTCTCCACCCTTACGCCAAAGAGCTTGGAGAAGAAAAAATGTCCGCCCTCATGCAGGAGCACCAGTAGTGAGATGGCGAGAATGAATTGTAGAACTCTGATTAAGAATACTTCCATTGTGTGTTTGCTATTACTATTACATTATTTTAATAACCCCATAGCTATGCGCCGTGCCTCAGCATCGGTCTGCATATAGTCGTCAAGGGTCGGTGTCTTGATGAAAGTGGCACGCTGCATGGTCTGGGCTATCACATCGCCCATCTGCAGGAATCCGCAGCGGTCTTCAAGGAAGGCACGGTTCACTATCTCATTGGCCGCATTGACGATGCAAGGCATGTTGCCGCCCTGAGCCAGTGCCTCATAGGCCATGGCCAGACAACGGAACTTCTGCAAGTCGGGCTCATAGAACTCCAGCTTCTGGGCAGCGAAGAGGTCGAGTCTGGGACCGCTGAGGGGCAAGCGCTTGGGGAATGATAAGGCATACTGAATGGGCAGGCGCATGTCGGGTACGCCCAGCTGAGCCTTCACCGAGCCGTCCTGGAACTGCACAGCGGAATGGACGATGCTCTGCGGATGTACAAGCACCTGTATCTGCTTGGCATCAACACCGAAGAGCCACTTAGCCTCGATCACCTCGAAGCCCTTGTTCATCATCGAAGCCGAGTCGATGGTGATCTTCGCTCCCATATCCCAGGTGGGATGGCGCAAGGCATCGGCTTTCGTGACATGGGCTATTTCCTCCATCGTCTTCATGCGGAAGGGACCGCCAGAGGCTGTGAGCAGAATCTTGTCGATGGGGTTTTCGTCTTCGCCCACCAGACTCTGGAAGATGGCTGAGTGCTCGCTGTCCACAGGCAGGATGGCTGCCTTGTTCTCAATGGCCAACCGACATATCAGCTCGCCCGCCACAACTAGTGTCTCCTTGTTGGCCAGACAGATCGTCTTATGAGCCTTGATGGCATGGATGGTGGGAGAGAGTCCGGCAAAGCCCACCATGGCTGTAAGCACCATGTCGATGGGACTGGCCTCCACAATCTCGTCGAGAGCCCGTGCACCGGCATACACCTTCACGTCGGGCAGGTCTTGCATCAGGGCCTTCAATTCGTCATAACGCTGCTCGTTAGCTATTACCACGGCTGCAGGTTTAAACTGATGAGCCTGCTGGGCCAACAGCTCTACCTTGTTGTTCGCAGTGAGACAGTACACCTCATAAAGATCGGAGTGTTCCTCAATCACCTCAAGTGCTTGGGTACCGATACTGCCTGTAGAGCCAAGGATTGCAATTTGTCGTTTCATCTTAGATATCTAACAACCCTTCGGGAAGGGTGATGGTAATGGTTTGTTTCTTTGGGTCAATATGTGTAATCAGGTCGTCGTTGGCAGGAATGAGCCTGCCGTCCTCCAGCTCGAAAAGCGTGTTGATCGTCTGGTCGTCGATGGCAGCGATACGACCTATGGTGCTGCCTGTCTGGGAATCGACCATAGCAAATCCCACCAGACTGCTGAGTGAGAGCTGCACATTATCTTCTTCAGCGAGCGAGCGCGGGAAGTAGACATCGCAGCCCGTCAACTCACGAGCCCTTTCCTGTGTGTCTATGTCGCAAAACTTCACCAATGCCAGCGTGTCGCTACGAAAGCGATACTCCTCCATGAAGAAAGGAACCAAGATACCATCGACATCAAGCACCAGGTAGTCGGCATCGACACGGTCGAAGACATCGTCGTCGAACTGGAACGACACCTCACCATGTATGCCGTGTGACTTGCCTATGCGGCCAATATGGAAAACGTCTTCTTGTCTGATCATGGAAGGGGTTGTTGGGACTGATTGGGATTGTCAAAGGATACGCTGGATGTGGGCACCGAGGGCATTCAGGCGTCCTTCTATGTTCTCGTAGCCTCGGTCTATCTGCTGGATATTGTCAATACGGCTGGTGCCTTTGGCACTCAAAGCAGCGATGAGCAGCGCGATACCCGCACGGATATCAGGGCTCGACATGCGTCCGGCACGCAACTGAATCTTACGGTCGTGTCCCACGACGACAGCCCTATGGGGATCGCATAGGATAATCTGCGCCCCCATGTCAATGAGTTTGTCGACAAAGAACAAGCGACTCTCGAACATCTTCTGATGGAAGAGTACCGAGCCGCGTGCCTGTGTGGACACGGTAATCAGCACCGACAGCAGGTCGGGGGTCAATCCGGGCCATGGGGCATCGGCCAAGGTCATTACGCTGCCGTCCATAAACGACTGTATCTCGTAATGGCGCTGCTGAGGGATGAAGAGATCGTCGCCCTCCTCCTTTATCCTTATGCCCATTCGGCGGAACACGTCTGGGATGATGCCCAGATTGGGGAGCGACACGTCCTTGATGCGCACTCCATTGCCACACATAGCTGCTAGACCGATGAACGACCCCACCTCGATCATGTCGGGCAGGATGGTATGGTCGGTGCCGTGCAGACTGCTGACACCCTCTATGGTGAGCAGATTCGATGCGATGCCGCTGATGCGTGCCCCCATGCGATTGAGCATCCTGCAGAGCTGCTGCAGATAAGGCTCGCAGGCAGCATTGTAGATAGTAGTGGTGCCTCGGGCCAGCACAGCGGCCATCACGATATTGGCCGTTCCTGTGACCGATGCCTCGTCAAGCAACATGTAAGTGCCTTTGAGGGCTACTTTCTTGTCGCAACGCACGGAGTGTCCGGGAGCCGTAATTTCATAGACATCGCGCCCTTCTATCTGACAGAAGCGGGCACCGAGTTTCTGGAAGCCCAGGAAGTGGGTGTCCAGTCGGCGACGGCCTATCTGGTCGCCACCGGGCTTGGTGATGACAGCCCTGCCGAAACGAGCCAGCAGCGGACCTATCATCATAACCGATCCACGCAGCTCAGCGCTTTTCCTTACAAAGTCGTCGCTTTGCAGATAGTCAAGGTTCAGGCTATCAGCCTGAAAGGTATAGCCATTCCCTGCAGCAGGAGAAACCTTCACCCCTACATCGCGAAGCAGCTGTATGAGGTTGTTCACATCCCTAATATTGGGGATGTTGTGTATGGTCACCTCTTCGCTGGTAAGCAGCGTAGCACATATCACTTGGAGAGCCTCGTTCTTGGCTCCCTGGGGCTGTATGGTTCCTGTAAGCGGATGGCCGCCGTCAATGATAAAAGCCGACATCTGGTGTGGGGGTATCTTACTTGCGTTTCTTGCTTTTCTTTGTCGATGATGCCACTGCCTGTTTGGTCTGACGGGAAAGGTGGAACTGTCTCGGATCCAGTTGGATAGCACCTTCCGTGAACCATGCAATGTCGTCAATCACTTTCTCGTCGTCGACAGAGCCATGTCCCCACTGCATCAGGTCAATCTTCATCTGATTGGCCGTAAGACGTACCAGTTCGTCGCGTTGCGGCCCCTCGGGCATGTCCTTCAGCTTGAGGAGCATCTCCTCTACCAGCCGTCCGTAGTGGCGCAGGCAGATATTGTTCTGCGGCAGCCTCATGGGCTGTGGCTTGACATTCATGTGCTCGGCATTGGTAAGGTCGTAGGGCCAGTCTATGTCAAGCTGCTTGCCACTCATCAGGTACAAGTGGTCCCACAGAGTCTGCTTGTAGTTGGCATTCTCGCGTATCTGCGGAACGCGGTTCTCCATCTGCTTCACGATGGCCTCAGCACAGCGCTGACGCTCTTCCTTGGTGGGCAGCTGCAGGGCGTGGTCAATCATTTTCTGTATCTCACGACCGTATTCGGGCATCACGAGTTTCTCGCGCTGCGTGTTGTAGTCTAATCCTGATATATTCATATTTTGTATACTTGTTCAGGCCTCAGTCCCCTGCCCCAGGGGATTGCGCGGCATTTTTGCAACATAGTCTTTCAGATAAAATGGCTCAAAATAGGCCACATCCTCGGTCTGTCCGTTGAGGAGACGGCGCTCAGCCAGCGGCTGCATCCAACATGCTAGGGGCTCTATGCCGTCAACGTAGCGGGCATTAGGATGGCCGATGGTCTCCATGCACTTCGCGGCACCATTGCCAAAGAAATAGACGGGGTGCTCGTCGAGCCACTGGCGATAGGTATCGGGGGTCACAATATCGGCCTGCACAGGGCGCATTGGACGCAGGGCGCGGTCATAGATGCCAGCATAGACCTCCATGCGACGGGCATCGAGCATAGGGCAGAGAAGTGCGTCTTCAGGAATCTCCAGCTTTTCATTCAACAATACCGGCACGCAGAGCAGCTCGAGCGTAGGAACAGCAATGAGCTGCAGGTCGCGCCCGAAACAGATGCCCTTGGCCATCGACACGCCGATGCGCAACCCCGTATAGCTGCCCGGACCACAACTCACGGCCACAGCATCGAAGGGTATGGCATGGTTATCGGTGAACGACAGGGCCTCGTCGACCATTGTACCTAAGTGCTCGGCAGCGTTGCCACGGGGGTCGTTAGTACCGTCGGCAAGTCCGGCCTCTTCGTGATAGATGACCTGAGAATCTTCGCTCACGGCCACCGAACACACATGGGTGCTGGTCTCAATATGCAGTATGCATGACATGCTTAAAACCTTTGTTGTTTATTATTTTAAGGTGCAAAGATACGAATAAGCACGCAAAAAGCCAAATATAATACTATTACTAATTGTTAACTCGCTGTTTTTTCTCTAGTCTGAACATTCAGCCACTGAAGTCAAATGAGTTTACAAAGTCAACGAGTTTGCCCAACAAAGTCGTCGACTTTGTAAAATGAGTCAATATTGCTCATTACATTTCTTCATACTTCACGTTTTTTTATTTAACTTTGCAGCAGATTTAAATACACATCTTTTATATATGATACAATCAATGACTGGCTACGGCAAAGCTGTCGTGGCCTACAAAGAAAAGAAAATCAACGTAGAAATCAAGTCGCTGAATTCAAAGCAACTGGACTTGCAGACACGCATCACCCCCCTCTACCGTGAGAAGGAAATGCAAATCAGACAGATGATTGCTACTGCCGTGGAACGCGGCAAGGTGGACTTCGCCCTGTGGATAGAGAAGGAGGCTGGCGTGGATGCCACCCCCGTGAATGCCACCCTGATGGAGAACTACTACCTGCAGTTGAAAGCTGCGGCCCAGCGTATGAACATTCCCGAACCTGAGGACTGGATGCAGACCCTGACGCGCATGCCCGACGTGCTAACGAAGACGGAGCAGGAAGTACTGACCGAAGAAGAATGGTTGGCAGCACGCAAGGGCGTAGAGCAGGCCATTGAGGCGCTGGTGGACTTCCGTAAACAGGAGGGTGCCGCACTGGAGAAGAAGTTTACCGAGAAAATTGACAACATTGAACGCCTGATGGCCGAGATAGAACCCTATGAAAAGAGCCGCGTGGAGAAAATACGCCAGCGCATCACCGAGAGCCTGCAGCAAATTCCCGGCGTGGAATACGACAAGAACCGCTTGGAGCAGGAACTCATCTACTACATTGAGAAACTGGACATCAGCGAGGAGAAGCAGCGTCTCACCAACCACCTGAAATATTTCCGCAAGACAATGGCCGACGGCCATGGACAGGGCAAGAAACTGGGGTTCATCGCACAGGAGATGGGGCGTGAGATCAACACCACCGGCTCAAAGTCGAACCAAGCCGAGATGCAGAACATTGTGGTACAAATGAAGGACGAGCTGGAACAGATTAAGGAACAAGTATTAAACGCGCTGTAGGATGAAGGGTAAAATGTTAATCGTTTCTGCTCCCAGCGGCAGCGGCAAGTCGACCATCGTACAGTGGCTGATGAAGGAGCAACCGGAGTTGAAACTATATTTCTCGATTAGTTGCACTAGCCGCGCACCGCGCGGAACAGAACAGAACGGCGTAGAGTATTTCTTCCTGACCCCAGAGGAGTTCAAAGCAAAGATACAGAATGATGAGTTTCTAGAGTACGAAGAGGTTTATGAGAACCGCTTCTATGGTACGCTAAAACAGCAGGTAGAGAACCAGAGGAATCAAGGACAGAACGTGGTGTTCGATGTCGACGTAAAGGGCGGCATCAATATTAAGAAATATTATGGCAACGAGGCACTTAGCCTGTTCATTCAGCCACCCTCGGTCGAAGAGCTGCGCCGTCGGCTGGAAGGTCGAGCGACTGATACCCCCGAAGCCATTGCCGAGCGTCTGGCCAAGGCTGAATACGAGATGACCTTCGCTTCTCAGTTCGACCATATCATCGTGAACGATGACTTGGAGACAGCCAAGCAGGAAGCGTTACGCATCGTAAAAGATTTCCTTGGATGAGAAAGGTTGGGATTTTTGGTGGATCATTTAATCCAATACATACAGGACATATTGCTTTGGCACGGGCTTTGCAGAAGGAATGTGGACTGGATGAGGTATGGCTAATGGTGTCGCCAATGAATCCGTTGAAGTGGAATGACTCCGACTTGCTGGAAGACAACCTGCGCTTTGAGATGGCCCAAAAAGCCCTTGAGGACGTTGAGGGTGTCAAGGCCTGCGATTATGAGTTCCACCTACCTAAACCCTCTTATACTTGGAACACCCTGCAACACCTTAAAGAAGACTTTCCAGACTACACTTTCGTATTATTAATCGGTGGTGACAACTGGAAACTCTTTCACCGCTGGTATCGCGCAGAAGATATTGTGAAAGAATACGAGATGGTAATTTACCCCCGCCGCGACAGCGACATCGACCGAACCACCCTACCCTCTAATGTCACCATTGTCGACACCGACCTGCTCGACATCAGCAGTACAATAGTGCGCGAGCGGATAAGGAAAGGTGAGCCTATCAATGGAATGGTACCCCCTGCCATAGAACAGCTGGCCCTAAAGTACTATAGCCTTTAAAGGGCAGGACAATAAGCCCTACTGACGGGAGCGCAGGATAAGAAACAACCACCACACAGCCAAAGGAACCGGCATGAGGCAGTGGACATCACGCAGCAGTCTGTAGGCGGTAAGCCCCTTCAGACGGAACACATCGCTCCACCCATAGTCCACTATCTGCCGCTGAAAGCGGTATTGCCGGGCGAACTGCTTGCGGTTGCCCCTTAACAATTTCAGGTTATTGATACACATACTCTGAAACTTCTCATACACATCAGCATCACGAACCACGCCACGTTGACTGGCAAACGTCCACATTTCCTGCAACACGGTGGTCATGGCTAACATCTTCTTCTGCAGAGACGTACCGGTAACGATACTGTTGCCACGCAGACGATAGACATAGGTCACAGCCGTCGTGACATAGACTGCACGAGCCGTACAGGCCACCTGAAAAGTCCACAGCTCGTCTTCATGAATCATTCCTTCCTTGAACAGAAGCTGCTCACGACGAAGATAGTCGAGCCGATAGAGCTTGTTCCATGCCATGGTGTACCATTGCCACTGGTTATAGGCACGAAGCACGGAAGGACACACGATGAGCTGTTCGGTCAAGGCGCGCTTAGTTGGCTGTCCGTCGCCCACCTGCCTGTAGTCGCCCACTATGACATCGGCCATGCCCCCCTGACGCAAAGGATGCACCAGTTGCTCAATGCTGTCGGCTGGCACATAGTCGTCGCTGTCAAGGAAGTACACATAGTCGCCAGTAGCTGCTGCCATGCCCGTATTGCGAGCCGCTGAGAGTCCACGGTTGTGGTCATGATGCAGGATGCGGAAGACGATGGGGCCATGATAGCCGACCAACAGCCCGTCGACGATACGCATGCTGTCGTCGGTGCCACAATCGTCGACAAGCAGACACTCCATGGGTTCGGCACAGGTCTGGGCGAAGACACTGTTCAGACAGTCGGCAATATACTGACTAACATTATAGATGGGTATGACAACCGATATTTTCATGATTCAAGGAAATGTTTTAGCATGTTGGGCTCACCCTCCAGCAGCGAAGGGTCATACTTATAGGAAAGCTTGTGAACGAAGCAGGCATCGAGCAAATGGCGATAGCCCTCTGCCGAATAGGGCTGGTCCCAATGGAAATAGAACACATGTGGGTCCATGTTGCATACATAGGGCATAAGCCGCCAGTGCTGCCTGCATGCTTCATCGTTCTCTACCAGCATGGTGAGCGTCAGATGGAAGAGATAGTAGTTATGGGGCGTGTTGTTGTGTCTGAAATACTCACAGAGGAAGGCGAAAGTCTTTCGCAACAGCACATTGCCAGCCTCAGCCTTGATGAACCAGCTGGAGCCGATGATGGGAGAGAGCTGTCCGCCAAGCAGGTTCTTGCTGAACATAAAGAAAGGTGCCTCCATGACATAGGAAGGAAAAGGAGCTGACTGGTAGCAGGTGGCATCGCGCCAGATACCGCCATACTGGAGCAGCAGATAGGCACGCACCAGGTCGGAATGGAGTGCCTCACCGATTTTCTTCTCCCTATAAAGGCGGGCGATATGCTCGGGCAAGCGGACATACTGGGAGAGGTTATCGGCCGTGAGCACTACTATGTCGTAATCGCCCTGATAGGGATAGACCGACTGGCAGCACTTCTGTACCAGCAGGGGAGCCTGCTCCAGCCCCTGCGTCCACATCAGCCAAATGGTCTTGTTCGTCCTTACGGAAGGATTGTGGTATAAACCACTTACATCAGCACCTGCCCAGACCAGATGCTGTCTCAGCAACCTGACAAGCAACCGTTCCTTTCGGATCTGCAAGAGTCCGGTGACAGGCTGAAGCCTGCTGGCTAATCTAAAAAGCAGATGAGACATGTTCATTAATTCTTATGATTCTGGCCTACGGCACGATCTGGTTTGCGAAAGGTTCCGTCTATTACACACTTGATACGCTCAACGACACGTTCAGAGGCATGACCGTCGTCGAAGCTGTTGTAATGCTGAAGATAGGGTACCAGGGCCTGACGATACTGAGCCTCATCGTATTGTTCGATAGATTGTATCAGCTCGTCATTGGTCCTGTTGATATGGATGGGTAGTTCGTAATAGGCCGGCGAAAGGCCACGGCAACTCTGGCTATACTCCTCAAGGTCGGAGGCATAGATGAAAACCGGCTTCTGCATGATGATAAACTCGGCAATGGTCGACGAGTAATCACTAATCTGCATATCGGCCACGAAGATGAGTTCCTGCATGTCGGGATAATTTGTCATGTTCATGACGCTTTGATCAAAAGTGAAACGGGCTATCCCTTTGCTGTCATTGGGATGCATGCGAATCATCATCACCCAACTTTGTCCGGTAGTCTTCTGTAAGGTGTTCAGTATCTGATGGGTATCAATGTCATAGGCATTGATGCTTCCATTGTCACGGAAGGTAGGACAATAGAGCACAATCCTTTGCCCCTCGGCCACGCCCATCTGCTTTTTCAATTGGTCTTTCACGGACTGACCGCTGAAAAAGATGTCAGAGCGCGGTGCACCACATTCATACACCTCACCATCATACCAGAACGAGTTTCTGAAAAGACGGGTACTAATGGCATTACAGGAAATCATGACATCGGTAATACTGGAGTTCTGCTGTGACTCCTTAATATATCTGGGCGACAACAAATCAACAGCATCTTGCTCTATATACTTGAAGGGTACCGGGCCATGCCATGTCTGTATGTAGTATTGCGAAGAACGCTTCAGAAACGGCAGATAGTTCTTCACATTACTGATAATCACCTTGGCCGTAGACAACTCATAGATGCAACGCAATGACCACATTCTCACCTTCCTGATTCCAGCTGGAAGCTCAATGTTACTGCCATCCTCTACAATCCACACCAAGTCGTATGTCAACTGTTGTCTTCTGATTTCGTCGACAATATATTTCGCGTTGTCACCATAGCCTTTCCCATTGTAATTGTTGACAATGATCTTCCTGCCCGACAGAGGCAAGAATCTGAAGAGACACATGAAAGGCTTCATGCATTTTTTATAGAGCTTGGAATTGCGCGCTAACTTAAGAAAAGTTTTACTATCCACGTTGTTGCATTTGCTTTTAGTGAATGAATCTATGCAAAGGTAAAAAGAAATTGGCAGAACCATTTTAAAATGGCACTTTTTTTCTTTTTCTTTTGAAAAATTGTGGAAAAGGCTTATCTTTGCACTGTTTTTTCTGATCATCACAGTAGAATTATGGTAATAGGATATACAACAGGAGTTTATGACCTTTTCCACATTGGTCATCTGAATCTTCTGAAGAACACCAAGGGTATCTCCTCAACTAAGATTAATGAGGCATTAAACGTAGTACGCAAATACGATTTACACGATGTAAAATAAAACACACAACACAATAACAGACAAAGATTTTTGCCTCAGTTCATACATGGCCTACCAATACACCTATAGGGATGACATGGAATACGCCGAGAATATGCATCACGAGAATTTCAAACCCATTCCCGCCAACGAGAAGATTCCCGTCAGGACAGCCCAGGAGATAGAAACTAAGATACAACAGGATTTCGACCCTTATGAGAATATTGTTATGGCAGAGCCGAAGGACCTGCAGCGCATCCGTCATGGTGAGCCGAAATATCTAATACGCGACTTATATCATATCAAATATCCCGAACGCGCCATTCCCTTCAAGATACCCATGCCACGTCCTGTAGATGCTATTTTCAAGAACTGGGCAGGTCCCACGCGTCCAGAGTTCCGCAAAGATATTCCGATGGACCAGCTGACAGGCAATCAGAAGTGGCAACTATGGTGTGCCGAACAATTCTTGAACATGCTATAATTCACGCTTCACGATAAAAGCTATCGACTCTTTGAAGATAGCAGACTTTAGTAGCCAGAGTGCCATGCAATAGGTGCTTCCGGCTACTAATAGTTTTAGGAAGAAGCGCAGATACATATTAGGAATCCCGGCCAACCACTCATAGACGACAACGGCAATCATTCCTGCCAGCACTAAGTAAGGGGAAATATCCTTGATGACATCGATGGCCTTCAGTCCTATCTTTTTCTTTGCAAAAAGGAACCATACGGCCAACCAGCCGATGGTGATGCCGGCATATACCCAAACCATGAAAATGATGCCATAGGCTGATGAGAGCCATGCCGCAACAAACTGGGCCACACATAGGGCAAAGGTGCAGAAGAAATAGGTGGCAGACTGCCCTTTGCTAATCAGCAGGTTGGAGAAGAGTGTGGAGAGCGGAATAAATGCGCCTGCGATACAGAGAATCTGCAGCAGCTTTGCACTCTCGGCCCACTTCTCGGTGAGCAGAATGACGATAAACTCCTCAGAAACCATTGACAGCCCGAACATGAACGGGAAGCTGACAAAGGCCGTGAAGCGCAGCACCTTCCTAAAGATCTGGTTCTGCCTCGCCGGGTCGTCATTGGTTTTGGCAAATACAGGCTGTGCGATGCCTACAATCATGTTGCTACCCAACGAATAGCCCATGGTGTTCCACTTATTGGCCTGGGTGAAGTTACCCACCACATAAGGGGTATAGAGCCTACCCAAAACCACCGCAAACAGGTTATTGTTCACAACGTTCACGATATTCGTAAGCACTAGCTTACTGCTGAAGCCTATCAGCTCTCTGATCGGAGCGAAACTGAAGGAGAAGGTGGGATGCCACTTGGCGAAATAGAAGTTCAGGAACGAGATGACAGAAACATATACCAGCGTCTGCGTGGCTATGCCCCAATAGGCAAAGCCGTTAGCTGCCATGCTGATGCCGACGATGCCCGACAGAACCTGGGCGGTGATATAGACGATGGTGTTCTCACGCACCATCATCTTGCGGAAAGTGATGGCCCTTGGAGCCACACCCAGACTGGAAAGGAAGAAGCCGATGAAGATAAACCTCGCCAGCGGTGTCAGCTCGGGAACATGATAGAAATCGGCAATGAGGGGTGCACAGAAGAAGAGAATAATATAGAGTGACAGGCTAACCATGACAGACACCCAGAACACAGCGTTGTAGTCTTCATTCGTCACCTCCTTCTTCCTGCACAATGCCGAGACAAAGCCCCCTTCATGCAAGGCTGCTGCTATGGCCGAGAAGATAGCAAGCATGCCCACCATGCCATAGTCGGCCTGAGTGAGCATGCGTGCCAGGAAAACACCAATCACCAAGGAGAGCAGTTGCTGAATAACATTGCTCAGTCCGCCCCAGAAGAGGCCCTTGGCTGTTTTCTCCTTCAGTGTCTCTGCCATGTGGCTGAACTTATTATCCTACTTGTGAGCCGGGCTTCACATCTTTGGTCGTGGTAACCACGCTAAGACTCTCGTCGCTATCGACGGCAGAGAGAATCATGCCCTGACTCTCAATACCCATCATGTTGCGCGGAGCAAAGTTGGCCACGAAGAGGATACGCTTGCCTATGAGTTCTTCTGGATTCTCATAGAAGGCGGCAATGCCCGAGCAGATGGTGCGGTCGGTACCCGTGCCGTCATCGATGGTAAACTGAAGCAGCTTCTTCGACTTCTTCACCTTCTGACAGTCCTTCACCAAGCCCACACGGATATCGAGCTTCTCGAAATCCTCGAAACTCACCTCCTTCTTTATCTCTGTAGGCTTCCAAGCGGCAGCCTCGTTGGCTTTCTTGGTAGCCTCCAGCTTATCGAGCTGTTTTTGGATAACCTCGTCTTCAATTTTCTCGAAGAGCAAGGCGGGCTCACCCAACTGATGGCCAGCGTTCAAAAGGTCAGTAGAACCCAGTTGCTCCCATTCAAAGCTGTCGATATTCAACATCTCACGGAGCTTCTTAGATGAGAAGGGCAGGAAAGGCTCGAAGGCGATGGCGAGGTTGGCCGTCAGCTGCAAGCAGATATTCAGAATGGTCTCGCAACGCTTGGGGTCAGTCTTCCATACCTTCCAAGGCTCGCACTCGGTGATATAGCGGTTGCCGATACGGGCCAAGTTCATCGCCTCGAACTGCGCATCGCGGAACTTGAACTGCTCCAGCAGCGCCTCCACCTTTGCCTTTACATCCTTGAACTCAGCGAGCGCTGCCTTATCGACATCCTGCAACTCACCACAGGCAGGAACCACCCCATTCCAATATTTCTTCGTGAGCTGCAGGGCGCGGTTCACGAAGTTACCATAAACGGCCACCAGCTCATTGTTGTTACGGTCCTGAAAATCCTTCCAAGTGAAGTTATTGTCCTTTGTCTCAGGGGCATTGGCTGTCAGCACATAGCGCAGCACATCCTGCTTGCCTGGCATATCCACCAAATACTCATGCAGCCAAACAGCCCAGTTGCGTGAGGTGGAAATCTTATCGTTCTCCAAGTTCAGGAACTCGTTGGCCGGCACGTTATCAGGCATGATATACTTGCCGTGAGCCTTCATCATCACGGGGAAGATGATGCAATGGAACACGATATTGTCCTTACCTATGAAGTGTACAAGACGCGTGTCCTCGTCCTGCCACCATTTCTCCCATGAACCCCACTTCTCCGGTTCCTTCTCGCAGAGTTCCTTAGTGTTCGACACATAACCGATGGGGGCATCGAACCATACGTAGAGCACCTTACCATCGGCTCCTTCCACGGGTACAGGGATCCCCCAGTCGAGGTCGCGGGTCATGGCACGGGGCTGCAGGTCCATATCGAGCCACGACTTGCACTGTCCGTAGACATTGGGGCGCCACTCCTTGTGCTCCTCCAGAATCCATTGTTTCAGCCATTCCTGATACTCGTTCAGGGGGAGGTACCAGTTCTTTGTCTCCTTGAGCACGGGGGTAGAGCCGCTGATGGTCGACTTGGGATTGATGAGTTCCATGGGTGAGAGGTCGCGTCCACACTTCTCGCACTGGTCGCCGTAAGCTCCCTCATTATGGCAGTGGGGACACTCGCCCGTCACATAACGGTCGGCCAAGAATTGCTTGGCCTCCTCGTCGTAGAGCTGCGTGGTGGTCTCCTCGGTGAGCTTACCTTCATCGTAGAGTTTACGGAACCACTCGGCGGCAAACTTGTGGTGGGTATCCGAGGTGGTACGGCTATAGATGTCGAACGAAATGCCAAACTCCTCGAACGAGTCCTTGATCATCTTATGATAGCGGTCTACCACGTCTTGTGGCGTGATACCCTCCTTGCGTGCCCTGATAGTGATAGGTACACCATGCTCGTCGCTTCCGCCGATGAACAGCACGTCGCGCTTCTTCAGTCGAAGATAGCGCACATAGATGTCTGCTGGCACATAAACACCGGCCAAATGACCGATGTGCACGCCGCCATTGGCATAGGGCAGAGCCGATGTCACCGTGTAACGCTTGTAGTTCTTCTGTTCCATGATTGTCTATAAAATACGTATTTAATATAAATTTGGATGCAAAAGTAGTAAAAAACTATGATATTCGGCTGTTTTATTATGCATTTTTACATAAAAAGAGTGCGGTATGAATCGCTCACCCCGCACTCCTTCCTAACGGATGTTGGTATGTGTCAGTGAAATAACACTTAGGATAGTTACTATCGCTACTGTTACCAACATGGCCGTAGTCTGAAAATCTAATAACATAATCTTTACCTTAATCTTTTAAACTACTAACCTAATGAATAACATGTATGAATACATCTCACGATGGCAATGCAAAGATACTGCAAACTGACATTCCATAAAAAAAAATGGCGACTCGTTGTCGAATCGCCATTATTTCTTTGACCTAAGTCAATCGTTGACAAAGTCAGGGGACAACCAGTTTTTTACAAGTACCATCAGAGAACATCACAATGTTCACTCCAGACTTAGGTGCCTGAAGTTTCGTACCATTGGTGTCAAAGCGAGCAATCTCCACAACGTGCATAGCCGGGCCTTTCTCCGTCTTTACGAATGTCAGTACATTGGAAAGTTTGTCGAATTCGTAGATGAAATAATGGCTGTAGCCTGGTTCGAAGGCCTTTTCACTAAGTTCATATTTAGTGGTAGAATACAGGTCGACATCTTTTTTCACACTCTTGGGATAGATGTCACCTAACGAACCTGCAACGACATAACATAAGCCGTCAATCTCCAAATATGACAAAGTATAACTGTTACTGTAATAAGGCAATGCCGTCTGGGACAGTACATTTCCGTCCCAGTCTACAACCTGAAAATCTGTGATGAGCCTGACATAGTTGTTGCTCACGCTTGATGCTTGGCCTGCTATGCCGGACAGATTGTTGGCAAAAAGGGAAACATTGTGAGTACTCAGGAAAACGTCACCGACGGTTTTCAGGAAGTAGAATTTGTCTGCTTCACCTGTAAAAAAGGGGGTAAAGTTGAGGATGGTGTATCCGAACTTGTCGGTCTTATAGTAAGTCTGGTTTGTTGTCCAACTGGTAGTCCTATAGCTCTGCGTGCTCGACACGTATTCAAAGCTTCTTGACGCATAAGTTGACCCTACCTGCAGTTCGTTTTGTCCTGCATCGTGTGCTTCTAGCAGGTTCCACTTCTTGTCATAAATCTTCGTGGCATGCGAGCCATAGCCCACTATCTTGTTGTTGATGACCTGAAACGAGTAATAGTTCTTGTCTGTTATCGTCTTGAAGATCTCATCGTGTTGTGTCTGGGCATTAACCTGCATGAGACAGACACATCCTAACAGTAAGGAAAGATATCTCATCGTCAATTATTCTTCGTACATCTTGTCGATTTCTGCCTTATAGTTGACGTTGAGCACGCGACGCTTGATCTTCAGCGTATTGGTGAGCTCACCGCGCTCCAGCGTGAAATGGTGGGGCAACAGGGTGAAACGCTTCACCTGTTCATAATGGGCCAGTTGCTGCTGAAGGGTGTCTATGCGTTCCATGAGCATATCGTAAATCTGCTTGTTCTGGCACAGGTCCTCACGCGAGGAGAAGGCAATGCCGTGCTCGCGGGCATACTCTTCGAGCAGCGAGAAGACTGGCACGATGAGGGCTGACACGAACTTGCGCTGGTCGGCAATAATGGCCAGCTGGTCGATGTACTTGTCGACGAGCAGCTTCGACTCAATCATCTGCGGGGCGATGTACTTACCGTTGGAGGTCTTGAAGAGGTCCTTGATGCGCTCCTTGAGGAACAGCTCGCCGTTCTGCATAAAGCCCGAGTCACCAGTCTTGAAATAGCCGTCTGGGGTGAAAGCCTCACGGGTAAGGTCCTCACGGTTATAGTAGCCACGGGTGATGGTGGGGCCTTTCAGCAGCACCTCGCCCTCCTCACTGATCTTCACGTCCAGCCCTTCGATAGGGAAGCCCACGGAACCTACGGTGAAAGGCTGTCCTATGCGGTCACAGCTCACTGTGGCCAGCGACTCGGTGAGGCCATAGCCCACATCCATCATAATACCAATGCTGTGGACAAACTCTTCCACATGGGGCGACACGGCAGCACCTGCCGTGGGGAAGAAATGGGCATTCTCCAGCCCTAGCTCCTTGCGCACCAGCGAGAAGATGGTCTTGTTGAGCATCTCGTATTCCATGTGAAGGGCAAGGGGCGGACGCTTGCCACAGGCCAGGTATTCAATGTTGTGCTTGCGACCCACCTTGAGTGCATGTTTGAAGAGCTTGCGCTGCATCACGCCACTCTTCTCAATCTTCTCCTGCACACCGGCATATACCTTCTCCCAGAAGCGGGGCACGCTCGACATGCAGGTGGGATGCGTCTCGCGCATAGACTGCTGCACCTCCATGGGACGGGTGTTCACAATGAGGCGTGCGCCAACGGTAATACAGAGAATCTTCCATCCTTTCTCGAAGATATGGGTGAAAGGCAGGAAGTTCATGATGCGATCGTTCTCCGTCACAGGCACACACTTATGGTTGGCTTCCATGGCGGCATGATACTGTCCGTGGGTAAGGATGACACCCTTCGAGTCGCCCGTAGTACCACTGGTATAGAGAATATTGGCAATCTCGTCCATCGAGGCATCCCTCTGCAGGTTCTCCACCTCGCTCTGGCGGGGCAGACCTTCGCCCATCTTCAGGAAATCGTCGAAATGCATGGCCGTCTGGTCACCTTCATCGATATGCACGGCAGGATCGTAGACGATGATTTTCTCCAGTGTCTTGCACAAGGGAAACACGCGGCGCGCCTTGTCATATTGCTCCTGTTCGCCTACGAAGAAGAAACGCACCTTGGCATCGCCAATCATGAACTGTATCTGCTGTTCCGATGAGGTGGCATAGAAGGGAATGGTAGTGGCGCGGATACCCCAGGCACCGAAGTCGGTGAAGAGGTACTGCACCGAGTTCTGCGAGAACACGCCCACATTCTCCTGCACCTTTACGCCCAGGTTCAACATGGCGTTCGACACCTTCTTGACCATCGTCGAGAACTCGTTCCACGAATACGATTTCCACTCGCTGCCGCCAAAATCCTTATAGATAAGGGCTTCGCGGTCGCCAAGTTGGGCGGCTACATCATGAACCAGCCGCGAGAGGTGCGAATTGACTTGCTGCATATTATTCCATTTTTAAAGAACTTTGTGCAAAAGTACGGCAAAATATGCAGAAATCCAAATTTTATTTAATAAAGTGGTGAAAAAAGGGACTTTTTGCAGATTTGTGCGTAAATTTGCAGGCAAATTAAAAAATGGTATCAGCTGTACAGATGAAAAATATCAACTACGTGCTCTGCATGCTGTTGTCGATGGCAACTGCCCTTACATCGTGTCTGGGCAGCAGCGACTCTGAAGTCACCCTCTATAACGATGCCGTCATCACCAGCTTCACGCTCGGCACTCTTACCCAATACAAACCCGGAACCGACAGCGTAGTGGCTACTATCACAGGCTCCGATTACCCCATGTCAATCGACCAGCTGGAGTGCAAGATCTATAACCGTACACCTCTTCCCACAGGTACCCGCATCAACAATGTGCTCTGCACAGTGAACTCACTCAATAACGGTATCGTATCACTGCAAGACCTCACCGACAGCCTTTTCACCATCCATAGCAGCGAAACAGGCGTGGACTTCCAAGAGAAGAACACGCGCAAGTTCAGAGTCTTTGCTTCCGACGCATCGTTCTTCCGCGACTATGCCGTGACCATCCATGTGGCTACCTCCTCTGGCGACAACCTGAGCTGGGGAAAAGCCGTGGCCGACACCACGCTGCTACAGGGATATGCAAACATGAAGCTGGCTATGCTGAAAGGGAAACGGCTGGTGGCCCTCTGCAGCAACGGAACGAACACGCTGGTGCGCTTCTCCTTTGACAACGGGGCAACATGGAAGAAGCCCGATACCGAGACCCTGCTAGCCGATAGTGCATGGGCTACGGCAACAGTGAAGGACAGCACACTCTTCCTACTCTCGGGTGGGCAGCTCTACACTACCACCGACGGTGAGCAGTGGAACAGTAGCACCGCAGCCGACGGGCTGAAGCAGCTGGTGGCTGCCAGCAAAGGCCAGCTCTTCGCACTCTGTAACGACAGCACCCTGAAAGTATCGGCCGATGATGGCATCACCTGGACGGCAGACCGCTTCGACGAGAGTCTGACGGCCGACTCGGCCAAGCACCTGCTGGCACTGAAAGGCATTGCCAGTACCTGCTTCGACTATACCGCCAGTTACCACACCCAATACTTGCTGCTCATGGGAAACAATGGCAGCAATACCGTGATATGGAACAGGCTGAGTCATTACGACCCCATCGAGACGACCGACGCATGGAGCAACATACCGGCAGAGAGCATCAACCACGACCAGCTGCCCATGCAGCAGCGCCTGTCGCTGGTCTACTATGACAACTCGCTGCTGGCCTTCGGAGACGGCACCACCGTCTACCAGTCCACCGACCAGGGCATCACATGGCGAGCCAACGCCACCTACAAGGTGCCTGAGGTTATACTCACCGTGACCGTTGACGGCGACGGACGCCTGTGTGCCATAGGGCAGAGCGGAAAGGTGTACAGAGCAACAAAATACTGACCCACCGCAGATTTCTCGCACGCGCGTGTAATAATTAAGGTATAAGAATGAAGCAGCTTGCGGTTCTTGCCATTATGTGGCTCACAGCCATTGTCGCCCATGCACAGGACGAGCCCGAATACCGCCTCGAACTGGGTGCAGGGGCAGCGCTCGCTGCCTATCAGGGTGACTTCAACGGTAGCCTGCTCAAAAGCATGAAGCCCATGGGCGGAGTGGTGGCGAAATACAAGCCCAACCCCCGCATGGCATGGTCGGCACTGCTGGGCTACACGAAGCTGAAAGGAACATCGGGCAATGTCAAGACATGGTATCCTGAACTGACAGAGCACCCCATCAGCTTCAGCTCGTCGGTGATTGACGTAAGCCTGCGCTACGAATACAACTTCTGGCCATTCGGCACCGGCCGGGAATACTACGGCGCACAGAAGCTCACGCCCTTTATAGCAATGGGACTGGGACTGTCGTTTGCCAATGCCGATACCGAGCAGGACGGACAGCACCAGAAACGGTCATCGGGAGCACTGCAGATGCCCATCGGAATGGGCATGAAATATAAGGTGGCCGACAGGTGGAATCTGGCCGTGGAGTGGACGATGCACTTCACCGGCAACGATAAGATAGACGGCATGCCCGATCCCTACGGCATAGAAAGTAGCGGCATCTTTAAGAACACCGACTGCTACAGCGTGCTCGGCGTGACACTCACCTACGACCTGTGGGCAAAGTGCAAGACCTGCCATAACGACCAAGACTAACCCTAAGCCCCCTAAGTTAGGGGGGTAGGGGTCTGAACAGACAAAAATAGTAATATATTATGAAGGAGAATATCAACATACAGAACCAATCCGCTGGTTCAGACCCCCAACCCCCTAACTTAGGGGGCTTAGGTACCAATATCCCCCAGCATATTGCCATCATCATGGACGGCAATGGACGGTGGGCTACGGAGCGTGGCAAAGAACGCAGTTACGGACATCAGGCTGGCGTAGAAGCCGTACGCCGCATTACCTCGGAATGTGTGCGCCTGGGCGTAAAGTACCTCACACTCTACACCTTCTCGACTGAGAACTGGAACCGGCCGGCCGACGAGATATCGGCACTGATGGGACTGGTGCTCACGTCGCTCGAGGACGAGATTTTCATGAAGAACAACGTAAGATTCCGCGTCATAGGCGACATAAAGCGACTGCCTGAAAACGTACAGCAGAAGCTACATGAGACCGAGGAGCACACCGCTGCTAACACCGCCATGACTATGGTGGTGGCGCTGAGCTACTCTAGCCGATGGGAGATCACCAATGCCATGAACCAAATTATTGCAGAAAAGCTGCAGGACATCACGGAGGAGACCATCTCGCAGCATCTCACCACCTCGTTCATGCCCGACCCCGACCTGCTCATCCGCACAGGCGGTGAACTGCGCATCTCCAACTACCTGCTATGGCAGATAGCCTACTCCGAGCTTTATTTCTGCGATACCTACTGGCCCGACTTTGACGAGCAGGAACTACATAAGGCCATACACAGCTTCCAGAGCCGGCAGCGCCGCTTCGGAAAGACCGAGGCACAGGTGAGCGGCGAGGAGAACCTTGCCTAACGAACAACGGATAATAAGGAACAGAGAAATGAAGACAGATATGAAAATGAGCAGAAGATGGGCTGTGCTGACTGCATTGTTCATTATTCATTGTTCGTTATTCATTAGCCGCACGGCGGCACAAGATATTTCCTATGCCGGCACGCCTCGCCAGTGCGAAATCGGAGGAATCAGCGTGGAAGGCGTAGAGGGCTATGAAGACTACGTCATCATCGGCCTGTCTGGACTATCCGTCGGACAGTCTATCAGCATTCCCGGCAGCGAGATAACAGAGGCCGTGAAACGTTATTGGAAACACGGACTCTTCTCGAAAGTGAGCATCACAGCCGACAGTATCATCGGCTCGGAGGCATTCCTCACTATACATCTGGCCCTGCGACCCAAAATCACCGACATCACCTATAACGGCGTGAAAAAAAGCGAGCGCGAAGATCTGGAAGCCAAACTCGGCATGGCCAAGGGCATGAGCCTCACCAAGAACCTCGTAGACCGCGCCAAGATTCTGGCCAAGAAATATTTCGACGACAAGGGCTACAAGAATGCCGAAATCGATATTCAGCAGCGCGACGACGTTACGGGCAAGAACCAGGTGATCCTCGATGTGAACATCGATAAGAAAGACAAGATGAAGGTACGCAGCATCATCTTCGACGGCAACGAGAAGCTCTCCGACCGGAAGATCAAGGGACACCTCTTCAGCAAGGGACACTTCGGAAAGATTCACGAGGCCGGCAAGCCCTACAGCTTCCTGAAATCCAAGAAATTCACCCCCGAACGCTACGCCGAGGCCAAACAGAAGCTACAGGAACGATACAGTGAGCTGGGCTACCGCGATGCCACCATCCTCGAAGACTCCGTATGGACGGTCGACGAGAAACACCTCAACGTCTACGTGAAGATCGACGAGGGCGACAAATACTATCTGCGCAACGTCAACTGGGTGGGCAACACCATCGTGAACACCGACTACCTGAACGCTGTGCTCGCCATGAAGAAGGGCGACGTGTACAACCAGCGACTGCTTAGCAAGCGACTCATGGAAGACGACGATGCCGTACATAACTACTACTATAATAATGGCTATGTGTTCTCAGGGGTCGACCCCGTAGAAGTCAACATTGTGGGCGACTCCATCGATCTGGAGGTGCGCATCACTGAAGGACCGCAGGCACACCTGAGCAACGTGCGCATATTCGGTAACGACCGCCTGTATGAGGAGGTGGTGCGACGCGAACTGCGCACCAAGCCCGGCGACCTGTTCAACATGGAGGCCATCAAGCGTACCGCACGCGAGATAGCATCCATGGGCTACTTCGACCCCGAGAAGGTGCAGCCCGACATCAAGCCCAGCTATGAGGACGGCACCGTAGACATCAACTGGAACCTGGAGCAGAAGTCCAACGACCAGCTCGAACTGTCGCTTGGATGGGGACAGACAGGCATCATCGGCCGAGTGGGCGTGAAGTTCACCAACTTCTCCATGCGTAACCTCTTAGGCAAGAACAAGCTACACAAAGGACTCCTGCCATCGGGCGACGGTGAACAGATTGGCGTGAGCTTCCAGACCAACGGACGCTACTATAGCTCTATCTCAGGCAACTACGCCACCGGATGGTTTGGCGGCAAACGACCCAACTCTTTCAACGTGGGTGTCTACTACTCCAAGCAGAGCGACGTATCGAGCACCTACTACAACAACTCGTGGATGAACTCACTCTACGGCTACTACGGTGGCTACGGCACTTACAACTCAGGCTACTACAATAACTACGAGAGCTTCCTCGACGACGACAAGTACGTGAAGCTCTTCGGTGTCAGCGTGGGTTGGGGAAAGCGACTGCGCTGGCCCGACGACTACTTCCAGCTGTCTACCACCGTCGCCTATCAGCGCTACATGCTGAAAGACTGGCGATACTTCCTTATCTCCAACGGTAATTGCAACAACCTGAACTTCGGCGTGGCACTCACGCGTACCTCCACCGACAATCCGCTGTTCCCACGCCACGGCTCAGAGTTCAGCCTGTCGCTTACCCTTACACCGCCCTGGTCATTCTTCGACGGCAAAGACTACGGCAGCATGGCTACCGCTACAACCTACCAGAACGACCGCGACCGCTACAACTCGGAACAGCAGGAGAAATACCGCTGGATTGAATACCACAAATGGAAGTTCAAGACACGTACCTTCACCGCCCTTACCAGCGACCAGAAATGCTTCGTGCTCATGACGCGCATCGAACTGGGACTGCTGGGTGCCTATAACAAGGACAAGAAGTCGCCCTTTGAGACCTTCTACATGGGTGGCGACGGCATGAGCGGCTATTCTACCAGCTATGCCGAGGAGACCATCGGACTGCGCGGCTATGAGAACGGATCGCTGACACCCTACGGAAAAGAGGGATATGCCTACGACCGCTTCACACTCGAACTGCGCTATCCCTTCATGCTGGGCAACACCACCATCTACGGACTTACTTTCGCAGAAGCCGGTAACGCATGGAACAGGACACGCGACTTCAACCCCTTCTCCATGAAACGGTCGGCAGGAATGGGCGTGCGCATCTTCCTGCCTATGGTAGGCCTCATGGGTATCGACTGGGCCTATGGCTTCGACAAAGTATACCAGGGTACCTCACAGGAGAGCCGCGGTGGCAGTAATTTCCACTTCGTCTTAGGACAGGAATTCTAAAACTTTAAACCACAAGATAATTTTTACGTCAAAACGATGTAAACCCTTAAAAAGAAAAGAATATGAAGAGATTTTTGTTTTCAATAGTCATCTGTGTGGCAACAGTTTCACTTCATGCCCAGAAGTTCGCTTTGATCGACATGGACTATGTTTTCAAGAACATACCGGCCTATGAGCGTGCCAACGAACAGCTGTCACAGGTCTCGCGCAAGTGGCAAGCTGAGGTCGATGCCCTGAGCACCGAGGCCCAGACCATGTACAAGAACTATCAGAACGAAGTGGTATTCCTCTCGGCCGAACAGAAGAAGGCACGTCAGGATGCCATCATGGAGAAGGAGAAGCAGGCCGCCGAGCTGAAGCGCAAGTACTTCGGCCCCGAGGGTGAGCTCTTCAAGAAGCGCACCTCGCTCATGTCGCCCATCCAGGAAGAGGTCTACAATGCTGTGAAAGACATTGCCGACCTGCGCGGCTACCAGCTCGTGCTCGACCGTGCCAGCGACACCGGCATCATCTTCGGCTCGCCCAAGATCGACATCTCCAACGAGGTGCTCCGCAAACTGGGATATGCCAACTAAGAATAACGACATAACATGATAACGTAATAACGAAAAATAATAAAACAACAATGAAAAAACTTATTCTTTGCGCCATCTGCGCATTCTTCGGTCTCACCGCACAGGCACAGACCGCCTCACAGCCCAAGTTCGGCCATGTGAACAGTCAGGAAATTATTCAAGCCATGCCCGAGTTCGCCCAGGCACGCACCGAGATCGAAACACTCACCCAGCAGTATGAGGCCGACCTGAAGTCAATGCAGGACGAGCTGCAGAAGAAAGGCGAAGCCTTCGACAAGGATGCTGCTACCCTACCCGAGAATATCAAGCAGCGCCGTCAGCAGGAGCTGCAGGACATGTACCAGAAGATTCAGCAGAGCTTCCAGGACAACCAGCAGGCCCTGCAGAAAGCTCAGCAGGACAAGATGCAAGCCATCCAGACAAAGGTGCTCGATGCTATCAAGACCGTTGGACAGGCCGGTGGCTACGTCTATATCATGGAGATGGGTGCCGGCATCCCCTACATCTCCACCACCCTCTCTGTCGATGTCACTGCTCAGGTGAAGGCCAAGCTGGGCATCAAGTAAACAGACAGCCACTATGAAGCATATCCTTACAATCCTCCTCACTTTCCTGCCATGGGTCCTTCCTGCACAGACAGCAGAGCCGATGGCAGGCAAGGCTTCATCCGACACGGCGATGGCCATACGTCCGTCGCTCATCTGCTTTGGCTACCTGAGCTATGACGCTACGATGAAGGTCATGCCCGAATACCAGGACGCACAGCAGGAGCTGAAGACCAAGCGAGAGGCTTTCGAACAGGAGATGCAGCGTGTGGAGGATGACTTCAACCAGAAGTACGAGTCGTTCCTGGAGGGCCAGAAGGAGTTCCCACGCACCATTCTCCTAAAGCGTCAGAACGAGCTTCGCGAGCTGATGCAGCGCAATCTGGAGTTCAAGGCCCAGGCCCGTCAGGAGCTACAGGACACCGAAGCGTCCCTGATGGTTCCCGTCCATGCCCGTCTCAACGAAGTGCTGGCCGAGGTCGCCAAGGAATATGGCCTGGCGCTCGTCATCAATACCGACAGCAATGCCTGCCCCTTCATCGACCCCCGCATGGGCATGAATATCCAGACAGAGGTCATCGAGTATCTGAAGAAGTAAAAAAGCAAATATCGGAGAGAGTGACGCAATCGCTCATCGAGAGTGACGCAATCGCTCATCGAGAGTGACGCAATCGCTAGAAGACCCCTCCTTTTCTCGCTTCCATTGAAGCAATCGGTCATATATCTTACGTCTCATCATCACGTTTCCTAAGAGTTTCAAAACCTATTTTATACACATTTCCGCGATTTTCTTACGATAAGTGCAAAGATAGTGCTTTTCCACGATAAGGAAAAACTTTTTCTAGATCTTTTTCTTTTTTTCTAAATCACGCGTAACATTTCTGCGTAAAGTGCGAAAATACCACATTTAAACATTTCAATCATTACGTCATTACGTCATTTCATAAGAAACTCGCCAATTTGTTTTGCGGTTCGGTTTTTTGTGCTATCTTTGCTTTCGCAAGGGATTATTGCAAGCCAAAGAAAGGATTATTATGCTGGATAGAGAAGAAACCATTCAAAAGCTGAAGACCACCCGTCAGTATCTTAGTGAGCACTATGGGGTTACTTCGATGCTCCTTTTCGGTTCGTTGGCACGAAACGAACAAAAAGAAGGCAGCGATGTCGATGTCTGTGTGGAAATGAAGCCCAATTTATTTAAACAGGCAGGGGTAAAAGTTCATCTTCAAGAACTTCTCGGCTGTGATGTTGATGTAGTGCGTATGCGTGAAAGAATGAACCAATTATTCAAAAACCAAATTCAAAAATATGGAATTCGAGTTTACTGAGCCTTTGAAAGAAGCTATTGCGTTCTTTAAAAACGAGTGGTTCAAAAAAGAGGAGAAATAGCCCTCTACTATAATATCAAGAAAAAATAATTCTCCGAATCGCTTTGCGGTTCGGTTTTTTTGTGCTATCTTTGCCGCTGAGAGCGAAAAGGATTCGCTCGGCAGAAGAAGCGTTATGCTCCAAACTTGCGAAACGAGAACCTAGGAAATTTTCAATTGCAAGGCTGAATAAAGCAGGAGGGCAGAACGGCTTCCACGTAACGTGCGTGGGGCTGTGTCTCCATTTTCTTTATTCAGGTTTTCCTAGGACCTTCGTTTCGGAACTGGCAAAAGCAGTCCCGCGCTTCTGCCGTGTGGGTAGAGGAAAGATATTAACCAAAACAATCATGAATATGAACAGACTATTGTTATTATGGGTCATCAGCCTATTATCCGTTAGCGGATGGGCCCGTGATGGTGAAGAATTTACGGCTAAGACCGTAGAGGGCATTGAGATGCGATTTCGTGTGATAAGCGAGAATGACAAGACGTGTCGGGTAGAAAGAAAGTCTTTTTATACTCCATCGGTTGACCAAGCAGTGACGGGCGTAGTTACAATTCCCAGTAATGCAAATGGATATAAAGTTGTAAGCATTAGTGATGAAGCATTCTACGTTTGTAGAAATATTACAACAGTGATTATTCCAAACGATATAGTAAGTATCGGTGCTTCCGCTTTCTATTACTGCGACAATTTGGATTCTATTATTTTACCCAATAGTCTGGAGAGTATTGGCAGAGGGGCTTTTCGTAACTGCAGTAACTTGAAAACCGTTATCATTCCCAATAATGTGACGACCATCGGAGAGTTCGCTTTTTATGACTGTAGTAGCCTGACCTCCGTCACTATTCCCGACAGCGTTACGAGTATCGGTGATGGTGTGTTTTCTGGTTGTAGTAGCCTGACATCCGTCACCATTCCCGACAGCGTTACGAGTATCGGTGGTGGTGTGTTTTCTGGTTGTAGTAGCCTGACATCAGTTACTCTTCCTAATAGTATGTCGACAATTGGAGATTACTTCTTCGACGGTTGCACCTGCTTGACATCAGTCACTATTCCCAATAATGTTACGACCATCGGAGAGGAAGCTTTTTATAGGTGTAGTAGTTTAACATCAGTAAGCATTCCTCAACAAGTTACTACCATCGAATGGAGAGCTTTCTTTGATTGTAGTAGTCTGACTGCTGTACATATTTCAGATTTAGATTCATGGTTTAAAATTTCATTTGAGTCAGAGTCTTCCAATCCCTTACTTTATGCCCATCATTTGTTCTTGAATGGGGAAGAAATAAAAGATTTGGTCATACCCGATTTTGTCACGACTATTAATGAAAATGCATTTTCTAACTGTAGTGCCCTGACATCGGTGACAATCCCCAACAGCGTGACGAGTATCGGCAAATACGCCTTTTCTTATTGTAGTAGTCTGACTGCTGTACATATCTCAGATTTGGATTCATGGTTTAAAATATCATTTGAGTCTGTTGAATCCAATCCCTTACTTTATGCCCATCATTTGTTCTTGAATGGGGAAGAAATAAAAGATTTGGTCATACCCGATTTTGTCACGACTATTAATGAAAAAGCTTTCGATGGGTGTATAGGTCTGACATCGGTGACAATCCCCAACAGCGTGACGAGTATCAATGAAAATGCATTTTCTAACTGTAGTGCCCTGACATCGGTGACAATCCCCAACAGCGTGACGAGTATCGGCAAATACGCCTTTTCTTATTGTAGTAGTCTGACTGCTGTACATATCTCAGATTTGGATTCATGGTTTAAAATATCATTTGAGTCTGTTGAATCCAATCCCTTACTTTATGCCCATCATTTGTTCTTGAATGGGGAAGAAATAAAAGATTTGGTCATACCCGATTTTGTCACGACTATTAATGAAAAAGCTTTCGATGGGTGTATAGGTCTGACATCGGTGACAATCCCCAACAGCGTGACGAGTATCGGCAAATACGCCTTTCGGAATTGTAACAACTTATTTTCTATAGTTATTCCTAATAGTGTAACAACCATTGGAGATTATGCTTTTGGATGGACTGGTTTATTATCTGTTGTCTGTGAATCTAGAGTTCCACCAACATGTGGAAATAATCCTTTTACATGGTGTCCAGATCCATTCCTTTTTGTTCCAGATGGTTGTATAGAAGCCTATAGAAATGCTGAAGTGTGGAAAAATTTCTCAATAATTACTACAAAAAATAATATAGATGGTGTAAACACATTTCCTTCCTTTCATCGTTCTATAAACAAGTTTTATGACTATGACGGCGATGGAGTAATGGAAATGATAGGGTATCATTATAATGGCAAAAACGCAAAAACTTCACTCTTTGGACTGATGAATGATGAAGGTCCTATCAGTTTATTTACAATTAACAACAATTACAATTCAGAATTGAATGTCAATATCGCTAGTCGTTTGGTGGTTGACAAATATATACAATTGTCTGATACTGAATGGGCAACTGCGCCATCAGGTAGCGTTGTAGACCTTGACAATGATGGACGTGTGGATTTCTTTTCTTCCAAGACTTTTTTAGCTTTCATGCAACAAGATAATGGAAGCTTTTCACAGGTAGAAAAAGAAATAATAAAAGATTCAGCATTGATTGCAAAAAAATCTGGTGGTAGAGTTGACCCGTTAACCTTCAATTGGTATGTTAAGGTTGGTTCCGCAAATAAAACAACATCAGTTTCTTTTAATAGAAGTCTTGATTTAAATAAAGACGGTCGTCCAGATTTGTTTAAGGGATCAGATGTCTTTTTAAGTGTGGATGATAATTCCTATAGACAAGAAGAATTTATAGGAAGTATATATCCTTACGACCTTAATGGAGACGGTGAGTTAGACTATCTGATCTATGAAGGTGAAACTCTTTACACTGGAGTTAATTTGGAAGGTAAAGAGGTGAGGCAAGAGATATTCTCAAACAAGAACATAAAAGACTTTATCTGTCGTGACTTTGACCACGACGGTGATATAGACCCGTTAGCTTTTGTGGCAGATGGCACTAATACCTATTTTGTATTTATGCGTAACGATGGTAACGGTACTTTTAAAAAGAAGGAAAGTTACATAACGGGTAGCACAACCTTTACTGAGTGTCGGGATTATGATGCTGACGGATGTTATGAAGTGTTGCTAAACGGAAAACGTATAATAAAAATTAATAAAGATTTTTCTTTGACGGAAGTATCTGTGGACATGGTAGATGTCTATGACACAAGTACTTTCCATTTTGGTGATTTTAATAATGATGGCTATACTGAATTTAAATTGATTACAAAAGACGAGAACAATTCTGATACGTGGAAAAGCAATACTCCTCTCATAACGGGTGTGTATCCCCAACAGACGAAACCAAATACTGCTCCAAAGAAAATGAAGAAGCCAATAGTGCAAATGGATGAAGCTACTGGTTTCCTCCGCATTATATGGGAGAGTGGAGAAGATGCTGAAACGTCTACCTGCGACTTGACATACGATGTGCGTATCGGAACAGCTCCCGGCAAAGGAGATGTGCGCTTCGCCCCTGCACTTGCCGACGGTCGCCGACGCACACTTGGCGATAGCAGCATAGGCACACTCAAGCAAACGATGTTCAATATAGCTAAGTATAAGCCAGGCACCTATTACGTTAGCGTTCAAGCAATCGATGCTGGAGGCTTGGGCGGTCTTTGGAGTGATGAGGTGATATATGAGCACACCAGTCCTTCCGTTCCTGTTATCAGCACTGAAAAACACCGAACTACCACTGTCGACTCTATAACTGTTGTGGCTAGTGGCTACTATGACGAGCAGACACAATATCAATGGTCGGTATCTAATGGAAAGGTTATATCGCAAGACAGAAATCAGGCTGTTGTGTGCTTCAATATGGCTGGTTCTCAGCAAGTAATGCTAACTACTGTGCGAGGTGAGGGGGAAGAATATCAATCAGAACCATTAACCATTATGGTTGAACCATACAAAGAAAAAAGTGTAAATTTCGATAATAAATATTCGTCTAATTTTTACAATAATAAAGCACTTGATATCAATCAAGATGGTTTGGTTGATGCTATTAGGGAATACTTGATGATAAATGATGGAAACGGAAACTTCATCCGTTATCCTAAGAGTTTCAATGCCCAAATGAAATTTTACAGTGCCGTTGTCTTAGACATTAATAAAGATGGCTTCCCTGATATAACGGGATGTGAGGATAGAGAGCTTGATAGAGGAGAGTCTCATCTTCCTAAAGGATATAATTTTTATATTAGTGATGGAGAAGGTGATTATGAATATTATAAGAAGGCGATAACTCTTTTGAACAAATCGGATGACTATTACGGCACTGGATATAAACAATCTCACACTAACTATATTTATCAAGGAGAAAGCTGTGAAATGTATTGGTTAGATGTGGCTAATACAGGTACTTTAAGCCCGATAGGAACCGACAACAGTCTATGGACTACAGATGATTATGCAACTTTTACTCGGTCACCACTCACTATTGGCGGTGGAGGATTATCCGCAATCGTAGATATTAACCGAGACGGTTTTATAGACTTGGTAGGTGCTCGCGCAGATTCATGTTACTATACATTAGGGCATGCTAATGGTGACGGTGCGTTCGATAATCCGAAAGTATTAGCAAGTGGTACACCACTCTTGGTTGCAGATCTTAACAATGACGGGTTCCAGGATGTCATCACAATAGAAAATAAGGTTATATACATATATTCTGGATGTGCTGACTTGACATGGGTAAGAAAAGGAAGCATAGATATTGTTATCAATTACATTACCGATATAAATATTTACGATATACAAGATATAGATAATAATGGATTCTTAGATATTCTGTTAGGTAATAAGGTTATATATTTTTACGCAGATTTCGCTTACATGATAGATACGGATTTTTCAAATAGTTCGGTTATACCTTTCGTTCCTTTAACCAATGGAGGTTATCCAAATGGATATCTTAGTTCTATTACCAACCAGTCCCCATCTGCCCCTGCCAAAGTCAGCGTGAAGCAAGGAGAGCATGGCATGGTGATAAACTGGAGCGATGCAGCCGACGACCATACGCCTGCCATGCAGATGCGCTACAATGTCAGCGTGAAACGCAAGGGCAAGACGGGCGAGAACAGCTATATCATCTCGCCGATGAATGGTGGCAGCAGCCAGTCGAACCTGGTGTTCCCCTACTACTATAAGCAATCAACGACGATGACCGTTCCCATGCGTGCTTTGACAGCAGGTGAGACCTACGAGGTGCAGGTGCAGGCCATCGACCTATGGAATCAGTATTCGCCCATGACGGAACCAGTTGAGATTACCATGACCGACGGCGGATATATTGAAGCTCCCAACGTGGTGGCCACTGGCCGTGAGGCTTCTGTGCGCTATATGGGTACATCAGCCAATGACGTAAGCTGTACGCCAGGTGAAGACGGAACCATTGTTCAGGACAAAGGACAGGGAGTATATGTGCTAAGCTGGTCGACACCTGGCATCAAGAACGTGCAGATAGGAAATCTCACCACTCAAATAACGGTGAAGAATCCCGTCAACGTGACCTTCGATGTGCCTGAGACCATCTATGCCGGCTATGAAGTGAAAGTTCAAACGAACGAGGAAATGGCAGAGCATCAAGGAAAATGCGACTTACGTGTTGTACAAAAGCCGACAAGCAAGAGCAAGGTACGCATAGACTACACGTCGGGGAGCACCGAGGCTGAGTTGTTCTTCAGCGAGCCAGGAGCATATATAATAGAATCCTATTGCGAGGACGAAATTGTAGGCAATACTTTCCAAAGAACCATTCATGTAACGGAAGCACCCAAGGCTGTCATCAGCAATGTGAGCGTTGATGCTGCCACAGGAAAATATGCTATCAGCTGGCCCACCAACTATTCCGCTGACATCGTAGGAGTGGAGGTACTAAAGGAAGGCTTGAGTACAGATACCTATACCATACAGGGAACAGCTCAGGTCGCTGACGGTTGCTTCATCGACAAAACCTCTTATCCTACGGCAAAGTCGGAACGCTACAAGATGGCATTGGTGACCAAGGGCGGACAGCGGATAGAGAGCGAGACACACAAGCCGCTGCACTTGATGATAGGACAATCTGCATCGGGTGGCTATAACCTGATGTGGAACGCATACGAGGGAATGAACGTAGACAGCTATCAGATTCTGCGCGGTACGTCGGCAGACAACCTGACCACCATCGATCAGCTTTCAAGCAACCAACAATGCTATACCGACCAGAACGCACCCGATGGCATCCTATACTATGCCATCAGTACAGGCAATGCCCGTTCTAACGTCATTTCCACGGAGTCTGCTGGTGAGATGCAGTTGGCCACCAGTCTGAAGGTGATTGCCAATACGACAGATGCCCCTGTATTGGAAGCTGAGGGAGGAAAACTGCAACTGTATGCCATCCTGCTGCCTACCTATTGTTATTATAATAAGGTGGCATGGAGCATCGTTGAAGGAAACGACCTGGCTACCATTTCACCCGAAGGCTTACTTACCGCTTCAGACAAAATGTGTGATGGCACAGAAAAAGTGAAGGTACGCGTGTCGACACTCGACGGATCGAACCTATCTGACGAGATTACGGTCTCCATGAAACCTGTCATACATGTTATTGTGTCGGCAGTCAATCTCTCTCGTAGATATGGAGAGGAGAATCCACGATTGACCTACGAAGTGGAAAACGGCACGTTGAATGGCATAGTCTCACTGAGTTGCGAGGCTACACCTACATCGCCTGTCGGCACTTACGAAATCGTTGTTTCAGAAGGAACAATTGATGACGAAAAGGTGATTTTCAAGAACGGTACGCTGACCATCACCAAGGCTCCATTGAAAGCTTCTGTAGGAAACTACTCTCGTGAGCAGGGAGAGGAGAACCCGGAGTTCGAAATCACTTATAGCGGATGGAAGAACGGTGAGGACGAGAGCGTGCTGCTTAAAAAGCCTGTAGCCACAACAACAGCCCTGAAGGACAGCCCCGAGGGTGAGTACGCAATCACAGTGAGTGGCGGCGAAGCTCAGAACTATGAATTCGAATACGTAAACGGTTTGTTGACTGTTATATCTACTAAAAACGCAGAACCATACGCCATACTGAGTGATGACAACACCGTCCTGACGTTCTACTATGATAAGCAGAAAGAAAAACGTGGTGGCATGGATATCGTCACATTTGAATGGGTTGAAGAACGAGGATGGAACGATGTTGACTCACTCATTGAGCGTGTGGTCTTCGACGAGACATTCGCTGAGTACAAAGAGGTGACCAGCACCGCAAATTGGTTCCATCAATGCAAAGGGCTAAAGACGATTGAGGGTATTGAGAACCTGAATACCTCGAATGTTACCGACATGCAAGATATGTTCTACGAATGTTCGTCACTCACCAGCATTGATGTGAGCGGTTTCAACACAAAGAATGTGACCAACATGCAAAGTCTGTTCGATGGATGTTCGTCGCTCACCAGTCTTGACGTAAGTAGTTTCAATACTGAGAACGTGACTGACATGCGTTGGATGTTCTGCGGTTGCTCTTCGCTAACAAGCCTTGATTTGAGTGGCTTCAACACAAAGAATGTGACTTTAATCAATGATATTTTCTATGGATGTTCTTCGCTAATAAACCTTGATGTGAGTAGCTTCAACACAAAGAATGTGACCGACATGCAAAGTCTGTTCGGTGGTTGTTCGTCGCTCACCAGTATTGACGTAAGTAGCTTCAACACTGAGAACGTAACCAACATGATGGCTATGTTCTATGAATGCTCTTCACTTACAAATCTTGATGTGAGTAGTTTCAACACAAAGAATGTGACCGACATGGGCTGGATGTTCTCTAAATGTTCGTCGCTCACCAGTCTTAACATAAGTAGTTTCAATACTGAGAATGTGACCGATATGCCTAGAATGTTCTTGGGTTGCTCTGCTCTAACGACAATCTACGTTGGCGAGAAATGGAGCACAGAGAATGTGACTAATAGTGAGCGTATGTTTACTGACTGTACCAGCTTGGTAGGCGGAAAGGGAACTGTGTATGACAGCAGCTACACCGATGCCACCTACGCCCGTATTGACGGAGGAACGGATGCGCCTGGCTACCTCACGGACTATCAGGATTTGGGCATTACCAATATTCTTGCCAGCGGAAAGCCGTTCGATGTCTATACCCTCGGTGGCAAGAAGGTGCGCCATCAGGTGACGACTATTGACGGTCTGCCCAAGGGCATATATGTTGTGGCCGGACAGAAGGTCGTGGTCAGATAATCAGAGCACTGCCTATTCATATTCAATCCCTTCACTGCAACGCTGAACAATAGTTTGCGGTGAAGGGATTTTTATCATGCGCCTGTCCGTAATATTTTCTGTGGATTTCTCTGCCTGTAAGGAGAAAGTATCGGCATTTAACTTTTTTTAAAAACAAAGGAAGAAAGAATTTATTAATTTATTTTTACATTTGTGCCAACAACTAACATGAATTAATATTTTATGAAAAAAATTACATTTCTTTTCTTGCTGGCGACGCTCTGTCTGACCGTATCTGCACGCAAATATCCGTTTGTGCTTGAGAAAAGCTACGAGATTGAGCAGGTGAGGGTGGCACAGCAGGGGTTGAAGTTCGTGAAGGTGTTCGGAATAGGCAAAAATGCCGACCGTGCCATGGAGCAAGCGAAGCAGAACGCCGTAGCCGCCTGTCTGTTCTTCGGTGTGGCAGGTACGGAAAGTGCAGGAGAGATACCACCGCTCTGCCCCGACGGCACACAGGGCTACGAAAAGAACAAGAGCTACTTCGACCGCTTCTTCTCCAATGGCGACTTCTTTATGTATGTGGAGAACGTGAACACCCGCTATCCCTCAGGCGAGAACAATATGAAGGTGAAAGGCGGCCGCAGGGTGGGCCTCTACCTCACGGTGAAGTACGACCAGTTGCGCAAGCGACTTGAACAGGATGGCATCATCAAGAGTCTCGACAGCTATTTCTAAAAACCAGATTATATGAAAGATATGAAGTTACGTCTAATCCTATCTGCCATTGCATTTCTGCTGACGACATTTGCCTCTACTGCGCAGACTCAGCAGAAAGCACAGAAACCCGTCATCATGGTAGTGCCTGAGAAGGCATGGTGCATCAATCAGGGCTATAAACTGGCCGACGGGCGTAGTGCCGACTATGAGCGCGCGCTCCGCAACAACGACATCTCGAATGTAATTACCCGTATGGGCGACATCATGGCCCAGCGCGGCTATCCGCTGAAGCTGCTGAGCGCCACGCTCGATGAGTTGCAGAACGAGGCTGCTCTCGATATGGGCCTGCAGTCGAAGGGCGACGGCGAGATTGTGGAAGACAACCTGGACCAGCTGCTGCGTGTGGCTGGTGCCGACATCGTGGTGAATATTGCCTTTACGCGTACTACGGCAGGCCCGCGCGGCCGCATTGAGTTCCGTGTGACGAGTGTCGACGCTGCCACGTCGAAGCAGATTGGCGGCAACGTAGGTCAGAGCTCCGCCTCGAGTGCACCGGTGGCCTCACTGCTGGAAGAGTGTGTCCTGGGCTTCATCGACAACTTCTCGGCCAGCATCCAGCGCCACTTCGACGATGTGATAAAGAATGGCCGTGAAGGTACGATCATCTTCAAGATTGCCAGCGACAGTCCCCTGCATTTCGACTCTGATGTGACGCTGAACGGTGAGACGGGTACACTGGCCGAAGCCATCGACTACTACCTGGCCGAACATGCCTTGCGCGACAACTACACACAGGGAGGCAAGTCGCGCGTCAGACTCTCTTTCGAGCAGGTACGCTTCCCCCTCTATGGTAAGGCTCGTTTCGGCAACCGCCAGCGCGCCATTAATGCCGAGGGCTTCATCAGCCCCATCGGCAGCTTCCTTTCACAGTTTGGCCTGTCTGTATCTACCACACCTATCGGCATCGGAAAGGTGTATGTGGTGATTGGACGTAAATAAAAGTATTTCAATATGAACATCAAGCGTCTGTTATTCAGCCTTTCGGCATGTTTCGCCTTGACGGGGCATGCCGCCGACCTGCCCAAGACGGGTAGCATCGTGCTCAATCCCTATGTAGCAGGCATAGAGTATGTGGCACCATCGGCCACGCAACTGCTTACCGACAAGCTGGCACAGGCCGCAGCACAGGCGGGGGTTGCAGCAGCCGGCTTTGACCAGCGGTTCCTGCTTGCTGCTAACGTCCAGATTCTCAAAGAAGAAACCACGGCTACTGCACCGGCAAAAACCTCTGTGGAACTGAGCGTCACCTATTATGTGGGCGATGGTATGGAGGGAACCCTCTTTTCATCGCACAACACCACGGTGAAAGGTATAGGCAGCAACCGCTCCAAGGCCTGCATGGCAGCCATGCGCCGCATCAATACGCAAGAGCAGGGACTGCTGCAATGTATCGAGAAAGGAAAGTGCAGAATCATTGCCTACTATGACAGCGAGGCCCAGAACATCATTGCCCGTGCAAAGAGCCTGGCTCAGTCTACGCGTTACGATGAAGCGCTGGCCGTACTGCTCACCATACCGTCGGCCAGCAAAGCCTATCCCCAGGCTCAGTCGCTGGTATCTCAGTATGGCGGGAAGGCTGTGGAGAATGCCAATCGCGAACTGCTGATACAGGCCACGGCCGCATGGAGTGCAGCGCCCAACGAACAGGGTGCAGAGCGTGCCCGTAACATCCTGAAGGGAATCGATAATCCCAGCGCTGCCATCACGGCCGATATTCGTACGCTTTCCAACAAGATGTCCGCCCAGATGGCAAAGAACCAGGAGCAGGAATGGCAGCTCCTCAGTCAGATGCTGGAGCAGAGCCATCAGGAGCGTCTGGCACGTATCGAGAAACAGCGCGACGAGAACGTAGCTGCCATCCTCGGTGAGGCACAGGTGAGAGCCGCCTATGCCAGCCGCCCACAGATCAACTATCACGTACACTGGTGGTAGAACTCAGAAAAAAACTGTAATAACCTAAAAAATCACATAGAACATGAAACTTACAACCAAAATCATCTGCCTGGCTTTTGCTGCTGCAGCTGTGCTCTCGTGTGAGTCTATTGCCGACGATGAGGACCTGATTGTTTATATGGCGCATCCAGAAGAAATAAAGCCTGCTAAGCCTAAGAACATTGACTATGCCCAGATGTACAAAGAGGCAGCCCAGTTCGGAGATTCACTCCGCAGCGTTCTCAATTACGAAGTGAGAAACAATCTGTCCAAAGATCCTAATAATCCCGAAAACGAACTGGGAATCTATTGGCCAGACGGCTTTTCCACGTTGCCTGACAATAATAGCAGAATGGGCTACATAAAACTGGGAAACGGATTATACGTGTCGGCGTGTCCGTTGGGCAGCTATGTGTTCCCCAAAAGTTTCAAGAAGTTTGAGGACTTCGTGAAAGAACAGGTGCCAGAACTTCCGAAAGCTCCTGATTTCGACAGTATCGTCGCTTCCTTCCCTACCAGCCAAGTCGGCCCTGAGGATTACCACTTCGAGTCGGGTATGGACTATCATACCTATAACAATGCCGTGACAGGAAAAGTAGATGCCGATCCTGCTATCCATGCTGCCCTTGACAAGGCGTTGGCGCAATATAAGAAAGAGTGCGACGAGTGGGAAAAGATATACAATAAGACTAAGTCAGACTTCTACGACTACGTGCGCAACGTGAAATATGCGTTCCTGAAAAAGCAACCCGTCAGTTACTATATCTGGGGCAACAGTACAGCCATGCAAGCAGGCGTGTCGCCTGCTTTAAGCACCCCGCTTCCGTCGTCAATTCCTAATGATATTGCGAAGGAAGAATGGGGTAATCATTGGAGAATGCCTACGATAGATGAGTTGAATAAGATTTTCGGCTATAACCTGGATAAAACAAAATATCCGAGAAATTTCGCGCTTGTACAAAATGGTCGTTATGTTGCTCTACAGTCTAAAAACGGAAATCAGAGCAGTCAGGCTCTGGTGTTCCATCTCAATGGCTATATGCAGCCGGACGGAAGTCTTAAAGAAGATAATGTACAATTTCTTCTATTGGCTAAAGACCGTCCTTCTGGCAAACAAGCTGCTGAGGGATTCTTTTTTGACTTTGATGAAAAGACCTACGGTAATGTTATTCTCCCCATAAAGAACGGCTACATCATCCGTCCAATTTACGTTTATTAAAAAATAGAAGATGAAGACAAAATATATTTTGATTGCGCTATGGATGCTGAGCGCATTTACGACCACAGCGTTTGCACAGTTCTATGACAGCAAGGCATATATCGCAGGGCTGTCGGGCAATTATGGAGAGCTGATTGGAAACAACCGCTTTTCAGAACGGTTGCATGGGAGCGAGTTCGGAACCGTCGGCTATGAGGGAAAGTTCTTCCACAACCCCATCGGCATCAACGATCCGCATCTGACTACAGGCACTGGTGATAAAATAAACTATGACTTGAAAGCCATGGCCAACCGCCTGAACAAGGAACAGGCAGGCAAGCGCGTGCTCGACTACCTCTTTATGCGCGATGCAGAGGGTAAGATGTCGGAAGAGCGGCTCAAGCAGCGTGCCATCAAGAACATCCAACTCAATGATGTGGAGCGTGCCAAGGTGGGTGTCATCGACCCCAACACCATCCTTCAGGAAGACTATCTGGGTGTGCTTCTCAATAACTACATCGTCTTCACGGAACGTATACTGAACCGCACACATTGGGCCGTGTTCCATGTAGACATCGACAAGAAAACACTCGACGACGTGTTTGCTGCATGGGACGATCCCACGCGCTACAATGCCATCCGCGTCAATGTGACACCTGTAGCCAGTGGTAACACAAAGGATAAAAATCCAGGACTTTTCGAGAGAATCCTTCTTCTATTAACCTACTCCTTGAAATCCCATGATGTGCGTGTAAACGCCGTGCAGCGTGCCATCGGCAAGGCCGTACCGGCACTGGCTATCCGCGGACAAATCTACCAGTCCCATCCGATGATGGCCGATGTGGGTGGTGAACAGGGCATTCGCAATGCCGATCGTCTCTACGTCTATCGCCAGTCACAGGACAAGAACGGACAGTTCCATTCTAAAAAGATTGCCGAGGCGCGTGCAGCTTCCGTCACCGACAACACCATTTCCCTGCACACTATCCGTGGACTGCAGCCTTCTTACAAGAAAGGCGACATCGCACGACTGCATACCGACCGTGGTGTGCGCAATACTTTCACGTATGACACCGGCAACAAGTTCCAGGGTTATACTTACACGTTCGACTATCTAACCAGCGTCACAAGTTACGGTTTGGGACGCCATGCACTGGTAAGTTTCGGCTACTCTCATCTGGAAGATGGCAAGAAATCGCTGTTCCAGTTCAGGAAAACGCTGGCTGAGGCACCTACGTTTATAAGGATCGGCATAGGACAGGGCCGCGAATTTACGCTGCTGAACAACATCCAAGTGATGCCATACGTGATGATTTATGGTGAGCAGATTAAGATGAAGGAGCATGCTACCACGGAATATGGCACGGACAAGGATTGGCAGCATGTTCACTACCCTCTCCAATTTGGTGCGAGGGCTTCGCTGAAAATCGCAGGACCGCTGGAGGTTACGGGTGGCATCTCCTATACGATGAAGCTGTATGACCCGAAAGAGAGCAACAGTGACGATTTCAAGCTCGATGAGCTCGAGGAGTATGTCTTTGATCCTATGGGTGCGAAGCGCTTCGGACTTCAGATGAATATGGGTGTCAGCCTGGCATTCTGATTATCGGTGCAGGGCTTCTTTCTATCGCATTTTCCATGACGATGCTGAGCACTTCTCCCGGCCCCATAGGCATCTTCGACAGCGGCTACGGCGGACTGACCATCCTTCATGGCATCCGCCAGCTGCTTCCCGAATACGACTATCTGTATCTGGGCGACAATGCGCGTACCCCCTATGGCCCGCGTTCCTTCGAGGTGGTCTATGAGTTTACGCGCCAGGCCGTCCACTATCTCTTCGAGCGTGGCTGCCAGCTGGTCATCCTGGGCTGCAACACGGCTTCGGCCAAGGCCCTGCGCACCATCCAGCAGCACGACCTGCCACAGTGGGACCCTGACCGCCGCGTGCTGGGGGTCATCCGTCCTACGGCCGAGGTCGTCGGCAGTCTGACAGAGACCCGTCACGTGGGCGTGCTGGCTACCGAAGGTACCATCAAGAGTGAGAGCTATAACCTTGAGATAAAGAAACTGCACCCCGATCTGCAGGTGACGGGCGTGGCCTGTCCGTTCTGGGTGCCGTTAGTGGAATACAACGAGGCTAACTCGCCCGGTGCCGACTATTTCGTGAAGAAGCGCATCGACCAGCTCATGGGGCAGGATCCGCTCATCGATGCCGTCATCCTGGGCTGCACCCATTACCCGCTGCTCATGCCCAAGATCAGGAAATACATGCCTGCCGGTGTCAGAATTATTGCGCAGGGCGAATACGTAGCCTCATCGCTGAAAGACTATCTGCAACGCCATCCCGACATGGAGCAACGCTGTTCCAAAGCAGCCACTACCCATTACCTCACCACCGAGAACCCCGATACCTTCAGCGAGCACGCCCAGATTTTCCTGAACGAGAACATTGAAGTCGGGAAAATCGTATTGGGGTAGGCTCTCCTACTGAACTCCTCGCAAATAAAAAAACCTATTAGTTACCGCTCGTCTACAAAGGTATAGCCGGAATACTGATCGCGAGGGAAGACAAACAGGCTGTCGTCGATACCACCGGCCTTGAAGTCAGAGAAATATATCTTGGCCCAGAAGAACGTTACCTTGATGCGCAGTTCAATCGGTTTGTGGGAACCTTTCTCCAACAAGGCCTCAATGGTGCTCATGTGTCCCTTCACACCGGGCTTGGCTTTCAGCGTCACCAGCATATTGTCGTCCTCTTTCGCTACCGAATAGGTATAGTCGTCACGGTTGAACTTGAACTTCTGCAGCAGCTTGTCCTTCTTGTTCACCTTCGGGTCGTGAATCTCCACGATGTTCTTTCCTTTGCGCAGGATATACTTGATGTCGCCATTGTCCCAGATAATGCTCCTTCGGGTGGTCGACTTACTCTTGTTGCCCTTGTACCAACCCGAGCCTTCAGACGAGTAGATGCCGAGGATGCTGATGCGGTAGTGGAACGAAGCCCCTTCCGGACCATAAATCTGCTCGTAGGCATCGTCAAAGATGCGTCGTGCCTGTCTAGCATTCGGAGTTTCCGCCTTTTCCGCAAAACTACATAGCGCTGTCGACCACAGCATCAGAACAGCCGCGATTCTGGCAGCCCACACATATTGTCGTGAGTTCAGACCGATTACCTTCATCATCATTGCTTTTATATTGTCTTAACCGCAAAAATACGAATACTTTTTGAGATATCATGGCATTTTGATTTTTTTTACGTACCTTTGCAAAAAATATAGAAAAGATATGCAAGAGACAAGACAGAACAAGATAGCACGCCTGCTCCAGAAGGAGCTGAGCATGATTTTCCAGGAGCAGACTCGCTCCATGCACGGTGTGATGGTATCGGTGACGCGCACGAAGGTGTCGCCCGACCTGAGCATCTGCACAGCCTACCTGAGCATCTTCCCTTCTGAGCGTGGCGAGGAACTGCTAAAGAACATTGAGAAGAGCAACCAGCAGATTCGCTACGCCCTGGGTCAGCGCATCCGCCATCAGCTGCGCATCGTACCCGAGCTACGCTTCTTCATCGACGACTCACTCGACTATATCGACCATATCGATGAACTGTTGAAGAGTTAGGACTTATGAATTTCCCCTTCCTCATTGCCCGTCGCTACCTTTTTTCGAAGAAGTCGACGAATGCCATTAATATCATCAGCGGCATCTCAGTGGTCGGTGTGGCTGTAGCCACCATGGCTTTGGTGGTGACGCTAAGTGTCTTCAATGGCTTCAGCGACCTCGTAGCCACCCTCTTCACTGCTTTCGACCCGCAGCTGGAAGTGACTCCCACAAAGGGGAAGACAGCTCCTGCCGACGACCCCATGCTTACCGAGATACGCCAGTTGCCCGAGGTGTCTGTGGCCACGGAATGTGTAGAAGACCTGGCGCTGGTGGTCTATCGAGGCCGTCAGGCCATGGTGACGATCAAGGGTGTTGACGATAACTTCGACCAACTCACTCATATCCGCGAGATTCTCTATGGCGACGGCTCGTTCGAGCTTCACGCTGCCGACCTTCAATACGGTATCGTGGGCATCCGCCTGGCCGAGCAGCTGGGCATGGGCTACCGCTTCGACGAGCCGCTTCAGGTCTATGCACCGCGTCGCGAAGGGCAGGTAGACATCCTGGATCCCGAAGACGGCTTTGTGCAAGACGAGCTCTACTCGCCCGGTGTGCTTTTCGCCGTGATGCAGGCGAAATACGACAAAGGCTACGTGCTGACATCCGTGGACTTTGCCCGTCGTATCTTTGACCAGCAGGGCATGCTCTCCTCGCTGGCCCTCCGACTGAAGGCTGGCAGCGACCTGGAAGCCGTGAAAAGCAAGATAGAGCGTATTGCCGGCGACCGCTATACGGTGCGCGACCGCTATGAGCAGCAGGACGACACGTTCCGCATCATGAAGATAGAAAAGCTCATAGCCTATATTTTCCTTACCTTTATCCTGTTAGTGGCCTGCTTCAACATTATCGGCTCGCTCTCGATGCTCATCATCGACAAGCGCGATGACGTGACCACGCTGCGCAACCTGGGAGCCAGCGACCACCAGATCACACAGATTTTCCTTTTCGAAGGCCGCATGATTTCAGCCATGGGAGCTGTCATCGGCATTGTCGTCGGACTGTTGCTCTGCTGGCTTCAGCAGACATTCGGGCTGATCGCTTTAGGATCGAGTGCCGGCTCGTTCATCATCGATGCCTATCCCGTGAGCGTCCACCTCAGCGATGTGCTCCTCGTCTTCGTCACCGTCCTTATCGTGGGCTTCCTCTCCGTGTGGTATCCCGTACGCTATTTCTCGAAAAGGCTTTTGAATTAGGAGTTAGGAGTCAACTCTTTATGTTTCTCGGATGATGTTCCAGCACAGCCTCGCGCAGTGCCTGGTTGGAGAGGTGTATATAAATCTCGGTGGTGCCTATCGACTCATGGCCCAGCAGGGCTTGAATGACGCGCAGGTCGGCACCTCCTTCCAGAAGTGCCGTGGCAAAGGAGTGGCGTAGCGTGTGGGGGGAGATGGTCTTCAGGATGTCAGCCATGTCGGCCTGCTGCTTCAGCATGATGAGCACCATGGTACGTGTGAGGTGCGCACCTCGTCGGTTCAGGAACACATAGTCCTCCTCACCCGCCTTTATCTTCAGCTCATTGCGCCAGGGCAGGTAGTTGTCGATCTCATGCAGCGCCAAATCGCTGATGGGTACCAACCGCTCCTTGGCCCCCTTTCCCATGATACGGAGGAAACGCTCCTCCCGAAAGAGCTGTGAGAACTGGAGGTTCACAAGTTCTGATACGCGCAGTCCACAGGAGAAGAGCACCTCTATGATGGCACGGTTGCGGTGTCCCTCGGGCTTCGACAGGTCTATGGAGTCCTTCAGCTGGTCCACCTCGCCCGGTGTGAGATACTCGGGCAAATGCTCGCCTATGACAGGACTCTCCAGCAGTTCGGTAGGGTCACGCTCTATGTAGCCGTCGATTACCAAAAACCGATAGAAGGCGCGCACGCCGCTCAGTATGCGACACTGCGACCGCGGACCCACACCGATGTCGTGCAGTCCGGCAGCAAACTGCTGCAAATCCTCCAGCTGAGCCTCTTCGGGGCACTTACCTTCCTGCTGCATGAAGATGAGCAGTTTGTCCACATCACGTTCATAGGCATCGAGCGTATTGGCATTGGCCCCTCGCTCCAATTTCAGGTAGCGCACGAACTTGCGCTTCAGTACTTCGTCTTCAGGTCGGTTCTCCATACACTTCTCCTTGTGACAGACATTCAATATTTCCTGTGACAAAGTTAGGTCAAAAAATCCATTCTTACAAATAAAAAAACAACAACTTGCACTCCCCTCAACAGCGCAAAGGCCAATATCACATGAGAATAGCCAATAATTGCAGTAATATCTTTTCGTTTCTCTCCATGTTTAATTTTTTTTTCGTACTTTTGCCCTCAATTTGTGAGAAATTATATAACCATAACTATACCACTCTATGAGAATCCTTATCATAAACGGTCCTAACCTGAACCTGCTGGGCCAGCGCGAACCAGGCATCTACGGCAGCGAGTCATTCGAAGCCTATCTGTCACAGTTGCGCCAGCGCTATTCCGACATCACCATCGATTACTTCCAGAGCAATGTAGAAGGCGAGCTCATCAACCAGCTGCAGCAAGGCGGTTTCCTGGCTAACGAGCCTTATGACGGCATCGTGTTCAATGCTGGTGCCTACACGCACACCAGTATTGCCCTTCACGACTGCATACGCTCATTGAAATCGCCCGTCATCGAGGTCCACATCTCCAATGTTCACCAGCGTGAGGACTTCCGCCACAAGAGCTATCTCTCAGCTGTATGCAAGGGGGTTATCTGCGGCTTCGGCCTCGACAGCTATCGGTTAGCCATAGAGGCAATAGAGAGACCCTCCCCCAGCCCCTCCCAAAAGGGAGGGGAGTAGAAAAAACTCTGCAAGCCTATATTACATTTATATCATACCAAGACCTTTATGGAGATAATCTCTTCCCCAATGAACGACCCACTCCCGACCACTCCCTGTGAGGGAGGGATTGGGGGAGGGTCTTCCTATGTTCTTTCCCATATCGACCCAGAGCCAGAATATCTGTACCGTCTGTGGCGTGCCACCAACATCCACCTGCTCCATGGACGCATGGCCAGCGGACACCTGCAAGGCCGGCTACTGAAGATGCTGGTGCAGATGATACGGCCTAAAAACATCTTGGAAGTGGGAACCTTCAGCGGCTACAGCGCCATCAGCATGGCCGAGGGTCTGGAAGAAGGGGGCATGGTCTATACCTTCGAGATCAACGACGAACAGGAGGACTTCACCCGTCCGTGGATAGAGGGATCGGCCGTGGCCGACAAGATACGCTTCATCATCGGCGATGCCATTGAGGAGGCTCCCCGACTGGGCATCATCTTCGACATGGCCTTCATCGACGGCAACAAGCGCACCTATGTAGAGACCTATGAGATGGCGCTCTCCGTGCTACGGCCTGGTGGCTTCATTCTGGCCGACAACACCCTGTGGGACGGCCACGTCACCGACCCTGCCTATGCCCACGACCAGCAGACGCAGGGCATCGTCAGCTTCAACGACCATGTGGCTGCCGACCAGCGTGTGGAGAAAGTCATCCTCCCCCTGCGCGACGGTCTCACCCTCATTCGGAAAAAGGAACTGTAAAGAACCATCATCCATATACATATAAATATAGATTAAGATAAAGTCATACCAAATGAAAAAATCCCTTCTGGCGCTCTTTCTTACAATAGCTGTCGCCATCGGTTTCTACTCTGTCCTGACCATCAAGAACCAATATGCCACCCTCCTTTCGTCGAGCATACCGTCGACCTGCCCTGCCAAAATACATTCAGAAAACTACCACATCTGCCAACAGGCCCTGAAGGACGGCGACCTGACACTGGCGCGTGAGATTATTGCCCGAGGAAAGGCCGAAGCCAAGGACAGCGACGAATACTATTCCTATCTGGTGCTCGAAAGCAAATACTATTTCACCACCATGCAGAGCGACTCTTTTCAACTGAGCATCAAGCAGTTGAGCCGATACTTGCGAAGCCAGCCAGCCTCCTCATCGCCCTTCAGGCAGATGCTGCTGATGGAGAGCAAGCTGCAGCATGGCGTCTATGAGGCAAAGATGGTGGGACGCATGGATTCGGCCCTACCCTACTACATGGAAGCCCTCGACATGGCGAACCGCATTCCGCATATCGACGGCTACCGCCTCATCATGCTCACCAACATGGCCGATGCCTACAAGCAGATGGGCCGCTACGACCAGGCCGTACGCTACGCCCGCCACGCCATGGACTTGGGTGACTCTATCGGCATGACCAACGATACCCGCATCACCATTGCCATCGGCATTGCCTCGGCCTACGCTGCCATGAAAAGCTTCGAACAGAGCGCAATATATTGGGAGAAAGCACGACAGCTGAGGCCCGAAATGGACCGCGAGCAGGTGTTCCACTACCTGAACAACCGTGGCAACGACTACTATCTGCAAGAGAAATACGAAGAAAGCCTGCAGTGCTTCCTGGAACTCGACTCGCTGATAGCCAACGACTCTACCATGCTTTGGGAACGCATGTATGAACGAGCCAACCTCAGCGACGTGTACATTAAGCTGGGACAGCCCGAACGTGCCATCCTACTTCTGGACGAGACACAGCCCTTTTTCACCAAGCAGAACCAGCAACTGCCTCTGTTCTACCTCATCACACAGCGCATAGAGCTGGCCCTTATCGACGGCCGACTGACGGAAGCCCGCCAGCTGATTGAGGAGAACCCCATTCCCGACTGGATGATTCCCGAACAGATACAGCTGCGACGCAAGGTTATCATGCTCTACTATAAGAAGACGGGGCAATGGCAACAATACGGTGAGATGCTGCGTGCCTACTCCATCATGCGCGACAGCCTCTTCAGCGATGACATAAAGATGCTCTTCTCCGAGACGCTTATCCATTATCAACACGATAGGACCATCCTCAACAAGCAGAAGGAGATAGAAGAGGCACGGCTGTCCTTCCGGTGGGCCTTTGCCCTGTTCGTAGCATCAATCATCGTCATCTTGCTGCTCATCAACATCATCATACAGAAACAACGCGCTCACAAACTGAAAGACGCAGAGGTACGCGCCAGCATGGCCGAACTGCGCATGGAGACCGTGCGCAACCGCATCACGCCCCACTTCATCAGCAATGCGCTGTCGGCCGAGATCATGGCCCAGATGGAGGGGAAGCCAACCGACCTCGACTCGCTTGTGCAACTGCTGCACCGCGGCATTGAACTGACCGATGTAGAGCAGTCAACACTGAGCGAGGAACTGGAGTTCATACGCTTCTACTGCAACATCGAGAGCCGCTCGGTAGGCGACGACTTCTGCCTCGACATCGACCTGCCCGAAAACTTCGACACCGACAAGGTGCTGCTGCCCTCCATGAGCATACAGATCCTGGTAGAAAATGCCATCAAGCACGGTCTGAAGACCCGTAAGCCCGAACCCGGCAGGAACCGCTGCGTTCTGGTGAAGTTATCACAACAGGAAGGAGTCACACTCGTAGAGGTTATCGACAACGGAGTAGGCTTGGCCGAAGACCGTAAGAACAAGGTCGATAATCCCTCTTACAAGGAACGCACTGGATTGCGCGTCATGCGGCAGACTATCCACCTCCTGAACGAACAGAACCAAGAGAAGCACAGACTGCAGAAAGGAAAGCCCGTGATGAGCTATGGACTGGAAAACTACATCCTCCCCGACGGCCAGCATGGCTGTCGCGCATGGCTCCTGCTGCCCAGCGACTTCGACTATATTCTGAAGAAAAAGGAATACCCAAATTACCCCCCCCACGAAAATAACGCTTTCTGACATGGAAACCAGACATCTCGTAAGAGCCTTCATCGTCGACGATGAACCCAACGCCACCGCCCTGCTGTGCAAGATGCTCGAAGACTACTCGGTGGAAATCATCGGAACAGCCACCGATGCCACCGACCACACACGCAATGAAATCATAGAGAAGGAGCCCGACCTGTTGTTCCTCGACGTGGAAATGCCCACCATGTCGGGACTCGACTTCTGCGCCACCATCCGGCCCGAGGTGAAGCCCGACATGAAGGTTGTCTTCTACACCGGCTACGACAAGTACCTGCTGCAGGCCCTGCGACAGCAAGCCTTCGACTACATGCTGAAGCCTGCCACACGACAGGACCTGGCACAGACCATGACCCGCTACTATGAGAACAAGCTGAGCAACATTCAGCATGCCATCAGCAACCCATCCACGACAGGCACACCCACCATCATGGTGGTCAATGCCACCAACGAGCACACCGTGCTACGCTTCGACGACGTGGCCTTCTTCCGTTTCGATAGCCAACGGCGCATCTGGGAGGTCATCACTACCGAAGGAGAAAGCCACCTGCTGCGCCACCGCACCACAGCCGACATCATCCTTGCTTTCTCACCCTCCTTTGTGCAGATACACAAGGGATACATCGTCAACATCAACCAGATAAGCAAAGTGCTCGACAACCAATGCCTGCTGCGCCCACCGCTACAGCACATCACCGAACTGCGCATCAGCAAGAACTACCGGCATGATTTCATGGCCACTTTCTATAACCTGTAGGAAACAAAAACGGATATCTCCAACGAGCTGTAGAGAAAAAACAAAACGGAAATAATTTTGCCATGTCAGTAAATTGACGTAACTTTGCACCTCCTATTTTATTTTAAAAGCAAAAGCATAATCTCTCTAAGCAAAAAATCATGTCATACCTCTTTTCATCAGAATCAGTTTCGGAGGGCCATCCCGACAAAGTGGCCGACCAGATAAGCGATGCCATACTGGACCAGTTCCTGGCCTATGACGACCGAGCCCGCGTAGCTTGTGAGTCATTTGTTACCACCGGACAAGTGGTCATCATGGGCGAGGTGCGCAGCGATGTCTACATCGACCTGCAGACCATTGCCCGCAACACCATCAAGAAGATTGGCTATACCAAGGCCGAATATCAGTTCGACGGTAACTCATGTGGCATTCTGACAGCTATTCATGAACAGAGCTCAGATATTAACCAGGGTGTCGACAATGGTGATGAAGACAACCAGGGTGCTGGCGACCAAGGCATGATGTTCGGCTATGCTACCAACGAGACAGAGAACCTGATGCCCGTAAGTCTCGATCTGGCTCACCTCATCATGCGCACACTGGCCGATATCCGCAAGGAAGGTAAGGAGATGACCTACCTGCGTCCTGACTCGAAAAGTCAGGTCACTGTGCAGTACAGCGACGAGGGCGTGCCCGAGCGCATCGACACCATCGTTGTCTCCACCCAGCACGACGAGTTCCTGGCCGGCGGCAATACCGAGTTCGGCCCCAAGAACGATGAAGCCATGCTGGCACGCATCAAGGACGACGTAATTCATATCCTCATCCCCCGGGTGAAGCAACAGATTCACTCACAGAAGGTGCTCGACCTCTTCGGCCTCGACATCAAGTACTACGTGAACCCTACAGGCAAGTTCGTCATCGGCGGCCCCCACGGCGACACTGGTCTGACAGGCCGTAAGATTATCGTCGATACCTACGGTGGCAAGGGAGCCCATGGCGGCGGTGCCTTCTCGGGCAAGGACTCATCGAAGGTGGACCGTTCAGCTGCCTACGCTGCCCGCCATATTGCAAAGAACATGGTGGCTGCCGGTGTGGCCGACGAGATGCTTGTACAGGTGAGCTATGCTATCGGTGTGGCACAGCCCATGAACATCTACGTGAACACCTATGGACGCTCACGTGTACAGATGAGCGATGGCGAGATTGCCAAGATGATTGAAAAGCTCTTCGACCTCAGGCCAAAGGCCATCGAGCGTACGCTGAAGCTGCGCCAGCCCATGTATGTGGAAACGGCAGCCTACGGCCACATGGGACGCAAGCCGGAAATCATCAAGAAGACCTTCACCAGCCACTACCACGAAACGAAGACCATTGACGTGGAACTGTTCACCTGGGAGAAGCTCGACCGCGTTGACGACATCAAGAAAGCCTTCCATCTGGCCTAATGACTACCGAGGCAGACAGTAGCACCACCAAACTCCTGCTGACAGCTAAGGAAACGGCTGACAGCAGCAGTATGGTGAATCCACCCCATTTCGACGAACTGCTACTCCCATCAGGCGACACCCTCTACTACGCTACCAACCATCCCGAATGGTCGCACGGGATAGCCGGTGACCCCATCCCCTATACCGTCAGGGGCGACAGCGTGCTCACCCTGTTGCTCATCGCCTGCTTCATGATTCTCACCATATCGGTGGCACAGTCCAAGCGTTTCATCATCCGACAGCTGAAGTACTTCTTCTTCATTCCACGCAACGACAGCAACATCACCGAGACATCACAGGAACTGCACTTCCAGTCCTTCCTCGCTGGCCTGTCGTGCCTACTCTCGGGCATCATTGTCTTCCAGTATACCAACCACTATATCACCGACACTTTCCTCATCGGCAACGAGCTCATACTCATAGCCCTGCTCTCAGCCGTATTCCTTACCTATATTGTGGGCAAGGCCATCCTGTACCTCATGGTCAATTCCGTCTTTTTCGATCCGACCAAGAACCGACAATGGCAGAAGGTGCTGCTCTTCATCAATGCCATGGTGGGCATACTGTTGTTTCCCGCCGTACTGCTCACTATCTACTTCGACCTTTCGCTCGATAAAGCTGCATATTATTTCGTTTCTATCCTCTTTTCTGCCGAAATTCTGACATTTTATAAGGGTTGGAGCATCTTTTTCCGTCAAAATAGAGGTTTTTTAAAGATTTCTTTGTACTTTTGCACCCTCGAAATTACACCCTTGCTTTGTTTGGCAAGTGGTTTACTCATTTTGATTGACAATTTGAAACCCAATTTTTAGGAGAGAGATGATTAAGAAGATTCTGGTTTCGCAACCGAAACCCACGAGCGAGAAATCGCCCTACTACGACATTGCTGAACGCTTCGGTGTAGAGTTGGTTTTCCGCCCATTCATCAAAGTTGAAGGAATCAGTTCCCGTGAATTCCGTACACAGAAAGTCAGCATCCTCGACTACACCGCTATCGTGTTCACGTCGCGCCATGCTATCGACCACTTCTTTACCCTTGCCAAGGAACTTCGTGTCAACATTCCTGAGGACATGAAATATTTCTGTGTCACGGAGACCATCGCTCTTTATATCCAGAAATACGTACAATATCGCAAACGCAAGGTGTTCTTTGGCACCACAGGCAAGATCGACGACCTGCTGCCTACGATGGTGAAGCACAAGACGGAGAAATTCCTCGTTCCGCAGAGCGATGTCCACAACGACTCTATTGCCCGTCTGCTCGATTCGAAGAAGTTGCAGCACCAAGAGGTCGTCATGTACAAGACCGTCTCCAACGACTTCACCGACGAAGAGGTGAACTCATTCGATTACGACATGCTCATCTTCTTCAGCCCGTCGGGTATTGAGTCGCTGAAGAAGAACCTGCCCAATTTCCAGCAGGGCAAGATAGCCATCGGCACCTTCGGTCCTGCTACGGCCAAGGCTGTCACCGATGCCGGTCTGCGTCTTGACCTTCAGGCTCCTACCGAGGACTATCCCTCTATGACGGGTGCCTTGCAGCACTATCTGCTGGTGCAGGAGGATTAAAGTGAAGAGTGAAGAGTGAAGAGTGAAGATTTTCCTAAATCTGAACGTATCGTCAGCAAGAAGCTGATAGACCAACTGTTTTCGAGCGACCAGAGTCATTCACTGGTCGCTTTCCCGTTACGAGCGGTCTACATGGATGTTGCTGCTGACTGTTTGCCAGAGCAAAAAGACAAGCATCTACAGATTCTTATCAGCGTCTCGAAGCGTCATTTCAAACATGCTGTCGACCGTAACCGCGTGAAGCGTCAGTTGCGCGAGGCCTATCGCCTGAACCGCTCCCTGCTCACCGTGCACTTTCCTGCCGACCGTCAACTATTCATCGCTTTTATCTGGCTTTCCGACAGTCTGGCCCCCTCGTCTGTCGTCACCTCTCGTGTCAAACGACTGCTCAAGCGTATCGCTGAGCAAATAACAACCCCATGCCATACATGAAACCTAATCGGTCATCAGACCGATTTTGTTGTTTTAAAATGAAGAAGATCTGGTATTATCTCTGTTGGCCGTTGAAGTGGTTGCTGCTGCTGCCCATTCTGTTCTATCAGCAGTTCATCAGCCCCTTTACGCCTCCTTCATGCCGCTTCACCCCCACCTGTTCACAATATGCAAAAGAGGCCATACAGAAGCATGGCCCCTTTAAGGGATTGGCATTAGCCATTTGGCGCATCCTGCGCTGTAACCCGTGGGGAGGTTCCGGATATGACCCCGTGCCTTAGTTATATAAAGGTCACGAGACCGTATTCGGAAACGCTCATTCTCCTTATTTCAGAATCACCTTTCGGGCCTTGCCGTCAGTGGTCTTCTCGATGGCAACGCCACCGTTCTTACCATACTGGTCCATACGCTGTCCACCGAGGGTGTAGCGTGCTGTGACGGTACGGTCGGCCTTGGTTTGGCTGATACCAGAGGGATCGGTGTTGATGGTGCGGCTCGTAGCAGCGAAGGCATTGGTGTTGATGCCGTCGCCCTTGGCCACCATCCAGAAGGTGTATTTGCTGTTATAACCGGTATAGTCCACGTTGTACTGCTCGTCACTGTAGTTCTCGCTGTAGTAGGTGGGATCAGACTCGTTGGGGATGAGCCACCAATAGAACGCACCGTCCTCGGTGGTGTTGGTGACGGTCACCTTGTAGCCCGTTTCATCGGTGGTGAGGGAGAAGTTGGGATGAGCCGGATGAATGCCGTTGTGACCAACGAGGTTGTTGGCTAACAGGGGAACGGGATCGTTCTGGTACTGGCTCTGGTCGCGCAGCGAACCATCGAAGGTGAGCAGCAGACGGCAGTCGCTGTCGCTGGCATCGGGTACAGCATAGAGGTGATTATGTATCTCGTCAGCCGTAAGCGCACGGCTATAGAGTGCATAGTTGTCTATCAGCACGCTGCCCGAGAAGGTATTGCTCGAAGCACCGATAACCAGCGGGTTATTTCCCATGACCACCTTGCCCTGTGCTGTTGTGGTGCCGTAGAGCATACCGTCAATATAGAGGCAGAGATTGTTCTCGCTCTGCTTGGAGTCGTAGGTCAGGGCCACATGGTGCCACTGGCCTGTCTCGCGGATGAGATAGCGCCAGGGGGTGAAGAAGGTGTGACCGTTGTTGTCGCCATCGCCTGCACTGTGCAGACCAGCTTCGAAACACATGCCGCCAGGGGTGGCACCACCACTTTGATTGTACATATCAATAAACCAGCCGTTGTTCCAGCTATCGCCAGTCATGTTGGCACTCTCGTTGGTAAGACAGGTCAGCTGGAAATTCTCGCATTCCTCTGCGAAGAACACCCACATCTCTGCTGTCATAGCCTCGGCAGTAGCCATGATACTGGGCGACATCGGGATGTAGATATTGTGTGAGTCGTTGTTTTCAGACAGCGAAGCGTCCTTCACCAACTGGAAAGCCATGTCGTTGATACCCGTTGCTTCAGGACGGGCAGCGATGCGGTGGCAGATATTCCACGGATGGTCGCCGTGGCCACGTTCCGGATTCGAGGGGGCATACTGCATGAACCAGTGCTCAGTGCCTTCTTCATCGAAGAGGAGTTGCAGCGTATGGTTGTTCCTGTTGACGTTGTGCCACGAGCTATCGTCGATACGGAAGTTACGGCAGATGGTGGAGAAGCCGTCCTTCGACTCCATGAGGAAGCCATCCTCGGCGGTATAGAACACGTGCTTACCCGTCGGGTCGTCGGGGACGATAGTAAACGAACCGATGGCGGCAGTATGGATGGACATGGCACGAGGCTGTGTGGCCCAGGTCTGTCCACCGTCGTTTGAATAGAAGATGGTGGGTGTGGCATCGCGTCCGGCACGGCCGTCATTGCCGGTACCTACACAGGTGAGCACATAGATATTATCGCCCTTCGAGGCGATGAGGTTGGGTTCCACGCCACAGGTACCCTCCAAATATTTCGGCTCCTGCCAGGTTGCACCGCCATCGGTGGAGCGCTGGAAGATGCTGTGCATCAAGTCTTCGGCGGGAACGGGGTCGCCCTCGTTGCCATCGCTCAGCGAACCGCGGTAGATCACATTGATGTTGTCGCCATCCATCGACAGGTGGGAATAACTGAAAGGTGTCCATAGCTCGTTATAACTATTGCCATCGACAGCCACATGGGCGATATTCTTGGTGTTGATGGTATTGCCACCATCGACAGAGGTGGTCACAAGCATCTTGCCAAGGCTATCGCCGAGCAATGCCCAACGGTTGTCAGCCACCTTCAGGTCGACAATGTTTTGCTTATACACCGTAGTTTCCTTAAGCGTTGCACCACCGTCAAGGCTACTGAACACGCGCACGGCACGGTAGTCATTACCGGTCTTGTAGGTAAATTGCTCCGCACCTGTGTAGTACATAAAGGTCATGGCCACCGTGTTTCCGTCGCAGGCGATGTGGTGACGCAAATAGCCATAGTACTCTGCTCCCGAAGCAATCTCTTGCGTTTCGAATGTGCTACCGCCATCGGTACTGCGCACATAATACACATGGTTATTCGCAAATCCGTTATTGTCGAAGATGATGAAATGGACGTTATTGCCACCCACAGCCATGAATGTGGGGTTGTAGTAGGAGTTCTCAGGCAGTTCCTCATGCGAGGTGCCTATTACCTGGGCCTGTTCCCACGTGCGCCCCAGGTCGGTGCTGCGACGGTAGTAGTAACGGTATAGTCCGTCGGCATCCTTGCCTTTCTCTACCCAGGCGAGGTGGATGGTTCTGCCACTGGTGGCCACCTGCATGGGGAAGAGGTGGTCGTCTTGCTTCTCAGCATCGGTAATGCCGTAGGTGAGGTTCTGCCATCCGCCCCAGTTCGAGGGCAGCATCTGCTGAAGGTCAGAAGCACTCTGGGCCCCTGCCACAGTTGATGTGGCAAAAAGGAGGGCCGTCAACGTAAGTTTCTTGAATTTTTTCATATTGCTGGTTTTTGTTATTGATAATTGTTTAGGATAGTAATATAGATGATAACCGTGCAAAGATAATGCTTTTCTGAAAAACCACAGCACTTAAAAGAAAAAAAATACCTTTTTAGCGTAACATTTTGGTGCTTCTCTCATTATTTCGTAACTTTGCAACCCGAAATTGCATATCTAATTAGACAATGAGAAAGAATTTTGTAGAAGAACTGCGCTGGCGCGGAATGCTGGCTCAGATTATGCCTGGTACAGAAGAGCTCCTGCAGAAGGAGATGGTGACTGCCTATCTTGGCACCGACCCCACGGCCGACTCACTGCACATCGGTCACCTCTGCGGTATCATGATGTTGCGCCACCTGCAGCACTGTGGCCATAAGCCCATTATCCTCGTAGGCGGTGCCACGGGTATGATTGGCGACCCCAGCGGCAAGAGCCAGGAGCGCAATCTACTCAATGACGAGACACTGCGCCACAATCAGGAATGTATCAAGGCTCAGGTGGCCAAGTTCCTGAACTTTGAGAGCAAAGAGCCCAATGCTGCCGAGATGGTGAACAACTATGACTGGATGAAGAACTTTACGTTCCTCGACTTCGCCCGTGAGGTAGGAAAACATATCACCGTAAACTATATGATGGCCAAGGAGAGCGTGCAGCAGCGCCTCAACGGTACGGCTCGCGACGGTCTCAGCTTCACCGAGTTCACCTACCAGTTGCTGCAGGGCTACGACTTCCTCTACCTCTACCAGCACAAGGGTGTGAAACTGCAGTTGGGCGGTAACGACCAGTGGGGCAACATGACCACCGGCACCGAGCTTATCCGTCGCACGCTGGGCAACGACGTAGAGACCTTCGCCCTCACCTGTCCGCTCATCACAAAGAGCGACGGCAAGAAGTTCGGTAAAACTGAGAGTGGCAATATCTGGCTTGATCCGAAGCGCACCACGCCCTACCGCTTCTACCAGTTCTGGCTGAACGTCAGCGACGAGGATGCCGAGCGCTATATCAAGATCTTCACTTCTCTTGACAAGGATACCATCGACAGCCTCATCGAGGAGCACCGTCAGGACCCTGGTCGCCGCGTGCTGCAGAAGCGCCTGGCTCAGGAAGTTACTGTACTGGTTCACTCGCAGGAAGATCTCGACATGGCCATAGAAGCCTCGAATATCCTCTTCGGCAAAGCCACGAAGGAGGCATTGGAGAAGCTCGACGAGCAGACCTTCCTCGACGTGTTCGACGGCGTGGAGAAGTTCGAGATTTCGAAAGACCAGCTGGGACAGCCCGCCATTGAGATCTTCACCACCGCAGCCCCCGTATTCCCCTCGAAGGGCGAGATGCGCAAGATGGTACAGGGCGGTGGCGTATCGCTAAACAAGGAGAAGCTGACAGACCAGAACCGCGCCATAACGGCCGACGACCTCATCGACGGCAAGTACCTGCTGGCCCAAAAAGGCAAGAAGAACTATTACCTCATCACGGTGAAATAATTTGTGAAAAGGGTCTGAACATCATTAACGGCAAGAAGGTGTATGCTAATTAATAAATAATGAGTACTTTTGCCCCCAGTAAATTACATCAAAACAATTTGTTCCTATGAAGAATACATTACTCCTCCTGACAGCCCTTTTGCTGTCGGCTATCGGTGTTCAGGCCCAACAGCCAGGCACGCCAGTTTTCAAGAAATCACCCGCATCGGGCTTTACTGCAAAGACTCCTGTCCATAGGACAGAGGCCGGTAACGGACAATGGTGGGGCTACTGCTCGGACGACAGCGAGATCAGCGGTGTGGGCATCAATGCTGCCGATACCTATTTTGCCGCCATCAGCCTCACAGGCACCAACATTCCCTTGTATAAAACACTTAAAGGCATGCGCTTTGCCATTATGTCGAACAAAGCCACCAACATCAAGGTATGGGTGGCCACGGCCTTGCCTAATACCCTCAACGATACCTACATCATAGCTTCTCAGGATGTGGATGCCGCCACCAGGGCTGACGACGGCACCTTCGAGGTTCTCTTCGACGAACCCATCGAGGTGAGCAACCGCTACCTATATGTAGGCTATACCTTCACCATCTCAACAGTTTCGACAACTGACGACGGCTACCCCGTAGGTACGGTGGCAGACGACAGCGACCTGAGGAATGCTTACCTCATCAAGACAAAGACCAACATGCCTCAATGGACAGACCTGAACGGCAACAACCTGGGCCGCCTGTACCTGCAGATACTCATCGACGGTCAGTTCGATGCCTATTCGGCTAGCGGTCTTAGCACCGATGCCCTCTACTATATAAAGAAAGGCGAGACAGCAGAGACCTACATAACCGTTGAAAACTTAGGGACGGAGACCATCACCGACATCGACTATCTGAGCTACACCATCCTGCCCGACCGCACGGGCAAGCCCTCTGAAACACGCCATGCCGTGCTCGAACAGCCCATCCCTTCCCTGAGCACTGGTGAGGTCAAGGTGGTCGTCAATGCCGACGATGAACTTGGAAAGGCAGAGCACAATCTCTGGATAACGAAGGTCAACGGACAGGATAACGCATACATCAACAATGCCTACTGGTACAACGTGTTCACCCTGGAGCGCATCATCCCCCGCAATGTCATCGTCGAGGAGTTCACCGGACTCACCTGCGGCTGGTGCATCCGCGGCATTGTGGGCATGGAGAGGATGCGACATGCCTTCGGCGACCGCTTCATAGGCATCGCCATCCATCAATACACAACCAATGCCAACCAGGATGCCATGTATCTTGAAAAGACCAAGTATGCCAGCCACGGCATGACGGGAGCTCCCTCCTGCCGAATGGACCGCAAGGAAGTCATCGACCCCTACTACGGCTCCGGCGATGACATGCTGCCTGACTTTGAAGCCGAGATGAACATTCCTGCATTGGCCGACGTACAGCTGCGTGCCTGCTGGAACGCAGACTCTTCGAAGGTACTGGCCAGCGCCACCGTTGAGTCACTCTTCGACAGCGACTACAAAATAGAGTTCGTACTCATCGCTGACAGTCTGGAGGGGACTACTGCAGCCTGGAAACAGTACAACTACTATGCCCAGTACGACAGCTCCAGCTTACCCGAGGATCTGGCCATGTTCGGTAGTGGCGGCTCACTGGGTACCAGCCCCATCAGCGGACTGAAGTTCAACGACGTAGCCGTGACCAGTTCCTATACCATCGGCAGCAACAAGGCCACACTGCCTGAGCTGAAAGCCGGCCAGCCCACGGAGACTGCCTACACGCTGAATCTTCCTGCCCGCGCCACCTTCAAGAACGCATTGAAGAAGCACCTGATGTATGTTGCCGTAATGATTATCGACAAGGAGAACGGCACCGTCATCAATGCTGCCAAAGCACATGTTGAGCCCTTCGACCCCGCTCTCGGCATCGAGACCCCTGCGGCAGCTGACGCTAAGTTGGCCGCACGCTACTCGCTCGACGGCCGGAAGCTCAATGCTCCACAACGCGGACTGAACATTATCCGCATGGCCGACGGAACCACCCGTAAGGTGATGGTGAAGTGAGGAGTGAAAAGTGAGGAGTGAAGAGCGAGGAGTTGTCCTAAACGTTAAATTGCGTTAACACTTGTGGAATAACTCCTTGCTCCTCACACCAAACTCCTAACTTTTTGTTACCTTTGCAGCCGCTAATAAAGCGATTGGACGATGGTGTAATGGTAACACTACAGGTTTTGGTTCTGTCATTCCCGGTTCGAATCCGAGTCGTCCAACCTTTACATCATAACCATAAGCACTGATGTACCAGTATGCTTCTCACAAATCATCTGATGGACGGGATTCATGCTGGTTTTTTCTTTTTGGGGAGGGGACACCATCATTGCAAATGATGACATCAATAACTATTCAGCATCCTCAACTGTTCTGTTAAAAAATGTAACTGCCCTGTTAGAAGGTCAAACAGGCCTGTTAGAAGGTCTAACTGCCCAGTTAGAGGTCGCAACAGCCCTGTTAGAGAAGAAATCTGTTGAATCCCGAAATCCGTCACCATAAGTAGATGACTATCAGACGTTTGAGGAAGGGAAAAAAAATAAGTATTAATCATCTTTAAAACTTATGGCGAATAAATAAAAAGTTGTATCTTTGCAGGGAAACAAATCTGACAACCCTCGAAGAGACTATGAAGACTAACTACTGCATACGCTATGCTGCCCATCCCGAGGATGCCCGTCACTACGACACCACAAGGCTGCGCCGCGACTTCCTTATTGAGAACCTCTTCGCTCCCGACGAAGTAAACATGGTCTACTCCATGTACGACCGCATGGTGGTAGGCGGTGCCATGCCCGTGGGCGGGGAGCTTCGCCTTGAAGCCATCGACCCCCTGAAAGCCCCCTACTTCACCACCCGTCGCGAAGTGGGCATCTATAACGTGGGCGGTCCCGGCATCGTACGCGTAGGCAGCGAGGTCTTTGAACTGGGCTTCAAGGAAGCACTCTATATAGGGCGCGGTGACCGAGACATCGTTTTCGCTTCCATCACTCCCCCTTCAGGGGGAGCCGGAGAGGGTCTTCCCGCCAAGTTCTATTTCAACTCCACTACCGCCCACTGTGCCTATCCCTGCCGCAAAGTGACGAAGGCTGATGCCGTGGTGACCCACATGGGAGCCCTTGAGACCTCCAATGAGCGCAATATCAACAAGATGCTCGTGAACCAGGTATTGCCCACCTGTCAACTGCAGATGGGCATGACGGAACTGGCCCCCGGCTCAGTATGGAACACCATGCCAGCCCATACCCACTCGCGTCGCATGGAGGCTTACTTCTACTTCGAGCTTCCTCAGGACCAGGCCGTCTGCCACTTCATGGGCGAGCCGCAGGAGACACGCCACCTCTGGCTTCACAACAATCAGGCGGTGCTCTCACCCGAATGGAGCATACACTCGGCTGCCGCTACCCACAACTACACGTTCATTTGGGGCATGGGAGGCGAGAATCTGGACTACGGTGACCAGGACTTTTACACGATAACAGATCTTAAATAGATGTGAAAACGTGAATACCTGGACACTACATAAAAAATTATTCTTTTGTCTGCGACGCTACATGATCGTGTAGCATCGCAGACAAAAGAGAAAAAACAACATTTATGTATAACCCAATAAATTAATTAACGTATTATGGCAAACATTTTTTCATTAGAGGGTAAGAACGCCTGGATTACCGGTGCATCTTACGGCATTGGCTTCAACATCGCCAAAGCATTCGTGGCCGCAGGAGCCAAGACCATCATTTTCAACGACATCAACGAGGCAGCACTGGAGCGCGGCCTGGCTAACTACAAGGAGGCCGGCATCGAGAACGTGAAGGGCTACGTGTGCGACGTTACCGACGAAAATGCCGTGAAGGCACTTGTGGAGAAGATTCACGCCGAGGTAGGCCAGATTGACATCCTTGTCAACAATGCCGGCATCATCAAGCGCATCCCTATGCACGAGATGAAGCGCGCTGAGTTCCAGCAGGTCATCGACATCGACCTCGTTGGTCCGTTCATCTGCTCTTCAGCCGTTATCCCCGAGATGATGGAGCGCCGCGAGGGCAAGATCATCAACATCTGCTCGATGATGTCTGAGCTGGGCCGCGAGACTGTGAGCGCCTACGCTGCTGCCAAGGGCGGCCTGAAGATGCTCACCCGCAACATCTGCTCAGAGTATGGCGAGTACAACATCCAGTGCAACGGCATTGGCCCGGGCTACATCGCTACACCTCAAACCGCACCGCTGCGCGAGAAACAGCCCGACGGCTCACGTCATCCTTTCGACTCGTTCATCTGCGCCAAGACCCCTGCCGGCCGCTGGCTCGATCCCGAGGAGCTGGGTGGTCCCGCTGTGTTCCTCGCCTCTCACGCTTCTGATGCCGTGAACGGTCATGTGCTCTATGTCGACGGTGGCATCCTGGCCTACATCGGCAAGCAACCTAAGTAAACCTCAAAACCTAAAGGAATATGGAAACAACATTAGTATTGCTGAAGCCTGGCTGCGTGCAGCGCCAGCTGATTGGTGAGGTAGTGAACCGCTTCGAGCGTCGCGGACTGCGCATCTCGGGCATGAAGATGATGCAGCTCTCTGATGCTATCCTGCGCGAGCACTACGCTCACTTAGTAGACAAGCCTTTCTTCCCCGCCCTGGCTGCCTCCATGCAGGCATCGCCAGTCATTGCCTTGGCCCTGAGCGGCAAGGAGGCCGTGAAGGTGGTACGTGCCATGGCTGGCCCCACCAACGGTCGCGAGGCTGCCCCCGGCACCATCCGTGGCGACTACTCCATGAGCAACCAGCAGAACATCGTGCATGCTTCCGACTCTGTGGAGAATGCTGAGATTGAGCTGCGCCGCTTCTTCCGTCCTGAGGAGATTTTCGACTATCAGGCCCATGCCTTTGCCTATGTCTATGGCGAGGGGGAATGCGAGTAAGAAGACCCTCCAAAATCCTCCCTAAAGGGAGGACTTACAACAAAAAAAGTTGTCCTTGCAGGGACAACTTTTTTGTTTATTTGTTCAAATTACTTTTCATTACTTCAGCACTTTTCGGGCATTTCCCTTGGCATCGACAGCGATACCAATGCCCTTAGCGCTCGCATTCTGACGGCCTTGTAGGTCATAGTAGCGGGCCGGAGCCGTCGTCTTACTGGTGGTAGTACCCTCTACACCAAGTCGAATCTCCTCATCAGCACCTTCAATGGGCATCGTAGCACCGTCCCAGCTCTCATAAACGGTCATGTCGACTACCTTAGTGATAATAGCTGAATAGTCGGGAATCTGCTCGCGATCAGTGAGCCGTTTCCATACGCCCTCCTTCAGCAGGTAGTGACCGGCACGGGCTTGGGTGCTGGTGACGAAGAAGCCACGCAGGTTGTTATCACTGGTGGGGTTATGGCTCTCACCGGCAGTGTAGTAGATAGCCTCTGACTGCTCGCTCTTGCAGATATAAGGCATGCCGGCCTGTGTCTCGGTGACCTCTTCCAGACAGAGCTCCTGATAGCCGCTCATCAGACCAGCCACGCGGTAGAGCTTCATGCCCTGCGGTAAACGGTAGGCATAAGGCAGACAGATAACACTCCACTGGTTGGGTACGATGGTGAAGCGGTAGATGGGGTGATAGAGCAGTCGGAAGTCGGTAGCACACCACCAGCCCTCGCGCTGGTCGCCCGTGTTCGCTGCAGTATCATTGTTGCCGTAGCGGCGCCAGGCGAAGTCGGTGGCACCCTCCTTCGACGAGGTGAAGCCAATGATGAGCGTATCCGTCTCTGCTCCGCTGAAGTAGACGGGTGTCGTGGTCAGCGTCTGCCAGGCAGAGATGGTAGCAGGAATGTCGAGATAGTCGCGCTGCAGCACCGGTGTCTCGGCATAGGTGGGAAGCGACGTGACATCGTTCTCTGCGCTGATGAATCCGTGCTGGTCGCTCAGACAGTAGTGCTGCGTGGCAGCCTTACACTCCAAGGAGTAAAGACCCTCGGGCAGTCCACCGATACGCTGGCGAATCTCCATGGTCTGGTTCTTGCCCTCGCTGGCAGCAATACCGCTCCACCATGCGTTCCAGCAGGTTTTGTCCTGCTGTGTGGCTATGCGCTGGTCACCACCGGTAAACGTGCCCACCTTAGTTAGCCAGCCGTCGGTACTGTCATCACCGAATGAAGGCGACTGCGGCTGTGTCTCAGCCTCCTCCATGACGAGGTAGCCACTGAGTGCCTGTTGCAGCTGCTTGTGGTCGGCAGCTTCGATGGCAGCCTGCAAGTTCTCACGGCCCTCAAAGTCCATGGTCACAAGGGCACGTGCCACGGTGAGCAACGAGTCGGTAACCTGCTTCTCAAGGGCAGCGGTATAAGGCTTCAGTTGCTCGTTGCGCTGTCGTGTGAGAACATCACCGTCGGAGAGTGCCTCAGCCTCGGTGGGGAAGAGCTTGCGCAGCTCTATGTCGGCCAGCTGACCTGTGCCAGCCAACCAACGGAAGGAAAGCACGGCCTCGTTGTTGTCGCCGCTGTTGAAGACAGCCTGCTTCGTCGACCAGTAGCTGTCCGACTCCAGCGTAGCCTTGTTAGTGTCGGTGGTACTGCCCTTCTGTCGCAGGTCCACCTTAATATAGCTGCCCGCATTGCACATGGCCACACGGATCACGTAGTTCTGGTTGGGCTCCACGTCGAAGGCGGTGCGGATGGAACCTGCCGCCATCTGTCCGGTATTGGCAAAGCACTGCAGGTAATTGCCGTCGGTAAGACCCTTCGGCAGTACCTCGAACCAGGGCTGACCGAGAGGCTGACCCTCACCGTTGACCCATCCGTCAAGGCCCATTTGAAAATCACCGTTCAGCACGAGGTTGCCGCCCACATAGCGCACACCATCGGTAGTCTCGATGGCCTCGCCGGGCTCCATATCTTCCGAGCTCCAGTAGTCGCGCCCGCTGTAGCTGCGGATATGCAGGCGATAGCGCGTGCCTTCCACATAGTCGGCATCGGTCAGCAGGTAGTCGGCCTCGTCGTCATCGGGGCGAACGGTCTGCCACACCTGCCAGGGCTGTCCGGGCAGTTTGCGCAGCACTTCCATGACCTGATTGTACTCACCGTCATAGTCATGCCAGGTGATGCGGGCCTGTCCGTCGGTCGTCTCGTTCACACGGAAGTCACGGAAACCACCGCGCATACGGGGTGTATTGGGAATCTTCTCATAGCTCTTGTTATAGCCCATGCCGGAAAGCATGTTGGCATAGTACTTGCCCACCTGCGAGGTAACGGCACCGTCTTTATACACCTTACCCTTGGTCTCACTGTTCCAGTAGTAGTAGCGCTCCACGTAGCCGTAGCTGTTGAGCTTGTTGCAAATCTGCTCCATGGCCCAGGCAATGTCGCCGTCGGTCTTGCCGCTCTCGAAGGCACCGTTCTTGTTCCACGAGGCACCCCATATCCATTCCGATATCCAGATGGGACGCTTGTATTTAGAGTGCATGGTACCAAGGTTGTTGAAGTTGTCAATGAGCCAGTAGCAGTGCAGGTCAACGAGGTCGCAGCGCCAGCCACGGGCATCGATGGAGTCCAGGAACTGCTTGATGAAGCCCGATCCGTCGGTATAGTCGCTGCCGTCCCACGACGAGGGTGAGCAGAGACGCATGCCAGTACGCATGAGATTCTGCCAGTTGTTCAGGATGGTATTGAGTGACTGCGGTTTATCGTCACTATTGTTACGCGGCTCGTTGTTGGTCTTCATGTGGCCGCTCCAGGTAGCCCGTCCACAGGCTGCCGACGAAGGATAGTCTTCATAGATATGGTTAGGCACGCACTCCACGTCGGGATACATGTCCTTGCCCTCATCCCAGCCATAGCAGCTGATGACGTTGAGTGCGTCGCAGGCATTGGCATCGGTGCTGCTGGCCAGACCTTTCTTGCCCAGCGTGTTCCACTTGAAGATGCGGTAGCTCGTGATCTTCTCGTCCAGAATCTTGGGCAGCTCGGCAACCTCTAAGTCCTCGCTGTTGGCAATGAAACAGCGCTGGTAGCCATAACCGCTCTTGCCGGTGGCGAAGGTGACCATATAGCCGCGCTTCAGCTTGAAGCTGCGCACACGGTTGTTCAGCTGCTGGTCGGTCATAGTGTTCATGTAGCCACCCGTGTTCTCCAGTCCGAAGCTGTTGCTCTGGTCGCCCTGGAAGTTCTGCTCGCTGTAGACGGTCAGCGGCTTGAAGGCTGTCGTGGCATAGGGCAGAATCATGGAGCCGCGCGTGCCATAGGCGCGCACTTGGCAGTTCACGTTATTACGTGCCACCTCACCATTCACCTTCACATGACTGGCCAGCAGGGTGCTGATGACCTTCGAAGGTTTTATACGCTCTATGATGAGCACGGCATGGTCGGTATTCACGATGTCCACCACACCCTCCTCACCGAAAGGTATCTCACCGTTCACTACGTAGTCAATGTCGGTGGTCAGCGAAACGGCTGTCGATACCTGACTGACCGTCTCCTTGGTGTTGGCCCCCATCAGGTTGGCACACTGCAATACCAGCATCAGTACCAGAAAAGTCTTGGTTAGTAGTTCCTTCATCATAAAAATATGTTTTAATAAATAATTTAGTTAGTAATCTTCGTGGCTGCAAAGATAGATAAAATCTCACAAAATTTTGAATTTTTCTCCTAAAAATGACATAAATCAAGTCCTAATTTGCTGCAAATGGCACTTTTTTCTTAAAAAATTTTAGGTTTTTCGGAAAAATTAATTACTTTTGCAGAGTATAATTGCAATTAAAAACTATTTGAACTCTTTTCAACTACCATGTATCATGGTCTTCCCTGTAAAACCATCGTGGTACTGACTTGTGAACATTAATTTTTTATTTACTAACTTTATTACTTTTTTTATGAAAAAACTGTTACTTTTTGCAATGGGTGCAATGATGTCGATGGCATCGTTCGCACAGGAGGAGGATGTAACATACCTCATCCAGAATGCAGGATTCGATGAGGACCTGACATTCCAGGCTGACGGTACCATGAAGGAGGCTATCAGCACAACGACAGCATTGAGCGATCGTAGCTGGGCTTACATCGCTGCCGACAGTACCGTCTATGCTCGTCCAATGAGCACCAGCTCACAGAGCCGTCCCGACGGCCGCAAGCTGGATGCCGTCAACGGCTTCGCTGGCCGCATCAAAGGCTGGACTTACATTGGAGCTGATTTCCCCAAGTGCGAGTGGACCTACTTCGGCTCTGTTCCCTATGACCTAGGTGAAACAGCAGTGCCTATTGCCGATGACGGACAAACCTATATGGCTGTTCCTGCACGTCCGGCCAACGGTGAGTTCGAACCTGGAGCAGCTTTCGTCTACCTGCGTGCAGGCTGGGGTGGAAAAGCCATCTACAAGCAGGAGGTAAGTCTGCCCTGTGCCAAGTATCGCGTGGAATACTGGACCATCAACATTAATGCCAATACCACCAGCACCGTTACTGACCTGACCCAGATTGTATGTCGTCAGGACGTGTTCAAGGACGAAGATGCCACTGGCATGCAGGCTCAGGAGTGGACGAAGCATGAGTTCGAGTTCACCCCGACAGCCCGTTTCACCATGCAGTTCGGCTATCAGGCTGCCAACGCTGGTTCTGGCGGTATGCCTATCGTAGCCCTCGACGGTATCAAGCTCTATAAGATTGGCGAGGCCGATCCTCAGGAGCTCATCGATGCCCTTGTCAATGAGTGCGACGAGCTTGCCGGTCAGGCTACCGGTGCCGGCTACAGCGGTCTGGCTGGCCAGATTGGTGACTACAGCTTTAATCTGGAGGAGATCGATGCCTCTGATGTGGAAGCTGCTGCCCAGGCCATTACAGCTGCCGATGCTATTATGGAGAAGTTCCGCGCTGCGCTGGCTGAGATGGACGCTGTCGATGTTCTCCTCAGCAAGATGGACATGATTCTCCAGACCACCAACTATGCTGGCAAGGCTAATTTCCAGGCTGCCTATGAGAAGATCCTGAACTACAAGGAAGGTCAGTACACAGGTCAGCAAGACTTTGCTGCATGGATTCTGGGTGCCGCAGAAGAAGGCAAGGCTGCTATCCGCACTTACTACTTCTCACAGGAGGCTACCGTGGAGAATCCTGCTGACTACACCTTCCTGATTCAGAACCCCTGGTTCATCAAGGAAGCTTTCGAGCCTTATGCAGAGGGCGGTGATTATATCTTCCCCAATGCCGACAGCTATACCGAAGGCAGCAAGAACGACGACCTGACCAGCGAGGGCTGGGAAGTCACGGGTACCTTCACTGGTGGCGACCAGCGCCTGAACTGGCAGCGCAACCGTAGCTGCTGGAATGCATGGGGTAGCGGCTTCACTGGCACCATCGCCGTAGGCCAGACCATTACCGACCTGCCCAACGGCTACTATACCGTGAGCGCAGACCTGATTACCCAGAGCGGATGCCTGAATGACCAGCACGTCTATGCTGAGAGCACAGCTGATAAGAAGATCTCGGCTGCACTGACCACCGAGGGATGGGATGAGTACACATGGGAGACCGTGAGCATGACTGCTGAGCAGAAGGTGCTGGTAGTCGACGGAACCATCACCATCGGTGCCGAGGGTACCGGTACTGGCGAAGGTTCTGCCGGATGGTTCCTGGCAACCAACTTCAAGCTCAACTATCTGGGCGAGGCCAGCGCCAAAGCCTTAAAAGCAGCCTATGATGCTAAGGTGCTCGCCGCCAATGAGCTGGCTGCCAAGATGCACTTCGCTGCCGACAAGAAGGCCCTGAACGATGTGGTCGCTGAGTATGCCACCACTACCGACTACATTGCTGCACTGGGTGCTCTCTCAGCTGCCATTAAGGAAGCTACGAAGAGCGAGGCCAAGTACGAGGAGTACATGGAGGATGGCAAGACCCTGCCCACCATCCGTGAGACCCTGAAGAAGTACGGCGGTGCCGGCTACAAGGCTGGTGAGGAAATCGCAGAGTTTGCATACAACTTCTCTATGAACTGGATTGCTGGCGAGACTGCTACTTACACCAAGCTCGACAGCATCGTGAACCTCACGAAGAACTATGTGAACACCTATATTCCTGTCTACAACAATGCCGACTCTATCGCCAACATCGCTAAGGAAACCGGTAAGGCTGCCCTGCAGGATCTGATGGCTGCCCAGAAGGGTGTGCTGATTGCTGAGATGCAGCTGGCTAACGTCATCACCGAATACGTGAAGGCTCTGAACAACCTCATGGCTCTCGTGAACAAGCAGAACATCTATGACGATCCCGCTGCTTCCGACTACACCGCTTACATCATCAACCCGAACCTTGAGGCTGAAGACGGCTGGAACTTCGAGCGCGGCAATGGCGACAAGAACTCTACAAGCGGACAGTGGTTCGACGGTTCAAGCACTCGCTACATTGACTCTTACCACTCTGAAGACAAGAAAGATCCCGAGACCGAAGAGGTGATTGAACACATCGGCCTGAAGGGCTTCAAGGGCTGGCAGGCCATCACTGAGATGCCTAACGGAACTTATAAGCTGGGGGTCTACGTACGTACTCCGGCTGAGGGTGCTTACGTATTTACCTCTGTGGCTGATGCCGACACCACCTTCGTGGAGATTCCTCTCGATTACTACATTGACGGTGAGGGCGTAGAGCAGATTGCCAGCGACACACACGGACCCATCTGGCAGCAGGCTGTAGATGCCATAGATGGCGGACTGAGCGAAACCGATCCCATGTACGAGTATTACTCTGCTATCTACAATGCCAACAGTGGTAACGGCCGTGGCTGGAAGCACATGGAAATGGATGTTGTGGTAGCTAACCACCAGCTCACCATCGGTGTGAAGGCCGGTGTTGCAGATGAGAACGTGAAAGTATTCGGCGGCAACTGGTTCTCAGCAGGCGGCTGGACACTGACACTCGTTGAGAAGGGCAACAACGACGGCTGGAACGGCCCGATCGCCGAAGGCGTGGAGACCGTGAAGAGCAATGCTGCCACCATCGAGGGTATCTTCACCCTGAACGGTGTACGCACCAACAAGCTGCAGCGTGGTCTGAACATCGTCATCCGCAACGGCAAGGCTCAGAAGATCTTTGTGAAGTAATCACACTCTCTCATAACCCTGTGTGCTCCCCGTGAGCACACAGGGTTTTCCACTAAAAACCATTCTACGCAAAACAACATCGCCAACCGGCTATGAACAACACAGCCATTCGCTGCAAACAGACACTCTAAGAAACAGCTAACGGCACCTGGCAAGTCCCCTCCAAAAGGACAGCCCACCTAAAACGAAAACAAGAAAGGTTTACACCTTATATTATATATAGTGATAACAATAACAAAAGAAATAAATAACTAACTACAAAAATGTATGAATAACCGCTATTATGACTTGGTCAGAAAGACCCTCATGGGGGTTGGCTTGACCATGATTTGTGGGGGATTCACAGCATGTAAGGATGACTACGCGCTCGACGACGAGGGATACTACCCTTCGTGGTTGGGCAGTAGCATCTATGATGCACTGAAGAATCCTTCCTCCTTAGAGAGCTCCGAATCGGAACAGCTCACCGGTACTTTCAACAACTATGTAAGACTCATTGAAGACCTGGGTGAAGCCGAGACGCTGGGCAAGACGGGTTCAAAGACTATTTTTCCTGCCAACGACGATGCCTTCCAGCGCTTCTTCGAAAACAACACTTGGGGCGTGAGCCGCTATGAGGACCTGACGGACGACATGAAGAAACGGCTGCTCTATGCCTCAATGCTCGACAATGCCCTGCTCGTTGAGATGCTGTCCAATGTCTCCGATGGTACTACCAGCGTGCTCCGCGGACAGGCCCTGCGCCACTCCACGGCCATCAGCATCAACAATACCATCAACCACTGGACCAAGGAGAGTGAAATGCCTAAAAACAACAAGTACTGGAAGCCTTACTATAACAAGGGAATCTACTTCGTTGCCGATGCCACCGACCACACCATGATCCATTTCACCGAGGAGCAGATGACCGCTAACGGTATCACCACACGCGGTGAGAAGAGCGACTTCGAAGTGCTCACCGGCTCGCCCTACGACCCCGAGGAACACTCAGCCTACATCTTCCGCAATAAGATCATCCATGCCGATGTGACCTGCAAGAACGGATACATCCACCAGATGGAGGACGTACTCGTGCCACCGGGCAACATGGCTGAGGTCATCCGCAACGACAGCAACAGCACGCTCTTCAGCCGCATGCTCGACCGCTTCTGCGCACCCTACTATGGCTATAAGGCCAATGCCGTCACAAACAGCTACAACAGCTATGCCCAGCAGAACGGACTGGAACAGATCGACTCCGTCTTCGAGCTGCGCTATATGAGTTCCATCTCGCATGTTAATGGAGCCAGCAACACCACAAGCGGCTCGAACACCACAGACCCCAACTACGTTACCATGCAGCACCTGCTGTCCTACGATCCAGGGTGGAACACCTATAACAACGGCAATATCAATACCGATATCGCTGCCATGTTCGTGCCTACCGACGAGGCCCTACGGAAATTCTTCCTTCCCGGCGGCGAGGGCGAGTTCCTCATCAAGGCCTTCGGCCCGAAGGCCAACACGGATAAAAACCTGGAAGAGAATATCGATGCCATCCCCCAGCAGAACGTGAAGCAGCTCATCAACAACCTGATGAAGAAGTCGTTCATCGGCACCGTGCCTTCAAAGTTCGGACATGTGATGGACGAGGCCAACGACCCCATGGGTATCACACTCGACGTGCTCAACAAGACCAGCGACGACAAATATGATGTGAAGATTGCCAACAACGGTGTGATCTACATGCTCAATAAGATGTTCGCCCCACCCTCACTCGTCGCCGTATCGGCTCCTGTGACGCTCAATAGTAACATGCGTATCATGAATGTTGCCGTAAACGACGGTACGCAGGTGGATAATAATAATAATACCTTACCTCTGGGACTCAACCTGCACTATTATGCCTACTTGCTGGCTATGAGCGCCAACTATGGCTTCTTCATCCCCAATGACGAGGCCTTCGGCAAGTTCTATATCGACCCCACCTCACTGAGCGACGACGAGCCACGCGCTTTGCGCTTCACCTACAAAAGCACAAGTCCCTTCGTGGAGTGCGAACAGTGGGAATATGACAAGACCACCAACACCGTAGGCAAGTCCAACGGCAAGCTCGACAAGAGTGCTTTCCGTTCACAGCTCACCGACATCCTGAACTACCACACCGTGGTGCTGGGAGCTGGTGAGAAGATGGGCGGCAACGGCAATAAGTACTACAAGACCAAGCACGGTGCCGCCATCATCTTCGACGGCACTACCGTAAAGGCCGGCAACGTGAGCGTCAACGACACTCCAACAGCCCCCGTTGCCCCCGTTGTGCCACAGATAATAAATACATACAACCAGGAGAACGGTACGTCCTATGAGATTGACCATATTATCCAGGCTCCACAGGAGTCGGTATATGCCATCATGAAAGACGACACCAACTTCTCTGAGTTCAACAATCTTTGCAACTGGAATTTCGACCTCGTGGGCGAAGAGGAGTTCAACGAGAAGGACCTCATGGCCTTTGCCAGCGACAAGCTGGTGGAGACGACCGTGACAGGCAAGGATCGCTATATATCCTACAAGACCTTCCTGGACAAGAACGGTCTGGACTACAACGTCAACTACTTCAACTCCTATAACTACACCGTCTACGTTCCCGACAACGCGGCCATGAGCGCCGCCTATGGGCTGGGACTTCCCACATGGAACGATGTAAAGGCCATTTACGACCATAACAAGGCCGACTATGAAAAGGTGAAGGAAGATCATACCGACATGCCTGATTCCATAACGAATGCTCGCAACAAGGTGCTGGCCATGATCTATGAAATTAACAACTTCGTGCGTTATCACTTCCAGGACAACTCCGTCTTCGCAGATAAGGTGGTGGAAGTGGGCGAATACCCCACTGCCTGCTCCGACACTCTCGGTATCCGCCAGAAACTGACCGTATCGGGTGGCAGCGACATCATCACCGTGACCGACCACAACGGACAGACCAACAGCATCAATGCCAACGATGCCAGCCGCAAGTCTAACGTGCTGACACGCGACTATGTGCTCAACAAGAGCAAGCATGAAATTATGACCTCCTCGTTTGCCGTCATCCATCAGATCAGCACGCCGCTGAATCCTCACAAGGCAGAGGCAGGCAAGCATAATGGACGCTACGACTACGAATGGAACAAGCCGGCAACCTCTGCAGCCCGTCTGCGCGCCTTCCGCAAGAAGTTCGACAGCTATCTGTATAAGATATACGACCAGACATTGGAATACTAAGAGAGGTTGAACATTCCAGAAACTAAAAACAGAAGAGATAATGAAACGAATCATCATTTTCATATTTTCATTCTTCAACATCATGATGGCCATGGCACAGGAGACCCGCATCTCCGGTACGGTGAACGATGCCATGGGTCCCGTAATGATGTGTAACGTGGTAGAGGTCGACGGCAACAACCGTATTGTGTCGAGCACACAGACCGATTTCAACGGTAACTTCACCATGACCATCAAGAATGCCAAGAACAAGCTGCGTGTGTCGTATGTGGGCATGAAGACCCAAGTGCTCTCCATCGGCGACCGCACCAAGTTTAATATCACCATGCAGGACCAGACCACGCTGAAAGAAGTGACGGTGACAGCCAAGCGTAAGTTCAACAACGGCGGACTGGCCATCCCTGAGAAAGAGGTGTCTGTGGCAGCCCAGACGTTCAACATGAGCGAAGTGGAAGGTCTCGCCTTCACCTCGGCCGACGAAGCCCTGCAGGGACAGATTGCCGGTCTGGACATCGTAGCCAACTCAGGTAACCTGGGTTCCGGTACTTCCATGCGCCTGCGCGGTGTCACCTCCATTAATGGCTCTTCGGAACCCCTCATCGTCGTCGACGACAATATCTTCGACAACCCCGACGAAAACTTCGACTTCCAGAACGCCAACGAGGAGACCTATGCCTCACTGCTTTCCGTGAACCCGAGCGACATTGAGGACATCCAGGTACTGAAGGATGCCGCCGCAACAGCCATCTGGGGTTCGCGCGGTGCCAACGGTGTCATCAGCATCCGCACCAAGCGCGGTGCCCGCGGTAAGGCCGTCATCGACTACTCGCTGCGCGTGCAGGCATCCTGGCAGCCCAAGGGCTACAACCTGCTCAACGGTGACGACTACACCATGATGCTGAAGGAGATGTACTACAACCCCTCACAGGCCGCTAACTCCACCGCCAACATCAAGGAGATCAACTACGACCGCTACTGGGCCGACTTCGAGAACTGGAACAACAACACCGACTGGGTGGACGAAGTGCAGCAAACTGCCTGGAGCCAGTATCACTACCTCACCATCTCGGGTGGCGGTGAGAAGGCCAACTTCCGTGTCAGTGCCGGCTACGACCACCAGAACGGTACCATCATCAAGCAGACGCTGGACCGCTTCAGCACGAAGCTCGCCCTCGACTATTTCGTCTCCGACCGTATCACCTTCCGCACCACTTTCCCCCTCACCTATACGGCTAACAACCGTAACTATGACGACAACATCCTGGGCCGCGCCCAGCAGATGGCGCCCAACATGAGCGTCTATCGTCAGAACGGTGACGGCAGCGATACCAATGAATTCTATGTCATGCAGCCTTCCGGAGCCGACAATGCTGCCGGTGCCTCTGTGGACGGCACGTCATCGAAACAGCTGAGCGACATCCGTTCACTGGGCAATCCTGTGGCCATCGCCCATCTGGCCTGGCGTAAAGAGAAGACCTACCGCATATCGCCCGAGTTCCGACTGGACTACGACCTCATGGGAAAGGATGACAGCCATACCCGACTGAAATACACCGGACTGGTCTATATGGACATCTTCTCGAAGAGCGAGCCCAAGTACTGGCCCGGCTCACTCGAGACCAACGGATGGGAGAACGGCAACTACAACCGTAACCAGGCCTACGACTACAACTCACTGGCCTTCACCACCCGTCACACCATGACCTTCACCCCGCACTTCAAGAATGAGGACCTCTATGCCACCATGCTGGGACGCTGGGAGATGACCACCGGCAACGACAACAGCCAGACCGTTATCAACAAGAACGTGCCCAACACCATCACCTCACCCACCGTCGATACCTATCTGGAGAGCATGAGCACGGGCAACGGAGAATGGCGCTCCATGTCTATGACCTATACTGGCCACTTCTCCTATAAGTCACGCTATGCTTTCGACTTCTCCATGCGCGGCGACGGTACCACCAAGTTCGGCGACGACCAGAAGTGGGGCTGGTTCCCTGGTCTGTCGGCCCGCTGGAACATCAACGAGGAGCCTTTCATGGAATGGTCGAAGAAATGGCTCAGCATGCTGGCCTTCCGTCCCTCATGGGGTATTGTGGGTCGTCAGCCCGGTTCGCAGTACCTGCAGTATGCCAAGTACAACACCTCAGGTGTCTATGGTAACGTGAGCGATACGCATAGCGTGACCTATCTGGAGGGCCTGCAGCTGAACAAGCTGAAATGGGAACGCACCACACAGTGGAACATCGGCGGCAACTTCGGCTTCTTCAACGACCGCCTCACCGGTGACTTCAACTACTATTTCAAGCGCACCAAAGACCTGCTTATGAGCGGTGTCCGTATCCCCTCAACCTCTGGCTTCAGCTCACTGGCCTGGGCCAACGTGGGCGAGATGACCAACAAGGGTTGGGAGCTGAACATCCAGGCCAACAAGATTATCAAGATCGGCAAGTTCAGCGCTGGTGCCAACTTCAATATTTCCCAGAACTTCAACGAGATTGTAGAGATGGATGAGAGTGTGCTCGAGAGTATCAACTCCGAATGGGACTCGAGTAAACGCGGAACCTATCTGAACCGCATCCAGAAGGGCAACCCCTTAGGCTCTATCTATGGTCTGCGTTACAAGGGTGTCTATCAGTACACCTATGAATACCTCACCAACCTGAAGACCAGTAACGGCTGGACGGGTGAGGAACTCCGCAACTACATTAACAACGAGTTCCTGGCCAGCGGCAAGACCGCTCCTATCGCTATCGATGCCAACGGACAGGTGATGATGGACACAAAGGGCAACCCCATCCGCCAGGTCTACAACTTCAGCGATGGAACCTCTACCTATAAGTTCCAGGGCGGTGATGCCATCTATGAGGACGTGAACCATGATGGTCAGATCAATGCCCTCGACATCGTCTACTTAGGCAACTCCAACCCCCGCTTCAACGGTGGCTTCGGCTTCAACTTCCAATACGACAACTGGACGCTGAAAGCCAGCTTCAACTACCGTGAAGGCGTAAAGATTGTAAACTCGGCCAAGATGCAGCTGGAGAAGATGTTCAACGCTTATAACCAGAGCTCGGCCGTGAACTGGCGCTGGCGCAAGAATGGCGACATGACCGAGATTCCACGCGCCATGTACGACACCGGCTACAACTGGCTGGGTAGTGACCGCTACGTGGAAGATGCCTCGTTCGTGCGTATGAGCTACATACAGCTTAACTACAACTTCAAGCAGAAGATGCTCAAGTCACTCGGCATCCGCCGACTGAACCTAAGCCTCTCCGGCCAAAACCTGCTGTGCTGGTCTAAGTACAGCGGCACCGATCCCGAGAAATCGCCTGGCTCATGGGGTATTGCCTACGACAATTCGCAGACACCGCGCTCTAAGTCAGTAACCCTAAACGTTCAAGTGGGATTCTAAGAAGACCCTCCCCCTAACCCCTCCCTGCGAGGGAGGGGAAATCAAGACAAGAAACAGAATAAAGCAACTTTATCATTTGTTGATTATGAAAAAATACATGATAAATAAGACAAGGGAGTTTCTCCATTTTATGGTCTATATACTCCTTCCCCTCGCAGGGGGAGGCTGGTTGGGGGTCTCCTGTAACGACTTCCTCACCATCTACCCCACTGATCGCATCGTGGGTACTGACTTCTGGAAGACCAAGGCCGACGTGGAACAGATGGTCGACGGTGCCTATAGCAGCATGCTTTCCGGCAGCATTCAGGAGCGCGCCATCATGTGGGGTGCCTATCGCTCTGACGAACTGGTGAAACACAGCGACTACAGCAGCACCGCCCTCGACAACATCAGCGCCGTGAACCTGCTGCCCACTATGGGCTACTGCTCATGGAGTAGTTTCTATAGCGTCATCAACCGCTGCAACATCGTACTGCGCCACGCCCCCGAGGTGATGGAGGAAGACCCAGAGTTCACTCAGGGCGATTATAACGTGGTGCGTGCACAGATGTTGGCTTTGCGCTCACTCTGCTACTTCTATTTAGTAAGGACCTTCCGCGACGTTCCCTACGTCACCGAGTCATTCGAGGAAGACAGCGAGGTCATCACCGTAGCACAGAGCCCTGTAGGCGAAGTGCTGCAGAACTGTCTGAACGACCTCGAAGAGGCCAGCCAGTATATCATGAAGTCGGGTGGTTACGGACAGAACGACTGGCGCAACTGGGGCTATATGACCCGCGATGCCATCAACGCCCTCATGGCTGACATCTATCTGTGGCGTGCCTCCATGACCCACAATGCTGCCGACTACCAGCAGGTCTCCGCGCTGGCCGACCGCATCATCAAGGCCAAGGATGAGTACTATAGGGCCTACCACACCGAAGCCGTCAGCAGCACCGAGGTAGACCTCTATCACCTCTACTCTGGCATGGCAGCACAGTATTACATCTTCTCGGCCGGCAACTCCCACGAGAGCATTTTGGAATGGCAGTACAACGGCCGTAACAACTCCAACGAGACACTGGAGAACTACTACTACCAGTCGGGTGACAAGGACAACCATAAATCGACCGGTATCGTCATGGCTTCTCCTATCTTCGGTGTGGTGGCCACCAATGCCAACACGTCGCAGGGCAAGAAAGCCTTCTTCTCTTCCAACGACTACCGTTTCTGGAACGTCATCTACGGTGCCAACAACGAGGAGGCCGAGCAGCTCTCCATCCGCAAGATGGTTTATTCCGGTTCTACCACCATCCCTACGACAGCAACTGTCGGGGATACGAAGAACACCTCACGTGCCTATGAGGAGTTCCAGCAGAACTGGATTGTCTACCGTCTCACCGATATCATGCTCATGAAGGCTGAAGCCCTCTTAGAGCTAGCCGCTGAAAGCGACCGTCCCGCCCAGAAGGTTGCCTTCGACCTGGTACAAGCCGTGAACAAACGCTCCATGCAAGCCAGTGCCGCCGACACGCTCAAATTTGAAAACTTTGCGACGAAGGCCAGCCTGGAACTCCTTATCCTGGCTGAGCGCGAACGCGAGCTCTGCTTCGAAGGCAAGCGCTGGTTCGACCTCATACGCTACTGCTACCGCCACATGGACGGTGTAGACATCAACCAGAAGCTGGCCGATGCCACCGCCTGGCCCGCCCTCTATGCACCCATGACAGAGATGCTGGGACGTAAGTCTAACGAGAACGGAATGAGCAGTGCCATCGCCATCAAGATGAAGAGCGAACCCTACCTCTACTGGCCCATCCAGGAAAGTGAGACGAAGGTGAACCCCCTGCTGAAGCAAAATCCCGTCTGGATTCAGGAGAAAACCACATCGAAGAATTAAAGAAGACCCTCCCCTAACCCCTCCCTGCGAGGGAGGGGAATGGAGAGAAAGCCAAACACTACATAATATATATAGAAAGCTAAATACTATAATTTGAAACAAAATATGAAGACGACTTTGTTACAAAAGATACGGAGCTATATACTCCCCTCTATCATCGGGAGGGGCCTGGGGGTGGGTCTCTTGCTGACAGCCCTTACCTCCTGTAAGGAAGATATCGACGAGTCCAACCTCTATACCTTCACAGGCGAGACCATTGAGGACTTCCTTGTCAACCGCAGCGACCAGTACAGTAGCTTCAACTACATCTTGGAGCGTATCGGCTACGACAAAATCCTCTCCGGATACGGCACCTACACCTGCTTTGCCCCGAGCAATGAGGCCATGAGCTACTATGTGGACAGCCTCTACGCCGATATGAGCGACAAGGAGCTGCCCCACAACGGCATCAAGGAGGATAATAACTGGAACAACCTCGACATGATGACCAAGTTAAGCCTGATGCCTGACTCGCTCTGCAGCGACATTGCTCTCTTCCACCTGCTCAACTCCAAGGTGATGGGTGTTTACATGGGCAACGGCATGACCATCAAGACCATCCTAGGCCGTGACATCAACACGGAGACCGACACCATCTCAGGTAGGGTACTCATCAGCCGTTCAGCCATCATTACCGGCATGGACAACGAACTAGAGAACGGTGTACTCCACGAGATTAACCACGTTATCACCCGTTCCAACCTGCTTGTCGCTGGTGAAATGGAAAGCCATAAGGATGTGTTCGGCCTCTTCTCACAGGCCCTCATCCGCACTGGTCTGGCCGACTCATTGACAGCCCTGCAGAAGACGGGCCTCAACGAGGTGGGCAACGAGACCAAATACTGGGTACCCGAGAAGTGCGAAATGGGCTACACTATCTTCGCTGAGACCGACGAGACGTTGAAAGCCAATGGCATTACCGACTTCGACGGTCTGGTGGCCTATGCCAACAGCGTCTACAGCAACTGTGCTCAACCGGGTAGCGGTTGGTACGACTATGCCCGTCGCCATAATATCTCCGTGAGCACCAGTACCGACTTTGACAACCCATGGAACGCACTCAACATGTTCGTGCGCTATCATATCGTTGCCTACAAGATGCCGTGGGATCGTCTGGTCTACGACTGGAACCAGACTGCCAAGGTGACGCTCGTGGAATATTATGAGACGATGCTTCCCTACACGCTAATGAAGATGACGCGTAACAGCGGCAAACGCCTGCTGAACCGTTGGGTAGACAACAACTCGCTGACCGACCGTGTGGGCGAGCTGGGCACCACAGCCATCCACACCGTGAAATTCGAAGGCGTGGAGCTGGCCGGCCAGAACCAGCAGGTAGCCTCTGTGAACGGCTACATCCACCCCATCAAGGGCATGCTGACCTATAATGAGAACGTTCCCCGCGGTGCGCTCAACGAGCGTATGCGTTTCGACGACACCGCCCTGCTGGGTGAGATGATGTCGAACAGCATCCGCGGTATGACCAACGCCGAGGTAAAGGCGCATGCCGATGCCGGTGACAACTACAACCGCGTGCGCTTCCCCAGCAACTACTTCAACAACCTCAGGGTTTATAACGGTGACGACACCCAGTTGCGCTATCTCACCAAGGACGAGGGCAACTACTCGAACTATCAGGGCGACGAGTTCCTCTGTATCGGCAACTACGACTTCTCCCTGCGCCTGCCGCCCGTTCCCGATGGCACCTATGAGCTGCGCATGGGCTACACTGCCAACGGCAACCGAGGCATGCTCCAGATATACTTAGGCACTTCGGCGGAGCTCGTCTCCATGAAGGCCCAGGACATCCCGCTCGACATGCGCCACGTGCCCAGCAGCTCTTCCACAGCCGAGAACCCTGACGCTGTGACGGGCTGGTGTCCTTACCTCAGTACCGATGACCAAGGCGTGCAGAGTGATGCCAATATGCATAACCTGGGCTACATGCGCGGACCGCTCTATTACACCGTGGGCAAGGGCGGCACACTCGCTCGTGCCAACAGGGAGGACCTGCGCCGCATCATTGTCAAGCGCCAATTCGAACAGGGTGAATACTGGCTGCGCTTCAAGACCGTGATCGACAAGGCCGACGCTCAGTTCCACCTTGACTACATTGAGTTCTGCCCGGAGCAAGTCTATAACAGCAATGATCTGGTGGAGGATATGTACTAAATAAAGAGACCCACAAGACCCACCCCTAACCCCTCCCTGAGAGGGAGGGGAATGGAGAGAAGGGGAAAAAATAACTTTTAAAAAGATAATAGAATACTTAATCAATTCAAATATTCATTGATTATGAAAAAATATATCATAAACAAGGCTAAGGAAACACTCCATGGGATAGACTATAGACTCCCCTCCTTTGCAGGGAGGGGCCTGGGGGTGGGTCTTCTGGCCTTACTCATGGCCTCCTGCTCCGACTGGGACGACCATTACGATGCCGACACAGCCATCTCGAGCTCTCAGCAGACATCGCTCATGGAAAACATCACGAATAAGCCTGAGCTGTCGCAGTTTGCCGCCCTGCTCAACAAGGTTGGCTTCAACGAGCAGCTCAACGCCTCGCAGACCTATACCGTGTGGGCACCCGTGAACGACTCCTTCAACTATGATGAGCTCATGGCAACCAACAATGACCGTCTGCTGAACCAGTTCGTCAAGAACCATATAGCCCGCAACAACTATCCGGCCTCGGGCCTGTTAGACCAGAAGGTGTTCATGCTCAATGAGAAGCTCACGCATTTCCGGGGCGCTGCACCACAATATAATATTCAGGACATTCCCCTCAATGCCGACCAACAGAACATTGGCAGCCGCAACGGAATCCTCCACCTGCTCGATGGTAAGATTCCCTTCCTGCCCAACATTTACGAGTCACTGAACAACGAGGATTATCCCCTCGACCTTATCAGCAAGTACTACGAAAACTATGTTGAAAGCAAACTTGACGAGAGTCAGAGTGTACCCGGCCCCATTGTCGACGGTGAGCAGACCTATCTGGACTCCATCGTCAATGAGAGCAACACCCTCTTCAAGACCTACCGCGCCTACATCAATCAGGAGGACAGTAACTACACCATGCTCATGCCTACCAATACAGCCTGGACAAAGGCCTATAACCGTGTGAGTCAGTACTACAACTACATCCCCAGCTTCAAATATGTCTCTGCCACGGATACCGGTGCCGACACCATTATCACAGTGACGCTCAAAGATGCTGCACAGCTGCGTGACTCCATCACGAAGTACAAGATGATGTCCGACCTGTTCTTCAACAACAACCTCCACGACAACCAGCGGCTCGAGGCCCTGAAGGAGGGCGAGGTGCCTGCCAACGACTCCCTCGTGAGCACGATGAGCAATATCCTCTATGGTGACGACATAAAAGGGCTCTTCACTGATGCCAAGCGCGTGGACAAGAGCAACGGTGCCATTTGGGTGACCGACACGCTGAACCTACCCGCCTGGTCGTCATGGAATCCTGAGATTACCATCGAGGCCGAGTCCTACGCATACAAGTACGTCTTTGCTGGTACCACTCGCATCCAGCGCATCTCCACTGGACAGAACACAGACATCAAGGGCCACATCTCCAACAATGCCTATTTGGAGGTTAATCCCAACTCGCCTGGCGACAAGCCTGAGGTCTACTTCTTCCTGCCCAATGTACGCTCCACTGAGTACAATGTGTATGTGGTAATGCTGCCTTCGAACATTGTAAACAAATCAGCCGAATACAAGCGCAACAGTATCTCCGCAGGCCTGCGCTATGCCAAGGAAGACGGCACGCTGGTCTCTGAGAGCAACCAGCAAAACACTTCTCCCAGCGAAGTAGAGTCGGGAACCACCTTCGTTACTAAGGAGGAAGCCTGCATAGACACACTCTGCCTCGGCTCGGTCACCTTCCCCGTGGCCTACTTCGGCACGGGTGAGAGCATGCCTTACCTGCATATAAGAACACGTTACAGTTCAGCCGTAGGAGCGGCCATCTCACCCGACCACTCCATGCGCATTGACTGCATCATACTCCGCCCGAAGGAACTCGACGACTATCTCCAGAGTCATCCCGGCTATGTTTATGACAAGCACAATGATAACTAAGTCACACACACTCTAATCAAAATATAGGATATGAACAGACACTATATTCTTTCTTTTGCCCTCCTCGGTGCGCTGGTCACTGCTGTTCCCGCATCGGCCCAGGTCGACGAAATGGATGTACTGGAGACGACGACTGTAAAGAAAGCCCCAGTCAAGAAGCCCGTCTACCCCATGATGGAAGTCAAGGGCACCTGTATCGATGCCGTAACCAAGGCACCCCTTGGCGGTATCCTGATTAAGACCCTCAACGATGCCAACTACACCGCCATGAGTGATGACGACGGCACGTTCACCATCAAGGTGCCCACATTTGCCACCGCCCTCTTTGTGCATGCACCCCAGTATATGAGCCAGCAGGTGGGTATCGGCAGCAATAAGGAGCAGCTGCACATTGAGCTGCTGCCCGACAAGTTCCGCCCGATGTATGACAACGGTACCACCATCACCGCCACAGCTGCCACACAGGTGGAGAATACCACGTCGCAGACTGTGGAGACAGATATTGAAGGGCTGCTGGGTGCTGATGTGCGCGCCATTGCCCGCTCGGGAGGTCCCGGCTACGGAGCCGCCATGTTCATCCGCGGTCTCAACTCGCTCACGGCCAACGCACAGCCGCTCATCGTCATCGACGGTGTGGTTCAGGACATGCAGCAGACACGTAATGCCCTCCATTATGGAGACTATGTCAACCTGATGCTGAACATCAACCCCGAGGACATTGAGAACGTGACGGTGATGAAGAATGCCACCGCCCTCTACGGTGCCAAGGGCGGCAACGGCGTGATTCTCATCGAGACCAAGCGCGGCCATTCGCTGGCCACCCGTATCGATGCCAATGTGGGTGTGGGCGTGTCCCTCCAGCCCCGCACACCCAGCATGATGGATGCCAGCCAATATCGCATCTATGCCTCCGAGTTGCTGGGCAGCTATCCCAACATCGAGAACTATACCGACCCCAACACGTTCAAGTTCCTCATTGACGACCCCTCTAAGTACTACTATGCCACCTATCACAACGATACCGACTGGAAGAAGGAGGTCTACCACACTGCCCTCACCCAGAACTACAACATCAATGTGCAGGGTGGTGACAACATCGGTATGTACAACCTGTCATTGGGCTATACCGACGGCCAGTCAACGGCTAAGGAGAACGGCTTCAACCGCCTGAACGTGCGTTTCAATACCGACATCACCATTGCCAAGCGGCTCACCACCCGCTTCGACATGTCGTATGCCAAGATCAACCGTGACGTGTTCGACAACGGTGCTCCCGAGGACTTCACCCAAGGCGTGGTCTCTTCACCCACCTTCCTGGCCCTCATCAAGGCACCCTTCCTGAACCCCTATACCTATAACAACGTGACGCGCAAGCTCTCGGGTACCCTGGCCGAGGCCGACGACTATCTCACCGTACTCGACAGCGACCTGTCGCTGGGCAACCCCTCGGCACTGCTCGCCAACGGTTCGGCCATCAACAAGAACCGTGTGGAGACGACCCATTTCAATGCCGTCATCGCACCGCGTGTGGACCTGGGTAATAACTTCATCCTCACCGAGACCTTCAGCTACTCCCTCGACCGTATCTCGCAGCGCTATTATCGTCCGAAGAACGGCATGCCCACCTTCCTTATCGAGGGCATCGGCCGCGTGCAGAACAAGGCCATGTCCATGTTCTCCAAAGAGACTAGCATCAGCAGCGACACCCGTATAGAGTGGCACAAGCAACTGGCCGCACACTTTGTCAGTGCCTTCGCCGGACTGCGCTTCAACTCGTTCTCCTACGACGACAACGAGCCTCAGGGACAGTACTCCACCGCCGGCAACGACAAGACGCCGAACATCTCGACCAACATGGACTTCATCGATGCCACGGGTGCCAACGACCAATGGCGCAACATGACCTGGTATGCCAATATCGACTATAACTTCCGCAACCGCTACTTCCTGCAGACCACCTTCGCTATGGAGTGCAGCAGCCGCTTCGGCAAGGAGTCGCGCGGCATGAAGATTGGCGGAGTGAAGTGGGGTCTCTTCCCCAGCGTGCAGCTGGGCTGGGTTCTTACCAACGAGGAGTGGTTCCCCAAAACCGACATAGTGAACTACCTGCAGGTGCATGCCGGCTGGGACCTCAGCGGCAACGACGACATCAACAACTATGCCGACCGCACCTCGTTCACCGTAGGCAAGTACCTGTATAAGTCGGCTGCCGCCCAGCTGACCAACATCGGCAACGAGGAGATTACCTGGGAGCAGACCAGCAAGATGAACCTCGGTGTGAAGACCAACCTGCTGAACAACCGCGTGGGCGTGGACTTCGACTACTACCTGCACCGCACCACCGACCTGCTCACCCTGAAGCACTTCGATAACCCCGTGGCTGGTATCAACCAGTACTGGACCAACGGCGGAGAGCTGGAGAACAGCGGTTTCGAGGTGACGCTGACAGCCAAGCCCATCGTATCGAAAGACCTGAACGTGGAGGTGGGTGCCTCAGCAGGCCACTATAAGAACAAGGTGAAGTCGCTGCCTGACAACAGCTACCTCTACATAGACGGCAGCCAGTCGGCTCAGGGCTACACCAGCAGCATCTACGGCACCGACAATATCGCCACCATCGTGGGCCAGCCCCTCGGTGTGTTCTATGGCTACCGAACGCGCGGCGTGTTCGCCAACGATGCCCAGGCCAAGGCTGCCGGACAGAACGGCAACTACCTGTACCTGATCGATGCCACCGACAACCCGCAGTACTTCAAAGCCGGTGACGTGTGGTTCGACGACATCAACGGTGACGGCCAGATCAACGAGGCCGACAAGACCATCATCGGTGACCCCAACCCCGACCTCTACGGCAACATCTTCGCCAACGTGAGCTGGAAGGACTTCACCCTCTTCATCGGACTGAACTACTCACTGGGCAACGACGTGTTCAACTACCAGCGCTCGGTGCTTGAGAGTGGCTCCAACTTCTACAACCAGACGACGGCTGTGACCAACCGCTGGCGCGCTGAGGGTCAGCAGACCAGCATGCCGCGCATCAGCTATGGCGACCCCATGGGCAACGCCCGCTTCAGCGACCGCTGGATAGAGGACGGTTCATACCTGCGACTAAAGACCGTACGCCTGAGCTACAAGGTGCCTATGGAATCCGAGTGGCTGCAGGGTCTCTCCGTATGGGCCGAGGCTGGCAACCTGCTCACCTTTACGAAATACTTAGGCAACGATCCTGAGTTCTCGGCCAGCAACCGCGTGCTCTATCAGGGCATCGACCCGGGCAACGTGGCTATGGGACGCACCTTTACTGCCGGAGTGAAGATTAATCTGTAAAGAAGACCCTCCCCTAACCCCTCCCTGCGAGGGAGGGGAAATGGATAGAAGAGAAAAAATAATTGTAAAAAGAAAATAGAGTACTTAATCAATTCAAATATTCATTGATTATGAAAAAATATATCATTAATAAGACTAAAGAAGCACTCCATCTCGTAGTCTATACACTCCCCTCCCTCGCAGGGAGGGGCTTGGGGGTGGGTCTTCTGGCCTTAGCCATGGTCTCCTGCTCCGACATCTTTGAGACCGAATCCGACCGTCAGATCTTCGACCCGGCCCTCGACGAGAAGACCGACTCGATGTTCTATACCCTCGGCATTATGAAGGGTCTGCAGCAGGTGGCCGACCAGTATGTGCTCACTGGAGAGATGCGCGGCGACCTCGTGGCCACCAACAGCTACACCGAGACCGACCTGCAGCGGCTGGCCAGCTTTACCGCCGATGCCACGTGCAAGTATGACTCGGCTTACCTGTACTACCGCATCATCAACAACTGCAACTACTACATAGCCCACCGCGACACCATGCTGATTACCGGCAGCCGCAAGGTGGCCATCCCCGAATATGCCGAAGCTCTGGCTGTACGTGCTTGGGCCTACATGCAGCTCTGCAAAACCTACGGCCGCGTGCCTTTCTTCACCCAGCCGCTCACCAGCATCGGCGATGCCAACAGCAACTTCGAGGAGAAGGACCTGCAGGGTATCTGCGACGCTTTAGCTCCCGAGATGGCACAGTATAGCGGCACCCCCGTACCCACCTACGGTGAAATCTCGGCCGGTGTGCTCAACAGCAGCAGCAGCGACAACCCCGTGGAGAAAAAGATACAGTCGAGCAAGGCCATGCTGCCCATCGACCTTGTGCTGGGCGACCTCTACTTAGAGACCCATCAGTATGAGCAGGCTGCCAAGTACTACTTCGCCTATATCAACGACAAGAAGCTATGTACTAATCCAGTCTATATTCAGCCAAAGAGCTACTATCCCGAGACCAGCAAGACCAAACTGCCCAACGACCTTTCGCTGACACTCTTCGACCCGGGTTTGGGGATATTTAGAACATTTTCATGGACTGTAGTGTTCAACGTTAACAAGGCTTTCCAATGGGGTAGTATCTTCAATGTCAACTCACCTAATGATATCGTAACTTATATCCCGTTGGCAGCCAACCGTCTGCGCGGTGAGACGACCAACCTGCCCCGCTATTTCGGCTACGACTTCTATAGCACCACGGGCGGCTCATCGGGTTCCTCGTCACGCTATCTGCTGGAGCGACAGATTGATGCCTCGCCCAGCTACTATGCGCTGTCGAACGCACAGGAGTACTACTACCGACCTGTAGGCAGCACCACAATGGCCAAGACGCTCACTATCGGTGACATGCGCCGCCATGTATGCCTGCATTCGGCCAACAAGGGCGACTCCATCTACAGCGTCATGACGAAGTTCACCAGCGCCAACATCCCCCTCTACCGCACAGCTACTGTCTACCTGCGCCTGGCCGAGGCCATCAACCGCATGGGCTATCCCGATGTCGCCTTCGCCATCCTGAAGGACGGTATCTGGCAGAATCTAATCTACTATGTGCAGCCCGGCGGATGGACCGACACCACCAACCCTCAAAACTACCTGCGTCCCGAGGCACTGACACTGCTCAAAACCACCTTCCCCTTCCTCAGCTCTGAGAATATAGCCAACTATGATGCGAATGCGGGCATACACAGCCGTGGTACCAACTACACCATAGCCGACTTCTCGCCCTATCAGATGGCTACCGTGGTGAGTAACAAGATTGCCCAGCTGGCTCTGCCTGAGACTTCCGGTGGTATGGGCATCACGCCCACCGGCACGCTCAACGACACCATCAATGCCGTGGAAGACCTCATCTGCGACGAGATGGCCCTGGAGCTGGCCTTTGAGGGCTCGCGCTTCAACGACCTCAGCCGTATGGCAAAGCACAAGAACAACGCCGGCCTCTACGGTGGTGACTATGGCACCAAATGGATGGCCAACAAACTGGCCTACAAGGCTGCCGGACTCAAGGACAGACTGCTCGATGAGCAGAATTGGTACCTGCCTATGAAGTAACATTTTCTAAAAGTTTTGGAGTGTAGGAGTTTAGACGATAGACTCCTACACTCCTTTTTCCTTGATTTAAGGTAGGTTTTTGTATTAATAAAAACAAAAAATATATACATTTTTACACAGAAAGCAAGATTTATGCTTACCTTTGCACTCTCGAATGTATAAGCTTATAACAATACACTAAACTAAAAAACATGAAAAAACAACAAATTCTTTTGTTGTCAGCAGCTGCTGTGCTGCTGTCATCGTGCTCTGGAAAACTTGGAGCACTCTCTGCCGACAACTTCAGCGTAAACCCTAACCCCCTGGAGACTCAGGTAGGTGAAGTACCTGCTGAGATTACCGTTCTCATTCCCGAGAAATATATGAAAAAGAAGGCTGTGGTCACCGTTACTCCCGAACTGCGCTATCAGACTCCTGCCGGCATGAAGTCGGTACGTAGCACCAGCGCCACCTTCCAAGGTGAGAAGGTTGCCGGCAACGACCAGACGGTATCATACGCTGTTGGCGGAACCTATTCCATGAAAGCCAACTTCAAATATCAGCCCGAAATGCACAAGAGCGATCTGTATCTCACTTTCCAGGCCACTCTCGGCAAAAAGGAGGTTGAGCTTCCTGCCGTGAAGGTAGCCAACGGTATCATTGCCACCAGCGAGCTCTACAAGCAGACACTCATATCGGCTCAGCCCGCTTTGGCCCGCGATGTTTTCCAGCGCGTTATCGCCCAGAAGCAGGAGGCTAACATCCAGTTCCTTATCAACCAGGCTCAGCTGCGCAAGAGCGAGCTGCAGAACAACTCGGTGCAGGAGTTCGTACGCCTGCTGGGTGAGATTGCCAAGGATCAGGAGAACAGCATTCTCAACAGCATTGAGATTTCTGCGTATGCATCGCCTGATGGTGGCTATCAGCTCAACGAGAAGCTGGCTGGCCAGCGCGAGAAGGTCACTGCCGAGTACCTGCAGAAGGAGATGAAGCAGAAGAATGCCGATGCCCCTGTTGACACCAAGTACACCGCCGAGGACTGGGAAGGTTTCAAGGAGCTCGTCGCTGCCTCCAACATCCAGGACAAGGACATCATCCTGCGCGTGCTCTCCATGTATAAAGATCCCGAGGAGCGCGAGCAGCAGATCAAGGCCATCTCGTCGGCCTTCAAGGAGCTGGCTGAGGGCATTCTGCCCCAGTTGCGCCGTTCACGCCTGATTGCCAACTACGAGCTCATCGGCCGCGACGACGACCAGATTAAGTTCCAGATTAGCAGCGATGCCTCTAAGCTCACCGTCGAGGAACTCCTCTACGGAGCCACCCTCTACGACAACGAGCCCAAGTCAACCGAGAATGCCTATAAGAAGGCCGTGGAGCTCTATCCCAACGATGCACGCGCCTACAACAACCTGGCTGTGCTGGCCTATGAGAAGGGCAACTATGCCGAGGCTAAGCAGTGGCTGCAGAAGGCACAGAGGGTCAACATCAACCTGGCCGAGGCCAATGCCAATATGGGACTCATCGCACTCCAGCAGGGCGACGTGAACAATGCCGAGACCTATATCGCCAAGGCTTCTTCAGCCAACGGACTGAACGAGGTGATGGGCAACCTGTACCTCGCTCAGGGCAAGTATGTCCAGGCTGAGCAGAGCTTCGCCGGTGTGGCCAGCAACTCTGCTGCCCTGGCTCAGATCATGAACAAGAACTATGCCGCTGCACAGCAGACCCTGAAGCAGGTGAAGAACGCTGACGGCATGACCGATTACCTGAAGGCCATCGTGGCCAGCCGCATGGGCAACAAGAGCGAGGCTGCTGCAGCCCTGACAACCGCCCTGGCCAAAGATCCCTCACTGCGCCAGTATGCTGAGAAGGACCTGGAGCTGGCCAAGTAAGCCCTACATTAAGTTAGGAAATTGGAGTTAGGAGTGAGGAGTTGTAAGTTAGCAACTCCTGTTCCTAACTCCTCACCATTTCATAAAAAAAAGCTCTACCTATCACATAGAAATCCTTAGAAACCCACTCATGAACGCTCGTCGCCTCATCCTCCTTCTGCTGCCACTGCTGCTCTTTTCCTGCAAGGACAAGAACAGCACGTTCCGCTTGGAAGGCGAGTTCAGACACATGAACCAGGCCGAGTTCTTCCTCTTCGACCCTGTCAATGGTAAGAAAGACACCATCAGCGTGGTGCGCGGACGCTTCGTCTACGAAAAAGTGGAACAGGACACAGCCATGCTACTGCTCATGTATCCCAACTACTCGCTGCTGCCCGTCTTTGCCTATAAAGGCATATCGCTGAAGTTGAAGGGCGATGCATCGCACCTGAAAGAGGCCGAACTGAAAGGTTCTGAGGAAAACGACGAGATGACCGCCTTCCGCCTGCGTGCCGCCAAGATGACCCCACCCGAGGAACTCGACGCTGCCCGGAAGTTCATCACCGAGAACCCGGCATCGCCCATCAGTCTATACCTGCTACGCCACTACTTCGTGGAGAGCTTGGAACCCAACTATGACGATGCCTACTACCTGTGCAGGCTCATGATGAAGGCCACCCCTCGCAACAAGCCCCTACAACAGCTACACCAGCAGCTCAAAGTGCTGGCAGCCGGCAACGTGGGTAGCAAGATGCCTGTCTTCGTGCTGCTCGACAACAAGAAGCGGCTGCTCACCAACGAGCAGTTCCACCGACAGGCCAACGTGGTGTGCCTCTGGAGCTCATGGAACAGTGAGAGCCGGCAGTTGGTAAGCGCTGTGCACAAGCTACAGAAAAAATATCCCGAGAAGATCGCCCTCATTGCCATCAGCATAGATGCCACTCGGCAGGAGGGCTTCGACTGGCTGCGCCGCGACAGCATCAGCGACTTTGTTATCCACGACGGCCGCATGTGGCACACACCCCTGGCCGTCGCCCTGGGCATGACCACCGTGCCATCGAACATCATAGCCGACCGCAACGGCCGCATCATAGCACGCGACCTGCTGAAAAAAGAACAACTTGAAAAGGAAATTGAGAAAATCCTGAAATGATGCCCTACACCCTCAACCTCCATGGTCGTCTTACCGACCTCAGCAGCCCACAGGTGATGGGCATACTGAACGTCACCCCCGACTCCTTCTATGCATCGAGCCGGATGCAGACCGAGCAGCAGCTCGTGGAGCGTGTGAGGCAGATAGCGGCCGAAGGAGGCACCATGATAGATGTAGGCGCATGCAGCACCCGTCCAGGCTCCGAGCCCGTGAGCGAACAGGAGGAGATGGAACGCCTGCGCTGGGCCCTCCCCATCATCAACCGCGAACTCACTTCGCTCCCTTCTCTCCCCTCTCCCCTCTCTACTCTCCCCTCATCGTTCCCCATTTCCGTCGATACCTTCCGTCCCACTGTAGCCCGCATGGTCGTTGAGGAGTATGGTGCCGACATCATCAACGACGTGAGCGAAGGCAGCGATGAGATGTTCCGCACTGTGGCCCGTCTGGGCGTACCCTATATCCTCATGTCCGTAGAGCCCGACCTGCGGCAGACGCTCCTCGTCTTTGCCCGGAAGATTCAACAGCTGCGCGACCACGGACAGAAAGACATTATCCTCGACCCGGGCTTCGGCTTCGGCAAGACCCTTCAGCAGAACTTCGCCCTGCTCCATGACATGGAAAAGCTTCTTGTGCTCGACCTGCCCCTGTTGGTAGGTCTGTCGCGCAAGTCCATGATATACAAAACCCTCGGCTGCACCCCCATTGAAGCCCTCAACGGCACCACCGTACTCCACACGCTGGCCCTCACTAAGGGAGCCTCCATCCTGCGCGTCCATGACGTCAGGGAGGCTGTAGAGTGCTGCCGTCTCACCTCTCACCTCTTGACATGTTCCTACACTTCAGCTTAAAAGACTTCATCGATATCCTACTGGTAGCCCTGATGCTTTACTACATCTACCGGCTGATGCGCCAAAGCCGGAGCATCAATATCTTCGTGGGCATCATGATTTTTGTGCTCGGATGGGTCTTTGTGTCACAGATCTTCGAGATGCGCCTGCTGGGCGGCATTCTCGACAAGCTGGTGTCGGTGGGCTTTATTGCCATCATCGTCATTTTCCAGGAGGATATCCGCAAATTCCTCTATGGTCTGGGTACCCATGACCGTGTACGCGCCATCATGCGTTTCATATCGCCCAAGCACGGTGAGCAGCAAGAGCAGGCAGCCCTGAAGAATGCCATCATGCCTATTGTGATGGCTTGTCTGTCCATGTCGAAAGGCAAGGTAGGCGCACTCATCGTCGTGCAGCGCCACACGCCCCTCACCGACATCATCAGCACGGGCGAAATGATCAATGCCGACATCAACCAGCGCCTCATCGAGAACATCTTCTTCAAGAACTCACCCCTGCACGACGGTGCCATGGTCATTGCCGACCAACATATATGTGCCGCCGGATGCATCCTCCCCGTAAGCCATAACCTCGACATCCCCAAGAGCCTGGGCCTGCGCCATCGCGCTGCCCTCGGCATGTCGCAGGAGAGCGATGCCCTCTGCATCGTTGTCTCGGAAGAGACTGGCAATATCTCGGTGGCCAAGGGCGGACAGTTCCGCCTGCGCCTCTCAGCCGAAAAGCTGGAAAGTGTGCTCACGCAGGAGATGATTTGAACTGAGAAAACGTACAGTTTCTGAATAAACAGAAAAACATAACTTATCAAAACCCATCAATAAAAACATAGATACAATGATTATTCTAACACATATCCCTTTATGAACAAATTATTTTATCAAAAGAAGAGAACTTGATTTTTCATGCTCAGTAAAATGAAAACAAATTGATAATTCAAAATATATTATTAACTTAACAAAAATGTTTATGAAAAAAGATTATTTTAATCTCAAGAAGAGTAAACTACTACTCTTGATGCTCCTCACAATGATTGTGGGGGTAAGTCCGGCATGGGCTGATGAAGTGACCGTCTATGACGGAACAGCAACAAGTGCATTTACACCTGTTCAAGGAAATTATGCAGACACAAATGGTTCTATTTCGGAATTTATACTCCCTGCTTCTGCACTTAGTGATTTGAACGGAGGTACTATCTCCAAGATGACCTTCTATGTTCAGACTCCTCCTGCTACTGCATGGACTGCAACTTTTACCGTTTATATGAAAGAAATAGAAGAAACGGTATTTGAAAGTTCTTCATCATTAGCAGGTACTGATGCCACCACTGTCTACACAGGAAATTTAGATGCAACAGGTAGTACTATGGAGGTTTCTCTTGACAATCCTTATTTGTATAATGGGGGAAACCTATTAATTGGTTTTAAAGTAACCACATCTGGCAATTGGAAGAATGCTTATTTTTATGGAATTAGCCAATCAACAAATACAGCTTTCCATAATAAGAGTTCAGCTTCTCGTGAAAAATTCCTTCCAAAGACTACTTTCACTTATGTATCAGACCCCAATCATGTATCAACACCATCAGGCATTGCTACAACAGAGGTGAAGGCCAATAAGGCTACTATTGGGTGGACAACTGCAGATGACACTTCTTGGGAAGTTTACATCTCAGGAAATGCAACGAAACCTGAGGCAGATGTAACGCCAACAGCTACTGCTACAACAAATAGTTATGAGTTCACTGGATTAACGGCTGAAACAACTTATTATGCTTGGGTGCGTGCCGTAAAAGGTGACTCAAAGTCAGACTGGACAGGTATTAACTTTACCACCACCGTACAATACCCAGCTCCCACTGCTCTTACTGCAGGTTCCATCACCTCTACTTCTGCCATATTGACTTGGACTGTTAATGGCGAAGAGACCGCATGGGAAGTGGCTTACAGCACCACGAACACCACACCCGATGTAAATGGAAGCTACGATGAAGTAACGAGCACTTCTTTCAACATCACTGGATTGACAGCTAATACTACCTATTATGCTTGGGTTCGTGCAAAAGGCAATGACGGACACAGTGCATGGAGTTCTGCTTACAGTTTCAAAACTGCATATAGCACGCCATTCGCTGAAGAGTTTGGTTCGAGTAGCACCCCAACAGGATGGATGAAATACAGCGGACTGATGGATAATGTCATTGCTGGTACTGCCAGTTTGACTGCAAATAGCGGTAAATGGGACATGAAACAAACTGGTACAATCTCAGGGTATCATCCTGTTCTGAACCTCTACGGCACCACCTACAACGGTTGGTTTGTGACACCTAATATTGAGTTAGCTTCAAATCAGCAAATAGCATTCAAACTGGCTCTTACTGCATATGGCAATTCAAATGCTGCTGCTACGACTGGTACTGATGACAGATTTGCTGTATTGGTCAGTACCGACAACGGAGAGAGCTGGACGAAACTGAGAGAATGGAACAATTCTGGCAGCGATGATGTCTTAAATAATATCGCTACCGCTGGTGAAGATATAGCTATCAGCTTGGCAGCATACAACAACCAAATTGTAAAGATTGCGTTCTACGCAGAGTCTACCGTAAGCAATGCAGACAACGACATTCACATTGGCAATGTGGAGGTGTCGGAAATTCCTGCTTGCCCCAAACCAACGGGTCTGACAGCCAGCAATGAAACATACAATAGTGTTGTTCTGAGCTGGACAGCTGGTAGCGACGAGACCGAGTGGAAGGTTGTCTATGGTGCTGCAGGCTTCAATCCCGCATCGGAAGGAACCACCGTTGACAATGTTACCGAGAATCCTTACACGTTGACGGGTCTTTCTCCTGAGACCGCCTATGATGTCTATGTAAAGGCAGTAAAGGGCAGCGATGTTAGCCCTGTTAGCAACAAGGCCAATTTCACGACCACTGAGCGTTATCCTGCACCTACGGGTCTTGTTATCAGTAATCTGACTAAGAACTCTGCTACGCTGACTTGGGTAGCTGGTTCAGCTTCTTCATGGGAGGTCGCCATCAACACTACTGGCACCACACCGACAGAGGCTGGTACCGTGGTTAACGCTGCAACCTATGACTTCAGCGAGCTGACCGCCGAGACCACCTACTACGCATTTGTCCGTGAAAAGGATGGTGACAACTATAGTAACTGGAGTGCTGCCTGCGAGTTCACACCGTCGGCTTATACCTATCTGACGGTAAATGATGGAACTGCAACAAACAATTATATTCCCATTTATGCAAATGGCATTTGGAGTTCCACTAAAGTAGCAAGCCAGTTCCTGATTCTTTCTACCGCCCTGACTGATATGGTGAACTGCGAACTGAAGAAGATGACGTTCTATAGCAGTTCTGATGCCAATGACTTTGGTGGTGGCAAATTTGAAGTTTATCTGGCCGAAGTAAACAACACAACAATCTCTTCTACTAAGGACTGGACTGAGATGACAAAAGTCTTTAATGAGGGTACTCTCTCGGTATCTGGCGGAAAGATGACGATTGTATTCGACAACGCGTTTGAGTACAAAGGTGGTAATCTTTTGGTGGGTATCAAACAGACTGTTAAAGACCAAAATGGAACAAATATTGCATGGTATGGTGTTAATACCAGCGTCAACATGTCAAGATACGTAACAGGTACTGAAAACAAGAAATTCTCTCCCAAGACCACTATCGGCTATCAGGCTAAGACCGGTTCTGAGCTGAAGGTGTTCGACGGTGAGACCGAGCTGGCAGAGTCACCTGCTTCGTTTGACTTTGGTCTGGCCACTGCCAGCACCACTCATACCTTCACACTGAAGAATACCGCTGCCACTCCTTATGTGGCTACCATCAGCAGCGAAAACCTAACGGTTGATCCTACAGAAGTAACTCCTACTGCTGAGGGCGTGACCTTTACGGTAGCAATGCCCGCTCAGGACATCACTAACGAGGCTGTTGTCATTACACCTGCCAACGAAAGCGGTCTGGAGCCGTTTACCATCAACGTAAGCGGAACATTGCGCAATAACGACAAGTTCTATCAGGAATTCAATACCACCTCAAAGCCTACTGGCTGGACGACAGACGGCACATGGAGTTACAGCGCAGCCAATGGAGCTTCTACATCTGCATGGTACATTGACCAACAAACCCTAGCTCGTCTGAAGACCCCGATGCTTACCGTAGCTGCTGGTGAGAAGTTCATTGTAGAGGCTAAAGGCTATAGCACCACAAATACCGACTATCAACACATGGTGCTCCAGTACTCTGCCGATGGCACTAACTGGACTACGTTCAGCGATGACTTTGGCACAACTATCAGTGCAGATCCTACTAAATGGAATACATACACTGTGACATGGCCCAATAATGTTGAAGCCGGCAACTACTACATTGCTATTCTCGCTTCTCAGGCCGACATCCGCATGTTCTACGGTGGTGAGGAAGCAAAAGGTGCCAACTTTGCCATCAACACCGATGGTTCTACTCAGGACTTCGGCAGCGTGAAGTTTGGTGCAACCGCCCAGAAGACATTCACCATTACCAACAATGGCAATAAATCCCTGTTCATTAACATTGATTCGCCTGCTGACTTCACAGCTACGATGACAGCTAATGCAGAAGACAAGAATGTGTTCTTCACGGATGCTCTCAACTGGGGTTCTCCCAATGTTTATTACTGGCCGAATGGTGGCGAATGGCCTGGAATGGCTATGACAGAGCTCTACACTAATGATCAGGGACAAAAGGTGTACTACTATGAGCTTCCTGAAAACGTTACTGGCATCATTTTCAATGGAAACGGTAACCAGACTGTTGACATTACAGAATTCAATAGTAATGCATATTACACAACTAACAGCACAGATGGCCAGGGCCACTACTATGTTGGCAACTGGACTTACAACAATTGTGTTCCTGCTGGCAAATCAAGTGTACTGACCATCAACATGAACACTGCCACTGCTGGCGATAAGAGCGGTAACGTAGTTCTTTCATTCGATGCTCTCAATGCAACTGAGTTCACCATTCCTTGCACGGGTAACGTGAAAGACGAGAACTATCTCGCCGTGGACTTCCAAGACGGACAGTTCCCCACAGGATGGCAGGTAGGTGCCGACTGGAGTGCAGCCACAGGTACTGCCATTCAGAGCAACACCCAGACGGCCTCTGCTCTCGTGACTACACCGCTCACCGTGGCTGAGAACGAGACGCTGACCTTCAAGGCTTGCAGAAACGCTTCGGGCTATGGCAACGTGACATCGCTGAAGACCCGCTACTCTGTTGATGGCGGTGCCAACTGGAGCAATTATGTATCATATAATGTTGAAACTTCTGCTTTGACCAGTCAGACCATTTCCGGCATTCCTGCAGGTAAGGTTATCATTGAGTTCCTGGGCAGCAACATCAAGCTCGACGACATCGAGGGCTTCACCAAGACCACTGCTCCTGCAATTGCTCTAAGCGAGAGCACTGACGCTGTGGCCAATGATGACACTAAGGACTTCGGCTTCCTGAACGCTAATGGCACTGCTACCTATACGCTGAAGAACATCGGTAACGATAACTTTGTGGCGACCCTTTCGGGCGAAAATGTTACCGTTAGCCCTGCAAATGTAAACCTCGCTGCTGGCGCAACTGCCGACATCACCGTGACCATGGCTTATGCTGAGCCTTACGGAGAAAAGACCGGTTCGATGACCATCAGCTCTGAAAGCTGGGTAGGTGACTTCACGGTGAACTTCACCGCTAACCTCGTTGACCCGACTGCCTTCGTCGTTGACTTCGAGAGCGGACAGCCTGCTGGCTGGTATCTTGACACTTGGACTGTCAGCGACGGTACGGCTCACATCAATGTTGGTGGTGCAAAGCCCATGATTACCGAGCTGGTAGGTGCCGAGGAAGGCAAGAACACACTGACCTTCGATGCCAAGTTACAATATGACTATGGTTATGGTACTTATACACTGGATGTCTACACATCTACCGACCGTAAGACTTGGAACGAGGCCCAGACCTTCACGCTGACAGGTACAAGCCAGACATTCAGTCTCGATCCTCTGAGCGATGGTAACTACTATGTGAAGTTCGAAGCCGCCAATGCTTCTATTGACAACATCAAGGGTGTGAAGAAGCTCGCTGCTTCAGAACACGACCTCTATCTGGTCAGCGCTACACTGCCTACCGACGAAATTATGCCTATCGACACCTACACTGCTACGGTGAAGGTCGCTTCACTGCGCGCCAACGAAGAAGTAACAGCTGAACTCTACTTCGGCGAGACCAAGGTTGCCGATAAGGTTCTGACCATCAACAATGGAGCAACCGAGACCATCGAAATCAGTGGTACCGCTCCTGCTGCTGGTACCTTCGAAGTATATGCCAAAGTTTACAATAGCGAAGTAACTGTTGAGACCGAAAAGGTGAGCGTCACCGTTGAGGACAAGACCGAGCTGAGCCTCACTGGCTTCACACGTGTTGCTGCTGCTGTCACAGCTGACAATAACAACATGTTCACCGCTGAGTTCAATGTGACGGTGAAGAATACCGGTTCTACTGCCTTCACTGCCGATGAGGTAAGCGTTACAGTCACCGACGGTGACAACAATGAATACGAGACTGCTACCTGGACTTCTGGCGAGACCATCTACCTGAAGGCAGGCAACTACACTGCCGACAATGCCAACTTCGCCATCTACCGCTGGAGCACTGACAACGACTCTGAGTGGGCACTCTTCACTGGAGGTACTAACGGCATCTACACTGCAAGTCTAAATGGTAAGGAGAACTTCATCATTTGTCGTGTCAATCCCGCAACTGCTGAGAGTGATTTGGACTGGAATGATAATATCTGGACCCAGTCCAACAACTTGACGACCGCTACAGGCGTAGTCTTCGAGAACAACGGATATTATGATGGCAAGCTGCAGCTCACACAGAGCAACAACTTCATCGCTGGCATGAGTGCCACCATCACTGTCACAGTGACTGCTGATGCCGGCAACGGAGGCGAGTTTGCTTTCAATGCCAAGGAGAATGTTTCTGACGCATACTGGTATTCTACTCTGGGAAGCCTGCAGTATGTCAACGTTACCGCTGCTCCCGTCATTGTGCTCAACGAAACCGTAGGAACGGTTGACTCTGAGGGTAACAACCGCAAGGTACGTCTGACCCACTCGTTCGTTGAGGGTTGGAACACTATCTGCCTGCCGTTTGCCATCACTGCAAGCGAGATTGCCACTGGTGCCAAGGCAATGGCCTTCAAAGCCTACGACGCAACAGAGCAACTGCTTACCTTCTCGCCCGTTACTGAGCTTGAGGCCAACAAGCCTTACGTCATCTACGTACCCGAGGCCATCACCGAGCCCCTGGAGTTCACCGGCAAGACCGTTGCCACAAGCGAGGAGCTTGGCATTTTCTCCAACGGCATCACCTTCCAGGGTACCTACACTCCGATGACTTCTGATTTGCTCACAGGCACCTACGGCATGACTGCTGCCGGCAAGCTTGCCAAGGCTAAGGAGACGACCACGATGAAAGGCTTCCGCGCTTACATGACTGGCGACGTTCCTGCCGAGGCTCGCGTAATGTTCGTCGACGAGGAGGGTGTGGTGACCAGCATCGCAACCATTGAGAATGGCGCTTTGAAGACCGTCAACGCCATCTACAACATGAAGGGTCAGAAGGTAGAGAAGATGCAGAAGGGTGGCCTCTACATCATCGATGGCAAGAAGACTGTTGTGAAGTAAATCAAAAAGAAAGGTACAATTATGAAAAAGAAATATTTTTCGCCCGACTGCGGCATGATTTCCATGGATCTGGAGACCATCATGGCCTACTCACTTAATCCGAATAGTGAAGGTGATCAGTCTATTTCCTTCAGCGATGGTGAGGCTGATGAATTCACTGGTCGCCGCAACGATGTATGGGGAGACGAGGAGGAGGATTATTAATCCTCCCACCTCGGACAGCCCAATACTGATTCCATAACACAGAAAAGCCCGGATGCATGGAGCATTCGGGCTTTTCATTTGTGTGCTTCTGTTTTTTTTGCTACCTTTGCAACCATGAACCAACCGTCGTCGCCCATTCTTGAACTACAACGCCAGCAACTGCTACTGCAGATGGAGTATGAGGAGGAAAAGAAAGCCTTCCAGCAGAAGGTCGATGCCATCGGCATGCAGCAACGCATCAAGAACGGCGATGCCTGGTGGCCCATCCGTGTGGGACGCAGCTACTATAACTCACTGAATCAGCTTTGCGTAGAGGTATTCCGTGTGGCCAACGACGAAACCGACGATATTGACCACCACTTCGAGTTCGGACGGCCAGTAAGCTTCTTCAAGAGCGATTCTTCACTCTTCACTTTTCACTCTTCACTTCCAAAGGCCTTCGTCTCTTTCGTCGACGGCGACCGCATGGTAGTCGCTGTGCCCGACGATACCGACATTTCCCTACTGAGCCAGTTAGCCGCACCATCATCCGCCTCCCCGCAGGGGGCTCTCGGCATCCAGCTCTCTTTCGATGAAACCAGCTATCGCATGATGTTCGATGCCCTCGACCGCACCATGCGCGCCAAGGGGCGGCTGGGCTATCTGCGCGACCTCTTCTATACCCGTAGCATGAAGGCGGAAACCTTCTCGTTCCCCGACATGCATTTCCCCTATCTGAACAAGACGCAGGAGCACGCTGTCAACGAGGTGCTCAGGGCCAAGGACGTGGCCATCGTACACGGCCCTCCCGGCACGGGCAAGACGACAACCCTTGTGGAGGCCATCTACGAAACGCTGCGCCGTGAGAATCAGGTGCTGGTGTGTGCACAGAGCAACATGGCCGTAGACTGGATTGCAGAGAAGCTCGTGGACCGTGGTCTCAACGTGCTACGTATCGGCAATCCCGTGCGTGTTGACGATAAGATGCTCTCCTTCACCTACGAGCGGCGTTTTGAGGCCCATCCCGACTATGCCCAACTGTGGGCCATCCGCAAGGCTATCCGTGAGCTGCGCAAGAACCGCAAGCGGAGCGACGACAAGTTCCATCAGAAGCTGGAACGCCTAAAAGACCGTGCCACGGCCCTTGAGATCGGCATTAACCAGCAGTTGTTTGGTGAGGCCCGCGTCATCGCCTGCACACTCGTAGGCAGCGGTCACCGCCTGCTGGAAGGCATGCACTTCCCCACCCTCTTCATCGACGAGGCTGCCCAGGCCCTCGAGGCTGCCTGCTGGATTCCCATCCGCAGGGCAGGCCGCGTGGTACTGGCTGGCGACCATTGTCAGCTGCCGCCTACGGTGAAATGCTATGAAGCCCTGAAGGGCGGACTGGGCAAGACGCTCATGGAGCGCATCGTGGAGCAGAAGCCCGACGTGGTCACGCTGCTCACCGTGCAGTATCGCATGCACGAGGAAATCATGCGCTTCAGCAGCGACTGGTTCTATCATAATATGGTGGAGTCGCATCCCAGCGTCAAGTATCGCAGCATCCTCGACCTCGACCGGCCGATGACGTGGATAGATACAGCGACCCTCCCCCAAGCGACCCTCCCCCTGCCCCTCCCTGTGAGGGAGGGGAACAAAGAGAGTGAACAAAAATCTAATTATATAGGAGAACAAAGGACTGTCTTCTCCCCTCCCTCACAGGGAGGGGCAGGTGGTGGGTCGCTTGGGGGAGGGTCTTTCTCCAACACCTCCGAAGCCCGTCTCACTCTTCTTGCCCTACAGGCCTACTATGAGATGATTGGCAAGGAGCGCATCCTGAGCGAACGCCTCGATGTGGGCATCATCTCCCCCTACCGCGCCCAGGTGCAGCTGCTACGTCGGATGGTGAAGAAGAGCGAGTTCCTGAAACCCTTCCGCAGCCTCATCACCGTGAACACCGTCGATGGCTTCCAGGGGCAGGAGCGTGACATCATCATTATCTCCTTAGTGCGCTCCAACGACGAAGGACAGATAGGCTTCCTGCGGGACCTGCGCCGCATGAACGTAGCCATCACCCGTGCCCGCATGAAGCTCATCATCCTGGGCGACCGCTCCACGCTCTGTCGCCATCCTTTCTACCGAAAGCTCTGGGAGTATATTGAGGCTCTGTGATTATTTCCTCATCCGTTCCCTGTATTCCTGTGGCGTGATGCCTGTCTGCTTGCGAAACATGCGGATGAAATAGCTGTGGTCGCTGAATCCCAAGCTATAGGCCACTTCCTTGACGGGCATGTCGGTGGTGAAGAGCATGAGCTGGGCCCGTTCCACCTTTTTCTGATTAACATACTGCAAGGGCGAGGTGCCGAGCTCGCGCTTGAAGAGGCGGATGAGATAGGGCGTGCTGAAACAGGCCACGCTGGCCAGTTCGTCAATATCGATATTCTGGCTGATATGGCCATGTATATGTTTCAGCACGCGCTGCAGTCGCTCGTCGGTTGTCCACAGATGGGGCACCGCCTCACGCATGAACTTCGAGAAGAGCATTAGGATGGCACCGCGCAGCTCCATCTTCTGCCAAAGCGGCATGTCACGGAAACGCTCTATAAAACTGCTCAGATAGGTGGCATTATCGTAAGCCTGCGGATTGCTCTCCGGCAGTTCCGCATGGGGTAGCTGTTCACACATGCGTTGCAGAATGCGCTCCTCATCGTTGCCACCAGCTACCTCCGTAGGGAAGTCATAGCGTTCCATCATGTTCATCTCGTTCTTGAAGCCTTCGTACACGTGTAGATAATAATGTGTGAATGGGCCGTCGCACTCACACGAATGAAGGGTATAGGCAGGGATGATATACAGGTGGCCAGGACACAGGTGTACCGACTTGTTGCTGAAATGGAGCATGGCCTGCCCCTCCTTTACATAATAGATACGCGTGAAAGGCGACTTCACGTCTTTCCAGTTCCAGTCACCGTTGAGACGGGCCAGTCCCACATTCAGCAACTGTAGGTTAAACGATTCTATGGGTATTTCCTTCATGCCTGCAAAATAATCTCTTTCATGCCTGCAAAGATAACATAATCTTTCGCTTTTATACCTCATACTGCCTACTTTTTTATAGGACAAAATTACGATACATCAATTTTGTCCTATCATGCGTTAAAAATTTTCCCTGATAAATCCCTGATAAACACTAACTTTGCACCCGGAAAGCGAAACTAACAATATAATCCTTATGAAAAAAATGATTCTTTCAGCGTTGCTCATGGCAGCAACGGCAGTAAGTGCTCAGCCGACCAACGTGGCCATTGAGCAGGGTGCCTATGAACCTACCTGGGAGAGTGTGGCCCAGTGGGAGTGTCCCGAATGGTTCAAGAATGCTAAGTTCGGCATCTGGGCACACTGGGGTCCCCAATGTCAGGCCGAGGACGGCGACTGGTATGCCCGCTTCATGTACTATCAGGGCAGCGGCCAGTACAACTGGCACGTGAACCACTTCGGCAATCCTAACGAGTATGGACTGAAGGAGCTTATCCGTGACTGGAAGGCCGACCAGTGGAATCCCGAGGAGCTGGTGGCGCTCTACAAGAGCGTGGGTGCCCGCTACTTCATGACGCTGGGCAACCACCACGACAATTTCGACCTGTGGAACTCACCTTATCAGGAATGGAACTCGGTGAACATGGGACCGCAGCGCGACATCGTGAAGGGCTGGAGCGATGCCTGTAAGGCCAACGGACTGCCCCTCGGTGTGTCTATGCATGCCAGCCACGCCTGGACATGGCTGGAGCCGTCGCAGTCGTTCGACGGCAACCTGAAGAAGGCCGACGGCACCGGCAAGTGGTGGGAAGGCTACGACCCGCAGGAACTGTATGCCCAGAACCATGCTCACAGCTCGGGCTGGGAGAACAGCGGCACCATCCACAGCCAGTGGGACTGGGGCAATGGCGCATCGCTGCCCTCAGAGGCCTACAAACTGAAGTTCCAGAACCGTGTGCTTCAATGCATCAACGACTACAATCCCGACATGATCTATTTCGACGATACCGTGCTGCCTTTCTATGGCTGCGACGAGACCATCGGCCTGAATATTCTGTCACATTATTATAATAAGAGTGCCAAGGCAAACGACGGTCAGCAGCAGGTGGTGACGATGGGTAAGATTCTGAACGACTCGCAGAAGGAGGCTATCTTGTGGGACGTGGAGCGCGGCATTCCCGACCGTCCGCAGCAGAAGTACTGGCAGACCTGCACCTGTCTGGGCGACTGGCACTATAACATCAACCGCACGAGCTACAAGAGTGCCGAGCAGGTCATCTCCATGCTGGTGGATATTGTTTCCAAGAACGGTAACCTGCTGCTCTCCGTGCCTGTCCGAGGCAACGGCACCATCGACCAGAACGAGCGCAACGTGCTCGCCGGCATCAAGGCATGGATGGACATCAACAGCGAGAGTATCTACGGCACACGTATGTGGAAATCGTTTGGCGAGGGACCCTTGGCCGAGGCTGCCAACCCCATGACCGCCCAGGGCTTCAACGAGGGTCAGGCCTATTCGGCACAGGATGTGCGCTATGTGCAGAAAGACGGCAAGGTCTATGCCACCATCATGCGCTGGCCGGCTGCTGGCGAGTTCCTGTTCAAGGCCTTCTCCATCACCGAATCCTCATATAGCGGCGAGGTGGCCAAGGTGGAGCTGCTCGGTAGCGGCGACGTGGAGTTCGTGCATGGCTTCGACGGCCTCATCGTGACCATTCCTTCCACCAAGCCCAATGCCATTGCCCCCGTATTCCGCATCACCTTCAAGGAAGAGACACGCTCAGCCTATGAGGTACTGCAGTCGATGGTCAGCGAGATGGAGTCGGCCATAGAGACGCTGGCTTCACAGGCCCATCCCTATAACACCGGTAAGATCAATATCGACAAGCTCGAGACCCTCCGCTCTGCCATCGCTGTTGCCAAAGCCGTATCGGCAGGCGCTTCCGAGGAGGACTGTGTGAAAGCCCGCGAGACACTCTCCGAGGCCTACCGCCACTTCACCTCCGACGGACTGAACAAGGGCGGTGTCTTCAGCTATGCCATCGATGAGAACCTGACGGCTCAGTATCTGGTCGAAGCTTCGGGCTTCTCCCGTGCTGCCGGTGGTTCGAGCCGCTTCGGCAAGCCAAAGAACTGGACGGTGGAGAACTTCAACATTCCCAACGGTGGCGACGGCACCAAGCAAGGACTCGACAAATATACGGGCAACGAAGCCCTGATGCTGGGCGTATGGAACGATGCCGGCAGCAACACCAGCGGCAATCTGAAGAACGCACGCATCTATCGCAAGGTCACCATGCCTGCCGGCAAGTACTATTTCGGTGCTGCCTACAACACCACCTATAACATGAGCAGTCAGGCCTATATGTTTGTGAGCAAGACACTCTGCAACACCGAGGACATTCCCGAACAGTCCATCGCCTATTACGGCATCAACAACTGCACGGGCGACCTGAAGTTGCAGGGACTCAACTTCCAGCTCGACGAAGAGAGCGAGGTCTACATCGGCTTCCAGGCCAATCTGCTCAACGGCTCCGCCACTCAGGAGTTCCGTGCCGAGCGTGTGGCTATCTATCGTCCCAAGGAGGTAGGCGAGCGTCACGACGAGGCTAAAGGCTGGCAGAAGCTGACGGAGATGCCCGAGGATGTAAGCCAGTATTTCTATGCCATCTACGACCACGACACCGACAACGGTCTGGTACTGGGTGCCGGCAGCAACCAGGGTACAGCCAACAAGACCATGTGGTATCAGGACAATGTCTTTCCCGAAGCCACCAAGGATGCCCTGTGGACATTCGACGGCTTTGATGCCAACAACTATTCGGGTGCCAAGGGTGATGCCACCAAATGGCTCGTCATCACCGGCGTAGGCGATCCTGACAACTGCCTGCATTCCAATACCGACAAGGGCTGGAACTATCGGGCTGAGAACAATGGCGAAGGCTGGACCGACCGTGCCTATGTTTCGCCAGCCTATGCCCCCGAAGGCTACTGGACGCTGACCAACAGGATTGGTGGCGACTATATCGGCCACTGGGACGACACCGACGAGATAGCTGGCAATGCCACCGGCAGTCGCATCGGCCATTTCGATTTCTATGCCATCCTGCGCGGCAAATATGTCGCTGCCGTAGAGAATCTCGACAAGGCTTCCGAGGAGAATCCCATTGATATTTCCTATCTTATCACCAATGGTGACGGCGCACGCTATAACAACTTCCACGCCAAGCAGCCTGTAGGCTGGACGCTCTCACAGGACGATGCCTTCGAGGTGGAATATGCCAACTATCTTTCTTCAAAGGTCGGTGCCAGCTACTTCAACAAATGGCAGGGCTCGGGCAATCTTACCGACCGCTCCATCAGTCAGCAGCTCACGGGTCTGCCTTCAGGCACCTATCGCATCAGCGTCACCGCTTCGTCGTCTACCATCCATTCGGGTGCCTTTCTCTTTGCCAACGACAAAGAGGCCGACATGACGCAGCTCACCAATAACAAGAGCAGCATCACCCTCGACATCACCGACGGCACCCTCACCTTCGGCGTGCGCCTTAGGAACTACCAGAGCAATGACTGTAAGTTCGACCATTTCATGCTCGAGTTCCTGAAGAATACACAAATTCCCTCTGCCATCGGTGAAACGCACACCACCACCGATGCCCGTCGTTTCATCTACGACCTCACAGGGCGCAGGTTCAGTCACCTGCAGAAGGGCCTGAACATCGTAGATGGCAAGAAAGTGCTGAAATAGTAAGAAGGGTCATTATAAACATAAAAGAGGATGTGTCTTGGCACATCCTCTTTTATGCTATTCCTCTGCGAAGGCGGCCGCCTCAGCAGCTGCGATGATATCCTCACGACTCTGCTCAATGGGGTTATGAGTGATGTCGGAAAGATCGAAGTCAGAATCTTCGGAGTCCGAAAAACTCGGAGTGGTCGGAATATGCTGATTACTCCGGGGGGGCTGTTTTTCCGATCCTTCCTCGAATTCGGCATACCATTCAGAGCTGTTGTTCGGCTGCGGAACGATAAAATCGGTCTTTTCAGCCTCCAGATCGGGAGCGATGGCGGTGGGTTCCTCCTCCATCTTCGTGCGCTCGCTCTTGGCGTGGAAGATGGCATCGATGAACTGTGGCTCACGGCGCAGGCGCTGTAACGTCTCCTTCGAGGCTATCTGCTGTGCCTCTTTCTTCGAATAGCCCTGTCCTTTGCCGCCCTCTACGCCCTCTATCATCACTTGGAATCCGAAGATCTGCGAGCCCTGCTTGTCTTTCTCCTGCTTCAGCATCTGGAATTCCATGCGCACGCGGTTTTTCTGCGTCCACTCCAGGAGTTTCGACTTGAAGTTCACCTCCTTATAAGCCACCTTGTCGATGTTCACCATCTGAGCGAGTATGCGCTGTTTCATGAATCGCATGACAGCTGCATAGCCCTGATCCAGATAGATGGCGCCAACGATTGCCTCGAAGGCGTTGCCGGCCATGTAGCTATTGTGCGAGTGCGACTGCATACTGCTCTGAATAAGTTCGGTGAGCCCCATCTCCTCGGCCAGTTTTCCCAGCGTGTCGCGGCTGACGAGCTTTGAACGTGTATTGGTAAGGAATCCCTCGCGCTTTCCCTCGAAGTGGTCGAACACGATATGTCCCACCGTGGCATCGAGCATGGCATCACCGAGAAACTCCAGTCGCTCGTTGTTGAGCGGTTTGCCCTTATCGTTGCGCTTGCCCGTGCTCTTGTGGGTGAGCGCTATCTTGTAGTAGCTGATGTCATTGGGATAGAATCCCATGATACGGAAGAGTGACTGTCGCAGCTCCTTGTCTTCGCGAAAAGGCAGGCGAAGACGTTCTATAAAGTCTTTGAAGGTCATTGGTTTTTTAGTGAAAGGTAATCGGAGTACTCAGAATATTCAGAATAATCGGAGTACCCAGAAATTCCGAGTACTCCGAATGTTCCAATTTCTTCGATTACGCTGAATACTTCTTGAACACCACGCAGGCATTGTGTCCGCCAAAGCCGAAGGTGTTGGAAAGTCCAGCACGCACGGTACGCTTCTGTGCCTTGTTGAAGGTGAAGTTCAAGTTGTAGTCAATCTCGGGATCCTCGTCGCCCTCCTCATGGTTGATGGTGGGTGGGATGATGTCGTTCTGTACAGCGAGCACCGTTGCCATAGCCTCTACTGCACCGGCAGCACCGAGCAGGTGGCCCGTCATGGACTTCGTCGACGAGATGTTGAGCTTGAAGGCTGCATCGCCGAAGACTTCCTTGATGGCCTTGGCCTCTGAGATGTCGCCCACATGGGTCGACGTGCCGTGCACGTTGATATAGTCGATGTCCTCGGGCTTCAGTCCGGCATCCTCGAGTGCGTTTCTCATCACGAGCTTGGCTCCCAGACCCTCGGGGTGAGAGGCTGTGATGTGGTGAGCATCGGCACTCATGCCGGCACCTACCATCTCGGCATAGATTTTGGCACCGCGGGCCTTGGCGTGCTCCAGCTCCTCCAGAATGAGACAGCCGGCACCCTCGGCCATGATGAATCCGTCGCGGCTGGCGCTGAACGGACGGCTGGCTTTCTCCGGCTCGTCGTTGCGCGTAGAGAGAGCGTGCATGGCGTTGAATCCGCCCACACCGGTCTCGCAGATGGCAGCCTCAGCACCACCGGCAACGATGGCGTTGGCCTTGCCCAGACGAATGAGGTTGAAAGCATCAGCCAGCGCATTGCTCGACGATGCGCATGCCGAAGCGGTGATATAGTTAGGTCCGTGCAGACCGTACATAATCGAAATCTGTCCGGCAGCGATGTCGGCAATCATCTTCGGGATGAAGAAGGGGTTGAACTTCGGTCCCATATCGTGATGAGCGCCATAGTACATCACCTCCTCCTCGAAGGTCTTAATGCCACCGATACCCACACCGAACACTACACCGATGCGGTCCTTGTCCTCTTTCTCCAGGTCCCATCCGCAGTCTTCCACAGCCTGCTTGGCAGCGATGAGTGCCAGCTGCGTATAGCGGTCCATCTTGCGGGCTTCCTTGCGGTCCAGATACTGGTTCACGTCAAGGTTCTTCACCTCACAAGCGAAAGTGGTCTTGAAGTTGGTGGTATCGAAATATGTAATAGGTGCGGCACCGCTCACACCTGCAATCAGGTTCTTCCATGTTTCCTCCGGAGTATTACCCAACGGAGTAACGGCACCCAGTCCTGTTACTACTACTCTTTTTAGTTCCATAAGTAAATTTGTTATTCGCCCCCTAAGTTAGGGGGTTAGGGGTCTGAACAAAAATATCCCCTAAATTATACAAGTTGAGGGTCTGAATGAAAAATCTCGTTCAGACCCCCAACCCCCTAACTTAGGGGGCTCGTTTTACTTTGAGTTCTCCTCAATATAGGCAATAGCGTCGGCAACGGTGCCAATCTTCTCAGCCTTGTCATCGGGGATGCTGATTCCGAACTCCTTCTCGAATTCCATGATGAGCTCAACAGTATCCAGAGAGTCTGCACCAAGATCGTTAGTGAAACTAGACTCAGGCTTTACAACAGCCTCGTCAACACCCAGTTTATCAACGATGATTGCCTTAACTTTGCTTTCAATTTCTGACATAATTTTCTACTTTTTAAAATGTTAATAATTAGATTCTTATCTTGAAAAACGATGCAAAGTAACACATTTTATCTGAGTTACGCAAATTTTTTTCTGAAAAACTGCTTGCGTTTTGCACACCATATAGTGCATTGTGCATAAAATTGACTTATCTCTATTAAAAAGAGTGGTCAATAGGTGTATTTTCTACAACATCAACGAACTTTGCAACTGTTAATTCTTTCGTCTTCCATCTTCCGTCTTCCGAGACTTTATGCTCCTCCCCTATGGGGGAGGTCGGGAGGGGGCTCCCCTTTCGTGATTGCGTCACTCTCTCATAGTGATTGCGTCATTCTTCTACATAAGTCATTTCATTAAACAAAGAAAACGCCCAAAAACTTGCCGGTATCGGCAAAAATAAGTATATTTGCAGCAGATAATGAACAAAAAGCTTGCCGATAGACGAAAAAGATGGAATATATATCAGTCGTACAATTTGCCGAGAAGTATGGTATTTCCGAGCGAACAGCTCGCAATTACTGTGCAAGCGGAAAGATAGAAGGTGCATTCTTAACGGGAAAGACCTGGAATATTCCAAGTGATGCCGTGCTTCCCAAACGAGGTGCATCTACAGGAAAAGCATCATCCTTGCTGACAGCACTAAGAGAACAGAAGTCTTCAAGGTTGAAAGGCAGCATCTATCATCGCACGCAGATTGACCTAACCTACAACTCTAATCATATCGAAGGCAGTCGTCTGACACATGAACAAACGCGCTACATCTTCGAAACAAACACCATCGGCATTACGGATCATACTGTCCATGTGGATGATATCGTAGAGACCGTCAACCACTTCCGCTGTATTGACTATATCATTGACCACGCAGAAGAAAAGCTGACTGAAGCGCTCATCAAGCAACTACATTTATTACTTAAGACTGGCACATCCGATAGCAGCAAAGACTGGTTTGCTGTTGGTGACTACAAACGATTACCCAATGAGGTAGGCGGACAGGATACCTGTCCTCCAGAACAGGTTCATCAGCAGATGAAGGCTTTGCTCATCGACTACAATCATCATCACAAGAAGACGCTAGAAGACATTCTCCGTTTCCATGTGCAGTTCGAGCGCATTCATCCTTTCCAAGACGGCAATGGCCGGGTTGGCCGTTTATTGTTGTTCAAGGAATGTCTGGCCAACAATATCGTACCCTTCATCATCACAGACGAGTTGAAGATGTTCTACTATCGTGGTCTACATGAGTGGGGGCATATTGATGGTTACCTGACGGACACTTGTCTTACAGCGCAAGACCAATATAAAGCCCTACTCCAGTATTTCAGAATAAACTATTAGCCCCGGATTAGGACCAATTAGTACAATTCGTTTCTACAGGCAGGCCGACCTTGAGGATGTTCTCACGCTGAGCCGCAGAGTACACGGAGTTATCGCAGAGAAGAAGTATCTTTATAGGCATGGAGTATTGGGAGTAAACTGCCCTTGGACATCTCTGTGTGCTCTGTATACTTTGGGATGCCATTCAAAGGATGCCCTGCATAGCCTCCGTGTACTCTGCGGCTCTGCGCGAGAAAAAAATATTGATTACTCAAAGGCCACATTCGTGGCCGAAATTAAATGAAATTAGGATCATTCGTTTCTTAAACTTACCGTGTGTTTCTTTAGAAACGAATTGGAATAATTGAAACGAATTCTTCCCACGAATTTTCATAATAATCTTTGCAAGCGCATAATAATAATTAAGATTAATTAGAATAATTCGTTTCTACAAGGAATTATTTACCTGTATGGAACATTCGAAAATCAAAAATCTAAGTTAACAAATCTAAAACTATAGTGTTTTATATTAAAAAACTTAAATCTGATAGTCTAATTAATTATTACATGTTATAAAACATTTATTTTTGCAGCGTGGTGATGTGAATCACTATCCATATTTTTTGTTGAAGACTATAATACTAACTATATTGCAATTTCAAAACATGAGAAAACTTAAGTTTTTATGGACGATTTGCGCCCTAACGTTTATTATGGGTGTAAGTGATGCGTGGGCCAGTAAGACGGTATATTTAGCTCCTGGACCATGGGCTACAGCTGGTGCACTTTTCACTATTTGGGGTTGGCCAAATGGCAGTAGCGGTGCTTGGTATAACATGTCTGATTCTGATAGTGATGGCATTTATGAAGCTTCCTTGCCCGACAATGTTGACTACTTCAAATTTGAGCGCATGAATCCTGCTGATGATGGTGCACATATAAATGATTGGGATTACAAATGGACTGAATCTGGTCAGTTTGATGCTGTTGATGGATATCTATTCACTATATTAGAATTAAAAGACAGTCCGAACACAAATATCAGTCCCTATGAACTAAACGAAGAAGCTACATATTATCTTTATAATGTAGGAGCTGCAAAGTTTCTGTGCTCTGGCAATGCTTGGGGTTCACATGCCTCAGTCGGCGAAGGTGGTATCCCTATTAAGTTAACACCATACAGTGGTACATACAAGCTCTCCACTTCATCTATTTATTCAGGAAAATACGTTCATAGAACTTCAGACGCTACTTCTGTTTTCATGGATAGCGGAGATATAACATATTGGGCTTTTGAGAGGGTCTCTGACAATACATATAAAATAAAAGATAATGACAATAAAGCAAAATTCTTGATTTGGAACAATGGCGATACATATGTATATAATAATTCAGACCCTGGGACAACTGCTTCACAATGGAAACTCTACACTGAGGCAGAGCGTATTGCTGACTTAGCAAATGCTACAAAAAACTCATCCAAGGATGCAACATTCTTAATTAAGAATTATTATTTTGCGTATGGTACTGGTATGATTGTGGCCAAGGATGCAGATCTTTCCTCATCCCCTTCATGGAAAGGTACATCATTGACAAATTTGGCAGGTTGTCATACATGGGAATCTCAAGTAAGTTATTCAGCAGAGCAATATGAGAAAACCTTTGATAACTATCAAGAACTGACAGTGCCCAATGGTAAGTATCATATGACAGCTAAAGTTTTATACCGAACTAAAGAAAACTATACTGCCATTCCATATATCTATGCTACAACAGGTGGTAACACCGTAACATGTAATGCGAAGCTAAAAGGTGATGGAGTAACAGATCTCTCAACCGCAGCTCAAGCCTTAATGGGTGATGACTATTTGCTTGATGGTGTAGATATTGTTGTGAATAATGGAAGCCTTCAAGTTGGTGTAAAGTCAGATGCAAATGTTGACTGGACTGTATTCGATGATTTTTCTCTGACTTACTATGGTCCTGTTGTAGAGAATCTGGCCGTTGCCCTTCCTGGCAGCGGAGATATGGCAGCTGACACATGGTACTATCTTGATGTGGCTACCACAGGCATTTATGCTTTCTCTGCTACCACATTGAGCGACATTGTCTATACTACTGACGGAACGGCTTTTGGAAGTGATGTAGATACAGCTCTTCCTACTAACATCCTTAACAGTGCGTCTACTCGCTACTACGTGAAGTCCTCGTCGGCCAACAACCTTTCAGTCAGTAAGGTCTGCGATAACTACAGCTATTGGTTCTTGCGCACTTCCGACTATAAGTACCTGAGCCGTGGCGGAAGCTATAACACACAAGCTGTTGTCGATAGCTATGGTATTCCTGTACGCATTGCTTTTGAAAACAATAATATTAATTTTATTTTCGTTGACAACTGGAAACATCTCTACGATGCTGACGAGGGAAATCTCTATACGGATGCTGACACAAATATCAACTTCGCCCTTGAGCCGACCGATGGAGGTTACTACGTCATCAACAAGAACGCAACGACCACCAGCACCCTTAACCAGAAACTGTATATAAACAGCAGTGATGGTAACCGCGTAAAGCCATCGAGCAGCAACGCTACCGTATGGGTGCTTGAAGACGCTACAACCACAGCCCACAAGACTCAGATGCAGGCAGTGAAGGATGCTCAGGCAGCAGCCGCAGCCACAGCAGCAGGCATTAACAGCGCATTCAGCGTGAGCACCCAGGCCACGATGGACACCTATCTTTCCAGTGAGAACTCACAGAGCATTACGGTTGCAAGTGTCAGTACGAGTGAGGCATACAAAAAAGATGCTGGTGAAAGTGTAGGGGTTGGATATTCTGTATATACGAATACCATTAATGACCTTACTCCCGGCCTTTATAAACTGACAGTCAAGGCATTTGAACGTATTACTGGCAAGGATGACACTTGGAACAGCGGCGGAAACGCAGGCCTAACTTATCTCTATGCTGGCGACCAGAAAGTTCAACTGTGGTCTGTTTTTGAATTCCCTGCTGATGCAACATATTCAGGAGCAACAGAAAAAGGCGGTAAATATTATCCCAACGACCTGACAAGTGCTGGCACTGCCTTTGATGCAGGTAAATACGTTAATGAAGTATATGTATGGTTAGGTGGTACCTCTCTCACTTACGGCATCACCATTCTTAATAACCATGGTGGATGGGAAGAAACAAACGGCCGTAACAACTGGATTGCCTATAAGGACTTCACGCTGACCTACTATCCGAACACGCCATTCACAATTTCTGAGAACACAAGTTATGATAGTAGTCTTTCGGGGACAGCCAACGTGACGCTGGCGCGCACCATTAAAGCCGACATTTGGAACACGTTCTGCGTACCATTTACCATTTCGAATGATGAACTGAAGACTGCTTTCGGTGATGGAGTGGAAGTGGCTGAATATTCTTCAGCTGCAAACAGCGACGGTGTGCGTACCGATATCACCTTCGCGAAGATGGGTACTCCCGAAGTTTCGGCCAATACGCCCGTGCTACTGAAAACCTCAACGGCCGGAACTACCTATAGCTTCACCGGACGCACCATCGTGGCAGGTACTCCTCAAGTAACAGGTGATCACGGCTTCGACTTCGTGGGTAGCTATGAGGATAAGTACTATATTCCTACAGGCGACTACATCATTAGCGCAAATACCCTCTACAAGAATGAAAGCGGCAGCTATATAAGGGGTACACGCGCCTATATTCATGCTCAGTCCACCAGCGCACGTATGGGTAACTTCTATCTGGACGACGAGGAGTTAACCAATATCGACGGTATCAACATCAATACCCAGACAGGAAAACTCTACAACCTGCAGGGACAGGAGGTACAAAATCCTCAAAAGGGCGGCATCTATATTCAGCGCTCGGCTAATGGACGCTTGCAGGGCAAGAAGTTCATCGTGAAGTAAGTCAAAGAATTATCAACGAATAAAAACATAAAACAATATGAAAAAGAATTATATGGCTCCCGACATGCTGGTGTGTAAGCTTAAGACAAATACACACCTCTGTGAGGCATCGGTAGGAAACGTATACGGTGATGCGGGTATTACCAAAGGCGGCAGTCGCTCGGATATAGAAGGTGACGCACGCGGATTCGACTGGGACGACGACGACTATTGATTCGTCAGGTCACAGCATAATACATTCATACCAAGGGCGGCGCTGCACAATGGCAGGCCGCCCTTAGTTTTTTATTAATTACACTCGATTTTGAGGGAATTGGCTTCATGTCACGCTCATTTGCTGACGAAGTTTGTAACATCATCGATGACATGAAGGAAAAATCTTTTCTTTTCACCAATCAGAATGAGGATGTTAAAAACATGTTGATGAAGGTTCAGGAGAGTCGAAGTCGCGAAAGAAAAAGAGGCACTGGTAATGCTAAGCTCTATGATGACGGAAACTTTATCTTTTCTATTCAAAAAAAATTTTTTCAAAAATAATATCACTAATATCACTAAGGGGTGTAACCTTCTGATATTCAGTATGTTTTCTTAGTGATATTAATAGTGTATTAGTGATATTAACATGAAAAAAATTGATTTTTTTTCCAAAAAACGAGTGATTTTCTCAAAATTGTTCCTTCAGAATGTCAGCAGTTATTGGAAAGCAACAGGGCAGTTGCGACCTCTAACTGGGCAGTTGCGACCTCTAACTGGGCAGTTGCGACCTCTAACTGGGCAGTTTGACCTTCTAACAGGGCAGTTACATTTTTTAACAGACAGTTGATGTCATCATTCGGGGCAATGAAGGTATCCCACAAAAAAGAAAAAAACAGGCAACTTTCAAAAAGCTGTCACCGTAAGCGGCTGACTGTCAAGCACATGATAATAATTAGAATCAATTAGGAAAATTCATTTCTACAGGTAGGCCATCCTTAGTGGTTAATGGAGAAGGCATTAATGAAAGAAAAGTGGTAATACTCCAGATTGTGGATAACTCGGTGCATAAGTTGGTGGATAAGTGGTGGAAAACTATTAGAAGTTATACACCACTAAGAGGAGGCGTGGATATCCACCGAGTTATCACGGACTTGTACAGCAGTTTTCCACTATTTTAAGAAAGTAATAATTATGAACTTATCCACAACGGTCATGTTAAGCGTAAATGGTGGATAAGCTATTCATCATGCTTATTATCAGTAGGATACTGTCAACAACAGCTGTTCATTACTCTAAACCACGGGTGGATAACCTTTCTTGCAAGAAAATCGAAAGAAAGTTATGCACTTATCCACGCACCATTATATCTACCATTCTATTTTTAAAAAGAAAAAAAGAAAAAATAAAATGATGATAAGTGGTGGAAAATTTGCAGGTGTAACAAATTTGGCGTATCTTTGCCCTGCAAGCTATAATCGTCTGTTACTTACGTGGAAGAAAATAATAACTAAATCATACTGATATTTATGAGAAAAGCATTTGGAATGTTGTGCATGTTGGCAATGGTGATGTTGCTGGCAGCCTGTAGTGGCGACGGTCTGAAGTTGAAGGAAGCTCAAATTACGGGTATTCCCTTCAAGAATGTTGACGACGAGGCATGGAGCATGATGTCGCCAGAGGGTAAGATAATCTTCAGCGAGAAGATGGAGAAAAAGCCCCATCTGGCTTTCGACGACCGTTTCTTTGTGCGTGAGGAAAACGAACTGTTTTCGCTCTATACTTGCGAGGAAACGCCGGTGAAGGTGAGCAGCGGCTATATTAACGTGAACCATTTCATCAAAGGCAAGGCGCTGGTTTCGAAGCCTGGTGGTTATATTCAGATTATCGACGTGAACGGAAAGGTGGTTCGCACGATCGACAAGGTAAGCGGTAAGGAGGTGGAGAAAGCCGAGATGACCGATGACGGCTATTTGCGCTTTATGACGACTGACCATTGCTGGGGTCTGCTCGATCCAGACGGTAAGGTGCTGTTTGAGCCCGAATACGGAATGCTGTGGTATAAAGAGGGTATCGTGCTCACCAATCCCGAGAACGAGAAGCTCTTTGCCGAGGTGCATGTTCCAGAGAAGATGGTGGACCATATCTGTAACCTGAAGGGTGAGGAGACGGGTACTGTCATAGGTTCGCGCTACATATCGACTGAATTGCTTGAGGGAAAGTACATAAAGGTATATAAAGCTGGCGAAAACAAGGACGAGAAGAAGTATGGTCTGTTCAATCTGAAGGGCGAGCCGGTGGTGAAGCCTTCGAAGCAGCTACGCAAGATTGAGCTGTTCCGCAATGATGAGTTTGTGTTCTACGACGGTGAGAAATACGGTCTGATGAATATTGAGGGAAAGGTGCTTTTGGAGCCTGAGTACGATCGTCTGTGGTTCTTCGGCGAGAAGCTGATGCTGGCCGGTGAGCGCGATGCCGAATATAACACGATAGGCACGCTGATAGACAAGCAGGGTAAGAAGGTAAGCGACAAGGAGTTCCTGATGTATTCACCTATCGACTTTACAAAACTGGGTGGCAAGCACGCGTTGCTGTCGAACATTGAAGAGAAATACGTGCTGGTGAACAAGGACGGTTCGGTGGTGGAAGGCGCGCCCGAGTTTGATGATTTTTCGGGATGGGACTGCTCAGACGACTATGTGTATAATCAGCATGTCGACGTAGAAGCTTTTGCCAACCATCTGAACATCTCATTGAAGGGCTGCGACGGACTGTCGGTATATATGACTCCCGAGGTGTTCGTCAACAATAAGCAGGACGAACTCACCAAATGGCTCTATGAAAAAATTGATGATAAATATTCCTCTTTTGAACCAAAGGATGTCTACGAACTTTTGGAAAACAGACCTATCAATAGCCCTGATTACTATGGAAAAGATATTAGGGAAGATGATAATAATGTGCAGTATGTCACCGAATACAATGGTGTGAAATACTCTGTGACCTGCTATTTCTTCGACGGTATGGTAGAGGGCAAAGATGAAGATAAGTTTGTAGACAAACCCATGAATATCGAGCTTATCTACTTGAGCAACAGCGGTAAGAAGAATGGCTATCTGCGCCAGTTCTTCAATGCCTTCACCTCCAGGATACGTCCGCTGGCAAAGGTATTGGTGGAGAACGACAACTTCCTTTGCGTCACTACGCCCACAGAGATTGTGGAGACTTATTTCTCTGAGAAAGGCGATGGCATCTATATCTTCTTCGAGCGTATCAAAAAAGGCCAGGTAGCCAGCGTGGAGAAAATTACAGAAAAGGCTAAGAAAAGAGCCAATATAAAGGAAGATTGCAGAGTGGAAATAAGTGATTAAAAAACTCCCCCTACCCCTCCCAAGGAGGGGAGAACAAAGAACAGTAGATAATGATTTTGAAAGAGAAATGGACTGCACAGGGCTTCATAGACGAGCCCTATGATGGAAAAGTCGAGATAAAGGAAGCTATCCGGGAGTTGTGCCGCGAGAAGAAGGCCATCATTCTGGCCCACTATTACACCACGGGCGATATTCAGGATATTGCCGATTTCGTGGGCGACTCGCTGGCTCTGGCACGCAAGGCGGCTGAGACCGATGCCGAGGTGATGGTGATGTGCGGCGTGCACTTCATGGCCGAGACCTGCAAACTGCTGTCACCGGGGAAGACGGTGCTCTGTCCAGACTTGAATGCCGGCTGCTCGCTGGCCGACAGCTGTAAGGCCGACGACCTGAAGAAGTTCAAGGACGAGCATCCTGGCTACCAAGTGGTGTCGTACGTGAACACCACGGCTGCCGTGAAGGCGCTCACCGACGTGGTGGTGACCTCGGGCAATGCCAAGAAGGTAATCGACTCGTTCCCGCAGGATGCGAAGCTCATCTTTGGTCCCGACTATAACCTGGGCAATTACATCAACTCGGTCACCGGCCGCGACATGCTGCTCTGGCAGGGCGGCTGTCATGTGCATGAGCGCTTCTCGGTAGAGAAAATCGTGGAGATGAAACGGCAGTACCCCGAGGCCGTGGTAATGGCCCATCTGGAGTGCAAGGGTCCGGTGCTGGCCCTGGCCGACGTAAAGGGCTCTACGGCTGATATGCTGAAGTATGCGCAGCAGAGTAGCGCCAAACAGTACATCGTGGCTACAGAGGCCGGCATCCTGCACGAGCTGCAGCGCCAGTGTCCGGAGAAGGAGTTTCTGCCAGTGCCGCCGGAAGTTTCTTTAGAGGAGAGTGGAGAGAGGAGAGAGGAGAGAGGTCAGACTTCATGCGACAGAAATGGTCAGACTTCCTGCCACTGCAACGAGTGCCAGTACATGAAGATGAACACACTCTTGAAGATTTATAACTGCCTGAAGTACGGCTGGCCCAGCGTAGAGGTGGAGCCCGAAGTGGCCCAGTTAGCCGTGAAGCCAATAGAAAGGATGCTGGAGCTGAGCTGAGGCTAGATGCCTGCATTGGGCTGAGGAAATAATGGTTTTAAGTAATATATTTGGTGTCATAGCTACTGCCCTGAGAAGAGTGCAGAAGGAGAATTACGGATATTTTATTTTCCTTCTGCTGACAGGGTTTGGCATGCTGCTACTTAACATGACCGACGCACCCACACTCAGTGACGATATGGTTTATCACTTTATGTGGAGTGAGAATCCTGACGCTGAGGTGCAGACTATTGAAAGTATTGTCGATTTGTTTCGTTCGCAGTGGTCACATTATCTGTGTGTTAACGGACGCACAATAGTACACCTGCTGGCACAGTTTTTCTTTGTGTTTATGCCTGCTGGTGTGCTGCATTGTCTGAATGCCTTGCTTTTTGTTGTGCTGTTACATGGTTGTAGTGAGCTGTTGGGTGGTAAAGAACGGCTTTTCACAACGATGATTATGAGTTTTCTGCTGTTCACGGTCTTTTCGGGATTCCGTTCGGCCATGTTGTGGGGCTTAGGGGCGTTAAATTACCTGTGGGTGCTTGTAGTGACGATAGCCTTTCTGTTGTTGATGAAAGAAGCTAAAAGAAGCAGGTATGTATGGCTGGCACCTCTTGGGTTGCTTGTAGGATGGGGTCATGAGGGTCTTTCACTACCAATATCAGTGGGGTTCATGGGGTACCTTATTCTTGGAGTAAGAAGGGTGAAGAACGGAGGTGGCCATGACACAGCCGTCAACAGTACGGCATTTATGGTGTTCTATATGGCAGGTACAGCGCTGTGCCTGCTGTCACCGGGGATATGGGGACGTACGGGTGCTGCTGTGAGCATGGTGAGCCGCATGGTGAGCGGAGCTATCAACTGTGTGGAAAACGTGCATATCACATGGCTGCTACTGATTACTTTAGTGATAATGTGGAAGCAGGAGCAGAGACTTTTGGCGGAACATCTGAGTAAATGGCGCTTTGTCTATTTGGCACTGCTGGCATCGCTGGGAATTGTGGTGCTATGTGGCACAACGCTGGAGCGTGTAGCATTCTTTACTGACTTTATTGCTATGCTACTATGGGTGGACTTAATGCAACAGTCGCTATCGGCCGTATGGAAAAGACGGTTACAGATAATTTGCGGTCTGCTGCTGATCGTTAGCTTTGTGCCTGCCTATGTGCTCCGTAAAGAGAATGAAAAGAACTGGATTCTGGCCGAGCAGCAGATGAAAGAACAGGGAAAAGAAATGATAAGCGTGGAGCTTCCTGTGAATGGTGAAAATGCTTTAACAGACTATTTTCGCAACCATTATGTAAATACGTCGTTTGAATTTGGTTATTATTCTTGCTATATGGGATTTGATTCGCATGATAGCAACGTGCGCTGTGCTGCCCGTATGTACGGCAAGGAGAAATTTATATTCCTGCCTGCTGATGTAGCAGAACGCATGGCGCATGATAGTATTGCTTACAGAAAGTACGAGCTTGATAAAAGTAAAAATCTGTATGTGTGGCAGCTGCCCAGAGGCAGGAAAGTAAACACGGTGAGGTTCATACTGAATGATGAGGACTTGTCAGAACTATCCCTGCCGCAACGCTTTATGGCCTATGAGGGTAACACCTATGAGCTTGATGACTTTCGTTTTGAAGTCATTGAGGTGAGTGGCCGTTCATACTTAGTGTTTACACGTCCTACAAGTAATATATACCGTCGTATTAAGAGTATCGAATATGAATAAAAAGAAGAAACTGGTGAGTATCATTGTGCCAGCTTATAACGAAGAAGCATCGCTACAGCCTTTCTATGACGCAATGAAAAGTCTGTTTGCTGAGGTCAGTGCGTATGACTTTGAACTGCTGTTTGTCAATGACGGCAGTCGAGACGGTACTCAGGATATCATAGAGCGTCTGGCTGCGAGCGACCGTAACGTTGCCTATATTCAGCTATCGCGAAACTTCGGCAAGGAGTCAGCCATGCTGGCAGGCTTCGACCATGTCACTGGTGACTGTGCCGTGATTATCGATGCTGATCTACAGGATCCTCCATATGTTATCAAGGAGATGCTGGAATGGTGGGAACAGGGATATGACGATGTGTACGGACGCAGATGCTCACGCGGCAAGGAGAGTATGATGCGCCATTGGCTCACCATGCGGTTCTACCAGCTATTGGCACGCTGTAGCCGCTTTGAAGTGCTGCAGAACGTAGGTGACTTCCGTCTATTGGACAGGAAGTGTATTGATGCCCTGCGCCAACTGAGGGAGCAGGAACGGTATACTAAGGGTCTCTATAGTTGGATTGGCTTTAAGAAAAAAGAAGTAGTTTTTAATCGAGAAGACCGCCAATACGGACAAAGTCACTGGAGTCTGTGGCAACTTTCTGGACTTGCCATTGCAGGCCTGACAAGCTTCACTACTGCTCCGTTGCGTTTAGCCACGTTTTTAGGCTTTCTAACGGGCTTCAGCGCCATCGTCTACCTCCTGTTCACCATTGTGAAGGTTTTGCTCTATGGCGACCCTGTAGCGGGCTTTCCGACGCTTATCTGCGTGATGCTCTTCTTGGGATCAGTACAGCTTATCTGTCTTGGCATCATCGGTGAATATCTGGGACGTGTGTTCAGCGAGTCGAAGAATCGTCCGAACTACCTTGTAGAGAAGAAACATTTTTCGTGATGATTATTGTCTTTGAACCGTTCTGTTTCCTGAAAGGATGGAACACAGTTTCGGACTAATGTGATTGAATACTATATATATCGCAATACAAAGAATGGCCGAAATGATAATTGAAAGCAGGTAATAGCTAATGGCAGACAGTGGTGTGTCAGTAGGAACGAGTTTCATTCGTGCTATATTTGTTGTTGAGGCAGTAATCAGCCGATGAAAACAGAAGATAAAGAAGCTACTCGCTGTCAATATGGAAGGAATGGAAAAGTCTCGTTCTGTAGCCACGATGCTGGCATGGAATACTATAAAAATAATGCATAACACATTGATATATGCCATAGAGACAGTTGCTGAACTTAACAGGAAAGAAATGATTAACATGGCATATAGGATGTATATGTATTGATGCAGAAATCTACTTAGGGAAAGCCTATGAATTGAAAATACTGCTCCCAAGGAGAAATAGAGCAGTGATGACCATAGCTGCCCATGATAATCTGGAACCGTATCTGTACAGACAAGAAAAAATAACAGTATTGGAAAAACAAGGTGCAGATATTTACAGCCGACATAGATTACTGGAGAAATGACCGAAATAATAATAAGCATCTGAATATACCAAAACTGTCCTACTAACGGGCCTATTTGGTCGGTAGGCAAATTAGTGATGGCTTGGATGTTCCAAAACAGATAGAAGAAGTCTTTGACGGTCAGGTCATATATTGACTTATGCAGCAGCAACTGAAGGGATGGTTGAATGAGTTGTAGGGATACAATGATGACAAAATAGATGAGTATCCAGAGAATATACGGTAGTAATAATGATTTGATTCGGCTGCTGATTTTTTTACGATAGTAGAAAACGTTGAACGTTCCTTCATGGAAGAAAAGCAAGCCTGATATAAAGAAAAAAACCGGAACAGCAGCCGACAATAAATTTGGAATGAAATAAAGAACGGATCCAGCAACGGGCAAGTCATTGACCCACGGGCAGGCTGAAAATAAGCAGCAGTGTACAGCAATGATTGCACACATCAACGGAAAGCGCAATAATGTAATGGCTTTTGATTCGGTGGGTTGCATACTATTTCGATAATAGTCCTTCTTTGTTATGTATGATGTATTTTTTACCGTTTTTGATATAGATGCCGAGGAAAGTACTGATATTAATGGGTTGACCCATCAGATTGAATGGATGGTTGCTATTATCACGGGTAAAATGTGTTTTGATGTTTGAAGTAGGTAATTGTCCTATAACTTCGTTTATCCACGACTGTCGATTAACGAGCCATTGCCGATCTTCCTCAATATTCATGTCGAGAGAGTCGTCAAAGTAATTCCAGCGATTATGTTCATAGGACTCTGAACGTCTTAAGGCTTCAGCTGTTTCACTCTTTTCAAACTGATTGAGGAATATGAACAGGCTGTCAAAAACATAAGCAGACAAATCCTTCCAACGCTCTGCGTAAACATCGTTGAAAGCCATATTCTGATTGTTTATCAGTTGTGGGTAATAAAAGAAATTATCTGTGTGTATACGAGGCCATTTGTCATAATAGCGCATAATACCATCAAAATCCCAGAGGGTGGTCATTTCGAGCAGACTTTCATTGGTGTTGTCTTTCTTCTTAAGAAATAAGTTGGAACCGCCACTATCCCATGAGCCAAGAATATCGTGGCCTATCAGCCATGAGGCCCATGAGTTCAAGTCAATATAGTCTGTGTAAGTACCGTTTGAAATAGACTCTTCGAAACGTTTGAGATAATCGCTGATATAAGTGAGTTGTTCTTCAGTGACATCTTCTGAATCGGGATACTTGAAAGTATATTCAATATTGTATTTTTCTGTAGTGAAATAAAGATTTTCACTCCACCAGTAGGCATCCCGCTCAATAATATATCCTGTTTCTTTATTTATATTGATGCGACAGTCGGCATTTCGTTTTACCTGTTCTGTTAGCAAATAAATACCTCTATAGTCATTATTGATAATAAGGTTGACATGTTTTGTGGCAGGCGTCCATTCCATTCCAACTAACTGGTTGACCTTATTGCCCAATATGGTTCTCAAGGAAAGTCCACAATCAAGGAGCACCCAGTTTTTGTCATAGAAAGAAGAATCACCACGGCCAAACAGGTCGTTTTTCTTTTCAAGTTTAAGTTTGTATGGTTTCTTTGATGAGTAGTAAGCTGAGGTATTACCACGTATTTTGAGTGTCATACCACTTTTGTCTTTTTGGTATTCACCACTATCGAAAAGGGTATCATTATAGTGAGTAAGCACACAGCGTCCTGGTACTTTTGTGTTATTGACGGTAGTAATACCAAAGGCTCCCTCAGGTGCAAAAGCATAATCGCATGTGGGTTCTTCATCATCAACGGTCATGATATGAAGAACAGGAAGTCCTAAACGAGATATTGAATCTGTATGGAAAGCCAGACAATCAATAGACAAAAGGACAAAGACAGTTAGTGTGACAATATGTGAGAAATACTTATTTAACACTTTTCGTATTATTTACTTCACTACCGCCACCTTGGCCACTACGCCGCTCTTGCCGTCGCTGGTAGCCGTGGCAATCATGTAGACACCCGAGGCCACATGTCGGCCTTGGCTGTCGCGCCCGTCCCAGGTATAGGTGCCGCCCTTGCTGCGGCCCTGAGCCACCAGGCGGCCACTGACGGTAAGAATCTTTACATCAGCATTGAAACTAAGGCCACGGATGGTGATGAGACCATTGTAGCCCGAAGGAACAGGATTGGGGAAGGCATAGATATTATCTTTCGTCATCTTGTCGACGGCAGCGGTGGCATCACTCATATATGAGCAGAGACCTACGTCGGTGCCAATGAACACTTCGCCCGTCTCGTGGTTAATGGCGAGACTCTCGATGGTGTTCGACAGGATGGGAGAGTTGTCGGTAGTAAAGTGGTGAACCTCCTGCATGTTATCTTCGGAGATGAGGTAAACGCCAGAGCCCTGTGTGCCAATCCACTTACGACCGGCATCGTCGATGGTCATCACTGTGACAATGGCACTGCCTAATAGATAGTCAGCATAGTCGGTACCGTCTTCACGTGGTACCTTCACTTGTATTACTTCGTTGTTAACACCACTTTCTATTTGATCTTCATCGACCATAAATAGGCCCTTGTTCGTGCACATCCAGATGTTATGCTCCATGTCTTCCTGAATATTATGCGGTATAGCGTCACTATAGGATGTACCGTCTTGGTTGATTAAGGTGTTCACATATTTATTGACAAACGTTTCTGTCACAGGATTGAAGCAATAGATGGAGGGTACTTCCCAGTGATAGTTGATGAACCAGATGTAGCCTCGATTGTCGCAGAGCAGCTTCTGCATGCCTTTCAGGCCTTTTACACCATTGAACAGTTCATTAGGAAACCATGTTTTCCATTCACCATTTTTTTGGAGACATAGAAGTGTTGCAGAACGTGAGCCTGAACATGCACACCAAAGATTGCCTGACGGGTCGAAAGTGATTCCCTCTACGAGTGTATAGTTTTTTGCATTATAATGGCTATTGCCTAAGGTAGACTCCAACGGACTGTTGTCGATATTATATTCTCTTACGAAAGCACCGTCGCGGAACTCATAGAGTCCGGTCTTGCCACTTACGAAGAAATGTGTGGCATCGGTGGGGTCGATGTCGATGTCGTCGTTGTCCACGAAACTGTGGCCCGTTTGTGCCGAAACCTCTTCACCTAAGAAAGACCAGTCACCATTCTTGTCCATGACCTGAACAGTTCCTGGGTTGTTCATATCGGCAACGCAGCTGTATCCACCTCCTACAGTGTAGAGGAGGCCGTTCTCGAAGCGCATGGCACCGAAACGGTTATAGCGGGGACCACCGGGCTGCAGAGTCCTCACCAGCTCGATATGCTCGTCCCAGTCGGCCGTGCTCTGATTGAAGATGCCGTCGGGAAGAGTAGTGGCCGCTGTCCAGTTACCGGGGTCGATGAGGTTGTCGCTAAGCTTTCCGCTGATATAAGAGCCATCGGCATTGGCATAGAGGATACCGTCCTTGATGCCAACTTGGCTGACGTTCTTATTCAGGATATAGGACTCGCTGATTTCCTGACGCTGCATGTTCAGCTTTATAATGCCGAAACCGGTGCAGAGATAGGCATACTGCTCGTAGATGTAGATGTTGTTGACCTTCTTGTCCTGTGTCATCGTCTTCAGGTAGTAGGAGCCGATGTTGAATGCCTCGTCGTTGGTGGCCAACAGGTCGATGTTGTAGTTGTCGTAGATGATAAGCAGCTTCTTCACCGTGGGGTTCCAGGCTATCGTACCGATATTGGTATCGCTGAGCTGGCGTATCTTGTCGAAGGTCACGATGCTGTGGTCTTGCAGATTGTATTTGTACAGGTCGTTGCTGGCCCTGACATAGAGGTTATTGCCGCCCTTCACTATCTGCTGCACGTCGTGATAGGCCATATAGGCATGCCAGGAACCTGTCTGTGCATGGCAGACGGGAAGATGCAGGAAGCAAACAACAAATACCAGTGTCTTGAAAGACAATAGTGACTGTATTATGGAGTTTCTCGAAGACAGCTTAAACGACATAAGTAAAAAATTTATTTAGTGAGATTCAATTCTTCAATTTTTCAATTCTTCAATTTTCCCTCAGGAACTCACAGAGTTTTTGTGTGGCCCGGGCGCGGTGGCTAATCTGGTTTTTCACCTCGGCACCCAGTTCGGCAAAGGTCTTGTCATAGCCCTCTGGACGGAAGATGGGGTCGTAGCCGAAGCCCCCTACCCCACTGCGTTTGCGGGTGATTTCACCATCCACGATACCATCGAACAGGTACTCCTGCTTGATGCTGGTACAACCACAGGGACATACGTCCTTCTTTAATATTAACGCAATAACAGTACGGAATCGTGCCTTGCGGTTGTTATTTTCTCCTAAATCGCTGAGCAACTGGGCCATATTAGCCTCGCTGTCGTGACTCTGAGGGGCCTGCTTTCCCTGTTCTGTAGGCTGCAACTCAGTCGCAGTAAACCGGAAGGCGGCATAGCGGGCACTATAGATGCCAGGGGCACCGTCGAGGGCATCGACCTCAAGGCCGGTATCGTCGGCAAAGCACGACAGATGGTAGTGATCCCAGATGTAACGGGCTTTCTGCAGGGCGTTGGCCTCGAGGGTGGTTCCCGTCTCGGGGATATCGGTCTCGCAGCCGATGTCTTTCAGTGACAGCACTTCAATATTACTGCCTAGAATGGCACGGATCTCTTCCAGCTTATGGGCGTTATTGGTGGCAAAAACAATTTTCATAATAATCTATCTATTCTTCCCTCCCTCACAGGGAGGGGTTAGGGGTGGGTCTTACTTAATCTTGTCGAACCCTTCTCCGAATACACCGATGACGGCACTTTGCGATACGAAGGCTTGCGGGTCTATCTGCTTGATGATGCGGAAGATGATGCTGCTCTCACTCTTCTTGGCCAGGATACAGAGTACCTTGCGCTCATGACCTGTGTACCAGCCATGACCGTCGAGGATGGTAACACCATGGTTGAGCTGGGTGCCGATGGCATTGGCTATCTCTTCCCATTTCTTTGAGAAAATCATGAACTGTACCGATTGGCGCTGACGATTCATGAGGAAGTCGAGCATGAAGTTCTCGATGACCATCGTACACAGGCCAAACACCACCATATAGGCGCGCTGCATCATATCACCGAACTGGGGAATGAGGAAACAGGAGCCGATGATAACCAGGTCGAGGAAGGTGAGCACCGTGCCCAGCGACACATCGCGGAACTTGTTGACTGAAGCGGCTATGATGTCGGTGCCGCCCGTAGAGCCATTGTTCAGGAACACAATGCCCAGTGCAGAGCCTGTCATCGTACAGCCCAGGATGAGCGACATGAAGTTCTGTCCTTCGCCTAGGATCTTCACGAAATGGCCGTTCTCATCAACAGGCAGTAATGTCTGGAAGAAGCCCAGCAGGAACGACAGTACCAAGATGGCATAGATAGTCTTTGAGAGAAACTTCCATCCCAGTATGCGCAGGGCAATAATGAGCAGTGCGGCATTGATGAGGAAGTAGCTGTACTCTATCTGGAAGCCCGTGGCGTAGAAGATGATGGCTGAGATACCGGCCACACCGCCCGTCACAATCTCATAAGGCATGAGGAAGACGGTGAAACCGAAGGAATACAGAAGGAGGCCAAGGGTTATGAAGACATAATCCTGGACCTCTTTCATGATGAGCTGATGATTAACAGTCATTTATTTACATACGATGTTCACCATACGCTTAGGGACGATGATAACCTTCATAATCTGTTTGCCCTCAACATACTTGGCAGTACGCTCGTCGACACGGACGGCCTGCTCGATGGTCTGGTTGTCGGCATCGGCAGGGAACTGCATTTCAAAGCGGGCCTTGCCGTTGAAGGCCACACCCATTTTCACCTGACTCTCCACGAGGTAGGCATCGTTCCATTCAGGCCATTGGGCATCGCAGACGCTTCCTTCCTGGCCCAGCATCTTCCACAGCTCCTCGGCCATGTGTGGGGCGAAGGGTGCAATGAGGATGACGAGCTGTTTCATAATCTCAGAATCCTTGCACTTCAGGGCAGAGAGCTCGTTGGTGGCAATCATGAAGGCCGAGATAGCGGTGTTGTAGCTGAAGGCCTCGATGTCACCAGTCACTTTCTTGATGAGCTTGTGAAGGGATTTCAGCTCATCATCGGTAGGAGTGGTCGGAGTATTCTGAGCACTCTGAGAGACTAAGTTCCAGAACTTCTTCAGGAAGCGGTGGCAGCCATCAATGCCAGCCACGTCCCAGGGCTTCGACTGCTCGATGGGGCCGAGGAACATTTCGTAGAGGCGCAGCGTGTCAGCTCCGTATTTCTCGCAGATGTCATCGGGATTCACCACATTATACTTCGACTTCGACATCTTCTCGATGGCCTGATAGACGATGTACTTTCCTTCGCCGTTCATGACGAACTCGGCATCGCGGAAGTCGGGCATCCACTGGCGAATCTTCTCCACGTCGAGTTCCTTGCCGCTGACAGTGCTGATGTCGGTGTAGATGGGATCAGCCTCTATACCGTTGTAGAAATAGCGGTTCTTCTTAGCCTCGTTGTCGTACTTTGCTTCCAACAGGTCGTAGCTCACGTAGCGGCTGGTACCTTGCAGACGGAACACGAAGCTCGACCATCCCTGTATCATACCTTGGTTGATAAGCTTCTTGAACGGCTCGTCCTCGCAGGTGTAGCCAGAGTCGTAAAGGAACTTGTCCCAGAAGCGGGAGTAGATAAGGTGGCCAGTAGCGTGCTCCGAACCGCCCACGTAGAGGTCTACCGATCGCCAGTATTCGTTCTTGTCCTTGTCGGTGAGTGCCTTATCGTTGTGGGGGTCCATATAGCGCAGGTAGTAGGCTGAGGAGCCGGCAAAGCCCGGCATGGTGTTCAGCTCCAAGGGGAACACAGTCTTATTGTCAATCTCGTCCTTTGAAACGACCTTGTCGAATTTGGTGTCCCATGCCCACATCTGGGCGTTGCCCAATGGCGGTTCACCGGTAGCGGTAGGCTTGTATTCCTTTATCTCGGGCAACTGCAGGGGCAGACACTCCTTGGGAATCATATAGGGCATGTCGTCCTTATAGTAAACGGGGAAGGGTTCGCCCCAGTAACGCTGACGCGAGAAAATGGCATCGCGCAGGCGATAGTTCACCTTCACACGGCCCAGTCCTTTCTCGGTGACGAATTTCTTTGTGGCGGCAATAGCTTCCTTGACGGTGAGGCCGTTGAGGGAGAAACCGTCGAGAGCCGTCTTGCCCTTCGTGGGACTGTTCATGACGATACCTTCCTTGGCATCGAAGCTCTCCTCAGAGACATCGGCACCCTCGATGAGCGGGATGATAGGCAGGTTGAAGTGCTTGGCAAAGGCGTAGTCGCGGCTGTCGTGGGCAGGCACGGCCATGATGGCACCTGTACCGTAGCCGGCCAGCACGTACTCAGAGATCCAGATGGGAATTTTCTCTTCCGTGAAGGGATTGATGGCGTAGGAGCCGGAGAAGACACCCGTGACGCGATGATCCATCTGGCGTTCGCGCTCAGTACGTTTCTTCACGTAAGCAAGATAATCGTCGACAGCCTGCTGCTGGTCGGGGGTGGTGAGCTGCTTCACGAGCTCGCTCTCGGGAGCCAGCACCATGAAGGTGACACCGAAGATGGTGTCGGCGCGGGTGGTGAAGATGGTGAACTCAAGGTTGCTGTTAGCTACCTTAAACTGCATTTCAGTTCCTTCTGATCGGCCTATCCAGTTACGCTGGGCTTCCTTGATGCTGTCGCTCCAGTCGATAGTGTCGAGACCGTCGAGCAGTCGCTGTGCATAGGCCGAAACACGCAGGCACCACTGGCGCATCTTCTTCTGTTCCACAGGATAGCCGCCGCGTTCAGAGACACCGTTGACCACTTCGTCGTTAGCCAGCACGGTGCCGAGTGCCGGACACCAGTTGACCATCGTCTCAGCCAGATAGGCTATGCGGTAGTTCATGAGTACCTCCTGCTTCTTCTTCTCCGAGAAGCTGTGCCAGTCGGCAGCAGTGAAGTGCAGTTCTTCGGTACCCAGGGCATGACAGTCCTCGGTACCCATCAGTTCGAAATGCTCAATGAGCTTGATGGTGGGCTGTGCCTTCATGGACGAGAGCGAGAAGTAGCTCTTGAACATGCGCTGGAATGCCCATTGTGTCCATTTGTAGTAGCCAGGCTCACAGGTGCGCACCTCGCGGCTCCAGTCGAAGGAGAAGCCTATCTTGTCAAGCTGCTCGCGGTAGCGATTGATGTTCTGTTCGGTGGTGATGGCAGGATGCTGTCCAGTCTGTATGGCATATTGTTCGGCTGGCAGGCCGTAGGCATCATAGCCCATGGGATTGAGCACGTTGAAACCCTTCAACCGCTTGTAGCGGGCATAGATGTCGCTGGCGATATATCCCAATGGGTGGCCTACATGCAGACCGGCTCCTGATGGGTAGGGAAACATGTTAAGCACATAGAACTTCTTCTTCTTTTCGTCCTCGACCACGCGGTAGGTTCCATTCTCCACCCAGAGGCGCTGCCATTTCTTCTCAATGTCTCTGAAATTGTATTCCATACAAAATAAGTAATTATTCACATTTAAAACAGGATGCAAAGATAGTCAAATTAAATAGAATTTCAAAAAAAAACGGTAAATTCTTATATAACATGGAAATAAACCAATCTTATATTTTGACGGATGGAATTAAATGTATAATTTTGCACCAAAATCATATCATATTATTTATTCATTAAAAACTTAAAAACTTATGATTAAAAATTTACGCTTTTTTCTTTTAAGCATGGTTGCCATGCTTGGAGTGACAAATGCCTTTGCCGAGGACATCATCTGGCAGGAGGACTGGACGGGTGCTGAGAAAAATGCAGTTCCGTCGGATATCAACGCCGCCTATAGTCAGGAGGGTTCAGGTACGAAAATCTATGCGGAATCACTGGCAGGCGGCACAGCTCCCGAACTGCTTATCGGTAAGAATGGCGGCTCTTTCACTGTAAGCATCAATCTGAACGGCATGAGCGGTGACATGACACTGAGCTATATGGCCAACTATGACCGTATCACCGTGTCTGCTGAAGGTGCCACACTTGGTGAAAAGGCAAATGTAGGTAACAGCTATAGCATTCCTGTTACGGTAACCGCCGGAACTACCTCCATCACGCTGACGTTCAAGAACGAGACATCTTCGAATGTTCGTTTTGACAATGCTAAGCTGTATCAGGGTACGGCCAAGAAACCAGCTGGACTGAGCTGGGGTACTGCTTCGCGCACAGTGAAGCTGGGTGATGAGAATATACAGTTACCTACCCTTTCCAATGAGAACGGTCTGCCTGTGACCTTCGAGAGCTCGAATACTGATGTAGCAACCGTCAGCAATGAAGGTGTAATTGCCGTTGTCGCTGTAGGAAAGGCAACCATCACTGCTTCTTTTGCTGGCAATGATGAGTATGAGGCACAGACCGTATCGGTTGATATTACTGTGAACGATGGTGGCGAGACTCCCCAGCCTGTTGAAGCAGACACTATCACCGTGGCTAAGGCCCTGGAGGTTATTGCTGCTCTTGAAAATAATGCTACCACTGCCGAGGAATACCTGGTGAAGGGCTATGTAGTGGAAGTGACGGATATCAACACCAGCTACGGTAATATCACCTTTACCATAGTCGATGCTATTGGTGGCGAGAACGTTCTTACTGTTTTCCGTGCTAAGGGCTTCAATGGTGCGAAGATTACCGATGAGAATTTGCTGAAGGCTGGCGACGTGGTCGTGGTGAAAGGTAAGCTCCAGAAGTATGTGAAGGACGAGGTTGTTACTCCTGAGGTTACTAGCGGTTCTATCGTTACCATCAACGGTAAGAACGGTGGCGACACTCCCCAGCCTGAGATTCAGACCATCACCGTAGCCAAAGCCCTGGAGATTGGTTCTGCCCTGGAAGCCAACAAGACAACCAACGAGGAGTATATCGTGAAAGGCATTGTGGCTGCCGATCCCACTTGGTCAGACTTTAACGACAAGACGACGGGTGAGTTTAAGAATTACATTCTGCAGTTCGAAATGAAGGATGCTGATGGAACAAGCACGCTACTCGTCTACAATGCCTGGAATCTGGAGAACACCTACTTCCTCACTATCGATGAGGACCTGAAGACAGGCATAGAGGTTGAGCTGCAGGGTAAGATTCAGAATTACGTGAAGAACGAAGTGTCGACCATCGAGCTGGTGAAGGGTCACTTCCTGAAGATTGGCACGAAGACTGGCGTTGAGGTTGTGAAGGCCAACAAGCGCTTTGAGGGTGCTATCTACAATCTGGCTGGACAGCGTGTGAAGGTTGCCGGCAAGGGCCTCTACATCATGAACGGTAAGAAGTTCTTCGTGAAGTAAGCACAGCACGAAAGATATGCGTGGCCTGATGGCCAAGCATTAAAAAAACAAAAAAGCACCGCAGCAGAACACCTCTGTTGCGGTGTTTTTTCTATATTTGCAGTCAATATGGAAAAATGTTTGAAGATACTGTTGTTATGGCTCCTTATGCTGCCGTTCCCATCGATGGCACAAGAGCAGGAGCAGAAAATAGATTCCGTACAGTTTACCATGGACTCGCTGCGCCATGAGCTGCAGGCGCTGCAAATGGAGAAGCTGCTGATGCAGCACCAGCTGGACAGTACTGGCCAGACGGCTCGCGAGGACTCGATGCGCCAGGCTCACCGCCGTCAGCATATCGACTCGCTGCGCCAGATAACGCCCGGTGTACCCGTCATCGTCTCGGGAGATACGCTCTTCATTGTCTATGCACCACTGGGCGGTGAGGATGCCAGCCACCGCGTGGAAAACATTGAGCGCAAGGTGCTCCAGATAGGTAAAAGCCTGCGCACGACGACCGATTCGGTGCATGTGTTCGACTCCGAGCTGACCAGCGACGTGATGTGCGGCGAGGTGGTGCTGGTACGCGTGAGCGACCTCGACGGACTGTGGAACGGCACGGACCGCCGCCAGCTGGCCGTTGAACATGCCCGTATCATACAGGTGAAGATAGAACAGATGCAGGAGGAGTATGGGCTGAAAGCCAAGCTTTACGGAATCGGGGCGGCACTGGTGCTCATCGTGGTGCAAATAATCTTCTTCCGGCTCACCATGCGCTTCATTAACTGGATACGACGTGAGATTATTACCGGATTGCGCGGACGACTGCGCTCGCTGGTGTTCAAGGATTATGTGCTGCTCAATGTGGAACAGTGCAAGCGCATCCTTCTCATCCTCAGCCGAGGGCTCCAAGTGGCACTCATCATGCTCCAGCTCTTCATCTCGCTGCCCCTGCTGTTCAGCATCTTCCCCGAGACGGAAAAGTTCACGTGGAACATGATTAACTACGTGTGGTCGCCGCTGAAAGACATCTTCCTCTCTTTCGTGTTCTATTTCCCTAATCTGGTGAAAATCCTGGTTATCATCTTCGTGGTGCGCTGGGTGCTGAAAGTGATCAAGCACATGAGCAACGAGATAGAGGTAGGACACCTGAAGATAGAGCAGTTCTATCAGGACTGGGCACAGCCCACGTACCAGATTATCCGCATCTTCATCATCGCCTTCAGCCTCATCGTCATCTGGCCGCTGCTGCCTGGCAGCGACTCGGGCATCTTCAAGGGTGTCTCCATCTTCGTGGCCGCCCTGTTCTCGCTGGGTTCCACGGCTTCTATCGGCAACCTTATCTCCGGCATCATCATTACCTATATGCGCCCGTTCCAGGTGGGCGACTATGTGCAGATTGGCGACCGCGAGGGAACGGTGATTGAGAAGAATGCCTTCATCACCCGTCTGCGCGACATCAAGGAGAACGTAATTACCGTGCCTAACAACTCCATCCTGTCGCAGTCTACGGTCAACTATACTGCGGCGGTTCGACAGGCTGGCGGCACTATTGTACACAGCGACTTCACCTTCACCTACAAGGTGTTCCGTGAGCAGATAGAGCCGCTCCTGCTGGAGGCGGCCGGACGTTGCCAGCTGTTGCTGAAGACTCCCCCACCCTTCGTGCTGGTCACTCAGCTTGAGGATTTCTATACTCGCTATCAGATTAATGCCTACACGCAGGAGTCACAGCGCCTTTTCGAGGTATATAGCGAGTTGCATAAGCACATCCTCGACGTGTTCCGTGAGAACAACCTCGAACCAACTTCAAGTCATTTTATTAAAGTGAATCAGTAAAAATGAACTATCGCAAGCTTCGTACCATAGAAATGAATCGCCTCTCTTTAGAGGAGTTCCGTAAGGCCGAGAAGCTGCCGCTTGTCGTGGTGCTCGATGATGTACGGTCGATGTATAACGTGGGAAGCGTGTTCCGCACCAGCGATGCCTTCCGCGTGGAGCGTATCGTGCTCTGTGGCATCACCTCTACCCCACCCCATGCCGAGATTCACAAGACGGCGTTGGGAGCCGAGGATAGCGTAAGCTGGATGTATCGTAAAACAGCACTCGATGCCGTCGAGGAACTGCGTCAGGAAGGCTACACGGTGCTCGCTGTGGAGCAGGCCGAAGGTAGCACCTCCCTACCCTCTTTCGTGGCTGAGCGTGGCCGCAAATATGCCGTTGTGCTGGGCAATGAGGTGAAAGGCGTGCATCAGGAAGTGGTCGATGCCTCCCACGGCTGTCTGGAAATTCCGCAGCTGGGCACCAAGCACTCCATGAACGTGAGCGTCACGGCAGGCATCATTATCTACCAGTTTGCCCGCGACCTCGTATTATAAAAAAAGAGGCTGTTTGTATAAGGGTTTTACTCCTCGGAGAAGTCGCCTTTACCTACTCCGCAGATGGGACATACCCAATCTTCGGGGATGTCTTCAAAGGGAGTGCCGGGAGCGATACCACCATCGGGATCACCTACTTCGGGGTCGTACACGTATCCGCATACGTTGCAAACATACTTTTTCATAGGGAATTAATGTAAAAGGATAGATTCTATTTTTTCGAGTATCATTTCGGGCTTGATGCCATAGAGGCAGGCATAGTCGCCGCGACGGCAGGGCTTGTTGCCATAGATGCTACAAGGCCGGCAAGGCATGTCAAGTTGTACGGCGTTCTGAGGGTTCTGGTGCCAGCCCATGAATCCAGCATAGGGGTGGGTGGCTCCCCAGATGGAGACCACGGGAATGCCTGCGAGTGAGGCCAGGTGCATGTTGCTGGAGTCCATGGATACCATCACGTCAAGATGGCTCATCAGGATAAGTTCCTGATAAAGGTTCTCCGTATGCTGGCTCACGTAGAGGCACTTTGGCCAGCGCTGTTGGCACTGGGTGAAATAAGCATCCTCCTGTTCACCGCGGCCGAAGAGGAAAATGCGGGCCTTGGGATAGCGCTCCGTGAGCAGTTCCATGAGGCGTGTGGTAAGCTCGGACGGATAGGTCTTGCCACGGTGGGCAGCAAAGGGTGCCAATCCTATCCACTGTTCCCCTTGGCTCTTGTTGCCAATGGCTTTCGGCAGCAGGTTCAGGTCGCCGGTGCTCTTACTGTCGGCACCGTTGTCGAAGAGGGAGTAGAAGCAAAGGTGTTCGGAATCTATGGGGTAGCCCAGTCGGCGGAACACGTCGGCATAGTTTTCAAAAGGTGTGGGCAGTGGGTGCAGCACCTTCTTTTTCTCGGATGCCACCAGTCGGTGGCGCTGTGTGCGGTGTTTTTTGATATGCTCAACGCGGAAGTGTCCCAAATTGAACCTGAGACGCAGGTAGTTGCTGCGCAGTACACTGTGTAGGTCGGCAACAGCGGTAAACTGTTTAGCTACCAAACGGCGGTAGAGAGTGTTGAGACCTTTCACACCATGGTATTCCTTCTTCACGTCAGCGGCCATAAAGTTCACGTTAGGGGCCAGATTTTCAAAGAAGAAGCGTGCAAAGGGTCGGCTGAGCACTGTGATGCGCAGGTCAGGATACTGATGAGCTAGTGCCCATATCACAGGCACCGTCATGGCTACATCGCCAAGGGCTGAGAAGCGGATAACTAGAATGTGCTCGTGCTTCATGCTTATGATTTAGCGTACAGTACGGGGTTGGTGCTGGGGTCGTTGTACATCTTCATCTGCCGGTATACCTTCATGACCTTGCGGCCGGCTTGGTAGTCATCGAGCAGCTGGTCGATGGCTAACGACAAATCTTTCTGCTGCTCCAGCAGTACGTTGAGCTTTAACTGGCATTTTTCACGGTGCATCTTGTCGGCATCCCTGCGGTCCACCTGCTCCTGCATGTGATAGATCTTCAAGGCAAGGATGCTCAAACGGTCGACGGCCCATGCGGGACTCTCCGTGTTCAGACGGGCATCGGGCAGGGGGGTAACGGTGCTATAGACCTTGCGGAAGTAGCTGTCGATATCCTCTACGAGGTCGGTGCGGTCCTGGTTGGAATGGTCTATGCGGCGCTTCAATGCCAAGGCTTCCTGCGGGTCAATGTGCGGATCGCGGATGATGTCCTCATAGTGCCACTGCACCGTGTCTATCCAGCACTTCAGATAGAGACTGTACTCTATGCTATCACGGTCGTAGGGGTTGTGGATGGGCGTGTCTACATTGTCGGTCAGGTGATAGTCGGCAATGACACGACGGAAAATCTTGTTAGCTTGTTCAGTAAAAGTCATATTGTGATTTGATGTTATTCAAATAATGATTTTGATACGAATCGCATGTAGATTTGCCTGCAAAACTACTGATTCTTTTTCATATCTGCAACAATAATGTATTATTTTTAATAAAAAAAGTGTATCTTTGCAGACAAAAAAAGAAAAAAACATGGCCAAGGAATCGACTTCGTCGCTTCGTCCGTCGAAAAAAGAAGGGCAGCTGACACCCATGATGCAGCAGTTCTTCGACCTGAAGAAGAAGCACCCCGATGCAGTGCTGTTGTTCCGCTGCGGAGACTTCTACGAGACTTACTGCGATGATGCCGTCGAGGCATCGCGCATACTGGGCATTACCCTTACCAAGCGTAACAACGGCTACAACAAGGGCGACGAGATGGCGGGCTTCCCCCATCACGCCCTAGACACCTACCTGCCCAAACTGATACGGGCTGGTAAGCGAGTGGCCATCTGCGACCAGCTGGAAGACCCAAAACTGACGAAAAAGCTAGTGAAACGCGGCATCACTGAGTTGGTGACCCCTGGTGTGGCCCTTAGCGACAATGTATTGAATTATCGGGAGAACAACTTTCTGGCATCGGTCCATTTGGGACGTACGGCCTACGGAGTGAGCTTCCTCGACATCTCCACCGGTGAGTATCTGGTGGGCGAGGGTACACCCGACTATGTAGAAAAGCTGTTGGGTAACTTTCAGCCCAAGGAGGTGCTCTTCGAACGGGGACGCAAACAGGACTTTGAGCGATTCTTCGGTTCACGTCACGTCACCTTCCAACTCGATGACTGGGTGTACACCGAGGAGACTGCTCGTCAGCGGTTGCTGCGCCACTTTGGCGTGAAATCGCTGAAAGGCTTCGGCGTGGACCACATGCATGCAGGTATTACAGCGGCAGGAGCCATCCTGGAATATCTGGAAATGACCCAGCACACACAGATAGGTCATATCACTACGCTTGCCCGTATAGAGGAAGAGAAATACGTAAGGCTGGATAAGTTCACCATCCGCTCTCTAGAGCTCGTGCAGCCCATGCAGGATGACGGGCGCTCGCTGCTCGATGTGATAGACCGCACAGTGAGTCCCATGGGTTCGCGATTGCTGCGCCGCTGGCTTGTGTTCCCCCTGAAGGACCAAAAGCCGATAGAGCAGCGCCTCAACGTGGTGGAATGCTTCTTCCGTGAGCCTGAGTTCAGGCAGGTGCTTGACGAGCAGTTGCGCAAGGTGGGCGATCTGGAACGCATCATATCGAAAGTGGCTGTAGGGCGTGTATCACCCCGTGAGGTGGTTCAGTTGCGTGTGGCACTCCAGGCTGTGGCCACTATCAAAGAAGCTTGCCTACAACTCACCGGTCACTCTGATAATTCAGAATACTCCGATCATTCTGATTACTCTGTTATTGCTCAGGTAGGCGGACATCTGGAACCTTGCGAGCAGATACGCGACCGCATAGGCCGTGAGGTAAACCCCGCCCCCCCGCAGCAAGTGCAGAAAGGCGGGGTCATGGCCGACGGTGTAAATGCAGAGCTCGACGAATTGCGACGGATAGCCTATTCAGGAAAGGACTACTTGCTGCAAATACAGGAGCGCGAGGCCCAGCTCACGGGTATACAATCGCTGAAGATAGGCTATAACAATGTGTTCGGCTACTATCTGGAGGTGCGCAACACCTATAAGGACAAGGTGCCTCAGGAATGGGTGCGCAAGCAGACACTGGCACAGGCCGAGCGCTATATCACTCAGGAACTGAAAGAATATGAGGAGAAGATCCTTGGAGCCGAGGACCGCATCTTGTCTATTGAGGCCCAGCTCTTTGCCCAGCTTGTAGCCGATATTCAGCAGTTCATATCGCAGATTCAGGTCAATGCCACGTTGCTGGCACGACTCGATGTGCTTTTGGGTTTTGCCAAGACTGCCGAGGAACACCATTACGTGAGGCCAGTGATTGACAATTCGGAGGTCATTGACATCCGTCAGGGGCGCCATCCCGTTATAGAAACCGAACTGCCCGTGGGTGAGCGCTATGTACCCAACGACATACTACTGGACGGCAACCGCCAGCAAATCATGATTATCACCGGACCTAATATGGCCGGTAAATCGGCGCTGCTGCGCCAAACAGCATTGATTGTGCTGTTGGCCCAGGTGGGCTGCTTCGTGCCTGCAGAAGCCGCAAAAATAGGCCTGGTGGACAAAATATTCACCCGAGTGGGTGCTTCGGATAATATATCACTTGGCGAGTCGACTTTCATGGTAGAAATGACCGAAGCTTCCAATATCCTCAATAATGTGACCCCCAAGAGCCTCGTGCTCTTCGACGAGCTGGGACGTGGCACCTCCACCTATGACGGTATCTCTATTGCCTGGGCCATCGTGGAGTATCTGCACGAGACACCCAAGGCACGGGCGCGTACACTCTTTGCCACTCACTACCATGAGCTGAACGAGATGGAGAAGAACTTCTCCCGTATCAAGAACTATAATGTGTCAGTGAAGGAGGTCGATGGGCATGTCATCTTCCTGCGAAGGCTAGAAAAGGGAGGATCGGAGCACAGTTTCGGTATCCATGTGGCCGAGATTGCCGGCATGCCGCGCAGTATCGTGAAACGGGCCAACGTCATACTGAAACAGCTGGAGGCTGATAACGAAGGGGTGGGGAAGGCAGGTAAGCCTACTGCCGAGATAGCACAGAGCCGCGAGGGCATGCAGCTCTCTTTCTTCCAGTTAGATGACCCGGTGCTCAGTCAGATACGCGACGAAATCCTAGGCCTCGACATCAATAACCTTACGCCGATGGATGCCTTGAATAAGCTGAACGAGATAAAAAAGATCCTTAATTAGAATTTCTATACCGGTAGGCTCAGCACGAAGCGTGCACCGTCATTATAGCTTTCGTCGAGCATGAGTTCACCGCCCAACTTGCTGGCAATCTTCTTACTCACCGTCAGTCCAAGGCCGATGCCCTGCTGAAAAATGTCTTCCTTATAAAACTCCTCGAAAACCTTACTGCGCTTGTCGTGGCTGATGCCGCGCCCCGTATCGGTGAGGCTTACTAGTAGTTTTTTACGGTCTTCCGACAGCTCGCAGTGAAGGGTGATGCTGCCTTTCGAAGTGAATTTGATAGCATTCTGGATGAGGTGGTCGAGAATCTTTCGGACACCCTCTTCGTTGGTCTCTATCTGAAAACGGTTTAGCAGGGTAGAGGTGTATTTCAGGTCGACATTACTGCTCAGTTCGCTACGGTAGCTGTAGATAACCGAAGAGAAGAAGGTGTTGCAGTAAATCTTACTCGATTTGGGATAGAATTCGTTGGACTCCTTGTCGGCCATTCGCAGCATTTCGTCAACGATATTGGTGATGGCCTCCACGTTCAGCTTGATGCGCTCCAAGATATCGGCACGCTCGGCCTCGCTGATTTCTATGCCTGGCGTATTGAGCACGTCGTTGAAGCCGTTGATGGCATTGAGCGGTGTACGGATCTCATGGCTCACGGAGCGCACGAACTCAGTCTTCATCTTCTCGCCCTCCTCAGCCATAGCCAGGGCGGCATGCAGCTGTTGGTTCTTTTCACGAAGGTTCTGGCGGTTGCGACGATAGTGGACCACACCAATGGTAAGCAGGGCGATGATGATAAACGACATGATGAAGACGACGGTAAGCATGTACTCGCGCATCTTTGTGGCTTTGGTCTGTGCACGTGCCACACCAGCCTGGGCAGATATCTCATTGAAATTAGTGAGATACATTTCGGCACTCAGCGAGTCGATATACTCGGAACGGTGGTAGGCTTCGGCAAGGGCCTGTTCGGTGCGGCCCATCATTTTATAGATGATGATGCGCATGTCGGTATAACCGATATTGTTCATGTCGCTCGACTGGGGATGGCTCAGCATGTCTAGGGCTTCCTCGTAGTGGCCGTCGAAGGCGAGGCGCGCTATCTTCAGGGCCTCCATGCCGTAGTCATCGACTACATTAAGATGCTCATCGTGATAGGACTGGTATTGCTCGTAGGCGGTATTAAAGTTACGACTGTTGCCTAAGGCGAAATTAATCATTGCATCAATGAAATAGGATACCTGACGATAGTCGGGATAGTCGAAGCTCTCCTCGCTGCTGCGCTTATTCCAGTACTCGGCCTCTACAGGCTGGTGGAGCATGAGCAGAAAGGCAAGACGCAGGTAACTGCTCACTCGCGTCCCTGCATCGGAGCTGTTCAGGTTAGTGATGCTCTGCTCGTAATAATAGCGGGCCAGACGATAGTTGCCGCAGTTCTCCATGATAGTGCCAAGGGCTAGATACACCTGGCTATAGGCATCGAAATCCTCGCTCTTCATCTCGTCGAGCATGTTGTTGGCACGCTGAAGAGCCTTGGCAGGGCGGTTATGATCGGTATCATAGAGACACACGTTCAACTGGGTTTTATAATAGGAGAGGGTATTACCGTTGGAACGGTAGTAGTTGCTTAGTTCTTGGGCTACTTCCAGGAACTCCTCGTTGTATTCACGGGAGTTATACAACAGCATGAAGCGGTTGTACAATTGAGCCATCAGACTATCTGTATTGGCGGCCGTCAGGCTTGCTGATACGGACAGAAATAGGATAAGTGATAGTATGCGATAGGTTATGCTGGTCATAGTAGGTTGATGGGATTGTTGCTGCAAAGATATGAAAAAACGGCTAAAGACAAATATCGTTAGCCATTTTTAATATCTTTTACATATTTATCGACGGTAATTTGGGGCAGAGTTTTATGGTCAATATGCTGTTTTTTCTACAGTTTGCTTGCCTTTTGCCAGCCTTTTACCATATAATAGCAGCCAACGGCAATGAAGGGTACCGACAGCAGTTGACCCATGTCGAAGAGCATGCCTTGTTCAAAGGCTTCCTGAACCTCCTTGGTGTACTCGATAAGGAAGCGGAAGGTGAAGATGTAGAAGAGGCAGAATCCGAAGAAAAAGCCTGTTCCGACCATCTGCTGACGCTTGCGGTAGATTATCCATGACAGGAGGAAGAAGAGAGCATAGGCAACGGCCTCGTAAAGCTGGCCGGGATGGCGGGGCAGCATGTCGACACGCTCGAAGATAAACGCCCAAGGTACATCGGTCTGACGGCCTATAATCTCAGAGTTCATGAGGTTGCCCAAACGGATAAAGCAAGCGGTGATACCAGTGGCAACGGCGATATTGTCGAGCACGCGCCACAGCCCTACGCCAGTATGCTTCACATAGAGCAACAAGGCCAGGATAAGACCCAGTGTACCGCCATGCGAGGCCAGCCCCTGATAGCCAGTGAACTGCCATCCTCCGTTCTGGTCGAAATGGATGGGCAGCAACATTTCTGTGAAGCCTTTCCACGATGTGAGAAAATAGTCGGGCTGATAGAAGATGCAATGGCCCAGACGAGCACCAATCAGTATTCCCAGGAAGCAATAGAGGAAAAGGGGTTCGAAGAGTTCGTCCTTGATCTGTTGCTCTTTGAATAGTCGCTTTACCACCAGATAGGCCAGCAACAAGCCCATCAGCCAGCACAGCGAATACCAACGGAAAGCCAAGGGACCTATGTGGAAAGCCTCTAATTCAGGGTTCCAGAGAATATAAAGAAGGTTTTGCATGATTATTTCTGATAAATCCGGATTTCAGAGTATTCTGATTACTTTGATTACTCTGATCAAACATTAAACCTAAAGTGCATGATGTCACCATCCTGGACAACATAGTCCTTTCCTTCGACACCCATCTTTCCAGCCTCACGGACAGCGGCTTCGCTGCCGTATTTCAGGTAGTCCTCGTACTTGATGACTTCGGCACGGATGAAGCCTTTCTCAAAGTCGGTATGGATGACTCCAGCGCACTGCGGAGCCTTCCAGCCTTTCTTATAGGTCCAGGCTTTCACTTCCATCTCGCCGGCGGTGATAAATGTTTCGAGGTTCAGCAGAGTATAGGCTTTCTTGATTAGTCGGTTCACACCGCTCTCTTCCAGTCCTAATTCCTCCAAGAACATCTGTTTGTCTTCATACGATTCCAGCTCGGCAATATCCTCCTCGGTTTTGGCAGCGATGATCATGGTCTCAGCACCTTCCTCGCGGGCTATTGCCTCTATCTTCTTCGTGAATTCGTTGCCGCTTTTGGCATCACTCTCACCTACGTTGCAGACATAGAGCACAGGCTTGGCTGTCAGCAGAAACAGGTTGCGGGCACAGTCTTGCTCTTCCTTGCTCTCAAACTCCACGATACGGGCGTTCTTACCCTTGTCGAGCACCTCTTTGTAGGCTTTCAGTACCGTCACCTCTACCTTAGCCTCTTTATTACCGGCAGCAGCGGTTTTCTCAGTCTTGGCCAGACGGCTCTCAATGGTCTCCAGGTCCTTCAGCTGTAGTTCGGTATCGATAATCTCCTTGTCACGAATGGGGTCGATAGTTCCGTCGACGTGGGTGATATTGTCGTCCTCAAAGCAACGTAGTACATGGATGATAGCATCGGTCTCACGGATGTTTCCCAGAAACTTGTTTCCTAGTCCCTCGCCTTTCGAGGCACCTTTCACGAGGCCGGCGATGTCCACGATCTCACAGGTGGCAGGCACTATGCGTCCGGGGTGTACGAGCTCGGCCAACTTTGTCAGTCGCTCGTCGGGTACGGTGATGACGCCGACATTAGGTTCTATTGTACAAAAGGGAAAATTGGCTGCCTGTGCCTTCGCACTCGACAGACAGTTGAACAACGTGCTCTTGCCCACGTTAGGCAAGCCCACGATACCACATTTTAATGCCATTTCTTATCTTTAAACGTTTAAAATCGGGTGCAAAGGTACGAAGAAATTCTCAATTCTCATTTTTCGGCCTTCAATTTTTATTATTTAATGCGCTTCGAGCCAGTTCTGTCCGAAGCCACAGTCGGCGATGAGGGGAACGGCGAGGTCGAAGGCATTCTGCATTTCTTCTAGTACGATGGTCTCTACGCGATCTTTTTCGTTAGGCAGCACAGAGAAGTTCAGTTCATCGTGCACCTGCAGGAGCATCTTTGAACGGATGCCATCATGCTGGAAACGGTCGAAGATACGAATCATTGCTACCTTGATAATGTCGGCGGCAGTGCCCTGGATAGGAGCGTTGATGGCGTTGCGTTCGGCAAAGCCGCGCACGGTGGCATTGCTGCTGTTGATGTCAGGCAAATAGCGACGACGACCAAAGAGGGTCTCCACATACCCCTGGTCGCGGGCTGTCTGCTTGGCTTTTTCCATGTAGTCATGCACCTGTGGGAAGGTGTCGAAGAAGCCGTCGATGAGCAGTTTGGCTTCGTCGCGGCTGATGTCGAGACGCTCGGCCAGTCCGAAGATGGTGATGCCGTAGATGATTCCGAAGTTGGCACGTTTAGACTTTGTACGTTCGTCGCGTGTCACCTCATCGATAGTCTTCTTATAAATATTAGAAGCGGTGGCGGCATGTAGGTCCTTCCCTTCCTGGAACACGCGAATCATGTTCTCGTCCTGTGAGAGGTGGGCCATGACGCGCAGTTCAATCTGGCTATAGTCGGCCGAGAAGAACAGGCAGCCTGGCTCGGGAACGAAGGCCTTGCGAATCTCCTTTCCGTCCTCGCCGCGCACAGGGATGTTCTGTAGATTGGGGTCAGAAGAAGAGAGTCGGCCCGTGGCCGTGACGCATTGGTTGAACGAGGTGTGGATATGTCCCGTACGTGGATTGATGAGGGTAGGGAGGTTGTCGACGTAGGTAGAGAGTAACTTCTTTAAACCTCTATGTTCCAGAATCTTGCCTACGATAGGGTGTTTGGCATGCAACTGCTGCAATACCTCCTCGGAGGTGACAAACTGTCCTGTCTTCGTCTTCTTGGGTTTCTCCACAATTTTCATTTCTCCGAAGAGTACGTCGCCCACCTGCCGGGGCGAGGCGATGTTGAAGGAATGGCCAGCCTGTTCGTAGATCTCGTGTTCTATCTGATTAAGGCGCACGGTTAGTTCCTTCGAGGTCTGAGCCAGCGAGTTGGTATCGAGACATACACCGGTCATCTCCATCTCGGCCAGTACGGGCATCAGGGGCATCTCAATCTCATAGAACAGTCGCTCACATTCGAGTCGATGCAGTTCGGGCTCTAGTTTCTCCTTCAGCTGCAGGGTGATGTCGGCATCTTCGCAGGCATATTCATATACTTGGGTAGGGGAGAGGTCGCGCATCGACTTCTGGTTCTTTCCGCGCGGACCTATAAGCTCATCAATATGAACAGTCTGGTAGTTCAGATAGACCTCGGCCATATAGTCCATGTTGTGACGAAGCTCGGGCTGGATGAGGTAATGGGCTATCATAGTGTCCCACATCGGTCCAGCGAGGTGAATGTTATAGTTTCTTAAAACTTCCAAATCGTACTTAATGTTCTGTCCGACTTTCAAAATTTCGGGATCTTCGTATAATGGTTTAAATATATTAACAATCCGCAACGCTTCTTCACGATTGGCTGAAATGGGAACATAAAATGCCTCATGAGGCTTCACGGCGAAGCTCAAACCCACCAATTCGGCATCAATAGGTGAGGTCGAGGTGGTCTCGGTATCTAAACAGAGAATTTTATTTGTCTTAAAAATCGAAAGAATTTCAAGCATTCTCTCCTCATTATCAATGAGTTGGTAGTTATGATTAACGGTTTTAAGGCTGTCAAAACTCGAAGATTTTGGAGCGTCCTGTCCATTGGGCGAGAAAAAGTCAAAGAGAGAAAGCTGTTCGTTAGCAGGTTTTTGTTTCTTTTCGTTTTTTTTAAGGATTCGCGATTTAAAGCTCTTGAACTCCAATTCGTCGAAAAGTTTTCCAAGTTTTTCCTCGTCGGGTTCTTTCAGTCGAAGTTCGTCGAGGTTGATGTCGATGGGTACATCGGTACGGATGGTGGCGAGGAAGTAGCTCATGCGAATGTCATCGACATGTTCCACGACTTTCTTCTGCAGGGCACCTTTCAGCTCATCGGTTCTCTTTAGCAGTTCATCGACCGAACCGAAGTCATTGATGAGTTTCACAGCAGTTTTTTCACCCACGCCAGGACAGCCAGGGAAGTTGTCGGCCGAGTCGCCCATCAGGGCCAGCAGGTCGATGACTTGGGCGGTTTTTTCGATGCCGTACTTTTCGCACACCTCCTTCGGACCCATCGTCTCATAGCCGCCGCCATGCCGTGGTCGGAAAATCTTGACATTCGCAGACACCAGCTGACCGTAGTCCTTGTCGGGGGTGAGCATGAAGATATTGCTATCTGCCGAGAGACCGAAGCGCGAGGCAAGGGTGCCTATCACGTCGTCGGCCTCGAAGCCGTCGACCTGCAGCACGGGGATATACCAGGCTTCGAGCAATTCCTTGATGATGGGTACAGCCTTACGGATGTCCTCAGGGGTGGCATCGCGCTGTGCCTTATATTCGGGGAAGGCATCGCTTCGGAAAGTAGGACCGTGGGGATCGAAGGCCACACCGAGATGGGTGGGTTGTTCCTTTTCGAGTACCTCTTGCAGGGTGTTCACAAAACCGATGATGGCAGAGGTGTTCAGTCCCTTGGAGTTGATACGGGGATTCTTGATGAACGCATAGTAAGAGCGGTAGATGAGCGCATAGGCATCAAGAAGAAATAGCTTGTTCATATTCTTTTCTTTAATTTCCGTGTAAAATTACTAAATTATTTCTCACATACCGAACTTTTTCACTAATTTTGTCACAAATTTCTGATGCGATGGACTATCTTCAGCTAATTAAACAACCTATTGAGCACGATTTGATCGATTTCATCGAACTCTTTAATCAGGCGCTTACTCATGGCGAAGGACTTCTTTCACAGGCACTGGCACATATCCGTCAGCGCGGTGGCAAGCGTATGCGCCCGATGCTTATCTTGCTTACTGCGAAGAACTATGGAGAGGTTAGCACTGTCACACAGCATGCTGCCGTGGGTCTGGAGCTGCTACATACAGCCTCGTTGGTTCATGATGACGTTGTCGATGAGAGTACGGAGCGCCGCGGACAGGCTTCGGTGAATGCTACATATGACAATAAGGTGGCGGTGCTGGTGGGCGACTTTATTCTCTCGACAGCCCTGCTGCATGTCTCGAAGACAGGTAACCAGCGTATTGTGGAATATCTGGCTGAGCTGGGACGCACGCTGGCAGCCGGTGAGATTTTGCAACTGACAAATATTCAGAATCAGGAAATCAGTGAGGAGGTCTACTATCAGATTATCAAAAACAAGACGGCAGCCCTCTTTGAAGCCTGTGCTTCCATCGGTGCCCTTTCAGCAGGTGCCAGCGATGAGGATGTGAGAAAGGCTGCTCAGTTCGGCCAGAATCTGGGCATCATGTTCCAGATTCGCGATGATATATTCGATTATTACGACTCAAAAGAGATAGGCAAGCCCACAGGTAATGATATGGCTGAGGGTAAACTGACGCTGCCGGTGATCTATGCCCTGAATGCTCACCACATGGAATCGATGATGACGCTGGCACGAAAGGTGAAACAGGGTGGTGTGAATGCTGATGAAATTGCCGTTCTCGTGGAGTTTGCCAAGCAGGCAGGTGGTATTGAATATGCTGAGAACCGCATGCAGGACTACCGCCGGCTGTGCCAGCAGTTTATCGATGAAAACGTAAAAGAAAGAGAAATCCGGCAAGCGCTCAAGGCTTATGTCGACTACGTGATACAGCGTAATAAATAGATAATAAAAAAGAGACCTCGTAGGTCTCTTTTTTATTTCTTGTAGCGATGTTTACTTATTCACCAAATACACGAGTAGTGTGCTTGATGATCAGCCCCAAGAAGATGCTCTGGTCTACGTATTCCACGTGAGAAACCTTCTTGATACCACCGTTCTTGGCAGCTTCCTCAATATTGTTCTTCTGGCCATTTGAGCTCCAGGTGCCTAAGTAAATGGTGCTTGTTGCCTCACCCATCTTAGAACCAATAGTTGAATTAGAGGAGATAGCAGCTCCACTATTGATGGTTGCGCAACTTGTCATCAGCATGGCGCACAGTCCACATGCTACTGAATAAAATACTTTTTTCATAATAATAGGTAATTGTTTGCCCGAAAAGCCCCTTTTTCCGGATGGTTAATTGATTGCGGTTTCCAACATGAGGCTTGCATCTTTATTGGTGCAAATGTCAGCGCGGTTTTTCTTGGCTGCAAAGATATGTTTTTTTTTCAGTATCGCCAAATTTCTGTCAGAAAAATTTCACTTCTTCGCCAGTTACCTCGCTCAGCAGCAGATTGGCCAGACGGCTAGTACCTAGACGCAGGAACTTGTTGGTAAGCCATTTCTCGCCCAGCACTTCCTTTACTATGGTATAGTAGATGAGTGCATCCATCACCGAGTTCAGACCTCCGGCAGGCTTGAAGCCAATCATGATGCCCGTTTGGTCGTAGTATTCCTTGATAGCCTGGCACATCACGTAGGCTGCCTCGGGTGTGGCGGCTGGTTCCAGTTTGCCGGTGGATGTTTTGATATAGTCAGCACCAGCATACATCGATAGAATCGATGCAATCTTGATGTTCTTGGCCGTCTTCAGGCAACCGGTTTCCAGAATGACCTTCATGTCGTGCTCGCCGCAGGCCTCCTTCTGCTGCTGAATCTCGTCGACCACGGTCTCGTAGTCGCCTTCAAGCATGGCACCTACGTTCATCACGATATCAATCTCGGTGGCACCGTCCTTGATGGCCAGCTGAGTCTCGATAGTCTTCACCTCGATAAGGCTCTGTGAGGAGGGGAACGAACCGCTGACGCAGGCCACTTCGACACCTTCTACCTCGAGGGTCTCACTAACCACCTTGGCAAATTTCGGATAGACGCAGATGGTGGCCACGTGGGGCAGGGTGGGGTAGGCTTCTTCAAACTGATTGACTTTCTCTGTGAAAGCCATTACGGAGGTGTCGCTATCGGTGGTCTTCAGCGTAGTAAGTTCCACTGAACCCATTAGGAATTTCTTCACTTCGGGCGTGTCGTTCTCATGCACTTTCTCGGCAATAAGCTTCTTCACTGCTTCCTTCACTTCCTCGTCGGTGATGTCGAGGTTATACTTTTTGAGTGCTTCTTCAATCTTGCTCTCGGGTTGCATACCGTGGTGATGATGCTCGTGACCACACTCACAGTGGTCGTGTTCATGTTTTTCTGTCATAGTGTTACTTTAATTTTTGGTTATTTATATGTCTCTCTTTATCGCGTAGTGTCTTCTTTTCCAGATTTTTGCGCATCTCCTCGGTAAGGTCTGTACCGGTTTGATTGGCCAGGCAGAGCAGTACCCACAGCACGTCGGCCATCTCATCGCCCAGCGCTTTCCTGCCGTTGTCGGCTGCGCGGGGGTCATCGGCTTTCCACGACTGTTCACCGTAGCGACGAGCAATGATCTTGGCTAGCTCACCCACTTCCTCGGTGAGCACGGCCATATTGGTCAGCTCGGAGAAATAGCGAACGCCATATTCCTTAATCCATAGGTCTACAGCCTGTTGTGCTTCTTTTAATGACATCTCGTTAAAATACTATTGGTTATATCTTTTTTAATGGCATTTTAGTAAAAACAGTGAGCCAATCAACAGTAGGATGATGACAATCATCTGGATATTGTTCTGCTTGTTTTCTTTTTGATATTCGTTCCAGTGAAGGGCTTTATAGATGACCTCAGTAAGCCACAGGCCGATGCCTATTGCGCAGACGATATAGCCCGACAGGATGCCTAAGATGCGGTACATCACAATGCCGATAATCATCAGCACGATGCCTGCAAGTTCTATCTCCCTCAGATATTTCTTCATTTCTACTCCTTATTCTTCGTATCCATGCAGATGGTTACAGGTCCGTCATTGACGATACGGACGCTCATATTTGCTCCGAATTCGCCAGTCTTAACAGGCTTGCCCATGGTTTCCTGAAGCCGTTTGCAGAATAGTTCATATAGTGGTATGGAAATCTCATGACGGGCCGCTCTGAGCCATGATGGGCGGTTACCCTTTTTGTAGCTTGCGAAGAGTGTGAACTGGCTGACCACCAGCGCCTCGCCGCCAACATCCATGATAGAGCGGTTCATCACTCCCTGTTCGTCGTCAAAAACCCTCAGAGCCGCCACTTTGCGTACCAGCCATTCCGTATCTTCCTCCGTGTCTTCTTCGCACACACCGAGCAGGATGACAAAGCCCTGGCCAATGCTTCTTACATCGCAGTCCTCAATGCTCACCGATGCTTCGGTTACTCTCTGTATCACGATTCTCATGCTGCAAATATACGACTTTTTTAGAAATTATTCGCTCAACGACCATTAATTCTGTTGTGTTTTTTCATTTGTGTCTTTTTATCTGCTTATTTGCCTTGTCTCACCCCACGATTCAAGTCAAATCACCTCACGATTCAATACAAATGACGAGGCGATTCAATACAAACCGCAACGTGATTCAATATAAATGGTGGGATGATTATGACAGTACTTGTTGACTGTTCTCCTTTTTCTTGAAATAATCAAAGATTATTTGCGCTTTTGAAGGTCCAATAATATTTGTAAGTGTCTGTAAATCAGACTCTTTTACGCGTTTAACGCTCTTTAGTTCCTTGATGAGGTCGTCACGGGTCTTGGGACCGATTCCTTTAATCTCGTCGAGTTCGGAGTGAAGAGCGTGTTTGGAACGCTTGTCACGATGGAAAGTGATGGCAAAACGGTGTACCTCATCCTGCAACTGGCTGAGCACATGGAAGAGCTCACTGTCGGTCTTCAACTGTACACTGCGAGGCGGGAAGCCATAGAGCAGTTCATTGGTGCGGTGGCGGTCATTCTTGGCCAGTCCGGCAATGGGAATATCGAGGTTCAGCTCGTCCTGGATGACCTCGCGAATCACCTCCATCTGCCCTCGTCCGCCATCGGCAACGATGAGGTCGGGTAGGGGCTGCTCTTCCTCCAACAGTCTACTGTAGCGACGACTCACAACCTCCTTCATTGAGGCATAATCGTCGGGGCCTACTACGGTCTTGATGTTGTATTTCTTATAGTCCTTCTTCGATGGCTTCATGGACTTGAAAACCACGCAGGCAGCCACAGCATCGGTGCCCGAGATGTTCGAGTTGTCGAAACATTCTATCTGATATGGCATCTCGGGAAGCCCCAGCTTCTCTTGCAGTTCCTTCATCAGACGCACCTGTTTTTGTTCGGGATTTAGCTTCTCAGCCTGCTTCAGCCGGTCGAACTTATACTGTTTGCCGTTCATCTCCGAGAGGTCGAGCAACGTTTTCTTATCACCCATCTTTGGTATGGTGAAGCGTATTCCTTCCAATTCCATTTCGGGGTCGAAAGGCACTACAATCTCCTTCGATAGGCTCCTAAAACGCTCTCTCATCTCTATGATTCCCAACTGCAGAAGTTCTTGTCGGGTCTCGTCTAGACGTTTCTTGAACTCAAAGGTGAACGACTGGTTGATTGAGCCGTTAGACACATGAAGGTAGTTGATATAGGCTGTCTTGTCGTCGTTGGTAATCGTGAATACATCTACATCGTTAATGGTATGGCTCACCACCTCGCTCTTGCTCACAAAACCGTCGAGCGTCAGGTATTTGCGCTTTACTTCTTCGGCTTCTTCAAAGCGTAGCTCTTCGGCGAGCTGCTGCATCTCCTCTTTCAATTCGCGAAGTATTTGTCGGATGTTACCTTTCAGGATTTCGCGTGCCTGAGCTATGTTTTTCTGGTAGTCATCCCAGCTTTGGCGGTTGATGCAAGGACCGCCGCAACGCTTGATATGATAGTCTAGACAGACCTTGTATTTTCCCTCGGCAATACCCTCTTTCGTGATAGGCTGACGACAGGTGCGAGGATGATAGAGTTCCTTGATGAGTTCGAGCACGGCATACATCGTGCTGACGTGTGAATAAGGACCAAAATAGGTACCCCATTTCTTGTTGATGGTTCGTGTTTTGAAGATACGTGGCAGGTACTCGTTGGTGACACAGATGCAGGGATATGTTTTGCCGTCTTTCAGCAGAACATTGTATCGGGGATTGTATTTCTTGATGAGCGAGTTTTCAAGAAGTAAGGCATCCTCTTCAGTGTTCACTACGGTATAGCTGATGTCCCAGATTTTCGAAACTAGTACCTTCGTTTTGAAACGGTCAACCTCGGTGTGGAAATAAGACGATACGCGCGACTTTAGGTTCTTAGCCTTGCCCACATAGATGATGACATGGTTTTCATCATAATACTGGTAGCTGCCTGGCTTCTCAGGAAGTCGGCTTACAATACTTTTCAAATAGGCTAATCGCTTCTCGTTTTCTTCCTTTGTCATCTTCTTGTTCCACGTGAAACAATCTTTCTTCGGTTGGCAGAAAGAATGAGTGTTAGATAGTCATTAAGGTAGTCAGGTCGATGCCCTCGAACTCGTCACGACCGTGCAGTCCTTCGTCTCTGATTTCAATGATGAAATTCATGTACACTTTCTTCGGGTGGAAATGTTGTACTAGTTTATAGGCAGCTTTGGCCGTACCGCCAGTTGCGAGTAGGTCGTCGTGAATGAGAACCACGTCATCGGGCTCTATGGAATCGAGGTGCATTTCAATGGTATCGACACCATATTCCTTTGAGAAAGACTCCTTGATAACGGTGGAAGGGAGTTTTCCGGGCTTACGGGCCAGAACCACACCGGCACCGAGTCTGACGGCTAAAGCTGCTGCCATAATAAAGCCACGGCTCTCTATTCCTACAATTTTGGTGATTCCCTTGTCCTTGTAGATTTCGTACAGTTCGTCAACCATAATTTTTATGCACTCGGCACTTTTGTATAGTGTCGTTACGTCACGAAAATTAATCCCTTTCTTCGGAAAATCTGGAATACATCTCAGGTTTTCCAACAGCACTTTGTTGTTCATTTTTTTATATATAATATAATGTTCATTGTTTCACGTGGAACATGTTGGTTGTGTATTATGAATTGCATTATCTCCCCATCAGCACAAGTAGGGCGTTGATGTCGCTGGGCGATACGCCAGGTATACGACTGGCTTGCGCGAGAGAAACGGGTTGTATTTTTGTCAGTTTCTGTCGCGCTTCAGTAGAGAGACTTTGGATAGCATTAAAATCGAATGTTGATGGGATGCGGATATTTTCAAGTCTGTGCATCTTGTCGGCAACTAGTCGCTCGCGTTCAATATATCCTTTATACTTCATTCTGATTTCTGCAGCCTCCACAACTTCCTCGCGATTCTCCTCGATGGTTCCGATAAAACTTTTAAGTTCAGGGAGTATCTCCTGCAGGTTCATAAAGTTAAGCTGTGGACGGGAAATCAGTTCATCTAATTTCACGCCGAACTGGAGTGGTGTAGTGCCAAGAGCTTCTATCTTCGAGTTGATTTCTTTTGCTTTTATCGGGTATGTGCGACAGAAATTTTCGATTTTCTCGATACTCTCTTTTTTCTTGCTCCAATGATTAAATCGTTCACTTGTTGCCAAACCTAAATGATAGGCTTTTTCCGTTAGTCGTGCATCGGCATCGTCCTGTCTCAGTAATATTCTATATTCTGCCCTCGATGTGAACATGCGATAGGGTTCGTCGACTCCCTTTGTCACCAGGTCGTCAATGAGCACGCCGATGTAGGCTTCGTCGCGGGCCAGCGTGAAGGTCTTGTCTGTTGCTGTGCCACAGCAACCAGCAGAACCGGCTTTCAGGGCGGCATTGATGCCGGCAACCAGTCCTTGTCCGGCAGCTTCTTCATAACCAGTGGTACCGTTTACCTGTCCGGCCATAAAGAGACCGTCAATGATTTTCGATTCTAGCGTATGAGTCAGTTGTGTGGGGTCGAAATAATCGTATTCGATGGCATAGCCAGGCCGATAAACTTTGGCGTTCTCTAATCCGGGAATCATCCGCAGGGCTGCTATCTGCACGTCGATCGGCAGCGATGACGAAAAGCCGTTCAGGTACATTTCGTTGGTGTCGCTTCCTTCTGGCTCCAAAAAGAGCAGGTGCTGTTCGCGGTCGGGAAAGGTGACGAGCTTGGTCTCAATAGAGGGACAGTAGCGCGGACCGATTGACTGGATCTGTCCGTTGTAGAGAGGCGAGTCAGCCAGACCTGAGCGAAGTTTTTCGTGAACGGCTGTGTTGGTGTAGCACTCCCAGCAGGGAAGCTGGGGGAGACCTCCCCTCTGCTCCTCATTAGGGGTATTATTGTCAAACGGGCTTTTATCTCCCTTAAGGGGGGAGCAGGGAGGGGCTCCCATATACGAGAAGCGGTATGGTCTGTTTTCTCCATCCTGTCTTCTCAGCTGTGTGAAGTCCACGCTGCGTTTGTCAATACGTACGGGGGTTCCTGTCTTCATACGTCCTGTTCTTATGCCGTGACTGGTGATGCTCTCCGTCAGTCCTTCGGCTGCAGGCTCGGCAATACGTCCTCCCTTCACCATTTTCCGTCCTATATGCATCAATCCGTTGAGGAAGGTGCCGGCAGTGATGACCACGCAGTGGGCATGGAGCTCGCAGCCCCAGATGGTCTTGACACCCGTTACCAGTTTCGTTTGTCGCTGTGACACGACGACGGACTCTACCAACAATTCTTCCACTTGGTCCTGCCAGATGTCGAGGTTCTCGGTCTCGTCGAGATGGCGGCGCCACTCCCAGATAAATTTGCCGCGGTCGCATTGTGCACGGGGACTCCATACAGCCGGTCCCTTGCCCACGTTGAGCATGCGGAACTGTATGCTGGTGGCATCGGTGACAAGGCCCATCTGTCCGCCCAGTGCGTCAATTTCTCTTACTATCTGTCCTTTGGCGATACCGCCAACGGCAGGATTACACGACATCTGGCCTATCTTGTTCATATCCATTGTTATTAGGCAGGTCTTTGCTCCCATGCGGGCAGCAGCGCATGCAGCCTCACAGCCGGCATGGCCTGCTCCGACAACAATGACATCATAGTTCGTAATCATGGTGGTTTTGTTTTTTCTGTCTGCAAAATTACGCCTAAGCGAATAAAAAACCAAACTTATTGTTGTTTTTTGATTTTTTTTCTGAAAAGATTTGCGGTTTCATGAAATTTCATTAATTTTGTGGCCTAAAGCGCGTGTGCGTACTTAATATTAAGTATTTTAGCCCGTGAGGGTGGTTTTGTTAGCATCAATAAATCTAAAAATTCAATATTTCATTCATTAAATTTCAACAACTTATGTGGTTAATCAATTCATCAATTGGTAGAAAAGTTGTGATGTCTGTAACGGGTATTGCGCTCATTCTGTTCCTGACCTTCCATGGTTGCATGAACGTAGTGGCGCTGTTCTCGGGTGAGGCTTACAACATGATCTGCGAAATGCTCGGCGCCAACTGGTATGCCGTAGCAGCAACATTGGGACTGGCCGCTCTGGCTGTCATTCACATCGTCTTTGCCTTTATCCTGACGATTCAGAACCGTACCGCCCGTGGCGCAAGCCGCTATGAGGTGGCTACGACGGTGAACGCTGGCAAGGTAGAGTGGGCATCCAAGAACATGCTCGTGCTGGGTATCGTTATCTGTCTGGGCTTGTTGCTCCACCTGTTCAATTTCTGGTACAACATGATGTTTGCCGAGTTGGTAGAGATGCCAACCAAGTTGAGTCCTGCTGACGGTTTTGGCTGGATTAAGGAGACCTTCGCCAATCCGATTTTCGTGGTGCTCTACATCGTGTGGCTCGTGGCTCTGTGGTTCCATCTGGCTCACGGCTTCTGGTCGGCTATGCAGACTCTGGGTATCAGTGGTAAGATCTGGCAGAAGCGCTGGAACTGCATCGGCCTGATTTATGTGACGGTGCTCATCCTCTGTTTTGTTGCTGTGGTGCTCGCCTTCTTCTTCGGCTGCGCTCCTTCGCTCTGCTGTGAGCACGGTGCCGACTGCTGTCAGGCTGCTGCCGCTTGCTGCAACTAATTATGCATTATGAATTAAGAATTAAGCATTAAAAAATTATGGCAAAAGTAATTGATTCTAAGATTCCCGCAGGTCCAGTGCCTGAGAAATGGAAGGAATATAAGGCTCACCAGCGTCTGGTTAACCCCAAGAACAAGCTGAAGCTCGACGTGATTGTGGTTGGTACCGGTCTGGCAGGTGCTTCGGCTGCCGCTTCTCTCGGTGAGATGGGCTTCAATGTCATCAACCTGTGCATTCAGGACTCTCCCCGTCGCGCTCACTCTATCGCTGCCCAGGGTGGTATCAACGCTGCCAAGTGCTATCAGAACGATGGTGACTCTATCTATCGTCTGTTCTATGATACTGTGAAGGGTGGTGACTATCGTGCTCGCGAGGCCAACGTGTATCGTCTGGCCGAAGTGTCAAACAATATTATCGACCAGTGCGTGGCTCAGGGTGTTCCCTTTGCCCGTGAGTATGGCGGCATGCTGGCCAACCGTTCATTCGGTGGTGCTCAGGTAAGCCGTACGTTCTATGCCAAGGGTCAGACGGGTCAGCAGCTGCTGCTCGGTGCTTATAGCTCACTGAGCTGTCAAGTGCAGGCTGGTAAGGTGAAGCTCTACACCCGCTATGAGATGGAAGATGTGGTCATCGTCGATGGCCGCGCCCGTGGTATCATTGCCAAGAACCTCGTTACCGGTAAGCTGGAGCGCTTCAGCGCCAATGCTGTGGTTATCGCTACTGGCGGTTACGGCAATACCTACTTCCTCTCTACCAACGCTATGGGCTGTAACTGCACCGCTGCCGTTCAGTGCTATCGCAAGGGTGCTTACTTTGCTAATCCCTCTTACGTTCAGATTCACCCCACCTGTATCCCCGTTCATGGCGACAAGCAGTCTAAGCTGACGCTGATGTCTGAGTCGCTGCGTAATGACGGCCGCATCTGGGTACCCAAGAAGCTCGAGGATGCCAAGAAGCTGCAGAAGGGTGAGATGGAGCCGTGGGATATTCCCGAGGAAGAGCGCGACTACTATCTGGAGCGTCGCTATCCCGCCTTCGGAAACCTCGTTCCCCGCGACGTTGCTTCGCGTGCCGCCAAGGAGCGTTGCGACAAGGGCTTCGGTGTAAACAACACCGGTCTGGCCGTGTTCCTCGACTTCTCTGAGTCAATCAACCGCCTCGGCATCGATGTTATCATGCAGCGCTACGGCAACCTCTTCGAGATGTACGAGGAGATTACCGATGTTTTCCCCGGCGACTTCGCCAAGGAGATCAACGGCGTGAAGTACTACAAGCCGATGATGATCTATCCTGCCATCCACTATACCATGGGTGGTATCTGGGTAGACTATGAGTTGCAGACCTCTATCCCCGGCCTGTTCGCTATCGGTGAGTGCAACTTCTCTGACCATGGTGCCAACCGTCTCGGTGCCTCGGCTCTGATGCAGGGTCTGGCCGACGGTTACTTCGTGCTGCCTTACACCATCCAGAACTACCTGGCCGACCAGTCTATCTGGGGAAAGATCTCTACCGATCTGCCTGAGTTCGCTGAGGCAGAGAAGAAGGTCGATGCCGAGATGGACCGTCTGCTCAACATCAAGGGTAAGCGCTCTGTCGACAGCCTCCACAAGGAGCTGGGCCACATCATGTGGGAATATGTAGGTATGGGTCGCACCGCTGAGGGTCTGAAGACTGGTCTGAAGAAGATGCATGATTTGGAGAAGGAGTTCGATACCAACCTGTTCGTTCCTGGAACGAAGGAAGGCTTGAACATTGAGCTCGACAAGGCTATCCACCTGCGCGACTTCTTCACCATGGGTCAGCTCGTAGCTTTCGACGCTCTCTCTCGTAACGAGTCCTGCGGTGGTCACTTCCGCGAGGAGTACCAGACCGAGGAAGGTGAGGCCAAGCGCGATGACGAGAACTACTTCTACGTAGGCTGCTGGGAGTACAAAGGCAAGGGCAACGAGCCTGAGCTCATCAAGGAGCCGCTAGAGTACGAGGCAATCAAGGTACAGACACGTAACTATAAGAACTAAGGAATTATGGCAAAGAATATTTCATTTACAATAAAGTTCTGGCGCCAGAACGGCCCCAAGGACCAGGGACATTTCGACACCCACGAGATGCACGATATTCCCGACGACACCTCGTTCCTCGAGATGCTTGACATCCTGAACGAGGAGCTCATCAACGAGGGCAAGGAGCCTTTCGTGTTCGACCACGACTGCCGCGAGGGTATCTGCGGTATGTGCTCACTCTACATCAACGGCACGCCTCACGGCAAGACCGAGCGTGGTGCTACCACCTGTCAGCTCTACATGCGTCGTTTCAACGATGGTGACGTCATCACCGTTGAACCTTGGCGCTCAGCTGCCTTCCCTGTAATTAAGGACTGTATGGTAGACCGCTATGCTTTCGATAAGATTATCCAGGCTGGTGGCTATACAACCATCCGTACCGGTCAGGCTCAGGATGCCAACGCTATCCTGATTCCGAAGGAAGACGCCGATGAGGCTATGGATTGCGCTACATGTATCGGTTGCGGTGCTTGTGTAGCAGCATGTAAGAACGGCTCTGCCATGCTCTTCGTATCATCGAAGGTGTCTCAGCTTGCCCTGCTTCCTCAGGGTCGCGTAGAGGCTGCCCGCCGTGTGAAGAACATGATTGCCAAGATGGATGAACTCGGCTTCGGTAACTGCACCAACACTCGCGCTTGCGAGGCTGTCTGCCCGAAGAACGAGACCATCGCCAACATCGCTCGCCTGAACCGCGAGATGATCAAGGCAAAGCTGGCTGACTAATCAACCTCTTCGACCCCACTCCTACCCCCTCTCTATCCTCAGAGAGAAATAGGAGTGGGGTCTTTTTTTTCTAATCCTTTAAAAACATGATGAATCATTGTACCCCAATTCGAATCGCAGTTCTCATTTCGTTTTTATCATGTCTAACCTTTACGGAGGCAAAGGTTGTTACTGAAAGTCAGGCTTTCATGATTGCTGAACAGCTCATCTCTCTTAAAGGAGAAAAGAACATCCCTAAGAGATTTGCCGTAAACAAAATGCCCAATGCGACTCCCTCAACCTATTACATATTTACTGGAAGCGACGGAAAGGGATTTGCCATTATTTCTGCCGAAGACATCGTACGGCCAGTATTAGGATATTCGGCAAATGCCGAGCTGACTACAGACGGCGAATTACCTGTTCCGCTAATACAATGGCTGAACGACATCAGTAGCCAGATTGAAAAGGCACGGGAGAACGGTATCCAACAATCTCACGCTGTTGCAGAACAATGGAAAGCAGCCAGTATCGGCAATACTATTGTTAAACTCGAAACTGCAGAATGGGGACAAGGCTATCCCTTCTACAATCAATGTCCCAATGATCAGGGCGAAAGGTGTATTACGGGATGTGTTCCTACAGCCTATGCTATCTTGATGCGATATTATAGATACCCGTTGACGGGTAGAGGGAATACCAAACAGTATACCACCTCCACTAAAGGCATTAAGGTCGTTGAAAGATCACTTAATCATGTTTACGACTGGGATAATATGCCCATGAAATATACAGCAGGAAAATACACAACTACTCAAGCTACCAATGTTGCAACACTGATGGCTGATATCGGAGCAGCTCTCAAGGTTGATTACACAACTTATAATACGACAGGAAGACTTGGCCAGGGTACACTATTCAGCAACTTCGACTACCATCCCGGTATCAGTAGACGTAAAGACGCATTTTCTGCTGATGAATGGGGAAAAATGATACGTAATGAATTAGATTTGAACAGACCAGTTATATACAGGGCTTCCAACCCAAAGGAAGGGGGACATGCATTTATTTTGGATGGCTATACGGACAATAATTACTTCTCAGTTAACTGGGGATGGGGAGGAGCCTATAACGGATTCTTTACCCTTGACGCTTTAATGCCCAATGGTATCACATATAATAGTGCACAGGTTGCCTACCTGAACACTATACCCTTCCCGTCAAATGATACTGCGGCCGAGGCAAGTCTGAATGGTGTGGATTATCCCACCCTAACATCTGCTATTGACGACGCACCCCAAGACGGAACACCTGCTACCATCAATTTGCTTACCGATATACAAGTAGAATCGTTGGTCATTCCCGCTGGCAATACGATCACACTGAATATTAGCGACCATACCATCAACATGGAATATGGCATCATGAACTATGGCAACCTAACAGTTAAGGGTACAAAGACCTCACATATGTCTACACATCAGAACACTGCGGTACTTCAAAACTATGGAGAGCTCAATATTATTGGTGGAACATATACAAATAATTATACCTATAAGGATAGTATAGATTATCGTCGCTGTGTATGGACAAATAAAGAAACCCGTACGACGATAACCGATGTTACCTTCGAGAGCCCAAGTCAAGTTGTCTGCACAAATGGAAAAACAACTATAAAATCAGGGACTTTTACATGCATAGGCAACGATGCTGTTATCAGCAACTACAGCAGTACAGACACGCTCTCCATTCTTGGAGGAACGTTCCGGAATACAGGCATAGAACCCGAAGACATAGACTATAGGCGCTGTATTTGGACAACCACAGACAGCCATACACTGATTGACGATGGTACCTTTGAAAGTCCCTATCAAGTCATCTGTACGAATGGAAAGATGATTATCAATTCAGGGAACTTCACCTGTCATGGAAGAAATTCAGTAATCAGCAACTACAACAATACAGACACGCTCATTATCAGAGGTGGTACATTCTTGAACGATTGTGAAAACATTACTAATCAAGATTACCGTCGATGCCTGTGGACAGCAGAAAACAGTTACACAATAATAGGGAAAGCCGAATTTAACATCAAATACGGTAACCAATCGATATGCTTCAATGGGGATGCCATTATAAATGGGGCCGTCATTAACAATGAAAATGGGTATTTAGGTTGTCTCGCATTCTCTAATGCTACAGTTACCATTGATGATTGCAAACTTAGTGCTGAAATATTATTTTACGAAGATTCTGGTTCAGAGATCGTCTGCAAGGGCGGACTGTACTCAGCAGAAGTAGAAGACAACTTCTTAGCAGAAGGATACGAGTGCATTCAGAACACGAATGCAGAAACTTGCATCAAATACCCCTATATAGTACAAGGGAATGGCTTGGGGATTGCTCCGCTTATGATTCAGGACAATCATCAATACAAGCATATATATAACGCTTCTGGCATTCTAAGCCCATCCATGCAAAAAGGCATCAACATTATTCATAGCGGGAACGGAAAGGTACAGAAATTATTTAAACGGTAATTATTCTGATATGTAAGCCAAGTAGACATGAAAAGAGAAATAATGTTAGGGATGCTACTGTGTTGGGCGTTATTCCTTTCAGCACAGGAATGGAAACTGGTGTGGAGCGAGGAGTTCAACCGTAACGGTCTCCCCGACCCCGCAATATGGAACTATGAGCAGGGCTTCGTGCGCAACCATGAGGCGCAGTGGTATCAGGCAGAGAATGCCTTTCAAGAAGACGGTCTGCTCGTTATAGAAGCACGACGCGAGCAGCGACCTAACCCCACCTATCGTCCGAACGGCAGGCATTGGGGCCAACAGCGCGATAGTATTCATTACACCTCAGCATGCCTGACCACACAGGGCAAGTATTCGTTCTGTTATGGTCGACTGGAGGTCTGCGCCCGTATTCCCACAGCAGGTGGCTCATGGCCTGCCATCTGGACATTAGGCAGCAGCATGCAGTGGCCTTCCTGCGGTGAGATTGACGTAATGGAGTATTACCGCATCAAAGGAGTACCACATATCCTTGCCAATGTAGCCTGGGGTAACGACCAACGCTATCAGGCTGTCTGGAACAGCAAACGCCTGTCCTATGAACACTTCACGCAGCGCGACCCCGACTGGGCTCAGCGATTCCATGTGTGGCGGATGGACTGGGACGAGACCAGTATCCGAATCTATTTAGATGATGAGCTACTAAACGAAGTGTCGCTCCATACGACGATAAACGGTCGTATTGGGCGACACACCAATCCTTTCCATCGCCCGCAGTACATTTTGCTGAACCTGGCCCTGGGCGGTGATAATGGTGGCGACATTGACGACACAGCGTTCCCTATGCGCTATGAGATAGACTACGTCAGGGTGTATCAGCGGAAGTAAGTACGAATTAATACAAATAATGTTTCGTTTAAGCGGAAAAATTCGTATCTTTGCCAGCAACAAGCAGATGAAAACGTGAAATCTTGAGTAATCTCCTAAACCTACAATAATCCAAACACTATAGAAACTATGAACAGAATTCGTGAATCAATCATCCTTGCCATCGGAATCATCGTGCTGGGATGGTATGTGAAGAGCGGTATCGACAACTTTGCCAACAAGGACCGCAAGGTAACAGTAAAAGGCTTGGCCGAACGGGAGGTACCCGCCGACAAGGTAACATGGAGCATTGGCACCAAGGTAACGGGCAACGACCTTCCCTTGCTCTATGAGGGTATCAACAAGCAGACGGACAAGATTAAGGCGTTCCTGCGACAGAACGGGCTCGATGATAATGAAATCACGGTGAATCCGCCCACTATCAGCGACCTGGAGGCCCGCGAATGGGGTGACAACCAGAAGAACTTCCGCTATATCGTTACCACGACGATAACGGTGGCTACGACTAAGGTGAAAGAGGTCAACCAGGCTATCTTCAAGCAGGCAGAGCTGCTGAAGCAGGGCGTAGCCATTGAGAACAGCAACCCTCAGTATGAATATGCCTCGTTCCAGCAGATGAAGCCCGAGATGATGGCTGAGGCCATTAAGAATGCCCAGAAGACCGCCGAACAGTTTGCCGAGGCCAGCCAGTCGGAACTGGGACAGATACAGACGGCCGGACAGGGACAGTTCGAGATTGAGGACCGCGACCAGAACACCCCTTACATCAAGAAGCTGCGCGTGGTCACTACCATCACCTATTCGCTGAAAGACTGATTCTATAATCGCCTATTCGCTGAAAAACCGAATCTATATTATACAAACGACGATGAAAACAAATCTATTGACTTTGTTCCTGTTAGTTGGCACTTCGCTTTCAGCACAGCATCGACAGGAGATAACCCTTAGTGACAACTGGCAGTTCTCGCAGGATCAGCAACAGTGGCAGACCGTGAGCGTGCCCCACGACTGGGCCATCAGCGGACCTTTCGATAAGAAATGGGACCTGCAGTTGGTGGCCATCGAGCAGAACGGCGAGACGGAGCCCACCGAGAAGAGTGGCCGCAGCGGTGCACTTCCCTGGATAGGCAAGGGTCACTATAAGCGCACGTTCCAGATTCCCGATGGCTTCAACGGTCATGCCGAACTGCTGTTCGATGGTGCCATGGCCGAGCCAACGGTCTATGTCAACGGACAGAAAGCCGGCTACTGGGCCTATGGCTACAACGCCTTCCGCGTCGACATCACGAAGTTCGTCAAGGCAGGCGAGAACTTGTTGGCCGTCGACCTGCAGAACGTGGAGGAGAGTTCGCGCTGGTATCCTGGTGCAGGTATCTACCGACCCGTGACGCTCATCCTCACGCAAGCTGATGCGCGCATCGACGACTGGGGTACCACCACCAAGACCGAGCTGGGCAAGAAAAAGAGTCCCAAGAATGGCGACATGGACGAGTTCGTCATCGAGGTGCCTATCATTACTGCCGACGGCAAGGGGCGCCCCGTGGATATGCAACTCATCGACCCCGACGGAAAGTCGCTGTCTACGCTGAACTCTGCTCCCTTCAAGGATGGCAAGGCCATAGGGCGCTTCTGGGGAAAGTTCAAGCATTGGACACCTGAGACACCTTATTTATACAAGGTGCGCGTGACGGTCTTTGACGGTAAGGCCGACCCGACAAAGAAAATATACGATGACTTCGGCAAACTGGTTGACGAAAAGACCTTCACCGTGGGTATCCGCACCGTTAGCGTCTCGAAAGGCGGTGGCTTCCAGCTCAATGGCCAGACGCGTAAGATTAAGGGTGTCTGCCTGCACCACGACCTCGGCCCGCTCGGTGCTGCCGTCAATAAGGCTGCGCTCATCCGCCAAATCAAGATTCTGAAGGACATGGGCTGCGATGCTATCCGCACCAGCCACAACATGCCCTCGCAGCTGCAGATGGACGTGTGCGACTCCCTAGGCATGATGGTCATGGCCGAGAGCTTCGACATGTGGATCTATCCCAAGTGCAAGAACGGCTACTCGCGCTTTTTCAAGGATTGGGCCGACAGAGACATCACCAATCTGGTGCTGGCCAACCGCAACCACCCGTCAATTGTGATGTGGTCGATAGGCAACGAGATTCCCGAACAATGGTCGAAGGAGGGTACCGAGATTGCCGCTCACCTACAGAACCTTTGCCACAAATTAGACCCCACGCGCCCTGTGACGCAGGGTCTCGACAAGGCCGAACAGGCCCTCAGCAGCGGCATGGCTCAGGTGATGGACGTGCCGGGCTTCAACTATCGCGTACATAAGTATAATAACAACATCAAGCTCCTGCCGCAGGGCTTCCTCCTCGGTTCCGAGACCGCTTCGACTGTCTCGTCGCGCGGTGTGTATAAGTTCCCCGTAGTACCCGACGACAACTCCCGCTTTGCATCATGGGCAAAGGGTTACGACCCGAAGGCTGTTGAGAAAGCTGACGGCCAGTGTTCAGGCTACGATGTGGAGTATTGCCCGTGGTCGAATCTGCCCGACGACGACTGGCGTTGGCAGGACGACTATCCATGGGTCATCGGTGAGTTTGTGTGGACGGGCTTCGACTACCTGGGCGAGCCTTCTCCCTACGATGAGTACTGGCCTTCGCGTAGCTCGTATTTCGGTATATGCGACTTGGCTGGTCTGCCCAAGGACCGCTTCTATCTCTACCGCTCCCACTGGCAGAAGGACGACCACACCATCCATCTGCTCCCCCATTGGACTTGGGGCAAGGAGCGCCAAGGCGAGGTAACTCCCGTCTACTGCTACACCGACTATCCCGAGGCCGAGCTTTTCGTGAACGGCAAGAGCCAGGGACGCATTCAGAAGAAAAAAGAGGAGAGTGGAAAGTGGAATGAAGATGCTCGCCTCGACCGCTATCGTCTGCGCTGGAACGATGTGCGCTATGAACCAGGCGAACTGAAGGTCATTGTCTACGATGAAACCGGACAAAAAGCGGGCGAAAAGGTCGTGAAGACTGCCGGAAAGCCCGCCCATCTACAACTCGATTCCTGGACTCAACAGTCTGACCTCTCTCCTCTCTCCTCTCTTCACTCTCCACTAAAGGCTGATGGCACCGACCTGGCCTTCATCACCGTCTCCTTGGTCGACAAGCAGGGTACGCTCATCCCCGATGCTGCCGACCTGCTGACCTTTGAAGTCTCTGGAGCCGGCACTTTCCGAGGGGTCTGCAACGGCGATGCCACTTCGCTCGAGTCGTTCACCCAGCCCACCATGAAGCTCTTCCACGGTCAGCTCGTTGTCGTTGTTCAGGCTGCCAACAAGCCTGGCACGCTGACCTTGAAGGTCACCGACAAAGAGCATAAGCTAAAACAAACGGTGACAATACCCGTGAAATAATCCCGCATTCAGTAGCGTAGGTTACAAAGTACAGGCACTTGATCCAATGTCGGGTCAAGTGTCTGTTTCTTCTTCATTGGCAAATCTGTTTAAGGGGTTTGACTTCCTGTTATTTTTCTGATAAATATTGCTCAATCTGTTCCTTCAGCGGCTGCAGATCGTTTTCAATGACATTCCATAGCATGTCCTTTCTGATTTGAGAATATCCGTGTACAATATGATGACGCATGCCCTCTATTTGCCTCCATGGTGTAGCGGGATGGGAATCTTTGAACTCTTTGGTCAACATATAGGCCGCTTCACCAATTATCATCGTATAGTATGCGACAGCTCCAAAAAGAATTGGGTCGTTGTTGAACTTATTGAAGTCAACATCTTTTGCAGCATTTTGAACATTGTGAATGTTGGTCAAAATGTGTTCTAAACGATTTTTATCTCTAATTGGTTCTCTCATAAATCAGAACTTTATCGCGATTAGCTGTTTCACGTGCAAATGGAAGTAGAGAGTCTTCTGGAATTAAGTCAATCTCACGACCGAGCATCTCTTTCAAATCCATATACATCCCTCCGAGTGTGAATAGACTGAACTTCTGTGACATGTCTGGTACAAAAAGAATATCGACATCGCTTTCCGATGTATCCTCACCACGGGCAAAAGATCCAAAAAGCCATGCTTTCAGAACGGGTTGCGTCTTGAAATATTCAGAGATTTGTTTTGTCATTCTTGCATATGCAAGTGACTTCTTGAGTCGTGAGTCTTGGGTACTCATAACCAACCTACATTTTACTTCTGTTTGCAAAGATAAAGCAAATAATCATAACAGCCAAATAATCGAGAGATTTATTTACGACAAATGATTGTCATTATAGTATCAGCTAACAGTAGTGTTTAGCTGTTTTATCTCAATATAGTGTCGTAATGATACTAATTATTTGAAAGAAAATATGCGAACTTCGGAAAAAGTTGTAACTTTGCACCCAGAAATCAACCATATAATAATTCATACGCGAATTGGAACAGCTTATCTATCGATCAGCGTTGTTTTTCACGGGTATCATCAATTTCGTGATGGCGGGCCTGCTCTTATGGGGCAGCAGACCCTATAGACAGTATAGCGTCTACTATCGCACCCGCCTGCTCACCACGCTCTGGATAGCCGTCTTCGGCTTGGGCTATATGATTCATGGCACGTTCATGTGGCGCTATTCTTGGCCCACGGCAGCATCGGCACTCACAGTTTCCTATTTCCATCTGGGGGCTATATGCTTCTGCTGGGGCTATACATCGCTCCTGAATCCTAACTATCTTACACGGCGCGTCTTCTGGAGCCACAGTCTGTTCTATGTTTTCGGACTGGTGGTCTACTGGCTCGTAGCCTTCTTGTGGAAGTGGGCCCCCATATTCACGGTGCTGTCGTTCTGCCTGTTCTTTGCCTATGCCGCAAGGGTGATCTTTGTATTCTATCAGACCTATAATAAGGTGAGTTTCCGACTGATACACCTCTCCTTTGGCAATGTGATGGACTTCGTACGCTGGATGCAGGTGTGCTGCGACCTCATCGTGCTCTTCGGCATCAGCAGCGTGGCCATTACTGGACTCTTCCCCAACGACCTATGGCCCTACACGCTATTGCTCTTTGCCGGTATGGGAATGTTTGGCTATATAGCCTACTCACTCAACCGATATGGCAAAACCATCGACTTGGCCACCGAGGCCACTCGGAACATTGTCCCAACCATATAATCGAACTGTAATCCATCAACCTCAACTCTAAATGATTCCCTTACGACTCCTTAACCTCCTGCTGGTAGCAGTGCTTACCGGAGCCTCGCTGCTTTCCTGCGGCGGAAACGAAGACGTGAATACCGTTGCGGCTGTCGAGGCCGACAGCCTGATTGAAGTTGCTCACAAGAACCATGAGTACCAGCAGCTGTTGGAACTGGCCGACGAACTGCAGCAGTCGGGACAAATCACTGATATCCAGGCCGATTACTGGCGTGGCTATTCCTACTCGCGTCAGCGCATGATACGACTGTCGGAGAAATACTGGAGACGGGCGGTGGATGCCAAGATACACGACGATGAGGGGCTCACCTTCTATGCCAAGTCGGCCAACCGGCTGGCTGGCTCGCTGCTGCTGAAGGGCGAATACGAGGCAACGATGGAAGTGGCCGTTCCGGCCATTGAAACCTTGACGCAGGCCAACTATCAGAACAACAGCGACTATGCCTATCTGTTGACGACCATAGGCTCCTGTATGCTGAAGTTCGGCAATGACAACGAGGCTGCCGATTATTTCCGACAGGCCTACGACATGTTCAGCAGGGTTCTGAAGGCCAATCCCAGCAGGGAAAACTTTACCACGGCCATTGCCGGGGTTATCACCATCACGGAGAACTATCTGCATCAGGATCGTTTCCAACAGGCCCAGGACTGGACCCGGAAATTCCGCGAGTTGCTTGATTATTACCAGAGCAGGCCCAATCCCGATAGCGCCCTCATGGATAAGCAGCTTACGCGCCTCTACATCTATCAAGCCAGTGCCATGGAGGGTCTGGGTAATCACAACGATGCTAGAAAGGTTTATAACGAGGCACTGAAGTTGAATTATATACAGACCAACGAAGGAAAGCTCGAAGCCATCAATTACCTGATGTCGGCAGGGCGCTGGAGCGAGGCGGCCGACAACTTTGAAGTACTCGACAAGCAGTTGCAGAGATATGACATCTCCGACTATCTGATGGACATCATACAGCAATATCTGCTACCTAAATACCGCGCCAACGCAGAAGCCCATCGTGACAATGTTGCCAATGCCGTGAGTAGGAAGATTTGCGACCAGCTCGACTCGGCCATTATCCTCATGCAAAAAGACGCAGCGATGGAGCTGGCCATCCTCTATAACACCCAACAGAAAGAGAAGGAAATCACCGAGCAGAAGGCCAAGATGGCGTTCCAGCACTACCTGGCCACCGTCATCACCCTCGTGCTCGTCCTTCTATGTTTTGTGCTCATCATCTATTTCCGCCATCAGGCGGCCATGCGTCTGGAGAAAGCCTACGGCAAGCTGGAGATAGCCAATGAGCGCACCATGGAATCGTCGCGCATGAAGACATCGTTCATCCGTCAGATGTCCCACGAGATACGCACACCGCTGAACATCCTCTCCGGTTTTACGCAGATCATCACAACGCCCGGCATGGAGCTTACCGAGGAAACAAGAAAAGATATTAACGAGAAGATTATTGAAAACACCAACCGTATTACTGAGTTGGTAAACAAGATGCTCGAGCTGAGCGATGTAAGCAGCAAGACGGTCATAGAACGTACAGATATGCTGAAGGCCACGCAGATAGCTTTGGAGGCCGTTTCTACCGCCTCGGCCGACAAGAGATGCCATATCCCCATAGACCTGCAGCTGGCTGACGGCATCGACGAAGTGTCGCTGCAGACCAACGGACAGGTTGCCACGCGTGCGCTCTGTCTGCTGCTCGACAATGCTGAGCGGTTTACCAAGGAAGGCAGCGTGACGCTGAGGGTCGACAGGAAGCACGACATGGTGCAGTATATCGTTGAGGATACGGGTATCGGTATTCCTGCCGGTGAGGCAGAGCATGTGTTCCAGGAGTTTGTGCAGCTCAATGAGTACGAGGAGGGTACAGGCATCGGATTGACCGTTGCGCGTAGCATCTGCCGTCGTCTGGGTGGCAACGTCGTCTTGGACACCAGCTATACTTCCGGTGCCCGTTTTGTGATGACCCTGCCTGTAAAGGCTTAGTGATTGAGGAGCTTTCGCGTCTGTTCCAGGATATCGGTGAGTTCGCTAACGGTCGTGGCGCGAAGCATGGCAATGCGCGTCTGCCGGAAATTGGGAATGCCTTTGAAGATGGGGGTAGCGGCTAGATGACGGCGCGTATGGAGGATGCCGCGCTGCTCATCAATCATCATGACGTTGATGCGCAGCTGTTCCAGAAGAATATCGAGTTTTTGGTCGAAGGTGAGCTGTTCGCGGCTGAAAAGCCAGGGACAGCCGAAGGTGGCGCGCCCTATCATCACGGCATCGACACCATAGCAGTCGAAAGCGGCATCGGCTTCTTCAATAGAATGGATGTCACCATTGCCGATGATGGGGATGTGGATGCGAGGATTACGCTTCACCTCGCCTATGAGCGTCCAGTCGGCCTCACCGGTATACATCTGACTGCGCGTGCGGCCGTGGATGGTCAGAGCCTGTATGCCGCAGTCCTGCAGCTGCTCGGCCAGAGTGGTGATGATGAGCTGATCGTGGTTCCAGCCCAGTCGGGTCTTGGCTGTTACGGGTACCTTCACGGCATCGACCACCTTGGCGGTAATCTCCAGCATCTTAGGCAGGTTCTCCTTCTGCAGCATGCCGGCACCGGCACCCTTGCCTGCCACTTTCTTCACCGGACAGCCGAAGTTCAAATCGATGACATCGGGACCGGCCTGCTCCACAATCTTTGCTGCTTCGACCATCGCGTCGACATCGCGCCCATAGATTTGTATGCCCACGGGGCGCTCGTCATCGCTGATTTGCAGCTTGCGTACGGTGGTCTTCACATCGCGCACCAGTGCCTCGGCCGACACGAACTCGGTATACACCATTGAGGCCCCGAAGCGTTTACACAGGCGGCGGAAGCCAATATCCGTCACATCTTCCATCGGGGCGAGGAAGAGCGGACGTTCTCCGAAATCAATATTACCTATTTTCATCTAATTCCTAACTTACAGCAGGTCAAGACACTGTTCGATGGGTATGCCGCAGCACTTGTCGGGCAGGTCACGGTTGCGGTCGATGAGGCTGCTCACTACGTTCATGGCCGTCTGGGTGCTGTCGCGTAGTGTCTTGCCGTTCATGAGATGGCCTATGAGCACGGCCGAGAAGATGTCGCCGGTGCCATGGAAGAGCACAGGTATCTCGTCGTAGTCAAGGCGGAAGTAGAGGCCATTGCTCAGGTTCTGCTGGAAGCCAGCGATGGGTTCTGTGCTGCGACGGCCTACGACACAGCTATGCCCATCGATACGGGCACTGGTGATGACCACTGAGCGTGCTCCCAGTGCCACGATGCTTTCGAGCATCTGGCAGGTCTCTTCCCAGTTCATGCCTTCCGGACGGTAGGGCGTTCCCGTGAGGTAGCAGGCTTCGGTATAGTTGGGGAAGGTGAGGTCGGCCACCGACACCATTTCGCGCATCAGCTCCACCTGTCGCTGCGTCATGCCGTTGTAGAGGCGGCCGGCATCGCCCATGATAGGGTCAACGAATATGGTGGTACCCTGCTGATGCAGTTGCTTGCAATAATCCGAGACCAAACCTGCCTGCTCCTCGCTGAACATCAAGCCGGTGCAGACGGCATCGAAGCGGAAGCCCAGCTGTTGCCACACGGGCAGCGTACCGCGCATGTAGTCGGTGGTTTCCAGTACGTTGAAGCGACCGTAGTCGAGCGTGTTGGATACCAGCGCCGTGGGAAGGTTGTAGGCCGAATGTCCCAGGTAGGTAAGGATAGGCAGCATGGCCACCATGCCTACATGGCTATAGCCCACCACGTCGTTAATCAGCAGAATTTGTTTCATGTCGTAAAAAAGAATGGTGCTGTTTATGTGATTGCGCGTGCAAAGTTACGGAATAAGTGAGAGAAACAGTTAGAAAAGCAAGGCTTTTTTCTCAAAGATGTTTTTCGCGATGCCATAAATATCTAAAGAGTTGTTAAATATTTGGCCTTTCAAAATAAATTATACATGCCCCATATGATCATTCGTTCTGTTTTTCTTACTTTTGTGCAAAAATAAAACTATTCCGTTGAATGAAAGGCGGTTTGGCCAATTATTAAATACACAAACTAAACAAATAGACAAATATGCACGTTGGTCAGAGAATAAAGGAGATCATGGAACAGAAAGGACGTTCTGTGATTTGGGTAGCTCAAAAGATTTCGTGTGAGCGTACCAATGTTTATAATATCTTTGCTCGCGAAGATATCAGTACCAACCTGTTGCGCAAGTTATGTATTATTCTTGAGCATGATTTCTTTAAGGAGCTTTCAAAGGATACTTTTGGAAAAAAATAATTTGGCATGGCATGTGTCCTGCTCTGATACAGAAGGAAAATATCACAGTCATATTATGTAATATGCTGCGAAGACGTTTGTTCAGAACGTTATGCCAAACGTCTGTCAATCAGCCGCTTACGGTGACAGCTTTTGGGAAGGGGCCTGTTTTTTTCTTTTTTGGGGGGTAGTATCGTTGCCCACCGATATTAATAGTGTAGTAGTGATATTAAAAAGTGTAAAAGATTGACTTTTCCCCAAAACGGGCAATTTTTTCAAAATCGTTCCTTCGGAATGTCAGCAGTTATTGGAAAGCAACAGGGCAGTTAGAGCCTCTAACAGGCCTGTTAGAAGGTCAAACTGCCCTGTTAGAGATTGCAACTGCCCAGTTAGAGAAGATGTCTGTTGAATTCTGAAAAGCTGTCACCATAAGTAGATGACTATCAGACGTTTGAGGTTTGAAACAAAAAAGTTGGAAAATCGTTGTGTGCAAATTAAAGCAGGTGCAGGAGCGATTTCCGTGTTTATTTTTTCACAAATATCATCGGATGATTGTCAAAAAGGGGGTTGCCCTCCCAAAAGGCAACCCCCTTTTTACGTCTAACATAACTTCTTACAGAACGGCAACCTTCTTGCCGTTCACGATGTAGATGCCCTTGGGCAACTGACGCTTGTTGCTATTGAGCCGTACACCGCCTAATGTGTAGACGGTCGGCTCCCCGTTGTCGTTCTGAGGAACTTCACGGATGCTGGATAAGTTGACGGATGTGAACTTATAACGGTAAGATCCGACATTGAACTCCAATTCATAGTGTGTGCTGCCGTCGGTGGGAACAGGCAAGTTCCATGCACCACCGTAGCTTCCGTAATAGTAATCGAACGAACCTTCTAACTCTGCGCTTCCGTCAGTATATGGCATCATGAAATAACCGTCCCAATCACCGTTTGTCATGGCTTCCTCGCTGGCAATCTTAAACCATCCATCACCATTGCTTTGAGGAACAGGTATCGTGATACGATAGATAATACCCTCGTCGGTGGTCAGGGGATAGCTGTCATCTGTGAGCGTCCAGTTGTTCAGTGTGCCGACATAGTAGTATTTTGCGAAAGGACCGTCGAACGTTCTCTGACACATCAGACTGTATAGATTTTTCCAGAGGAATCGTGTATCGTCGGTGTCATAGAAGTCATAGAAGCCAGTCATGGTATTATAAGTAACGACATAGCTTCCAGCAGGCACCGTCAGCTGTTCATTGCCAGGCTTGGCATAGCCGAACGAGAAGCCTGTATCGCCGTAGGGCTGGTCGTCGACGACAAAATGCAGCCGTCCCTCCTGCTCCATCGTAACGGTGCCGCGCCAGATATGACCTGCGGCTGACTGCTGCATCGTGACAGTTGCATCACCGGCAATGTTCACGCTTCTGATGCCGCTTGCCATGTCGTCCTTTTTCGTCAGGGTCAGGTAGGGATCATGAACCCATTCGCCATTCCCACCTTCTCTCCATTCGACATTTGTATTCAATGAGATTTCGTAGATACCTGTCTCGCTGACTGTAAACATCTGACTGGTCTCAGGCAGAAGATTGCCATAGTCTCCATGTTTTTCCGCATTACCCACGGTTCCGTCAGGCGTATAGAAATAATAGCCTGGAGTCATCTGTCTCAGCCAGAAAGGAGAGTCTTTTACCAAATGGGTGGTCAGGGTGTATTTTCCCGAACTCCATTTATAGGGTTGGTAGCTGACATAGTCGATGTCCATAGGCAGCATGGAGGTTCCTATGCCGTCGCTGCTCAGTACCTGCTGACCGTTACCGATGCTACTGCCCACCAGATAATAGTTAACGGCATTCACGTTGTTGATGTAGGGAAGGACGGTCATCTTCAGCACATTCGACACACTCTCTTTATTGCCAAAAGTGGCCACACAGCGGATGTAGATATCCGTTGGCTCTGCAGCGAAGTCTGAGTAACGTTTTATTTCATTCCACCTAAACAGCAACAATTCATCTAAATTTTCAGTGTATATCTCTCCTTCATTTGTCCATGAGGTAGAGCCATAAGAATAGTAATCGTTATATTCTTCTATGAAACCATCCGACAGCGAGACATGCAGACTGTAGCTGATTTCAGAGGCATCAACACCAGTTATGTTCGGACGCTGCCATGTAAAGTCCAGTTTCTCTACATCGCGTAGTGCAACAGTCTGACTGGCAAAGCTGGGTATGTTGAGGGTGAAGTTCTTGTCGATTGTCACTTTGTTGATGTCTATGTAGCCGGGATTCTGCACATAGTCTTCGCTGAGTTCCATCATGATATCGGGTAGGGGATAGCGTGCCAGATAGTCGTCAATGGCTGTACCGGCCTTCTGACCGCCCTTCCAGTCCCACAGGTACTTGTCGCCCGTAAACAGTCCCAGGCGGATGAGGTCGCTGCGGCGGCGACCTTCGAACATGAACTCACGCGCCCATTCGTCGGCAATATCGCCAAGTGTCACCGTAGGAAAGGTACCGATATGGGCACGGGTACGCAGCAGGTTCAGCGCGTCGGCACCGTCGGTGGTGCAGGTGCCACCATGCAAGTGGGCATCGGCTTCAGCAAATGTCAGGTAGGCTTCGGCTAGTCGCATCAACGGATAGTCTGTCTCTGCAAACTGCGTGCTGGGCGACGTACCGTCGGAACAAATATTAGTGAACTTCACAACGGCATAGCCCTGAGAGAAACCTGCATTCAAATCGCTGATCTCCAGTGTATGCCCTTGCGAGTAGAACAGGGCACGGTCGTCGTTCTGCTGGTCGAACTTACCTACCAATGCCTTGCGGGCACAAAGGCCAGCCCATGTTTGCATCATGCCGTTACTGGGCATGTCGGAGCTGTTGCAGGCGGCAATCAGAAAGGTGGTGCAGCCCCATGAAGGAGTTATCTCGCTACCGGCGTAAATGGGGAAAACCATTTCTTGCTGAGCACCATTTGTGTTATTGTCACCCATGAACAAATACCTGTAGTTGGTGCATAGTGTATAGGCGTTGCTGTCAATGACCTTCTTGGCATACGTCTGGGCCTCGGCCCACTGTGCTGTACCCGTATAGACCTCAGCATTCAGATACAGACGGGCCAGCAGTAACCATGCGGCAGCCTTAGACGGACGGGTGTAAATCTCCGTTCCGGGTTGGGGCAGGTCAGCCTCGCATGCTTTCAGCTCAGTCACAATGAAATCAAACAAAGCCGGGCATCCTACTTGTTTGGGACGTTCTATGGTATTGTTCCTAAATGTTTTTTCAAGAGCCATTATTTCCTCTTCGCTCATCGCGCTTGTCTGTAGCCCAACAGCGTACCTATAATCGGAGGCATTATAAAACAGATGAGTCTGTGTTGAAGTCATCAAAGGCACGTTGCCGAATATGTCAAGGGCATGGAAATAGAACAGTGCCCTTAGGAACCGTACCTCTGCCCTGCGCTGTGCCAGCGATGTCGGGGCATTCTCCAAATAGAGATTGGCTTTGAAGATACCATTGTGCAGGCGTTGGAACATAATTCTGGGAAATAGTGTCTTGTAGTCCCAGGTATTCGTGTTCAAGGCTTGATACCCAAAGTCGCTCCACCAGCAAGTAGCCTCGTCTGTTGGAAGTTCGTTCATGTTCCAGAGCAAACGAGTGAAGTCTGGCAGACCGGCATCACCAACAGAAACATCACAAACTCCATTCTCATCGGAAGAAGATGACAACATGCGATACAGTGCCTGATAGGTTTTCGCCTCGTCAAAATCTGAAGCCATTACGCTGGAGGGCATTGTCAGGAATACCAATGCCATCGCAAAAAAGGTAAAACATTTTTTCATATCAAAATTCTGGTTAGTAACATTTTCAAAAATAATCGTATATCTTGCAGGCAAAGATACAAGCTATTTCCAAGAATTCCAAATTTTCATGCAGAAAGTTGCAGCAGAGCCTTGCTCAAGGAAACCCCTCCGTCTCGGCATAAAAAGAAACGAGTTTCTTTGTTTTGCGCTCGACTTTTCGTAACTCTGCCATCAAAGATGGCTTAGTTACTGGCACTCGGCATAAAAAACAAATAAATTTGTTTTGTTCTGCACTTGTTTTTTCGTAACTTTGTCCCCAATTATGAGAACAGGTGTTTTTGTGGGTAGTTTCAATCCCTTTACGATTGGCCACGACAGTATAGTGCGTCGCGCCCTTCCGCTTTTCGACCGACTGGTTATCGGTGTGGTGGGTGACCATGTGCAGAAACCAGGCTTGCAGCCAGCCGAAGAGCGTATGCAGGCCATCCGACAACTTTATGCCTATGAACCGGCCATAGAGGTGAAGTCCTACTACGGGCTGGCCGTTGACTTTGCCCGAAAGGAGGGGGCACGCTTTATCGTAAAAGGTGTGCGCTCGGCCAAGGACTTCGAGTACGAGCGCGAGCAGGCCGACATCAACCGTCAGATCAGCGGTGGTGAGATAGAGACCATCCTTCTCTATGCCGAGCCGCAATATGCCTCGGTATCGTCATCGATGGTGCGCGAGTTGCAGCACTTCGGTGTGGATGTCTCACCATTCCTTCCCCAACTTCTAACTCCTAACTCCCCCCAATGATTACTTATAATACTGAGAACGTGAAGATGCCGGCCATCAAGAAGCGTGAGACGACGGCATGGATTCGCCGTGTGGCTGCTTCCTATAGCAAGAAAGTAGGCGAGGTGGGTTACCTGTTCTGTGACGACGAGCATATCCTGCAGGTGAACCGCGAGTATCTAGGCCACGACTACTATACCGACATCATCACTTTCGACTATTGTGAGGACGATGTGCTCAATGGTGACCTTGTCATCTCGCTCGACACTGTGCGCACGAATGCCGAACAGTTCCACAAGACTTATGAGGAGGAGCTGCACCGTGTCATCATACACGGCATACTGCATCTCTGCGGCATTAACGACAAAGGCCCTGGTGAGCGAGAAATCATGGAGGCTGCCGAGAACAAAGCGCTGGCAATGAGATAAACACGCAATAAGGAAAGCACTCGAACTATTGAAGTAGTTCGAGTGCTTTCTTTACGATGTCACTTTCCTCGTTGAAGATGCTGTAGTATTCACTCATGTCCCAAAGGTCGCGGGCAACGAGTGCCTTCAGTTGTATCTTCAGATAGGGTAGGGTCTTCTGCAGCTCTTCGTCATCTTTCGGCTTGATGTTCTGCTTTTCGCCCTCTTTTAAAATGGTGTCGATATAACTCTGCGGAACGCTGTAGTCGGCCTTGAACTGTGCAAAAGTGGGGTATTGCTTCTTTAGTTTCTTGCGATACTGGTCCATATAGCGCAGGTTCTGGTTCACAATGACGCTCTTGGCAGCCAGTTCGCGATGGAACTTGGTATAGCGCAGGGTGTCGAGGGGAACGAAATAGTCGGGCATGATACCGCCTCCGCCGTAGACCGTGCGGTGCTTGTGGAGGGTGTAGTACTTCAGCGAGTCGGCAAAGTGTATGGAGTCCTTATTGGTGAGCTCGCCGTGCTTCAGCCTGTTCACCACGTCCATGGCATAGTCTTTCTGCTTGCCCTTCTCGTAAGGCTTCTGTATGCAGCGGCCCGAGGGAGTGTAGTAGTGGGCAATGGTGAGACGGATCATGGAGCCGTCGGGTAGGTCGATGGGGCGCTGCACCAGTCCCTTGCCGAAGGTGCGCCGACCTACTACCAGACCGCGGTCCTGGTCCTGTATGGCACCTGTGACAATCTCGGCAGCCGATGCTGTGTATTCGTCGACCAGCACTATCACGCGGCCTTGGCGGAACCTGCCGCTGGTCTGTGCCTTGTAATCGCGACGGGGTACACGTCGGCCTTCGGTGTAGACAATGAGGTCGCCCTGCTGTAGGAATTCCGATCCGATGTCGGCAGCAGCCTGCAGATAGCCGCCGCCGTTGCCCTGCAGGTCGAGCAGCAAGTCGTTCATGCCCTCCTGCTTCAGCTGGCTCAGAGCTTCCATGAACTCCTGATAGGTGGTGGCTCCGAAGTTGCCTATGCGGATGAGGCCCACGCCGGGGCGCACCATATAGGCAGCATCGATGGACTTCACGGGAATCTTGTCGCGCACCACGTTGAATAGCAGGGTGTCCTTAATGCCCTGGCGCACAATCTTCAGTCGGGCCACGGTTCCCTTGGGGCCGCGCAGTCGGCGCATAATCTCCTCGCGGCTCATCTTCACGCCGGCAATGGCCGTATCGTTCACGCCCACGATGCGGTCGCCAGCAATGATACCCACCTTCTCAGACGGTCCTTTCGTGGTGGGCTGGATGACCACCAGCGTGTCTTCCATCATGTTGAACTGTACGCCAATGCCTTCGAACGAGCCGCTCAGCGGTTCGTTCATCTGCTTCGTCTCCTTGGGAGTGGAATAGGCACTATGGGGGTCGAGCTTCTCCAGCATGCCGCGGATGGCATCCTCTACGAGCTTGTTCTCGTCTACGGAATCTACATAAAGATTGGTGATACTCCATTCGGCAATGGAAAGCTTGCCTAACGGTGATTCCTTGCCTTTGTTCGAAAATTGCTGTGCCTGCAGGCAATGCACCATAATGAGTGCTGCGGCTGCTATGATAGAACGTTTCATTAAGTATGAATAAATGTTTTTGAAGGGCAAAAATACATATTTTCTTTTGAATTTATGCTGTTTTGACTTATTATAACACATAATTGTCGTTAAAGTTTGGAATAAATGGAAAAATGTTTAAATTTGCACACGACAATATAACCAATTATTTATTCTCTTATGAAAAAGAATTATTTTATGACTTTTGCGGCCATTGCCATGATGGCATTTGCTGCTGTTATGATGGTATCGTGTGGTAGTGATGACGATGGCGACCAGAATGAACCGGAAAAACCAAGTGTTGCAAAAACGGCAACAATTAATTATGTTGCAGAAATAAACCAGGATTTGTCGAATCTCATTGAGGTGGAACTCATCTACCTTGACAATGGTGAGAAGAAGATTGCCAAACTGCAGAATAACAGAGTTGAGCTGGCAGTTAAAGCTCCTTCCCTTCCTGCCAAGTTTGCCTATGAGCTGAAGCTGACAAGGAGGAATAATGTAGAGGTTGATACGATGGCAGTCTATTCATTTGAAATGGGCATTGGCACGGGCTACACCACGTACGATAGTAATGGTAAGGAGGTTGCTCAGTCGGCCGCCAAGGTGACTTGGCAGAAGAGTAGCTATAACCCTTCCAAGCGGAATGCTGGTCTGACGGAGGAGAAGTTAAATAAGTATATGGAAAGATTGAACAATAAGACCTACGCTTATGAACTGCCGGTAGAAGGACAGCCTGTTCTAGTCGAAGGCTTCCAGTGGTAAGCCTATTCTCTATAAGCGACTGCGAGCGAGCTTAAGCCTTAAAAAAGTTGTCCAAGTTTTCTTGGACAACTTTTTTGATAATCCTATATCATCATTAATATTCAGGATGATTATTCATACATATCTTCCTCTGGCTTGTCTTCTTCAATCACAAGATTGTCGATGATGAAATTCTGGCGTTCCATGGTGTTCTTGCCCATATAGTATTCCAAGAGCTTCTGCACCTGGTCGGTCTTGTGGAGCGTCACCTGTTCCAGGCGGATGTCGGGACCGATGAAACCAGCAAACTCCTCGGGAGATATCTCGCCAAGGCCCTTGAAGCGGGTTATCTCAGGGTCGGGACCGAGGTCGCGGATGGCGTTGAGGCGCTCTTCCTCACTATAGCAGTAGCGTGTGATAAAGTCGCTCTTAGGCAATGGGTGCTTCGACTCTGCCCGTTTGGTGTCCTCATCGGCCAGCACCTGTTTGTTCCGAATCTTTGTGCGGCGGTTGCGCACACGGAACAGCGGCGTCTGCAACACGTAGACATGGCCCTTGCGAATGAGTTCAGGGAAGAACTGTAGGAAAAAGGTAATGATCAGGAGGCGTATGTGCATGCCGTCGACATCGGCATCAGTAGCCACGATTACTTTGTTGTAACGTAAGGTGTCGAGGCCTTCCTCAATGTCGAGTGCTGCCTGTAGCAGGTTGAACTCTTCGTTCTCGTAGACCACTTTCTTGGTCAGTCCGAACGAGTTGAGCGGTTTTCCACGCAGGGAGAACACGGCCTGTGTGTTCACGTCACGACTCTTGGTAATGGAGCCGCTGGCCGAATCGCCCTCGGTAATGAAGATGGACGATTCCTCCTTCCGGTCGTTCTTCACATCGCTGAAGTGTATGCGACAGTCGCGCAGCTTGCGGTTGTGCAGGTTGGCTTTCTTGGCGCGTTCGCGTGCCAGCTTGGTCACGCCGGCCATGGCTTTGCGCTCACGCTCGCTCTCCTGGATTTTCTGTTGCAGCACCTCGGCGGTGTCGGGGTTCTTGTGCAGGTAGTTGTCGACCTCCTGTTTGATGAAGTCGCCTACATATTTATTAATAGAGGGAGGCATGGGGTGATCGGCATCAACCGTTGTGGGTACGGGAGCCATGGTAAGCGAGCCGAGCTTGATCTTCGTCTGACTCTCGAACATCGGTTCTTCCACGTTGAGGGCGATGGCGGCCACGATACCCGTGCGGATGTCGCCATATTCGAAGTTTTTCTGGAAGAACTCTTTGATAGTCTTGGCGATGTGCTCCTTGAAGGCACTCTGATGGGTGCCGCCCTGTGTGGTGTGCTGGCCGTTCACGAATGAGTAGTATTCCTCACCATACTGGTTGGCATGGGTGAAGGCTATCTCGATGTCCTCGCCCTGCAGGTGGATGATGGGATAGAGGGCATCACTCGTCATGCGGTCTTTCAGCAAATCCTCCAGTCCCCTTCGCGACAGGATACGTCGGCCGTTGTACATGATGGCCAGTCCCGTGTTCAGGTAGGTATAGTTGCGCAGCATCGTCTCCACGATGTCGTCGTGGAACTGATAGTGCAGGAAGAGCGTGTCATCGGGTTGGAAGAAGATGTAAGTGCCGTTCTCGTCCTGTGTGTCCTCGGTGGTGTCGCTGACGAGCTTGCCTTTTTCGAAAGTAGCCTTGCGTACCTTGCCGTCGCGGTAGGATGCCACCTCAAAATGTGAGCTCAGCGCATTGACGGCTTTCACGCCCACACCGTTTAGGCCTATCGACTTCTTGAATGCCTTCGAGTCATACTTACCGCCGGTGTTCAGCACGCTCACGGCCTCAATCATCTTGCCTTGCGGAATGCCGCGTCCGTAGTCGCGAACGGAGACACGCAGGTTTTCTTCGACCGTGATCTCGATGCGGTCGCCAGCTTTCATCTTGAACTCGTCTATGGAGTTGTCGATGACCTCCTTCAGCAGTACGTAGATGCCGTCTTCGGCCAGCGAACCATCGCCCAGTCGGCCTATGTACATGCCGGGACGCAGACGTATATGCTCTGTACCAGTTAGGGTACGGATGTTCTCGTCTCCATATTCTGGAATCTCTTGTGGTGTGATGATGTTATTGTCGTCAGCCATTATAATTGTTTTTTATAGCATCTTCTGCGTTTATGCTGTTCGTGCTCGTAGTACATCCATTGGGTCTGTACTTTGCCGTTGGTTTCCATTTCTACGTGGGTCTCACCCCATTCGAAGCCGTATTTCTGATAGCGGGGGATGAGGTCGTAAAAGAGCAGTGAGTTGGCACCCTTCGACCGGTATTCAGGCAGCACGCCGATAAGTAGGCAGTCCACGATGTTGGTCTTCTTGAATTTCAGGGCGCGTAGAATATGCCACCAGCCGAAGGGGAGGAGACGTCCGTTGTGGCATTTCTGCAAGGCGCGCGTCAGTGAGGGATAGCTGATGCCTACACCGATGCACTTGTGGTCGGGAGTGTTCCAGTCTTCAATGACCGTCACAAGTTCAAGGTCGAGCACTTTGAAGTACATGTTAACGTACTGGTCCATCTGTTTCTCCGACAGTTCCGAGTAGCCATAGAGATGGCCGAAAGTGCCGTTGATGACCTGAAACACTTTGTGTCCGTATTGCTCTGGCCCGAAGACATCCTCCTTGGTCAGCTTCCTGATATGTAGGTTGTAGCGCTCCATGGTCAGTTCGGCCACGCGGCGGAATTTAGGAGGTACACCGTCCTTGGGCACGAAGACCTTGTATTCCACGTAGTCATTATCCTTTTCATAGCCCTGCATCTGCTCCATGTGATGCGGATAGTACTCGTAATTGTAGGCAGTAGCCATGCAACTCAGCTGGTCGAAACCATAGGTAAGCATGCCCTCGGGGTCCATGTCGGTGAAGCCGAGCGGTCCTATGATTTCCTTCATTCCGTTACGGCGGCCGAAGTCCTCCACGGCATCGAGCAGTGCCTTCGACACCTCTAGGTCGTCAATGAACTCGAACCATCCGAAGCGCACACAGGGACGGTCCCACTGCTTGTTGTAACGACGGTTGATGATGGCAGCCACACGTCCGGCAATCTTACCGTCCTTATAGGCCAGATAGTATTCCACGTCGCAGAATTCAAAGGCTGCATTGGGGTTTTTGCGCCAGGGACTCAAGGTGAACACCTCGTCGCTGTGCAGGTTGGGCGCATCGTATTTATTTCCTCGGTATAGGTCGTAGCGAAACTGGATAAAGTCTTCCAGGTCGTGCTTGTTGGCTACTTTTTTTATTTCTATTGACATGATTGTTAATATGTTATAGTCTTAAAAACATACAAAGATACGATAATTTTATAAAGTCACGAGAAGAAGAAATGTTTTTTAACACAAATCGTCTTGTAATTCGGAAATAGTGTCAGATAGCAGTTGTCGGCATATGAGTAGCACCCTGTTGTCATTGGCCAGGGTGGTGGCAAAGATGTAGTGGCTTCCACCCTCGCCCAGTTTCAGCCGTTGGCGCAGTTCTGCCACGGTGAGCGGGAAGTTGCGCACGGTGATGTTGGCCTGCTTCAGTGGCGAGATTTTTTCCTTCAGTTCCTTTTTGTTCAGCGACGAAATATCTACTATGCGGAATCTGCGGCCGGGGAAGTTGTCGATGAGGCTATCGGCTAAAAAGAGGTGGCTGTTCTGGGCGATGGGATGTACTGGAAACCGACGGGTAAGCACCTTGAAGCAGCCAGCTTTCATCACCGACGCATTCGGTTCGTAGAGGAAGTTCCCTGCCATCGGTGAGGCAAAGGTGGTGAGTGGTAGTCTGTTCTCTTCTGTTTCATGGTATTCGAACACGACGTCATCGTTTACACAGCAGACACGCAAGCTCTCGGAACTGGCGGTGTGGCTGGCAGACAGAACGATTAATAGTTCCTTGCACTCACCCCCTACCGAGACGATATGCACCTCGCGAACCCATTGTCGGCCTAGATCGTTGACAGCCTTGTGCCAATCGAGCATGGGTGACAGCTTCAGAATCACGAAGTCGGCTTTCTCAAGGAGCAGGTCGCGTAGGGTGAGCACGTCGGGGGTGCAATCGCTGATGGCGTAAGTGCGGCCACCGTTACTGTCGCGGCGTGCAGGGTCTATGAAGATGAGGGTGGCATGTTTCAGCTGGATCAGATAGTCTGTGCTATTAGCGCAGACCACAGAACAATCAAGACCCAACAGGGGGAAGTTGTGGCGGGCCAGGCTGCACAGCGCTTCCTGCTGCTCCACGTAGGTGGCCTCATCGAAGAGGGGAGCCAGGAAGGAAAAGTCGACCCCCAGACCGCCCGTGAGGTCGACGAGGGAGCGGGGGGAGAGAGAAAGGAAAGAGGATGAGCCAGATGATGGCGCAATCAAGTCACGCCATACGCTACACTTGTAGCGGGCGGTCTGCTCGCTGCTGCATTGCTCCATAGAGAGATGGGGCGGGTAGAGCAGGCCCTCGGTGGCGGCCCATGTAGGCAGCTTGTGCCGAGCCGTCTGTAGGCCAGATATCTGCTGCAGGGCCAGGGATAGGTCGACCGCAGGGTCTTTTGAACCGCGAAGCGCCAGCAGCCTGACATCATCGTCGGCATGCTGGCGCACGTATTGTAGAGTAGCCTCGTTCATGGAGGTCGTTTAATGCTTTTTTTATGCTGATCGGGATGTGGGGTTATCTGATTACGAACTTCTTCCCATTACTTAGGTACAGTCCAGACTTCATGGTATGACGGTCTACTTTTTGGCCTGAGAGGCTATAAATGATGCCTTGTTCCGAGGGCGACACATTTTTTTCTATCAGGGTATGGATGTCCGTTGAAGTTAGTTTCACCTTGACTCCCGACAGCTGCATGTTGCCGCTACCATCGTTGACATTGAAGGTGACACTATTGGCCGAGCCCGTCCACGTCATTCCGTTCACGCTGCCCGAAGAGGCAATAAGGCTCTTGCTTGTCTCCTTAGCCAGTTGGAACTCCAACTGAGACAGTTCACCAGCGTCAACGCTGATAGTCAGCTGGTTCTTCTGGTAGAGTCGGATCTGTTCATTGTTGCAGAATCGGTTGGCACCGCCTTCACCTAATGAATAGATGACGGTGATACCATTCTGTGTACCACTCAGATCTTCTTTGTTGTTCTTGTCGATAGAGCCACTGTAGCTGGTGCCGAAGAACGAGTTGTTCAAGGCAATGAGGCCTTCTACAGGTTCCTCACCGCCTGATCCTCCAGTAGTAATGACATAGGTGGCGGTGGTCTGATAGCTGGTAGTGCCGTCTTTCACGGCGATAGCTTTCAGTGTGGTGGTCTCGGAAAGCGTAATAGGACTCTCGTAGACCAGGCTCTGCTCGGAAGCGTTGGTTTTATCAGTAGTATAGTAGATAGTAGCTCCCTCGGTAGTAGTGCTCATGGTCACCACCACTTGGTCGGTGAATGTGCCGCCGTCTGGCGAAAAGACGGGCTGTGCCACAAAAAGAATGTCGGGATCAATGGTCGAACCTCCCGCATAGTTGTCATAGCTGAAAGCCTCTTCCTTCTTCGAGCCCCATACATAGTCCTCCAGTCCGGGATAGTCCACAAAGGGGTTGCGGTTGCCCTGCACATCAGAACGCGCTACGGCATTGTTGCGATCAATCTCGCGCTGGTCTATGGGGTCCTGTTTCGACCAGCGCATCAGCATGTCGAGATACCACTGTTCGAATCCGGGATATTTGCTGCTGCTGAACACGCTGTGTCCCCAGCCTGTAGCCTTGTCCTCGTAGCAGGTCACCATATAGAAATAGATGCGTGCCATGTCGCCCTTGATTTCATCGTTGGGTTCGAACACCGTACCCGAGTAGCCTGCCGTTTTGCAGCTGCCCAGTTTTGAATAGTTGTTCTTTGATGCCCAGCTTACACTTCCTACTTCGGCCAGCGGATAATTGCCTCGGCGGTTGTTCACATAGCAGTCGGTGGGTAACACATGTACGATGTCCGACTTCATGGGACTTCCTTTCCCGAACCAGCTCTGGGGCACGCTGTGCTCCTTGTTCCAGCCCTTTCCCTCTTCTGTGTTGGTGCCATGCGTGTCGAAAGTGTAGCTGGTGGCATTCGAATACCAGTCGCGCAGATAGCCGTCCGTGCGGTTCACCTCATTCTTGGATGGGTCTGCTTCGCGTCTGTCAGTTTTTCTGTAATACTCGTCGAGCCCTGAGTAACTGATTGTCGTATGAGTCTTGATAATATTGTACAGTGCCGTCTTCAGCGCAGCGCCTTTCTTGCCGTCGGCATTCTGGTAATAGGTGCCGCTATTGTTGGGGCCCTGTGCCTGTGCCACGGCTGTAGCGAGGCATAGTGTAACGGCAGCGAGGAATTGTCTTGTCTTCATATCTTCTAATGTCTTCTGATGTTAAGGTTAGTAACTGGTTGCAAAGGTAGCAAATAATACCGACTTAGGAAAGAATAGTGCGTAAAAACGCGTTTATTTTTATAAATTTCCTATATTAAGAAAGATATTCGTAACTTTTGCAGCCGAAATCATGTTGACTTCGTAGAGAGAGTGACGCAATCACTATGCGTGAGTGACGCAATCACTATGCGTGAGTGACGCAATCACTCATCGAGAGTGACGCAATCACGCGAAACGCCCTATTTCACAATTTTTCGGTTCATGCTGCGTTATTGTAGTATGAACCGAAAACTATTATTAGCCTTACTCCTTTTGCTGTCCCTTACATATGGCTGTGCCCAGATGAGCGGTGGCTATAGCTTGGATTTCAGGTTGTCCAAGTCTGAATTTGCCGACACCATTGACATAGAGTATCGCAATAGTCAGGTGCTGGTGCCTGTTGAAATCAACGGACAGACCTATCGCTTCCTGCTGGATACGGGAGCCGGTCATGCCGTTGTCTACGACGACCAAATATTCGAGGGCTGTCAGTTCGTGGGCAATATCGTTTCACGCGATGCCATCGGACGTAAGGATACCGTTCGCATGCTCACGCTGCCTCCGCTGACCCTTGGCACGCTGACGCTGACGGGCTGTAGGGCAACCGTTCAGCATCGTGCTGTGCGTCGTAGGGGTATAGACGGCATTCTGGGCTTTGATCTGGTGTGCAAGGGTTTGCAGATGAAGATTGACGTGCGTGAAGGCAAGCTGATTCTTTCCGACCGAAAGAAATTCTTCGACCGCGAGAGAGGTGTCTCCATGAAATACAAGATTGACTACCACGTGCCCTATTTGCGGGTGAAGCCTTTCAAAGGCTTTGCCGAGACGGTGCTCTTCGATACGGGCAGTCGCCAGCTCTATTCCATGAACAAGCAGAGCTTTGATAAAGGCGAGGCAGCCTGCATGGCTCAGAATGCAAACCAGGTGGAGGGCCGCTCCGTAGGTCGGCATGCCATCGGACTGTCGGGTACCGAACCGCTGGGCGAGGTGGTGTTCCTGTGTCTGGACAGTCTTACCTTGGGTGACTACTCTTTTGGACGGTTGCACACGGTGACCACGCAGGGCGGCTCGCATGTGGGAGCACGACTGCTGGAATATGGCTCGGTGACATTTGTTCCGCGCCGTCGACGCATCGTGTTCCAGCCCTATGAAGAGGGTCACCGTACGCTTGTCGGCAACGAGCAGCTTCAGAAAGCCATTGTCAACGAGCAGGGCCTGCCGGTGGTGGGTCTGGTGTGGGAGCAGGGTGAACCCTATAAGGCAGGCTTGCGACAGGGCGACATCATTCTATCTGCCGACGATACGCCCATCAGCTCGTTTGCCGACTATATGTCGTTCCATCCGTTGCTGGGACATGTCTATCATATCGTGGTGCGCGATAAGCGCGGCTTCACGAAAGAGGTAAGGATGAAGTGGTAGGAACCTCACTATCAACCTTCACTATGGCATGCAAATGCTAGCGATATAGGTTATAATATCAAAAAAGCGAGCGAATTGTTTGGCATTTCGTTCGCTTCTTTTTACCTTTGCACTATGATAACGCAAGACCAACTGAAGGATGTACTCGAAAGAGTAGACAAACTGAAACACTATCTGCGCATTGACGAGAAGCAGATGGAATATGAGGAGGAAGAACTGCGCACGCAGGCTCCCGACTTCTGGGAAGACCCTAAGCGTGCCGAGGAACAGATGAAGAAAGTGAAGGCCATCAAGAAATGGATTGACGGCTATCACGACTGCCGTATGAAAGCCGATGAACTGCAGCTGGCTTTCGACTTCTACAAGGAAGAGATGGTCACTGAGGAAGAGGTGGACGATGATTATCAGCAGGCCATTGCCGCTATTGAGGACTTGGAGCTGATGAACATGCTGCGGCAAAAGGAGGACCCCATGGACTGCGTGCTGAAGATCAACAGCGGTGCTGGCGGCACCGAGGCACAGGACTGGGCACAGATGCTGATGCGTATGTATATGCGCTGGGCCGAGGCTCATGGCTATAAGGTGACCATTGCCAATATCCTCGACGGCGAGGATGCCGGCATCAAGAGCGTCACCATGCAAATAGAGGGAGGGGAATATGCCTACGGCTTCCTGAAATCGGAGAACGGCGTACACCGCTTGGTGCGCGTCAGCCCCTATAACGCCCAGGGCAAGCGCATGACCTCGTTCGCATCTGTCTTCGTCAGTCCGCTGGTCGACGATACCATCGAGGTCTATGTGGACCCTGCCAAGCTATCGTGGGACACCTTCCGAAGCTCGGGTGCCGGCGGTCAGAACGTGAACAAGGTGGAGTCGGGTGTGCGTCTGCGCTACTGGTATACCGACCCCGACACAGGCGAGGAGGAGGAAATCCTCATTGAGAATACCGAAACGCGCGACCAGCCTAAGAACAAAGAGCGTGCCATGGCCCTGCTCCGCTCACAGCTCTACGATCGCGCCATGAAGAAGCGTCTGGAGGCACAGGCAAAGATTGAGGCCGGTAAGAAGAAGATAGAGTGGGGCAGTCAGATACGCTCCTACGTCTTCGATGACAAACGCGTGAAAGACCATCGCACCAACTACGAGACCCGTGATGTAGACGGCGTGATGAACGGCAAGCTCGATGGCTTTATCAAGGCCTATCTCATGGAGTTCCCCGTAACAGAAGAATAATCTTTTTAAATCTATACAATCATGTCAAAGAAAAATCAAGAAGAGAAGCATCTCAATGCTAAGCAGAAAGCTTACGAACAGAAGCAGGCCAAACAGGGCGACAGAATCGTGAAGTGGATTATCGGCATACTCATTGCGCTGGCACTTGTCTATGCCATTTCGTCTATTCTCATATTTAGCTGATCAGGCTCTATGAGCGGACTTGAGATTGAGCGTAAGTTCCTTGTGCTGAATGACGACTACAAATGGCTGGCCACCAGCCATAGTCGCATCAGACAGGGCTACATCTGCAGTGGTCGCGGCCGTACCGTCAGGGTGCGTAGCCGCGACGACCATGCTTATCTCACCATCAAGGGACCTTCGCTCGATGGTGGACTGTCGCGCTATGAGTTCGAAAAGGAGATTACACCCGATGAGGCCAGTCACCTCTTCCAACTCTGCGAACCTGGTATCATCGACAAGACCCGCTATTTGGTTCCATCGGGAAACCACACCTTCGAGGTCGACGAGTTCTATGGCGACAACGAAGGACTGGTGATGGCTGAGGTGGAGCTCTCCTCGCCCGAGGAGCCTTATGAGAAGCCACCCTTCATAGGGCGCGAGGTGACGGGCGACCGCCGCTTCTATAATTCTCACCTGCGCCTTAATCCCTACCGACTTTGGCGACGGGAGGTGGAATAAGATTTTTTCTCACCTCCCACCTCTTACCTCTTACTTCTCACCTCTCACCTCTTACTTCAACCCTAAAACACACAAAAATGAAAAAGACAATACTAAGCCTTTTGGCATTACTCATTACTATTGGTATAACAGCCGACAACAGAAAGCGCGATGCGTTTGTGACAAACCTGATGCAGAAGATGACCGTCGAAGAGAAGATTGGTCAATTGAACCTGCCAGACTATGGACAGTTTGATACAGGCATTAGCGGCCGTCAGGACTTCATGCAGCTGGTAAGCAGTGGAAAATGTGGCGGACTGTTTAACCTGCGTGGGCAGGACAAGATACGCGAACTGCAGCAGCTGGCAGTCGAAAAGACACGCCTCGGCATTCCCTTACTCTTCGGACTTGATATCATCCATGGCTTCGAGACCACCTTCCCCATTCCTTTGGCTATGGCCTGCTCATGGGATATGGATGGTATCCGCCAGGCTGCACGTATTGCTGCCATAGAAGGGTCGGCCGAAGGATTGAACTGGACGTTCAGCCCCATGGTTGACATCTGTCATGATGGCCGCTGGGGACGCGTGGCCGAAGGTGCCGGTGAGGATCCCTTCCTGGGCAGTGCCGTGGCACGTGCCACGGTAGAGGGCTATCAGGGCGACATGAAGCGGGCTGATCAGATTGCAGCATGCGTGAAGCACTTCGCCCTTTATGGTGCCGCTGAGGCTGGTCGCGACTACAATACCGTCGATATGAGCCCCGTACGTATGTACAATGAATATCTGCCTCCTTACAAAGCGGCTTTCGATGCAGGTGCCTTGACGGCTATGTCATCCTTTAATACCATCAACTGTGTGCCTGCATCGGGCAACCGATGGCTCCTTACCGACCTGCTGCGTGGTGAGTGGGGCTGGAAGGGCATGGTGGTGACCGACTATAATGCTCCTTTTGAAATGGTGAGCCATGGTATGGGAACGAATGCCGAGGTGACCGTGCAGTCGCTGAAGGCGGGGGTCGACATGGATATGGCCGATGCCGCTTTTCTCACCCATCTGAAAAAGGAATTGGAGGAGAAACGCGTCGCTATGGCAGATATAGACCGTGCTTGTCGCAGGATTCTGGAACTGAAATACGATATGGGCCTGTTTGCCGATCCTTATAAGTATCTGAAGGTGAAGAACCCCGAGAACATGATGTGTACCAAGGAACACTTACAGGCTGCCAGGAAGATGGCTGCCGAGACTTTCGTGCTGCTGAAGAACGAAGACAACCTGTTGCCGTTGAAGAAGCAAGGAACGATAGCCGTTGTAGGTCCGTTGGCCAACACTTCGACGAATATGTTTGGCACGTGGGCGGTCAGCGTGAATCGTGAAAAACATCCTGCTGTGACGGTGCTCGAGGGTATACGGCAAGCCGTGGGAACTCTGGCCGAGGTGCTCTATGCCAAGGGAAGCAATATCTACTATGATGCCAAGATTGAACAGAACGGCAACTTCCGTGGCGGCGATCTGGTACGTGATGAACGTACGGCAGAAGAACTGTTGCAGGAGGCTATGGACGTGGCCTGGAAGAGCGATGTCATCATTGCTGCCGTAGGTGAGACAGGTGAGATGTCGGGCGAGGCTTCCAGCCGCTCACAGCTGTCGACACCCGATGCACAGGCAGACCTGCTGAAAGCTTTGAAAACCCTTGGGAAGCCTATTGTGGTGCTCTATTTCACGGGACGACCTGTAGTGCTGAAATGGGAGCAGGAGAATGTGCCAGCTATCCTGAACGTATGGTTTGGTGGTTCGGAGGCGGGCCATGCCATTGCCGATGTCGTATTCGGCGATGTGAGTCCCAGTGGCAAACTAACCGTTTCGTTCCCGCAGAATGAGGGACAGCTGCCCTATACCTATGCCTCGCTCAATACTGGTCGGTCGGGTACGGGAAAGTGGTTCAGTAAGTTCACCAGTGCCTATCTCGACGTGAGCAACGACATGCTCTATCCCTTTGGCTACGGACTGTCCTATACAACCTTCGACTATTCGCCCGTCAAGCTGGACCGTCAGGAGATGAGCGAGGGACAGCAACTGAAGGCATCCGTTGTGGTCACCAATACCGGCACAAGGGCTGCCGACGAGGTGGTTCAGCTCTATATACGTGATATGGTGGGCAGCATAGCCCGTCCTGTGAAAGAGTTGAAAGGCTTCCGTCGCATCCATCTGGAGCCAGGCGAAAGCCAGAACGTTACTTTTGATATTACGGAGGACCTGCTGAAGTTCTATAATGCCGACTTGAAGTATGTGGTGGAGCCAGGTGAGTTCCAGGTGATGATAGGACGCAACAGCGAGGAGGTGAGCAAGGCTTCCTTTGAATATAAGGCTCGCCGTCGTTAAAACCGACAAGACGTTATGACCGCAGCAACCTCCCGAGGGACGGTTAGCGTCTTGTCTTTGTCATAGCCAGACCTATCAGGCAGCCAATGGTACAGCCTGTAGCATTGGCTGCAAGGTCGAGCCATTCGCCGGAACGGTTGGTGGTGCAGTAGGCCTGAACAAGTTCTATGATGCCACTCATCACGATGGGAGCTAGCCATGCCAGCAACATCACCCGTTTCCATCCTATAACCTTGTGACAGTGCAGATATTCCCACCAGATGACGGAGCATGTGCCGCCATACATGACGAAGTGGGTCCATTTGTCTATGAAAGCCACATTGTCCAGCTCAGGGAAGTGGGGTGGCCTGAACCAAATGGAAAGATACCAGATGAGCACCAGACAGATAAGCGAGAGTGGGTATCTTTTAGCATATAATTGCAGTTTTCCCATTTTTGCTGTAAATTTTCTTGCAAAAGTAGTATATTTTTTCGTTTTTGCTTATACCTTTCATATAATAATAAGATATTTTTTATACTTTTGCAGCCAGAAAAAAGAAAAAAGGACGATATGGAATCATCGGAGAGAGGGAATTTTGCCAGTAAGCTTGGCATCATTCTTGCAACGGCAGGGTCGGCCGTAGGTCTGGGCAACGTGTGGCGTTTCCCCTATATGGCGGGCGAGAATGGTGGAGCGGTGTTCATTTTGATTTATTTTGTCTGTGTGCTGCTCCTGGGTATTCCCTGTATGATAAGTGAGTTCATTATTGGCCGTCATGCGCAGTCGAATACGGCACGTGCCTTCCATAAGATGTCGGGTGGCACGGCATGGTCGCTCATCGGCTATATGGGTGTGCTCACAGGTTTTCTCATCACGGGTTACTATGCCGTGGTTTCCGGTTGGTGCGTGCAGTATATCTATGCATCGACCGTGGGCCATCTGCAGGGTGATCCCGAGTATGTCAAGACCTATTTCTCCACTTTTGTCAGTCACCCCATGAAGCCGTTGTTCTGGCTGCTCGTCATCATGCTGATGACCTATCTCATCGTTGAACATGGCATTCAGAAAGGCATTGAGCGGGCTTCGAAGATTTTGATGCCCACCTTATTTGTATTATTGCTTATCATTGTGGGGGCTTCGTGCATGCTGCCTAATGCCGAAGCCGGCATACGCTTTCTGCTGAAGCCCGACTGGTCGGCCGTCAACGGCAACGTGTTTCTGTCAGCCCTCGGCCAGTCGTTCTATTCGCTGTCGATAGCGATGGGTTGCATCTGCACCTATGCCAGTTATTTCTCTAAGCAGACCAATCTGGCCAATTCGGCCATACAGATAGGCATCATCGACTCGATAGTGGCCATCCTTGCCGGACTGATGATTTTCCCTGCCGCCTTCTCTGTGGGCGTTAGTCCCGACAGTGGCCCGTCGCTCATCTTCATCACCCTTCCCAATGTGTTCCAGCAGGCTTTTAGCGCCATGCCTGTCGTGGGCTACGTCATTTCGCTGATGTTCTACGGCTTGTTGTCCCTGGCAGCACTTACATCGCTCATGTCGCTCGTCGAGGTGTCGACGGCCTTCTGTCATGAGGAAATGCACATCTCGCGCAAGGCGGCCACGCTGCTGGTGGTGGCAGCGGCATCGTTCATTGGCGTGTTCTGTTCGCTGTCGCTGGGTGGTGTCGAGGGCCTGCAATGGCTGGGCATGTCGTTGTTCGACATCTTCGACTTCGTCACAGGTCAGATATTCTTGCCTGTGGTGGGCTTCCTCACCTGCATCTTCATTGGTTGGTTCGTGCCTCACAGAGTGGTGCGCGACGAGTTTACGAACTGGGGCACCCTGCGTGGCACGTTCTTCCATCTCTATCTCTTTCTGGTGAAGTACGTCTGTCCGCTGTGCATCCTCTTCATCTTCCTGCACCAGTTCGGTCTCATCTAATCATTTCTACATCATGAGCAGTTCGGTGTTTAAGTTTTTTCTGTTGGCAGCGATTATGTGCATGGCCTTTGTGCCGTCGCTGTTAGCTGCAGAGCCTGTGCCGATTCGTGGCTGTCGTCCCCATCCACGTACTCATGTTGCTAAGAAGGCAGGTCGCGTTGCGCAGCAGTTCTCGCAGGCTCCCGACTTCTATCAGGGCGACCGTCGCCAGTTGGTGGTGCTGGCCAGTTTTTCCGACCGCTCGTTTCTTCAGGAAGATCCTACGGAGCAATGGGAGATAATCTTCAATGAGCACCATCTTAACACTCCTCCCTTCTTCGGCTCTGTCCGCGACTATTTCTTTGATCAGAGCTATGGCAAGTTGCGTCTCGATTTCGACATCTACCACATCTCTCTTGGTGCCAATCACGCCAAATACGGAAGTACCAAGGATGAGGATGAGAACTCTCAGTTTCTGGTCAACGATATTGTGGACTCGCTGCTGCTGAAGGACATCGACTGGTCGGTCTATGACTGGAATGGCGACGGCTACGTCAATCAGCTGCTTATCATCTATGCTGGCAAGGGCAGCTCCTATGGCAACTTTGGTGGCGACAGCGATGCCATCTGGCCCCATCAGTGGTGGCTCAGTGAGCACATAGATCCCCAGACAGGACTACCGCTGGAGCCCCGTATGGTGGAGACGGGCGAAAGCACATATCTCATAGACAGCTACTGTGCTGTGCAGGAGCTCTACTCTGATGGCAGCTACGGCTCTTTCGGTACTATCTGCCATGAGTTCTCCCATTGTTTCGGCTTTCCCGACTTCTACAACTCTTATACTTCCTACCCAGGCATGTGGGATCTCATGGACAAGGGCAACTATAATCATGGCGGCTTCTGCCCTGCCGGCTATTCGGCCCATGAGCGCATGCTGATGGGATGGCTCACCCCCACTGAGCTCACCAGCCCCACAACCGTTTCCTCTATGGCTCCGCTGAGCAGCGACTCGCAGGCCTTTCTTGTGCGCAACGATGGTTTCGACGACGAATACTATATCATAGAGAACCGCCAGCAGCAGAGCTGGGATACGTATCTGCCTGGCAGTGGCATCATCATCTTTCATATTGACTACGACAGAGACCTATGGGAGGAAGGTGTCCCCAACTCGCTTTCGAGGCAGTGCTACACCATCATCCCTGCCAACAACAGGACATATACGTCTTTATGCTATGGCTGGGCCTATCCTTTCGCTACCAATGACTCGCTCACCAATTCGTCGCAGCCGGCGGCTACTCTCTTCCATGCCAATAGCGACAACACGCTGTTTATGTCGAAGCCTCTTTACCATTTTTCCGTCGATGACGAAGGGCTGGCCTCTTTCCAGTTCCTGTCACCTGTTGCGTCTGTTGATATACCGACACGCTCTACGCACTCCGAGAAGGTCCTCTGGCGTATGGGGCCTGTCAGCATTGTCCGCACAGCCGATGGCAAAGTGAAGAAGGTGATTGCTCACTGAGTTTTTACATTTAAACGATAAACATAGATGACCATGCAGAAAACAGACAGAGGTGGTTTTGCATCACGTTTAGGCATCATCCTGGCCACAGCAGGCTCAGCCGTTGGACTGGGCAATGTGTGGCGCTTTCCCTATATGGCAGGCGAGAACGGGGGTGCCGCCTTCATCCTGATTTATGTGGGCTGCATCCTGTTGCTGGGCATTCCCGGCATGGTGAGCGAGTTCATCATAGGGCGCTATTCGCAGGCCAATGCTGCCCGGGCTTATTATCAGATTTCGGGTGGACGGCGACGCTGGCGGCTGGTGGGCTATCTGGGTATTCTCACGTCGATGATTATCCTGGGGTTCTATACTGTGGTGGCCGGCTGGTGCCTGCAGTACTTGTATGCTTCGCTGCTGGGCAGGCTCAGTGGCGATGCCCATTATGTGGTAGATTATTTCCAGTCGTTCTCCTCCCATCCGCTGAAGCCCTGCCTATGGGCCGTCGCCTTCATCCTGATTACTCATCTGGTGGTGGTGCGTGGCGTGCAGAACGGCATAGAGCGGGCCTCGAAGCTGCTCATGCCCCTCTTGTTGGTGCTGTTGCTCATCATCGTGGCGGCCTCGTGTTCGCTGCCGGGGGCGATGGCAGGCGTGGAGTTCCTGCTGAAGCCCGACTTCTCGAAGGTCAGCGGCAGCGTGATGCTCGAGGCCCTGGGGCAGGCTTTCTTCTCGCTCTCGCTGGGTACGGCCTGCCTGTGTACCTACGCCAGCTACTTTGCCAAGGACACCCATCTGCTGAAGTCAGCCGGACAGATCGCCCTGCTCGACACGCTGATTGCCATCCTCGCCGGCCTCATGATTTTCCCTGCCGCCTTCTCTGTAGGCGTGGAGCCCGGTGCCGGCCCTTCGCTCATCTTTATCACCCTGCCCAACGTGTTCCAGCAGGCTTTCGCTGCCATGCCCGTGGTGGGCTATGTGGTGGGTGTGCTTTTCTATGCCTTGCTGGTCTTTGCTGCCCTCACCTCGACCATCTCCATGCACGAGATAGGCACGGCCTTCTTCAGCGAGGAGCTGCATACGAGGCGGCATCGCTCGGCCTGGATCGTGACGGCGGTGTGCTCTCTGTTGGCCATAGGCTGCTCGCTCAGCGTGGGAGCAGTGGATGGTCTGAAGCTATTCGGACAGTCGCTAATGGATTTCTGCGACATGCTCACGGCTCAGGTGATGTTGCCGACGGGTGCTTTCCTTACCAGCATATTCATAGGGTGGGTGGTAGACCAGCGCCTGGTGCAAAGCGAGCTCACCAACCACGGAAAGGTGACTCCTTGGTTCTTCCCTGTCTATCGTTTCTCGGTGCGCTTCATCGTCCCCCTCTGCATCCTGCTTATCTTCCTGCACCAGCTGGGAGTTATATAATGCATAATTCAAAATGCATAATGCATAATTTGTAATTCATAATTATGGGTATCCGCGAGTTTTTCTATCTGCACAAGAGCGACCGGCAGGTGTTCCTTGTCCTGCTGTTGGCAGTAGGTGTACTGATAGGTGTGGAGATGGTGCTGGAATGGCAGACGACGGATACTGACAAGACGCTGGCGCAGCCGACCGACTCAGCCAAAGCCCAACCCGCGGCATTGAAAAATACGCCCCACATTTTTGTTGATTCTGTTCCTGTGCGGCGTGTGGAGCGCTTCGTCTTCGATCCCAACACGGCCGACTCCAGCGCGCTGCTCCGTCTGGGACTGCAGCCCTGGCAGGTGCGTAATATCTACAAATACCGTGCTGCAGGGGGCATCTTCCGTACGAAGGAGGACTTTGCGCGTGTCTATGGACTGACGCAGAAGGAGTATCGCGAACTGGAACCTTATATCCGCATCTCGGCCGACTACCTGCCGGCTGCTCTTCTTGTGAAGGAAAAGACACCGCCTCGCGACACCCTGCTCTTTCCCCAGAAACTGAAGGAGGGCGAAACCATCGACCTCAGTTCGACGGTCGAGGCGGGCGGTCTTTCCCTGGCCGATACTGCCCGGCTGAAGCGTGTGCCTGGCATCGGCTCCTACTATGCCCGTCAGATAGTCAGCTATGGCCGCAGGCTGGGCGGCTATGTCAGCGTAGACCAGCTCGACGAGATAGAGCATTTCCCTGCTGAGGCCAAGAAATATTTCGTTATCGGAACGGCTTCTCCCCGCCAGCTGAACGTGAACCGTCTGTCGCTGGGCGAACTGAAGCAACATCCTTACCTTAGTTATTATCAGGCACGGGCCATAGAGGACTACCGCCGTAAGTACGGCCCATTGAAGAGCCTTGACGACCTGCGCCTGCTGCCCGACTTCACCGACGAGCAGCTGCAGCGGCTGGCACCCTACGTCTCTTTCTGAAGTGTAGGCCGCACAAAATATTAAACGAAAGTTTTGCACTTTCGCCTATTTTGCTTACTTTTGCAGATGATAAAACTGACGATTACAGTAATATGCTAAGAACTAATAATTATGTATAACCCTTTAAATCCTATTCTTAAGAAACAGACAGTACAATAAAAGAACGAGCGAAACGCTCACGGAAAAACAACTATGGTGTTTTCTTGTTATTAAAGACCGCTCGGCTATGCCGCTTGCGCAGCGGAGCGGAGCAAGAACAGAGACAACCAAAACAACATTATTAACCCGACGTTTCTGCTCACGTAAGACTTTTTTGATATAACTTGGACTTCGAGTCCTTGTTCTCTTCCTGTAAATACCGCCAAATCATTTACATGAGAACAAGTGATGAAGGGTTCACGTCTTTGGGACGTGAATTGTTCGCACTTTTCTATGTAAAGGCCACTTGGCGGTAGCCCACAGGAAGGAAAAGCTACAGAGCAGTTCCGTCCTTTTTATTTACTAACATGAAACAATTCTATTTGAAAACTTTGGTGCTCTTACTGATAAGTATGGTTGGAGGAAATGCTTTTGCCACCCACTATTACGATTCTTGGGAAGGGGAAAATGGTCTCACTTATTATTTGGATAGCGAGACGTGGACTGCAGAGGTAGTCAATTGTCTGTCTTCTTATTCTGGAGATCTTGTTATTCCTTCAGAGGTAGGTATATCTATTATAGATGCTTATGTAGAGATTGATTTAACTTATACTGTGACCAGCATAGGAAACGGTGCGTTCTCTTATTGCACTGCCCTGACCTCCATTACTATCCCCAACAGCGTGACCAGCATAGGATACGGTGCGTTCTCTGGATGCAGTGGCCTGACGAGTGTAACGTTTCATTGCGAAAGGATTGACAATTGGTTCGAGGGTTCACGTTCAATAAAAGAGGTGGTAATTGGTGATGAAGTGAAAGAAATCGGAGATTACGCGTTCGGTGGTTTGAGTAGCCTGACTTCCGTCACCATCCCCAACAGCGTGACCAGCATAGGATACGGTGCGTTCTCTCATTGCACTGCCCTGACCTCCGTCACCATCCCCAACAGCGTGACCAGCATTGGAGACGCTGCGTTCTATGGTTGCAGCGGCCTGACTTCCGTCACCATTCCCAACAGCGTGACCAGCATAGGAAGTGTAGCCTTCAGAGATTGTACTGGCCTGACCTCCATCACCATCCCAAACAGCGTGACCAGCATAGGAAGCTCTGCGTTCTTTGGTTGCAGTGGTCTGACCTCCGTCACCATCCCCAACGGCGTGACCAGCATAGGAAGCTCTGCGTTCTCCGGCTGCAGTGGCTTGACCTCCATTACTATCCCCAACAGCGTGACCAGCATAGGAAGCTCTGCGTTCTTTGGTTGCAGTGGTCTGACCTCCGTCACCATCCCCAACAGCGTGACCAGCATAGGAAGCTCTGCGTTCTCCGGCTGCAGTGGCTTGACCTCCATTACTATCCCCAACAGCGTGACCAGCATAGGAGAGTCGGCGTTCTCCGGCTGCAGTGGTCTGACCTCCGTCACCATCCCCAACAGCGTGACCAGCATAGGAGAACGGGCGTTCTTTGGTTGCCGTGGCCTGACGAGCATCACCATCCCTGAAAGTGTGACCAGCATAGGAAGCTCTGCGTTCTCCGGCTGCAGTGGCTTGACCTCCATTACTATCCCTGGTAGTGTGACCACAATTGGAGGATACGCATTCTCTGGCTGTACTGGACTGACCAGGGTTGACTATTCAAGTCTGGAACACCTCTGTTCGATTGAATTCAAAGATGTTCGAGCCAATCCACTCTATTACGCGCGCCATTTGTTTATTAATGGTGAAGAGTTGAAAGATAACCTCATCCTGCCGGAAAACATTACATCCATTGGTGTTGGCGCTTTCAATGGCTGTATCCTGAAAAACGTGATGCTGAAGCATCTGACCCCGCCAACCATCAGTCCAGAGACTTTCTCCGTACAGTCATGCTATCATGCCGTTCTCTATGTACCCGTCGGCACATGGGAAAGCTATGCCTATGATGACGGATGGTACTCTTTCATCAACATTCGTGAGACGGCTACGGAGACAGCCGCGCTGACGAGTACACAGGCCTATACGCTGATGGATGCCAAGTCGTTCGCCTACCTGGTCTATGACCCTGTGAACAACAGGGTGAACTCTATTGCCTCGACTGCTATAGACGAGAACAACCCAGACCACAGCTGGCAGCTGGTGGAGCAGGATGGTCAGCGCTATCTCTATAATATTGGAGCCAAGAAGTTCGCCCAGCCTTTGGCTGATGGAAAAGGACTGGTGCTGACAGGCGAACCGCTCAGTCTGACAATGGCTAATGGTGAGGACGGCCTCTTGTTCGACAATCAGACCGACAAGCAGTGGGCGATGGTGGTCAACGACAAGACGGCGATAGACGATGAAGCCATAGAGACTGTCTTGACTGCCATTTCCACGAGAACAGTCGATGCCAGCCCGTCTGCTATGGTCAGCTATAATCTGAACGGCCTGAGGCAGAATGCCAAACAAAAGGGTCTGAACATCATCCGTATGAGTGACGGAACGGTGAAGAAGGTGATGGTGAAGTGATTTTTGAGAAAGAAAGTCGGTTTTTCGCACAAATTGGGCAGTTAGACCTTCAAACAGGGCTGTTTGGGGTCCTAACTGCCCATTTACTCCTCCTCCTCAACCGTGAGGCACTGGCGGATGATGTCCATCGTGAACCCGCGCAGAGGCGCAGAGTCTATGCCACCCTTGCTGTTTTTAGTTCGTTTTGGAGAAAGGAGTAGACGTATCCAGGGCTTTGGTAGTAAAGACCAGTGGCATCGTTCTGCAGGCGTTCGAAGGTTTCAGAGGTGTAGAGCACGTCGAGGGCTTCTTCAAGAGAATAGTTGTAGTCATCCACGAGGTAGCCTGCAAGTTCCACGCAGATGTCATCTTTCATCAGTTGTTTTTGTTGCGTAGTCAGTGGCATATCTCAGAGTCGTTGTAGTTGTTGTAAGGCACGGTCGCTACCGAAGAAGTATTGGAAGGTGATGCCTTTGGCATACTTCAATTCCTCAACTAAGCGGGATAAAGAAATGACTCCACCCTCATAGCGTCGTAGTTGGTAAGTTACACCATCGTCAGCTATTGGTCCATATACTATGTCGTAATCGTGTATTGGGAGTTGAGTGTTCTTGTCTCTATTTTTGAGCACGAAGAGTGCCCATTCCTCGCAGTAGTCTGGATAGTAGAGTACTTTCAGTTGGTCGGATGTCAATAGTGTCTCGTCGAAGAGAAACTCGGTGACCTCGGCTTGGCCCTCCCTAGTCTGATTGACCTTCTGGAGAGCCATGTCCCAAGCTTGTTGTTTATCGGCTGAAAGATAGAAGCCGCTGCCAAAGTCTTTAAAGGGCTTGGAGTGGACAAGGTCAGGCACCTCAATCTTCATGTTAGAACCGTGATAGAGCCTGATCATTGCAGCTGTCCTCCATTATTAGCGCAGACCTGTGCCAGTACCTCAATGGTATCTGGGAGCGACTGGGTATGCAGCACACCGTAGTGTTTGCGCAGATGTTCCATGCCCTTGAAGCGTTTCAAGTAAGCGTATGCCTGCCGAGGATGCACACCGTAATGCTCGGCGAACTCACTAATGAGTGCTACCGTAAAGCCAACCATGTTTTTATCTTCTCGTGCCATATTCGTTTCGGTCTCTGCTTTTTAACTTGTATCATCTGCAAAAGTAAGTAAAATAGCCGAAAGTGCAAAACTTTCGGCTATTATTTTGTTGGTCGTTCATGTCATTTGACTAAACAAGCAGGGCCGTTAGAGGTCCTAACGGCCCATTTACTCCTCCTCCTCGATCGTGAGGCACTGGCGGATGATGTCCATCGTGAAGCCGCGGCCGAGGGCCCACTTCATGAGTTTCATGTTCAGCTCGTAGTCGTTCCGAGCCTTGACTGAGCGACGCTTTTGGGCGAGCAGCGGTTTCAAGATGTCAACATATTCATCATCGTCAATGGCATCGAGGGCCAGTCTGGCCACCTCGTCATCGATATGCTTCAGCCACAAGGCCTGCTCCACCTTGCGACGGCCCCACTGGTTGTAGCGTACCTTGTCGCGCACGAAGGCCTCGGCATAGCGCTGGTCATCGACATAGCGCTCTTTCACGAGTCGCCCCATCACACGGGCCTGCGTCTCCTCGTCCACGTCCCATTGGCGCATCTTCTCCAGCATGTCATGCTGGCAGTGCTCAGCCCGTGCACAGAGTGCCGATAGCTTTTGGAATACCTGTTGTTCAGTCAGTTCACGGTTCATCTTTTTTGGAGTTTAGGGGTCTTCCCTTTTACGAATCTTGGCTTGCCAAACTGGTCGCAGCGCGTCTCGGTTTGTGTGAAGCCGAAGGACTGGAGCATCTGTTCCGTCTCATCAGCATACAGCTGGTTGACTTCGAAGAACAGCTGTCCGCCGGGTTTCAGCGCTTCAGCGGCAAAGCGGGCGATGGCGTGGTAGAACAGCAGCGGGTCGTCGTCGGGCACGAAGAGTGCCAGATGGGGTTCGTGTTCCAATACATGCGGTGCCATGAGGGCTGCTTCCTGTTGGCAGATATAGGGTGGGTTGCTCACGATGAGGTCCCAAGTATGAGAGGAGAGAGGAGAGTGGAGAGTGGAGAGTGGAGAGTGGAGAGTGGAGAGAGGAGAGCTGAAAGTGGAGAGTGGAGAGTGGAGAGAAGAGAGTTTTTCAGTTGTGACAGAAAGAATATCGCACTGTTCGAAGGCTACCTGTACCTGCAGTCGTTCGGCATTCTGGCGTGCCACGCTGAGTGCCTGCTCCGAAATGTCCCATGCCGTTACCTGTGCGCCAGGCAGTTCGGCAGCCAGTGTACAGGCTATGCATCCGCTTCCCGTGCCTATATCCAGAATTTTTAATAGTCTCTCTTCTCTCCACTCACTTCTCTCTTCTCTCCACTCTCCACTCTCCACTCTCTTCTCTCCACTCTCCACTCTGACCCATTGGCACAGCTCGTAGGTCTCCGGACGGGGAATGAGTACACCGGGTGAGACGATGAACTGTCGCGGCCCGAAGTCGGCCAGTCCGATGACATACTGCACGGGCTGCCCTTCCAGCAGCCGGTCGGCCATCATCCTTAGCCGCTGCTGCTCGTCGGCTGGCAGCTGCTCTACGGCTCCGCACATCACCTCAGTCATACTGAGGCCGAAAGCCACCTCCAGCACCATGCGTGCTATGGCTTTCGCCTCACCATCGTCGTAGCGAGAGGCCAGTAGTCGGCAAAATTCATGATAGGTCATGGCACTTTCCCTCATAGAAATACAGGCTACAAAATTATCCTTTTCTTCATAAATTGTTGCATAAGAGACACCGATTAACGTAATTTTGCAATTTTACCGTATTCAAATTCTTTTTCTCAGATTTTTTGCTTACCTTTGTGCCAAAATCTAATCGAAAACATTCTTTTACTGTACTTAATGCTATGGATAGGAAAATAGTTGATACTGATATCACGAAAGCCAAAAACTGGATAAGTTGTCAATATCTCGACGACGATTTGCTGCTAATCGACCATCTCTCTGCTTCTCCTTTTCCGAGGGAGGCCCGTCGCATGAATTTCATTCTTATCTGTATGTGTACGAGTGGTAAGGTGACCTATACTCTTGATACCGTAGCGCAGGAACTGAAGCCGGGCGACCTGTTGGTGGTCTCCATTCACCACGTGCTCGACAATTATAATGCCACACCGGACTTCGACGGACTGTGCATGATGATGTCGGTACCTTTTTATAATGAGGTGATACGTAGTGTGGGCATTCTGTCGGACATGTTCCTCTTCTCTCACAACAATCCCGTGTTCCCTCTTTCAGAGCGCGATCAGGAAACCTATAGGAGTTATTTCTATATGCTGCGCAACAAACTTGTTGAGGCCGACCATCGTTTCCGCCGTAAGCTGATAACCACCCTGTCGATAGCCATGCTTTATGACCTGAGCAATGTGATTTATCATAGTGGCCGGGGAACGAACATGCGCCATTCGCGAGCCGAAGTCATCTTCAATACCTTTGTGGGCTTGGTCGAAGAGTACTGCAAGAGCGAGCGTCGTGTCAGCTGGTATGCCCAGCAGCTTTGTATCACCCCGAAATATCTGTCGGAGATGGTGAAGCAGGTGAGCATGCGCACGCCCAATGAGTGGATTGACCAGTATGTCACGATGGAGCTGCGCGTGATGCTGAGGGCTTCTTCGAAGAGCATTAAGGATATAGCCAAGGAAATGAACTTCCCCAACCAGTCGTTCCTTGGGAAATACTTCAAGGAGCGCGTGGGCATGAGCCCCAGCGAATATCGCCGGTCGTAGACCAGGATGCAAACGAGTTTCTGGACCCGACTGCTCGATGTGCTGTCACCGCGTCATTGCGTAAGCTGCCAAGAGCGGCTCACAGTGGGTGAGAGTGTGCTCTGTGCCTCTTGCAGCATGCACCTGCCGCTCGTCAGCTATTCCAGTTTCACAGATAATCCCGTAGCCCGCCTGTTCTGGGGACTCTTTCCCCTGGAACGGGCGGCTTCGCTTTTCTATTATGAGCCGCTCACGGTATCGGCCCATGTCGTTCATTCCATCAAATACTTCGGTCGCAGCGACGTGGCCTGTATGATGGGAAGGCAGCTGGCCCGTGAGCTGTCGGCCGGTGGCTTCTTCGATGGCATCGATGCCATGGTGCCAGTACCGCTCACGCCAGGCAGACAGCGCGAGCGCGGCTACAACCAGAGTGAACAGATAGCACGGGGCATAGGCTTTGAGACGGGCATCCCCGTATATCCCCATGTTCTGGAGCGCACGAGTTTCCGTGACAGCCAGACCCATCAGAACATTTATGAGCGCCGTGAGAATGTCCGCGAGGCTTTCCGTCTTCGTAACGGTCAGCCTCTCCAAGGATGCCATGTGTTGCTGGTCGATGACGTGGTGACCACGGGCAGCACGCTCACAGCCTGTGCCACCCAGCTGCTCGCTATTCCCGGTATCAGGATCAGCATAGCAACGCTGGGCTTTGCAAAAAGCTAAGTAAAATATTGTGCATCTTATTATTTTTTGTACCTTTGCAGCACAAAAACGAAATGTATCTGTTTATGGATTCCACAAAGAAACTTTTTGCACAGAAGCTGATGGATATTCAGGCTATCAAGCTTCAGCCCAATGAGCCCTTTACATGGGCCAGCGGATGGAAGTCACCCATCTACACCGACAACCGTAAGACCCTCGGCTATGCCGATGTGCGTTCGTTTGTCAAACTCGAACTGTGTCATCTTATTCAGAGTGAATTTCCCGATGCTGAGGCTGTGGCAGGTGTGGCCACAGGTGCCATAGCCCAAGGCGCGCTGGTGGCCGACGAGCTGGGACTGCCTTACTGCTATGTGCGTCCGAAGCCGAAAGACCACGGTATGGGCAATCAGGTGGAAGGCGAACTGAAGAAGGGTGCCAAGGTCGTCGTTGTCGAAGACCTGATCTCTACGGGCGGTTCCTCGCTGAAAGCCGTACAGGCATTGCGTGAGTATGGTGTGGAGGTCATCGGCATGGTGGCATCGTTCACCTATGGCTTCCCCGTAGCCGAAGAGGCTTTCCGTGAAGCTGGCGTGCGCTTAGTGACGCTTTCCGACTATAATGCCGTATTGGAGCAGGCTGCTGAAACCGGCTATATCAAGGACGAAGACAAGGCCGTGCTGGCCGAGTGGAGGAAAGATCCGGGCAACTGGAGACCCACCCCCAACCCCTCCCTGTAATGGAGGGGAGTAATTTACTTTTTTCCTATCAATTAACAGAAGAATAACCATCAAATACCAGGACTAACCACTCCCCTCCATTATAGGGAGGGGTAGGGGGAGGGTCTTTTATTCTATGGCAAAATTTGAAAGCTCTATCAAGCAAGTGCCTTATGCTCAGGAGGCCGTATACAAGAATCTGAGCGATCTCACTAATCTGGAGAAGGTGCGCGACCGCGTGCCACAGGACAAGTTGCAGGACTTTTCTTTCGATCAGGACAGCGTGTCCATTAGTGTGGCCCCTGTGGGCAAGATTACGCTCCGCATCTGCGACCGTGAGGAGCCTAAGTGCGTGAAGTTCGAGAGCGTGGAGTCGCCCATGCCTTTCCATCTCTGGATTCAGGTGCTGCCCGTCACTGCCGAGACCTCGAAGATGAAGGTCACCGTCGATGCCGACATCCCCTTCATGCTCAAAGGGATGGTGAGTGGACCCCTGCAGGACGGCGTGGAGAAGATTGCCGACGCCCTGGCCATGGTACCGTATGTATAGGCCCCCTAAGTTAGGGGGATGGGGGTCTGAACAAGCGTGGACTCCTTTATTCAAATTGTAATAATAGGTCTGATTATTTCGCTTGTTCAGACCCCGAATCCCCTAACTTAGGGGACATTAAATATGAAACTCTGGGAGAAAAACTACGAAGTAAATGCTGAGATCGACCGCTTCACCGTAGGTCGCGACCGCGAGATGGACCTCTATCTGGCACCCTACGATGTGTTGGGGTCGATGGCCCATGTCACCATGCTCGAGAGCATCGGGCTCATCGACAAAGACGAGCTGCCCCTGCTGCTTAAGGAGCTGCGCCATATCTACGAGCTCACGCAGAAAGGCGAGTTCGTGATCGAAGACGGTATTGAGGACGTACACTCGCAGGTGGAGCTGATGCTTACCCGTAAGCTGGGCGACATGGGCAAGAAGATACACTCCGGCCGCTCAAGAAACGACCAGGTGCTGGTAGACCTGAAGCTCTTCACTCGTCATCAGCTACGGCTGGTGGCCGACGACGTGAAGGATCTCTTCGACCAGCTCATTGCCAAGAGCAACCAGTATAAGGACGTGCTCATGCCTGGCTACACCCACTTGCAGGTGGCCATGCCCAGCAGTTTCGGACTGTGGTTCGGTGCCTATGCCGAGAGCCTTGCCGACGACATGCTGTTCCTGCAGGCAGCCTATAAGATGACCAACCGCAACCCCCTCGGTTCGGCTGCCGGCTATGGCTCGTCGTTTCCCCTGAACCGTCAGATGACCACCGACCTGCTGGGCTTCGATTCGATGGACTATAACGTGGTCTATGCCCAGATGGGCCGTGGCAAGACTGAGCGTAACGTGGCCTTTGCCCTGGCCTCGATAGCCGGTACGCTGGCCAAGCTCGCCTTCGATGCCTGCCTGTTCAACTCGCAGAACTTCGGCTTCGTGAAGTTGCCCAAGGAGTGCACCACAGGCAGCAGCATCATGCCCCACAAGAAGAACCCCGATGTCTTTGAGCTCATCCGCTCGAAGATGAACAAGCTGCAGTCGCTGCCCTATCAGATCACGCTGATGATGAACAACCTGCCCGTGGGCTACTTCCGCGACCTGCAGATCATCAAGGAAGTGTTCCTGCCTGCTTTCGACGAGCTGCGCAACTGTCTGCACATGACCGCCTATATCATCAATAAGATAGAGGTGAACGACCATATCCTCGACGACCCGCGCTACGACCCGATGTTCTCCGTTGAGGAAGTCAACCGTCTGGCTGCTGAGGGCATGCCCTTCCGCGATGCCTATAAGAAAGTGGGTCTTGACATCGAGGCAGGTCAGTTCACGCCCGACAAGCACATCCATCACACCCACGAAGGCTCTATCGGCAACCTCTGCAACGACCGCATTGAAGCATTGATGCAATCCGTATTCAATAGTTTCGCTTTTGAACGTGTGGAAAAAGCCGAACAGGCACTCCTCCAGACAGGTAATGAATAAAATTATAGCTATATTTTTTCTGAGCCTGTCGCTGGCGGCGCTCTCCTCCTGTAAGGAGGACGACCCCATCAGCCATCGCTACCCCTGTCGGTTCCGTTTCAGTGTGCAGGGACATGAGACCAGCATCGTCTTCGCTGCCTGCAGGTCGGCCGGCAGCTATGTCTATATCTATACGCGTATTGACAATCATGGTGTGCGCCACGTGTTGGCACAGAGCAACGGTGAGAAACAGGGTGAGGAGGATAACATCATCGCTACCGACAAGGAGAACAACTACACAGCCTACCTGCTGGGAGCCAGCAATGAGATAGGGCTTATCGTGGGACGCACCAATTTCAGTGGTCTTACTGCCTACGACCGTATCTGTCCCAACTGCACGGGCTATCTACCCCTCACATGGACGGGCAACCGCCAGCATGTATTGTGCAGTAACTGCAAGCGAACCTACTACTTGGAGACCGGCAACATCGTCGGTGGCGACAATGGCGGTGATGCCCTGCTGCGCTATCATGTCTCCTTCGACGAGGCTACACTCGTAGTAGGCAACTGATACATTTATCTCTTATTCAAACTTTTTCTTCCCATAATTTTGTTCGTTACGAAATAATTCTTATTTTTGCAGTCGACACAGATAGCCCATAAGGGAGGAGTGGATCAAAAAAACGTACAATTAAACATCTTCGGATATGAACACAATATCACTTAATCATCTATGGAATTACCTACAAGGACTTTCTCTTACAGCCAGCAATCAACGTTGGCTTGCAAATCACTTGATAGAGGCTGCGGAGAACGCTGAATGTAAAAGTCAGAAAAAAGAACTTGTGTTTCCTAAAATTCCAAAGGATTACAAACCATCGGCTAAAGTATTGGCGATGACATGTGGCCCATTGCCAAGCAACTTTGATGTTGAAAAGGAACTCGATGAAATGTGGGAGGAAAGAGCATATCACACGCGACAAGAAAGGATTCAATGATTTTGACATTTTAGTAATGACTCCTGCCGAATTTGTAAACAAGGCAAAAGAGTGATATAATTATGACATTATAAACTAAAACCAAAGTGCCTATGAGCAGATAAACAGATAATAAGGACATATAGGAACTGAAGCGTCCGCTTGAATCTTGTTCTAGAAAATCGGCAAATTTGAAAGAACAGTCAAGAGTAAAAGCAAGGATGCTCACGCCGATGGCGTGGGCTTTTACTCGTATAAGACTGTTAGGTGTTTGCCGATACCTCTAGAACGTAGACGAAGTAAGGAGTCCACGTTTTCTTTTTGTGTCTGTTCATCCCGATATATCGACAAACAACAAACCCAATTTTAATAACCAAAACAACTTAACAATGATGAAAAAGTACTTTTATCTGGCTATCGCAGCCATCTGTTTAGGCTTATCAGCTTGCAATCCCGATCCAGACCCTGACCCAGATCCAATAGATAACAGAGAAGACCCTGCCGTGACAGGTAGTGTACAGGAGGTCTGGCTGGAAGGCGACGACCGTAATGTAGCCATCTCTGCCAAAATCACCGGTTATCTGAACCTGAGCGATACACTCAAGCTGGCCATAGGCATGGCATCTGTTTATGGAGTTGAAATTTCCACGGACGCATCGTTCCCGGAGAACAAAACGCAGCAGTTCTCCGCACAGCGCATGGATGACAATCGTAAATTCACCGTTACTGCCACCGACCTGAAGGAGGAAACCAAATATTACTATCGCACCTACCTGACCAACACCCTCTTTGGCAAGACAGAGACCTTTACCACAGAGAGCTACGAAGCCGTAGCCGCCAACATGTCGGTTTCAACGGCTGATGCAACAGATGTCAGGGAGAACTCTGCTTCCGTTGCTGTCAGCGACAAGAGCACAGGTCTGGTATATGCAACAGACAAATCGCTGCTGACTGCTGCCAACGTGAAAGCAGCTGCGCAGGGCAATGCCGTCAACGGGCTTCATCTGTTAAAGGATCGCAATCTCACAGAGCTTGCCAGCGGAACGACATATTATTATTGTGAGTACCGTCAGTTGGCAACGTACATCATCCTCGGTGAAGTAAAGAACTTTACAACATCAGGTTACAACGTCGAAAATCTTGCCAAACAGATGACCATCAATGCCAGCCTCAACACCACAACCCAAATGTGGAACGTCAGCATTCAGAGCTCGCTTGCCAATTCCTTACAGGGTAAGAACATACGCTACGACATTGGCATCATGATGAGAAGCAATCTTCCGAGATATTTTTCGGGATATGACAAGGTAGAAGTGGGATGGATCTGGCCAGACGAGAGAGGAGAGGTCAATGCCACAGGTGACGCAAACAGCTATCAGGCAACTCTGGAGAATCCTTTCTATAATGAGACCATTGGTGTTGATGAATATGGACGAGAACATACTTTAGAGAATTGGTATGACCAATGGTGGGAAGATACGGACGAGAATGTTCATTTTTGGATGGATGTTTCCTTTGCAAAAGGAGTAGCAAAAAATATTAAAGCCGGAATTGCCTCAGAAGATGAAAAGACGATATACGAAGATTATTGCATGGGAAGAATAAAAGACGCATTTAACAATCGTGCTCCCGAATATGCTTCTTATGTTAAGTGCTATCTGCAGGTATTCGTGGAGATTGACGGTAAGCGCTATGTAGTAAAAGAGATTGAAGGAAAGGTTCGTGTTCCGAGGTTGGAGGACAATCCGCTATTTGACTATAGTGAGATATCTGTGAACTAAGATTAAGCAAGGGTACTGTAGGTGTCCTGCTCATTAGGAGCGAGACCGCACTGTCCTACTAATCTTAAAAACAATCGGTTTGAGTCGCCTCAAACCGATTGTTTTTAAGATTAGTCATCCTCATTTGAAGTTTCTTTTCATGTGGAGTCACAAGGAAACATAAACTTTTTGCGCAAAAGTTTTGTGTTTCCCAAAACTTCTTGTATATTTGCAGGCGTAAACATACAATATTGTAGTATTAAACCAAATATTAGTGGTTAAAATATCAGATATGTAAAGTTAAGATGGAAGATTATTCTGACTATTCAGCACCAGAACTGGTGAGAATGCTTGGCAGTCGTTTTAAGGACTATCGGCTCAGAGCCAATATGACACAGAAAGAGGTGGCAGAGATGGCTGGACTATCTGTGCTGAGTGTCTATCGGTTTGAAAATGGTACGGTGACAAATATCTCGCTCAGTACGTTCCTACTGCTAATGAAGGCAGTGGGCTGTATCAATGACCTGAACGAACTGATGCCTGAACAGCCAGAGTCACCTTATTTATATAAAGAGGCCAAGAAGATTCAACGTGTAAAGCACAAGCGAGTATGAGAGAGGTTTTAAAAGTATTTCTATGGGGCCAGGAGATTGGTCGTTTGACGTGGCATGATGCCAGAAAGACCACATTTTTTGTCTATAATCCAGAGTTCCTGAAAGGTTCTTTGGATGTGGCTCCGCTCGCAGCCTCCATCCATCACCCATTGAGTACACGTGCCATCTTCGGCGAAGTAGAACGTATTTACCAGAAACTGCCATCCTTCATAGCCGACTCTCTACCAGATGCATGGGGAAACCAACTCTTTGAACAATGGCGAAAAGAAAACAAGCTTACAGAAAGGAGTGTGACCTCTTTAGAGAAACTGGCATTCATTGGCAAGCGTGGTATGGGTGCTTTGGAGTTCGTGCCAGAAATTGAGCGCGGCACAATGAACGACAGGATAGACATCAAGGCATTGGCAGACCTGGCTGAGAAGATTGCCATCGAGCATGAAAACGTGAGCATCCTGCCTGATGAGTCTTTGACTTTACAATCGTTGATAGCCGTTGGCACCTCTGCTGGTGGACGTCAGCCCAAAGGTATTATAGCCATGAATCGTGAGACTGGTGAGATTCGCAGCGGTCAGGTAGATTTAGAACCTGACTACGATTACTATATCCTAAAGTTTGGTGATAAGGCGCGTTCGTCAGCAGAACTGGAACAGACTTATTACGAGATGGCATTGGCTGCAGGCATCAATATGATGGAGTCTCGCTTGCTTGAGGTAGATGGAACAAGACATTTCCTCACTAAGCGATTCGATCGTAATGAGGCAGGAAAACTGCATACGCAGACATTGGCAGCAATGGATCCAGAAGCCGACTCATACGAAAAGCTTTTTGCAGTATGTCGCAAACTACATCTACCTGAAGTGGATTGCCAAGAGCTCTTTCGCCGTATGGTGTTCAACATCCTTGCCAACAACACCGATGACCATCATAAGAACTTTACGTTCATCATGGATCGTCAAGGCACATGGCGACTATCGCCTGCCTACGACATGACCTATATTTTTGACACAGGCGGCTATCTGCCCAATAAGGAGCATTGCCTGATGATTGGCGGCAAATATCAGGATATCACACTCGCTGACGTGATTTTGTTTGCAAACGAGAATGGCATCCGCGCACCTAAGTCCATCATCCGCAAAGTAGCTGCGGCTGTGTCGTCATTCAGAACAATGGCAGAGAAAAACGGCGTCTCTGATGAATGGACGGGCCGAGTAGAGACCGCCATCATCGACCATCTGAAAGCATGGGGAGAATGGCAAGAGGAAAGTGCTACAAAAGAATGGACCATCAATGGTCACTCCGTTTCTGACATCCGTATTGGGCAAGCCTATAAAGGCAATTTCCATCTCTTTGCTACTATTGATGGCAAGAAGCGCAAATACGTCATTGGCAAGAACAAGGAAGAGTTCCCAATGATAGAAAAGACAGGCATTGCTAACCTCAGCGCTGAACAACTGAAAGCGATGGTTGAGCGCAGTTTCAATATGGTCTCACCACTTCCGTAAACTTCAGGTGCAAAGGTACGGCAGTTTTCCCATACTCACAATACCTTTAGCATGTTATTTGCATACATCCACTCGTCCTTATTTAAAGCCCCTTCTCGTTTCTTTCTAAAAAAATATCAGCGGTAACGCGCTTTTCTTTTTCTGAGCCATTTCACTTTTCATTCGTTCTATGGCCGACTTAAAGAAAACGAGGTATGTCAAGCGATATGTTTCAACTGAACCTTCTCCTGAACCAGAGGGAGAATACAGGGTCGGTGATGTAAAGCTGCTTCATCTCGGAATAAATCAGGTCGGCATGAATGAGGGCATCGCGTAGACGGACAAAGTTCGAGGGGGATCCAAGATCAAAAGACTTGCGTACCTGTTTTTCATTGAAACCTGTATGTATGCCTGAGACAATGGCACGAAGAAGATTCATCTGGTAGGCTGACAGCGGCTCGACCTGCTGCATATAAAGCATCTCGTTAGTGCTGATAAGTTGGCTGATAGCTGGGACTATCATGTCTTCCGTGACCGTGTCGCCTTCGGCGGTCATATAGTAAATGATGGAGGCAAGATGCTGAACATAGGACGGATAGCATTCGACTTCTTCGCAGATGCGTGTGGCAAGGTCATTGCTGATGCTGCGATTGTCATGCTTGAAATGGCTGACGATATAGGGCAGCCAGTCACTGACAGGTATTTTCTGAAGCCAGATGAGATCACCGAACTGATAGAAAGGCATGCTTCGATTCAAAAAGATGGCACTCATCATGTGCTGTCTGCTACCAAAGAGACAGTAACTGGCATGCTGGTGATGCTGCCAAGCAGCACGCATGCGAGCCTGAATACTGCGGCTGTCAGTCCATTCGCCCACCTGTTGAAATTCGTCGATACAGACTATGATGTGTTTCCCCTTGCGTATGGCAATCTCTTCGGCCATGTTTAATACTTGTTCTGGCGTATGGGTCTCAGGCGTGATGCCCAGCGATACGCTAAATTCTGAGGATGGATCAGGAGAAAGGGATAGCTTTGGTGTTAGGCGTAACAGGAAGTCGCGTGCTTCTTCCATCCACAGTTGGGCCTTTGAAGCCGTCTGTTGGAGTAGGGCAGAAACAAAGGCATTGTAGAACTCGTATTCTGTCTTACATCCAAAAATGTCTAAGTAGACCGTAATAATTTTTTCATTATCTTGTAATTGTCGGCATACATGTTTTACCAAGGAGGTTTTTCCCCACCGACGTGGTGAGATGAGAATGGTATTCAATCCACCTTCGAAGTCCTTCCGCAAACGTTGACTTTCTTCTGTTCTTCCCGTAAAGTTAAAGTCATCTACGGCCACTCCATAAACAAAACTTTTTTCCATAACTTCCTGATTTTAAATGCAAAACTACATAAAACAAACAAATTACACAACATTGTGATTCACAAAGTTGTGTAATTTAGTAATTATTAGGATTTCTCACTCCCAGATACATCCGAATCAGCGTGGAGCCGATGGAGATTTCGTGTTTTCTAAAAAATGACCAGTGGTAACGCGTTTTTCTTTTTCTGAGCCATTTCACTTTTCACTCGTTCTATGGCCGAGTTAAAGAAAAACGAGATAAGGAACTCGTCCGTCCCCTCTGTACGTATCTGTGTCAGGGCAGAGATATAAGATGCCCGATCTTCCAGTTTAACAATCAGCAAAGGATGCCCAGCACGAAGAAGGATGAAGTTTGAAAGCAAGCGTCCTTTTCTGCCCATTAGGGGCGGACGGAATTCAACAAAGCAATCGGTTTGAGCCAAGCTTAAACCGATTGTCTTTTTTATGATCCGCTATTAGAATCCAAGTCTCGATTCTTCCAGAAGGAATGGTATGACACCAATGTAGACAATACCGTCCTCATCCGTCCATTGCTTAGTGTTCCCATCAACAATGACTATCTTACGGAAAAGATCGCCGGAGTTTTTCAGCGAGAAAGTCTCCTGATTCTTCTTTTCCTCACTATCTACATTCAGAGCCGACTGAATGTAGATTTTTTCTTGTCCTGTATTGACCACAAAGTCAATCTCATATTGTGATTGCTGCTTCTTGCCATCCTTCACTCGGGTGAGCTCCACCACGCCCACGTCAACACTGTATCCCCTGCGTACCAGTTCGAGGTATATCATGTTCTCCATAAGATGACTCCTCTCCTGCTGGCGGAAGTTCAGCTTGGCATTTCTCAGTCCCAAGTCCATGGAATAATACTTCTGGGTGTTCTCGAAATATCGTTTGCCCTTCACATCGTAACGTTTTGCGCCCATGAATAGGTAAGCATCCTCCAGATAGTCTAAGTAGTTCTTAATGGTATGGTCGGAAGTGCTACGCTTCATCAGCGTACCCGCTGCATTGGCAAGGTTATGCGGATTGGTTAGCGAGCCGACAGCAGATGAAAGCGAATCAATCAGGGCATCCAGCACCTCATCATCCTTCAGTTTATATCGCTCCACAATATCCTTGACATACACGTTCTTGTGCAGACCCTTGAGATATTTTCGCTTCTCAGCCTCATCATTCTCTGTAACGGCCAATGGCATACCTCCAAACATAAGATACTCTTCCAAGGCATCGGCTTTTTCTAATCCCGAATAAGCGTAATATTCATTGAAGGACAAGGGATATACCTTGATCTCCGTACCACGATCACGGAAATTGGTAACGATATCCGTTGACAGCATCTTAGAGTTGGAGCCAGTAACATATATGTCTAGATTGCTTCGTGCCATCAGGTCATTGAGGATGTCATAGAAGGTGGTATAAAGCAAGTCTATGTCCTCCTCTGGCACAAGACGTACATCTACATCCTCGTTTTTCACCTTGTAGGACAATTGTATCTCATCAATGAAGACGTAATATCGTTTGCTTTCATCATGAGTCTTACCAACCACATATTCGTACAATTCATTTGGATTCCTGTACTTCATGTTGGCTTTCCTATCCAGTGCTATTTCAATGAAACAGTCTTCAGGGACTCCCTCTGACTTGAGGTAATCCTTATATAAGGTAGACAGAAGGAATGATTTGCCACAGCGACGGATACCACTGATTATTTTCACTTTTCCATTCCAGCGCTTGTTAAGCAGTGCTTCTACATATTGTTCTCTCTTGATAATCATGATCCCACTATACTTACTGCAAAAATTATCGAATCATTCGACCGTTTTTGCAGTGCAAAGATAATGTGTTTTCTTAAACTATGCAAATAAATGGCTTATTTTATGACGTTTCAGATCTCATGTTATTGTCTGCAAAAATACTAATAAGTAATTATATACATCCAAACAACAAAAATTCTTTCATTCACTCGTCCTTATTTAAAGCCCTTTCTCGTTTCTTTCTAAAAGAATACCAGTGGTAACGCGCTTTTCTTTTTTTGGGCCATTTCACTTTTCATCCGTTCTATAGCCGACCTGAAAAAGAATGAAATCAGGAACTCGTCAGTTCCCTCTGTACGAATCTGTTTAAGGGCAGAGATATAAGAAGCTCGGTCTTCCAGTTTAATAATCAACAATGGATGACCTGCACGAAGGAGGATGAAGTTTGAAAGCAACCGTCCTGTTCTGCCATTACCATCGCGGAAAGGATGCAAATACTCGTAGTACCCATGCCATTTTGCCGCCACCACCATGGGATGCTGCCCTTCGGCCAATGCCCTCTCTGTCGATTCCATGAGCTTTGGCACACGAGCAATCAGTACCTCATGGTCACCAAAGACGGTATCGCCTGCCGCCATATCCTCTGTAGTATATTCTCCCGCTACAGCACCAGGTACCCTATAGCTTAATGTATGCTCTGTCGCCAATCGGTTGATCTCTTTCAGCAAAGCCTCATCAAACGGTGCATCCAAGTGACTCACCATGTAATCAAACGCACGGAAATGATCAGCCATCTCCGTACATTCCAACAGCGAGCGGCCTACAGGAATCATCGCCATCCCTTGCTCTCGCAGGATTCTCGTATCATCTACCGTAAACGAGTTTCCTTCGATGGCACAGGAATGCGCAGAAAACAGAATCTCGTTATATTCCATCCACTGTTTACGTCCCATTTTCTCAGCCACTTTCTGCTGATACTCCTTTCGGACGCTTTCGTATTCCTCTATCTCCGTTTCAAACATCGCCTGCAAAATTACGAATTAGTCAGTAGATATCCAAACAATATAAGTTTTTTTCATTCCCTTGAACTGTGTCGTATGAGAAAAAAAAGAGAAAACGTTTGGCTTTTCCAAGAAAACAGCGTACCTTTGCACCCGTCTTACGCACTGGGCCGCGATGGTGGAATGGTAGACACGAGGGACTTAAAATCCCTTGACCAGAAATGGTTGTGCGGGTTCGAGTCCCGCTCGCGGCACAACACTTGCAAAGCAAGAAATGTGTAAAAGCGGTCGTCAAGACCGCTCGCGGCACAACACTTGCAAAGCAAGAAATGTGCAAAGCGGTCGTCAAGACCGCTCGCGGCACAACACTTGCAAGGCAAGAAATGTGTAAAAGCGTTCGTCAAGAGCGCTCGCGGCACAAAAAATAAGAGCATCCCGGAGGATGCTCTTGTTTTTTTAGGTTTAGTTGATATTAGTTCAGAGCGTCAGCCAGCTCAGCACCAGCCTTGAACTTAGCCACCTTCTTAGCAGCAATCTTGATCTTAGCCTTTGTAGCGGGGTTGATACCCTCGCGAGCGGGACGCTCAGCAACAGCGAATGTACCGAAGCCAATGAGAGCAACCTTGTCACCAGCGATGAGGGCATCCTTGATAGCAGCTACAGTAGCATCGAGAGCCTTTTTTGCATCAACCTTAGAGAGACCAGCACCAGCTGCAATCTTCTCAACCAATTCAGTCTTGTTCATAATTTTTTGTTTTAAAAGTGTGAAAATAAAGATGTTTGTAAAAAATATGACGCAAATATAAGACAATCTATTCATAAAACAAACAAAAAACCCGAAAAAATGCATTTTTTAATGAAAAAAAACGGTATAACGGCTGTTTTTGTACTTGGAAAGAGATATTTTTAGTAATTTTGCGCCCAAATTGAATGTTAACATACAAGTAACGAAAGAGAATAGCAAAGTGTTTCAAAGCATACCTACCATTACCAAAAATCTGCTCATCATCAACGTTCTTGCCTATTTGGCGACGCTGGTGCTGGGACCCTCTGGCGTGGACCTGACCGAGTGGGGTGGACTGCATTTTTTCATGGCCAGCCATTTTCATCTGTATCAGTTCCTGACGTATCAGTTCCTTCACGGGTCGTTCACCCATCTGTTCTTCAATATGTTTGCCCTTTGGATGTTTGGCGTAGTGATGGAACAGGTTTGGGGACCGCGCAAGTTCGTGCTTTACTACCTGTTGTGTGGCATCGGTGCCGGACTGGTGCAGGAGGTGGCCCAGTTTGTCAACTTCTACCTTCGCATCTCATCGCAGGATGCCAGCGTGGGGCTGATTGACTTGTTCCAGATTGGCAGTATGGTGAGCCAACAGCTGAATGGGTGGGCCACGATAGGTGCTTCGGGAGCCGTCTATGCCATCCTGCTGGCTTTCGGCATGACTTTTCCCGAGAACCGCCTCTATATGTTCCCTATTCCCATCCCCATCAAGGCCAAGTGGTTTGTCGTGGGCTATGCTGCTATTGAGCTGATGATGGCTTTCACCTCACCTGGCGATGGTGTGGCCCATACGGCTCATCTGGGCGGCATGCTCTTCGGCTTCTTCCTCATACGCTACTGGCAGCGCCATCCCAGTATCGACTACGACCTGGGACGTGGCCGGCAGTTCTTTGACAACATGAAGCGTCGCTTCGACCAGCACACCACCCAGCAGCGCAATACTGAGTGGAAAGTGACACCTGGTGGCGGTGGAAGCACCCCTAAGCGTGAGACCGATATGGAATATAATGCCCGCAAGCAGCAGCGGCAGGCTGAAATAGATGCCATTCTCGACAAGATCAGCAAGAGCGGATACGACAGTCTGACCAAGGCCGAGAAGCAGCGGTTGTTTGAAGCCAGTAAGGAGTAATGGTTCAAATACTGAAAAGCTTCGTTCTCAATCTGTTAGCGGGAGCCAATGTGGCCATAGTGGTGCTGATGCTCTTGACGGGCTACAGCTATCTGCTGCACCCCGAAAGCTATCCCCTGCTGGGCTGCATGGGCATGGTGTTCCCCTTCTTCCTGCTGGCCAACCTTCTTTTTGTTCCCGTGTGGGTGCTGCTCAGCTGGAAGCGCCTGTTCATCCCCGTGATGGGCTTCCTGCTGGCCTATCCCTCCATACGTGTCTTCATCCCCCTCCATGGGCAGAGCCAACCTCCTGAGGGTGCCCTCCGCATCGTGTCTTACAATGTGTGCACCTTTGGTGGCAACTATAAATACGAACAGGCCTTCGATACCGTCTTCACCTACCTGAAGGCTCAGAAGGCCGATATCGTATGTCTGCAGGAAGACATGCACACCCCTCTTTCCGACTATGAGCGTTACTATCCTTACAACGACACCAGTTGTGTATCCTCTGTGCCGACCAGAGGCTACAACTATATGGGCATACACACCCGTTTCCCTATTCTGAAGAAAGAGAGAATCAACTATCCCTCGAAGACGAATGGCTCGGTGGCCTATTTCCTGCAGGTCAACGGCGACACCGTCATCGTCATCAACAACCATCTGGAGAGCAGTCATCTTTCCACGGACGACCGCAACCGCTACGAGGAGATGCTGAAAGGCACCGTGGTTAGCGATACCGTGACGGTGGAGACGGCCCTGCTTGCCGGCAAGCTGGGTGAGGCCATGGCCATCAGGGCCGTCCAGGCCGACAGCGTACACAGCTACGTGGAACGTCACAGCCGCTATCCCATCATTGTCTGCGGTGACTTCAACGACACCTCTGTCTCTTACGTCCGCCATCGCATTTCCCAGGGGCTTACCGACTGCTATGTGGAGACTGGTCGCGGACTGGGACTGTCGTTCAACAAGCTTGGGTTCAACTTCCGCATTGACCACCTGATGTGCTCTAACCATTTTATTCCGTACGCGTGCGAAATTGATGATAAAATGGATGCCAGCGACCATTATCCGGTGCTTTGCTGGCTCGAAATGGCCGAAAAACCTTAAAAAATGTACAATAATAGGGTAGAAATTTTATGAAATGCAGAAAAATAGCTAAATTTGCAGGCTAAATTATGACTAAATAGCATAAAATCAATAAATAACATAATAAAAACAATGCAAAACAAAGGATTAGTTAAGACTATTGCAGTGGCCCTTGCGCTCATCTGCTGCTTCTACCTTTCGTTTGGATGGGTGACCAGCCACTACGAGGCTAAGGCAGAGGCAATGAATGCCGAAGAGGCAGGTTCAGGCGATCGCTATCTCGACTCGCTCAAGAACACAAAAGTTTATCCCATCCCCGGCGATGGTGTTTTCAGCTGGTACACCTTCAAGCAGTGCCGCGAACTGCAGATCGGACTCGGTCTTGATCTGAAGGGCGGTATGAACGTTATCCTGGAGGTGTCGGTACCCGATGTCGTCGACGTGTTGGCCGACCACAAGCAGGATGCTGCCTACCAGAAGTCCATGGCCGAGGCCAAGAAGGACGAGGAGACCAGTCAGGAAGACTTTATCACCCTGTTCATCAACCGCTGGAAGCAGAATGGCGAAGGCCGTCCCATGGCTGCTATCTTCGCTACACAGCAGATGAAGGGAAAGGTGAGCACCCAGTCGACGGATGCCGAAGTGGAAAACGCCCTGCGTGCTGAAGTGCAGTCGGCTATTGATAATGCTGAGAACGTTGTGCGCCAGCGCGTCGACAAGTTCGGTGTCGTACAGCCCAACATCCAGCGTCTGGAAGGCCAGTCGCGCATCATGGTCGAAATGCCTGGTGTGAAAGAGCCGGAGCGTGTTCGTAAGCTGCTCCAGGGTTCGGCCAATCTGGAGTTCTGGGAGACCTACAACTCACAGGAGATTGTTCCCCTGCTCTCACAGCTCAACAGCCGCTATGCCATCCTGATGAGCAGCGAGCAGGCTACGGAGAGCACCGACAGCGTGGCTGCCGAAGAGACAGCTCAGGCCGACAGCACCGCTGCTGCCGCCGACATCGCTGCCAAGCTGAACAAGGCTGCCGACAAGAAGATGGACAGCAAGATGAAGGAAGAGGCTCTGAAGCAGAACCCCCTCTTCGCTGTGTTCCAGCCCATTCAGGGTCAGGGACTGGCCATCGTAGGCTATGCCCTGGCTCGTGATACTGCTGATGTCAACAAGGTTATCTACTCTGATCTGGCTGGCCAGATTCTGCCTGCAGAGCTGAAGCTCCGCTGGGGTGCCAAGGCCGAGGACTTCGGCACAGGTGCCAGCGGTGACGTGTTTGCCCTCTATGCCCTGAAGATTACCGAGCCTAATGGACGCGCTCCGCTGGAGGGTGATGTCATCACCAGTGCCAAGGACGACTTCGACCAGATGGGTCATCCCTCTGTGTCGATGGAGATGAACAGCGACGGTGCCCGTCGTTGGTCACAGATCACCAAGCTGAACCTGGGCAAGGCCGTGGCTATCGTGCTCGACGACGCTGTCTACTCAGCTCCCCGCATCCAGTCACAGATTGACGGTGGCCGCTCGCAGATCACCGGTAACTTCACCATTGAGGATACCAAGGACCTGGCCAACACGCTGAACTCAGGTAAGATGCCGGCTCCTACACGTATCGTGCAGGAAGAGGTGGTAGGCCCGTCACTCGGTCAGCAGTCCATCAACCAGGGTATCATTTCGTTTGCCGTGGCCTTCGTACTGCTCATGATCTACATGATCTGCCTGTATGGCTTCATCCCCGGTATCATCTCCGATATCGCTCTGCTGTTCAACCTGTTCTTCACGCTGGGCATCCTCACCTCGTTCCAGGCCGCACTGACCATGCCGGGTATTGCCGGTATCGTGCTGACGCTGGGTACTGCCGTCGATGCCAACGTGCTTATCTACGAGCGTACCAAGGAAGAGCTGCGTCGCGGTCTGAACGTCAAGGAGGCCATCGCCAAGGGTTACTCTAACGCCTTCTCGGCCATCTTCGACTCTAACTTCACTTCGCTCATCACCGGTATTATCCTGCTCTACTTCGGTACAGGTCCTGTGAAGGGCTTCGCCACCACCTGGATCATCGGTATCGTCGTATCGTTCTTCACCGCTGTGTTCATGACCCGTCTGGTCTATGAGAACCGCATGAAGAAGGACAAGTGGCAGAACCTCACCTTCACCACGAACTTCTTTGTCAACAAGATGTTCGTCGGCACGAAGGTCAACTTCATGACCAAGTATAAGGCCAGCTTCACCATCTGGGGTATTGCTGCCGTCTGCTTCATCATCAGCTTCGCCGTGCGCGGTCTGAGCCGCAGCATCGACTTCACCGGTGGTCGTAACTACGTGGTGACACTCGACAAGGCCAGCCATGTAGAGGATGTGCGTGCAGCCCTCGAGGGTGCCTTCGTCAACACCATTGGCGACAAGGCCGGTCAGCCTGCCAACACCAGCGTCATCGCTCTGGGTACCGACAACAAGACCGTGCGTATCTCTACCAACTGGGATATCGAGTCCAACAACCCCGAGGTTGACGACCAGGCCGAGGATATTCTCTACGAGACCCTCACCAAGGCAGGCTTTGTGAGCCAGGCCGACATTCAGGACTTCAAGAACCCCGATGTTCGCGAGGGCGGTTCCATCATCTCGTCGGCCAAGGTAGGCCCGTCGGTGGCTAAGACCATCACCTACGGAGCCATCATCTCGGTCATCATCGCTCTGATAGCCATCTTCATCTACATCTTCGTACGCTTCCGCAACCTCGCCTTCTCGGTAGGTGCCATCGTGGCTCTGGCCTTCGATGCCCTGGTGGTGCTCGGCTTCTACAGCGTATGCTGGGGCTGGCTGCCCATGACGCTTGAGATCGACCAGGTGTTCATCGGTGCTATCCTCACCGTGATAGGTTACTCTATCAACGATAAGGTGGTGGTGTTCGACCGTATCCGTGAGAACATCAACCTCTATGGCAAGCGCGACCGTCAGGTGATCTTCAACGACTCGCTGAACCAGACGCTGGCCCGTACCATCAACACCTCGGTGACCACGTTCCTCGTGCTGATCATCATCTTCATCTTCGGTGGCGACAGCATCCGTTCGTTCTCGTTTGCCATGATCCTGGGCGTTGTCTTCGGTACGCTGTCATCTATCTTCATTGCAGCTCCCACGGCCTATCTCACCATGGGTAAGACCATCAAGGAAGAGGAAAAGGCATAAGGCCTATACCTTATATAATATAATACGGGCGGTGTCGCAACGATGTGACACCGCCCGTTTTTCTATTGAATAGTCTCATAACAGGACAACCCACGAACACAGGGATTTACTAATGTGCCAAAATAAGTGGCGGCTTCTTTGAGAAACCGCCACTTAGTCTGAAGTCTATAGTCTTTCTGTAGTCTGTAGTCTATTGTTTGAAGTCTGTAGTCTATAGTCTGTAACCTTCATCTATAGTCTGTTACATGCCCTTGCGCGAGCCGGAAATCTTGCAGGGGAACCAGAAGGAGGCAACAGTCTTCTTGTCGTATTCAGTATCCATGTAGAACTCGCCTTCGAGTATGTCTATGATGGCCTTGCAGATGGAGAGACCGAGTACCGATGTATCGTTGACATGGGTCAGCGCATCTTCCCTCTGGAGCAGCGAGTAGATGTCGGCACCGATGATGGTAGACTGTCCGATGCCCGAATAGGTAATGGTAACCTTGAGTCCCTTACGCTCTTTACCGTATTTGATGATGATGTCGCCCTGGGTAATATGGTTGGCGGCGTTCGTCAGCAGATGCATCATGAGCTGGTGCATGAAGTTCGTGTCGAGGACGGCATGACAGTGGGGCGAGAGGTCTGTGGAAACACGCACGGACACATCGGGCTTGGTATGATTCAGTGCCTCACGACGATAGGATGCCATCAGCTCCGTGAGGTTGACGTCTATGAAGGTGAAAGAAGGGGTGATGCCCTCGAATTTTGATAATTCCAACAGCTTTGTGACGAAATCGATGAGCTGTTTGGTGTTGTCATTGATATTAGTGGCCAACTCCTTCACTTGAGCAGGTCGCAGGTTCTCATCCTTTTCCTCAAGAATCATGTTGCTGAAGCCCAAAATGGCGTTCAATGGTGCGCGCAGGGTATGGCTAACGTTGTCGATGAAAGCAGACTTCAGCTGCTCGCTCTTCTGTGCACGCTTCACTTCTTTTCTCATCAGTTTGATGTAGTGCTGATGCAGAAAATAGTAAGCGATGGCAAAGGCTACGATAAGCAGGCAAATGGTTAAGATGATTAATTTCATAGTGATAATATTTTATAGATGTAAAAGAATTTCTACGCTAATCAATTGCAAAGATACAGCTTTTTTCAAATTAAATACATTTTTTGACCACTTTTTCATATTTTTGCAACAGATTAATGATTTAATTGAAAAAAATAAGGTATCTTTGCGTTACGAAACAAAATACTATACGTTTCTTTTTTTTTAAAAAGGTGACAGGGTGACAGAATGCCGATGTACAGGGCGTTTGCACCCTTTTTAAGGGTGACAGGAGGTGACAGAAGGGTGACAGGTAGGAAAAGAGGATGGCAGGTTGCTTGAAGCCATTGAATTCTCGAGAGAATTCAGTGGTCTAAACGTCATTTACACCTGCTAAACAGCCTCTTTAGCAATGAATTCTCTCGAGAATTCAGTTACAAATAAGGGCTTTGCAGTAGCAAATAGCATGCTCTTTGCAGTTAATAACGTATGACAATAAACAATGAAAGGATGAACAACCAAAGAAAAGTATTGATGAGGTATCTCTTCCGCCATGAGTGGAAGGAGAAATTTGTGACACTCAGCGAGATTGCCGAGCAGATAAGAAAAGGGAAGTACCAGAATCGCGTGGATGCCGCAAGGGGATTCAAGGAGATAGCCATAGAAGGGGGAATGGTCTGTGGGCCGATGGCGGCAGAGGAGCTGCCTGAGGTCATGCCGTCGAAGGGCGAACAGGGACAGTATACCGGACTGGTACTGCTATCGTTCAGTGTCGAAGAGGGTGTTGAGACGATGGAGCGGCTGCGGCGTGCAGTGAACCTGTGGGAGCAGACGCTATTGTCCTTTGTCAGCGCCACGGGTCAGTCGCTGGAAGTGATCGTACTTTATCGTCTGACGGGCGGCGGCCTGCCTGCCGACAAGGAGCAGATAGCGCTGTTTCAGCAGTATGCCTACAAGCGGGCAGCAGAGTTCGGCTATGCGTCGACAGGCTTCAAGCCCGACGAGGTGGCTCACGACGGCACCGAATCGTTCCGCATCTCCAGCGACCCCAGCATCTACTATCACCCTGAGGCCACTCCCATCGAGATGCCACAGCCCACGGAACCGCTGACGGAGGAGTCGGCACAGATGGTGGGCAGACCTGCTGAGGTGAAGCTCGATACCGAGGTACTGCCCGGCTACACCCGACGCGAGATGGATGCCACGAAGTTCAACTTCATCTGCCGCGAACTGGCCAACGATGAAGAGACTGACGAGGAAAACTACCTGATGAAGCTGGCCACAGCATGCTGCAAAGCAGGTATCGACAAGGAGCTGGCCATCAAGGAAACCATCTGCATGTGGATGTTCTTCCGAAAGGACGTTCTGGTGCGCTCCACCTTCAACGCGGCCTACGAACAGCATCCCTTAGGGCGTAAGAATCCGGTGGAGCGTACACTGATGCACCAGCAGCTGCTCGAAGAGTTCCTTCGGAGCCGCTACCTATTCCGGCGCAACAGCGTGACGGGCGACCTGGAGTATATGGAGAAATACCGCTATGTCCTGTGGTGGAAGACGCTGACGGAGGAAGCCCGCAACGACATGAACAATGCGGCCATCATGGAAGGCATCAAAGCGTGGCCGAAAGACCTGGACCGCGTGCTCATCTCAGAACATACGGAAACCTATGACCCCGTTCGCGAGTGGCTCAACGGCTTGCCCCGATGGGACGGCCATGACCGTTTGGGCGAGATGGCCGACCGTGTGAAAACACAGGCCACCGGCTGGCGCGAGAACTTCAAGATATGGATGCGCTCGATGGTAAGCCAGTGGCGGGCTGGGCGCGACGCACTATACGGTGCCCAGATGGTGCTGATGCTGGTGGGCGGACAGGGTACGCGGAAGTCAACCTTCATGCGCCTGCTGATGCCCCGAGAACTGATGCCCTATTACATTGACCGCATCGACTTTGCCAACAAGAAGGAAGCCCTGCGGGCGTTGAGCCGTTTTCTGCTCATCAACATCGACGAGTACGACCAGGTCAGCAAAACGCAGATGGCCTTCCTGAAGCACCTCATCCAGCGCACCGACGTGAAGGAACGCAAGCTCTATAGCACCACCTTCGAACAGAGCCGGCGCTATGCCGCCTTCTGTGCCACAACCAACTCGCTTGTGCCGCTGAAGGACGACAGCGGCAGCCGTCGCTATCTGGTCGTCGAGGTCAGCGACGTGATCGACACCAATACGCAGGGCGACCGGCAGATAGACTACCGTCAGCTCTATGCCCAGATTGTGTATGAGATAGAAAACGGCGAGGAATATGCATTCACGGGCGAACGCGAAAAACAGATCATAGACCAAAACACCGACTACTACGAGACACCGAACATCGTTGCCCTGTTCGAAGACCTGTTCCGAATGCCCCAGGCTGGCGACCAGACCTTACTGCTGAGTCCCACCGAGATTCTCAACCGTATCAAGGAGATGAGAAAGATAAATGTGGTCAACCTATCAAACGCCACGCTCATAGGTAGTTACCTCCACCGAAACGGCTACCAGAAAGGGAAGGGAGAGAAGCGACGCTGCTATCTCGTAGCCCTGAAAAGCTGACACCCTTCTGTCACCTTCTGTCACCCTTAAAAAAGGTGCAGATGTCCTGTACATCGGCATTCTGTCACCCTGTCACCCATTTTTATAAAAATTACAGTATATGAAATACAAAATCGTCAAAGAAACCAAGCCCACGCTGAAGACCTTCGGCAAGTACAAGGCCCAGGCCGTACACCATGAAGAGGTGGACAGCGAACAGATTCTGAAAGAAGTAGCCAAACGTTTGGGCACCTCCGAGGGCGACGTCCTCGGTGTGATGATGGGCCTGTCGGCCGTCATCGCACGCCATCTGCGCAATGGCGACAAGGTGAGGCTCGACACCTGGGGACTGATGAAACTCGAAATTGAGAGCGACAAGGTGGAAAGTCCCAAAGACTTTCGACCGAAGAAGCACATCCGTGGCGTACGCCTCCACTTCCTGCCCGAAAGCGAGAACGGCAAGCCTGAGCTCTATCAGGGCCTTAAGTTCGAGAAGGAGAAGTAGTGAAATATTTTGAATAGAGCACATTATTTCACCTGTTTTTTTTATACTTTTGCAACTATTATTTGAATTTCTGTTGAAAAAGATGTCGCTATACAATCCCTTTCAGACCGTAAGGAAGTCGGGCTGGCTGCTCTTGCTGATGCTGCTTTTCTGCATGGCAGGGAGATGCGTGGCACAGGATGCTTTCACTTCGCAGCCGCTATCCGATAGCGTCTTTGCCGTGATGCAGGGCAGGAGCTATCCTGAGGGCTGTACCGTGAAGCGCGCCGACCTGCGCTACCTCACCGTGCTGCATGTCGATGCACAGGGTGAGACGCACCGTGGCGAGCTGGTGTGTCACAAGACGATTGCCGACGATCTGCTCTACATCTTCAAGGAGCTCTATAAAGCCCGCTATCCTATTGAGCGCATGCGGCTCATCGATAACTATAATGCCGACGACGAGCTGTCGATGACGGCCAACAATACCTCCTGCTTCTGTTATCGTGTCGTGGCAGGCTCGAACCATCTGTCGAAGCATGCCCGTGGGCTGGCCATTGACATCAACCCGCTGTATAATCCTTGCGTGAAAGGTCATAGGGTACAGCCTGAAGCAGGCCGCCCCTATGCTAACCGCTCGCGCGCGTATCCTTATAAAATAACGAGAGGCGACCTGCTTTGGCGACTATTCACCGAGCGTGGCTTCAAGTGGGGCGGTGCCTGGCGCTTGCTGAAAGATTGGCAACACTTTGAAAAGTGAAAAGAAAGACCCCTCCCAGCCTCCCCTGTAAGGGGAGGAGAGTGGTGGGAGGAGAGAGGAGAGTGGAGAGTGAATAATGAAAAGTGAAGAATAGGATGCTTGCAAGTCATTTTTACGAAGGCCTTGTAGAGGCCGGATGCGATGAGGCGGGACGCGGCTGTCTGGCTGGCGCTGTGTATGCGGCTGCGGTTATCTTGCCGCCCGACTATAAGAACGCGTTGCTCAACGATTCGAAGCAGCTCACCGAGAGGCGGCGCTACCAGCTGCGTGAGGAGATAGAGCGCGATGCCGTCAGCTGGGCCGTGGGCATCGTGTCGCCGGAGGAGATCGACCATATCAATATCCTCAATGCCTCTATTCTGGCCATGCACCGCGCCTTGGACCAGCTCTCTGTGCGGCCGCAGGCCGTCATTGTCGACGGCAACCGCTTCAAGCCGTATCAGACCCTTCCTTATACCACGATTGTAAAGGGCGATGGCAAGTATCTATCCATTGCTGCCGCCTCCATTCTGGCCAAGACTTATCGTGACGACTATATGAATCGTCTGGCCGAGGAATATCCGCAGTATGACTGGCTGTCGAACAAGGGCTATCCCACAAAGAAGCACCGTGAGGCCATCCGCCAGTATGGCATCACCCCCTACCACCGCCGCAGCTATAATCTGCTGGGCGATGGTCAGCTGTCGTTTGATTTTGGTGAATAGGCTGTGGCTGCCTTCTTCTTGAAGGGTGTTAAATGATGGGCAGGGAGATGCCGCAGATCTTCTGGTAGACATCGAGGGCATAGACATCGGTCATGCCGGAGATGTAGTCGATGACGGCCATGAGGCGTGTTTCCAGAAGAGGGCTGTCAATGTCGTACTGACTGGAGACGCGGCCAATGAGCTGTTGCGAATAGTAGCGCTCGGGATGTTCAATGGCCTCGACCATCAGTTCCATGAGCGTGGCCATGATGCGATAACCCGACAGCTCGACATCGAGAACCGGCTGACTGCGATAGATGCGCTGGCGGGCCACCTCGGTGCAGACTTTGTAGGCCTGGCGTGGCTGGTTGCTGATGTTACCGATGAGCGAACCGCTGAAGGTTCCGGCCAGAATCTCTTCCTCGTGGGCCATGAAGGTCTGTACGCATTCGTTCTCCAGCATGCCGATGACGCATGCCCGCATGTATTGCACCTTCTCGTTCAGGTCGGTAAGCTCCTCGTCGTTGATGCGCTTCAGTATCTTTTCCCTGTCTGTCTCGCTGAAGAAGGCCAGCATCATCTGTGAGGTCTCCTCATAGGAGAGGATCTTCAGTTTGAAGGCATCCTCCAGGTCCATGATCTCATAGCAGATGTCGTCGGCAGCTTCCACGAGATACACCAGCGGATAGCGCGCCCATCGTTCCTGGTTGCCATCGGCCTGCAGCAAGGGTATGCCCAGCTGGTGGGCAATGGTCTTATAGTTGTCGTATTCGCTGGTGAAGAAACCGAACTTGTTCTTGGTGGCGTGGTTGGAGGGGAAGGGATATTTCACGATGGATGCCAGTGTGCTGTAGGTCATGGCGAAACCGCCCTGCCGACGGCCCTTGAAACTATGGGTGAGCAGTCGGAAAGCATTGGCATTACCGTCGAAGTGGGTGATGTCGCTCCAGAATGCTGCTGATACCATCCCTTTCAGATAATAGCCCTTACCCTCGGTGAAGAATGTCTGAATGGCTTTCTCGCCAGAGTGGCCGAAGGGGGGATTGCCCATGTCGTGGGCCAGGCAGGCTGTGGCTACAATCTGTCCTATCTCAGACACCAGCGGACTGAGCTCGTCGCCGTGTCGCTGTCGCAGTTGCTGGTAGACATCATTACCTAAAGACATGCCTACCGAGGCTACTTCGAGCGAATGGGTCAGGCGGTTATGCACGAAGACGCTGCCCGGCAAGGGAAACACCTGCGTCTTGTTCTGTAGACGACGGAAAGGGGCCGAGAAAATCAGACGGTCGTAGTCACGCTTAAACTCAGTACGGATTCCCGAGCTATGCTCAGGATGCCGGTGCTCCTGCCCCAGTCGGCAGTTCGATATCAGTTGATTCCAGTTCATAATGCTGCAAATGTAGTCATTTCCCTTGAAAAAACAAGGAAAAAGCACTATTTAACTATGTTGATAGTGCTTTTTCCATATTTAATCCGTATTTTTGCACCTTATTAAATAAATAGCTGTTCATGAAGATACAAGTTGTCAACCGAGGGCATCAGCCACTTCCGGCCTATGCCACCGAGCAGAGTGCAGGCATGGATCTCAGGGCCAACCTCAGCGAGCCCATCGTGCTGCATCCGCTGGAGCGTCGTCTCATCCCTACAGGAATATATATTGCCCTGCCCGAAGGCTATGAGGCACAGGTGCGCCCCCGTAGCGGCCTGGCCTTGAAACATGGGCTCACCGTGCTCAATGCCCCTGGCACTATCGATGCCGACTATCGCGGCGAAGTGGGCGTGGTGCTCATTAACCTGTCGAACGAGGATTTCACCATCAATGACGGTGAGCGCATAGCCCAGATGGTTGTTGCCCGCTATGAGCAGGCCGAGTTCGTAGAAGTGGAGGCGCTCAACGAGACAGAGCGTGGCAGCGGTGGCTACGGCCATACGGGAGTGAAGTGAGTGAATAGTGAAGAGTGAAGAGTGAATAGTGAGGAGTGATGAGTGCTGTGAAGATGAAATTCCTGTGGCTGGTTGTCGTGCTGGGCAGTTTACCGCTGCTGGCAGGAGCTGACGACTATGAGCAGCACCGCAAGTATGATACTTTCTTCCTGGAGGCTATGCTGGAGAGGCAGAGAGGGCATCATGATGCCGCCTTCAGTCTGCTGACCCGGTGTCAGGAGATCGACTCCACAGCTTCCGAAGCCTACTTCTTCCTGGCACAGTACTATTCCGAGATGAAGCAGGCCGACAAGGCGCTCTCCTATTTCCAGAAAGCAGCCCAGCGCGATACTGCTAACACCACTTATATGGAAGTTCTGGCACAGGCCTATATCTCCAAGGAGCGCTATGCCGATGCCATCACCGTAGTGGAACATCTCTACGAAACCGATAAGAGCCGGCAGGACCTGCTGGAGACGCTCTACAGGCTCCATTTGCAGCAGCATAGTTTCGAGAAAGCTATCGCCGTGCTCGATCGCATGGAGCTCATCGATGGTAAGAGCGAGCGGCTGTCGCTGGCCAAGAGCGGTCTCTACCTGCAGATGAACGAGCACGAGGCAGCCCTGAAGGAGGTGAGAGACCTCTCTGAGCGCTATCCCTATGACTTGAACTACCGCACAATCTATGCCAATACGCTGATGATGGCTGCCGGAGATGGCGAAGAGGGTCGCAGGGAGGAAGCCCATAGGGTACTGGCTGAGGTGCTGGCCGAAGAGCCTGACAACTACAGGGCTCAGGCATCTCTGCGTACTTATTATCTGGCCGAGAACGACAGTCTGAGGGCCGACTCGCTCACACGCAGTATCTTGCTGAACCCCGTGACGGCTCTCGAAGACCGGGTGAACTTGCTCAGGCAGGAGATCAGCAAGAGTGAGAATGCCGGTGGAGACAGCACCAACGTGCTGCGACTGTTCCACGAGATGTTGGCACAGCCCCATCCGGAGGCCGATATTGCAGAGTTCTGTGCTGCCTATATGAACCTGAAGAAGATGCCGCGCGATTCCATTGCTGCCATGCTCGAACTGGTGCTCACGCTGGCTCCCGACAATGCATCGGCACGTCTGCAGCTGGTGCAGAATGCATGGGAGGACAACAACAATGAACGTGTGGTGGCCCTCTGCCAGCAGGCTCGACAGTACAACCCCGACGAGATGGCCTTCTACTATTATCAGGGGATGGCCTATTACCGGCAGGAGGACCATGACCATGCGCTGGAGGCTTTCCAGAATGGCATCAGCGTCATCACCGACGAGAGCAACCCTGCCATCGTCAGTGATTTCTATGCCGTAATGGGTGACCTGCTCCACCGGAAAGGAAAGGTACAGGAGGCCTATGCCGCCTATGACTCCTGTCTGGCATGGAAGCCCGACAATATAGGCTGTCTGAACAACTATGCCTACTTCCTCAGTGTGGAGGGAAAGCAGCTCGACAAGGCAGAGCAGATGAGCTGGAAGACCATCAAGGCTGAGCCTCGCAATGCCACTTATCTGGATACCTATGCCTGGATACTCTTCAAGCAGCAGCGCTATGATGAGGCCCGCGTCTATATAGACCAGACCTTGCAGAACGACTCGGTCTTCAGCAGCGAAGTGCTCGAGCATGCCGGTGATATCTATGCCATGTGTGGCGACATCGACAAGGCGCTCCTGTACTGGCGGCAGGCTTTGGAGAAAGATCCGAAAAACAAAATGCTGAAACGCAAAACAAAAAAGAAAAAATACATACGCAAATGAAGTCATATCGAATCTTAATGGCCCTTGCATTGGCCGTAGTTCTCGGTCTTACATCGTGTATCACCAACAAGAAGAATGTCAGGGACATCACTACTGTCGATACCGACAGCATAGGTGAGAGAGAGTTCCTTGACTTGGTTCATCAATCGACCTCCACCTATTATTCAAAGTATGTGTCATCGAAGGTGAAGTTCACCATCGAGATGGGGCCGCAGAAAGTGAACCTTACCGGTAACCTCCGTATGAAGCGCGACGATGTGATACGTCTGCAGCTGATGGCTTTCGGCTTTGTCGAGGCTGGTCGCATAGAGTTCACCAAGGACTATATGCTCATCGTTGACCGTATCAACAAGCAATACTTGAAGACACCCTATAAGTACGTTGAGTTCCTGCGTAGCAGCGGCATTAACTTCTACACGCTTCAGGCGCTCTTCTGGGATGAGCTGTTTGTTCCCGGAAGCGATAATGTCAGCCACCGCTCGCTCGACAAGTTCTCTACCGACCTGGGGGGCGATGAGGCTGTCATCTATATGGAGCGTGGAGACATCAACTATAGTTGGCTGGCCAATCAGCACACGGGCCGCATCAAGATGGCCAACATCATGCATCGTGATCCCTACCGCGGCAACACCCAGCTCAACTGGAACTACAAGGGGATGGGCTCGCTCAATGGCAAGCCGTTCCCTAACGATATGGTCGTGACACTTACCATGCCCAAGAAGGAGCTGAAGATGAACATCAAGCTTAACTATTTGGGCAGTGATAACGAATGGGATACGCGTACCATCGTATCGGATAAATATCGCGAAGTGGAGGCCGACGAGCTGTTGCGCCGTATCATGGGAAGCCTGTAAGGACGGTTTTTTCCTGGCTGTTGTCGGATGCTTTCAAGCTATCACATGAAGAAAATCGTATTGTTGCTCATGCTGGCTCTCTTTGCCGCAGCCCTTCCTGCACAGCAGCGAAAGGGAAGCGGCAAGGCACCGTCTGCACAGCAGAAGACGGTGAGGAAGAAAACTACTCCAGCTAAGAAAACTACTCCAGTCAAGAAAAGTACTCCGAAAAAGACAGGCACTCCTGTCAGACAGCAGAACAAGCAGCAGAAGTCTCCGACGGTGAAAGGTCTTCAGAACGAGCGTAAGGAGCTGCAGGCCAAGCGTGCAGCCAATCAGCGCAAGCAGGAAGAGCTGAAACGGGGCGTAAAGCAGGGCATGGAGAACCTGATGATCCTTGATCAGGAGATAGCACAGAAGCGCCGTGTGGTCGATACCATCCGTAATGACATTGATCAGCTCACATCCTATATAGGACTGCTCGACCGTCAGCTCATTATCCTGCAGGAAGAACTTGAGGAGCGCCGCACACGCTATATGAAGAGCCTGCGTTATATGCATCGCCACCGTTCGGCACAGGATCAGCTGATGTTTGTTTTCAGTGCCGACAACTTTAACCAGATGTATCGTCGCCTGCGCTTCTCCCGTGAGTATGCTGCTTATCAGCGTGCGCAGGGCGAAGCCGTAAAACTGAAGCGACAGCAGGTAGAAGAGAAGAAACGGGAGCTGGCGGAGTCGCGCCATGAGAAAAACACACTGTTAGAGCGTGGTGAGCGCGAGAAGAAGCTGTTAGAGGGTAAGCAGAACGAACAGAAGGTTCAGGTGAACCAGCTGAAGAAGCAGCAGAAGACTGTTGAGGCCCTCATCCTTGAGCAGCAGCGCCGCGAAGAGGAGCTCAATGCCCGCATCGACCAGCTCATTGCCGAGGAGATAGCCCGCGAGAAGGCCCGTCAGGAGGCTGAAGCCAAGAAGAAGGCCGAGCAGGAGGCTGCCCGTAAGCGTGCTGAGGAACTGGCCCGTAAGAAAGCAGCTGCCGAGGCTGCCCGTAAGGAAAACGAGTGTCGCATTGCCGAGGCACGGAGGAAAGAGGAGGCTGCCCGGCGTGAGGCTGCCCGTGCCGCATCGCAAAAGGAGCGTGAAGAGGCTCAGCGCAAAGCACGTGAGGCGGAGGCTGAGCGCATACGTGCTGAGCAACAAGCCAAGGAAGATGACAATGCCCGACAGCGCGAGATTGCCGAGGCCAAGAAAGCTGAGGAAAGCTTCATGGAGCCTGCTGAAGACCGGCGGCTGAGCGGTAGTTTCGAACAGAACCGTGGGCGGTTGCCGCTGCCCATTACCGGCAGCTATCGTCTGGTGCGCGGATTTGGTACCTATTCGCCCGAGGGCCTTAGCCATGTGCGCCTACAGAGCAACGGCTGGCATCTGAAGGGACAGTCGGGAGCCAAGGCCCAGTGTGTGTTCGACGGTGAGGTCAGTGGAGTCTACTTCCAGGGCGGCACCTATATTGTCACGGTGCGTCATGGACGATATATCTCGGCTTATATCAATCTGGCCAGCGTCAGCGTGCGAAAGGGTCAGCGTGTGAAGACCCGTCAGGCACTGGGTTCTCTCGGAGCCGATCATACCATGCAGTTCCAGTTGCGCAACTGGAATACGTTGCTCAACCCCAGTGTATGGTTAGGTAGGTAAGCAATACCTTTGGAGCAAATTAATCATGGAATATGGCAAAGAAAAAGGAACAGGTCGAAGAGCCGTTAGAGAAACAGTTATGGAAGGCTGCCGACAAGTTGCGTAAGAATATTGACGCAGCAGAGTACAAACATGTGGTCCTCGGCCTCATCTTCTTGAAATACATCTCCGTGTCTTTTGAGAAACTCTATGCAGAACTGGTGAAACAGAAAGATGAAGGTGCAGACCCAGAAGACAAAGAGGAATACAAAGCAGAGAACATATTCTTTGTACCAGCCAATGCCCGTTGGAGTTATCTGGTTAGTCAGGCGAAGAATCCGCTCATCGGCAAATACATTGACGATGCAATGGATGTGATTGAGCGTGAGAACCCGTCTCTGAAAGGCGTGTTGCCCAAAGTATTCTCCCGTCCTAATCTTGATCCTACAAGTCTTGGCGAACTGATAGACTTGATAGGCAATAGCACACTTTCAAATGTCAGCACAGGCAGTGCAGACTTGTTAGGCCATGTCTTCGAATATTTCTTGGGTGAGTTTGCTTTGGCAGAAGGCAAGAAGGGCGGTCAGTTCTATACACCCCGTAGTGTTGTTGAGTTGTTGGTCAATATGTTGGAACCCTATAAAGGTCGTGTATTAGACCCTTGTTGTGGTTCTGGTGGTATGTTTGTGCAGAGCGAGAAGTTTGTCAAGGAGCATCAGGGACGTATCGACAATATTTCCGTTTATGGTCAGGAGAGTAACCAGACTACTTGGCGACTCTGTAAGATGAACCTTGCCATTCGTGGCATTGATGCCTCTAATGTAAAATGGAATACCGAAGGCTCTTTCCTCAACGATGCCCATCAGGACGTGAAGGTCGATTATGTGATGGCTAATCCTCCTTTCAACGATAGTGACTGGAGTGGTGACCTGTTGCGTAATGATAAGCGTTGGCTCTATGGCGTACCCCCTACGGGCAATGCAAACTTTGCATGGATTCAGCATTTCATCTATCATTTAGCACCATCAGGACAGGCGGGCTTCGTTTTGGCCAAAGGCTCGCTGACCTCAAAGACAGGTGGCGAGGGCGATATCCGCAAGGCATTGATAGATAAAGGTCTCATTGCTTGTATCGTCAACCTCCCAGCCAAACTATTTTTGAACACCCAGATTCCAGCTTGCCTGTGGTTTGTCACACGCAATCGCACTTGCCATCCTGGTGAAATCCTTTTTATTGATGCCCGCAACAAAGGACGCTTGATTAATCGTCGCACTCGTGAACTGACTTCAGACGATATCAAAGAGATTGCTGACACCTATCACCGCTGGCGCGAAGAGTCCAATGACTATCAGGACATTCCCGGCTTCTGCGCTTCCGTTCCCGTCAGTCGCGTAGCCGAGTTGGACTATGTCCTCACCCCAGGCCGTTATGTCGGATTGCCCGAAGAGGAAGACGATTTCAACTTCGCCGAGCGCTTCACCGCCCTTAAATCCGAATTTGAGGAACAACTGAAAGAAGAAGAGCGATTGAACAAACTGATTATTGAGAATCTTGCTAAGATACATATATAATAAGAAGGTAGTATGGATGCAATGATAAAGACAGATTTAGCCGAGCGGATAGAACGGCTAATAACAGAAGCAAGAAAACGCACCGTTGCCACTGTCAACACGGCGATGGTTTATACCTATTATGAAATAGGCCGGATGATTGTGGAGGACGAGCAGAAAGGAGAACAGCGGGCGGAATACGGAAAAGCTGTCATTAAAGAACTAGCAGAAAGACTGACCATGAAATTTGGTAAAGGTTTTTCTGCTCAAAATCTTGCAAATATGAGACAGTTTTTCATTACGTATTCTTCCAATCAGCCAATTTTCCAGACACTGTCTAGAAAATCTTCTGAAGGAATGATTTCCGAAACACCGTCTCGGAATTCGTCAACGATGATGACGAATTCTGTAAATTCCGCAACACCTTTGCGGAATTCTCAAAAACGTCAGACAGTGTCTGACCAATTGCACTTCACCCTCAGTTGGTCGCATTATTTGAAGTTGATGCGCATAGAGAATCCAGAGGAGAGACGTTTCTACGAACTTGAAGCCACAGAGAATAATTGGAGCCTGCGTGAGTTACAACGGCAGTTTGATAGTTCGCTATATGAGCGTTTGGCACTTAGCAAAGACAAAGAAGGAGTAAAACAGTTGGCGCAGAAAGGTCAGATTATAGAAAGACCTGAAGATGTAGTCAAAGATCCTTATGTTCTGGAGTTTCTTGGATTGAAAGAACTTCCCCAATATTCTGAGAGCGAACTGGAGCAACGCCTGATAGACCATTTGCAGTCTTTCTTGTTGGAGTTGGGCAAGGGTTTCACCTTTGTTGGACGGCAAGTGCGCTTTACCTTCGACGAACAGCATTTCCGTGTCGATTTGGTATTCTACAACCGTTTGCTCCGTGCATTTGTCTTGATTGACCTAAAACGTGGTACTTTGAAACATCAGGACTTGGGGCAGATGCAGATGTACGTAAACTATTATGACCGTTTTGTAAAGACTGAGGACGAGAGCCCGACCATTGGTATATTGCTTTGCACTGACAAGAGCGATGCAATGGTGGAGATTACTCTGCCCAAGGACAACAACCAAATCTTCGCCAGCAAATACCAAACCTATTTGCCGAGCAAGGAGGAACTACAACAATTAATAGAGGAGAATCTGAAATAAAACTGATTACACATAATAGAGAATAAGTGGCATAAAAAAAATAAAATAAAAATAAAAACGAGAAAAGAAAAATGTAAGTGTCTGATAATCAGTACATCTTTCTTTTTCTTGTTATTTCGTTTGAAAAAAGAAAAAAAAATAAAAAGGCCGATGAGCGAGTGGAAAGAATATAAGTTGGGAGAGATTGCCGATGTACAAACAGGACCATTTGGCAGTCAACTACATCAATCGGACTATGTTGATGTAGGAATCCCCTCTATTATGCCAGTAAATATTGGAGAGCGAATGAATATTTCCACAGAGAAGATTGTTTATATCACTGAAAAAGATGCAATGCGCTTGTCTCGTTACCGTGTCCAAAACGGTGATATTGTGTATAGTCGTCGAGGCGATGTAGAGAAATGTGCATATATAAATGAAAGTGAAGAAGGATGGCTATGTGGAACCGGTTGTCTTAGGATTAGAATAGACTCTGCTCATGCAGACTCCAAGTTTGTTGCCTATTATCTTTCTACTGAAGACATGAAAAGTTGGATTAGTAATAATGCTGTCGGAACAACTATGTCCAACCTAAATTCTTCTATATTGCAACAAGTTCCTTTGTCTTTGCCATCTTTGGATAAACAAAAGCAAATCTCCTCTATTCTCAGTTCTTTAGATGACAAGATAGATTTGCTGAATCGTGAGAACGCTACACTCGAAGCAATGGCAGAAACCCTCTTCCGTCAATGGTTCATCGAAGAAGCAAAAGAGGATTGGGAGGAAGGAAAGTTGGGGAATTATGTCAATGAGACAGTTAGTGGAGAATGGGGGAAAGAAAACCCAGAAGGTGATTTCATAAAACCAGTTCAGTGTATTAGAGGAACAGATATTGCAGATTTGAATATTGGCCTTGCAACTAAAACACCAATTCGATTTATAAAAGAATCGAAATTTGATAAAATTGAACCTAATAATGGTGATATAATTATGGAAATATCTGGTGGAACGGAAAACCAATCGACGGGACGAGTTACATTTATTAATGAAGATGTGAAGGCTTTGTTTGATTATCCAATTATCTTTTCCAATTTCTGTAGATTATTAAGAATTAAAGAAGAATGCACTTACTTCATTTATTGTTATTTGAGATACCTATATAACCAAGATGAGTTATTTAATCTTGAAAACGGAAGTTCTGGCATTAAGAATCTTGATTACAAAGCTTTATTGTATGAACTATCATACCCAATGCCAAACGAGAAACGACAGATATTGGATTTTAATAACAAAGTGAGGCTGTATTTTGATAAAATCAATAGAAACAAGCAACAAATCCAAACCCTCATTCATACTCGAGATATTCTTTTACCCAAACTAATGTCAAACGAAATACAATTATGACCAGACTCTTGGAATCGGATATTGAGCAGATGGCGATAGAGCTGCTACAGGCGAAGCGGTGGGAGTATCTCTATGGGCCGGACATTGCGCCAGACGGAGAGACACCTATGCGGGCAGCGTTTGACGAGGTGGTGCTGCGCGAAAAACTGGAGCGGGCAGTGGTGCGGCTGAATCCTTCTGTAAAGGAAGAGGTGCGCGATGAGGCCATCAAAACGGTACTGCGCATAGCCTCGCCTGACACATTGGCGAATAATGAGGAGTTTCATCGACTGCTCACCGAGGGCGTTCCCGTTTCTACTTATCAGGATGGTATGGAGCGGGGTGAGAGAGTTTGGCTGATTGATTTTGAGGACCCTTGGAACAATGAGTTTACTGTGGTCAACCAGTTTACGATTATAGAGAACGGGCATAACCGCCGTCCAGATGTGCTACTCTTTGTAAACGGTCTGCCGTTAGTCGTTATCGAACTGAAGAACGCCGCAGATGAGAATGCCACCATTGAGAGTGCCTACAGGCAGATAGAAACTTACAAACAGCAGATTCCATCGCTGTTTACTTATAACGAACTGATTATTATCTCCGATGGGTTGGAAGCCCGTGCAGGTTCTCTGTCTGCTGGCTTTAGCCGCTTTACAGCATGGAAAAGCGAGGACGGAGAAAACATCGCATCGTCCTTAATGAGTCAGTTGGAGGTGCTCATAAACGGCATGTTGCAGAAGGACATACTGCTTGACCTTATCCGCTCATTTACCGTCTTTGAGAAACAAAAGACCGAGGACTTAAAGACGGGTATCACTACCATTAAGACGGTGAAGAAGATTGCTGCCTACCACCAATACTATGCCGTGAACAAGGCGGTGGAATCGACATTAAGGGCCACAGGTATCAATCTTGGTGGTGACAAAGCAGCCGAATCACCCGCCAACTTTGGCTTTAAGACGGTAAAGGAACAGGCGGTAGGCGACCATCGGGCTGGTGTGGTATGGCATACGCAAGGTAGCGGCAAGTCGCTGTCGATGGTATTCTATACAGGAAAAATCGTACAATGCCTGAATAATCCTACCGTCGTGGTGATTACTGACCGAAACGACTTGGATGACCAGTTGTTTGACACGTTTGCTGGTTCCCGTCAGTTGTTGCGGCAGACACCTGTGCAAGCCGAAAGCCGCGACCACCTGAAATCACTATTGAAAGTAAACTCCGGCGGTGTCATCTTTACGACAATACAGAAGTTCCAGCCAGAAACGGGCAATGTCTATGAACAACTGACTGACCGCTGCAATGTTATTGTGATAGCCGACGAAGCACACCGTACCCAATATGGCTTTAAGGCCAAGACAGTGGATGTAAGGAACGAAGCCGACGAGGTGATTGGCTCGGAAGTGAAATATGGCTTTGCAAAGTATCTGCGCGATGCTTTGCCCAATGCCACCTATCTCGGTTTTACAGGAACGCCTATCGAATCGACGGACATCAACACACCTGCCGTATTTGGCAATTACATTGATGTCTATGATATTGCCCAGGCGGTAGAAGACGGTGCTACGGTACGCATCTTCTACGAAAGTCGCTTAGCAAAAGTGGCATTAAGCGATGAAGGTCGTAAACTTGTGGCTGAGTTAGACAAGGAGTTGGATACGGAGACGATGGACGATGTGCAGAAAGCCAAAGCCAAGTGGACACAGTTGGAAGCACTTATCGGTAGTCCCAACCGTATCAAGAACATTGCCGCTGACATTGTGCAACACTTTGAGGAACGCCAGAAGGTGTTTGAAGGTAAGGCGATGATTGTCGCCATGAGTCGACGGATTGCTGCGGCACTGTATGAGGAAATCGTCAAACTGCGCCCAGAATGGCATTCGGACGATTTGTCGAAAGGTGCCATCAAGGTGGTGATGACCTCCTCGGCTTCAGATGGGCCGGAGATAGCCAAGCACCATACCACCAAGGAGCAACGTCATGCATTGTCCGAAAGAATGAAAGACCCGACGGACGAACTAAAGTTAGTCATCGTTCGCGATATGTGGCTGACAGGCTTTGATGCCCCTTGTCTGCATACACTCTATATCGATAAGCCCATGCAGGGGCACAACCTAATGCAAGCCATTGCCCGTGTGAATCGAGTCTATAAAGATAAGCCGGGTGGATTGGTGGTGGATTATTTAGGTATCGCATCCGACTTGAAGAAAGCCCTGTCGTTCTATTCCGACTCTGGCGGCAAGGGTGATCCTACGCTACAGCAGGAACAGGCAGTAGCTTTGATGCAAGAGAAACTTGAAGTGGTAGAACAGATGCTTCATGGACTGGACTATCAGCAGTATTTTACGGAAACGACATCGGGCAAACTCTCGTGGATACTGAAGACAGAAGACTTCGTGCTTGGATTAGAAGATGGTAAAAAGCGCTTTGTCAACGAAGTGACAGCCTTAGGGAAAGCCTTCGCCATTGCCATTCCGAATGAGCAGGCTATGGACGTGAAAGACGAAGTGGCCTTCTTCCAAGCCGTAAAAGCCCGTCTGTGTAAATTTGATCATACAGGCACAGGACAGACTGACGAGGAGATTGAAACAACCATCCGACAGGTGATAGATCAGGCTTTGGTTTCGGAGAAGGTCATCGATATTTTTGATGCGGCAGGCATTAAGAAACCAGATATTTCCATTCTATCGGAAGAGTTCTTGATGGAACTGAAAGGCATGGAGCACAAGAACATTGCGATGGAAGTGCTTCGCAAACTGTTGGAAGATGAAATCAAGTCTCGCTCGAAATATCATTTGGTAGAAAGCCAGTCGCTGATGGAAATGCTTGACCGTTCCATCACCCGTTATCATAACAAGGTCATCACGGCTGCCGAGGTCATCGAAGAGCTGATCAAACTCAGCAAGACCATTGTAGAGAAAGACGAAGATGCCAAAAAGATGGGGCTGAGCACATACGAGTATGCTTTCTATACCGCAGTGGCCAATAATGAGAGTGCCAAGGAACTGATGGGCAAAGACAAACTGCGGGAACTGGCTGTCGTGCTGACAGAAACCATCCGTAAAAATGCTTCCATCGACTGGACTATCAAGGAGAATGTAAGGGCTAAGATGAAAGTAGCAGTCAAGCGGCTGCTACGCAAGTATGGCTATCCGCCTGACATGCAACTATTGGCAACGGAAACCGTACTGAAGCAGGCAGAAAAAATTGCGGAAGAAATCATCAATAATGATTAAGTCTGCTAAATAACTAACTGTAAATACTTTCCAATAGCATCCTCGATCTCACTCAGGCAGATGAACTCATCGGCTGAGTGGGATCGGCTGCTTTCGCCTGGTCCCAGTTTTAATGAGGTGAACGGCATCAGCGCCTGGTCGGAAAGGGTGGGGGAGCCGAAAGGCTGCATGCCCATTCTGATGCATCTTTGTACCAAGGGGTGTTCAAGGGTGATCGATGAGGAATGCAGACGGAAGGAACGGGCCTTCAGCTCGCATTTCTTCATGTGCTGACAGAGGAAATCGAAGAGTTCATCGTTCTGGTAAAGCTCATTGGGGCGCACATCGATGACGAAGTGGAGCGAGTCGGGTACCACGTTGTGCTGTGTGCCTGCCTCTACGACTGTCACTGTCATCTTCGTGGGTCCGAGCAATGGGCTCACCTTCTCAAAGCGATAGTCGCGCAGCCATACAAGGTCATCGAGAGCTTCATAGATGGCATTCACCCCTTCATTGCGGGCTGCATGTCCACTTACGCCATGGGCATAGCCGTCAATGACCATCAGTCCTTTCTCAGCAATGGCGGGCTGCATGCCCGTAGGCTCGCCCACGATGGCCACGTCGATACGGGGTAGCAGCGGCAGGACGCGCGCGATGCCGTCCTTGCCTGATACTTCTTCCTCGCAGGATGCCAGGAAGATGAGGTTGGGTGTGTTCTTCGCAGGCGAAGTGTTGCTGGGGGATAGGTGGAGTGAGCATATGCGGAACACCTGAAGCAGGCTCACCAGTCCGCCTCCACAGTCGTTAGCACCTAATCCGTAGAGACGGTCGCCCTCCCAGGTTGGCTTGAATGGATCACGTTGCCAGGTAGCCACAGGCTTCACCGTGTCGATATGCGCATTGAGCAGCACCGTCTCTTTCGATGGGTCGAAACCAGGGCTGAAGGCCCACACATTATTTCCCTCGCGTTTCGGCTCCATACCCCATTCCTGCATCTGACCGAACAGCAGGTCGGCAGCCGCTTTCTCATCGCGGCTTACGCTCGGTGTGGCAATCAGCCGGCTGAGCAGTTCAGCACCCTCCTGTGCATATTCTCTTATATTCATAATAATGTTGTATCTTATCTTTTCTTGAAATATTTGCCAATGACGGGCAGGTTGCTCAGCGGGAAGTCCTGACGGACGACGATGGTGAGGAAGAAGATGATGACCAGCGTATTGAAGACGAGCGAAGCCCACAGGGCGAAGTTGTCGTGTACATAATCCATCGAGAGATAGCTGATGGCAGCCAGCAGCACGTAGTAGAGAATGCTCTGCATGGGGTAGTTGATGGGGTAGTATTTCTGGCCTACGACATAGGATGCCACCATGGCCACACCATAGCCTGCAAAGCCGCCCCATGCGCAGGCCATATAGCCGTAGCGCGGCACGAAAATGAAGTTGACGGCCAGCAGTACTGCACAGCCGATGCCAGAGAAAATGGCACCCCAGATGGTCTTGTCGGTGATCTTATACCAGAACGACAGATTGAAGTAGATGCCCATCATAATCTCGGCAGCCATGACGATGGGTACCACCTTCAGTCCCACCCAATAGTCTTTTCCGATGATGTGTTTCAGGATGTCAATATAGCCTACCACGGCCAGGAAAGCCAGCAGGGTGAAGATAATGAAGTACTTCATGGCCTGAGCGTACATCTCATGTTGTCCCTTATCTTTTACTCCGGCAAAGACAATGGGTTCGTAGGCATAGCGGAAAGCCTGTGTGATCATCGCCATAATCATGGCAATCTTCGAGGCGGCACCGTAGATACCCAACTGCATCTGTGCATCGGCACCTTTATAGATATATGGGAACAGCATCTTGTCAGCGGCCTGGTTCAGGATGCCTGCAATGCCAAGGATGAGGATGGGCCACGCATAGTGCAGCATGCGGTGCAGCACGGCACGGTCGAGCACCCACTTGAACCCCGACAGTTCCTTCACCATACAGAAGACCAGCATGGCTGAGCAGAAAAGGTTGATATAGAAAGCGTAACCCACCTCCTTGCCGTTCATCCACGCAAAGTAGATGACATTGAGCAGGATACTCACGATGATGTTCAGCAGTTTCAGTGAGGCAAACTTGATGGCTTTCTTCTGTTGACGGAGATAGGCAAAGGGAATGCAGAGGAATGCATCGATAGCTACTGTCAGCGCCATCACCCATACATATTCCGGATGGTCTCCATAGCCCATAAGGTTGCTTAGCGGACTGAGGAACAGCATAACCAGCAGGACGAACGACAGGGCTACGGTACCCACGGAGATGAGCGTTGTGGAGTAGACCCGTGCCGGCTCTTCGTGTGTTTTGTTGGTGAAACGGAAGTAGGTGGTCTCCATACCAAAAGTGAGGAGAACCAGCACCAATGCTGTGTAGGCGTACATATTGGTGATAACGCCATAGCCGCCCGAGGCAGCAGAAATCTTGGCCGTATAGAGCGGAACGAGCAGATAGTTCAGAAAACGCCCGACGATGCTGGAGAGTCCGTAGATGGCCGTGTCTTTGGCCAGTGATTGTAGTTTCGACATAGTTGTTTAGGCAAAAAACAGATAGCAGATAGCGATAGCCGAGATGATGCCGGCCAAGTCGGCCAGCAGGCCGCAGGTTACGGCATGGCGGGTATAGCGGATGCCCACGGAACCGAAATAGACGGCCAGGATATAAAACGTGGTATCAGTGGATCCTTGGAAAACACAGGCCAGACGGCCTACGAAAGAGTCAGCCCCGTAGGTGGTCATCGCGTCGACCATCATACCACGGGCTCCACTGCCCGATAAGGGTTTCATCAAGGCTGTGGGCAGAGCGGCTACGAACTCACTGTCGAGGCCAGCTGCTTTGACTAAGGAACCAATGCCGTCGATGAGCATGTCCATAGCTCCCGAAGCGCGGAAAACTCCTATTCCAACGAGAATGGCTACCAGATAGGGAATGATGCGGATGGCTGTGGTGAAGCCATCTTTCGCTCCTTCGATGAAAGCATCATAAACATTGACCTTCTTACGCATGCCTGCCACGATGAAACCTATGATAATCGTCATCAGCAGGATATTAGCCACCGAGGTGCTCACTCGGTTCATCGTGAGCGAGTCGAGCTGTCCGAAGCCCCAGATGATGGCAGCTACCAGCATGCAGGCACCGCCCAGTGTGAGCAGGATCGTGCGGTTAAGCAGGTTGATGCGCTGATAGAACGAGGTGATGATGATGCCAGCCAGGGTGGAGAAGAAGGTGGCAAGGAGAATGGGGATGAAGATGTCGGTAGGTTGGGCCGCCCCCATCTGTGCACGATAGACGAGTATGCTGACGGGAATGATAGTCAGTCCGCTGGTGTTCAGTACCAGGAACATAATCATCGAGTTCGAGGCCGTGTCCTTCTTGGTGTTCAGCTCCTGCATCTGCTCCATCGCTTTCAGTCCCAACGGCGTGGCAGCATTGTCGAGTCCCAGCATGTTGGCGGCAATGTTCATGAAGATGCTGCCCGTCACGGGATGCCCTTTGGGAATGTCAGGGAACAGCCTTGTAAAGACAGGACTAAGCAACCGCGACAGCGCATTGACTACACCCCCTTGTTCGCCAATCTTCATGATGCCCAACCACAGTGCCAGCACGCCTGTCAGACCTAGCGATATTTCGAAGGCCGTCTTCGACGAGCTGAATGTGGAGTCCATCATAGCTGGAAAAACGTCGAAGTCACCCAGAAAAATCAGCTTCGCCAGTGCAATGACAAAAGCAATGATGAAAAAAGCAATCCAAATGTAATTGAGTACCATAGTAACTGCAAAGGTACGATTAAGCGAGTGAAAAACCAAATTTATTTAGGCTTTTCCGAGCGTGAGTACCTTCGAGCAGAGCTCAGAGGTACGATTAAGCGAGTGAAAAACCAAATTTATTTAAGCTTTTCCGAGCGTGAGTACCTTCGAGCGGAGCTCAGAGGTACGATTAAATATGGAGTATTGTAACAAATTGACAGCCAATTTGTGGGCATTTTGATATTTTTTTTATAATTTTGCAACCGATAATCAGTCAAGCATTCAATCATGAAAAAGCCTTATCTGGTCTTTTCCTTATTCTTGTGTGTGGGCATGTTGTTCATGTCGTGCAAACGAGATATGTATGATTCTGATGCTTACCAACAGCTGATTGCTGAATCTTCCCCTTTCGACACCATTGACCCGCAACATACTTGGAACCTTACGCAGGTTCATTCTGTCGTTGTTGTGGCTAATCCTGCCGATGTCCAAAAGATCAGTAGCGTGCGTATCCTGACAGATAATCCCTATACCAGTGAAGACGCTGAAATACTGGCTGAGGCTTCCTGTTCCAAGGGTGATTCGGTCACGCTTTTCTATAGTTCTCCCGTAACCCTTTCAAGACTCTATGCTGCTGTGTCCACTGCCGACGGCCGGTGGCTGCTCAAGGTCTTCTATGCGGGACAGCAACAGGTTGACTTCGCGTCTGACGTGTTATCCTTCGAGGGCACGCCCAAAAGCAGCTACCAGACCTATACCTATTGTTTTGAGGATACCTATCCCGATCCAGGCGATAACGACTTCAACGACATCGTGATGCGCATACAGAAACTGCCGTCCTTAAGCAAGAACGAAATTCGTCTGCGCATCAGCCTTGTTGCTGTAGGTACCCTGCGTCAGGTTGCCAGTGCTATCCGTCTGGTGGGTTATGACTATGCCGATGTGGAGGAAGTCACGATAGTGGAAGGTCACAACTTTGACCCGGACTACACGATTCCGCGTTACTTTATCGATAGTAGCGACCTTCTGTTGAAGGGCATTCATGGTGAGGCCGTGCTGAACCTGTTCGAGGATGCCCACTTCGCCATGTATCCCGTCATCAATACCTCCACTGACGGCAGTAGCGGTTCGGTGAGGTGCTACTATAACACCTATAAGGAAACTGACGGGCAGCTTAAAATGCAAGTGAGCGAGAAGACGCTCACCTATGTCGTGAAGCTACGCAATTCAAAGACAGTTCAGAACTTCACGCTCGAAGACATAGACCCCTTTATCCTGAAGGATTTCAACTCTGGCAAGTGGGAGATTCACACCTTTGCCTACAAGGCTGTTGAAGTGCTCCACCAGTTGGGTGTGAGCGAGACGGCTAACAGCACCAGGATGACTTGGGCATTGAAAATTCCTTATGCCCAGTTCCGCTATCCTCAGGAGGGTAATAGCATGGGTTCCTATAGGGATGGTATCCTCTCTGGAGCCTATATGACACCCGACCACTCTCTGGGTCAGTGGGTTGCCAATTGTGCCATGTCGACCGACTGGTTCCGCTATCCCGCAATTGACATGGTGTACTGAAAGTAAGAAACAACAATAAGATATGTATATATGAAAAACCTGATCCTTTCGCTGTTCTCACTGCTGAGCATTGGCGTAGCAGCGCAACACAATCCCATTCTTCCCGAGATGCATGCCGATCCTGAAGTGCTGGCCGATGGCGGACGTTACTACATCTACTCTACTACCGACGGTGCTGCCGGTTGGGGCGGCTACTACTTCACCTGCTACTCCAGCAAGAACCTGAAGCAGTGGCGCTATGAAGGCATTATATTCGACGTGCTGAAAGACACCCAGTGGGCCCGCAACAAGGGTAATGCCTGGGCACCGGCCATAGAGAAAAAGAACGGCAAGTACTATTTTTACTTCAGTGCTGACCAGGGTGAGCGTAAGGCCATTGGTGTGGCTATCGCTGATAGTCCCACCGGACCGTTCCGTGACCTCGGACACCCCATTGTTGACAAGCGCCCCGAAGGTCAGAAAAACGGTCAGCAGATTGATGTCGACGTGTTCACTGACGACGACGGACAGAGCTACCTCTATTGGGGCAATGGCTATATGGCCGGAGCCAAGTTGAATGCCGACATGACCTCTATCGATACGACCACCATTGTGCGCATGACTCCCCGTGGCGGTTCGCTCAAGGACTACGCCTATCGCGAAGCCCCCTATGTGTTCAAGCGCAAGGGCATCTATTACTTCCTCTGGAGCGTCGACGATACGGGCTCTCCCAACTATCACGTTGCCTATGGCACATCGACCTCGCCCCTCGGTCCAATCGAAGTGGCTAAGGATCCTGTTATCTTGCAGCAGCGCCCCGATCAGCAGATCTACGGCACAGCCCATAACTCCGTGCTGCAGATTCCCGGGAAAGACAAGTGGTACATTGTCTATCATCGCATCAACCCAGCCTATCTTGACAGGAAAGACGGACCCGGCTTCCACCGCGAGGTATGCATAGACCCCATGGAGTTCGAGAAAGACGGAAGAATCAAGCCTGTTACGCCCACGAACTGATGGCTGCAAGAAAAAGTTTTGACTGGATTGCCTTTGATGCCGATGACACACTTTGGGACTGCCAAGGTCACTTTGAACGTGTCATGCAAGGACTCTATACCCTATTGGAGCCGTGGGCAGACCGTGAGACTGCTGCCCGTGAGCTTTTTGCCACCGAGCGTAGCAACATGCCTCTGCTGGGCTATGGTACCAAAGCGTTCACGCTATCAATGATAGAGACAGCCTTGCGCGTGTCGAACCACGAAATGTCTGGGCAGCAGCTTGTTCAGCTGCAGGAAGACTGCTACGGTCTGCTGCGCCTGCCTGCCACCCCACTTCCTGAAGTCAGCGACACCCTCGCTGAGCTGCAGCGTCGAGGCTTCCATATGGCAGTCTTCACTAAGGGCGAACTGCTGGACCAGGAGCACAAACTGCTGCGCTCGGGTCTGCAACCTTTCTTTGAGCATGTCGAGATAACCAGCGACAAGACAGAGCATGAGTTCCGTCAGTTGTGCCGGCATCTGCGTGTCGACCCCGAGTGCCTTTTCATGGTGGGCAACTCGCTGAAGAGTGATATCGCCCCAGCCCTGGCCATCGGTGCTACTGCTGCCCACATACCTTTCCACATCACATGGGAGCTGGAGCATACGGAAACGTTCACCCATGAACGCCTGCACCACATCACCCGTTTCAGTCAGCTGCTCGACCTGCTGTAGAGAACTCTCTTTTTTGTATATTTGCACAAAATAAATATGATCTGCTTAAGAGATATGGAAACAATTAGAAATTTTGAGGAACTCATCAGTCACCTGCAGCAACGAGGTGAGCGTAAGCGTATTGGCGTTATCTGTCCGCGCGACGAGTCGACCAAAAAGGCTGTCAGGGAAGCCACGGAGGAACTGGGCTTTGCCGATGCCATAGTTTTCGAGGACGAGGATGTTGACCTGGCTGCCGCACAGGCCGTAGCCGCTGCCCGTGAGGGAAAGGTTGACATACTGATGAAGGGAACAATCAATACCGACAACCTGTTGCGTGCCGTGCTCAACAAAGAGACGGGCATCCTGCCCAAGGGACGTGTGCTTACCCATCTCACCTGTGCACAGATAGCCGGTTACGACAAGCTGATATTCTGTTCCGACGTAGCCGTCATCCCCCATCCTACTGCCGAGCAGCGCGAGGAGCAGTTGAAGTACCTGCTTCAGCTGATGCGCCAGATGGGCATCGTGGAACCTCGTGTGGGGCTGATTAACTGTACCGAGAAGGTGAACGAGAAGCACTTTCCTTTCACCGTAGAATATAAGGAACTCATCAAGAAAGCCGAGGCGGGGGCCTTTGGCCCCTGCATTGTCGACGGGCCATTAGACCTGAAGACCTGCTTCTCGGCTGAAGCCCTGCATAAGAAAGGTATTAGCTCGCCTCTCGATGGTCATGCCGATGCCGTTATCTTCCCCGATATTCAGGCAGGCAACGTGTTCTATAAGACCATTACCTGCTTCTGCCAAGCTCAGACGGCAGGTATCCTCAGTGGTCCGCAGGTACCCGTGGTGCTGCCCTCGCGAGGCGATAGTCCCGAGAACAAGCTGCTTTCGCTGGCACTCGCCTGTCTGTAAGTTTTTGAGCCCCTGTCATTTTTAGGAATTAATGCATATATTAGCTATCAATCCTGGGTCCACGTCGACCAAGATGGCCGTCTACGACGACGAGAAGCCCGTCCTCCTTCGTAATATCAGTCATTCGCAGGAAGATTTGGCACGTTTCGATGATGTCATTGAGCAGCACGATTATCGCAAACAGCTGGTGCTCGACGAACTGGAGCGTGCGGGTGTACCCCTTGACTTCGATGCTGTCATTGGCCGTGGCGGACTGGTGAAACCCATTGCCGGTGGTGTCTATGAAATCAATGAGGCCATGCTACAGGATACCTATAGCGGCATTGCCATGCATAACCACGCCTGCAACCTGGGCTGTCTCATCGCCCACGACATCGCCTCACAGATTCCCGGCTGTCGCTCGTTTATTGCTGATCCCGGCGTGGTCGACGAGCTGAACGACTATGCTCGTATCAGCGGTTCGCCACTGATGAACCGCATCTGTATCTGGCATGCCCTGAACCAGCGTGCCATCGCCCGTCGGTTTGCTGCCGGAATAGGCAAGCGATACGAGGATCTGAACCTCATTATCTGTCACATGGGTGGAGGTATCTCGGTGGCTGCCCACGATCATGGGCGTGCCGTAGATGCCAACAATGCCCTTGACGGTGAGGGTCCGTTCTCGCCTGAGCGTGCAGGAAGCCTGCCTGCCGTCGATCTCATCCGTCTTTGTTTCAGTGGCAAGTATAACGAGAAGCAGTTGCTGAAGCGTATTGCAGGAAAGGCTGGGCTGAATGCTCATCTGGGTACGGCCGATGTACGCGAGATAGAGCAGCGTATTGCTGACGGTGACACGCGCGCCGAGCTGATTCTGAACGCCATGATCTATCATATAGCAAAGAATATCTGCGCTCTGGGAGCGGTCTTCTGTGGCAAGGTCGACGCCATCCTGCTCACGGGTGGACTGGCCCGTTCACAATATGTTATCCCACGACTGAGAGAGCGCATCAACTATCTTGCCCCCGTTTATTGCTTCCCTGGTGAAGATGAGCTGGAGGCACTGGCCCTGAATGCTCTCGCTGTGCTTCGCGGACAGCGCGAGTCAAAGATCTATGACTAATCCCACTATTTACCTATCCCCTATGAAACCCCTTTTCCTCTCCCTTCTCCTTTCCCTTTCTGCTCCTGCCATTGCTCAGCAGCAAGTATTCATTTATAGCCCCAAGTTCGATGCCGGCCTGCATATCGCCCGGAATGACTCTTCTGGATGGCACGACATGGGACAGCTCTGCTCCAGTGACTACGGCACGTGGGGCAGGGAAAAGAAAATGCATGCCCCCTCAGTGTGCCGTGCCACTGATGGTACTTGGCGACTTGTCTTCCAAGTGAACGACAACTCTCCCGTTTTCGCTGCTGCCTATAGCCGCGACCTCATCACCTGGCGACCACAGGACTATCCCATCATGTCGACCAACTACTGCAAGGAACCCGTAATCTTTGAGAATCCCACGAATGGCACTTTCGACATCTACTACCGCTCGTCTGAAGGCAAACGCTTTGTCTCGGCCTCCAGTGATTTCCGCTATTTCTCCAAAGACGAAGCCAGTCAGATCGATGATGCCGCCTGGCTGCGCGACACCGCTACCATTGACGGTAAGCTTTTCGAAGGCAACCAGTTTTCTGTAGATAATGACTGTGTCGCGGCATTGCAGCAGTATTTTGCAACACAAAAGGAGGATGCACGCCTCAGCACTGAGCGTATGTACGACGATGCAAAGAACCTCGCTTGGCTGAAGGAACCCCTGCATGCCACGCTTACCGTCGACCCTACGCGTCAGAAAGCCATTAGCGACAAGCTGGTAGGCATCTTCTTCGAGGATATCAGCTATGCTGCCGACGGCGGCCTCTATGCCGAGCTTATTCAGAACCGTGACTTCGAATACAATGATCGTGACCGAGGCGGATGGAATGCCACCACCGCCTGGCATTCTAATGCCCCCATCCGTATTGCGACAGACCGCCCCCTCAGCAAGAACAATCCCCACTGCGCCATTGTCACAGACGACTCCCTTTGGAACGAAGGTTGGGACGGCATCGCCGTTGAAAAGGGCAAGAAGTACGACTTCTCCATGTATGTTCAGGGAAAGAAGACCATCGTTGTACAGCTGGTAGCTTCCGATGGTCAGGTACTGGCCAAGGGAAAGGTGAAAGCCAAGGATACCGGCTGGACTCGCTACGAGATGGTCCTCAGTGCGAAAAAGTCTGCGGAGAATGCCCGTTTGCTGTTGTTGCCTATGGGTAAGGACGAGGCCGCCATTGATATGGTGTCGCTCTTCCCACAGGAGACTTTTATGGGCCGTAAGAATGGGCTGCGCAAGGATCTTGCCGAGACCATAGCCCGTCTGAAGCCGAAGTTTGTGCGCTTCCCCGGCGGCTGCATGAGCCACGGACAGGGACTTGAGAATATCTACCACTGGAACGAGACCGTCGGCCCCCTGCAGGACCGCCGTCCGGATATGAACATCTGGCACTATCACCAGACTCGCGGACTGGGCTTCTATGAGTACTTCCAGTTCTGTGAGGATATCGGGGCCGAACCGCTGCCGGTACTGGCTGCTGGCGTACCTTGTCAGAACTCGGATAACAATGCGCAGGGACTGGGCGGACAGCAGGGAGGCATACCCATGGAAAAGATGCCTGCCTATATAGAGGAGTTGTGTAATCTCATCGAATGGGCCAATGGCGATCCTGCTACCTCAAAATGGGCCAAGATGCGTGCTGATGCAGGACATCCGGCACCATTCAACCTGAAATACCTGGGCATAGGCAATGAGGATATCATCTCCACCGTGTTTGAGGAACGCTATGAAATGATTTGCCGTGGTGTGTTGAAGAAATATCCTCATATAAAAATATGTGGAACGGTGGGTCCTTTCCACTATCCTTCAGCCGACTATATTGAGGGCTGGGACTATGCCCGTAGTCATCCCGACCTGCAGTACATGACCGATGAGCATTACTATGAGTCAACGGGTTGGTTCCTGCATCATCGTGATTATTACGACAACTATCCCCGTGTACTTGCCAACGGAAAGCCCTCTCCCAAGGTCTATCTCGGTGAGTGGGCCGCCTCTACGAGGGTGAAGCGCCCCAATGTGGAGACAGCATTGGTGGAAGCACTCTATATGACCGACCTGGAACGCAATGCCGACATCGTGGTGATGAGTTCTTATGCTCCCATGCTGGCCAAGGACGGCCACCACAACTGGAACCCCGACATGATTTACTTCTCAAATACCGAGGTGCGGCCAACCCCTGCCTATGAGGTGCAGCGATTGTTTGGCAACTATGGTGGCGACAGGTATGTCTATTCTGCGATAAAATCGCAGAAAACGGAACTCGACTATCGGTTGGGAGCCTCGGTGGTGAAGGATTCAAAGACGGGCAAGACCTACGTGAAACTGGTCAATGCCCTGCCCGTAGAGTTGAGGCTGCAGGTAAAGGGCCTCTCGCTTGCAGGAGCCAAGGGTGAGGGCTTCAGTGGTCAGCCTGAAGACCGGAAGCTGAACTGTCATCCCGTCACACTGGGAGAGCACATCGTCCTGCCTCCCTATTCTTTCCAAGTAGTGGAGCTGTAAGAGAAAAGCCACCTAAGCGGTGGCTTTTTTCGTTATGATAACGGAGAGCAGCATAGAAAGTAGCAGCACGCCAAAGATGATGAGCAGGCTGACGGGCGTAGGAATCTCTATGTGTGGCATGTTAATGGTCATACCGACAAGTTCACCTAGGGTGTTTATATATTCGTTCATGGCCAGCAACATCTTGATGCCTACGAAGATGAGGATGATGCCCAGTCCGTACTTCAAGAATTTGAAGTACTTGGCCACAGCGGCCAGAGCAAAGTAGAGGGCGCGCAGGCCCAAGATGGCGAAGATGTTAGAGGTGAGCACGATGAACGGGTCGCGCGAAACGGAGAACACGGCAGGAATGGAGTCAACGGCAAAAGCTACATCGGTAGTCTCAATGACCAGCAACGTCACAAACAGCGGTGTGGCCACCCATCGAAGTGTTTTGCTACCTGCGTCTGCTGATTCTTTGCCTGTCGCCTCTTTCACGAAGAACAGCTCTCCGTGCATCTTGTCGGTAACAGGGAAGAGCTTCTTGAACCATCGCACAATGATATTCTTCGAGGGGTCGGCAGCCTGCTCATCGTCGTGGCCGAACATCTTGCCGCCTGTGTAGAGCAGGAAGAGACCGAAGAGGCCCAGCACCCATTCGAAGCGTTCCACCATGGCCGCACCGGCAAAGATGAAGATGCTGCGCAGCACAAGTGCACCAAAGATGCCCCAGAAGAGCACCTCATGCTGGTACTTGCGCTCTACGCCGAAGAAGGAGAAGAGCATGAGGAACACGAAGAGGTTGTCCATGGACAGTGACTTCTCTATCAGGTAGCCGGCCAGGAACTCCATGGCTTTCTCGTGGGAGTCACCGGGATAGAAGAACTCGATGCCAGCGCAGAACACTAGCGAAACGCCTATCCACACAGCGGTCATCTTCAGAGCTTCTTTCACGCTGACTTCGTGCTCGCCTTTCTTGCCGAACATCTTCAGGTCGACAATGAGCATGACAAACACCAAGAGATAGAAAACAATCCATGCCCAAAGGGGCAGTCCCATTAAGTCCATAGCTTTTTATACGTAATAATGGCTGCAAAGGTAAGAACAATCCGTGAATTGACGAAGGAAAGTCATATTTTTTATATAATTTTGCACCCGTGAAGATGAACAGGGAAATATTGCGGCTGACCGTTCCAAGCATCGTTTCGAACATCACGGTGCCCCTATTGGGACTGGCTGACGTGACCATTATGGGCCATATAGGCAATGAGCGCTGTATTGCTGCCATTGCCGTGGGGTCTATGATGTTCAGCGTCGTCTACTGGCTGTTCGGCTTTATCCGTATGGCTACCAGCGGACTGACGGCGCAGGCTTTCGGCGCTTCGCAGGGACAGGCACAGGGTATCCTGACGCGCAGCCTCGCCTTCTCGCTCACCATCGGCATGATGGTGGTGCTGCTGCAGTGGCCGCTGCGCGAGGCTGCCCTCTGGCTGATGGGACCGTCGCCCGAGGTGGCGGAGCTGGTCGTACCTTATTATAACCTATGCGTATGGGGCGCACCTGCCGTGATGGGACTGTATAGTCTGATGGGTTGGTTCATCGGCATGCAGAACACGCGCATACCCATGATGATTGCCATCGGACAAAATGTGCTGAACATTGTTGCCTCGCTGTGCTTCGTCTTCACACTCCACATGAACATAGAGGGCGTGGCACTGGGTACCGTGGTGGCACAGTGGACTGCGTTTCTGTGGGCAATCTTTTCTGTGAATGAAGAATTAAGAGGTAAGAGCAAAGAGAAGGCAGACCTTTCCCTCTTCACTTTTCACTCATCACTTTTCACTCTCCACTCTCCTCTCTCCACTCTCCTCTCTCCACTCTTCCCTCTTTTCCTCCGTACCCTCTGTCTGGTAGCGGTCAACTTCTACTTCACGTCGGCAGGTGCCCGACAGGGAGCTATGATGCTGGCAGTCAATACGCTGCTGATGCAGTTCTTCACCATCTTCAGCTATTTCATGGACGGCTTTGCCAATGCCGGTGAGGCGTTGGTGGGACGGTTCTGTGGCGCTCGCGATGCCGATTCGCTGCACAGGGTAGTGCGGCAGCTGTTCCTCTGGGGCGGCGGCATGGTAGTACTCTTCACGATACTCTATGGTCTGGGCGGTGAGCTGTTCCTGTCGCTGCTCACCAGCGACAAGACTGTGGTAGAGGCGGCTTGCGAGTATCTGCCCTGGGCGGTGCTCATACCGCTGTGTGGCATGGCCGCCTTCGTGTGGGACGGTGTGTTCGTGGGACTGATGGATACGCGAGCCATGCTGGTCTCCTGTGCGGTGGGTGCCGTGGTTTTCTTCGCCGTATGGGCGATGCTTGGCACAACGATGGGCAACGACGGTCTGTGGCTGGCCCTGCTCGTCTATCTGGCCCTGAGGGGCGTAGTGCTCACGGAGTTCTTCCGCCGTCGTCGTTTTATTTGAGAATTGTTTGGCGTTTCATCCATTAATGTTTATCTTTGCAAAAGCTATTCATCGACAATGGAAGAGAATCTTCTTATAACAAGCACCAAGAACCCGAAGATCAAGTATCTGCTGGAGCTGCAGCAGAAGTCTTCTGAGCGCCGTAAGTCGGGGCTGTTCGTAGTAGAGGGCCGCCGTGAGCTGGAGCACTGCATAGCAGCCGGCTATGAGGTGGAAAGCCTGTTTGTAAGTGAAGAGATAAGAGTGAAGAGTGAAGAGTTAGCAACCACCCTTGATTCATGCATGTCAAGTATTGCAGTAAGAAATTTTTCGCTCTTCACTCTTCACCCTTCACTTTATGAGAAAGTAGCCTATCGCGGTTCTACAGAGGGTGTGATGGCTATCATGAAGGCCAAGGAACACCGCCTGCAAGACCTTCGGCTGCGAGAGAATCCGCTCATCGTGGTACTCGAGAGTGTGGAGAAGCCCGGCAACCTGGGAGCCGTGCTGCGCTCGGCCGATGCCGCACAGGCCGATGCCGTCATCGTCTGCGACCCGCTTACCGACCTCTATAATCCTAATCTTATCCGTTCCTCTATAGGAGCCATCTTCACAGTCCCCACCGTGGCCTGCACCTCAGAGGAGTGCATCTGCTTCTTCAAGGAACACAACATCCAGATCCTCACGGCCCAGCTGCAGGACTCCCGCCTCTACTACGACACCCCCATGACCCGTGGCACCGCCATCGTCATGGGAACCGAGTCCACGGGCCTTACCGACCAGTGGCGACTTGCTGCCGATGCCCACATCCGCATCCCCATGCTCGGCCGTCTCGATTCGCTCAACGTCTCCGTCTCGGCAGCTATTCTCCTCTTCGAGGCCGTCCGTCAGCGACAGACCCGTTAGCTTTTTCTTTCTTCTGCTTGCTTTAATTAAATAATAATTGTATCTTTGCACTACCATAACTATAATATGTTTCACATAAATCATGAAATGCCTATGAAATAATAATGAATAGACTGCTCGGCTATGCCGCTTGCGCAGCGTAGCGGAGCAAGAACAGAGACGACCAAAACAACATTATTAACCCGACGTTTCTGCTCATATAAGACTTTTTTGATATAACTTGGACTTCGAGTCCTTGTTCTCGTCATCTGAAACCGCCAAATTTCATAGTGAGAACAAGCGACAAGGGTTCACGTCTTAGGGCGTGAATTGTTTGTGCTTTTCTACTATAAGGCTACTTGGCGGTGCCCAGATGACGGAAAGGCTACAGAGCAGTTCCGTCCTTTTTTTTACTATAACATGAAACAATTTTATCTGAAAACTTTGGTGATCCTGCTGATGAGTATGGTGGGAGAAAAAGCTTTTGCCTACGATTGTGAGGTTGATGGCATCTACTACAATTTGAATGAAGCAGAAAAGAGTGCAGAAGTAACTTATGGAAAACCTACATATAATTCTTATGTTGGCGATATAGATATTCCTGCAAGAATTATATGTAAAGGGAATACCTATAATGTGACGAGTATAAGCTCGTTTGCGTTCAGAGATTGCTCAAATATGGTATCCATAAACATTCCCAACAGCGTGAGTCATATTGGCTATTCTGCATTTTCTGGATGTACTGCCCTAACAAGTATTATAATCCCTAACAGTGTGACAATAATAGAGACTTCTGAGATGTTATTCTCTCGTTGCACAAATTTGGTTTCCATTATCGTTTCAGAAAGCAATCCCAAATACGATTCTCGTAATAATTGTAATGCAATTATTGAGACAGCTACGAATACCTTAATTTGTGCTTGCAAGAACACCATTATCCCTAACAGTGTAACAACCATAGGAGCGTATGCATTTCTTGCTTGCACAGGTCTGACAAGCATTACCATCCCTAACGGTGTGGCTAATATCGGCTATTATGCGTTTGGTGGATGTACAGACTTAGCAAGTGTCAGCATCCCTGGCAGTGTGACTAGCATAGGCGAATTAGCTTTTTTTCGTTGCTACGGCTTGACGAGCGTTGATATCTCCAATGGTGTGATAAGCATTGGAGAAAGAGCATTTGAATATTGCACGAGTTTGGCATCGATTTCTATAGGTAACAGTGTATCAAGCATCGGGAACGAAGCCTTCAACGGCTGTAAAGCACTAACATCTATTACTATACCTAACAGTGTGACGAGCATTGGTTATTCTGCATTTTCTGGATGTATTGGCTTAACAAGCATTACCATTCCCAACAGTGTGACAAGTATAGGACACAGTGCCTTCTTTGGCTGCACTGGCTTGACAAAAGTGTTTATGTCCGATATTCCTGCATGGTGTGCCATACAATTTAGCGACGGGTCCTCTAATCCTCTATGCTATGCACATCATTTGTATAGTGATGAAAATACGGAAATAACAAATCTTGTAATCCCAAACAGTGTGACTTCTATCGGAAACAATACCTTTTTTGGTTGCACTGGCCTGACGAGCATCACCATTCCCAACAGCGTGACCAGCATAGGACAGGGCGCGTTCTCTGGTTGCAGCGGTCTAACCTCCATCACCATTCCCAGCAGCGTGACCGACATAGAACAGAGTGCGTTCTATAATTGTACAGGCCTGACGAGCATTGATATCCCAAGCAGCGTGACTAGCATAGGACAGAGTGCGTTCTCTAATTGTAGCGGCCTGATCTCTTTCACCATCCCCAACGGCGTGACGAGCATTGGAGTTGAAACCTTCCGTGGTTGTACTGGCCTGACGAGCATCATCATTCCCAACAACGTGACCAGCATAGGAGATTATGCGTTCCAAAATTGCAGTGGCCTGACCGCCATCACCATCCCCAATAGCGTGACCAGTATAGGAACAAATGCGTTCTCTGGCTGTACCTCTTTAAAACTCATCGTCTGTGATAACCCGACTCCTCCTACTGCCGGATATGGTTCATTTCCAAGTAACGCTGTAGGAATTGTTCCAGAATCATCTGTTACAGCATATAAATCAGCCACAGGTTGGAGTTCATTGACTTTCAACCAAGTAGTATTTGACTATCTGTCTACTCAAACGAAAATAAAACTTGCTACAAGTAGTATATTTTCGGAGGTGTATGCTAAAATCGGTGAAACAGAATACTATCCCGTCAATGACACCATCACAATAACAAACTTGAAGCCCAATACAGAATATCAGATACAAACATTCGGTAAATACGGCAGCATGGAGCTAAACAATACGTTGACTATTAAAACCAAGCCAATAACATTGTCTACTGGTGCATCAAGCACCAATGTTACAGCAACCTTCTGGGGCAGCTATGACGCTGGCGATGCAGAAATCAAGGAGCATGGCTTCGAAAAGTATTCCTTGGAAGATGTCACTCAAGACGAATCGGGAAGAGACGTGCTGACTCTTAAAGATCTGACTCCAGGAAAGACTATTACGGTTACATATTACGTCATATTGGCTGACGGAACGAAATATGTTAAAGGACAGTCTGTAAATACAGAGCCTGTCAAACTGTCAACAGGCTATTCCAGTACGAATGTCACGCTCACGGTATGGGGTGAAACAGATGCCATTGATGCAGAAATCAAGGAGCACGGATTCGAAGACTATTCTGCCGAGGAGATTACTCAGGACGAATCGGGAAGAGACATTCTTATCATAAAGGACTTAAAGCCGGGGGCTTCCCTGAAGCTCACCTATTATGTGATACTATCTGACGGCACAAAACTGACAAAAGAGCAGACGGCATACACCAAATCCATTAGTTTGTCAACAGGCTATTCCAGTACGAATGTTACGCTCAAGGTATGGGGCAAACACGAGGTGGACGATGCCGTCATCACGGAGTACGGATTTACAGGACGTAAAGGCGAGCAGGAACTGACTATCACTGATTGCAAGCCTGGCGAAACATATTATTTCACCTACTATGTGATAACCTCTGACGGTTCAAAATATACAAGGGAAATCCATGCCAGTACCAAGCCCATCTATATTTACCTGAATGCTACTGCCGTTACGCCGACGACAGCCCGAGTGACAGGCCGCTATGATGTCATTGATGCTACCGTTCAGGACTATGGCTTCGAGAGCCATCCCGACGAGACGGAGCTGAGCCTTTCCGGCCTTAATCCGGACGCTAACTATAGGGAGGTTTTCTTCGTAAACACGAAAGAAGGCGGAAAGATAACCAAGGTAATTGACTTTAAGACCGCAGTCCTTACCCTCACCACCCTTCAGCCGAAGGTGATCTCCCCAGGCAATGTCATCGTGGCAGCTGAGTCGAACATCGACGATGCCGAGACAAACGTGGGCTTCGAATGGCGCAGGACCGACTGGACAAACGATTTTGAATCTAACCGTGGCGGTGCCTATCTGTTCAATGGCATGATGGAAGGCTATATCCGCAACCTGAATACGGAGAAGCTGTGGAAGTATCGTCCTTATTACGAGTCAAACGCAGGCAAAAAGTACTATGGCGATTGGGTAGGACTGGACCCGACGAACACCAGCTACTTCGAGCCCACCGTGCATACCTACGCACAGATAGGCGTGGAGGGCAACGCCGCACAGGTGAAAGGTTACGTGATGCGCGGCTCCGACAACGTGGTACAGCAGGGCTTCAAGTACTGGAAGCAGGAGGCTGGAGCAAGAGCCGAGAGCAACAGGGCTCCCAGTATTCCTGCAGATGCGAAGACCGTGGAGGCTGAGGGTACGGTGATGACGGCTGAGCTGAAAGGTCTCGACTACGATTCGGAATACTGTGTGGTGGCCTTCGTGAAGACCTCGGAGAACGAGATGTTCTACGGCGAGCAGCAGACATTCCGGACAGGCATTGACGTGAACGGTGTGGAAGAGGTGACGGCCTCGCCCGGTACAGTAACCGAGGTGGCCCGCTACGACCTGAACGGCCGCAAGATTAGTGCGGAAGCAAATTCTTCACTATTCACTATTCACTATTCACTTAAAAAGGGTCTCAACATCATCCGTATGAGTGACGGAACGGTGAAGAAAGTGATGGTGAAATAAGAGGGAATATTCCCTTTGTCTAAATAACAACCGCGCCAAAACTCGCACGGAATCCAGGACTAAGGCTCTTTGGAAAATCCGTACGAGTTTTGGCGCGATTTGTTATCTCGCTGAAATTCAGTAGCTTATACATTGACAAGAGTGTCGATTCCTTTCTTTCACCCTACGATTTGTATTGAATCACAGCGTAAATGGAGGTTTTTCACAACGTCATTCATGTTGAGTGATTGCGTCATTCACATTGAGTGGTAACGTCAATCACGTTGAATCGTGGTGTGAAATGATACAAATCGTGGGAGTAGGTCGGTCAGAAGGGTCAAAAGAGGGCAAAAAGAGGGTCGGGAAATTCTATTTTGCGATTTCTGTTTGTCTTAAAAATCGAATTATTTTGCGCTTATTTAGACAAGAGGGCTTCGTAGAGTTCCTGCTTGCCGCTGTGCTCGGCCGTCTCGGCCATTCTGTTTAAATAGAAATGTTGGTCATTTGATGAAAATAAATGCTGATTAAATTCGCTTGTGTCGTTTTTTTTTTGTAATTTTGCACCCTATATAATAATAAGGTATTTTCAAAAAGAAATGGAAGATATTCAGCAAGAACAGCAAAACTATTCCGCGAGTAATATTCAGGTACTCGAAGGACTGGAAGCCGTACGCAAGCGCCCCGCAATGTATATCGGTGATATCAGCGAAAAGGGCTTGCATCACCTCGTAAACGAGACTGTCGACAACTCTATTGACGAAGCTATGGCGGGCTATTGCACGCATATCGAGGTGACCATCAATGAAGACAACTCTATCACAGTACAGGACAATGGTCGTGGTATTCCCGTCGACGAGCACGAGAAGATGCACAAGTCGGCGCTCGAAGTGGTCATGACCGTGCTCCATGCTGGCGGTAAGTTCGACAAGGGCTCTTACAAGGTGTCCGGTGGTCTGCACGGTGTGGGCGTGAGCTGCGTGAACGCACTCTCTACGCACATGCTGTCGCAGGTGTTCCGTAACGGTCATATCTACCAGCAGGAATACGAAAAAGGAAAGCCTCTCTACGATGTGAAGATCGTGGGCGATACCGACAAGACGGGTACGCGCCAGCAGTTCTGGCCCGATGGCAGCATCTTCACTACCACTATCTATAAATACGATATCATTGCCAAGCGTATGCGTGAGCTGGCCTATCTGAATGCCGGTATCACCATCACGCTGACCGACCTGCGCCCCGATGAGGAGGGTAACCTGCGCCAGCCCGAGGTGTTCCATGCCAAGGAGGGTCTGAAGGAGTTCGTGCGCTATGTGGACCGTCACCGCACGCATCTCTTCGATGACGTTATCTACTTGAAGACTGAGAAGCAGGGCACGCCTATCGAGGTGGCTGTGATGTACAACACCGACTATACGGAGAACATACACTCCTATGTGAACAATATCAACACCATTGAGGGCGGTACCCACCTTACGGGCTTCCGTATGGCCCTGACGCGTACGCTGAAAGCTTACGCCGATGCCGACCCGCAGATATCGAAGCAGATAGAGAAGGCCAAGATCGAGATTGCCGGCGAGGACTTCCGCGAAGGTCTTACCGCAGTCATCTCCATCAAGGTGGCAGAGCCTCAGTTCGAGGGCCAGACGAAGACCAAGCTGGGCAACAGCGAGGTGGCCGGAGCCGTGCAGCAGGCTGTGGGTGAGGCACTGACCAACTACCTAGAGGAGCACCCCAAGGAGGCCAAGCTCATCTGTGACAAGGTGGTGCTGGCCGCTACAGCACGTATTGCCGCCCGCAAGGCCCGCGAGAGCGTGCAGCGCAAGAACCCCATGGCCGGTGGCGGACTGCCCGGCAAGCTGGCCGACTGCTCTAACCGTGATCCGAAGAACTGCGAGATTTTCCTCGTCGAGGGTGACTCTGCCGGTGGCTCGGCCAAGCAGGGACGCGACCGTCATTTCCAGGCTATCCTTCCTCTGCGCGGTAAGATCCTGAATGTGGAGAAGGTGCAGTGGCACCGTGTGTTCGAGGCTGAGTCGGTGATGAACATCATCCAGAGTATCGGTGTTCGCTTCGGCGTTGAGGGCGAAGGCGACCGCGAGGCCAATATCGACAAGCTGCGCTACGACAAGATCATCATCATGACCGATGCCGATGTCGATGGCTCCCACATCGACACGCTCATCATGACGCTCTTCTATCGCTTCATGCCCCAGGTCATCCAGGGCGGTCACCTCTATATCGCCACACCGCCGCTCTATAAGTGCACTTATAAGAAGGTGTCGGAATACTGCTACACCGACCAGCAGCGTCAGGTGTTCATCGACAAGTATGCCGCAGGCGATGAGCGCAGCGTGCATACCCAGCGCTACAAAGGTCTGGGTGAGATGAACCCCGAACAGCTGTGGGAGACCACGATGAATCCCGAGAACCGACTGCTGAAACAGGTGAGCATAGAGAATGCTGCTGAGGCCGACGAGATCTTCTCCATGCTGATGGGTGATGACGTGGAGCCGCGCCGCGAGTTCATCGAGAAGAACGCTACCTACGCAAATATTGACGCATAGAATTGGAAGAGACGAAGAAAGGTTTTTTACAACTTCATTTAAGCGTACTGCTGGCAGGCTTTACAGGACTGTTCGGCAAACTGATAACATTAAACGAGGTGGACATCGTGTGGTATCGCATGCTGTTCACCTCGTGTATTTTGCTGGTGTTTACCGGACTGCCGAAGATAGGCTGGCGGAAGTTCCTGCAGCTGAGCGGTTGCGGTGCGCTGTTGGGCCTTCACTGGATGCTGTTCTACGGCTCTATCAAGGCCTCGAATGTTTCCATCGGTGTTATCTGCTTCTCGTTGGTGGGTTTCTTTACCGCTATCTGTGAACCGATCATCCTGAAACGGAAGTTCTCGTGGATGGAACTGTTGCTGTCGCTCATCACCGTGGCTGGCGTGTTCTGTATCTTCTCCTTCGATGCCCGTTACCGTTATGGCATCATGATTGGCGTGGTGTCGTCGCTGGTATGTGCGCTCTACGTCATCTATAACAAGAAGGCGAGCGTGGGCGTAAGAAGCCGTGATGTGCTCATGTCGCAGATGTCGGGCGGACTCGTGGCCGTCACCGCCATCATCCCTGTCTACCTGTGGTTCTTCCCCAGTAGTCAGCCGGTAGTGGTCATCCCCGAAGGCAGCAACGTGTGGTTCATGCTCTGCCATGCCCTGTTCTGCACCGTGGGTATGTACCTGCTGCAGATACAGGCCTTGAAGCGCCTGTCGGCCTTCACCGTCAATCTTACCTATAATCTGGAGCCCTGCTATACCATCATCCTTGCCTTTCTTATTTTCGGTGAAGGACGTGAGGTGAACTTCTCCTTCTATCTGGGCATATCGCTGATTGTGGTCAGCGTGTTGTTGCAGACGCTGAGGGTGGGCAGGAGCCAGTCATCAGGGACAAAGGAAAACAGCATAAAAGGTAATAGCCGATGAAAAATAATAACCGTCCCCTGATAGCCCATCTCTCCATGTTCCTTGCCTGTGCTTTCTGGGGACTGATGGCTCCTCTGGGCAAGGATGCCATGACCAACGGGCTTGACGGTCTCACTATGGTGACCTTCCGAGTGGCCGGTGGAGCCCTGCTTTTCTGGCTGGCTTCTCTTTTCATTCCTAAGGAGCACGTGCCGCTGCGCGATGTGCTGCTGTTTGCTGGTGCCGCCGTTTTCGGACTGACGCTCAACCAGTGTGGCTTCACCGTGGGACTGTCCATCACCTCGCCCATCAATGCCAGTATTGTCACCACGTCGATGCCTATCTTTGCCATGATTCTTGCTGCCTTGATACTGAAGGAGCCTATTACCGGCAAGAAGGCCGTGGGCGTGCTGATGGGATGTAGCGGTGCGTTGATACTGATTTTGACCAGTGCCGCCCATGCCAGCGATAAGGTGGGTGATATCCGTGGCGACCTGCTCTGTCTGGGTGCGCAGTTCTCCTATGCCCTCTATCTGTCGCTGTTCCAGCCGCTGGTGCGCCGCTATAGCGTGTTCACCGTCAACAAGTGGATGTTCCTGTGGGCCACCGTCTTCGTGCTCCCCTTTACTGCCCGTCATGTCAGCGAAGTGGTTTCCCAGCCCATCCCCCTTACTACCTGGCTCGAGACGGCCTATATCGTTGTTTTCTGCACCTTTATAGCCTATATCCTCATTATGATAGCCCAGCAGACGCTCCGTCCTACGGTGGTCTCGGTCTATAACTATGTTCAGCCTCTGGTGGCCGTTACGGTGAGCGTGCTTACCGGTCTTGGCGTGCTGAAATGGAGTCAGGCCCTGGCCGTGGTGCTCGTTTTCGGTGGCGTGATGCTGGTTACGAAGTCGAGAAGCCGCAGGGATATGGAAAAACGATAATTCGTTCGTCATTTGGGATTTTTGCGTATCTTTGCAGCATGGAAAAGATTCTGAAAGTACACAGTATAGTCATTGTATTCTTTGCTATTGGCTTGATGATGGCAGGATGCAAGACCGCCAGTTTTAATACAAGGCAGATGGCTGGCACGATGGAAGAGCCTCTGCCGTCGGACATGATGCCTGACAGTGTTCAGCAGGCGACGGCAAAGGCCGTGAAGTACCACTGCCATGAGTTGATGAACGACACCGTCAACGAAGTCTATGTGTCGAGCATCGACGAGATGGATGAAATCTCTACGGAGGGCTATGGCATCCAAGTGACAAAGGGAGCGATGAGCACCACCTTCCCCAACATCCGCCATACCCGTGAACCGCAGGCGATGTACAATGCCAAAACAGGCGACCTCTGGCTGACCAGTTCGGCGATGGAAGGAACGGGCATCCGCGTAGAATGGCTCCATCAGATTCGCTTTGGCGAGAATGAGTTGGCGTATGTCAAGACAGAGGTCAATCCCTATGGTGTTCAACAGGAACTATTGCAACGTTTAGCTTATGCCATCGAGGGCGAAACCATCACATTGTATGATGGCGACAAGCTGTTGGCAACAGTCCTCAATACCGTCGAGGACATGGGTAGTTTCGATGACGACCAGCCTTTGTGGATAGGTGAACAGCTGTACTACGATGTCAGTGGTGCCCAACCTAAGGTCATCTTCATTCCTGGCGTGAAGTTCACAACCGGGCTTGTGCTGACATACGATGATATGCCAAAGTTGTCGGCTCCTATCTCGATTGATGAAAACGGAAAGTTTACCATTCATAAAATTGCCGTAGAAGAATAGGAGCGCAACGCATCATGCAGAGCGTTGTCATAACAATCATTGCACCGAGCATGATACTCGGTGCAACATTTTTTATAAAAAGAATGTTAAATACGGGTGGTTGGCGTGTCACTGTTAGATAATAATGTGTATATTTGCAGAGTTAGTAAGATACTAACCGAGACATTTTATATGATAACTAACTTAATCTATTAACCTAAAACTTAAAGCTTATGAAGAAAAAACTATCATTATTGCTGGCCTTCATGCTTTGCTTTGTCATTGGCGCATGGGCTGACACCTATACCGTAGCAGGTGCAGTGATGGGTGGTGATGGCAACGTGAGTGCAGGGTTCTTCGACACACAATGGGATCCAGCCAACACTGCTAACGACATGGAGATGGCCGAAGGTGTCTTCATCAAGAAGTATGAGAACTTAGAATTGTCAGTATGCCTAATCCAGTTCAAGGTGGCCACCAACCATGCTTGGAGTAAGGATGGCAGCACTGAGTATCCTTCTGACAACTATCTACTCCAGGTGACCAAGGCTGGTAAGTACGATCTGACCATTTCTTTCAGTCCTGAAAGTCATAAGGTAGATGCCCTGTTGGAACCCAAGGGGGGCGATTCTGGCACCACTGACATCACCTCGATGGAAATCCGCGGCAACTTCCCCGGAATGAGCTGGGATGCTGAGGATGCAGTCCCCATGAGTCTGGTACCAGGCAGTACTGTAGAATGGAAGGCTGTTGTTGAGAATGTAGAGATTGTTCCTACAACTTATGTGTATAAGGCCTTTGCCAACCATGACACCAACGGCTATCAGTTGCCAGAATATGGCAATGCTACCTATGAATTCAGTTCAGCAGGTACGTATAACTTGGTGTTCATTGCCAATACTCAGACACATACCCTCACGCTGACTCCCCAAAAGGTTGGAGAGGGTGAGGAGCCTGAGCAATCAGACATCACCATGATGGAAATCCGCGGCAACTTCCCCGGAATGAGCTGGTGGGAAGAGGGTGCCATTCCTATGGAACGGATGGGAGAAACTGCCTGGGTGGTCATTGTTGAGAATGTAGTGGTTGAGGCTGAGACTTATGAGTATAAGGCCTTTGCTAACCACACCACCGAAGGCTTCCAGTTGCCTGAAGAAGGCAATGCAATCTTTACTTTCGGTTCAGAACAGTATCCTGCCGGTAAGTATAACCTGAGGTTCATTGCCGATACAGAGTATAAGAGACTTGACTGTATTCCCATAAGGGTGGAAGAGCCTGAGCAGCCCGCAATCATTACGAAGGTACAGATTTGCGGTGCTACCGATAAGGCTTGGGAAAACCGTATTGACTTCGATTTGGATGAAGCCGATCCTAACACCTATTTTAAAGTGCTGGATGCTACAGCCTATATGGACGATGTCGAGTTTAAGCTGGTCGTCAACGGAAACGAGTGGATTGGCACCGACCGAATCAAGAATATTGACGATATGGACGGTCTGCTTAGCCAGGGAACGAACGGCAACTTCCTCCTGAAGAACTCTGACGGTAGGTTCCAGACGTATGGCTTCAAGGCCGTATGGGGGGAGAATCCCAATGCCGCTGCCGGCTGGACGCTGCAGGTTCAGGGTATTGAGAAACGACCCGTTACAGCGACAACCTGGACTGTTGCCGGTAACAACGAGACCTTGTTCGGCACGACTTGGGATACCACAGCAGCTGCCAACGACATGGTGAAGGACAAAGACGGCCTGTACAAATGGGAGAAGGCCGATGTGGAGCTGACTGCCGGTGATGTGATGTTCAAGGTGGTGAAGAACCACAGTTGGAACGTAGCATATCCTGAAAAAGACTATATACTGAGCATTGCTAAGGACGGCAAGTACACCGTGACCATTACCTTTAACGAGGAAACCAAGGAGGTTGCTGCTACTGCCGTTTCTGAGTCAACTCCCGAACCTACGGTTATTACGAAGGTGGTATTTCGTGGCGGCATTGGTGGTGACTGGGACAAAAAGCCCGTCAACCTGGAGTTGATGGATGCTGCTCCTGCCCAGCCCAATACCTATTATAATGTGCTGGATGCTACCGATTATACGGATGATGTCGAATTCAAGCTGGTTATCAACGACAGCAAGGAACTGGGTGTCGGCCAGTTCAATAAGATTGACGATCCGGAAGGTCTTATTCAGCAGAAAGGAGAAAGTGGCAAGAGCCTGGTTCTGAAGAACTCTAACGGAAAGTATCGTAAGTACGATGTCAAGGCCACATGGAAGCAGAATCCGGACGTAGGTGCCGGCTGGACACTGGAGGTCCTGGGTACTGAGGCACGCACTTCCACAGCCGATACCTGGACGGTTGCCGGTAGCGACGAGACCTTGTTCGGCAAGAGCTGGACACCGGAATGGGCTGCCAATGACATGGTGAAGGATAAAGACGGCCTGTACAAGTGGGAGAAGACGGAAGCCGTGCTGGCCAAAGGTGATGTCAAGTTCAAGGTGGTGAAGAACCACAGCTGGACTGAGGCATATCCTGAAAATGACTATGTACTGCCTATTGCTGAAGACGGCCAATACACCGTGACCATTATCTTCAATGCAGATACCAAGGAAGTGCTCGCCACAGCCACGAAGACAGGCGGGGCCGTCATTCCCGACGCCCAGATTACCTCCGTACAGCTGCCCGGTGACTGGAACTGGTCTTTGGAGAAGGGCGAAGACGGCGTGGAGCCTTACCTGGTTCTGACCAAAGGCGAAGGCAATGTCTGGACGGGTGTTCTCGACCTGACAGAAGTGACCGTAGACCAGAAGTTCAAGCTGGCTATCAATAAGAAGGAATGGCTGGGCTTGAACGAGCTGACATTGAATGCCGGTGGACTGGTGGCCAAGGACTCAGACAAGGACAACAACTTCATCCTGCTGAATGGTACTTCCGGCTATCAGACCTACGATATTACCGCTATATGGGAAGCCAACTCCAATGCCAAGCTTGGCTGGACGCTGATTATTGCCGGTAAAGAGGAACGTGTCATTCCTACCGAACCCGTCTATACCCTCGTGGGTGACGAGACTGCCACATTCTTAGGTCAGGCTATGACAGCTCAGGAGGCCAACAACCTGAACAAGATTTACGAAGGCTTTTATCAGAAGGAATACAAGAGTGTGAACTTGGAGGCTGGCCGCATCAAGGTTTGGGTGGTAAAGGATGGCGATATGAATCATCTGTTGCCCAATACTGGCGGCTTCACGCTGGAGATTCGCGAGGCAGGCATCTATGACCTGACGTTCAACTTCCACCCTGAAGAAGGCGCTTTGCGTGGCGAAGCAGAAAAGAAGGCAGAGCCTTTGACCATCACTCGCATGGACATTGTCGGCGATTTCACCGGCGGCTGGCCTAAAGAGACAGGAGGCGGCAACTTAGACTTGACAGACGCATCGAAGATGACTCAGAGCGCTGTGAATCCCGCTGTCTGGACGCTCAAGATTGAAAACTTCCAGGCTGGGTCCCAGACCTACTATTACAAGGCTACTGCCAATGGCAAGTGGGGTGTCTATGAACTGCCCTCAAGCGGTAATAACAACTGGGTGTTCGGTACGGAGGAGTATCCTGCCGGCAAGTATGACCTGCTGTTCAAGGCCAATACTGAAGAGAATACCTTGACGCTCATTCCGACTTTGAGAGAAGTCGAAGTCGTGATTCTCGGTGAAGATACTGAACTCGCGGAGAATGAGACTTTGCCCATTGAAGATGCATTCACGAAGGGTGATACGGAGGTGGAAGACGGTGAAACCATTACTATCAACGCCTACGAGCCCAAGTCGGAAGCCAGAAAGCGTGCTGCCCGTGCATTCGCTTCCGATGATATCAGCATCAAGTACAAGCCTACTGACGGTAGCGACTGGCAGCCTGCTGAGGTGACCATCAATACGACTGAGACGGGTTATCAGTTCGATCTCAATGCCGACCAGGCTACTGCCATCAATGCGCGTGGCTTCGCTATCGAGGCCCATAAGCCCATCGTGGTGAGCGAGGTTATTATAGCTAAGACGATTGCGCCCTGTGCCAACTCCCTTAATATCGAGAAGTTTGTACTCGCCAACATTTTAGGATGCACGACAGATGCTGCCAAGACAGCCTTCAATGCTACCCTTGCTGAGTGCTACATCGATATTCCCAGCTATAATGCGCTCGATTCGCTGAACGATGAGAATGGACGTGGACGTAACGAGGAATTCCTAGGATTGCAGCTGAAGAAGCAGGGCGATTATGTCAAACTGCAGCTGCAGAAGGGCAAGATGCTGAATGTCAAGTTCGGTTGCATCAATGATCCTGTAGATGTGTCCATTGACGGCGTTGTTGATGCTGAAAAGCAGATTGCCGCTAAGAAGGACGGCAGCAGTACGGTCTTTACGTTGGAGGCTGGTGAGGCCGACCGTGAGGTACAGTTCACTACAACTGCCGGGAATGCTGTGGTGTTCAAGCAGATTATGATAGGTGAAGAGATCGCTCCAGTAACGCTGCCTGCACGCGTGAAGTACGAGCTAATCTTGGCCGATGGTATCGAGAACGGTACGGTGGAATTCGCTGCAACGTCCTATACGAAGAGCAAGACCATTATGACCGTCAAGAAGGGCGACGAGGTAACCATTACCGCTACACCTGCTGAGGGTTACCACTTGAAGAACGTCACCGTCACAGGTTTGGAAGCAGACTTGTGGGTTACGGTTACCGACGGCAAGTTCCTGATGCCTGAAGTCGATGTGGTTGTCAATGCCACCTTCGAGAAGAATATTGAGCTCGCCGATGGCTTCTATCTGGCAAGTAGCATGAACAGTTGGACTCCTACTGAGGCTAACAAGCTGGAAGCTAACACGGCTGCCGTTGGTGAGGAATACCTGATAACCAAGACTCTTGATGCCAACACCGAACTGAAGGTTGTCAAGATTGAGACAAAGGCTATCACAGCATGGTATCCTGCAGATAACGGTAATTATGTAGTTGAGGCCGCTGGTAAGTACGACATCTACTTCCGTCCGAATGCCGATGGCGGTGACGACTGGTACGAGAAAGTGCTCTTCGTGACAGCTTCTGCTACTGACATCCATGACGTGAAGGCTGCAGCTCAGAAGGATGCCCAGATTTACAACCTGAACGGTCAGCGCATAAGCAAGACTCAGAAGGGTCTGTACATTGTTCATGGCCGCAAGGTCTTGATGAAGTGATATTAACTAAAAAGTTTTAAAGTGGCGATGGCATCAGGCTATCGCCACTTTTAAAGTGTTTTATTTGTGATGTAAGTCAATCTATTATATGAGAATAGACCACGTAGCGTTATTCTGCAAGGACTTGGAGCAGATGCGCCTTACGTTTCCTAATGGTGACGCAAGGCTTGAGTTAATGCAACGTCCTGACACCATTTAGCAGATTCCGTAATTCTGGTAATTCTTTCCAAGATTCGGGTAGTGCCTGATTGATAGAATCGTCGTACCTTTGCGCCAGATTTTTAAATGTAATGAAGATGAAGCAGATTATGATTTTATTGGCAGCGATGCTGCTGACTGCCTGTTCAAAGGACGATGAGGCAAAGGCCGCCACCATGCAGGAAGCTGGCAAGACGCTGGTGGTGTACTACAGTTACACGAACAATTGTCATGAGATTGTGACCTCTCTGACGAGCCAGATTGAGGCTGATGTGATGCGCATAGAACCTGCAGACAAGACACAGAAGTACGAAGCTAACGGCTACGCCATCGGTACGGCGCTGCTGAACGCCATCAAGGCTGCGCCCAACGATGCGGCGAGTTATCCAGCCATCGATCCCGTGAGCATCACCGACCTCTCGCAGTACCAGAACATCATCATCGTCACGCCGCTGTGGTGGAGCCAGATGGCGGCCATCATGCAGACGTACCTATTTAATTATGGTGCGCAGATGGCAGGTAAGAATGTTGCGCTCATCGTGTCGAGTCACAGTAGCGGCATCAGCGGCGTAGTGGCCGATGCGGAACGACTGGTGAAGGATGCCACTTGGATGGGCGATGCCCTTTGGATTAACGCCAGCAACCATAGTAACCGTGCTTCGCTGATAGAGAACTGGTTGCCGACGTTAAACTTCGCAGGAAAACAAACCACTATGAGCAAGATATATATCACTATCGACGGTGGACAGACACTGACGGCCACACTCGCTGACAACACTTCTGCACAGGCACTGATGGAGGCTTTAAAGCAGGCTCCCATCACCTATGAGGCCCACGACTACGGCGACTTCGAAAAGGTCGGTCCGCTGGGACAGTCATTCCCTGAGAACAACGAGAGCATCACCACTGAGCCGGGCGACATCATTCTCTACCAAGGTTCTAACCTCTGCCTCTATTACGATACGAACACGTGGACGTTTACCCGTATTGGCAAAATCGAAAGCAAGACACAAGCCGAGCTAAAGCAGATTCTGAAGGCTGGACGGGGGAATATCACTGTTACGCTGTCGCTCCCTTCTGGGGCAACCGCCATCAATAGCGTCCGTAGCGCAGCTACAGAAAATGACGCATACTACTCACTCAGCGGGCAGCACATTGAGAACCCAACACATGGCATATATATTAGAAATGGTAAAAAGGTTATCTTATGAGAAAGTCAATACTTGCCGCAGTGCTGATGGGCTTGACGCTTACGGCCTGCACGAACAAACAAGTTACAAACGAAAAGGATATGAATACGACATTGCAATTGACTCAGGAGTGGGACAAGGTATTCCCGCAGAGCGACAAGGTGGACCACAAGAAGGTCACGTTCAAGAACCGCTACGGCATCGAACTGGCTGCTGATATGTATACCCCCCTCAATCCCCCCGAAGGAGGGAAGTTTTCTGCTATTGCCGTGAGCGGTCCCTTTGGCGCTGTGAAGGAACAGTCGAGCGGTCTCTACGCGCAGACGCTGGCCGAGCACGGATTCCTGACTATCGCCTTCGACCCCAGCTATACGGGCGAGTCGGGTGGCGAACCTCGCTATGTATCCTCTCCTGACATCAACACGGAGGATTTCTGTGCGGCGGTTGATTACCTCATGACGCGCGACGATGTAAACCCTGATCGCGTGGGTATCCTCGGCGTGTGCGGATGGGGAGGCATCGCCCTCAATGCGGCGGCACTCGACCCGCGTATAAAGGCCACCGTGGCGACGACGATGTACGACATGAGCCGTGTATCGCAGAACGGCTATCACGACGACGGCGACAGCAAAGAAGCTCGCAACGCCATGCGCAAGACCTTGGCCGAGCAGCGATTGAAGGACTACCAGAGCAGTTCCTATGAGCGTGCAGGCGGCGTGGTGGAAGATACGACCAACATGCCGTGGTTCGTTCAGCAGTACCAGGCCTACTACAAGACCCCACGCGGCTACCACGAGCGCAGCCTCAATTCCAACGAGGGCTGGAACAAGACATCCATCCTGCCGTGGCTCAATGCCGGTTTCCTAAAGTTCACCAACGAGATTGACAATGCCGTCATGATTCTTCACGGCGAGAAGGCCCACAGCCGCTATTTCGGCATCACCGCCTACGAAAACATGACCGGTGCGAAGGTCGAACTGCAAGGTCAGGACGCGAACCTGCAACCGCTGAACGAGCCTCTAAGCGAGCCGTTTATCGTCACTCGTGGCAACAAGCAACTCTACATCGTCCCCGGTGCCACCCACTGCGACCTCTACGACGGCGGCGAGAAAAGCTATATTCCTTTCGACCAGTTAGCAGCATTTTTCCAAGAGAATCTGAAATGACCAACAACAAAATCATCCAATTAGACAGCATTGATGCGTACAACAAACTGTACGGATGGGAGACGCTGCACCCGTTAGTGACGGTGGTGCGCCACGCCAATCCGATGGCCAGCGACCTGAACCATTCGCGGCTAAACTACGGACTATACGCGCTGTTCCTGAAGCAGGGGGACGGATGCTCGATACGGTACGGACGCGAAAAGTACGACTACCAGGAAGGCACCGTCGTGAGCTTCAAACCCGGACAGGTGGTCGAAGTGGAATGGGACGAGAGCCGCCCCATGCCGCCCTCGCGCGGATTGTTGTTCCATCCCGACCTACTCTACGGCACACAGCTCGCCCGTCGCATCAACGACTACACGTTCTTCGACTACGATCAGCGCGAGGCCCTGCACCTCTCGGAGCGCGAGCAGCACATGATAGTGGAACTGTTCGACAGAATCGAGGAGGAACTGCAGCATCCCATCGACCGCCACTCACAGACACTCATCACCGATGCCATCGGTCTACTGCTGGATTACTGCATGCGCTACTACGACCGCCAGTTCATCACGCGACATAAGGTAAACAGCGACATCCTCACCGCCTTCCATCAACATTTGAAGGAGTATTTCGAAAACGGCCATCCAGAACGTCACGGTCTGCCCTCGGTAGCCTACTTTGCCGATAAGGCTTGCCTCTCGCCTAACTACTTCGGCGACCTCATCAGCAAGGAGAGCGGCACCACCGCCCAGCGCCACATTCAGGATGCCGTCATCGAACGCTCAAAGCAGTTGCTTGTTGAGACCCGCCTACCCGTCAGTGAGATCGCCTATCAGCTCGGCTTCGAATATCCGCAGCACTTCTCGCGCCTCTTCAAGTCGCGCACGGGCAAGACACCGAATGAGTACAGATTAACAGCATAACAATTATGAAGAAGATTCTAATGATGTTGGCAGCATTCTTGACTTTGAGCTTGAGTGCCTGCTCACAAGGAAACAAAGCAAAGGAGAGTAAGGAAATGAACGGACGGAGCAGCGAGAGCCATAGTGCTCGCATTAATGGCCGAGTCGTGACGGACGAAGGCGAAACCAACAAAGTATTAGTAGCCTATTTCTCGGCATCGGGTGTGACGAAAGGTGTGGCCCAGCAGTTAGCAGAGGTGACAGGTGGAACGCTGCACGAAATTAAGCCGGAACAGCCCTACACGGATGCAGATCTTGACTGGCGCGACAAGCAGAGTCGCAGCAGCATGGAGATGCAGGATAAGTCATCTCGTCCTGCCATCACAGACAAACTCACGAACATGCAGGACTATGATGTCATCTACGTCGGTTTCCCCATTTGGTGGTACACTTGCCCGACAATCATAAATACCTTCATGGAGGCATACGACTTTAAGGGCAAGACCGTCATTCCCTTCGCCACCTCTGGCGGCAGTAGCATCAAGAAAGCCTGCGAAGACCTGAAAGCCGCTTATCCTGATGTCATTTGGAAAGAAGGTAGGTTGTTGAATCGTGCATCGAAGAAAGATTTGGAGGATTGGGTGAAGAAGCAGTAAATGTTTCATTTCACGATGACTTTCCTCCCATTGATGAGGTAGATGCCTTTGGTTTGGGTGCTGACTTTACGCCCGTTCAGATTGTAAATGGGAACGGATGAAGGGGTAATAGAAGTGGTAGTATTGAGGCTGGTGCTGCTGCTGCGGCGCCAAGAGAAGAGCCAGTCGAGACGCTGGTCTGTGTAGCTTTGTTCACAGGTGGTGGGGTGAGACCATCCCTCTTCTGTTTCAAAGATGAGCGTGCCGCCGACGGCGAGGACTTCCGTCTGGAACTGCTTTACGGTGGGGATGCTCATCATGTTGTCGGCTGTACCCATGACGGTGAGGACGGGCGTGGTGGCGACGGCGGCAGCGTCAAGTCCTGTGGGATTACCGGCAACGGGCATGGCAGCGGCATAGAAGTTTGGATAGTAGCTGAGTTGTGCCCAGGTACCAGTTCCACCCATAGAGCCGCCTAGGACGTAGATGCGGTCGGGGTCGTGACTGCCATCGTTAGCGTAACTCTTTACCATTTCGTTCACCACACGTCGCAGTTGACCAGTCCATCCTCCGCCTGAAGGACATTGAGGCACAATGAAGGTTGCTGGTATCTGGCGCGAATAGAGATATTGGTAAATAACCGAGACGGCAGCTTCGCGGAGCTGTGCTTCGTTGTCGTCGCCACGGGCTGAGCCTCCATGCAGATAAAGCACGAGGATGGAGTTTTCCGTGGCATTGTGGCAGATATCAGCCAAACGGAAATACAGCGTGGCTTCTCCAAGAGTGAACGTCTCGCGGGAGAAACGATCGTCGTCAGCAAAGGCTGCCACACAGACCAGCGTGGCAAGCATGAAGGGCATAAACAATCGTTTCATCGGCTGGAATGGTGGTGTGTGGGGGTGTGATGTCCTGAGGTGTGCTGACTGCCATGTCCTTGTCCGCGATGCGCCAGTCGCTGCATGGCTTTGTGTTCCAGTTCATAAACACGCTCTATTTGCTTTGGGGTGAGAAAAGCGCTATACTTTTTGTAGTACTTCTTCCGCAGGTCGAGAATTTTCTGGCTGCGCTCCATACGCTGTTTGATGGCCTGCTCGGCTTCAGCATCGGTCTGCGAATCCATGTCGTGCTTTTTCAGTCGAGGCCCCAATGCCCAGACTTCTTTCTGGTAATCAAGCCAGGTGGCGAGGAACTTCTGTGTGGTCTGCTCGTCAAACGCCAGCTCGTGGGCGATATACTTGCCCTGCTTCTCGGCCAACTGCTCGCGACTCATACGCTGTTTGTTACTCTGGTTGTCTTGTGCCTGAACGGCAATGGTGTACACGGTCATCATAATGGCACAGAGTGCGAATCTTACGATATTCTTCATTGCTTTATGTGTTGATAAGTTAATAATTCATTTCTTCATTCTCTATTAGAAAGATGTCTTCTTCATATACTTCCATCAGGTACTCCTGATCCTCATGGATGAGGTCGTTATAGGCCAGTTCTATGTTTGCGAAACTGTCTTCGGTCGTAGTCGTGTTGCTTGGCATATTCTTTGTGACGACAAAGAACAATGCAACAGCAGCGGCAGCGGCGAGGAGAATACGGAAAGTCATCTTCACGGTGCGAGCTTTGACCTTCGGCTTTTCTGTGACAGTATCAACTGCCGTTATCTCAGCCATCACGTTCTGTTCCAACTGGTCGAAGAACCCGTCAGGCACATAGTAAGGCATCCGTTTGCCTACCTGTTCAAAATCAAATCTCTTGTCCATATCCTTAATCATTATTATTCATGTATGCAATAATTTTCTCTTTGGCGATGTTGTAGCTCACCTTCATGCTGGCTGCCGTTGAGCCTGCCACTTCAGCTATCTCTTCGTATGACATCTCGTCGTAATAGCGCAGGTTGAAGGCCAGTTGCTGTTTGGCGGGCAGATGGAGGATGGCCTGCTGTAGTTTCATCGTAATAGCGTCGCTGCTGTCAAAGTGCCCATCGGCTTTCGTTCCCAACATATCGGCAGTCACCTCATCGAGCGAGAGCATCGTGCTGTTCTTCAACTTACCCAATAGTCGGAGTGCCTCATTGGTGGCTATGCGGAATATCCAGGCCTTAAAGCTGTTTGCCTCGTTATACTGCTGGAAGTTGCGGAATACACGCACGAATGCTTCCTGTGCAGCATCCTGGGCATCGGCATGGCTTACAACCAGTCGGCGGATATGCCAATACACTGGCTCCTTGTAGTTTGCCATCAGCAGTCGGAATCCTTTTTCCGCATTCTGCCGCATTACACTTATTATATCCTTGTCGGTAACCATTTTTCTGACTGCTTATGTATATGACCTAGAAATAGGAAGATAGTAAAATTCTTAATCAGAAAAATATATTAAAACTCCGACCTGCAGCGTTGCAAGGTCGGAGTTTTGGGGGGAATATATATGGAATGGCAAACAATCATGCCACGAAATGCTTGATGTTGCGGGCTGAAGTTGTTTCTTCAAGGCTTTGTATTCACGCTTATATCCTTTCTGCATGATGGCTTCGAAGGGTGCGTAGTTCTCTTCCACGAAACTGACCCGATAGTCGTAGTCCACCAAGTCCTTTTTCAGGCTGTCGGACACGGCGGCGAAGGAGAATTGGGCGACGAGGGCGAGGATGAATGACAGAATGATTTTCTTCATGTCGTTTTCGTTCTTATTCAAAGCGAATAGCCCCGCCAGCCGAACCGCCGGAGCGCGTCCGCACCTGCAGCACCGAGTTCGCCGCCTGACCCGTCGGAGCGACATCCGCGACGCCGTCCACGAGTCCTTTCTCACACGCCGTCAGCAGCATCGCCGCCCGCTCGACCCTGGTCGCTTGCTACCGCAGGGACGCAAGAACTCCGTAGAACAGAAATCATCATTCAGGTTAGTCTGCATTCTATGATGACGAAAGATTTACCGTTGCTATTCAAAAAAATTTTTTCAAAAATAATATCACTAATATCACTAAGGCCATAACCTTCTGATTATCAGTATACTTTCTTAGTGATATTAATAGTGTATTAGTGATATTAACATGAAAAAAATTGATTTTTTCCCCCAAAAACGGGCAATTTTTCCAAAATTGTTCCCTCAGAATGTCAGCCGTTATTAGAAAGCAACAGGCCTGTACAGGCCTGTTTGAATGTCTAACTGCCCTGTTTGTGTGAAAGACTGACTATCTTTCAGCACTCTTCTCTACAGCGGGTATTCCTCGAAAGCATAGAGCACGGTGGAGAGGTAACGCTCGCCCGTATCGGGAAGCAAGACGACAACGCGCTTGCCCTTGTTCTCCGGACGCTTGGCCACCTGAATGGCGGCATAGAGGGCAGCACCGGCAGAGATTCCTACTAAGAGACCTTCCTGCTGGGCAATCTCACGGCCTGTGCGGATGGCATCGTCGTTCTCCACGTCGAAGACTTCGTCGATTACGTCGGCATCATAGGTCTTCGGTACAAAGCCGGCACCGATGCCCTGAATCTTGTGGGGTCCGCTCTGTCCACCGTTCAGCACGGGGCTCGACTTCGGCTCTACAGCAATAATCTTCACATTGGGGTTCTGCTCCTTCAGGTATTTACCCGTGCCACTGATGGTACCGCCAGTGCCCACGCCACCAATGAAGATGTCGACCTTGCCGTCGGTCTGAGCCCATATTTCGGGACCCGTGGTAGCATAGTGCTTGGCAGGGTTGGCGGGGTTCTCGAACTGCTGGAGGATAACGCTGCCAGGAATCTCCTGACGCAGTGCCTCGGCAGCGCGAATGGCACCGGGCATGCCGTCCTTTCCAGGAGTAAGACGCACTTCGGCACCGTAGGCCTTCACGAGGTTGCGACGCTCAATGCTCATGGTCTCGGGCATGGTGAGGATGAGATGATAGCCCTTAACGGCACTGACCAGAGCCAGTCCTACACCGGTGTTTCCGCTAGTGGGTTCGATAATGGTGGCACCTGGCTTCAAGATGCCTTTAGTCTCGGCATCCTCAATCATGGCCAGGGCGATACGGTCTTTCACAGAGCCACCGGGGTTGAAGAACTCCACCTTGGCAATGACAGGATTCTCAAGTCCCTTTGCCGTTGAATACTTGTTGAGCTCAAGAAGTGGAGTGTTGCCGACGAGCTCGGTCAGCTGTTTTGCAATCTTTGTCATAGTGTTTATGTGTTATTTGTGAATCAATTATTTATCTGGGTGCAAAGTTACGAAAAAAATAAGTACCTTTGCAAAAAATAGAAGACGATGACTAATGATAGTGCTATATTCCGTAGGAACGAACTGCTGTTGGGAAGCGAAGCGATGGAGCGCATTGCCCGGAAGCGTGTGATTGTCTTCGGCGTGGGCGGTGTCGGCTCGTGGTGCGCTGAGAGTCTGGTGCGCTCAGGTATCCGTCAGTTGACGATTGTAGACAGCGACCGCGTATCTATCACTAACATCAACCGCCAGTTGATGGCAACGACCCAAACTGTGGGACAGGTGAAGGTGGATGCCCTGAAGGAGCGTCTGCTCACCATTAATCCCTCGGCAGAGATTACAGCCTTGCAGCAAATCTTCTCTGAAGAGACAGCTGAGAGCTTTCATCTTGACACCTACGATTATATTATAGATGCCATCGACTCGCTGAAGGACAAGGCTGCGCTTATTCTCCTGGCCTGCAAGACACAGGCGAAACTCTTCTCTTCGATGGGAGCTGCCCTGAAACTTGACCCCACCCGTATCAGGGTGACGGAGTTCTGGAAGGTGGAGGGCGACCCGCTTGCACGTGCCATCCGTAAGAAGTTCAAACATTACGAACAGTTTCCAGAGAAGAAGTTTCAGGTGGTCTATAGCGACGAGCTGTTGGAGAACCAAGGCTGTCCGCCTGACACTGACGAGATTCCTTCGGCTTTCAATAAGCCGCAGACTAATGGTTCGCTTGCCCATATTACTGCCATTTTCGGTTTTACGCTTGCTGGTTTGATTATCCAAGATGCAGTAGCTTCCTTGCAGCCGACCTAACGGATTAATCCTCTTTCACTATCGGGTAGAGCTCGATGAATTCGCCCTGATGCCTTTGTCCATCTTCGATGAGTTCGGCAAATTTCCGGCCCACGGTCTCTATGTCGTGGAAACCGGGTAGGGCCATGTTGCCGTTCAGGTCGGTGGTCGTAGGTCCCGGGTGTACGGAAAAAATCTCCACGTTCTTGTTTGCCTGCTCCGCTTCGACAGCTATCACTCCCGTCATGGCATTCTGTGCAGCCTTGCTTGCCACGTAGGCCAACGGGTGCCAATAGGGACTGATCTCAGAGGGTACCGTGATGTTAGCGATGCGCCCACCATTCTTTTCAAGCAGCGGCAGCAGTGCCTTGGTCAAGGCGAAAGTCCCGACGAAGTTCACGTCAAGGGTCTCGCGGATGACGCTGATCTCCGTGTGTTCGCTGTCTACACTCATGTCGCCGGGGATGCCGGCATCGTTCACCAACAGCGTCAGGTTGGGGAAGCGCATTTCCAGCTCCTTGGCTGCCTGCCCGATGCCGTCAAGGTCTTTCAGTTCGATGTTCACCCAACCGAGCGTATCGATACCTGATGCTTGAAGCTTGGCAATGGCTTCCGTGGCACGTTGCTCGTTCCGGGCACCGATGATGACCTTCCAGCCACGGAGCCCCAGATGCTTGGCGATGCCGAATCCGATACCCTTGTTGGCACCTGTTACTAAAACAATCTTTTCTTTCATAGTCCAATTCAGTTTTATATCTTATCGAATGCTTGCGACAAATCGTCGATGATGTCGTCGATATGCTCGGTGCCGATACTGAGGCGGATGGTGGCAGGTGTGATGTGCTGCTCGGTCAGTTCTTCGGGCGAGAGCTGTGAGTGCGTGGTGGTGTAGGGGTGAATCACCAGGCTCTTCACGTCGGCTACGTTGGCCAGAAGTGAGAAGATCTGCAGGGCATCGATGAACTTCCATGCCTCTTCCTGTCCGCCCTTAATCTCGAAGGTGAAAATGCTGCCACCCCCTTTAGGGAAGTATTTATTATAGAGAGCATGGTCAGGATGACTCTTCAAGGCCGGATGGTTCACGCGCTCCACCAATGGATGCTTCGAGAGGAATTCCACTACCTTCAGGGCATTTTCTACATGACGCTCAACTCGGAGAGACAGCGTCTCCAGTCCCTGCAGTAGAATCCAGGCATTGAAAGGTGAAATGGCGGCACCAGTGTCACGCAGGATGACGGCACGGATACGGGTGACAAAGGCTGCTGCTCCGGCCACGTCGGCAAACACGGCACCGTGATAGGAAGGGTCAGGTTTGGCCAGTGTGGGGAACTTGTCGGCATTGGCCTTCCAGTCGAACTTGCCGCCGTCGACAATCACGCCGCCTAAGGATGAACCGTGACCGCCCAGGAACTTCGTGGCCGAATGTACCACAATGTCAGCACCATGTTCCAACGGACGGATGAGATAGGGCGTGCCGAAGGTGTTGTCGACGATAAAGGGGATGCCGTGCCTGTGCGCTACTTCAGCTACGCCCTCAATATCAAGTACATCGCTGTTGGGATTGCCGAAGGTCTCGGCATATATCACTTTTGTGTTTGTGCGGATGGCAGCCTCAAGCGCCTTGAGGTCGTTCATGTTGATGATCGTGTTGGTGATGCCCTGCGTGCTCAAAGTGTGAGTGATGAGGTTGTACGAACCGCCATAGAGGTTGTCGGCAGCCACGATATGATCGCCAGCCTGGGCAATGTTCTGCAGGGCGTAGGTAATGGCGGCAGCACCCGAGGCCACGGCCAGTCCTGCCACACCACCCTCAAGGGCGGCCACACGATCCTCGAACACACCCTGCGTCGAGTTGGTCAGTCGGCCATAGATATTACCTGCATCGCGCAGACCGAAGCGGTCGGCAGCATGTTGCGAGTTACGGAACACATAGCTCGTGGTCTGGTAGATGGGTACCGCACGGGCATCGGTAGCAGGGTCGGCCTGCTCTTGTCCTACATGGAGTTGAAGGGTCTCGAAATGAAGTCGTTTCTGTGACATAATTTTATTCCTTTCTTTTTATTTAATTGTTTATATGTGTTGTCTGATTGAATGATTGACGGTGCAAAGTTACGGAATATGGAAATTTCCACCAAATTTCTTGTTGATTTAAGAAAATATACCTAAATTTGCAGAATTAAAAGAATAAACAACTAAAAAGATCGCTAAAACGTCTTTCTGACAGAAAATCATTCTACGAACATGCAGGAAACCCTTGACGAGACAGACTTGCAGATACTGAAAACACTGCAACGCAATGCCAAACTTACCACGAAAGAGTTGGCAGACACCGTACACCTCACGCCCACTCCGGTCTTCGAACGGCAGAAGCGGCTGGAGCGCCGTGGTTATATTAAGAAGTATGTAGCTGTGCTTGATGCAGAAAAGCTTGACAAGGGGTTGCAGGTATACTGTAAGGTGAAACTGAAACAAATCAATCACCAGATAGCCAACAATTTCACCCACCGCATTCTACGCATACCCGAGGTGACGGAATGTTATAATACATCGGGAGCCTATGATTATTTGCTTAAGGTCTATGCGCGTGATATGAAACAATATCAGGAGTTCATTCTTAATAAGTTAGGAGAGATAGAGGAACTCAGTTCTATTGAGAGCACCTTCGTGTTGAGCGAGGTGAAGCAAAGTTATGGCGTGAATATTTAAAATACCGATAAAATCAGTATTTTTCGCGGTAGATAACCTTGTTGGCACCACTCGTAATCTTCAATGCCTCTGGGTGTTCCTTAATAAAGGAGTCGATGTGACGCACCCGCTTGTCTTCTAAAATCTCATCGACGGCAATCAGTATGCCTGTCTCCTCAACGTCACCAAAGCCATAGTTGATGGCCGTTCCGAAAAGTTTCATGGTAGGCGACAGGTTCATGTAGGCGTTTACCAACGGTGGGATATTATAGCCCAAGCGGCGCACTTCTCTATTCAGGATGCGATAGTCTGCGCGGAAGTCTGTCTCATAGAATAACTTGGCCAAATCGTTCTCGTCGGACTCTAATTTCAGCGGTTTCATCGGTATAACCAAGTTCTCCTTGTCATCGAAGTGCTTCTTGAGGAAATATAGAATCATGTCGCGTCCTTCGCGGATGTAGCTGGGGTACATGGTCATTTTACCGAAGAAATAGCGCACATTGGGCATAATGACAGTTAGCGCTCCTAAACCGTCCCACAGATTGTCGAGTGCGAAAAGACTTTTTGCACCCATTCTCGACGACTGGTAGGGGAGGCTGACAAACGAGCGGCCCAGCTCAATGGTATAAGGCATGTATTCACGCAGGAACTTCTCGGAGAAATGGAACATGTGACTGGTGGCCAACCGAGGTTGCCCATTGGCATCGATCTCCCATTTTGTGCCTTCCAGATAGCGGTATCCGCCAATGATTTCTTCGGCTTCCGGATTCCACACGATGAGCTGCTTGTAGCAGTTCTCACAGGTGTCGAACTCGTCGATGTCGCACTCCTTGCCTGTTCCGCCTCCAGCCTCGCGGAAGGCAATCTCACGTAGTCGTCCTATCTCGCGCATCACGTTAGGGGCTTCATGGGCCGTAATGACAAAAATCTGATTATGGCTCTTGTTGGTCATGCGCAATTGGCGCTCAGGAGTCAGTTCACTTTTGAGCACCTCAACAGGGATGGGCTGGATGATGGGTTGTTCCATTGCTATAAAGAATACACTTGTTGTTTTACAAAATCTGCCCATTCCATCGGGGACTTCGTGTTATCGAAAGTCTGCCAGGGTATGGGTCTGCCAATCTTCACTTGGAAGGTGTTGCCCAAGTTCTTGTACATTTCATCGACGAGGAACAGCATGGCAATATTGATTTTCTTCACATATCGGTCGCTAATATTGGACAGTCGGTAAAAGAAATTGCTGTTGCGGCCACCGAAGAAAATGGGAACCACATCACGGTGACACTCTACGCTTTTGCTGATGAATGTTTTCTTCCATGGAAGGTCCTGAATTATTCCCTTTCGTCGACGCGAGCAAAGACCGGCAGGAAACATCAGCAGGTGATAGTCACCTTGGAATCCTGTTTCAATGACCTGTGGGAAAGAACGGCTCTTTTTTGTCGTTGTATTGATGGGTATGCAGAGCGGTGCCAGACCTGGTAGGTTCATCAACAAATCATTGACCAGATAGCGGAAACGGTCGTCGAAATGTTTGCCTATAATCGATCCCAGTGCCACACCGTCAATGCCGCCCATAGGGTGGTTCGATACGAAGGTGTAGAGTTTGCCATCGTCCTTGGCAGGCAGGTTCTCGAGTCCCGTTACTTCCACTTTTGTATGTAGGTAGTCAAGACAAGCTTCCAGCCAAGGCGTTCCTTGAAGGTCGCGGGCATCCCATAGGAATTTGTTCAGCCAGTCTTCGTGAATGATATGGCGCAACCATGATATCGCGAGACCTGGCACCCACTTGGCTTTGGGCCCCATCTTGTTTTTCAAGATTTTCTCGATGTCAATGGTTTTCTCGCTAATAATATCCATGCGGTTTTTGTTTGCTTCTTAGCAGATTCTCGTGCAAAATTACGATAAAACATCTAAAAACAGTTTTTTTTTAGGCTAAATAGTGTAAAAAGCCGTTTCATTTGTGTAAAATAAGAAGTTTGTCAGATATTTTCGACTAATTAGATAACTTGGATAACACCTTCGAATTGAAGGGAGAAAAGTATTATAAAAAGTTAAAAACAAAAAAATGTGGGGAATTGTGGGGGATTGTGGAGAGAAATTATTACTTTTGCAGTCGCTATATTCAATCTATTAATAATAGAACGCATGCGATTCTTAGGTAACATAGAGGCTAAGACCGATGTCAAGGGACGAGTTTTCCTGCCGGCAACCTTTCGCAAGCAGCTGCAAGCTGCTGGCGAGGAACAGCTGGTGCTCCGTACCGATGTTCATGGCAAATGCCTGGTGCTTTACCCTGAAAGTGCATGGAACCGACGATTGGATGCCATCACAGCGAAAGTATCGGAATGGGATGAGCAGGAGCAGATGGTGCTGAGGGCATTTATGGCCGAGGCCGAAGTGCTGACTCTTGATGGCAATGGGCGTTTTCTCATTTCCAAGCGTCTGCTACAGGCTGCAGGCATTGACCAGTCGGTAAGATTTATTGGCATGAATGACACCATAGAGATATGGGCATCTGAGAAGACCGACCAGCCTTTCATGCCGCAACCCGAATTTGCATCGCGGCTAAAAGCCATCATGAATAAGTCATTATAGCACGCAATGATCATTACTGCTGAAACGTATCATGTACCCGTGCTGTTGCAAGAGAGTATCGATGGGCTGGCTATCCAGCCTAACGGCATTTATGTCGACGTAACCTTTGGAGGAGGCGGACACTCACGCGAGATACTCAGTCGATTGGGTCCTGAGGGACATCTCTTCAGTTTCGATCAGGATGCCGATGCGGAGAAGGTGATGGGCAATGATGGTTGGACGATGTCCAAGAACTTCACTTTTGTGAGGAGTAACTTCAGGTACCTGAAGAACTGGATGCGATACTATGGGGTAACTGAGATCAACGGATTGCTGGCAGACTTGGGCGTTTCGAGTCATCACTTCGATGACAAAGAGCGAGGTTTTTCCTTTCGTTACGATGCCCCTCTTGATATGCGGATGAACCAGCGGGCTGGGCTTACAGCAGCCGATTTGCTGAACAACTATAGTGAAGAGCAACTGGCCGATGTGCTCTACCTGTATGGCGAACTTAAGCAGGCACGCCGACTGGCGACCGCCATTGTGAAGGCACGTCAGCAGCATAGGTTGGAAACCACTGCCGACCTCTGTAAGGCCTTGGGTGACAAATACTGGGTGCTCGATGCTGAGAGCCATACCTATCAGCCTACACCAGCCTGTAAGAAGGACTTGGCAAGGCTGTTTCAGGCATTGCGCATAGAGGTGAACCATGAGATGCAGGCATTGCAGGAAATGCTCTATGGAGCACAACAGTTGCTCTGCAAAGGCGGAAGGCTGAGTGTCATCACCTATCATTCGTTAGAAGACCGAATCGTAAAGAATATGATGCGTTCTGGCAATGCAGAGGGAAAAATGGAACAAGATTTCTTTGGCCGTGTGACGGCTCCGTTAGGAATCGTTGGCAACAAGGTGATAACGCCCTCCGAGAAAGAGATGCTCCAGAACCCGAGGAGCCGCAGTGCGAAGCTGAGGGTTGCGGAAAAAATATAAAGAGAGAGATAATACAGAGGATATGGGAAAAACAGATAGTGAAAACCAGACTGCGGAGCAGTTGTTGCAGGCAGGAAGAGGACAAAATGCTGAAGATGTCCAACTCGCTGAAGACAACAGGGCGGAGTCGGCCTTGAAACAGCTGAAGGACAGCGTCTCCGAAAGCGATGATGCACCTTCCGGTTCGCTGTCGTTACGTACTATCCTGGGCGGTGACCTGCTGACGGCCGACATGGTGCGCAGACAGGTGTGGCTCTGTCTACTCATAGCCCTGTTTCTCACGATATATGTGGCTTTTCGTTATCAGTGCCAGCAGGATATGATTGATATAGCGCAGTTGGAAAGCCAGTTAACGGATGCCAAGTATAAGGCATTGTCAAGTTCGAGCAGTCTGACTGAACGCTGCCGCGAGAGCCATGTCCTCAACAAGCTCAGGGCAAACAAAGATAGCCTGTTGCACAGTAGCAGTCAGCCCCCCTACAAGATTGAGGTGCCAGAAGAATAGAAGAAAAAGGAAACAATGAGTAAGTTCGAGAATAAGAAAGTGATGCCCCGCTATCTGATTATTGCGGTCGTCCTCACGCTGTTCGGCCTGATGATTATCGCCAAGGCCGGCTACATCATGACTGCCAAGAAAGACTACTGGGAGGTTGTGGCATCGAAGATGAAGCGCGACAGCATCAGTGAGAAGCCGACACGCGGTAATATATTGAGCTGCGACGGACAACTTATGGCATCGAGCATACCTGAATACAAGATTTTCATGGACTTCCAACCTGGCAAGCAGAGAGATATACCGTTGGACACAAGTGTCGTTCATAAGCTGGACACGCTCTGGTCCAACAATATTGACAGTATCTGTAACGGACTCCACGAAATATTCCCGACAAAGAAGGCCGAGGAGTTCAAGAGCCATCTACTCGCAGGCCGTAATAAAATCATGAAGGATGGCAGCAAAGGTGCGCGCCACTGGGCTATATGGCCGCGCCGTATAGATTATGGTACATATAAAGAGGTGGCTAAGCTGCCTATCTTCAATCTTTCTCCAGGAAAAGGAGGGTTCCATACAGAGACCTTCAATGCGCGCCGCAGACCTTTCGGCTCGCTGGCTCAGCGAACGGTAGGTACGATGTTTGGAGCAATCGACTCGGCCAAGTGCGGACTGGAACTGTCGTATGACTCGGTGTTGCGCGGAACAAATGGTATTGCCCATCATCAGAAGGTACGCAACAAGTTTGTCAAGGTGACCGTGGCTCCACCTGTCGATGGCGCTGACATTGTCACTACCATTGACGTGGGTATGCAGGACATGGCTGAACGGGCATTGGTAGAGGAACTGAAGAAAGACAATGCCTCGATGGGCGTGGCCATACTCATGGAAGTGAAGACTGGCGATGTAAAAGCCATCGTGAATATGTCGAAGTGCGAGGATGGTGAGTATCGTGAAATCGTAAACAATGCTGTCAGCTATACCTGTGAGCCGGGATCAGTATTCAAGACAGCCTCGATGCTTGTGGCACTCGATGACGGAGTGGTGGATACCAGTTTCGTTATCCACACGGGCAATGGTATCATGAATATGCATGGTAGCAATATGAAGGACCACAACTGGTATCGTGGCGGTTACGGTGACATCAATGTGGCACGGACGCTGGAGGTCAGTTCGAATATTGGGGTAAGCTATGTCATAGACAAGTTCTATCATGATCATCCGGAGGAATATGTAAAGGGACTCTATCGTGTCGGCATACACGAAGACCTAGGGATACCCATCGTGGGGTATAATCCACCCACTATCCGAATGCCGAAAAAGAACAATCACAACCAATACATCAACTGGAGCAAGACGGCACTTCCATGGATGTCTATCGGCTACGAAACAAGCATAGCACCTATCAATACTGTGGCTTTCTATAATGCAATTGCCAATGACGGAAAGATGATGCGCCCACGTTTCGTGAAGCAGATAGTGAAGAACGGAGAGGTGATTTATGAGACACAACCTGAGGTGATAAAGGAACAGATAGCCAAACCGCAGTCCATTAAAACCATGCAGACCGTATTGGAACACGTGGTGAGTCAGGGACTGGGCCGAAAGGCAGGTTCACGCTCATTCAAGGTAGCTGGTAAGACGGGAACGGCACAGGTGTCACAAGGTGGCTTGGGCTATAAAGGAGGAGCAACGATGTGGTACTGGTTGTCGTTTGTTGGCTTCTTTCCAGCAGACAATCCTAGGTATACCTGCATTGTATGCCTGAAAAAACCGGGACTTCCGGCATCGGGTGGCGGCATGGCAGGAGTAGTCTTCCATCAGATTTCAGAAGGAGTTATGGCCCAGTACCTTAAGCTGAGAGTTGAGGATGCATGTGATGCCAAGTCGGTCATGGTTCCTGATGTGAAGGACGGCAACATGCTGGCCGCCGACTACGTGTTGGGTCAGCTTGATGTGAAGACCAGTGATGGATGGAACGGTTCGTATGCAGCAGGAAATCCGATATGGGGGAAGGCAGAGAGCAATGAGCAATCCGTGAAGCTGACAAAAGATGCCATGTTAGATAAGGTAATGCCCAATGTAATGGGAATGGGTGCCAGTGATGCCGTATACTTGCTGGAGACCCGTGGACTGAAAGTAAGGCTGAAAGGGCGTGGCCGTGTGAAGAATCAGAGCATACCCAGCGGTTCGGAACTGCATGAGGGCATGGTATGCAGCCTGATGTTACAATAAGAGTTATTAAACCGATATTAGAAAGAGTACTATCCCGATAATTCCATCATCAATATGAAACTGCAAGATCTGATACAAGACATTAAGCCGCTGGCCGTCATAGGTGGTACGGATGTGGATATCACAGGTGTGAATATTGACTCTCGCCGTGTGGTCGCTGGCAATCTATTTGTTGCCATTAAGGGTACCGTGACTGACGGCCATAAATACATAGAGAAAGCAATTGAACTGGGGGCTGCCGCTATACTGTGCGAGGATTTGCCTGAGGATGCGGAACAGCGTGACACGGTGACTTTTGTGAAAGTAACTTCGACGGAAGATGTTATCGGACTCGTAGCAACCGCGTTCTATGGCAATCCCACCTCAAAAATAAAGTTGGTGGGCGTTACTGGAACAAATGGAAAGACGACGATTGCTACCTTATTGTATAATATGTTCAGGCGTATGGGCCACAAATGTGGACTACTCTCAACAGTATGCAACTATATTGAGGATGAAGCTATCCCTGCTGATCACACCACACCTGATCCCGTGGAGTTGAATCGTCTGCTGGGCAAGATGGTAGAGGCTGGCTGTGAGTATGTGTTCATGGAATGCTCAAGTCATGCCATCGACCAGAAGCGTATAGGGGGACTGAAGTTTGCCGGGGGCATCTTCACCAATCTGACGCGTGACCATCTGGACTATCATAAGACAGTGGAGAACTATCGCAATGCCAAGAAGGCCTTCTTTGACATGCTTCCCAAGGACTCATTTGCCATAACCAATGCCGACGATAAGAACGGCATGTTCATGGTGCAGAATACGAAGGCAACAGTGAAGACGTACTCAGTCCGTTCAATGGCTGACTTCAGAGCTCGTATCATAGAGTGTCACTTTGAAGGTATGTATCTGGACATTGACGGCCGAGAAGTCGGTGTGCAATTCATTGGTAAGTTCAACGTAAGCAATCTCTTGGCAGTCTATGGTGCCGCTGTCATGTTGGGCAAGTCGCCTGAAGATGTGTTGGTGGTGATGAGCACGCTAAAAAGTGTGGCCGGACGGTTGGAACCCATCCGCTCAGAGGATGGGGTGACAGCTATAGTAGACTATGCTCATACCCCCGATGCCCTTGACAATGTGCTGAAGGCTATTCATGAGGTAATGGAAGGAAAAGAGGGCAAGATTATCACTGTGTGTGGTGCTGGCGGCAACCGAGATAAGGGCAAGCGTCCCCTGATGGCTCAGGAAGCAGTGAAACAAAGTGACCGGGTGATTATCACCAGTGACAATCCTCGCTTTGAAGAGCCACAGGATATTATCAACGATATGCTGGCTGGCCTGGATCAAAAGCAGATGAAGAAGGTAGTAAGCATCGTCGACAGGAAAGAAGCCATCAAGACAGCCTGTATGCTGGCACAGAAAGGGGATGTAATCTTGATTGCTGGCAAGGGACATGAGGACTATCAGGAAATAAAAGGCGTGAAGCATCACTTTGACGACCGTGAGGTCGTCAGGGAAATCTTCTCATTAAGAAACTAACCTTTTTAAAGAGGGTAATCGTTGTTATAATGATCAAAATGTTAAACGATAAAAAGATAGACTAAACCGTGCTGTATTACATCTTTCGCTTCTTAGAGCAGTATGATATTCCAGGCTCTCATATGTGGAGCTATATTTCGTTCCGGTCATTGCTGGCACTCATCCTATCACTGTTTATTTCCGCGTGGTTTGGCGAATACTTCATCAAGTGGATGAAACGAAGGAAAATTTTCGAGACAGAGCGCGATCCGTCCATCGATCCATTTGGAGTCGAGAAGAAAGGCGTACCCACAATGGGAGGTATTATCATCATCGTGTCTATCTTGATACCGATTCTTCTATTCGGAAGATTGAGAAATATCTATCTGGTGCTGATGATTGTGACCACATTATGGCTGGGCTTTTTGGGCTTCCTTGACGACTATATCAAGATATTCAGACGCAACAAGGAAGGACTGAAGGGAAAATACAAGATCGTAGGTCAGGTGAGCATTGGCTTTATTGTGGGCCTTACGCTCTGGATGAGCCCTGATGCTTTGGTGCGTGAGACGGTCAGTGTGCCAACCCAAAATCAGGAGATTGTCGTGAAACACAAGAAAGAAGCTGTGAAGTCGTTACAGACGACCATTCCATTCGTAAAAAACCATAACCTGAACTATTCGAAAGTGATGAGTTTCTGTGGCAAGTACATGGTCGCTGCAGGATGGGTACTCTTTGTGCTGGTGACCATTCTGGTTGTTACTGCTGTGTCGAATGGTGCCAACTTGAATGACGGAATGGACGGTATGTGTGCAGGCAACTCGGCTATCATAGGTGTAGCACTGGGCATTCTTGCCTATGTATCGTCACACATAGGCTATGCCAGCTATTTTGACATTATGTACATCCCACATACGGAAGAGCTTGTCGTATTCCTATGTGCCTTTGTAGGTGCCATGATAGGTTTCCTTTGGTATAATGCTTTTCCGGCACAAATTTTCATGGGTGATACAGGCTCCCTGACAATCGGTGGCATCATAGGCGTATGTGCCGTAATTATTCATAAGGAACTGCTGCTCCCCATCCTCTGTGGCATTTTCTTCGTGGAGAGCCTGAGCGTGATTATTCAGACGCAGTGGTTCAAGATTCAGAAGAAGAAGGGACACCGTGTCCGTGTATTCAGGGCTGCCCCTATTCATGATACTTTCCGGAAGTTGGATACGCAGCTCGACCAGACATCTACCTATATCCTCAAGGGATGGCCTCGCAGGCCGTTCCATGAATCAAAGATAACGGTGAGGTTCTGGATTACAACTATCATATTGGCAGCTATTGCTATCATAACGTTGAAGATGAGATAACAGGATTCAAAAAAGAAGAGAAGACGATGAAGAGAATTGTGATATTGGGTGCTGGAGAAAGCGGAGCAGGTGCTGCTGTTCTGGCAAAGAAAGAAGGATTTGACGTATTTGTTTCCGATATGTCAAAGATTGCACCACGTTATAAGGAAATGATGGACAGCCGAGGGATTGCGTGGGAAGAAGGACAGCATACTGAGGAGAAAATCCTGAATGCTGATGAGATCATAAAGAGTCCCGGCATTCCTGAAACGGCCCCCATGGTGCAGAAAGCTATGGCTAAGGGTATTCATATCATCAGTGAGATAGAGTTTGCTGGTCGCTATACGCATTCGAAGATGATTTGTATTACGGGCTCGAATGGCAAGACGACAACAACCAGTCTAATCTATCATATCTTCAAAGAAGCAGGCTATGATTGTGGACTGGCAGGAAATATAGGTAATTCCCTGGCATTGCAAGTAGCCGAGACACCTCATGAATATTATATTATTGAGTTGAGCTCATTCCAACTTGACAATATGTATGACTTCCGTGCCAACGTTGCCGTACTGCTGAATATTACCCCTGACCATCTGGACCGTTATAACTTTGAAATGCAGAACTATGTAGATGCCAAGATGCGTATTTTGCAGAACCAGACGAAGGAGGATGCCTTTATCTATTGGAATGACGATCCCATCATCAAGCGTGAATTGGAAAAATACGATATCCAAGCTATCCAGTATCCTTTCTCAGAGCTGCGCGAAAAGGGTAGCATAGGCTATATAGAAGAGGGCAAATATATTATTGAGAAGCCTGAGCCGTTCAATATGGAGCAGGAAGAGCTCAGCCTTACGGGCCGACACAATATTTATAATTCGCTGGCGGCAGGTATAGCAGGAAATATCTCAGGCATCAGAAAAGAAGTGATTCGCAAGTCGCTGAGTGACTTCCCTGGCGTGGAACATAGACTGGAGAAAGTGGCAACTGTCCGTGGTGTCAATTACATCAACGACTCAAAGGCTACCAACGTTGATGCTTGCTGGTATGCACTCGACTCTATGAAGACCAAGGTGGTACTTATCGTTGGTGGTAAGGACAAGGGCAACGACTATGAACCTATCAAGCCGCTTGTCCGTGAGAAGTGCTCTGCTATTGTCTACTTAGGTGCCGATAACAAGAAACTTCATGACAACTTCGACAATATGGGCATCCCTGTGCGTGATACCCATTCCATGAAAGAATGTGTTGAAGCCTGCTACGAGCTGGCTCAGTCTGGCGAAACGGTGCTGTTATCACCCTGTTGTGCTTCGTTTGATCTTTTTAAGAATATGGAAGACCGTGGGGAGCAGTTCAAGGAATTAGTTAGAAATCTCTAAGCAAATGAATCGGAAAATAGGCAATCTTTTCAAAGGTGATAAGGGCATCTGGATGGTGTTTCTGTTTCTTTGTCTGATAAGTGTTGTAGAGGTGTTCTCAGCCTCTAGTACGCTGACATACAAGTCGCAGAATTACCTGAGTCCGCTTGTCTACCATTCGGGGATGATTCTCTTCGGGTTATTTGTGGCCATTGTGACGCTCAACATCCCCTGCCGATATTTCAAGATTGTTACCCCATTGCTTCTTTTTGTCACTTTTGCCACTCTGCTGTGGGTACTCGTTGGTGGTGAGAGTATCAACGGTGCCAATCGTGTTATCAGACTGGCAGGCTTTACTTTCCAGCCTTCGGAGATTGCCAAAGGCACCATGATATTGGCAACTGCTCAGATTCTGAGTGCCATGCAGCGTCCAGACGGTCAGGGAGCAGACGATAAGGCCATGAAGTATGTGTTGAGCATTGTTCTGCCTACGACCTTCCTTATTGGAATTGAGAACTTATCAACGGCATGTCTGCTCTTCATGGTCATCTTCCTGATGATGTTCTTGGGACGCGTGCCTATTCTTCAGCTTGGAAAGTTGATGGGGGCAGGCGTGCTGCTCGTTGGTGTGTTCCTGACCCTGGTCCTGACCTTGGGTAGTATTGAGGGCGATGGAGATGAGAAAAGTGCTGTGGCTGAACAGACGACAGCCAGTAAGGATGAGATCAAAGGTGGAGGTGTCTTCCATCGTTTTACTACATGGCGCAATCGTATTGTAAAGCATTCGGACGGAGCAGATGTCCCTGCCGAAAAATATGATATTGACAAGAACTTCCAGGTGGGTCATGCCAATATAGCAATTGCCTCGTCGGGCATCATCGGCAAGGGACCGGGCAATTCTACCGAGCGTGATTTCCTTCCCCAGGCCTTTAGTGATTTCATCTATGCCATTATCATTGAGGAGATGGGTATTGTGGGTGCTGTTGCCGTAGTGTTCTTGTATGTAATCCTGCTTTTCCGTGCTGCACGGATAGCCAGCCGTTGCGAAAATAATTTCCCGGCTTTCCTCGTGATGGGACTGGCGTTGCTTTTGGTCATCCAGGCAACAATTAATATGATGGTGGCTGTTGAGCTGATGCCTGTTACTGGCCAGCCGCTTCCGCTCATCTCCAAGGGCGGTACGTCGACCATCATCAACTGTGCTTATATAGGTGTTATCCTCAGTGTAAGCAGATCGGCTAAACGTGTTGATGCAGTAACCTCAAAAAAGAGTTAAGTTTATGGAAGAATTACGAGTCATTATCAGTGGAGGTGGAACAGGTGGTCATATTTTTCCTGCCATATCGATAGCCAATGCGGTGAAGGTCTTGCGACCCAATGCCAAGATTCTGTTTGTCGGAGCCGACGGACGTATGGAGATGCAGCGCGTGCCCGCTGCTGGTTATGAGATAAAGGGGCTGCCTATCCGGGGACTTCTTCGTCCTTTGTGGAAACCAGCCAATATCGGGGTGGCTATTGACTATCTGCGTAGCAAGTGGATTGCCCGGAAGATTCTGCGTCAGTTCCGGCCGCAGGTAGCGGTGGGCGTTGGCGGATATGCCAGTAGCGCTACCTTGGGAGCAGCCTATGACCTTCATATACCCTGTCTGGTTCAGGAACAGAACAGCTATGCTGGTCTTACCAACAAGCGTCTGGCCCACAAAGCTGAAAAATTCTGTGTCGCCTATGAGGGAATGGAGCGTTTCTTCCCTGCCGACAAGATCATGTTGACAGGTAATCCCGTGCGTCAGGCATTGCTTGACTCAAAAGTTACCCGTGAGGATGCCATTGCCTCTTTTGGCCTTGATGCTCAGAAGAAGACCGTGCTGCTGGTAGGCGGCAGTCTGGGTGCCCGTACTATCAATGAGAGTGTTTTGGGTCATCTTGATGAGATAGAGAAATCGGGCCTGCAGTTTATTTGGCAGACGGGCAAGTATTACAGCGACCAAATTCGTGAAAGACTCAAGCAGATGGGATGCCCGGCCAATCTCGTAGTCTGTGACTTTATTGCTGATATGGCAGCAGCCTATAAGGCTGCCGATCTTGTCATCAGCCGCGCAGGAGCCAGCAGTATTTCTGAGTTCTGCCTTATTGGCATGCCCGTAATCTTGGTACCTAGTCCCAATGTTGCAGAAGATCATCAGACCAAGAATGCCATGGCATTGGTGAATCGTGAAGCTGCTCTCTATGTCAAGGATAGTGAGGCACCCGAGAAACTTATCAGATTGGCCATCCATACGGTAAGAGATTCCTTCAAGCTAAAGCAGCTGAGTGAGAATGTTTTGAAGATGGCTCTGCCCAATTCGGCTGAGATTATAGCTAGGGAAGTTATTTCTCTGGCAGAGCGGGCACGGTAATGATTACACAGATGATTTACATATTATTTCCTAACAGTTATTTCGTATGATGACTCTCAAAGACATAAAATCAGTATATTTCGTAGGAGCTGGCGGCATTGGCATGAGTGCTATTGCGCGCTATTTCATTCGTCGTGGCTTGGTTGTGGCAGGTTATGACAAGACACCGAGCGAGTTGACACGTCGACTGGAAAAGGAGGGAATGCTCATTCACTATGAAGAGAATGTCGATGAGATTCCTCATGCCTGCAAGCAGAAAAGTTCGTGTCTAGTCGTCTATACTCCAGCCATACCATCGACTCATAAGGAGCTGGCTTTCTTCCGTGAAAACGGATTCGAGATACAGAAACGTGCTCAAGTGCTAGGCACGCTGACTCGGCAGATGCAGGCTCTTTGCGTGGCAGGAACGCATGGTAAGACCACCACGTCGGCCATGTGTGCCCATATCATGCACCAAAGCCATCTGGACTGCAATGCATTTCTTGGTGGCATATCAAAGAACTACGGTACCAACTATATTCTGAGTGAATCGCAGTATGTGGTCATCGAAGCCGACGAGTTCGACCGTTCTTTTCATTGGCTGTCACCATGGGCATCAGTTATTACAGCCACCGACCCCGACCATCTAGACATCTACGGAACGAAAGAGGCCTATCTGGAGAGCTTTCGCCACTATTCGGAACTTATTCAGCCTGGTGGTTCCCTTATTATCCATAAGGACTTGGAAATGAAGGACCACCTGCAAGATGGTGTGAAGCGATACGAGTATAGCCGTGATAGTGGGGATTTTCATGCTAAAAACGTCAGGATTGAGAATGGCGGTATCACCTTCGACTTCGTTTCTCCTATCGAGAACGTGAAGAACGTGGAGCTCGGCCAACCTGTGCCCATCAATATCGAGAATGGAATAGCTGCCATGGCCTTGGCCCAGTTGGCAGGCTGCACGGCCGATGAACTCCGTTACGGCATGAAAACTTATGGAGGCGTGGATCGCAGGTTCGACTTCAAGATAAAGACCGACAGGCTAGTATTCTTAAGCGACTATGCCCACCATCCTAAGGAGATTTACCAGAGTGCCCGAAGCATCCGTGAACTATACAAAGACCGCCATATCACGGCTATTTTCCAGCCCCATCTCTATACGCGGACACGCGATTTCTATCTTGACTTCGCCGATGCTCTAAGCCAGCTCGACGAGGTGATACTGACAGAGATATACCCGGCCCGTGAGGAGCCTATTGAGGGCGTGAGCTCACAGCTCATCTACGACCATCTGAAACCGGGTGTAGAGAAGATGATGATTCAGAAGGATCAGGTTATTGACCTTATTAAGAATCGTTCATTCGACGTGCTGATAGTGTTGGGTGCTGGTGATCTCGACAATAAGGTACCCCAGATGGCCAAGTTACTGAATGCCAGACTATAAACGCTCACGACCACTGAATTCAATAGATGTTAAGAATGCACATTTGCTTATGGATTGGAAGAAATACATTATCATTGGTTTTGACTGCATCATAGGAGTCTATCTGGTTCTTGTCATGCTGGCTTTTATCAAGCCCGATGTCAAAAGCGATATTTGCTGTGCTGTTCATGTTAGCATCGAGAAGGAGAACTCTGACGGTTTCCTCACCGAGAATGATGTACGCCAGCTGTTGAAGCGTTCCAATCTTTCTCTAGTGTCGCAGCCCATGGATTTCATCAATACGCGACAGATAGAGGAGGTTCTCCGGGGTAACGACCTTGTGGAGCGTGCCGAGTGCTATAAGTCGCTCAATGGGGTATTGTGCATTCAGATTAAGCAGCGCATCCCCGTCATACGTGTTATGGCCGACAACGGGGAAGACTACTATATTGACAATCATGGTGAGGTGATACAGCACAACAACTATGCCTGCAACCTGCTTATCGCTACAGGTAACATCAGCAAGCCGTATGCATCAAAGGTGCTTGCCCCCTTGGCAACAACCATCCTGCACAATGACTTCTGGCGTAATCAGGTCGTGCAGCTCAATGTGCTGGCCGACCATTCTGTCGAGGTGGTTCCCCGTGTGGGCGACCATATTGCCTATCTTGGTCAGCCTGTTAAGATAGATAGCAAGCTGGAGCGCCTGCGAAAGTTCTACCGCTATGGTTTAAACAAGGCAGGCTGGAATAGCTATTCGCGCATTAGTGTAGAGTTCGATAACCAGATTATTTGTAAGAAGAAAAAACAAAAAACAGCGAAGATATGGTAGAAAAAGATTTTGTCGTGGCAATCGAGCTGGGTTCATCAAAGGTGACCGGCATTGCGGGCCAGAAGAAGCCCGATGGCAGTATCAGCGTACTGGCACTTGCCAAAGAAGATTCGTCTTCATTCATCAGAAAAGGTGTTGTCTACAATATTGACAAGACAGCACAGTGTCTTACCAACATCGTGAAGCGACTTGAGAACCAGCTCAAGACTCATGTCACCCAGGTGTTCGTCGGTGTGGGGGGACAATCCATCCGTAGCGTCCGCAACGTGGTCACCCGTGAGATGCCTGCTGACACCATCATCACTCAGGAGATGGTCATAGAGCTTATGGAGACCAACCGTAACCTTGACTATCCCGACCAGAAAATCCTTGATGTGGCCGAGCAGGAGTACAAGGTTGACACGCAGTTGCAGCTTGACCCCGTAGGCATCCGGGCCTCACATCTGGAGGGCAACTATCTCAATATTCTGGAGCGCAAGTCGTTCTTCCAGAATCTCAACAAGTGCTTCGAAGCGGCTGGCATCAAGGTCGTGGAGATGTACCTTGCTCCGTTGGCACTGGCTAACGTAGTGCTTACCGAGGCTGAGAAACGGTCGGGCTGTGTGTTGGTAGACATCGGTGCCGATACCACTACTGTATCCGTGTTCTTTAAGAACGTGTTGCGCCATCTGGCCGTCATTCCCTTAGGTTCCAACAATATTACCAAGGATATTGCCTCACTCCAGATGGAAGAGAGTGATGCCGAAAATATGAAGTTGAAATATGCCTCAGCCTATACCGATAACAGTGAGATCGACGACACGTTGAAATACTCCATCGATCCCGAGCGCCAGGTGGAGAGCCGTAAGTTCATTGACATCGTTGAAGGACGTCTGGAAGAGATTGTGCTCAACGTGCGTGAGCAGATTCCCAACGAATACTATGACAAACTTCTCGGTGGTATTATCCTTACTGGTGGCGGCTCAAACATGAAGAACATTGAGCGTGCATTCGCTATCCATACCCGTATCGAGAAAATCCGTACGGCTAAGAGCACCACGCTGACAATTAATTCTAATCAGGATTCTGTCAAGGCTCCCACGGGCATGATGAACACCATTCTGGGACTGTTGGCCAAGGGCTATATCAACTGTGCTGGAGGCGAGATTGACCCCAACAGGGATCTCTTCTCCGATTCCTCGTCAGCCATCCAGTCTGATGGCGGCGATCGTGTTCCCAGAAAGGCCTATGAGGCTGGCCCTGGTGTCATTCGCACTGAGCTGGAGGAGAAGCTGGCCGAAGAAGAGGCTCGCCGTAAACGTGAAGAGGAGGATCGCAAGAAGCGTGAGGAAGAAGAGGCACGCCTTGAGGAGAATCGCCGTAGGCGTGAAGAAGAAGAGCGCATCCGCAGGGAGAACAGCTGGTTCAACAAGCTGAGGAAGAAGATTACCAAGTTTGGTGAGGATATGGTAAGCGACGAATAACTAAATAAACAAAATCATTATGGCAGACTTCAATCAAAACAACGATATTCTCGATTTCGGCATTCCCGAGGAGAAGCATAGCATTATCAAGGTCATCGGTGTAGGCGGTGGTGGCGGTAATGCAGTGAACCACATGTATCGCGAAGGCATTCACGATGTGACCTTCGTAGTTTGTAACACTGACAATCAGGCCCTCAACGACTCGCCTGTACCCGTCAAGCTGCAGCTGGGACATGAAGGTCTTGGGGCCGGCAACCGTCCTGCCAGGGCCCGCGCGGCAGCCGAGGAGAGCATCGAGGACATCAAGCACATGCTGAGTGATGGCACCCGCATGGCCTTCATTACTGCCGGCATGGGTGGCGGTACGGGCACAGGCGCTGCACCGGTCATTGCGCGGGTGTCCAAGGAGATGGGCATCCTTACCGTAGGTATTGTCACCATTCCCTTCCGCTTTGAGGGCAATCGTAAGATCGACCAGGCCCTCGACGGTGTGGAGGAGATGGCGAAGCATGTAGATGCCCTGCTTGTCATTAACAACGAGCGCCTGCGCAGCATCTATCCCGACCTCTCGTTCATGGCAGCCTTCGGCAAGGCCGACGATACGCTTTCGATAGCAGCTAAGTCGATTGCCGAGATCATTACCGTACACGGTATTATCAACCTCGACTTCAATGACGTGAAGACCGTGCTCGAGAATGGTGGCGTAGCTATCATGTCGACAGGCTATGGCGAAGGTGAGGACCGTGTAAAGAAAGCCATCGATGAGGCACTCAACTCTCCGTTGCTCAACAACAACGACATCTTCAATTCGAAGAAGATTCTGCTCAATATATCGTTCTGCGACCAAAGGGATTCGAAGGACAACTTCATGATGGATGAAATCAACTACGTGCATGAGTTCCTGGGCAAGTTTGGTGATTTCGAAATCAAGTGGGGTGTGGCCAACGACCCTGAACTGGGCAAGAAGGTAAAGGTGACCATCTTGGCCACAGGCTTCGGCATGAGCGATGTTGACGGCATGCAGGAACGTCTCACTAAGCTTAGCCGTGAGGATGCTAACAAGCTGGTTGAGGAGCAGGAGAAGGCTGCCAAGCGCGAAGAGCGTCGCGGACAGTTCTATGGTGACTCAGAGACGGGTAAGCGCTATAAGCGTCGTCCCAATATCTACATCTTCCGTTCCGAGGATCTCGACAACGACGACATTATCTCGGCTGTGGAGTCTACGCCTACCTATAAGCGTACTCGCGAGATCTTGGAGAGCATAGGCCAGACCATTGCTCCCCAGCCGGACGGTCAGCGCCAGAACGATGCTTCTGCGCAGGAGGTGCAGGGGGTCATCAGTTTTGTTTAGTTAATCTCAGCCTTCGGGCATAAAGGCCAGCGATGAATCGTCTGGCCATTTCTATTTTCCGTTCAATATGAATACGAGCATCAAGCAGCTTTATCAGCAGCATCCTTTCATCACTACCGATAGCCGTGACTGTCCCGAGGGCAGCATCTTCCTGGCCTTGAAAGGTGCCACTTTCAATGGCAATGAGTTTGCTATGCAGGCACTTCAGAAAGGGTGTGCATACGCCATCGTGGATGAACCGCAGTATGCCACCGATTCACGCATTATCCTTGTCGACGATTGTCTGCAAACCTATAAGGACCTGGCCCGTGAACATCGTCGGCAGTTTGATATCCCCGTTATAGCTATTACCGGCACCAATGGCAAGACCACTACCAAGGAGCTCATCCGTGCCGTGCTCTCCGAAAAATACAATGTGTTGGCCACCGAAGGCAACTTCAATAACGACGTGGGTGTGCCCAAGACGCTCTTCAGGCTGAATAAGGACCACGAGATAGCCATTATCGAGATGGGGGCCAGCCATCCGGGCGACATCAAGACTCTTGCCGAGACGGCCGAGCCCACATGCGGTCTCATTACCAATGTGGGACGTGCCCACCTGCAGGGCTTTGGCTCGTTTGCCGGTGTCATCAAGACGAAGTGTGAGCTCTACGACTTCCTGCGCAGCCGTCAGGATGGTCTCGTCTTTCTCGATGCTGACAATGAGTACCTCGTAGACCAGATTCAGGAGGAAGATGTGCTATGGGTGACACCCTATTCAGCAGACCCCGACAAGCAGTACTCCTGTATCAGTGGTGAGGTGGTGGCCTGCGACCCGCTGCTCAAGTTCCGCTGGCGCAAGCCGCTCATGGAGCTGGAGGAGCAGGGTGCTTCGCAGAAATGGCACAAGGTGCAGACACAGCTCATCGGAGCCTATAACCTGAGCAACCTGCTGGCTGCCATTGCTGTGGGCATCAATTTCGGGGTCGACCGCAAGCAGATAGACCATGCCCTCTCCACTTATCAGCCCACCAATAGCCGCTCGCAGCTCACCGTTACTCGGCACAACCGCCTTATCGTCGATGCCTATAATGCTAACCCGTCGAGTATGGAGGCAGCCCTTGAAAACTTCAGGTTTGTGGAGGCTGAGAAGAAAATGGCCATTATCGGTGCCATGCGCGAGCTTGGCGATGCCAGCCAGGAGGAGCATCAGCACCTGGTACAGCTCATCGCTCAGGCCGGTATCGATGAGGTGTGGCTCGTGGGCGACGAGTTTGCCCAGACCAGCAGTGACTACCGCAAGTTCCATGATGTGGAAGAGGTGAAGGCTGCCATAGCCGAGTGCCAACCACAAGGCTATACCATATTAATAAAAGGTAGTAACAGTACCAAGCTCTACCAGTTACCCGAACTGTTGTGATATGAAGAAACAGTTGCCACCGATACTTCAGGTTGGCGAGATACTCATCTCATCGGACATCCTGACCGAGGAGTTCTGTTGCGACCTGAGCGCCTGTAAGGGCCAGTGCTGCATAGAAGGCGATGCCGGTGCCCCCGTGACGCTCGATGAGGTAATGGAAATCGAGGATGCGCTCGACGATGTGTGGGGCGACCTCTCGGCTTCGGCTCAGGCGGTGATTGACAAGCAGGGTGTGGCCTATACCGACGAGGAGGGTGATCTGGTGACCAGCATCGTGAATGGAAAAGACTGTGTGTTCACCTGTTACGATAAGTTGGAAATTGATGGCAAACCTATTGATAACTGTTGTCTCTGCGCCTTGGAACGAAGGGCAAGAAAAGGGGTTGCGTTTATTAAGCCCATCAGTTGTGCGCTCTATCCTATCCGCGTGAAGCAGTTCAGCGATGGCACCGTGGCACTTAACTATCACCGCTGGAACGTATGCAAGGACGCAGTGGCCAAGGGCCAGCAGCTGGGGCTGCCGGTCTATCGGTTTCTGGAGGGTCCGTTGGTGAGACGCTTTGGCCGTCAGTGGTACGATGAGCTGTGTAGCGTGGCCAAAGAGTTGAAGGAACAGGGATACTGTTAAAGGAACAGGTTACTGAATGGGCAGGCACTTCACCAACCAGCCCTTATAGGTATTGACGGAGAGCTGCACGCTGTCGGCTGGCAGCCCTGTGAGCAGTATGCTGAGGAAAGTACGCTGCGAATAGTATTCGGGCATGCCGCCCTGGTCATGATAGAGACGGGCACAGAGGGTGCGCTTTCCGTTGGCATGTGTGATGAGCGTGTCGTGTACCAACCCCAGCAGATGAGCGGCCTGGCTATTGTCGGTTGTCCCCGTCTTCAGATAGATGCCGGCATTCAGGAAACGCTTGCTCTTACTCACCCACAGGCTCTCCAGCGTCAGCGGGTCACTTTTCATCCCTTTCTTCAGGCTGTCAGTAGGGATGATGGAGTCTATGACATTTATCTGAGTAAGACTGGTAACCTCTACAGACTGATCTGCACCTATTTTATAATAGCATACGGAACGGTAGAATGAGTCGGGCGTGTTAGCCCACGATTTCTTAATAGGAAGCGCAATGTCCAGCCGATCGCCGTCGTCGGTCAGCAGATAGTCGATGGCCTTGTCGGCCTGTGTATGTGCCTCGACGAAATCAGCCTGCAATAGCGAGTACTTGCCTTCGCCTTTTTCGTAGGCATCCTGTGTGCAGGCCGTGAAGACGAGCAGGGCGGTCAGTGTGTAGAGCAGCTTCTTTGTCATTGGGCTATCAAATAGTTCTTGAGTGGGTTGGCATACATCGTCAGCATGCGCTCACGCAGGAAGGCTTCATCCTTATTGGGCAGATTAATCTTCGACAGTTGTCTGGTTAGATAGTGCTGGAAGCGTATGTTGTCGGCTTTGGTATAGTGGCTGGCATTGTCGTGGTTGCCGTTCAGTTCGTCAAGGGCGATGTAGTTGCACGGATATAGGCGGTAGCCGGCATGTATCTCGCGGTCCATGCGCTGGGCCAGCGTTTCGTAGAACTCCTTCTTCAGCAAGTCCTTCAGTTCATCTATCCAGATGTTGATAGGTGTTCCGCAATGGTAGTGAACGCGTCCCTTATAGCCGAAAATGCCCGTACGCATGTTGTCCAGGTCGTCCTGCTTGCTCTTCTTGAAAGCAGGATTGTCGCGTTTCTGCTGGAACTCCTGAGCTTTCAGGTAGTCGCAGGGGTCGTATTCATAACTGATGGTGAGGGGTACGATGTTCAGGTCGTGGAGGGTGTCGGCAACGGGACCGCCTACAGCTGGACTGCCCATGGAAAGCATCTTCAGTACCGATTCCTGAGTGCGGTCGTCGCTGTCCTTGGCGCGGCCTTCGCGCTGTGCTATCCAGATGTTCTCCTTTTTCTCTGTCACGGCATAGTGTATGTAGCTACTCATGAGCTGGCTGCTGCGTAGCATCTCCTTGGGGGTGAGTCCCCGTCGCACGGTAAAGGCTTTGTTCATGCGCACCAAGCGCTTTATCCATGGATAGATGAGCAGGTTATCGCCAATGCCGATTTCTACTGTGGTGGGGTAGTGTTGCTCTACCAGTTTCACGTCGAGGAAGGCCGAGTCGAGCACAATGTCGCGGTGATTGGAGATGAAGGTATAGCGAGCGGAGGGGGATAGCTGAAGGGAGGATAGCTTTGTATCATCGAAGGTGCAGCCGTCGGTATGCTTGTGAATGATGTAGTTCACGATGGGCTTCATGAATCGCTTCTGGAAGTCGAGCGGTGTCTTCACACCGGCAAAAGCCAGACGTAATACCCCGTTGCGCAGGCTCTTGGGCAACCAAGGGGCAAAGCCCTTCATGATGGCATTGAACTGGCGGTCATTGATGAGCGATTCAAATGCCTCCTTCATCTCATGGGCCTCGTATGGCCTTATCTCATCGAAATCTTCCAACTTCATATTATCCATAGCAGTAACAAATTATTCACTCTTCACTCTTCACTTTTCACTCTTCACTTAGAACTGGTTCTCCACAATCTCTGTCAGCACGTCGGTGATGTTCAGTCCGGCAGCACGTACTTGTTGGGGAATGAAACTGGTAGCCGTCATGCCTGGTGTGGTGTTGATTTCGAGCAGCGAGATTTTCTGGTCGGGAGAAATGATGTAGTCGATACGGATGATGCCGTTGCAGTGCAGAATGTCGTAGATGTGGCTGGTAAGTTCGGCCACACGCTTGGATGTCTCTTCGGGCAGACGGGCAGGGGTGATTTCCTGTACCTGGCCGTTGTACTTCGCGTCATAGTCGAAGAACTCGTTCTGTGTGACCACCTCAGTAGCAGGCAGCACCACCGACTTCTTCTTTGTCTTGTAGCAGCCGATGGAAATCTCGGTACCTTCAAGGAATGACTCAATCATTACCTCGTCGCTCTCCATCATGGCCACGCGAAGGGCGGCAGCTAGCTGGTCGGGTTTCTTCACCTTCGATACACCGAATGAAGAGCCGTCGTTGGCAGGCTTGACGAAACAGGGCATGCCCACAATGTCTATGATTTCCTTCTTGCTGATTTTGTTCTCCTGTCCGCGTCGTACCAAGACACTTTCGGCCACGTTGACACCATAGCCGCGCAGATACTGATTGAGCACAAACTTGTCGAAAGTTAGGGCCTCGACGAGCACATTACTGGTTGAATAAGGAATGCCAACCAGGTCAAGATAGCCTTGCATGATGCCATTTTCGCCAGGGGTACCGTGGATGGTTATATAGGCATAATCGAAGAAACGGGTCTTGCCGTCTTCCTTGAACGAAAAGTCGTTCAGATTGATGCGCGAGGTAGTGCCATCGGCCAGCTCTACCTGCCAGTTGGTTCCTTTTACATCGACAAGATATACATCATAGCGTTCTTTGTCGAAGAACGAATAAAGACCTTGTGCCGAGCGCAATGATACATCGTGTTCGGAAGAGTCGCCACCGCAGACGATGGCAATGGTACGTTTCAGTGATTTCATTGTTTATTCTTAAAATAGTTTCTCCATTTCTCTATGAGTGCCTGCATGTCGGCAGGCAATTCGCTTGTAAAGTCCATTTGCTGACCGCTGACGGGATGCCGAAATCCCAGTGTCTTGGCGTGCAGAGCTTGTCGCCAGCATAGTTTGAAGCAGTTCTGGATATAGGCTTTGTAGCCTGCGGTGCGTTCTCCACGCAGGATTTCGCAGCCGCCATAGCGTTCATCGGCAAAGAGCGGATGGCCGATGTGCTTCATGTGGGTACGGATCTGGTGAGTGCGTCCTGTTTCCAAGCGGCATTCCACGAGCGTGGTGTAGCCATAGCGCTCCAGTACGCGATAGTGGGTGATGGCTGGTTTGCCTATGCCGGAGTCGGGTGGGAATACGTCCATGCGCAGCCTGTCGTGTATGTCACGGCCAATGTTGCCCTCTATTTGCCCTTCGTCTTCAACGAAGTTGCCCCATACCAGAGCTATATAGCTGCGGTGGGTGTCGTGGTAGAAGAATTGCTTGCCCAAGCTTGTCTTTGCCTCAGGTGTCTTGGCTACTACCAGCAGTCCGCTGGTGTCCTTGTCGATACGGTGTACCAGTCCCACCTGTGGGTCGTTGGGGTCATAGCTTGGCAGATTGCGCAGGTGCCAGGCAATGGCATGTACCAGTGTGCCGTGGAAGTTGCCGCAGCCGGGGTGGACCACCATGCCGGCCGGTTTGTAGACAACCATCAGCGAATCGTCTTCATAGCGCACGTCGAGGGGAATGTCTTCTGGCTCGATGGTAGTGTCATAATGTGGACGGTCGAGCATCAGCATCACCACGTCGCCAGGGTGCACCTTGTAGTTGCTTTTTACGGCATGGGGAGAAACGCCTCTGGCTTGCTCGTCAGCAGAACATACCTGTATGAACCCGGCATCGGCAGCCGCTTGGATGCGGTTGCGTGTCTGGTGCTGCGTGTGCTCCATCAGATACTTGTCTATGCGGAGCGGCACCTGTCCTTTGTCTACTTCCAGTCGGAAGTGCTCGAAGAGCTCCAGGTCGTCGATATCGTCGTTCTGCATCGTCATCTATTCCACAATCTCCTCAAATTCGTCTTGTTCCATATTGCTATCGTCTTCAGGCGTATCAAGCATGGCATCTTCATTGTCTTCTTCGCGCGAGCCTCTTCCGATGATGAGCGTGAGTGCAGTCTCCGCCGGAATCATGTCGCCCGACTGCAGACTCTTGCCATTAGCTTTTACACCATAGACCCAGTCACGCTCACCATCGACGAACTGTGGCTCTAACACCTGAAAGCCGATGGCTGTGAGACGGGCTTGCGCTTCTCGATAGCTGCTGTTGTCGATGATGTCGGGTATACGGATCATGGGCGATGAGGTCGAATTGATAGTTACGAAAATGGTCCTGCCTTGCTTTACCTTACTATTGGCCCCTGGCGACTGTGTCAGAATGCAGCCGGCCGCAACGCGCTTGTTGTAGCCAGTGTCGTTGACAGCGACGATGATGCCCTGTTTGGCCAATAGCTCTTTTGCATCGTCAACAGGTTGTCCGTAGAGGTTGGGAATCTCAATGCCCTCCCCATGGCGGGTATAAGCCGACAGTCCGTACAACAGTGTTACAAGCAGGGTTATAGCTACTAGAAACATTGCCAGCAGATGGAGTAGAATATAGCGGCTCGCCGTTTTCCGTTTTCGTAATGATTTTTTTACGTCCATAACAGGTCGTTTGTAAAAAAGCAGATTGAATATTTGCTACAAAGGTACTGAAAAAAATCAAACGTTGATAATAATTGAATGTTTATTTCCTAAATTAAACGCTTTTTTGCGTCAAATCACTACATGTACAATGCATAAATCAACACAGGATGCGTCGTGCAATATTGATCGTCTCTGCCCACTTTGTTCTTACATATAGGAAGGAAATGGTCCGAATTTAAACGGATTTGTTAATATAAAGGGAATTTTTATCACATTTTCTTGCTTATTCAAATTATATTTACGAAATTTGCAGCCAAAATTCCAACATCCGTCTATTATAATTAATGTATATACTTACATTTAGGCGATAAGGAGTTGTTAGTTACTAAGACAAATAAAAACGATAAAATTTTATATGATGATTAAAAACTTACACATTGCAACGCTTGCCTTGGCAGTTCTGTTCTGTCTGCCTATGGGAGCACAGATCAAGATTAAAGGCGTGCTGAACAACAATCGCTATGACGATGGAGATCAGCTGAAGAGTGATTATTTAGGATGGAGCTCAAACCTTAAGAAAGCTATCTTCATCGTAGACCTCGGCGTCTACTCCATGACACTCGACGGCAATACGCTGAGCACTCCCGAGAGGGAGCCCGCCGTCATCAAGGAAGATGTTCTGGCAAGCGAAGAAAAGTCGATATGGGCCACCAACTTCAACCTGATGTACGGCAATTCGGGAGCAGTCTATGTAGATGGGAAGATTGTGACCGTAACCTCGCGCGACTACCAGTCGACCGAAGACAACGAACTCTTTGCCGTTCGCAAGTGGGATGTCGTTACTGGCAACCTGTTGAACAACGCCGATGACTTCATGGATGTATCGGCCAACATTGAATCGGCAGGCATGAGCTATAACCCCATAGACGGAAAGGTCTATGGTTTCTTCCATATCACCGATGCAAAGCTTCTCGATGAAATAACCAGCGACCCTGAATATTTCACCGATGAGGACGATGCCGACTTTGGTCGTGAGGGTCTTGACGACGGTTACTGCTTGGGTACTATTGATTTGACAACGATGAAGATTACCCCCATCACACCAGGTCTTTATTATGGTAATTTCGTGGCTTTTGCCATTAACAGCGAAGGCCGTGCCTTTGTGCTGACCAGCGGTGGTACCAGTGGCTATGAGGGTGCCGACGGCAAGATCTATAATATAGATAATGTACTGACAGGTGCTCAGCTCATTGAGATTGATACCAAGACTGGCCTCATGATTCGTAATTCCAAGGAGGTCACCGACGCTGAAACAGGTGAGACCTATATTGAATACAGCTATCCTTATCCCGCTACCGGTTACTGCTCACAGGTGCCCCGTCAGGCTGCCTGCTTTGCCAAGAGCAACCCTAACAAGCTCTATTGGGTGGGCTTCTACAACAGTGGAAAAGGCGTAAACGGTTCTGGCTCTTGGACTACACTGCCCGACCGCGACAGCTATACAGGAGAGACTTGGCGTGACAACCACAAGTATGACACTGCCCTCTATGAAATCGACCTTCTGACTGGCGACTGCAAGCGTGTGGCCACCATAGGTAACCGTTGCTCGTTCTCATGTCTTTGGATTGATGGCGATGACTGTAGCGATGGTGCTGAAGTAATTGTTAATGGCATCAATGAAGTAAGCACCGTTGCCCATCCTGCATCGACTCAGACCTATAACCTGAACGGACAGCTCGTAAAATCGGCAGGAAACGGACTGTATATCATAAAGGATGGCAACAAGACACGGAAGGTGATGGTCAAGTAACCTGACGTACTTAGAAGCAGTCTGAACAAATCTTTCATTAATTACTAAGCCCCCGAAACTATGAGACGAATTCTCTATTCACTATCTTTCCTTTTGGCTTTTATTTGTATAAGTGTATCTTCTATAAAGGCAGAGACGCTCACGGCCACTTTCGATGATGCAGTAAACCTTCCGGAAGGATGGGAAATTGTTGGAGACCTAACTATTAATAACGACCGCGGAAGAAGCGGTGCAAGTCTTTGGACAACAGCAAAGTCGCTGGTAGACAACTATCTCGTCACCGAGAACTTGGAAGGCAGCCTGTCATTCTATTGGCGCAGTTTCGGTACCTCGGGGTCCTATCCCAACGGCCAGATTGCCATATACCGCTATGAAAATGATGCACTGGGCGAAAGAATCTGGCTGTCGTCAACTTACAAAAGCAGCACCTGGAAAAAAGAAGAGGCGTCCCTTGGCAATTATGAGGGGAAGGTGGCCATTGCCCTCTATTCGGCTTGCATTGATGACCTCACCTATACCAAGCAAGAAGTGGCAGCAGCACCTGTACTCAGCATCACAGGCCAGCCTTCGGGAAGTACTTTCAACTTTGGCGGAACTCCTGTGGCAGCAGGAACCACCAAGACATTTACACTTGCCAATAAGGGAAGCAATGAACTGACTATTTCGTCGATAACCATTACTGGCGACTATGCCATTACTGAGGGAGCCGACATCAGCACCATTGCCCCCCTGTCGACGGCTGTGCTGACCATTGCCACGCCCGAGAAAGACACCGAGGGTGTGCTGACCATTGTCTCGAATGATGCCAACAGCCCTTACACCATCCTTCTTAGCAGCCAGCTCAAGGTGCCGGCTCCCGAGATGGTCATCGCGACGACTGAGATAACATTTGGTCAGGTCACGGAAAATGCCATGCAAACCGTAGTGGTGAGCAATACTGGCGATGCTGACCTTACAGCCGCTGTTGCCTCCAATAGTAGCGAGTTTACCGTCAGTCCTACCACTCTTACCGTGAAGCCGGGTGAGACGGGTTCCTTCGATGTGACCTTCGTCTATCAGGCTGAGAGCTATGGTCTGCATACAGGTATCGTCACAGTAAGTCCCAACGTGGGACAGCCTGTTGAGATTGCTATTAGTGCAAAGGTGGATGACCCGAATGCATGGATGGAGGATTTCAGCAGCAATGCCCTTCCTCTGGGATGGGAGGTTGACACACAATGCTGGAGCTTCTCCGACGGAGTTGCTCATGCCTCCTATGGTAGCTATAATGATAGTTATCGGTATTTCCTTACTACACCCACCCTTCAGGTCGAAGCTGGTGATGAGCTGGAGTTCCAGGCCAAGTCCACGGGTATCTATTCAACCATTAAGATTAGCGTGTCAAAAGACGGCGGTGAGTTCGTCAGCTACAAGAATATCAATCTGGAGAACAACATGACCGAGTTCGCAACTTATGTGATTAGCGGACTACAGTCGGGCAGCTATGTGTTCCGCTTCGCTAATGACGACTACGACCTTGATAATTTCTCTGGACTACAGCTCTCAAAGAAAGACCATAGTGCACAGGTTACAGCCCTTGACATTGCCAATAAAGGCATACAGTATCTGGCCTATACGGCAACGGTGGGTGTGAAGGAACTGGCAGGCAAGAACGAAGAGCTTACTGTACGATTCTTTATTGGCGATCAGCAATATGGGGAGTCGCTCGTCGAAACGGTTGATGCCTATACCACCAAGACGTTTACTGTATCGTTCACCCCCGATGAGGCTGTGAGCGGCGAGGCCTACTTCACTATTGCCAATGATAATATCAGCCTGACCAGTCAGTCCATCTCCGTATCCATCAGCAAGGCTCCTACGCTTGACGAGGATAACGGCTCTTTCGAGGATTTCGAAAACTGGAGCGACTATGATGTGGTGGCTCTTCGCTACACGATGAAGGTCGGCTGGAACACCATCATACTCCCATTCGATGTCAGCGACCTCAGCATCTTCGGATCAGAGGTGAAGGTTTACAGACTCGAAGAATGTACGGGCAACATACTGAAGTTCAAATCATCGGCCAGCATCGTGGCCCAGCAGCCCTACCTGCTCTTCACTGACAAGGCCACTGAGCTGTTCAAGTTCTATGACGTAAAGAATGTGCGTACCAACAGCGACAGTTATTATCTGAATGACCAGGCTGGCAATGCACTCTTCCAAGGCACCTACGCTCCTGCTGAAGCCGGTTCGCTGAACGGCAAGTATGTCCTGAGTGAGAACGGGTCAGACATGCCTGTCTTTGTTGAGGCTACCAACGATACCGAGCTGAAGGGTTTCCGTGCCTATATGGAACTTCCTCGTGCCGATATGGAGATTTTCCTGGACGACGTGTCCACAGGGATTACTACCAAGCAGGCAGCGAAGAATGCCGGTGCTGTCTACTACAACCTGAACGGGCAGCGTGTAGTATCGCCCAACGGCAAAGGTCTTTATATAACGAAAGACCGCAAGTTCTACAATGTGAAAGACCGCTAATAGCGGCACTCATAGTGGATCGGCGCTTTTCTTATCCTAAATAAGTCATATTTGGTTATAGGAAAAGCGTCGATTCAGTATGTTCCAACTGGCAGGCTTGTTGCGTGCCATCAACAAAGAAAGAGAGCGTGGACCCTTCCGAAGTTTCGAGAATACGAAGGATTTATGAAAACAGGACATATATTTATGAAGCGTTAATCGAAATATAGGTTGTCAGGTTGTCAAAATGCCGTATTGTAGGGAGTATGACAACCTATTTTTAGGTTGACAGGTTGACAGAAGGTTGACAGGAATATGAATATGATTGTTGAGAAGAGCGAAAAGGCGTAGTTATACATAAATTCTCGAGAGAATTTATGCGCAAGTGCCTTGTTTAGGGCTTGAAAAGCTATGGATTGCATGTAAATTCTCGAGAGAATTTCGGGGTAATGGAACGGTTTTTGCAGATAAAAGGTATAGAAAACAGAGTTAAGAAGCATCTTTAATGCCTAAAACAGATATGTACGATCAGACAAGAATCAAGATGAAATATCTCTTCCACAATGAGTGGAAAGAAAAGTTCGTAACCTGGGCGAAAAGCGACGCTGCTATGCTGTCGCTATGAATTGACAACCTTCTGGCAACCTGTCAACCTCAATAAAGGTTGCCAAACTATTTACCACAAATGATTTTGACAACCTGACAACCTTTCTAAAAACAAATCAAAGGTTTTACTGTGCTTCCCTAGAAAAAGTTGAATGATTTTTACTTTAACCCTGCCATTGGTTGAATGTCACATAAGTAATAGTGTATTTCATCAGAGCGAATTTAGCCAGGCATTCATGTCGTCTTTATTTGTAAAAGTGATTCCTTTACCTTCTGCAATCTCTTTCTCGGCTTTATCTACACGAGCAAAGAATTCCTCCTTCGTCTAAGCGTCGGATCTTCCTTTTCAGCCACTAGTTTGCGAAGATATTTAGCAACACGCTTCATCATGGACTCGCTATCAGCAAGGATACCCATGTCTCGCCAAATCCTATTCACCTGCTGGAACTGGTACCAAGGCTGTTGCCATATTGGTCGTAGTAAGTCGTGGTAGTTCCACCGCCATAGTTTTGTCTGGTAGTTGACGAACCTATACTGCCACCGTACTGGTCATAGTAATTAGTGGTCGTACCTCCACCATAGTTAGAACGTGTTGTTGCACTGCCCGTACTACCGCCATACTGATCGTAGTAGTTAGTGGTTGTTCCGCCACCGTAGTTGGAGCGTGTCGTTGCGCTACCGGTACTGCCACCGTACTGATTGTAGTAATTCGTTGTGTAACCACCACCGTAATTAGAACGGGTTGTTGCACTGCCAATGTTGCCACCATACTTATCGTAGTAGTTCGTGGTATAGCCACCTCCATAATTCGAACGTGTTGTCGAAGAACCGATACTGCCACCATACTGATTGTAATAGTTGGTGTTGTACTGAGCGTTTGCTGCGATGGCGAATACGACTGCCATCAGTGTCATCATTACCTTTTTCATAATCGTGGTGTTTAATTTGTTATACGTTGTTATTTGCAAAATTACTTTTTCTTGTCCATTTGCCCAAATAGAATCTCTTTCACAACCTTGTTATTGACTCTTTTTCGGGCTTTCTTCGCCTTTTTATACCAAAAAGATAGAATAGGTAACCAATATTTGAAGAAAAAATGTATTTTTGCGGAAAAAATATCTATTATGAGACGACATACTATCACACTTTTATTCCTGTTGTGCAACATGTTGTGTCTTGCACAGGTCATTGTCAATCCTGTATATGATAGGACAAGTTTTGAGGTTTTGCATCCACATGTAGATAAGATTGAGCTAAAAAAGGATTCAACAAAGGTGTATTGTTCAATTAACTACCAAGAAAGTTGGAGCTATAACATCCCAAGGACGATGTTTATTGAAGATCTGAAAAACCATAAGAAGTATCAGATAACAAAGTGCATAGGCTTACCTTTTGAACCAGAAGAAAGAACTTTTAATTATGGTGGATCTTTCCAGTTTATTTTTTGTTTCCCACATATTGACGGGCTTCAGAAGTTCAATATGCTAGAAGACACTTCAAAAGATAGGTTCTTCAATATATATGGAATTGATTTATCAAGATGTTATCCTCAGGCGTTCGAAGAAAGCGAATATAAACGCTTCAAAAATATGTCAGATTTTTACAAATCATCTGGTGACATTAATAAGTTTGCTGAATTTGAAGAAAAGGAACTGTCCGCAGCACAATATATATACGGAAATCGTTCTTTTGCGGCAGATGCTTGTTATATTCAACTTGCTCATTATTATAATGAAACGGGTAATTATGACAAAGCTATAGATTTGGGAAAACAGGCATTGGAATGTGACTCTATTCAGCTTGGAGTTGAAAACAAAGAATATCCTGTATATGCCAATACCCTTGGAAGCTTATCACAGTTTTATCTTAATGCAGGTAAAGATGATGAGTCCTTGCAATGTATTCTGAAATGCATCAGGATAAGAAGAAATATAGAAGACGAGCAAGGATACCTAAATGAACTCTATAACTTATTGTTGGCTGGGCACAATAATGATGGTATTATTAAGAGAATATCTATTGCCATTGATGAATTAGAATCCTTGCCGAGCTTTATAAAAGCAGTCTCACTACCAATCGCTGGGCTATACAAGATAATTGCTGGCAATTATTCGCTTCTTAATGATAATGATAAGGCTATTGAGTGTTGCAACAAAGCAATCTCAATTATGAATAATACTGGATATGATAACAGTGAAGACTATGCTGAGTTATTGGGACTGAAATGCAAATATCAACAAAGAAATGGGCTGAAAGATGATGCTGTTGCTTCTGGTGAAGCCGCAAAACGGCTCTTTGAATCATTAAGTATCAGATCGCAGAAGTATGCCGAACTTCTAGGAGATTTGGCCTGGGCTTATGGTTTGGCTCTTAATTACGAGAAATCTGTTCAATTACAGTCTACTGCAGCAGAAATATACCAAGATGCAAAAGACTGGATATCCTTGGCAGAAGTATATAATAGCATCAGCCATTACTACCAAAGTGCAGAGAAGCTTGATAATGCTGAGCTATATATAAAGAAAGCTATTGATGTTCTTAACGAACACGACAACGCAGAACAATACATCATTGATGCAGTAGAGCAGACAGGGAATAATATGATGAACAGTCCCTTTGCCTTAGCATCCATCAAACAAAGGATTGATACAGATAAATCAAACTTTCTTCAAACACTAGCTCGAATCTATCAGAAGCAGGGGAATTATACGGATGCTATAAATTCAGAACTGGATAATGGAAAGATTCTTAAAAAAATGGGCGATACCCAATGGTATGCTATTCATCTTATAACACTGTCACAGTACTACTTAAGTAATGGTCAACAACAAGAAGCCATAGCGTGTTCTGAACAGAGTATTCAGCTACTAAGTAAAGATAATGGGATAAGTCTTGCATGGCCTAAGTTACAGTTAGCTATTATCTGCTTTCAAGCAGGTGACACCATAAAAGCTATCCGTTATGCGGTTGAATCTGTTTCTGCTTCAAGCTCCATTAGTGACAACGAATTTCGAATCGCCGCCCAATCAATTTTGTCTTATTTCTACTGGAAAAATAGTCAGTTGGAAAAAGCTGAAAGTTGTTTGTCTGAAGAATTGGACTATCTGAAGAATTTCATAAGCAACGAACTCACAGGAATGACAACGGAGCAAAAGCAGCGATTATGGGATAAGTATGAGCATAATTTCCTGCTATATAGAAGCATTATAGAGAAGTCCGACAGGGATGCTAGCCTTTTATCCAAGTTATACGATTACATCCTCTTTTCAAAGAGTCTCTTGCTTGATACCGAGATTCAACAGGAAGCCAATATAATTTCACGTTTGAATGTAAAATGGAATGACATCCAGCAACACCTTTCTAACGATGGTATCGCTATAGAGTTTATATCAACAATGGAGGATGAAGGAGGCTACAACACCTATCACGCGTTAGTTATTGACAAGAATGCTTCCAAACCAAAGATGATAACATTGTATAGTGAATCTAAATTGGAAGAATTAAAGAAAACTGATACCCGTACGATCCGTGAAATTGTTGGCGAACTGATTTGGAAACCTATCTTAGTTCAATACCCTACAGTAAAAGACATCTATTTCTCACCTGATGGCATCCTCCATATGTTACCTATTGAGTACTATAGTGCAGATGGCATGAGTAGCATGTTTGAGCAATATCACATGTATAGGCTTTCATCCACAAAAGAGCTTGTACGGGAGCAGGGAAATAGCCATCCCAACAGTGCTGTGTTATATGGCGGACTTGATTATAACATGGTTGACGAGAATAGTTCAGTTGCAAATTCAAGCGAGATACCCAGCGTTTGGAGAAGAATTGCTGAACGTGGTGGTTTTGACCCGTTATTCAATACTTCTATAGAAACACAAGAAATAAAAGATTTGTTGGCAGGGAAGAATATATCAACTACTCTTTATAGCGGAGGGACAGGAACAGAGGAGAGTTTCCGTAATCTATCTGGACAAAGTCATAGTATAATTCATTTGGCCACCCATGGTATGTATGTCAATCCTGACGGTATTGACACAAAGAAAAATGAAAACAACTTTGACTTCTTGGAATCACTGGCAAGTGTAAATGACCCAGTAAAAGAGAATGTTGCTTTAACACATTCGTTTTTGGTGATGGCTGGTGGAAACAGAGTGATTTCAAGAGTCCCTGTTTCTGACAAAAGTAATGATGGAATCCTTACGTCTAAAGAAATCTCTCAACTCGACTTAAAAGGACTTGATCTTGTCGTTCTTTCCGCTTGTGAATCCGCTTTAGGGGATATAAACAACGGAGGTATCTATGGACTTCAACGAGGATTCAAGAAAGGAGGTGCCAATACCATAGTGATGAGCTTGGGTAAGGTTGACGACGAAGCGACAAGGATATTGATGGTCGAGTTCTATCGGAATTTTATGAACGGAAAGACAAAACGTCAGTCACTTAATGAGGCGCAGCAATACTTGCGAAAAGCCGACAATGGAAAGTTTGAAGATCCAAAGTACTGGGCATCGTTTATTATGTTGGATGGATTGAACTAATAAAGGAGGTCTTGAATGGCCTCCTTACTCTTAAAGGCTTAATCTTGGATCTTTGATTCTTCCAAATCCACACGTGCAGCTAAAATCAATCAACTGAACTAAGTTTCCATCTCCGTCATATTTACAGAAATACTTTCCGTAAATCTCAGCTCCACACTGAGGACAAATGATTTTTTCCATGTTTTTTTGTTAATGAGACCTCCTTAAGTCACAGATTAATAAATAAAAAAACTTCTGGCTCAAGGGCTCTCTTAGGAAGATGAACGAGTTTCATTCACAGGTGTAAAGGTAGTGATAAAAGTTTGAATCGCCAAATCTTTAACCATTTTTTTGCATCCTCAACATGTTTACTAGGATGAAAGCAAGTGAACGCAAGTGTTCATCTGTTGTTAGCGATATCTTGAACACACCCTCTTCCTCTTGGTTCATCTGTCCCCTCAGGTACTTTTCTATCTGTTCAATATAATTTTCCATATTGTATCTGTTTTACCCTTGATACATCATGCAGGTTCAAGGTAATCGAAAAAGAAAAGAGAACAACCTTGTGATTGCCCTCCCTGTTTCTCTCTATAGGTCTTGCAGTATCTTTATCAACTGGTCTGCCTTATTATATATAGGTGTATCTGGATTATCCGATTTGAGCTTTTGCAGAATAGTGATGGCATTGTCTATTTGGTCATCTTTTACGTATGCCAAAGCAAGATTCCAGGCGATGTCGTTGGCGTAAGCGTTGTAGGTGAAGTCGTCATCAAGGGATTTGTAGATGGGCTCCAGTTTTTTGATGATGTTTGATACGTTTCTATTGTCTTGTATTTGAATGAAAAGGTCGTATAGATGAGCTATCGTGGCAGAATCAACGTCACCACGAGAAATGTCGCTCATATCATATTCCGTATAATATGGAGAGACAGCCGCATCGAGCATACGGTAGCGATGGTCTTTGTAGATTCCGAAGAAAATAGCGAAAACAGCAGCAACGGAGCAAGCCCACCAGAGGAGAGGACGTACTTTAGATTTAGCTGTACTCTCTTTGATGATGTTTGCTTCTTTGGAGGAATTTTGGTCGTGCAGTCCCTTGATGAGCGAGGTCATAGTCATAGCACGGTTGCGCAATTCAGGATTTTGGCGAATCTCCTGCTTGAAAGCAGCCTCTTCATCTGCAGACATTTCGCCACGAAGGAATGCTTCTATCCGCTCGTCCATACCATCCATCAATATATCGTCGTTCTTATCCATAGAATTTATTCATTAGTTCATTATACTTGGTGCGAAATTTCTGAAGGCACTTGTACTTCTGTGTCTTGACAGAGTTGGCATTGGCAAAGCCAAACATATCCGCAATGGTTGATGTCGCGAGGTTGTCCCAATAATAACCTTGGAAAACATTTTTGCATGTGTCGGGCATTGACTCGATAATACTTTTGACTATCTTTTCTGAACGGGTGACCTTTTCTTCATCTTCATCCTCAGTACACAGCTGGTATAGTTCGTCAATCTTGTCAGGGCGGAAAGTGTCCTTATTGGTAAGTCTGCTATCATCAAACAAGGGGACTACTTTCTTCTGTTTTCCCATGAATTTCAATGTCTGGTTGATACAGATACGAAGGAAGTAGGTGGAGAGAGTACTTGTGAGATTTAAAAGTTTACCATCACGTATGTTCATGAACAAGGCCACGGATGACTCTTGATAAATATCACTCAAGTCATCGTCAGAAACAGAGAACGTCTTTCTCAGATATGCCAGCACCTTATTCCTTTCATCAGCAATAAAGCGGTTAAGTTCCGTGTTTTGTAGTGTTATCTCCTTTGACATTTCAATAGCTCGTTTCTATTACAAGATTCTGGTTGTTTGGCCATCTACCTGTATTCATCATGGTACGCTTGATGCTTTCAACAAAATCGTTAGCATTAGTGGTGAGCGAAAAACTAGATAAAGCCTGTGCAATATTATATGAAAGAGGTCCAAAGCGTTTGCCGTCAACTTTGATTTCCGTATTCACTTGGTCAGGACGGCATGCCTCAATAAACAGGATATTAGCCTGTTTGGAAGATGCTTCAATTCGATAATGCGATTTCTTACTTGTGGAAGGCTTGAATACCTTATTATTATATGTAAACCCAACGTGAGTCCCTCGAACTGTTTCATCATTGGCTCTTGACGATGTACCAGCATGACAAGCGTCAATGACAACATACAGGAATCCAGTTGGCCCGATTTTTTCACGGAGTTTCTTAATATACTTATTGAGTAAGTCGTCAGTCAGGTGCTTTTGTCCTTCATAGACACCTTTCCTATATATTTTGCAGGCATCAATAGGAACAATGGATTCGTCCCAACCGTCTTGTTCGTCACCGTTGAGATCTTCTATAGGCTGTCCATGAGTGGAAAAATGCAGATAAACAATGTCACCTTTCTTAGTCTTGTTTGTAAACTGAGATATTTGATTGGTGATGTTTTCAAAAGTGGCCTGTTCGTCTAACAATGACGTAATGGTGAAACTTTGTTTTTTTAATGTAGGACTGAGAAGATTTACGTCCTCAACACCGTTGATGTTATTCCACTGATAGTCTGTAAGAGCTGTGTCATAATGTGAGATTCCTACCATGAAAGCCCGTTTCCGCTGGGCATTTGCAGCGAAAGAGAGCAGCATAGCAACCATTATTAGGCATAGTCTGAATCTCATAAGAAACAAATTTTCTGCAAAAATACATTTTTTTTTCGGAACTGTAGTTACCTTTTTCCTTTTTCGAGTATAAAGAGACAAAGAAAACAAGATTGTGAAACATTAAAAAGTAAAAGAAACATGAAAAGAGTATTTTCCCACATCAAGCGACTGTTTAGAAAGTTTTGGTTCTTTCTATTTTTCGTATTTGCCATTTCGCCCATTATAGGATTAGCCGTTTTAATCATTGCTACAGTCCTTTCAATGGTATTCTTCAGCGATCCGATTGATGCAAAAGATCCAGCAGATTATTTCACAGAGGAGGAACTGAGGAAGATTCAGTCGGACGAAGAAGTTGATGATGAAGAGTTTTTAATGTTACTGGCCAAGTACCAGTCTTACAAATGTCCTGTAAAGGTTGATCAGATAACAACATGGACAAGTTCGGAAGTAACAAAAGACTCTTACATCTGCAATTATGAGATCAATGACAGATGGCATAGATATGGAGATGTTGATATGAGTGTTGTGAAAAGAAACATTCTTGCACAACTTGATAAGGATAGTGTTAAAGTAAAGCGTATCATAGCCACTAATAGGAATATGATCTTTCGATATTGGATACGTCAAACAGGAGCATTTGAGGATGTTATTCTGTCAATTGATGAATTAAGAAATTAGTAACAATTAAAAACAATATAATTATGGCACTATTTAAGTTATTCGGCACAAAGCCAAAAGAAGATGTTGAGATGATTCCTGTGCAAACAGAGAATACTCAAGGAGAGTTAAACGGAGATGCAGTTTCTTCTGACGATGGGAAGAAGGACGAGAAGAACCTGATTACTATCAAATGGGGTACAGGAATGCCCATTGACGTAATCTTCAACTTCATTCACAAGAACTTTGAGGAAGAAGGATTCCAAGATGCACTGGTGAACTGCGACATTACCTATCGTGACGCTAAGGAAAAGATTATCCGTAACGATTTGGAAATGCTATTCAAGAGAATCATTTTGAAGTATAAGAGTGATGTCAGAGTGGTAAACGTAAAAATAGAGAACGCGCATAAAGCTCTGGCTCTTGCTGCAGCTGCTGATATGGAAGCTCTGCGGGCAACCTATGAGGAGCATTTGGTTGAGATTCAAGAAATGCAATCGCAGTTAGAAGCCAATGATCCAAAGATGACGACGATGATTGAGTCGTATCGCAGAGGTTTCCTTAAGGGTATTGCAGCCAATGCAGTTAATTTCATCAACAACAAGTAAAAAGCTACAATTATGAAGACATTACGGAATATAGGGTGTTTCCTTATCGGATGGGATAAGAAAATTTTAAGTGAGTGTGGCGAAGCCAGTTTCCGGCAGTATCGCAAACTTTTATCAGCCATTAGCATTATGATGGTGCTCTGGGGGACTATCGGTTACTGTTTTGCAGACCGGTACATCAATATAGAGTCATGTGCATTAAAGCTTTGTGTCGCGTTAGCCTTTATGTTCATTGTCCTTTGTGTAGAACGGGTCATCATATTGACAGTTGGTAAGGCACGACTGATGAGTGTCATGAGGGTGTTGCTTGCTCTATGTATGGCGTTATTAGGCTCGTGCATCTTTGACCAGATTATCTTCCGCAATGATATTCAGCAGGCCATTCAAGAACATCGTGAGGATGTGATAGGCAATACGATTACCAAGCGGTTGGCTATCTACGACGGCGACATACAACGCATTACACAAGAGATGGACTCACTGAGTAAGGCAACTATCGCACTCAACGAAGAGTTGCAGAAACGCCCCGTGATTAAAGGTACTAATGTATCAACCCAAGAACAGGTCGTGGGCGTGGATGAAAACGGTAAGCCGCAGAAGGTAAGAACACAGACGGTTAATACGGTGACATTGGCTAATCCTTTGGCAGAACAATTAAAAGCGAATAACGACCAGATACAGATATACTCCGGGCAATTGGAGCAACTTCGACTGGATAAGAAGGAAGTAGCAGAGAAGGTGAGAGAAGAAATGAGCCAACGCGCTCCTGGTTTTATTGAGGAACTGGAAGCCACATTGAAAGTGGTGTCGCAAAGCAAAGTCTCATTGGCATTCTACATTGTGTTGTTCTGCTTCTTGACTTTCCTCGAACTGTTTGTGTTGACAATTAAAATGGGCGAGAATAAATGTGATTATGAACTGATAGTGGAGAACCAACTCTCCTTGAAGAAAAATCTGATGGAACAGACGGCACAGAGTGTGTTAGTGAATAAATAATAGTAGTAACGATTAAAACTTAGAGATTATGGCAAGAGATTTTTATAATGACTCTTACGAAGAGTACGATGATTACGAGTGTGAGAGCTACGATGAAGGTGGCTATGAGTGGACGGAAGAAGACTCCTGGGATGCGTTGACGGACGGGATGTATGGCGATATGCCGAGTAATCCTATGGAGTACGATGCGATGATGGATGCGATGGGATTCTAAATAGTTGACGTCATGGAGAAGCAAGTACAGCGGATGTTCTCAAAAGAATTGGAGCAGTTCCATTGCTCCATTCTTTTGGACGAGGTGAAGGAGAAAGTGCGCAAACTAAAAGCGTATGGAGTGGATGAAGCAGAGATTGCGGCTGCTATGAACGAAGAAGAACTATTTCCTCAACTAATAGTTACTGAAGACTACAAGATCGTGTTGGATGATGGCACCAATACAGAAGTGAAAATGGAACCTATAGTGAAGGCAGTGTATTTGCTGTTCCTCTCGCATCCGGAAGGAATTGTACTGAAGTGCCTGCCTGATTATCGGAAGGAGTTGACAGCGTTGTACCTGTTGTTGCGTCCTGCGGGTCTTACAGACAGGGTCGTGCAGAGCATTGAGGACGTTACGAACCCCATGCTGAACTCAATAAACGAGAAGTGTGCCAGAATCAGGAAAGTGTTTTCGGGTCTGTTGCCCAAGAGTGTCGCAAGGTACTATTCAATTTCGGGCAAGCGTGGGGAGGCGAAGAAGGTTGATTTGGTGCGGGCCAATGTGGTGTGGAAGTGTAAATTGCCAAATCCGCAAGGCTTGTGAGTCTGTTTCGCTTCTTCATGTGAAAAAGAAAAGCTAATTTTGCAAAAAAGGAGAGATATGAAATGGCATATAATAGGAATTCTTGCATTTGTAGTGATATACAATATCTGGCGCTATTACCATGAGGATGATAGCTATGAATATAGCCCGGTAGTATCGGATACATCAGATAATAAACAAGTAGCAGAAACTAATATGGAAGAAACGATTAGCACAAGGCAATTAGCTCTGAACACAATTGAACATATTGGGAGTGAGCCCAAGTACACAGAAGAAGGCTATATTCAGTTTGAGTATCAAGGTGTGATATTCTTGATGGAAACAGCCAACGACTGTATGTTCGTAAATCTGATATGGCCTTGGTGCCATAGTTTCTCGAAGTTCGATATAGATGAGTTTGCAAGGGTTCGTCAAGTGGCAAACGATATTAATGCGTATGGTGTTGTTTCTGTGTTTTATGGAGTTACTGATTCTGACGACGTGGCAGTACATGTCAAGAAGAATTTCTTGTTTATTCAGCAGATACCAGGCATAGAGAACTATCTGCGACTGATACTTGACAGCTTCTTCAGAACGGTAAGGAAACTGGATTTGGAAATTGAGAAAATAAAAATGCAGGAGTGTAACTCCATTTAATTTCTGCTTCAAGAATGTTCATGGAATTACACTCTATTTCATAATCCGCTGTAGTATCATTTTCTGCTCAAAAAGGTCACCTGAGGGTCACCGAAAAAGAAAAAGCACTTGCGAGAAACTCGTAAGTGCTTGATTTTCTGTGTGGACCAGCCAGGGCTTGAACCTGGGACCTCCAGATTATGAGTCTGTTGCTCTAACCAACTGAGCTACAAGTCCTATTTGCGGCTGCAAAGGTAAACAGAAAAACCGAAACGCGCAAATTTTTTGTCGTAAAAAGAATGAAATGGCCGTCTATCTGCGCTTTTTTCATTAACTTTGCATCGCCAAATCGTATATGGACCGATCGTTTTTATCATATAGAGGAATGAAAACAATATACTATCCTGACCAGCAGCTTGAGAAGGGCGACTATGCGGCTACCATCGGCTTCTTTGATGGCGTGCATGTGGGGCACCAGTTTGTCATCAAGCACTTGCTGGCGAGGGCTTCCGCTCACCAGATGCAGTCCATGGTGATTACCTTTGAGCATCATCCGCGTCAGCTTCTGCAGTCCGGTTGGCAGCCACAGCTACTGACATCGCTCAGCGAGAAAGCGGAACTGCTGGAGAAGACAGGTATCGATGTGCTGGTAGTGCTGCGCTTCGATGCAGCGATGGCTTCGCTTACGGCTCGGGAGTTCATGCAGCAGGTATTGCATGACGGGCTGCGGGTCAGGTTGCTTCTCACGGGCTATGACAATCGCTTCGGACGTAATCGCAGCGAAGGTTTCGACGACTATGTGGCTTACGGTCGGGAGATGGGGATTGAGGTGGAGCATAGTTTCCGCGTGGATACTAATGACGGGCGCAAGATAAGCTCCACACTGCTCAGGCAGATGATTGCCGAGGGTGATGTCGTAGAGCCCAGACGATACCTGGGCCGTTGCTATAGCCTGACGGGAACGGTGGTTCATGGAGAGCAAGTAGGACGCCAATTGGGCTTTCCCACGGCCAATATGGAACTGAGCGATGCCGCCCGCCTGGTCCCTCCGTCGGGGGTCTATGCCGTCTTTGTGAGCATAGAGAACGATAAAATGACCTATAAAGGCATAATGAACATAGGCACACGTCCTACCTTTGGCTTACACCAGCCAACGCTGGAAGTGAATATCTTCGACTTCGATGGCGACATCTATGGCCGTCGGCTTACGGTCAGCTTTGTAGAGCGTTTGCGTAGTGAGCAGCGCTTCGACACGCCTGAGGCACTTGCTGCTCAGATGCGTCACGATGCCGAACAAGCCAGAAAACTCTTCACACTTAATGCTTAAATAAATATGAAAAAAGCGCTACTTTATACCGTTTCTTTTCTTTTTATACAATTGCTTGCCTCAACGTTATTGACAGTTGTCTTAAAACTGACGGGCTATGGTCATCTGTCACAGTCGCCCTATGTGATGATAGGCTCTATGGTGCTTTTCTCCGTGGTCACCCTCGTGGTGTTCCTTCGCCTGCACTGGGCGGTGGTGTCGCCCGACTATCTGCGTTCCAAACCCAGGATGGTCATGGGGTGGAGTGTGGTAGCTGCGTTGGGAACTGTGATCCCTTCCATCTTCATACAGGAGCTGATGCCTGAGCTGCCCAACCTTGTTGAACAGCAGCTGGGCGACATGATGAATGCCCACGGTGGCTATTTCGTCATCTGTCTTATGGCTCCGCTGGTTGAGGAACTGGTGATGCGGGGAGCCGTACTGAGCGCCCTGCTGCAATGGCAGCCCAACCGCCACTGGGCTATGATAGCCCTGTCGGCCCTGCTCTTCGCCCTCATCCACATGAACCCTGCTCAGATGCCTCATGCCTTTGCCGTGGGACTGCTCTTGGGGTGGATGTACTATCGCACGGGAAGCATTGTGCCTGGAGTAATCTATCATTGGGCGAACAATACGGTTGCCTACTTCCTCTTCAAACTTTATCCCGACCCTAATATACATCTCATAGATATCCTGGGTTCTCAACAGCGTGTACTGATGGCAGTGGCTTTCTCGTTGCTTATCCTGCTGCCTGCTGTCTTTCAGCTGAATGTCTGGATGAGGAGAAGGTGACGCACATCCTGTTTGAAATGGATTAGACATACAAAAAAGGCCATTCATCACGCTCGATGAAATGGCCTTTTTTAGGAATGCAGGATGCAACTTCACAGCCTATATCCTGCCGTTTTGATTGTTTTAATTCTTCAATGATTTATTATTATAGAGAAAGCATAGAAATTCCTCATCAATATCACCCGTCAGGTTGACGATAGTGAAACGGTCGTTCTGCGGCTCTTCCTGCAGCATCACCAGTTCCACGGTGTTGCCCTTGCGGTCGCGACGGGTGAAGAAAGCACCGTGCAGATCCTCTTTCCTGAACTCCTGCTCGGCTTTGAAGCGTCGCTTGTTTTTCTCCAGCAACTCGATGGCCTTTTGGTAGTAGTCGGCATTGCCGCTCACGATGCGGGCACTCTTCAGCTTGGCTATGGCCTGCACGATACTGTCGTTCTCTCCTTCCTCGTGGAGACCGGCCACTTGCTCCATCATTTTCGGGCTCACGGTGATGCACCTCAACGTAGAGTCGGCATTATAGAGTGTCATGAACTTCTCGGCGAAGTCGGGTGCTTGCTGTGCATAGGCCGCTACCTGTGTCAGCAGGACCGTGAGAAACAGTAACAGTCGGTGTTTCATTTCAGTTCGCTGTAGAGTGAGTCTGTTCGCTGTAGCGAGTCTGCGCGCTGCACCTGACTGTATCCGGCACTAATCAGCTGTAGCACGTCCTTCATCTTGTTGTAGGCAGCGGTGGGATCGTCATAGGTATCCTTGTAGGCAGCGTAGTTGATGTCGTCGCCCGTAGCGTTTTCGTTGCCTTGCTGCAGGGTGATGTTCATGGCATTGCCCAGTGTGAGCACGATGGCCACGATGGCAGCAGCGCGGAACAGCGGACGCAGACGCTGGTTCAGGCTCACGATGCGTGCTTTCACGATGACGGGCTGCTCCTCAGTCTCGGTGGTGAGGGCCAGTAGTCGCTGGTCGAAGTCTTCGCCCAACTCGTCTGTAGGCTGTATGGCCGCAAAGAGCGGCTGGTACCGACGCAACTGCTGGGGCAGTTCTTGCTCATTCTGGGCGAAGAATGCTCTCAAAATCTGCTCTTCCTGCAAGGTGGTCTCGCACTGGAAGTAGCGTTCCATCAGTTGTTCAATGTACTTATAGTCCATATTTCTCGGTTTCTATGAATTGTTGCCGGATGGTCTGTCGGGCTCGGAAGATGTTGATCTTCACCTGTTGCTCGCTAATGTTCATCACGGCGGCTATCTCTTTGTAGGATTTGCCCTCAATGTCGCGCAGCTGCATGCAGGTACGCTGTTTCTCGGGCAGTTGGTCGATGAGTTTTCTCACTAGCTCCACGCGGTCGTGGCCAATGGCTTGCGCCTCGGGATTGGACCCTTGTGAGAAGTCGGGCGGATCGTGGCTCTCATCGAGTTGCGTGTTCTGGCTGTCGGCTCTCTTCGTACGGTCGAGGGCCAGATTGCGGCAGATGGTGAGGCTGAAAGCCTCTATCGATTCTATCTCGTCCCATTGCTCGCGCCGGTTCCATATCTTCAGCATCGTATCCTGCACAATGTCCTCGGCCTCCGCAGGGTTGAGAGTGATGCGGAGCGCCAGCCTGTATAGCTCGTTCTTGAGCGGCAGAACGTCGGTGCGGAAATCGATTTTCTTCATCCTCTCATCATATAAGACGAATGAAATGGCAAAAAGTTACATAGTTACAAAAAAAGACCCGCACCAAAAGTGCGAGTCTTTCTTGTATCAATGAATGTGAGATTATTTCTTGCTGAATACTAAACCGAAGATGTGCAGCTTGTCACCGGCAACAGAGAAAGAACCTGTCTTCATGTCGTTCTGATCCCAAATAGTACCTGTCAAATGAGATTGTACTGTATTATCGATTTTTTCGGGAATTCTTGATACAACTGATACTCGATAGTTTCCATAACGGTCATTCTTCTCAGGGTCATAAGTGTAAATCAGGTTATAGGAAATATTCCAACTAATGGTGGTACCACCTGTACCCGTTGTAGAATACTGGCCAATACGATTGAGTGTACCTGTTCCGTCTTCTTTTAGTTCCAAATTCCATGTGTCATTCTCTGTGTAAGATGACTGAACGTCAGTTTTGGTGTACATCCAAGAACCAACCATTGCGGGATCGCTGTCGTCCTTAGAGCAAGAAGTGAAAGTTGCTGAAACCAAAGCAACGAGCATCATTGATGCGAAAAGAATCTTTTTCATAATGTTTTTTTAATTAATTAAAGGGTTAATATTAGTATTTGTTTGTATTTTTTAATTTTTTCGCTGCAAATATACGTGGATTATTCTGAACAGCCAAATAAAAATGAAGATTTTTTCACTTTTCGGCCAGAAAATTGAACATTTTTCGACAAAAGGGCTTTTTTGTTGCCTGAAAATTGCACATAATGGTCGCTTTTTGTTGCTATGTGCTGTTTGTCAGCTATTTGTCATTGCTCATAGCCACCGAAGTTGCTGCTGTCGTCGTCCATACTGCCTTGCTCGTCGCGTTGTGGTTTCTTCTTCTGGTTCATGTTTCCGAAGTTCCACGTAAGCTGCAGGTTGATGCGCGGGTCGCGCCAGTTCTTCTGGTGTCGCCAGAAGGTGGGACCCTCGGTGTAGTTCTCCCAATGGCGGGTGTTGAACACGTCGCGCCAGTTGAGTGCCATCGAGAAGGTTTTGTTGAGGAAGGTCTTGCGCAGCCCGAGGTCGAGCGAGCCGTTGGCCTTGCGGTAGCCCTGGGTGATGACCGAGCGCGAGCGATAGTTGCCCGTGGCCTGTACGGAGATGCTGTAGGGCAGGATGACCGATGCCAACAGGCGGGCATCCCAAGCCCAGTTCTCGTCGCTCTGCCCGGTGACGAGCTGATTCTCCATGAGGGTTTCAAAGCCGTCCAGATGATAGTAGTAGCCGTTGAGGGTAGTGGTGAGGTCGAGGATGCGCCATAGTTTGTCCTTGCCTATGATCTCGATGCCTGCGCTCTGACTGCGTGCCACGTTGAGGTTGGTCATATACATCACGTTTTGTCCGTTGTACTCTCCCTGATAGCGTATGCGCTGCATCACGTCGGTGGTAGGACGGTAGTAGGTACCCACGGAGAGGGTGTGGCCCTCCCAGTTCTTCAGGTAGTTGAGTGAGAACGAACTGGTGTACTCGGGTGTGAGCTCCGGATTGCCGAACTCTATCATTGATGCATCGCGGGTGTTCTTGAACGAGTTGAGCTGTCCGCCCCATGGCCTGCGCAGTCGGCGTGTGTAGTTGAGCTGTAGTTGGGAGCTCTTCGTAAGTTCATAGTTCAGAAATAGTGAAGGGAAGAGCTGGAAATAGTCTTTCTTGAATGGTGTCTCCTGCTGATAGTAGTCTATGCTCTTGGTGTCTACCTTCCAGTATTCACCGCGCATGCCAGCCATCACGCCCAGCTTTCCGAACTTCATGTTGGCCGTGGTATAGAGGGCATGGACATCCATGTCGTAGATGAAGCGGTTGTAGAAATAGGCCTCGTCCTCGTATTGGTTGGTCTGCTGGTTCCATGCCTGTGATTCCTGTGGTGTGTTCTCGTGTGAGAACTTGCCGTTGTAGCCAGCTTCCAGCTTGAAGGTCTCTGTCAGCTGGTTCTCATAGTCGACCTTGGCTTCCCAGTTACTGTTGTTCACGTGCATGGGGCGATTCTGACGGCTCCATGTAGTAGGTGAACCGTCAGTATAGATGGTGTCGTTCTGGTAGACAGTCGAACTGTTCATTTTCCATTTGTTATATGAGAGCGAGGCATCCAGCTTGTGGGTTCCCTTTTCGTCGAACTTATGCGAATAGGCCAGCTCAGCGTTGTACATCTCGTGGCGGCCGTTCTCAGAAGTGGCGGTACGCGTCATGTGTTTCAGCACCAGTCCGGTGGAGAGCACACCGTAGTCGTGTTCGGTAATATTGTCGTGCGAGGGCTTTCCTCTGAGAAACATGCCCGAAGCCGACAGGTCGTCGTTCTCAGTGAGATGGAAGGTCAGACCGCCGCGCCCGAAGAGTCCGCGTCCCTTGTTGCTATCGTCGGCCTCGCTGTTGAGAAAGGTATCCTGTAGCGGATAGTGCTGTTCGCTCCTGTTGCCGCCATTGCCGCGCCGGCGGCGCAGTCCTATGTTGGCGTAGGCATCTATCCACTTGCTGCTGTAGTTGATGTTGCCGCCCACGTTCCATCCTTTCTGGTTGTTGGCACCCGTCTGCACCGAGCCATAATAGCCTGCTTTACGGTCGCGTTTCAGTATGATGTTGATGATGCCTGCCGTTCCCTCAGGTGAGAATTTGGCCGACGGGTTGTCAATGACCTCTATACGCTCTATGCTCTCGGCCGGTATCTGCTGCAGAATTTCAGCGCGGTTGTCGCTGGTCAGTCCGCTTTGCTTGCCGTTGATCCACACCTCTACGCTGCTATTGCCGCGCAGGGAAATCTCGCCGTCGGTGGTTACCTCTACGGAAGGAATGTTTTCCAGCAGGTCGGTCACTGAGCCGCCTGCGGCAGCAAGCACCTCGTCTACGGAAAAGGTTTTGCGGTCTACCTCAAGCTTCATTTGTGAGCGCTGGCCTACTACCTGCACCTCCTTCAGTGTCTGTGCGTCTTCACTGATGTAGATGGCGTTGTAGTGGACCGTACGTTTCTGAGCCGTAATCTGGAAGTGTCGCGTTGCGGTCTTATAGCCTACGAAGGTTATCTGCAGCGTGTAGGCACCGTCTTTCAGTCCTGTGATGTTGAACGAGCCTTTTACGTCGGTCATAGCTCCTCCAGCCATCTTGCCGTTGTTGTCGGTTACCTTGATGTTGACGAACTGCATGGCCTCGTCGGTCTGCTTGTCGAGCACATGGCCTCGTACGCTGCCCTGAGCCAGCATACTGCTGGTGCTGAGCATCATCAGGATGAATAGAAGAAATCGGTTCATAATCGTTTTTGTGTTGTCTTTTGGGCCTGGCATTCGTCTTTTCGCAGGCACGGGAACTCCTGAATGGGTACTCCAACCGAGAATCGAACTCGGATCTACTCTTTAGGAGAGAGTTGTTCTATCCATTGAACTATTAGAGCAATCTATAATGCATAATTCACAATGCATCATGCATAATTAAAAGTGGTGCAAAATTACAAAGAAAAAGGGAGAAACGCAAAATGTTTCTCCCTTTTTATAGGAATTTAAGTATCTCAGAATGTCAATGCGCGATTGAGATCGCTGTGTGTCTGCTTCTTCTTCCCTCCCCAAGCCACGTTGAGTCCGAAGTTGAAGCTGACGTTCGAGTCGAGCGGCATCATGGATGCACCAGTCTTTCCTATCATGTGGTCCATGCCGAAGAACACGTTCATCCCTGCCGGATGGAAGTTGAGCACCCATCCCATAGTGGTGCAGAAGGAGGTGAAGGCTACGTTGATGCCGCCGTCAACCCAGTTTAGCGGCTTCACGTTGGCGCTGATACGCTCCTCGGTCCATGAGTAGTTGCCATCGAAACGGTGAGTGAGCAGCGAGCCGAAAGTGAGCTTGTCGTACACGGGCAGCGGATACTCCAGTCCGAAGCGCAGCGTGGAGGCCAGTGCGCGGCTGGTGCTACCGATGTCGCCCTTGTTCTCGAGGTTGGTAAAGTCCTCCAAGTCATCGGAAATATTGTCGCCGCCGTTGTCGAACTTGCGGTCACCCTCTTCGTCGTCTTTATAGCCCATCTGGAATCCGTTGAACTCAAAGGGATCGCCCGACGACTCGGCCACGACGCTGTTGCTCCAGTTGATGAAGCCGAGGTCGGTAAGTGCCAGACTGACCTTCAGTCCGTCGAGCCAGTCTACGGAGCAGTCCTTGAACTCATAGACAGCACCGAGATCGAGTCCGAGTCCGAATCCGCCCAGTCCGGCACCGTCAATGTCGACGCCGTCGAATTTCTGGTATGTCTCAGGCTTTGACTTGTACTCTTCTTCTTTCTCCTTGAATTTGGCACCTTTCATGTTCAGCTCAGCCTTGGCCTTGCCGCTGATGACCCAGTGATTGTCTTCCAGAGTGGCCCCCATTCCGTCTGTCGAGAAGTCGAAGTTGGCTATTCCGAAAAGCAGCTTTACCTTGGCACCCACACGCAGGTTGTCGAAGAGCTGGCGTGAATGGCCAAAGGCCAGTTCGGCATAGCTCCATCCTTGGGCACCCAAGTCGTCGAATGAGTATTGGCCGCTTTTCATGTCCTTGGCAAAGAGGAAGAAGTCGTAGGGCATGCTGAGACCGAAGTGGGTGCGTTCCTTCAGTTCCACCGTGTTATAGCCGTTGAAGGCAGAGAATCCTACCGATACGATAGGCAGGTCAATATCCATAAGAATCGTGTTGGCTCCTTCATCGAAGCCTTTCATCGCCTCGTCGACGGAGATGCCTGGGTGCAAGAATGTGGTGGTCTTTTTGGCACCGGGCTTCACACCGAAGTCGGGATTCTTGAAAAAGATGTCGCCCATACCCAGTGAGCCTTGCAGCCTCATGTTCATATTGCCCAGCACGGGTATGGCGGCATAGCCCTGCGAGTTACCGTAGGCAGGGTTCATGTCGTGCCGGTATTTAAAGTCGTCGGTGAAGTAGGCCGAGTTGAGTTCCTGGCCCATCATGCTGCCTGCCTGTGCCATCAGTGCTACGGCAAGTAAATATTTTGAAATAGCTCTTTTCATGTCTGTTGCTTGATTTGGTTTCTTACTCTGTCAGTTTTCTTTTGCTATATTAATAGTTACAGGGTCACTGACAAGCGTCCCTTCAGGTTGAGCTTCAGGTCGGTTACGGTGATGAACTGTGAGTTCTTGTTAAGGGGTGTCGGATCTTGCGAGGTGGCAATCACCTTGAATGCCAGACCGTCAAGACTCTTGAAAGTGCCGTTTTGGGTGCGGGTCAATATAATCTCAATGGGTGTCACCTTGTCCTCGCTCTCTCCAAGGTTGGACTTGATGATGATATTGCTCTTTACATTGATATCCTTGATTTCATTCTTTTCCTTGTCGATGGCCACAGGCTCCATTTTCAGCTGCAGCGGCGTGTTGTTGTGGACGTTGCCGGTGATGACAATCTCACCGTCATCGTCGTACAGCTCAATATCTTTGTCCACGATGTCCTTGTTCCAGTCGGCAATGGTGTCATTGTAGACAATGGTCGATCCAAGGTCGAGTGCCAGAGGGGCTATAAACTCATACCTCGGAGTGATGACGTATTTGTCGCCCTTGCTGTTGGGGTCTCTCTCGTCGAAGAGGTCCACCTTTGCTGTATCCTGCTGAGACACACGAGCTTCAATCTCAAAGTCCAGACTCCTTGGGATGCGGGGGCTGAGCAGCTGACTGATGTCGGTCACTTCCCTTGGGTCATTGTCTATTTTTTTGAGCGACGCTCTTCCGTTCATGACATAGCGTTCAATGGTATATCCTGTCTCTTCTGCCAGTTTTTTTGCATCTGCACTGCTCAGGATTTGTTTGGTGATGATGATGTATGACGTTCTGAATGTCTCTTCGTTAATGGTGTCGGGGAAGATGATAGGCCATTCGGCACCGTCCTTGGCATCGCTGTTGTGAATGTACATGTACTTATAGTCGGTCTTGGCATCGTCAAAATAGGCAATCATCTTTGGCTTGATAATGGCTTTTGCATTGATATTGCTGGAAATGGCCAACTTGATAGTAGGGTTATTCATGGTGATGTTTACCTTTTCGTCGGTCAGGAAGTCGGGTACGTCGTCACCAATAGGCACGTTACTTGGGGTGATATTGATGTCAGGGTCGAAAATACCTTCAGCGTGGGTGACATTGATGCCCTCAGGCATGCTGATTTCCGGATCAATGGAACGTTTTCCTGTTCCGGTGAACTCACTCGCCAACTGCTTATTCGTGAAAGAGAGTTGCATCTTGATCACGGCATGCAGCTTCAGGCCTTCATCTTCGCTGAACACCATGTAGCCTTTTTCTATCTCTACAGGATCTGTGGGCGAGGTCTTTTTAACTCCAGTAACTCTTTTTACCTTTAGTTCAAGGGGCTTTTCGTTTTGGGTGGCTACTTGCAGCAGGGTGAGCTTATTATAATCCTTTTCATCCTGGGTAAGGGCACGACCTCTAGCTTCACCAGCTTTCTTGAAGTCAACACCATCTTTAATAAATGACGCGTGATGATTCTTGATGTAGTCCAAGTCGAGTTCCAGGAAAGAAGGCAGATAGAGGTCTATCTCGGTGAATTCTACCTCATCCTTTAGCTGAGACAGTCCCAGATTCAAAAGGAAATATCCCTCCATGTCGGCATTCGAGAGTGCCACGACGTTGTCGTTGCCGGCACCCGTGACTTCGAATTCGTTGATTCGCTGAGGGGCATCTTGAGGGAAGGTATAAGTTTTTTCACCGATAACGCTAACCACTTGTACAATGCTCATGTCCACTTCAAAGCCAGCCTTTTTGGGGTCGAAAGTTTCGAAGTGCACTTCATTTACCTTGACGTTAGTCGGATCCAGGTCATCCTTTTTCTTGAACTGGTAGTCGCCTTCTTTATAGCTGGCGCTGTCTTTTTTCAGTGTCTCGATGGCATCTCCCTCTTTCAGGCTGAGTACGTCGTCGAGTTTAATGTCATGGGCATTGCCAAGAGGCACCTTCATGTCTTCGGAACCTATACCGATGGTCTTGTCGAGGTCGCCCAAGTCGATGTTGTCGTCGGACGAGCAACTGACAAATGTCCATGCGCCAACTGTCATCATGGCCAGCGAGAGGCTGATGGCGTAAGTACTGATTTTTCTCATGTTATAAATGGGTGTTTAGTTAATATTTTCTTACTTAGTGTAATATTTACATCAAATATTTATTATTTTACTTCGCAAATATACGACAAATAATATTAACTACCTATAAAATTCCCAAAAAAATTCCGAAATGATATAAAAAAGTGTGCCTTTTGTCCTTTTTTAGACGAAAAGCACACCATTTCTTTTCCTCAATTATGCATTAAGCATTATGAATTATGCATTTTTGCATTACTCCAAATAAGTATAACCATACAGGCCAGAACGATAGTTCGAGAGGAACTCCTTCCCCTCTTCGAGCGTTATCTTGCCTTCCTTTACACTCTTGGCGACCCATATTTCCAGCTGGCGCACTAGCTTCTTGGGGTTGTACTGCACGTATTCAAGTACTTCCTCAACGGTCTCACCGTCGAAAACCTGGTCAATGTGGTAGCTGCCGTCCTTCACGGTGATGTGGACAGCGGTGGTGTCGCCGAAGAGGTTGTGCATGTCACCCAGGATTTCCTGATAGGCTCCTACAAGGAACACGCCCAGATAGTAATCCTCGTTACGCTTCAGGGTGTGTACGGGCAGGGAGTGGGAGTTGTGGCGGTTGGTCACGAAGTTGGCTATCTTACCGTCCGAGTCGCAGGTAATGTCCTGCAGGGTGGCGTTGCGCGTGGGGCGCTCGTCGAGCCGCTGGATGGGCATGATGGGGAATATCTGGTCGATGGCCCATGAGTCGGGCAGGCTTTGGAACAGCGAGAAGTTGCAGAAGTACTTGTCGGCCAGCAGCTTGTCGATGTTCATCAGCTCCTCGGGAATATGCTTCAGGTTCTTGGCCAGGGCGTTGATCTCATGACATACGCTCCAGTACATGGCCTCAATCTCGGCACGGGTCTTCAGGTCAACGATTCCGTGAGAGAACAAGTCCAGCACTTCCTCACGAATCTGCTCGGCATCGTGCCAGTCCTCCAGCACATTGCGGGGCGAGAGGTTGTCCCATATTTCATAAAGGTCTTTCACCAGCTGGTGCGAGTTCTCGTCGGGCTCGAACTCCTCTGGCATCTCAGGCAGCGAGGCCGTCTCCAGCACGTCAATGACGAGTACCGAGTGGTGGGCTGCCAGCGAGCGTCCGCTCTCGGTGATGATGTTGGGGTGGGGCAGCGAGTTCTTGTTGGCCGCATCAACAAAGGTGTAGATACAGTCGTTTACATACTCCTGAATGGAGTAGTTCACCGAGCTCTCCGAAGATGGTGAGCGCGTACCGTCGTAGTCTACACCCAGTCCGCCTCCACAGTCCACGAACTCCACATTGTAGCCCAGCTTGTGCAGTTGGATATAGAACTGCGAAGCCTCGCGCAGGGCTGTCTGTATGCGGCGTATCTTCGTAATCTGACTGCCTATATGGAAGTGTATGAGTTTCAGACAGTCGCGCATGTCGCGCTTGTCGAGTTGTTCCAGAGCCTCAAGCAGTTCGGCACTGGTCAGCCCGAACTTCGAGGCATCGCCACCGCTCTCTTCCCACTTGCCGGCACCGCTCGATGCCAGTTTGATGCGGATGCCGATATTGGGGCGCACACCGATTTTCTTGGCCTCGCGGGCAATGATGTCGAGCTCGTTGAGTTTCTCCACCACGATGAAGATGCGCTTGCCCATTTTCTGTGCCAGCAGGGCCAGCTCAATATAGCTCTGGTCCTTGTATCCGTTACAGATGATGATAGAGTCGCTCTGGCACTGCACGGCGATGACGGCATGCAGCTCGGGCTTGGAGCCGGCTTCGATGCCCAGGTTGAACTTGCGGCCGTGAGAGATGATCTCCTCGACCACAGGCTGCATCTGGTTCACCTTGATGGGGAACACCACGTAATTCTCGCCATGGTAGTCGTATTCTTCGGCTGCGCGTTTGAAGCAGCTCCACGTCTTCTCAATGCGGTTGTCGAGAATGTCGGGAAAGCGTAGCAGCACAGGAGGCGTGACATCGCGCAGCGACAGCTCGTCCATCACCTCGCGCAGGTCTATCTGCGTTTCGTCCTTACAGGGAGTCACGTAGACATCACCCTTGTCATTGATTCCGAAGTAGCTTGTGCCCCAGCCGTTGATGTTGTAGAGCTCACGGGCATCGTCGATAGTCCATTTCTTCATGTCTTATAGGCTTATGTTCAGGAGTTCTTTCAGTTTCTCTATCGTAATCTTAATCTTCTCGTAGTTGTCCATCAGGCTCACGTCGAGGGTGTACTGGGCTTTGGTATAGAAAGGCTCGCGCTTTTCCAGCTGTTCACGGATGAAGGCATTAAGTTCTTCGGGACTCTTTCCCTTCAGTAGTGGGCGCTCCGTCTTGCCCATCATGAGGTGTTTCTGCAGCACATCGGGCTCGCAGCGCAGATAGACCACCTGTCCCTGCTGGTTCAGGTAGTCCATGTTGTCGAAGAAGCAGGGGGTGCCTCCGCCACAACTGATGATGACATCCTCGAACTCAGCCACTTCGTGCAGCATGTTGCGCTCTATTTGGCGAAATCCTTCTTCTCCCAGCTCGGCAAAGATTTGTGGCACCGTCTTACGCCGTCGGCTTTCTATATACCAGTCCAGGTCATAGAAAGGTATGCCCAGTTCCTTGGATAGTGCCTTGCCGACAGTGGTCTTGCCGGCACCCATGTAGCCGATAAGGATGATACGCTTCATTTGTTGATGATCTTCATGCACTCCTCGTAGGTGAGCTGCTTGGCACGCTCATGCATGGATTTGGGCATGCGGTAGTTCTTTCCGTCGTAGAGCAGATAGGGACCGTAGCGGCCGTTCATCACCTCAAGCTTCGGATCTTCGGCAAACGATTTCAGGTGTTTCTGCGTTTCGCTCTTGCGCTTCTCTTCAATCAGGCGCACGGCATCGGCAATGGTCACCGTCAGGGGGTTGACAGTCTTCGGCAGTGAGGTGTATTTGCCGGCATGCAGGATGTAGGGACCGAAACGACCGGCACCTACGGTGACTGGCTCGTCCTCATACTCGCCCAACATACGGGGCAGCTTGAATAGCTCAAGTGCCTGCTCCAGTGTGATGGTCTCCATACCCAGTTCCTTGGGCAGATGGGCAAACAGGGGCTTGTCCTTGTCGTCGGCAGTACCTATCTGAATGACGGGACCGAAACGGCCAATTTTCACGAAGACGGGCTTCTTGCTGCGAGGGTCTACGCCCAGCCGGCGTTCACCGGCCTTGTGTTCGGAACGGGCATTGAGCGTCTTCTCCACGGTGGGTTCAAACTTCTTGTAGAACGTCTTCAGCATCTTTCCCCAAGTTTCCTTACCCTCGGCAATCTCGTCGAAGTCATGTTCCACCTTGGCGGTGAAGTTATAGTCCATGATAGCAGGGAAATTCTCCATTAGGAAGTCGTTGACTACGGTTCCTATGTCGGTGGGTAGCAGTTTGCCCTTGTCGGAGCCTGTCATCTCCACGCGTACCTTGTCGGTCAGCACCTTGCCCTTCAGAGTGATGATATTGTACTGTCGCTCCTCACCCTTCTTGTCGCCTTTGACAACGTACTCGCGCTGTTGAATGGTGGAAATGGTGGGGGCATAGGTCGACGGACGACCGATGCCCAGTTCTTCAAGCTTGTGTACCAGCGAAGCCTCGGTATAGCGCAGCGGTCCCTGGCTGTAGCGCTCAGTAGCGCTAATCTCACGACGGAGCAGCTCCACCCCTTTCTTCAGCGGAGGCAGGATGGAGATGGGACTGTCCTGTGGTGTCTCTTCGTCATCGGTAGACTCATGGTAGGTCTTCAGGAAACCGTCGAACTTGACGACTTCTCCTTGTGCGATAAACTCAGCGGAAAAATCTAAAGCCTTTTTAGTCTCAGGGTCTATACTGATGTTCACCATCGTCTTCTCTATCTCGGCATCGGCCATCTGGCAAGCTATGGTGCGCTTCCAGATGAGCTCGTAGAGACGTCTTTCCTGCAGGGTGCCTTCAATGCTCTTGATGTTCATGTAGGTGGGACGGATGGCTTCGTGGGCCTCCTGCGCACCCTTTGAAGAGGTCTGGTACTTGCGCACCTTGCTGTATTCGGCCCCGTAGAGACCCGTAATCTCCTCTTTCGAGGCATTGATGCAAAGGCTGGAAAGATTCACGGAGTCAGTACGCATGTAGGTGATGTGTCCATTCTCATACAGATGCTGGGCCACCATCATGGTCTGGCTTACGGTAAACCCAAGCTTGCGGGCTGCCTCCTGCTGAAGGGTCGATGTAGTGAAAGGGGGAGCAGGCGTGCGCTTCATGGGCTTCTTGCTGATGCTCTCCACAGTGAAAGTGGCGTTCTTGCACAGTTCCAGGAACTGTCGGGCCTCTTCTTCCGTCTTGAAGCGCTGGCTCAGTGTGGCTTTTACCTCAGCGGCCGAACCGTCGGGATTGGTGACGGCAAAGATACCGTTCACGTTATAAAATGACTCGCTTTTGAAAGACTGGACTTCGCGTTCCCGCTCTACGATAAGCCTTACTGCGACGCTCTGTACACGACCGGCCGAGAGGGCGGGCTTCACCTTGCGCCATAACACGGGCGACAGCTTGAAACCTACCAGACGGTCGAGCACGCGACGGGCCTGCTGGGCATTGACCAAATTCATGTCGAGATGGCGCGGATGCTGAATGGCTTCCTGAATGGCCGTCTTCGTAATCTCGTGAAATACGATACGGCTGGTCTTTTCCTCGTCCAGTCCAAGCACCTCGCAGAGATGCCATGAGATGGCTTCACCCTCACGGTCCTCATCACTTGCCAGCCAAACCTTGGCGGCTTTCTTGGCTTGCGATTTCAGTTCGCTCACCAGTTTCTTTTTCTCTTCGGGTATTTCATATTCGGGCTCCAGCGTGTTGTCGTCAATGCTGAGCTCTTTCTTCTTCAAGTCGCGGATATGTCCATAGCTGGACATCACTTTATAGTCAGAGCCAAGAAACTTTTCAATGGTTTTGGCCTTGGCTGGCGACTCCACGATGACTAGGTTTTTTTCCATGTTTGCAGCTAAAAATTTTCTTATGGGCTGCAAAAGTAGGTAAAAACTTTGCTATCACCTTATATATAATGTATTAATTAAAATTTCTTAACGATTCGGTAGCCGTTATTTTTCTAAGAGGAAGCGTCTTGTTCCTTTATTGATTTTCAAGAAAATATTTTACTCCTTTGCTGATACTTCGCAGGCCGAACAGGCGATAGTCTACCTCCTCAAGGGGTATCCATTGCAGTCGGGCTACATCATCGTCTGGCTTTGGCTCAACATCATTGTCCACGTGTACGATGAAGAACATGTCGAGCGTGTGGACGGTCATCCCCGAATACGCATACAAGTTGGGTATTGAGAACAGGTAGTCCATTCGTTCTATGGTCAGCCCAGTCTCTTCTTTTATCTCCCTACGCATGCCTTCCTCCACCGTCTCTTCCATGTCAACGAAGCCTCCCACGAGGTCCAGCGTACCTTTGGCCGGCTCCTTGGCACGCGTAGCCACCAGGAGCTCTGTCCGCATACTGCCCGTCGTCTTGTCTTCGATGGTGCGCACGATGAAGGCTACTGTGGCCGAACAAGGGTTAGCATAATAGGTGAAACCGCAGGCGGCACACTTCTTACTTTTGAAATTATTCACTTCAAAATGGCTGCTGCCACATACAGGGCAGTACTGGAACTTGTCTAAGGGATGCATTTTTATGGAATTTAGAAGTGTGGGAGTATAGGAGTTTAGACGTTAGTTTTGACCTTTTGGGTGTAGGGGTTGGAGTTGTGGCCTACAATGGTTGATGCGGATAGGTATCGTCTCCGTTTTTATAGCCTTATCGGTAACAGTAAGCTTCACTATGCAGGCTTTCGAGTTCAGGGGTTTGGGCTGGTCGAAGATAAAGTTTCCGATACTATAGTAGATATTCTTCCCCTTATAAGTCTCTATGGTCTGTAGGGTATGGGTATGGTGACAGATGAGCGCATCGGCACCGGCATCAATCAGCCGATGGGCTTCCAGTCGCTGCCGGGGGACGGGTTGTAGCGTATGCTCGCCTCCCCAATGTAGTGAGATGATGACGACAGCGGTGGAATCAGTTCTTTTTAGTCTTTTAATGTTTGAAATCAGCGAATCCATCGGTGCTTGACTCACGGTAGGCAGGTCGGGTAGGGGTGCCCAGTTCTCCAGCGCCATAGGCAAGGAGGTGAGCAGCCATATTTTCCGGGGTTTGTCGGTGAGCAGTATGGGCTGTGAGGCCTCGTGCTGGTTATTGCCTGCTCCGACGGGGGTCATTCCTGTCTGTTCAATGTTTTTTTTCGTGTCCATGAGCCCTTCTCGGCCTTGGTCGATGGCGTGGTTGTTGCAGAGATTCAGATGGGTGAATCCGTGTTTTTTTAGCGTTTTGAGGTGTTCGGGCTCTCCGCGGAAGATGAATTGCTTGAATACGGGGGCTTTGATCTTCGTTGCCGGACACTCTAGGTTGCCCACCACGATGTCGGATGTCGCAAGGACGGAGTCGATGCCTCTCGTGAAAAGGGCATCGGCTCCATTCTTGTCAATCACTCGGCGTACGCCTCGGTCGAGCAGGATGTCGCCGGTAAAGAGGAGGCTAACAGCCAGTACTATAGAAAAACTTTGCATTGGGTTTTGGCGTATTCTTCAAAGGCACCGTGATGTTATCCATCCATTGGGGAACACCCTCGCGCGGATGGCTCTTCAGGTACTCTTGCCATTCCTCGTCGTTCATCCGCTGCTGGTCCAACGGACGGGTCAGCTCGCGATAGCTCATCACGGCACCGCGTGTCAGATAGAGGTAGCCGCCAATCTCCACAATGACGTAGATTTCATCGACTTGTCCCACACCGGCATAGAGGATGCTTTTCTCAGGGTTGTTGTCGCCATTGGCCGTGTAGACATCTGCTATAACGGCGATATTGCGGTCAGGTCCCTGCACGTCGTCCCAGCCCATGAGCCATTGATCGGGCTCGCGGATGAGGTCAAGTGAGATATTTTCGAAAATGGCACCGATACATTTCAGATGGTCGTATGTCCGCTCGTCCAGCTCCTTGCCTTCCAGCTCATCCTTGCTTATTTGCAGCAGCATCCGTGCATTTTCTTTCAGGAGAGCCGTGGCATCGTCGATTTTCTTGTTGTTCAGACGGTACGCTTTCAGTAATCCCTGGGTTTTATCGAGCAGTTCGACGGCTTTCTCCCAGAAGCCGATATTCGGCTCCACGTAAGCCCTGACAATAGGCTCTGGGGGACCGCCACCTCCACATTCAGCTCCCATGGGCTGTTTGGCATAAAGGATGGCATCGTGTTTCAGCTCAGCCCATGAGGCGAGTGAACTGTTCAGCGCTTTCTTGTCCCATTCGGGCGTGAGCATGAAGTAAGGTGCCTGTTCGCTGGTTTCATTGAGCTTTTTCAGCGCCGACATCCAGGTTGTGGCGATGGTCTCATTCCAGTCGATGGAATCCATCCGTGCCTTCATCTTCGTCAGCATAGGTCCGAAGCCTTTCCATTTCTGTCCTTCCTCGATGAGCAGCTGTTCAGCGGCACCTACTCCCATGGCGGCCATCACGTCGAGGCCTTCAGGAACGGGACGCAGCGATTGTTTCGACTCATAGTCGACCATTTCCTGCAGCACCTCGGCATCTGGCTGATAGCGTTGAGGCATCAGGCGCACCTTGTTGCGGCTGGTATATTGGAATTTCGGACGTAGGCGTGTCTGCTTTTCCGCGATTCCATCGATGGCTTCGCATACTTTATCGAAATTCTTTTCCTTTTTCATTATTTCCCATACCTGCATGATACTCACATCGTCGGGCTGTCCCATCAGGTAGGTCAGTGGTTCTGTCAACTGCTGGTAGAGCTTTGTCAGCTTGGGGTTGTTCCCGATGATTTCGGCCAGTTTGACTGCTTTCTCCATATCCTCTTTCTTGTCGGTCTGGAAGGGTACTGTTTGCAGCCATATCATCGTACGGAAATAGCGGCTCAGCGAATCGTTGCGCGAATAGTGACCGCGCGGACGGAACAGACTGTAGGGGAAGGTCACGTCCTGATAGCCCAGGAAAGCCGACGGGGCATTTTCCGATTTCTTGGCCTGCTGGTATTCGTGCAGGGCAGCTTCGTCATCGATGGGCTCCTTGTCCTGAAGCAGGGCATTGGCCACTTTAAAATAGGTTGTCAGCCACCGCGAGTTCATGTCGCTGAGGGGTGCTAGCTGTCTCTGTGCTTCTATGCAGAACTGCGAGAGCAAGTTGATGAACTTGTGCTGTTCCACCTCGCGTAGCATGCAGTCGAAATACAGGTGGAACAGTTGCAGGTAGAGGTCTGTCGTCACGAAGTTGGGCATGTTGGTATAGTCGTTCTGCTCATAGACGTGGAACAGTTGCTGGTGCTCGGCCGGTACGATGGCAAAACCGTTCTCAGCCAGTCGTTGCTGTAGCTGTGCGTCAAACTCGGTGAGTTGTCCGGGGTTGAGCAGATTGTTTAGATTAACGCGCAATCCTTCAGGCACGTCAAAGTTATGTTTCATCAGCTCGTTCTCTCGTGCCTGCAGCTTGTCCATGAAGTCCAGCTGTTCCTTGGTGTAGCCCATGGCATCCTCTTTCACGGCTTGATAGAAAGCTTCGCGCCAGGTGAGGTCGTTGTCGTAGTCGATTTCATTGACATATTTCGGGTTCTCCCAGAAGTCCCATTGCAGCGAGTCATACCAGGTGGTCGTCTGGAAGATGCCGCGCAGATAGGCATCGCTGAAGGGATAGCCCACGCGGGCGGCAAATCCGTTGCGCAGAATCCGACAGTCGGAGAGCGACAGTTCGGAGATGTCCTGCTCGGTGTCGATGCCGTTGATGAAGCTCTCCACGTCAAGCTTTGTCGGCTCAATGCATACCGTAGGTTTCTCGGTGGGCGACGAAGCGCATCCCATCAATACACTGATGGTGGCGGCAATAATGAATAGCTTGTTTTTTTTCATAGGTTAAAATGTTTGAGTGCAGTTTCTTTATCGGTATTCTGGACGAGGAAGCGGACGAAAGCCAGTCCGAAGCCTTCCCAATGATATTCGGCCACCACGTATTTGTTGTCGGAAGTCGTCTCTAAGCTGCGCACGATGCCGTCTTCCGTATAGCGGAAATCCTGCAGGGTACCGCCCAGTTTCGAACCGAGCCATAGTGGGCGTGCCTTTCCGTCTACGAGGTGGAAGATGAAAATGCGCCGTCCTTCTTCTCGATGGAACCGTGTTTTTTTTATGACACCAACCAGCGCTTCGGGTTTTCCGTCACCGTCGACATCGCCCGCGCAGAAGCGGTAGACGGGATAGGCCAGTCGGAAGTCGTTGAGGTGGTAGAGCGAGTCGTGGGTCTTAGTGAGTGCGAAAGGAAAGCATCGCCTTGACCTCCTCCTCCAAGTCTTCCATTTGGCTGCTACGTTTCTGCAGCTGGTTCTGCCGGTCTATGAGGAAGAATTCCGGCACCTCGTGTACATTATAGCTGTAGGCCGTGTATCCTTCTGCATCACGCACGCAAATCCAGGGCAGGTGTTGTGTTGACTGCAGCCAGAGATGTTCATCAGCATCGAGGGCCACTTGGAAAATCTCCAGTCCCTGGTCGTGGTACTTGTTGTAGAGTTCGCGTAGCATGAGAATGCGCTGTGGCGAGTTCTTGAGCGTGAAGGTATGGAAGTCGAGCAGCACCACCTTTCCTTTCAGTGAGGTCAGCGTGCGTTCCTGTCCGTGGTTGTCGGTCAGGGCAATCTCGATGACTCCCGATTCCACAATCTTCGACTCTTCCAGCTGGTTCAAGGCCCGCGCTTCCGTGATGCGCTGGTTCTTCATGCCCTCGATGGCAATATTGTGCAGGTTCTGCGTGCGCTCCGTGCCAGGATAGAACGAGTCCCAGCAGGTGGCCACGGCGGCAAACACTCGCATGTCGTCCCTGCTGGCCTGCGGATCGTAGATGAGCCACTGGCCCAGAGTCTGGAACAAGGCAAAATAGGAGGATGCCTTCTCTGGAGCCTTGAAGATATAGTTTTCGGTAATCGTTTTCTTGTATCGGTCAATCACATTCATGATTGAATCCCTTGCCTGCTGTGGACTGAGGCCCGTACTGTTCTGAATGTTGATAACCTGTTGGTGCAGTCCTTGCTGCAGCAGGGCGATTTCGCGGATGCGACGGCAGTTCTCCGATCCTTCCACCTCATAGCGTGCCGCCATGTTGGGGTATTGGGCTTTCACGGTGACGGTCTCTGTAGAGTCGATGGCAATATTGATGACTTGGCCCTTGATACGCAGAAGATAGAACTCCGGCGACTGTGGCCGCTCGCCGTGGAAGCGGAATTCCCCGTTGGCTCCCAGTTTCAGGCTGTCGAGGGTCTTCACTCCCGATAGCGTCGAGTGCTCGAAATAGAGTGTCGAGTCCTGTGCGCCTTCCACGGTTCCCTCTACCGTGAAGGTCTCTTTCTTGTCGCAGGCCGTCAGCAGCAGGGCAGCCACGGCCATAGTGATAGCGTATGCTTTCTTCATTTTCATAGTCCTTTTTCTGCATGCAAAGGTACGTAAAATTCATAAAAAACACAAATAATGAATGTTTTATTCTTCCATTTGCTTTTAATTGAGTAACTTTGCCCAAATTTTTGCGCAGAGCGCATTTTTTATTTATTTAGATGTTTTAAAACAAGATGAACGTAATTACAAAAACCCTTCAATTGGCTGATGGAAGGACCATCACCATTGAAACCGGGAAAGTGGCAAAGCAGACCGATGGTGCTGTCATGTTGAAGATGAACAACACCGTACTCCTGGCCACCGTTTGTGCCGCAAAAGATGCAGTTCCCGGCACCGATTTCATGCCTTTGCAGGTAGACTATCGTGAACAGTACAGCGCCGCAGGCCGTTTCCCCGGCGGATTCACCAAGCGCGAAGGCAAAGCCTCTGACAATGAAATCCTGACATCGCGACTGGTGGACCGCGTTCTCCGTCCACTCTTCCCCAGTAACTATCACGCAGAAGTTTTCGTCAACGTCATGCTGCTCTCTGCAGACGGCGTCGACCAGCCCGATGCTTTGGCCGGCTTTGCCGCTTCGGCAGCCCTGGCCTGCTCGGATATCCCCTTCGAGTGCCCCATTAGTGAGGTGCGCGTGGCCCGTATCAACGGCGAGTATGTCATCGACCCCACCTTTGAGCAGATGAAGCAGGCCGACATGGACATCATGGTAGGTGCTTCGGCTGAAAACATCATGATGGTGGAAGGCGAGATGAAGGAAGTTTCCGAGCAGGATCTCCTTGGTGCGCTGAAAGCCGCTATGGATGCCATCAAGCCCATGTGTGAGCTGCAGACCGCGCTGAGCAAGGAGCTTGGCAAGGACGTGAAGCGTGAGTACAACCACGAGATTAACGATGAGGATCTTCGTGCCCGCATGAACAAAGAGCTCTATCAGCCCGCCTACGATATCACCAAGCAGGCGCTGCCCAAGCAGGACCGTGCCGATGCCTTCGAGAAGCTCCTTGAGGACTTCAAGGAGAAGTTCTTCGCAGAGCGCGCTGAGCTGGCTGAGGATGCTAAGGGCGAAATCAGCGACGACGAGTACTCGGCCATGATGGATCGCTACTACCACGATGTGGAGCGCGATGCCATGCGCCGTTGTATCCTTGACGAGGGTATCCGTCTTGACGGCCGTAAGACCACCGACATCCGTCCCATCTGGTGCGAGGTGTCACCCCTGCCCATGCCTCACGGATCGGCTATCTTCACCCGTGGCGAGACCCAGTCACTCTCTACCTGTACGCTGGGCACCAAGCTCGACGAGAAGATGGTCGACGACGTGCTCGATAAGAGCTACATGCGTTTCCTGCTCCACTACAACTTCCCCCCGTTCTGTACGGGTGAGGCCAAGGCTCAGCGCGGCGTAGGCCGTCGTGAGATTGGTCACGGCCATCTGGCATGGCGCGGTCTGAAGGGACAGATTCCCGAGGACTTCCCCTACACGGTACGTCTGGTGAGTCAGATCCTCGAGTCCAACGGCTCCAGCTCTATGGCTACCGTCTGTGCCGGTACGCTGGCCTTGATGGACGCTGGCGTTCCTATGAAGAAGCCCGTTTCGGGTATTGCCATGGGTCTCATCAAGAACCCTGGAGAAGACAAATATGCCGTGCTCAGCGACATCCTCGGCGATGAGGATCACTTGGGCGACATGGACTTTAAGACCACGGGTACGAAGGACGGTCTCACCGCCACCCAGATGGATATCAAGTGCGACGGTTTGTCGTTCGACATCTTGGAGAAGGCGCTCATGCAGGCCAAGGCCGGACGTGAGCACATCCTGAACTGTCTCACCGACACCATCGCTGAGCCCCGTGCTGACTTCAAGCCCCAGGTACCCCGCATCGTACAGATTGAGATACCCAAGGAGTTCATCGGTGCTGTCATCGGCCCTGGCGGCAAGATCATCCAGCAGATGCAGGAAGACACCAAGACCACCATCACCATCGACGAAGAGGATGGTGTGGGCAAGGTGCAGGTCAGCGGTCCCGACAAGGAGAGCATCGATGCTGCCCTGGCTAAGATCAAGGCCATCGTGGCCATCCCCGAGGTGGGCGAGGTCTACGACGGTGTCGTACGCAGCATCATGCCTTACGGCTGCTTCGTTGAGATTATGCCTGGCAAGGATGGTCTGCTCCATATCTCCGAGATCGACTGGAAGCGCCTGGAGACGGTCGAAGAGGCAGGCATCAAGGAAGGCGATCACATCACCGTGAAGCTGCTCGAGATTGACCAGAAGACTGGCAAGTATAAGCTCTCTCACCGTGTGCTTATCCCGAAGCCCGAGGGCTATGTGGAGCGTCCTGCCCGTCGTGAACGTGGTGAGCGTCCAGAGCGTGGTGAAAGGCAACGGGTAGGCGATTCGTCAGAATCGGGAATGCGTCGTCCACGTCCCGAGCGCGGTGAGCGTCCCGAGCGTCGCCCCCGTCCCGAACATCGTCCTGCCGATACACGTCCTGAGCAGGACCGCGAGGACTATCATGAGCCCAAGGCCGAGCCCCGCGACTTCAGCGATGCTCTCGACCACATGGACTTCTGATCCAGATACGGTCGAAAACCGATAACGAGTTGTCCGAGTTCAAGCTCGGACAACTTTTTTATTTCTCGCGCGTACATTTATATTATTACTCACGTATAGAGAGTGACGCAATCACTATGCGTGAGTGACGCAATCACTATGCGTGAGTGACGCAATCACTATGCGTGAGTGACGCAATCACTATGCGTGAGTGACGCAATCACTATGCGTGAGTGACGCAATCACTCCTAACCCCCCCAAATTACTAAACTTCTACTTAATCCTGTTGTCTTTTGTGTTAAAATTACACTTTTTTTGCCTTATGAGGAAAAAAACCTTGAAAAATGCTATGAGTTATTAAAATTTTGATTATATTTGCACCCGATATAGTATGCGATGATGTCGGATGCTGTAAAATAAGACCGAGAACTTTTATTTTTCTGTATTACTAACTTTGCTAAAATTAAGGCTTATGAAATTTACAAAACTACTAGTTTTGGGCGCTCTTTGTCTCACGGCAACGAGTGCTATGGCTGAAATCGTAGACGGTGTGCGCCAGCGTCCCAACGTAGCGCAGAAGGAGACCTTCCAGGCCGACCAGATTTTCTACCTTTTCAATGTGCAGGCTCGCATGTTCTTCTGCGGTGCCAATGACTGGGAGACCCGCGCCAGCGTATCGGCCACGGGCTACAAGGTGAAGTTCACAGCCACTGATGATGACATTGCAATGGGCAATGTCGATCCCGAACAGGGCATCTATGAATTCACCGATTCTGCTGAGAGCAAGAAGGCTTGGCTCAGCGTGTTCTCTACCAATGATGCTGGAGCCATCTGGGTCGACAACGCCACTGAGACCTATCGCTTCTGGAAGGTCAACGAGCTGCCCAATAGCATCTATCGCCTTTCCAATCCCGCTCTGGAAGAAGCTCTTGTTGAGAACGATCCCCCCTTTACAGGCAAGTTCCTTGGCTGGAGAGGTGACGAGGGAGATACCCGTCTCTACTTCGTTGACCCCGCTGACGAGGGTGCTGGAGTAGACTGGGTCTTCGTGACCGAAGATACCTATCAGAACTGGAAGACCACATGGGAAGGCATGAAGGACCAGTTCGAGAAGGCTGCTGAACTGAAGATTTCTCTTGATGCTGCTAAGATGCAGAATATCGATGTAGCTACCGAGGAGGCTGTCTACCTGGACGAGACGGCTACCGTGGAGCAGCTCGAAGATGCTATCACTGCCGTGCAGAAGAAGATCAACGATGCGCTGGCTGGTGATGCTTCAGTGCAGAATCCTTCTGACATGACAGGCAGTATCCTCAACCCGAACTTCGACAACGCCAGCGCTGACGGATGGAAGGGAACATCTCCCAACATGACAGGTTCTGGTTCGCACGGTCCTGCCAACGTGGCCGAGCACTACAACAAGACCTTCGACACCTATCAGGAACTGAAGAACATGCCTTCCGGTGTCTATATGCTGGAAAATAGCGGTTTCTTCCGCGGCTCTTGGGACGATGCTGTGAATCATACCAACTACGTGGCATTCCTCTATGCTATTGCCGATGGTGACACCCTGCAGACTGCAATGGCCAACCCCTGGGAAATCAAGAACCAGGAGTCCATGGCCGGTGCAACAGAATTCGGCACCACAGCTGCTGAGGGTACGGAGACTCGCGACGGTGAGACCTACTTTGCTCCCAACGATCCCTCGGCTGCCCGCCTCTACTTCGAGAAGGGTTACTATAACAACAAGGTATTCTTCGCTGTGGAAGAGGGCGAAGTAAAGCTCGGTGTGAAGAAAGATGTCAAGGTCACAGGTACCGACTGGGCTGTCTTCGATAGCTTCAAGCTGACCTTCTACGGCAATGCTGCCGAGGCTTACCAGTACTGGATCAGCCAGACTCCGAAGGTTGAGATCGATGCAGAGACTGCTGTTTCCAAGCAGTATCTGGAAGCCTACGAGGCTGCATTCAAGCTGACTGCCAGCAACAAGGCAGAGGCTGTTGCCGTGATGAACGTCATCAAGGCCGCCGAGGACTCGATTTCAAAGAATATCTCGCTCTGGAAGGAGCTGGCTACAGCTTACGCAGAGGCTAATCTGTACACCATTGGTCAGTATAGCGGCCTGTCGGCTACTGATGACCTGGGTGACTACCTGATGGATGTGGAGGACGAGTACCTCTCCATTGTCGACAATGACGACAGAACACAGTCGAATGCCGAACTCGAGGCTATTATTGCCAAGATGGCTGAACTGGTAGAGGCTGTCGTTGCTGAATACAAGAATCAGATTCCCGATGATACCGACATGACCGAGTTCGTGAAGACCCCGGGCTTCGATGACGGCAGGGGCAATAAGTCTACTGAAGGCTGGACTGTCGACTCTAAGGGCGGCGGCAACGTGCAGTTGGGCGGTAATTCCGACAACTGGTGCTTCGAGGCATGGCACAGCACCAACTTCGACGTATGGCAGGAAATTAAAGACCTTCCCGTCGGTGTCTACGAGATTGAGGTGCAGGGCTACGTGCGCTACAAGGATGGCCAGGAAGCTATTGATAATAAGGACAACCAGCCCGAGAACATCCCCATCTATGTTTACATGAACGATTCGAAGACCAACTTCGTTAACTGGTTCTCTTATCCTAAGGACGAGGAGTTCTATACAGCTGTCAGCGGAGCCGCTTATCTGACCGATGGTGAGGGCTGGTGCTATCCCGACAATATGATTGCCGCTTCGGCAGCATTCAATGATGGTGGCTACAAGCAGAGTGCCAAGGGCTTGGTGAGCACTGCCGGCGACGTGCTGCGCATTGGCGTAAAAGGTAATCCCGAAGCCATGTTCTGGCCCATCTTCGACAACTTCAAGCTGACCTATCGCGGCAAGAGCGTGGATGTGGTGAAGCCCGAACTGGAGAAGAAGCTCTCTGAGGCATCTATCGTGATGCTTGGCGTGATGACAACCAAGTCGGCCTATGCCGCTCTCGAGGAAGCCATATTAGAAGCCGAGGGAGTGGTGGAAGGCGAAAGCAGCGCTGAAATGTTCAACGCACTCTCTAAGCTCACCAAGGCTTTGAATGCGGTAGAGGAAGGCACCGTGCTCTGCAATAAGCTGGCTGTAAAGATTGCCGAGATGATGAATATTGCAAGTACTGCAGTATCGTCTGCAGCTGCCGATGCTTCAAACTATGGAGCTGTGCTGCAGGGCAACTTGGAGGCTTGCGAGCTGGATGCCGAGGATATCGAGGCTGCTATGCTGACCGTAAGAGAGTATATTCTGAAGATGCAGCTGCCCGATAACTATGAGACAGGTTCGGCTGAGGGTGTTGACGTGACAGCCTTCATACAGACTCCTGACTTCCAGAAGATGGAGAACGGTGTTGAGACCAACGCTATCGACGGATGGCAGGGTACAGCAGGCTACAACTTCGGTAACGACGGTACCCAGAAGGGTGCGCTGGCACTTGAGTTCTACGAGAAGACCTTCGACATGTATCAGGAGATCGAGGGCGTAGGCGAGGTTGTGCTGCCCAATGGTAACTACATGGTATGTGTGAATGCCTTCGAGCGTGTTACTGAAGACACACCTGCATACCTCTATGCCAACAACAAGCAGGTAGAGCTGATGACACTGGACGACGGTGTCGACACAGATGCTGGCGAGGTTGCTCCCAATGACATGGTTTCGTCGGTAGAGGCCTTCAGCGAGGGAAGATACCTGAACACAGTCTTTGTGGCGGTTACCGAAAACAAGCTGCGTCTCGGCATCAAGCACGAGCAGAGCGCCGGTGGTGACTGGATCATCATGGACAACTTCAAGCTTCTGTTCTACGGTGACAATGTTCCTGCCGAGTCGGTTGAGAAGATGTTCGCTGGAACAAAGACCATGAAGGTGGAATACTTCACACTCGACGGTCGCCGTGTCAATGGTGTGCAGAAGGGCATCACCATCCGTAAGGCCGTTATGGACAACGGAACCGTGGTAATTAAGAAAATCCGCAAATAAGCAAGATTCCTGATGATCAGTAATCAGAGACTGACCATACTATGACCCGAGGGGACTGGGGACGAACTGAAAAAGGCCGTCTCCGGTTTCCTCGTTTTTTATAAAAAACACGAACTATCCCTTCTATAGCATGAGCTATAGCCCCTTTGTAGCCTGAAAACAGCGCTATGATCTTTCCGCCGGGCAATGTCTGGCCACTTAAAAACGAAATACCGCGGTCCCCGCGACCGACACCATATATACGGAAGAACTAACCGACGATAATAACTTAAAAATATTAACAAAAATCAAAACTATGAATCGAAGAACATTCTTGATGCAAGGAAGACAGATGGCCCTCGCCGCCTGCTCGCTGCTGATAGGAGCCGGAGTGATGCACTCGTGTAAGGACGACGACCACGAGGTGCTTACGGGACAGCCTTCATGGCTGGGCAACTCCATCTACGAGCAACTGCAGGAAAGCGGCAACTACACCAACATGCTGCGCCTGATTGACGACCTTGGACAGACTGATGTGCTGAGACAGACAGGTTCGAAGACCATCTTCCCAGCCGACGACAATGCTTTCCAACAGTGGTTCGACACCAACCAGTGGAAAATTCGTACCTACGAACAGCTGTCACCGGCACGTAAGAAGCTCATGCTGAAAAACGCCATGATCGACAATGCCTACCTCATTGCATTGATGTCGAACGTGAACGGCAACCCGCCACAGGAAGGTAAGGCCATGCGCCGTCTTACCTCAACGAGCATCTATGACTCCGTCTACATGATGCCTTGGGAGAAGATGCCGGAGACCAAGTACTGGAAAGAGCTGCGCGATGCCAAAAAGCCCGTGCCTATGTTCCTCTCCAAGAAGGCAGCACCGATGATCCATTTCCTGCCGGCCTTCCTGGAAAGCAACAAGATTACCGACAGCGACTTGGCCATCCTCACCAACGGGGAGTCGAACTCCATCCAGGACAGCTGGGTGAACGGAAAGAAGGTTATTGAGGCCGATATCACCTGTAAGAACGGCTATATCCACAAGGTGAGCGGCGTGGTAGAGTCGTCGCCCAGCATGGCTGAACTACTGCGTCAGGATGACAACCTCTCCCAGTGGTCGAGAATGGTGGACCGTTTCTCGGCTCCCTACACCCGTGATGTTACCAGCGAGACCGTAGAATACAACCGTATCAACGGCACACAGGCCACCTGCTACCTCATGAAGTATTTCAACAGTCAGGAGAGCACCGGCAATATAGCTCCTGACGGCATTGAGACCATTGATGCCCTGCTGTCCTTCGACCCGGGTAAGACTGACTATATGTATTCCAACACTTCGGGCTTCGACATGCACTACGATGCCGGTGCCATGATTGTACCTACCGACTCGGCTGTGCTGGCTTGGTGGAACAAGGAAGGTAAAGACCTGCAGGACGAATACACTTATCTCGACTCCGTGCCGGCCAAAACCATTGCCTCCCTGCTCAATGTCAACATGCTCCCCGTGTTCACAGAGGCCGTACCCTCTAAGTTCAACCAGGTGCTCAACGATGCCAAGGAAGAACTGGGCATCAAGCCAGGGAATGTGAAGAAATGCTACATGGGCTGCAACGGTGTGGTCTATGTCGTTGACAAGGTCTTTGCACCGGCCGAGTTCTCATCGGTCGTCTATCCTGCACTGGCTCACACCTCAAAGATGAACACTATCTACTGGGCTATCGGATCTATCAATGATCACGACTTCAAGCCCTATCTGCTCTCTATGGAGGCCGAGTATGCCTTCCTCCTGCCTACCAACGATGCCCTGAAGAACTACATCGATCCCTCTTCCTATGGCAATACCGATAACGGAGCAGAGGCTCCCACAGGCTTTGAGTTCTACTATCATACTGGTGCAAAGCGACCTTACGTCAACCGTTGGGTCACCAACATCGCTGCCGATGGAACGATTACCAAGACAACGCTCGACACCAAACAGCTGGCCATGGACGACGTGGCCAGAAAGATTATCGATAACCTGTTCGTAGACATGCTCGACCAGTTTATTATCGTCCTCCCCTCGGGCGGCAAGGGTGTTACTAACAAGACACTGGAGAGCTATGTGGCCGAGGGCTACCATTACTTTAAGACTAAGGGCGGCTCGCTCATTTATGCTGAGATGGGTACCAATGGCAAGCCCGCCTTTGCCGGTGCGTGGCAGCTGGAACACAACAAAAAGCTGATACCCTCAACCGAAACCTATACGAAGGAAAACGGTGTGTCCTATCAGTTAGAGGAGCAGGTACCCATGGGTTCGCAGAATTCCCTCTTCCTGCTGCTCAACCAGCACACTGAATACTCGGACTTCCTCAAACTCCTGACATGCGAATACAGCGACATGCTGAAGGAAAAGCAGGGAAGCTATAATCCAGGTTCGAAAACGCTGGGTAGCAAGAACTTCCGACTCTTCGACAACTACAACTACACGGTGTTCGTACCCCAAAACGCCGCCATCGCCAGTCTGCAGACCAAGGGAATTCTGCCCACATGGTATGAGCTGCAAAAGGCCGACACGTTGAAATACGGCTCGGAAGACGAGTCCGGCCGACTGGACAGCATTATCGTGGCCGAGCACTGGGCTCTAGACAATGCTAGTATTACCCCAAAGCTACGCGACTCGGTGACGACGGCCATCAGCAATGTGATTGCCAACTTCGTGCGCTATCATGTACAAGACCGCTCAGTGGCTTTGGGCATGGCTCCCGACCCCACAATGAAGGGCAGCAACTATGAGAGTATGCTGCGCAATCCTGTAACGGGACGCTTCTATCCGCTGACCACCGTAACCACCACCAGTAATATGACGGTGAAAGACGTGGCAGGGGTGACACACAACGTGGACAAGACCGACGGACTGTATAATAATATTGTACGCGAATACTGGTTTCAAGATACTGACGAAAAGGCAAGGCTCATCATGTCGAGCGATGCAGTGGTACACCTTATTGACAATGGGGCACTCCTGACCGACGACGTAAGCAAGCTGAAGACCTGGCGGCAGGCCGTGAAGGAATATCTAAAACGCTAATGAAGGAGGAACCCAAGTATGAGTAATCAAATAAATCTCTTCCCCATGCGAAGAATGCTGAAATCCATTATATTGACTATGGCGTTGTTGTTGACGACGGCCGCCGGTGCACAGACCATCACGTCGGTTCACGGTACCGTAAGCGATGACATGGGCCCGCTGATGGGTGCCACAGTCGTTGAGATAGATGGTACGGGCCGTATCATAGAATCGGCCATCACCGACCTGAATGGTAACTTCACCATGAAGGTGCGCAACGAAAAGGACAAGATCCGCTTCAGCTATGTAGGCCTGAAGACGGTGACACTGCCCATCAACAAGACCACTTTCAACCTGAAGATGGAGTCCTCGACTCAGCTGAAGGAAGTGGTGGTGAAGTCAAAGAAGCGCGCAACGGGCAATGGATTGCCCATCCCCGAGAAGGAAATCTCCTATGCCTCGCAGACCATTTCGATGAAAGAGTTCGAGGGTCTGGGCATCACATCGGTCGACGAGGCCCTGCAGGGACGTATCGCCGGTCTGGACATTGTGGCCGGTGGTGACCTGGGCAAGGGCTCTACCATGCGTCTGCGTGGTGTGGCCTCGCTCTCCTCGCTCACCGATTCCAACCCCCTCATCGTGGTCGACGGCAACATCCGTGAGGTGAACCTCGACAACTTCGACATGGCCGGTGCCAACGATGAGAAGTTTGCCGAGCTGCTGAACATCAACCCTGAGGACATCGCCTCAATCACCGTGAAGAAAGATGCTGCCGCTACGGCTATCTATGGTTCGCAGGGCGGTAACGGTGTCATCGAGCTGACCACCAAGCGTGGTGTGCGCGGCAAACCGAAACTCACCTACTCGCTCAAGCTCACCGGCACCTATCAGCCCAAGGGCTATGACCTGCTCAACGGTGACGACTATACCATGCTGCTCAAGGAGAGCTACTTCAACCCCATGCAGGATGACAATGCTGCCAGTCCGAGCACTATCCCGGAAATCAACTATCTGGGCGATGAGTTCTCAGAGTGGCGACAGTATCGCGACAATACCGACTGGCGTGATGCCGTCACCCAGTGGGGTCTGCGCCAGAACCACTATGTCACCATCTCCGGTGGTGGTGAGAAGGCAGCCTTCCGTATCGGTGCCGGCTACGACCATGAGACCGGTACGATGATTGAGCAGAAGCTGAACCGTTTTTCCACACGTGTGAACCTCGACTACAATATCAGTGAGCGCATCCGTGTGCAGACCAACTTTGCTCTGACCTACACGAAGAACAATCAGAACAGCGACGACCTGCTGGCCATCGCACTGAAGAAGATGCCAAACCTCAGCATCTACGAGAAGGATCCCGTGACGGGCGAAAATACCTCTACCTATTATAATATGCTACAGGACGGCCGCTACATCGGCTCGGAAGTGTTCAAGGACGACCAGCGTACCTATGTGAACCCCGTGGCTTCGGCTCATCTGGCCAAGAACGAGCGACGTACCTACGATATGTCGCCTGAGCTGGTACTCAACTACAAGCTCCTGGGCATGGACGAGGAACACTGGCAGCTGGACTGGCGCGGATCGGTCTATATGAATATCTTCAACCAGTATGACGACAAGTTCTATCCGCAGGAGCTGCGCACCGTGCGCTATGAGGATGGTGTGAACACCACCTATGTGGGTTCGTCGAAGAGCGTGTCGTTCAATACCAAGCAGACGCTGACCCTGATTCCTGCTTTCGAGAACAAGGATCATTCCGTGATGCTGTTGGGCCGTTTCGAACTGACCTCAGGCTCATCCAGCAGCCAGGGTACCAGCGGCAAGGGATTGCCCTCTACCGATGGAGCCATCGTGAGTCCTACGGCAGGCGGTATCATTACCGACGTGAACTCTGGCTACAACCAGTGGCGCTCGATGTACTACACCCTGTCGGCCCACTATGCCTTCAAGGAGCGCTACGTGCTCGATGCTACCGTCCGTGCAGACGGAACGACGAAGTTCGGTCCCAACAGCCGCTGGGGATATTTCCCCTCTGTGTCGCTGCGATGGAATGCTATTGAGGAGCCGTTCCTGAAGTGGGCCAAGCCAACCGTATCCATGCTGGCCGTCCGACCCAGCTGGGGTATGGTGGGACGCCAGCCTAACCAGAACTACCTGTACACGTCGAAGTACGGCTATTCAGACAAATACATTGACATGACCTCCATGGTGCCCCTCAACATCCGACTCACCGACCTGAAGTGGGAGAAGACTACGAGTTACAACTTGGGTGTGGACCTCGGCTTCATGGACGACCGTCTGAAGCTCACCTTCGAGTTCTATCAATCGACCACCACGGACATGTTGATGAGCAACTACCGTGTGCCTTCCAACACCGGCTATGCCACCATCCCCTATCGCAACACGGGTAAGATGCGCAACATCGGATGGGAGTTCCATGTTGACACCTACAAGCTCATCAAGAAAGGCAAGTTCTTCATGGATGTGAACGCCAACTTCGGTAACAACAAGAACGAGCTGCTCGAAATGGATGAGTCCATCCTGGAAGGCCTGAACTCAAAATATGGCTATAACAACGCCGAGTGGCTGCGCCGCGTGCAGCTGCACAACCCACTGGGTGCCATCTACGGTTTCAAGTACAAGGGTGTTTACCAGTATAATTACAACACCTTCGCCAATATGAGCGAAGAAGAGCGCCAGCAGTTCATGGCCGAGGGCAAGACGGCTCCTGTGGCCACTAATGCCGACGGCTCACTCATCCTCGACTCTTACGGGAACCCCGTCCGCATGATGTTCGACTACACCAACGACGGTACCGGTAAGGAATATCGTTTCAATGGCGGTGATGCCATCTACGAAGACCTGAACCACGACGGACAGATCAATGCACTCGACATCACCTATCTGGGCTCTTCGCTGCCTAAGCTGACGGGTGGTTTCGGCTTCACCTTCAACTATGGTAACTGGCGACTGGCTACGCAGTTCACCTACCGTGTAGGCAACAAGATCCTGAACATGGCCCGTCTGCATGCAGAGGCCATGACGGGCAACGACAACCAGAGTCAGGCCGTGAACTACCGCTGGCGTAAGGAAGGTGACATGACCTCTATTCCACGCGCATTGAGAAATTCTAACAATTTCACTGCTTACAATTCACTGGTCAGCGACCGCTTTGTAGAGGATGGCTCATACCTGCGTATGAGCTATGCACAGCTGAACTACACCATCAACAAGAAAGACCTGAAATGGATTGGACTCAGCCGCATTGCTATCTATGCCAGTATCAACAACCCGTTTGTCATCACGAAGTACACGGGTGTTGACCCCGACATTGTGCAGTCGGGCTTCGACCCTGCTATCGACAACGCCCAGACACCGCGCTCGCGCTCTTACACACTGGGCCTGACCGTTGACTTCTAAGAGACCCACCCCAACCTCCTTGTGAGGGAGGGAGAGTTAGCATCACAATGAAAGAAAACAAAACAATGAATACAGATATGAAACAAAAGATAGGTGATAAGATGAAGGGAATGTTCCGCTTCATGGTCTATTCACTCCTCCCCATCATTGGGGGAGGCTGGATAGGGACTTCCTGTAGCGACTTCCTGGAAATCAAGCCACAGAATGAAATTATTCTGGAAGATTTCTGGAGCGAGAAAGCCGACGTTGACAATATGGTGGCTGGTTGCTATGCCATTCTGGAGAGCGATGCCGCCGTGCGTAGAATGATGATGTGGGGCGAGTTCCGTAGCGAGAATGTGATGGCCGGTACCGATGCAGAGAAAGACATCAACCTCTACAACGTGTTCCGTGAAAACATCACCCCCAAGAACTGGTACACCAACTGGGAAGTGTTCTACAAGACCATCAACCGCTGTAACACGGTCATCAAGTATGCCCCTGAAGTGGCTCAGCGCGACCCCGCTTACAGTAACTCTGAGCTGCAGGCGACCATCGCCGAGGTATCGGCCCTGCGCGACCTCTGCTACTTCTATCTCATCCGTACTTTCCGTGACGTGCCTTATACCACGGAGGCCTACACTGATGATGATCAGGAGATGCAGCTGGAGGCCACACCGTTCTATACCGTGCTGGGCTACCTGATTGCCGACCTGGAGAGCGTCAAGGGAAATGCCATTAAGCGTTATCCTGATACGCAGAAGGTCTACCAGACTGGCCGCATCACACAGGATGCCATCAATGCCATGCTGTGCGAGATGTATCTCTGGAACAAAGACTATGATAATTGCATACACTATGCCGACGAAGTCATCCAGTCGAAGAAGGATCAGGCTGAGGAGGAGCGCGTGAAGGCAGGAAAAACCATCCCTACCAGCGAGCAGCGACTGGATGGCTATCCTTTGGTAAACAATTATAATGGTAAGGACTTCGGCAATGCCTTCAAAGAAATCTTCGTTGAGGGAAACAGCCGTGAGACCATCTTCGAGCTGGTGTTCGACAATAACAATGCCGGCAATAGCATGCTGAGCAACGCTGCTGCCGGTGAATGGTACGGCAATGCCGTCAATCCCGGACGCGTGGCTGCTGGTAGTGCCATCACTGAGGATGCTACTACCGAAGGAAGCAATCGTTCCGTCTTCCAGGATGTTAACAAGAAACTTGATGCACGCATCTATTTCAACCTGCTTGGCGGAAGCAGTGCCATTTCCAAGATGGTGTATAAAAGCATCACCGTCACTGCTTCTTCAGCCACACCGTCTGTAACGTATAGGGATGCCTACAATTATGCCAAGATCGACAATGTGGATCACTGGTACAACAGCAGCAACTGGATTATCTATCGCCTGAGCGACATCATGCTGCTCAAAGCTGAGGCACTCTGCCAGCTGATGCGTAGCGGAACCGATCCTGCCGACGTGGCCTACAATACTGATATCGCCCGAAAGGCCTTTACGCTGGCCAATGTGGTGAACAAGCGCTCCTACTGCGTGGCAGACATGACGACAACCAAGGATACGCTCGAATTCAAAGACTACCAGACCAAGGAAGCCTTGGAGGATCTGGTGATGCGCGAGCGGCAGTGCGAGCTGATGTTCGAGGGCAAGCGCTGGTACGATCTGGTGCGTCGCTCCTTGCGCGATGAGAGAACCGATGTGCTCTGCGCCGCTGTCGGCAAGCGTAATGGCCCCAACCCCACCCTGGCCAGTAACTTCTTCGGCAATGCCAGTACCTGGCAGTGGGCTATCTTCTGGCCTTATAACTATGAGGAGCTGATTGTGAACAAGAAACTGCAACCCAATCCCGCCTATGGCGAAGGAAATACCGGCAACATTGAATAAGAATGACTATAAAGACGACGAATATGAAACGAAATAAGAACATAGGGTCGCTGCTGACCGTTTTATCACTGCTGGCACTCCTGCTGCCGCTGACCATCAGCTGCTCGGACGAGCCGGATGATGAGTATTTCTATACTTTCAAGGGCGAGATGATGAGCGACTACCTGAAGAATCGTTCACAGTACAGCCAGTTTACTCGGTGTGTGGAGCGTGCCCAGCTGATGGACCTGCTCTCTACCTACGGACACTACACCTGTCTGCTGCCTTCTGACGATGCCATGATGGTATTCCTCCAGAAGAAGGGCCTGTCATCGGTCGACCAGTTGAGCACGGAAGACTGCGACACCATTGCCCGTACACACCTGCTGGCCAATATGTACAGTACCGTGGAGATGACGCAGGACCGTCTGCAGACGGCCAACTTCCTGGGCCGCTATATCAGCACCAAGGTGGATACCATTTCGGTGGAACACAGGGGTGAGATCATTCTGGAGGGTATTGCCTATATCTCCAACACATTGAAGGATGACTCCGTGGAGAACGGTATCGTACAGCCTATCTCGGCTGTCATTGAGAAGTCGAACAGCAACATTGCTTCGCTGCTGCGCGACGACAAGAGCCTCTCCATCTTCTATAATGCCCTGGTAGCCACGGGTGTAATAGATGAGATTCAGAAAGTGGTAGACCCCACCTACGACCGCAAGAACTACACTTACTATGACTATAAATCACATACCTGGCCAGAGCGAGCCTGGGTGCCTGACACAAAGAAATACGGCTATACCGTCTTTGCCGAGCCCGATTCTGTCTATCGTGCCAAGTTTACTGATTTAGGGATAGACACTTCCAAAGGTAACCTTCATGCAATGTGGGAATTGGCCTGTAAGGAATACGATGCGGTCTATCCCGGCGATGTGTCTAATCCCGGACATGCTTACTCCGACCTCACGAGCGATGTGAACCCCCTGAAGCGTTTCATGCGCTACCATATCCTGAACCGCTATGTGGCCGGTGCCGACGACCTCACGGCCATGGAGATGAAGGCTGCCGACGGCAAGGAGGGCTTCGGCTTTGAGACCTCCTTAGTGAACCCCACCGACTGGTATGGCACCCTGCTGCCCCACACCATGATGAAGGTGGAACGCATGACACGCCGCAAGATCAACCAGCTGAAGTCACCGCTGCGTGAGGGGAATGCCGTGAAGGGCGACCACTACCTGAACCGCCGCTACGAGACCCTGAAGGACGGTACCGAGTATAAGTTCGAGGGTGCCCATGTCATCAATGTCACCGGACAGTATGAGGACGGAAATGACAAGGTGTCGGATGCCCTGAACGGTCACTACTTCTATGTGGACGATATTGTAAGCTTCAACTACAACGTGCAGAACATCGTCCAGAACGTGCGTATGCGTATGGACTTCTCAGCCATCTTCCCCGAGGTGATGACCAACGATATGCGTCTCAAGGGTGACCCCTACACGGATGATACCCGTACGAATGCCGACGGTACAACAGTAAATGTTCGCGACGAGTCGGCTACGCCGAAGAATGGCCGAAACTTCTACTTTCCCGATGGCTATCTGGACGGTGTGACCATCTCCAGCAACTGTTACTTGGTGATGCGTCGCCCCCATACCAACTTCTGGTCCTGGCAGGGCGATGAGTGGAATATGTTCGGTGACTACGACATCACCTTCCGCATACCACCGGTGCCTGTTTCTGGTGACTATCAGCTACGTCTGGGCTTCTGCGCCATTGAGACACGCGGTGTGATGCAGGTTTACTTCGACGGCATTGCCCAAGGTATCCCCCTCGATATGACAAAATATCTGGATTCGGAAACCTATATTGGCTCTAATTTTGTAAAAGGTGAGAATGCCACGACTTATGACGGTCTTAGCGATGAGAAAAAGGCCGATCTGCAGAAGGTGCTGAAGAATCTGGGGGCCTATTGTGCTCCGCGTTCCACTTATCATTTCTCAAACAATGCCCAAGGCACGAAGTACTACTTTGTAGGCAACGAACGTACTTATCGTCGAATCCTCTGTCAGACCTATATTGACAAGGACACCGATCACTATCTGCGTTTCCGTGTGGCCAGTAATGGTAAGCAAGGCAACAACAACGAGTTTATGCTCGACTATCTGGAGATTGTTCCAAAGAGTGTCTATTCCGTTGACGGAGACGGTGAGATGGAGGACGATCTGTAAAATGAAAGACTGTAAAAAAACTGAAAAATTGAAGATATGATCACTAAAAACATAAAACAAATCGTGATGGCTGTAACCGTTGGCTGCGGCGCTGCCGCAGTCATCACGGCATGCTCCGACAAGTGGGATGACCACTATGAGGGAACAGCCTCGGGCGTGGAAGTGAATAGTGTTTCGCTGTGGGAGGCCATTCAGAGCAACCCTGAACTGAGTAACTTTGCCAGTGTCGTTTCTGCTACCGGCTATGCCAATCAGCTCAACAGCAGTCAGAAGTTCACTGTCTTTGCCCCTGCCAACAGTCAGTTCTCTGCCGAAGAAGCGCAGCAGCTCATCAATCAGTATCAGCAGGAAAAGCTGACGGAGAAAGACGAAGACAATACGGTGCTGAAGGAGTTTGTGAAGAACCATGTGGCACTCTACAACTATTCTACTTCAGCCGGTAGTGTCGACTCTGTGAGACTGCTCAACGGTAAGTACACCGTACTGCAGTCCGGCGAGGTAGGTGGCGTGAAGACGATTACCGACAACGCTCTCTACCGCAATGGCGTGCTTTTCACGGTTGACGGACAGCTGACCTATCAGCCCAATATTTTCGAGTATATCAAGAAAGATCCCGACCTGGCCGAATTGAAGAGCTTTCTCTATGACCCCAGCTATTACTACAAGGAGTTTGATCCCAGTCAGAGCGTGGTGGATAGTGTGAAAGACGGTAAGACCATCTATATGGACAGCGTGAGCATCCAGAAGAACCGTCTGTTCGCCAAGCTCAACGACAATGAACTGTGGTCTGAGGACAGCACCTACTGGATGGTGATGCCTACGAACACTGTATGGAAAGAGCTGGTCGAAAAGTATACCAAATATTTCAACTACTCCAAGAAAGTTCAGGACCGTGACTCCATGAACTACGTGAATACCCGTCTGGCCATCCTGAAGGGAACCGTGTTCAGCAAGAGCTATAACAAGAGTGTGTTTGCCAACCATAGCAGCGGTACCACCCAAGTGACCGACTCGGCCCTGTCGGAGAGTGCCGTTCAGGCCTATCACGACCGTACAAAGCAGTGGGGTAAGGATTTCAACTATTATGAATACCTGAATCCCTGGCGTCCCGGTGGCGTGTTCGACCAGCCTGCCAACAATGTGGTGACCTGCAGTAACGGTCTGGCCCGTAAGGCCACTACCTGGCCCATTGACACGCTGGAGTCCTTCATGCGCTATCATATTATAGAAGGTGAGAGCGACAATATCCAGGAGTACAGCAAGATTCCCGACCCCAAGAAAGAGGGGGACTCCATCCAGACCATTACGCCTATTATCCGTAATGTGACAGCCCACGAAGTGGATTCGCTGAACTTCTATGATAGGGTGTGGAACAACCAGTTTGTGGAGTTCGACGTGCAGGAGTCTTCCTATACTTCTCACTCTGTGACCTATAAGCTGAAGAATATCCTCTCTAACGTGCCTTATGACATCTATGTAGTGACTTCTCCGGCCCTTGCCTACAACCCGAATTCCAGTTCTTTCGAGCGTCTGCCAACCAAGTTGCGCTGCACACTCTACTATCCAGAGGAGGACGGAAAGATTAAAAATGTGCAGTTGGTATCAGCTGAGGAAACGACAGCCGATAAAATCGACTATATTCCGTTGCATGCGGACAAATATCCCGATGGCTTCGTCTTCCCTACTTCCAACTATGACCTTGATGAGGAAAGTCCTTCCTTCAAGCTGCAGATACAGACCCGTATCACCAGTAGTGACTTCAATAATAATAAATATTCCCGTACGATGCGTATCGACTGCATCCTGCTGGTACCTCACGGAACACTCGATCTGAGCGATCCCAATGTGGTGAAGATGACTCCTCATGGCGATTACAACGGTGCGAACCTGCGTAGCTGGACAATGAAACGCTAATGTGTTACATAACAAACTGAACAACCTATGAAACGATATATCTTATTTGGACTCTCCCTGCTGATGGCCTTCCCCCTTACCGTAAGCGCACAGGACGATGATACGGAAGAAGAAGGAACCGAGACTGCTGTTCGCGGCTTTGCCATCAAACAGAAGCAATACGAAACACGTAGCATCAAGGGCCGTGTGCTGAATGCTGCCACAAAGGAGCCAATCTCCGGTGCCATTGTCCATGCCGCCGAGATTGACGGCTATAGCAGCTTGACCGAAGATGACGGTACCTACGTGCTGAAAGTGCCTGTCTTTGCCACCGCCCTCTATGTGGTGACACCCGACTTCAATCCTGTGAAGATGGGTCTTTCGAAAGACGCCGAGCAGCGCGACATCCTGCTCTATCCTAGTACGTTCGATGCCGAGTATTCAGCTACGACCAACGTGCGCAACGATGTGTCGGCTACCGATTTCAAGTACACCAGCGCCCTCAATGTGAAGGATGAGATACAGAAGCAGCTGGGCGCACAGGTTCATACCATAGGCATGAACGGAACTCCCGGTGTGGGTAGCGTGATGTTCATGCAGGGTCTGAACTCGCTGAATGCCAATGCTCAGCCGCTTATCGTGGTCGACGATGTGGTCTTCGATATGCAGTACGGCCGCACGCTGCTGCACGACGGATTCTACAATGATATTCTTACCAACATCAACCCCAATGACATTGAGAAGGTGACTGTGCTGCGCAACGGAACAGCCCTCTATGGTGCAAAGGGTGCCAATGGCGTCATCCTCATTCAGACGAAGCGAAGCAAGTCAATGGCTACCCGCATCACCGCTACCGCATCGGCCGGTGTGCTGCTGAAGCCCCGCATGCTCTCAGTGATGAATGCCGAGGAGTATCGCGGCTATGCCTCCGAGCTACTGAAGAGCACCAACACGCGCCTCACCTCCTTCAAGTTCCTGGACGAGCGCCAGACTCTGGAGAACGGAAATATGAACTATTACTATCCGCTCTATCACCAGAATACTGACTGGCAGGACCTGGTCTACCGTACGGCTATCTCCCAGAACTATGGCATCAACATCGAGGGTGGTGACAACGTGGCCAACTACAACCTGTCCATCGGCTATACTTCAGCCATGAGCACATTGAAGTACAATGACATGGACCGCCTGAGCATTCGCTTCAATACCGACATCAACCTGACCAAGCGCCTGGCTGTCCGCTTCGATGCGTCGTTTGCCAACCAGACACGTGACCTTCGCGATGACGGCGCTCCTGCTGGCTATGATGAAGGCACACCTTCGTCGCCGGCTTTCCTGGCTTATGTGAAGAGTCCCTTCCTGAGCCCCTATAGCTACGGACGTGGCGTGTTCAGTGACGACAAGTACGATGTCTATAAGGAGAGCTACCTCTCTGAGGCACTGGCCAACTACAAGAACTACAACTGGCAGCTGGACAACCCCGTACTGATCAATGAAGACGGTGAGGCTCCCAACAAGAACCGCTTGGAGAACTCCCTGCTCAACCTCTCGGTGACACCTAAGTTCAAGTTTAATCCGAACCTTACCCTGAGCGAGCATTTCTCTTACAATCTGGTGAACACCAATGAAATGTACTATATTCCCCGTAACGGTCTGATCCTTAATCCGAATGAGCAGGCTGGTGTCAAAGGCGGTTACTATGTGAGCAGCCTTGGCGGCTACCGCGACAACGAAGTGCGCTCGCTGGCTTCTAAGCAGAACTCGGTGATGAGCGACACGCGTCTGGATTGGCAGAACCGCTATGATGCCCATTTCGTGCATGCCTTCGGTGGTGTCCGCGTCAATTGGGAAAACTATACCTCCAATCAGCAGGTGGGCTACAACACGGGTAACGATAAGACCCCGTTCATGCGTAAGGATCTGGCCAACGTGACCGTGGAAGGTGTCGACGAGGACTGGCGCTCACTGGCCTGGTATGTGCAGGGTGAGTATAACTATATGAGCCGCTACTATGTGCAGGCCAACCTGACCGTGGAAGGCTCTTCCCGCTTCGGTAAGGATGCAGGCAGCCTGAAGATGTTCAAGGCTCCCTGGGCCGTATTCCCCGGCATACAGGCTTCATGGGTGCTCACGAATGAGTCGTGGCTCTCAGACATTAAGGGTCTTGACTACCTGCGTCTCAGCTTAGGCTATGATGTCAGCGGTAACGACGACATCAACTTCTATGCAGCCCGCAGCTATTTCGTCTCCAACCAGTTCATGCAATCCGTTGCTGGACTGTCGTTTGCAGGCGTAGGCAATACCAAGATACAGTGGGAGACCACCCGCAGGATGAATGCCGGATTGGAAGGACATTTCCTTGACAACCGCCTGAGCGTGGCCCTGAACTACTTCAACTCCAAGACCGACAACCTGCTGACTCTTCAGGGGGTTAGCTTCCTTTCAGGTCTGGAAAACGGATGGTCTAACGGTGGCAAGCTGAGCAATAAGGGCTACGATGTGACCGTCAGTGCCAAGGTGCTGGCCCTGAAGGACTGGCAGTGGCAGGTAGGTGCCAGCATAGGTCACTACAAGAATGAGATTACTGAGCTGCCCGACGGTGCCGACTACATGGACAATGAAGTCTATGGTGCCACCATCCGCACACAGGTGGGCGACGCTGCCAACCTGTTCTATGGTTATAAGACTCTGGGCGTGTTTGCTACCAGCGAAGAAGCTGCTGCAGCTGGTCTGCCCGAGGAGAAAGGTCTTTACTTCATGGCCGAGAACGGTGTCGATAAGAAGTATTTCGGTGCAGGTGACGTGCATTTTGCCGACTTGAACGGTGACGGCATGATTACCGATGCCGACCGCACCGTGATAGGCGACCCCAATCCAGATTTCTATGGTAACATCTTCACCTCTGTGGCATGGAAGCGTCTGCGCCTTGACGTGCGTTTCAACTATTCACTGGGCAATGATGTCTACAACTATATGCGTGCACAACTGGAGGGCGGAAGCCGCTTCATGAACCAGACAACGGCCATGAACCACCGCTGGCAGGCCGAGGGTCAGGTGACCGACATGCCTCGTATCACTTTCCAGGATCCCATGGGCAACAGCCGCTTCAGCGACCGCTGGATAGAGGACGGAAGCTATCTGCGCCTGAAGACCGTCACCCTGAGCTATAACCTTCCGATACAGTCGGAGTTCATACAGGGCCTGCAGTTCTGGGTGCAGGGTAACAACCTGCTTACCTTTACCAAGTACTTAGGCTCCGATCCTGAGTTCAGCATGACCTCGAGTGTCATCGGACAGGGCATCGACCTCGGTCGTCTGGGACAGGGACGCTCTATTGTTGCCGGTGTGAAGATTAACCTGTAATTGAATTGATAATTGACTATTGAAAATTGAATATTATGATGACAAAGATAAATAATAAAGTGGTGGCAGGAGTATTCTCTCTCCTCTTACCTCTCTCTACTCTCCTCTTTGTTTCTTGTGAGGACTTCTTTGATCAGGAATCGAGCGATGTTCTGCTGGCCGACGACGACCATCTGAACAACTCCGTGGATACCGTGTACTCCGTGACGGGCATCATGAACAAGTTGCAGGTTATTGCCGACCGTACCATCCTGCTGGGTGAACTCCGTGGCGATCTGGTCGATGTCACCAGCACGGCGAGCAGCGACCTGCGCGATGTGGCCAATTTCAACGTGGGCGACGAGAACGCCTACAATGCCCCGCGCGACTACTATGCCATCATCAACAACTGCAACTACTTCATTAAGCATGCCGACATCAACCTGAAGAGCAACCGTGGTGAGTTAATCTTCATGAAGGAGTATGCCGCCGTCAAGGCCTTCCGAGCCTGGACCTACCTGCAGTTGGCGCTCAACTATGGTCAGATACCCTTCGTCACCGAGCCTATCATGTCGCGTGAAGAGGCTGAAGCCGACTTCCCCATGTACGACATCGAGGCCATTTGCCGCTACTTCCTCGACGACCTGAGCACGATTCCCGAAGAGTATGAGACCGTCTACCCAACCTACCGCACTATCCGCAACCTCAATTCCAACCTCTTCTTCTTCCCACTCAATATCTTGAGGGGTGAGTTGAACCTGTGGTTGGGTAGCATTACTCAGGATAGGGAATACTACCGTCAGGCAGCGCTGGCCTACTATAAGTACATCAGCAACCGCAACCTCAATGCAGTGAGCTATCCCACGGGAATCAGTAGCGTGATGTGGAAATCAGGCGGTACCTCATGGTCTAAGAGCGAGCTGAAGCGTATAGGCCTTGGAAAGGAAGATTCCGACCTTGGCGATGCCTTCGGTGGTAGTGAAGTCTATAGCACAACAGGCGAGCTCATCACCATGATTCCCGGCAATTCCATCCGTGCCGAGGGCTTCTATAGCGAGTTGCGCAACCTCTATAACTCCAATGAGGACAACAGCCAGCGTGTGAGCATCCGTCCCAGTCAGGGCTTGAAGGAACTCTCCGCAGCCCAGAAGAACTGCCGCATCGGTACGGCCCGTACAGGAGGAAAGGGCTACAATGTGACTTATGCTCCTTCAGGAATTACCAACAATATGAGCGGTGACCTCCGTCTCGCTCTGGTGCTGGACGAGGGCTTCGATAACACGGAGCGCGTGGAGACCCAGAAAATCAACAAGTTCACCACCTCCAATGTCCACATCTATCGCCGTCAGATGATTTATCTGCGCATGGCCGAGGCCCTTAATCTGGCGGGCTATTCCCGTGCTGCCTTCATGATTCTCTCTACCGGCCTGTGCGACCAGATTATGCAAGACTCTGTTGCCAGCTACTATTCAGCTGCCGATAATGCTTTCCTGGCACAGTTCAAGTTCCCTGAGTCCTTCAGACCTGCCAATTCATACGATGTGCTCACCACTACCGATGTGGCCAATAATGGCAAGGACGGCTGGACTCCCTTTGAATACTGTACCACGATGGGTATCCACTCCCGTGGCTCTGGTTGGACACCGCTGAATGAGTACTATCGCTACAACGACTCTATCCCCACAACGGGCAAGGCTAAAGATGGTGTTACTGACAGTATCATCAACGTGGCCCGTCCGGCTGCTGATGTGCAGGCTTATGTAGACAGTCTTATTCTGAACGAGGGCGCGCTCGAGCTCGCTTTCGAGGGTACACGCTACTACGATCTGATGCGTTATGCTATGCGTCAGTCCAATCCGGGTGCCACCCTCCAGAAACTGGTCACCGGCCGTCGCGGCGAGGCTAAGCGCGGTGAGGTGCAGGCCGAAATGAAGGCAGACCTCAACGACCGTTCCAACTGGTATCTGAAGTGGAATGGAAAGATAGGATTTTAGATAGTCCCGTTCATGTAATTTAAAAGAAGTTGGTCTCTTCGGAGGCCAACTTCTTTTAAATTATACCGATTAGATATTTTTTTTGCCATTTTTTTAGTGTAGTTCAGTAACTTTTATTATTTTTGCCTTCAAATTTGTTACGATTGCCTAAATTAATCTTTAAAACCTTATCAAGCCGAATCAGTATGATGGTGGTGTCTGCCATGGCAATATTGCTCATGGCATCGATGGCTATTATGCTCCAATATTCGCGGAAGGCACTCAAGCAAGAGGCACTGGAGAAAGCCTCCGTGACACTGGAAGGCACAGCGCAGCGCATAGACAATATTCTGCTGAGCGTTGAGCAGGCCACGGGCAATATCTACATGACAATCAATTCAGATCTCGATGATCCCGACGATATGTTCACCTATAGTCGCCGACTGGTGGAGTCCTCCCCCTATATCCAGGGCTGTGCTATCGCCTTCAGAGAAAACTATATGAAGGACCGTCGCTACTTCATGGCTTACGTATACCGCAAAGGCAACGATTCACTGGCCTATATCGATGCCCCCATCATTCAGAGCGAGATCTTTGGCAACCTTCCCTATACCCAGCAGGTGTGGTTCACCCAGCCGATGAAATCCGGAATGCCCCAATGGATCAATCCCATGGTCGATGTAGATACTGCTGATGTTGAACCCATTGTGACCTTCTGTCTACCCGTCTACGGCAGCGAGAGCAGACCCATAGCCGTGATTGGTGTTGATGTGTCGCTTCGCCTCCTCTCGGCCATTGTCGAGAAAGCAAAGCCGTCGCCCAACTCCTACAGCACGCTGTTAGACCGCGACGGCTCTTACATCGCTCACCCCGACAGCAAAAGCCGCATAGGCCATACGGCATTCGAACTGTTTGCCTCAGAGGCCGATGCCTCAGTAAGGGAAGTGGTCAAGGCCATGACCTCCGGACAGACAGACTATAAGCCAGTCCGGCTGAACGGAGAAGATTTCTTCGTCTTCTACAGGCCGTTCAAGAAAATAGCCGTCTCAGGACGCTCCAACGAAGAGTTGGGATGGACCATAGCCATCGTCTACCCCAAGGACGACATCCTCGGCGACTACCATTCCCTGTTCAACCTTGTCTTTGCCATCACCTTTATAGGCATGCTGCTACTCTTCCTGTTCAGCCGTACCGTTATTCATATTCAGCTCAAGCCATTGCGCATGCTCACGAGGTATACACATCTCATTGCTCAAGGCAACTATCGTGTGCCTATAGCCGTCAGCCGGCAGAAGGACGAGATAGGCCGTCTGCAGGACAACTTCCAGAAGATGCAGCGCTCGCTGGCCAAACATATCGACGAGCAGGAACAGCTCACCGCTACCATGCAACAGCGCGGAGAGGAGCTCCGTATGGCCTACAAGCTTTCCCAGAAAGCAGACCGTATGAAGACAACCTTTCTTCACAACATGACCAATCAAATGCTGCCCCCTGCCGAAGCCATCAAGAGCGACGTGGCCGCCTTGGCCAATGTGGATGCCCCCAAGACCCAGCAAGACACCCTCAAGCTGGTAGACAATATCCAGCAGAACGGTAAAACCATCGTAGACCGACTGAAGTATTTGATCAATATCTCCGATGAAGATTTTGAAAGCAACGACTATCTTCAGGAGAACAACGGAAAGGAGGCTGCCCATGATTGAAAAGTGGTCACCTTCCCGTAGCCTCTCGGCCAAGCTCAGCCTCAGCATCCTGCTTCTGGCTGTCCCCATCTTCGTCCTCTCCCTTGGTGTGCTGTTCGTTGAGGCGCGCCAGATGATTCAAGACGAAGCCACAGGAAGGGCTCAGAGCGTACTTTCCGCCACCATACAACGCATGCAGCGCTATCTCATTGCCATCGAGACGGCTACCAATGCCAACAGCTGGCTGGTCGAGAAGTCCCTACAGCCCGATTCGCTGCTTGCCCTCTCCGCCCACATAGTGAGTTCCAACTCCCATGTCGATGGCTGCTCTATCAGCACCGAGCCGGGCATGGTATCCGGTTGCGACGACCAGTTCTCCGTCTATACCCTTCGACAGGCCGACAGCATCCAGTCTGTCATTGAAGCACAGTACGACTATTTCAGCAAGATATGGTATAAGACCCCACGCGACCTGAAGCGCGCCTGTTGGCTTGCCTATTATGATGAAGCCGACTCGCTCGAGATTACCCTCGAAGGTATGATTGCTACCTACGCCAAGCCCATCTATAAGCCCGACAGCACCCTTGTCGGTATAATTTCTTCCGACCTGTCGCTGCTCCACCTCTCCAAGGAGTTCTCCGAGTTGAAACCCTATCCCAATTCCTACTTCATGATGGTCGACAAGGAAGGGCGCTTCTTCATCCATCCTGATACCACACGTCTCTTCTCGCAGACCATCTTCAGCCATGCCGACCCGCGCCGGCAGCCTGACCTCATTGCCCTCGGCCATGAGATGATAAAGGGCAATAGCGGCACCATGGATGTTGTCTTCGACGGCTCCCCCTGTCTCGTGTGCTACCAGCCAGTCGAAGGCACTACCTGGAGCTTTGCCCTCGTATGCCCCAATAGCGATGTCCTTGCAGGTTATCAGCGCCAGTTTGATATCCTCGTACCCATCCTTATTATCGGCCTTCTCGTCATCCTTCTGCTCAGCCATCATGTCGTGGCCACCGCCATACGTCCCCTCCACGTACTGCTCAAGAAGACCCAGAGCGTTGCTGCAGGCAATCTCAATGTCGTCATCCCTCACACCAGACGAGTCGACGTCGTAGGCCGTCTGCAGAACAGCTTCTCAGTCATGCTGCAGTCGCTCGACACCCATATCGGCATTATCCGCAATACCACCGAGCAGACCATTCGTTGTAATAAGGAACTCGAAGTAGCCACCCATCTTGCCCAGGAAGCTGTCAAGCAGAAGACGGCCTTCATACAGAATGTGAGCCATCAGATACGCACACCCCTTAATATCATCATGGGCTTTTCTCAGGTGTTGGGCAATATGGCTACAGAGGGAGCCTCCCTCAACATGCTGCCCGAAGAGGAGCGCAACAGCATCACCGAAACCATGACCCACAACGCCATGCTTCTTCTTCGTATGCTCCAGATGCTCTTCGACAGCTCCGAGATTGGACAGTACGAAGAGCGCATCCACCAGCAGCTTGTGACTGTGTCATGCAACGAGGTAGCCCGCGAGGCCTACGGCTATATCCATGAGCGTTTCCGGGGCGTGCATATCGAACTGAATACCGAGGTAGCCGATGATTTCTGCATTAAGACCAATCGCCACCTCCTCATGATTACCATTCGCGAACTCCTCTACAACGCTGCTAAGTATTCAGATGGACAGCATATCCTGTTGCACGTATCATTAGCCAATGACACCGTAAGTTTTGTCATTCAGGATACCGGCAAGGATATTCCCGAAGCCGAAGTCGAAAAACTGTTCAATTTCTTTGCTAAGGTCGACGATCTGTCAGAAGGCCTTGGTCTTGGTATCCCCCTTTCCAAGCGTCATGCACAGAGTCTGGGTGGCGATCTTGTCCTCGACACCACCTATCATGGAGGCTGCCGTTTCGTTCTCACCGTCCCCCTGTCGAAATAAAAAGAAAAAGTCAAGAACCACGATTGGGAGTTGGTGAAAGCCAATTAAAACATAAAAGTCGAGATCTCTCTCGACTTTTGCGCTTCAGGATGGGCTTGAACCAACGACCCCCTGATTAACAGTCAGGTGCTCTAACCAACTGAGCTACTGAAGCAGGTTTGACTTTCTCTCTTGAAAGTGCGCATCATTTTGTGATTTGCGGGTGCAAAGGTAAAATGATTTTTCGGATTACGCAAACTTTTTTGAGAAAAAAATGCAGAGGAGCTGTATTTTTGTAATTTTTGACATTTTAAGGCTTGATACATTAAAATAGCTTTATTTTTTGCTGACGGATGAACTTTTCATTTGAAAGATGCCGTTTTACGCGGCAAAACATGTACTTTTGCAACATAATTGTACGATTATCTCTTTTCACGTATGAAACAAGCATTCATGGCGTGGCTTTTGGCTGTACTCCCTTCGTTGCTGATGGCTCAGGAGGTCAAAAACCACAACTTAGAGGTGGGTAAGAACCTCGATATATTCAACACGGTGTATCGCAATCTGGATCTTTTCTATGTTGATACGCTCAATCCCGAGAATACCATCAATGCGGCTGTTAATGGTATGCTACGGTCGCTCGATCCCTACACGGAATATTATCCTGAGAGTGAGTCGAAGAACCTGAAGCAGATGATAACAGGCAAGTATGCCGGTATAGGTTCTATCATAAAATATCATTCCAGACGCAAGCGTGTGGTCATCGACGAGCCTTACGAAGGTATGCCTGCTGCCGAGGCAGGACTGAAAAAGGGTGATATTATCTTGTCGATAGACGACTCGCTGATGACCGATAAGAACACGCAGTACGTATCGTCCCATTTGCGTGGCGATGCCGGCACCAGTTTCGTCCTGAAGGTGCTGCGCCCGCAGCCAGGTCAGTCGGATGAATCCAAGAAGACTAAGGGCGAGGAGCTGAAGTTCAAGATAACCCGTCGTAACATCAAGCTGCCTGAACTGCCATGGTATGGAGTCTTAGACGGTAGTGATACAATCGTAGCAAACAGAGCCAAGATAGGCTATATTAACCTGAATCAGTTTACTGAGGGCTGTTCGCATGATGTACGCCGTGCCCTTATTGACCTGAAGCAGCAGGGTATTACGTCACTGGTCTTCGACCTGCGAGGCAATGGTGGCGGTTCAGAGATGGAGGCCGTGGATATTGTGAGCCTGTGGGTACCCAAAGAGCAGATGGTGGTGGAGAACCGAGGCAAGGTGAGGCAGGCCAACCGCACGTATAAGACCCGTCTGGAGCCTATCGACACACTGATGCCTATGGTGGTACTGGTGAATGGAGAGACGGCATCGGCCAGCGAGATTACAGCAGGTGCTTTGCAAGACCTTGACCGCGCTGTCGTCATCGGAACACGTACTTTCGGCAAAGGCTTGGTGCAGGTGCCGCTCGACATGCCCTACAATACCAACCTGAAGGTAACCACCTCCAAGTATTATATTCCCAGTGGCCGCTGCATACAGGCTTTTAATTATAAGAAAAGGAGAGAGGAGAATGGTGAATGGAGGGGAGGCAGCCTGTATGGCGACCGTGTACCCGACTCGCTGACACAGGTCTTCCATACCCGTGCCGGTCGTGAGGTGCGCGACGGTGGTGGCATTAAGCCGGATATAGAGGTGAAGGCCGACTCGCTGCCCAATATCGCCTATTACCTTTCGGTGGGCGGACTTGACTCTACCGAGGTGATGTTCGACTATGTCGTAGACTATATCGCTACTCATCCCTCTATCGGTGATGACCCCATGTCGTTCCATCTTACCGAGCAGGACTATCAGGATTTCAAGGAGCGTGTCATTAAGAGCGGCTTCACTTACGACCCTGTGAGCCGCAAGCAGTTCAATGAGCTGGTGAAGACAGCAAAGTTTGAGGGCTATTATGAGGAGGCCCGCGAGGCCTTCGATGCCTTGTCGGAAAAACTGCGTCATAATGTGGCTAAGGAGCTTGACAGGCATCATGACACCATTAAGCAGATGCTGGAGCTGGATATTATCTCTGCCTATCACTATCAGGCCGGATTCCTGCGTGCCGGTCTTGCCTACGACCGCCAGTTGCGCAAGGCTATGGAGCTGTTGGGCAATCCTGAGGAATATCAGAAACTGCTGAGACCTTAATGGTCTTGAGGTCTTTAACCGTTATAAAGTCTAAAACTTATGATTGACAGGGCTACCGTCGACAAAATCATTGACGCTGCGCGTATCGTAGACGTGGTAGGCGAGTTCGTGACACTCCGCAAGAGTGGCGTGAACTATAAAGGACTGTGCCCGTTTCACGATGACAAGAACCCGTCGTTCATGGTCAGCCCAGCCAAAAATATCTGCCACTGTTTCGTGTGTGGAAAGGGCGGCACGCCAGCAGGCTTTCTCATGGAGCATGAGCAGATCAGCTATCCAGAAGCCCTTCGCTGGCTGGCCAACAAGTACCACATAGAGATTGTAGAGAAGGAGCTGACCGACGAGGAACGGCAGGAACAGAGCGAGCGCGAGTCGATGTTCATTGTCAACGAATGGGCCAAGGACTATTTCCACCGTGTGCTGAAGGAAGACCCTGACGGGGTGGCCATCGGACGGCAGTATTTCCGTAGTCGCGGCATCAGGGACGATATCATGGAGAAGTTCCAGCTGGGTTTCTCGCTCCCACAGCGCGATGCGATGGCCTCTGCAGCCCTGAAGGCAGGCTATAAGGCGGAGTTCCTGGTGAAGACAGGACTGTGCTATCAGCCGGCTTCCAATACCTCCAACGAGGAAGAGCGTCAGAAGGAGGATGGGCTGGTCGACCGTTATCGCGGCCGCGTTATCTTCCCTTGGTTCAATGTGAGCGGCAAAGTGGTGGCCTTTGGTGGCCGACTGCTCGATGCCCGTACCAAGGGCGTGGCCCAGAAATATGTCAATTCGCCAGAAAGCGAGATCTATCATAAGGAGCGCGAACTTTACGGCATCTATCAGGCCAAGCGTGCCATCGTGAAGGAAGACCGCGTGTTCATGGTCGAGGGCTATACCGACGTGATAGCCATGCATCAGGCAGGCATTGAGAATGTGGTGGCTAACAGCGGCACGGCACTCTCCCTGCACCAGATACACATGCTGCACCGCTTCACGCAGAATATCACCCTGCTCTACGATGGCGATGAGGCCGGCATCCATGCAGCCATGCGAGGCACCGATATGCTCCTTGCTGAAGGCATGAACATCAAGGTGCTGCTGCTGCCCGATGGCGACGATCCCGACTCCTTTGCCCGTAAGCATTCGTCGGAGGAGCTGAAGAAATACATTGAGGAACACCAGACCGACTTCATCAGCTTCAAGACGAAGCTCACCATCGAGAACCAGCGTGACCCCGTGAAACGCAGCGAGGGCATAGCTGGTATCGTGAAGAGCATATCGGTGATTCCCGACCAGATTCTCCGCTCCACCTATCTTACTGATCTCTCCCAGCGTATCGGCATGAAGGAACAGACGCTCATTGCCGAGATGAACAAGTTCATACGTAAGGACATAGAGGAGAAAGAGAAGGAGAAGGAAAAGGAGAGTAGCTCTCCTCAGACCACAGACAAAGCGACAACGCCAGCTCCTGTCACAATCCAGAACGATATCAGGGCCGAGGCCTCTGCTATCGAACTTCTCCTGCTGCGCGAGGTTATCCGTCATGGCGAGGAGGTCATCTTCGAGAACATAGAGACTGATGACGGACAGACCGTTTCGTTTAGTGTGGCCGAATATATTGACTTCGACCTTGCTCAGGACCAGCTACTGTTCTCGCAGCCACTTTATAATCAGATACTGGCTGAGGCCGTGGCCCACAGTAAGGAGCCGGGCTTCCGGGCCGAGAGCTACTTCTGCAGCCACCCCGACCTGCAAGTCAGCAAACTGGCCACCCGTCTGGCCATCGACCGCCATCAGTTAGGGGGGCGCTTTGTCATACAGCCCAGGGAGGGCAGCCTGCGACAGCGCGTGCTCCATCTGGTGATGGATTTCCGTCTCGATGTTCTGGAGAGACGCATGAAGGATATTCAGCAGCAACTGCATCAGGCTACCGGCAACATGGAACATGCCATGCAATTGATGCAGCAATTGAAAGAGACGCAGGAACTGCGCAACATGATTGCCAAGAAGCTGGGAAGCGAACTGACGAGTTAGGCTTGGCCATCATCTAACAACGAATGACGAACTAACGATTGATATATGTACTACGTCGAAAAGAAAATAGAAATCTCTGCCTGTCACCGGCTCTCGCTCGACTATGAGAGCAAGTGTACGCATCTTCATGGTCATAACTGGGTGATCACCATCTTCTGCCGTTCTCGCGAGCTGGACCGCAACGGCATGGTGGTCGACTTCAGTGAGATAAAACGCAGAATAAAGCAGCCGCTGGACCATCAGAACCTCAACGAAGTGCTGCCTTTCAATCCTACCGCTGAGAACATTGCGCGATGGTGTACGGAGCAGATTCCGCAATGCTATAAGGCCATCGTTCAGGAGAGCGAGGGAAATGTGGCTGCGTATGAGTGTGAAGAGTGAAGAGTGAATAGTGAATAGTGAAAAGTGAATAGTGAAGAGAGGAGAGTGAAGTGAAGAAAATGAGGGTTAACGAAATTTTCTATTCGCTGCAGGGTGAGGGACGTAACACAGGGCGTGCTGCGGCTTTCATCCGCTTCTCCGGCTGCAACCTACGCTGTCCGTTCTGCGACACCGAATTTGACCGCTATCGCGAGATGACGGCCGAGGAGATAGTCATGGTTATCTCGTCTTATCCCACCCGTTTCGTGGTCCTCACCGGCGGCGAGCCTACGCTGCAGGTCACCGAGGCTTTCGTCGACCTGCTCCACCAGCACGGCTACGAGGTGGCCATGGAGAGCAACGGCACCCGTCCTGCTCCCATGAACATCGACTGGCTCACGGTGTCGCCGAAAATGAGCCTCCCCCCAACCCCCTCCGACTGGAGGGGGGGCTTTAAAGGAAGAATGCCCGATGAGATAAAAATCGTATTTGAATCCAGCGATTCCCTCAGTTGCATCCTGGAAAAACTCCCCCTCCAGTCGGAGGGGGGTAGGGGGAGGCTTCCTCTCCTCTACCTTCAGCCCTGCGACACAGGTGATAGTGAACGCAATGCCCGTATCATGAAAGCCGCAGTCGACTATATCATGCAACACCCTCAGTGGCGGCTGTCACTACAGACGCACAAACTCATCCATATCAAGTAATGCGATGAACCTGATTTTCATTATCTATCAGGTGATTGTCATCTTGGCGATTATTCATGTCGTCATGGACAATCGGCAGCCCGCCAAGACCGTGGTGTGGGCGCTCATCATCTATTTCGTGCCAGTCATTGGCATCCTGACCTACTTCTTTTTCGGGGTGAACACCCGTCGTGAGCGTCTTGTCAGCCGCCGATCGCTCGACCAGTTGTCGCGTCGCGCTATGTTCAAGTTCGCTGAGCAGCGCGACCTGGAGTTGCCGCAGGAATACAAGCCACTCATCAGCCTCTTTGTGAACCAGAGTTTCTCGCTGCCTTTCCAGTGCAGCAAAGTCAGCCTACTCACCAACGGGTACGACTTCTTCCTACAGCTGCTGCGCGACATCGGTTCTGCCCAGAGCCACATTCATGTCGACATGTATATCTTTGAGGACGATGCTCTGGGCCGTCTGGTGGCCGATGCTCTTATCGACCGTGCCCGCAAGGGTGTCGAGGTGCGCGTTATCTATGATGATGTGGGCTGCTGGAGCGTGAAGGAGAGCTTCTTTGAGCGTATGTGTCTGGAAGGTGTCGAGGTGGTACCGTTCCTCCCTGTAAGGTTCCCACAGTTCACCAGCAAGGCCAACTACCGTAACCATCGGAAAATTATTGTCATCGACGGACAAACGGGCTATATCGGGGGCATGAACATCGCCCTGCGCTATCTAGGAGAAAAGGGAACGGGCCGCGTATGGCGCGACACGATGGCACGCATCGAGGGCAAGGGTGTCTACTCGCTGCAGCGTGCCTTCCTTATCGACTGGTATTTCGTAGACCGTACGTTGCTGAGCGATAAGAAATATTATAGCCCCTTCAATTCCCCAGAGGGTGAGAAGGGGCTGGCGCAAACCAGTGCCGCAGGGGGGATGGGACTTCTCCAGACTGTCACCAGTGGGCCGTCATCGCCCGAGCCTGAGATTTTGCAGGGCTATCTGCATATTATCATGAATGCCCGCCGCTACATTTATATTGAGACCCCTTATTTCTTGCCTACCACCAATCTGCTTTTCGCCTTGAAGACGGCCGTTACTATGGGTGTCGACGTGCGCCTGCTCGTCCCCTTGGATGGTGATACCTGGCTCACTACCTGGGCCAGCCGCAGCTATCTGCGCGAGGCGGCTGAGGCTGGCATCCGCGTATCGCTTTATGAGCCAGGTTTCCTGCACTCCAAGCTGATGGTCTGCGACGATAATATCTGTACTTGTGGCTCCACGAACATGGACATCCGATCGCTGGAGAACAACTTCGAGGCCAATACCTTTTTTTATGGCTCCGATGTTGCCACCAGCATGCGCGATGTTTATCTGGCCGACGAGCGCCAGTCGGTGCCGATCACTTCGTTGCCCGACCGTATGCGACCGTCTTTCCGCATCCGTCTGTGGGAAAGCTTTACACGGCTGATGTCGCCGTTATTATAATCTATTATTTGAACAGCGAGAAGTTCACGCTGCCGTAGGCGCGATGCTCCACAAATCGCGGATGCTGTGAGAAGTCGTTCTGCTTGCCATGTTCAAAGACGAAGATGCCCCCCTCTTTCAGTAAGTTCTGTCCCAGTACCAGGTCGGGAATCTGAGGCAGTTCCTTCAGCGCGTAGGGTGGGTCGGCAAAGATGAAGTCGAACTGTTGGTGGCAGCTTTTCAGGAAACGGAACACGTCGGCCCGCAGGGGCAAGACGTTAGAGGGGGTCTGCAGCTTCTTCAGGCAGTCACAGATGAAGTGGTGATGGTCACGGTCCATCTCTACGCTGACTACCTGCCTGCAGCCGCGCGACAGCATTTCGAGCGTGATGCTGCCTGTACCCGAGAAGAGGTCGAGAGCAGTGGAACCTTCAAGATCCAGATAGCCGGTGAGCACGTTGAAGATGTTCTCTTTGGCAAAGTCGGTGGTGGGTCGGGCCTTGAAAGTACGCGGAATGTCGAAATGCCGGCCTTTGTATATTCCAGTAATGATTCGCATGGCTATACAGCTATGTCTGTGAGTTCCTCCTTACGAAGAGCGCCTGCAGGTCGTAGGGCATTTTCTCCAACTCGGCAAGGCGTGCCTGACTCTCGGCAGGGCTGAGTGTCCCGAGGGCCGATTGGAAGTCGGCAGCAGGGTTGATGATATAGACCTTCTGCAGGTATTTGTGCAGTTGGGTGAGTAGTTCCTCGCGTGCAGCGGTGCTGAGGATGTTGCTCTGGAAGATGTCGCCTACCAGGTGCAGCTCGTCTTCGCTCTGGTTCAGCTGAAGGTTGTTCCATACAAAGAGCAGGTAGAAGACGGCATCGCGCATGTGTTTCACCTCATAGGAATTGCAGAACTTAAACCCTTTCTGCTGGAAAGCGAACACGTCGAGCTGATGCTCGTGGAAATAGGCATAGAGTTTCTGGCGGTTGCCAGTGAAGCTACGCCTGTACAGGTGGTTCCATACAGGAGTCATGGCACTCATGATGAGTGTCTCCTGGAAATGGTCATCGACCACGAGCTTCAGGTCTTTGTTGACCACAGATACAGCTACGGCATTGAGCTCGGGCAGCACGGTGCTGAAGAGCACCCCCTGCTCCTTATCGGGAAAGGCATGGTTGAACATCACCTTCGACTCATCCTCCTCGTAATGGGCCAGCGGCACCATCAGTACCTGGTCGTCGATGACCAGTCGTGCCCGTGGCGGCACCTGTCGCAGAAAGTCCATCGACTTGAAGGCTTCCCGAAGGTTAGCCGACATCGATACGCCGCTCTTCACTATGAAGGGCTCGTAGAGGATGGATTTGCCGTCTTCGGACGGCATGGAGAAGGAAAGAGTGTTGTGGCCTACGCGGATGGTCATTCGCGGAATGCCTTTAAGGATTGTTGCTGCTGAGCGTTCCATGATGTTTCGTTTAAGCAGGTGCAAAGTTACGAAAAGTCGAGAGAAGAACAAAACAACTCGTTTGTTTTTTCTTCCGAGACGGAGTAACTTCGCCAGGTTTGCTGGCAAAGTTACGGAAAAACAGGTGAAATGCAAAAGGAAAGCTTGAAAAGTGCAGTTTTCTAAAGAAATATTTGCTCATTTGCGGAAAATGTAGTACTTTTGCAGCGTTCAGTGGAATGAGGGGCTTGACAAAAGCTCCTCATTTCTGTTATAAACCAACATCGAATGATCAATAAGGAAACAATCAAGACATTGGTGGAAGAGTGGCTGAAGAAGGGCGACTACTTCCTGGTAGACATTATGATGGATGGCGACCGTATCGTCATCGAGATAGACCACGCCGAAGGTGTGTGGATAGAAGACTGCGCTGAGCTGAGCCGCTATCTGCAGGAGCAGCTGGGCGACGAGCTGGGTGAATATGAACTTGAGGTGGGATCGGCCGGTATCGGCCAGCCCTTCAAGGTGGAGCAGCAGTATCAGAACCATGTGGGCGATGAGGTGGAAGTGCTTACCACCGAAGGCAAGAAGTTTACCGGTGTGCTGAAGTCGGTGGAAGACCGCCGTTTCGTTGTTACCGTCAAGGAGAAGCAGGTGCCGGAGGGCAAGAAACGCCCCGTGGCTGTCGATGTCGACAAGGAATTCTCTATGGATGAGGTAAAGTCGACAAAATATGTGTTGAATTTTAAATAAAAAAAAGATAATGGCAACAAAGAAAGAAGCGAAGGGTCCCAGCATGTTTGAGACCTTTCAGGAGTTTAAGGAGACGAAGAACATTGACCGCACCACATTGGTGAGCGTGCTCGAGGAGAGCTTCCGCAACGTGCTGGCCAAGATGTTCGGCTCTGACGAGAACTTCGATGTGATTGTGAACCCCGACAAGGGCGACTTCGAGATTCACCGCAACCGTGTGGTGGTCGAGGATGGTGAAGTGAAGGACGAGAACAAGGAGATAGCCCTCTCGGAGGCTCAGAAGATTGAGCCCGACTATGAGGTGGGCGAAGAGGTGAGTGAGGAGGTGGACTTCCAGAAGTTCGGCCGCCGCGCCATCCTGAACCTGCGTCAGACACTGGCTTCAAAGATTCTGGAGCTTGACCATGATGCCCTCTACCAGAAGTACAAGGACAAGGTAGGCACCATCGTCTCGGGCGAGGTCTACCAGATGTGGAAGCGTGAGGTGCTCCTCATGGACGACGAGGGCAACGAGCTGCATCTGCCCAAGCAGGAGCAGATTCCTGCCGACAACTACCGCAAGGGCGAGACCATCCGTGCCATCGTGAAGGAAGTGCAGAACGAGAACAATAACCCGCGCATCATCCTCTCGCGTACCAGTCCGGAGTTCCTCAAGCGACTCCTTGAGGCCGAGGTGCCTGAGATTAACGATGGCCTTATTGCCATCCGCCGCGTTGCCCGCATGCCGGGCGAGCGCGCCAAGGTGGCTGTAGAGAGCTTCGACGACCGTATCGATCCCGTGGGCGCATGCGTAGGTGTGAAAGGTTCGCGTGTGCATGGTATCGTTCGTGAGTTGCAGAACGAGAATATCGATGTCATCAATTTCTCCAACAATATCCAGCTCTTCATCCAGCGTGCCTTGTCGCCTGCCAAGGTGAGTAGCATCACCCTCGACGAGGCGAACCACAAGGCAGAGGTCTATCTGCAGCCCGAAGAGGTGTCGCTGGCCATCGGTAAGGGCGGCATCAATATCAAGCTGGCTTCCATGCTTACCGAGCACACCATCGACGTGTTCCGTGTGGTGAGTGAGGCTGAGGCCGACGACGAGGATATCTACCTCGATGAGTTCAGCGACGAGATCGACCAGTGGGTCATCGACAGCATCAAGGCCATCGGTCTCGATACTGCCAAGGCTGTGCTCAACGCCCCGCGCGAGATGCTCATTGAGAAAGCCGACCTGGAAGAGGAGACCGTGGACCATCTCATTGAGGTGCTGAAGGCAGAGTTCGAATAAACACAAAAAGAAAGAACATGGGAATAAGACTAAATAAAGTATTAACAGAACTGAATATAGGACTTCAAACGGCAGTTGATTTCCTGAAGAATAAAAAGAGTCTGGGCGAAATTCGCGACGATGTCACATCGAACACCAAGATTACAGACCAGCAGTATGAGGCGTTGGTCAATGAGTTCAGTGGCGACAAGGCCGTGAAGACGCAGGCTGCCACCCTCTTCCCCAAGAAAAAGGAGAAGAAGCCAGAGCCGGTCGTTAAGACCAAGACTGAGGAAACGATTCAGCGCCAGCAGTTCAAGCCCCTTGGCAAGATTGACCTTGACAATGTGGGTAAGGCCAAGCCGGCAGCTGCACAGCCGGCTCCTCAACCTGCTCCGAAGGATGCTGCCGAGAGTCCGAAGGAGACTGCTGTCGAACCCACCGTACAGCCTCAAGCTGCTGAGTCTTCTGCACCTGTTGAGGAAGAGAAGGTGTCGGTGGCTGAGAAGAAGGAGACTGTGCCTGCTGAGGAGAAAAAGGTCCAGCCGACCACTCCTGAAGTAGAGATTGAGCCGGAGCCTGACGAAGATTCTGCAGCCGTGGAAGATTCCGATGACGATAATGAGCCAGATGAGGCTCCAGCCTTCGAGGGTCCCTCTATCTACACATTGAAGAGCGAGGCCAAGCTGGCTCCGAAGGTGAATGTGCTGGGTAAGATTGACCTGTCGACCATCAACCAGAGCACCCGTCCTAAGAAGAAGTCAAAGGAGGAGAAGCGCAAGCAGCGCGAGGAGAAGGCTGCCCAGCAGCATGGCGGTGCTACCGGTGTTCAGAGCGAGAAGCGTCGCCGTGAGCGTATCCGCGGAGGCCGCGTCGATATCGAGGAGGCTGCCAAGCAGCAGAGCATGGCTCAGCAGGGCGGTAAGAAAAAGAACAAGGGCGGTCGTCCTGGCGAAGGACGCGACGGTCAGAACTTCAATGACCTGGCTCAGCAGGGCGGCAAGAAGAAGAACAAGCAGAAGCAGCCCGTGAAGTCCCTGGAGGTCAATGAAGAGGATGTAGCACGTCAGGTAAAGGAGACGCTGGCCCGTCTCACCTCGAAGACTACCCAGAACAAGAAGGGTGCCAAGTATCGTAAGGAGAAGCGCGATGCCGTGGCTGAGCGCATGCACGAGGAGATGGCCAGTCAGGCCGCTGAGAGCAAGGTACTCAAGCTCACCGAGTTTGTTACCGTCTCCGAGCTGGCCACGATGATGGATGTGCCGGTGGTCAAGGTCATCGGTACCTGTATGTCGGTAGGCATCATGGTGTCCATCAACCAGCGACTAAATGCTGAGACCATCAACCTGGTGGCCGATGAGTTCGGCTTCACCACCGAATATGTCTCTGCCGAGGTGCAGGAAGCTATCACGGAGGAGGCCGACGACGAGAACGATCTGCTCAACCGCGCTCCTATTGTCACCGTGATGGGTCATGTGGACCACGGTAAGACCTCGCTGCTCGACTTTATCCGTAATACCAATGTCATTGCCGGTGAGGCTGGCGGTATTACCCAGCACATCGGTGCCTATAACGTGAAGCTGAAGGACGGTCGACAGATCACCTTCCTCGATACACCTGGTCACGAGGCCTTTACGGCCATGCGTGCCCGTGGTGCCCAGGTTACGGATATCGCCATCATCATCATTGCTGCCGACGATTCGGTGATGCCCACCACCAAGGAGGCCATCGCCCATGCCCAGGCTGCCAATGTGCCGATGGTGTTTGCCATCAACAAGATTGATAAGCCGGGTGCCAACCCCGACAAAATCCGTGAAGACCTGGCCAATATGAACCTGCTTGTGGAAGAGTGGGGCGGTAAGTACCAGTGTCAGGAGATCAGCGCCAAGAAAGGAATCGGTGTCGACGAGCTGTTGGAGAAGGTGCTCCTTGAGGCCGAGATGCTCGACCTGAAGGCCAATCCCAACCGTAAGGCTACGGGTTCTATCATCGAGTCCAGTCTCGACAAGGGCCGTGGCTACGTCTCTACGGTGCTCGTCTCTAACGGTACCCTCCGTGTGGGCGATGTGGTTATCGCCGGAACGGCCTGGGGTAAGATCAAGGCCATGTTCAACGAGCGCAACCAGCGCATCGAGAAGGCCCGTCCTGCCGAGCCCGCCATCATCCTGGGCTTGAATGGTGCTCCTACTGCCGGTGACTCGTTCCATGTGATGGAGACCGAGCAGGAGGCCCGCGAGATTGCCAACAAGCGTGTGCAGCTGCAGCGCGAGCAGAGCCTGCGTACTACTACCAAACTGGGTCTCGACGAACTGTCGCACCGCATCGCTCTGGGCGAGTTCCATGAGCTCAATATCATCGTGAAGGGTGATACCGACGGTTCTATCGAGGCACTCTCCGACTCGTTCATCAAGCTCTCTACCGAAAAGGTGCAGGTCAACGTTATCTCTAAGGCCGTGGGTCAGATTTCGGAGAACGATGTCATGCTGGCATCGGCATCTCAGGCCATCATCGTGGGCTTCCAGGTGCGTCCCTCCAGTGAGGCACGCCGTCTGGCTGAGCGCGAGGGCGTGGAGATCAACACCTATTCTATCATCTATGATGCTATCGACGAGGTGAAGAGCACCATGCAGGGTATGCTCGACAAGGTGAAGAAGGAAGTCGTCAGCGGCATGATCGAGGTGAAGCAGGTGTTCAAGATCTCGAAGGTGGGTACCGTGGCCGGTGGTCTCGTTACCGAGGGCAAGGTACACAACAAGGACAAGGCGCGCGTCATTCGCGACGGTATCGTTATCCATACCGCTAATATCGATGCGCTGAAGCGCTACAAGGACGATGCCAAGGAAGTGGCAACAGGCCTGGAGTGCGGTATCTCGCTCGTCAACTTCAACGATATCCAGGTGGGCGACCTCATCGAGACGTTCACTGAGATAGAGGTGGAACAGAAACTCTGATTAGTCGGCGATGAAAAGAAAGGAAATCCTATCCCTCGCCTTTGTCTCTCTGTTGCTGATGGGGTTGGCTTCGGCCTGTAAGCATGTGTCGGAAGCAACAGTTGCCGATGTCGCGCTGAGCGTGGAAAGCTATACTGCGGCCGACTCGTCGAAGTATGCCCATCTGGACATGAAGGTCGAGCTGCCCGTCCCCGACGGCTCCGTTGCACAGGCCATCCGCCAGCAGCTGGTCAGCGTGTTGGGCGAACGGCTCAGCCATGTCACCTCCTATGAGTCCGATCAGCTTTATCCTACTTACGATGGTGATGCCCCAGATACCAAGAGCCTGCTCGACTATTACCGCGAGCAGACCATGAAACTGCTGGCCAGCCTGTCGCAGTCGGATGCCGATGAGCGCATCAAGTATATCAATGAGGCCGAGGAGCTGAGCGCTGAAGAGAAGACCCTGCAAATCAATGAGATTCCCAAGTGGGAGTACAGCTACGAGCTTACGAAGGTGGCCGACACGCTGGGCTATGTCGTGTTCCTGTCGCAGGACTATATCTATATGGGCGGTGCCCATGGTGGAGTAGGGGGCGACGGCTATCTTACCTTTGACCGTGAGGACGGTATGATGGTGGAGCAGATGCTCGATTCGGCCTGCGTAGAGCAGATACAGCCTTTGCTCGTTGAGGGCTTGCTCAGCTATTACAATGACTGTGAGGAGCCGCTCTCCGAGGAAGACATGCGCGACCGCCTGCAGATAGAGGGCGACATCATCCCCTTGCCTGTGCAGCAGCCCTGTCCTTCCAAGGACGGTCTCATTTTCACCTATCAGCAGTATGAGATAGCCAGCTATGCCGACGGCATGCCCTCCTTCGTCGTTGCCTACGACAAGATAGCCTCTTTCATGACACCACGTGCCAAAAAGGTGTGCGGCCTCTCGGAATGAGCGTTTTAATCTATCAATAACAACTTGAAAAAAGACATGAATGAGCACTTCTTTCATGTCTTTTTGAACTTTGCAGCCAAATACGATAATTAATGGCAGAAGATAATGAATTGGTGCGTCGCATAGCCGAACAGAAGTATGAGTTCGGCTTTACGACGGATGTACATACAGAGATTATTCCCGTGGGTCTGAACGAGGATGTCGTGAGGCTCATTTCCCGGAAGAAAGGCGAACCCGAATGGATGCTGGACTTCCGTCTGAAGGCGTTCCGCTATTGGAAAGAGCAGACGGAGCCGAAATGGGGACATGTGCATGTGCCGCCCATTGACTACCAGGCTATCAGTTACTATGCTGACCCTACCGCCCGTCCAGTGTCTGGCAGCAATGCCGCCGGAATAGACCCCGAATTGGAAAAGACCTTCGACAAGCTGGGCATTCCCCTCGAGGAGCGGCTGGCGCTGAGCGGCAATACTGCCGTCGATGCCATCATGGACTCCGTCTCGGTGAAGACCACCTTCAAGGAGCAGCTCCGCGAGAAGGGGGTCATCTTCTGCTCCATCGGTGAGGCGATCAAAGAGCATGGCGACCTGGTGCGTCAGTATCTGGGAACCGTTGTCCCCTACAAGGATAATTTCTTTGCTGCCCTCAATTCGGCAGTCTTCTCCGACGGCTCGTTTGTCTATATCCCCAAGGGCGTGCGCTGTCCCATGGAGCTGAGCAGCTATTTCCGTATCAATGCCAAGGGTACGGGACAGTTCGAGCGCACCCTCATCGTGGCCGACGACGACAGCTACGTGTCCTATCTCGAGGGTTGCACCGCCCCCATGCGCGACGAGAACCAGCTGCATGCCGCCATCGTGGAGATTATCGTGAAAGACCGTGCTGAGGTGAAATACTCTACCGTGCAGAACTGGTATCCCGGCGATGAGCAGGGTAGGGGCGGTGTGCTCAATCTTGTCACCAAGCGCGGTGACCTGCGCGGTGTCGACTCCAAACTCTCCTGGACACAGGTAGAGACGGGCTCGGCCATCACCTGGAAATACCCTTCGTGCATCCTTCGCGGCGACAACAGCACGGCCGAGTTCTATTCCGTGGCCGTCACCAACAACTATCAGGAGGCCGATACTGGCACGAAGATGATTCATATCGGCAAAAACACCAAGTCGACCATTATCTCGAAGGGCATCTCCGCCGGTCATTCGCAGAACAGCTACCGCGGCCTTGTCCGTGCTGCCGCTACGGCTGAGAATGCACGCAACTATTCCAGTTGCGACTCGCTGCTGTTGGGCTCCGACTGTGGTGCCCACACCTTCCCCTATATGGACGTGAAGAACCCCACGGCTATTTTCGAGCACGAGGCTACGACCTCGAAAATCTCCGAGGACCAGCTCTTCTACTGTAACCAGCGCGGCATCCCCACCGAACAGGCCGTGGGGCTCATCGTCAACGGCTATGCCAAGGACGTGCTCAACAAGCTCCCCATGGAGTTTGCCGTCGAGGCCCGCAAGCTACTCAGTGTCTCGCTGGAGGGAACAGTTGGGTAGACCCCTCCCGACCGCAAGACCCCTCCCGGCCTCCCCTGGAGGGGAGGAGAAGGAAAGTGAAGAAATGAAGAAGTGAAGAATGAAGAATCAAAGAATATGTTAGAAGTAAAGAACCTGCACGCCAAGATAGGCGACAAAGAGATATTGAAGGGCATCGACCTCACTATCAAAGATGGTGAGACACATGCCATCATGGGCCCTAACGGCTCGGGTAAGTCAACACTTTCGGCCGTTCTGGTGGGCAATCCCCTCTATGAGGTCACCGAGGGCGAGGTCTTTTTCAATGGCAAGAACCTGTTGGAAATGAAGCCTGAGGACCGTGCCCATGAAGGGTTGTTCCTCTCGTTCCAGTACCCCATAGAGATTCCCGGTGTGCCTATGACGCAGTTCCTGAAGGCTGCCGTCAACGAGAAGCGCAAATACCAGGGACTGCCCGAGCTGAAGGCTTCGGACTTCATGAAGCTGATGCGCGAGAAGCAGAAGATTGTGCAGCTCGACAACAAGCTGGCCAACCGCTCCGTGAACGAGGGCTTCAGTGGCGGTGAGAAGAAGCGCAACGAGATTTTCCAGATGGCTATGCTCGAACCGAAGCTCAGCATCCTCGACGAGACCGACTCAGGTCTTGATGTCGATGCCATGCGCATCGTGGCCGAGGGAGTGAACATGCTGAAGACCCCGGAGACATCGTGCATCGTCATCACCCACTACGACCGTCTGTTGGAGATGATCCGCCCCGACGTGGTCCATGTGCTCTATCAGGGCCGTATCGTGAAGACGGCAGGCCCCGAACTGGCACAGGAGATACAGGAAAAGGGCTATGACTGGATAAAGGAGGGACTATGAGCGAGCAGCAATACATTGACCTCTACCGCCAGTGCCGGCAACTGATTTTCGACCATTCGTCGGAAGTCATGAACGCTGTGCGCGACGAGGCCTTCGAGCAGTTCTGCAAGAACGGCTTCCCCTCGAAGAAGGTGGAACGCTATAAGTACACCGATATCCAGAAGCTCTTTGCGCCCGACTATGGTCTGAACCTGAATCGGCTGAATATTCCTGTCGACCCCTATGAGACCTTCCGTTGCGATGTACCCAATTTGTCAACATGTCTCTATTTTCTGGTCAATGATGCTTTCTATAGAGACGACAAACCCAAGGGGCAACTTCCCGAGGGTGTCATCATCGATTCCCTATGCAACCATCCTGACATCGTTGCTCGCTATTACGGCAAACAGGCCAAGAGCAGCGAGGATGCCGTCACCGCCCTGAATACGATGCTGGCACAGGACGGCCTCTTGGTCTATGTGCCAAAGCAGGTGGTCGTCGACAAGACTATCCAGGTCATAAACATCCTGAAGGCTCCCCCCCTCACGGGAAGGGCTGAGGGAGGCGCTCTCATGGTGAACCGTCGGGTGCTCATCGTGGCTGAAGAGGGTGCCGAGGTGAAGCTGCTCTTCTGCGACCATACGGCCGACGACCGTCAGTTCCTGACGACACAGGTCATCGAGGTCTTTGCCGGTGAGAACGCCCAGATAGACCTCTACTGTCTGGAGGAGACCCATGCCAGGAACGTGCGTGTGAGCAATGTTTACGTACGTCAGGAGCGCAGCAGCCGTGTGCGCCACAATGTGATCACCCTTCATAATGGCGTGACCCGCAACAAGCTCGACCTGTTGCTGGCCGGCGACGGAGCCGAGTGCCAGCTGGGCGGCTGTGTCATTGCCGACAAGCAGCAGCATGTTGACAACAACACACTCGTCGTACACGAGGCGCAGCACTGCACCTCTAACGAGCTCTATAAATACGTGCTCGACGGGCAGGCCACGGGAGCCTTTGCCGGTCGTGTCTATGTGGCCCACGGCGCACAGAAGACCACTTCGCAGATGACCAACCAGAACCTCACCGCTACCCCCGAGGCCCGTATGTACACCCAGCCCATGCTCGAGATCTATGCCGACGACGTGAAGTGCGCCCATGGCTCCACCGTCGGTCAGCTCAGCGATGCCGCCCTGTTCTACATGCGTCAGCGCGGCATTCCAGAGAAGGAGGCGCGCATGCTGCTGCAAGTGGCTTTCGTCCGCGAGGTCATCGACCAGATAGAGCTGGTCCCGCTGCGCGACCGTCTGCACTATCTCATCGACAAGCGTTTCCGTGGTGAGCTCAACAAGTGTACCGGCTGCAAGCTCTGCCGATAGCAAAAAGGGGAACCACACCTTGGTTGTGCGGTTCCCCTCGTTACGTACTCTCCTCTATCCCATACAAGACACAGTCCCCAGTGCCGTCAGGGCTGCTGTGAGAATGCTCACAATCACCTGAATGATTGTTTTTACCCCAAAAATGAAATCTCTCCAGATTATTCTTGTTAAAAATTGCCGCATCTTTTATATTAGTTGTTCAACTATCGGAAGTTGATATGATGAAGACAAAAACAATAAAAACACCACTCATGATGGCAAAAATATCTCCCGCTTGTTGCTGAAATGAGCGGGATTTTTTTGTATTGCATCTGTCTTGCAGATCTGTGCTATGTGAAGAGAATCAGGTAGAGGGTTAAAAGGGCAATATCAACGGCGACGAGACGTTATAAGAATATATGGACGAAGATAAGGATTTCCTCCGACAGGACAACAACTACCGGACGTTGAAGGCATTTCAGAAGGCGGAGTGCATCTACGACGTGACATACTACTTTGCCAATACGTTCCTGAAAGTGGGCGACCGCACGATTGACCAGATGGTACAGGCGGCACGCAGCGGTAAGCAGAACCTGGCGGAGGGGAACATCGACGGTATCACCTCGCGCGAGATGGAGCTGAAACTGACCAACGTGAACCGTGCATCGCTGCACGAGCTGCTGCTTGACTACGAGGACTACCTGCGCGTGCGTGGGCTGGAGCAATGGGCGTATGACGACCCTCGCTGCGTGCAGACCCGTGCTTTCTGCAAGGCTCATCTCGACTCTGCCGTCTATCGCGAGAAGATCAAAGAGCGCTCCGACGAGACCATCGCAAATATCGCCATCACGCTCATCCACCAATGCGACATTCTTATCCGCGGGCTCATAGAGTGGAAGAAGCGCGACTTCCTGGAAAAGGGCGGCATCAAGGAGGAGATGTATAAGGCACGGAAGGACTGGCAGCAGAAGAACGGTGCGTACGGGAAGATTCCGTATGAGGGTAATGGGCGTTATGGGTCTAATGGGGGTAATGGGTCTAATGGGCAAAGACCCACTCAGCCCACTCAACCCATAAAGCCCATAGATCCCAGCCGGCCCATAAAGCCCACTCACCCCATAAATCCCGACGAATAGAGACCTAACAATCATTAACAAAATATCTCCCGCTTGTTGCTGAAATGAGCGGGTTTTTAGTAAGTATTATTTCCGAGGGAATTTCCTTGTTTTTCAAGGAAAAGTTGTATCTTTGCAGCATAGAAACCCCAGTGATGGAGATTAAGAAAATTTAGCTCACGCCTACCGAGATTTGGGTGCAAACGGCCGATGGCCGCTAGGCCTGTGAGCGTTTTGCCAACTACGCCGGCCTCCGTAATGCCACCCCTAGCGAGCGCGAACAATATACGCTCTCGCCCTTTGGCATCCACTGGGAACATTTGGACGAAGACTTGTGCTTCGAGGGCTTCTTCAAGCAGGAAGGCCGCGAGACAGCATAGCATCCAAACATTTCCTCCCACAAGAAAAATATCCGCCGAGACATCCATAAGATGTTTCGGCGAATTTGTATTCGTTCGTTTCATGATGATTGGTTTCAGTTAAATTGAGTGCGGAAGTGGGGCGGTCTGAAACGGAGATTAGGTCGATGGGGAATTAACGATTATCGTTATCGTTGAATTCGGTGCTACGCTTTTTTGTACTCCTGCGGATAGATGCCGGTGACGCGCTTGAAGTAGCGGCAGAAGTTGGCGGTGGTGGGGAAGCCGAGCTGGAAGGCGGTCTCCTTCACCGTCTGATGGGGATTGGTGTCCATGATGCGCTTGGCCTGCGTCACCACATACTGCTGAATCCATTCCAAGGGCGAGAGTCCGTTGCTGTAGCGGCGGAACACCTTCGAGAAATAGCGCGCGTCGTAGTCCAGCAGGGCGGCATAGTAATTGACATTGCGGTTCTCGCGGTAGTGCTCCACGACCAGGTCGCAGAACTGCGAGTATAGCTTCGCCGAAGCGTTCTTCGTCCACTCACGGTCCTGCTCGCGTCGGTAGTAGTTGATGAACTCGTAGCCCACTGCCATGTGCGACAGTAGCATCTGCTGCCTCAGCTGCAGGTCCTCAATGTTGTGTGAAGCAATGGCCTCCAGCATTTCTATCAGCGCCATCATGCGCGTGGCTTGCACGTCGGTCAGACAGCAGTGGGGCGCGCGGTTGAACTTGTCAGAGTCGTGGCTGAAGGCATGTGCCTTCAGCTCGTTGAACATCTCCTCTGAGATGATCACTCTTGCATAGGTGTAATCGTCAGAACACGATACGCGTCGCAGGACATGGCCGGGCAGGAGTATTCCGAAGTTGTTCTTTTCGATCGACAATTCCTGCATGTCGAACTTGACGCGAGCCGTGCCTCGCAGACACAAAAGAAGAATGACGTGCGGAAACACTATGTCCACACCGATCTCAGAGAGCCCGTGTATCTCTTTTTCCACATGCACCCCGTTCTGCTCAGCGTATTGAATCACACGGGCTGATTCCTCGTCTATTTGCCTCATACTTTGTCCGTTTACGGCTGCAAAGTTACAACTTCCTCTCAAATTAAAGCAATAAAATCACACATTTTGGTAACACAAAGGTGAAAATTGGTAGTATTTTCTCTCCGCAACCACTTGGACGAGTCACATAAAAGCAGTATCTTTGCACTCGTGTTGTAGGATATACGACAATACAATCAAAAATCTAAAAACACTACCAATAACCGAAATATCATTTATCTATTAATTATTAACTATTAAACATTTAAGATTATGAAGAAATTCTTTACTCTATTTTTTGCTACGCTCATGAGTATGAGCATGTTTGGTCAAAAAGAGTACGTAGTCGCGTGGGTTAATGCACCAGTAGATGGCAAACCAGCGAGCGTCAATATCGCTGGCTCCTTCAGTGAAGAAGGCACAGCTGTAGAACTCCTTGATAATGGTTGGTTCATTATCAAAGTTGAAGCTACTCAAGATGACACATTCAAGTTATGCGATGCCTCGAACAAGGACATGGTTCTCTGCCAAAAAGTCGATAACCAATGGGTACAGGCAGTCTTCAAGTTTGGTGATGTGTGGACGGATGACTCTTATAAAGGAACCCCCTGCAAATCGTTTGAGCTCGATTTGAGTGATGCTCAGAAGTACGCATGGATGGAGGGTAAGCCCGATCTAAGCTCTGTCAACACAGTCACTGCAAAGACAAACATTAAGGTTGCCAAGATGATGCGCAACGGTAAGGTGCTGATTGTCCGCGGTGGCAAGACCTATAACGTAATGGGTACAGAAGTACGTTAACCCGTTAAATCATACATTGAAATAGCCTTGCAGAATTTTTTCTGCAAGGCTATTTTTGTACCATTATAACTTAAAAGGGACAGTAGGGACAGGTGAGCGTTTCGCTTGATGGCTGATGGCATCAAGAAGCAGCTGGATAAGATGAAGAAAGCAAAGCGCATCAAGCATGTTGGACCAACGAAAGGTGGTCATTGGGAAATCATAACAGAATAAAGCTAGGATACTTCAATCATGTACATATACGATCAGATACGGGAAGATTCCATAAATCCCGACAAATAGAGACCTAACAATCATTAACAGAAATATCCCCCGCTTGTTGCTGTGATGTGGCAGAGGCGCTGGGATACAAAAACACCCACGACTCGCTGAAGTCCATCGATAAGCTCCAAATGATTACGCTGACTCCGACCAATCGAATGTCAGGACATGTATTTATGAATCGTTAATCGAAATATAGGTTGTCAGGTTGTCAAAATGCCGTATTGTAGGGAGTATGACAACCTTTATTGAGGTTGACAGGTTGACAGAAGGTTGACAGGAATATGAATATGCTTGTTGAGAAGAACGAAAAGGCGTAGTTATACATAAATTCTCGAGAGAATTTATGCACAAGTGCCTTGTTTAGGGCTTGAAAAGCTATGGATTGCATGTAAATTCTCGAGAGAATTTCGGGGTAATGGAACGGTTTTTGCAGATAAAAGGTATAGATAACAGAGTTAAGAAGCATCTTTAATGCCTAAAACAAATATGTACGATCAGACAAGAATCAAGATGAAATATCTCTTCCACAATGAGTGGAAAGAAAAGTTTGTAGCCTGGGTGAAAAGCGACGCCGCTATGCTGTCGCTTTGAATTGACAACCTTCTGACAACCTGTCAACCTCAATAAAGGTTGTCAAACTATTTGTTATAAACGGTTTTGACAACCTGACAACCTTTCTCAAAACAAATTACTATATCTTGCTCTGGAAGGTGTGCCACATGGCTGTCGTTGCCGTCCATCTTTTTTGCAGGTTTCAATTATTCTGTGTACCTTTGCACCGGCTTGAGAAGAAACAGGTCTTTAAATATTTTACCAAACGGAGAGAAAAGAAGATGTACGACGTTTATAAAATTCGCGAGGACTTCCCCATATTGTCTCGGGAGGTCTATGGAAAACCACTGGTCTATCTGGATAATGCTGCTACCACGCAGAAACCCCTCTGTGTGCTCGATGCCATGCGTGAGGAGTATCTGAATGTGAATGCCAACGTGCACCGTGGCGTGCATTATCTCTCCCAGCAGGCCACCGACCTGCATGAGGCCGCTCGCGAAAAAGTGCGTGCTTTCATCCATGCCGAAAAGACCAGCGAGGTCATCTTCACCCGTGGCACCACGGAGAGCATCAACCTCGTGGCACAGACTTTCTGCGAAGCCTTCATGAAAGAGGGCGACGAGGTGTTGGTCACCGACATGGAGCATCATTCAAACATCGTACCCTGGCAGCTGCAGGCGCAGAAGCGTGGCATCGTGGTGCGCCACCTGCCTATCACCGACCGTGGTGAGCTGGAGGGTTGCGAGGCTGGTTCCGTTAGTCGCGACTTAGTCGCGCCCTACCTGACGGAGCGCACCCGCTTGGTGAGCCTGGCCCATGTGAGCAATGTGCTGGGTACCGTGAACCCCGTGAAGGAGATTATCGCCCTGGCCCATGAGCGCGGCATCCCCGTGCTCATCGATGGTGCCCAGAGTGCGCCCCACATGGCCATCGACGTGCAGGAGCTGGACTGTGATTTCTTTGCTTTCAGCGGACATAAGATGTATGGCCCTACGGGTATCGGTGTGCTCTATGGCAAGGAGAAATGGCTGGAGCAGTTGCCCCCTTATCAGGGTGGCGGCGAGATGATAGACCGCGTGTCGTGGGAAAAGACCACCTTCGAGCAGTTGCCCTTCAAGTTTGAGGCCGGCACGCCCGACTATGTGGCTACACACGGACTGGCCACTGCTATCGACTATATCTCCTCTATTGGAATTGATGCCATCGCGGCTCATGAACACGAACTTACCCGTTACTGCATGGAGCAGTTGCGTACTGTTCCCGGCATGCGTCTCTTTGGCGAGGCCGAGCAAAAGGATGCCGTCGTTTCCTTCCTTGTGTCGTCTCCCCAAGGGGGAGGTGAGGGGGGCTTTATCCATCATCTGGACATGGGCACACTGCTCGACCGTCTCGGCATTGCCGTGCGTACGGGCCACCATTGTGCCCACCCGTTGATGACCCGTCTGGGGGTGACAGGCACCGTGCGTGCATCCTTTGCCCTTTATAATACAAAAAAAGAGGTGGACACCCTCGTCGAAGGTATCCACCGTGTCAGCAAGATGTTCTGAAATTCTTCACTTTTCACTTTTCACTCTTCACTTTTCACTTTTCACTTTTCACTCTTCCCTCAACTCCTCTCTACACTTCAGGAGGGCTGTAAGCAGCCAGCAGATGCAGACAATGCGTAGCAGGAACGAGCAGTCAGTGGGAAACACCGTCATGATGAAGGCCAGCTGAGCGTTGAGCAGGCAGAGTACCTGCTTGCTGTTCAGTTCGCGCTCCAATACTTTATTGTAGTAAAGGGTAATGTCATCGACAGGGCGCTTCATGGCAGCCTGCATCAGGTTAAAGAACTTGTTGAGCTTCTGTTCGCGGTCGGTAAGGATCATTTCGTTGGTCATAGTCTTTCTTTTTTATTTGTTAGTTATTCGTTTCTGGGTGCAAAATAAGACCTTTAGTGTGCACAAAAGGTTCATAAGTCGAACTTTTTGTGTTAAATAATCGCGGATTTAACATTGTTTTAACAAAAATGCAATAAAAAGCCCCTCTTCCCGTTCTGAGAACAAGGAGCAAGAACCAACAAGAAGAATTCATGAAAGAGAAACTGACGTTAGTGAAGGTAGGCGGTGCTGTGGTAGAGGACGAGGCACAGCTGCAACAGTTGTTGAAAGACTTTGCTGCCATTGAAGGCCGTAAGGTGCTGGTGCATGGCGGTGGCCGGCGTGCCACGCAGGTGGCTTCGCGTCTGGGCATTGAGTCGCAGATGGTGGGCGGTCGTCGCATCACCGATGCGCAGATGCTTGAAGTGGTGACGATGGTCTATGGCGGACTGGTCAACAAGCACGTAGTGGCCATGCTGCAAGCCGAGGGAATGAAAGCCATCGGTCTGACGGGTGCCGACGGTGACGTGATCCGTTCGCACCGTCGTCCTGTGAAGAATGGTATCGACTACGGTTTTGTGGGCGACGTAGATAACGTTGCATACGAGACATTAAGCCACCTGATAGAGCAGGGCATGGTGCCCGTGCTGGCTCCGCTCACCCACGACGGACAGGGAAACATGCTCAACACCAATGCCGATACCATTGCCTCGGAAGCTGCTAAGGCGCTGGCCAAGGTCTACGACGTGACCCTTATTTTCTCTTTTGAGAAGAAGGGCGTGCTCAGCAATCCCGATGACGACGATTCGGTGATTCCTACTATCACCCATGCCGACTTTGAACGTTACAAGGCCGATGGTACCATATCGGGCGGCATGTTGCCCAAGATCGAGAATGCCCTGGCTGCCGTTGATGCCGGAGTGAGTAGGGTGATCATAACGCTGGCCACTCAATTAGACGGCAATCATGGCACTATGATTTGTTGATGTTTTTCGCGAAAATTTCTAAAGGAAAGACTTTGCTCTTTCGGGAAAACGATGTAACTTTGCACCCGATTTGCCACGAATGGCTTATCAAGGGGTGCTGGCCTGTGTGGGCTGGCTGAGAACAGACCCTTCAGAACCTGATGCGGGTAATGCCGACGTAGGGATGATAAGATAGAGGTACAGGTTTTCTCTCCCCCTGTTTTTATTAAAAAAAATACAGGATGAAAAGAACATTGTTTTTAGGAATGATGCTGTCGGCCCTGAACGTGGCCGCAGCCGATGTGGATGCCGACGGGCAGTCGGCAGTAGATTCGTTGCAGACGGTAGAGCTGCAGAATGTGCAGGTGCGCTCCACGCGCGCCTCGAAGAAGACCCCGATGGCGTTCAATGACATGAGCATCGAGCAGATCAAGGCCGTGAACTACGGTCAGGATGTGCCTTATTTGCTGTCGCTGACTCCGTCGGTGACGATGACCAGTGATGCCGGCAACGGCATTGGCTACACCTCGCTGCGCGTGCGCGGTACCGACCCCTCACGCATCAACATCACGGCCAACGGCATCCCCCTGAACGATGCCGAGAGTGCCACGGTGTTCTGGGTGAACATGGGCGACTTTGCCAGCAGTGTGCAGTCCATGCAGATACAGCGCGGCGTGGGCACATCGACCAACGGTGCAGGTGCCTTCGGGGCCACCCTGAACATGCAGACCGAGAACATTGGCACGCAGTCCTACGTGGGACTCGACCTGAGCGGCGGCTCCTACTATTCGCACAAGGAGACCGTGCGTTTCGGAACGGGACTCATCGACGGGCATTGGGGCTTGCAGGGCCGCCTTTCTGACATCGGCTCGAAGGGCTATCTCGACCGTGCCTCGACCAAGCTGAACTCCTATCTGCTGCAGGCAGGCTACTTCGGCGACAATACGGTAGTAAAACTGATTACCTGGAACGGGGTGGAGGAGACCTATCATGCCTGGAACTACACTTCCAAATACGAACAGGACCGCTATGGCCGCAGCTATAACTCATGCGGTGTGATGGGCTACGATGCCGCAGGCAATCCCACTGGCTACTACAACGACCAGACCGACAACTACCACCAGCAGAACTATCAGCTGTTGTGGAACCAGCTGCTCTCACGCATGTTGAGCATGAACGTCGGCCTGCACTACACCAAAGGACAGGGCTATTACCAGCAGTACCAGAGTGCCGACGTGCAGGCTCTCTATGGAAAGTCGTGGGTGACGTTCGGCATGAGCACCGACGATACGGTGATAGAGGATCTTGTTGACCAGCAGAAGATGGATAATGATTTCTACGGGGTGGTGGCCTCGCTGAACTATAACAACCGTCAGAACCTGCAGGCTACCTTCGGTGGCGGATGGAACCACTATAGCGGCGACCAGTTCGGTCATATCGTGTGGATCAAGCCGAATGTGGTCACGACGGTTCCCACACCTGAAGCCCTCTCTCCCGATTTTGAATACTATCGCAACCATGCCGTCAAGACCGACTTCAATGTCTATGGAAAAGTGAGCTACGACCTGTTTTCGGGCATGAACGCCTTCGTCGACCTACAGTACCGCCATGTGGGGTACAAGCTGCAAGACCCCACTGTGGCATACGGTGTGAATGCCGACAAGAGCTATGTCGTTGACAACAAATATAACTTCTTCAATCCTAAGTTCGGTGTGAACTACGACATCACCGCCCAGCACAAGGTGTATGCCTCGTATGGCATCGGTCATAAGGAGCCTGTGCGCAACAACTTCATGCAGCAGGTGGCCAATGCCGGCAATCCCGATGCTGTGGCAAGGGCCGAGCGGTTGGGCGACCTGGAGGCCGGCTATAAGTTCCAGAGCCGCCAGTTTACGGCTGGCATCAACGCCTACTGGATGGACTACAAGGACCAGTTGGTGCTCACGGGCGAGCTGAACGCTATCGGCGAGGCGCTGACAAAGAATCTGGACAAGAGTTTCCGCTTGGGCGTTGAGGTCGAGGCCGCCTGGATGCCCGTTGAATGGTTCCGCTGGGATGCCAATGCCACTTGGAGCCGCAACCGCGTGAAGGACATGGTAGTCACCCTGACTGACGGCACCAACGTCAACATCGGTGACCAGCCGTTGGCCTTCTCGCCCGACCTGATCTGCAACAATATCTTCACTTTCACCTACAAAGGACTGAAAGCGGCTGTGCAGAGCCAGTACATCGGTGACCAGTATCTCACGAACACGGGCTTCAAGGAGATGGAATGCACCGATGAAAACGGAAACACCACGCATGAGACCCTGCTGCTGAAGAAGCATTTCAATACCAACGTCGATTTCTCCTACGCCTTTGCCCTGAGGCAGTTGGGCATGAAGGAAGCAACGGTCGGTCTGACCCTCTACAATATCTTCAGTGCCAAGTACGACAACAACGGATGGGCTGCTCCCCAGTTGGTCAGCGACAACGGCACAGTGAAGGCCGTCAATGCTTGGGGCGTGCGCGACAGCGGTGCTGCGGGCTTCGCTCCCTCGGCTCCCTTTAACATGATGGCTCATCTCTCCCTCACTTTCTAATATGACCCTCGACTGGCTCGACATCATCACCACTATCCTCGGTTTGCTCTACATCTGGCTGGAGTACCGCGCCCACATCGCCCTTTGGGTGGTGGGCATCGTGATGCCTGCCCTCGATGTGTGGCTCTACTACACCCACGGCCTTTATGGGGATGCAGGCATGGCCGTCTACTACATGCTGGCAGCCTGCTATGGTCTCTGCATCTGGAAGTTCAAGAAGACACGCAAGAAGAAAGAGCCGCTACCCATCATCCACATGCCCCGCCGTCAGTATCTCCCTGTAGCCGTGTTTTTCGTTGTGGCGTGGGGTACCATCTACTACGTGCTCATTACTTGGACTGACTCCACCGTCCCCGTACTCGATTCCTTCACCAATGCCCTGTCGTTCGTCGGTATGTGGGCGTTGGCACGTAAGTATCTGGAGCAGTGGTTCTTCTGGATTGTCGTCGATGCCGTCTGCACCTTTCTCTATATTCAGAAAGGCATTCCCTTCAAAGCCGGTCTCTACGGACTTTATATCGTCATTGCTGTGCTGGGGTATTTCAAGTGGAAGAAAATGACTAAGAAGACCCACCCCCGACCCCTCCAATAGAAGACCCACCCCCAACCCCTCCCTGTTGAGGGAGGGGAGTTGATAGACTCGTAAGATAGAAAAAAGTTGAAATCCCAGTATACGTGTAAAATAGAAAAGAGTATGATAGACACTCCTTATCAACTATTGCAGAAGTCTGACAATGTAACTAACCTTACTCCCCTCCCTCAACAGGGAGGGGTAGGGGGAGGGTCTTGTGGGGGAGGGTCTTGTGGGTCTTCTCCCTTCTGTGTCATCCTTGCCGATGGTGAGCAGCCCGAACATGAAGTACCCCTGCGCCTGTTGCAGGAAGCTCCCTATATCGTCTGTTGCGACGGGGCCATCCAGCGGTGTGACTTTGCCGATGCCGTGGTGGGCGATGGCGACAGCATCCCCTCGTGGGCACGTGAGGAGTACGACTTCATGTTCCATCAGGAAAACGAGCAGGATGACAACGACCTGACCAAGGCCACCCGCTTCTGTATCAAGAAAGGCTTCCGCCGCATCGTCTACCTCGCTGCTACCGGTCGGCGCGAAGACCACACATTGGGCAATATTTCCCTCCTCATGCGCTATGCCCGTGAGTTCGGCATCGAGTCCCTCATGGCCACCAACTACGGCTGGTTCGTTTCTGTTATGGCCGCTCCTCCCACCAACGGGCTTCCGTCAGTCCCCTGTTCCCGCTCTTTTTCCTCTTTTCCTGGTCAGCAGGTCAGCATTTTCAACTTTGGTTGCACGGTGTTACGCACCGAGGGGTTGCGCTATGATGGCTACCCTTTCACTTCCTGGTGGCAGGGAACGCTGAACGAAGCCACTGCCGACCACTTCAGTATCGTGGCCGATGGTGATTATCTCGTATATCGTACTTACGAAAGTAAGTAAAGAAAGTTAAAATATCTAAAAAGGCTATTATCTTGCAATTTGCGGATAGTATTTTTTTATTGATTATTAGGTAATTCACATTTTCTTCTTATTTTTGCAAAATAAAAATATGCCTGAAATCCTTGACATTGCTTTTGAATATATGAAGAAACTATTATACCTTCTTATTGTCTTGCTGATGAGCAGTGCTGCAGGAGCCAAGGAAAACGAAAGTGCTGACAGTGAGTACAGGGCTATGGCTAAACGTCCCCGGCCAAGAGCTAAGGTTGCTGTGGTGCTTAGTGGCGGTGGTGCCAAGGGTATGGCCCATGTTGGAGTGCTGAAAGTGCTCGAGAAGGCAGGCATCCCCATCGACATCATTACAGGTACGTCAATAGGCAGCATTGTGGGCGGCCTCTATTCCATAGGCTATAATGCCCATTCGCTCGACTCACTGGTAAAGACGCTCGACTGGAGTTATGTAATCACCGATAGGGAGAATCTGCGCAATCAGAGCCTCAGTGACCGTAGAAAGCAGAATACTTATGTCATTTCGACGGACAAGCCCGTAGGCAAGCGTAACAAGAATGCCGGAGGATTTATCAAGGGCAAGAACCTTGCCGAGTTGTTCCAGCGACTATGTAGCGGATATACCGACTCCCTCAACTTCTCGCGCGACCTGCCCATAAAGTTTGCCTGTGTGGCTACGAACATTATGGACAATAGCGAGGTGGTGTTCCATAGTGGCCGTCTGCCGCAGGCTATGCGTGCCTCAATGGCCATTCCTGCTGCCTTCTCGCCTGTCAGGATGGGCGACATGGTGCTGGTCGATGGCGGTATGCGCAACAACTACCCTGTCGATGTGGCCCGTAAAATGGGAGCCGACATCGTCATCGGCATAACACTGTCAGGTAAGCAGAAGACTGCGGACGAAATTACTGGTACGATGAGTGTCGTGGGTCAGATTATCGATATGAATTGTGTAAATAAGTATGAGGAGAACATCGCTATCACTGACCTTCATATCAATGTAGACCCCCGAGACTATTCTACGGCCAGTTTCTCAGCAGCTGCTATCGACTCCCTGGTGCGTTACGGCGAGGAGGAGGCTATGCTCCATTGGGATGAGATTATGGCCTTGAAGAAGCGCATAGGTATTGATGAGACATTCCAGCCTAAGCTTCTTCATCCGTTACGTCCGAATGTGATGACCGAGCGTCAGCACGTTACGGGCTATACGTTTGAGAACATGACACCTCAGGATGAGCGCTTCCTGCGCCAGAAGTTCCACCTGAGGAACGACGCTGCAAAGGGTAAGGTAATTGGCTGCGACAGTATCGATGCCCAACTGGAACAGCAGCTGACGACCTCCATGCGTGTAGACCTGTTCTACAATACGGCTGAGTGCCGGCTGGTGCCCGATGGCGACGGAGTACACGTCATCCTCTCTGCCGGCAGTCGCAAGTCGATGCAGCTGCACGGCGGTGTGCGTTATGACACGGAGGAGAATGCTGCTCTGCAGGTAGGGCTCGACATCCCCTTGAAGACGGCTGTTCCTGTCAATACTGAATTCACCCTTCGTTTGGGTAAGCGACTGATGGCACGAGGTGAGATTACCATCCATCCCACCAGTTTCACCCGTCCTACGTTAAGCTATACTTATCGTCGTAACGATGTGGATGTGTATACCAACGGTGACCTTGACTATAATATCCGTTACAATCAGTTGCAGGCTGAGTTCCTGCCTATCAACTTCAATCTGCGCCATTTTGACCTGCAGATGGGCTTGCGATGGGACTATATGCACTATCGTAACAAGCTCGGTTCGGAAACGGCAAAACTGGTGAAACTCAGGAATGAGTATTTCTTCAGCTATCGCGCCCGATTGAACTATAACAGTGAGGATAACTGGTACTTCCCTACGCGTGGTGCCCGTTTCATGGCCGAGTATGCCTACCTGACCAACAACTTTGCCAAGCTCAATGAGCTTGCTGATGATGGAACGAAAATAGGCAAGAAGACGGGTATGAGCGAAGTCAGTGCCAGCTGGCGTAAGTCGTTCTCGTTCAACAGCCGCTTTACGCTCCAGCCGATGTTCTATGGTCGCCTGCTTTTCGGCTCTGTCACCCCTCTCGTCTTTGGCAATACCATCGGTGGCGACTGGTTTGCCCATTATGCTGAACAGCAAATGCCCTTTGCCGGTATTGGTAATATGGAATATGTGGCCAAGCAACTTGTGGCATTCCAGCTGCAGGCGCAGCAACGCATAGGCGGCAACAGCTATGTGCTGTTACGTTTTGCAGCCGCCCAGGAGTCGGATGAGCTGAAGACCGTTTCAGACAATACGAGCATTTTGGGCTATCAGGCAGCCTATTATTACAATACTATCGTTGGTCCTCTCGGAGCATCGCTCGGTTACAGCAATCGAACCAATGCACCCTATCTGTTCCTTAACTTCGGATATGAATTCTGATAAAGGCTAAACAGACGATTTTTTGAACAATAATACCGTATGACTATGGCTAAGATTAAGACAATTGGTATTCTTACATCGGGTGGCGATGCTCCTGGCATGAATGCAGCCATCCGTGCCGTGACACGTGCAGGTATCTGCAATGGATTTAATATTAAAGGCATCTACCGTGGCTATGACGGATTGATAAAAGGCGAGGTGAAGAGCTTTACCACTGAGGATGTCAGTGGCATCATCACCAGAGGCGGTACTATCCTGAAAACAGCCCGAAGCAAAGAGTTCATGACGAAGGAAGGCATGCAGAAAGCCTACGAGACCTGCCAGCGTGAAGAAATCGATGCTCTGGTGGTCATTGGCGGAAACGGTTCGCTGACAGGTGCCCGCAACTTTGGCATGGAGTTCGACTTCCCTTGTATTGGCCTGCCCGGTACCATCGACAATGACCTTTATGGTACGGATGCTACTATCGGCTATGATACGACGATGAACACCATTATGGAGTGTGTTGACCGTATCCGTGATACGGCAAACTCGCATGAGCGTATCTTCTTTGTCGAGGTGATGGGTCGCGATGCCGGCTTTTTGGCACAGAATTGTGCCATTGCCTGTGGTGCTGAGGCTGCCATCGTTCCCGAGGAGGTTACTGACGTAGACCAGCTGGCTGCTTTCATGGGACGAGGCATCCGCAAGTCGAAGAAGTCGTGTATCGTCATTGTGTCGGAGAGTCCCAAGTGCGGTGCCCTCTACTATGCCGACCGTGTAAGACATGAGTTCCCCGAGTTTGATGTGCGTGTGTCCATCCTCGGCCACCTGCAGCGTGGCGGAACCCCGTCGGCTCGCGACCGCATTCTGGCCAGCTGTACGGGCGTTGGCGCTATCGAAGCCATCATGCAGGGACAGCGTAACATTATGGTAGGCGTGCGCAACAACGATGTGGTCTACGTACCCTTCTCCGAGTGTATCCGCACCGACAAGCGCTTTGACAAGCGTCTCATCACGGTGCTTGACGAACTGAGCATTTAATCATAATGAATAAATATGAGGAAGAGCCTGTTAATAGGTATAGCCGCTCTGCTTACGTCTTGCAGCGATATGTTTGATGTCCACCCCTATGATGTGAACTTCAAGGGTGAGACGGGCATCAACGCCAAGCAGATAGCAATGATTGAGACGGCATTTGCCAATAAGGACACTTTGCGCGTGGCATTCATTAGCGATTCACACTATTGGCTGTCAGATTTGTGTGATGAGGTGGCCGACCTGAATCGCAGGACGGATATCGACTTCGTTGTTCACTGTGGTGACTTGACGCAAACAGGCATGGCGAAGGAGTTTGAACTTTCGCGCGACATTTTGTTGGATCTTCGCTATCCTTTTGTGGCTCTTATTGGCAATCATGATTTTCTCGGTACGGGCAATCAGGCATACGAGGTGATGTATGGCGACATCGACTTTTCCTTTATTGCCGGCGGGCTGAAATTCGTCTGTCTGAATACCAATGCGACGGAGTATGACTATCTTGCTGCTGTTCCCAACTTCGACTTCATGGAGGAAGAGGTGGTGAAAGACTCGGCCAGATTCGACCGAACCGTGCTTGTCATCCATGCACCACCCTTTAGTGACCAGTTCAATAATAATGTGCGTAAAGCCTTCAGGCGTTACCTTGATTTCTTCCCTAAGCTACAGTGTTGCATCTACGGTCATGAGCATTATGATACAGTCTCTGACCTGTATGGAGATGGATTGATGTTCTATGCCATCGATAGTGCCAATCACCGTAATTACCGTATATTCACCTTTACTCCTAACGGCTATGAGCAAGAACAGATTTTTTATTAGTATTGTCTTACTGTTGTTTGCTATGCCGATGATAGCTGATGACAGTATCTATGTAGAGGGGAAACAAAGTAAGTACGATCTTCGTTCCATTCACATCCGTCAGCATTGGGCCGCATTGATTCCAACGCGCTTCGTCGTCCAGAATGCAGGCAACATGGGGCAGCTGTCTGCAGGAATAGGATGGGCTTATGGCAAGCGTGGACAGTGGGAGACCGACCTCCTTCTCGGTTATATCCCCAAGCACCAGTCTTCCCGTATGAAACTGACAATGACACTGAAGGAGAATTACATTCCCTGGAGCTTTAATGTCAGCCGTATCTTTCCCTCGGTGAATAAAAAATTACTTGAGCTGTGGTCTCTTGAGCCGCTTACTGCGAGTGTTTACCTGAACACAGTTTACGGTCATGAGTTTTGGAAGAGTCAGCCAGGTCGCTATCCCGACAAATATTACCGTTTAACATCAACCAAGTTCCACCTGAACATCGCTCTTGGCCAGCGTATCACATTTAACATTCCGGAGAAGAAGCGAAGAAGAAGCCAAAGTATGTCACTGTTCTATGAAATCGGCACCTGCGACCTCTATATCCGCAATAAGATAGAGGATAGCTATGTTCCCCTGAAAGATATCATGAGCTTGTCTATCGGCGTGAAATTCCATACTTTATAATACAAGGCAGATGAAACGATATGGCATCATAGTGTTGGGTGTTCTTATTTCTTCGGAACTCTTTGCAGGGAATCCGGTGAAGTGGCTGTTGACTGGTGCCGACAGTCTGCTGCTGAAGATGTACAATAAGAAGGACTACGACACGTCCTATATTGTGCGCTCTCCCGGCAAGATCGGCCTGAAGGCATGGGGCAATGTGTCGGGAGCGAAGCTAAGGGCTTTTGGCGATGAAATGAAAGGTACGCTGCGGACTGACAAAAAGGCAACCCTGAGCATGGAGCTTGGCTATTGCGACTTGGCATTGGAGTTCGCCTTGAACCCTGCCAGCCTGAGCGGACGCAACAAGGACTTTGAGCTGAACTTCAACTTCTATACCCGGCGCTTTGTCCTTGATTTGAGCTATCAGACGGCCAAGACCGCAGCAGGCGATGTGTATTACCGGGGCAATGAGACTTACGTGGAGCGAGGCTGGCTGTCCACCAAGATGCTGAACCTTGATGCCTACTACATCTTCAACTACCGCAGGTTCTCTTACGATGCTCCTTTCTGTCAGCTTTTTGTGCAGAAACGCTCGGCAGGCTCATGGCTGGCAGGACTCTCGTATCAGGGCGGGAGTATCAGTACCACCGATGCCATCCCTGCCGGCATTCCTGTCTCGGAGTTCAGGGCACAGCATATCGGTATCGGTGGCGGTTATGCCTATAATTTCGTGACAGGCCAGCTGATGCAACCGACGGGTGGCCGGAGGTGGCTCTTCCATTTCTCCATTGTACCCAACTTCATCCTGTGGTCCGGTAACATCATCAAGATGAACGGACAGGAAGTGAAGAGCAAGACCAAGTTCCCTACTGTGCTGATGAACGGTCGTGTGGGCATGGTCTATTTCATCAGTCCGCGCCAGTTCGTCGGCATGAACGGTGTGGTGAATAGTCTGTTGAAGCGTAAGACTCACACTGAACTCAAGGAGGATAAATGGTACTTCCGCGTGTTCTACGGTATGAGAATAGGAGAATAATAAAGAATAAAAATATAGCCATTATGAAGAAATTTGTTTTAGCACTGGCTGGAGTCGTTATGATGGCTGCCACGAATGCGCAGACTTCTGACGCAGGGAAGCAAGAACGGAGGCAAGGGTTTGAGTCTAGTGTCGGATTGGGAATTATCACCATCAATGCTGACACAGTAAAGGGCGTACAGCTATCGCCTGTATCTAATATCGCCGATCGTGTTGTGGGTTTTCAGGCATCGGCCTTCAGTAACGTAGCCTATGGAGGCATGAAGGGCATGCAGCTGTCGGGTCTCAACAACATCGTCATCGGTGAAGCCAACGGCTTTGAATTAGCAGCTTTTACCAATCAGAACATCGGTACGTTGAAAGGACTGCAGATGGCTTTCCGTAACGAGACCGACACGCTGCGTGGCATACAGATAGGCTTCTTCAACGCCACACGAGATTATCAGAAAGGTACACAGATCGGTGTAGTGAACTACGCCCGTGACACAATCTCGAAACGCTATGGACTCATCAACGTGAACCCTAAGACCCGCATTGATGTGCTGGCGTTTGCCGGAACCAACTCGAAATTCAATACAGCCTTGCGTTTCCGCAACCGGTCCACTTATAATATAATAGGTGGCGGCACGCACTACATGGGGCTTGATGAGAAATTCTCCGGTACCTTGTTCTACCGTATCGGTCAGTATTTCAATCTCACCCCACGACTGTCGTTGAGCGGCGACGTGGGTTTCTTCCATATCGAGACTTTCCAGGAGCACTCCAAAGAGGCTCCCGAACGCCTCTACTCCTTGGAGGCTCGACTGAATTTGGACTATCAGTTGACCAAGCACGTGGGAATCTTCGGCAGCGTGGGTTATGGTGATACGCGCTACTACAGCCACAGCAGACGTTTCCGTAACCGTATGATTGGTGAGGTGGGACTGACCTACCACTATGCTGGCTTCAACAGTCAGCGCGACAAGTCGCTGCACCTGCATTCCGAAGAGGATATGGAGGCCGGAAGCGACGACCGTTTCGCTCTGCCGCAAAAGCCCAATCTGCTGCGCACGGCAGCCATGATTACGGCATTGAACGCATTCGTGAACCGTTGGGACACTTGGGTGCTCAATGAGGAATTCTCACGGATCAGTCTCCACAGCATAGGCCACAACTTCGAGCACGCTTTTGTATGGGATAACGACAACTTCAACACTAACCTGTTTGCCCATCCCTACCACGGCAACCTCTACTTCAACTCTGCCCGTGCCAATGGCCTGAACTTCTGGCAGTCGTACCCCTGCGCTTTGGGCGGCTCGCTCATGTGGGAGTTCTTCGGCGAGATTACGCCGCCTGCCATCAACGACATGATTGCCACCTCTGTCGGCGGTACCTGTATCGGTGAAATTACCTTCCGCATCAGCGACCTGTTCTACGACGACCGCGAGGTTGGCTTCAGCCGCTTCCTCCGTGAGGTTGGCGGTGCTGTCGTATCGCCTATGAAGGGGCTCAAGCGTGTACTGACGGGTGAGGCTTGGCGCCATAAGGGTCACCACTACCTCTATCATGATTACAGCCGCATTCCTGTGAACTACAGCATTTCGGTGGGTTCGCGCTATCTGGCCGACGACCATGCGCTCTTCCGTGGCGAACACAATCCCTACTTAGAGCTTGCTATGGAGTATGGCGATGCCTACGACAATGAGGAGAACAAGCCCTTTGACTTTTTCCGTTCGAGTGCGTGCTTCGGCTTCTCCAGCAACCAGCCGTTCTTCAGCCGCCTGAACCTCCTGGGTCGTCTCTGGGGTACCCCCATTAGTGATACTGACAACTTCGAGGCCGACTTCGGTATCTTCCAGCATTTCAACTTCTACAACTCCGAGGCTGTGAAGGACGGCACCGACCTCATCCCCTACCGCATCAGCGAGGCCGCCTCTGTGGGTCCCGGCCTCATTTATCGCTTTCCACAGTTGGAGGAACGCATGAATCTGGAGCAGCGCGTCTTTGTCAGCGGTGTCCTGCTGGGTGGTTCGCTTAGTGACTATCTGTATATTCAGGAACGCGACTACAACATGGGTAGCGGCTTCTCGGCCAAGATCCAGACGCACATGGATATCAAGAAGATTGGCTATATGAACATCGATGCCAGCTACTTCCATATCTTTACATGGAAAGGCTACGACCGTTCAGAGTGGGTAGGCAAGGAAGGCTTCGACCTCGACTACACCAATGCTCAGGGCGATCCGGGCAACACCCGCATGATGGCTTTCGATGCCAACTTCGGCCTCTATATCAGCCGTCACATGTCGTTTGACTTCCATACCAGCTACTTCTGGCGTCATGCCCACTACCGTGAAGCACAATTCGAGGACGTAGATGCCAAGACCTTCGAGCTGCGGGCCGGTCTGACTTATAAGCTGTAACCGTCTGGACTTACAACAACAAAAACGCGTTGTGCCGATTGGTACAACGCGTTTTGGTATAGGGGTGCATCCTTTTTCTTAGCGCATCACTTTCACAGTCTTCACCGTACCGTCGCTCATGCGGACGGTCTTCAGCAGCAGCCCTTTGGCGTTGGCTGTTACAGGGCGGCCCTGCAGGTCGGTGTAGCTTTCGCTGACGGACTGTGACTGTCGGGCGGGAGCAGCATCGATTGCAGCCGGATCGCCGTCGACGACGAACCAGCTGATGGGCGACTCGTTTTGCTCGTTGCCCCCCGTATAGATGCTCTGCACGCCAAACTTCTTGACATCCTTCAGGTCGTCGTAGAAGTAGACGGCCGTTCCGCCAAGGTAGAAGTCATAGTCGGCATAATTGTAGGGTACCTGCGTCATGTCTTCCTTCACGTCGCGATAGAGTGTGTTCCTGAAGGTGTAGAGGCTCTGTACGCCGTTCTGCTCTATGTAGAGCTGGTAGTAGAGCTTGTCGGTGAGCAGTGGGGCGTGAGCATCCGATTCCACGGGAATATTGAGCTGCAGCAGTCCGTAGCCGTCGGTGGGGTCGTTGGGATTCACCATGTAGGGTGTATAGTCCGTTACCGAGGGTGTTGCCGGCGTGGCTGCCACATCGGCAATCTTCGTCAGCTTCGCACCTGCATAGAACTCGTAGGGATTGATCTGCGTAGCCGAGCTGTTCAGGGTCAGCAGGTTGCGCGAAGCATATTCTCCCGTTGTCGAGTTGTAGGTGAAAGTGGCTTCGTTGAGCCAGGTGGGGTTCGAGGTGGGATAGTTGGCAGCGGCAAAGTAGAAGTCGTAGCCCATTCCGTAAGGAGTCTTCATCTCACCGTAGTACTGTCCCGAGGCAAAGGTCATCTCGCCGTCGCTGGCATCGCGGATGCCCTCTATCCATGCATAGGGCAGCTGCTTGCAGAGTCCCTGCAGATAGGCCTTGACACCGTTGAATCCCAGCCGCACGTTCTGTTTCAATGGCTCTTGCAGCCACGAGCCGTCGTAGTCCTTGGTGACGAGTGTGGCCGAGAAGAGGTATTCGCTCGTCTGCAGCCCCTCGGGCGGTGTCACCACATCGGGCTTCACGGGCTCCGGGTCGGGGCCGTCGCCATCCTTTACGGTCAGGGCCACATTGGTGAGCATCTGGTAGGCATCGTTGTCGGCCGAGATACAGAAGAGGTAGTAGTCGGTCTGCAAGGCTCCCGTTGCGGTGCTGTAGTTGAACACCATGTCGCACTCTGCGCCGTTGTAGCCGATCATGTAGATCTTCTTGCCGACGTAGTCAGCGACATACTGCCGTTTGGCAAAGGTAGCTGTGCTGCCGCTGACGGTACCCTTGATCCATGCTTGCGGGTCGATGCCGCACAGGCCCTGAATATAGATGCTGGTGCCTTTGAAGGCCACTTTCACCACCTCTCGCTCGTCTACGTACTGTTCCTCGTTGTTCGGGTTCACGTTGCGGCAGGTCAGGATATAGTCCTTCATGGTAGCATCCTGTGGCACCACCACGCAGCCGTTCTCGTCGGTGTCGTCGTCGCCGGGTGCCGCTTCCTCTTTCGAAACGTTAGCCACCGAGAAGTAGGCCCACGGGTCGGCCGTCGTGGCACTACTGTTAATCAGCAGGTAGATGCCCTCCTGCAGCTTGAACACCTGTTTCTCGCTGTCGTAGTCGAAGACGACATCGCACAGGCTGCCCGTGCCGTCGATACCACACATATAGATAATCTCACTTCCGTAGGTCGCCTTGCCCATGGACTGACCCGTCTGGAAGGTGGCCACGTTGTCAGCGATGGTACCTTTTATCCAGGCTGCACCGTTTATGGGGTTAGGGAAGTTCATGTAGATGTCCTGCCCGTCGAAAGCTATGTCAATAGACTCTGTGTCGCTTTGGACACCATATTGTTGCGAATTCATGACATAGTAGATGAACCAGCTCTCTACTTTAGCCGTCGATGGCGGTGTGGTCTGTGCGCTGACCGTCGTAAAGACCGACACCAGCAAAGTCAGTAAAATAACAATTATCTTTTTCATTATCAATTATGAATTATCAATTATGCATTATCAAAGCTTTTCCCCGTAGCACAGGTCTCCGCAGTCGCCAAAGCCCGGCACGATGTATTTCTGCTCGTTCATGCCCGGGTCGATGGCAGCACACCAGATGTGGCTGTCCTCGGGCAGGTATTGCTTCACGAACTCGATGCCCTCGGGAGCAGCGATGACGCAGCAAACGTGGATCTTCTTCGGCTTGCCCGTCTTCAGCAGAGCCTCTATGGCCGCCACCATCGAGCCGCCCGTGGCCAGCATGGGGTCAACGATTATCAGTGTCTTACCCTTTGCCGCAGGGGCAGCCATATACTCCGTGTGGATGCCCACCTCGGTATGTTCGCGGTTGGTGTACATGCGGTAGGCCGACACGAAAGCATTCTCAGCCTTATCGAACACATTCAGGAATCCCTGATGGAAAGGCAGACCGGCGCGTAGCACCGTAGCCAGCAGCAGGTCATCCTTAGGCAGGGCGATGTCGATGGTGCCCAGTGGTGTCGTCACCGTCTTCGTCTTGTATTCCAGTGTCTTCGACAGCTCGTAGGCCATCATCTCGCCGATACGCTCGATGTTATGGCGGAACACCATCCGGTTCTTCTGGTGTGTCTTGTCGCGCAGCTCGGCCATATACTGGTTGATGACCGTATTCTGTTCAGAGAAATTAATGATTTGCATAGTTCTTCACCTTATTTATATAAGTAGGGGGGCAAAATTACGAATAATCATTCATAATACCGATAAAACCGTCTTCTTTTTAACACATTTTGTTTTGTGCCTTTTTGTTCGCTGTTGGCCGATTACAGTCGATGGAAACGGAAAAAATCTGTTCAGCCAGCAAAAGAATCTGTTCAAAATGCTATCGGCAGTTTTTTTTCTTCTTTATACACGTGTTATACAAATAGCTTTTTGCCTAATTTTGCAAAATCAAGTGCCTATAGGCATCAAGAAACTGAACTATAATAATTTCGATTAACCAATAAAGAAGTAATAATGCAATTAGATTTTAATATGTTAAAGTGTTTGACGGGGAGAGTACGTTCCTGTAAGTGGATGCTCATGGCTTTTGTGATGATGTTCATGTCGAATATGGGGACATGGGCACAGAGTAGCCCTTATACGGGTGTGGCCGTCGGCTCCATCGTTTCGGGTAATGATTATTATTTGTACAATGTGGAGTCGGGACTTTGGCTCCAAAATAATGACCGTAAAGCGAATGACTGGTCAACACGTGGCCAGCTCGGTATGCGCGGCCTTGATTTCCAATTGAATGCTGTTGAGGGTGGTTACAAGATCAATGCTAAGTTCGGAAAGGCATCCATCAGTCGTGATAATTATTATTTGGATAATAACGATGACCATGTATGGGTGTTCGCGGCAAAGGATGGTTCTGTGTCCAATGCTGTCACTATCAAAAGTGATACGAAATATTTAGCTGCAGACTCTTATACGGCAGGAAATCCTTACAACAATATGTATAAGGTTGGTGAGCCCAATACTGCACAGTGGTATCTCAATAATCCAGAGAACAGCACCAACGGTACTTGGCAGATTGTGACCAAGGAGGAGCGTCTTGCAAAGATGGCTGCTGCAACAAACCAGAGCCCAATGGATGCCTCCTGGCTCATCAAGAGTCCGGATTTTGCCAATCATGACAGCCGTTATAATTCATGGACTAAGACTACTGACGATTGGAGTCGATCAGGAGATGCCGACGGTGACTGGGGACGTGGCAGCATGATTGTGGAAAGCTGGAACAAAGGAAGTAATGCCGAGATCAGCCAGACCATTTCAGATATTCCTAATGGCATTTATGAACTTACTTTCCAAGGCTTCTATCGCGATGGCGCAGTAGGAGATATTGGAGGTAAATATGATGAAAAAACGGAAGAAATACGCGCAAAGTATTATGCCAATAATGTGGAAGCTGATTTCCGCTCTATTATCTATCCAGATCATACTACTGCATTAACTGAGCCTAACCGATGGCCCCAACAGACAGGAAGCTATTATGTTCCTAACAGCATGGAAGATTGTTCTCGCTGTATGAACTTGGAGAATGTCTATCATAATACCCCCATTCGGGTATTAGTGACTGATGGCACCCTCAAGATTGGTGTGAAGAAAACGGGTTCAGTTTCCGATGACTGGGTAATCATCGATAACTTCAAACTTACCTACTATGGTTATGATAAGTGGAACGGAACTGATGATGCTATCCTGCCATCTATTAAATATGGTGGTTCTTACAGTGCCTATACATGGACCACACAATCTTCTGAGGATTTTGGTGACTGGAATACCAGCAATTCTCATTATAATCAAATTGTTGGCACGCCAGGTGAAAGTAACGGGAAAAAATGGTATGAAACGGATTACGACATGCCAATATCATCTGGTATCCAGTGGCAGCATAACAATAGTGTCCTTCCAAGCAATTGGGCAACAGGGGATAAATACGGTGATGTCTATGTCCGTCGCTATTTCGTTGTTAACAACACTCTTCCCTCTACTGTCTATATGCCTGCTCCACATGATGACTCGCCCTGCGAATATTATATTAATGGTACGCTCGTATGGAGTCGTACAGGAAACGAACCCAGTGTCAACGGTTGGTATGAGGACGAAGTCGTTCGTTTGACCAATGAGCAGAAGGCACTTATCCACACAGACGGAACAGTGAACGTCTTTGCCTTCCATGTTCATCAGAACTGGGGTGGGCGTTATGCCGACGGAGGTCTCTATGGTAATGCAGGAACAGATGGCTCACCCTCGAAGAAGTTCACGGACGACACTAACCGTTCACGTCTGGAAGGCGTGTTTAATCAGTTCTCTGTTTCAGACTTTACCTCATTGTATGGCATTTCGCAGGAAACGGCAAACAAGGCGAAAGATGCTTGCAACTACCGTCAGGATGCATCCTATTATTTCGACCAGCTGTTCCCTGCAGCTCTTGCTACTCGTATCAGTACGGCAGAAAGTATCAAGGATTCATACAGCATGAGTACAGCAGGCACAACGGCCCTGAATAGTGCCATTTCCACAGCCACTACAGCAAAAGATGCTGGGGATAAAGGCGGTTACGTTACTGGCCTTACGGCCCTGAATTCAGCTATCGATGCCGCTGTCATTGATGTGAGACAGCAATTGGCTGAAAGGAGTCCCCAGCCTACTATCTTTACTATGATTAGCAATTCAGTGGTAGGAACGGATGACAATAATTATGCAACTGAAGTAACCGAACATGCCGATGGCTTCTATGTCTATAACGTAGGTACAGGTCGTTGGTTCTGTGGCGGTGACGACTGGGGTGCACATGCTGCCGTAGGCTTCCCGGGCATTAAGATTACTACACCAAAGAACGACTATGAAAGTGGACACTACAATAGTGTCGTCACTTGGCTTTTCAATGGAAACTGGGGCGTTAACGGAATGCTTAACCATGGTGGTTATTGTGATACGGGTGGCAACGGATGGAAATTCTGGCAACAGGATGCTGAACACGGTATCTATACCTGGTCCAGAAATGGTGACAATACGGGTGACAACACTGGCTTGGGGTGCGGTACACAAGGATTGGTAGGCTTTGCTCCTTCCACCTACGCACGAGTGAATACCGACAGGACAGGAGCTGACGACCCCTATAACCAATGGATTTTCGTTACCGAGGCACAGCGCGATGCCATGGCTGAGGCTGCGATGGCTACCGCTTCAGAGTTGAATCCCGTGGATCTGACCTATAAAATCAAGATGCCAGGCTTCAACCAGCGCGAACGCAAGGAAGGAACCAACCAGGAGACTGAGGAACTGGACTGGACCTGTAACCATGCTAACTATAAATATAGTAATGGTAGGCTTCTCCTTATGGGGCGTAACGATAACCATGCAGATTTTGTCTGTGATGTTTATGGAGAAGAATGGAAGGATGCGTTTTCTTGGACTCAGACCATCACAGGACTAACCCCAGGTATATATCGCGTGAAGGTGCAAGGTTATAACAAGAATGGTGATGCTGCCAATAAAGCATACCTTGTAGCCAACGGTCAAACTACCACGTTGAGGGAGCATAATTCAGAATCAAGATTGCCTTGGTCGGCACGCCTTCCTGAAAATACGTTTGAGAATCCAGAGTATTTTCAGATGGAGCTCTATTGGAACGCAGTGCTCTGCACAGTAGGCAGCAACGGCGAACTGACGTTGGGAGTGGAGTCTCCCAGTATTACCGGAGGTCACGTGGTTGTGTTCGATAACTTCCGTCTGGAGTTCGTTGGCATGAACACGAAGAACGTCACCCTGAACGAAGGCTACGCCACATTCAGCTCAGTAGATGCCTACCGCATCGACAGCGAGGATGTCAATGCCTATAAGGTGACAGAGAAATCTGCCACCGAGGTGAACTTAGTGGAACTCACTGATGGCATCCCTGCAAATACGGGTGTGGTGCTCTATGGAGAGGGTAAGAACACTGTACAATTGACAGCAGTCAGCAGTTCCGCAAGTGATGTCAGTGGTAACTTGATGAAGCCTAATGTGACTGACTACGAACTGCCCTCATCGGTTGTTATCAACGACATTACCTATAACAACTATACGCTGGGTAAGCATAATAATGAAGTGAAGTTCTTGCGTAGCAGTGGAAGCGGTACACTCGCTGCCGGCAAAGCCTACCTGCAACTGGAGGCGACGGCTGCCGCTCGTGTGAGCATCCTTTTCTTCGACGAAGAGGGCGAGCAGATCACACCGATAAGTGAAAAGCGGATTATGAAGAGTGAAGAATCAGCGAATGCTCCCGTCTACAACCTTGCTGGTCAGCGCATGGACTCTTCGCTAGCGAAGAAAGGCCTTTACGTCGTGAACGGGAAGAAACTTGTAGTGAGATAATCGTCAGTCATTGTTGAACCCTATATATATAATAAGGAGAAAAAGTTATGAAACGAGAATATATTTCACCAGTAGTAAATATTGTGGTCGTCAGGATTGATCATCTGATGTTGGTCGTGAGCGAGACCACGCAAGACAACAATGCTGCTTGGGGTCGTGAAGACGATAGTTTCTGGGACGACGAAGAATAAGAGTAAATAATAAACAATATTTTAATAACTTAACTTAAACTATGGTAATATGAAAACAAAACGATGTTTACTTCTGGGAGTGCTCTTAGCCTCCTCAGTGATGTCACTGTTCGCACAATTTAGTGCAGACAAGGTGTACACCATCAGTAATCGTAACGATGCCAATGTCTATATGCAAGACAATGGCACGGGGCGTGTACAGTTAGGTGGAAAGAATGATAATTCTTATTGGAAACTAATTCCCACCGCCAATGCTAACTGCTACTATGTGCAGAATGCTGTGACAGAAAAGTACATGCAAAGTACGAAAACTGCCAATACGCAGGTAAATACAGGAGATAATCCTGTGGAAATCTGCGTTCTTGACTGTTCAGCAGGAGAAGGCGCAGGCATGTATGGCATGGCCTCAACTGACCAGGGCACCGTTAACTTCACCAGTGGAACCGTTGGCTGCAACTGGCATGGCGACGGCTATGTTCAGGGCTTTGCTGCAGCGAGCGGCACCAACCACCGCTCGTTCTGGAAGATAGTGGAGGCTGAGATGCCTCAGCCGCCCGTACCTGTAACACCTACTGGATGGACAGCTCCTCCAGCACCAGGCCAGAATCTGACATCTCTGTCCAGTTCTACTTATGTCTACGCCTACAATATTCAGGCTGAGGCTGTTCTTACACGTGGTTACAACTGGGGAACGAAAGCCATTGCAGACCAGTTGGAGAATGGCGATGCTGCTGAAGGTGCCGGCCGTCAGCCCATTACTGTCATACCTGATGGTAATTACACTATAAAGATGCACATTAAGGATCGTAGTGCAGACGTGTTTGTTGGCCAGGCTAATAATAGCGATGCCTCTGCTGCGGTGTGGTCAGATCAGGGTAACGCTGGCAATCGTGTACGTTTCACGTATGCAGAATCTCCGAACTATCCCAATGCTTACGTTCTGACCAATCTAGAAAAGAACAAGGTTCTTGATGTAATGTTCTTGCGTGGTGGTCCTCTCACTTTATTTGGCGGTAAGGGCTATACTGATTGGGCTTTCGTTACTATTGACGATGTGAAGGCAGGAAAACTGCGCCAGTTTAAGGCTCGTAAGGCCATGTGGGAACTTTACAAGGCAGTTGAAAAAGCCGGAGCTCTGGATGCCAATGCTGATGCTCTGAACACAGCCTTGGCTACCTATACAAACAGCGATGCTACTGCTGATGACCTACGTGCTGCTTTCCGCACGATGTTCATAGCTGTTGCTTCCTCTATCGAAGACCCTGTAGACGCTTCTTATCTCTTCGACCATCCTGATATGGCAGCAGATAAGAGCCTTGGCAACTGGAACTGGCAATGTGATCAAGACGCAGCCTATGGGGCTGGCGAGTATGAGCGTTGGCACGCTGTTTTCAATGCCCATCAGACACAGACGGTTCCTAACGGCTTGTACGATGTTCGCTTTATGGGTATATACCGTTTGGATGGTGGCAGCTCAACACCTCCATTGCTGACGGCAACCACATCTGAGACGTATGCAGCTAACTTCCCGAACATGAATGACTTGGGAGGGTATTGGAATGTGACTAATGGTACTGACTGGACGAACGCTGCTGTTAACCAGCGTCCTAATCAGATGTGGACGGCTTCAGATGCTCTTGCACTCGATCAAGCCAGTGCTTTGATTGAAAACACTAAGGTCAGGAACGGTTCGCTTGACATCAGATTTGAGGTGACAGGAGGCGAACAGTGGTTCAACTGGCATCGCGTCATAGTGACCTACAAGGGTGCTGTCAATATGGGTCTTTACAAGACTTTGGTTGCCAAGATTGCCGAAGCTGAAGGCTATGTTACAGCTAAGACAGGTGTTATCGTGCAGTCTTATCTGGATGCAATCAATACCGTGATTGACGATGTAGATGACCTAACAGCTAACTCAGAAGAGGAAGACTTGACGAATGCAATAGCAAGTCTGAATACAGCTATCAGCAATGCCGATGCTGCTCCCACAGTTGTCAACTATAATTTCTTGAACGAAACCATTATATTGTGTGAAGCAGAAGGCGTTCCTTCTGACGATGTGAATGCTGCCAAGAATGTTCGTGATAATTCGACGACCAACACCGCATTTACAGATGCATTGAATGCTCTGCGTATCGCGCGCCGAATCCATCATGCAGAAAAAGATACCCATAGTTGGGCTGGTAACGAGCCTGCTGCTGGTGACTTCTACCTCTACAACGTAGGTCAGCAGCGCTTCTTCTGTGGCGGCGACGACTGGGGTGCCCATGCTGCCCTTGGATTCCCCGGAATAAGTGTGACGTTGGAAAGTGCAGATGGTGCATATAAGATTAATACTCACTTGGCAAATGGCAAGGATGGTGATAATACAAAGGAATATCTGAACCATAACGGCTATTGCGACACATGGACAAGTGATTCCTGGCAATTTGTGGAACAGAGTGGAGGTGTTTACACAATTGCTCGTTCAGGAGATACTAACCTGCTCTTAGGCTACAGCACCAATACCTACAACCGTCTGGATACCGACAAGAGTGATGCCAGCAATCCTAACAACCAGTGGAAACTGGTGACAAAAGCTGATCGCGATGCCCTCTTGGCTACTGCTACCGAAGATGCTCCTCAAGATGCCTCCTACCTGATTAAGTCGCCAGGCTTTAGCCAGCGTGAGGATGTAAGCGCATGGGCGCTGAGTGGTGACGCTTCTATTTGGGCACGTGGTGCCAACCATCCTGACTTCGCTGTTGAGGCTTATGACAAGACTGCTGCAGGTGTAGAGCAGACCGTTACTGGTCTGCCTGCAGGTACATACAAGCTGATGGTGCAGGCCTTCTACCGTGATGGTAACTTCAACACGCAGGCCGAGACTCTGGCTAACGGTGGTGAAGCCCGTCAGTTGGCTACTCTCTATGCTGGTACAAAGAGTGCGCTTATCCAGAATGTTTCCGGTGGTGCCGACAAGGCTCCTGGCATGGGTCGTTCTTCTTCTGTAGGTTATATGCCTGATGGTATCGATGATGCCTGCCTCTATTTCCAAAGCGGACTCTATTGGGCTTCCCTCGATGAAATCGTTGTAGGTCAGGACGGAACAATGACGATTGGAGCTCGCAAGACCGAGAAGATTAACGACGGTGACTGGATGGTGCTTGACAATTTCCGACTCATTTACAAGGGTGCTGGTGTTGACCTCTCAGGTGTGAAGGCTGACCTGTTGGCTAAGATAGGTGAGGCTAACACTATCATGACTGAACTTGGTCTTACGTTGTCGTACCTGAATACCTTGGCTGTAAATGGACAAAATGTTTATGATAACTCTACGGAAGCTGACGAGATTGTTGATGCCACCAATGCATTGCAGGCTGCTATCAACGTCACCCAAAACACTACTGACCTAACATACTTCAAGCAGACTGTTGCCTTGGCAACGGGAGAGGGTGTTGCAACTTCTGCTGCGAAGGCTGCTGTGGAAGCTGTTAATAACAGCGAGAACATCGCATCGGTTGTCAGTGCACAGCTCTACAATCTCCGTGCCGCTCGTAAGGTGAAGGCTCTTGGTAAGCCCGATGTCTATACTGGTTCGACTCCAGCCGCAGGTAAGGTATATCTATATAATATTGGTACGGGTCTGTTCCTCGGCATGGGTTCTGACTGGAGCACTCACGCTGCTGTTGACCAGGTGGGTATCGAAGTGGAACTGGTAGCTTCTGGCGAAGGGTTCCAAATGAAGTCTGCCCATGGCAATTTCAACGGTGGTGCCCACGGTCCGTATGTTGATACTGATGGAACAGAGGTTTATACCTTCACTGCTGTTTCAGGCAATGTCTATAACATTAAGCAGGGTGACCTGTTCCTGGGATGGAATCCTAACGCAGACACTGATGGTCTGCATTACTGGAATACCATTGGTAACACTGCTGATGCCGATGGTGCTGATGCCAACTTCCAGTGGAAGGTGATTACTGCAAGCGAGCGTGAGGCTCTGTTGGCAACAGCTGCTGCTGACAATGCTGTGGATGTGTCTTATATGATAAAGAACCCGAGCTTGAACCGCAAGCCTGACTACGATATGTGGTCAAAGGAGTGCGATGGTGGTAATGGCGGTGCCCGTGTGAGCACACAGGACAATAATAATGGAAATCGCGCTGCCGACTTCGGATATGAATATTATGAACCTAACAGTTTCGCCTTTACGCAGAAGGTGGAAGGACTGAAGCCCGGCAACTATAGGGTGACTGTTCAGGGCTTCTATCGTGATGGTAATGGTGACCATCAGAAGGGTATCGTGGAGAGCGACGGCATTTCTGCCAATGCGGCCTATCTCGTTGCTAAGGATCAGCAGGCATGGCTGCCTAACATTTCTTCTGTGAAAGATTTCGTGCCAGGTCAGGACGGACTGATTGAAACCACGAAGGGCTCATATCCAAACTGGCCTCGAGCTGCAATCGAGTATTTTGAGAATGGCGCATACCTTACTACTGTTGATGCCATGGTTGGTGCAAATGGTGAACTGACCATTGGCGTGAAGAAAGATACGAGGCCTAACGCTGGTGACTGGGTGGTGCTCGACAACTTCCGCCTGTACTATCTGGGCGCTCCTTATGGTATCAACACGATGTCTATTGTGGGTGACTTTACTGGCGGATGGCCTAATGGTGACGATTGGTCGATGGCAAAACACATGGTACAAGATGCTGAAAATCCAAACATCTGGACGTATATAATTGAGGACTTCAAGGCAGAAACTGGCACATATGATTATAAGGTTACTGCAAACGAGCAGTGGGGTGTCTATGAAAAACCAAGTGAGTTCGATCCTAAGAATGAGAGAGGCAATGCTGAATTCACGTTTGGCACCGAAGGCTATCCTGCAGGTCACTACCGACTAGTGTTCACTGTGAATACCTCTACTCACACGCTTACACTCGACGTGCAGAAGCCTACTGTCACCATCAGCGAGAATGCCGACTATGTGGCTTCCGCTACAGAAGATGCCCTGATTCTGCTGAACCGCGAGTTCAAGAACGAAGAAACATGGAACACGTTTGTGGTACCTTTCGCTATCAACACTACAGACCTGAAGCGTGCCTTCGGTGAAAATGTTGAGGTGGCTGTATACTCGGAGAATAGTGACAATCCCAACAACGTGACCATCAGCTTCACGACGATGGATGAACCGGCTGTGTCGGCTAATGTGCCTGTACTGCTGAAGACCGATGTAACGGCAACGGAATTCCTCTTCAAGAGCGACATCGTTGAGGACACTCCCAAGGTAGTGGGTAATAACTTCGATTTCGTGGGTAGTTATGCTGCTAATAAGGTGATTGACGAAGGCGACTACTATCTGAGCCAGAACACGCTGTTCAAGTCTGCAGGAATAGGTTCGTACGTGAAGGGTACCCGTGCCTATCTGCATGCCAAGGATGTTGTTGAAGGACGTATCGTTAATCTCTTCATTGACGGTGAAGAGCAGACGACGGGAATCTCCACAATGCAGAATTCACCAAGCACAATGCATAATGAAGTCTACAACCTGAACGGTCAGAAGATGGAGAAGCAGAGCCTGCGCAAGGGCCTCTACATCGTGAATGGCAAGAAGGTCGTGAAATAATTCATATTCTTGATAAACAAAGATAAAAACAATGACCATTATGAAGAAACAGTATATTTCACCCGAGCTCTTCATAGAATATGCAGAGCTGGAGAACATTATCTGCAACTCCATCACCGGTGTTGATGGTGTAGATGATATTGGCATCGATAGTGAGGATAAGACAGGTACCCCTGTCTCAGGAGATGCCCGTTTTCATGACATCTGGTTCGACGAAAAGGATGGAATGGAAGAGTTCTAAGAACTGACTTGAAACAACGGATGCCGAGTGGAGCGAATGGGCAAACCAGTGGCTCCTTCGCATCCGTTGTTTTTTATATTAATAGCCAAACTTCAATCATAGCCCAACATGCTAAGTCGAAAATATATTGCAGCATGCCTGCTGATGGGGTCAACGGCATGGCAGGAAATACAGGCTGACCAGACCGACTGGATGCGCGACATCGACGGTAGCGTCTTTGTACGCCAGCTCTCTATCCCCGGTGCACATGATGCCGCCGCAAATTCGAAAGTGTCTTGGTCGACATTTAGCCAGACACAGTCGAAGAGTATCGCCGACATGCTGAAGCTGGGCATCCGTGCCTTTGACCTACGTCCGAAAGCCAATAATGAGAACATGCCGCTCTTTCACGGGACGTCGTCGACGAACTATAACCTGCGGAGTGCTCTTTCAGAGATTGGCGACTTCTTAGCCGCCCATGGCGATGAGATGGCTGTGGTGGTTATGCGTGATGAGAGCGACGGCGGCGGGTCAGGAAACTTTTTCCCTTACCTGAAGACTATCCTCACCGAGACGGGCAAAAGCTATTCTGGACGTTTCGTGCGTTTCAAGGCCGACCTCAAGCTCAGTGAGTGCCGTGGCAAGATACTGGTGCTCTGCCGAGAGAATCCTGGCAGCGACGAAACCTGTCCTGTAGACCATATCTCGGGATGGGATGGCTGTAACGTCTACGACTTTGCCAATATGCGCGGCCCTCGCATCAATGGTGTGTGGTGCTATGTGCAGGATTACTGGGAGATTGGCGACCATGCCAATAAGCAGAAGGGTATCATCAGACTGCTGCAGTTCTCGCAGAGCGGACTGAGCTGCCGTGCAGGCCACCATACGTGGGTGTTTAACAGCACCTCGGGCTATAAAGGCTCCATCAGCACGGCATCAGCCTATGCCGAGAATGCGGCCTACCAGAACTCGCGTGTTGTGGAGTACCTGAAGACACACCACGGACCTGTGGGTGTCATGTTGATGGACTATGCCGCTGTAGACAATGCTCAGTCGAAGAACACGAAAGGTTTGGCACTGACCGAGGCGCTCATTGCCAACAACGCCTATATCCATGTGGACGACGAGGGCGAGGGAACGGTGAAGAGTGGAACGGTGGCCTTTGAGTCAACACCGACGCGCACACAGACACTCCGTGCCCCCTCCGTGCCGCTGATTGCCTGTGACCCCTATCTGCAGGTGTGGTCGAACGGTGACAATCTTTTTTCACAGAATACTACCCACCGCGACGGAGCAGCCAAGCGCATGTATGCCTATCTGCGTGTCGACGGACAGTGCTACCGATTGATGGGCATGGGCGACCAACGCGCAGTGTGGATGGGACGCGATGCCGTGTGCCGTTATAAATGTGCCTCGTCGGAAGACAAGGGCTGGACGGCCATGGACTTCAACGACACAGGATGGACGGAGGGCGTAGGCCCCTTTAATGGCGGTGAGACACATAACGGCTGGACGGAATGGAGCAATGCTGCCAACAACGATCTCTTTGTGCGCTATCATGTGCAGCTCACCAACCGTGAACTGTCTCAGCTCGACCACCTGCGCCTGCGCATCGCCTACGACCAAGATCCTGTGGTCTATATCAACGGCATTCAAGCATGGAGCGCATCGGGATGGAAGGTCGACGGTGGTGATGTGAGCGATATTGAACTGGCCTATGAGGCCTCGAACATGCTGGTGGAGGGCGACAACGTGATTGCCGTCAAGGCCGGACGGGGCGAGGGCGGACAGTATCTGAACTGTCAGCTGGAAGCCACACTGCTGAGCAGTCAGCCCCTGACGGCCACACAGAACGGAAAACCGAAAGTGATGGCTTCGCAGACCTATTATCAGCTGAAGGCCGGCTCCGTGAATGTAGACCTGACATTCACCAGTCCGCAGCGGCTGGACAACCTGGACATGATGGTCACTCCCATTGGCTATGTGTCTTATAAGGTGACACCTGCCGATGGCAAGAACCATAACGTACAGTTCTACCTGATGGTGTCACCGGAGTTCGTCGCTTCGAACAATGACTACGGACGCTTCACTACACAGATGGAGGCCAGCGGCCTGAAAATGGTGCGCTGTGGTCACGATGTGCAGGAATTGAACTCATCGCCGCGTGCCGACTGGGGCTATCTCTATGTGGTGGCCGACCCAGGGAAGAACCAGGATGTGTGCTTCGGCTTTGATGCCACGCGCTTTCTGGCAGGTGGAAACATCCCCGGAAGACCGCTCACTGGGGTCAGCCATGAATTGTTCTCCACGGCAAAGCAGCATCCGTTTATCGTCTTCAAGGATGACCTGGGTAGGGTAGAGGCAGGAAAGAACCAGTATGGCTTTGCCACCATAGGCTATGATTACGACGGTAAGGCCATCCACGATGCCGACGGTGGCACAGGAACCCGACCTAACTACTATACCCGTCGGGGGACGTTCACAGAGTTGCTACGCAGCTATGTGGACAACTATGCTGCCAATATGGCTTCGGCCTTGGCATGGGATGAGCGGATCTATGACGATGCGAAAGGGATAGGAGGTGAGAATTATGCCGAGTTGGCTTCAGTGGCTTACCGGCAAACGGCTTCTGCCCATATGGTGGTGACTGACAACAACAACGAACCACTTGTCTATAACATGTCGGCAGGCTTCTATCAGAAGACACAGTCGGCTGATGTCCTTTACTGTGTGGCACCGCTGATATTGTGCTACGCTCCCGACCTACTGACAAAGAACCTGCTGCCCACAATACGGTATTACAACATTCCGCAGTGGACTTCGACATGGGCTGCCGACAACTGCGCTCCCCATACCTTAGGCGCTTTCCCATGGATAGGCTCGTCGGAGAGCAACGGACGCTTAGAGTCGAATGCCAACCTGCTGTTGGTGGCTGCCGCAGCTGCATGTGTGGGGGGTGACAAGGCTTTCTTCAGTTCCCATTATGCCACGCTGAAGGCCTGGGCCGACAATACGCTGCTGTATCTCAGTGGAGTGAAAAATATGACTGATGAGTGGTCCTTGGACAGCGATGCCTTCGGTGCTACGACGGCCCTGAAGAATAGCCGACACCTGAAGGCAAAAGCTATTCTGGCGATTGCTGCCATGGCACAGATGGCACAGCTCACAGACCATCAGGAGGATGCTGCTAACTATGCTGCGCAGGCTAGGAGCTATGCCAATGCCTGGAAGCAGGCCAACCTGAGCGGTGACCATTATCTGCAGGCAGACAACGTCGGTTGGGGACAGAAGTATGCTCTGGTGTACGATCAGATTCTGGGAACCTATCTCTTCAATGATGTTATCGAGAAAGAAATGGCCTATTACAGAACGAAGATTGCATCGTATGGTCTGCCTGTGGATGAACGCGGTACGATAGGAACTTTGGGCGAGACGCTGGCAACGGCGGCGATGGGCAGTGAGGCCGACTGGACGGCATTGCTGGCTCCTGTCTACAAATATGTGAATACAACATCGGGACGCGTGCCGTTGCGTACAGCCTACACCACTACCTCAGGTGTCAGCTGGGGCAATACGGGGGTCAATGACAATAATACACAGAAGGGCTCGCCTTTCGTTGGACTGCTATGGACAAAGCTGTTGGGAACGAAGATGACGCCATTACCGACAGGAGTGGCTTCAATGAACAATGGACAATGTACAATGAGCAATGAGGTATATGATTTGCAGGGCCGACGAATCGGAAAGGATGATTTCGAAAATCGTAAATTACCCAAGGGTCTTTATATCCGAGGCGGAAAGAAGATTGTCATAAAATAGACTGTAAATCACACGAAAATTTGTCATGTCAGCCTTGCAAATGTGTAAGGCTGACATGTCGTTTGTATTGATTTGTATCTAAAAAAATAAAAACAGATGCAAAATTCTTTACTCTTCACTCTTCACTCTTCACTTTATTTCGTACCTTTGCACTCGTAAAAACGATTCAGTATCAACAATTTAAATAAATCAAAAGTAAAATGGCAAATTTGGATTTAACGAAGTATGGTATCACCGGTTCAAAGGTGATTGCCCACAATCCGTCGTATGAGTTCCTGTTCGAAGAGGAGACCAAGGCTGGCCTGACCGGCTTCGACAAGGGTGTGAACACTGAGCTGAACGCCGTGAACGTGATGACTGGTATCTATACTGGCCGTTCGCCTAAGGACAAGTACATCGTGAAGGATGCACAGAGTCAGGACAAGGTGTGGTGGACTTCTGAGGAATACAAGAACGACAACCACCCCATGAGCGAGGAGGTATGGAAGACCGTGAAGGATATTGCCATCAAGGAACTCTGCAACAAGGAGCTCTATGTGGTCGATGCTTTCTGCGGTGCCAACGAGACTACCCGTCTGCGTGTCCGCTTCATCGTTGAGGTGGCTTGGCAGGCTCACTTCGTGAAGAACATGTTCATCCAGCCTACTGCTGAGGAACTGGAGAAGTTCGAACCCAACTTCGTTATCTATAACGCTTCTAAGGCAAAGGTTGAGAACTACAAGGAGCTGGGCCTGAACTCGGAGACTTGCGTAGCCTTCAATACCACTAGCCGCGAGCAGGTGATTATCAACACGTGGTACGGTGGTGAGATGAAGAAGGGTATGTTCTCTATGATGAACTACTACCTGCCCCTGCAGGGCATCGCTTCTATGCACTGCTCTGCCAACACTGACATGGAGGGTAAGAACACCGCTATCTTCTTCGGTCTGTCTGGTACAGGTAAGACCACGCTGTCTACCGACCCGAAGCGTCTGCTCATTGGTGACGACGAGCACGGATGGGACGACGAGGGCGTGTTCAACTTCGAGGGCGGCTGCTATGCCAAGGTTATCAACCTCTCTAAGGAGAACGAACCCGACATCTACGGTGCCATCAAGCGCGACGCTCTGCTGGAGAACGTGACGGTTGACGCTAACGGCAAGATTGACTTTGCCGATAAGAGCGTTACCGAGAACACCCGCGTAAGCTATCCTATCAACCACATTGAGAAGATTGCCCAGAAGGTGAACGGCAAGAGCGCTGGTCCCGAGGCTAAGAACGTGATCTTCCTTTCTGCCGACGCATTCGGCGTGCTGCCTCCTGTGAGCATCCTGACTCCCGAGCAGACAAAGTATTACTTCCTCTCTGGTTTCACCGCAAAGCTTGCTGGTACAGAGCGCGGCATTACTGAGCCCACTCCTACCTTCTCTGCTTGCTTCGGTCAGGCATTCCTCGAGCTGCACCCCACAAAGTATGCTGAGGAGCTGGTTAAGAAGATGGAGAAGAGCGGTGCCAAGGCTTATCTGGTGAACACTGGCTGGAACGGAACAGGCAAGCGTATCTCTATCCCCGATACACGTGGTATCATCGACGCTATCCTCGACGGTGCTATCCTGAAGGCTGAGACCAAGAAGATTCCTTACTTCGACTTCGAGGTGCCCACAGCTCTGCCCAACGTGAATCCCGCTATCCTCGATCCTCGCGACACCTACGCTGACGCTGCTCAGTGGGAGGAGAAGGCTAAGGATCTGGCTGCCCGCTTCATCAAGAACTTCAAGAAGTACGAGGGCAACGAGGCCGGTAAGGCTCTTGTCGCTGCTGGTCCGAAGCTGTAAGGCATCGGACCGAAGGCAACGAGCACTTCCGATCGTCGCTGCTGGTCCGAAGCTGTAAAAAGTATAAGGACACATAATAAAAAGGTCTGACACCACACCGGGTGTCAGACCTTTTCTTTTTATTGTCTTGCGGATGCCGTTTACAGCAGGTTCATCGTGTCGGTGGCAATCATCAGCTCCTCGTCGGTGGGGATGACGACCACTTTCACCTTTGAATCGTCGGCAGAGATAATGGCCTCCTCACCGCGTACTTGGTTCTTGGCATCGTCGAACTTCACGCCGAGGAACTCCAGACCCTCGCAGACAGCGGCACGCATGCCTATCTGGTTCTCGCCCACACCGGCGGTGAACACGATAACGTCGACACCACCCATAGCGGCAGCGTAGGCACCGATGTACTTCTTGATGCGGTAGAAATACATCTCTTGAGCCAGCTGGGCACGCTTGTCGCCAGCCTTGGCGGCATTCTCCACGTCGCGCATGTCGGAGCTTCCCCCCGTGATGCCAGCCACGCCGCTCTTCTTGTTCAGCAGGTTGCTCATGCCGTCGGCATCCAGTCCCAGCTTCTTCTCCAGGAAAGTCACGGCACCACCGTCGATGTCACCGCTGCGAGTACCCATCATCAGGCCCTCCAGTGGGGTGAGACCCATCGAGGTGTCGATGCACTTACCGTCTTTCACGGCAGCGATAGATCCACCATTGCCCACGTGGCAGGTGATCATCTTCGAACCCTCAGCCTTCATGCCAAGGAATTCCAGTGCACGGGCCGACACGTAGCGGTGGCTGGTGCCGTGGAAACCGTAGCGGCGTACGGCATACTGCTCGTACAGCTCATAGGGAATGGCGTACATATAGGCCTTGGCAGGCATGGTCTGGTGGAAGGCAGTATCGAACACACCCACCTGAGGAAGTCCGGGCATCAGCTCCTTTACAGCGTTCACGCCCTTCAGGTTGGCGGGGTTATGCAGCGGAGCCAAATCTGAGCACTCCTCAAAGACCTTCAGCACCTCATCGGTGAGCAACACGCTCTTGTTGAACTTCTCGCCGCCATGCACCATGCGATGGCCCACGGCATCAATCTCGCTGAGGCTCTTGATAACGCCTATCTCAGGGTCGGTGAGCAGAGAGAAAATGAACTTCACGCCCTCGGTATGCTCGGGAATGTCGTGCATAATCTGTTTCTTCTCACCATTGGCCAGCTTCACCTTTACGAAAGCACCATCAAGTCCCACGCGCTCAGCGCCGCCGCTGGTCATCACGGACTTGTCGTCCATGTTGTACAATGCATATTTGATGCTGGACGAACCACAATTCAATACTAGTATTTTCATAATTTTAGACCCCCTCCCGACCTCCCCCTGTATGGGGAGGAGTAATTACCTATAGGAGTTATAGGGGCATTTTTATTAAAAAAGATAATGATTGTTTTATCTATTAACTTCCCTCCCTACAGGGAGGGGTTGGGGGTGGGTCTTATTTCTTTGCGTCCATGGCCTGACAGGCAGTGATGGCCACGAGGTAGTAGATGTCCTCGACCGAACAGCCGCGTGAGAGGTCGTTCACCGGACGGGCGATACCCTGCAGGATGGGGCCAATGGCGGTGGCACCAGCGAGGCGCTGCACCAGCTTATAGGCGATGTTGCCCACCTCAAGACAGGGGAATACCAGCACGTTGGCCTTGCCGGCAATCTCAGAACCGGGTGCCTTCTTCGAGCCTACCGATGGCACCAGAGCCGCATCGGCCTGCAGTTCGCCGTCGATCTTCAAAGCAGGGGCGAGCTCCTTGGCCAGGCGCGTTGCCTCGACCACCTTGTCAACCACCTCGTGAGAGGCGCTGCCTTTTGTCGAGAAGCTCAGCATGGCCACGCGGGGATCCTCGAAGCCGGCCACCGATTTCGCTGTCTGCGCCGTGCAGACGGCAATCTGTGAGAGCTGGTTGGCATCGGGCATCGGCGTTACGGCCACGTCGCCCACGACGAGCACGCCGTTCTCACCATATTCTGGCTTGTCGGTAATCATGAGCATGGCACCGCTCACGCAGGTGATGCCAGGGGCACACTTGATGATCTGTAGGGCGGGGCGTAGCGTCTCACCCGTTGTAGAAAGAGCACCCGAAATCTGACCGTCAGCTCCTTCGGTCTTGATGATCATACATCCTAAGTAGAGGGGGTCTTTTACCAGTTCGCGGGCCTGTTCGATAGTCATACCCTTCTTCTCGCGCAGTTTCTGCAGCAGCTGGGCCAGCTCCTCGCTCTTTTCGTAGTTCAGCGGGTCGATGAGAGTGGCCTTGCCTATGTGGGTCAGCCCCTTCTCTTTGGCCAATGCCTGTACTTTCTCAGGGTTGCCGATAAGAATAAGGTCGGCAATGTCGTCAGCCAGCACACGGTCGGCTGCACAGAGGGTGCGCTCCTCCTCAGCTTCGGGGAGCACGATGCGCTGCTTGTTACTCTTGGCACGCGCAATGATTTGATCAATTAATCCCATAGTTTGTTTTTTGAAAAATATGTTTAAAACATTTTTAGACATGTTTCCTAGCGTGCTGCAAAAGTAGCAAAAATTATCCGAATACTGTGAAGCATTCGATGTTTTTGCATACAAATTAATAAAAAATGGTATTTTGTTTTTGCATTTTACTCTTTTTTTTTATTTTTGCATCAAATAATATTAATAAACGTAAATATGAAAGCATTTTTTCAACAATTAAGCACGGAGATGTTTGCAGAGACCAGAGGGTTGCGCCTGATGGCTGTGATGCTTTTGGGCATGATGTCGGCATTGCTGCCACAGGAGTCGAGGGCAGCCAGCGAAAACGATCTGGACGTGCTCTATTCGGGTGAAAAGAGTTACTACGTGCTGCGTAACAATGACGACTGGCTGAAATTCCAGGCACTTGTGAAAAAAGCTGGCGGCGACAGCGATGTCAACGCCATCATGGATGCAGACTTCAGCATCACTCAGTGTGTGGGCCTGAGCAACTGGCCCTACCGTGGCACTTTTAATGGCAACGGGCATACGCTGACCCTCAATATCGACTGCGGGGAAGAGGCGTATGGCGCTATATTCCCTATAGTGAAGGACGTTACTGTGAGAGACCTCGTTGTGAAAGGTGATGTCAAAGGCGGTCTACACTCAGCTGCCATTGTAGGCGGAGTCTCCGGTAAACCTACACTTACCTTTGAAAGAGTCAAGGTAACGGCCACTGTCACTTCTTGCAAAGACCATATCGGCGGATTTGTTGGCCATAGTGGCGATGCTGATGTCGTAGTAACCGACTGTGACAGCTATGGTTACATCTATAGCACGTGCGGCACGGAGTCGGTTGCCGGTGCTGTCATCGGATGGGGAAACAATGGTGGCAGTTGGACTATGCACCGCGTCTACGAATTTGTTTCTTTTGGCAATGAAATTACCCACGCAGGTTTCAGCTATTGGAATAAGGCTGGTTCGGGCGGCTACGACCGTGCTGCCTGGGGCTACAATGACAAAAGTACCCTTTGCCTCTCTAAACATAACTTTGGTGAGATGAGGTCGGGATGCAAGAATATCGAAACCAATCAGGTGGTGGATCTGATGAATGCCGAAAAGGACGGATCCTGGGCATATAACTCTGGAGTACTTACGCCTGTCATGGATGTCTATCAGCCGGATGCTACTTTCGAGACCTATGACATGATTCCAGGTACGGAGAGCGGTGAGGAGGGCATACTGAAGATTCCATTCTCGTGTGACCAGGCTGTGAAGTGGATAGATGTGAGCTATACTGACGAGAACGGCAATCCGAAGAACATGGATCGCATCACGTTCCCCAAGAATACATACGCCGGTTTCCTGAAGGTGCCTGCCACCGAGCAGCACAAGAACCTGAAGTTCACGGTGAAGTTGTTGGTAGGAAGCATTTCGGCTACCTACGACGAGAAAAACGATGCCGTGATGCACAACCCACGCAATCTGACGGCCGAACTGCTGAGCGTCGCCCCCTCGCAATCATTAATCGGTAGTCAGCCACGCATAACCGATGCCGGTGCCGTGCAGCTACAGTGGAACGTCAAGGATCCGGACTATAAGGAAGTAGTTGATGGTGACCAGTTCGTCGTGATGCGCTCGCTGACGGGCAAGAAGGAAGACTATGTGCCTATTGGCAATGTGGTAATCGAAAACAATGCATCCACCTATGCCTATAAGGACTCTCTGCTTACCTCTGCGCTGACCGCAGAGCTCATGGACGAGACTCAAGGCTCGCTGGTCGTTCATTACGTCGTGGTACGTGCTGCTGCCCAGCAGCTGTGGGGTATTGAGAACGTTGCCTCGGCCACGGTCGGCTGTCAGCTGTCGCAGCTTCATCTGCTGCGCATAGCCGACTATAATGCCCAGTGGGAGAACGAGGCCGACAAAACTGTCAGCGTCACATGGCAGTATGGCGAAGAATACGGAGCTGTCTGGGACAGCCGTGCGCAGCTGAAGATTCTCGTCACGTCGACCAACCGCAAGGGGGTTGCCGTGGATAGTACCACCTACGTGCTTACTGCCGATGAGATGACGGCTTGCCGGAAGGTGGTGACACTGAAGCGCTCGTGCGTCAACTACAAGATAGAGTTCATCGTCGACCCGGCAACATCGCCAATTCTTACGGAAGTACCCTACGTCAATATCCGCTCAGCTGAGGACTGGGCCACCTTCGTCAGCAAGGTAAAGGAGGCGAACGGACAGAAGGATGTCTATGCCCAGCTCATGGCTGACATCACCGTTAGTGAGCCAGTGGGTGAGTCGGCCAGTTTATTCTTCCAAGGTGTGTTCGAAGGCAATGGCTACACGCTGACCTTCAATCCCAAGAACTGGACGGAACAATATATTGCTCCCTTCCGCTATGTGGGCAATGCCATCATCCGCAACCTGCACACCGCAGGCAGCATCACTACCAGCCAGAAGTTTGCCGCCGGACTCATTGCCCGACAGGTAGATAATACCATCGTGCTCATTGAAGGATGCCACACGTCGATGGACATCAACAGCACGGTCAACGGCGATGCCACCAACGGCGGTATTGTGGCCAATGCAGGCGGTAACACGCAGACTATTGTTTACAACAGTAAGTTTGATGGTCGTCTGAGAGGCATCAACTGCTATGCCAACGGCGGCATCATGGGCTATAGCATCGGACAGGTGACGATAGAGAACTGCCTCTTTGCACCGACGGAACTTAACACCAAATATGAATCCTGCAACACCTGGTCACGCATAGGCGGTTTGGGCAAGCTGACCCTCACCAACAGCTACTGTACCAGAGAGTATGGCCCGTTGACAGTGACCATTGACGACGATGTGTTCCATGTGCTTAGAGATGCCGCTGACTGGGAATACTTCCGGCAGGCGGTGGAAAATGCCGATGGAGAACAGGACGTGAATGCCATCATGGTGGCCGACTTTACCGTGAACACCATCGTCGGAAGTTCTGCAGACAAGGCTTTCAGGGGCATCTTCAACGGCAATGGCCACACGCTGGACGTCAGTCTCGATGGAAACAAGAATGAGTATATCGCGCCTTTCGGCCATGTCAAGGACTCCAAGTTCTGGGATGTCCGTGTGACCGGTTCCGTAAGGGGCGGCAATCATGCGTCCGGACTAATCGGCTCCATTGAAGACGGAGCCAATGTCTACATATACCGAGTGCGGATGTCGGCTGACATAACGACAACCGCCGACCATCTTGGCGGACTGATCGGACATGGACATAATTCAAGCATCACCGTCTATTACAGCCTCTTCGATGGTTCGTTCTCTGCACCTGACGGTAGCAATACGTATGGCGGTGCCTTCATAGGGTGGACCCATGCGACTAATGGAAATGTGGTGAGCAACTATGAACACGGAACATACAACAACATTGCCCACGCCAGCTTCTGTTACTGGTATAGTTATGGAACAATTAACGACTGGGGCAGTTGCAATTGGTATTCAATGTATAATAATGCTGCTGCCAGTCAGTGGACTGAGATGGGGGAAGACTATTATGGAAACCACCGCTATGGTATCACCGATCCGAGCCAAGTTCTAAAGCAGTTGAATTCCGACTCATGGCACAATGTCGACGGCAAGGTGCTACCTGTCATGAGGAACCGTGAACTGCCGGAAATCAATCCCAAGTCTGACGACGAGCTGTTAGCTGCACTCGGTGACGGCTGGAAGAAGGATGCCGACGGTAAGCCGGTACCCCGCACCACAGACAAGTCGAAGACTATCATCCCCGACCTTCCCGATTTCTATTATGAGAACTTGGGTCATATTGATCAGAACTCACTCCGTATCCAGAAACTGCCCACCTCGGCTTTGCTGTCGTGGAGCAACGTGGACGACGAACCTGTGGACTACTATGAGGTATGGCGTCGCGACGTGAATGAACCTGTGGACAGCGTGAAGTGTATTGCCACCCAGCTCAGGGAGACGGAATATGAGGACAAGACGACATCGCCCGTACACCAGTACGAATACTTCGTGCGTGGTGTGTGCAGCTGCGAGGGTGAGAAGTATGACGACACTAAGCCGGTGCAGGGCATGTGCGTGCAGACGGCTACTGTGGAAGGCTACTTGCGCTTCCTTGACGGAACGGGCATTCCCGGCAAGAAAGTCATCACGACGGTAGACAATGACGAGCGGTCGGTGGTGACCGACGAGAGCGGCTTCTTCCGTCTGAGTGGGCTGCCCTATGTCGACGGCCGTGAGACCAGCTATAAGCTGACCACCACGCTGAACGGAGTGGAACCCATGACCGTCACCTTCGGTACCAAGCCGGGTGACAATGTGGTGAAGGACGTGGTGTTCGAGATTGGCGAGAGCGTCAAGATTGCCGGTTACGTGCAGTATAACGGCACAAGCATACCTGTACAGGGCGTCTCGTTCTTGGTTGACGGTTATGAGGTGCGTACGGCAGGCGGCAAAGTGGAGACCGACCATGAGGGTAAGTTCGCTTTCCGTATCATGAAAGGTTCGCACGACAGTATTCAGGCCGTGAAGGATGGACATGTGTTCTATCGTGGCGGCTTCTACCATGAGAACGACGATGACCCCGACTCGATGAAAGCTTACGAGTTCACAACCGACAAGGCCGGTGTCATGTTCTATGACGACACCCGTGTGAAACTCATAGGCCGCATAGCAGGAGGTAAGGAACAGGGAGCCATACCCTTAGGCAACTCTCTCTCCCGCAACAACTTGGGCGATGAACTGCAGATGGTGCTCATACTGGAGGGCGACAATGCCTCACGACTGGTGTGGGACATCCAGGACCGCAATAAGAAGGAACGCGACGAGGAGTTCATACACAAGGCTCACGATACGAAATTTGAATACAAGACAAAAGTACACACCACGCTGAACCGCATGGTGGTTAGTCCCGACGTGCATACGGGCGAATACGAGGTGCTGCTGCCGCCTGTGAAATGGAAGATACAGCAGATTACTGCTAAAGGCTATCCCACGTTGTTCCAGGACGGACAGGTGGGCGACGTGATAGACCTCTCGGACTCCATCACCTTGCACAAGGACACCGTGGAGGGCGAATGGATGACGGCTTACGGCGTTGCCGTAAACAGCGTTGAGGTGGAGTATAACGCTCAATACAGCCGCATCTACCATTCACCGGTCATCATTGACTACGTGCAGCAGGGCTACGACCCCTTCAGTTATTTCGGTGACCGCTACTATAGCTTCAAGAATGTCGACGGCATCAGCGAGAAGCTGTCGTTGGCCTATGGCGTGAGGAAGAAGGACTGGCCTGTAGGCAAGCGCGACTCGCTTGAGACCCTCTACACCTTCGGCTACCCAGTGTTCAGCATCGACAAGAAATATGGCATCAAGATTTCGGCCACCGAACGCTACTACTATAACAACAATACGAAGAGTGACACCGTAGACGTAATCCGTCTGAGCGGTGGTGAGGTAACCATTCATAACGGCATGGTAAGCTCAACTCATAAGGATGTGGTACAGCTCGACAGTCTGGGTGAGGCACTCTACACACTGGAAGCTGCCCAGACTCCTTACCTGCTGACGGGGAAAGAAGCCCTGCGGACGGTGAGCATGACGCTCCTGATGGACGGTACTCACTATGAGGCCAATCCCTTGCGCGCGTACATTCTTAATATTAAGACCAAGGAAGGCGCTAAAGACATCATCAATTACTCTACACCGCAACTGATCGACATCCTGCGTGATCCCCCCGGCGGTGCATCGAAAGCTACCCTGAGCAAGGGCTCAACCCTGAAATACTCGTACACCATGGATATGAAATGGAGTGCCGGCGTTGGCATCAACATCGGTGTGGGTTCGGGTGTGAATGCTTTTACCGGTGTGGTAGTAGCCCCGATGGGAGCCGGTGCCGTAGGCGGTGTGAACAACGCCGGTCAGAGCTATTTCGGAACGTCTATCGACCTGGTGTGGTCAGGTAGCGGACAGCGTGCCTTCAACTACACCATGACTGCCAAGGAAGACATCTCTACCAGTTCGGACAAGAAACTGGTGGGTGCTAATGGTGACTTGTATATGGGCGTGGTGCAAAACATCGTGGTGAAGCCGGCCACGGCCATCCGTGCCATACCTGACAGCGTGTTCCGCCTCATGGACGGCATGCTGAAAGGAGGACGCACGGTGGAGATTGCACAGGGACGCGATGAACGCGATAGTCTGATTCACTTGGTGCGCGACGAGGTGGTCACCTACGGGCCGAAGATACAGTCGGACTTCGTACATTCGCAGGAATATATCGTGAAGCAGCTCATACCCTCGCTTACTGAGCATATTCTTTCACTGATGTTTACTGGTACTGAGGCCGAGGCACAGGCACAGGCCGATGCTACGGGCAAGCCCGTCTACCTGTCGTTGGCCAGCAAGGACGACCCAGACTTCGGAACGAGCTACAAGATGATTGTACCCAAGGGGGCTCCTGACAACACCGAGAACGAGGTGGCTCGCTATCAGCAGAACATGCTGAAATGGGTAGAGATGATAGCCCAGAACGAAAAGGAGAAACTGGAGGCCACCGATTTAGTGAAGAACTTTGATATAGACGGCGGCGGCTCACTGAACTACAGCGAGACCTTCACGAGCGACTACTCGGTGTCGAACTCATTCGTGAGTCCTATCACTGCTGGCACTGCAGGATACTTTGACAACACTGCTGGCGATGCTACAATGGGCGTGGTAGCCATTGTGGGTCCTGTAGTGGCCAAGATTCTGACCAACATTCTCAAAGGATCGGCAGGCAAGACATCGGGCGAAACAGGCCTTGACGGCGATGAAGGTGGACTGAAGGTCAGCGTCGATGCCGTTGGATTCACGTTCAAATTCAGTCTTTCTCCAGCCATGAGCTTCAGTGTGACGCCCAAGAACACGGAGTCGAAGTCATACACACGCACGGAAAGCTTCAGTATTGCTATGGACAAGAAGAGCCATTTGGACTTTGATGTATATCGTGTGAAGACGAAGACCGATGACCTGAAGAGTGCCAATTCGCATGATGTGTTCTACAATAGCAACTTCTATGACATGGTGGACTATGACTACGACCACATGAAGGATGAGGTCAATGTGAAGAACTTCACCTATGCCCGCAGTTTCGTGTATCGTACCCGTGCGGGTGCCACCTGTCGCCCGTGGGAAAATGAGCGGAAGACACTCTTCCACGAACCGGGAACGCAGCTTGATGAGCGTACGAAGAAGATTGAGAACCCTGTTATCAAGATGGACAAACAGAGCTTGAGTGGTGTCCCCTTTGGCGAACCAGCCCGTTTCAAGCTCTATCTGGCCAATGAGAGCGAACAGCCCGAGGCGGCTTATATCTACTTCGACCTCTACCAGAATGAGACGGCCAATCCCGATGGTGCCAAGATGATGATTGACGGCATACCGCTCAGCGGCAGTCCGCGTACAATGGAGATACATCCTGGCCAAGTCACGGAGAAGACCCTTGAGGTCTATGCTGGCGAGAAGTTCGACTATGAAGGTCTGAAGATAGGACTCATTTCGCAGGGTGATATCGATGTGTTCCAGGAGGTGTCTTTCGATGTTCACTACATACAGACGGCAGGTAGTATTGTCATCACTACCCCTGGCGACAACTGGATTATGAACTGTGACGCGCCCTTCGAAAAGGGCAAGGGCTGGTATCTGCCTGTCATCATCAGTGACTTTGACAAGAACCAGCACAACTTTGACCATATTGAGTTCCAGTACAAGGAATCGACACGTGGCGACGACTACTGGACAAACCTGTGCGGCTACTATGCCGACTCGGTGGTATACCGTGCTGCTACAGGTACAAAGGAAATGATACCTGAGAACGGAAACATCATTGCACGCTTCTTCGGTGACGGACAGGAGATGGAGAAAGCCTACGACCTCCGTGCCGTGCTGTTCTGTAGGAACGGAAATGCATTCCTCACAAACCACTCGAAGACACTCACCGGTGTAAAGGATACGCGGCGTCCACAGCTCTTTGGTACGCCCGAACCCAAGTCTGGTGTGCTGGGGGCTGGTGACAACATCATCTTTAACTTCTCGGAGGATATTGAGTATAATTACCTGCAGACTACGACCAACTTCGAGGTGAAGGGTGAGACCAACGAGACAGCCATACAGGAGGCACCGTCGCTGCTGTTTGGTGGAAAGGGCTATGCCCAGACGGAGGCACGCCGCAACTTTGCCGACAAGAGCATGACTATTGAGGTGATGATCAAGCCCGATGACACAGGTGAGGAGATGCCTATCTTCTCGCATGGCACCGACGGCAAGTACTTGCAGTTATGGCTCAGCGGTGACAAGCGCCTGAAGGCCGTCGTAGAAAATGGTGACGAGCCAGTCTTTGTAGAGAGCGAGACACCGCTGAAGGGTACTGGTTTCCAGCGCGTGGCCATGGTATTGGACAATGAGAAAAAACAGCTCATGCTTTATAGCGATGAACAGTTAGCCAAGACGGACAGCATTGTATATAGTGGTTATGGTCCATTGACGTTCGGTTTTGCCGAAACAGTCAATTCTGGAGAGCCTTTCTACTACAAAGGACGCATGCTGCAAGGACGTGTGTGGCACCGCGCACTCGACCTGGCCACGCTAAACCGCTATGGTGATAAGCTGTTGACGGGTTATGAGCTGGGACTGATAGACTATTATCCCATGAACGAGGGTAAGGGCTCTTATGCCCACGACTATGCACAGGGAGCAGACATGATGCTGAATGGTGCTACATGGGCACTGCCACAGGGCATGTCGCTGAAGTTGGACAAGAACCAGGTAAGCAAGACGGGAGGCACGAAGGGACGGCAGCTGCTGTCGAAGTTCTTCGAGCGCGACGAGGAGCAGGACTACACACTGATGTTCTGGTTTAATACTAGCGAGAGTAACGGTACGCTATTCTGCAACGGTTCGGGCAATAGCACCGACGAGGGGGCTGAGAACAAGTTCTTCATAGGATTTGAGGACCATACGCTGCTGTATCGTACCAACGGTACGGAGTATGAGTTGGGTGACATGCTCTGCGACGGTGCATGGCATCATTATGCCATGACGATGAACCGTCAGCGCAAGGTGGGCAGCATCTATATCGACAATGAGCTAAAGACACAGTTTGTTGCCGACACCATCGGCGGCATGCAGGGAACAGGCTTCTACCTGGGTAATATGGTATGGCAGAACGACGGCGATCCCACCGTGCATGAGGCTAATGCCCTGACGGGCTTCATAGACGGCATTGCCCTGTTCGAGCAGGCACTTCCCGTATCCCTTATTAATCGCTACAGCAGTAAGTCACCGGGTGGTGCTGAGAAGGGATTGATTGTCTACCTCGACTTCGATCGGCAGGAACGACAGAAGAGTGGAGCACTTCCCATGGAGCCTTATGTGCTGAGCAAGGTGGTGAAATATGATAAAGACGGAAAGGAAACGGACCAGCATGATAGCGTGTTTGTTGATCCCGTCAAAGAGATGCTGGAATGTGTAGACCAGAAAATCGGTGCCCCGATGCAGGCCTATGAGGAACTGCGCAACCTGAACTTCAGTTTCGTGGGACGCGATAATCAGCTGCTTGTGAATGTTGATGAACAGGACGCACGCATCAATAAGCGCAACATCTATGTCACCGTGTCCGATATACCTGATAAGAACGGTAACTACATGGCATCGCCTGCTACGGAGTGCTTCTTCGTGAATCGAAACCCACTAACGTGGAATCTCAAACATTATGTGGCGACCATACAGGCAGGATATGAGTATGAGATTGACCTTGAGATTATTAATGATGGCGGAAAGTCACACACCTATACTATTAGCAATCTGCCACGCTGGATGTCTGTCAACAAGACCAGTGACATCGTGGATGCACAGAGCAGGGATAAGGTGACGGTGACCATCAGCAAGGACATTAATGTTGGCACCTACGACCATATTATTTACCTGACTGATGAGGATGGTCTGTCGGAGCCGCTGTCATTGGAGCTGACCATTGAGGGCGAGAAACCCTACTGGTTTGTAAATCAAGACTTGAAACGCTATTCCATGAATGTTGTGGCACAGGTATACGTGGGTAATACCCTTGTTACCGATTCGCGCGACATTGTGGCTGCGTTCGATGAAAATGGACGCTGCATGGGTGTGGACAACGTGAAGTATGACCCGACAACAGGACGTAGCATGGTCTATCTGACTGTCTATGATAACACCACGGTGGCCAATAAGCTGTTCTTCCGCCTGTGGCACTACACGACAGGCAAGACGATGCAACTGAGGACCTCTAAGGATGTCCGTTTTGGTGACCAGTCCATTGAAGGCACCATTGCCAACCCTGTCCAGATGTATGCCGATAACCTGTATCTGCAGCACATCTATCTCGAAGAGGGATGGAACTGGATATCGTTCAACGTCTATAATACGGTGTTTGAGGATGCATCAAAGCTGCTCAGTATGTACCCGTGGAAGAATGGCGACATTGTGACCGAAGACACGGAAGACATGACATTGAGCTTTAAGAATGGTAAATGGATTTCCAACAGTAGCAAGAGCATCAGCGACATCAAAGTGTCGCAGGAGTATTGCTATCGCTTGAAAGTGCAGGATCAACATACGATTGAAATCTGGGGCGAGAGCCTTAAACAGCCTGAAAAGCGTACCATCCATCTGAAGAAGGGCTGGAATAGCATTGGCTACACGCCAATGGTAAATCTGCCTGTGGCAACAGCACTGACCGAGTATCTCGGAGAGGCATCAGACGGTGATGTTATCAAGTGCCAGCACGAGTTCGCCATGTTCAAGGACGATGGAGCCGGTGGTGGAGAATGGCTTGGAACGATGGAATACATGAAGCCGGGCAATGGTTATATGCTCTACCGGCAGAAGGAAGGAGAAACCCAATTCCGCTATCCGTACTATGAGCCGGGAACTTCTTTTGTCGAGACTTCCACGGTGGTTAATGCGACTCGCAAGGCTTCACGCTTCGTCTCGACAATGAGCGTGGTGGCCCAGGCCATAGGCATAGATATACAGGAGGGCGACCGATTGGTAGCCTATGCCTGTGGAGAGCAAGTGGGCGAAGCTGTTCTCTCGCCTCTCGCCTCTCGCTACCCGTCTCTCTTCTTCCTCAGTATTGGGGGCGACGTAGAAACACCGTTGTCATTCGTTGTGGAACGCGACGGAGCAGTCTTAGCTGTCACTGGCGAAGTGATGACCTATGAAGCCAATGCCGTGAGCGGACGACTGGATGCACCTACGCAGATCAACTTTACCCCTGTCGACCAGCTGCCGCAGAAGGGATGGTACACGCTGCAAGGCATCAAGTTGCAGAACGCACCGAAACAAAGTGGCGTATTTATTCATAATGGCCATAAACAGGTGATGAAGTAATTTTAATGCATAATTCATAATGAGAATTACAATGAAGATGAAATTGATTAGGATAGTGATGCTGACGACAGCCCTCATGATGGTGTGGGGCTGCTCGTCGAACAATGATGATCCTCAAATCCCAACACCTCCTGCTGACGTTCCGGTAAACTCGACGTTAACTCCTGCTGAGAAACCGGCATGGAAAGTAGACCTTGCGGGTAATGATGCTCCTCCCACATGGGAAAAACCTGACCCGGCTAAGTACGAGAGTTCAATGTACGTGTTGGTGAAGTTACAGGATGAGTTAGTACCTTATTCTACCAGCTCCGACCTCATGTCGGTGTTCATAGGCGATGAGTGCCGTGCCCTTCCTTGTGTTCCTGATACTTTAAATGAAACTGACATCTACTTTTTGTTCAAGGTGCATGGCGGCAACATCGATCGTGATGTCGTTTTCGAACTGCGCTACTACTGCGCATCGCTCCGCCAGACGTTTGTTTTGGCAGGGAAGGAAACCTTTGCTGCTGAATACGACTACGGTTTCATGGAGGACTTCGTGCCACCATTGCTCAAAGGCTGCAAGAAGTATCCCGTACAGAACGACCTGACGGTCAGTCTGCCGCAGGAGAAACCTTTTACGCCTTCTGAAGATGACCTCGTGGCTGTCTTTGTAGGTGATGAGTGCCGTGGCGTAGGTAGTATTGGTAAGAAATTCACCGTCTTTCGTACTTCAGGCACCGAAACGCTCCAGTTGCGCTATTACAGCGTACAGCAGGAGGGCATCTACACTTTCACACAGTCTGTTGAAATGCCTGAGAAAGAAGATGGGGCAGTAACATTAAAATTTTAACGTTTATGAAGAACAATATGAAACAATGGTTGTCGGTGGCTGTATTGGCAATATGCAGTCTGGTCATGCTGACCGGTTGCAGTCATGATGACGACAAGTATGAGAAGAAAGTATACCCTGTGACCGATGATGAACGCGTGAGCTATGCAGAAAAGGTTCTGGGTGTCACCATTGACAGAGAGCAGGATTGGGTTCTCACCCGTGAGTATAGCGTAAAGATTACCGTTGATGCTGACCTGAGCAATATTGTCAATGTGATGGTTCTTGATGCCCATCCTTATGTGGGAGAGAACTTCTGTATGGCATCTGCAGTTCAGACCAACGGCGGCTCGGCCACACTTTCATTCCGCGCACCCAAAGCAGCTGACATACTCTATGCTGCCTGTGTCAATTTGGACGGAGAGTGCCAAGCACGACCGTTCACCCCTGGCGTGGATGCTTCAGTATCGTTCCATGAGCAGCTACCAAAGGTGGCTGCTGCTCCGGCAACGACTCGTAGGAGCTACAATGTCATCGACATGCCGCAGTCCGATATGTTCTATGTGAAGGACTTCTATTCTTTCCGCAGAGCCATAAGGAAAGCATTGCCAGAAGGTCAGGACAATCGTAAGCTGATAGGGGACTTCGAATACTCTAATACGGTGGAGGTGCGCAAAAATCCATACAGTATCTACGACCTGCCTCTCGCCTATATCGGTGGCAACGGCAGTTACACGGATAACCTGGCTTATACTTATTATAAGGAAGGACAGGACATTGAGCCTAACGACACTTTCCTCATCAAGGATACCTATCCTACCGGATGGAGCGACAAGGAATACGATAGTTCTGCAAGAGCCTATAAACTGGAAGGACATCGTTTGCAGCATCTGCAGGACGCTACTTTGGTCACTACCTTTACGTCTACTGATATGGTACGGTTCCACATGGCGCAGAATGAAAAGATTATCGTGAAAGATACAATTCCTCTGGTAAAGGTCTTCTTGTTCAACGGATATGTGTTCGTGGCCTGTGAAGAAGGTAACAACTGGGACTATAACGACCGCCTGTTCATGATGCCTCAGGGCGCAGACCGTCTGGAGAAAATCAAGGCCATCCCTGTAAAGCCCGACCCGTCGAAACCGCGGGTGTGGACTTATGCCTGGGAGGATAAGGACTTTGGCGACTACGACATGAACGACTGTGTGATTCAAGTTAAGGAGAATGTCAATGATCCCAACAAACTCGACATTACGCTGGTAGCGCTTGGTGCCACGCACGAGTTGTGGCTGGGCTTTGACAATCCAAATGCCCAGAGTCATCTGGACTATCAACATGTGTTCGAGAATGAGTTGCATCAGGTAATGGGTGTTTCACAAAGTACGATGGTCAATACGGGACGTGCGTGGGCTAAACCCGTGACCGTGACTTTGGAAAAGCCGGCATACTTCGACTTCCAGACCTGTTCGTTTGTGCTTGGTGTCAAGGTGGAGCCAGAGATGCAAAGCGTGTATGAGAGCGACTATTACTATATCAAGATCGCCACCAAGGGACAGGATCCTCACGGAATCGTCATTCCCGAAGAGTGGCGCTGGCCCACGGAGACCACTTGCATAAAGGATGCCTATCCCAAATTCGTGGAATGGTCGGCCGACCATACGCAAGCTTTGGACTGGTATAAGTATCCAGTGGAGAGTAAAGTTTATTCAACAAAATAAGAAACCGCCTGAAAAGGCGGTTTCTTTGTTTTGTCGGGATGAGGCGACTCGAACGCCCGACCCCTACGTCCCGAACGTAGTGCGCTACCAACTGCGCTACATCCCGAATGCTTTGAAAAAGCGGATGCAAAGTTAGCGCTTTTTACTCAAACGGCAAAGTTTTTAAAGAAAAATTTGTGGGTTTAATAAAAATAGCGTACCTTTGCACCCGCAAAACGATGGTGCCTTAGCTCAGTTGGTAGAGCATCGGACTGAAAATCCGTGTGTCCCCGGTTCGATTCCTGGAGGTACCACCACAAAAGGAACAGAATGAAGTGTTCCTGAAAAAGCCTCACCAAGTGAGGCTTTTTTGTGTTCTTTACCCAAGAAACCCCTGACGACGAAGCGTTTCGAGTAGGGTGGTGGAGAGTGCTTCGTTGTCCTTGCGGGTGTAGCGGATATCGGTGAATACCTGGGCCAGCGTTTCTTTGTGATTCAGCTCGACGAAATGCCGGTTTTTGGGTAGCTGCTCTTTTTCGCAATAATAGGCGTCGATGTCGTTTGGGGTATAGTCACGGTATGTCTCCTCGTGAACGAAGCTCTTCATTGGCAGACGGTCGCTGAGGGCAGGCTCTTCAGCCGGCCAGCCTACGGTGAGCGTGGCAACGGGCATCACCAGACGGGGCAGTTGCAGTGTGTCGATAATCATCTGTGGCATATAGACGGTGGTGCCTAGAAAGCAATAGCCCAGTCCTTCCTCGTCCATCAGGCAACAGAGGGTCTGCGTGTAGAGTAACGCATCGGTGGCAGCATTCTGGAAAGACAGGAAATTGTCGTAGCCGGGATTGGCTTTACGACAGCGTGCCCATTGCGACGTGCGGTTGAAGTCAGCGCAGATAGTGAGTACTACAGGAGCCTCCTGCACCATGGGCTGGTTGAAGTGGGCTGGAGCCAACCGAGCCTTCATCTCGGGAGAACGGGTGACGACAACACTATAGAGCTGCAGGTTGCCCATGGTTTGCGTACGGGCAGCCTCTTCCATGAGGCGGTTCAGCAGTTGCTGGCTGACTTCGCGGTCAGCATATTTGCGGATGGTGCGACGGGTAAGGAGATTTTTCATTGTCATTGGATTTGGTTGGGAACTAACTGTTTCTTTCTTTTCACCGCAAAGGTACATAAAAAATATGGGAAGGAAATAGATGTTTGAAGAAAAGCTGTTTTTCGTTTTGGATTTCTCTTCTTTTTCCTTACCTTTGCATGCAGTTCAAGTACCAACAAACTATGGAATTAAAAACAAGTACCACTGATACTCAGCCTATCGATTTGAGCTGCTATGTGAAGAATGCGTTTTCAGCTGAGGCTGAGTTCGACTTCGATTCGTTTAAGAAACATGTTAGGGCAGCTCTGACCGATGCTGTCGCTGCCATGGGCTTGCAGTCAGGTAGTTCTGAGGCTGCGGATTTTATTGCTGAACTCCATCGGTCCCTGCCGCAGGTTGTCGAGACACGGCCTCAGGTGACCGAAGTGCGTCCGCAGGCACTGGAGTGCGATGTGGTGCGCTTCCAGAACAACAAGGAAAAGTGGGTGGCTCTTGTTGGATTGCTTGATGGCTATCCCTATGAAATCTTTACTGGTCTGCAAGATGACGATGAGGGCATCATGCTACCTAAATCGGTGACAAAGGGAAAAATTATTAAGCAGGTGAATCCTGATGGCACGAAGCGCTATGACTTCCAGTTCGAGAACAAGCGCGGCTATAAAACTACCGTTGAGGGATTGTCGGAGAAATTTAATCCCGAGTATTGGAACTATGCCAAACTTATCTCTGGCGTGCTACGTTATCGTATGCCTATCGATCATGTCATTAAGCTGGTGTCTTCGTTGCAGTTACAGTCGGAGAGCATTAATACTTGGAAAAACGGAGTTGAGCGTGCACTCAAGAAATATGTGACCGACGGCTCGGAGCCCGATGGCCAGGCTCTGTCGGAAGAGACAAGCGAGGCTTGAGGATGGAAAGTTGTATTTTCATTAATGGCCTCCGGCTCTATGCTTTTCATGGCGTACTGCCTCAGGAGCGAAGGGTAGGCGGATGGTTCGTTGTCTCCTTACGCGTACATTATAATTATATGCGCGCGATAGAAACCGACGATATTGCCGATACCCTGAGCTATGCCGACCTCGTCGAGGTGGTGAAGAGCGAAATGGAAAAACCGTCCAAATTGCTTGAACATGTGGCCGGACGCATTGCCCGTTCAGTATTCAGCCGTTTCCCTCAGGTATGTTCCCTTTCCCTCTCGCTCACTAAGGAAAACCCACCCATGGGGGTGAATTGTGACGGGGCAGGCGTAGAGCTACACTTAATAAATGATAAAACTATCGAATGATTATCGGTTTTTCCATAATAAAGCGTAATTTTGCAACATGAATGTGAAAAGGTTGTTTCTCTTCTGGATGCTAATGTGCTGTCTTGTGACTGCTTATGCTGCTGGAAAGCACAAATATACGCTGGTGATTGATGCTGGACATGGTGGTAAGGACGCTGGTGCCTGTGCCAATCGCGCCATGGAGAAAAATATCAACTTGAGTGTGGCACTGGCTTTCGGCCGATACGTAGAGCGTAATTGCCCAGATGTTCGCGTCATATACACCCGAAAGACCGATGTCTTTATCCCCCTGCATGAGCGTGCTGCCATTGCTAACAGAAACAAAGCCGACGTGTTTGTGTCCATCCATACCAATGCGCTCCCGGGCAGACGCCCCAAGCCTATCACGGGTATGGAGACCTATACCATGGGTATGCGTCGCAGTGACGAAAAACTCAGTGCTGCTAAACGAGAGAATGAGGTAATCCTGATAGAGAAGGATTACCGCCAGCACTATTCGGGCTACGATCCGCACTCACCAGAGAGTATGATGATCTTCGAAATTATGAACGAGACAAATATGGCTGAGAGCGTGGAGCTGGCTCGACTCATTCAGCAGCACACCAGCCGTACTGCTGGACGTCCTGACAAAGGTGTCCGACAGGATGCTTTCCTTGTGCTGCGCGAAACCTCTATGTCGGCCTGCCTTGTAGAGCTTGGCTATATCACGACACCTTCAGAGGCCGCTTACCTCACTAATAAGAATAATGTTGACAAGATGGGACTTGGCATCTATCAGGCTTTTGTGGCTTTCAAGAACAAGCGCTCCGCCAGTATGCCAGCAGCTCCAGTCATGGATCAGCCTGAGCCTACAGTAAACCAGCCTAAGACGGTAGTAAATCAGCCTCAGCCCGTCTCGGCACCGACGGCACCTGTTGCCCAGGAACAGGTTCCCGACCCCGAACCGACAGCGGGAAATTCGCCTGTCGTAAGTGCTGAACCAATAGCTGCAGACCTCAGCCTCCCAGTCTTTAAAGTACAGCTTTTTGCCAGCAGTACAAGGCTGAAACCAAGTGATGCACGCATGAAAGGACTGAAAAACGTGGACTGCTATCAGGAAAGCGGTCTGTGGAAGTATACCGTTGGCTCATCTGGAAATTATGCTGAGATTTATCAGTTGCGAAAGCAGGTACTGGGCAAATTTCCCCAAGCCTTTATCATTGCCTTTCGTGACGGTGTGAAGATGGATGCCGGTAAGGCTTATCAGGAATATAAGAATAATACAAAACTGAAGTAATTATATAAAATATAAGACAATGAAGTTCTGGACAAATGAAGTGAAGATAGCCTCAGTAGCCGTAGTGGCAATTGTGCTGCTCTTTATGGGACTCCAATATCTGAAGGGATTGTCTCTGTTCTCATCGGATGACCATTATTATGTTCATTTTGCTGATGTGACCGGTATGACGGCTTCAAGTCCCATTTATGCCTATGGCTACAAAGTGGGTGTTGTAGAAAGAATTGACTATGACTTTGATGAACCCAATAATATCATAGCCATTATCAGAGTGGATCCTAAGCTCAGTTTGCCTAAAGGAACGGAGGCGGAAATAAGCAGTGACCTGCTGGGTAACGTGAGGCTGGACTTGAAAATGGGTCCCAATCCGCTGGAACTTCTCGAACCAGGAGCAACCATTGAGGGGGGAATGAAAAATGGTATGATGGAAAAAGCCTCGGCCATGGTTCCGCAGATAGAGAAGATGCTGCCTAAACTGGATTCCATATTGACTAGCATCAACATACTGTTGGCTGACCCCGCCGTGGCCAATATGTTGCATAATGTAGAGGGTATTACGGCCAACCTGAATACAACTTCGTATGACTTGAAGCAGCTCACTGCTTCACTCAATCATCAGTTGCCCCAGATGCTGGACAAGGCTGATGGGGTGCTGGCTAATACCGAAGGCCTGACACAAAAATTGAATGCCATTGATGTTGCCGCAACCATGAGCAAGGTTGACAAAACACTGGCTAATGTGCAGCAAATGACCGATGTGCTGAATAGTAAAGAGGGTACGCTGGGACTCCTCATGCATGATGCATCGCTCTATCAGAATGTGAATGCTGCGATGGGCAATGCCGATAAGCTTCTTATCGATCTGAAGGAGCATCCGAAACGTTATGTACACTTCTCCCTCTTTGGGAAAAAAGATAAGTAATTTTTATTTTGTCTAAATTATAGTCAGCTGTATGTGAGCGATTTTCCTTTCACAAACAGCTGATTTTTAGTCTCTTAGATATTTGCAATACCTTTTTCTATAGAAAAACTGTGAAACATCGTAAATAGATATAAATAAGAACGTTACGAGGTTTGTAAACACACGATAAAATTCAGGGCTATTTGGAGGTATCGAAAAAAAATACGAACTTTGCACTGCAAAAACGCACGCTAAAAGCGTAGACTGTAAGTATAAATCTAAAAATAATCACCAACGCCAGATGAAACAAGGTCATAAGGCGCAATGGGACAACTGCCTCAAGCTTATTGAGAAGAATGTCTCTGAGCAAATCTTCAAGACGTGGTTCGAGCCTATCGTATTCGAGTCGTACGATGAGAGCTCGAAGACGGTGTTGGTGCAGGTTCCCAGTCCTTATGTCTACGAGTATCTTGAGCAGCATTTTGTGAAGTTGATGGGGTGGGCGCTCAATACCAGCTTCAACGCCAATGTGAGACTTACATACCGATTGGTGACCGATAAGGTGCATAATATCACACAGGATGTGGAGAGCGAAAAGCCTGCTGATATTGAAACGCCTGTTGCGGTGACACGTGGCAACAAGACTCCTACTGCGCTTGATGCGGCTATGCCTCAAGATATCAACACACAGCTTGACCCCCGTAAGACTTTTGAGAATTTTATTGAGGGAGACTCAAACAAGTTGCCACGTACGGTGGGTTTCTCCATCGCGGAACATCCAGGCAAATCTACTTTCAATCCATTCTTTATTTATGGCCCGTCGGGATGTGGAAAGACGCACCTTATCAATGCTATAGGTGTGCAGGCGAAGAAGATGTATCCCCAGAAGCGTGTCCTGTATGTTTCGGCTCATCTTTTTCAGGTTCAGTTTGTAGATGCCAAGCTGCAGAATACCATTAATGATTTCATCAATTTCTATCAGACAATTGATGTGCTTATTGTCGATGACGTACAGGAGTGGGCATCTTCCGAAAAGACAGTAGCCACTTTCTTCCATATTTTTGATCATCTGTTCCGTCTGGGCAAGCAGATTATTCTGGCCAGTGACCGTCCCCCTGTGGACTTGGTTTGGCTGAAGGACCGTATGCTGACGCGTTTCTCCTGCGGACTCATTGCAGAGCTTGAGAAGCCCAATGTGCAACTCTGTGTGGATATTTTGCAGTCGAAGTGCAGGCGGGACGGCTTGAAGATTCCTGCTGACGTTATTCAGTATATCGCTAATACGGCCAATGGCAGTGTACGTGATCTGGAGGGAGTAATCAATTCGCTCATGGCATATAGTATAGTCTACAATTCCAATATAGACATGCGCCTGGCAGAACGCGTGATGAAACGCGCGGTGAAGGTCGACGACCGTCCGCTTACTGTCGACGATATACTCGAAACAGTCTGCCAGCACTATAATGTATCCCAGCAGAATGTCTTCGGAAAAAGTCGTAAGCGAGACTATGTGCTGGCTCGGCAGATTTCAATGTACCTCGCACAGAAATTCACTAAGATGCCAACAGCCCGTATAGGCCAACTTATTGGTGGGCGCGACCATTCTACGGTGATACATAGCTGCTCGGCTATTGAGCAGCGCTTGAAGATTGATAAGGCATTCAGCGATGAGATGCTGAGCATAGAATCTTCCTTCCAGCTGAAAAGATAAATAGGCAGCATTTTTGATGCCAATATGGAAATCTCCCTATAGGGGGGGACTACTGACCATATAAACTAATGAAAACTAGACTATTATTATTTTTTTTACTTTTATTCTCCTCCGTTTCCCTTTTTGCTGATGGAATCGATGATATTCGAAAGGCACTCGAGCGTTCTGGCCTTTCGAAGGTACAGGAAAAAGTATATCTGCATACCGACAATAACTGCTATTTTGTAGGCGATACCCTGTGGTTTAAGGCCTATGTGGTTCGCGCTGATAATCTCCAGCCCACTAATCTGAGCCGCCTGCTCTACGTTGAGTTGCTTTCTCCTGACGGTCTGCTGGTGGAACGTCAGACGATAGTCATTCATCCCCAAGGATATACTTGTGGGCAGTTTGCATTGCGCGACTCGCTCTATTCCGGCTATTATGAGTTGCGGGCCTATACTCGGTGGAACCTGAATTTCAATGTGCGGCATCATAGCTATAGTACGCATGACACCTGGCTCTTTTATAACAAACAGATGGCAGCCGACTATTTCCGGGTATGGGACGGACTCTATTCGCGCGTGTTGCCGGTCTATGGCAAGCCCGCTCATGCGGGTGACTATGATGTCAGAAGCATGTACCAACGTCCCAAGACTCGTCTGCCTAAGCAAAAGAAGGAAGAACTTCTGGTTACGTTCTATCCAGAGGGTGGACATCTTGTGCAGGGTGTCGAAAACCATGTGGCTTTCGAGGTCACAGACCAATTAGGTGCTGCAGTAAATATCTCTGGTACTATTGAAGCTGAGGGTCTGTCGGCACAGACGATTAATACCGACTATATGGGACGAGGCTCCTTCCTCGCGACCCCCACAGACAATACGATGAAAACCACGTTCCTATGGCGCGGAAAAACTTACCGCTTCTCTTTGCCAAAGGCAGAGAAAGAAGGAGTGGCTCTCCGATTGGAGAATGGTAGGCTGACGTTATGTTCCCATAGACTGTCAGAAAAACGTTCTTTCGCTCTTTCCGTGCTGTGTCGTGGTTCACTTAAGCATTTTTCGCCAATTGTTTTCGACGCTCGTGGCATGGCAACCCTTACTCTTCCTGTTGATAGCCTGCCCACAGGAGTCAATGACCTTACTGTCTTCGACGACAAAGGACGCATACTGGCAGACCGGCTGTTTTTTGTGAATCATCATGAGCAAGAGGACAATGCGGTGACTGCTCCCATTGTGACGACCCATACCTATCAGCCTTACGAGCGTATTGAACTGCCTGTTCAGTGTCAGGGAATCGAAGAGCCTACATCCTTTTCGCTTGCCATACGTGATTCGGGTACCGAAGAGCCTTCTTACGACGATGGCAACATTATGACCGAAATGTTGCTCTCCAGCGACCTTCGCGGTTTCATTGCCCGTCCTGCATATTATTTTGAAAGCGATGATGCCCAGCACCGCCGCCACCTTGACTTGCTCATGATGGTACAAGGATGGCGCAAATACAAGTGGCAGGAACTGGCGGATACTTCTTACCAGTTGCGATACGCTCCTGAACGCATGTTCACCGTAGAGGGTAATGTATACAAGATGCTCTCCATCAATGAGGTTGAGCCTGATGAGATCAGCAGCTGGCAGGATGGAGTGGGCTTTCATTCCCGTAAGACCGACAATCCGGAATCCTATGTTGATCCGTTTGTAGATGAAGAAGAGGGCGATGGAATGATCTCCACCGATGATGCCAGTCCTGTCGACGAAGCGCCAGTGGAGAATATCGAATATGGTGCTATAGGAGATGCAAATGCTCATGTCGGGGTGAATCATGGTAATCTGCACCGTGAGGTGCTCGTAGAGGCCGAGGTTATCATCGATGGGCAGGTGGTTGGCTCAGTACAGGAAACAACAAATGGCCGCTTCCTGTTCCAGGTTCCTCCTTTCTATGGTGATGCTTTTCTGAACATAAAGGCTTATAAGAAGAATGACTCTATTCGTAAGCATATGGCTTCGCGGAAGGATGCTGAGGTCTTTGATGAAGATGCTTTCCCCGATTTCTATGTGAAGCGCAATCTCTTCTATCCCGTATATACCAGTCCTTACGATTATTATCAGAATCACCAGCCCGACATTTTCGAAGAGCAACTCATTGATACCCTGTCAGACTACTCTATGGAAAATGATGTGCAGCAGTTGGATAACGTGAATGTGAAGGGCCGTCGCCGGGGGCGTCGTTCCATAGACTGGAAGAAACCGGCTTTTGTCATGGATGCCTACGACCTTTATAATGAGGTTACTGACCGCGGCCTCAGTTTTGGTAAGCTCGACATGCGCCAGTTCCCTATTCAGGTATGTCGCTATCTGTATGGCAACATGAATCGCTACAATAGCTTCCATGTCGACGGGCGTCTTGAGGGAGCCACTTATTATCGCAATTATTCCCCGTTTCCCACAGGGTCGGAAACCGAGAGGGCAGGACAGTTCAGGGCCCATCGCACCTCGCAATGGCTCTATCAGCAACTCAAGCTGAAGCGCCTGCAGGATATCCGCGTCTTTACCGATTTCGAACCTCGGCTGGAGGACTCAACGATGGTGGAGGAACGCTATTCCGCTGATGCAACCGTAGAGATGGTCTTGATTTCCGACGATGCCAAGCAGATTACCTATCGTGACCGCCACATCCTACTGCATGGCATCAACGAAGCAGAGGAGTTCTACCAGCCCGACTATAGTAGGTGCCAACCAGAGTATCCCACCGACTATCGGCGCACACTCTACTGGAATCCTAATGCTGTAACCGACGAGCAGGGGCGCTTCACCGCCACTTTCTATAATAACAGTAAGCCCACCCGCATCAGGATGTCAGCTGCAGGCGTAACTCCTGACGGTAGGTTGTTCCATAGCACGAAATAGTGATTGCGTCACTCTCTATGCGTGATTGCGTCACTCTCTATGCGTGATTGCGTCATTCACTTTTCGTGATCAAGTCACTCACTATTCGTGATTAATAATTAATTGCCCCTGTTTTTTGTTCGAAACAGATGGCGATTCTATTTTTTTTTGTATATTTGCCGCCGTTAAACTATTTAAAAAGACTAATAACTAAAAATTATTCAATATGAAGAGGATGAAATGTTTTCTTTTGGCATTGGCAGGCCTGCTCTCAGCGGGTGCTGTTCAGGCCCAGCGTGTTACGGACAAGCTGGATCGTGGTATTGTGGCTGTACCGTCGGGATCAGGCAATCTGGTCTCATGGCGCATGTTTGGCGAAGAATATTACGATACGAAATATAATCTGTATCGTGGTAGTACGAAGATTGCCAGCGATTTGCTGGTGACCAATTTTCTTGATGCTGCTGGCAACAGTTCTTCCACCTATTCTGTTGAAGCAGTAGTCAAGGGTGTGGTACAGCCTAAGTCGGATGCTGTAAAAGCATGGACTGAAACCTATTTCGATGTGAAAGTGAAGTCTGTGGTCAACCGCGCTGGCAAGACGATTGCCAACAGCGAGACCAGCGGCTCAACCACTACCTCTGGCTATACCCTCAATGATGTGACTCTGGCCGATGTCGATGGCGACGGTGTTAGCGAATTCATCGTGAAGCGCAACAACAGTCAGGGTAACCTGTACCAAACCTCGAACACCACCGACTTCAATTTCTATGAGTGCTATAAGATTGACGGCACCCGCCTGTGGTGGATAGACCTCGGTCCCAACCTGCTGGCGGGACCCGACGAACAGTGGGACATGATCGGCTACGACTGGGATATGGATGGCAAGGCCGAAGTCCTGATGCGTGGTGCCGACAACATGATTATCCATACCGCTACCGGCAAGACCATCAACGTGGGTGATATGACCTACGACAACGGAAAAGGCAAGGATACCCGCGAGGAATACACCCATCACGGCAAAGAGTATCTGATCTATCTGAACGGTGCTACGGGCGAGCCCTATCTGGGCTGGGACGGTTCCGATAAGTGGACTCCGATGCTTTATCCACTGCCGCGTTTTGAGACGGGCGAAGCCAGGGATGTCTATAATCAGACCTCAGCTGAGTATGCTGCTGTCTGGGGCGAGCAGGACACTGGTCACCGCTCTTGTAAACACTATTTCGGTGCGCCCTATTTGGACGGTCGCACCCCGGCTATCTTCCTGGGACGCGGCTGTTACACACGTCATAAGTTCTGTGCGCTGCAGGTGAACCCGCAAACCCATGAGCTGACCCAGCTGTGGCGCTGGAACTGCTATGACTCGAAATCGCCCTGGTTTGGCAACGGCTTCCACAATTTCGCTATTGCCGATGTCGATATGGACGGTCGCGATGAGATTATGTTCGGTGCCATGTGTATCGATGACACGGGCTATGGTCTTTCTACGACTGGACTTGGACATGGCGATGCCCAGCATTGCACAGACCTGGACCCCTATCGCTGGGGACTGGAGCAGTTCACTTGTCAGGAAGGCTCCCAAGGCAATAGCTACTGGAACCCCACTACAGGTCAGATTTACTATCGTAAAAGTGATGGCGGTGATGATGGCCGTGCGTTGGCAGGCAACTTTTCCAACGACTATCCCGGCTGTCAGGGACGCTCGGTCAGCTCAGGTGTTATCGGCCTGTCGAGCGACAAGATTATCAACACCAGTGGCGACGCTATGTCGGGCAGTTACAGCAATCTGAATATGCGTATCTATTGGGATGGCGACCTGCTTGACGAGATACTCAACTCGGCAGGTGGCGAAGGCCGTCCGGCTGCCATCTACAAATGGGGTGGTTCGCGCATCTGGACCTCTACGGGCGCTGTCCACAACAATTCATCGAAGTGTAATCCCTCAGCACAGGGTGACATCCTCGGTGACTGGCGAGAAGAGGTGGTGCTGCGAACCGGTGACAACTCCGCCCTACGCATATTTGCCACAACTCATACCACCAGCTATGGCATCTATACCCTTTGGCACGACTACGTCTATCGTAACGGCATGGCCTGGCAGTGCGTGGGCTACAATCAGCCGCCTCAGACAAGTTTCTTCCTTGGCGAGCTTGAGGGAATCACCATTGCACCGCCGCCACTCCTGCTTCGTGGCCGCACCGAGGTCGCTAATGGTGCAACCATCAATACTACCGATGACCACCTGCTCGTAAGTGGCTATGAGGACAAGAATATTGCCGTAGCTAACGATGCCTCTCCCTATATTCTTACTGTCAATGCCCCCGCATGGGTGAAGGGTAGTGGTTCCCGTCAGGCAGTGGCTGGCACTTCCAAAACTCCGGCACGTACCGTAGAGTCGTTTACGACAACGCTCACGGGCGGAGCCTTTAGTGGAGCTACTCGTCTGGTGAAACAGGGCGAGGGTACGTTGGTGCTGCCCAATGTCGTGGAGAAGCATACTGGCAACACCGATGTGTGGAACGGTACGCTGCAGTTTGACGGCACCATGCAGTCGTCGCCTGTATGGATGAACCGTCACACCACGCTCATCTCCAATGGCGGCAAGTTCATGGGTGGACTGAAGCTTGACTATAACAGTACCGTCTATCCTGGCGGACAGGATGCAGTAGGCAGCCTTACCGCCTCAACGTTGACACTGGGCTTTGGCTCACGTGTGATATTTGATGTAAAAGGTACAGCCATCGACCAGCTGAATGCCCAGAAACTGGTAGTCGATACCCGTGACTGGAGCTTTGGTCCGAAATACAAAACTCCCGTATTTGAGTTCGCTGGCGATGTCAACCAGCTGGAGCCTGGCAGATATGAGCTGGGTTCTGTGGGTGAGGTCGACGGCCTTTTTGCTGACATACTCATTGAGGGCATTTCCGACAAGCGCTTCGTGCTCGACCTTAGCGACGGTAAGCTCATCCTTGTGTTGGAGGAGATGCGCGCTTCAGAGGTTGTGAAGTGGAACGGAACGACCGAAAACACTATCTGGGACTTGGCAGTAACTGAGAACTTCTTGAACAATGAGGGTCAGCAAGTATCGTCAGCTCAGGGGGATGATGTCGTGTTCGATGACCAGGCTGCCACAGGCAATGTGCAGGTGAAAGGTGCGGTACGTCCCAACAGTATTACCTTCAATAATAATACGTTGGCCTATATCCTAAATGGCGATAGCATACTGGGTGGCGGCACCATCACCAAGAATGGCAAGGCCCGCGTTACCATTAACACCGAGAACCGCACGGGCGCGACTGTTATTAACGAAGGTACGCTGGTGGTCAATTCGCTGGCTAACCTTACGGGTATCACTTATGGTGCGCTGGGTGATGTGAAGCAGAAGATCACCATTAACGACGGCGCTACGCTTCAGGTCAGTCAGCCTGTTATCACCGACCAGCCTTTCACCGTTTCGGGCAATGGAACACTGAATGTTCCTACTAATATGTCCTTTACGCTGAACAAGGGCATTCAGGGTACGGGGAGTACCGTCACCAAGACAGGTGCAGGCACACTTACCTTGGGCACTTCAAACAAGTTCGGTTTGCTTGTTGTCAAGGCTGGGCGTGTGAATGCCGTAGCCCCCAATGGTAAGGACGAGTTGCCTTCTACAATTGAGTTCCAGGGAGGAACGGTGTGGGGAGCCAATATTGAAGATGGTGCGGGTGTGACGAATACTTCCAATTTCGTGGTCAGCGAGAACCGTACGGGTACTTTCTATACCTCCTTCCGCGGTGTCTATAACGGTACGCTGACGGGTGCAGGAACCTTCAATGTCTATACTGGCGGCATCCGCAGCTATATTGACGGCGATTGGAGCCAGTTCACGGGTACTATTCATACCTATAAGGAAAACAGACAGAATAAAAAGGCATATGATCCCGTCTGGGCGTTCCGCAATGTTAACGGACTGCCAGAAGCTACTCTATACACCCATAGCGGGGTATTTGTGAGTAATGAGGGACAGAATATCGAGATTGGAACCTTGATGGGTGACGGTACACTAACGGGTACGGGTCAGTGGATTCTAGGAGGCAACAATAAAGACTTCTATGTTAGTACTGAAATTGGTGTCTCTTATGAGCGTCCTCATCCGTATAGTGGTACCATTGCTAAATCGGCTACCAATATCACCAAGCGTGGTACTGGCTTAATGTCTGTCATGAATCCTGGTTTCATCAATGCTGTCCTTAACATTGAGCAGGGAATGGTGGCTTTCAATGAGACAACACTTTCTACGCCGGTAAACGGTACGAATGCCGTCAATGTCAAAGAAGGTGGTACCCTGAAAGGTCAGGGGCTGCTGAATAGTGTCAGCGTGATGAGCGGTGGCGAGCTTGTGCCTTCTGCCTCAGAGTTTGGCGATGATATACCCGGTGTTATCAAGACAAAGGCTCTTCTTAACTTACGTGAGGGCTCGTCTGTGACTTTCCTTATTGGAGGAACTGCCAACTATTCCCAGTTGCAGCCAGCATCGCTCTATGTTAATGGAACTTTGGCAGTACGGTTGTTGAACGACTTCACACCAAAGCTCGGTGACGAATTCCTGCTATGGGATGTTACCTCTTCCTTTAAATATGATCCTAAGCTTGAACTGCCCGAGTTACCTGATGGACTCTACTGGGATCCTACTGGTCTGAATGCTAAGAAGGGTGTGCTACGTATTACAGATAATCCAAATGTTGGTGTCGGTGGCATTGCCTCTTCGTCGCAGGTGATTTGTGAAATTTATACGATAAGTGGTATAAGGCTAAACTCATTCACCTCTGTAAAGGCTGAGGTTAAGGCAAAGATTAACCGTCTCACCCCAAATGCAGAAACCTACATTGTCAGATTATATGATGGACGACGTTCGGAGGTTCAGAAGGTTGTGACGAAATAAAAAACACGGGTAAAATCAAAAAACAGGGATGTTTGACAAAAAACATCCCTGTTTTTTCTTGTCCCATATCTGGAAAATACCTATCTTTGCACCCGAACTACTGATAAAATGCCGTAATTTGCAAATTAAAAAAGATAATAATTATCAATTTTTTATTAATAACTAATCAATTAATTATGAAGAAAAGACTACTTTTTGCAGCTTTAGCAATGGTATGTTCGCTCAGCTCATTTGCGCAGCAGTATGTCTATACTGCAGATGGACGCTACAAGCTTTCGGGCGACAACTTGATTACAAATGGCAGCTTTGCCGAAGGATCTGCTGATTGGGCGATTTCTGATGTGTCCACCTTCACTATCGTTGAGGGTGAAGGCCCCAATGGTGAGAATGTTCTCTCCAGTACTGGTGCCACAGCAGGAGAGACCGTTACCCGTGTATGGAGTGATGATGTTTTGGAAGGCGGAAACCTCTATGTCATTGCATTTGATGTCCGTAATACCGATGGTGCCGTAAGTTCCAGCCTCACAGCTACCAGCAACAACTACATTGACATCTTTATGAACCTTGACGGTTCAACCACACGTGTTGAATCTACTGATGATGCTCCTGTTGTAGGCGTTGCTACCACGGTGAGCTACGACACACAGTGGAAGACTGTTGCTTTCCCCTTTACTTACGAAGACGGTATGTTCTTGGCTATGCACTTGGAGAGGCTGGTTGCTGGCACTCAGCTGACCAACTTCGTCATAAAGAAGGCTACCAAGGTCTATGATGTTCGTCTGGCCGAGGCTCGCATAGCCTATGCCAAGCAGCTCCTGACTATAGAGGACTTCAATGTGGACGATGCTGCTCAGGCCCGTACCAACCTGGAGACTCTTATCACCCGTATTGAAGGAATGATAGAAGCTGGTACGTTGGAGGATGTTTCGACCTCTGAAAACATGGTGAATGCTCTCGACCGTCTGATTGCTGCTTATATGGACGTGAGCACTGCCAGTGCTAATGGCATATTGGTAGGATTGGATAATATTTCAGAGATTGCATCCGTAGGTCGCGGCCGTACCTTCCCCGCCAACACGATTAATAATCTTGAGCTGACAGGTGGAAACTGGGGACATATTGAAGGTCAGGACTGCCTCATGTCTGCCATTCAGAGTGGAATGACAAACAGTGCAACCTACAACGTGTTCAACGTGGACTTCCCTGCAGGCAAGTATTTCTTCAAAGTGGAAATCCGTAATGCAAGAACAGGTAAGAGCTCTTGGCCCTGCCCTGAACAGACTTTCAATCTGGAGACGGTATGCCGGATGTATATCGGTGCCGATACTATCACGCTCGATCCCATTGTTGGTGAGGAATATCAGCGTTTCTGCATGGTTGCCGAGGTTGCTGAGGATGGAAAGTTCCGTGCTGGTGTGCTATGGCCAGGTGCTGGCGAAAAGGTAGGCTGCGCTTTCTATGTCAGAAATGTGGAGGTTCGCTCGTTCCAGAAGGATCTGCTCGACGAAGTGGCCCATGTCCAGGCATTCAAGACTTTCGCTGCACAGTGGAACGCTGCCGTGAGTGGTTACAAACTGCTGAGAAATCGCCAGATTGACGGCAACTATCCTTGGGGACGTGACTCACTGCAGACCGCACGTGATAAGTGGGAGCCTTTCTATATGGATCAGTACCTCAAGGGTTGGATGACTGAAGATGGCAAGGATGCAGGAATCGCTACTACCGAGCAACTCTTAGACTGGGCCGATTGGCAGGGTGCCGATCCTGAGCTGGGCTATAAGTATCAGGTGGTTCGTGGCTTCCAGAATGCCAATAACTACTCTCGTGACTTGAATGCACCGCTCACCTCGCTGGCCGATGCAATCGAGTCTGCTAAGAAGACCCGTAACATGGCCATGAATGCAACAGGTGACCGTGATACTTACAAGACTGCTATTCTTGCAGCTCTCTCTACATTGAATACAACACGTGCCAACACCACCGATGCTACCCGTGTGGCTGACTCTACCACCGTGGCTCAGGCAAAGGAAACGCTGGCTACTGCTACTGAGACGTTCTTGAACTCTGTTACCAACAAACCCATCATTGCCATTGACTTCTCGAACAACTTCAAGCAAGATATTGATGATGAAACGAGTGCTATCACCTATTTTATTGAAGGAGAAGGCGCTGTGATGAATTTTGGTTCTGCAGTGAGCTATGACGCAGAAACCGAGACTTATAATAACGATGTCGCTAACGTTTTTGCATTGGGCATTGGTGAGGAATTGACCGATGTGCTCCGCGTAGGAAAGGCCGATGCTGTTGTTAAATTTGCTGAGAATCAGGTACCTGGCGAGACTGATGTCGTTAGCGCACAGTTCGACCTTTGGGTTGGTAATCTGGTGAACCGTTATGTTTATGTAGACCTGCGTAATGCTGCCGGCACTAAGATTGCAGGCTTTAAGATGAATAGATATAATGGTGTTGCTGAATATAATGACTTTAACAATGAGGATAACACTGGAATGGACATTTTAAACTATGTTTCTGGTGTGGGATCCAGTTCTGCATCTAATGCTGCTATCTGTGTCGATAATAACAAGTCTTCGTTCACATTCGAGATGGACTATAGCAAGAACCAGATGAGGGCTTCAGTTGTTAATGGTAAAAATGGTATTAGTGAGGGCGAGTGGCTGCCCATTCCTGAGATGGACGATAATAAGGTTGCACAATTCGTAGTGGGCTCTACCTATGAAAATAAGGATCGTCGCTGCTGGTTTGACAATCTGCGCATCTCAAAGTATCAGACTGTTGATATGGAAGAGGATATCACCGAGGAGGCATGGTTACCTGTAAGTGATGGTGTTAAGACAGCTACTGTCGTCAAGAAAGTCGATAATACTATCTATAGCATCACTGGCGTGAAGGTGAACGGAACTCCTTCGAAGGGTCTGTATATCATCAACGGTAAGAAGTACGTGGTGAAGTAAACTAATCACTCTTACGTATAGTAGAGGGAGGTATCCGCAGGGGTGCCTCCCTCATTTTTAATAGGACTTTACGTTTTCGTTTATGGCTTCTCCAACCATTGATTGCAAATGAATGTATGGCTGATATTGAATGATACTTCCATTTGCGTCATGTCATTCCTGTCGTATTCAAAAAATGTAGGTAATTGTCAAAAATTATCAGAGCCTTTTTTTTGCCATTTGATATTTTTTTACTTATTTTGCATTTTGAAAACTGCAAACTACGAATATTTCGAAATAAAACAAACAATATTAGCTAATAACATTTTATGAAAAAAATCTATTTCTGTGTCTCTCTCGCATTGGCGGGACTGATGTCCTCCTGCGTTGAGAAGTACGAGGAGGTGGATGCCGAGAGCAAGCCGGAATGGTTGGGCTCCAGTATCTACACGGAATTGCAGAATCCGCGCGAGGAAGTAGGTCTACAAGGAACATTTAAAACCTATCTTCGTCTGATTGATGACTTGGGTGAGGCCGAGACACTGAATCGCACTGGCTCGAAGACCGTTTTTCCTGCTAACGATGAGGCTTTCGAGCGCTTCTTTGCAAACAATTCTTGGAAGGTGCGCCGTTATGAAGACCTTTCGATAGGAAAGAAAAAATTGTTGCTCTACTCGTCGATGCTTGATAACCCATTGCTGTTACAGCTACTCCCTAATGTTTCGAACGGAACAGCCGAGCCTCAGTTGGGTGGTGCCTTGAAACATGCGACCAATGTGAGTGTTATTGACAGTGTCAACCGTCTTGCAACGAAGGATGATATGCCTGCCAACAACCCTTACTGGGAACCATATTATGCTACTGGTATTGATGTGGTGACAGATGCAACATCACCGATGATGGTTCACTTGACGCGTGAATATATGCTCAACAACGGCATCACCACCGATGGCGACCAGAGCGACTTTGCCATCCTTACTGGCACCCCCTATCCTGAAGGACAACAGACTGCCTACATTTTTAATAATCAGGTAAAAGTGGCTGATGTGACCTGTCTGAATGGCTATATCCACCAAATGTCTGATGTGGTGGTACCCCCTGGTAACATGCCACAGGTGATGCGTGACATGAGCAAGCAGCGCATGGGAAAGGATAATAACATCTCCATCATCAGCCGTGTGCTTGACTATTTCGCTGTGCCTGTTGAAGTTCCTACTACCACCAACTATTATAACGCGTGGGCGCGTACCCAAAGTCCGGCTCTTCCCGACAAGACTATTTATGCATGGCGCTACCTCAGTTCTCGTTCTTACGATAGTGAGACAGGTACCATAGGCGGTCTCAATCGTATCGCCGGTCGTCAGATTAGTACACTGCTGAACTATGATCCGGGTTGGAACCAATATTATCAGAAACCCTCACATGAGAATACTGGCATTGATTATCCTATCATGGACATGGGTGCTTTCTTCGCCCCTACTGACAAGGCCATGGCCAAATATTTCACTGGCACTGGAGAAGGGGCCTATCTGATTGAAACCTACGGTACCAAATATACCAATAAGCCCAACAATGAGGAAAACCTGATAGAGCATCTCGACTCCATACACTCGAAGAACCCACAAGTGCTGACGGCCTTTGTCAACAACCTGCTGAAGTCGTCGTTTGCCTCTACTGTTCCAAGTAAGTTTGAGTCCGTACCCAACGATGCTGGTGAGTTCATGGGGCTTAGCAAGAATCTTTTGGTGAAGAATGCCGATGGCAAGTACGACATTTCATTCGCCAACAACGGTGCTATCTATGTTCTCAATGAGCTGCTTCCTCCCGATGAATATCAGGCAGTGCTGGCACCTGCTTCGGTTTTCCCTAACATGAAGGTGATGAACTGGGCCATACAGGATCGCACCCCCGCCAGCGGCACACCCAACAAATGGAGCTTACAGGTAGACTTCAAGTACTATCTCCTCTCCATGTCGACGAACTATGCATTCTTTATTCCTACAGACGAAGCTTTTGCCACCGATTGCTACTATTTGGATCCAACTTCGTTGAAGCATAAGGCAAGTGCAGCAGCAACTGCAGACGACCGTCCGGAGGTTCTCCATTTCTTTTTTGACGATACCGACAAGAAGGACCTTCCCTACCTGAAGTGCGAGCGCCACTATTTCGATATGAATACAGGGACGGTGACTATGCCGGGACGGCCTGAGGAAATTGGCAATGTGCGTACGCAATTAGTGGATATCTTGAACTATCATACCGTGGTGTTGCCAGCTGAGAAGGAGACAGGTGCCGACGGCAAAGAGAGATTCAAGCCGATAGGCAGCAATGGCAACCATTACTTCCAGACCAAGCATGGTGGCACTATCTATGTGGATGGCAACCAGAAGGATGGACAGGTTATGTCGGGACTTCAGATCTCAAATAATACTTTCTTCCCTAATTCGAAGATTGAGGAAGTATACTCCGAAAAGAATGGTTATGCCTATAGTATTGATCACGTCATACAGCCACCTGTGGAGAGTGTGTATAAGGTGCTGAAAGACAATGCGCAGTTTGCGAAATTTCTCGCTCTTTGCGAAGGCTTCAGGAACCGTGCCGTGATGGAATGGGCCGGAATTACAACCAAAGAGCCAAAGGTTGTAAAAGAAGACGGAAAAGAGGCGGTCATAGGTGCCTCACCTTATGAACTCTACCAGATTTTTGTCAACAACTATCGTCTTGGAGGTGAGTCTACTGCCGAAGCTTGTCTGGACTATAACGTCCGCATGTTCAATACTTATAATTACACGCTTTTTGCTCCTAACGATAATGCAATGGATGATGCTTATTCAAAAAGTCTTCCTAAATGGGAGGACATTAATGCATTGTTCAATAAATGGCTGAACGTGGAGACGACCAAGAGTGAGGCTCAGAAGGCTGACTCGGCTGAGGCACGTCGTCAGATCGATGCTATTCATGATTTTATCTGTTACCACTTTTCCATGAACTCGGTATATGCAGACAATTCTGTTGAGAGTGGACGATACAAGACACTTGTCAACGATGATATGGGCGTAGCCAAGGAACTGAGTATCTCCGGTGGCGGTGGTGCGTTGCTGGTGAGGGATGGTAGTGGTAATACTATTTCCGTTAGTGGTGGCGGCGGTAAGGTTGCCAACCGTATGACTCGCGACTACTGGCTGGGTAAGGATGACCCGTCTACCAAGAAAATTACTGCCATTAGGAATAGGGATGCCAATGCCATTCTTACATCCTCATTCTGTGCTGTCCATGAAATTGATCAGCCGCTGTGTAGCAATACAAATGGGACATTCTTCTCCCCTCGCAAGGTTGCGAAATCCAAGCGCAAATGATTACCATGAAGCAAACCAATGAACGCTAAAGTCTATTACAGATTATGAATATAAGGAAATCAATATTAACAGCCCTTTTTTGTACCATTGCTTCATGGGCAATGGCGCAGGGTGTGCGTATATCGGGTACACTGAGCGACAATGAGGGTCCCATTATGATGGGTAATGTGGTAGAGGTCGATGCCAATAACCGTATTGTTTCGGCAGCACAGACCGACTTCAACGGCAACTTCTCCATGCAGGTAAAGAGTACGAAGAACAAGTTGAAGTTCTCGTATGTCGGTGATAAGACACAGGTGATTGCCATTGGCGAAAAGACCGTATTCAACGTGAAACTCCAGCCAGAGAATACTGTACTGAAGGAGGTAACCGTGAAAGGACGCCGTCAGAATTCAGGTGGCCTCTCTATCCAGAAGAAGGAGATGACCGTGTCGTCGCAGACCATGAACATGGAGGCTGTTGAGGGTCTCGCCTTCACCTCGGCTGATGAGGCCCTTCAGGGTGAGATTGCCGGACTCGACATCGTGTCGAACTCAGGTAACCTTGGTGCCGGTACACAGATGCGTCTGCGTGGTGTCACTACGCTCTCGGCCAATGCCAATCCCCTCATCGTTGTTGATGACAAGATTTTTGATAATCCTGACGAGGACTTCGACTATGCCAATGCAGATGAGGAGCAGTATTCCTCGCTCCTGTCAGTCAATGTGGAGGACATTGCCAATATTGAAGTACTGAAAGATGCTGCTGCTACGGCTGTGTGGGGATCTCGTGGTGCCAACGGTGTCATCAAGATTACCACCAAACGCGGTACCCGCGGTAAACCGAAAGTGAAGTTCTCCTATAAGTTCACGGGTACCTGGCAGCCGGAAGGTTACAAGCTGCTTAATGGTGACGACTATACCATGCTGATGAAGGACGAACTCTATCGTGCCACACAGAGTTCTACCAGTACCAGTACTATGGCTGAGCTGAATTACGACAAGACCTGGGACGAGTATGAGAACTGGAACAACAATACCGACTGGGTGAAGGAGGTAACGAAATTTGGTGCTATGCACGATTTCAATGTCAACCTGAGTGGTGGCGGTCAGAAAGCTACATTCCGAATCTCTGCCGGTTATAAGCACCAGACGGGTTCTATCATTGAACAGCAGTTCCAGCAGTTCACCACCCGTATGGCTCTTGACTATAACGTGTCCGACCGTATCCGCTTTCTTACCAACTTTGCCCTCACCTATACAAACAATGATAAGAACTATGAGGGAAAAATCAACGGAACAAATTATCGTGGCCTGCTTGACATCGCGCAGAATATGGCTCCCAATATGAGTGTCTATCGTCAGGACGGTCAGGGCAACGATACAGGAGAATACTACCAGATGAATCGTGCCGTTAGCGGCTACACTCCCTATGATGGTGCTTATTCGTCCTATATGATGAGAGATGTGGTGGCTTTGGGTAATCCTGTGGCCATTGCCAATCAGGCTTGGGTGAGAGATCAGACTTATCGTCTTACCCCCGACTTCACCATCAAATATGAGATTCTGGGTACGGAGGCAGAGAAGAGTCGTCTGACTTTCAACGGACGAGTAGACTTCGATATCTTCGCAGAGAGCAAGCCCACCTACTACCCTGGTGTGTTGAGTACTGCCGACTGGCAAACAAACAATTACAATGTGAGTACCAACTATGAGTTCAATCGCATGAAGATTGGCGGTCGCGCTGAATTCGTATTCACACCTTATATCAAAAATAAAGACTGGACAAGCACCATGCTGTTGCGCTATGAGATGAGCACACAGAGCTCCACCTCACAGCAAATCAGTATGAGCCACTTGCCTAATGGTATTACATCGTCAACGGTGGATGCCTATCAAGTGGTTATCAATACCTCTAGTTATAAGACACCATCCAGTGCTAATTCCCGATCCAACTCACAGAATATTCTATATAACGGCCATGTGTCCTATTTGGACGGTCGTTACAGCTTAGGCTTCTCCCTCCGTGCCGACGGTGACTCGAAGTTTGGTCCCGATAACAAGTGGGCCTACTTCCCCGGTGCATCGGGACGTTGGAATATCAGCGACGAGCCGTTTATGAAATGGTCGAAAAGTTTCCTCTCCATGTTAGGCCTGCGTGCCTCATGGGGTATCGTAGGACGGGCTCCGGACAAGGACTACTTGTTCTTCGAAACCTATAACCCCTCAGCAAGTGTCTACGGACGAGGCAATGATACTGAGACTACGGCTAAGCTGAACTCATTGAAGCTCACTGATCTGAAATGGGAGAAGACAACTTCCTACAACCTTGGTTTCAATTTGGGACTGTTTGACGACCGTTTCGAGATTGATTTCGACTACTATCATAAGAATACCACCGATCTGCTGCAGGCTCTCAGTATCCCCACAGTGACGGGCTATTCCAGCGTAGAATATGCGAACGTAGGACGCATGACCAACGATGGATGGGAGTTGAACTTCACCGCCAAGAAATTCGTGAAGTTTGGAAAGTTCTCTGCTGACTTCAGTATCAATATGGCTCAAAACACCAACTTGCTGAAAGAAATGGATGAGAGCGTGCTGGAATCAATCAACGGTATAGAGTGGAGTCCCACCGTGCGTGGTAACTATACCAGTAAGTATGTAGACCAGCAACAGGGCTATCCTATTCGCGTACAACTCAATAATCCTCTCGGTTCTATTTACGGCTATCGCTACAAAGGAGTATACCAGTATAGCTATGATTATCTGATGAACTACCGTAGCGAACATCCAGCGATGACCGATACGGAATTCCGTGACTGGATTAACTCACAGTTGGCCAGCGGCAAGACGTTCCCTGTAGCACTCGGAGCCGATGGTAAGGTCATCATGACCAGCTCGGGTGAACCTCAGCACATGAAGTATGCCTATGGCTACGATGTTATCAATGGTGGTGCTGGTTATAACTTCCAGGGTGGCGATGCCATCTATGAGGACATCAATGGTGATGGCAATATCGACCAGTACGACGTTGTCTATCTTGGAAGTTCACAGCCGAAGATCAACGGTGGTTTTAACCTTACCCTTCGCTATGGCCCATGGAAGCTTACCGGACGTTTCAACTACCGTTTCGGCAACAAGATCATCAATTTGGCTCGCATGAATTTGGAGACGATGTCGGGTACTAACAACCAGAGTGCCACTACCAACTATCGTTGGCGCAAGGATGGCGACGTGACACCTATGCCGCGTGCCGTGTATGGAACGGAAAACAATTCGCCTTATAACTATCAGGCATCTGATCGCTATGTGGAAGACGGTGGCTTCGTGCGTTTCCAGAACCTCCAGTTGTCCTACGCTTTCTCTAAGAGCTTAGTGAAGTCATTGGGACTTACCGACTTGCAGGCTTATGCCTCAATGAACAACCTCTATGTGTGGACCAGGTATAGCGGTATCGACCCCGAAGTATCGGCAACGGGTTATTTCCCCACACGCGACCAGTCGAAGACTCCGCGCTCAAAACAGTTCACCTTTACACTGACCGTTGGATTCTAATTAATTGAATATTCGGAATTATGAAGAACAAAATATATAATATAGTATGTGTCGCCAGTATGGCTGTTGCCCTGACATCATGCATGGATACTGTTATCCTTCCCGATGATGTCACTGTGGGCGAGGACTTCTGGAAGAACAAGAGCGATGTGGCCAAGATGGTGAACTCAGCCTATGAGGGAATGACTTCTGCTGATGTGCTGGAACGACTCCTGGTATGGGGTGACTTCAGGGCCGACGAGCTGGTGGTCAGTAACATTGAGAGCAATACCACCGTTAATAATTTGGCCGAGATAGCGTCTATCAACCCACAGGTAACAAACCCATATGTTTCTTGGGCTGCTTTCTATAGTGTGATTAACCGCTGTAACATCGTGTTGGAAAAGGCTGGCGATGTGCTTACCGAAGACCCAAACTATACTGAAGGCGACTATCTCACCGACCGCTCGCAGATGCTGGCCTTACGTTCGCTGTGCTATTTCTATTTGGTGCGCAACTACCGTGATGTTCCTTATGTTGACGAGCCATTTATGGAGAGCAGTAAGAATCGCGACTTCGTGCAGATGGCGCCTGCCGAAGTACTGCAAAAATGTATCGAAAGCCTGGAAGAGGCTGCATCCAATGCCATTATCGCTTCAAGCTATGGCAGTACTGATTGGCGCAGGGTGGGATGGCTTACTCGTGACGGCATCCATGCGTTATTGGCAGATGTCTATCTCTGGCGTGCATCTGTACTCCATAGTGCCGACGACTACCAGAAGGCTATCAATTACTGCGATTTGGTCATTGATTCCAAAAAGGCACAGCACAGAACCGATGATGCTACAATTGAGAAATCAGAGTATCCATTGGCAGACGGACCGAAAGCCTATGGAGCAATTTTTGTAGACCAAAATGCTGAGGAGAGCCTCTTTGAACTACAAGTCCGTAGCAATCTGCCACTCTGCAAAATGTTGTTCAAATATCAAAATGCCAACTCTCAGATGGGATTTATGAAGGCTTCGAGAATTTTCGCATCAACAGCGTCAAAGATTAGCGATGCTACTACTCAGGGACTGGTGTTTGCCACTTCTGATATCCGCATGAATACCTCTATCTTCTCGCATGCTGCCGATGATGAAACTTTTGATGTGAGGAAGGCCATCTCCGATCAGCGTTCCAATGGGGCTACCGCTGAAAGTAAGACTGCTATAGGCCGTACCTATGGTGGCTTTCAGCAAAACTACATCTTCTACCGCTTATCGGATGTGATGCTGATGAAGGCAGAAGCTCTGGTTCAGCAGGCTGATACTACTGACCATTCTGCAGCAGGAGTTGCTGCCAGCGATGCCAAACTGCAGGAGGCTTTCCGCTTGGTACAGGAAGTACAGAAACGATCACTTGTTGTCGCCAACGGTACACAGTCGGCTGACAGTTTGCAATGGTCTGGTCTTGCTGCCATACGCCGTTCAGAAAAGAGTGGACTGGAACTCCTTGTGCTTGAAGAGCGTCTGCGCGAACTTTGTTTCGAGGGAAAGCGTTGGTATGACCTGATGCGCTTTAACTATCGCCATGTAGCCAACGGTGTGCGCTACGATGCACTTATGGCTGATCTGGGTTTGGAGAGCTTGCCAGCTAACTATGCTGATATGCTGAGCTTGGCTACGCGGAGAGATCCCAACCAGCAGGCAGGATTGCAGGCAAAGATGCGCAATGAGGCCTATCTCTATCTGCCAATACCCAATTCGGATCTGCTCCTCACCCCCACACTGAAGCAGAATCCTGTTTATGCAAGTAGCTCGAATAAGCAAACGAACAAATAATGGAAGGAGAAACAGAATATGAAAAAGAATTTAAGAACAACTCTCGGCTACCTGTTTGCAGCCTCTATTGTCTTTACAGGCATGACGACAGTGACGGGTTGCAACCCAGAACCCGATGAGTCGGATATGTATACCATTCAAGGTGAGACGGCTGCCGACTTTATCGCTCGTAAGCCGGAATTGACATCATTTAATTATATCCTCGGCAGGGTAGGACTCAACAGAAACCTTGCCAGCTATGGCGAGTATACGTGCTTCGCCCCTGTCAACGATGCCATTACCGTATATATTGACAGCCTTTATAACGATCCCTTGGCATTGGTACCACATAACAGTATGACTGCCAATTCGCTTGAAGGACTCAGTGACAGTCTTTGCGACGACATCGCACGCTATCATCTGGCCAATGGCATTAATACTTCGGTGGAGATGGGTTCGGGCATCAATGTGCGTACCATGCTCGGACGCAGTGTGCAGACGGAGACGAGCGTTTTCTATAAGGGTCTTGTCGCTTTGGAAAAAGATGCGGCCATCATCCAGCCAGACAGCATGGTGCTCAATGGCGTGGTACATACGCTGAACAAGGTGATTCCTCGTAGTAACAGAATCATTAATGACGAGTTGGAGCAGCATTCCGACTATAGTATTTTCATGCAGGCATTGAAGTTGACAAAACTGACAGACTCGCTGAAAAGATCAAAGAAAAATGTCACTTATACGATTACAGACATCAATGATAATGCCACTAACTATAAAGGACCACTCTATCATCCTACAGAGTGCCTGATTAAATACACCATCTTTGCCGAGCCTGACGTAATCTTGAAACCATTGCTGAAGGATGCTGGCTTCACTGAGGATATCGACGGTCTGATAAAGTATGCCAACAAGGTCTATCAGGATGCTGGCGATACCAGCAACGGATGGTATGATTACCTGATGGAGAAGGGCTTGTGGAATGTTCGTTCGGGAAGCTATGAGAAGACTGTCAGCACAAGTGACGACTATGAGAGTCGCAACAATGCCCTGAATATGTTTGTGGCATACCACATACTCTATGCCGGTATGCCGCAGAATGAACTGGTGTTTGAAAGCTCTACCAAACATTTGAATTCCTGGAACTATGTGAACGGATGCCGTCCCTTTGACTACTATGAGACCATGTTGCCCAATACACTGATGAAGATTTGGCAGGCGCACTCAAAGGAGGACAATAAGTATTACATTTACGTTAATCGCTGGATAGCTAACAACACATTGACTGACCGACTGGGAACCTTGGGAGCTGAAGGCATGGGAAGCTCAACCATCCATCAGGTGTTGCGTGAGGGAGTGCGTGTGGCACGCTCCACCGACTCTGATATAGATTTCGAAACCAATGTGCAGGCCTACAATGGTTATATTCATGGTCTTTGTAGCATACTGGTTTATGATAAGGAAGTACCCAATGGCGTGTTGCATGAACGTTTGCGCTTTGACAGTACTACTTTCCTGCCAGAGTTCATCAACAATGGTATTCGCTTCATGAGCTCAGATGATGCATCTAAGCTGAATGGAGGTAAGAGTGGCGCTCGCGTGGCATTCCCCTTGAACTACTTTGACAACGTGAAAAGCTACACCAGCGAAAACCGCTTCCGCTACAATATCAAGGGTGTTTATAATGCGTGGCAGTCGGATACTTTCCAGGGATGGGGTAACTATGACCTGGCAGTGAAAATGCCACCTGTGCCTACGGGTGACTATGAGTTTCGCATTTTCTACACTCCGATGCAGCATGGCGGTATGATGATGTTCTATAAAGGAAACTCCAGCAATGTATCGAGTATGGAACCGCTTGACATTCCGCTTGATGTGCGTGTGCCGATTACCGATCCGCGTATAGGATCCACACCGTTCTATGAGGAGGGAGACTACGGAATTGCCAGTGATGCCGATATGCGCAACCGTGGCTATATGCGTGGTTTGTATAGTTACAAGGATCATGTGGATTTGGAGGCTGTCACCGATCCAAAGTGTCAGACAGAAAGAAACCAGCGAAGTGACCTTCGCAATGCATCGTTGAGAAAGATTCTGAGTCGTAGCTTGAAGTTGAAACAGAGCGAGGAGTTCTGGCTGCGCATCAAGAACGTCATTCCCGATGAGACTGACCTGAAGTGGCAGCTCGACTATGTAGAGCTTGTTCCTCTCGATGTGGTGAACAATCCTGTTTATTCTGAAGACTGGTTCTAAAGTAGATTGAAGATTGATAATAGACAACCGATAATAGAATAGTATATGAAATGCAATAGATATATGAGTGACATGATGATGGCAGCAGCATTGCTGACGGCTGTCTCATGTACCGATTTCGATGACTATAATGACGAGCCGACTGTCAGCTCTGCCAAACCTACTGCAGAACAGACCGTATGGCAGATCATCAGCCAACGTGAGGATTTGAGCGATTTCGTGTCATTAGTCAAACGTGTGGGCTATGATGAGACGCTGAATGAATTGAATGCCTATACTGTGTGGGTACCCAAGAACGGAACCTTTGACGCAGGCAAGTATGCTCAGATTAGCGACTCGCTGTTGCGGGAGCAGTTCGTGAAGAACCACATTGCCAAGTTCAATTATAGTGTCATGGGTGAAGTGGATGAGCGCGTGTGCATGCTCAACGGAAAGTATTACCAACTCAAGGGGAATGGGGAATACACCTATGGTGATATGCCAATCACAGAGTCCAATGTGCCATGTAGCAATGGAACACTCCATCTCCTCACCGGCAATGTTCCGTTCTATCCCAACCTCTACGAATATATAATGGCTGCAGAGGGTATCGGCCAGCTGAGGGATTACTTCAAGAAGTATCATAAAGTGGAGCTGAATCTGAAAGAGAGTGAGAAGGGACCGATGGTGAATGGTATGCAGACCTATGTGGACTCCGTGTTGACCACAAGTAATGAGCTACTGACCAAGAACCGGTTGAATGCTGCCCTTACCAATGAGGATAGCTCCTATACGGTACTGATGCCTACGGATGAGGCCTATACAAAAATGTATAACAATGTGCGCAACTGCTATAAGTATCTTACCAATACAACGGTTCAGGATGTAGAAAAGCTGGAGCAGCCTCATGCTGCGAGCAAGCAGGGAGATACCGAACGCAACGTATATAAGAAAGTATCTGATGAAATCAATCCAGTCTATCTGGCTGACTCCCTTGCCCGTTTGAGCATTTTAAGGAATCTGGCCTACAGCAATCGTGATACGATGAATGTCGACGTAATTGCCAAGGGACCGCAGGCTGGTGACTCACTGAAGAGTACCCGGGGTGACCGTTTCTCGAATCCAGAGGAACTCCTGAACAAGTACCTGGTAGGTGAGCGAGTGAAGATGAGTAACGGATGGGCTCACGTAGTGGATAGCCTGGCCTTCAAGTCATGGGAGTTCTATAACCCTGAATTGGAATATGAGATCAAAGATAACGTGGTGAAGCATTTCCTTACTACTCCGTTGGAAGTAACGGTGCCGGATTCTACTGCCAAGAAACTTTTCGATTCCCAGAAAGAGGAGTTCAAATTCAATCTTTATTATCCGACAGATGAGTTCTGTGTACCTAATCTGTTCGTGAAACTTCCGAAAGTCAGGGCTGCTGCTTATAATTTCTATTGTGTAGTGTTGCCAGCCAGCCAAGGCAGGGAAACGACGAATAAGCCTACACCTCTGAATTTCGACCTGAGCTATTGCGGTAGTGGTGGACTAACCAACTATCACTTCAGTAGTAAGGTAGCAGCTACAGAGGACTCCACTACCTATCATTTTACTGAGGAGATGGTTACAAATAGTCCTATAAACCTTACGATAGAGACAGCTTTCATCAGTACTGAAACAGAAAAGGCCGATACCATCTATCTCGGTCAGTTTGCTTTCCCCTTCTGCTATGAAGGTCTGGAAAGCGGTTTCTATCCCAGTTTGAACATTACGTGTCCGCTATCATATAGTGACTCTCTCTTCGAGCCGTTGTATGACCAGTATTCCACGGAGATGCGTATCTACTCCATCATTCTGCGCCCTGTTGAGAAAAGTCAATATGAAGCAAACAAACAATGAAAATGAAAAGCAACATATATAATTTCGCTCAGAAGGTGAGTCAGAGACTTGCGTTCTGCACTTTAGCTCTCGGATTTTTCAGTATGCCTGTCTTTGCTCAAAGCGAGGATGATGAGGAATACGAAGAAGTTGAGACTGCCATCAAGCAGCCTGTGCGCAAGGTAGACCATAAGAATTATCCCACGGTAACCATTAGCGGACAAGTTACAGATCTGGCTACGGGAAAACCATTGACGGGCATACAGCTACAGGCATTGGGCTATGTGCGCTATACTGCCATGACCGAAGAGGACGGAAGGTTCAGTATCAAGGTCCCCACGTTTTCGACTGCTCTGTATGTTCATGCACCTGAGTTCCTGTCACAGCAGGTGCCCATTGTGGCAGGCGACTCTACACAGGTTCTCAACATTAAGATGCTGACGGACAAGTTCCATTCCATGTATGGTACGTCGACTACCTATACGGCTACGAGTGGGGCTGTCATGGATGGACGCGGTATCACGATAGATGCTGAAGTAAGTGAGAAATTAGGTGCCAATGTTCGTACATTGATGCACTCAGGAGCTATTGACGGAGGTTCATCGATGTTTATCCGCGGTCTGAACAGTATCAATACCGACGCACAGCCGCTGATAGTCATTGATGGCGTTGAGTTTGATATGCAGCGTGACCGCTACTCGCTCCACTATGGACAGTTCAATAACGTACTGGCCAGTGTGGCTCCTGACGATATAGAGAAAGTTACTGTTCTGAAAAATGCCACGGCGCTCTATGGCGCACGCGGTGCCAACGGTGTAATCCTCATTGAGACGAAGCGCGGCCATTCGATGGCTACCCGTATCGATGCCAACGTGTCGGCCGGTTTTACCTTTGTTCCACGTTTGCCAAAGATGATGAATGCATCGCAGTATAAGCTCTACGCTTCGGAACTGCTGGGTACCATTGATGGCATAAGCAAGAAGAACATAGACTTCCATTTCCAGAACAGCGATCCTAAGCGCTTATGGAATGTGCAACACCGCTATGACAACGATACTGACTGGTCTGATGAGGTCTATGAGACGGCTATGACACAGAACTATGGTATCAATGTACAGGGTGGCGACGATGTGGGTATGTATAACCTTTCTGTCGGCTATGTGAAGGCAAATTATGCTGCCAAGGAGAATTCCTTTGAACGTATGAATGTACGATTCAATACCGACATCTCCATCTTGTCGACCCTCTTCACGAAGTTTGACATCTCTATCTCTCGCACCAATAACAGTGTGCTTGACAATGGGTTGCCTGAAGACCTCAATAGCGGAACGATAGTATCTCCAACAGCATTGGCACTCATCAAGTCGCCCATCGTTTCGCCTTATCAGCGTGATCAGTTCGGTAACATGTCATCGCTATTGTCCGACTATGATGACATTTTTGCCCAGTTGGATAAGGAATATGGCTACAATAGTGCATTGGCCAATCCATCAGCCGTATTGACCTACGCTGTGGGTGATAATAAGAACCGTGCTGAGAACACCATTTTCAATGTGAAAGTTGAGCCAACTTATGATTTTGGTAAGGGCTTTAAGCTCACAGGTATGTTCAACTATACGTTGAACCGTATATCGCAGCGTTATTTCCGTAACTATAATGGTGTGCCGTCGTTTAATATATCGGGGCTGGGACGCGTTTATGCCAAGGCACAGTCTCTTTTCAGCAAGGAGAATAACTTCGTGGGTAAGCTGCAGCTTGATTGGTCGCGCCAGTTCGGTGAGCATACGTTAGCAGCCTATGCAGGAGCTCGTTACAACGTGTTCTCCTATGATTCCAACGATGTGTCGGTGCAGGCAACTTCAAAGACAGACGATAAGAATCCAAGTCTGGACTGGACGGGATTCCGTGATGTTGACGGTGTTAACGATGAGTGGAAGCAGATACAATGGTTCGGTAATGTGAATTACAACTACATGAACCGCTATTTTGCCACATTCTCTCTGCTGGGAGAAGCCAACAGCCGCTTCGGTGAAAGTGCAGACGGCATGGGCATGTTTGGCGTGAAGTGGGCATTGTTCCCCAGCCTCCAGCTCGGATGGGTGCTGACCAATGAGTCTTGGTTCCCCAAGAGTGAAATGCTGAATTATCTTCGCGTGAATGCCGGCTATGATATGAGTGGTAACGATGCTATCTCCAACTATGCTGCACGCACAAGCTATACTACAGTTCGCTTTAATGCAAAGGCAATCGGTACGCAACTTACTAATATCGGCAATGACAAGATTCAGTGGGAGAGCACACAGAAGTTCAATATGGGCTTGCAGGGCTATTTCCTCAACAACCGTATAGGGTTTAACTTCGACTATTATATTCATAAGACCGACAATCTGCTTACTTTGAAACACTTCAATAGCCCGATAGCAGGAATAGACACCTACTGGAGCAATGGTGGCAAGTTGGAGAACAAAGGCTATGAGGCCATGCTGACTTTCAAGCCTGTGGTCACCAAGGACTGGAACGTTGAGATAGGTGCCTCTGTAGGCCACTACAAGAATGAGGTTACGGAACTGCCCGATGGTGACTATACGACCTCGGTCTATGGTGACAACAATATCCTCACCTCGTTGGGTCACCCCGTTGCCGTGTTCTATGGCTACCAGACAGCAGGCATCTTTGCTACCGATGCCGAGGCCAAGGCTGCTGGCAAGGGTACTTATCTGATGATGAAGGACAATGCAAACAATGACCATGCCTTCAAAGCTGGCGATGTGCATTTCGTGGATCAGAATGGTGACGGTGTGATTGACGGGAACGACAAGACCATTATCGGCGACCCCAACCCCGACATCTATGGCAATATTTTCCTAACGGCTACCTGGAAGGACCTGACGCTGAACGTGGGCTTCAACTACTCATTAGGTAATGACGTATATAACTATCAGCGCTCAGTGCTCAACGCCGGTAGCAATTTCTATAACCAGCAGGTGGCTGAGGTAGGGCGTTGGCGCTATGAGGGCCAGCAGGCCAGTCTGCCGCGTGCCGTTTATGGTGACCCCATGGGCAACAACCGTTTCAGTGACCGCTGGATTGAGGATGGCAGCTATCTGAGACTGAAGACACTTAGTCTGACTTATCGCGTGCCAGTTCCCGGAACATGGACATGGCTGCAAGGATTGTCTGTATGGGCAGAGGCACAGAATCTGCTCACCTTCACGAAATACCTGGGAAGCGATCCTGAATTCTCCAATGGATACAGCGTGTTCTATCAGGGCATCGATGCCGGCAACTTAGCTCATAGCCGGTCAGTATCACTGGGCTTGAAGATTAACTTGTAAGACCCTCCCCCTGCCCCTCCCTGAATGGAGGGGGGTAGCGAGACATGTAAATAGAATAATATATTTAATTGATAAAGAATATGAAACAAATAATATATAATAAAACAAAGGTATTACTTCGTTTTATGGTCTATATACTCCTTCCTTTAGGGGGAGGCTGTCTGGGGGTATCCTGTTCGGATATGCTGGATACGGAGAGTACACGTCAGAATTTCGAACCTGATATAGAATCGAAGACGGACTCGCTGTTCTATTCCTTCGGTATCTTTGAAGCCATGCAGCAACTGGGCGACCAGTATGTTTTGCAAGGAGAACTGCGTGGCGATCTGTTGAATACAACACAGTATGCAGATAGCATGTTGGTAGAGCTTGCTTCGTATTACGCATCAAGTGGTAACAAGTATAACTCGGCATACGTTTACTATCGGGTGATTAATAACTGTAACTACTTTATTGAGCATCGTAACTCGGAATTATTCAGTGGTGCGCTCAATGTGTCTATTAGGGAAATCGTTGCTATTAAGGCTCTTCGTGCTTGGGCATACCTTCAGTTGGCTCGCAGCTATGGAAAGGTGAAGTTCTTTACCGAACCGTTGGTGAAGATTTCTCAAATCGATGAAAACAGCTATCCAGAGTACGACATTGATGCGATTGTTTCGGCATTGGCTCCCGATCTTGAACAGTATTCGGGTACTAATGATGCTGTTCCCCCTACTGCTGGCGTTACTACATTTGGCACATCATCACCCAATTGGGAGTCTACAGCCAAGCAAATATCCATAGAAAAGTGTTTCGTGCCATTAGATGTGGTGCTGGGCGATATGTATCTGGAAGTCGGAAACTACCATCAGGCAGCTTCACATTTCGTGACCTATCTAACCAAGATAGCAGAATCAACGACTGCCAACTATACAGCGTCGCGCATGTTCGTCAATCAAGAATTCAACACAAAACTTGAGAAAGCCAAGGTTGAAGGTAAGTCTTGGGAGAATATCTTCTTCAGGAACCAGCATGATGATATTATTTCTTATATTCCAATGGCAGCCAATTCAGTTAGCGGTCCTACGACAAAGCTCCCCCTTTATTTCGGTGCCGACTATTATGCCACAGCTGATGAGGAGACAGGTTATTCTCGTAACGGCTGTGTAAACACAGCAGGAGCGAAGCCAGACAACTGGAAATATAATTTGCCGTTAGTGACGAACATACAGCTGCTGCCCTCGGAGTCGCTCATTACGCTCTCAGATTCGGTGGAGTATCATTACTATGCTGTGGGTACCGACAACGACTATGACAGCATCCGCTCGGTGAAGGCTGCGGATATGCGTATACGAAATATCCTTGCCTACATGGATATCAATGATCAGCGGCAGCAATGGATTACGAAATACGATTTTGCCAATGTCATCCTCTATCGTACGAGCACTGTCTTGCTCCATCTTGCCGAGGCATTCAACCGTCTTGGTATGTATGATGTGGCTTTTGCCATTCTGAAGGACGGTATCAGTCCCGTACTGGTACGTGAACCGATGTCGGCATCATCTACCAATATCGTGCCATATATGTCGGCTGACAGCAAGCTGAAGCTGAAGACGACCTATCCGTTGCTGAGCGATGAAAACTCTGATCTTTTCCCGGCACTTTCAGCGTTTGGCATACATTGTCATGGAGCAGGAAAGGCTGTTTCAGATATGGCCAGGACGACTTATATCATGAACAAATCGCCCTACAAGCTTCAGAGTGTGGTAGAGAAGAAGAAGAAGGAACTGACCGACCCGGCAGCTGCCTTGGCCGTCACGTGGGGTGACACCAAGCAGGACACCATCAATGCCATCGAGGATATCCTCTGTGATGAATATGCCTTGGAGCTGGCTTTCGAGGGCAGCCGCTACTATGACCTAATGCGTTTGGCTCGTCATAAGAACGAGGCAGGCCTATATGGTGCCGACTTCGGCTACCGTTGGATGGCCAACAAGCTGAAGGGGCGTGGTTGGGATCAGTCGAAAATGTATTTGCCTTTCAAGTAAAATCTACTCATCTTCGCTGAAGATAAGAGTTGTTTTACAAAGTCGTCGAGTTTGTTTTACAAAGTCGACGACTTTGTTTTACAAACTAGACGAACTTGTAAATTCATTTAGACTTGAGTGGTGGGATGACAAAACATCCGCCTCCTCCCCATTTGTTATTTTTTTGTGGGAAAAGGAAGCCCTTTTCTCGTTTTTTTAGTATTTTTGCATCATAAAGCATTCATAACTGAATTGAATTATGGCAAAAGTTTATGTTTTTCTGGCTAACGGCTTCGAGGATGTCGAGGCGTTGATTCCCGTCGACGTACTGCGTCGCGGCAGTGTGGAAGTGGTAACGGTGAGCTGTGTGGATGGCTCACAGATAGTGGAAACGGCACACGGTGTGCGTATTGAGGCCGATGCCATGTTCTGCGACTGTGACTTCAGTGATGCTGACCTGCTGTTACTGCCCGGCGGCATGCCAGGAGCCTCAAACCTCTATGCACACAAAGGTCTGTGTCAGGCATTGTTGGCACAGGCAAAGGCCAACAAGAAGATTGCAGCCATCTGTGCTGCTCCTGCGGTGGTACTGGCACAATTAGGCATCCTGCGAGGCAAACGTGTCACCTGTTATCCGGGCTTTGAACAGATGCTTGAGGGTGCTGCCTATACGGGCGAACTGTGCACCGTCGACGGCAATATAACCACGGGCGAAGGCCCTGCTGCCGCTTTCCCGTTTGCCTACGCCCTGCTGGAACAGCTCACTGATTTGGCTACCGCACAACAGATTGCCGTTGGTATGCGTTTCGCTCATTTGATGGAATAGGGCTTATGGCTGATTATATCATCATTGTTGCAGGCGGCAAGGGGTTGCGTATGGGGGGTGAGGTACCCAAGCAGTTCCTGCCCGTGGGCGGACTGCCGGTGCTGATGCGTACCATACTGCGGTTCCGCGAGGCATTGCCGGCGCTGCAAATCATCCTTGTATTGCCCAAGGCCCAGCAGGACTACTGGCGTGATCTGTGCCGGCAGCACCAGTTCCCACTCCCCTCCATACAGGGATGTGTTGGGGCATACCTGTTGGCTGATGGCGGCAAGACCCGCTTCCATTCCGTGCAGAACGGACTGGCCCTTATCCCTGATGATGCTGAGGGCGTAGTGGGCGTTCATGATGGCGTGCGTCCTTTTGTGTCAGTCGATGTTATCTGTCGCTGCTATGAAGAAGCACGTGTGAGCAAGGCTGTCATTCCCGTTATTCCCGTAGTCGAAACCCTCCGCCACATCACCCCCCTCCCGCAAGGAAAAATTGGGGGAGGGGCTACCGTTCCCCGTGACGAGTACCGCCTTGTGCAGACTCCTCAGTGCTTCGACATCCAGTTGCTAAAGGCTGCCAACACGCAGCCCTATCGCGATTCTTTCACCGACGATGCCTCGGTGGTGGAGTCCTACGGCCATCCCGTTACCCTTGTCGACGGCAACCGAGAGAACATCAAGATTACCACTCCCGGTGACCTGAAAATGGCCGAGATGCTCATCTGAATAATTCCGAGATGTTGATATGATGGATATCCTTCAACAAGACATCATGTACTTGCCGGGCGTGGGGCCCAACCGCAAGAAATTGCTGAGTCAGGAGCTTGGCATAGAGACCTATGGTGACTTGCTGGAGTATTTCCCCTATAAGTATGTGGACCGATCGAAGGTCTATACCGTGCGCGAGCTGACGGGCGACATGCCCTTCGTGCAGGTGGTGGGCCAGATACTAAGCTTCGAGACTTTCGATATGGGGCCTCGCAAACAGCGTGTGGTGGCCCATTTCAGCGACGGAACGGCCGTGATGGACTTGGTGTGGTTCAATGGTGGCAAGTATGCCAAGCAGAACTACAAAATAGGTAAGGATTATCTGGTGTTCGGACGCCCCAGCGTGTTCCAGAACCGCATACAGGTACAGCACCCCGATTTGGATGATGCCGATAAGGTTGATACTACGGCAATGGGTATGCAGCCTTACTACAATACTACGGAGAAGATGAAGAAGGTGAACTTCACTTCCCGTGCCGTAGAGCGTCTGGTCAAGACGCTTCTCGAGAGGCTGAAGGAGCCGTTGCCCGAGACCATCACCTCCGAAATTCTTTCCAGCCGTCACCTGATGAGTCGTGACGAGGCTCTGCGCACCATCCATTATCCGCAGAACGCTCATGACCTGGAACGTGCCCGCCTGCGCATGAAGTTCGAGGAACTGTTTTTCGTGCAGCTCAACATCCTGCGCTATGCCAGCGATCAGCGGCGAAAATACCGTGGCTATGTGTTCAATCGCATAGGCGAAAATTTCAATAGTTTCTATATGCGGAACCTGCCTTTCGAGCTGACCAATGCCCAGAAACGCGTGATTCGTGAGATTCGGCAGGATACTTGTTCAGGCCGGCAGATGAACCGTCTGCTGCAAGGCGATGTGGGTTCGGGAAAAACCCTCGTGGCTCTCATGTCGATGCTCATCGCCTTAGACAATGGTTTTCAGGCCTGTATCATGGCACCCACGGAAATTCTGGCCGAACAGCATCTGGTGACCATCCAGCAGTTCCTTAAAGGACTGCCCATTCGCGTGGAGCTGCTCACCGGCATTGTGAAAGGCAAGAAGCGGCAGGAGGTGCTCGATGGCCTGCTCACGGGTGAGGTGCAGATTCTTGTAGGTACCCATGCGGTGATTGAAGATACCGTTCAGTTCCATCGGTTGGGCATGGCGGTTGTCGACGAGCAGCATCGCTTCGGTGTGGCCCAGCGGGCCAAACTGTGGAGCAAGAGCGAGCAGCCGCCCCATGTGCTGGTGATGACGGCCACCCCTATACCGCGTACGCTGGCCATGACCCTCTATGGCGATCTCGACGTGAGCGTTATCGACGAGTTGCCGCCGGGACGCAAGCCCATCCGCACCACCCACGTTTTCGACCGTCACATCACCTCGCTCTATGAGGGCATCCGCAGGCAGATTCATGAGGGTCGTCAGGTGTATATCGTCTTCCCTTTGATAGAGGAGAGCGAGAAGATTGACCTGAAGAACTTAGAGCAAGGCTTCGAAGTGCTGTGTCAGGCTTTTCCCGAGTTCCGCCTGAGCAAGGTGCATGGCAAGATGAAACCCAAGGACAAGGAAGAGGAGATGCAGCGTTTCGTGCGTGGCGAGACGCAGATTCTCGTGGCTACCACGGTCATCGAGGTAGGGGTCAACGTGCCTAATGCCTCGGTAATGGTCATCTTTGATGCCCAGCGTTTCGGCCTGTCGCAGCTCCACCAGTTGAGGGGCAGGGTAGGGCGCGGCGCCGACCAGTCGTACTGCATCCTTGTTACGCCCTTTAAGCTGAGCGAAGACACACGCAAGCGCATCGAGATTATGTGCGATACCAACGACGGTTTCCGTATTGCCGAGGCCGACCTGAAGCTGCGTGGTCCAGGCGACCTGGAGGGTACCCAGCAGAGCGGCATGGCCTTCGACCTGAAGATTGCCGACATAGCCCGCGACGGTCAGATTGTTCAGATGGCCCGCGATGAGGCCCAGGCCATTGTCGATGCCGATCCTACCTGCCAGTCACCCCGTTATGCCCTGTTGTGGAATCGCCTGAAGGAACTGCGGAAGACCAACATCAACTGGGCAGCCATTTCGTGAATGTAAGTATAACATGAAGCATATGAATATGAAAAGAACTAATTACGAGAAACCTTCTACAAAGGTCATCAAATTATGGCAACAGATACCTCTGTTGTCAAATAGCGAAGTCATGAGCGGTGAAATCTCAGGCTACGGAAAGAATTCCAAAGGAGGATTTACACAAGACGAAGAAGACTAACCTAATAATACGAAACGATGATGAAACTACTAACCATCTCAAAGTATATATTCTGTGGCCTGGCCTTGAGCCTTGCTGCTTGTTCCGGTTCTGAGAGCAAACCAGATTTTCCCGATCCTGATAGCGAACTTGCCGATACGCCAAGGACACTTCAACTGACCATTACCCAAACGGAAACACGCGCCACACTCACCCCATCAGGGGATGAATTAGATGAGCTCGCGGCCTCATGGACAGCAGGCGACCAACTGACGTATTGGAATTTCGACAATAGCACTACGGGGTCGTTGACGGCTACAACTTCAGCGTCCACCTCACCGTTTACGGGCAGCGTCACGTGCTATCCTGGCCACAAGCTTGCTGTGGTTTATCCCGCTGTAGATATCACGGACACTTACACCATTACGCTCAGCGGACAAGACGGTACGCTTGAGACCCTGGCAAGCAAGTACCATTTTGTCTATGGCGTGGCAACAGTCAATTCCGTTACGGAAACGACAGCCTCGGCCTCCATGCCGAAGATGAAGAGCCTGCTCACAGCCTGTAAGTTCTCATTTATAGATAAGGCTACCAGCACCCCTATCCCCGTCAAGAAGCTTGAAATCAGTTTCAAGGCTGACGGTGATGGAGGGATTGAAGGCACCTATCCGCAGACAGCTACGGTGACGCCCAACAAAGATCAGTCGTCCGTCCATGCTGTCGCAGTTGCTGGTAGCACATCGCTCCTCGTGGAATTGGATGAAGCTCGTATCGAGGTCTATGTTGCTATGGTCCCCACCAATCCAGAGGCAGAGACTCCTCGCTCTTTCCGCTTCACGGTTTTTGATGGAACCAACTCTTATACTGGCACAGCCAAGGCTCATCTGCCGGAGGGCGAGTATGTCGTGGCAACAGGCCTGAGACTGAACAAACAATAACTAAACCAGAAACCTAAAACAATATGAAGATGAATTGTTTCCTCCGACATCGGCTGTTTGTGATGCTGCTGATGCTCCTTGCGACAATGACAAACGCACAGGCAGGCGAGTATATCACTGAAATTATCTCCATTGGAACCAAAAAAGGCGGAGGTAATTCCTTGAAGAGTGAATACAGGAACAAGGGTTGGATAGTGGTCGATAAAGACCTGAATAAGAATGCAGGCGGCTGGGATGTCTATATTGCCTACAAGACCAGCAGCACCATCAATCCAGAGACGGGCTACATTACCGATATCTGTGCATCGGACAAGCAAGTCAGCTCCTTCACCTTTGAAGGTCGCACCTATTACCGGGTGGCTACCAACTCAGGCTATAACGGCGACTTGAACCGCGATGCAGGAGGTGCCGACATCTTCCTCTATTACACGCGCCAACGCAACAACCTGCAAACCTATGGCGACTCCAAGCGTGTCATCACGGCCCTTTCAACAAGTAGCGATGGCGAAGACGACAACCCAGAGACAGCTGCCGTCTCTTGGCGCAATTCGAAATACAGCGGTCTGTGCGAAGTGAACAAAAGCGCTGGTGGCGATGATATCTATATTCAGCAGCATTTTACCACGCAAAAGCTAGAGTGGAAGGAAGGACCAACCTTTGCCACGGGTCTGGTGTATAATGGCGTGGAGCAGGAATTGGTGAAAAAGACCGCATCAGACAAGAATTGGGGTACTATCAAGTTCAGAGTGGACAATGGTGCGTGGACGGCCGACAAGCCCATGGGACTGAACGTAGGCAACTACGAGATAGAGTATTATCTTGACGGTGGTGACTATGCTGACAACAGTGAAACGAGAAGCACAACGGTTACCATCGCCCCGCCCGTTGTGAAGGCAAAAGACCTGACAGGTGTGTTCAATCAGGCCGAAAAGAAAGTGAACCTCACGTGGAGCGTGGGTACCATTCCCGGCAACTATACCGACTATGATTGGATGATTTATCGTAATGGCGAAAAGATTGCTAAGCTGGCGCAGAACGTACACACCTACGCCGATGACAGCTATACTAACGAGTCGTCGCCTATATACGATGTCTATTATGTGTCGAAGTTCTGGGAAGAGGACACCATGCTCAATGATACGAAAGCCACGGTGACGGTGAGCACCGTACGCACCGTACCTATCAATAACCTTGAAGTGGAATGCCAGGACGACCGCATTATCTTTGTCTGGATGTCGGACGGTTATGTGGCTGGCTTTGGTAATAAGTTCCGTATCTTCGTGGGCGATGAGGAGGCCCCCATCTATACCCTTACGCCCACCGACATGCAGACTGCCTTCCGTTGGGAGCACCGCACTACCGACCAGCACACCAACCGCCAGAACAAGGTCGATGAGCAAACGGGTACTCCTTATACCGAAGAGCCGCTGAACGCCTGCGCCCCGTCGACCTATCGCATAGAGGGTGTAATCGGTAACACGGTACTCAACTCGGAGGACATCAACCCCAAGGCCATAGGCAACGGCACGCTGTTCTATGAGTTCAATGCAACAAAGGGCGTATACGAGGGCATGGTGAAACTGTCGTGGCATGTCAACAAACAGGGCTCCACGCTTACCAAGACCTACATAGTGGAGCGCCGGCAGGCAGAACAGGAAGGCGAACCGTGGGCAGTGCTGGCCCGTATGTCGAGCACCGATGACTATCTTACCTACGACGACCAGACGGCGCTGCCAGGTGTTTTCTATGACTACCGTGTGACCGTTGAGGACAAGTGTTCCGACGGCTCCATCATCAACAACGAAATAGCCAGCATCGGTTTTGCCAAGAGCACCGGCACTGTGACGGGCCGTATCGCCTACGGTTCTTCGGGTACGGCTGTACAAGGTGTGGAAGTGGTCATGAGGAGAGTCCATTCTGGCAACGATGAACAGGAACAGTATCACTCCATGTACTTTACTGACGTAAACGGTTCGGTAATGTGGCAGTATCCCTCTGATACCTATGCTGCCGACCTGTTTGCTTCGGGCGACTTCACCGTGCAGATGTGGTTACTCCCTGAATCGTTCAGCGACAGCAGGATTGCGGACTTCGGCAATGATATCGTACTGGGTATGACGGCCGGTGGACAGTTGTATTTTGGCGATGGCACCGACAACCTGACCTTCGATGGCATCACGCTGCAAACGAATGCCTACAACCATGTGGTGCTGACCCGCAGTGGCACAACGCTGACCTGCTATGTGGTGAAAATAGACGCTGACAACCACCCCGTTGTGAAGAAAGCTACCCAGACAACGCCCCACTCTCCATTCTCAACTCTCAATGCCTCCACGCAGTTTGAACTAGGCCACTTCAAAGGTTCGGTAGACGAGTTCCGTCTGTGGACGAAGTGCCTGAGCGAGGAAGATATTCTGCAAAACTATGACCACCTGCTGGTGGGCAATGAGAAGAACCTGGAGACCTATTGGACCTTTGACGAAGGTCTGCGTACACAGTTCTTCGACTATTCGCGCTATGGCACCACTTATCACCAGCACCATGGCCGTGTAGGCAGCAACACAACGGCCTCGACCGTAACGCCAGGTGTGCTTGCCCTGAAGGCCAAGACCGACGACAGTGGCAACTATCAGATACAAGGTATACCGTTCAGTGGTGAGGGCACCACCTACTCTGTTGTACCCCTGTATGGCATCCATGAATTCAATCCCAACAACAGATTGCTTTTCTTTAACAGCAACTCGCTCGTTCACAACAACACCAATTTCGAAGATGTGTCGTCATTCAAGATGAGTGGTCACATCTACTATGCTGGCACCAACGTGCCTGCTGACAGTATCCTGCTCTATGTTGACGGCATGTTGCAGAGCAAGGACGGCGCGAGTATCCAGACCGACGAAGATGGCTATTACGAACTGTCAGTGCCCATCGGCAAGCACTTCGTAGAGGCCAAATTAGCCGGCCATACGCTGGCCGATGGAGGCCGCTTCCCCACACAAGGTACGTTCAACTTCGACCGCCACGTGACACACGACTTCAGTGATGTCACTTTAGTTAATTTCATTGGCCGCGTAGGCGGTGGCGAGCGCAACGATACACTGGCTGTGGGCTTCGCAGCGTCGAAGAACAACATCGGCATGGCCACCATCCAGTTGGCGCTGAACAATGCATCGTTCTCGCTGAACTGCCAGGACGACCACATCAGCGATGCCACCAGCGAGCGCACCTGGGCCAGCGACACCACCAGCATTAATAGTCGCTCGTGGACCGGCACTGGCTACGATGCCAAATACATTTATATACGTACCGACTCGCTCACCGGTGAGTTCTCGGCTCTGTTGCCTCCGCTGAGATATGTGGTGAAGAGCGTACGAGTGGATAACAACCCCGACGTGGAGTTCCTCTCGCTGCCAGAAATCAACCTGACCAACGGCATACAAGAGTACACCGATAAGATACTGCCGGAAGACAGGGACACCACACTTCTTCTCGGCCCTGACACCTATAAGTATCACACCAAGCAACTGTTCACCTACTTTGCTCCACCCCAGATTGACGTGACCGACAAGATGAATGGTACAACGGGAGCCTTTGGTATACAGGAGCTGACAGACTATCCGGTAGGCGATACCGAATCGCCTGAAACGGTGACTATCAGCGATATCTGGAAGCAAGACGACAGTGACAGCAGCATCAGCTACCTGCTGGGCTATCCGCTTTACGAGAAGGGCAAGACCGTAACCTACGAAATCTTTGGCTACGAGAAGTACACCAACTACGACGGTCAGGACCCCGTGCATGATCTCATTCCAATGAATGATCAGGAGATAACGCTGATTAACGAGATGGGTGAGAACCAGAAAGTCATCTATCTGGTGGAAGATTCAACCACCGGCTATCAGGTGAGTCAGATCTACGACATTGAGACGAACAAGGTTACGCTCGACGGCAATGGCCGTATCACCTACAAATGGGGTGTGGGCCTGCCCAACATCATCTCTCCATACAGCCGTAACTTCAGCATACTTCTGGTACGCAAAGACCGTACCTACGAACCGTTCTCATTGAATGCTGTGGTACTGGGCGACCTGCCCGAAGGCGACAACTTCGTGACACAGGGACCTGATCTGGTGCAGTTCGTACTACGCGACCCGCCAGGGGCCAAGTCGACTACTACGCTGAAGCGCGCCGTTGTCAACGGCACTACCGAGATGAGTTCCGACATGGCCGTCGGCAATCACCAGCTGCTGTGCAGGAATCTGTTCGGAGCTTCTGTAACGACTGGTGCCGGAATGGGCTTCATGTACATACAGCAGAACGAAGTATACGACCAACTGGATGTTGGCACCCATGCCACTTGGCGCACCGGCAGTTCCACTGAAAAAGCATGGACAACGACCTACAATCAAGCCATCTCTACCAGTTCGGCATGGCAGTATGTGGGCAGTGCCGGCGATGTGTTCGTGGGAACAGCCACCAACCTGCTCTTAGGAAAGACCCGCAACCTCTGCATTGTCAAGGGGTTGGATGGCAAGTATGGACTCAATGTGGTGGATGCCTTGTCGCTGGGTCAGGAAGTGACAACCCTATTCAACTACAGTGCCTACGAGCTGGAGAACGTGATGATTCCGAAGTGGAAGGACCAACGCCTGTCGTACCTCACCGAGGTGGCCGACCAGAATGCTGCCAAGAACTATGCGAACACGGGTAAGCGGACTGTCTATCTGACATGGGTTGGAAAGAACAAGGAAACCGAGTACAAGAAGGACGTGAACTACATTGCTGTTCCTCCCCAAGATGTTGATGTGAGCGAGGTCGACAGCGTGGAATGGTGTACGAACCAGATTAATAGCTGGATTAAAGTGCTTAGCGATAACGAGGAGAACAAGGTAATGGCCATGAAGAGCCGCGAAGCCAACCAAGCCCAACCTTGGAACGGCTGGCAAAACTTCTCTATCGATGGTGGCTCTACCTACTCTTACTCTGTGAGTCAGGACACCACCAAGGTTCATAAGAATGAAACAACTTGGTCGATGAGCGCCATTCTTAACAACTCATGGGCAAACACCTTCAAGAACTTTGTTAAGTGGGGAGTATCGTCGACCATTAGCAATGAAGTGGGTCGCGAACAAAGCGATATTGACGGCGTAGTCCATAAGAATGTGATAGAGTGGGATTATGTGCTTTCCGACGGCAACGTCGATGCCGACCTCTCTATCGACAAATACCCCTCGGGACAGGCTGGCTATAGCGATGTGTTCTCGCTCTTTGGCGGACAGACCTACAACCCCTACGAGGGCAAGGAGTACACAAAGTGGTTCGAGCCGGGCCAGCATGTGTTGAGCAATGGCTCGGAGCAGATGGAGCAGCCCGACATACGCATTAGCGTGGACGGCATGAATAGTGCCAAGGAAGCCACACTGACCGACGTACCCGCCGGACAAACTGGCACATACACGCTGTTCCTCTCCAACAAGAGCAACACTAACCGGCACTACAACCCCATCTTCCAGCTCATCATACCGGATGATGCCAACACGAAGGGCTTGAGGTTGAACATTGACGGCGTGTCGTTCGGCAACGGACACACTGTTCTGATTCCTCAAGGCGAGACCGTGAAGAAAGTAATCACGGTGAGCCAAACCGACCAGAGCGTGCTTGACTACGATAGCGTGAAAATTCTGTTGGCCTCGAACTACCAGCCCTTGGTCATTTCCGACTATGTAATGTTGCACACCCACTTCAAGCCCAGCTCCAGCCCCATTGACCTCGTGATTACCGAACCGGTGCTCAATATCGAGAACATGCAGCGCAACAAGGGCCAACTGGAGATGAAGCTGACCAACTTCAACCGCCAGTTCAAGGGTATGAAGAGACTCGGCATAGAGTATCGCTACGAAGGTTCTACCTCATGGACACAGCCCGCGGAACTGCAGTTCTATGTGAACAAGGAGGACTCGACAAAACGGGGCGACCAGGTGCTGCCTGCCACTGGAAACCTGCGCTTGTCCTACGACATGAGCAGTACCAACGACTACCCACAGGGTACCTACACCTTCCGTGCCTACACCACGACACAGTATGGCGAGGAGCCGGTGACCGTATATAGCGACGAGATTGAAGTGGTGAAAGATGATGTGGCCCCACGTCAGCTCACCACTCCGCAGCCTGCCAACGGCATTTTGCGCTATGGTGACGACATTGCCATTGAGTTCAACGAGGACATCGTGCCTGGCTATGTCACCGACAAGAACATCATTGTCACGGCCAAACTGAACAGTCAGCAGGTGCTTCACGACGTGGCCCTGCAGCTGTTCGCCGCAGGCGGCAGTTCAGTTTCTGAGAACCCCGTCTTCCTCAATGGCGACTTCTCTATCGACTTCTGGATGAGATGGACCATGGCTGGCACCATCCTGCGGTTAGGCAGCGGACAGCTTGGGCTGAGTGTGGATAGCGAAGGCCACATCGCGGCAGGCATTGCCGGAATGGAGCTGAAGTCGGAAGATGTCATTCCCAAGAACACATGGACCTACGTGGTGCTGAGCTATAAGGCTGCCGACATGGCCTTCTCGGCGCTGGCACAGTATGATGAGACGACGCTGCATCTGTTTACCAATCAGGGAGTGACCGAGGGTGCCGTGATGAGCCACGTCTATTCCAACGACAACCGCCTCTATATGGGCAACATGACCGGTGCCATCCACGACCTGAGCCTCTTCAATATCTACAGAGACCCGGTCGAGGCTGCTGCCACGAAGTATCAGTCGAAGGATAACTACGTCTATGGTCTGACCAACTATTGGCCCATGAACGAGGGACATGGCACCGTGGCCCACGACACACGCCACACCAACGACATTGCAGTCAGAAACTGGTTCCGCGACAACCGGAACTATGCCCTGAAGGTGGACGAGAAGGGTGTCGACATTGACATCACGCAGATCAACACCCGACCAGGCGAAAGTTACGTTTTGGAGATGTGGTACAACTCATCGCAACGACCGGAAGAGCAGCGGGAGCATACGGTGTTTGAAGTGGGTGGGAACCAGAGCCAGCACATCGGGCTCTATTTCGACCATAACTATGACTGGGTGCTGCGCTACGGCGACAAGGAACACTTGGTGGGCAACAGCGAAGCTGCCTGGGATACAGAGTGGAACCACGTGGCACTGAACGTAGTGCGTGGACAGTCAGCCTCGTTCTACTTCAACGGTCAGCGCGCGGCCGTCATTGCCGAAGCCGACGTGCCTTCGTTGGTGGGTGCCGTGCTCAGCGTGGCCAAGGGGGCCTCGTCGGCCATGGTCGATGAGGTGCGCATCTGGCATGCCACACTCTCAGAAAGCCATCTGCTGAACAATATCTACAATTGTATCGACACCACCGACTACTACTCGCGCGGTCTGGTGGCCTACTACCCCTTCGAGAAGGCAGGCACGGTGGATGGTGTCAGCACCAAGGTGGAAACACTCGAGAATCTGGCACCCCGTTCGCTTGGCAACTCCGTCAGCCAAGGCCTGACGATACCTGAGGGAAGTGCTTATTCGTTCAATACTGATGTACCGCCGGTGAAGAACGCTCCGGTGGAGAGCCGCCTCATTGCCAAGCCAGTGGCCTCAGAGCGCAAGGTGGTTATCAACCTGACAGAAGGCAGCGGCATCAATGCCCGCGACATAGAGGGAACGACCCTGAACATCACCGTAGATAAAATCCACGACATGCACGGCAACGCGTCGGCCCCCATCCGATGGACGGCCTATGTGCAGCGCAACACGCTGAAGTGGATGAAGGACACCGTGAACGTCATCAAGAAATACGGTACGGACTACATGCTGGACATCGACATCGAGAACCGTGGCGGACAGACCGAGTACTACACGCTGATGAACCTGCCCCAGTGGCTTACGCTGGAGGGAAGTGAGCGCACCGACGACGTGGCACCGCTCAGCACGAAGACCCTGCGCTTCCGCGTCGACCCGATGACAGCCGTGGGCAACTATGACGTGACCATCGGCCTGCAAGGCAACTACGAGATTATGGAACCCTTGCGTGTGGTGATGAACGTACGTGGAGAGCGGCCCAGCTGGAGCGTCGACCCGTCGAAGTATGAGAACACGATGAACATCGTGGGCCAGATCTATCTCGACGGCATTCTGATGAGCAACAGCGAGAGCCTCGTGGCCGCCTTCATCGGTGAGGAGTGCCGCGGTGTAGCTGCTCCTGAGCAGACACGTGGAGCAGCCTTTGTCACGCTGACTATCTTCGGCAATGGCGCTACCGACCGCAACAAGCAGCTCACCTTCCGCATCTGGGATGCAGCCACGGGCGTGGCCTACAGGGATGCCAATGTCATCTTGACCGATGGCACGATAGCCAACAACATTCCGTTTACCGTCGACCAGCTCATCGGAAGTTTCGACAATCCAGTCAAGTGGACGAAGAGCAATATGATGGAACAGAAGCTCTGGCTGCAGAGCAAGTGGACGTGGCTGTCGCTGAGCGTGATGCCTGCCGACTCCCGCCCCATGACCGTATTCCCCGAACTGACCACATGGAACACCATTATCAAGAGCCGTACGAGCGATGCCTACTGCAATGGCGTGGAGTGGTACGGTCCGCTGAAGGTAGAAGTGGGCAACATGTACAAGGTGCTGCTCAACGAACAGCTCAGCTATAGCTACGACCTGTCCGACGGACTGACCGTGAAGGGACAGGCCATAGACCTGGGCAAGAACCCGATAGTGCTGCATAAGGGCTGGAACTGGATAGGCTATCTGCCCACCTCGGCGATGACGCTGCGCGAGGCATTGGCCGGTGCCAACCCCAAGCAAGGCGACCAAGTGAAATCGCAGACGGGTATCGCCATCTATGGCACCACCGGCTGGGAAGGCAACCTCAAGGCACTGGAAAGCGGAAAGGGCTACATGTACTACAACAGTAGCGATGTGGAGAAGCAGTTTGTCTATCCCGACAAGACCAGCACCACCAACCGCCATGCTATGCGCCTCCTGCTGCATCGTGCTCCCCCAACCATCTTCACTCCCGTTGATCCCTACATCTATCCGGACAATATGACTATAGTTGTCCAGCTTGTCGACGACCAGGCAGTGGTCGATACGGCTGAGGTGGCTGCCTTCATCGACGGTGAATGTCGCGCAGCCACAAGGGCAGACAGCGGTCTCTACTATCTTGTCGTTGCCGGTGAGGGCAGCGGACAGAAGGTGGAAATACAGGCCTGTATCGATGGAGAGATTCGTGTCTTGGACGACCATATCGTCTACAGCAGCGACACCAATGTCGGTACGCCTTGGCAGCCATACGTCATCGACTTGAAGAATGCGAATAGCATCCTGCCGGTGAAGGGCGATGCCAAGCACAGCGAATGGTATGACCTGCAAGGCCGCAAGATAGGCGCTCAGCCTTCGCGCAAGGGTGTCTACATCCGCAGTGGAAACAAGAAGGTGGTCAGATGACTTCCTGTGAAGAACTTTTTTATATGTTCGAATAATGTATGTCACTTGACAATCGTAAACATATTAATAATTGTTAAAATATTAAAGGAAGGACTCCTGTTCTTATTATATATCGTAATTTCGTGTCTAATATAGTTATACACTAAAAATCGTAAAAGCGAAACAGACATCAAGACTATGATAAAGCATTCCAAGCTCTATATACTGCTAACCGTTTCGGCAGTCTTCTTAGTATTCTCTTCTATTGCCCTTTCGGTATGCTATCAGACCATCAAGACGGAAAGGCATGTGCGCTATGTCGGCATGATGAACATTGCAGCGGAGAACATCGCCAAGACCATTAGCGGTATGGAGATGAATGCCATGAACGTGTTCGACGAGGTAGAGAAACACTTAGACTCACCGGAAAGTGTGATAGTCGCATTGGAGAGCAAGACCCATTTGAACCCTGACGTAAGAGGCTACTTCGCTGCCTTCGAGCCCAATTTTTTCAAAGAGAAGGGAACGTGGTTCGAACCTTATGTCGTACATGTCGATTCCAGTGAGTTTGAGGTGCGCATGGTGGGGTCGGCCCGCCATAACTACCACAAGTCCATTTGGTATGTCCGTGCAAAGCAATCGAGCGAGAGTTTCTGGGCCGATCCCTATTATTATTACGACGGAACAGATATCAGCGGTCACTACACTACCTTTGTCAAGCCAATATCCGATGCCAACGGCCGTCTGGCCTGCGTCTGTGGAGCCGACATGACCTTCGAATGGCTGAGCAATGAGCTGAAGCACATAGACAATGCTTTTATGAACAATGAGTTGCTGAACCGCTACAGACTGAGCAGCGAGGCCGATTTCTATACGGTAGTCATCAATAAAGACGGCAGTTGTATAGCCAGCCCCGAAGGCAAGAGCGTTGCCATGACTCAGGATTATTTGATTCAAAATCTTGTCAAGAAAAAGGGTGGTACGGAAGATATGGTCGTCAACGGTGTGCCGTCAACGGTTTATTACGGACCTATCGCGCATGTTGACTGGTCGGTGGCTATCGTTGTCGCCAAGCAGGACATAAAGGAACCATTGATGAAGATGGGCATTCCGTTGCTGCTGGTTACTGTCCTTGGATTGATTGTCGTATGGTTAATATGCCGTAAGTTGAAGTATGCTTAAACTGAGTAAAATCAACATACCCCATACGTATCTCAAGCTGAACGTCATGGTGGTTTGCGAGATTGTATTGCTGCTGTTGCTTTCGCTGGTGGTGATGCTGTTCTTCTCGCGGCAGGCGCTCATTGAAGGTGCCAAACGTGGTGCCGAACAGCGTCAGCTGGCCAACAACCAGCTCAAGGAAAATCTTTTGCAAAGCATTGAACAGACGACCTTCAACATCTATCAGGACCTGAAGCTGCATCTGGATCAGCCTGAACGAATGCTTCACTATTGCAGTAAAATAGTCGAGACGAACCCTCATGTCGTAGGGTGTGCCATTGTCTTCAAGCCCTATTACTACAAAGACCGCGAGCTGATGATGGCTTATGTACACCGCAAGGGCAATGATGTGACAGCCCTGGAGAGCGCAGAACTGGTGGCGCAGCAGACGTTTACCAATCGTCCGTACACGGAGCAGAAATGGTACACTCAACCGATGCTCACCGGTAAGCCGTGCTGGGTGCAGCTAATGGATGAGGAGGAGATAGAGGGTGAACCGCTGATGACTTACTGCCAGCCTATCTACGACGCTAAAGGGCTGTGTGTTGGCGTTATAGGTACCGACCTGACCGTCAAGCACGAAAAAGAAATCCTATATACGGAGGCAGAAGTCTTCCACAGCTACAACAACCTGACGATTCTTGTTCTGGCCATAACTGTTGGAGGCATGCTGCTCTTCGTGTTGCTCTGCCGAGTGGTCATCCGCCACCAGATGCAGCCCCTACGCATGCTTACACAGTCGGCACAGCGCGTGGCAGACGGCAATTACACCGAATATGTACCTGGTACGCAACGTGATGACGAGATAGGACAGCTTCAGTCGCTTTTCCATCTCATGCAGCAGTCGCTGGCCTCGAAGTCAAGCGAATTGGAGCAGTTGACGGCCAGACTGACACAGCGCAGCGAAGAACTGCGCAAAGCCCTGGGCAATGCTCACGGTTCCGAGCGCATGAAGACCTCGTTCCTGCACTACTTGACCTTGCAGATGACCATCCCGTCGGACCTCATTGAGCGGAGTGTTGTAAAACTAAGCAACAATTTTAATGTCATCAGCCTGCAGGAAGCAGACTTTGAGGTGAACCTCATCAAGGAGCAAAGCGAGAAAATCCTTGATCTGCTCAATCACATGGTGGAAGCGCTGGAGATAGAGGCCGAAGAAGCTGAAAAAGCACTTAATGAAGGAAAGGAGGTGAGCCATGAGTAAAGTGAAACGAAGTTTGTCACGTAAGCTCAGCATCAACATCTTGCTGATGGCATTCCCCATCTTCATCCTGTCGTTGGGTGTCTTCTACCTACAGTCACGCAATCTCATCAAGCAAGAAGCCATAGAGAATTCCAACAGTGTCCTGCATGCCACGATGATGAGTGTGAGCAACTACACGGAATCAGTGGAAACCTCCACCAATGCCAATGCCTGGCTGTTGGAGGAGGACTTTACGCCGAGTTCAATGGAGAACATCTCCAAGCGTATTGTGAAACTGAACCCCCACATATTGAGTTGCTCCGTCAGTGCCGAGCCAGACATGTTCCCTGAGTACGGACGTCTCTTCTCGGTCTACACCGTCAATGAGGGCGACACCATTTTCAGCATCCGTGAAACGGAGTATGACTACCTCGACAAGGAATGGTACAGAGTGACTATCGGTACTGGCCAGTCAGGATGGATAGAGCCGTTCAGCGAGCATGTAAAAGGAGCCATCGACTATAACGAGGCCGTGGCGACCTACTGCCGCCCGTTGCGGTCAAAGACAGGACAGATCATCGGTGCCATAGCTACCGATTTCTCGTTCAGTCATCTGTCGAAAACCATCAACAGCGTGGAACATTCCTACCCGCATGCCTATTTCGTACTTACAGGTGACAACGGACGCTTTTTCATCCATCCTGATACCACCAAGCTTTTCAGAAAGACCATCTTCACCGATGCCGACCCTCAGCAAAATGCCGACATCATAGCACTGGGATATGAGATGGCTGCCGGCAAGCAGGGCACCATGCACGTTATCTCCAACGGTCAGCGCTGCCATGTGAGCTACCAGAACGTTCCAGGAACCGACTGGAGCCTGGCGCTCGTATGTCCCGACAAAGAGGTGCTGACACACTATAATCACCTTGGTTACGTCATTGTGGCGCTGATTATCATTGGCATGATATTCATCTTCTGGCTCTGTCAACACGTGGTAAGAGAAACCATCAAGCCTGTCAACCAGTTGCTCGACGTAACGCGACATATCGCTGAAGGCAATTACGATGAGACCATTCCTATGACCGACCAGAAGGATGACATCGGACAGTTGCAAAACAGTTTTGCCGCCATGCAGCATCAACTTCACGACCACATGGGCAACATCCGTCATACGGCCGACGAAATCAAGAAGCAGAACGAGCAACGCGCCCGAGAGATGGAACTGGCAGAGGAGTTTGTCAAGAGAAAGACGGTGTTCATACAAAACCTGTCGCACCAGATACGAACACCGCTGAACATCATTATCGGGTTCACCAACATACTCCATGAAAGCATTGCCACACGCAATAAGAAAGAAGCATTACAAACGCATATGTTAGCAGAGAACATGGCTGAGATGACCGGTGTGATAAAGTATAATGCCATCCATCTGAAGCGCATGATACTCATGTTGTTCGACAGCTCATCGACGACTGGCGCCGATGAACTGATGGGCAACCGACACGACCAGGTGTCCTGTAACGACGTGGCTCGCGAGAGTATCGACTACACGCATGGCCACTTCCAGAAGATAGAAGTCAAGCTTGTGACGGAACTCTCCGATGCTGTTCATATTCTGACGAACCGTCTCTACCTGGTGAGAACAATCTGCGAGTTACTTTACAATGCAGCCAAGTATTCAGATGGAAAGCATATCTCGCTACATATTTCCCAAGACGACACCACCGTCTTCTATACGGTACAGGATGTAGGACCCGGTCTGCCGGAAAATGCAGATGAGCTGATCAACAAGCCGTTTACGAAGATCGACGACCTCTCTGACGGCCTCGGCCTTGGCCTGCCCCTGTGCAAGCGTCATGCGCTCAGTCTTGGAGGCGACCTCATCTATGACAGCAGCTACCATTTGGGCTGTCGGTTTATCTTGGAAATGCCAAAATAGCCCGACGATGAAAAGGACGATAGCTTCTCTGGTAGGACTGCTGGCAGCTATCACCGTGATAGCGCAGATTCCCTATTATGCAGCTACTGTGGGCGACGGCAAGCTATACGGCTACTCATCACTAAAGTTCCGGCCGGGCATCAACAGTCAGGAGACCTACACCACCTTCCAGTATGGTGTAGGCGACCATCTGGCCACTGGTATAGACCTCTATACCGGCCCCGACTACGCCTATTGGGGCGGTCTGGTGCGTTATGGACATCAGTTCAGCAAATGGTTCAATGCCGGTGTAGAAATCATCCCGTCGTTCAACCTCAACGACTCTTTCCGCTTCGCCTACCTCACATCAGGTCTTTATCTGAATGGTGCCCTTTCTTCCAACGGGCGCTTGTTCTGGTGTACGAACACCTGGTGGATACTGAACGATGGTAGCGACGATACCTTTACCAATTACGAGTACCTGGGTTATGCCATCCCCCTGAAGAAAGGGCATAGCATAACACCTATGGTCGGTACCATTCATTCCTGGAAGATGGATAGGGATGTCGATATAGCCGCAGGTTTCTACCATACCGTCCGTAACTGGAGCTTTTATGTATGGGGGAACGATTTCCTGAAAGCCCATCCACGGATCATCATCGGTGCAGACTTTGTGCTCTAACGGACAAAACGTCTGACGGTCAATTGTTTACGGTGACAGCTTTAGGGAAGTTGCCTGTTTTTTTCTTTTGGGGATACCATCATTGTAATCCGCCCGAATGATGACATCAACTGATCTGTTAAAAAATGTAACTGCCCAGTTAGAAGGTCTAACAGGCCTGTTAGAAGGTCTAATTACCCAGTTAGAGATTACAACTGCCCTGTTAGAATAATCTCTGTTGAATTTGGAAATCCGTCACCAAAAGTAGATGACTATCAGGCGTTTGAAGTAGGAAATAAAAAAGTTGGCGAATCGTTATCTTGATTATTAACCGTACAATGGCAGGGAAAGACATTGACTTTTTTCCTAAGAACGTTGACTTCGTAGAGAGAATGACGCAATCACGCATAGTGAATGACGCAATCACGCATAGAGAGTGACGCAATCACTAAAAGCCCCCTCCCGGCCTCCCACATAGGGGAGGAGGAGGGAAAAAATTTAACTCGAATAACCAACGAAGGGAACCACACAGCCAAGGTGTAGTTCCCCTCTTTTTATGCCTTAAAAACACGCGAAATGCCCTATTTCGCCTTTCTTAATAAGTTCTATTGCTTTTTTCCCTGTTTCGTCCAAAGTCATGGTTTCGTTCTTTTTATGTCAGAGGGTACGAACAACAGCATTACTGTTCGAGAATCCACTTCCATACAGGAGTAATCTCGATAGTGCCATGCTTATCGGTAATGTTCCCCTCTTCATCGTAAGTTAGAATCAGCCGTCTGGCACAGGGCAGTCGATTTGGTAGTTTCTGGAGGGCCTCGGTTTCGCGCTTGCGGGTGTCTTCGTCGCGCAGCGAGTAACTGACCTGAATAGCCAACTCGTCATCGGGAATATAGAAATCAATTTCATAACCGTCATGATAGAAGAACACACGCTCGTTGTCCAAATCATGGCCATAAAGGCGGAACAAATGGAGAGCAACAAGGTTTTCCAACAGCATGGCATCCTTGTCGATGAGAAACAGTCCAAGAATGCCCGTGTCAATAAAGTAATACTTGCAGTTACTTTCCTTGTCGGCCAAAGTAGAAGCGAAATTCCTCAGTCGCAAGAGCAGCCATGCTTCCTCGCAATATTCCACATACTTAATAGTGGTGGCAAGGCTAAGTTTGCCGCCAACACTCGACAGGAGGTTGTTGATGCGGTTGTACGAGATGGGACGGCACACGCTCTCGGCCATCTTGCGCACCAACACACGTATGCCAGCCACATTAGCAATCTTGTTGCGGGCAATAATGTCGCCCATGTATATCTTCTGATAGACACTGCTCAAGTAGTTGCGCTTGGCGGGTAAGAGTGCGGCTGCAGGCAGGCCGCCATAATGGAGATATTCGTCGAAACAACGCACTACCCGTGCACGACCGTCAGTAGCCAGAATATCAATTTCAGTAGTGGGAATCTGGTGTACCGCGAGAAATTCTCTGAAACTGTAAGGATAGACCTCGGCAATGAGAAAACGACCGCCAAGCGTGGTGTTTATCTCGCCTGAAAGCATTTTGGCATTACTGCCAGTAATGAAGATGGTATATTGGGCATCAGCCATCCGCCGGGCGAATTTATACCAATAGTCAATATTCTGTATCTCATCAAGAAATAACATCGGACGCTTTCCATACATCTCTTGATGACATTCTAAAAGGCGGTTGAAATCCTCAATACCGAAGTTCTCTAAACGTTCGTCCTCAAAATTCAGGTAGAGTATTTCGTCCCACTTGTGACCATCGGCAAGTTGCTGCTGGATATGGTGGTAGAGCATATAGGACTTACCGGCTCTGCGTACCCCGACGAGTACATGGCAGGGGAAATCATCAAGTATGAGCTCGCGAGGCTCCACAACATAGCGTTCCACCTCTCGTTGGTTATCACGAAGGATTTGTTTCAATACCTGCTTATCCATGATATGCCTCTTTTTCATGCAAAGATACAAATTGTTTAATGAATTTGCAAATTTTTCGCACTTTTTATTTAATCCATTGAATAAAAATAGGCTTTAAGGTTGTTGTGGATATACCTAGAATCGAGACATGACTACCATAAATTCCGTGCTCGCTACAAATAGCGGACACGGAATTACTTTTCATTATTGTTTCTTCAAAATGTTTTAGCCGTTCCTGAAGAGCAGGCCCTCACCGAATTCATCGATGATGATGGGCTTGGTGCGGTCGATCTCGTCGGCCAGCAGCTTCTTAGAGAGGTCGTTGAGGACGTACTGCTGGATGGCACGCTTTACGGGACGCGCACCGAAGTCGGGATCGTAGCCTTCCTTGGCCAGCCACTTCACGGCATGGTCGGTGACTTCGAGACGGAAGCCCTGCGGCTCCAGCATCTGCTGCACGCGGCGCAGCTGCAGGCGTACCACCTGGGCAATCTCGTCCTCGGAGAGCCGCTGGAAGGTGATGATCTCGTCGATACGGTTCAGGAACTCAGGACGCATGGTGAGGCGGAGCTGCTCACGCGTGGCATTCGAGGTCATGATGATGATGGTGTTCTTGAAATCGGCGGTACGGCCCTTGTTGTCGGTCAGTCGTCCGTCGTCGAGCACCTGCAACAGGATGTTGAACACATCGGGGTGTGCCTTCTCTATCTCGTCGAAGAGCACCACTGAGTAGGGCTTGCGGCGTACGGCCTCGGTGAGCTGTCCACCCTCGTCGTAGCCTACGTAGCCCGGAGGGGCTCCGATGAGTCGGCTGACGGTGTGCTTCTCCTGATACTCCGACATGTCGATACGGGTCATCATCGTCTCGTCGTTGAAGAGGTATTCGGCCAGCGCCTTGGCCAGCTCCGTCTTACCGACACCCGTGGTGCCGAGGAAGATGAAGGAGGCAATGGGCCGCTTAGGGTCTTGCAGTCCGGCACGCGAGCGGCGCACGGCATCTGAGACGGCGGTGATGGCCTCGTTCTGTCCGATGACACGGTGATGGAGTTCCTCTTCCAGATGGAGGAGTTTCTCGCGTTCGCTCTGCATCATACGGGTCACAGGGATGCCCGTCCAGCGTGAGACCACTTCGGCGATATCGTCGGCTGTCACCTCCTCACGCACCAGCGAGTTGCCGCCCTGTGCCGATGCCAGTTGTGCCTGAATGGCCTTGATGTCGTCATCGAGGGCTTTCAGTTTTGAGTATCGGATCTCAGCTACACGTCCGTAGTCGCCTTCACGCTCAGCACGCTCAGCCTCCAGACGCAGGTTCTCCATCTCTTGCTTGTCTTGCTGAATCTTGTTGATAAGCTGGCGCTCGCCCTCCCACTTGGCACGGAACTGTGTTTCTTGCTCTTTCAGCTCTGCTATCTCCTTGTCCAATTGGGCAATCTTCGGCTCGTCACCCATTCCCGAGCTTCGCTCGCCTACCCGTAGCCTTTCTCGTCCGATGGCTTCACGCTCAATCTCAAGCTGAGCCAGTCGACGGGTGATCTCGTCGAGTTCCTCAGGCACCGAGTCGCGTTCCATGCGCAGCTTGGCAGCAGCCTCGTCCATCAGGTCGATGGCTTTGTCGGGCAGGAAGCGCTCGGAGATGTAACGCTCAGAGAGCTTCACGGCAGCGATACAGGCATCGTCCTGGATACGCACCTTGTGGTGGTTCTCATAGCGCTCCTTCAGCCCTCGCAGGATAGAGATAGCCGAAAGCTCGTCTGGCTCGTCGACCATGACGGTCTGGAAGCGTCGCTCCAGCGCCTTGTCCTTCTCGAAGTATTTCTGGTATTCGTTGAGCGTAGTGGCACCGATGGCCCTCAGTTCGCCACGGGCCAGTGCCGGCTTCAGGATGTTGGCGGCATCCATGGCACCCTCACCGCCGCCAGCTCCCACCAATGTGTGGATCTCGTCGATGAAGAGGATGATGCGGCCTTCGCTCTGCGTCACCTCGTTGATGACGCTCTTCAGGCGCTCCTCGAACTCGCCCTTGTACTTGGCACCAGCTACCAGTGCGCCCATGTCGAGCGAATAGAGCTGCTTGTCCTTCAGGTTCTCAGGTACGTCGCCACGTACGATACGTCCGGCCAGTCCCTCGACGATGGCCGTCTTACCCGTGCCTGGCTCACCAATGAGAATGGGGTTGTTCTTCGTGCGGCGTGAGAGAATCTGCAGCACACGGCGAATCTCATCATCACGGCCGATGACGGGATCGAGCTTGCCGCTACGGGCCAGGTCTACGAGGTTCTTGGCATATTTCTCCAGCGACTGGTAGTTGTCGTCGGCACTTTGCGACTGCACTTTCTGTCCGCGACGCAGTTCGAGGATGGCTTGCCGCATGTCTTTCTCCGTAGCTCCGGCATCCTTCAGAATGCGGCTCACGGTAGAGCTGATCATGAGCAGGGCCAATAATATAGGTTCGCAGGAAACATACTCGTCGTTCATTTCCTTGGCCAAGTCCTCAGCCTTCATGAGTACCTTGTTGGTATCGTTGCTCAGGTAGGGGTCGCCACCCTGTACACGAGGCAGATGCTGCACCTCCTGACGGCAGAGCATCTCTATCTGCTGGGCGTTCATGCCCAGTTTCTGGAAGATGAACGTGGTCACGTCCTTGGCCTTGTCCAGCATTCCCATGAGCAGGTGCACGGGCTCAATCATCTGTTGACCGTATCGCTGTGCGGTCTGTACAGCAGCCTGCACCACCTCTTGTGCTTTGATTGTAAATTTTTCAAGTGTCATAATGGTCTCCTTTCTTTTTGATTCTTTTTGCTGATAGGGCTTCAAAAAGCATGCCTCACAGAAGTATTGTGACAAAACGGCATGGTGAACGGACAAAATGACAGCCAGGCCGACGACGGGTTATCAATAAAAAAAATGGTTAAAAAGCTTGCTTGTTTCGGAGAAATGCCGTAAATTTGTCAACAGAATTATAAAATTGAACAATTATGATAGACGTAAAAGAGACCCTGCAGAAAGCAGAAGAGAGAATGGAGATGGCCGCCATGTTCCTTGAAGAAGAACTGAACCGCGTACGTGCCGGCCGTGCCAATGTGGCTATTCTCGATGGGGTGAGAGTAGAGTCATACGGTAGCCGCGTGCCACTCAACCAGGTGGCCAACATCTCTACGCCCGATGCCCGCACCATCGCCATCAAGCCGTGGGACCGCAAGCAGATCAAGGATATTGAGAAGGCCATCATGGACAGCGACGTAGGCATCACCCCTGAGAACAACGGTGAGATTATCCGTCTGGGTATTCCTCAGCCCACTGAGGAACGCCGTCGTGACTTGGTGAAGCAGTGCAACAAAATCACCGAGAAAGCCAAGGTGGAGGTGCGCAACGTGCGTGCTGACGTGAAGGAAAAACTGAAGAAGGCCATCAAGGACGGACTGTCGGAGGATAATGAGAAAGATGCTGAGGAAGAACTGCAGAAAACCCACGACAAGTACATCAAGAAGCTGGATGCCTTGATGGAGGCCAAGAACAAGGAAATTATGACGGTATAATGCATAATTCACAATGCATAATGCATAATTAATAATGCATAATTCATCATTTGAGTGAAGGGACTTGTCGTCAAGAATACAGGAAGCTGGTACACCGTCCGTACGGATGATGGCCAGCTTCTTGATTGTAAGATAAAAGGTAACTTCCGCCTGAAGGGCATACGTAGCACCAACCCCGTGGCCGTGGGCGATAGGGTGGAAGTGAAGGTGATTGGTGATGGCTGCTGGATAGTGGCTATCGAGGACCGTCGCAACTACATCATACGCAAGAGCATTAACCTGTCGAAGCAGAGTCATATATTGGCAGCCAACATAGACCAGGCGCTGCTTGTGGTTACGGTCAGCAGGCCGCAGACCTCAACGACCTTCATAGACCGCTTCCTGGCTTCGGCCGAAGCCTATCGCGTACCCGTATACCTTATCTTCAATAAGACCGACCAGCTTGATGAAGCGGAAGCACACTATCAGCAAATGATGGTCGGGCTCTATGAGACGGTGGGCTACGAATGCCGGCAGATTTCTGCTGCGACAGGACAGGGGGTGGAGGAGTTGCGGTCATTGCTGGAGGGCAAGATAACGCTACTGAGCGGTAATAGCGGCGTGGGCAAGTCGACCCTCATCAACCGGCTCGTACCCGATGCCAATCTGCGGACGGCCGAGATTAGTGATGCCCATGAGACGGGCATGCACACCACGACGTTCAGTGAGATGATAGAGGCTCCCGCTGCTTCCCCTACCTACCTCATTGACACTCCGGGCATCAAGGGTTTTGGCACTTTCGATATGGAGCCCGAAGAACTGACCAGTTACTTCAAGGAAATCTTCCATTTCTCGCAACACTGCCGTTTCAGCAACTGCACGCATACCCATGAGCCGGGCTGTGCCGTACTCAAGGCTCTCGAGGAACACTACATAGCCGAGAGCCGCTATCAGTCGTATCTCTCCATGCTCAAGGACAAGGAAGAAAGCAAATACAGGGAAAGCTATTAAAGCCAGCGGAATGAATAGTTTGGCTGTTGAAACATTTTTTTACATGCAATATTTCACTGTTTGAGCTTTTTTCAGTATTTTTGTCGACGATATGAAGATTTTTACGAGCGCTCAGATACACGAAATAGATAATTACACCATACAACATGAGCCCATTAAGTCGATAGACCTGATGGAAAGGGTTGCGCGCATACTGACGCAAGCCATCACCGAGCGATGGGCACAGAACGTACCGGTAATTGTCTTTGCCGGGCCTGGCAACAACGGTGGCGATGCCTTGGCAGTGGCTCGTATGCTCATAGAAAGAAACTATCAGGTACAGACGTTCCTCTTCAATATTACTGGTCATCTGTCGGCCGACTGTGCCGAGAACAAGCATCGGCTGTGTGACAAAAAAGGATTGCCACTGCTCACAGAGATAACACAGGAGTTTGATCCGCCACAGTTGGATGAAGGGATGCTCGTCGTAGACGGCCTGTTCGGCTCGGGTCTGAACAAGCCCTTGGCAGGTGGATTCGCCTCATTAGTGAAATATATCAATGCCTCGAAGGCCGAGGTGGTGAGTATTGATGTGCCGTCTGGTTTGATGACCGAGGACAATACTTACAACGTAACCAGCAATATCGTCCATGCTACGCTGACCCTCACGCTGGGACAGCAAAAGCTTTCTTTCCTCTTTGCCGAGAACCAGCCATTCGTTGGCCGACTTCAAGTTCTTGATATCGGACTCAGCAAAGAGGGCATAGCCAAACAGGAGGCACACTACACACTGGCTGAGCCTGAGCAGATAAGAAAACTGCTCATGGCTCGTGATCCCTTTGCCCACAAGGGACAGATGGGACATGCACTCCTCATTGCCGGAAGCTATGGCATGGCTGGCGCAGCCATACTGGCCACCAAGGCTTGTCTGAGGGCTGGAGTGGGCAAGGTGACCCTGCACACACCGAAACGAAACGTACCCATCATACAGACCACCGTGCCGGAAGCCATCGTTCATATCGATCGTGAAGAGACTACCATCAGCGAGGGGGTGGCCACGGAAGAGTTCCAAGCTGTAGGAATAGGACCCGGTCTGGGTACCAGCGAGCAGACGGCTATCACCCTTATAGCCCAGCTGAGACGCACACAATGTCCATTGGTGGTCGATGCTGATGCGCTGAACATCCTGGCTATTCACCGGGCTTGGCTGCAGCAGTTGCCCAAGGGAATCATCATGACTCCACATCCCAAGGAACTGGAGCGGATGGAAGGAAAGAGCATTGACTCCTATGAAAGGCTGAGCAAGGCACGCCAGCTGGCTGAACGCTTGCAGGGCTACGTCATTCTGAAAGGACGTTACACGGCTATCTGTATGCCCGACGGACATGTCGTGTTCAATAGTACGGGCAATGCGGGCATGGCTACTGCCGGCAGCGGTGACGTGCTCACTGGCATCATCACAGGACTGCTTGCACGGGGATATGAACGACCCGTAGCTTGTGTACTGGGTGTCTATTTGCACGGACTGGCAGGCGATTTGGCCGCCCGGGAATTGGGAGAAGAGAGCTTGATAGCGAGCGATATCATCAGCTACCTGCCAAAAGCTTTCCTGAAGTTGAGAAATTAATAATGATAATATTGAATCTGACTCAATAATTGAATACTGAAACATAGAATCAAGAAAGAAAATGAAACGATTTTTTGTAATAATCTCCTTACTGAGTGCTTTGCAACTAACGGCCATGGGCCAGACGGAGTTGACGGCTTATGTTCCCGGTGTCACTACCGAGGGCGCAATTTATTTCTTGCCCAAGACCAACATAAGGGTAAGTGTGCTTATAGAGAAACGTACCTTTAAGCCTGGAGTCTTCAGCAAGTATGCCATGCGCTTCTTGAGGCTGAACAACGTAGAGCAGCAGCCTACTACCAGTTATCGTGTCTTAAGTGTCAAGCAGGAGCCTTATCCCGTTGCCGACCCTGAAAAATCTTTTTCCGTGAGGTTCAATGCCAAGAGTGTGGCTGCTAATGTTGCCCTTAGCGATGACGGCTGTCTGCTGGCCATCAATGCGCGTCCTAATACGCCCCAGGAACCGGCAGTCTTTACACCGGCACCGAAGCCTCATTCCCTGAATCCTCACGACTTTATGAGTGAGGAGATACTGAGTGCTGGCAGTACGGCCAAGATGGCTGAGCTGACCGCCCGTGAGATTTACGACCTGCGTGAGAATCGTAACATGCTCATCAAGGGACAGGCCGACTTCATGCCCGGTGACGGAGCACAGATGCAGCTGATGCTCAACCAGCTGGAAGCTCAAGACCGTGCTCTCACCAGTCTGTTTACCGGTACCACCGAGTGTGACACTACAGAGGTGGTCTTCAATGTTAATCCTGAGGGGACTATGAAGCATCAGGTGCTGTTCCGTATGTCAAAGATATTTGGAGCCGTTGATGCCGATGACCTTTCAGGAGAGCCTTACTATATTGATGTGGAGGACCTTAATATTCTTCCTGTGTCTGTTGAGCAGAAAGAAAGTGGTAGGAAGAGGCCGGAAAGCGGCATCTTCGTCAACGTGCCGGGCCGCATGCGCAGCACTATCTATAAGGATGGTCAACAGCTGACGGTGATGGAAATGCCGGCTCCGCAGTTTGGTAATGTTGAACTGTTGAGCGGTGAGCTCTTCAACAAACGCTACACCACTCACCTGTGGCTCAACAGACTGACAGGAGCTGTGGAAAAACTGGAAGCTGAACAGCCCAAATAAAGTTGCTTACTCGAAATACAGAGTTAGCACAATCATTTTTGTGTTGACCTTGGAAACGCTCTGGGCAAAGGCTCGCTTGTTGATGTCGGTGAGCTCGTTGGCATGGTTGCTGTCCAGGGCATTGCCCAGGCCATAACAGAACTTCAACTCTGGTATGAGCTTGAAAAACGGCATGTAGAAATCACAGCCCAGTCCTACCTCAAGCATCAGGTCATAGCGTTTCAGTTGTACATAGTCCTGATCCTTGCCTGTCAGATTGATCATGGGATTGAGACCAATCATGACGTAGGGACGATGATTGTTGAAGCGTTCAGCTGAGAACTTTAGGTCTACGGGAACTGAGAGATAGGTGTTTTTCAGGTCCTGTGTTGTCTCAACAGGCCGACCGGACTCTGTAAGGTCGAGCAGATTGCGGAAGACAAGATGCTTTGATCCGAAGTGCATGGATGGTGCCACTCGCAGGGAGAAATGCTGATGCAGTCTGAGGTCGGCCAATACGCCCACGCTGAAGCCCGGATTCCACATATCTTCGTCGCAGAGGATGTTGGCGGGTAGCTCTGTTCCGTCGGGCATGATTAGCGTCTGTGGCCCTACGTTTTGGAACTCTGCATCCTGCATGTTTAAGCCGATGGAAAGCCCAAAGTGAAGGGTACGCAAATCAATATAAGGCCGATTCTGCACCTTACGTTCTTGGGCAAAAACAGCTACAGCGAAAAGCAGCATCAATATGACAACAGTATGTCGTTTCATCTACATTAATTATAACGGAAAAGCCCCGTGGATATTATATTCCTATTTATTTCGACATCGTATAAATTAACAAAAAACATACCGATTAATGATTAGCATTCGGAAAAAGTTAGTATCTTTGCATCATTAATATTAAGTATTAACTAATCAAATTTATTCTTTAATTATGGCATACGTAATTGGTGATGACTGCATCGCATGTGGAACATGTGCAGGTGAGTGCCCCGTAGAGGCAATTTCTGAAGGTGAAAAGTACGTTATCAACGCTGATCTCTGCACAGAGTGCGGAACATGCGCTAGCGTTTGTCCCTCTGAGGCCATCAGCTTAGGCTAATCTCCAAATTAGCTTCATAAACCAAAAGTCGAGGGTATGTCCAGAAAGGGCGTACCCTTTATTTTTTGTGTTAGTCTTCAACAGTATACAGGGCGTAAACTAATGGAGTATGCTTTTAAACCATCGGTTTACGCCCTGTATACTGTTGAAGTCTGGCTTGCTTCCTGATTTAGTTGTATTTCAGAATCTGGCCGGGACGCAGACGAACGTTGGTACTGATTCGGTTCAGGCGGCAGAGTGCCTTGACTGAGGTGCCGTGCCTGCGTGCAATCGATGAAAGGGTCTCGCCCTTCTTCACTTTGTGATAGCGTGTAGTGCCACCGTTGTTTGCCGTGTCATGCGACTTGCCTACGTTGGGGCTGTTCACGTCTGCAGGATTATATCCATACTGGCCATTGGCACCACGCAGACGGGCTGCCAGACGGTTGTCGTATTCGTAGCTGTCCTTGCGGAAGTCATAGAAGTCACTGACAATATCCTGATTGACGAAGTCGAACATGATAGCTGGATTGAGGGCTACACCACACAGACGTGTCTCGAAGTGCAGGTGTGAGCCAGTGCTGCGACCGGTGTTGCCACCCAAGCCAATGGGATCGCCGGCACGTACTTCCTGATTCTCTGCAACGAGATGCTTCGACATGTGGCCGTAGATGGTCTCCAAGCCGTTGGGATGGCGTATAACGACGTAATTGCCATAGCCTCGGCGTTCGAATTTTACTACTCGCACCTTGCCGTTGAAGGCTGCGCGAATGGTGTCGCCAATATAGACTTTGATGTCGAGACCCTTATGCTGACGACGCCAGCGGGGGCCATAATTCGAAGTGATGACGCGACTGGGGGTAGGCATGCAGAAACCGCGCAGGTCTATACGGAACGAGTCGGGCAGGGCAGTCTCGCGATGGGCATAGGTGTTGTCCCAGTCGTCGTAGAGATCGTCTGCGGGAGAATCGTATTCCTCTATCTCCACCAGATGCTGCAGCATCTCCGCGTCGACAGCTTTCATTTTGCGGTCGATAGGAGCTTGATTGGCCAACAAGTCTTGGCCGGCAACTGGCATGACGGCAAATAGTGATAATGACAATATAGCGATTTCTTTAAGCCTTCTTAGCATCATGAATTGTTTGGTTTTGGGTTTTTGTTTTTTCCTCTTGGCCGTTTTGACATAAATATCAATTGCAGAAATTAAGCCAAACTACCAATAAAATCGGTGCAAAGTTAGTAATAATTATGCAATAGCCGAAAAATATTAAGTGTAATTTGGGGTCTTTTAACACTTAATAGCTCAATTTTGTACTCTGTAACTGCTTGATTAACAAAAAAATAATGTGGATATGCAAAAGTACATATCCACATTGTATGTCGATACATCAGCTTGTGCCAATGTATTCCGTATCGTTCGGCAGCGTTTATTTCAGCTCCATTACCATCTTGCCAATCTCATTCTCGGGATCTACTGAAAGGATGATTTCGGCATATTTTTTGGCGTTGTCCTTCTCGTCGAGAACATTCAGGTGGTAGTTGATCATGTAGCGGCAGGACTCGATGAGACGGGCTGTATCGGCCTTGTCTTTTTCAGCCTTTTCATTGATGATGTTAGCCAGTTCCTCATAGTAGGGTCTGGCCAGACCGTCTTTCGACTCGGGGTCCATCATCGTGTTCACACGACCGCGCCAGAAGAGTGAGTACTCCTTGGCATCAGCATTTTTCTCAGCAAGGTCAGCATAGATCTGGTCAGCCTTCTTCAGGTTTTCCATCTTGGCGTCGCCCTCGAGTCCGTCGGCATACTGCACATAGAGACGGCCCATGTCGGCATAGTCGCTGAGCGTGGCGTGAGATACCGTCTTGAGGAACTGGTCATAGTAGAACAGGGCGTTTTCGTAGTCGTCAATGCCCTTGAAAGCATCGGCCAGGTCCTTGATGGCACCGGCTTTCTTGTCCTGTGAGTCGAACTCCATCTCGAGCACGTCCTTGTAGACCTTGATGGCCTCTTCATGGCGCTTGGCACCGTTGAGGGCCTTGGCATAGACACCGAAGATTTCCGGGTTTGTCTTCACAGAGTCAGAGTGGTTTAGCATACGGTCGGCATACTCCAGCGCCTTGTCGTAGTTCTTCAGCTGTGTGTGGTTGAACATACCCAGCTGGTTGTAGGTAAACTTACGGGGATTCATTCTCAGGCCTTGCTCAATGACCTCCTGGCTCTTGGCATAGTCGCCCAGCAGGTAGTTAGCACGTGCAGCGCTGACGATGTCGCGCTCCTCAAGCATGTCGAGGGGAACCTGTGCATAGGTCTTTGCAGCATCCTCTACCTTGTTGGCCAAGTCGTAAATGCGGCCTTTCAGTAGGCTGATATAGCCGTTGCTCTGCAGGTCGGGACGTTCCTGTGCCAACTCGTCGAGCTTGCCAATGGCATCGCTGATGGCCACCTTTCGGTTGATGACGGCATACTTGTAATAAGGAGCGGGGTCAATCTGTCCGCCCTTCTGCTTAGCAAAGATGATGGCAGAGTTGTACATAGCCGATGCGCGGCCGCCATCGTCGGCCAGGGCATAGAGGTCGCCCAGCACGACGTAGCCGCCTGGCTCTTTTTTGGCTGTGGCATACTCAGCATAGACGCGTGCGTTCACGGTGTCGCCAGCCTCATAGAAGGCGCGGGCCATACCCACCACTACGTCCATGTCCTTCTTGTTGTTCTTGTAGATGGCCTTAATCTGTTTGTCGGCATCTGCAGGCTTGTTCTTGAGAATCTCTTTGAGGGCATCAACGGGCGACAACTCGCTCTGTGCCATTACGGGTGTGCCGAAGCTGAGCATCAGCGCACCGACGAAAAGGTATTTGATAGTTTTCATAATCTTTAATTTATTTGATTTGATAAATAATTCTTTCTTTTATTACTTTGACGTGATTCTGCTGCCAGGGTCAACTATTCTTTAACAACATTAACGTTTCTGACATTCATGTTGGCCATGTAAGGCAGCAGTCCGGCACGGAAGATGACTTTCTGTCCCTGGGGCAAGCTGCAGAAATTGGCAAAGCCAGTAGGAACGCCCTGCCGGGGTTCTGTGGTGATGGCATAGATGGTACGCACCAAGGGGTAGGAACCGTCGTATATATAGTATTGATAAGGGCGGCGGCTGTTTCGCACGGTGGCGGAGTCCAGCTTTGTCACCTTCATCACGGTGATATTCTTCTTAAAAGTGATATTGGTGGTGTCACGCTTGTCGTTGAGCCAGTTGGACCCGATAATGCCCAGGGCATTGGGGGTCTTCTCCACGTAGTCTATGACTTCGCTGCTCTTCAGCACAGCCCCGATGTTGCGGTCGGTACCGCTGACGATGGGTTCACCGCCAAGTATGGAATCTACACAGAAGCGTACGGTGCTGGAATGGGGATTGTCGAACACCACATCGATGTCGCCCAGCTTAGACTGTGGATAGATTTCGTTCCAGTGGGTCACTTCGCCTTTCAGTATGCGGGCAAAGTTCTTGATGGTGATGCAGGTGTCCTTGTTTACGTTGTTCACGATGATGGCCAGTCCATCGTAGGCGATGGGCAGGATTCGTGGACGGAAGGTGCGGGCTTGCAGGTTCTGGATCTCCTTCTCGGTGAGACGGCGGGTGGTGAAGGCCAGCCACGTCTCGTTTTTCATGAGTTTCTCAATGGCCTCCTGCTCGCTGGTATAGAGTGCCTTGAGAGTGTCTTGCTCCAGCATCTGGCGGTTGAATACCTTGGTATAGATTTCCAGCTCTTCGTCCAGGATGGGGTGAAAACTCTCGTCGGCAGCAAAGAAGGATGCAGCTGCTTCGTAGTCGTAGCCCAAATCTTTTTTAGGCTTGTTCCCACAAGCGAGGAACAAGCCTAAAATAAGGGTTAATCCAACGAAATTGTTGAATACGGATCGTTTCATACTTTACTGATTATTGTAGTTTGAAGGTTACGGGTACCGTGTACTTCACGCGCACTGCCGAACCGTTCTGCTTACCAGGTATCCACTTAGGCATCTGCTTCAGCACGCGAATGGCCTCCTTGTCGAGTGCGGGGTCGATGGAACGTACCACCTTCACATCGGTCACCGAGCCGTCGCGCTCCACCACGAAGGTAGCTACGACACGACCCTGAATACCATTCTCCTCGGCAACTGCGGGATACTTGATATGCTCGCTAATCCACTTCAGCAGTTCAGCCTGTCCACCAGGGAACTCAGGCATCTGCTCAACGACGTCGAACACTTTCTGCTCTTCCACCTTTGGCTCGTCGGCAATGACTTCCTTGGCCTTCAGCACCTCACCCTCGGCTTCGTCGTTACCTTTCACGTCGAATGTACCGATGGCGGTATTGGTCTTGGCCAGGTCGTCCTGCGACTTAATCTCGTCCTCAGGCTGAACCTCGTCGTCCTTCTTAATCTCAGGAGCAGTGAACTTCACGGAGCTCTTCACTTTCTCTACAACTTTCTGTTCAACTTCAATCTTAATGGGCTCTTTGCGCTCCACCTTGGCCTCCTTCTTCTGCTCAATCTTTGAGAGCTCGATGTCGGTCTCGATAGCCACATCCTGCTTCATGGCATTCTCCACGACACCTTTTACGGCGACGAAGATAGCTATGGCAACACCGATAGCCAGCATCATGAGCAGCGAGTAGACGTTACGCTTGCCCGTTTCCTTTCGAAGTTGATATGCACCGTAGGCCTGGTTTTTGCCCTCGAATACGAGGTCAACCCAGCCGTCATTAATAAGATCTATTCTTGACATGGTTCTATTTCCTTTCTTTATTTGTCATTAGAATACTTGATGCCTTTGAGGTCGAGCAGTTTCTCGTCATCCTCACTGACCTTATCAATAACGTACTTACTAATGCTACAAATCAGCATTTCGTCAAGAGCCTGTACCATGTTGTTGTAGGTCGACACATCTGTGGGCTTGATGACGACGGTGAGGGTCTGCATGCCCTTCTCGCCAAACTGTGCTATCCACTCCTGTGTCTTACCGTTACGGATGTCGGAGAGCTCTTTTTCATAGGCTTCCTGACTCATCCTCTCGCCCATCTGAGCTTTCTTCTCGTCCAGCGCCTTCTTGGCCTTCATGACTCTGGCCACGGGTGCAAAGCCGTCCTCGGTGACGTGCTCAATGAGAAGTTTACGAACACCTTCCCTGCCCCAAGTCGTCTCCTTGATGCATTCGGGGTTCTCATAGTCGGGCAGACCTTCAACATAGTATAACTTGTCCTCAGCTCCAAGGAACAGGGTAATGGTGTACGAAGCCTTCGACACCGACTTGTCTTCCTTGGACATGTTCTCATCATTACTCGGCATCGTCAGCTGCATGGCCTGCGGCTTGCTCAGCGTAGTACAGAGCATGAAGAACGTAATCAGAAGCATCATCATGTCTACCATTGGCGTGAAGTTCACGCGGGTATCCATTTTTTTCTGCTTGGAACCACCTTTTTTTGCCATACTCTTATTCCTCCGCTAATTTTTTAGTGTCAAGATTTGTGATGAGCTGATAGCGGTTCTCGTTCATGTCCTGCAACTCCGACATCATCTTTTTCACCACCTTGTACGACGTGTTGCCGTCACACTTGATGGCTATGCGAAGGTCAGGGTTGGAGTTGTGAGCCGCTTTTACCCATTCTTGGAACTCACTCATTCCACCGTCGATGCTATCGAGGGGAATGCTCAACTTCTGGATCTCTTCTGCCATTTTCTCCTTGCCCAAACTGAGGTATGCGGGCAGAACACTCAGGGGAGCACCAATCATGGGGTCTTCCTTGAAGTTCTTAAGCTGGGCACCGCTGATGTCGACACCAAACTTGCCGGTAACCTCGGCGAGCATGTCGTTCATCACGTTTCGGTTCTCAGAGCCCACGTAGATGTTGCCCTCTGGCGAAACCAGAATGTTGAGCACATCATTTTCGGGCACCTTGACCTGCGAAACGGAGCTCGGCGTGTTGACTTGTACTGGTTCTGGCGTCAAGAATGTTGAGGTCAACATGAAGAAGCACAGAAGCAGCGTCATCACGTCCGACATAGGCGTCATGTCGATCCAGATGTCTTTTTTCTGTATCTTAATTTTACCCATTGATTAACTCTCTATTCAATTAATTAATAAGGTAAAGCGATTAAGCCTCGTTGTGGTTAGAGTCGTAAGTAGCAGCGATAGTGAAACCAATCTCGTCGAGAGCGTAGGTCAGCTTATCGATCTTGTTTGAGAAGAAGTTATAAACGACGGTAGCAACCCAAGAGGTCAAGATACCTGATGCCGTGTTCACAAGGGCCTCAGAAATACCGGCAGACAGAGCCATAGAGTCAGCACCACCACCGGCAGACAGAGCCTGGAACGATCCAATCATACCGAGCACAGTACCGAACAGAGCGGTCAGGGTACCCAGAGAAACGATGGTAGCAACCATAGGCATGTTCATCTGCAGCGTAGGCATCTCCAGCTGGATGGCCTCTTCGTGGGCCTGCTGAATCTTGGCAATCTTGGCAGCCTTCTTCAGAGAGTTGTCTCCCTCTACAGTCTGGTACATGTTGATAGAAGCGTAGACCACATTGGCTACAGAACCCTGCATCTTGTCGCAGAGAGCCTTGGCCTCATCGAATTTCTGAGCCTTGATGGCAGCCTTCACCTGAGCGGTGAACTTAGCCAAATTCATCTTACCTGAAGCAGTCTTGATAGCGAAGAAACGCTCGAAGCCCAAGCAAATAACGGTGAACAGCAGGGTGAGGATCAGACCTACCACGAAACCGCCTTTATATACGGTACCCAGCAGGTTGGTGGGGTGTCCGCTGCGATCGCCGCCTGCGAAGTTGTCGGGATTACCCATCACAAAGTACCAAACGCTATAGCCGATGGCTGCGCAAATGACGAGGATAATCCAAGCATCCTTCATTCCAGTAAAGCCCGTAGATTTTTTGGCTGGGGCTGCAGCCTTTGTTGTTGTTGCCATAATTTTTTAAATGTTTTGTTTTTGGTTATTAAAGTGAAATTAAATTTGTGATTTTGCAGTTTTCTCTTAGGCCCGTAGCAATCATATTGAAATATAGCTACAATATTTTCATAGAATCACTTGCAAAAGTAGTAAAATAATGCGGACTTCCGTATTAATTAACCACTTTTAACGCGTGGGCCTTTTATTTTTGCAGTTTTGCCAGTGCCTCTTTCATACGACGCATGGCTTCCTTGATGTTGTCGTCGCTGGTGGCATAGCTCATGCGGAAACAGTCGGGATCGCCAAAGGCATCGCCTCCCACCGTGGCCACATGGGCTTCCTCAAGCAGGTACATGGCCAGATCGGTGCTGTTGTTGATGGTCCTGCCGTCTACGGAACTGCCGTAGAACGACGAGCATTTGGGGAAAAGGTAGAAAGCACCCTCGGGCACGTTGACCTCCAGACCGGGAATGCCCTTGGCTAGCTCTACGATGAGGTTGCGGCGGCGCTCAAAGGCCTGTCTCATCTGCTCCACGCACTCCTGGCTCTGGGTATAGGCGAACTCGGCGGCCTTTTGGCTTACCGAGCATGGGCCGCTGGTATATTGTCCTTGCAGCTTGTTGCATCCCTTTACTATCCATTCGGGGGCGGCGATATAGCCTATGCGCCAACCTGTCATGGCGTAGGCCTTGCTCACGCCGTTGACGATGATGGCGCGTTCCTTCATGCCGGGGAACTGGGCTATCGACTCATGGTGGCCCACGTAGTTGATGTGTTCATATATCTCGTCGGCCAGTACGAAGAGGTCCTCATGCTTCATGATGACCTCGGCCAGTGCGCGCAGCTCCTCCTTGCTATATACCGAACCTGTGGGGTTGCTGGGTGAACAGAGGATGAGCATGCGGGTCTTGGGGGTGATGGCTGCCTCCAGCTGTTCGGCCGTCATCTTGAAGTTCTGTTCGAAGGTGGCCTCTACGATGACGGGTTCGCCGCCGGCCAGCTTCACCATCTGCGGATAGCTCACCCAGTAGGGAGCAGGTATGATGACCTCCTCGCCAGGGTTCACCAGTGCCATCACCGTGTTGCACACGCTCTGTTTGGCACCGTTGGATACGAGAATCTCGGAGGGGGCGTACGACAGGTGGTTCTCACGCTCCAGTTTGCGGGCGATGGCCTGCCTCAGGTCGGGGTAGCCAGGCACGGGCGAATATTTGGAATAGTTCTCGTCGATGGCCAGCTTGGCTGCCTGTTTGATGTGGTCGGGGGTGTTGAAGTCGGGCTCGCCCACACTCATGTTAATAACATCGATTCCCTGAGCCTTCATCTCTGAGCTCTTCTGCGACATAGCCAGCGTGGCCGAGGGGGCCAGGCGCTGCAGACGGTTGGATAATTGTGCCATGATTTGTTGTGTTTGTAATGAAAGAACGTGCAAAAGTAGTTATTTATTTTTTTTGCCCATAGCTGAGCGTTACTTTTTTCACTATTTTGACTTTGGCCTCTGGATGTGCCTTGTCTGAAGTATAGGGGATTAAAGGTGAAGGGTGTGGCCCATGCGCTCCTGCTTGGTCTTGAGGTAGCGCAGGTTATACTCGTTGGGGGTGACCTCGATGGGTACGTTCTCCACAATCTGCAGGCCGTAGGCCTCCAGTCCTACGCGCTTCACGGGGTTGTTGGTCATGAGGCGCATCTTGTGAACGCCCAGGTGGCGCAGCATCTGTGCACCGCAGCCATAGTCGCGCTCATCGGCCTTGAAGCCCAGGCAGAGGTTGGCATCTACGGTGTCGTAGCCTTCTTCCTGCAGCTTGTAGGCGGCCAGCTTGTTCATCAGGCCGATGCCGCGGCCCTCCTGCTGCATATACACGATGACGCCCTTACCCTCGCGTTCTATCATCTGCATGGCCTTGTGCAGCTGCTCGCCGCAGTCGCAGCGCCGCGAGCCGAGGATGTCGCCCGTCATGCACGACGAGTGTACGCGTACGAGGATGGGCTCGTCTTCCTGCCACTGGCCCTTGATGAGGGCGAAGTGTTCCTGGCCGTTGCTCTTCTGGCGGAAGGGGATGATGCGGAAGTGGCCGTGCTCAGTGGGCATGTCGGCCTCGACACCCACTTCGATGAGCGACTCCTGCTTGAGACGGTAGCTGATGAGGTCCTTGATGGTGATGACCTTGAGCTGATGCTCCTTGGCGAAGACCTGCAGCTCGGGCATGCGGGCCATGGTGCCGTCGTCGTTCATAATCTCCATCAGCGCACCGGCAGGGTAGAGACCGGCCAGCTTGCAGAGGTCGATGGCGGCCTCGGTATGTCCGCTGCGGCGCAGCACACCGTTGTCCTGTGCGTAGAGGGGATTGATATGGCCTGGCCGTCCGAAGGTCTGTGGGGTGCTGGAGGGGTCGGCCAGTGCACGGATGGTGGCGGCGCGGTCGTGAGCCGACACACCGGTGGTGCATCCTTCGAGCTTGTCGACGGTGATGGTGAAGGGTGTACCCAGCACGGAGGTGTTCTCGCTGACCTGACGGGGCAGGTCGAGCTCTTCGCTGCGGCTGATGGTGATGGGGGCGCAGAGCACGCCACGGGCGTACTTCAGCATGAAGTTGACCATTTCGGGGGTGATCTTCTCGGCAGCGCAGATCAGATCGCCCTCGTTCTCGCGGTCTTCGTCGTCGACGACGATAACGAACTTGCCGTCGCGGAAGTCCTGGACGGCTTCATCTATAGTGTTCAGATGGAATTGTTGCATTGTATTATCGCGGTTGTAATGGGTCGAAAATGTTGGGTGCTAATTGGATTTAGCCGAAGCCTTCTGTGCCAGTTCTATGGCTCTTGGAATGATGTGTTCTGAGGCCGACTTGATGTCGCGCAGGTCGCGATAGAGGCGCAGACGGTAGCGTATCATGCGGAAGTAGAAGAAGATACCCATAGGCAGTAACAGGCCGGTGATGATGTTGAGCCACGTGCGCTGGAACGGACGGGTATGGGCGTGGGTGGCCAGAATGGGTATGCGGTTCAGCTCGTGCAGGATGGTCCTGTCGCGCGTGTAGCCCAGGTCTTCCAGGGCAGCTTCCAGCTCGTCGCTGATGCGCTGTATCTCATGGTCGTCGCCAGGACGGAAGAATACCTTGATGGGCGAGGGCCAGCGCAGCAGGTTGTGCTCCTGGGAGTAGGCCTCCACCTCCTCATTGATGTGCTGGAGGATTTCGGCATCCTGAGCATATTGCGGTTCAGAGATAATCACCTCCTTCATCACCACATTGCGCTTCTGGCGCAAGCCCAGCATGCGCATCATGAGCAGGCGGTAGGCATCCATGTTGAAGACGGTGGAGTCCTTGTTGGCCTTGTAGGTGAAGAAGAGTGCCAGCGGTGCGAGCACCATCGTCGATATCCACTTTCCGAACCATACCGTCCATTCGTCGGCCCTGGCCATTCGCATGCCTGAGTTTTCGAAGATGTAGTAGATGATGAATACGAACACCGACACGATAACGGGCACGCCCAGGCCGCCCTTGCGGATGATGGCTCCCAGCGGTGCCCCGATGAAGAAGAAGATGATGCACGAGAGGGCCAGCGTGACCTTTGTGATGACCTCCATTTTGTGCATGCGCACGTCGCGGTTCAGGTATTTGGCATATTCCGACTTGATAACCAGGTCGTTGTTCACCGTCTGTGCCTGGTTGACGGCACTCTTGGCCACGCGCAGCTTCTGGTCACTGTTGAGTCCGTTGTAGATGGAGTCGAGGTCTACGCCCCGCGCCAGCTGCTCTGCCAGTCGGAGGGAGTCGTCGGCACCTACCTTGGGAATCATCAGCGCATATTCGCAGGAGCTTCTGTAGGCCTGCCGTCCCACGCTGTCGCAGAGGTGCTGCAGCGAGTCCAGGTCGCTCAGGATGCGGCTGTTGCTCTTCACCTTCGCGTTGTGGCTCAGGTCGGCCACGTCTTCCATGCTGAATCCACCGTCGTAGTCGAGCAGGATGGTCTTATGGCCGAAGCTCTCGCGACGGTAGGGAATCTCGGCCGATCCGCCCACGTCCTGTGTACGCATGTTCTCGAACCACTCGCCGTTCCAGAGGGTGAGCAGCAGGTGTTTCTTTTCCTCTGTAGACTGCAGCATGCCCGAGTCGGCCAGGATGATGGCCTGGTCCTCGTAGCTGCCCGTGCGGCGGTAGATCATAATGCCGTAGAGGTGGCCGCTCTCTAGGTCTTTCCGCTGTACGTAGAGGTTGGTCTCGGGCAGTCCGTCGTAGAAGATTCCCTCGGGTATTTCCAGCTCGGGGCTGGTCTGCTTCATGGCCAGCAGCAGTCGTCCGAAGGAGCGGTTGGCCTCGGGTCCGATGACATCCTGGAAGAAATAGGACATGCCGGCTATGCAGATGACGATGAAGATCAGCGAGCGCATCGACTGCATCAGCGATATGCCTGCCGCCTTGATGGCCGTCAACTCAGAGCTCTCACCCAGATTGCCGAAGGAGATGAGCGATGCCAACAGGATGGCCAGCGGAAAGGCTTGTGGCATGAGCATGAGGCCCATGTACCAGAAGAATTTCGCCAGCACGTCGAGAGTAAGTCCTTTTCCTATGAGCTCATCGACATATCTCCATAGAAACTGCATCATCAGCACAAACTGGCAGATGAAGAAAGTTCCTGCAAAAAGCAGTCCGAACTGCTTGGCTATAAATATGTCGAGTTTCTTGATTCGCAGCATGACACAACCGTCATTCTTCACGTTCAGCCTGCAAAAGTACGAAGAAAAAGTTATACTTCGCCCCTTTTTAGAGATTTTTAAAGTTAGAACGTCAGTTCCTGTCCGCAGTAGAACTGGATGAGGGCCATCTGGTAGAGGTGTTCATAGCGGGCCTGAGTGAGGTCGCTCTCAGTTTTCAGGTAGTTGTTCTTGCTCTCGTTGAACTCGGTGATGTTGGCCTTTCCCTGCTCGTATTTGGCTGTCATCAGGCGGAATGCCTCGGCGGCGCTCGCCGTTGCCATCTCGCAGCTCTGCAGCTTCTGCCATGCGGCCACGGTGTTGTAGTAGGCCTGCTGAATCTCCTTGTAGAGCTGCTTACGGGTGTTGGCGAGCTGCAGCAGCTGGTTCTCGTAGTCTATGCGGGCCGAGCGTACGCTGTTGCGGGTCTGGAACCGGTTGAAGATGGGAACGTTGAGGCTCAGTCCGATATACTGGCTGAAGTTGTTCTTCATTTGAGTAGAAAAAGGGTCGGCCGTGAATCCGGAAGTCTTGTAGTAGTTGCTGCCCATGCCGGCACTGAGACTCAGCTGGGGGTAGTAGTCGGCCCGTGCCAGGAAGATGTTCTTGTCGGCCACCTTCAGACGGAGGGTATTGGCTTCAATCTCGGGACGGATGGCAACAGCTTCGGCAAAGATGGTCTCGGGAAGGGGGATAGGAGACTGGCTGAGACTGGTTGGGGCTGGTTGGGACAAGGTGGGGCGCACGATGGTGAAGCCTTCGGGACTATCCAGTTCCAACAGTTGCGACAGTGTGAGCAGTGACAGCTGGGTGTTGTTGTCGGCCTGTGTGGCGGTGAGCTGACTCTGGGCCAGTGTTGCTTGCTGTTGTGACAGCTGAGCATGACTGGCACGTCCCACTTCGAGGAGTGTCTGCAGACGGGCCACCTGGGCCGAGTCAATGGCTATCTGCCGGTGGGCTACGTCGCTGATCTCCATGTTGTAGAGGATCTGTACGTAGGCCTGGGCTACCTGCACGCTGATGTCGTTCTTGGCTTTCTCCAGGTCGGCAGTGGCGGCTTGCAGGTTCAGCTGGCTCAGTTGGATGGAGTTGGTGATACGGAACCCCGTGAACAGCGGCATGCTGGTACCCAGCGAGAACGAGGTGCTGCTGGTATTGGTGTTGGTATAGGTGTTCTCTGCCGTCAGTCCGCGACCGAAGGAGAAGTTCTGGTTGGCCGAGGCGTTCAGGTCGGGCAGTCGCTGGTTCCTGGCTGTGGAGAGCTGTATTTCCTGCTGGCGCATCAGGTTCTCGTATTGCTTTACGCTGATATTATGTTCCAAGGCATAGTCAATGCACTGGCGGAGCGACCAGGGCTGCGCCTCTGCAAGCCCCAGTGTACCGTGTAAAAAGACCAATGATAAAGCCCACTTCTTCATAAAAAACGCTTACATTTAGTTGTTTTTCTTCGGCATAATCAGTTGTTTTCTTCGGCAATAATCTGCGGACCACGTACCTTGTCGGCAGCGGTGATGCCTTTCTTGATCTCAATGCTCACGCCGTCGCTCAGACCGGTGACGACCTGTCGGCGCTCATATTGCTTCTTGCTGTCGGTGCCGGTGATAATGTTGACGAAGGTGCTGTCGCCGCTGAACTCGATGGCGCTCTCGGGAATGCTGAGCACCTGGCTGGCCTCGGCCAGCATAATCTCGGCATTGGCAGAGAAGCCTGCACGGATGGGGGCATCGCCGGCACCCGAATAGGACATGACCACGGCATCGTCGCCATCTTTCTTCTTCAGCGAGGCTAGGCGGATGGCAGCCTTGATCTCAAACTGGTTGGCACCGTTGCTCTGCGTGGCTTTTGGCGCGATATATTCGAGCCGTGCCTCCAGGCTCAGGTCCTGTAGCGCACCGATGGTAATCTTCATGGGTACTCCTATGTTCAGGCGGCCCACTTCGGTCTCGTCGATATTGCCGCGGAAGATCAGGTCTTCCATGTTGGCCACGGTGGCAATGGTCGTACCGTCGTTGAAGTTGTTGCTGTTGATGACCGCGTTGCCCACCTTTACGGGGATGTCGAGGATGATGCCACTGATGGTGGAGCGGATGAGCGTCGATGAGGCCGAGGCGTTCGATTTCGATATGCCGTCGCGTACCACCTGCAGGGCATCGTCGGCAGCAGCCTTCTCTTCGCGGGCCTGTTGCAGCTGCTGGCGTGCTTTCTCGTACTCCTCGTCGCTCACCAGCTTCTGCTCGTGCAGGTTCTCCGTGCGCTTGAAGTCGGCCTCTGTCTGGCTGAGGTTGATCTCTGAGATGCGTACGCGGCTCTCAGCGCTCGACAGGGCTCCCATGTCGGGGATGACCTTTACCCGGGCTATTATCTCGCCGGCCTGCACTCGCTCGCCAGGCTCTTTCATCAGTTCGGCAATGATGCCCGTAATCTGTGGCTTCACGTTCACCTCGTTGCGTGGCTCGATGGTGCCGGTGATGATGGTGGTCTTCTTGATGTCCTTTACTTCGGGCGTGAACTCCGAATAGACAATCTCCTTGGGCTGGCTCTTCTGCCAGAGGAAGACGAAGGTGCCGACGAAGATCAGGGCGATGATGACGGCAACGATGAGTTTTGAGTACTTTTTCATCTCTGTACTTTATGTTATATTTCTATGTTTTTTGTTTTTTATTCATCTCTCATGGCATCGACGGGCTTGATGCTCATGGCGCGGGCAGCAGGGGCCAGTCCGGCCAGCACGCCCATCATGGCTATGATGACGGCACAGAGGATGGCTGTCCAGAAGCCCACCTGGAAGTGGGCGGCCAGGATGCCGTCTTCCGTATTGCCCAGCTCCAGCATCTGCAGGACGGCCACGGCAAAGAGGATGCCGCTCATGCCTGCCACCAGCGTGAGCACGATGCTCTCGGCAATGATCTGCGAGAGGATCATGCGCGGCGTGGCTCCGATAGCCCGTCGGATGCCGATCTCCGTGGTCCGTTCGCGCACGGTGACCATCATGATGTTGCTCACGCCGATGGCACCGGCCAGCAGCGTGCCCAGACCGACCAGCCAGATAAGGAAGTTGACGCCGCGGAACAGCGAGTCGACCATCTGGAACAGCACCTCGGTGTTGAACACCGTGATGCCGCGCTCGTCTTGCGGGGCTACGGCATGCGCCCTTCCTATGGTCTCGCGGATGCGTGGCGACAGCGACGACATGACCACGCCCGGCTTGCCGGTCACGTAGATCCTGTCGACGGCATTCCCACGGTTGTATATCTGTTGCATCAGCGTGATGGGAATCAGCATCGTGGTGCCGCCCTCCCTCACGTTGTAGTCGACCCCGACGACCTGGTAGTAGATGCTGTCTACGCGCAGGAATCTCCCACAGGGGTCGCCGCCTCCGGGGAACAGCTCCTGATAGGTCTTCTTGCCGATGATGCACACCTTCCGTCGCTGTGCCACGTCGACCTCGTTGAGGTAGCGGCCATAGTATATCTTGGGAACGGAGATGCGTTGGAAGTCGGCCTTCACGCCGGAAATATAGACCGATGACTTCCATTCGTTGCAGTAGGCTGTCGATCCGCTAAAGGAGTAGAGTACGGGCGACACCACGTCCAGCTCGGGCGTGTTTTCCTTCAGCCGCTCCACGTCCTGGTAGTCCATGTACCACCACCGTCCCTTGCGGAATCCCTTGTAGGCTTTCGTCGTGGGCTGCGCCCATATCGAGGCCGAGTTGGTGGCAAAGCCGTCGAAGTTCTTGTAGAGCAGTTCCTTCAGTCCCTGTCCGCCGCCGATGAGCGCCACGAGCATGAACACGCCCCAGAACACGCCGAAGCCGGTAAGGAGGCTGCGGCTCTTGTTTCTCGTCAGCGTGTCGAGTATTTCGCGGTATGTGTCGAGGTCTATTCGCATGCTATTCTGCTCTCAGTGCTTCAATGGGACGTATGCGGGCGGCTTTCATGGCAGGGATGAGGCCTGCTAGGGTGCCGGCGATGATGATGACGAGCGTGGCTTCTATGCACACGTCGATACCCACGGTGGGGTCGGAGAACATGGTTGCCTTGAAGAGTCCGGCATCTATCTTCATGTTGCCGATGGTGGCATCCATGTATTCGTTGGCGGCAACCCCCAGCACCATGCCTATATAGCCGAAGAAGGTGGTGATGATGATGCTCTCCGTGATGATGAGCTTCAGGATGCTCCACGGCTTGGCTCCGATGGCTTTCCGTATGCCGAACTCGTGGGTGCGCTCCTTGACGGTGATGAGCATGATGTTCGACACGCCTACGATGCCCGAGAGGAGGGTGAACAGTCCCACTATCCAGAGGGCGGTGTGAATGAGGGTGATGCCTTTCTGCATCTGCATGGCCGACGTGTAGCGGTTCCATAGCCAGAAGGCTTCGTCGTCGTCGGGAGCCACCTGATGGCTGGCGCCCAGCCGCCTCTTGTACTTGAGCTCGAACTCCCTGTTCTCCTCTTCGGTCGATAGCCCGTGGAAGCTGAACTCTATCTTGCCGGCATCGTCGCCTTTCCCGAAGATGGCCTTCAGCGTGGTATAGGGGATGTAGAGGTTGGGCTCCCCGTTCTCGTCCTGCTTGTAGATGCCCACGACACGGAAGGCGAACTCGTTCACCTTGACAAACTGGCCGATGAGTGCCGGCAGCCGCGATGCCTGCTGACTGCCCAGCAGTTCGCCGGCCTGCTTGTTGCCCATCACGATCACCTTGCGCTTCTCGCGCATGTCGAGCTCGTTGATGAAACGGCCGTGCAGAATTTCGGCTTTGTCTATCAGGAAGTGATTGGGGAAGATGCCGTCGAGCGAGTTCGAGAGGTACTGCTGTCCCAGCGATACGGTGGTGCCGTACTGTGAGATGGTGGCTCCCACCTCGTCGACGGTGCCTTTGAATTCAGTCTTGGTGATGTCGAGGTCACGGTTCTTCAGCGGTATGTAGCGGCCCTCCTTCAGCCCCTGGTAGGGCTTGGTGGTGCTGCCGCCGAAGAGTACCATCGAGTTGGAGAGGAACCTGTCGAACTGGCTCATCTGTGCATTGATGAGGCCGTTGCCAGCTCCCAGCAGCACGATGAGCATGAAGATGCCCCATGCTACGGCAAAGCCGGTGAGTCCCGTGCGCAGCTTGTTGCGCTGGGCCGTCTGTCCTATCTCCTTCAGCAGCTCTATCATTCTTCAATTCTTCAATTTTTCCGCTCGAGCTTTGCTCGCTTTGCTTGCAAAGAATTCTTCAATTCTAAAAGTTCTTCAATTTTTCAATCCTTCAATTCTTCAATCACTCCGTCGGTGATGCGGATGATGCGGTTGGTCTTCTCGGCCACGGTGGGGTCGTGGGTCACGATGACCTGCGTCATGCCGTCGCGCTCGTTCAGCTCTTTCAGCAGCTCCATCACCTCTACCGAGGTCTTCGAGTCGAGGGCTCCTGTAGGCTCATCGGCCAGGATAATCTGTGGTTTCGTAATCAGGGCGCGGGCGATGGCCACGCGCTGACGTTGTCCGCCTGACAGCTCGTTGGGGTAGTGGTCGGCCCAGTCGAGCAGTCCCAGGCGTTCCAGGTATTCCAGCGCCAGGGCATGGCGTCTCTTCCTCGATACCCCTTGATAGAACAGGGGCAACTCCACGTTCTCTACGGCAGTCTTGAAGGAGATGAGGTTGAATGACTGAAAGATGAAGCCTATCATGCGGTTACGGTAGGCTGCTGCCTTTGTCTCGCTCAGGTCTTTGATAAGCACATCGGCTAAACGGTATTCGCCCGAGTCATAGTTGTCGAGAATACCCAATATATTTAATAAGGTGGACTTACCGGAGCCGCTGGCACCCATGATGCTGACAAATTCGCCTTTTTCAATATCGAGATTAATTCCTTTCAGTACATGAAGTGGCTGTGCTCCAAAATAGGTCTTATTGATGTCACGAAGTTGGATCATTGATGGTTAAGGTCTTTGCGGTTGCAAAAATAGAAAGAATCTTTCAAATGACGAAAGATTCTTTCATGAAACAAATGTTGTTTTAAGATAAATGTCAATTTATTATACATTGTTATTAGTTGCTGACCATGAACTTACAGGTGGCTGTATGTCCGTTCTGGCTAACCACTCTGGCCACATAGCAGCCAGCAGGCAGGTGTCGGCAGTCGGCTTCGGCCTTCCCGTTACTCATCCGCATGTTGGCCACGGATACCTGTTGGCCCGCAGGCGTGTAGATGGTCAGTTGTATGCTTTCTGTCGCATCACCTCTCACAATTAGGTGCTTGGCGGCATAGCGCAGGCTGATGCTCTCGGGCCTGTCGCTTTTTGTCGTTATATGGGTCGGCTCGCTCTGGTCTATGACGCTGAGATAGCTGGTATGCAGGTTTGTCTTGCCGATGGTGGGTACGTTCATCAGATAGACATTTCCCGTTCCGTCTGGATAGCGGCCCACGGTCTGGTCGCCCAGGTGGGAGCTATAGGCTATTGTGCTCTTCCATGACTGATCCGGTGACATGATGCTTACGCTACCGTCTTCGTTGGCCAGTTTGAATGAGGCGTGCAGCTGAGACTTGGGTTCCAGTTTGTCACACCATACGATGAGATGTCCGTGTGGGGCAATCTCTGTCGAGGCTGCGGTACTGCCCTTGCTGATGACATATTTGGTGGGGTTGCCAGGATTGTCGCTCAGGTACATGCCTTTCACGTCAATGGGGTCTTCGGTGGTGTTATAGAGTTCTATCCAGTCGTTGCGCTTCTGGTAGTCGTTCATGTAGATGCTGTTGGAGGCACTTATCTCGTTGATGACCACAGGAGTCGTGACCTCGTCTTTCTCGTAGCAGGCGATGAGCGTTATGGACTCTTGCGTATCCTGGAGAGAATAGCTGAGATTGTATGAATAGTACCAGCCGGGATCGGTTGACTGTGCCCATCCTTTGAAACGGTACCCAGCAGGTACTTCGGCACGGATGGTAGCAGGGGTAAACACGATTCCCTCAAACTCACCGTAGGGTATCTGCTGATCGTTCAGATAGAGTGGGGCGTTGGCGATGTTGCTGCTCAGGGTCAGCTTGCACGTGGCCGATGATGCCAGTTGCAGCGGCTCATAGTCTTTCATGTAGCCAGCCATCTTTGCTGCTCTTCCTCTCAGGTTATTCTTGATTTCGTTGAGCGAACCGTCAGGTGAGGCTCCCTCCCATGCCATCGTGGGCCTGACGCGGTCGCCCAGTTCCGTGAGGATGGCCTCGGCTCGCTGAGGCTCGAACACGCTACCGCCCATAAGCGAAAGCGCATCGATGAAGGTGCGGCGGAACTTGCTGTTTTTCAGCATGTTGAGGAAGAAAGTACAGAACTTTATCTCGCCATAGCGACGCTCGGCTGTGTCGTAGATGTAGTCGTAGCGGTGCCACTGCATGCCCTCTATCCAGCGTAGCGGATTGCCGTTCATGAATACCTCCCCCTCCTCGTCGTATTCACGTCCCTCGGTGCCGAAAGCGGCATCCAGGTCGAAGAAGGTAATACGGTAGCGCCCGCCGTCGGTCTTGCGATAGGCCTTCACGTTGTTGTCGGGCCAGTCCCATGAGCTAAGGAACAGTTCGGCAGCCATGTAGTTCACGTATTCGTCGATGTCGAGCAGCGATAGGATCTCATCGTAGGCATTCATCTTGGTAGACTCTTTCGATAGTTCGTAGAGCCGTTCCAGCACGTCTTTCTTACCCAGCATCATGTAGGCACCGCTGTCGGGGCTCTGCTCGTAGACCTCCAGCTCGTCCTTGCCCAGTCCCCAGTTAGCATAGGCAAAGTCTTTGTTGTTGGGTTCTCGGATGTTGATGAGTCCTTTGTATTCACCATTAATATAATGTACGGCTGGCTGATATGACATCACGTCGAGGTCAATTCCCGAGCGCTGGATAATCTCATGCAGGGCAGCATCCTTGATGCGGCTGTAGGTGTCGTTTCCGCCATAGCGCACCTGTATGGTCTTGTTCTTGTTGTGAGGCTTGGCAGCAAAGAAGGGGTAGTCGAAGGCATTTCGATTCTCATAGACACGGTCGGCCTTCAGCTTGAACGATTTCGGGGTGTTGCTGCGGGTCCATCCGCCTGAGATGGAGAAGTCTACGTTTTGGTTGACTGCCACTTCACCCGTTCCCGGCAATACGTAGTGGAAGTTCACGGGCCGGTCCCAGTCCATGTTCCAGTTCACGGGAGATGACTGGCCGTTGCCTGTTCGCCCGTTCTTTCCTTTGACGTAGACCCCTATACTGTCGTCGTAGAGGAAGCGTGGGTCGGTAGAGACCATGATGGCGGGCAATGTGTGCTCGTGGTCGCGCTTGATGAAGGTGCGCGTCACTACCTCACTGGGCAGTTTGCCGTTCTGGAACAGGCGGAAGCGCAGCGTTTGGTTCCCGCTTATCAATATGCCCTGAGTGCCCTGTGTGATGCCGTTGCTAAGGGTTGGCGTAGTGCCGTCTGTAGTATAGCGGAGCGTAGTGCCGGCCGGTCGGGTGGGGTACAGTCGGAAGTTGCTGTCGAAGAAGCCTCCCTCGTTGTTGATAACGGGGCGTTCCAGCTGCCCATTTGCATAAGTGGTGGTGCTGTTGTCGCTACCAGGGGTGGGGGTAGCCGTCCAAGCCCATGTGGAGCCGCCGTCGGTGGTACGGGCCAGCGAGGCACGTCCGATGGCCGAGGGATAGTTTTCAGCGAAGATAGTCTCGCCTTTCTGGTTTGAGAGCATCAGCATGCCGCCTTCGCAGTCCAACTTGAAGGGTGCCTGCATGCGGTTGATGCCGTTGCTGCCCATCCATATCACTCGTCTGCCGTGAGCAGGCAGGTCGCCAAGGTTCTCGGGCAGTTGCCATTTCTTTGGTGTGGAAGCATCATCGCTCAGATAGCAGCCGCCCAGTGTCACCCGCGTGTCGGTGGGGTTGAACAGCTCTATCCAGCTGTCGAAATTCCATGCCGGACTCATCATCACGTCCACGTTGGCTGCCATTAGTTCGTTCAGACAGATGCTACCTTTCTGTGGCTCGATGATTTCTATGAGCTGCTCTATCACGAAGTTGTCGAAAATCATCCAATTGTCGCCTCGTGCCTTCCCCTCGTCATTGTAGAGACCGAAAGTGAGCGTACCATTGCTCACGTCGAACTCCAGCTCGTTCTGGTAGGCCCCTTGGCTGAATGCTTTCTGTGCCGTCTCCATGGAATTGGGGAAATAGATGATGTTGTCGGGGGTGAAAGAGCGGCCAGGATACTCGTTGAAGTGCCAGCTGTACTCACTCTGCAGGGTCACCTGCTTTTCGTTGACAAAGAGATAGGCGCTGATGACCTCGGTGCCGTTTGAGTAGCGGCGGTAGCCCTCATTATGCTCTCGGGTGCGGTAGAAAGCCTGCACTTTGATGCGGTAGTGACCATTGGGAGCTGCTTGTTGGTGTTCTATTCGCATATAGCCGTTCCACATCTCCATACAAGAGAAAGATATCGCTCCTTGGGACGAGGCCTGTCCGGTGATGGTCCAGTCGGACTTGTCGCCAGTATCGAAGCTAGGGTTCTTAAGGAAGTTGGCTGTTACGTCGACCCATTTTGTCTCGGCGCAGAGTGTGGTGCCAAGACAAAGTAGGAATATTGAAATGAGGTGGGTACGAATGGTCATGACATTCAGGTCTTTAGTTAGTCTTTTTTTTGCGTGCAAAAATACGGAAAAGACGGCAAATGACCATAACCCTTCTATAAGACAAAGGCAAAAAGAACGATGATTGTTGCAGATTGAACGATTATTTTCCAATCCGGCAGGTCTTACCTTCATCCACGAAAAAATTGTCTTACCCTGAAAAACGTTGGTTTTGGTTCAACGTTTTTCAGGGTAAGACAGAATCGGCAAAAGAAAAGCTGCTTTCCTTTTGCATTTCACTCGTTTTTTCGTAACTTTGCATCCGAAAAGTTTTTCCCATTATTTCACGATGAAAGAATTGCAGCTGAAGTACGGATGTAATCCGAATCAGAAACCTTCCCGAATCTTTATGAGCGAGGGCTCACTGCCCCTCGAAGTGTTGAACGGCCGCCCCGGCTACATTAATTTCCTGGATGCGCTGAACGCCTGGCAGCTGGTACGCGAGTTGCGCCAGGCCACAGGCCTGCCTGCTGCAGCATCGTTCAAGCATGTAAGCCCTGCAGGCGCTGCCGTGGGACTACCCCTGAGCGACACGCTGAAGAGGATTTATTTCGTTGACGACATCAAAGGGCTCGACGAGTCGCCCGTGGCCTGTGCTTACGCCCGTGCCCGTGGTGCCGACCGCATGTCGTCATACGGTGACTTCATTGCCCTGAGCGACACCTGCGACGAGACCACAGCACTAATCATCAAGCGCGAGGTGAGCGACGGCGTGATAGCTCCCGACTATACGCCCGAGGCATTGCAGATACTGCGCGAGAAGCGGAAGGGTACCTACAATGTGATTAAGATGAGTACCGACTATCGCCCTGAGCCCATTGAGCGTAAGCAGGTCTTCGGCATCACCTTTGAGCAGGGACGCAACGAGATTCGTCTGGACGACCCAGCACTCTTCGAGAATATTCCCACACAGAACAAGACCTTTACCGATGAGGCCCGTCGCGATCTGATTATTGCGCTCATCACGCTGAAGTACACGCAGTCGAACTCGGTGTGCTACGTGAAGGACGGACAGGCCATCGGCATCGGTGCCGGACAGCAGAGCCGTATTCATTGTACGCGCCTGGCCGGACAGAAAGCCGACATCTGGTGGCTGCGCCAGCATCCCAAGGTGATGGCCCTGCCCTTTATCGACGGTATCCGTCGTGCCGACCGCGACAACACCATCGATGTGTATATCTCTGAGGACGAGCACGACGACGTGCTACGCGACGGAGCCTGGCAGCAGTTCTTTAAGACAAAGCCTGAGGCGCTCACCAAGCAGGAGAAACTCGACTGGATAGCCCGTAACACCCGTGTGGCTCTGGGCTCGGATGCCTTCTTCCCCTTCGGCGACAATATAGAGCGTGCCCACAAGAGTGGCGTAGAGTATATCGCACAGGCCGGCGGATCGGTGCGCGATGACCATGTCATCATGACCTGCGACAAATACGGCATCGCCATGACCTTCACGGGAGTAAGGCTGTTCCACCATTAAGGATTGAAAAAATAAAAAAGGGATTACTACCGCAACAAGATGAGTAGAGAAGACGATTTCCAACTTATTTTAGAGAATGGCATTAGCTTTGGCCGTGGTGGGGAGCGTAAGGATCCCAATGCGGGCAAAGTGAAGACCAAGGCAAAGAAAAAGAAGTATATTACAGGTGCTCACGGTAGCGGGTCAGCCAAGCAGAAGGCCAAATACAGGGAGCAGCGTGCCAATAGGCATAAATAGTTGTTAGCTGTTGACCATTGACTATTAGCTGTTAGCCAAAAGCCAATTTATTGTATAACAGGCAGTTGCAGTATGAAGCGACTGCCTGTTTTGTATGTGCGGTCGATGGTGAGCTTACCGCCCAGCGACTTCGCCAGTCGGAGGCTGATGGAGAGTCCAAGTCCTATTCCGTCGGTAAACTCGTCGAGCTTCACGAAGTTGTCGAAGACGGCATCCATCTTGTCCTCAGCAATGCCGATGCCCGTATCGGTAACGCTGATGGCGATGGTGTTGTCCTGCTTGGCGGCATGTACAAGGATGCAGCCTTCGTTGGTGAACTTCTGGGCATTGTTGATAACCTTATCCAGAATCTGCAACACCGTTTCCTCATTGCTCCTGATGGAATAGTCATCGCCAAGCTCGGAGGTGAAGCTGATCTGCAGCCCCTTCTCGTTGCAGGTTTGTGCTGCTTCTACGGCTTTCCTGCAGACCTTGTTCACGTTGATGGGCGTAAGCTCGTTCAGGTCGAGTTTCACACTTTCTCCGGCTGCCAGTTCCAGTAGCTCATTGATAATGATGGTGATGGCTTCCGAACTGGAGGCGATGCGCTCCCGCATGTCCTGCTTCTCATCGTCGTTTAGTTCGTACTTCGGGTTGCAGATAATCTGTGAGAAGCCGTTGATGGCATTGAGGGGTGTGCGGATCTCGTGGCTCATGGAACGGATGAACGATGTCTTGATGCGGTTGGCGGCATCGGCTTTTTCGAGTGCCACCCGTATCTCCTCGTTGCGCTTCCATATCGTCTTCAACAGTCGGCGGCGGCCCATGATATAGATGAAGATGTATATCAGGGTGAGCCCGATAAACCATCGCGTCAGCATCTTCATGGACTGTTCCTTCTCGAAGGTTCCCTCCATGCTGTGCAGACGATAGACCACCAGCTGTCGGTCGACGTTCAGGTTGGTGCTGGCATCGGCCATCTTCAAGGCTTCGTCGAACTGGCCGTCGAAGGCCAGCTTGGCAATCTCTATGACCACGTCGTATCGGGTGTCGAGTACCTGATAGCCTTGCTTCCCCCTGGCTACCATGTCTTTGAACTCGTCTTTCACCCGTTGGTATTCCAGGACTGTCATTTTAAATTCATCCTCGTCGCCCGTCATGAAATATACGAAAGCCAGGATGCCCAGACTCATGGAGCGGTGCTCCATGCTGTTCAGTCGCTCGGCTTCGCTCAGGCCGCGATGGGCCCATTCCACCGACTTCTCCGGGTCTGTGAGGTAGTTCACCTGTGCCAGACTGACGTGTGTGAGCATGGCGAACTTCTGGTCGCGGTCGCCCACTTCGGCCAGCGCCATCTGATAGAGACTGTCTGCATCGGGCAAGTGCATAGACTTGTAGATGTCGCCGCGAAGCCCCGTCACCAGGTAGTGATAGGCATCGTCTTTGCTCTCCCGGATGACCTCTTCCAACTGCTGGGCGGTCTCCATAGCACGGAACGGCAGTCCGTGGCTGGCATCGTAGAAACCCTCGTTGGTCTTTATCTTATAGTACTCTACCTTGAGATTATTCTCCAGCAGGAACTGCTCATAGCGGGCGGCATGGGTGTAGAACTCATCGGCGCTACCGCTTTCCATGAGACGCACGAAAGTACGGAACAAGTCTTGGTGCTCCTTGTCTAAGGCCGACTTGGAGCTAATGCTTAAAGGTAGCAGCACGAGGAATGCTAACAGTAAGATGGTTGTTTTGACTTGTTTATGGTTAATAGTCATTTGGGTTGCAAAAGTACAAAAAAAGCCAACTGAGTGCTAAGAAAAAGTAATAAATAAACTTAAATATGTCACGTAAAGAAACTTTTTCCGTATCTTTGCATGAAATTGTAAACGAAAAACTAATCAAGATGAGAAAGAATTTATTGGCCTTGTTGCTTATGATGGCTACCCTGCAGTTGTCGGCACAGTCGTTCTATGTATGTTCCGAAGGTAATGTCGAGACCGCATCCGAACTCTCGTTTTCCGACAACGGCACAACGCTCAACGGCCGCCTGAGCACGTCGGCCATCGACAGCATCACCATGCAGGTGCCTGACCTGCGCTTTGTGGGCGGCGACATCTCCATGCTGAGCGAGTACGAGAAGCAGAGTGCCAGATACAAAGACACCACCGGCACGAGGATAACCAATCTTATTGCCTTCCTCAAGGAGCAGGGCTGGAACACGATGCGCGTGCGCCTCTTCGTCGACCCCTCTCAGGACGACGACAAGGCCGTCATTCAGGACCTGGAATATGTGAAAGCCCTGGGCCGTCGCATCAAGGATGCCGGCTTGCTGCTCGTCCTCGACTTCCATTACAGCGATACCTGGGCCGACCCCGCCAAGCAGTGGACACCCGTATCCTGGCAGGGACTGACCAACGATCAGCTCTATACGAAGATATACGACTATACCAAGGACTGTCTGCAACAGATGAATGCCGCCGGTGCTTCGCCCGATTTCATCCAGACAGGCAATGAGATTTCCTACGGCATGCTCTGGGGAGCGGAAGGCTCCACCGGCAATCGCTGCTATTCCAGCAGCGAGAACAACTGGCAGCGTTTCGCCAACCTGCTCAAGCAGGCAGGCAAAGCCTGTCGCGAGGAGTGTCCGCGGGCCAAGATCATCCTCCATACCGAGCGAGTGCCCAAGCCTGGCGTACTGACGAACTTCTACAACCAGATGAAGACGAAACAGGTAGACTATGACATCATCGGACTGTCCTACTATCCCTACTTCCACGGCAATATCGCTACGCTCGAGACAGCCATCACGCAGTTGGAGAGCACTTTCAAGAACAAGCGCATACAGGTGGTGGAGTTCGGCTATACCTATAAGGACGAAGTGCCGGGAACCACCTATGACTACACCTCTACCTATCCCTACACCTATGAGGGCCAGCGCTGGTTCACGGCCGACCTCATCACCATGCTCAAGAGGCATGCCTCCGTTGACGGACTCTACTGGTGGTATCCCGAAGCCAATGCCTTCCGCTGTACGGGCAACCTGAAGAACGGATGGTACAACGCCACCCTCTTCGACAACTCCTCGGGTACTGCCCTCCCCGCCCTCTTCGAACTGAAGAACTTCAAATAATCCCACAATAAAAGAAGCCCACTCACGCGAGTGGGCTTCTTTTATTACATTCTTGCAAGAACTTTAAAAAGCTTTCAGACGTTTAGAAGTCAGGTGTAATCAGAAGCCTGTCGACATGTGCAGTCGCTCCATGTTGCCGTCCCACAGCGAGTGCAGGTCCTCAATCTCGTCCTCAGGGGCATAGTCGATGACACACAGGCACAGCTCGCCCGTCAGTTCGCTTTTTCCTATGCGCATCTCCCAGAAGGCATCGGGGTCGTCCTCCTCCACCCAGCGGAAGCGGATATGGCTGTTCTTTTCGCGTTCTACGATGTTGGCTTCAAGCGTATGGTGATCGCTCCAAGGCTGTCCCCATGTAAAGGAGATGATGCCATCCTCCTCCGTCACCTCGTCGGCAATCCATCGCCCCAGCCCGTGGTCGGTGCTGATGAGCTTCCAGACAATCTCCGGTTGCCGTGCTGACAGGGGATATTCGATATCTAAGCGTTCTTTCTTCATACTTATTATGGTATTGATTAGTAGTCTGCTGCAAAAGTACAAAAAAAACTTGAGAATAAAAGAATTTTTGCAAAATATTTTGCGGTTTCGAAACTTATTGCTACCTTTGCACCCGCTTAACAGCCGATGTGCTTTTCTTTTTTTTGACAAGCATGCCCTGTTATGATGGCGGGATAGCTCAGCTGGTTAGAGCGCATGATTCATAATCATGAGGTCGCCGGTTCAATCCCGGCTCCCGCTACATCGAAAGAAGCAAGGCGAGCTACGGTTTTCGTAGCTCGCTTTTTTGCTTTTGCAGGAAGAATTATACCAACGAACTAAAACTTTTCATTGTGAACACAAAAATTATCCTAACAACGCTTGCTTTTTTTCTAATCAACACCGGTATCACTACGGCCCAGCCACACCGCCCCCATCATCGCCGCATGGCCTTTGCCACCGACACCCTGATGGCCCACGATCCCGTGATGGCCTATGAGCAGGGTACCTACTACCTCCTCTCCACCGGCATGGGCATACAGTGGGCTACGTCGAAAGACCGCAAGACGTGGGTGGTGCAGCCCACACCCTTCATCGAAAAACTGCCCCAGTGGGCCTACGACTCCGTGCCTGGCTTCCGAGGCCACGTTTGGGCTCCCGACATCATCCGCTGGCACGACCGCTGGTGGCTCACCTACAGCTGCTCCACCTTCGGCAAGAACACCTCCGCCATCGGACTCATGTCGGCCGACCGGCTCAACGGTGAATGGCGCGACGAGGGCTGCTTGGTGAGGTCAGAGGCTAAGCGCGACAACTGGAACGCCATCGACTCCAACATCGCCATCGACGACAACGACCAGCCCTGGCTTGTCTGGGGCTCCTTCTGGGACGGCATACTGCTATGCGAGGCTTCGCTTCTAAATAATAAAGAAAAAATTAAAAATGGGTGTGCCAAGACCATCGCACGGCGCATTAACCTAAAGGATTCTCTGAAGGCAGCCCCCAACCCCACGTCGAAGTTTGCCGGCCGCAACGCCATCGAGGCTCCGTTCATCTTCAAGAAACACGGCTGGTACTACCTCTTCGTATCTTGGGACTACTGCTGCCGCGGCTCCAAGAGCAACTACCGCGTCATGGTAGGCCGCTCCAAGAACATCTCAGGTCCCTACCTCGACCGCGAGGGCAACGACATGGCTGCCGGCGGCGGCACTCTCTTCTTCGAGGGCGACAAGCAGCAATATGAGGCTGCCGGCCACTGTGCTGCCTACACCCTCCCCACTCCCGACGGCGGTGAGGAAGACCTTTTCATCTGTCACGGCTATTCAGCCACCCGTGACGGTATGGCCCTGCTCATACAGCGGCCCATCAGATGGACTGCCGACGGCTGGCCCACATTGTAAACATAACAGAACACACGCGTTGAGGGATGCGCGTGTGTTCTATAGTCAGGTGATTTTATTGTTATTATTGTTTTTCTTCTGTATCGGTTGAAGGAGAGAATAATCCATACAGTAGGAGTAGTATCAATAGAAGAAAAATCAGTTTTCCACCATAGCTTCTCCAGAAAGAAAGTTCTGGTACTTCCGGCAATTCTCCTACAAAGTGCTGAACTCTACGTAATTCTCCGGCATCAATGTTGTAGAACACATAATTCCCTTTGTCAAGCGTATCGTAATCATCTGGCAGAAGAATATATTTTTCAACGTTCCAGTTCCATAGCGGAATCCCGAAAAGGGACAATTCATCATACGCTACACCCAGGTTTACATGAATAGCCCCATATTCCGTTGTCTGTATCATATAATCGTCGGGCATTTCCTTCACGATATAGACTTCTGTGCCCCAGTTTAAAAAGAGAGGAATACCTTTGGATTGTGCGGTATTGGCACAAAACAAGAAGAAAAACGAGCAGACCGCAATCCTAAGGAGATAGTCTGCAGACAGAGCCTTCTTTCCGCAGCTCATCGTCTTAAACATACTTAATACTCTCATCTTAATCATATATTTAGTTTGACTTTCTTTCCTTGGCACGCTGAATGTGTCCTGCTCTCTATCAGTTATACACTATCTTTGACAAGGTAGCGTTAGCCTTGAAGTCAGATACCTTTGCCGGCACATCGGTAGTCAAGTCATCGGAATTAACGTAATAGGTGTAGCTACCCTTGCTGGCAAACGCCTCCCCCATATAATAGGTTTCCCATTCCAGCCTTGTCGTTTGGAAGAACTCACGGGCATTGTAGCCGACAAAGAAGCCGTCGGCAGTCTTGATATACGATGAGTTATTGAGCAAGGTGAAGGAGGTAATCTTTTTGCCGTTGACACCAGTAGTGAACACCTCCCTGTTGTCTTTATAGAACTGCAGGTACTCCTCTGTCCACTCACCATCCATGTCGTCCTCATGGGTCTCACTCTTATACTCAAACTTGTTGTACAGTCCTTCCACCGATAAAGGCAGGTCGGTATAGGCCATTCCTATCTTGATAGGTCCCAGCTTGCCTTTGTCAAGAACGAACGTCTGGCTGAGATCGTCATCACTCTCTTCTTCCAGCATGATTTCTTCTTCATCAATTAGCTCGATGTCCTCGTCAACGGCAGACGTGCCTGAACCGCATGACTTCAAGAACATGAACAGCAACAGTACGGCCACCAGTATGCCAAGGACGATACCTACCAGTTTCTTGTTGGCCATCAGCCATGAAGGGCGGTTCTCTTTTTCCTTAGTAACGGTAGTTGCCTGCATAGGAGCGTCCCCTGTCGGTGTAAAGGCCAGCAGCACCATGCCGATAGTGATAATAAACGCAGACAGCGAGGCGGGGCCTCTCATGGCATCGCCGGTAGAAGCGAAGCCGATGCACAGGATGAGCACCAGTACTGCCACTATTGCCACCACGATGGCAGACACCTTCACGGGCAACAGGTACTTGCGGAAACTTTCCATCATCTTTGTATCACGGAATGCCGACACCGCTATATACAGGCATACGATAGTGAATATCCATCCGAAACCCATCATCATGCTATTAATGGTCAGCTGGCCTTCCCCGAAAATACTGTGTCGGTCTGTACTGAACAGTGCCATCTGGCTGTTTGCCACGATGATCAGCAACAGCGCAGCGGCAGCAATGGCCCAGTTCTTCTGTAAAGTCTTTGGCTTTGAACCATTGTCATAGGATATACCCATCCATACCAACACTACGGCGGCAGCCAAGTAGAGGTAGTAGGCCCAGCCTACTTTCACCGCTGCCATGAAGAATGCCATACTCCTCATGGTCTCCATTTCGTTCTCAGGCTCTCCTCCACCCATGAAACTGCCGTCAAGATAAGTGCCGAAGAAGACGGCCAACACAAGTGGGACAAGCGCTGCCATACCGATTGGCAGCGGGAAAGCCGTCTTGGGTATTGGCAACCGGTCTTGATATGCCTGTAGCAACAGATAAACGGGAGCAAGCAGCATCAGCAGCAGACATAGCATGCTACCCATACTGCCTTTCAACAGCGTAGCTATCATTGTCGTAGGCATTTTTTCCAACACGAGGCTTAACAGTCCCATTTCACTCTCGCTACCTCTGGGAGAGAACAACGGTAGCAGGAAGAATGCCACCAGCATCACGACAGCGGAAATAATAATGACGTTGAGATTTTTCTTGTTGTTCATTGTGATAAGGTTTTATTATTGGCTCATAGAAAACTTTATATCTTTCCTCCTGGCTGGTAGGGTCATATTGATAATTTGAAGGTGCTTGACCCTATTGTAACGAGATATACACCATGTTTGTCAACATTCAGTATCATTTCGGATCCATTCGCTGTTTGCCGGTGTGTTATCATCCCGTTAGCTGAATATACAGTCACCACGTCGCCAGGAGTTATGTTATTAATACAGATGCGACCATTGCTGTTGCCTGTAACTTTCAAACGGCTGTTGGTACCAACCCTAACTTTGTTATCGGCTGATTCAAACACAACCGAAAGCACAGCATCAGCAGTTATAGCGGGCGTTGTATAGGTATTGTCGACCAGCATACCTGTTACATCCTCGTCATTAAACATCACGCTATTAATCTTCCATCCTTCATCGGGAACGACAGTTAACTGGTAGCTCTCGCCAATATTCATAGCCTGTCGTACGCATCCTTGCTCAGCCTGTCGAATGGTTAGATACACTTGTTCCTCAATAGCGTCAATCTTAGCGAAGTTCTTCCATTTCTCATGAGCAGCGTAAAGATCAACTGATTGGGCAGGTACGTAGAGTGTAGCGTTGTAGTTGCTAAAGACCTCTTTTTCTACTGCCGGTGGCTGAGGATTGAGGACTGTCAATGACTTTATCTGAGTGTCATTGGCAAACGCGCCATAGTCCAACTTTTGGACACCACTGCCTATAGTCACCGCCTGAAGCCGAACACAGCCATTAAACACGCTCTCTGCAAGTTTGATAGCACCATTGCCGATTTTTACTGAAATAAGACTGCTACAGTAACCAAAAGCCACTTTGCCGATGTTTAATATCGAATTGGGAATGTTAACGGATTGTAGCTTGGTACATCCGTCAAAGGCATAATTACCTATGACTACTGCTCCATCATGTATTTCCACCGTCTTGATATTAGAGCAATTTAGAAAAACATCTGTCCCCATAGATAGTACACTGCTGCCAATGATAACTTTGGTAAGGCTGGTACAATATTGAAAAACCCTATTCTTAAAGGTCGTAATATAATCATTTAGGTTAATATCGGTCAAACTGGTACAATTCGCAAACGCATAGTCGTCTAATATCTCTACCTTTTCTCCCAACGTCACTTTGGTCAAGTTGGTACAGTTTGAGAATGCACTCTCAGGAATAGTTTTTACCCCATTACCAATGACCACTGTTGTCAGACTCTTGCAGTCTGAGAAAGCGACTTTCCCGATTGTCTGAACAGAATTTGGCATATTAACCGTTTGAAGTTTAATACAACCATAAAATGCATAGTTGCCAATAACAGTGGCTCCATCGTGAATTTCCACCGTCTTGATATTGGAGCAACCTTGAAACACTGAACCTTCCATTGATATGACATTCGCTCCAATCACGACATGGGTCAGACTGGTACATCCACTGAATGCACTCGTTGACAGTTTGGTTATATTGTCGTTGAGATTGATTTCCTCTAAGTTTACGCAATTACTAAATGCACCGTAGCCTATTTCTTCCACCTTGGTTCCAAGTACAACCTTCTCCAGATTCGAGCAACTACTAAACGCACTTTCAGGGATAACCCTAATACAATTGTTTAGCACTACGGAAAATAGACCTGTACAACTGTTAAAAGCACTCTTCCCAATACCTGTCACTGTATAGGTGATACCATCGCAAACGACAGTAGTAGGTATAGTGACATCACCAGCATACTTGATGTCGCCACTAACCACATTGACAAAGTTGGCAGCCTTGTCACTAATGCCATAATAGATGCCGTCAATTTGAAAGTCGTAGGCCGATGCCTTTGTTGCATACATACACATTAAAAGCAGTGCAAGCATTATGGTTTTCTTCATTAAATTAATCATGGTTACTTGTTTTATATGAGTGAATAATTAAATTACCAATATACTTTCTTAATTGTTTTTCCGTCAGCGGTGCGAATGATGTTCAGTCCATGCTTGGGCTGTCGTAATTGGCGGCCGTTGAGGTCGTATATAATGATATTTTCGTTTATCTCAGAGCCATCAAGTGACTTTAAGTTGTATACAGTTGTCGGGGTTTCAATAGGAAGTATCGTGCCAAAATCTTTCCATTTGTTGGCACTTGAATAGGCAAGAAGTGAGGATTGAGGTACGTAGAGTGTAGCAGAACTTTGTGGTACATTCTTGAAACAAGACGAGCCAATTCCAGGAACCTCTTCTGCCAAACATGTTACAGAGGTGAGACGAGAGCAATCTGTGAAAGCATGTTGGCCTATACTCGTCACGCTGCTACCAATGATGATGGAGGTAAGGTCTGTGCGGTTCTCGAAAGAATACTCACCGATAGTCGTCACGCTCTCAGGGATAGTGACGGAAGTGCCGGGCGGTATAGTACCTTTGTACTTGTATGCTACCTTTCCTACACAGATAAGTCCATCTGGCTGACTGTTGTACCATGCCGTATAACCAAACGCATTTTTTCCGATTCTAATTATACTTTCGGGGAAAGTGATAGAAATAAGGTCTGAACACCCCCAAAAAGCACTTTGTTCTATGTCTCTGACTCCGTCACCTAAAGTAACAGAAGTGAGATTTGTACAACAATAAAAAGCCTCTAAACCGATGTATTCTACACTGCCAGGAATTGTGAGGTCTTTTAAACTGGTGCAGTACTGAAATGCATTATGGCTAATGTATTCTACACTGCTAGGAATTGTGAAGTCTTTTAAACCATAGCAGTAAGCAAATGCAGAATTATTAATTCTTCTTACACCATAGGGAATAATGGTGTTTTTGCATCCCAGAACAAGTGCGTTGTCAGAAGTTCTAATGATTGCATTACACCCTTCACGATTATCATACGTCTTATTGTCTTCTAAAATTATTATTGTAGATAATTCAGAACAACCGTAAAAAGCACTACTGCCTATGGTCTCTACATTATTACCAATGACGATACTTCTTAAAGAATCACAGCCAGCAAAAGAATTATCACCAATACTTGTTACACTGTTCGGTATGTTGATAGAGGATAAATGAGAACAATTCCTAAATGCACCACTACCAATTATCTTCACACCATTCCCAATGTCACAAGATGCTAGTCTTGTGCAACCAGAAAATGCGCTATTGCCAATGATTTCCACACTTTCAGGAATAGTAATAGAAGTAAGATGATTATTGTAAAATGCACTACTACCAATGTTCTTCACATTTTTACCAATTGTCACAGAAACAAGTGTACTACAATTTCTAAAAAGACGACTATCAATAATTGTCACGCTGTCACCAAAAACAGCTTCTGTAAAGGCACATCTTTCAAACAAATAATTTCCGCCGGTCGTTGCATTTATATCAGAATTAATATAGATAGTACCCGTACAGCCAACAAACGAAAAAGCGCCAAAAGTAGTCGCACTCTTTGGTAGTGTAAGAGAGGAAAGTTTAGAACAATTATAAAAAGCGTAGCTACCAAAGTAGTCCACGCCCTCTCCTACCATAATTTCAGAAAAATCTGCATAACAGAAAGGCCCATCCCCATTTGCTTGTGGTATATTACAATTTATGTATGCCTTTCCAGTACATCCTTTAAAGGCATAACTACCGATACTTGTCACACTACTAGGAATTGTTGTTTTTATAAGACTATTACAACCCTCAAACGCCCTGTCTCCGATGTCAGTCACACTATTGGGGATGTCAATGCTCGTCAGCCCGCTACAACCATAGAACGCCTTACCTTCTATGCTGGTCACGCTATTGGGGATGGTGATGGAGGTCAGGCCGCTGCATCCTCCGAATGCATCGTATTCTATGCTGGTCACGCTATTGGGGATGGTGAAAGAGGTCAGACTAATGCAATGATAGAAAGTGCCTACTCCAATTGTTTTCACTTTGTTGGGAATGGTGACACTCGTCAAGCTAGTGCAATCAGCGAACATACCTTCCCCAAAGTTGGTCACGCTGTTGGGGATGGTGATGGAGGTTAAGCTAATGCAATCACAGAATACATCATTTCCTATGCTTTTCACGCTGCTGGGGATGGTGACGGAGGTTAGGCCAGTGCAACCTTCGAACGCACCGCTTCCTATGCTGGTCACGCTGTTGGGGATGGTGACGGAGGTCAGACTACTGCATTCATAGAACGCATAGCCTCCTATGCTGATCACGCTGTTGGGGATGGTGACGGAGGTCAGGCCAGTGCAATCACGGAATGCTTCGTCTCTAATGTAGACAACAAGGTAACCTTCATCACCATGCTTAATTGCAGAAGGAATAGCAACATCACCTGCATAGCTGTTATAATATATGCTCTCATACGTAACCGTTGCTTCCTTCTTGTCTGCATTCAGATCATAGTAGATACCGTCAATCTCTACGTCATACGCACTTGCTGTCAGCGACGACAGCAAAGCGAATAAATATAAAAGTACTCGTTTCATGTTTTTTTAATTTAGTTAAACAACAAATATCATTGGAATTAGGTAGTCCCCAATTTACTCACTGAAGTCCTGATTGCAGAATCTGACGGCTACGATATAGTAGTCGCTGGCTTTAAGGGATGCGTACAACTGTTCCTGCATTTTCTCAGCAACACTCGAAAAGAAATTTCCTGCTTGTACGGTTGAATCATTTTCCGATGTGGCTTTGTTGACACAACTCGCCATTGTAAGCAGCAGAAGTGCTACTGCTGCAACGGTTACAAGATTGTTTTTGCTTTTCATTGTAGTAATTTTTAAATTTATTTTATCTCTTCCACTCCCTGAGAAGGGTCGTTTTAGGTTAGTCTGTTTGCTATATAAAAAAGAAGCGTGGGAGTTTCCCTTGTTACTCGTCCCACCTTCCGAGGCTCTGGCATTGCCCTAATCGTCAGAACGAGCAACGCCGAAGCCCACGCCTGTATGTAAACATCACATGTTACATACCCATGAGCATCATTGTTGCTTTGCTGTTTGACGATTAGTTTGGAACTGCCAGATTCCGAAAGGTCAAATACAAAGCGTCAAGAACGCCTTTTCTTACATAGGTTCCCTTTCCTTGAATCCCGCCCTACAGGCAGGCTTCGGTCAGAGGACACTGCAAATATATAAAACATTTCTGATATGAATACTCCTTTTGTGAAAATAATGCTGTTTTTTACATTTTATTCACTTTAACCAGGATTGGCCAAAGACCTTACGACAGTCTAACGACCGTTTGGGGGTCATACATATGTGCATATGTGGAAGTAGTTGGTGTATCCGTATTTGGTAGCCTTAGTACCAAAAGCTGGTACTGAGGCTACCAGCCGTTGGTACTGTGCGTACCAGCCGTTGGTACTGCAGTACCAAACGTAGGTACTGGTTCTGGTACTCCCTCAGTGTATGCGCACCAGCGTGGAGCCGCTGACTTCGGGGCTGCCGTCGAGCTGTACGGCATAGATGCCTGCGGGGAGATGGGGAAGGTCGACGTTATAGGCGGACTCGCCAGAGGGCAGGCGGCATGCCAGCCGCTGACGGCCATCGAGAGTGAAGATGCGCAGGGTAAAACCGTTGGCACAGGGCTGGGCAAGGCTGATAGTGAGGCGGCCCGGGGCAACACGTATCTGCGAGGGGGTGTGATAGAGAGAAACGGCATCAATCCTATCGACCTGAAGGATGTCGAGCAGTCCGCGGTAGACATCGATCTCCCCGTAGCCATAGTAGTTGTTGGGATAGCTGAGCGACGGGTCGGGCTGGCGGCACGTGCGCTGCAGGATGCCCGTGACCTCCTCGGGGGTGAGGTCGGGATTGGCCTGCAGCCACAGGGCGATAGCGCCTGCCACGGCGGGACACGACATGGAGGTGCCGGCATTGGAGTTCCAGGGATAGAGGCGGTCGGCGAAGGTGAACTCCTTTACGTTCCACCTGATGTCGTTCCGGTCGGGATGGGTCTCCAGATAATAGCTGCTGTAGGAGGAGATGATGTTGTTGCCGGGGGCCAGCACGTCGGGCTTGACGCGTCCGTCCATGGTGGGGCCTACGGAAGAGAAGGCCGCACGGCTGCCATGGGGGCCGTTGGGGGCATGCATCCACTGGCCGTCCTTGTTGAGGATGCTGTCGCGATAGGTGGTGGCTCCGACGCTGATGACGCGGGGAGCGCTCGACGGTGAGTGGATGTTGCGCACTTTCTCACCGGCATACAGAAGGGGATTGAGTGCGTTCTCGACAAGCGATGCCGAGCCGCGCCATAGCTCCACATAGGCCCCGAGACCCAACAGCTCAAGGGAGAGCGGCAGGCCGTAGCCGATGCTGTGCTGGCTGAAGAACTGCAGGTCGTAGCACACATCATCGGGGCTATAGCACGAGGGATAGGCCTGCACCTGCAGGGAGTCGATGCCGGAGAGGCGACAGGTGAGGAGCGAGTCGCGGCTGGCGCATACGCTTCCGGTAGTCACCAGCAGGGTGTCGCGGTGCTCGCTGCCATAGCTCACCAGCCGCAGGATGAAGGGGTCGGCAGATTTCAGCGTGAGGTGCATGGACTTGGAGCCCTGAAGGAAGGAACCTTTGGAGAGGGTGTCGCTCTCCTTGCAGAACCATGACTTCACGTCGCCCTGGTTGCCGGCAGCGGCAACCAGGATGCGTCCAGGGCCTACCAGCCTGTCGAGCATCTCATAGTAGAGGAGGTCGTAGCCCCAGAAGTCCTGACTGCTGCCCTCGCTGAACGATGCTACGCAGGGCTTGCCGGCGCTGGTGGCATAGTCGAAGATATACTTGAAGCCGAGGGCATCGGTGGCGAAGGTGAAGCGGTCATAGAGGGTGGAGTCGATGAGGTCGGCATTGTCGCTCACGGCATTGGCCACCAGACAGAGGTCGGCCTCGGGGGCCACGCCCTGATAGGGTGAGTCGTAGCCGCTGCCGGCAGCGATGCCTGAGGTATGGGTGCCGTGGGTCTGATGGAGTCCGTCGTAGCTATGGGCAAGGGTCAGGAGGGCATCGCGACCAGTGTAGTCGCGGCCCACGATGAAGGGACTGCCCACGGTGTCGGTAGACAGCATGTCCCAGAGCGCCTGTATGCGATAGGTGGAGAGGTCGCGGCTATAGAAAGTGGGGTGGGTGAGGTCGAAGCCGATGTCCATCACCCCGACGACAACGCCCTTGCCAGTAAAGGCCTGGGGCAGGTTGATGCCCTGATGGGCAGGCACGGCGTTGATGCAGTGGGAGAGGGTGTCGAGCAGGACATGGCCCATGGGACGAGCCTCGATGCGCACCACACGGCTGTCGGCAGAGAGGGCTTTCAGCTGGGCCAGGGGGATGCTGGCCACATGGATGTCGCCCACCTGGGCGAGGCTCCTGCTGCCATGGTCGGGAAGAGCCTGGTCGTCGGTAAGCCTGACGAAGGCGCAGACCTGACGCTTGAACAGCATGGTATCGGCCGCGGTCTCTCTCCCGTGGACGGAGGCAGCGCGCCGCGACGGCTGTCCCTGCCCCGTGGCAACGAGGTGGCGCAGCCAGGGCGACAGCTTAGCCAGCGAGGCCGTCTGTGGCTGTGCCGGCACGAGCGCCATGCATAATAATATGGTGGTGAGAATCGCCTTCATTGTTCATTGCTCATTGTTCATTGCTCATTGTCCATGATTGCATCGCGGCATTGCTCCATCAGCCACTTGGGTGTCGACGTGGCTCCGCAGATGCCTACTGTCTTGATACCGTCGAGCCACTCCCTACGGATTTCCTCGGGACCCTCTATGAGATGGCTGTTGGGATTGACGCGCACGCATTCATTGAACAGTACCTTTCCGTTGGAGCTCTTCCTGCCACAGACGAAGAGGATGAGATCATGGCGCGTGGCAAACTGGGATATGTTGGGCATGCGGTTGGCCACTTGTCGGCAGATGGTGTCGAAAGAGCGGAAGGTGGCCTTGGGGGAGATGTGTTCCTGGATATAGGCAATGATGCGATGGAACTCGTCGAGCGACTTCGTGGTCTGCGAGTAAAGATAGATGTCGTTGGAGAAATCAAGTTTCTTCACATCATCGAATTTCTCTATCACGATGGCCTTGCCCTGCGTCTGGCCCACCAGACCGAGCACCTCGGCATGGCCTCGCTTGCCGAAGATGACGAGAGAACCGCCCTCGGCTCCTCCCTGCAAAGAAGGAAGGGGGGTGTTGCGGATACGCTTCTGCAGCTGCAACACCACAGGACAGGTGGCATCGATAATCTCGATATGATTGCGCTGGGCCAGTTCGTAAGTCTCAGGGGGCTCGCCATGGGCACGCAGCAGCACCTTGACATCGTGCAACTGCTTCATCTCCTCGTGGTTGATAGTGACAAGGCCCAGCTGGCGCAGCCGTTCACACTCCATGCCATTGTGCACAATGTCGCCCAGACAATAGAGTGTCGTTCCCTTGGCCAGCTCCTCCTCGGCTTTCTGGATGGCGGTGGTCACGCCGAAACAAAAGCCGCTGCCATTGTCGATCTCAATCTGTAGGTGTGCCATAAGTTATGTCGTGGGGGCTTACTGATTGCGCAGCTCGCTGGGGCGACGGCCCGTCTTAATCTTGAACTTGGCCGAGAAGTAGTCGGGTGATTCGAAGTTCAGCTGATAGGCAATCTCCTTGATGCTCATGTCGGTAGTCGTGAGCAGTTCCTTAGCCCGTTGCAGGCGCAAATCCTGCTGATAGACGGCAGGCGAGAAGCCGGTATACTCCTTGAACAGCTTGCGGAAATTGCTGTAGCTCACTCCCAGGTCTTCGGCAACCTGCTGGATGGTGAGGGGGCTCTCGAGCGATTCGCGGATGCGCAGGCGTGCCTTGTTGACCATGTCGACATGAGCCTGGTTGCGCGTCATCAGCTGGATGTTGCGCTCCAGCGAATACATCATGCCGATAAGGTGGTTCACGATGCCTGCCATGAGCTGCTGTGAGTAGGCAGCTTCCTCAAGGGCTGTCGCGTAGGCCTGTTTGTAGAGACTGACGATGTTGTCGGAGAAACCGATATGGTAGATGGGCTTTTGAGGAGACAGGAATCGGTTCCTCACACGATTGTCTATATTAGGGCCTTTGAAGCCTATCCAGTAACTCTTCCATCCCGTTCTCTTCGATGGATGATAGGTATGCCATTCGCCAGGGAAGAGCAGGAACATGTCACCTTCGCGCAAAGTGGTCTCCCTGAGGCTTGCGCTGCGGAAAGTTCCTTCGCCTTCTGGAATATAGAGAAGTTGATACTCGTTGAGGGTTCGTCCTTTGTCAACGTCGAAGTAGTAACCGTCGGCATGTCCCTTGGTAGGATAGGAATCACCCGGACGTATCTCCTCATAGCCTATGGTTGTTACGGTGAGGCCCCACAGCTTGTCGCGCTCGTTGGCCAGCATGTATTTACATATTTGTGTTGACATAAGAAAAATATTTATAGTTTCCTTTCGCATGGTATCCATATCCAGAAGGTGGAGCCCTGGCCCTCGCCCTGACTGTCTACACCTATCCGGCCACCACAGCGGTCGGCTATGCTCTTGCAGATGCTCAGTCCCAGTCCGGTGCCCTGTATGTAGTCGTTGAGCTTCACGAAACGCTCGAACACAGCAGCCTGCTTGTCCTTGGGGATGCCTGCTCCTGTATCCTCACAGTACATATAGATGCCGTTGGCTGGCTGGTTGTCGTCGCTGCGGGTGTTTTGCTCATAACGGTACCCCACCTTGATATGTCCCTGATGGGTGTATTTCACCGCATTGGTGGTGAAGTTGGTGATCACCTGCTGCAGGCGGCCCTTGTCGACGCACGTGAGGAACGACTGATAGGGATTGTCGACGATAAACTCAACACCGGGCTCCTGGACACGCTGTGCCAGCGTCTGGCACACGTCATTGAAGGCGATGGCAAAGTCCACATCATCGGCCTCGATGGAGAGAGGTCCCTGGTTCATGTTGGATGCCTCGATGATGTCGTTGATAAGGCGGATGAGCATGTCACAGTTGTTGCGGATGATGCGCATGAACTCCCGGCGCTCCTCGGGATTGTCGATAAGCTGGAGCAGGTCGCTGAAGCCCACGATGGCATTGAGCGGTGTGCGGATCTCATGGGTCATGTTGGCCAGGAACACGCTCTTCAGCTTGCCGGAATCCTCGGCCCTACTGGTCTCAAGACGCAGTTTCTGCTGGGCTTCCATGAGTTGTGTCACGTCACGACACATGCCGAAATGTCCTATGAAATTGCCCTGGTCATCGTGAAGGGGAATACCGCTGATGGAAATCCATTGGGGCGTATCCTTAACAGGCGAATATTTGAAATGCAGCGTGGTGTTGAGGTTGGTATCAGCGCCTTTCATCTGATTGAAGATGTTCATGGCCGAATCTCGCTGATCCTCAAAAATACTGTCGGCAAACTGCTGGAATGTCTCAACGAACTCGCTCTTCTGTAGCGTCCGGGAGAAATGGATGGTGCGCTCTGCCAAATTCGACTTCCACACCCACATCTCGCTATTCTCCAAGAGATACCTCAGCTCTTTCTCGTATTGCATGCGTCTCTCATTGGTTAGTCGTAGCTCTGCATCCTTCTGGCACAGCTTCATGTACATTTCTCTCTCGGCTGTAATCTCACGGACAGTAACGACATAATAGAGCAGTTCATTTTCCTGATAGGTGGGGAGTATGCGGAACTCGATATACCTGTCAATATTCTGCTCAGGATAGACCATGTGCTGGCAAGCATACAGATGCTGCGGACTGGCAGGGTCGAACTCGCCCTTGAACATTGGGGCATCAAACAAGCGAGTAGTATGGTAGAAGTCCGTTTCGCTCTCATTGTCGTAGCCTGTCAGTTCGCGCATCTTCTTGTTTAGGCCCATTAGGTAGCCGTCCTTGTCGTAAAATGCCATGGCTACGAGCGTGGCATCGAAGATTTTCACAAAACGGTCGGTCAGCTCGATCCGGTGTTCTTCCTCTTCATGTTCCTTAGTGACATCTTTGATTGCGGCAACGAGGTAGCGGACATGATCTGTGGAATCTTTCTCGGCCAACAGATGTCCGTGAAGATATAGCCACGAATCGGTTTCGCCCTCCTGACTGTCGATAGGCAGCCACTTGAAGTTCACCTCGCAAATGGTCTCCTGTTCTGTTTTCAGTTTCTCAATCATGTCGCTGACCTCCTGCATGTTGTCAGGATGGATATGCCTACTGAGAAAGTCGAAGTCACAACCATTGTCAGGTAGCATGTTGCCATGAGTATTGACCACCCTGCCGGTATCAAGATCATATTCCATGACAGCATAGTTGGTCTGCTCAAGCGCCAACCGCATCATTTGACTCAGTTCGTGGGCATTTCTGCTGGCCTTCTCCTCTTTCTGGCGCAATTTCCTGTTCAGATAGAGAAGAACGCTAATGAAACAGATAATCAGAACGGTAGTGAGGGATACTGTTATGGGTAACGACTGGTGGCTCTTTTCGGGATGGAACCACTTGTTGTGCATCGTTAGCACATCACCGCTTTGGTCCAAAAGGGCGTAGCTGTTGTCAATGGCATCCACCAGCTCCTTGTCATGGCAGACGAAGTGAAGTTCACCAGCCTTGAAACTGAAGTCACTCAACTTGATGCTGTCTTCCAGTTGCATTCCCCGGATGGCCCATTTCAACGCTTCTTCGCCCCACAGGAAATAGTTCGTACTGTCACGGGCAATACTATTCAGAGCCTCTCGGGGTGTTGTCATCTTGAAAGCAGAGTTTGCCTTATTCTCAGATAGTATTCTTTGTGCAATAAGGTCGTGATTGGAAAGGAAAAAGGGCTGATGGAATCGCATCTGTTCAGGCGACTCAATTTCCGGGGCATCCTTGTGATGGGCTATTCTCAACTTGAAATAGTCAATGATGCAACGTGACACAAAGTATGCGGAGTCATTGATTTCTTGTGATAGAGTGATAATCAGGTCGGCTTCGTTGTGCTCGAACCAATAAGCCTGCTGATAGCCTTCTTCCATCGTGATGACGTAGGGAAGGCCAATACGCTGCATCAGGGTTTTGATGAGGTCCACGCAGTAGCCAGAAGGAGAGTTGTGATCGTTGAATTCATAGGGTGGGAGATTCAAATTGGTAACGACCCTGACAGGGTGTTCAGAGGTGTACCTTTCTTTCAGCTGCGCCATCGAGGGCACTGTAGCGCTGAGCAGAACACAGCAAAGCAGGACTTTCAGCCATTTTGCCCGTATGCTCTTTTTGTATATAATATGTGTAATGCTGTTCATGTTGCGCTATGCTATTTGTTAATTCAGACTCCCTTTCTTGCGTTCTATCTCAATGGCAGTGGCAGGTATGGAAACCCATGCCACAGTGCCTTTCCCCTCAGTCGAAGTAATATCAATGGTGCCACCCATCTGCGTTACCAGCTCCTTACAGATGGGCAGTCCGAGCCCGGTACCCTGATGCGTACCTGTTGCGAATCGTTCAAAGATGTGTGAGAGGAAGTCTTTCGACATACCGCTACCGGTATCTTCGATGGCAATAATGAGCTGTCCGTTCATGTAGTCGTAGCGTGCGCTAACAGTTCCTGCCTTAGTGTACAGTGCGGCATTGGTGGCCAGCTGCTCAATGATCCTGCCGATGTTGGTATCGTCAATATCTAGGATTAGGTGCTCATAATGATTCTCGACTATATAGGCCACTCCCTCTTTCCTATGGCTGTCCCATCCCATGTGGCAGTGTCCATCAAAGGTCATCGCAAAGTCTATTGGCTGGTGTTCCATCTCAATCATATGGGCATCCAGACGGGAAAGGAACAAAATGTCGTTGATAAGGTGAAGCAGATGGGCTGAGTTATGCTTGATTTCCTGGATGAACACTTCCTCGTCCTCGGGAGAGTGGGGATGTTCAAAGAGTTCGGCAAATCCCACCACGGCATTCAGGGGAGTACGTATTTCATAGCTCATATTGCGAAGGAACGAATTCTTGAGATCTTCCACCTCCTGTGCCCTTATCGTTTCCTTCTTCAGCAGCTGCTCGGTAACCGTTATTTCGCTAATATCCCGGCAAAGGCCGAAGTAGCCTGTTACGGTTCCTTCCGAATCGAATGTCGGAACGAATCTGAATTGCAAATACAGCAGTCTTCCGTGAATTCTTAGCCCTGTCGTGATGTCGGCGTTCACGCTGTTGGCGGTGCCGTTATCCATGATGTTCAGCATGCGCATGGCCGTCTTCTTGGATTCCTCGCTGACAAGCGTCATACAGCGCGACTGTGTCAGCATGTGCTGTACGACATCAAGCCCCCGGTAGATGGTAAGCATGTGCGACTGTGGCGAATAGGATGCCATTCTTACACCGCCTACTCCCATCACATAATTGATGTTCTGAACATAGTCGGTTACTTCCTTGTTGGCTTGTTGGACCTGCTTTATGCTGGACTGCAGGGCACGGTAGGTGGCTACGGTTTCGGTCACGTCACGTCCCGAACCGTAGACACACTCCATCTGTCCTTGTGCATCATAAACTGGTATAAGTTGCATTTCGTAGACCTTGGCTCGCTCATCTTTGACGTCACAAAGCGTGCCTTCCGGAGTTACGAACATGCTGGTGTGGTAGTAATCGAAGTGACTGTAGTCAAAGTCATCCAAGTTGACCATGTTTCTCAGGCCCATTTTGTAGCTAATGCTTGCCTGTAGTGAAAGCCTGAGGGTGTTTTGTGCCCGCTCGTTCATGTCAGCAATGAGACCGTCCTTGTCATAATAAATCATGTCAACGAGTGCCGTATCGAATACGGAGCGATAACGGCTGAGCTGTTCGAGCGACTCTTGCTGCCGCTTGCGCTCTTCGTATACGTCGGTGCAGACAGCGATGATGACAGAGGGCTTACCGTGTTCCGTGCGCAGTACGGATAACTTGATGAGATAGATGCGGTCGCCTCCTGTAGGATTGCTCTCGGCAAAGGTTGTTACCTCGATTTCTTCGGACTCGCATTCTTGATTTTCCAGTCTCTCCAGTATTTTGGTGATGCGTGCCAAATTGTTGGCACCCACGCGTGCTGCCATCTGACTGATGGGATATTGCTGGCTCGCCACACCATCGTGGTCGAGCCAGGTGAACTTTTGCCGTTTTACATCGAAAAGCCATATACTCAGTCCGCTAGTATGCATGACAAGTGCCAGCCTGCTGGTGCGCTTCTTGCCCTTCTCCTGTGCCTTACGCACTTGGAAATAGCCCCATAGGGCATACAGGGCTAGCAGCATTGCTAATACGATGCAGGTATTCAGTATGTTCCACAGCCATGATGGCATGTATGCTTCCCGTAGCTCCGGATAGAACCATTTGTTCTGCAGCGGAACAAGGCTTCCTTCCTCATCAAGTACGTTATAGATTGAGTCAATTCTTGCCAATAGCGACATATCGTTCGACATGAACTTGTATTCACCGTTCTCCATGTTGATAGGAGCTATTTGCAGGTTCTCGATGTGATACATGTGTATCAAGCTTCTCAACGAGGCAGTGTTCCACAGCAGCTGTCCTTTCTCTGTCTCCGAGAGCTCAAGTAGCGCTTGCTTCATGTCACTATGGGGAATAGCATTTTCATCCCATCCGTTGCTGCGCATCAGATGGTGGCTGTAGCTGCCACCGTGTACTATGACTTTCTCGTGCTTCAGGTCTGCCTGCTCAAAGATATGCTGGGGCTGACCGATGGGCCAGACCACGCTATGCGTAAAGATTTGCACGATAGTTCTTCCAAACAATCCATAAGGGCTGTGGAATTGGGCTTCTATGCCTAAGGTGAGGTCGGCACGACCATTCTTGAGATCTTGCAGTACCTCACGCCGATTCTTCAACTTGACGACGTAGGGAATATCGAGCCTATCCATAATCATTTTCATCAAGTCAAGATTGTAACCCATTTCCTCACCGTTATCACTGAGGAAGGTATAGGGCCACACATCCCGTGCATCTTCATACACAAGCGGATGTTCTCTGGTGTAGTTTTTCTCATTGGCTGGCTGTGTCAGTGAGTTTTTGTTCAGTGTCTGGGCAACAATCGGCCCTGAGAAAGGCAACACTGTCAACGCGACCAACAAGAATCCAAATATGGATATTCTCATTTAATTGTCTTTTAACCGCAAAAGTACGGAAAATGTTACAAACAAGCAAGAAAAAAGCAATATTTTTAACATCCGACCTCTGGTCCCTTGAAACGCAACCAGAGGTCGGATGTGAAAGAAAAGGAAACGAAATTGAAAAGGTTCCTTGAAGATATAGGCTTTATTTGTTCACGAACTTCTTTGTCTGCGAACCGAACTTCACAATATAGATACCCTTTGTCAGTCCGCTAACATTCAGTCCATTCTGCAGTTCCTGAGCCAATGCGTTACGCACGGTCTTGCCGTTTGCATCATAAATGGTGACGCTGCCCGACTGCTGTCCATTGACATAGAGTATACCATCGCGCAGTGAGAAGGCATTCTTTTCCGTACCAACGGTGGTAACACCCGAGGGATCAGCCTGGAAGAACATTTTCGACAGACTGGCCAGCGGTAGCTTCTGCTGTGTGCCGTTAGTAAGATTGAGCACCATATTGCTCTCATCGAAGGTAATCTTATTAATACTGCTGATAGAGTAATTAGTTACTCCGCTGGTCTGTTCTATACTTAAATAAGCATAATCGTCAGCAAAAACTGTTCCGCTGATGGTAAGCAGCATGGCTGCCAGGATGGTGCGTAGGGTCTTCATAAATATAAAATGTAAGTTTTGCTGGGTGCAAAGGTAATATTAAAATTCGAAAAACAGATATTGAGGGGGATTTTTTTAATCTTTCTCTATTCTTATACGGGCATCTACGGCTACAACATTGCTTTCGTCGGCCAGAAGGGGATTGATGTCCATCTCCTTAATTTCTCGGGCAAAACGCAGCAGGGTAGATAGGCGCACGATGATTTCAGCATACTTCTGTTCGTTGATACCTTTTTGTCCACGAGTACCTTTTATTATTTTATAGCCTCGCAATGAGCGTATCATGGAGTAGGCCTCGTTATAACTCAGCGGTGCCAGACCGCTCTGTACATCCTTGAGCACCTCGACAAAGATACCGCCCAGTCCGCAGAGCACCACGTGGCCAAAGCGTTCCTCATACTTGGCACCGACGAACAGCTCGGTGCCTTTCATCATTTTCTGCACCATCACAGCTGAGGCATCGGGAATCTGCATCATACGGTCGAACTCCAGTGACAGATGTTCGGCCGTGCGGATATTGAGTGCCACACCGCCGACATCACTCTTATGTACGGGACCCACAACCTTGGCTACAACAGGATAGCCTATCTTTTCGGCAAACAGCACCAGTTCTTCTTTCGACATGTTCACCATCTCAGGAACCATCGGAATACCGGCACACGCGAAGAGCTGCCTCACGGTGTCAGGATCCAGATAGCCATTTTCCTTGGCGATGCTGATGATTTCACGAATGCGCGGCACGTCGACTCCGAATAACTCTATCTCTGGTGGTGCCGGGGCTGGGGTTTTCATAATCTGAGTCAGCGCTGTGGCCAGTGTTACCTCATCGCTGAAGTTCACGTGTCCCTTTTTCAGGAACTCCTCTACCTCGGGGCCTGCCGTGTGTAGACTAGGCAGGATGGGGAAGATGGGTTTCGTGCACTCCAGTATCTTCTTGTGCAGCATGTCGTATGCCTCATAGAGGGTCACCAAGCCAGGCGTACCAAAGATGACCATGATGGCATCGATATTATCGAAGTGTTTCTCGCAGTAGTCGATGGCAATACCCAAATGTTCGGGAGTGCCCGTGGCCAGGATGTCAATGGGATTGGCTACCGACGAACCGGGAAACAGCTGTGCTTTCAGTTCTTCAGCTGCCTCGCCCTCCAGCTTAGGTACTTGCAGTCCACCTTTCGACAAGGCATCGGTGAGCATTACGCCTGGGCCGCCTGCGTGGGTAACGATGGCAAAACGTTTCCCGTTGAGTTTTGGGAGCGTGAAGATACAGCCTACGGTAGTCAGCTCTTCACGCGAGAAGCAGCGTACAATGCCTGCCTTGCGGAACAGGGCCTCTACGGCTGAGTCGCTGCTGGCGATGGCACCTGTATGGCTCGATGCAGCACGGCTTCCGCTCTCGCTCGAGCCTGCCTTGATGGCCGCTATACGGCAACCCTTGCGGATAAGCGAGCTGGCATGGAACAGTAGTTTGTCAGGATTGGAGATATTCTCTATATACAGGAGTTTTACGTGCGAGTCGGTTTCGGCATCGAAGTGCTCGTCCATATATTGCAGCACGTCCTCGATGCCTATCTGCTTGCCGTTGCCGATAGACCACACGCTGTTGAACTGCAAGCCCTTGATGACAGCACTCTCCAGGATGAACACTGCCGTAGCACCCGACCCGCTGATGAAGTCAACGCCCTTCGGATTGAGATGGGGGATAGGTTTGGTGAACACTGAGTGGTGATGGCGTGTGAGCAGACCTATGCAGTTAGGACCGATGAGTGAGGCACCGTAGCGCTCGCATGAGTCTAAAATACGCTGTTCCATCATCGCTCCCTCCTTCGTTTCTTCACCGAATCCTGCCGAGATGATGATGAAGGCGCGCACCCCTTTTTCCTTTGCCAGCTGCTCCACGGAGTCAGGACACATCTTGGCTGGAATGACCAAGATGGCAAGCTGTGTGGGGGGCAGTTCGCTGATGTCATGGAATACCTTGATGCCTTGTACCTCGGCTGACCGGTGCTCACCGTCGGCCTCTTTCGGATTGACGATGCGTAACGTGCCGCTGTATCCGCCACTAATCAGGTTTCGTACGATGGCTCCGCCAGGCTTGTGCACGTTGTTGGAGCCGCCTATGACGACGATGCTCTCCGGTTGTAGTAGTTCTCGGTTAATCATGTAGAAAAAGTATATTCGAATCAATAATCAGATACTCTCGGCTCTGATGAGAAGGGTCTACTTCAGTTGGGCATAGTAGCTGTCGAGGAGTTCCTGAGCAGCAATAAAGCTCGTCTTGCGCCCAGCGAGGACGGAATGTTCAGCCTCGGCAAGCTGATGCTCAATGAGGGGATTGTTGTAGAAGTTCAGACGCAGATGCTCGTTAATGCTCTCATACATCCAGTATTTAGCCTGCTCGTTGCGGCGATAGTCAAAAAAGCCATTTCCACGCACGAAGTCGATATACTCATAGATCATGTCCCACACCTCCTTGATGCCATAGCCATAGAAACCGCTATAGCAGAGCACCTTAGGCTGCCAGCCGCTCTCAGGCTGTGGGAAGAAATGGAGGGCGTTGCGGAAATTGGTGGCCGCCATCTGACAGCGGTCTACATTGTCACCATCGCATTTGTTGATGACGATGCCGTCGCTGATTTCCATAATACCACGCTTGATGCCCTGCAGTTCATCGCCAGTGCCGGCTACCTGGATGAGCAGGAAGAAGTCGACCATAGAATGGCAGGCGGTCTCGCTCTGTCCCACGCCGACGGTCTCTACGAAGATTTTGTCGTAGCCTGCCGCCTCGCAGAGGATGATGGTCTCGCGGGTCTTACGAGCCACACCGCCCAAAGAGCCAGCTGACGGGCTAGGCCGGATGAAAGAGTCAGGATGAAGGGCTAGCTTCTCCATACGAGTCTTATCGCCAAGGATGCTACCCTTGGTGCGCTCGCTCGAAGGGTCGATGGCGAGAACGGCAAGCTTGCCGCCTTTCTCCTTGAGTACATGGATGCCGAACTCATCAATGGAAGTAGACTTGCCTGCACCGGGTACGCCACTGATGCCCACACGGATACTGTTGCCACTATAAGGTAGACATTTCTCGATGACCTCCTGCGCCTTCTGCTGATGGGCGGGATTCACACTCTCAATGAGGGTTACGGCCTGTGAGAGGATGGTGACATTGCCTTTCAATATACCCTCGACCATCTCGCCGACCGACAATTCACGACGTCTGAAACGGCTACGCTGTAGATAGGGGTTGACGATGGCCTGCTGCTCTACACCGCTGTTCACTTGCAAGCCTGCATATTCTGAACTGTTTTCCGGATGTTCCATACTACTTTTTAATATATATAGGTATAACGACCTTGGAATGGTCGGGATCATTGGTAATCATAAGCACACGGGGTTTGGAACGCACCTTCTTCAGTTTCTCAAGGTCACCGACAATCTTGAGTTTCGTCTGTTCGCCTGGCTGTAGTTGGCGCTTGCTCAACGTGAGTTCCACCCCTTTTGTAAACATCTGCAGCGAGGAGATGTCAAGTTGCAAGCGTCCTGAGTTCTTCAGGATCATCTCAGCTTTCTTCCTTACTTTCCCTCCTATCATGCCTAACTCAACAGTTGAGTCGGACAGTTCAAGGCGTGGAGCATACTGCTTGTTCTGTCCCTCGAATTTCTTTAGGTCCGGCAACAGTACCACGGAGACCGGTACCTCCGTTTCTGGGCGCACCTTCTCTCCCAGCTGACTGGCCAGATAAATAGCGGTCTGCATAAGTCCGAAATCTCGTATCTGCTGGGATTGCAGGGTGAACACCACTTTACCACTTTTTCCCGGCAGTAATTCCGTAGGTATGACCTCAGCCGTAAGATAGGATGGCAGATGCTGCACATTGGGCTGCACAGGATGCTCATGGTTATTGAGGATATTGATGACCAGCTGTGGCTGTTCACCCAGGTTCACATCGTCGAACTCAAGTACTTCCTTGTCAGTCAGCAAGTCACCTATCGCGTATGGATAGACGGCACTATAGTCCTTTACCTCGGTCAGCACGACACCTTCCATCTTGAGATAGAGCGGTGAGGAATCATTGTTTCCGTGCTTCAGATGATAGTATACGGCTGCCGATTTCTCAAAATGTCCCAACATACGGGCATCGTAGCTGATCTTCATCTCACAACGGTCGCCAGCGCCCAGCTCATTCTTCGGCATGCTGACGCTTGTGCAACCGCAGGCGGGCTTCACACTATCAATGACGATCCGTTTCGAACCGTTGTTCTTCAGCTCAAAGGTAGCTGTAACAGGAATCCCATAACCAGTTATTCCACAGCTTACTGTCGGTTTCACAGCAACAAGTCCTTGCGCTGAGCCAACAAGTCTTGTCGCAAGTAAGACGGCTATTACCAGTATCCGGTATCTCATTATTCTGTCTCGATGATGCTAAGGGTTTGTGAATGGGTGTTGGCACGGTACTCTGGAGCATAGGCACACTGTGCGGTACAGGTGCCTGTCTCGTACTGTCCGGCTCGGTCAATGTAATATTCTGTCTCAATGACATGCTTCCCCTTGGCCATCTGGTCAAAGAAGTAGTGGGTAGCATTGTCCTTGGGAGAACAATAGTAGCCATAGCGATAGCCGCTGACCTGACTGACGGGCTCCATGCAGGCAGCCCGCTTGTCGATAACCTCGATAAAATCAAGGTCGCGCTCAGCCTCAATGGTAAGGCGGACGGTTATACGGGTGCCCACTTTTAGTGGAGAGGAGAGAGTGGAGAGAGGAGAGAGGACCCCATTCTGCAGTACGAAAATCTCGCGCTTTACGCTAAGCTCGCTGCCTTGGTCGGCAATATCCTTTGTGTCCTGCATGAACTGAGCGTAGACGGCACCCCAGCTGGTACCCGTAGAAGTCTTCTCAGCTACAAAGGTTTTGGGCTTCTCCCCAGACGAAAGGGGGACGGTGGTCTTCACGTAGCCAACACCTGCCGTAGCAATGGAGGTCTCGAGACGTTGTCCGTCGATTCTCAGGACTGCCTCTGGCTGAGCTTTGAGTGACTCTGTGTTACCCTCCAGGAAAGCATAGACAGCCTCAACACTATTGATAGGCGTGTCCCAGGCCTGCGCGCGCTTCTCATGCAACAGCCATTGTTGCATTTCACGAATGGTTTTCGTGTCGTTGGGAGTGAGGCGCTTGAAAGCCTCGATTGCAGCTACCTGAGTGGGTATGCGATAGTCACGCCATGAGTAGGCGGCACGCGGTGTGTCATAGTAACGGCCAACGCCCTCCTTAAAGGTGGTCCACTCATGCAGACTCTTCAAGAATATTGGCGAATTGAGTACTACCGTTGCCATCGCTTTGTCATAGATGGTCAGGTTGCGACCCTCTTTCTTCAGCAAGTTCTTCAGATAGGTCTGAGCCTCAGCCACATCAGCTTCAGGCTTCCGGCCGTCGAGAGCGGAAAGATAGAGATATTGCAACGCCTTGTGTGAAGAAAATACCTGCTTGTGGCCTTTCTTTTCTTCTCTCTTCATCTTCTTTACCATCTCAACGATTTCTTTGTCCATAAAGGAGAAAGCCTTGTCCAACTGAGAGGTGAGAACCGAAGATGAAGATGCTTTGGATTTCATTCCAGTCATGGTGTTCAGCCGGACAAGCATTTCGCTTATCTCAACGGTCATGAAGAACGAGCCTTGCATGCCTGGCCACCAGCTCCAGGATCCATCACTATTCTGCAACTGCTCCAATTGCTCAACGGCCGCTGACAGGCGCTGATCCATCAGCGTCTCGTCAAAGAAGTCAGCTAAACGCTGTTTCTGTTCAGCCTCGTGGTCAGCATCCATCATCCAAGGGGTCTCACTCAGCATCAGATCCTTCAGTTCCTCATTCTTTGAAAGTGAAGACTGAAGAGCGAGGCCAGACTTGTCGCTTGCTTCATGTTTCCACAATTCGAACACCTGCTTTGTCTTCGGATTCTGCTCAATGATATGGCGGCCAAGGCCGTTGGCATAGAGTGACGCAGCCTGACAGATGGCACAGTTATCGTGCGGATGGCCGATGGTGGGCAATGCCTGAATCATCAGCCATGCAGGATTGTTGGTATATTCAACGGTGAGTTTGCCGGGAGAGAGGGCGGAGGCAGGAAGCATTTCCTGCAAGTCGATGGCTTTGGTGCCGGGCTCCGTCTGTGTGAACGGCACGGTGACGGTTACACGTTCCTGATTGGGCAGTACGGGCAGATAGTGCTGCTCGCCGTCACTGAAATCGCTGCCCGATACCATCATTTTGCATATCAAGAGAGAAGAGGCAAGAGGAGAGAGCCGAGACGCCTGCACCTTAAAGCTAACAGCAAGTGTGCTGTTCGCTTCAAGCGTGCACGTCATTTGCTCATCGTAAATGACGTTCTCACTCTCAGCATCGAGCAACACGAGCCGGGCCTTTCCACAGACCACCTCTTCACTGGTATTGAAAATGCGAGCGGAGATGGTTGCCTCGTCCCCCATGCGAAGGAAGCGAGGCATGTTGGGCTGAATCATCACGTCCTTCTTAGCTACCGTCTCTCCGCTGAGCATGCCGTGCATCATGTCCTTGGTATGCGCCAGGCCCATGAAGCGCCAGGTGGTGAGACTCTCGGGCAGCGTGAACTTCATCTTCACGCAGCCTGTACTGTCAGAACGCAACTGAGGGAAGAAGAAGGCTGTCTCCTGCAGGTTCTCGCGTACCTGAACATTATCCATATTAGTATCATCAGCGGCAGTAGTTGTCTCCTTTTTCTGTGCAGCATCGCCAGTCATCACCATTTTCTCATCTGCCCTCTCAGCAGCATCGAATGAGCCCACCAGAGCTTCATCCTCAGCCTCATCGGCCATAATGACTTTCGCCATTAGCGGAGCATTCTGCGCCCGCATCTTATACACGAGGGGAATACGGCCACGACCAAAACTTATCGAGGGGAAACAGGTCTCATCGAAATACCAGAAGCACAGGGAGCTTACCGGTTTGTCTTTGGGATACAGGTGACCAGAACCGGATACTCCGCCAACGGTAATGCTCTGCCATTGCAGCATAGCCGTTGGCAGCCACACATAAGGTTTGAGCGACCACTGATGGGCAGCCAGCTGGTCGAGGCTCTTGTCGTAGAGCGTGGCCATGAGTGAGGCTCCTTCTGCCTTGCCTCCCGTAGGCGAGGTGATAGAGAGCGTCCACTCTTCCTGCTGACCAGGGGTAAGACGGTCGCGGAAAGTCTCCCACTTCAAGCGCAGCTGCTTGTCGGGCAAGGGCCGGCGGATTACGTCAGTATGGTGATAGGCCTTGCCGTCGCGCACCCAGGCAAAGCTGAGCGTAAGGCCGTTGCCATAGTCTTCCTTATACGTGAACTTGCGGTTGATGAGTTCGTTTGACTTATCGACGGCTCCCTGTTCGATGAGCTTATCACCAGCCACGATGGTATAGACAATATGCACATTCCTGGCCGACGAGCCCACCTGTAGGGTGACAGCATCAGTAGCATTGGGGAACTGATTGGCAGAAAGATAGAACCAGTCGTCGGTCTCGATAGCAGGAGTCTTATCGTAGAGCGAGAACACGACAAAAGAGCGTTCCAGCGTATCCGTTTCGCAGAGGGCCTGCAGCTTGTGTTGCCCGCTTTTAAGCTTGGGCAGGGAAACAGAAATGTTGCTGCTGGTCTCCTGCCACTTGCCGTTGTCAATACGATAGCGCACGGTGGTCTCCACATCGTTGCCTGCAGCGTTCAGCACATGCAGCTTTATGGGTTCGGGATTCTCCAGGAGCATCTTCTCAGACAAGTCTACGGTGAGCGCCGTCTTACGATTGCTCAGCGGCAGCGACAGTTCTCCCTGATGGGTCTCACCGGCGGCATCGGTAACATCGGCCACGACAACAAAGTTATAGAACTGTGGATGGCGGCTCTTTGGCAGCACCATTGGCATCTTTACCTCAAACGTGCCGTCGGCATCAGTCATGGTCTCTGCGGTGAGTATTTGCTCCGTATTTTCATACTGTCCGATAAAGCTATCCTGCCAATAGCGGTAGTAGGAGAACCACCACCATGCTATCCGACGCTCTACGCGATAGCTGACACGGGCTCCTTGAACAGGCACGCCTGCATAGCTGCGTGCCGTGGCACAAACGGTGAGCGTGTCGCCGTCCTGATAGTCCTGTTTCACTTCCGGGAACTCCACCTGGAACGTGGGACGCTTGTATTCCTCTACGCGGAAAAAGTGAGTTTCATTGTCGAGGGTGATGGAATAGCGTCCCGTCAGTCCCTTGGCAGGCAGTATGAAGTCGCCACTCACCACGCCATACTCATCAGTTACCAGCTCATGAGTTTCCACCTCTTTATAATTGGCATCACGCAGGGTTGCCTTAACCGTCTTGCCTGTCACCACTTCGTGCTCGAAGCCGTGACGTACGGCATAGAGAATGGCCGACATCTGCACTTTCTGCCCTGGGCGGTAGATGGAACGGTCCGTATAGATGCACGTCTTGCTAAATTCCCGTTCCTTACTGGAATAGGAGAAATATGAATGTCCATTGTCAATAGGACAGGCACGGTCATTAGCTGTGGTCACGAAGACTTCGTCCAAGCGGTCATCCCCCATATCAAAGAGGTACTCCCCATCGTTCTGCGTGGTCAACTCAATGGCTTTCTTCCTGTCATACAGGCCGTTCTGACGGAGGGTAAGGCGGATCGTGGCCCCCTCTACGGGCTGGCCCGTCGTGGCATCCACCGCCACAAAGCGTATCTGTTTCTGCGGCAGTTCCTGTGAGAGTAGCCGCACGCTGCTGACGAAATAGAGTGAGCGTATTGTCTCTGTCTGCGGCTCAGTCTTGAACTCCAGCAGATAGACACCTACGGGCAGACCGGCCAGCAGCATCGAGTCGCTGAACAACTCATAGTCGTTCTTTCCTTCGAATTGCCTTGTCTGCGTCAGCTCGGGAAGTACTGTCAGCAGAGGCTCCAGTTTCTTGTAGTCACGGTCGTATGACGGGTCCAGACGAATGTCTCCATCTGCTTTCACGCGATAGACGTTCATCGTGAGCGACTGTATATTGCGCAGGTTTGTCAAGCACACTTTCTGCTCCAGGTTGGGGATGGTGAGTCTGTCGTTCAGGTGCACCTGAAACATCTTCATCGTGAGACGCTGGCGGATATTGCGCAGTTCGTCGATACGCTTCCACGTACCCCATCGGCTTACAGCCTCATCTATATAGGCCACGCGTTCCTGCACTGAAACGGAAGGCAGCTGCTCCATGTATTCATAGCGGGCGATGGCAGCCTCTCCGCACTCGGGCAGGTCGGCATAACAGCCGATGAGCGAATCAATACGTGTCAGGTGGTCGATGGGCTCTATCATGCCCTCTCCCTGAGTAGCCTCCTGTTGCAGCCATTCGATGCCCGACAGGAGCTGGGCCACGCGGTTTGGGGTGGTAAGGTAGTAGTGGTGCAGCTGGGCAAACTGCTTTGTCTCGTAACCGATGGCACAGAGCAGGTTGTCACCGTAGTAGTGACTGTCGTCACCCTTTATTAGAAGAGGCTCGTAGTCGCTGGCCTTCACGGCAGCCAGCTCTTCGGGATGCGACATGGCTTTCTGTCGATAGGCCTGGGCCAAACTCTCGGCCTGATTATCGAGCGTGCGGTTCTCGGAATAGACACGTCCCAACACGGTTTGATAGACGGCCTGCAGAGAGATGTGCTTCGCCTGCTGCTCACGCTGGGAGAGCTGTTCCACAAAGGTCTTCAGCGAATCGGGCGACACGTTGGCAGCAACCTGCCCATCCTTCAGCAAAGCCTTCAGTAGGTGTCCATACTTCGCCTCGCGCCCGGCTTTCTCTACAATCTTTGCGAGTACCTTGCGCTGCGTCTGCGGCAGGTCTTTCTGTTCAGCCTCTTCTGCCTGTTTCCAAAGCGAAGAGTAAGTCTGTGCCAAAGCATTTCCCATAGACAATATAAATAGTGCTACAAGCACAACGGATAGTCTGTTTCTCATTTTTCTCATCAATATGTAATATAAGTATGCGACAAAAACAAACTGTTGTCACGTTTTCTGCAAAGATAGCGATTATTTCTGACTTCAATCGTATCAAAAAGCGAAAATATGAAAGTTTAACGGATGAAAACACTTTGTGATTTGCCGAAAAAGGATTATTTTTGCAGTCACGAAGGTACAGACCTCTGAAACAAAGGCAATATGATTGACTTCATCAACCAGCTGAACGATGCCCTGTGGGGCTATGTCATTATTGCAGCCCTGGTGGGTTGCGGCGTGTGGTTTACTGTTAGGATGCGTTTCGTTCAGTTTCGCATGGTGGGTGAGATGTTGCGCCTGCTTACCGACTCGTCGGGTCGTCCCGAGGGGCATGAGAAGCATATTTCCTCGTTCCAGGCTTTTAGCGTTTCGCTGGCCTCGCGTGTCGGTACTGGCAATCTGGCCGGCGTGGCCACAGCCATTGCCGTGGGTGGACCGGGTGCCGTGTTTTGGATGTGGGTGATGGCCCTGGTGGGAGCATCGACAGCTTTTGTCGAGTCGACCCTTGGCCAGTTGTTCAAACGCCACCACAGCGAATCGTTCATCGGCGGACCCGCCTACTACATACAGCAGGGACTGCATAGCCGCTGGATGGCCATACTCTTTGCCGTGCTCATCACCATCACCTTCGGTCTGGCCAACAACTCGGTACAGGCGAACACCATCTGCGGGGCCATGGAGGGAGCCTTCGGATGGAATCCGACGATAGTAGGCGGAGTATTGGCAATGCTGACGCTGTCAATTGTCTTTGGTGGCATCCAGCGCATCGCGCGCGTCAGCTCACTGCTGGTTCCTGTGATGGCCGTAAGCTATTTTCTGCTGGCAGTTGCCATCATTCTCATGAACATACAGCACATTCCCCATGTCCTACGTGTCATCATCGACAGTGCTTTCGGCTTGCAACAAGCCGCCGGAGGAGCAGTAGGTGCAACAATCATGAACGGTGTGAAGCGAGGACTCTTCTCCAACGAGGCCGGTGAGGGCAGCGCCCCCAATGCCGCTGCTACAGCTGCCGTCAGTCATCCCGTGAAACAAGGACTCATACAGGCGCTCGGTGTGTTTACCGACACGCTGGTGGTCTGTTCGTGTACGGCTTTTATTATTCTCGTAAGCGGTGTCTACGACAACCCCGAACTCAACGGCATTATTCTCACACAGACTGCCCTCGAGGGTGAAGTGGGTGCATGGGGACCGGTGTTCATCGCCGTAGCCATCTTTCTCTTTGCCTATTCATCCATTATCGGTAATTACTACTACGGTGAGGCCAACATACGCTTCATGACACAGAGTAGCCACGCGCTGATCATCTACAGGGTGTTCTCCGGCGGTGTGATGGTGCTGTTCGGCGCCCTTGTATCGCTCAACACGGTATGGAGCATCATCGACCTGTGCATGGCGCTGCTGACAGCCTGCAATATCGTAGCTGTCATCCTGCTGGCAAAGTATGTATTTCGTCTGCTTGACGACTATCAGCAGCAGAAACGGAAGGGTATCAAGGACCCCACCTTCCATCGTTCACAACTGCCCGAACTAGCTGACGAACTTGAATGCTGGGAGTGAAATGGCCTCAGGTCATCTGGCCTTGAAACTCAACTTGTCCAGCCTCTCGATATATTTCCAACTTTGATTTAATCATCCTTTTGTCAAGAAAAAAGGAGGAAAAATCAAATTGTGGTGTTTACGTATCACTTTTTGTTCTTATCTTTGCAAACACTAACATTCCTGCTGATATAACTAAAACAAATCGATATGGAAAACCAGAAATATTTTTTTGCCGTCGACCTTGGTGCTACCAGTGGCCGCACCATTATAGCAAGCATCAACGATGGCCGCTTCGACTTGGAGGAAGTCACCCGTTTTCCCAATAATCTCATAGAGCAGGGCGGACACTATTACTGGGACATCTATGCACTCTATTTCGAGATAATCCGTGGACTGAAGGAAGTGGCACGCCGCGGACTGGAAATCAGCTCTATCGGCATTGACACCTGGGGAGTGGACTTCGTGTTCATTGGTGAAGACGGAGCTATATTAAGGAATCCGCGCGCGTATCGCGACCCTATTACCTTCGATGCCATGGACGACTACCTGAAGCATGTCATCTCAAAGCGTGAGGTCTACGATATTACTGGCATACAGTTCCTCAACTTCAACTCCATCTTCCAGCTCTACGCCATGAAGCGTGAAGGCAACACAGCCCTGAAGCATGCGCAGAAGATTCTCTTCGTGCCTGATGCGCTGTCGTGGATGCTCACAGGCAATGAGGTGTGCGAATATACCATCGCCTCGACCTCGCAACTGCTCGATCCGCGTACCAAACAACTTGACGAGCGTTTGCTCTGCTCGCTGGGACTGACACGTTCCAAGTTTGGCAAGATGGTCAATCCCGGCACCGTTATAGGTGTGCTCACCGACGAGGTGCAGAAACTGACAGGACTGGGTCCTGTTCCCGTTATCGCCGTAGCTGGCCATGACACCGGCTCAGCAGTGGCTGCCGTGCCTGCCAAGGACGAGAAATTCGCCTACCTCTCAAGTGGCACATGGAGCCTCATGGGCATTGAGACGAAAGATGCCATCATCAGCGATTTGAGCTATGAACGCAACTTTACTAATGAGGGAGGTATTGAAGGCACTACCCGCTTCCTGAAAAATATCTGTGGCATGTGGCTCTATGAGCGCTGCCGACTGGAGTGGCCCGAAGAGGTGCGCAAGCTCTCTCACCCTGAACTGCAGGGACAAGCTATGACGGTAGAACCTTTCCGCTCTATCATCAATCCCGATGACCCGGCTTTTGCTGCACCGGCCAGCATGATTCAGGCCATACAGAAATATTGTAGGGAGAGCAACCAGCCCATTCCTGAGACAACTGCTCAGATATGCCGTTGCATCTTCGACTCGCTGGCCCTACGCTACCGCCAGGTTTTCCAGTGGATGCAGGAGTTCGCTCCGTTCAAGCTCGAGGTGCTCCATATTATCGGCGGCGGCTCGCTCAACAAATATCTGAACCAGTTTACGGCCAATTCCACGGGCGCTACCGTGCTGGCAGGTCCGCAGGAGGGAACAGCCATTGGCAACATCATGCTGCAGGCTAAGGCAGCCCGTATGGTGAAAGACATCTGGGAGATGCGTCGTATCATTGCCAACAGTATTGAATTGGTGAAATATGAGCCACAGGATAAGGCACAGTGGGATGCCGCCTATGACAAATACCTTGGCATTGTGAACAGGAAATAGCTGAATACTTCATGTGATTATTATCATTTAAATTGCAAACAAATAATAACTAAAACAACTAAAAATGAAATCAGAACTCATTGAAAAAGCTTATGCCGTAGCGAAAGACCGCTATGCTGCTATTGGCGTTGACACCGACGCAGTACTTGACCAGCTCCAGAAACAGCAGATTTCCCTGCATTGCTGGCAGACTGACGACGTAGTAGGCTTTGAGCGCAACGATGCGCTCTCAGGCGGCATCCAGACCACGGGTAACTATCCCGGCCGTGCCCGTAATATCGACGAGGTGCGTCAGGACATCGAGTTTGTGAAGACCCTGTTGGCTGGCAATCATCGTCTGAACCTTCATGAAATCTACGGTGACTTCGGTGGCAAGTTCGTTGACCGTGACCAGGTGGAGGTGAAGCATTTCCAGAGCTGGATTGAGTGGGCTAAGGAGAACAATATGAAGCTCGACTTCAATAGCACTTCTTTCTCTCACCCCAAGAGCGGTGACCTCTCTCTGAGTAATCCCGACAAGAGCATCCGCGACTTCTGGATTGAGCACACCAAGCGCTGCCGTCGTATTGCCGATGCCATGGGTAAGGCACAGAACGATCCCTGCATCATGAATATCTGGGTGCACGACGGTTCAAAGGACATACCCGTTCAGCGCAAGAAGTACCGCGAGATCCTCGCTGCCTCGCTCGATGAGATCATGGCCGAGAAGCTCGACGGCGTAAAGAACTGCTTCGAGGCTAAGCTGTTCGGCATTGGTCTGGAGAGCTATACCGTGGGTTCGCACGACTTCTATACCGCTTACTGCGCTACCCGCAAGCAGATGTACACCCTCGACACCGGTCACTACGAGCAGACCGAGAACGTGAGCGACTTCGTCTCTACGTTGCTGATGTACGTACCCGAGCTGATGCTCCACGTAAGCCGTCCCGTACGCTGGGACTCTGACCACGTGACCATCATGAACGACCAGACGCTCGACCTCTTCAAGGAGCTTGTACGCTGCGACGCTCTTGACCGCGCCCACGTCGGTCTCGACTACTTCGATGCCTCCATCAATCGCATCGGTGCCTACATCATCGGTAGCCGCGCCACACAGAAGTGCATCCTGCAGGCCCTGCTTGAACCGAAGGAACTGTTGCGCAAGTATGAGGATAACGGTCAGTACTTTGAGCGCCTTGCCCTGATGGAAGAGGCCAAGTCGATGCCTTTCGGTGCTGTGTTCGACTACTTCAACTTGAAGAATAATGTACCTGTAGGCGAGGAGTACATCCAGTGCATCCAGCAGTATGAGAAGGATGTGACCAGCAAGCGCTAAGCGCAGTCTTCTCCTAAGTAAAACACGAGGTACGAGGTACGCGCATGTTATGGCATGTAGGTCCTTTTGCCTCGTGTTCTTTTTTGCCCGTAATATAAAGTACAGGTTTTATTTGGCAATAAATAAATTAATTCGTATTTTTGCACATCTTTTTGTGTAAAGGCAAGAATATCGTAACAATAGTAAACCGTTTAATCAAACAATATGGAAATCATCATCGGACTTCTGATTATCGCAGTTGGCGCATTCTGCCAAAGCTCGTGTTACGTACCTATTAATAAAATCAAGGATTGGTCGTGGGAGTCTTATTGGATAGTGCAGGGCGTGTTCGCCTGGCTCATCCTGCCTTTCCTCGGTGCGCTTCTGGCCGTTCCCGAAGGGCAGTCACTCTTTGGCCTGTTCAGCCAGTCACCCTCGTTCAATGTGTGGATGACCGTTCTCTTCGGCGTGCTCTGGGGTGTGGGCGGACTGACCTTTGGCCTCTCCATGCGCTATCTCGGCGTGGCTCTCGGACAGTCGATAGCACTGGGCACTTGTGCCGGACTGGGTACCATCATGGGTCCCGTGCTGCTAAACATCTTCTTCCCTGAACTCAATGCGCTCGACTCGCTGACGTTTGCTGTTATCCTGGGTGTGGTGGTCACGCTCATGGGTATTGCCATCATCGGCGTGGCCGGTGGCATGAAGTCGGCTGCGCTTTCCGAAGAAGAGAAAAAGGAGGCCGTAAAGGACTTCAACTTCCCGAAGGGACTGGCCATAGCATTGCTTGCTGGCTTCATGAGCGGATGTTTCAACGTGGGACTGGAGTTCGGCAAGGATATCAACTTCGGCAACCTCACCGATCCGATGTTCCGCACACTGCCGGCTACGCTTCTTGTTACCTTTGGCGGTTTCATCACGAATATGCTCTACTGCTTCTATCAGAACGACAAGAACAATACATGGGGTGACTATAAGAAGACTGCCGTATGGGGCAACAACCTGCTTTTCTGCTTGCTGGCTGGAGCCCTGTGGTACTCACAGTTCTTCGGACTGGCTCTGGGCAAGGGATTCCTCACGGAGAGCCCGACGCTGATGACACTTTCTTTCTGCATTCTCATGGCTCTCAACGTGGTGTTCTCGAATGTGTGGGGCATCATTCTCAAGGAATGGAAAGGCTGCTCGCAGAAGACCATCGCCGTACTCATCTGCGGCATCGTGGTGCTGGTCATCTCCTGCTTCCTTCCGCAGCTGATAGGTTAACGATAGCACTATGTCCATCACTAAGAATTTCCGTTTTGCCATTTTCGGCAATGTGTACCAACAGCACAAATCGCTGGCCATCAGACAGCTTGTAGACTGTCTGCGCCAGCACGATGCCCAGATACTGGTAGACGAGGAGTACTATGACTTCCTGTGTTGCAGCGAGCTCGTCAATCTGGGCGATGTGCAGACCTTCAACGGTTCCGACTTTGAAGCCGACTTTGCCGTGTCGATGGGCGGTGACGGCACACTGCTGAAGACGGCAAGCCGTGTGCGCGACAAGCAGATTCCGATTGTCGGCGTGAACATGGGGCGGCTGGGATTCCTGGCTGATGTATGTGCTAACGATGTTGAGGAAATGGTCGATGCGCTGTGCCGAGGCGACTATTCGGTGGAAGACCGCGCGTTGATTATGGTGAAGACCGACGGTGAGTCAATCGAGGGATGTAATTGCGCGCTGAACGATGTGGCCATCTTGAAGCGCGACTCGGCCTCGATGATCTCCATACGGGCATCTATCAACGGTGAATACCTCACAACCTATCAGGCCGACGGTCTTATCGTGTCGACCCCGACAGGGTCTACGGCCTATTCGCTATCCAATGGCGGCCCCATCATCGTACCGGGAACGGGGGTGATGCTTATGACTGCTGTGGCCCCACATTCGCTCAACATGCGTCCCATCGTGCTGCCCGATACGGCAGAGATAGAGCTAAAGGTGAGCAGCAGGAGCCACACTTTCCTGGTGGCCATCGACGGGCGCAGCGACAAACTGCCAGAGGGTATCACCTTGCGGCTGATGCGTGCTCCCTATAACGTGAAAGTACTTAAACGGTGTGGTACACGCTATTTCTCCATGCTCCGCGAAAAGATGATGTGGGGAGCCGACGTGAGGTGAAAGAGTGAATAGTGAAGAGTGAAGAGTGAAGAGTGAAGAGTGAAAGAGTGAAGAGTTGAAGGTGAATATACGCAATCTTTTCCATATTCCACAACAGCGATATTCCGCCGTGCAGATAGCCCGGTGGCTGTGGCGCATGTGGAAGGGCAACCGGCTTCAGGCCACGCTCAATGCCACCATCGGCCTGCTGGGAGTGGCGTTCAGTCTGACTATGGTGTGGGCCATGAAGCGTGCCATCGATATGGCTGCCCTTCGGCTAGTACACGGTGACGACGGTGTTACCGAGGCTCAGCTTTACGGTGCCGTAGGCGTGATGGCTGCCATCACGCTATGCGAGTTTGGCATAGGCATCTCGCGTGTATGGATTAAGAATATCCTTGGCGTGAAGGCACGCAACCGCATGCAGCAGCTCATGCTGGCCCGGCTGCTACGCTCAGAATGGCGCGGCAGGGAAGCCATGCATACGGGCGATGTCATCAACAGACTGGAAACCGATGTGAACCATGTGGTGACTTTCCTCACGGAGACGCTCCCTTCGACCATCTCCACACTGGCCATGTTTATCGGTGCTTTCGTCTACTTGCTGCAGATGGATGTCTGGCTGGCCATCATCACTGTGGGCATCCTGCCTGTCTTCATCTTGGGCAGCAGGTTCTATGTTTCAAGGATGAGGCAGCTGAGCCGTAAGGTGCGCGAGAGCGACAGCTTCGTGCAGAGCATGCTGACAGAGACCATGCAGCATCGTATGATGATCAAGACAATGGAGGCCGACAGCCAGATGCTCGACCGACTGGAAGATACACAGTCGGAACTGCGTGAGCGTGTACGACAGCGCACCGCCTTCTCCGTCACCTCCAACCTGATATTGAATACGGGGTTCTCCCTGGGTTATCTCATCGCATTCCTCTGGGGACTGGTGCGGATGAGCACAGGTAGTATCACCTTCGGTGCCATGACGGCATTCCTGCAGTTGGTCTATCGTATACAGGGACCGGCTCGCGACCTGACGAAGCTGGCACCAGCCTTCGTGAGTGTGTTCACCTCGGCCGAACGTCTGATGGAACTCGAAGAGATTCCCGAGGAAGAACAGGGTAAAGCGGTGATGCTCGAAGCCCCCTGTGGCATAAAGTTCAGCGACGTGACCTATCGCTATCAGCAGAACAAGATGCCTACCGTTCAGCATGCCAGCTATGACTTCCGCCCTGGCTCCTGCACTGCTATCCTAGGCGAGACGGGGTCGGGAAAGACCACGCTTATCCGCTTACTGCTCAGTCTGATAAAACCGCAGGAAGGACGCATCACGATCTATTCTGGGAAGTCTAATGACGAGCAACAGCTCTCTCCGCTTCATCGCTGCAACTTTGTCTATGTGCCTCAGGGTAACACCTTGCTGAGCGGCACGTTGCGCGACAACCTGCGCATTGCCGCTCCGGAGGCCACCGATGAACAGATGTGCGATGCATTGCGCATGGCATGTGCCGACTTTGTCGATGAACTGTCCGACGGCCTCGACACCGTCTTTGCCGAACGAGGTGGCGGACTGTCAGAGGGTCAGGCACAGCGCATAGCCATAGCCCGTGCCTTGTTGAGACCCGGTAGCATCCTGCTTTTAGACGAGGCTACTAGCGCCCTGGATGCTGAGACGGAGCGTCGGCTGCTCGACAATATCCTACGGAAGCAGCACCGAACGGTCATCTTCGTGACACACCGGCAAGCCGTCACCGACTATTGTGACCAAGCTATTTATATCAAATAAAAACAAAAGCCCTGACGCTTCACAGCGGCAGGACTCTTTTATAAATAGTAAGTAATAATGATTAAAATATATATGTAGTCAGTAGTTGTTTTCTTTTTTAGACTTATCGGGGCAGGTTGAAAGCACGTGTCATCTCTTTCATCTGTTCATCGCTCATACCCTCAGGCTCGAAGCCCATGCACCGGGCATTGATATAGATTTTTGCACTCTTGGAGAGCACGTCAATCTGGTCGAAAGCATCCATCACATCCTTTCCTTTGGCAAACACGCCATGCTTCTCCCACATCACTACGTCATACTCTTCCAGCTCTTTCAGCGTTGCGTCAGCCAGCTCGTTTGAGCCTGGGAGGGTATAGGGTACGATGCCCAGTCCTAAGGGACAGAATGCTTTTGTCTCGGGAATCATGGACCATAAGATTCTTGTCAGCACGTCCTTGCCAAGGAACTCTCGCTTATGGCTCATGGCCACTAACTCAATGGGATGAGTGTGTACAGTAGCCTTGTATCCGCTACCCGTCTCAACCTGATGAGCATGTACGGTAAGGTGGCTGGGAAGTTCACTGGTAGGCATGACGGGATTGTCGGCAATCATCACGTAGCTGGCGCAGTCGTCAAGTATGCGGATAATCGAACCGTTGTCCATTGGCCAGCGAGCCAGGTCGCGCATGCGCTTGCCCGTACCTTTGCAGTAGAAGTAGCACCCTTTCAGCGCAGGCAGCGTAACACCAATCTGCTTGACGTCGCTGATGGCTGGCAACTGACGAATCTCATCATCCACATATTCCGTGATGTTCACCGTGATGTTACCACCGTTACGCTCTGCCCATCCGTTCTGCCACAGATAGCCTGCCACTTCGGCAATCTTCTCTATCTCCGCTTTCAGTCCGGGACGTCCTTCCAAGATACTATTCATTTTAACTTTTTTCTTCGTTTACGGCTGCAAAGATATAGCGTTTTCGATACAAGTGAGCGTTGTATTTGATTTTTTCGCCCCAAATTATGATTTTTTAATTGATTTATGTCAATTAGAGAAGAAAACAGCGCCTGATGATGTTGGCATGGCGTGAAAACTTTGTAATTTTGCACCCATGAACGATATTAAATGGAGTGAAAACATCATACTGGCCGATGCCGAGTATATTGACAAGGTGGCCTTCGACCTGATTGTGAACTTTGAACGCATGCTGGAGCGGCGTGTTCCCCAGGCCGACATGGCAAAGTGGATAGACTGTGTGGCACTCGACGGCGGTGTGCGCGAGGGTGACCATTCCACGCTTGTGGTCCTCATCCATGAGAAGGAACACAATGCGCTTTCCAATTTTCTGCCCTCGCACTATGCCGACGAGCTCAACGGCAAAGCTTTCAGGGACCATCTGGGCGAGTTCACCATTAGCGCGCTGCCGGTGGAGGCCCTCACCAGCAAGAAAGCATTCTTTCTGGAAACGTTGCGGCTGGTATGCTCACAGCCTGCGGTGAAGCGAGTGATGGTGGTCGTCGCCGACGAGTCGTTCGACGACGTGAAGCATGTACTCCGACAGGCCGACGACGAGAAACGCATCACGGTCTTCTCCATGCAGCCCCACGAAGGCGGCAACTTCCGACAAGAGATACTGGGCTATTCGCTGATGGCTGCACTGGGCATCAGCAGCAGCGAGATAGATGCAAAATGTAACAGAAACTAACAACCCACAAAAACCAATAACCCTTTTTACTGTTAACGATATGACACTTCTAACTATTCTTATTGTTGCCGTCTTCGTGGCTGGCTATCTGTGCATCGCCTTAGAGAGCGTGACCGAGGTCAACAAAGCTGCCATTGCACTGCTGATGTGCGTGGGCTGCTGGACACTACTGATGTTATCACCCGGTACCTACTATCCTGACATTGCTGCCCCCGACGTGGTCCATCACATCAGCGAGGTCATCGAACATCATCTGGGCGACGCTGCCGGCACCCTGTTCTTCCTCATGGGAGCCATGACAATCGTCGAGATTGTCGACTCCAACGGTGGTTTCAACTTCGTACGTGACACCATGAAAACACGCTCCAAGCGTAAGCTGCTCTGGCGTGTGGCCTTCATGACCTTCTTTCTGTCGGCCATCCTTGACAACCTCACTACCTCGATTGTCATGGTCATGGTGCTGCGCAAGCTGGTACAGAGTCGTGGCGACCGTCTCATCTACGCAGCCCTGATTGTCATATCCGCCAACAGCGGTGGAGCTTTCTCCCCCATTGGCGATGTCACCACCATTATGCTTTGGATCAAGGGGGTCATTACCACCCAGGGTGTCATCACTGAGATTTTTGTTCCCTCGCTGGTATCCATGCTCGTTCCTGCCTTCATCCTGCAATATTCGCTGTCGGGCAAGTTCGACAAGGCCCAGAACCTGCCCACAGCTGAGGTGAGTGCCTTCACCCAGCATCAGCGCACGGTCATCTTCTGGTTAGGCGTAGGCGGTCTCGTCTTCGTACCCATCTTCAAGACCCTTACCCATCTGCCCCCGTTCATGGGCATCCTTTTGGTGCTGGGTGTGCTATGGACCACGACCGAGATATTCCACCATCAACTGGGCGAAGAGGATACGATGGCCAAGCGCGTGAGCCATCTGCTATCGCGCATAGACCTCTCCACCATCATGTTTTTCCTGGGCATTCTTATGGCTGTTGCCGTGCTCCAGGAGGTAGGCGTGCTCACCGCCTTGGGGCAGGGACTCAACGAAGCCTTTGCTGGCAACTACTATCTTGTCAACGGCATCATCGGTGTGCTCTCCTCCATTGTCGACAATGTCCCCCTCGTTGCCGGTTGCATGGGCATGTATCCTGTAACCGCTGAGGGAGCGATGGCCGTCGACGGTATCTTCTGGCAGCTTTTGGCCTATTGTGCCGGTGTGGGCGGTTCCATGCTTATCATCGGATCGGCAGCAGGTGTGGTGGTCATGGGACTGGAGAAAATCACCTTTGGCTGGTACATGAAGAAAATCACGTGGATAGCTTTCGTGGGCTACCTCGCCGGCATGCTTTGCTACTGGGTAGAACGGATGCTCTTCTTCTGAAGTTTCCCGTCCTATATATTCTCACGCAGAGACGCAGAGTACGCGGAGTTATCGCAGAGCATCATTTGACTGTCGTCCAAAAGCATACAGAGCACACAGAGACGGCCAAAGGCCGTTGACTCCCAAGACTCCATGCCGATAAAGAAATGACTGTTCTGCGATAACTCCGCGTACTCTGCGTCTCTGCGCGAGAAGAAAAATTCCCTATAGTCTTAATAAATAGGCAGAAAAATTCAGGTTGGCCTGCGTTCTATGATGACGAAAGATTTACCGTTTTCATCCCCCAATTTTTTTTGCGAAAATAATATCACTAATATCACTAAGGCCATAACCTTCTGATTATCAGTATACTTTCTTAGTGATATTAGTAGTGTATTAGTGATATTAACATGAAAAAAATTGACTTTTCCCCCAAAAAACGGGCAATTTTTTCAAAATTGTTCCCTCAGAATGTCAGCAGTTAGACCATCAAACTGCCTAACCTCCACGATTTGTATCATTTCTCACCACAACGAAAGGATGGAAATTGGAAAAGTGTACAAAATAGATGCTTTTTATGTTGGAAAAATGTAAATAACGTCATAAAATAGCGTTGGAAAAGTGTAATTTCTTTGATGGTTATTCGCTTGTTTAAGGAGAATATTGTATCATTGTCGACGAAACCGATATTTTATTACCAATAAATAGAAGTAAAGGATCGTGTTACATACCTCCCCGTCTATATGATTGCTTTTTTGGAACAATTGTCGGTGGATAAGACTATCTACAAGTTTGACCTAACGGGGCTTGATTAAGAAAGAACGGATAGAAACATCGATGTTCCTATCCGTTCCTACTAACTTTCTTCATTCACTTCACCATCACTTTCTTCACCGTTCCGTCACTCATGCGGATGATGTTCAAGCCCTTGTTCGGGCTACTGATATGATGGCCGTTCAGACTGTAAATCCCATTATGCATGATGCATTCTGCATTCTGAATTGTAGAGATGCCCATCTCCCCTCCATTAAGGGGAACTACAGCTTTGAACAGACTCCACACTTCATGGTTCTTATAGTTGTTCACAGATTCAGCCGGGACATGCAACGTCACATAATCCAAATACGAATTCTCAAAGGTATTTCTTTCGACATTAGGATACCTGACAGCATAGCAATAGACATCCTCCAACTTTCCACAGTTGGCAAAGGCCTTGGCTCCTATTGTCGATACGTTTTTGCCAATAGTGACTGAGGTAAGACCAGAACTGCCATAGAAAACATAATCGCCAATGCTGGTCACGTTATCACCTATATTGTAGTTTGTTACTTGCTCGCCAAAGATGTTTTTCATATTATTGTAAGAGGAGTATGTCTCTGAGGCTATGACATTAGAATTCAAAGTGACAGAGGTTAAGGCGCTACAATTCCCGAACGCGTCCTCTCCTATGCTTGTCACGCTGTTGGGGATGTTGATGGAGGTCAGACTACTGCAGTTATAGAACGCCTCCTCTCCTATGCTTGTCACGCTGTTGGGGATGGTGACGGAGGTCAGGCCTGTGCAAGCACGGAACGCATAGCTTCCTATGCTGGTCACGCTGGTAGGGATGGTGACAGAGGTCAGGCCAGTGCAGTAAGCGAATACCCCCCAACCGATACTGGTTATGCTGTTGGGGATGGTGACAGAGGTTAAGGCGCTACAATCCCCGAACGCGTCCTCTCCTATGCTTGTCACGCTGTTGGGGATGTTGATGGAGGTCAGACTACTGCAGTTATAGAACGCCCCGTCTCCTATGCTCGTCACGCTGGTAGGGATGGTGACGGAGGTCAGTCCTCTACAATTGTGGAACGTGCTCTTTTCTATGCTGGTCACTCTGTTGGGGATGGTGACGGAGTTCAGGGTGCTGCAGTCAGAGAACGCCCAATCTCCTATGCTGGTCACGCTGTTGGGGATGGTGATGGAGGTCAGGCTGCTACACCATGAGAATGCTTCCTCTCCTATGCTCGTCACACCGTTGGGGATGGTGATGGAGGTCAGGCTGCTACAACCAGAGAACGCTTCCTCTCCTATGCTCGTCACACCGTTGGGGATGGTGATGGAAGTCAGGCCAGTGCAACCAGAGAACACCCCCCAACCGATACTGTTCACGCTGTTGGGGATGGTGACGGAGGTCAGGCCGCTGCAGTCTTCGAACGCCTCATTTCCTATGCTGGTCACACTATTAGGGATATCAATGCTCGTCAGGTTACTGCAACCAGAGAACGCATAGTTTCCTATGCCAACCACGCTATAGATTTGCTCAGCATAAATAATTGTGGAAGGAATGACAATATCTCCAGAATAAGGGTTGCCTGAAGTTGACATAGAATTAACTTCCGCAGTTGATCTACTCGCTTGCCAATTTTCTCTTTTAATCACTTCCGCAGTCATCTTTTCACGATTCAGATTGTAGTAGATGCCGTCCACCACACAGTTATACGCCATCGAACTGCCTCCTGCCATACTCATCATCAGGAGCACCAAAGTTTTTAGATAAAATTGTTTCATAAAGTTGATAAAATAAAAAAGGACGGAACTGCTCTGTAGCCTTTCCGCACTTCTGGCACCGCCAAGCACCTTGTATATAGAAAAGCACGAACAATTCACGCCCTGCGGCGTGAACCCTTCATCGCTTGTTCTCATATACGAAGTTTTGGCGGTTTCGAAGTGCGAGAACAAGGACTCGAAGTCCAAGTTATATCAAAAAAGTCTTACGTGAGCAGAAACGTCGTGGTTAAACAAAAAGTTGTTTTAGTTGTTTCTGTTGTCTTTATTACAAAGACCGCGACATAGCATCTCAATACCATTGTCTTTCCAAAGCGTTTCGCTCGTTCTGTTACTATACTGTCTGTTTCTTTTAAAAATCAATGTTAAAGGGTTCTACACTATGTTGAATAACTCGTTTTGTCTTGTAATTTGCATGCAAATATACATATTTTCCCCGAATAACAGCATTTGCTCGGGAAAAAATGAGAAAAAGACAGGAGCTAAGAAAGGTCAGTAGAGCAGGAGCAGTCCGGCAAAGGCGCTCATAGCAATCATCTTGATGGGGTTGACCTTGAAGACGAGCGTGCCTATGAAGGTGGCGATGAAGAGCAGGAGGCTGATGCTGAACTGCCAGAGATCTTCGCTTGGAGCAGAGAAGTTGTCCTTGGTGCAGAGCAGCAGGGTGGCAGCGGCCAGCAGACCCACGACGGCTGGGCGCAGGCCCATGAATACCGACTGCACGGTGGTGGTGTGCATGTATCTGATGAACATCTTGCTGATGAGAATCATGAGGATGAGTGAGGGTAGCACCAGCGCAAAGGTGGCGGTGGCCGAACCGAGGATGCCCATAGGCAGCGAGTAGCCGGCGTTGACCACAGCCTGATAGCCGCAGTAGGTGGCTGAGTTGATGCCGATAGGGCCAGGGGTCATCTGGCTGATAGCCACGATGTCGGTGAACTGTGAAGGGGTCATCCAGTGCCAGTGCTCTACGGTCTCGTGCTGAATGAGCGACAACATTCCGTAGCCACCGCCAAAGCCGAAGAGACCTATCTCGAAGAATGTGATGAAAAGATATAGATAAATCATGATGTAGACGACTTTCCTATTCTGTGGGTTTTATCAGGTTGCCGTAGAGCCATCCGCCGATGCCTGCTGCCAGTATGATGAAGATGGGCGAAACACCAAGGGCCCAGATGGCCAGTGTGCAGGCGATGGGAATCCAGCAGGTGGCCCATGTGAGCTGAGCACTCTTGGCCAGGTTGAACGTAGGAACGGCGATGAGTGCCACTACGGCCGGACGTATCCCTCGGAACATGGAGGCCACGATGGGATTGTCCTGGAACTGATGGAAGAACATGGCGATGAGCAGGATGATGAGAAAGGAGGGTAGGGCAGTTCCCAATGTGCAGCTGACGGCACCTCGTAACTTGCGCAGCTTATAGCCGATGAAGGTGCTGATATTGATGGCAAACACGCCCGGACAGCTCTGTGCGATGGCGATAAGGTCGAGGAACTCCTCCTTCGACACCCACTTGTGCTTGTCTACTACTTCGCTCTCGATAATGGGAATCATGGCATATCCGCCTCCGAGGGTGAACAGGCCAATCTTGAAGAAGGTGCGGAAGAGAGACCCTCCCCCGTCCCCTCCCTGTGAGAGACCCTCCCCTTCCCCTCCCTGTGAGGGAGGGGGGCAGGTGCTTTGCTCGCTATTGTTATGTGTGGTAGTTATGTCCATAGTAGAAGTTTCATATCCCCTCCCTCACAGGGAGGGGTTGGGGTGGGTCTTCTCCACCCATTTCCTTGCGTTGACGAATGCCTCGATCCAAGGTGTCACCTCATCGTTGCGGCGGTTGGCAGGATACCATGCGCATTGCCAAGGGAAGATGGCACGCTCCAGATGGGGCATCATGCACAGATGGCGTCCGTCGGCCGAGCAGATGCCCGCAACATCATAGTCGGAGCCGTTGGGGTTGGCGGGATAGCCGTGGTAGTTGTATTTCGCAATGATGTTGTAGTCGCCCTCCTTGCCAGGCAGATGGAACTTTCCTTCTCCGTGGGCCACCCAGAGACCGAGCTTGCTTCCGCTGAGCGAGCCGAACATGATGCTCTCGTTCTGCGGTATCTGCAGGGTGATGAACTCGCTCTCGAACTTGTGGGAGTCGTTGTGCAGCATCTTTGCGCCCTTGGTGCCGGTAAGCCCCAGTTCCACCATCAGCTGACAGCCGTTGCAGATGCCGAGCGAGAGGGTGTCCTTGCGGGCATAGAACTTGTCGATGGCTTCCTTGGCCTTGGGATTGTAGAGGAAGGCACCTGCCCATCCCTTGGCCGAGCCGAGCACATCGCTGTTGGAGAAACCGCCGCAGAAGACGATGAAGTTGACTTCCTCAAGGGTCTCGCGGCCCGAGATGAGGTCGGTCATCATCACGTCCTTCACGTCGAAACCGGCCAGATACATGGAGTAAGCCATTTCGCGTTCGCCGTTGGTACCCTTTTCGCGGATGATGGCTGCCTTGGGAGCATTGGCCGCACCATCTTTCCAGCGGTCGGGATTCAGGCCATACTGGGCCAGCGTGCCAGTAAAGTTCTTGGGGAACTTCATCTCCAGGGGCTGCTGCTTGTAGTTCTCGAAGCGCTCGAGGGCTTTGCCGTTGAAGCTCTGCTTGCGGTCAAGCAGGTAGCTCGTCTTGAACCATACGTCGCGCAGGTGGTCAATGTCGAAACTAATAGTACTGGTCTCACTAGTAGAACTTGGATAAACAACTACGATTTCGCGGCTGTCCTCTACGGGGTAGCCGATCTTGGCAAAGCCCACGCCCAGGTCTTCCATGAAATCGCGGAACTCGAACTTGTGCTCATCGCTTACCTCTATGACCACACCGGGATTCTCGGCAAAGAGTGCTTTCACGATGTCGCCATCCTGACAGATGTCGTGCAGGTTGATGTGCAGACCTCCGCGGTTGTTGGCGAAGCACATCTCCAGCAGCGTGACGATGAGTCCGCCGGCTGAGATGTCATGGCCTGCCATGACCCATCCGCGCCTGATGAGCTCCTGTACGGCATTGAAGGCATCGGAGAAATATTCGGCGTTCTTCACCGTAGGCACGTCGTCGCCCACCTTGCCGAGACTCTGTGCGAAGGCCGACCCGCCCAGACGCTGCTTGTCGAAGGAGAAGTCTATATGATAGAGTGAAGCCGTCTTCTTGCTTACCAGGACAGGTGACACCACCTTCTTGATGTCGCTGACCTCACCGCCAGCCGAGACGATGACCGTTCCCGGTGAGATGATCTTCTCGCCATTGGGATACTGCTGGGAGAGCGAGAGCGAGTCCTTGCCTGTCGGCACGTTGATGTGCAGGTCGCAGCAGAAGTCGCTGAGCGCCTTCACGGCAGCATAGAGACGGGCATCCTCGCCTTCCTGTGAGCGGCAGGGCCACATCCAGTTGGCTGAGAGCGACAGGCTGTCCATGCCGTCGGCCAGCGGAGCCCATACGATATTGGTGAGTGCCTCGGCCACGGAGAGCACGCTTCCTGCCTCGGGCGAGGCCAGTCCTGCCTGTGGTGCATGACCGATGGCGGTAGCTATACCCTTCTGTCCGCGATAGTCGAGGGCCACCACACCACAGTCGCTGAGGGGCAGCTGGATGACACCCTGGCACTGCTGGCGTGCTATCTTACCCGTCACGGAGCGGTCCACCTTGTTGGTGAGCCAGTCCTTGCAGGCCACGGCCTCAAGCTGAAGGACACGTTCCAGGTACTTTAGAATGTCTGGATTATCTAGATTGTACTCGACATCGGCATAGTGGCGCTCCACGGTGTTGTCGCGCATAATGGTCTTTGGCGAATGACCGAACATCTGGGCCACGTCGAGGTCGAAGGGCTTCACACCGTCGGCCTGCTTGAAGGAGAAGTGGGCATCGCCGGTGGTCTCGCCGACCACATACATTGGGGTACGCTCGCGCTCGGCAATCTTCCTTACGTGCTCGATATGCTTTTCGTCTATGAGCAGGCCCATGCGCTCCTGACTCTCGTTGGCAATAATCTCCTTCGAGGAGAGCGTGTTGTCACCGATGGGCAGCTTGGACATGTCGATCTCTCCGCCACACTCCTCGACGAGTTCCGACAGGCAGTTGAGGTGACCGGCCGAACCGTGGTCGTGAATAGAGACGACGGGGTTCACATCCTCCTCGCAGAGTGCGCGCACCAGATTGTAGGCGCGTTTCTGCATCTCGGGGTTGGCGCGCTGAATGGCGTTCAGCTCAATACCGTTGCTGTAGCGGCCGGTGTCGACGGAGGACACGCTGCCGCCGCCCAGTCCGATGCGGTAGTTGTCGCCACCGACGACCACCACCTTGTTGCCTGGCTGGGGCTCCTTCTTCAGACAGTCACGCTTAGTGCCATAGCCTACGCCGCCGGCCAGCATGATGACCTTGTCGTAGGCATATTTGGTGTCGTTGGGCTCCTGATGCTCGAAGGTGAGCACGGAACCACAGATGAGGGGTTGGCCGAACTTGTTGCCGAAGTCGCTGGCACCATTCGATGCCTTGATGAGAATCTGCTCGGGCGACTGGTAGAGCCACTGGCGGACGGGAAGGATGTCCTCCCAGTCGCGAGAAGTCCCACCTCCTACAACTCCCCGCCCTGTAGGGAGGGGGTGGGGGAGGGTCTCCTCCAGCCTTGGGTAGGCAGTCATGTAGACGGCTGTGCCGGCAATGGGCCATGAGCCCGTGCCGCCGCCCATGCGGTCGCGGATTTCGCCACCTGTACCCGTGGCAGCGCCGTTGAAGGGCTCCACCGTGGTGGGGAAGTTGTGGGTCTCGGCTTTCAGGGAGATGACACTCTCGATTTCCTTCACCCTGAACCAGTCGGCTGTCGACTGGTCTTTCGGGGCAAACTGCTCCACGACGGGGCCTTGTGCAAAGGCCACATTGTCCTTGTAGGCTGAGAGAATCTTGTTGGGATTCTCCTGTGTGGTCTTCTTGATCATGGCAAAGAGTGACGACTCCATCTCCTTGCCGTCAATGATGAAGGTGCCTCCGAAGATCTTGTGGCGGCAGTGCTCGGAGTTGATCTGTGCAAAGCCGAAGATTTCCGAGTCGGTCAGGGGACGGCCGTTCTGCTTCTCCAGTCCGTGCAGGTATTCTATCTCTTCGGGCGACAGGGCCAGACCTTCCTGCTCGTTGTATTCCTCAAGATTGTCCACATACTTGATGGGCTCGGGCTTGATGTTGATGGTGAAGAGCTCCTGGTCCAGTCCCTTGTACAGACGTTGTAGCATGGGGTCGTGGTCGGCATCTTCGCTGCTCACGGGGAAATATTCCTCTATACGCGAAATGCCGCTAAGATTCATGTTCTGTGTAATCTCAACGGCATTTGTCGACCAAGGGGTCACCATCTCGCGGCGCGGACCTACGAAGTAGCCTTCCTGCTTTTCGCCCTCGCAGAGGGTGGCACCGCCATAGAGCCAGCAGAGTTCATCGATTTCCTGATTGTTGAGCTGATGGTCTACTTCGGTAGCTATCACGCTCTTTTGTGGAGTCTTGAAGAAAAGAATCATAATATCCTTGATACCTTATTAATATTAAGAAGTAAAAATTTGAGTGCAAAGGTACGATTAAGCGAGTGAAAAACCAAATTTATTTTTGTTTTTCCGAGCGTGAGTACCTTCGAGTGTAGCTCAGAGTACGATTAAGCGAGTGAAAAACCAAATTTATTTCTTACAAAATGCAAGCAAACAGTTCTTGCGCGTAAAAGACTGAAAAGCATTGATTTATATCAATTAATTAGTAAAAGTGCACCAAAAACTTACGAATTGTTTGTTTTGCACGCAAAAATGTTATAATTTTGCATCGTGTTTTTCATAGTATTAGATTTAAGGTTAACAAAGGTTGGGTCACAGCGGTGACCCTTTTTTTGTTCCTTTTCCCCAAAAAAGGGACTTTTTTAGGCTCAGTTTAGGATGGAAGTAAGTCCTTTCTCGTTATTTTTAGGCTGTTTCTTTCCTCAGTTAAAAGAAAATGTGTATCTTTGCGACATAATAATGCAGCTATGATGCTACCGAATTGTTTTAATCTCTAGTTGTACTATGTATATCCCTAAGCCTATTGAGACCGAAGATGTGCAATTGTCAGACGAGCTGAAGTCCTTGTCTGAGATATTGGCAAAGCATGTGCATGATGTCTGGGCGAAGGAGCGCATCAGACAGGGATGGGAGCTCGGACCGGTGCGCAATGATGTGTTGAGACAGACACCATGTCTGGTGCCATACGAGGAACTTACGGAAGAGGAGAAAGACTATGACCGCAATACCTCGCAAGAGACATTGAAGCTGTTGCTGAAGTTGGGCTACAAAATAGAAAAGGACTAACAATAACCATTTATTTTCTTATAATCATTTATCAAAAACCATTAGAAACATGAAAAAGTATTTAGCAGAACTCGTAGGTACGTTCGTACTTACTTTCCTGGGTTGCGGCGCGGCTGTGGCCCTGGGTTGCGGATCAGACACAGCGTCTATCGTAGGAACCGCTATCGCATTCGGCCTGTCGGTCGTGGCTATGGCCTATACCATCGGTGGCATCTCGGGATGCCATATCAATCCAGCCATCACGCTGGGCGTGTTCATCAATGGCGGCATCAGTGCTAAAGATTGCGCCATGTACATGCTCTTCCAGGTTATCGGTGCCATTCTGGCCGCAGCCTGTCTGGCTGGCATCGTGGCCACCGATCCCTCAGCCGTCATCACTACGGCTACGGGTGCCAATGGATGTACTTACGGTACGACCAACGGTCTGATTGTTGAGATTGTGCTTACCATGCTCTTCGTGTTGGTGGTGCTGGGCGCTACGTCGAAGACCAACGGCGCTACCAACAACTTCGCCGGTCTGGCCATCGGCCTGAGCCTTATCCTGATTCACCTTGTGGGCATTCACTTCACCGGCACATCGGTGAACCCCGCCCGTTCCATTGGTCCCGCTCTGTTCGAGGGCGGACAGGCACTGGCCGACCTCTGGGTGTTCATCGTTGGCCCGCTGGTAGGTGGCGCTCTTGCTGCCTGCATCTGGAAAATAATCCAACCGGCCGAGGAAAAGTAAAGTTTTTTGCTAACTGCGTTTAGCATTTTCAGTCCGCTGATTCGTGGGAAATTCGGAGATAAATTAAAAATCCGAAAAATCCTAAAAATCAGCGGACTGTTTTTGTCTCTTTTTCGAAAGAATTATGTAATTTTGTGGGCAGAAAAATTAATTAATAATCTTAATTAGTATTTTTAATTTTATTATGGTAAACTACAAGGATTTGGGTCTCGTGAATACGCGCGAGATGTTTAAGAGAGCAGTAGCTGGTGGCTACGCTATCCCCGCTTTCAACTTTAACACAATGGAGCAGATGCAGGCTATCGTTCAGGCTGCTGTCGAGACGAAGTCGCCCGTTATCATGCAGGTATCGAAAGGTGCCCGTAACTATGCCAACGCTACCATCCTGCGTTACATGGCCGAGGGTGCTGTGGCTTATGCTAAGGAACTGGGCTGTGAGCATCCTGAGATTGTGCTCCACCTGGATCACGGTGATACCTTCGAGCTCTGCAAGGACTGCATCGACATGGGCTTCTCTTCAGTGATGATCGACGGTTCTCACCTCCCCTACGAGGAGAACGTTGCCCTGGCTAAGAAGGTCGTTGACTACGCTCACCAGTTCGATGTAACCGTTGAGGCTGAGCTCGGTGTGCTGGCCGGTGTCGAGGATGAGGTCAGCGCTGCTGAGTCTCACTACACCAAGCCCGAGGAAGTGATCGACTTCGCTACCCGTACGGGCTGCGACTCACTGGCTATCTCTATCGGTACTTCTCATGGTGCCCACAAGTTCACTCCCGAGCAGTGCACACTCGTGAACGGCGTGCTCGTTCCGCCTCCCTTGGCATTCGACATCCTCGCCGAGATCGAGAAGAAGCTCCCCGGATTCCCCATCGTGCTCCACGGCTCTTCTTCAGTTCCTATGGACGAGGTGAACACTATCAACCAGTTCGGTGGCAAGCTCGATGCCGCTATCGGTATTCCCGAAGAGCAGCTGCGTAAGGCTGCCAAGAGCGCTGTCTGCAAGATCAACATCGACTCTGACTCGCGTCTGGCTATGACCGCTGCCATCCGCAAGCACTTCGTTGAGCATCCTGGAGACTTCGATCCCCGTCAGTATCTGAAGCCCGCTCGCGAGAACATGAAGAAGATGTACATCCACAAGATTATGAATGTGCTCGGCTCTGATGGCAAGCTGGCTCAGTGCTAAGTCTTACTGAAGACAAGAAAACAGAAGATGCACTTTCCGGAAGGAGAGTGCATCTCTTTTTTTTTATTAAGTGCATTTACGTTTCCTTTAAATGCGTTTACGTTTGAAGAACGCTTGCATCAGCTCCCTGCATTCCTCTTCAAGGACACCTCCGAGGCATGTTGCCTTAGGATGCAGCACGTCGGGAGCATAGCGGCGGAAGCCCCGCTTCTCGTCGGGTGCGCCATAGACGATGCGGGGCAGCTGCGCCCAACCTATCGCCCCGGCACACATGGGGCAGGGCTCCACGGTGACATAGAGCGTGCATTCGGTGAGGTACTTGCCGCCCAGTTCGTTGGCAGCTATGGTGATGGCCTGCATCTCGGCATGGGCTGTTACGTCACAGAGTGTCTCCGTCAGATTATGGGCACGCGCAATGATGCGGTCCTTGCACACGATGACAGCCCCGATGGGTACCTCGCCCTTCGCCTCTGCCTTGTGAGCCTCTTCGATTGCCCGTCGCATGTATTGTTCGTCTTTGGATTCCATATCAGGTCAGTATGGGTTCATGTTATTATTCTATTTGACTGTTTGCATCTGCAAAATTATGAAAAGTTGCAGAAACGGCCAAACATTTGGGAAAAACAGTCGGTCTTTCACACAAACAGGGCAGTTAGACCTTCAAACAAGCCTGTTAGAGCCTCTAATAGGCCTGTTGCTTTCCAATAACGGCTGACATTCTGAAGGAACAATTTTGAAAAAATCACTCGTTTTTTGGGAAAAAAATCAATTTTTTTCATGTTAATATCACTAATACACTATTAATATCACTAAGAAATCGTATTGATAATCAGAAGGTTATGGGCTTAGTGATATTAGTGATATTATTTTTGCAAAAATTTTTTTTGAATGGAAACGATAAATCTTTCGTCATCATAGAACGCAGGCCAACCTGAATTTTTCTGCCTATTTATTAAGACTATAGGGAATTTTTCTTCTCTGCGTGAGAATATATAGGATGATTAGGTGATTTGGTTGTTTGGTTAAGAGGAAATGCGAATAGATGTCCTTTTATTTGTATAAGTCAGGGATTTTTGCGATATTTGCAGGGTAAAACAACGAACACATGGGTTTTCGGCTGTTACATATTGACGAGACCGACTCAACCAATCGCTGGCTGAAGGAACACCCGTCGGAACAGGATACCGTGGTGTGGACAGACTTCCAGACGGCTGGGCGTGGCTGTGGCACCAACAGCTGGGAGAGCGAGCGGGGGAAGAACCTGCTGTTCTCCATGCTCTGTCATCCGACAGACATAGCGGCTAACCGGCAGTTCCGCCTCTCGATGGCTGTCTCGCTGGCCATCTGTGAGGCGCTGGGCCAGTTTATCGGTGATGTGAGCATCAAATGGCCTAACGACATCTATTGGCGCGACGGCAAAATCTGCGGCATACTGATTGAGCATACGCTGAAGGGCAACATGATTAAGGAGAGCATCATCGGTGTAGGACTGAACGTGAACCAGCGGACTTTCCATAGCGATGCACCCAATCCCGTCTCCCTGTGGCAGATTACGGAACAGGAGACCGATTGCGAGCAGCTGCTGCGTGACATCCTGGACAGATTCACAAAAAGGGTGGGACAGGAGCTGAAGCCGGAATACATGTCGATGCTCTATCGGCGACGGGGCTACCATCCCTATGCTGATGGCAAAGGTGCTTTCATGGCAGAGATAGATGACGTAGAGGACGACGGCCACCTGTTGTTGCGTGATGAGGCAGGCCTGATGCGCAGATACGCCTTCAAGGAAGTGCAGTTCATCATATAGTACAATATTGCAATAAAGTATTACTGTAATAATGAAATAGTAAAAAACAATGGCAAGATTCAAGAGAATTCTATTGAAGCTGTCGGGCGAGAGCCTGATGGGTAAGCAGGGGTTCGGAATAGACCCCGAGCGGCTGAGCGACTATGCCCAGCAGATCAAAGAGGTTAGCGAGATGGGTGTGCAGATAGGCATTGTCATCGGTGGTGGCAACATCTTCCGCGGACTGAGCGGCTCGCAGAAGGGCTTCGACCGCGTGAAGGGCGACCAGATGGGCATGTGTGCCACGGTCATCAATTCACTGGCTCTCAGCTCGGCCCTGGGCGCTATCGGAGTGAAGAACAAGGTGCTGACGGCTATCCGCATGGAGCCTATCGGAGAGTTCTACACGAAGTGGAAGGCTATCGAGGCTATGGAGCAGGGACAGGTGTGCATCTTCTCGGCAGGTACAGGCTCGCCTTATTTCACTACCGACACAGGCTCGTCGCTGCGAGGCATCGAGATTGAGGCCGACGTGATGCTGAAGGGTACACGTGTTGACGGCATCTATACTGCCGACCCGGAGAAAGATCCCACAGCTATGAAGTTCACGGACATTACCTATAAGGAGGTGCTGGCTCGTGGACTGAAGGTGATGGACCTCACGGCTATCTGCATGTGTCAGGACAACAACCTGCCTATCTACGTGTTCAATATGGACATCGTGGGCAACCTGAAGAAGGTGATGCAGGGAGAGGAGATAGGCACGCTGGTGCATAACTAAAGTATAACTAAAGCATAACTAAAGGGAGCCATCAATCGGTGGCTCCCTTTGGTTATGTCTCAGTGGTCACCGTGGTGGTGCCGGAACTGAGGTATTCGCGCTGCAGTTCTTCTTTCCTGTGGTCATGGATCTTCTCGAGATGCCCGCATCCACTGCACTTATAGACATCATCAAAGGGATGATAGCGGAAGAGCACGTTGTAATGGTGGATGGCATAAGTGGAGTCGGTGACGTGGTGGGTCTTCTCATCGCTTTTCGTCTTGGTACCGTTGCTGTAGGTGGTCTCCGTCCAGGTCTTGTATGAGCTGTGCTCTTGGTGCAGCAGATCGCCCTTCTCTGTGACAACCTCCCATTTCTCGTAGGTCTCGCCCCATACACGCTCCAGGAATTTTATCGTCCACATGCGACGGCATCCCTCACAACGCATGTGCGGACGACTGTCGAGCGGACTGGCAGCGATGGCCGGACCGACCACACAGGTGAGTATCATGGGGATGGCGATGAACCATAATGTGCCATAGGTGAGCAGCAGCACTAACCAGATATAGCCGCTAACAACGGTGACGGCATAGATAATCCAGCTCAGGGCGGTGTCGCTGAGATGATAGAACGTGTAGCGGCACTGCATGGCTGCGCCCATCACGAGGGCCGGAAGCATAGGCACGCAGAACAGCCAGAGCAGTCCCATCAGTATCCAGAGACCTGCCAGGCACCAGTCGGTTACGGAGGTGTTGCCACCGGCCAGCGAGATGTCGCTGCCGATAATAGTGGGCTCGTAGAACGATGACTGGATGATGGAGGCGAAGAAGTCGATGTCGATGATGCCCTCTGCCAGTGGCAGCCACTTCATCACCCATCCGTTGTTGCCATAGCTGCGGCACAGGTCGTAGGAAACGGGCATGAGCGAGTCGTTATAGGTAACCGAGGCAGAGAGGAACTTCCCTTCATTCTTGTCGAACACCTTGATCTGGTAGAAGCTCACCTTCCATCCGTCCTTGGTACGTATGGAATAGGTGTAGGGACGGTAGAGCTTGCTGGCCTCCGGAAGGGGCTTGCTCATATACAGGCGTTCAAACTTCTTCTTCGACATGTAGTACCATCCCTTACCCTCATATTCGTATTTGCCGATGCTGTCGGGCAGGATGACTTTCAGTCGCGATGTGCCTTCCTCTTCTTCTTGTCCGTTGGCATAGCGCACTTTCACCTTGGGATATTTGTCTTTTATGCGCATGCTCAGCACCTCAACATCGTTGATGGAGTCGTTGGTGACAATCCTGAAAGGATAGCCCAAGCCGATAGTGCTGATGAATCCGCGCTGACCGTCGCGTGTGTCGACGAGCAACTGTGGCGGATAGGAGAGCTCGCCGTTGCGGAATCCCAATACCCGTAGGGTGTCGCCTTTGCGAAGTTTGAGCTCGCTGTCCTCTCCGGCATAGGAAACAGTCATGGGCGTAGCTTGCTGCAGCACTATCTCGACAGGGTCTTTGGGCAGGGTATTGTTCAGCGCCACTTGGTTGTAGACAAGAATGGCTATGAGCAGAATGCTTAGAACCAGGCTCGCCAGTGTTGAATTCTTGAAGTTAAGGTCGTTAAATTTAGTCATAGTTATTCTTTTTGTTGTAGGTTAGTGAGAAGGTTCCTGTTTAGTTTTCCTCAAATCTGACGCATATTGATTATGAATCAGCCTTCGATATTGACTCCAGTTTAATTGCGAACGCAGTGTGTTCGCAATTGGGTAAGTCCTATAAAACTGTCGACTCTGTTCCAGTTGCCTGACACCAAATCCACTACTGTATTCAGGTTCCAACTCTTTTGCAAGATTCTTGATTAGGTACGTTCCGTAGTCGGCCCGTTCTTTGCCATGCTGTTCTTCTTCTACTATTCGTCTACCGATATTCCAATACATCTGCACACGATTGAAGTCCACACTGCGAATCGCAGCTGAACGCGCATTGTCAATGATTGTCCGAATCTCACCAACAAAAGTTTCTTGATTCGTCAACGATACATTATTTTCTGTTTTATTCTCCATATTTCGTTTGCAAAGTTACACATTATATTTCTAATTACCATTTGTTTCACTCTTTCCATACATTTTTATATGTAAATGTCTGGTAGATTATCCATGATTGGCACGAACAAACCATTATCTATAGCAAGACATATTTCTTTTGTACTCTTATAATTATGTGAATTTCGAGCTATTTGCAGGATTACTCTATAAACTATTTTTTCAAGTTTATCCACTTCTCTCTCAGTAATACCCGATTCTTCAGCATTGTGAATATAAGCACTGCGAATGTCGTAAATCTGTTCAATAAAGCCTTTTAGACGTTCGGTTAATCTTTCGCATTTCAGAACTAAAGCAGGTAAATACTTCTTTAGTTGCGGGACTTTTCCTTCGCGTTCATTTGTAGCTAAGGTGTCAAGAACAGTACATAACATGACTACTCTTTCGTATAAATGATTGATAGAAAATGACTGGCTATATATATGGCATGCCCTCTTAAGTACCTGATGGATTTTTCCCCCATCTGCTGAATAGAATACGTGATATAAAGATTCGAAATCATTAA